>FLOH01000013.1_pt1 | contig 866188 bp, 862 predicted proteins | sample 756751 | NCBI WGS metagenome assembly FLOH01 (sample SAMEA4026879, study PRJEB14308) | marine metagenome | biome: coastal water; material: water | depth 74 m
TTGTGGGTGAGCCAACTCGGTCAATGGGTCGTCGGTGAAAGCCTGATAGACCTCAATCGTCTCGCCAGAATCAATGAATTTGTAGACATACGTTGGCATCAGGTCAACAATTCTAGGATGCAAGGGTGGCAATGCACACCGCTGTTATCCCCGCTGCAGGGTTAGGGACCAGATTTTTGCCTGCGACCAAGGCGGTGCCAAAAGAATTGATGCCCATCTTTGACACGCCTGCCCTCCAACTCGTGATGGATGAAGCAATTGGGGCTGGGTGTGACCACATCGTTGTGGTGTCAAACAAAGCCAAGAGCGGCATTGAGGCGTACTTGGCGCCATCGCCCGACGTGGTCAAGCGTGTGCGCGACAGCGGTCGCTACGAATTGGCAGATCGACTTTCACTCATTGGCACCGACGTCAAGATCACCGTCGCGTATCAAGATGTGCCGCGCGGCCTCGGGCATGCAGTTGCGTGTGCGCGCCAAGCAGTTGGCAACGAATCCTTTGCGGTGTTGTTACCCGACGAATTAATGGGCGATGCCTCATTGTTGACACAGATGTGCAAGATGCACGATGCAGTTGGCAAACATGTTGTGGGTCTTAAGCAAGTACCGATGAGCGATGTGAGTGCATACGGTTGCGTGACAACTACAGGTGCACCCGACAAACAGGGTGTTGTCACTGTCACCGGTGTTGTAGAAAAACCTGCGATCGATGAAGCACCAAGCGATCTGATTTTGATCGGTCGTTACGTTTTAGGCGCCGACATGTTTGACATGCTCGACACACTTGTGCCAGCCAAAGGCGGCGAGATCTTGCTCACCGATGCGCTACTTATGGCAGCAACTGCTGGCAACTTGTTGGGTGTGGTGAGCGACATTGAGCGCCACGACACCGGTACGCCGATGGGCTGGTTGCAGGCAGTGATCGAGATCGCGCTGAAGCGCAAAGATGTAGGTACAGAACTCTCTACATGGTTAGAAGGAAGATTCAAGTGAGCAAATTACAAGTAACTATTGACCCCAAAGAAGTTGGCATGTCGGCAGAGCGTCTTAAGCGCATCGATGAACACTTTCGGAACTATGTAGACGATGGCAGGTTGCCTGGCTACACCGTTACTGTGGCTCGCTATGGACAACTTGCGCATGTGAGTACGTATGGCATGCGCGACATGGAAAGTAAATTGCCGACCGAACTTGACACCATGTATCGAATTGCATCAATGACCAAACCGATTACGTCAATTGCTTGCATGATGTTGGTTGAAGAAGGAAAATTGCAGCTGACCGATCCGGTGAGTCGGTTTATTCCCAAATTTCGCCATACCCAGGTGTACGAGAGTGGCACTGCGCAAAACCCAGTGCTTGCCCCAATGAAAGAGCCAATGCGCATTTGGCACCTGCTCACACATACTTCTGGACTTACCTATGCGCATAACTACGCAAATGTTGTAGACGAGATGTATCGCAATGCAGGAATCGGTTTGATTTCGCGCGAAGAGGCGACTCTTGAAGAGACATGTGATCGCTTGGCTGACATGCCTCTTGTTTTTGAACCTGGTTCATCATGGATCTACGGGGTGTCCACCGATGTGTTGGGTCGTGTTATTGAAGTTGCATCAGGAATGTCATTGAGCGACTTTTTTCAGACTCGTATTTTGCAGCCGCTGGGCATGCAAGACACAGGGTTTTGGGTTCCAAAAGAAAAGCAGTCACGTTTGGCTGCGGTGTACACGCCAGATGAAACCGGATTAAAAGCAGTGCGCATGCCGTCAATGGAGGCCACGGTGCTTACTCAACCAAAAGCTTTTTCTGGTGGTGGAGGATTGGTTTCAACCGCATATGACTACTGGCGATTTTTGCAAATGCTCGAAAACGGTGGCGAACTTGATGGTGCTCGATTGATCTCGCCAACGACTCTCGATCTCATGACCAAGAACCATTTGCCGAACCATCAAGACGTCTCACAATTTGGACGAGTAGTAGGCGAGGAAGTGTTTTACGACGGTCTTGGTTTTGGATTGGGTTTTGCTGTCGTAATAGATCAGGCAAAAACCAAAGTCGCTTGCTCGGATGGCACGTTTAGTTGGGGCGGAATATTCAGCACTGCATTTTGGATCGACCCTGTTGAAGAGATCACTGCGACTTTTTATACGCAGTTGATGCCGTCGACGACGTATCCCATTAGACCATTTTTGCGCAGCATGGTGTACGGCGCAATTATCGAATAGCGGTGGTTAGTCGGCGCGAGAAAATGCGCCGGGTTCATCAATCACGAAACCAAACTCGTCAACAATTACTTCAACGGTCTTGTTTTGTAGCAGGCTGATGTACTCCCAGCGATGAGTGTCGAGTCGCGTATACATTTGCGGCACCACGGTGACGCCAAGTGTCTCGGTGTCAACCGTGATCACGTTTTGGGTCGATGAATGCCCAACATGAAGTGGCAATCTGTGAATCAGGATCGAGTTGGTAAACGGCGTGCCAGGCAGATCGATGTCGATGCAACCGTCAAGTTCGGTGCGATGTTCGCCATTCATTTCGCCCCACCTGCCGTGACCATCGGTTGCGAGCCACAAGTCGGGCTCGTCCATGTCGCGAAACAATAAAAACTGCTGCACAACCCACATTGCTGACATGCGGATAACGAAGTGAACATTTTCGGATCCCAGGACTCCATTGGCTGTCCAGCCCTCGTTTTCCCACAGCAAATCAACGTGACTCGAGTGGGGTGTGGCAACGTGCTTCCACGATGCACGGTGACCTGACGGGAGAAGGGCCGAATAATGAGCCGGAGAGCCAGCGTGTGAATCACTCATGGTTACAGCCTGTCATGTGGCGGTACCGTAACGAGTCCATGATTCCTATTGAAGAAGCACAAGCAACCGTACTCGCAGCCTGCTCTCCCTTGACGCCTGTAGATAGCTCTTGCAAGCAGATGACAGGACGGGTGCTGGCACAAGATGTGGTGGCATCGGAAAATGTGCCGTGGTTTGCAAATTCTGCAGTTGACGGATTTGCGGTGCGGATGAATGATGTGCAACTAGTTCCTGTTGAGTTGCGGATTGTGGACACCGTTGCTGCTGGTGCTGAGCCAAAGATCGCGGTAAATGCTGGCGAGGCGATCCGAATCATGACTGGCGCACCAATTCCGCCGGGCGCTGATGCGGTGGTGATGGTGGAGGATTCCGAACTTGTGAGTCCAGGTATTGTTCGCCTCACTCGTGCTGCGCGACCACACGAAGCAATCCGCGACGCGGGCAGCGACATCATGGCGGGCCATACGGTGTTTGTTGCTGGAACTGTGCTCAATGCCGCTGGCATCGGTGTTTTGGCTAGTGTCAACGCTCGAGTTGTACGCGCTTATCCGCGAGCCCGCGTTGCACTGCTGTCCACAGGTGACGAACTGATCAGTGATGGCTCACCGCTGAAGATCGGTCAAATTCGTGAAAGCAACATGACGATGTTGCATTCACTTATTGAGGCAACTGGATGTGAAGTGATCAATTTGGGGGTTGTTCGTGACGATGAAGTCGAAATTGAACGAGTTCTTCGCGAGGTTGTCCTGCGTTGTGATGCAGTTGTCACAAGTGGTGGAGTGAGCATGGGCGATTTTGACGTGATTAAGGCAGTGTTGTCACGCATTGCCACGATGAACTGGATGCAGATGGCTATTAAACCGGCCAAACCATTTGCGTTTGGACAACTCACTGCAGCAGATGGTCGTATTGTCCCGATCTTTGGACTGCCTGGAAACCCTGTGTCGTCACTGATCAGTTATGAGCTGATTGCTCGTCCAGCGTTGCGCAAAATGATGGGGCACACGCGGGATTTGTTGCGACCACCAGTGCGGGCTTTGTTGGACTCTCCAATCATTCGTAAGTTAGATGGCAAGGTGCACTATGTGCGCGTGTTCGGTAGCTTCGAAAATGACGGCCGACTGCATGTGAGGGATACTGGACCACAGGGGAGTCACCAACTGGCTGCCACGGCGTTTGCCAACGGGCTTGCCTATGTGGTTGATGGAACCGGTCTAGACGCGGGCGCAGAGGTCGATGTCTATGTCATTGGCGACGTACTCGGGTAACCACGTGGTGACCCAAATGATATTGAGCCGTAGGATGTGGTCATGGAACTGATCGATCCATTTGGGCGTACCGTGCGCGACCTGCGCATCTCGATTACTGATCGCTGCAACTTTCGTTGTACGTATTGCATGCCTGCAGAGGGAATGAAATGGTTGCCCCGCACCGAAGTGCTTTCATATGAAGAACTGCATCGCCTCGCATCTATATGTGTAAACCACTTTGATGTCGATGGCATTCGACTCACCGGTGGCGAGCCGACTATGCGCGCGCACTTGTCCGTGTTGGTGCAAAAACTTGCAGGGTTAATTGTGCCTGCAACAGCCAACTCGCCGCGTGCTGGAAAACCAATCGATCTTGCTATCACTACTAACGGTGCGACTCTGCGACTCATTGCACAAGAACTGCGCGAATCAGGACTCAAGCGCATCAACATCTCGATTGACACGCTGAAGCGCGAACGCTTTTATGAAATGACGCGACGCGACGAACTCCAGCATGTGCTTGACGGCATCGATGCTGCGATTGCTACTGGTTTTTCGCCGATCAAGCTCAATGCTGTTGTGCAACGCGGCATTAACGATGACGAGATTGTTGACTTGGCAACCTTTGGTCGCGACAAAGGCGTTGAGGTTCGATTTATCGAGTTCATGCCACTCGATGCGCAAGGCACATGGGAAAACAATCAGGTTGTTGGTCAAGACGAGATTGTTGCTGCGATTGCTTCCGTGTATCCGCTCGAGCTGATGCCGGCTCGCGGCGCGGCACCTGCTGACCGCTGGCGCTATCTCGACGGCAAGGGCACAGTTGGAGTTATTCCGTCAGTGACCAAACCATTTTGTGGTGACTGTGACAGAGTGCGCCTTACTGCAGACGGGCAATTTAGAACATGTCTGTTTTCGACCAACGAGTTTGACTTGCGCGCAATGTTGCGCGAAGGTGCAAGCGATGATGCGATTGCTGCAGAGATTAAGCGCGCAGTGGGCACCAAGTGGGCGGGGCACAACATAGGCAACGTCACGTTTGTGCGGCCGCGCCGTTCAATGAGCCAAATAGGCGGATAAAAACATGGGTCCTAATCTGGGTAGTAATCATGTCTGATTTACAGTTTTCGCATCTCGATCCAGCCGGCAATGCTCGCATGGTCGACGTCACACCCAAAGAGGCCACGCATCGTCGGGCAGTGGCACGCTGCAAAGTGTTTATGAAGCCCGAGACAACCGCTGCGATTGCCAATCGTGAAGTGAAGAAGGGTGACGTGATTGCAGTCGCGCGAGTTGCTGGTATTCAAGCCGCCAAGCGCACAAGCGACATGATTCCGCTGTGTCATCCGCTGCTCATTGGCGCAGTGCATATCAACTTTGAAATCGCCGACGACTTCATTGCTATTGAGGCTCAAGTCAACACAGTTGATCGCACAGGGGTTGAGATGGAGGCCCTGCATGCTTGCAGCGTTGCCGCCTTGACCATCTATGACATGTGTAAGAGCGCCGATAGGGCCATGGTCATCGGTGAATTGACTCTGTGGGAGAAGTCGGGTGGTCGCCAAGGTCTTTATCGTCGAGAAGACCAGCAAGGTCAATCAATATAAGGGTTTTGGTCGTATTGACTGATCAAATTACCTGGTTGTTGTCCTGTTTGTAGCAATTTTGTAGCAATTCTGTAATACACTCAAACACGTATGAGCAAATTGATCTTGATTATCGTCTGCGCCGCTTGGCTCGCAGTTCTCTTGCCTCCAATGGTCCGAGCCAAATTGCACGGCAGCCCATCTAGCTCGGTGAGTAATTTCCGTCGTCAGTTGAACTCACTCGAGCATTCGGGTAGCCGCAGCCAGCAAGGTCAGTTACGCAATATGGCGCGCCCACTTGCCCCATCGCAGCAATACCGCAGTGCATCCGCACGCACTTCACGCCCGCAACAGGGTGCCTTGAGCAACATTACGGGCGCGTTGATTCGTCCAGAAGGCGTTCGTCATCATCGTGCTCCAGCACTGTTGACACCACAGGCCATGGTGCGTCAGCGCCGCCAAAACTTGGTGGTTGGCATGGCGGTAGTAGTTGGTATCTCATTGTTCTTGGCATTCACCACTGGGTCGAGTGCTTTTATCTACTTGTTTACCGCGAGCCTGCTTGCCTTGTGCGGTTACTGCTACGTGCTGGTGCAATTGCGCATCAAGCACGAGAACGAGCGGTACCTGCGTCAGTTTCGACGCGTCGCCTAAAGCCGCTGCCCGCTAGGGTTTGCTAATCAAATAGGGGCTGTAGCTCAGTTGGCAGAGCGGTACGTTCGCAATGTACAGGCCAGGGGTTCAATTCCCCTCAGCTCCACGCCAGCGGCGACACAACACGAATAGGGGAGCAACAAGTGGCACTTAGTTGGACAGAAGCGAATGCAGCAGTAACTGCACCAGGACAAATCTTTGAATTGATCGACGCTGAAGTGATGGGCGTCAAGACGCAAATTTTCAAGAATGCTCCGCAGAACCTAGGACAGGTTTTTGCGGGCGCACGTGGCCATGGTGACAAAACATTTTTGGTCTATGAAGGCGAAACTTGGTCGTTCACAAAAACGATGGATCATGTTGATGCGCTTGCATCGCTACTCGTGAATACCTATGGAGTTGTCAAAGGCGATCGCGTAGCAGTGGCGATGCGGAACTTTCCAGAATGGGTGATCTCATTCGCTGCAATTATCTCGACCGGAGCAGTCAACGTGTCGATGAACTCGTGGTGGACGGAAGACGAAATGAATTTTGCACTCGAAGACTCTGGTGCGATTGTGTATATCTGCGATCAAGAGCGATATGAAGTTGGTGCAGCAACATGCGCGAAGCACGGAATCAAAGTCTTGGTCGTACGTACCGACAAAACAATGCCTGCAGGCGTTGATAAATGGGATGAAGTGTTGCCACTTGGTGCAGCGCATCCAGGTGCAGAGATAGACCCAGATGATGACGCAACGATTTTGTACACATCCGGAACAACTGGCCGACCAAAAGGTGCGGTGTCAACTCACCGAGCCATTGTCTCGTCGTTGATGGGGTTCTCGTCGCGTAATTCAGTGCTCACGCTTGCAGGGACAAAACTTAAAGAAGTAGACGGTCCAGAAATTCCGACATCATTTATTTTGATTGTGCCGCTCTTTCACGTAACAGGTTGCGTGCCTGTAATGATGAGCTGCTTTATTGCCGGACTCAAACTTGCAATCATGTACAAGTGGGACGCCGAGAAGGCTCTCGAGATGATCGAGCGTGAGCAGATCACCAACTTCGTTGGTGTGCCAACGCAGAGCTGGGACTTGGTCAACTCGCCGGCCTTCGACAAATACGACTCGTCAAGTTTGCGCGCGGTAGGCGGTGGCGGAGCGCCATCGCCAACAAGCCTCGTGGGCAAGGTCAATGACAAAATCAAGAACGGAAGCCCGCAGTTGGGCTACGGCATGACCGAGACCAATGCATTTGGTCCTGGCATTGCGGGTTCTGATTACTTGGCTCACCCAACTTCTACTGGGCGTGCGGTGTTACCGATGCGCGTCGAAATACGCGACGAAAATCTGAATGCCCTACCAGTTGGCAAGTCGGGAGAGATCTGGTTCTTTGGGCCGATGCTGATTCGTGGCTATTGGAATCGTCCCGATGCGTCCAAGGAAACAATTGTTGACGGTTGGTTGCGCTCAGGAGACTTAGGTCGGGTTGACGAAGAGGGTTTTGTCTACGTTGAAGATCGCGTGAAGGACATGATTCTGCGCGCAGGAGAAAACATTTATGGCGCTGAAGTTGAAAATGCAATTTATGAACATCCTGCCATTCACGAAGCTGCGGTATTTGGCGTGCCGCACGAGCGTCTCGGTGAAGAAGTTGCTGTTGCTATTTACCCCAACGACAACATGATCATTACTGCAGAAGAACTGTGGGAATTTCTTGATAACAAGATTTCCAAGTTCAAGATCCCTACACAGGTTGTGATCATTAACGAGCCGTTGCCGCGCAACGCTGCTGGCAAGTTTCTGAAGCGAGACTTGCAGCAAGGAGTGGTTAAAGGAACCCTCGTTCCTACAAAACGATAGTTACTGTTCTTCGGGTGGCCGTATGTGCCGAAACTGTGCAAGCAATAGCAAGTCGTAGATGATCTTGAGCGCTGCACATGCAAGCAGCGGCCATCCAAAATTGGATTGATCGAGCATCCAACCCGCTGCAATTGGTGGGAGAGCTGTTGCGAGGCTGCGCGGAACATTGGTGATACTGGCCGCCGCTGCGCGCTCTTCTGGCTTAACAACTGCCATGACGTAACTTTGGCGTGCTGGCACATCCATTTGTGAAAGTAGACCGCGCAAAATAAACAGCGTCATAGCAAGCCAAACATTTGGCATAAATACAACACCGATGAGCAAGAAACTCGAAGGGATGTGTGTGAAGACCATGGTGCGCACAAGACCAATGCGCTTGGCGATACTCACGGAGAGCAATGAGGAAAATGCTGCGAGCACACCACTTGCAAAAAAGATTGCTCCAAGCGTGCTGACGGCAAGATCAAATTTGTGAAAAACCCACAAAGCAAAGATTGCCTGCGTTGCAAACCCTCCACCGAGCGAGTCGATGCTAAACAGTGCAGCAAGTTTGTAAACGACACGACGTGAATCGGTGAGGGCATGAGGTGTATTGGTCGGGTGAGTGTTGGCATGACTGGATAATCGTTGATAAATAAACAGCACAACAACTCCTGCAAGTGCGTACATCACGAAAGTAAGTCTGTACCCAGTAAGCGAACTGCGGTTATAACGCAGGGCAAGCCAGAGTGGGATGCCGGCGCAGAGCGCTCCTATCGAGCCGATAAGTGCGCCATGAAGGCTGTAGATGGCAAACATGGCGGTGCGCTCTGAATCTGAAACCGATTGCGAAACGGATGCCTGCTCAAGTGGCAAAAACAGGCTCACGTCGCCGGCTGATGGATTTAGCGTGCCTAAAAAACCGATGATTAATAAAGCGACAAACCCACCTGCAATGCAAAATGCGATACCAGTAGCAATCATGATGCACGATGCATAAACGAGTAGGCGAGCCGGTGCAATTCGGTGGGCAACGAGGCCGGTCCCCATAGTGGAAATTGCTGAACCAAAAAGTGATGCAGTGATCACTGCGCCTATCTGGACACCGCTGAATCCAAGCGCCAGCAAGTAGGCGGGCAACATGACATAAACCATGCCATCAACAAACCCACGAATACCTCGTGTGCCAAGAAGCATTCGGCCGTCTGCGGAGGCACTTGCGGGTACGGAAAGCCAACCAGATCTCACATATGCACGGTAGTGGCTTCTCTCTTGACACCCTTGGCAACTAGTGTCTTGTCACGTGCCACCAATAGATCTGACCCGTGATGACGGAGTGCGATACGACGTAGTTGCGATCGGAAATGCTTTGGTCGACGTAATCGCCGCAGTCGAAGATCAGTTTCTAGAAGTTGAGCAAGTTGTGAAGGGCTCGATGACATTGGTTGACGCAGATCGCTCGGCGCACCTGTATTCGCGCATCACGAAGCCAACACAAACGAGTGGTGGTTCGGCAGCCAACACTGCATATGGACTTGCAAGCCTCGGTGGGCGAGCGGGCTTCATTGGCAAGATTGCCGAAGATGACCTTGGCAGAGTGTTTGGCCACGACATGAAAGAAGTAGGCGTTGGGTTTCACCCTGGAATGACTTCGACAACCGAACCAACCGGTCGTTGCATCATTGCAGTAACCCCAGACGGCCAGCGCTCGATGAGCACATTCTTGGGTGCTGCGAGTTTGCTCGACCCTGCAGATATTTCACGTGAAGCGGTTTCATCTGGTGCGGTCTTATTTCTTGAGGGTTACTTGTTTGATCGTGATCATGCAAAAGAAGCGTTTCGTACAGCATCAAAATATGCACATGCGGCTGGCCGCAAAGTTTCACTCACTCTTTCAGATTCGTTTTGTGTTGATCGCCACCGTGATGACTTCATGGCGCTGATTAAGAACGACATCGATATTTTGTTTTGCAATGAACTTGAGTTGCAGTCGTTATACCAAACAAATTCGTATGAAGAAGCGCTCGGAAAATTGCGCCACGATTGCGAGTTTGGTGCCGTTACTCGCGACAAGCGAGGCTCGGTTGTCATCAATGGTGACGATGTTGTACACATCGAGCCAGAGCCAGTTGACCAAGTGGTAGATGCAACTGGTGCTGGCGATATGTACGCAGCAGGTTTTTTGTTTGGCTTTACGCGAGGCATGAAGATTGAAGATTGCGGAAGGCTGGGGTCACTTTCGGCATCAGAGGTGATTACGCATGTTGGTCCGCGCCCATTGGTGCAGTTGAGCAGTCTGATTCCTAACCACCTACGCTGATACGTATGGCAACTGATTCGCACGACAATCTCACTGTTCTTGGCTCAACAATTCGTCATGCCATCGACCACGTGGAAATCTTTCCTGCACCCGCGCACGTCACATTGGTGCGATTTACGACAGACGAAGTGACATCGATTTGCCCAGTAACTTCGCAACCCGACTTGTCGCACGTAACAATCGAATTTAAACCCGATCAATATTGCATTGAGTCGAAGTCGCTTAAGTTGTACCTATGGCGCTTTCGTGACATGGCTGTGTTTGCCGAGGCACTTGCTGCAGAGATTGCAAACGAAGTGATGGTCACTGTCAAACCAATGTGGGTCAAAGTCGAACTTACGCAGCGTCCGCGCGGCGGCATTGAAGTGCACGCTGTTGCCGAACGCAACCGCTAATTAGCTACAAATCTTCGTCGGGTGGCAAAAACTGCAACTTGAGATCTCCGAGATTGATCAGCGTTGAAGCAACCCAATGGCCGAGAGCGCCAAAGTGTTCGTCCAACACCGCGCTCGTGCCATCTTGCAAAGTTTCTTCAGCCAACTCATATTCGCCTTCGTAGGTAATTTCGAGTGCAAAGTCGGTGGTGTCGCTAGAAGTTGGATGACTCATTTCGATCGTGATGTTGTCGCGCTCGAGTTTGCCATTGCCAACGACAGGGCTGTACATGACTGCCACATCGTCGACCACTGAAGGGTCTGGTTGTTGTTCGAGTCGCTGAATACGAAACACGACTTCGATTTCGATGGATGGATTATGGTCGAGCACTTCTTCCACATACCAACTGCGATAAGCGGCTTGGCTGCGACTGGGCCAATTGAACGTGATGTGTGCAACTACCCGCGGTGGTTGACCTTCTCCGGGCAATCCGTAACTCGTTTCCCATACCAAGTCACCAAGCAGAATGTCGGACTGCAGATGTTCTTCAAACGCTTGACGCTCAAGAAATGCATTGCCAAAAGCATCGCGAAGAGCACTTATTGCATCGGTGAAGACATGGTCGAGCATGCGTATTTAGAGTAGTCGCTAACCTTGAGCCATGGCATTGGTCTTACTTGAAATTGCGGATGGTGTAGCAACACTCACACTCAACAACCCAGACGAGCGCAACACGATGACTGCGCCAATGGTTGCCGAGATCGTTGCGGCGATGGACCGCATTGAGGGCGACAGTGCGATCGGCGCAATTGTGGTGACTGGAACTGCCCCCGCTTTTTGTGCTGGCGCCAATCTTGGAAACCTGGCAGAAGCCGATGGAGAATCGCTCGGTGTGATCTATGAAGGTTTCTTGCGTATAGCGCGCAGTCCGTTACCAACGATCGCGGCGGTCAATGGTGCTGCAGTTGGGGCAGGTATGAATTTGGCACTTGGTTGCGACGTGCGCATCGCCGCCAAACGAGCAAAGTTTGATACACGATTTTTGCAACTTGGTATTCATCCGGGCGGAGGACACACATGGATGCTGCGTCGGATAGTTGGACCACAAGTGACAGCAGCGACGGTACTGTTTGGTGAGGTGCTCGATGGTGCTGAAGCGCAACGAGTTGGGCTCGCATATCGCTGTGTTGAAGATGCTGATTTAATGAGTGTCGCGCACGAGATGGCCGCCCGTTCTGCAAGCGCGCCGCGCGAACTTGTGATTGAAACAAAAAAAACTATTGCGGCAATGGCCGATGTGCAAACACACCCAGACGCCGTGGCGCGCGAACTTACCCCGCAATTGTGGAGCACTCGCCAACCTTGGTTCGCCGAGCGTCTGGCTGCATTACAAGCAAAAATCACCAAAAAGTAAGTACAAGTAGCTGATAGCGCTGAAGTCGCGTCGGTGTAGGCCGATGGTGTATGGTAAAAACAAGGGGAGCTAGCAGTGTCGAATTCGTCATTATCGAGAGATATGAAAGGCGGGAAAGATATGAGCAAGCGTCATAAACACCGACAAGTGGTATTGCCACCTACTATTGAGACTCGGGCACATGCTCACGGTGAGCGTCACCGAGTGAACACAGAATTACATCTAGTGACCAACATGGTGAGCCATGGGATAGAACCCGATGATGTCATCGAGCCTGGTCCGGCTTGGAAGCCGCTGCATCATCACGATGCAGAAATTGGTATTGAGCATTCGCGCAAACAAGCAATTAGGCATTGGAAGACAAAAGCTTGGAAGCGGCGCAAGGTTGTGCGAAAGCAACGAGTGATCGAGATAGAACATCTGCGCGACATCGCGTAGCTCGCTCTATCTCTTTTCCCATCTTTTAGTTTTTACTGCAGCCACTCGGCGCTGAGCTGTTCACTGCGTTGGCGCCACTCTTCAACAGTGAATCCGTAGCGCACGTGATCTTCCCACACGCCATTGATTTCTAGAAAACGCTCTGCTAGCCCCTCTTGGCGAATGCCAAGTTTTTCCATCACGCGACAACTGTTGTAATTGCGCGGGATGATGCAGATCTCCATGCGATGCAATCCGAGATCTTCGAACGCATATTTTGACACCACGAGCACTGCTTCTGACATATAACTTTTGCCAGCGCGAGCCACATCGATCCAGTAACCGATGGTGCCGCACTGCATGGCACTACGCACAACGTTGTTGATATTGACTTCGCCGGCAAACGAGCCTTCAATAAAAATTCCGAATGCATACGAGCCGCCAGTCTGGCGCTCGCGATCGCGTGCGGTACAGCGATTGTTGAACGCATCGCGATTAGTTGCAGGGTCTGGAAGATATGCCGACTTGATGGGCTCCCATTTGCTGAGCCACTCGCCGTTACGGTGGCGAACTTCGCTCCAGGCTTCAAAGTCTGTTGCGACAAGCGGCCGTACAACAATGCGTTTGCCATAGAGGCGCAGTGGTGCACCTGATGATGCGATGACACTTGCCGGGTGCAGTTGGTGGCTAGAAGGTGAACTCATTGTGGATCCAGTATGTGTTGCACGACGCCGTCAAGCAAATTATGCACAGACACCGTGATGGAGGGCAGGCGAAGTCGGCGCATAATGCCAACGAGTGCGCAACAGCCGCCCACAATGACATCGGCGCGTTCGGCCGGTAGTCCAGGGTTTGATTTTCGGTCGGCCAAAGACTCGGTGGCAAGAGTGCGAAAAACATCTTCGGCAGCTTCTCGTGTGAGCGTCATGCCATGTAGTGCAACAGGGTCGAAACGTGCAATACCCAACTCGATGGCAGCGATCGTGACAATGGTGCCAGCAACGCCCACAACTCTGGTTGTTTCAAGCACTTGTGGTTGCTCACGAACGAGATCATCCATGAAATCGGTAACAAGACCGATTGCATTAGTGAGTTCTTCTGGTCGCGGCGGGTCGCGGTGAAACTCTGTTTCGGTGAGCACAACTGCGCCAACCGGAAAACTCGACGTATGTTGCAGTGAGTTGCTTGAGCCAATCATGACTTCGGTTGAGCCACCGCCAATGTCGATAACGATGGTGGTGCCATTGTGTGGTGCAAATTTGCTTAAGGCTCCGCGATATGCGAGTTGCCCCTCTTCGACACCAGAGATGATTTCTGGACGCTTGCCAAGCACGGTTTCGGCTTGATCGAGAAATGTGTTGGCATTGGATGCTCGACGACATGCCTCGGTTGCAGTTACTCGAAAAGTTTCGACATTGTGCTGTTTTAACAATGATGCATAGATCACGAGTTGCTGCACAGTTGCAGCAATCGCGAAATCGTCGAGCAAGCCGGATGCAGCGGTGCCTTTGCCAAGCCGAGTTACGTTCACTTCGCGAACCATCTCGTTGCCCTGTGGATCAACAATTAACAAATTGGTGGAGTTGGTACCGATGTCGATTGCTGCAACGGGTGATGTAAAAACGGGACGAGCGCGCACAGTATTCGCAGCAGAATTTTCGGTGACAACATACTCATCACGCGAGATGCCCAACTTGTCTGCCACCCACTGACCAACTGGGTCATCGCCCATTGCGAGCCACCAACCGAAATGCGCATGTAAGCATTTGACTCCAACACGCGTGCCACCAACACCACCGAAGGGTCGAGGGCCAATGTGGGTGGGATCGATCGCGGCATCGCGTTCGGCTGCGTAACGACTATGTGTCTCTTCGAGAGCCGTTGGGCCTATGTCTGCTTCGGCTTGATTAACACCGCCGCTTGCTTCGAGTCGTCCGACAATAACTGTCTCATGCTCGCCCAATAACCAATATCGCGTCGGCATTGGTGTTCCGTCATCGAGGAACGGGGCATTGCGTAACACAACTGGGTCACCGCTTTTGGTGCGAACAACTATTTCAAATTGACCTTGGGGAATGCGACCCAAAAGCTCGCCGACTCGGGCATTGTCGGCAGAATTCATGGTTACAAAAATTTGATTGCGGCAATCACAGCCACAATGAGTGCAACGACAACAGGAATAGCACGCTTGAGTATTGGTGCACCTGCAGTGCCAAGTAAATCGAGTGGTGCAACTTCGGCGCTCTCGATCTTGCGAATTTCTGGGCTTGCAGCAGCAACTGGTGCAGGTGTTGTCGTAGTGGTTGATGTAGTTGTCGATGTAGTTGTCGTCGCTGGTGCACTGGAGATCAATTGATTGAGATTGTCGGCAAATTGTGCAAGCAGTTTGTCGCTCACGTCTGCAAGTGCACCGCGACCAAACTGTGCGACTTTGCCCGAGATGGTGAGATCGGTGACCACGGTGCATTTTGTAGAAGTTGGTGTGACCGAGGTGAGTTGGGCGGTGATGGTTGCAGCTGCCGTGCCTTTGCCCGTGGTGTCGCGCCCTTCTGCTTTGAGCGATGCTGTGTGGGCGGCGTCATCGCGTGTCACAAAACTTGCCTGGCCCTTGAACTGAGCAACGATCGGACCAACTTTGACCTTGACTTGACCGCGGTAAGTATCACCTTCAACTTCGGTGAGTTGCGCGCCCGGCAAGCATGGTGCGATGCGCTCGAGGTCGGTGAGAATTAGCCATGCGTCATTAATTGGCACATTGACGATGAATTCGTGATTCAGATCCATTACACAATTCTCCGAGATTCGACAATGAGTTTGCTTGCTTGTTCGAGGTCTTCGATCGTGTCGATGTCGATTGCAGACCCAATACAGGATACTTCACTCACAAGTTGATGATGAGAGCGCAATAAGTTGCGCGCTCCTTCGTCGCCTGATGTTGGTAAGTGAGACCACATCTCTGCATGCAACTTGACGGGGTTGCCGCGCTTGGTGTCGTATGTCGCAACTGCAAGTGGGGAAGTACTGCTGGCAACACGTTGCCATGCGCTCGGCGGAACGCACGGTTGATCGGCGAGACCGATGACCACTGCCTCTGCACCAAGCGAGGCGGCGAATTGAACTGCACTTTGCACCGAACTTGCCATGCCAGTCGACCAATTGGAATTGTTGATCGAATGTGGCAGACCCCATTTTGCGATAGATGCCTGAGCCTGATCACTGAAAGCAAAATCGAGTGGAAGCGGTGTTTTGCCGGTCACGACAAGCACTGGCCCGATACTGGCTTCGATGGCTGATTCGATCGCCCAGTGATACACAGGGCGCCCCTGAGCGACGCTCAGCAGCTTGTGGGTTGATCCAATGAATCGCGTTCCACTTCCTGCAGCGAGCACTACAGCAACGGTGAGAGACCCTGTCATATTCAATGTCTACTTGGGTTTTGGGGGATCCCCAAATATTACAGTTAGATGACATAAACTGTTACCTAGTTGACATACGGCGAGTAATCGCCCCCGTGGACTCGACCGCCCCCCGGTCGAGTCAGGGCCCCCCTGTCACCCCCCAAAACTATGACCACAACAGATCTCGATAGCTATAGCTATAGCTATAGCCAGTCAGGTATCGGACGAGCAGTACGCACCCCGCGTATCAGGACTGCGTGCCGAGCACTCGTTGCCGTGGGGCTTGTCGCTGTGATTGTGATGATCGGATTGCCTCAACAAGTATCTGCCAAACCGATGCCACAAGGTCAAGAGCGAGTGATCGCACGATCTGCACAAAATGCCGTTGCGGTTTTTGATTCGCTTAATAAAATCGGTGCGGCAGATCGAAGTGATGTTTTCTCTGCGCATGTTGCCGACATTGCTAGACAGGCAGCAATGTTTTTGGGAGTAGATGTGCGTGTGATGCAACAAGCATGGTTGGCTGCAGATTTGGTGCATCAACGGGCGCTCATGAATGGGCTGACACAACTGGGTGTGCCATACAAATTGAATTCGGCAATTGAAAATGTTGCTTTTGATTGTTCGGGACTGGTTGCATTTGCATGGGGAAAAGCAGGGGTTGCACTCTCGCGTGGGTCATCAGCGCAATTTGCGAGCGCCACGCTTGTCAAGGTAGAAGAAGCGCAACCTGGTGACCTGATTTGGCGTCCCGGTCACATTGCAATGTATTTGGGCGTGCAAAGTGCAGTCTTGCAAACTCCATATTCGGGCAGAAGTGTTGAATTACAAAAGATGAATGAGCGCATCACTTCTTGGGTGAAATACGCGAACCCATTAATTTGAATTTATTTGTGAATTGGTCCGTCGCTGTCGCGCAGCGACGGTGCAACGCGGCCTGTGCGCCGAGCAATAATTTCTCCAACAATTGATATTGCTGTTTCTTCTGGAGTTCTTGCACCGATATCGAGACCAATAGGGGACATGAGTCGAGCTAATTGATCAGCTCCTGAAACACCAACTTCGGCAAGTCTTTCGAGCCGCTTTGCGTGTGTTTTGCGGCTGCCCATCACGCCGATGTAACCAACGTTTGTGGCAAGAGCACCCTGAACGGCAGGAACATCAAACTTTGGGTCATGGGTCAAAATGCATACTGCGTCGCGAGAGGTGAGCACCGACCCACGCTGCGAAAAGAGTGGTGCTGGCCACGAGACCAAAACTTCGTCGGCCATTGGGAAACGACGGCGAGTAGCAAAAACTTCGCGTGCGTCGCATACAACCACGTAATAGCCGAGAACTTTTGCAACCTTGGCAAGTGCGGCAGTGAAGTCGACGGCACCAAAGATCCACATTGTTGGTGGTGGCGAAAATGCTTCGATAAACACACGAACTGTTGGCGTGTCTATTAAGTCTTCTGGAGTTGTTTGACCGTTCGGACCATAGTGACGCACACCCGTACGTCCTGCTTCAACTTCGCCTAGTGCGTCGCGAGCAACGACACGGTCGAGTTCGCCATCACCAAGCGTGCCCACTGCGTCTGTCGATGGCGATACGAGCATCGTTGCACCGATATGTGGGCCGTCGATGACGGTGACGAGTGCAACCGGAACATTGGAGCGGACTCGTTCGGCAAAAACGGGGTAGAGCGACATTGGTTGGAGAGACATGATTTACCAGGTGAGCGGTGAGATAAACAGGTGAATAATGCCGCCACACGTGAGACCGACTGCAAATGCTTCGTCATCTGAATAACCAAACTTGACAAGTCGAGGTTGTTGGTCGCCGCGCAATATCTCAAGTGCCTCAGCAACCACTGCACCTTCGACGCAACCGCCACTCACCGAACCAACAACTTCACCGTCTTCATTAACAGCCATTGCGGCGCCGGGATCGCGTGGTCCTGAGCCTTCGATGTCGACAACACGAGCAATCGCAATCTGTTTGCCTGCCTGCTGCCAGCGCTCGATGTCGTTGAGTAGTTCACGCATAGGTATCAGTCAATCGCGAGAAATCACTCGAGTGAGATGTTCGAGAGCCTGTATGGAATGGCCCTCTACAAAGTCGTCTACGTATGGAAGTGCGGCAGCCATGCCCCGAGCAAGCGGCGCATAACCAGGTGTGACTTTGAGCGGATTGACCCACACGACTCTGAATGCAACTCGTTGTAAGCGTTGCATCTGTTCGGCAAGTACTGCTGGGTCGCCTCTGTCCCATCCATCGCTGAGTACTACGACAATTGCGCCACGGGCCATTCCGCGAACCCCCCATGTTGCATTGAATCGGCGGAGGCTTTCGCCGAGTCGCGTGCCTCCGCTCCAGTCGGGTACTTGTGCTGCAGCGCGAGTAAGGGCTTTGTCTGGGTCGCGGCTGTTGAGTTCTTTTGTTAGCCGAGTGAGCCTTGTGCCAAATGTAAATGCCTCTACGCGTTGCCTACCGACAACGGCTGCGTGCATGAAACGAAGAAGCGCTCGCGCATATGGCTCCATGCTGCCTGAGATGTCGAGGAGCACCACGAGTCGGCGTTGCCGTTCGCTTGGTTTGCGCCAGTGCAAACGAGCAGGCTCGCCACCAAAGGCGAGTGATGCACGAACGGTACGACGCAAGTCGTGACGAGAACCACTGCGTTTTGCATGAGTGAGGCGCAACGATTGTCGGGGAGGTCCAGCGAGACGAAGTTGATGCATGAGTCGTTGCGATTCATGCAGCTCTTCATCGGTGTACTGAGCAAAATCTTTGCTGCGCAATGATTCGTTTGCGGTAAAGCGCATTTGCATTGTCTGATTGTCGTCATGTGCATCAGCATTGCTTTGGTCTGGACCGTCTTCGTCGTCGAGCAACAGCGTGATCTTTTGTGGTGGACTGTCTTCGTCGACATCTGTTGCATTACGGCGTTCCCAGAAAACCGCAAACGCTCGGTCGTACAGTTGCTGATCTTCTGGTCGATGTACCAACGTGGCTCGCCCAGCCCAGTACACATCGTCGCGCTTGGTCATTGATACAACATCGAGTGCTTGCACAAAAGTGATCACTGAATCGATGGGTACATTGATGCCCGCGCCGCGCAACACACGCGCAAACGAAACCGCCATTTCGTCTGCCGATGAGCCAGCGGGCTGCTTCAGCGCTGTTGACATGGCTGATGTGCTCTAGTTATGCGACAAGCCGCGGTCGAAGGCTTGTTTAACAAGATCGGCAATGCCCGTTTCGCGCACACGTTCGTGATCTTCGCGGTACTTAAGCACTGTGCCAAGTGTTGCAGCAACGCTGGTCTCATCAAGTTCAAGAATCCCTAGTTGGCCAAGTGCAGTTGCCCAATCGATGGTTTCTGCAACGCCGGGCGGCTTGTACAAATTGAGAGCACGCATGGCCTCAACTGCTGCGGCGACTTGTCGTGCGAGCGACTCGGCGATTTGGGGAACACGTAGCCGAACGATGGCGACTTCGCGCTCAAAATTTGGGTGTTCAACCCAGTGATAGAGACATCGACGCTTCAGTGCATCGTGCACATCGCGCGTTCGATTGGAAGTGAGCACCACAATTGGTGGGCTGGTTGCACTAAATGTGCCAAGCTCAGGAACAGTGATTTGGAAATCGGAAAGAATCTCGAGGAGGTATGCCTCAAACTCGTCATCGGCTCTGTCGATTTCGTCGATCAACAGCACTGCAGGAGTGGTGCGGTTGTCAATAGCACGCAACAGTGCGCGCTTAATCAAAAACCTTTCGTTGTACAACTCGCTTTCAAGTAGCGAAGTATTTTTTGACATAGCCTCACCAGATGCTTCGGCCGCGCGTAGGTGCAACAGCTGACGCGAGTAATCCCAGTCGTACACGGCCTGCGACGCATCGATACCTTCGTAGCACTGCAGGCGGATGAGTTCGCCTCCTGTCATTGCTGCAATAACTTTTGCTAATTCGGTTTTGCCAACACCCGCTTCACCCTCTAATAAGAGAGGGCGCTTGAGCGACAAAGCCAAAAAAACTGCAGTCGCGAGTCCTTCATCGGCCAAATAGCTTTGCCCACCGAGGGCGTTTCGTACTTGGGCTACCGATGTGAGTGCGGGAAAACTCATTGACTCACTGTAGAGGCATGAGGGTTACGAGTCGAAGCCCAAACCCAGCCGGTCGAGGGTGCGTAGCCAGAGGTTGCGTTTGCCCGTGCGATCTTCACGGTTGAGCGCCCAGCGCGTTGTTTGGATGCCAATAAAGCGAAAAGGCTCGGGTGGAAACGGGAGCGGCTTGCTTTGTACGAATTTGGTTTGAGTGGCTTGGGTTTTGCGCCCGTCGAGTAAATCGAGCATAACTTCGGCCCCAAAGCGCGAACTCGCCACGCCAAGACCGGTGTAGCCGATTGCGTATGCAACTCGATTGCGCATTGCTTGGCCCCAAAACACGCTGTATCGGCTGCATGTATCAATGGCGCCGCCCCACACGTGCGAAAACTTAACACCTTCAAGTTGGGGGAATGTTTCGAAGAAGTGTTGCGACAACTTCGCCCAACTCTCCGGTCTTGATTCCAGATCGACACTCATTTTTCCGCCGAAGAAATACATTGCGTCGTAGCCGCCCCACAGAATGCGATTGTCGGCAGTGAGTCGGTAATAGTGAAACTGATTGGAGATGTCGGAAAGTCCTTGGCGATTTTTCCAACCCAAACTGTCAAGTTGCTGGGCGTTGAGCGGCTCGGTAACGAGGCAATAGTCGTACACCGGAGCGATGTAGTTGTGCATGCGCTTGAGTAGTGGTTTGAAGGCGTTGGTGGCGAGAGCAACATGCTTGGCTTTGATGTCCGCTAACGCAGTTTCGATGGAGACGCCACTTCCTGAGTAATCAAGGCCAGTTGCTCGCGTATCTTCAAAGATGCGTACGCCAAGACTTTCGGCCGCACTTTTGAGACCCCACACGAGGCGGGCCGGATCGACCAGCGCAGCGGTGTCTTTGCACCACATGCCGCCAGTAAAAATTGGCGATGCAACTTCGCGTTGCACTGCTTGTTGGTCGAGCCATTCAACTTTGTGCCCCAACTGGAGCAGTTGGTCGTAGTCTTCGCGCATCTCTTCGAGATAGTTGGCAGCATGACGCGTGCTCGCAATTTCGATTACGCCATTGCGCTCAAAGTCGCAGTCGATGTTGTAGCGGCGAATTGCTGCTTCAATTTGGTTGAGATTTTCAAGCCCCAAATCTTCGAGCAAGTCAACTTCTTTTGGGAAGCGTTGTTGCGCGTTCGCTATTCCGTGAGTGAGGCTCGAATCCATGAAGCCTCCGTTGCGACCGCTCGCTGCAGAACCAACTTCGTGTGAGTCAATCAGAATGACATCTGCAGAAGGATTGCGTTCTTTGGCCAAGATTGCTGTCCAAAGGCCGGTGTAACCACCACCAACAATGCACAAGTCGCACGAGTCGTCGCGCACGAGCATCGGATTGGAGTCGGGTTCATCGACATCTTCCATCCAATACGGATACGGCTCGGCATCAGCGATCGCGTCCAGAAAGCGTTCGTCTTCTTGGTACCCGGGCATGGGTTTTCTCACCACCTAACGGCACTAAGTTAGCACCGAGTTAGCACCAGCGGCAGTAGCGTTTTGGGCTATGGACCTAGGGATTAGCACGCGAACTGCGGCAGTTGCTGCCGGTTCTGCAGGTTTGGGTTTTGCGACTGCGCAGGCACTTGCCAACGAGGGAGTGCGAGTGGTTATTTGTAGCCGTGATGCTGAGCGTGTGGCCGAAGCTGCAAAAGCTATAGGTAATGGTTGCATCGGCATTGTTGCTGATGTTTCGACCGGAGAAGGCGGCGCAAAATTTGTGCGCGAAGCCACCGCAATACTCGGACACATCGATATTTTGGTAGCAAACGGTGGTGGACCACCAGCCGGAAACTTTGCTTCAACAGAGTTGGATGCATACCCGGCGGCTCTTGAACAAAACTTATTGTCGGTAATCGGTATGTGCAAAGAAGTATTGCCAGGCATGCAAGAACGCAAGTGGGGGCGTGTAGTGGCCATCACATCGGTGGCTGTGCGTCAGCCAATGGCAAACTTAATTTTGTCTAACACTGCACGCGCTGGAGTAACAGGATTTTTAAAAACAGTTGCGCGCGAGGTTGCACAAGATGGTGTCACGGTCAACACCGTGCAACCAGGCATTCATGCAACCAGTCGAATCACGCAACTGTACGGAGCGACACCTGATGCGTCGGCGCTTGGTATTCCTGCCGGAGTAACGGGGGACCCTGCGGACTTTGGTCAGGTAGTCGCCTTTTTGTGTGGCGAGGGTGCAAAGTTTGTGACCGGTGCAAGTTTGCAAGTAGACGGTGGATCGTATGGAGGTTTGTTGTAATGCTGCAGCATGTCGTAGCAATCACGTGGAATGATCAGGTGCCACCGAATTATGCCGAGACTGTTTCGGCTGTGCTGCAAAAAATGGCATCACATATTTCGTCGGTGCGTGAATATCATTGCGGCCCCGACTTGGGTGTGTCGACTGCGGTCAATGCCGACTACCTGATCGTTGCAATATTTGACGATGTTGATGGGTGGCGTCAGTACGACGAAGACGAATCGCACAACGAGATTCGCGCCAAGTACTTCAAGCCATATATTGCGTCGCGAGCATCAGCTCAAATCACTTTTTAACGCGCGCGCTGAGCTTTCACGGCGCCAGAATTTCGTTTTTCCCACTTGGTTGAAATCCAAATAGCAACGCCTACGTAGAGCCAGCCAGCCAAAATGTCGGCAACGTAGTGCTCGCCGAAATAGACAAGACAGACAGCCATACTTGCCGGCAATGCAAGCGAGATTACTCGAATCCACTTTGGCATGTACGGGAAAAAGAAGAGTACGACCAAGAGGGCACAACCCGCGTGTAGCGAAGGCATTGCCGCGTATGGATTAGTAATGGCGGTACCACGGTCAAACACTTTGCTCACTGACTTAATGCCCATGTGCGACCAAGCTCTAGCGGTGATGCGATGTATCGGTGCAATGTAACCCTGTTTTGCTGCGAGCCAGGGTGGTGCAACTGGGAATGCTGCAAATGTTGCACATGCCAAGAAGAACAAGATTCCAAGTCTGCGCATGTAGCGCACCCACATGTCTCGATTGATCCACCACAACAGCACCGCGACTCCAGGTGGAAAAATGAAGTGCGTCATATACGTGACTGCAAGGGGGTATTCGTACCAACTGAGAACTTTCGAAACATTGAGATGCTGTTGCATCCACACATTGGGGTCTGTACCAAAAAAGAGTGCACGATCGATATTGCGAACGGCCAAATACGAGATGGGGCGACCTAGCTGGTCGGAAAGACCTCGACTGTATTCGTAAGCAAACAATATTCCCGCAAAGATCGACCAGTCGCGAATCATCGCAATTTGGTCTTTCATTGTCTTGCCAGCGTTGGCAAATATAAATGCAACGAGCACCCATCCAGTGACCGCAATGCGATCAACTGGCAAACCAAACCGTTTTAAAGACCATGCAAATAGCGCTAGGTATAGCGCAACAGCAACTACACGAGTGCGTGTTGGTTTACTCCGAAGAAAAGTTGCGACTGACAGGTTTACGAGTTTAGCGAAACAGCTATGCGGTAGCTTTTTCGAGAGCTCGACGCACAAGAACTTTGGCTAAATGCACGCGGTATTCGCTCGACGCATTGAGATCATCTTGTGGTTCGGCTTCAGCCGCTGCCTTTTCGGCTGCGTCTGCAACTGATGCACCTGATTTGAGAGCATCAGAGACGCTGGTCGCCAAGATTGGGGTGCTCCCCATGTTGACTAGTGCAACACCTGATGCGTCTTTGCTGCGCCATGCAGCCACACCCACAATTGCCCAGTCTTGGGCGCGGCGATTGAATTTCTCGAAACCCCACTTTGCGCCATTCATTTTTGGCACACGAATTTCGGTCAGCATTTCATCTGGATTGAGTGCGCTTTCAAGGAAGCCTTTGTAGAAGTCTGCTGCGGCAATGAGTCGTTCGCCCTTTGGGCCTTGTGCAACGTATGTTGCACCGAGCGCGAGCGTTGTTGCAGGAAGATCGCTCGCCGAGTCGGCATGAGCAAGTGATCCACCAATGGTTCCGCGGTGGCGAACCTGAGCGTCCCCTACATAGCCGGCTGCGTGGGCGAGCAGTGGCACTTCTTTGATTACGAGCGCCGATTTCTCTACATCCATGTGGCGAGTCAGTGCACCGATTGCAATGAAGTCTCCGCCATCTTTGATGTACGAAAGATCCTTGATACGACCGATGTCGATGAGCATCGCGGGCTGGGCCAGGCGAAGTTTCATTAACGGAATAAGGCTGTGTCCGCCTGCCAAAAACTTGGCTTCGTCGCCGTATTGTCCGACGAGCGAAATTGCTTCGGCTGCCGAAGATGCTCGCTTGTAGTCAAATGCTGCTGGTATCACGATGTGCTCCCTTGAATAATTCTCGTTGTTCGCTTGATGATTCGGTTATTTCTTTGCCGCTGATTGAATTGCGCGCCACACGGTTTGTGGTGATGCTGGCATAGGCATCGAAGTGACTCCGATACCAGACAGTGCATCAACAACTGCGTTGATTACAGTGCTCGCTGCACCAATGGTTCCGGCTTCGCCAATGCCTTTCACGCCAAGCTGGTTGGTGGGCGATGGCGTAACGGTGTGGGCAGTGGTAATCGATGGAACATCGCTTGCTGCCGGCACCAAATATTCTGCAAGTGTCGTTGTCTTCAAGTTGCCATCAGTGTCGTAAACCGCCTCTTCGAACAGCGCTTGAGCAAGCCCTTGAATTACACCACCATGCACCTGGCCCTCGACAATGAGTGGGTTGATTTGCACGCCACAGTCATCAACGGCAACATATTTGAGAATCTCGATCTGACCGGTCTCGGTATCGACTTCGAGTACGCACATGTGCGTACCGAATGGCCATGAGAAGTTTGGCGGATCGTAGGTGTACTGCGCTTCGAGGTTTGGCTCGAGACCGTCTGGCAAGTTGTGAGCAGTAAATGCTGCAAAAGCAATTGCCGCCATTGGCACTGCGCGATCTGGCGAACCTTTGACACTAAACACGCCACCAGCAAACTCGAGGTCATCGGCTGAACACTCCAGTTGGTGCGCAGCAATAAGTCGAGCCTTGTCAATCACCTTGTCGCAAGCGCCTGCGATGGCTACGCCACCGACGGGAAGCGAGCGCGAACCGTATGTGTCAAGACCCAGTGGCGAAATTGCAGTGTCGCTGTGCAACACATCTATGTCTTCCTGCGGAATGCCAAGTTTTTCTGATGCGATCATTGCCCACGAAGTTTCGTGACCCTGACCGTGTGGCGATGTGCCAGTTACGACTTGCACTTTGCAGGTTGGCAAGATGCGCACTGTTGCTGCTTCCCATCCGCCAGCGCCATAGTTGAGCGAGGCGAGTACGCGCGACGGTGCAAGACCGCACATTTCGAAGTACGAACTCATGCCAATGCCCAGACGTTTTTTGGCGCCAGGCACATTTTGTTTTGCTTGTTGTGCACGGATGCCGACGTAGTCTGCAAGACCCGCAGCTTTTTCGGCGGCCTGTAAGTGGTCGCCGGAGTCGTACGTAAGACCACTAAATGCTGTGTACGGAAACTGCTCTTTTTGAATGAAGTTGCGCTTGCGCAATTCGAATGGATCGATTTTCATCTGACGAGCAAGTGCATCCATTGCCGACTCGATGGCGTACGTGGCTTCGGGGCGACCAGCGCCGCGGTAGGCATCGGTTGGTGTGAGCGTGGTGAAGATGCCGTCGCAACTGAAGTCGTAAGCGTGCGGGATGTCGTAGACGCCCGCATACAAGAACGCCCCCAAGATAGGAACGCCAGGCGTGACCAACTGCAGGTATGCACCCATGTCGGCTTTGATACGAACACGAACCGCAGTGAGTTTGCCACTCTTGTCGGCTGCGAGTTCGACGTATTGCACTTGACCACGACCATGAATTGTGGCCATCGAGTTTTCGCTGCGTTCTTCAACCCAACGCACGGGTAGGCCGTGTTTGCGCGCAAGTGCCATGCACAACAATTCTTCGGCATATACATCAAGTTTTGATCCGAAGCCACCACCAACACTCGGTGCAATCACACGCACTTGTTGCTCGGGAATACCGAGTGTGAGCGCGGCCATCACTTTGAGAATGTGGGGTATCTGGGTAGATGAGTACAACGTGATGTCGCCACCAAATGGTTGTGGCACCGCGGCAACCGCGCGTGGCTCCATGGCCATTGGCAACAAACGTTGCTGGACGTAACGCTCGCTGACCTTGAACGCAGCTTTTTGAAATGCTTCTTCGACGCAACCCTCGGTTGCCTCGATCTTCAAATTCCAGGTGTAACTCTTGTTCGTTCCCAAATCTTCGTGAATGATGTTGGCATCACTGAGAGCCTCTTCAACATCGACAACTGCTTTGAGAACTTTGTATTCCACTTCAATCAGGTCGAGTGCATCGCGTGACGCACTTTCGCTTGTTGCAAGCACCGCAACCACGCCGTCACCGACGTAACAAACCTTGCTTGCTGCAAGTGGGAAGTGTGGTGGGTTCTTCATGTCTGGAGTTACTGGCCATGCACAAGGCATTGGGCCTGCCCACTGAGACTGCAACTCTGCACCGGTGTACACAGCGACGACACCTGGTGAAGCTTTTGCTGCAGCAGTATCAATGCTCACAATTGCTGCGTGCGCATGTGGAGACCTCAAGATTGAAAGATGCAGTGCGCCGGGCAGATTGAGATCATTGGTGAACTTTGCTTCACCAGTTAATAGTGCAGGATCTTCGCGACGTAGTTGCCGCGTACCGATCACAGTATTTTGGCGATTGTCTGTCATGGTCATGATCGTCTCCTACTTCTTCGCCGCAGCGAGCACCGACTTCACAATGTTGTGGTATCCGGTGCAGCGACAGAGGTTGCCCTCGAGGCCGAGTCGGACTTCTTCTTCAGTTGGATTTGGATTTTCGTTGAGGAGTCCTATGGAAGCCATCACCATTCCTGGTGTGCAGTAACCACACTGCAAGCCATGATTCTCCATGAAAGCTTGTTGCATGGGATGCATCACACCGTCTTTGCTCAGACCTTCGATGGTGGTCACTGAGCCACCGTCGGCCTGCGCGGCAAGTACTGTGCAACTCTTAATTGCTTCGCCATCGAGGTGAACGGTGCATGCACCACAACTGGATGTGTCACAACCAATATTGGTGCCTGTGAGTTGAAGTTGATCGCGCAAAAAATGTACGAGCAAAGTACGCGGCTCTACATCTTTTTCTTCCTTGGTTCCATTGACAGTGATGCTGACTTTGATATCAACCATTATGTAGCTCTCACTTTCCCCTAGTGCGGTGCACTGTTGCTTTGCTTGACGATATCCTGCCTCACTGAGTGGGGTGTTGTCTAATGAGAGTCAGCACTTCGTGCAACCTGCTCGGTTACTTGACGGTAAGTGTTGCCTTTAAACTCGGTGCTTTGGCGCAGGTAATGGAAAATATTCCACGTTGGGGAAGCGGAATGGTCTTTGAGCCGTTGGCACGGACGACTACCAAGGTGGCGCCGATTTTGATCCGGTAGGCGACGTTGTCGGAATTGGTCAGAGTGAGGGTGCGACCTTTGGGTACCACAATTGCGGCGCGGCCGAATTTGGCATTTTTGATATTCAAACGTGCACTCGACAAATTTGCTTCAGTGGTGTTGCTCGGCGAACTCCGAACGACGTTCCGAGCAGATGCAATCGAACTTGTTGGCACTATGACGAGTAGGAGCGCGCACACCAGTACACGTGGGATGAGCATTGTGCGACGTGCGAGTGCTGTGTGCATACTGGCTCAACAATAACGGTTTATTTATCGAGTTTGTTCAGGCCTCGCCGAGCAAACACAAGCGTGAGTGTTGACATGCCGGCAATTGCAAGTAAGCCACCCCATGTGTTGGACCAACTCATGTAGTCGGGTGAAGTTGGAAGCACAAGACCTTCGCGGGAGAGACGTAAAATATTGGTAGTTGGGTTAATGCGTGCAACGTTGTGCAACCAGCCGCGCATGAGCGGGAGCGGCATTTGTGCACTCGAGAGATATAGCACTACAAACATGGTGAGTTGCATCACAGCGGCACCGCGCATATCGCGAAACCTGAATGCAAGTCCGAGACCCCAGCCAAGTGAAATGGTCGAGACTCCCAAGGCTGCAACAACCAACGTCAACAAACCCAGCAGACCACTTGTGAATCGAACGCCCAAGAGTATCCCCATAGGGATAACGAAGGCGCACAAGATTGCGACTCGCACCCACGCGGTGAGTAGCGGTCCGATGATGAGCGAGCGACGAGGTGCGGGCGACATCAACAGTCGATCATAGAAACGGGTCTCGATGTCGCGGATTGTTGAGAAGCCAAGACCAATGCCGCTGAATGCAGCACCAAAACAAATTCCGAGCGGCATGAACCAGTTGACTGAGCGATCGGTAGGGAAGCCCGGCAGTCTTGTGATGGCCGCAAATGTTCCGGCGAATGCAATCATCGTGAAAACTGGCATCGCCATCGCCGGGAAGAACGCTGAAGGGAGGCGACGAATATTGCGAATGCCGCGATAAGCCAATCCGCGAGCGCTGCGCATGGTCGTTGGCTTTGCCACTGACGTAACTACTGGTGTGGTTGTTGCAACAGTGTTCATAGCGCTGCCAACTTTCGGCGTAGTTCTTTCAATGCAAATAATATCGCAGCTGCACAAATCACTGTTGGTACAAGGAGCGATCGAACTACTGCAGAGAAAGTAAACCCTTCGAGAACGAGCGCGCGCAGACCTTCAACAAGATACGAAATTGGGTTGATGTCGGCGATTCGTTTGTAGGCACCGCTCATTGTTTCGCGCGGGAAGAACGCGCTTGAGAAGAAAAGCAATACAAACAACAATGGAAATGCCCCCTGAACTGCTTCGGCCGAACCCGTACGAATAGCAACTGACGACATGATGGCGCCAATAGCAAGCGAAACGATTCCGCCCGACAACACCATCACGAGAGCCCCCGGGATTCCTCCCGAAATTGGTGCATTAAATGGCACGAGCACGGTGAGGAAGAATGCAGATTGAAAGAGGCCGAATAATGCACTGCCAGCAAGCCGTCCGAGCAAAATACCTGTGCGAGTAGTTGGTGCAAGAAGTAAACGATCAAAAAAACCATTTTCGATGTCGGTTGCTAGTGCCGCAGCGCCTGTTACAGAACCGAACAACACGCCCTGAACGATTGTGGATGCAAGTGCGAATTGCATGAACGATTCGACTTTTGGGAACCCAGGAATTGCGGTTGTCTTGCTAAAACTTGAAGCGCTCAGTACTGCAAAGAATATGGGGAAGAACATGCTCGGGGCAATGAGTGCCGGTTGTCGCGCAAGCTCAATTGTGGAGCGCTTTGCCATGGCGATGGTTTGGCGCATTGAAAGTTGCCTGCTGCGCGCTGTTGTCTCAATTACGACATTCGATGTCGCGACTGTCATGCTTTGGCACCCTCGAGGCGGTGTCCTGTTGCTTCTGCAAACACATCATCAAGACTTGGCTCATTAATTTCAAGGTGTTGCACTCGCACCGATGCTTCGTCGAGTTTCCGCACAACGTCGGTAACGACAGTCACGCCACCACGTAATCCAACGCCAAGTGAACCCTCGGCTGTTGGACGCATGTCGCCGAATGTGGCGAGAACAGCTTTGGCGCGCTCAGTTTGATCGAACGGAACGGTAATGAGAAGCGTTGGAAATCCGACACCTGCCTTGAGATCCTGTGGTTTTCCTTCTCGCACAATTTTGCCTGCATCAATAATGGCGATGCGATCTGCAAGTTGGTCTGCTTCTTCCAAATACTGCGTGGTCAACATGACCGTGGTGCCTTCATTGTTGAGGCGACGTACTTCTTCCCAGAGCGACATGCGGCTCATCGGATCAAGACCAGTTGTTGGTTCGTCTAGGAATAAAACAGTTGGTTGATGAATGAGGGCGAGCGCCAAGTCGAGACGGCGACGCATGCCTCCCGAATATGTGCCAACACGGCGATCGGCTGCGGCGGTGAGTCCAACTCGCTCGAGTAACTCGTTTGCGCGGGTTTTCATGTGAGCCTGTGGTATTCCGTAAAGCACAGCCTGCAAGCGGAGCAATTCGGTGCCGGTCATCAATGGGTCAATCGCTGCATCTTGTAACGCAACACCAATGCGGCGGCGTACTTCATCGGGGTGTTTGGCGACATCGAAACCAGCGACAGTCGCGGTACCGGAAGTTGGGCGTAGCAGCGTTGTGAGCATGCGCACAGCCGTAGATTTTCCTGCACCGTTTGGTCCGAGAAATCCAAAAATCTCGCCAGTCTTTACTGTGATATTGATGCCGTCAACGGCTTTGACGTCTCCAAAATATCGAACAAGATTTTGGGCAACGATTGGGTCAGCAGATGAATTCATGCACCAACTGTATTGCCGGTATTACATCGGGGCTTTATTGAAGCTTCTTATTTTGCAGACTGAATTGCGCCCCACACTCGTTCCGGGGTTGCCGGCATATCGATGTGACGCACGCCCATGTGGGTGAGTGCGTCAACAACGGCTGATTGCACTGCAGGAGTAGAACCAATGGTGCCCGACTCGCCGATACCTTTTGCGCCAAGTGGGTTGCGAGGCGTTGGTGTCTCCATGTGGATCACCTCGAAGCTTGGTAGCTCTGCAGCCGAAATAAATGCGTAGTCGGCAAAGTTTGAAGTGATCGGGTTGCCGTCGGTGTCATAGCGGACCTCTTCCAGGAGTGCTTGTGCAGCGCCTTGGCCAATACCGCCATGAATTTGGCCATCTAAAATCAGTGGGTTAATCACTCGGCCAGCGTCGTCGCATGCTACGTGTCTGATCAAGGTCACTTTTCCTGTCTCGGTGTCAACTTCAACAACTGATACGTGTGCACCAAATGGAAATGTTGCGCCGTTGGAAACGAAATTTGATTCTTGAACTAGGCCACCGTCAGCCGCAAGTGCCGACGAAATGTCGGCCCACGTTTTAGCCACGGCTGGAGTGCCTGCCACATGGAATGCAGCGGTGAACTTGTCGAACACCACGTCGTCTTCGTTGGCCTCGAGTAAACGTGCTGCGTGTTTGCGGGCTTGCTCAACGAGTTCTTTTGATGCCTGGTGTACTGCGGCGCCACCTTGTTGTAGCGAACGAGAACCCATGGTGCCACCACCGGACGGAATGGCATCGGTGTCGCCCCACAAGACATCGATCATGTCCATGGCAATACCGGTTTCATCGCTTGCCAACATCGACCAGGATGTCACATGACCCTGTCCGTGTGGTGATGTACCCGTGTACACGATTGCGCGACCATTTGGAAGAATTTCGACCTTGCCGTATTCGCCGGCCGATGTCCCTGCCGTGATTTCGACGTACACGCTGATGCCAATGCCGAGTTGTTTTGTGTCACCACTTGCGCGACGTGCAGCTTGGTCTTTGCGAAGTTGTGCGTAGTTGGATGCTTCGAGGACTTTGTCGAGTGCTCCTTCGAAGTCTCCTACGTCGTACGTTTGCCCAATCGAAGTAGTGAAGGGCTCGAGAAATTTTGGAATCAAATTAATACGACGGACTTCGGCAGGGTCTTTGCCAAGTTCAAGCGCGAATAAATCCATCGCACGCTCGATCGCTGCGGTTGCCTCTGGGCGTCCTGCGCCGCGATAAGCAACCATTGGCGTTGTGTTTGTTGCAATCGAAGTGGTGCGCACTTCAATCACTGGAATGTCATAAACGCCAGATGCCATTGGTCGGGTCATGAACGGGGCAAGGATTGCGCCAACATCAACCCACGCACCCGAGTCTTGCAGTGCATGTAATTGGTATGCGGTTACTTTGCCCGCGCGAGTTCCGCCAATGGTGATGTATTGAATCTGGCCACGGCCATGACCGAGGGCAACCATCGATTCGCTGCGTGTTTCTGTCCAACGCACTGGTTTGCCAACCTGTTTTGCAATTCGTCCCAACAATAAATCTTCTGGGTATGCATCAATCTTTGCTCCGAAACCACCGCCGACATCTGGTGTGATCACGCGCACTTGACCAGCTTCGAGTGCATTGACTTTGAGAATTGCATCGCGCGCACCTTGTGCATGCTGGGTTGATAGCCATTGCACTAAGCGGCCGTTGTCCCATGCCGCTGCCGCACCACGCACCTCAAGAGGGCAAGGTGCTACACGCTGATTAACGAACCGACCCTTTACAACGACTTCACAATCTACGAACAGTGCGTCTCCCGTATTGTCGGGCATACCGATAGCGGTCGACTCAAAGACAACGTTGCTACCAACTTCTTCGTAAATAAGGGTTGAGGAAGTCATTGCCTGCTCAACGTCGACCAGTACCTCGAGGGTGTCGTAGTCAACGATCACTCGCTCGGCTGCGTCTTCACCCTGATTTGCAAATTGGGTGAGCACAACCGCAAGCGGCTCGCCAACGTAACGAACTTTTCCACTTGCAAGAAGTGTTCGCTTGGCCATGGGATTGAACGAAGCCTCAACGAGTTCAAGCCCAAGATCTTGCGCAGTGTAAATAGCAACGACCCCAGGCATCGTGAGAGCTTCAGAAACATCGATACCTGTGATGTTGGCGTGGGCAACAGTGGAGCGAACAAAGGTTGCATGCACGGCGCCGGCCAGCAATGGCTCATCGCGCAAATCGTCTACATATACGCCACCAGTTGTAAGAAATTTCGGATCTTCTTTGCGAAGAACTCGGTTACCTAAAATGCTTCCAGCCATTGCCACTCCTATGTAGGGGTTTACAGCAAGGTTAGTGAGTAAGGGATATTACGGAACAAGTGGGGTAAGTGCAATCTTGCCCTTAGCGTCCTGCTCTGCTGCTTCTAGAGTCTTGACAAACATCATTGTCGAAACGATTGTGTATGGCCAGCGCTCGGGAAGTGTTGTGGAGAGCGCGGGGGTTTCCATCATTGGAACACGTCGCTCGGAAGGGTAGAGATAGCCAAGTTGGGTGCGTATCGCATCGCGTAATCCGGATGGTGATTGCAGATAGTTCACTTGGTTCTGCATGTTCTCAACGATGTCTTCGTATGCGGCATATTCCTGCTGCTTCGTATTAAGTACGTTGCCCTGACTCATCCATGTGCGCACGGGTACAACAAACAGTGTTGTTGCGAGAGCAAATGCCACGAGGACTGTGAGAGGAACCGCAAATGCGCGCACTCCGCGATGGCGTACGAGATGCAGATCGGTACTTGACACCCCTCTATTCTGGCTCTTGGGAAGCTCTAAATGGTGGAGTATGTGGTTATCGACTTACGGCTTGCTTACCGAGATATTTGGCATTGTTTCCTAGGCGTTGTTCGATCCGTAGCAACTGGTTGTATTTTGCCACTCTGTCACTGCGAGCGGGAGCGCCTGTTTTAATCTGGCCACAGTTGGTAGCCACAGCCAAGTCGGCGATGGTTGCATCTTCGGTTTCGCCGCTGCGGTGACTCATCACACTTGTGTAGTTGTTAGTGCGAGCGAGCGAAATGGTGTTGAGGGTTTCGGTAAGCGTGCCGATTTGATTGACCTTGATGAGCACACTATTGGCGATGTGCTCATCGACGCCACGCTGCAATCGTTTTACATTCGTTACAAAAAGATCGTCACCCACGAGTTGCACGCGAGACCCCAATGCTTTGGTGAGTGAAGACCACCCGGACCAGTCGTCTTCTGCCATTCCGTCTTCGATCGAAACGATCGGATATTTGTTAACGAGCGTTGTCCACCAAGCAACCAATTGATCGCTGGTGAAAATCTGACCTTCGCCAGCTAAGTGATATTTGCCATCTTTGTAAAGTTCGCTCATTGCCGGATCGAGCGCTATGGCGATATCGATGCCCGGCTTGAAACCCGCTGCCTCTATTGCATCTACCAAAATTGCAATCGCATCTTCGTTGCTTGCAAGGTTTGGCGCGAAACCGCCTTCATCACCAACTGCTGTAGCGAGTTTGCGATCGTGCAATAACGATTTGAGCGTGTGATACGTCTCAACACCCCAGCGCAACCCTTCAGAAAAATTTTCTGCTCCAATAGGCATGATCATGAACTCTTGAAGGTCAACGTTGTTGTCCGCATGCACGCCGCCATTGAGTACATTCATCATCGGCACCGGTAGAACGCACGCAGAGTCGCCACCTATCGACTCAAACAACGGCAATTTGCGTTCAGCTGCCGACGCATGAGCGGTAGCCAAACTTGCGCCGAGTATTGCATTGGCGCCAAGTCGAGATTTGTTTGGAGTGCCATCAAGTTCGCACAACGTGTTGTCGATAGCTGCCTGATTGCTTGCGTCGCTGCCAACCAGTGCTTTTGAAATCTCACTATTTACGTTGGCAACTGCCTTGAGCACACCCTTGCCCTTAAAGCGATTGCCGCCATCGCGAAGCTCGGTTGCTTCATGTGCACCAGTGGATGCACCGGAAGGAACAATCGCTCGACCAGTTGCGCCCGATGCAAGTGCCACATCTACCTCGACGGTTGGGTTGCCTCGCGAATCTAAAACCTCGCGTGCCGAGACGTGACTGATCTTGCTCATGATGTGATCTTATTGTTTTTTGACTTCGTCCCACAAAGCATCAAGTTGCTCAAGTGGTGCATTGGCGAGATCAATGTCTCGTGAGAGCGCTAGTTGTTCGACCTGCTCGAAGCGATGGCGAAATTTTTCACTTGCACCGCGCAGCGCTTGCTCGGCATCGTGGCCAAGGTGTCGCGACAGATTGACCACGCTAAACAGCAAGTCACCCAACTCCATTCGTATCGTGTCGGGGTCGCTGTTGAGTGCAACTGCTTGACGAATCTCTGCGGACTCTTCAATAATTTTTTCAAATGCTCCATCGGAATTGGGCCAGTCGAAACCAACATCTGCTGCCCGTTTTTGAATTTTGGTGGCGTATTGGAGCGAGGGTCCAGACTTCGCAACACCAGTAAATGTTGATGCAGCGCTATCAACCGACTTTTTCTCTGCGCGCTTCACTTCGTCCCACGTCTGCACTACATCGCTTGCGCTATTTGCTACAACATTTCCGAACACGTGCGGATGGCGACGCACGAGTTTGTCGTGAATAGATCGCGCTACATCGGCCAGACTGAAACGACCCTGCTGTTCGGCAATTGTCGCGTGAAACTCGACTTGGTAGAGCAGGTCGCCGAGTTCTTCAATCAACGCCTCATCCGAAGCTGGATCGTTTGCATCGAGCGCTTCAATTGCATCAACAACTTCGTAAGTCTCTTCAATCAGATGTTTAATCAGCGAGTCATGGGTTTGCTCGCGATCCCACGGGCACTGCTCGCGCAATGTGCGGGCCAATTGATGTAGTCGAGCGAGTTCGCCCGCCACTGGCTCGGCCATTTGTGCGATGTACAAAGTGGTGAGGTGGTCGGCTGGCAAAACACGATCAAGTTCTTGCCATGTGGTGTGCTCAACTCGTTGATCGGGCAATCCGAGATGATGCAGTAACACGACTGGTTCATTGCCGTTTGCAGATTCGTGAGACAACTTGACATCTGAGAGCACCCAATCAGCGTGTACCTGAGCGACAAGAAGTGGACCGCGTTCTCCAGATGCTTCGAGTGCAAATCGATGACCGTCTATGAGACGCACGCCCGCATTCACCGGGTCGATGCCGAGAGCTTCCCACGCAAGATCCAAAAAACTTAAAGCTGGCAGTACTTGCACCTCAACTCGCGAGTCGGCACGCAACTGCGCCACGCTCGATTCGAGAATAAGCGGCGAACCTGGCACCGCATACAACACCTCGCCACACTCGAGGGCTGCAGTTACAACCGCTTCGGTGATCGCGCGGTAAACGTCTTCAAAGGTTGGAAGCGTGTCGTACAGCGAGTCAAAACTTGTTGCTCTCGGCATCAAGTCGGCGGTCGGGTGCCGCTTGGTGCGTACAAATTGTACGTCGATTCGTTCGATTGCTTCGAGGGTTGCCTGCGTGACGGTATTGCGTGGCCCCGGGCCAAGGCCAACGATCACAACTCGAGCGGTCATGACTTGTTGATCTTGCTCGATTTAGTTAGCGACAATTTTGTTGGTGGCCGCATCAAAGTGACCGTACTGCGAACCAACGGTGACTTTGCTCGTGGCAAGCAACCCAACAACCAGCATTTGTCCCGGTGTTTTTGCCAAGAGAGCGTTGAGCGAAAGCGTGATGTCGGCATATGGCCGGGACAAGATCACGTGGTAACCAAAACTGCTCTTGACAGGGCCGAAAGGTACACCAGGTTTTGCAAGCAGTGCGCCAGCAGTAAAACCGGCATCAAACTGTGCCTGATAATCACTGAGCAACAAGCAGTCACCATCGGCGCTTCCTAGTACACCACCTGTTTCGCCAGCGTTCGGCTCGATCGAATATTCTCCTGCCAACTTTTTGAAGTCCCCACCATCTTGAAGGAGTTTTAAGACCTTGTCGGCAGTTACCGATTCTTTGACAAGAATGTGTTGTACACACAATGCGCCAAGTGATGCAGGTGCTTTTTCGTACATTGCGGCAACTTCTTTTTCTGCCGGTGCTTTAATCCGAGCAAGCGCCAAGTCCTCTGCATTCATCGACAAGATGAGATCTTTTAAGTCTGGTCCCAACGCATCAAAGTTGGGGTCCTGTTGCATCTGGGCAAGTACCTCATCATCATCTGCCTGTGTGACTGCCTCGTTGTATTGCTTGACAATCTGGCTGGTCGCAACACCACGCAACATTGCACCGAGTACTGAACGGGCGACATCTCCTGTGGCGCGACCATTCTCAAGGGTAATTTGCTCGGCCTCGGCTAGCTGAAGAATCGCTTTGTCAAACTTTTCAACCGAAACATTGTCGCCATTGAGTGAGACGGCGTTATTGGCTACCGGCGAAGATCCGCAACCTGTAGTAACAAGAACCAACGAAACGAGCATGGTTGCAAGCGCTATTGAACGACGAAAATGGTAGGCGCGAAGGGTGTTTGCGGCGATTGACATCTGGTAGAGCCTAGTTGGCTGGTTCGACAAGTTCTTGGAGGAAACCAACAAGAAATGTGACCGTCATATCGTCGTCGAGTTTTGAATTCGTTGCTCGTGGCAATGTGATGACGAGCTGTTTGATCTTCTCATTCCAGTCTGGGCTTTTGGCAATGCGTTGCAAGCGCATAACTTCACTTGCCTTAAGCGAGATGGGCAACATACGCGCACGTCCGTCGGCGACCACCAACTCACGCAAACCGAGTCGATGACATTCTGCACGCAACAGACCCACGTTGATAAGCGCTAGAGCGGGTTGTGGCAGTGGACCATAACGGTCGAGCCATTCGCTGCGAATGTCTTCCACGTCTGCAACCGAAGTTACGGATGCGAGTCGGCGGTACGCATCCAAACGTGACTCTTCTTTGGTGACATAGTCGGTTGGCAGAAAAGCGTTGGTTGGCACGTCGAGTTTGAGCTCTGGAACAACAGGCGGAACTTCCTCACCTTTCATCTCGGCAACGGCTTCAGTGACGAGTTGGCAATAAAGGTCGTAGCCAACTGCCGCGATGTGTCCGCTCTGAGCTTCGCCAAGCAAGTTTCCCGCGCCACGAATCTCGAGATCACGCATTGCAATTTTGAATCCGCTGCCAAGTTCTGTTGCTTCACCAATTGTTTTTAGTCGTTCATACGCATCTTCCGAAAGCACGCGATCTCGGGGATGAAAGAGATATGCGTATGCGCGCGAACCGCTGCGACCAACACGGCCGCGCAATTGATGCAACTGACCTAGGCCCAATAAGTCTGCACGCTCGACCACCAGGGTATTGACCGTTGGCATATCGATGCCACTCTCAATGATGGTCGTACACACGAGTACGTCGTATTTACCTTCCCAAAAATCGATCACAGTCTGTTCGAGTAATGCCTCGTCCATCTGGCCGTGTGCAACCGCAATGCGAGCCTCAGGAACCAATTCGCGTAATTCGCGCGCACGGTCTTCAATTGACTGCACGCGATTGTGCACCCAGAAAACTTGGCCATCGCGCAGAAGTTCGCGTCGAATTGCTTCTGTTGCAACTCGCTCATCTTGTTCTCCGACAAATGTGAGGATTGGTTGCCTGTCGGCAGGTGGTGTTTGTAATAGCGACAGGTCGCGGATACCCACAAGGCTCATTTCGAGTGTGCGGGGGATCGGGGTTGCAGTAAGTGTGAGCACATCCACATTTGTTTTGAGCTGCTTCATTGCTTCTTTATGAGTGACTCCGAAGCGTTGTTCTTCGTCTACAACCAAGAGACCGAGGTCTTTGAACTTGATGTTGTCTTGCAACAAACGGTGTGTGCCGATGACGCAATCAATTTCTCCTGTTGCGAGACCAGCGATAACTTTTTTGGCTTGCGCAGCAGTAAGGAATCGCGAAATGACCTCGACGCGAATTGGGTAACCAGCAAAGCGGTCACTAAATGTGTTGCCGTGTTGAGAAGCAAGCAGTGTTGTCGGAACAAGGATTGCAACCTGTTTGCCGTCTTGCACACACTTGAATGCTGCACGCACTGCGACTTCGGTTTTACCAAAACCAACATCACCACATACGAGCCGATCCATTGGCACACTTCGTTCCATATCTGCTTTAACGAGTTCAATAGCGGTTCGCTGATCGGGTGTTTCAACATAGGGGAAGGCGCTTTCCATTTCGTGCTGCCACGGCGTGTCTTGAGAGAAAGCATGACCAATGGCATTAACTCTGCGCTGATAGAGCACCACGAGTTCTTGCGCGATTTCTCGAACTGCCGAACGAACTCGTTGTTTTGACCTTGCAAAGTCGCTGCCACCAAGTCGGTGCAGGGTTGGTTTGTCTCCGCCGATGTATTGGCGCACTCCGTCAATGTGATCGGTTGGTACATACAACTTGTCGCCATCTTTGTAGGCAAGCAACAAATAGTCACGCTCAGATCCGCTGATCTGACGCTTGACCATTCCCTCATAACGACCAACACCGTGGTAGTGGTGCACCACATAGTCGCCCGGTTTGAGGTCTTGGAACACTGAAACGGTGTCGCGCTTGTTTGATTTTGCACGTGGTTGTCGGTGCATGCGCCGACGCCCGGTGAGGTCTGCTTCGGCAATGATCGATAGTTTGCAATTTGGCAGCGACATGCCGTAATGCAGTGGCGCCACAATTACGTCTACCGTCACGCCTTCTTGCGAGAAAACTTCTCTCAGTCGATCGGCAGAGCCAGCACCTTCAGCGGCAATAACAATCGTCCATTTATCGGACAACAACTGTTGAACGCGCTTAGCCGTTGCCTGCGCATCGCCAGTGATTGGGCCCCAACCTGTGGATTGCACCGAAGGAGCATCGATTGTCTCGGCTGGAAGCGATAACGAAGTAGCTCTCAATGTTGTCGTGGAGCCAAGCAGCCTGTCGATCTCGGCGTGAAGGCGAGGAAATGTTTTTTCGGCATCGCGAGCCCACGTGGATGCAAGTGCTCGAGCAAGGTCGTCTTCTTCTGCGAGAAGATCGTGTGCGCGGTCGCGCATGCGTCGAGGTTCGACCAACATAAGTTCGCAGTCGTCTGGCAACACATCGGTGAGTAGCAAATCTTTTTCAATCAACCATGGCAACCAACTTTCCATGCCATCGAAGTTGCTGCCGTCTGCCAATCGGTCCCAATGTTCGCGACCCCACGATTCGGTCGCAACTAATGAGCGCGCGCGGCTCATGACCATCTCGTCAAGTTGTAACTCGCGTGCCGCGAAAATAACTGCTTCGCTCAGCGGTTCGGTAGAACGTTGATCGTTGACATTGAACGAAGTGAGTCTGTCTACTTCGTCACCCCATAAGTCGATGCGCACAGGCGTATTGGACGTGCTCGGGAAAATGTCGATGATCGAACCACGACGTGCAATTTCGCCACGATGCTCGACGAGTTCTTCACGCCGATAACCGCCGTTGACGAGTTGCTTGAGCAATTCGTCGGCATCGAGTTCGTCGCCAGGACGAACGATGATCGGTTCAAAAGTGGTGGCATTTGGGCCAAGTTTTTGCAGCAGTGCTCGCACCGAGCCAACGACCACGCGCGGACGATCATCGGCACGCATGCGCCACAGCACTTCCATTCGCCGACCCATAGTTTCGACACTCGGGCTTACACGCTCGAACGGCAATGTCTCCCACGCTGGAAACAACAATGCGTTTTGTGGACCCAGAAACTGCACGAGATCGTCGTGCAATTGCTGCGCACCCGTGCCGGTGGGAGTTGCAACAATCAGGGTTGTTTCGGGTGCACGAGTACTCAATGCGCTGATGATGAGTGCGCGCGCATTTTCTGCCACGGCGAGTACAGAGTTTTTGCCGCCAATTTCGCCAAGCGCTGGCTCGTGTGCTGCGCTTCCAAGAAGATCAGAAAGTTGCATGGATTTGAGTCAGTGATTAAGCGTTGACTAACGCGCGTTGATCTGTTGCATGGCAGCTTGCGCGCCTTGTTCGACAATCAGAACAACTGCTTCTGCGGCAGTTACAACTGCAATGTCAAGCACTTGGCGCTCATTTTGTGGCACTCGAGACAAAACATGATCGGCGCCTTCGTCTTTGGAACTTGGTTTGCCGACGCCGATGCGTACGCGCACAAACTCTTGAGTCTTGAGATGCGTTGAGATCGAACGAAGGCCGTTGTGTCCGGCCAACCCACCACCGATCTTGATGCGCACCACACCAGGCTCTAGATCGAGTTCATCATGCACGATAATGATGCGACTCGGTTCGTCGATTCCGTATCGCAATGCGAGAGGGCCAACCGCGTTACCGCTGTCGTTCATAAATGTTGTTGGTGTCGCGAGTAGCAGGTGAGTGTCGCCCGAATGCACTTCGGCAACAAGCGCACGGTCACGCGCTGATTTGAGTGCAACTGAATATTTTTTGGCTAACTGATCTATGACATCGAAACCGACGTTGTGCCGTGTGCCTGCATATTCGCGACCAGGATTACCAACGCCGACAATGAGTGCATTGAAGGGAGTGCCTCGCCGCTCGGGCCGCTTATTGCGACCGAACAGCGCCATAAAAACTAGGAGGCGGCTGGCTTGTCGTCGCCAGCGGCAGGTGCTCCAGCAGCAGTTTCGCCAGCATCATCGTCAGTAGGTGCGACGACAGTCTTTTCGGCTTCAGCCTTTGTGGTCAACACAGTGACAATCACCATGTCTTCGTCGAGAACCGCGGTTACACCCTTTGGCAATTTGATATCGCCCATGCGGATGACGTCGTTCATTTTCATGTTGGTGACGTCAATAATAATTTCGTTTGGAATGTTGTCGGCTGATGCCCGCACTTCGATGCGGTCAACAGCAGCATCCACGAGTCCGCCTTCTGCAAGTACTGCTTTGGCAGTACCAGTCAAGTGAACAGGTACCGACATGGTGATTTCTTCCGACAAGTTGATCTGCATGAAGTCGATATGGCTGACCGTGCGCTTTACTGGATCGCGCTGCAACTCTTTGACAATTGCTGGGTACTTCTTGTCGTCAACTTGTAACTCAAGAATGGTGTTGGCGCCTGCAGGGCCCGACAAGGCAATGCGGAGATCGCGACGACCGACAGTGAACAATATTGGTGTCATGCCGTGGCCGTAAATGACGGCTGGGATGTTCTCGGCATTGCGAAGGCGGCGAGATTCTGGGCTACCTGTTGTGCGGCCGGTCTTGGTGATCAATACTGTTGTCATATAAAAACTCCGAAGTTAGAACGGCTGGTCAGTGTATAGCCGTAAAAGGCTAATTGGATCAGGTGATTACGGGTGATTACGAGCGATTACGACTGGTTTTCACCGTCGAACAGGTCGCTCACTGAGGTCTCGTCGAAGATCGCTGCGAGGGCATCAGCCAAGATCTTGGCCACTGAAAGAACCTCAATTTTGGCGATCTGCTTTTCCTTTGGCAATGGCAGCGTGTTAGTGAGCACCACACGGCTAATCACCGATTTTTCGAGGCGCTCGATAGCTGGTCCGGAAAGTACGCCATGAGTAGCCATGGCCCACACTTCGGTTGCGCCGCGGGCCATCAATAAGTCGGCGGCACTCACGATGGTGCCACCAGTGTCAATCATGTCGTCGGCCAAGATGCACAAGCGACCTTCAACTTCACCGATGACTTCTTTTGCCACTGCAACGTTGGTGGTGTTTTTTGGACGACGCTTGTTGATGAATGCAACGTCGGCGTTCATGTCTGCAAGATGTTGTGCAAAACGCTCGGCAACTTTTACGCGACCAGCATCAGGCGACACGATCACAACTTCGTTGCGCGCATGTTGGCGCACATATTTTTCGAGCACTGGCATTGCGGTGAGGTGGTCAACAGGTCCTTCAAAGAAACCCTGAATCTGACCGCTGTGTAAGTCAATCGAGACCATGCGCTTTGCGCCAGCAGCTTTAAAGAGGTCGGCGATCAAGCGAGCAGTAATAGGCTCGCGACCATCTGATTTACGGTCTTGGCGTGCGTAACCATAAAACGGACACACTGCGGTGACGCGCTTGGCCGACGCACGATATGCGGCGTCAATCATGATCAGCTGTTCCATGATCGAGTCGTTAATGCTGCGACCTTCAGTTGAACAATGTGTTTGCATGATGAACACATCACCACCGCGAACACTCTCACCAAAGCGTGGACGCAACTCGCCGTTTGCAAACTCGACAATATTGGCATCGCCCAACTGCACTTCGAGGTGCGCTGCAACTTCTTGGGCAAGCACAGGGTGGGTGCGACCCGAGTAGAGAGCCATACGTTTTGTGGTGACTTTGTCAATCGTCTTGTTCATGGGTCTCTCTTACTGGCGATGAGGTTTTGTAACTGTTTTGACCAGTGTAGAACGAACACGTTGCTGGCAAAAATGCCACCACTACTTTCGAGTTCCGGGGAGAGGACTCGAACCCCTATATACGGGACCAAAACCCGTTGTCCTGCCATTGAACGACCCCGGAGCGACGGGTACACGATACTCACTCAAATTGTAGATTTTGCTTCAGTTGCCGATAGCGTGTCACGCGTTATGGGATCACTTGTAAAACGCCGCCGTAAGCGGATGCGCAAAAAGAAGCACAAGAAGATGCTTCGTCGTACCCGCCACCAGCGCCGCAAGTAATTTCATCATCGCTGGCCCGGACCGATGGTCCGACTAGCGAGTCTGTGTTACTACAACAGTTGCTTTTGGTAGGTCTTTTGCCAATTCCAAAAACGCTCCGTCGAGCCACCAGGTAGCCCCACTGCCTGCTAAAACCGGGGCTTGACCACAAGCTTGGGCGATTTTGTCTTGCCACTCAAGCAATCTCGGCTCGATAACGAGTGCGGCTTGCTGCAGATCATTTTGATCGCTCATGGTGTTGATGCCCGCCCTTGCTAGGTCGTCCCATGCTCGATAAACGGCTGGTGTCGAAACCCCAAATGGGGGAATGACCAATGTAATTTTGCGCTGTACTGGCGGCAGAGTTTCGATTAATTCGCCAATGCCGCGCACCCGCGCACGACCACCGATCATGCAAAACGGAATATCGGCACCGAGTCGCGATGCTGCCTCGAGATCGGTAAAGCCAGCCCAATTGAGAATGGCCGCAGCATCGGCAGAGCCGCCACCAAGGCCACCACCACTTGGAATATTTTTTTCGATGTGCACGCGCGCGCTACGACCTGCAAGTGACAATGCGCGACGCACCAAGTTACTCGAGTCGGTTGAAATTCCGCTGCTAAACGGCCCTTCGAAGTTGAGTCCATCTTCGTTGGGGGTTATGCATACTTTGTCGACCAAGTCGAGCGTGACCATCTCGGCGTCAATGAGATGAAATCCGTCTTCGCGCACACCAGTAACGCGCAGGCTCAACGTAAGTTTTGCTGGAGCATCAATCATTATCGACGAGTTGTCGGATGTTTTGCTATGCGTGTTCATTTGCCCGCCAACTTTTCTTGCTGTGCAATACACAATCGACCCCATGCATGAACATCGAGTTCTTCTGCGCGGGCTTCGGGCGACACATCGGCACGGGTAAATGTTTCAGGTGCGATGATGCCAGCTAAAACTCGGCGAAGCATTTTACGACGTTGGCCAAAACCGGTGCGAACGAGTGTGAAAAATTGTGTTGGATCAACATCGGGCACTGCGGGTGATGTGCGGCGTTTGATGTCGACGAGAGCCGAAGCGACATTTGGTTTAGGAAAAAATACTGATGCCGGTACATCGCCAACAATTGAAGAGGTTGCCCAGTACGCAATCTTGACGCTGACTGCCCCGTAAGCGGGGGTGCGCACTGCTGCGACAAATCGTTCTGCAACTTCTTTTTGCACCATCACCAACAAGTGGTCGACAGCCGGAGCACCATCAAGCAGGTCGGCAACGAGCGGTGTGGCCACGTTGTAGGGCAAGTTTGCAACCACATGCCAGTGTTGGCTGCGCGCCTGCAGCGGTGTCCAATCCAACAACAGCGCATCACCGTGGATGACCTCGACATTTGGCAGGTGGTCTACGACGCTGCGCAACACTTCGACAACACCGTTATCTATTTCGATTGCGACGATAGTCGCGCCAGTTTCGGCAAGTGCAAGAGTGAGCGAACCAAGTCCAGCACCAATTTCGAGTACAAAGTCGCCTGGTCCTACGCCCGCAAGTCGCGCTATACGGCGCACGGTGTTTGCGTCAACTACAAAGTTTTGACCAAACGCTCGACGCGGTGACAAACCATGGGCGGCAAGTAACTCGGAGATGTCGTTTCGGGTGTGCGTCACCAGGAAATCTTTACAGGAATAGGTGAGTCGATCAGGTCGGCGAGTTTGATGAATACCGAAGTGTGCAAAATAACCGTGACACCGTTCGGCACAAGCAGGCTGAATACATTGGTGCAGGTAATACTGCGGCCATTATTGATATTGGTAACAGTGACAACTCGACCAATTGGCGCCTCAATGCTGTAGCAAACGGCCGTTTCTGTGTAACCCAAGTTGCTGTATGCAGCAGTGCCAGTTATGACATCGGTTTGCGTTGCAGGGTACGCAATGGCAGCAGACCCAGTCGGTGCGAGTGGTGCTGGGCCACCGAGAATGACGGCTGCGGGAATCTCGGTCTCGTCAATTGGTGGAATAGTCGTGGCAATCGTGACTGTGGTTGTAACTGCATCACTTGAGCTGCTATTAAAACCCCGCACCCCAAACATGATGATCAGTGTGATCGCGGTGAGCACCGCGATGCGTCTCCGCTCAAAAACTGACAGAACCACCTAAAACACGCTACGGAGCAATGCCGGGAAACGCAAGGCGTGCATTGCGAGTCGTTGTTTGTGCAAGTTGGGCAACGGGCTCACTTCGCAAGTCGGCAATAAAGGTACCTACGGTTGGCACAAGCGAAGGCTGATTTGGTCTGCCGCGATGAGGCACCGGTGCAAGAAATGGGGCGTCGGTCTCGAGCAACATATTTTCTGGTGGACACCACAACGCAGCCTCTCGCACATCGTTCGCAGTCTTAAACGTGACGATTCCAGAAAAAGATAGATACGCGCCGCGCTTCACACACTCGCGGGCCTCGTTCTCGCCGCCAGTGAAACAGTGAAATATCGTGCGCTCGGGTACGCCAACGCTGTCGAGTACATCGAACGTGTCTACCCATGCTTCGCGCGTGTGAATCACAAGCGGCAAGTTGTGTTTGTTGGCTAGTTCTATTTGTGCAGCAAACACATCGCGTTGCACATCGCGATCTGAATGATCGTAGAAAAAGTCCAGACCGCATTCACCGATTCCAACCACTCGTGGCGCATCGACAAATGGCAACACGGTGTCGAGACCGAGCTTGGCATCGTGCGGGTGCAGGCCAACCGTTGCATATACGTCGTTATGAAGTGCTGCGATCGCGATTGCTTGTTGCGTCGTGGTGGCGTCGGTGCCAATCACGATCATTGTTGTTACACCGGCTTCACGCGCGGCTTGTAATGCTCCGTTTGCACCACCCGGAATAGTTTCTTCATACACATGGCAGTGTGTGTCGACCCACTCAATTGGTTGCATGGTTTGACTCGTCATGCAGTTTTGCGTGGGAAAAGCGGATCGCCCTTCACAACTGTGACGCCACCGGGATACTGGCCCCACTTGGTGTCAGCATCGATACGCAAATCGGTGATCGAGCCTGTGAGGCCAATGCGACTCCAGATTTCTTGCGTACTCGTAGGCAAGGCAGGGTTGGCCAAGATCGTGACAATACGAAGTGCCTCAAGAGCATCGCCCATCACGCGGTCAACTGCTTCGCCAACTTCCATTTTCCACGGCTCGTTGTTTTCGAGATGTGAGTTTGTTGCACGAATCAAGTTCCATGTTGCTTCGAGCGCCTTGCTCGGCTGCACTTGTGCCCATGCGTCTTTGGTTTCGCTCACTGCGGTTGCAGCAATTTGTGCGAGAGGACTGTCGAGCGTTGGTTTTGGGCCAAGGCCACCACATTTCTTTTCGACAACTGTGGCAATGCGGGCAGCTAAGTTGCCAAGATTGTTGGCAAGATCAGAGTTGTATCGGCTGATCAGGCCTTCGTATGTGAAGTCTCCGTCATTGCCGTACGCGGTGTCTGCAAGCACGTAATAACGAAAGCCGTCTACGCCGATGTCGTCGATGAGGTCGAGTGGGTTGACAACGTTTCCAGTTGTCTTACTCATCTTTTCGCCACCAACGAGCAGCCAACCACCAACTGCCCAACCTTTTGGTGGCTCGATGCCTGCAGACATCAGCATTGCTGGCCAATACACGCAGTGAAAGCGAATGATGTCTTTGCCGATGAAATGGTAATCGACAGGCCATCTTTCGGTAAACGCTGTTTCGTCTGTGCCGTAACCAAGTGCAGTGATGTAGTTGGCTAGGGCGTCAAACCACACGTACGCCACATGCGATTTGTCCCATGGAAGTGGAATACCCCATGTGAGAGTTTTGCGACTGATCGAGAAATCGTTGAGTCCACCTTTGATGAAACCGATTACTTCATTCATGCGGAAGCCAGGTGTGATGGCTTGCGGGTGATCGGCGTACCACTTGAGCAAACGGTCTTCAAAACGCGACAAGCGGAAAAAGTAATTTTCTTCTTCTACATATGTGGTTTTGGTGTGATGAATAGGGCAGTTGCCATTTTCTAATTCGTCTTCGAGAAAGTAGGCCTCACATGCAACGCAGTATTGGCCTTGATACACGTCTGACTCAATGTCGCCGGCGTCGTAGCAAGCTTGCAGTAGTTTTTGTACACCAACGGCATGACGCTTTTCGGTTGTACGAATGAAGTCGTCATGGGTGATGTTGAGTCGCTGCCAGGCTTGTTCAAAAAGGGGTGCGATTGAGTCGGCGAATGCTTGAGGAGTCACTCCCTGTGCGTCTGCTGCTTGCTGAATCTTGAGACCGTGTTCGTCGGTGCCGGTGAGCAAATGCACGTCGTCACCCAGCAACCTGTGCCAGCGCGAAACCGCGTCGGCGATGATCGTGGTGTAAGCGTGACCAAGGTGCGGCTGAGCATTCACATAATAAATAGGTGTCGTCGAACTGAACTTTGTCACGGCTCCACACTAATAGTCTTAACAGATGACATTTGCCTTTGATTTAGCAACTGAAGTGCACGAACAACAAAACGGTGACTATTTAGGAGTCGTGCACGACGGATGGGACATTCGAGGCAATGCAAACGGTGGATATGTGATGGCACTAGTTGCATCAGCGATGCGCAACACTTCACAACGCCAAGACCCGATCTCGGTGACAGCACATTATTTGGCGCCGTTGCCGCCAGGAGAAGTGCACATTGCGACAGAGGTGGTGAAGCGAGGCAAAACGTTTTGCACGGTCTCTGCTTCGATGCGACAAAGTGGGCGAGAAGCGGCGCGAGTGATTGGTGCTTTTGGTGAAGCGGCCGGTCGCGATGAAGTATCTACGTCTCTTTTTCACGTAGACATTGCGCCACCACAATTGCCGCCAATGACCGAATGTTCGCGAAGATCATCTTCTGGCCCAGGTTTCAGCATGGGGCTGATGGACAATCTTGATATCTGGCTTCATCCAGACGACACCGGTTTTGCGCGCGGAGAACAAAGTGGAAAAACCATTGTGCGTGGTTGGGTCAACTTTGCAGACAACCGCCCGATCGACACATTGTCTTTGCTGCTCATTGCAGATGCATTTCCACCACCTGTATTTCAAATCATGACCGTGGCTGGCTGGGTGCCAACTGTTGAACTCACTGTGCACGTGCGTGCAACACCTGCACCAGGCCCATTGCGTTGCGTGTTTAGTGCGCACGTAGTGCAAGGTGGAATGTTTGAAGAAGATGGTGAGATCTGGGATTCAACCGACACTCTTGTGGCGCAATCGCGACAGATTGGCCTCGTGCCAAAACAGTAATTATTTGAGCATTAAGGCAAGTTCGTACACGTGTCGTTTTTGAATGCCGTACTTAGCAGCGACCTTGGCAGCAGCATCTTTTTTGCTCGAACCATTCTTGAGTTCGTCGCGCAATGCATCATTAATTTCTTCGTCAGTTGGCGGCGCTGGAGGCTTCGCACCTTCGAGTATCACCACATATTCACCGCGAGGTTCTGTGGTCTGCGCGTATTTCACCGCATCGTGCAAGGTGCCGCGCCACATTTCTTCGTGCAGTTTGGTGAGTTCACGCGCAAGTACAACTCTGCGCATTGCGCCGCATGCAGTTTCGAGATCGTCAAGCGTTTTCTCTAGACGGTGTGGTGCTTCATACAACACGACCGTGCGCATCTCGGTGGCTATTTCGTCGATTTGTCGACTGCGGTCGCTGCCACTACGTGGCAAGAAACCCTCAAAGACAAATCGCGCAGTTGGCAAACCGCTGATCACGAGTGCCATTGTGAGAGCGGATGGCCCGGGAATTGCCGAAACGGTGATGCCTGCGTTTAGTGCTGCCTTGACGAGTCGTTCGCCCGGGTCACTGATACCTGGCGTACCGGCATCGCTTACCAGTGCGACATCGGTGTTGTCTAGCAACAGCGCAACTACGCGCTCGCATGCATCGTGCTCAGTGTGTTCGTTAATGACGATGTATTTTTTACCTGACAGACCAAGATGTTGCAACAACAAACCAGTGCGTCGAGTGTCTTCGCAACAAACAACAGTTACAGAACCAAGTGTGTCAATGGCTCGCTGCGACATGTCGCTGAGGTTGCCGATTGGTGTGGCAACAAGTGTGAGCGTGCCACTCATGCGCTGCGCACTTCAATTAAGTCGCCAACACGTACGCCAAATCGTTCAATCGATCCGGATGGCAGCTCGACAATTGTTTTTGATCGCCGGACGGGTGCTGCAACGCGCATTGGCTCGAGGTGTTCAGTTTTTACGACCAATCCAGTGGCATCTAGGTACAGCACATCTATTGCGAACTTCATGCCGATTGTATGAATCCATTTGCACGGCGAAATAACAAGTGCAGAATCAATACTGGTATGACCGATAAGACCACGCCGACGCGACTTTGCAGTGTTGGCAATATCTGCACTTGCAAGCACCTTGCCATCACACATCAGCCAAGCTGGAGAAAGCGGCTGAGTCTTCATATTGATAAGCGTATTACCAACTGGCAATCGCTTGTACTAACTATTGTGTCGAATTTCTAGGGTGTCGCCGTCGCAGACTTCGTAATCTTTGCCTTCAACGCGAATCTTGCCAAGTTCTTTTGCCTTGTTCCACGAACCAATGGCGAGCAACTCATCCCACGCAATCACGTCGGCTCGAATAAAACCGCGCTGCAAGTCGGAGTGAATTTTGCCTGCACACTCTGGTGCTTTTGCTCCTGCATTAAAGGTCCATGCACGAGTTTCTTTTTCGCCAGTTGTGAAATATGTGCGAAGTCCAAGCAGGTGATACGCAGAGCGCACCATTCGTGGCAGCGCACCTTCGCCTAGGCCTAGCGCTTCAAGCATTTCAATTCGGTCTTGGCCAGTCAACTGAGCGGCCTCTGCTTCGAGTTGCACACTCATACCAAGTACTTCGACGGTGCTTGCACTTGCGCTACCCGGTGGCGCCAACTCTGCGCGCACAAGAGCTTCCATCTCGGGAATCGTGTCGAGTTTGTCTTCTGCAACGTTGACTACAGCGAGCACGCGGCGTGTGGTCAGTAAAAAGTGTGGGGCAAGCAACAAGCGATCATCTTCAGAAATGCCGGCGCGATACAACGGGCGGCCTTCGGCCAAGTGAACTTGAGCGCGCTCGAGCGCTTCCATTTCTTCGGTGACACTCTTATCCATGCGTGCAGCTTTTTGTGTGCGCGACAAACGAGTCTCAACTGTTTCAAGATCGGCGAGTGCTAACTCAATTTCGACAACGCGCAAGTGCTCGAGCGGGTCTGATGGGCCCGGTATGTCGTCATCTTCAAAGGCGCGTAATACAAAAACGATTGCATCGACTTCGCGAATGTTGGCGAGAAACTTGTTGCCCAAACCTTCGCCCTTACTCGCGCCCTCAACGAGACCGCCGATGTCAACAACTTCAACAGTTGCGTAAACGGTGTTGTGGGTTTTGGACATTTCGGCAAGTGCCTCAAGTCGAGGGTCGAGGACTTTTGCTACACCGACGTTTGGGTCTTTGGTTGCAAACGGATAGGGGGCTGCAAGAGCGGCACCGTTGGTGAGTGCGTTATAAAGGGATGACTTGCCTGCGTTGGGCAAGCCGACAAGGCCAAAGCGTTCCATGAGAACTAGTTACGCTACCTGTAGCCCCACTGTTGCATGGGCCATAGGAATTGTTACTATGACGGTAGTGTTAATTATCCACCACTGAAAAGGTGCTCAAACTTATGACCAGTTTTGATCTCGATCTCACCAAATACTCACTCGGCTGGAGCGATGAGGCTGAGTATGCCTTTACGCCCGAAAAGGGCCTCAACAAGTCAGTGATCGAACAGATTTCGTGGTGGAAAGGTGAACCAAAGTGGATGCGCGATTTGCGTCTGCGTTCCCTCACCACATTTGAAAAGAAGCCGATGGCACCTTGGTTCAACGTCAATATGCCAGACCTCGACTTTCAAGACATCTTTTATTACCTCAAGCCTGCTGCTGCACAGACCGACGAGTGGGACGACTTGCCAGAGCAAATGAAAGCAACCTACGAAAAACTTGGTATCCCTGAAGCAGAGCGCAAGTATCTCGCAGGCGTGACCTCGCAATACGACAGTGAAGTGGTGTATCACCGCAATCGCATCGAACTCGAAGAGCAAGGCATTTTGTTTTGCGATATGGACACTGCGTTGCGTGAATACCCCGACCTGGTCAAGCAGTATTTCGGTTCGGTTATTCCGATGGGTGACAACAAGTTTTCTGCACTCAATACGTCGGTGTGGTCTGGCGGTTCATTTATTTACGTTCCACCAGGCGTCGAGTGTGAGATGCCATTGCAGGCGTACTTCCGCATCAATAGTGATTCGGCTGGCCAGTTTGAGCGCACGTTGATCATTGCTGACGAAGGTTCAAAAGTTCACTACATCGAAGGTTGCTCTGCTCCGGTGTACACCAACAACGCATTGCACTCTGCAGTTGTCGAAATCATTGTGAAGCCAAGTGCTCACGTCACGTACACGACCATTCAAAACTGGTCACCAAACGTGTACAACTTGGTCACCAAGCGCGCACGCGTTGAGACCGAAGGCCACATGGAGTGGATCGACGGCAACATCGGCTCAAAGCTCACTATGAAATACCCAAGCGTGTACTTGATGGGTCCAAAAGCAACGGGCGAAGTGTTGTCGGTGGCCTACGCAGGTGCTGGCCAACATCAAGATGCTGGAGCAAAGATGATCCATGCTGCACCAGAGACTTCTTCAAAGATTGTTTCGAAGTCAATTTCGAAAGATGGTGGCATCACTACCTATCGCGGCCTCGTGCGCATCGAAGAAGGCGCAACAAATTGCAAGAGCCATGTGCAGTGCGATGCACTCATCTTGGACGAACAGTCAGAGAGCAAGACTTTCCCGTACATGGAGGTGGGCGAGCGCGACGCACAGGTTGGTCACGAAGCAACTGTTTCAAAGATTGCTGACGAGCAACTGTTTTATCTCATGAGCCGCGGACTCACACAAGAGCAAGCAATGGGCATGGTTGTGAACGGCTTTATTGAGCCAGTAACACGCACATTGCCTATGGAGTATGCGGTTGAGTGGAGCCGCCTGATTGAGTTGCAAATGGAAGGCTCGGTTGGCTGAGTTTCAGTCACGCCTTAGGTTTATAGACATGGCAATGCGTACGGAATGCAAGCACTTTGAAAGTCGCACGTATTCAACCGGCGACACTGTGCGTAAATGCAATCTCGATCTCGCACCTGATGCCCCATGGCGTTGCCCGGAAGAGTGCGAAAAGTACGACCGTCGCATGGTTGATGTTGCGTGGAAGCGCGGTTCGGTTATTCCGTCTGCAACTCCGGTTGCGCCTGAGAGCCTCGATGACGGCACCGCAGCAGCAATCTTGGACGAGGCAGAGTCGATCATTAATGCAGTATTTGGTGATGTTGTAGCTGACATGAACGACAAGCGAAAAAACAAAAAGAAGCTTCGCGACAAGAAAAACCGAGATAAGAAAGATAAGAAATAAGTAGAAAACTTAAATTATGACTACAACACTTGTACTCCCCACAGTTGAAGAAGAAGTCTGGCGCTATAGCCGCATAGGCGAACTCGACCTTGCAAATTTCCGTAGCGCCACCGCAACTACGACAGTAGAGAACGCCGAGGGTGTTCAACTTGCTGGCGCTGAAGCATCGGCGTTGATGGGTGTAGCAATCACGACTGCGCCAGATGTGTTTGCGCAAATGAATACCGACAATGCTGCCGTTGTGGCACTCAAGGTCGCAAAAGGCAAAGTGCATGCCACCACCGTGGTGATCACGCACACCATTAACGAATCTGGTGTTGTTGTCTACCCACGACTTGTTATCGATGCAGCCGAAAATAGTGAGATCACTGTTGTCGAAAGATTCGTATCTGCAGACAATGTCATGTCACTCGTGGTTCCTGTTGTGGAAATACATGCATCACAGTCGGCACGAGTCACATATTTGGCGATCAACGAGCTTGGCGATAAGACCTGGCAGATCGGCAATCAGGTTGCAGTGGGCGAGCGCGACAGCAATGTGCGCGTGTTTAGCGTGGCACTCGGTGGCGACTATGCGCGTATGCGTGCCGAAGTGCGCCTGGTTGGTCAGGGAGCAAACGCACAGCAAACCGCTTTGTATTTTGCAGACGGCACCCAGATGCACGACTTTCGTACATTGCAGGTGCACGAAGCACCACGCACACGCAGCGACTTATTGTTTAAGGGCGCAGTCAAAGACACTGCCAAAAGCGTGTACACAGGCCTGATCAAGATTTCTGAAAACGCGACGAAGACCGAAGCGTTTCAAACCAATCGCAACCTCACGCTGTCACATGGTGCGTGGGCCGAGAGCGTGCCAAACCTCGAGATCGAGACAAACGATGTCAAGTGCAGCCACGCATCAACGGTTGGTCCAATCGACGACGAACAGCGCTTTTATTTGGAGAGCCGCGGCGTGCCGCCAGAGATTGCAGAACGCTTGGTGGTGTTCGGATTCTTCGACGAGGTCATCGATCGACTTCCAAAATCGGAATTTATTGAGGGCATTCGTGCCAAAGTGATTGCCAAGTTGGGGAGCAACGTATGAGTGCCATCAAAGTTTGTGCGCTCGCCGACATTGCATCGGGTCAGGTTCGTAAGTTCGCGGTCGAAGGCCGCAACATCGCCGTCGTGCGCATCGACGACGACGTGTATGCCATTGGTGACAAGTGCAGCCACGCCGATGTGTCGCTGTCTGAAGGCGAAGTGTTGTGCGACACCAAAGAGCTCGAGTGCATGAAGCACGGCAGTGCATTTAGTTTGGTGAGCGGTATGCCCAACACGCTTCCCGCCATACAATCTGTGCCTGTTTATGCAGCGACTGTTGTCGATGGCAACGTCATGATCACAGTGGAGAGTGCAAAATGACCACGCTCGAGATTCGCGACTTGCATGTGTCGGTTGGCGATACGCAAATTCTTAACGGCATCACGCTCACCATCAAGTCTGGTGAGGTTCATGCAGTGATGGGTCCTAACGGTGCGGGCAAGTCGACACTTTCGGCTGCCATCATGGGCAAGCCTGGTTACACGGTTACTGGTGGGCAGGTGCTGCTCGATGGCAAGGACGTGCTTGCGATGGCAACGTGGGAGCGCGCAGTGGCAGGGTTGCATTTGGTGATGCAGTATCCAACCGAGGTTCCTGGTGTCAAGCTCGATGAAGTGCTGAGCGAAGCGCTCAAGGCTCGTAGTGGTTCGCTTCCAGACCTCACAAAGACAATTGCGACAGAAGCAGCGCGTATCGGTTTTGATACCGAACTTGTGCATCGTGCAGTCAACGTCGATTTCTCTGGTGGCGAAAAGAAGCGCAACGAGACATTGCAACTAGCGGTGCTGCAACCACGTATTGCAATTATTGACGAGCTTGACTCTGGTCTAGACATCGATGCGCTTCGTGATTGTGCTCAACGTGTTGAGGACGCAACGAAAGAGTCGGATTTGGGCGTATTGGTTATTACCCATTACAGCCGCATGTTTGAGCAACTCAAGCCAGACTTTGTACATATTTTGGCAAAGGGTCGCATCGTCAAGAGCGGTGGGCCAGAGTTGGCAGACGATCTCGAACGCGACGGCTACGCCGCTTACTCAGAAGTGGCAAACTAGTAACCCATGACATTGGGTTGGGTCGAAAAAGATAATTCGCTGTATCGCAAATTTGAATTTGCCAATTTCGCCGAAGCATTTGAGTTCATGACCAAAGTTGCGGCAATCGCGCAAGTGCAAGATCATCACCCAGACTGGTCAAATGTTTGGAATGTTGTTGAAATTAATTTATGCAGTCATGATTCTGGTCGCACGGTGACTGCTCGCGACCATCGACTTGCAGATTCGATCAATGCAATCGTGAATGGGAGTGCGGCATGAGTGATATTCATCCAAATGTTGTCAGAGTGATGGAAGCCGCACGTGAACGTGGGCTCGAGATCACCACCAAGCGATTTCCTGAGGGCACCAAGACTGCAGCAGATGCTGCGGCCGCAATTGGCGTGTCGGTTGGCCAGATCGTGAAAAGTCTTGTGTTTGCCGTGGATGGCGAAATCGTGATGGCGTATGTGAGCGGATCGAATCAATTAGACGAAAAGAAGTTGGCGCTTGCCGCTGGTGGCGCAAAGTGTTCGCGCGTTGATGCTGACGCGGTGCGCGCGGCGACCGGTTATCCAATTGGTGGCGTGCCCCCCTTTGGTCACAGCACTCAACTACGTGTGTTCGTTGATCCGGACTTGTTGCAGTACGACGAGGTGTGGGCTGCAGCAGGAACGTGGAATGACAACTTTGGTGCAGCGCCTGCGGACATCGTGCGTGTCGCCGGTGGCGTGGTCACCGACCTGAAGCGCGGCTGAGGCCTTCGCGAAAGTTTTCCAATGTCTTCGAGTAATCAATCAAGGGGAACTCTCGTCTCTGTTGAGAAGCATAGTTAGGCTTTTACTATGAAAATACTTGGATTACTTGGAGGAATGTCCTGGGAGTCTTCCATAGAGTACGAACGACTTATCAACCAGGCTGTTCGCAATCAACTTGGTGGTACCAGTTCAGCAGACCTGATTATTCGGTCGTTCAACTTTTCTGACATTGAGGCCTTACAGTCAGCTGGTAAGTGGGATGAAGCAGGTGCTTTGCTGGCACACGCAGCCAAGAACCTAGAGAAAGCCGGCGCGGAGGCAGTCGTATTGTGCACCAACACGATGCACGTCTTGGCTGATTACATTCAGAGAGAAATCTCAATACCTTTTCTTCATATTGCAGATGCCACCGGGCAAGCCGTTGCGGATAAGCGGCTAAAGAAAGTTCTGCTTCTTGGCACAAAATACACAATGGAAAAAGACTTTTACAAAGGTCGGTTGACTGAAAACTTTGGGCTCGAAGTCATAACTCCAAGCGAGACACAGAGGGATGAAATCCATCGCGTGATATACGAAGAGTTGGTGCGCGGGATCATCAAATCCAGTTCCAGAAGTTATTTCATGGACGTGATTTCCGAGTTCACTGAACTTGGCGTTGAGGGCGTGATTGCAGGTTGCACAGAGATTGAACTTCTTGTCAGAGCAGAAGACCTAGGTGTGGCCTACTTTCCAACCACGTCTCTGCACTCGGCCGCCGCCGCTGAGTTCGCGCTTTCCTGAGTTGGCGCAGAAAGATGGCGTTGAAAGTGATTGTGAACTTCGTGAAGCCAGTAGTCGCCTCTGGTTGCCTAAACCAATAACGGCGTGCCTCCCTTTGGTCACAGCACTCAACTGCGTGTGTTCGTTGATCCGGATTTGTTGCAGTACGACGAAGTGTGGGCGGCAGCGGGAACATGGAACGACAACTTCGGTGCTGCGCCAGCTGACATCGTGCGCGTTGCTGGTGGAGTAGTCACCGATCTAAAGCGCGCCTGATGACGGCTACTTCTTCTTCTGGAATTCGTCTGATGGCTGTGGGGGTCTTCCCGCGTAAAGTTTTCATGCAATGAGACAGATGCGCGTGATCGTAGAACCCTGAGAGATGGGCAATGACTCCAATCGAAAGGTTTGTCCTCAGCAGCATTGAAACAACATCGTCGAGACGTGCTTCGATAACAAGTGAAGAAAAACGAGACCCAGCGTCTCTAAGTCTTCGTTGAAGAGTTCGTTCTGAGATGTGTAATTCCATCGCCGTGTCAGCAAGAGTCCACTTTCTTGCGGGGTTTGTCCGAACCAGTTCGCGTACTCGGTTGCTAACTATCCCATCAATGGGGTTTTGATGACCAACGGGTGCCGAGTCCCATCTCAGAAACCATTCAAATCGTTTTGTTCGCGGTGCAAGATGGCTCATTAGTGACGTTGTTTGTTGTTCACGCGGCCAAATGTTTATTCCGGAAAACAGTGTTGCTTTGACTCCGATGCATCCGATTCTTTCGAGCATCCCGACTTGGGCCCCACAGACGAAAAGGCTCTCTGCAGGATCGATGTGTGAATTGTTTGTCGCAATGTGTGTGATGTCAACCCCGTTATGGACCAGTTCAAAGTGTGTTCGATTACCGCGGTGCAACATTGGTTCCACGCGTCTAAAGCGATGAAGTAGATCGATATGGTCAGGGCAGCTTGCTAATGCCTCGAGAATTGGGTGATGTCCGAACTTGCTCAATTTGTACCCGGCGAGAACAGTCGCATTGGGTCCCTCTTCGCGCAAGAGAGTCTGAAGGTTGCGTGTGTGAACTGATTCGGTAGGCGGGGCTGTTGCTGTGAGCTTGTTGTCCAGTTCACTTGAGGTAGACGTTTCTGGCGTGCCACTCAATGCATTTGACACTGCTGTTGCGATCAGTGGACTGACTGTGCGGGAGCGAGATTCCCAAGAATTCATGGCGTGATTTTACAAGAAATACTGCTGTGGTGCTGGTGAAATTGATGAATGAACTTTGAGCAATCACGAATCCTCGTAACTGGCGGAACATCAGGAGTTGGACGGGAGTTGGTGGCACAACTGGTGGGGTTGGGCTGTCGGGTGGTGACGTGCGGGAGAGATGCTCACCGATGTGCACGTCTACGTGAAGAGTTCCCCCAGGTTCTCGTGATTGATGGCGACTTGGGACAGCCAGGAGTGCCTTCAGAGATAGTTCGGCAAGCGGTGGACTATCTCGGCGGACTTGACATGGTCGTCAACAACGCAGGTATTCAATTCATTGAGGATTATCTCTCAGGCGACTTCCGCGAGATCACCGAAAGAAGTCGTCGACAAATCGACGTCAACGTGACGGCCCCACTGGAATTCGCCACAGCATCGCTTCCATACCTTGCGAAGTCAGAGATGCCACGTCTTGTCTTTGTCACTTCAGGACTTGCTGTATTCCCAAAGAAATCAGCACCGGTGTACTGTGCCACCAAATCAGCTCTGAGAACTTTTGTGATGTCGCTGAGATACCAACTTGAAGATGGTGGTAGTCCAATCAAAGTTATTGATGCTGTGCTTCCATTAGTTGACACTCCGATGACGGCCGGGCGTGGGAAGGAGTCGGAGAAGATGTCGCCGGTGGATGTTGCTGCCACCATCATCACCGCACTTCAGGTACCACGTCCCGTCGTGTGGATTGGCAAAGCCAAACTGTTGCCATGGTTGACTCGATTGGCGCCATCCATTGGTCGACGCGCACTTCGAAACAGTTGAGTTGCCTAAACCAAACTTGGCGTGCCTTCCTTTGGTCACAGCACACAGTTGCGCGTGTTTGTAGACCCGGACTTGTTGCAGTACGACGAAGTGTGGGCTGCAGCGGGAACGTGGAATGACAATTTCGGTGCATCACCGAATGACATTGTGCGTGTAAGCGGTGGTGTCGTCACTGACCTCAAAAAATGATGATTGCCAACTTCGCGATGTGAGATGCTTGTTGCATGCCTTCTGATTCGAACTCTTGCCCGGGATGTGGATTTGTCTGGGAGGGTGTCAGTCGTATTGATGCAGTCAAAGGCATCAACGAATCAGTTACGGCATTCGTTGGAATTATTGAAGAGGCAGGCGAGATGTCGATGGTCCGCCCTGAGCCCGATCGTTGGAGCATCGTTGAGTATGCGGGGCATCTGAGAGATGTGCTCATCAATTTGAGAGAGAAGTTAATTGTCGCATCCGTTGTCGACAATCCAACGGGACAACCGATTTACACAGATGATCGCGTCAATTTGGGCTTTTACTCACTTGATTCTCTAGATGATGCTGCGAACGAGCTTGCATTCGCCGCGGGCCTTATCTCAAAGACCATTGCTGCGCTCCCAGATGGCTTCGAGAATCGCACACTTGTTTTCAGTCCATTGTGGGCAACCCAGATGACAATTGGATGGATTGCTGCACAGGCTTTTCATGAAGCATCTCATCATCTTGGAGATGTCAGGGAAAATCTGCGCTTGCTCGCCGCTAAATAGACCAGGTAATCAGGTCTTTATTTGTCTCGGTTGTCCGTAATTAGGCGAGTGCTTTGCGAAGGCCGCTAGTAGCGGTGTCGCCAATTTTGTTAAATACTTTTCCAAGAACAAGATTCACTCCAGCGATAATCCAATTTGCAGTCAGAGTTGCATCATAAATTACTGCACACCCCGTATCTGTTTTGATAATCGTCACGCGATCGACGGAGGTGAAGAGGGTATTGACGCCTCGCACCAAGATGTTTGAGAACTCGTCGTATTCGGTGGTGGTATAACGCAATGTTGAAGTGGATTTTCCGAAACCCTTTACCGTCACGTCAAAAATGGTTCCCAAGCCAGCACCAGTGCCTTCAACTTGTACAACCTTGACAACACCTTTATCCCACTTGGCAAAGTTATGAAGGTCTGCCATGTAAGCAAATGCCTCTTCTTGGGTTAACGAACTTGGAATTGTTGTTACATATCGGGCCATATGTTCACCGTACAGGAATTCATATGTCTATTGGTCCGCGCAGTGTTCATCTTGTGTCACATGTGGTTTGCCCACATTTGGTGATGCAACGTCACTTCGAATCTTTTTTACTTTGTTTGGTTTAATTTTCAGGGAAGTTCGGCGAGACGAGCCTTGGCGATTGAACGTAAAAGCACGCCGTCGACTTTCCAGTCAAGTGGAACAGTAAACGTTGTTTTATTAACGGTGTACTTACTCAATCTCTTCTTAAACAATTTGATGACGTCATCACTAAATGGATTAATTGTCATGTGGTTCTTCGAAACTGAAATACCGATGATGTAGGCCTTGCCTTGACGCAACATCGGTTGGTTCCAGGCGATTACCAACTCGAGATCTGGATATTTTTGGGTAATGCTTGAAAAAATCAACTTTGCAGTTTTCCTCGCAACAGGGTCAATGCTTTTGAAGTATTCAGATGGTGTCGCAACTCTTTTTGAAGTTGTCGAGCCGCGAAAGTACATCACCAATGCGTTGGCGTGTGCTTGGCTAAATCCATAGTTTTCGCGCAAGTAAGCAATCTGATCAGGGTATTTCGTGGTCTCTAAGTCCTGTAGCCGGCTGATCCAATGTTGGATCTTTTCACCATATTTTTTCTCAATGGCGGGAAAAAACCGGGATCGATCTCCGGATGTATCGGCCATGCTCTGATCGTAACCACCAACTTTCGGTGATGGTAAATTGAAGTTTATGTCAAACAATTTCCCAGCACCAGATGCGCTCGACGATTATCTGCTTGATGCCTCAGTGCCAGGCGGGCAAAATAACGAAAATAGTCGCCGAGAATCACTCAAACTAGAAAATGCAATTGCCGCTCGCTTTTGGGGCGGGATTCAGTGGCGCATCGTTGTGACGTTCGGTGTCTGCGCAGTGTTGTGGAGCAGTGTTCTTGTTCTTGGTATGAATGGAACGATTCCTCTATGGATCGGACTCATCCTCAACACCGTTTTGGCAGCAACCTTTTACATGCCGATGCACGAAGCCGTTCACAAGAACATCTGGGGCAAAGTGACGAGTGGACGAGTGGCGGAAGAAATCGTCGGCACCATGTGCAGCATTCCAACCTTGATTCCATTCCGTCTCCATCGCGCTGCACACATGCGCCACCACGCATACACGAATGACCCTGATCGTGATCCTGACTATTTCTTCCAAGGAGAGCTTCGTGATTTGCCGCTGAAAGTTCTCTCGCTCAATTCCGTCAATGCGTTGTTGCCACTCTTTGCCCTCATCCCGCCGATGCGAAAACTGATGCATCCAGCAATGGCCCGTGGTAATAGGGGGAGTGTCAACAAGGCTGAAGGCTTGAAGCAGCTGCGCTTCTGGCTCGTCACCCATGGTGTACTTCTGGTTGCTGTTCTCACTGGATTCGGATGGCCGGCGTTCCTGTTGTGGTATCTCCCATCGAGACTGCAGGTTGGCTGGGTTGCACTTATTTTTGCTTGGTATCCGCATCATCGCGGTGATAAACAGGGTCGATACGTGGACACACGCGTCGCGGTGTTTCCAGGATCAACGTTCTTGATTCGTGGACATGATCATCATGCTTTGCACCACTTGTTCCCCCGTGTAGCGCATTACCGCTTACCCGCGATGTGGCAAGAGATGGCTCCAGATCTTGTCGCTAAGGGTGTTCGTGCCGAAGGGCGTGCTCTCCAGGCAACCGGTCCAATCGTTTGGTAGTTAATGTCAGCGTTTAAGGATCGACCAAATACTGCACTCATAGTGATCGATGTGCAAAATGATGTCGTGGCTAAAGCGTTCAGACGTAATCAAGTCATCTCCAACGTCTCACAGTTGGTTTCAAATGCGCGATCTCAGCATGTTCCTGTGGTGTGGGTGCAGCACTCTGACGAGGAATTAGTGAAGGACACTTTTGGCTGGGAATATGTGGCAGAACTCCAGAGCGCCCAAGGTGAAACTGTCATTCATAAAAGCTTTGGCGACTCCTTTGAGGCCACAGATTTAGAAGACGTTTTGTCGGAGTTGAAAGTAGGGAAACTTATAGTTTGCGGTTCACAAACAGATGCATGTATTCGCTCAACATTGCATGGTGCGATAGCGCGTGGCTATGACGCAACGTTGGTTTCAGATGCGCATACCACCGATGACTGCACATACTCTGAGCCCCCAGTGAGCGCAGAGCAGGTAATCGCACATACGAACTTTTATTGGAACTGGCAACGCACAGCATCTGCGCGAGGTGGAACTGTAAAGAGCGCTGACCTAGGTTTTTAAAGACCGAGATGCTCCTTGATCTTGGCAAGTGATGGATTGGTCATAGAGGTTCCATCAGAAAAAATGAGTGTTGGCACAGTTTGATTGCCGTTGTTGGTCTTCTCAACTAGAGCAGCCGATTCGGCATCATGCTCGATGTCAACCTCTGTGAATTCGATCCCGGCGCGCTGTAGATCAGACTTGAGACGTTTGCAGTAACCGCACCACTGGGTGGAGTACATCGTGAATGTTTGTGTCGTCATACTTGCAATTCTACGTGCCGCACAAGCCGGCGAGATTGAATTACGAAGCCAGTGTGCCAGCAAACACTTGCCATGCAAGAAGCGACTTGGCGACGAGGCTGAGAATTATGTACACGCGTTCGCCGTGCAAGTAGTTGGCCCACTTGCCTTTGGCTTTGTACTGCTTCCATTGCACAATCGCAAAACAGTTAAAGAGAATGAATAGAGAAATGATGATGCCATAGACGAAACCTGGCACTGTTGATTCAGCCGGACCTTTTGGGTGTGCAACATTGATCGCGGTTGCAATCCACGGAATACTTCCTGCGATGCATCCAAACCAAAATGGAAGCATGTCGCCATCGCCAGGTTTGGTGTATCGCTCTTGAAGCCAACCAAAGAGGATCATGCATACATTGACGCCAAATATTCCGAGTAGTGCGATGTAGTCGGCGGTGCCATTGAGTTGCAAAATGACGATGATCATGATTGATGAAGAAATCGAATATTCGATCCAACGGAATACGTTGATGTTGTTGCGAAGCCCTGCTGAATACTTGGGAAACATTTTTTTTGAACTAATAAGAAAGTGAAAAAAAGCAGAGAGTGCAAGGAATGCGGCAACCATATAACTGATATTGATGTTGAACAGATTGATCAGTGACGAGAAGTTGCCCGTACCCGGGGCGTCGGTGAGATAGATGGCATTGACAGGTAAAGCGGCATCATTTGAGAGCAACAAAATTCCAATAAGGGACACTAAGTGCAGGGTTCCAGCGATGATGTTGAGACGGCGAAGTTTGTTGATTTCAGTTTCCATGTTCTCAACAGTAGTTGATTACCGATTGCTCTCTACTGCAACTATGAGATCTTCCAGATCTTCGTCAAGTTGGAGTGATCACCAGCTTTTTCGAGGGCTTGGATCACACGTCGAAGCGCAATGGCGAGATCAATCATTGCGTCGCTTATTTTGATGGTTGTCGATGTCGTCGAGAATCTTTGATCCGTATTGCCTTTTAATGAGCTCGCACATTACCTGCGCATCGTTGTACGTCGGGTATTGACGTCTGACAGCCTCATCTTGCATCTGGGCCATTGCACGATTAAGGGTTGCGCATGCATGAAGTCGAGCGATAGGTGCCATTTCGGCAATGGCTGCCATATCAGCACGCCAAACTTCGATTGATGTGTCGGAGGGGATAGTCGCAGAAATTTTGGTGGTCACGAAGTTACTGTTCTCAACGGGTGTTGCGCTTCGCGCTGCAACAATTTGGCGCTTGGTTTCATCGTGCGATCTGCGTTGATAATTCCAAATTGCAAGTCAAACCCGTGAAGCCATTCGTAGTTATCGACTGCAGTCCAATGAAAGAGACCACGGATATCAATGCCTCGCGCAATCGCATCGTGTGTAATGTCGAGCCCTGCTCGCAAATATTCGGTGCGAAGCGAGTCGTCACCTGTGCCAACTCCATATTCGGCAATGAGTAGCGGTGTATTCGGCAACTCGGTGTGCAACCGATCTAGCACCAAGCCGAGTCCATCTGGCCAAATCGAGTATCCGAGCGGCGATGGATCGTTTGTTTCTGGATAAGGAACAATATGTCCGTTACGAACGCCGTTTGCGCAGTAATAAGAAAATCCGAGCAGGTCAAATGAGCCCTGCAGGTCTGGCCGAACGATCGGATCGCGATCGGCGAAGTTCAGTACTCCATCGCGGAAGAGTCCTATGCCGGCATTCCAATTGGCGTTATAAAAGCGAGTTGCAAATTCGTTCGTCGCTGGCGAGTCGTCAAGGAGTTCAAGGGTTGAGAGTCCAAAAATTGAAGCGACTGGTTTGCCTGTTTGCTTGAGTCGCACTGCTGCTTCGGCAGTCGCAAGATGCATCTGTTGGCTGACAGTTCGATATTCATCGCGATCATTATGCCCGGGTGACCAACCACGCCCTAGGTACGCAGCAGCAGGGTAATAATTGGTTTCGTTTACAGGTTGCCACCCAAACACAAGATCGCCAAACGTGTTGGCCATGAAATCGACATGTCGAGTCCAATATGTGACTCGATTGTTGTTGACCAAGAATCCACCAAGGTCTGCAAACCACTTTGGCAAAGTGAAGTGATGTAGACACACCCACGGTTGAATGCCCGCAGAGTTCGCCGCAATGAGCATGTCGCGATAATGACTGATTGCTTGTTGGTCATACACGCCTTCAGATGGCTCGATACGAGCCCACTCGAGAGAGAGGCGGTGATGCGTGAGCCCAAGATTGCTGAGCAACGCAAAGTCATTTGCATAGCGCGTGCCAAATTCATTTCCGTTTAGTGAATTGGGTGCGTGTCCGGTTCGCTCCCACTCGATCCAATCAGAGTGGGGTGCAGCACCTTCACTTTGAGTCGATGAAGCACCCGTGCCCCACATAAATTCGTTCGGCCACGTGCGCTTCACGGTTGCGAACTTAGCGTGTTAGGTGTTTGACGTATGTGAGCGCAGGAACGAGGCTTTCACCATCTGGACAAGACTCTTGAGTGCTGCCCATGTTGATAAAACCTGCGCGACTTGCCGTTGCACGTGAAGCAACATTGGTTTGCGCAATGTGGGCACTGAGGAAATTGATAGATGGAATAGTGAGTGCAAATTGTTCGACGAGATGGAGCGCTTGAACTGCAGCACCTTGACGGCGACCCCATGGTGCAATCCAATAACCGGTGTTGGCGTCGCCGGTATCGGGATCGATCGTGTGAATGCTGACAACTCCAACCGCTTTGTTGGTTTCTTGGTATTCGATTACCCAGCGATGAGCCTCGTTAATAGTGTTGTCAATGAATCCGAGTGCATGTTCTCGTTTGTAGGGACGAGGTACGAGAGTCCAGCGCTGCACTTCAGTGTCTTGGCAAGCCTGGGTGATCCATTCCGCATCCGTGAGTACTGGTTCTCGAAGCGCAAAGGTTGTCACACTGAGATGCTATTTGACCTCTTGTATTATGTTTCATGTATGAGCGAAAATAAATTGTCAGAAATCAAAGTGCGCACACGCTGGGGCGAGATGGACCAAAACGGCCACATGAGAAATGTGGCGTATTTGGACTTGTCGGCAAATTGTCGGATGGAATTCTTTGATGCAAATGGTTACACATTGATGGATTTCTTCGGTGCAGGCTTTGGCCCGATTGTGTTGAAGGATGAGATTGAGTACCGAGCCGAAGTACGACTAGCTGAAGAGATCACCATTACTAATGAGTTGGCAGGCATGAACGAAGAAGGATCGCGATTTGTATTTCGTAATCGCTTTGTGAGGGCAGACGGAAAACTCGCTGCAAGCGTGTCGAGCCTGGTGATGTTCCTTGATCTTGCGACTCGGAAAAAGATGGCACCACCAGAGAAATTACTGAGTGCAATTTTGTCGATGAATAAATCTGACGACTACACCGTTATTAAGTAGTTATGCATCTGGGGCGGCAAGAGCCGCTTCGAAAGCTTTTGCTCCGGTAATGAGTGAAGCTCTTTGTGTCTGGTTAAGCACTGAATATGGAGTAATGCAGAGCGCATTGGTGAGATTTTCGGCTGTGACCATGCGAGCGCGAGTCTCATCATCAACATGTGGGTATTCGCTTTCTGCCCAACCAAACATTTTCATGTCTTTTGGTCGCTTGACAAAATGTGCTTGGATGCCACTCACACCACTCGCGCGAACAGCAACGAGATGGGCACTACCTCGATATTCGCGAAGCGATGCCGCGAGCTGCATGGCCCTACCTGGCAAGTCATCTACGAGGGGGAGCGATTTGAATGCAGCGAAGAGCGCGAGACCATCAGGGTCCATTGCGTCAAACACTTTTTGCATTGCAGAAACAAATTCGGCAAGATCGGGCAGCGCTGAGAGTTTTTCTCTGCCGAGAACTGCTGCACATTCGTAATGTGCCGACCCAAGTGCGCGGGCGGGGTGCTTAGCAATTGCAAGAGTCCAAGCAGCGTTAATAATGATTGGATTGAAGTAACCAAACGCTGCAGCGACTACCGAGCCGTCACAGTCGCCAAGCGCACCTCCTCTACCGGCAACATAAAACTCCATGCCCTTGAGGCCGAGAGACTTACCAACTGCAATGGTCGACGGGGAGAAGTAGTACTTGTACGAGTAGTCATTGAAAATTGGGCAAACAATGCCTACGAGCTCTTCATTAGTCATGTTTTGAGGCTAGTTCGTTAGCGTTACACCAATGCCAGTCAACGATATGTTTCCGCCAGATCCAGATTTGCCACTTTTGCACACTCGCCGTTACGAAGTACGAGCGTTTTGGATAGCAGATGATCGGTTTATGTTGCGCGGAGTTGTGTGCGATGAAAAGCCTGCAGGCGTCTACGTCTCGAACGATCCTGATCCGCTATGGATGCATTTGATGGTTGTCGATCTCGAAATCACCTACCCAATGTTTGTGATTGAGAAGGCGTCGGTTGAATTCAAGAATCATCCGCATTTGGGATGTACCGATATCACCGATCACTACAAAAAACTTGAAGGCATGTCAATCAGTCGTGGCTTTAATGCAAAAGTAAAAGAACTATTTGCCGGGCCCCGTGGCTGCACACACATCGGTGCATTGCTTTCGGCGATGGCGCCAGTGGCGATACAGACCGGGTGGTCAATGCGAGCTTTCGTGGTAACAACCGACGCCGACCTCGATTCATCTGCGGCAAAGGATCAACGCTTGCGTCAGTTCTCAGGCACGATCAACACCTGCCACATGTGGGCGGAAGATGGTGACCTAGTTGCAACTGTGAAAGCAGGTGGGGAAATTGAGATGCCGTTATCGGTATCAATACGACTTCGCGAGCTAGGACGCAGCGTCAGTGAGTGGGATAAATTCCGAGACTAAGTCAGCAACTGATGTTGCTTGATGTTTGTGATTTTGCTGATCATGTCAAAGTCGTGGTCAGCATGTAGTACTGGGGCGTCAATCCGAATTGCCACTGCAGCAATGAGGCAGTCAATATGGGATCTCACGGTCAGTCCGATCTTACGACCTGCGCGATAAATCTCTGCAGCGTTCTCGTAATCGACAGCAATGGTCTCTATTCGCTTCGGTCGGGAGAGTAAACGTTTCAACGTGAGGAGATGGTGTTCGTCGCGAGCCCCAGCAAGAATTTCCATTTTAATCGGATCACAAATTGCAGATTTATTACCTAGCAATTTTGTTACTTCGACGAAATACGGTGACAGAGGATTTCTTAAAAACTCGATCCATGCCGATGTGTCGATGAGGATCATCGTTTTGTAGTTTTTTGAGTTTCAGGTATATCTCCGTCCCACCCAGTGCCGCCCATAGCTATTGCTTCTTTGAGAGTCATTGGCTCAACGGCTAATTGATTAAGGGCAAAATTGACTGCGTCCTTCATCGTGGTGAGGTTGTACCGCTTCATAACTCTGCGACATGCAACTTCATCAATGTCAATATTTGTACGAGCCATCGTCATACTATACACCTCTCATACACATTTGGGTTGTGGCACTTAAATCAGCTTTTCGTGCATATGTGGAGATGGATGTGGCTAAAAGTGCGAATAAAGAAATAGAGAAGGGCGACCCTTGCGGGCCGCCCTTTTATTTATCTATTTATATGCAGGTCGGGGGGTGACCCCGCAGAAATTACTTGGAGATACTCCAAAGGCTTTCGGTGAGTGCCAAGCCGTAATCAGATTGTGAAGCGGCAATCGCAAAGATGAACAATGCGCCACCGGCCATCGAAATGTTCTTCATGAATCCGATCATCTCGGTTTGCTTGGCCGTTGCGTCTGTCTGTGTCCAAAAGTCATGCATCTTGAGCGCCATGATGACGAGCAACGCTGCAAGAACAACAGCGCCAAGGTCGGCATAGACACCGAGGATGACGGAGAGACCACCAAGAACCATCAAGGCTCCCGACAAAATATTGGCAAGCTTTGGTGCCGGCACTTTCTTGTAGGCGGCGTAACCGGCCATTGCCTCAGCTTTTGTGAAGTGGTTGAGACCACTTGCGATAAACATAAAAGCGAACAGAATACGCCCGATCAACATCACTGAATTCATTACTTGCTCCTTGTGTTAAGTACCTCATTAGTGAGGTAGTTGCGAGCACAACTATATCACCTAAGTAGTTGCGTGCGCAACTATTTGGATATACTTGAATAATGGCGATCCCACGTTGGCTAAACGAAGCCGAGATGAATGCTTGGTTGGGTTTCATCACCACAACTCCTGATCTAATGAATGCCATTGAACGAGATTTGGGCGTGTTTGGTCTTGATGCTGGCGATTACCAGTTGCTGGCCATGTTGTCTGAAGCGCAGGATCACCAACTAAAGATGTGCGATCTTGCTGACACGTTGAGGTTGTCAAGAAGCGGGCTTACTCGTCGAATGGATGGTGTTGTAAAAGCTAAATATGTCGAGCGAATACAGGACAAAGACGATCGACGAGCTTCATTTGCTCATTTGACTGCGAAGGGTTATGAGTTCTTGAAGAAGGTTGCGCCGTTGCATTTGAAAGATGTTCGAAGTCGCATGATCGACTTGCTGAATGAGTCTGAGATACAGGCGCTTGGATCTGCATTCGCAAAAATCAATGCTCATCTACGCACTACCGGGTAGACACTTCAAACTGGTAGTTTTGGCATATGGAAATTCGCAAATTTGTAACTACATGTGAAGATATTCAGGCTGAACTCGGTGAGCCAACTGGGCGTGTTGTACGCAAAGCAGTGTGCAGCGCAGTAATCACCAATCCTCTTGTCGGCAAACGACATAAGGATCTCACGATGCTTGAACTGATGGGCGCAGAGATCTCGGGTCAACTTGCTGAGCGAGCACTCGCGGCCCTCGGGGTTGAGGCTGGGGAAGTAACTGCATACGGAAAAGCTGCCATCGTTGGCACAGCGGGCGAAATTGAACATGCTGCCGCACTGATTCACCCAAGGTTTGGTGCTCCGATACGTAAAGTAGTTGTGCAGGGACTTGACATTATTCCCTCTACCAAAAAAGTTGCTGGGCCAGGTGCTTCAATCACTATTCCAATCACGAACAAAGACGACATCTGGTCGTTTAATGAAATGGATGCAATCGAAGTCTGTATTGGTGATGCACCGATGGCACACGAAATTTTGGTCAGTGTTGCATTAGCGGTTGGTGGCCGACCTTTCGCTCGAACGAACAAAGTGTCATGACCTTTAAAGCAATCATTTTGCTTACTCGCGCCGCTGACGCGACTCACGAGCAGTTTGCAGACTGGTGGCTGAAAAATCACGCGCCGTTAGCAAAGCAGTTGCCAAACTTGCGTCGTGGAGTATTCAACTTGGTGGAAAACCCTGTCGATGACGACCCAGACGGTGTGTCCGAGCTGTGGTTCGACTCTCAAAGTGATTTTGAGGCAGCATATGCAAGCGAAATCGGCAAAGCAGTCGTAGCCGATTCACTGTCAAACGTTTCTGGCAGGCGTCGCATGTTTGTCGTTGAAAACACCATTCATTCGTAAGTAGTCAAGCAACCTAACTGTGGCTATCACGTGAGCCGACTCGGGTTGGTCACTTATGTGGCGCGCGAATACGACGAAGCCATTGGTTTCTTTGTTGGGAAACTCGATTTTGAATTGGTGGAAGACACCGACATGGGCGAAGGCAAGCAAGCAGGTGGTCGCGTTGCATTCTTTTTAAATACTGACAACATTGATCGCGACTATGCGAATTGGTCGGCTCGCGGGGTGAAGTTTCGTCAACAGCCGCGACACGAGGTGTATGGCACGGTCGCAGTATTTGAGGATTTGTACGGTGCGCCATGGGATCTGATACAGCCAGCATGATGATGGGTGTATGACACAATCAAAACTCTTTGAGCGACTTACCCCATGGATTTTTGTGGCGTTATGGAGCACTGGTTTCGTGGTTGCTCGCTACAGCACGCGCAATGCCGGACCACTGGCGTTTCTCACGGTGCGCATGTTGTGCGCAGCATTGGTGTTATCGGTAATCGCTCGTGTTGTTAAGGCGCCAAAACTTCCTAAAGGCTCGTGGTCAACTTCGGCAATCGTTGGTATCTGCATGCACGCTATTTATCTTGGCGGTGTGTTTTATGCAATCAAGCGCGGACTTCCCTCTGGCCTGAGTGCGTTGATTGCTGGACTACATCCGGTCATTACATCTGTTGCCGGTCGAGTGATATTGAAAGAACGTTTGCGAATAAGTCAGTGGGCTGGAGTGTTGCTTGGTATCTGTGGAGTAGTGGTTGTTGTGATCGACAAAGTTCGTGACGGTGTAGGCGATGTAACGAGACCTGCGTTGATTGCGATGGTCGTCTCAATTATTGGAATGTCAACTGGAACATTGGTGCAACGTGCTCGTGGCAAAGATATGCCATTAGTAAGTGGCACGACCGCACAATATGTTTCGGCTGGAGCAGTATTGCTCGTGGCATCAAGTTTGTTCGAAAAGTGGGAGTTTCATCTCAATGCAGAAATGTTGCTTGCGCTTTTGTGGTCAGTATTCGTGCTTTCGATATCTGCAGTAATGTTGATGATGTTGCTGATCTCGCGACACTCGGCTGCACGCGTGAGCAGCTTGTTCTTTTTGACTCCTGCGTTGAGCGCAATCGAAAGTGCAATCCTGTTCGGCGAAAGGCTGAGTGTGCTTTCACTGGTGGCATTGGTGGTCGCGCTTACGGGGGTCTACCTCACAATGCGAAACCCAATCAGTGAGCCAGTTGGACAAGCCTTCCTGGCCGATTAGCCATCACTCAAATCCCTTGTAATCTCTGGCTCTGAACTTTATGTATTGTAAAGTTGGTAATATATCAGTGACGTATCAAATTGGGGGGACTGCATGGCTTTAGCGACACGCTTAGAAAAACTTGGAACCGAGACGGCATTCGCAGTTTCGCAAGCGGCAGCAGAGTGGGGCGCAAAGGGAAACGATATTTTCCCGTTCCACTTAGGTGACCTCAACATCGCAACATCGCGCAACATCGTTGACGCAATGAATCGTGCGATAGTCGATGGAAAAACTGGGTATTGCCCTGCAGCAGGAATTCCTCAACTACGCGAAGCACTAGCAAATGATGTTGGTGCGCGTCGGGGTCTCAATTTTTCGCCAGCCAATGTGGTCGTGCAACCAGGTGGCAAACCAGTAATCACTAAATTCATTCAGGCAGTAATGAACCCAGGTGATGAAGTGTTGTATCCAAACCCTGGTTACCCGATTTATGAAAGCCAGATCGAATATTTTGGCGGCGTCGCAAAGGCCTACCGTTACTTGCCATCGTCGACCGGATTCAATATTGATCTCGACCAGATCAAGGCATCCATTACTCCAAAAACAACTGCAATCATTTATAACGACTTACAGAATCCAATTGGGGCAGAGTCGACAGATGCTGAGCGCGAAGCAATTGCAGAATTGGCGATCAAGCACAACTTGTGGGTGTTGTCGGATGAGGCATATTTTGAAATGCGTTACTCGGGAATGTCGAAGTCAATTGCGTCGCTGCCAGGAATGCTCGAGCGTACCGTCATCTTGTACACGTTCTCAAAGAAGTTTGCGATGACTGGTTGGCGACTTGGTGCATCGATTGCTCCTATCGAAGTCTCAAACATGATTGCCAAACTCAACACCAATGACGAGTCGTGTACAACACACTTTGTGCAGTACGGCGGAGTTGAAGGATTACTTGGCGACCAGTCGGGCACAGCAGTGATGCTTGACACTCTTCGTGAGCGTCGCGACATCGCAGTGAACATGCTCAATGCGATGCCAGGTGTCAGCGTCCATTCCCCAGAGGCTGCGTTTTATTTGTTTCCAGACGTGACCGATGCGATGCAGAACAAGGGCATTGATGATTTGGCCGTGTTTGCAGAGCAAGCATTGCACGAAACCGGCGTTTCTTTTTGCACACGTCGCCATTTTGGTCGTCCGCAGGCAGGGGAAGACCGCAACTATGTTCGGTTTGCATTTTCTGGCATCAACAAAGACCAGATCGAAAAAGGAATGACTTTGCTTGGTGATTGGATAAAGAAGTAGCTATGGCAAAAGTTGTTGTTACCGGCAAAATTCCGTCTGGAGCGTTGGCTCGACTGCGTGCAGAACACGACGTCTTGGCTTGGGAGGAATCTACGCCAATCAGCAGAGAAGAGTTACTGAAGCGAGTAAGTGGCGCCGATGCAATTGTGAGCTTGCTGACGGAAAAGATTGATGATGAGCTTCTGTCTGCAGCGGGAGATCAGCTCAAGTCGGTCTCGAACGTGGCCGTTGGCTACAACAACATCGATGTACCTGCGTGCAAAGCGCGATCGATATTGGTGACAAATACGCCTGGAGTTCTTACCGAAGCAACCGCCGACATTGCAATGTCGTTGATTTTGATGGTTACTCGTCGGCTCGCAGAAGGCGAGCGTGTGATTCGCGCTCAGCAACCGTGGCAGTGGGGCATGTTTTATATGTTGGGCTCAAGTATTCAGGGCCGACAACTGGGCATTGTTGGGATGGGGCAAATTGGTGCGGCCGTAGCGAGGCGAGCACGAGCTTTTGGGATGACCATTGCGTACACAAAGCGCACGCCGCTTGACACTGCAACGCACAAAGAACTCGATGCGAAACATGTCGAGATGGACGAATTGCTCGCGACGAGCGATGTTGTTTCGTTGCACTGCCCGTATTCGCCAGATACACATCACTTTATGAATGCAACTCAATTGGCAAAGATGAAGTCGAGCGCTTATCTGATTAACACTGCTCGTGGCCCTGTTGTTGACGAAGCAGCGTTGGCCGATGCACTCAAGCGCAATGTAATTGCGGGTGCCGGGCTTGACGTATTTGAAAAAGAACCTGTTGTGCACGAAGGTTTGCTGGGTCTTGAAAATGCTGTGCTGATTCCGCACCTTGGTTCTGCCACTGTCGAAACGCGTGCAGCAATGGCCGACTTGGCTGCGACTAATGCACTGGCAATTTTGGGCGGCAAGACCGCTCCAAACTTGGTTGGCTAAAAACTATTTGCCAGATTCGGCGAGCGCGTCGAGCAACGTATTCCAGCCCAAGGTTGCGCACTTGATGCGCACGGGAAACTTAACGACACCTTGCAGTGCTTCCAGGTCGCCCAAATTGATTGACTCATCAATTGTTGCGTTGTCGTCTTCGTCGAGAGTCATCATCTGCTTGAAACGCTTGACGATTGCGCGAACTTGATCGACAGGCTTGCCCTTAACTGCAGTCGTCATCATCGATGCCGAACTCTGGCTGATTGAGCAACCCGAGCCATTGAAGCGAACATCGCTGACCAGACCATCTTTGACATCAATAAAAATACGAATCTCGTCGCCACACAACGGGTTGTGCCCCTCTGCGCTCACTGCTGGAGCCTCGAGTTCGCCACGATTGCGGGGCGTGCGGTAGTGGTCAAGAATGATTTCTCTGTAGAGATCTTCAAGCCCGGCCATGATTTACTCCCTCGTCTGCCTGATTAAAAGATATCTGATGCGCTGTCAAGTGCATCGGCTAGGGCATCGGCTTCATGGGTGGTGTTGTACAGATAAAAACTTGCGCGAACGGTGGCATTGGCGCCAAGGATCTTCATCAGTGGTTTTGCGCAATGGTGTCCGGCGCGAACACACACATTGGTCTGGTCAAGAACTTGGCTGAGATCGTGCGGGTGAATGCCGCGAAAGGCAAACGAAAAGGTGGCACCACGTAGCTCTGGGTTGGTCGGTCCGTGGATTGTGATGTCATTGCCAAAACGAGATGTCAGTGTGTTGAGCACATATGTGCTTATTTCAATTTCGTGCTGACGAATATTATTCATGCCAACTTGTGTCAAATACTGAACTGCAGACCGCAGGGCAACTACTTCTGCGATTGCTGGAGTGCCAGCTTCAAACTTTGCTGGAACTTCTGCAGTTGTGAAACCGTCAAGGCGCACATCGGCGATCATGTTGCCACCACCCAAAAACGGAGGCATGGCCTCAAGTAGCGACTCGCGACCCCACAACACGCCAACGCCCGATGGTCCACACATTTTGTGCGAACTAAAGACCACGAAGTCTGCGCCCCAATTTTGCACATCGGTGGGCTGATGCGGTACCGACTGGCACGCATCGACGATTGCGATGGCACCTGCTTTGCGAGCAGCAGCACATAGGCGTTGTACTGGGTTGATGGTGCCGAGCACATTTGACATCGAAGTGAATGAGAAGGCTTTTACGTCTTTGAGCAACTCATCCAGATTGGTGAGTTCAAGTTGGCCATCAGAGGTAAGCGGCACCCAACGCAATTGAATGCCGCGCTCTGCAACGAGCATGTGCCAAGGAACAATGTTGGCGTGGTGCTCCATGTGCGTGAGCAACACCGCGTCGCCTGCCGTGAGATTGGCTCGGCCCCACGACATGATGACCAGGTTGAGTGCCTCGGTGGCATTTTTGGTGAAGACAACTTCGTTGACCTTTGGCGCATTAATAAATGTGGCAAGTGCGCTGCGGGTTGCTTCGAATGCGTCGGTAGCTTCGGCTGCCAATTGATACGCACTGCGATTGATTGGCGCATAACCGTGCTCCATGAAATTGGAGAGCGCATCGATGACTACCTGAGGTTTTTGTGAAGTGTTTGCGCTGTCGAGATAGACGAGTGGTTTGTCATTGACGAGTCGATGTAAGACCGGAAAGTCTTTGCGAATTGTGGCTACATCAAAAGTCATGATCAGTACTTATTCTTTGTACGACTCGTAGCCAGATTTTTCGAGCTCTTCCGCAATTTCCATGCCACCCGATTTGACGATGCGACCATCAATCAAAATATGTACGAAGTCTGGTTGTAGTTCGTCGAGTAGTCGTTGATAGTGGGTGATCAGAACGATGCCCATCTTTGGTCGTTCTTTGCGAACTTCGCGAATACCTTGCGCGACGATGCGCAATGCATCGATGTCGAGGCCAGAATCGGTTTCGTCCAAGATTGCAAGCTCGGGCTCAAGAATTGCCATCTGCATGATCTCGTTACGCTTTTTTTCCCCGCCCGAAAAACCTTCGTTGAGGTAGCGATCAACAAACGTCGAATCCATTCCCAATCGTTTCATCCAAGACATTGCAGAAAGTCGTAGTTCAAGAACCGACAAGTCGATGCCTTTGCGAGCTGAGAGTGCTTGACGCAGGAATTGAATGACGGACACACCAGCAATTTCTTGCGGATATTGAAAACCCAAAAAGATCCCGGCCTTGGCACGAGCATCGGTAGGCCACTGGCTGATGTCGTCACCTTTGTAAAACACGCGACCGGAAACGACTTGGTATTCGGGGGAGGCAAGAAGTGTGTTAGCGAGAGTGGATTTACCGGAGCCATTTGGCCCCATGATCGCGTGAACTTCGCCCTCGTTGACCATGAGCGAAAGACCGCGCAAGATCTCGGTGTCGCCCTCAATTGGCTTGGCATGCAGTTCGTCAACTCTGAACAATTCGGTCACGGAGTTCATTGTATTGAGGCGTTTTGGGGATTAGCACTACCTGCGTAGTGTTAATTATTTCGCGTTGGTAAGTGACTTGGGCCGGGAGCGAAGGGCGCGCCAAATGGCCAGATAACTGCCGTATTCGTAGGCATCTGTGACAAAACCGGATGCTCGAAGTTGGCGGTGATATTTGGGCAATGAGCGAAATGGAATGCCAGAGTCAGTGTGGTGCGCGATGTGCCAACCGAGATTGAACGGCACAAAATAGAAGCTTGAAAATAGGTGTTGTTTGACTGAATGTGTGGTGACTCGGCGGTCTGAGTCGGCGCGCAAGCCACCGTGCTCGGCTATAGATCGCAGCCTGTTCATTACGCGCCACACCGTGATGTACGGCAGTAGCCACAACATCGCGTACACCCAGGGGTTTACAAAGATTACGGAAAGAATGAGCAGAACGGTATGCAGGGCAAATATTTTGCGCTGAGTATTTTGCTGCACATTTTGATCTGGCAATTTTTTATTAAAAACCGAGACGAACTGTCCGCGCAACATTCGAAAACCTGTGCTACCAAGCCCGTCGCGACGCATTTTGCGCCAAAAACTTGCACGCGTGATGGGGTAGTTGGCATATAGCGGAATGTCTGGTTCATTTGGCCCAAACTCTTCGCGGTGATGTGCCATATGTACGTACCGATATCCATCAGTGTTTACAAATGACATGTACCCGAGTAACCAACGACCCGCGAAGTCGTTGAGTTTGCGTTTACGAAACAGCAGTCGGTGCACCGACTCGTGCATCAGTGCAAGCAGCTGCGCATGAGCACGACCCATGAGCAAAAAAGCAATGACATATGTGATGGGGTTGCGCAACGCTAGTGCTGTCCAAATAATGCCGACTGTCTGTACGTAAATAGATGCAATAGATATTGCGTTACGGAGATTTGGAATGTGCCGCAACTCGGTGCGCCACTGCGATGCGGGGTGGCCATTTGAGAGGATCTTGTCGTCACCACCGATTTCGATAAAAACCGCAGAGTCAGGAACCATGTTCATTACTAATTGTCTACCAGCCGCGATCGACCCAGGTTTGTAGGTGCGGTCGTTCGGCGCCAATAGTGGTATCGAGGCCATGACCGGGCAACACAATGGTGTCCGGCGGAAATGTAAAGAGTTTGTTGTCGATCGACTGAATTATGGTTGCAAAATCACCACCCTCTAACGCGGTATTGCCTGGGCCGCCGGGAAACAATGTGTCGCCAGTAAACAGCAGCGGGGTATCGGCCACTGCAAACGAAATTGAACCCTCTGTGTGGCCAGGGTTGTGAATAGCAAGTAGGCGCAAGTTGCCCACCTCGATCACTTCGGCATCATCAATAAACACGTCATATCCAACATCTTTGAGGCGCGGTGCATCGGCTGCAGTCACTGCAACTTCGTAACCGGCTTCACGCATGGCAGGTATTGCCTGAATGTGATCCCAATGGCCGTGGGTTTCAAGCACACGGCGTACGCCAAGTTGCGTGCACAACTCGAGCAACTTCTCGTGTTCGTTTGCTGCGTCGATCAGAACTGCATCGCCTGTCGCTCGGCATCGAATAACAAAAACATTGTTGTCGTATGGACCAACTATAAGTTTGTGCACTTCGACGTTGCTGTCGTTCCAGTGCAGCGTTGTGGTCATGATGACACCACGTCAAAACCAAGCGAGAGAGCAACTGGGATTTGGGCTGGATCGAACGTCACAAACTTAACGGGCTTGGGTAAACGTGTAGCGGCAGCTAAATGGATTGCATCAGAGATATGCAGGGGCTGCTGGCGAACAAGAATTGCTGCTTCGTCAAGGCATCGTTGGTCAACTGGCACAATTGAAACATAATCCCATGTGTGGCGAATTGCATCTTCGAGATCGTGTCGCACAAATTCTTGTTCTGACATGCGATCAATGATTGACATCGCTTCGGTGAGCGCGAGCGCACTTGCGCACCAGTCGACATCACTCTTGATCGCTTCATGGATGATTGCTCGGGCAATACCGCTGGTGTGTAGGGCGACGAGCGCACTTGTGTCGAGCATGATTGTCATCCGCGTACCTCGCGCAATGTCTGGTCGATTCGCGAGCCACTATTGAAAGTGATTGCCTTCGGTAGCTGATATTTGTCGCGTCTTCGAGGCGCAACCACTGCACCGTTGGCAACAAGTTCGGTCAGAGTAATGGTCTGAACTACAGATGGAGTGAAGGGACCAAGGGTGGCAACTGGATCGCCACTGACGGTAATAATCATCTGCTCACCAGCACCGGCACGCTTGATAAACGTGGATGAACGCTCTCGTAACTCGCGGATTCCTATGCTGCGCATACAACTCAGGGTAGCCGAAAATACCTCATTTGTGTACGCCTGTGTACACCTACCGATTGGCGTGTGTCGTTCCTGATCAAGCAGAATTGATCACATGAACTTTGCATTCTCAGAAGAACAAGAAGAACTCCGTAAAACAGTCCGCGCATTTTTGGAGAGCAAATCTCCAGAAACTGCCGTACGCGAGCAGATGGAAACCGAAAACGGTTTTGATCCTGCCGTGTGGTCGCAAATGGGCGAGCAGATGGGTCTTCAGGGCTTGTCGATTCCTGAAGAGTTTGGTGGTTCTGGATTTAGTTTTATCGAACTTGGCGTGGTGCTTGAAGAGATGGGACGCGCGTTGTTGTGCGCACCATTTTTCTCGAGTGTTGTACTCGCAGCAAACGCATTGTTGCTGAGTGGCGACGAAGCCGCTAAGAAAAAGTATTTGCCAGGTATTGCTGCTGGAGAAACTATTGCAACTCTTGCGACTACTGAGCCATCTGGCAAGTGGGACGAAAAGGGAATCACGATGGAAGCCAAGGGCAGTGGAAGCGATTTCACTCTGACCGGAACCAAGATGTTCGTGATCGATGGTTCAACTGCAAGTTTGATCATTGTTGGAGCACGCACGGGCAAAGGTGTCTCGTTGTTTGCGGTAGACAGCAGCGCAAAAGGCCTTACCCGCACTTCGCTTTCCACGATGGACCAAACCCGCAAGCAAGCCAAGTTGGAGTTCAATGCAACTCCTGCAACTTTGGTTGGCACAGAAGGCAAGGGCTGGGACGTCTTGAGTCAAGTGTTTGACTTGGCAGCAGTTGCACTTGCAGCTGAGCAAGTGGGTGGAGCGCAAAAAGTGCTTGAGATGGCAGTTGAGTACGCCAAGGTACGTGTGCAATTTGGTCGTCCAATCGGTTCGTTCCAGGCTATAAAGCACAAGTGTGCAGACATGTTGCTTGAAGTTGAGTCGGCAAAATCTGCCGCGTACTACGGCATGTGGTGTGCAGCAGAAATGAACGATGAGCTTGCGTCTGTTGCATCGTTGGCAAAGGCATATTGCTCAGAGGCCTACTTTCACGCAGCCGCCGAGAACATTCAGATTCATGGTGGTATCGGCTTTACATGGGAGCACCCAGCACACTTGTACTTCAAGCGCGCAAAGTCGAGCGAGTTGCTCTTCGGTGATCCGACGTATCATCGCGAGTTGCTTGCGCAACGCATCGGCATCTAATTAGTCGGCGGTTGGGCTATCAACTGGGTAACCGTTGTTTTTGCGATTGTTGCAGCGCTCGCTGTATTCGTTATTGCTGCAACCGTGATTGGGCGTGAAGCACATCGACTCGATGCGTTAGCGCCGCGAGTCATCTACGACATAGATGAAGCAACATCATTTGTTGCGGACAGATTGCCAAGTGAATCTCAGGCGCGTTTAACCTACGCAGAGCTACGCAAAATGTTGGCGATGCACATGGCTTGGCTCGAGTCAAAAGGATTACAGCCACAAGATGTGACTGATCGTCGACAAGACATCACTGAATCAGTGATTATCGCCGAAGATGAATTGACTGCATATTTACTTGGAAAAGCCGCCGAAGCACGAATTGAAATACTCGATGATGTGGACATTGTGCATGTGGTGAGTGCACACTTGGATTATTTTGAGGCAATAGGCGCAGTTGGCCCAAGCGCATCAAGTACAGACCTCTGACCCATCACATTCTCTTTCCAAATATCGATGTAGCGCTCGAGATGCGGGTTGAAATACGGGTCGTCTTCTAATTTGTCGCGCCATCGGGAACCGATTGTTGCAACTTCAAAAGTTTGTAATTTGGGCGTGCGGGTCTTTGATTCGAAGTGATGAAATTGGGCGTGCGGTGTCCACACAACTCGATGACCAGCGTCTTGAATCTTGAGGCCGAAATCAACATCGTTGTAGTTGGACGGAAAAAGTGTGCAAAGCCCGCCAACCTCGTCAAAAACACTCCGTCGAACAAGTACGCAGGCCGCGATGAGGCCAGATGCTTCGCGTTGTACCTGTAACAAGTGCTGTGCGCCAGTGCATGTCAGTTCGCGTTCGCGATACAAATCAAATGGCACGGGGTTGAGGATGTGCCCAGCCGACTGAATTGTCATGTCTTCGTAGAGCAACATTGGTCCGGCCATACCGACTGTTTGGTCTTCAAGAATTCCAACAAGTGTCTCGAGTGCATCTGCAGTGATGATCTCGGTGTCGTCGTTAAGTAATAAGAGAAAATCTGCATCGCTACAAACTGCACCGAGATTGATCTTTTCGGCAAAATTGAATGGGCGGTCATAGTCGACAATCTTGAGGCGATCACCGCCTGCGTTGATTATTGCTTGGCGTCCTTCACTTGGGGTGACACCGTCGAGCACTGCAACGACGTCGAAATTTTGATATGTGCTGTTGTCGATCAAAGTTTTGATTGCATGGGCAGCCAAAACAACCTGGTTACCTTTCAGATTTTCTGTTGTGCCTCGGGTGGGCACGATCACGCTGATTTTTGGCTGTGAGCGCAAACGCCGTTTAACACGCACTGTACGCATCTTTTCGTCAATGGTGCAGACTGCATCAATGCCAGTTCGTGCGCAATGTTGCTGTACGGCATCGAGCGAAGCAGTTGGCACCATGCGCTCTTGGCTGGAGTGATACAGCACATGAGCAATCCGGTGCGGAGACTCGGACGCGTCAAAGAGCCGAAGAGATCGATCGTGTTCATGCAGTGTGGCAAGCGCTGCAAGTCCGCCATCAAGATCTCTAGTTGTCGTAGTAATAACTGACTGTGAAGCAGCCAGTAAGTCGCCAACATAGTTGTGTGAGCGCAGTCGTTCAGGGGACCATTGTGGTCGACGCGCTTTTGATGGTTCCTCGAACTTTCTCGCACGACCGTGTGCCGAGTCACCATAAATGAGGTCGTGCTGATCGGTGTGTTGCGCAACGAGAGAAAGTGCATCAGAAGCAATTGTGTCGCCGGCACGCAAAAACACGACTGTTGAAGATTGCAGAGTGAGTGCAGGGTTTGAGAAATCGTCGGAGATCACGATTGTTGTCTTTTTCATTGAACGGTGGCGCGATAATTTTGTCAAATTGAAACTGCCGCCGACGACGACCCAATGTGTCGGACGATTTGAGCTGTCTGCCAGTGATCGGGCGGTCTGTAGCAAATCTTTAATGGTGCAGCCTTGCGCACTGGTGACCACTACTAATGGGTTCATGCAAAGAGTTTCTTGATTGTAAAACGAATTGGTTTGGGGATATGTCGATAGAAAAATCTGATTGGTCGCAGCCAGTTGCGGTGCACCCAGTCGCCCCGTCGGCTGACTTGGTCGCGTTTGGCAAATGAATCACTGAAGTCGTAGGTACCAATTGAGCTCGTTGCGGTTGGCCCATAGATTTTGGCAACTCTCAACTTTGCGCGTTCTCCTATTTCGCTGTCTCGTGCAATGAGCAGATCTAGCTGGTGCTGCCTGCGGGCAAGCTCAGCGGCGTCAGCATTCATGTTGTCAAGCCTAATGAGTAGGCCTGATAGGTATTGACCGACACACCCGTGCGACTAGATTTGTTGCATGTCGTCAAACCGTCCAACCAAATTTGAACACTTCCGTTTCATGGGTGACAAGCGAACGCAACTTGTTTATGACCTGGATAGCTGGAGTGATGTAGCAGTCACAACCGAAATCGCCGATCTTGGCGTTGGTCTGAGTTTTGGCCCCGACACACTCGCCGAAGCACGAAACCGCGGTTACACATTGGCAACTCCCGGCGCAACTCGTCGTATGCGTAAGCCACGCGCCTGATAACTCCACAGAGTTCGTTGAACGAGTCGACAAAGATGAACGGATCGTTCCTCTCTGGCGGACTTAATCTTGCACGATATTTGGTGCAACCAAGTGGAAAGAGCGGCGCATTGCCCGCGATGGTGTTGTGTCATGGATTTCCAAGTGGCGGCATTGATGCGCGACAATCTGGTGGAACGTTTCCTGAACTAGCAGAGCAAGTTGCAGGCGAAATTGGTTGGAATGCAATGACGTTTACTTTTCGCGGCTGCGGCACAAGTGAGGGCGACTTCTCGATGCAAGGTTGGGTCGATGATTTGCGTGCTGCAATTAGTCATGTGGTTGCAGAAACATCTCCGAGCGGTATTTGGTTAGTTGGCAACAATACGGGAGGCGCGCTTGCGCTGTGTGTCGCTGCTGACGACCCACGGGTAAATGGTTGTGCATTGCTTGGTGCCAGAGCCGATTTTGACGACTGGGCAGAACAACCTCGTCGATTTCTTGAACATGCTCGAGAAATCGGCACTATTAAGCATCCCGGATTTCCGTCGTCGACAGAAGAGTGGGGACGGGAGTTGCGAAGGTTCAGGCCGCCAGACGCTGCCAGAAGGTTTGCACCGAGGCCACTTTTTTTGCTGCACGGATCAGACGACGAAATAGTCCCGACAGCAGACTCGCGAGTATTGGCCGAAGCGCACGGAAGCGCCGAGCTACAAATTATTAGTGGTGCGGGTCATCGTTTGCGACATGATCCTCGTGCGATGGCAATTTTGCTCGGATGGTTAGATAGGCAACGCACGCTCGCTGCGATGTAAATAGATTTATTTGGCCGACGAACTGTGCCATTTCCAGGCGCTACCAATAATGTCGCGCAAATCGTGATTTGCTTTCCAGCCAAGTAGCGCACGCACCAATGTAGGGTCTGCAAACACGGAGACTGGGTCGCCCGCTCGCCGGCTGGAAATAATGTGTGGAACCTTTTGTCCACTCACTTGTTCGGCGATGCTGATTACTTCGAGCACTGATGTGGCAATGCCAGTACCAACATTGCATGCCAGACTTTTGCCGCCACCGTTGAGATAATCAAGTGCCTTGATGTGTGCAGCAGCCAAGTCTTCGACGTGAATGTAGTCGCGCGTGCAGGTTCCATCTGGGGTTTGGTAGTCGTTGCCAAATACATTGAGCGGTCCGCTAAATCCGAGCAAAGCCTTCATCACAAGTGGCACCAGATTTTGTGACATCGACCAGTCTTCGCCAATAGCTGCATCGGCACTTGCGCCAGCTGCGTTGAAGTAGCGCAGGGATACAGAACGCAGGCCAATTGTTTCGCACGATGCCAAAAATTTCTCTACCATCGCCTTGGTTTCGGCGTACACACTCTCGGGTCGTAACGGCGCGTCTTCGGTGACAGGCACATGATCGGGATTGCCGTAGACCGCCGCCGAAGATGAAAAGACGATCTTTTCAACACCATTGGCCATGAGCGCTCGCACAAGTGCGATCGTGCCGGCAACATTATTGTTGTAGTAACGCAATGGTTGTTCCATCGACTCGCCAACTGCTTTGTAAGCAGCAAAGTGGATGACCTCAGAAACATCAAACTTACGACAAACCTTGTCGATGATCTTTCCATCGCTGATGTCGCCTTGGACGAATGGGACATTGTCAACCCGACTTTTGTGACCAAGCTCAAGTGAGTCGAGCACAACAACGTCGCGACCTTGGGTAACGAGTGCTCGCACGGTGTGGGATCCGATGTAGCCAGCGCCGCCGGTGACAAGAATAGTCATGCAACAACCCTAACGACGGGGTCGATCTTGTTTGTCAACATCTTGCGCACGTTGCATTTGCTTGAAGCCACGCACTTTAAGTAGGGACGCTTGAGAGTAAATGTCGGCAACTGAGCGTGGTTTGGTATCGCTAAATACACCAGCTGCTTTTTTCCATCCGACGGGGCGAACTCCAAATGTTTTGCCAAGTAGGGCGATGAATATCTCAGTCTTTTCTTCGCCATAGCCGGGCAATTGGCGAAGCCGTTTGCGCAGTTCCTCTGCGTTCTCAATCTTTTTCCATACGTTTGACCCTTTACCTTTATATTCGGTAGTCAGGATCACGCACATTTGATGAATCCGTTTTGCCATCGATGCTGGAAACCGATGAATGGCTGGTTTTTCGCAGCAAATCGAAACAAATTTCTCTTCATCCATTGCGGCAATCTTTGACGCGTCGCAATGACCGAGTCTCTGCTTGATCGTGTGTGGTCCTGTGAATGCCCACTCCATGGGAACCTGCTGATCGAGCAGCATGCCAATGAGTAGTGCCGTTCCATTGCTGTTGAGTAATGCATCGGCCTTTGGGATGCCTGTGATGAACAGGACTCGAGTTGGAACGGATGAAGTTGGTGCAGCCATAGCTACAAGTATCGCTTATGAATAGAGCGGGCTGATGCTTTCTGGGTCAATTGCATATGCGGCGATTGCTGATTGCACAACTTCCGACTTGATGGTGCCGGCCAAAGCAAGTTGGTGCAAGACCGTGACAACCACATGAGGCATGTTGACTTCGAAGTGTTGGCGCAAAGCCTCTCGAGTGTCGCTGCGACCCATTCCGTCGGTGCCGAGAGGTGTAAACGATCGGCCGGGGACAAATCGGGCAACCTGCTCAGGTACTGCGCGCATAAAATCGGTGACCGCGACAATTGGACTAAATGGGTTTGGTGTGTCGCTCAGCAAGCGAGTCACGAGCGGCTGGAGAGGTGTATCTGTTGGGTGCAGTCTGTTCCAACGCTCTACTTCTAATGCTTCTTCACGCAGCGTTTTGTACGAGGTTGCAGACCACAAGTCAATACCGACATCATATTTCTCTAGCAGTTCTACAGCTGCCGCTCGGGCAGCGCCTTGAGCAGCGCCAGAAAACAAAATTGTTGCTCGATGTTTACCACCAATGGCTTCTTGCCACTTGTAGAGACCTTGCACGATGTCGGATTCAATTGCTGGTGACGTTGGTCTTACTGGCATCTTGTAATTCTCGTTGTACAGCGTGATGTAATAAAAAATGTCTTCAGGTGTATCGCCGTACATCCGGTTAAGACCATTTTTTACTATCGCCGCAACTTCGTATGCGAATGCCGGGTCATACGCTTGGCAGAAGGGGACTGTGCTCGCAAGTAACAAGCTGTGCCCGTCTTGATGTTGCAGGCCTTCACCCATCAGGGTGGTACGACCGGAAGTTGCGCCGAGTAAAAACCCGCGTGTACGCGCATCGGCTGCTTGCCAAATGAGATCGCCCACTCGCTGAAAGCCGAACATGGAATAAAATGTGTAGAACGGAACCATTGGCACACCACGCGTTGCGTAACTTGTTCCAGCCGCAATAAAACTGGCCATGCTGCCAGCCTCGGTGATGCCTTCTTCGAGAATCTGGCCCGATGTTGACTCGGCGTAACTCAGCAATAGCGCGTGATCGACAGGCTCGTACTTTTGTCCCTGTGATGCATAGATCTTGAGTTCGCGGAACATTGAATCCATTCCGAATGTACGAGCTTCATCTGGGATAATTGGCACTACCCGTTGACCGAAGTCTTTATCGCGAGCCATGTTGCGCAAAAGGCGAGTAAATACCATGGTTGTGCTCACCGCTTGTTCGCCGCTACCAGAGTCAAACTCGCTAAAGGCGTCGGGGCTTGGCAATACAAGTGGCTTACGTGCGGTGGTGGTGCGCTTTGGCACCGAGCCGCCAAGTGAGCGACGACGCTCCATCATGTATTGGTATTCGATACTGTCCTCGGCAGGGCGGAAATATGGAGGATCGTCACCGCTCAGGGCACTATCAGGAATTTCATCGCTGAGGTGGAGAGTGTCGCGCAGTGTGCGCAACTGCTCATAGGTCATCTTTTTAATTTGATGCGTTGCATTACGACCCTCAATCTCGTGACCGAGAGTCCAACCCTTTACTGTTTTACATAGAATTGCAGTGGGCCTGCCCGAACCAATATTTTCGCTTGCTGCTTTGAATGCGGCGTACACTTTGCGATAGTCGTGCCCACCACGCGGGAGCATCTCGAGTTCTTCGTCGCTTAAGTGCGAGACCATCTCACGCAATCGTGGGTCTGGGCCAAAAAAGTTCTCACGAATGTAGTTTCCGTTTTCGATGATGTACCGCTGAAATTCACCATCAACAGTGTTGTTCATCTTGTTAAGCAACACACCGGTCGTATCGCGAGCGAGTAGTTCGTCCCATTTTGAGCCCCAAATAACTTTGATGACGTTCCAGCCTGCGCCACGAAATACTGCTTCAAGTTCTTGAATAATTTTTCCGTTGCCTCGCACTGGGCCATCGAGCCGTTGTAAATTGCAGTTGACAACAAATGTGAGATTGTCGAGTTGTTCGCGTGCGGCAAGCGAAATCGATCCGAGTGTTTCTGGTTCGTCGCATTCTCCGTCGCCAAGAAACGCCCACACTCTGCTGTTGGAAGTGTCATCGAGTTGACGGTTTTGCAGATAGCGATTAAATCTGGCGTGATACAAAGCGGTGAGTGGTCCGAGACCCATCGAGACAGTTGGAAATTCCCAAAACTCCGGCATCAAACGTGGATGCGGATAGCTCGAGAGACCTTGACCATTGCGGCCAATCTCACGCCTGAAATGATCGAGATCGTCTTCGTCTAAACGGCGTTCAATAAATGCTCTCGCGTAGACACCAGGTGCTGCGTGACCTTGAAAATAGATGTGGTCGCCAGGGGTGCCGCTATCTTTGCCGCGAAAGAAGTGATTGAAACCAACTTCGTACAAACTTGCCGACGATGCAAATGTAGAGAGATGACCCCCGATGCCTTCTGCGTTTGTGTTGGCGCGTACCACCATGACTGCTGCATTCCATCGGATGTATGCGCGGATGCGTCGCTCGATGTGTTCGTCACCAGGAAACCACGGTTCTTGCTCGCGAGGAATGCTGTTGACGTATGGAGTCGAAACTGTTGCTGGAAAACTCACTTGCGATTCGCGAGCTCGTTCTAGAAGTCGCGACAACAAATATCTTGCGCGTGTTTTACCTTGCACATCAACAACGGCGTCAAGCGAGTCGAGCCACTCCGCAGTTTCACCTGGGTCGGTATCGGGCAACTGGTGCATCGAACCATCAAAGATCATTGGCTCATTCTCGCAGACTTACTGGTGGGTACCGCTCCGGAGGCTCTCAATCAGTAAGTATCTAGGACGTGATTGTGATCTACACCGATGGAGCGTGCTCGGGGAACCCAGGACCTGGTGGTTGGGCGTGGGCAACATCTCCAACTGGTGAGCCGTCCGCATCTGGTGGCACATCTCACACCACAAACCAGCGCATGGAATTGATGGCTGCGTTGGAAGCAGTCCGTGCGCATGTGGGTCAGGCTGGACCAATTGAAATCCGTTCTGACAGCACATATGTAGTGCACTGCTTTCGTGACTCGTGGTGGGTAGGTTGGCAAAAACGTGGATGGAAAAACTCACAGCGTCAAGCAGTTGCTAATCGTGACATATGGGAACCGTTAATAGATGCGGTGAATCAACGCGGTGATGTCACCTTTACATGGGTCAAGGCGCACAATGGTGAGCCGATGAATGAGCACGTTGATGCACTTGCTGTAGCTGCTTCGCTCGGCTTTGCTTAACGCCTATTAATTTGCGTAGTCTTGCTCCTCATGGAACTCATCGGAGCAAGCGCAATAGTCACAGGTGGAGCATCGGGAATTGGTGAGGCATGCGTCCGCTTACTTGCCAAGCGTGGTGCAAAAGTAGTAATTGCCGACATTCAAGAAGAGAAGGGTCAGGCACTCGCAAAAGAAGTTGGCGGAGCGTATTGCAAAGTTGACGTGACAAACACTCAAGACATCATTAATGCCGCTGAGATGGCTAAGTCGATGGGACCAATTCGTGCGCTCGTCAACTCGGCAGGAATCGGTTGGGCGCAACGCACAGTTGGCAAAGATGGCTCATACGAGTCGGCCGCAAACCTTGACGCATTTAAAAAAGTTGTGGCGATTAACTTGGTCGGCACTTTCGATTGCATTCGCATCATTGGTACTGCAATGAGCACAAATGAGCCACTCGAAAACGGCGAGCGTGGTTCAATTTGCAACATGGCATCCGTCGCCGCATTTGATGGACAAATTGGTCAGGCTTCGTACTCGGCGTCGAAGGGTGGAGTGGTTGGCATGACATTGCCGATTGCGCGTGACCTTTCAGCCATTGGTATTCGTGTCAATACTGTTGCACCTGGTCTTATCGATACGCCGATCTACGGTCAAGGTGAAAACAGCGAACTCTTTAAACAGAACTTGCAAAAGGGTGTGCTCTTCCCACAACGACTTGGCTACCCAGAAGAACTTGCAAGCATGGTGGTGGAGTGCATCACCAACAGCTACATGAATGCCGAGACGATACGCGTCGACGGTGGCATTCGCATGACGCCTAAGTGATCTGATGTTGGGCACGCAGCAATGAGCGTGCGATCATGACTCACGTACTGCATCAACATCCGTTTACGCCGTACGACCAACTGCCAGTAGTAGATGTCTCATCGTTCCGTGCATTACCGATGCCCGATTCGATGCTTCCGGTAGAGATGACCAATGAGTTTCGCCATCGTGTGGGAACACGCCCGCTCGACATGGCGCAATGGTTGCCAAGTGACGAAGAGACCGCGCCGACAATCGCTATGAAGGGCGAGTTGTTGAAAACTCGTAGGAACGAAGTAGTTGGGCTGCTCGAAGGCGGTGAAGATGCAGCGGGTGAAGCAGCACAACTCGTGGCTGACTTTGCAGGCAAGGCATTGCAGTCAACAGGTATCGATGCACTTGTCGAAGCAGCCTTGATGGTTGCTGACGACTTGGTGGTGATGAAATCAGTCGTCGTTGCTGGAGTGGTGTGCTCGCCAAGTCGATGGAGGTTGAGTACCAAGTTGGGACAAGACATGCTTGCAGTGCATCGACCTGTCGCAAAATATGCGGATCATGTAGGTGGCGCGGTGGATACGACGATGGCAAGGCTGAAAGCAGACCAACCCATGGTCCGATCAAATTGGACGATAGAGGATCATTGTTCACTATTTCAGCCCGTTACCCCAAGTGCGCCGCTAGTAAGTGAGCCATCACAACTGTGGGTTCGTATGGAGAGACAGACGCTTCGTGCGCTGCCTCTTTGTGGCGGCTCGATGTTTACGATTCGTACGTATCAGCAACCAATAACTGAGTATGTCGCGAGAGGTACCGATAAGGCACGCACACTGCATTCATTGATTGAGCGGTTGCCGGATGACGTGGCCAAATACAAATCATTGGCTCATTACCGTGAATCGCTTTTGGCTTGGCTTGAGGGCTACTTCTAACTCACCGAGTAAATATCAGGTGGTGTAGTCGGCGTTGATGCGCACATAGCCATCGGTGAGATCGCAGCCCCACACGGTTGCATCACTCGTGCCCGTAGCCAGACTCACATGTATACGCACATCTGTACCGCGCATGTATTGACTTAAGTTTGCGAGCCCAGTCGCGTCGACTTGAGTGGGGTACACCTCTTGTGAGCCAAACCGAATCACAACATTGTCTTGATTGATGTCGCTGTATTGACTGCATTTACCAACGGCCATTGCAATACGACCCCAGTTTGGATCTGCACCGTGCACCGCAGTTTTCACAAGAGGCGAGTTGACAATGGCCTTTGCAACCGTTTTGGCCTGGACGCGATCTTTCGCACCATCAACGTGAACTTCGATGAGTTTCTCTGCACCTTCTCCGTCGCGGGCAACTTGCTTGGTAAGTGACAGGGCTACTTCGTGAAGAGCGGCCTCGAATGCATCGATCTTTACGGCTCCGGCTGCGCCACTAGCCAGCACAATCGCTGTATCGCTCGTCGAAGTGTCGGTATCTACTGAAACGCAATTGAACGTGCGATCAATCACATTGCGAAATACTTGGTCGAGATCGGCCGGTGCAATAAGTGCATCGGTAAAAATCATGGTGATCAACGTCGCCATGTTTGGCTCAATCATGCCAACACCCTTTGCAACGCCAACAACTCGTGCACTCGAGCCGCTGATTGTTGCTTCTGCAACTTTGTGCACGGTGTCTGTCGTCATGATTCCCTTTGCCACTGCTTCGGCGGAAGTGGCAGTGAATTGTTCAGGGATTGAGTTCAGTCCGCTTCGAACTTGGGTCATTGGGTATTGGCGACCAATAACTCCCGTAGAAGCAATGAGCACATCGGTTGGATCACAAGCAAGCGCGGTTGCGACACCGGCAACAACCTCGCGTGCGTTGCTCATACCTTCTGCGCCAGTCGCAACATTGGCATTTTTTGAAATCACGACAACGGCGCGAGCTGAAAGATTGGCAATGTGCTCGCGACTTACCAGCACGCTTGGACCAGCAAATCGGCTTTGTGTAAAAACACCTGCAGCTGCACATGTGGTGTCGGCTATGACAAGTGTGAAGTCATCCGTTGAGTCTTTGATGCCCACATTTGCAATGTGAGTACGGAATCCCTGTGGAAGTGAAATGGTCATAGCTATGCGGTGAAATATTTTTCAATATTTTCAAGAGTTTTAGTCATGAACTTCTCATTGCTTTTCATCGAACCCCTGAGCTTGAGAATCAGAATTGACTTGCTTCCGTTGTAATCAAATTGCTCAACAACTTTTGTGCCGCCATCGATAGGTTCAAGGATATAGCGCCAAATGTGACCACCAAAGTGCTGCCAAGCAATGCGTTGATTTTCTTCAAATTCAACAACGGTGTTGGTCATCTTGTACGGAACACCGATCTTCATATCCATCGCAAACTTTGCACCGAGTGATAAACGTGGTGGAGCAGAAACCTGTGCGGCTTTAACACTGCCTGATCCATCAATCTTTGAATGTTGACGTGGGTCTGCAAGAACTTCAAAAATGAGTCCAGGGGCTGCTGGTACAAAGCGCTCAACTGAAACTATTTTGGTTTTTGTGTCGTGAGTCATTGATTCAGGCTAGGCCAGCGAACGAACCACAGCCTCGCCACATCGCCTACCCGAATACAAAGCGCCTTGGATCGAGCCGGTATCACGGTGATCACCGCATACAAATCGGCCATTGCCAAGGGATACTCGCTGCTTTGGTGAGAATGGTGCCGATTGCACTGGTCCTCCGTGGCTGATCCTGTAAGTCCGCAAATGTTTCCAAGCATCGACTTGTGGTCCCCACCACTCGCGTAATTGTTGCCGAGCAAGTTGCTCAAGGTCGCCTGTGATCACGCCAGGTAGTGCTGCCGCAATGAGGTGCTTACCCGGCGGAGCATATGACGGAGCAACATTGCTAATAATTGCGACATTAAGCACGGGGCCTTTGCCGGAGCCATCAAGAATGACGTACTTCGTGTCATTTGGGGGTGTATCGGCCGAAAAATATACGCAACCTGCAGTGCGCGACAGTACTGGTGGTAGTCCGAGCAATGTCGATGCGGTTGGACCATCTGTAGCAATAACAACTGCTCGTGCTGCAATGCACTCACCATTGCACAGAATCACTGTTGTTCCGTTAAGCGACTCCACAGGTGAGTTGAGACGCACTGTGTTGTCTGCAAGTCGCTTACCGAGTTGTTCGGGGAGTGCTTGCATGCCGCGGGCTGGCAACACACTTTGACCTTCACTTAGGGAGCGAAAAATGATGTCGAACATGCGTCGCGATGTGACCAATTGTGGGTCCAGTTGGACACCACCGAAGAGTGGTCTGAAGAATGTCTCGATCATGCGGTGCGAGAAACCTGCGCTGCGAAGCGCATCGAGTGTTGACATGTCGTTGTTGCGCAATAATTTGGGAGCCACGCCGCGCAATACACGCAGGCGCAACAATACGATGCGCAATTTGTCGATCATCGAGCCAATCGGTGCAAAAGTCGTGGCAAGCAGTGTCGATGGTTTGCGAAACGGGTCTGAGACCACATGGCCTTTTCCGGGACCACCATTTTTTGATTGCAACCACACAAGGGCACCAGGGTCGAACGCTTGTAGGTCGAGCGCCTTCATATCTACTTGAGTGGCGAGTTCTGGATACGCAGTAAGCAAGACCTGAAAACCATGGTCGAGCAAAAAGCCGTCTACGTTGTCGGTGCGTACGCGCCCACCAACGGCATCAGATGATTCCAAGACCACAACGCTGAATCCACTTTGTTGAATCTGATGTGCAGCCGCAAGCCCCGATAGGCCAGCGCCGATCACGACCACATCAACTTGTGTGGAGAGCGTCATAATTTTTCTGACTTTTTACTATTTTTTGAGCAATGCGCGCAGTGCTACTTCAAGCGTTGGATGCACAAATTGGTAACCGCTGGCATTGAGTGCAGCCGGGATAACTCGCTGTCCGGTAAACAACAGTGCGTCAGCAAGCTCTCCGCCAAGTAGTGCTTTTGGTGCAAACGGCGGGATTGGAAGAAAAGCTGGGCGCTTGACTACTCGTGCGAGCGTGCTGGTGAACTCTGCATTAGTAACAGGGTTTGGTGCCGTCAGGTTGACAGCGCCACTCATGTTGGCAGTCAGCAGATACTCAATCGCGCCAACCTCGTCATCAATCGAGATCCAACTTTGCCATTGCTTGCCATTGCCAAACTTGCCACCAAGTCCAAGTTGGAAGAGTGGCAACTGCTTTTTGAGCGCGCCACCTTTGGTCGTGAGCACAATGCCCGTGCGCAGCAACACAGTACGGATCCCGGCATCGGATGCAGGCTTTGCTGCGAGTTCCCATTGCTCGCAAACATCGGCAAGAAAGCTTGTTCCATTAGTGCTGACTTCATTCAGTTCCTCGTCGCCGCGAGGACCATAGATGCCAATTGCCGAACCAGACAAGAACACTGATGGTTTGCGATTCATTCTTGCAATGGTGGTCGCAATCAAATTTGTAGTGATCGTGCGACTTTCCAAAATCTCACGTTTGTATGACGTTGTCCATCGCTTATCACCAATACCGGCGCCGGAGAGATGGATTACTGCATCGGTACCTTCAAGGGCGGAGGCACTGAGAACGCCAGATGTCGGGTCCCACATGATTTCGCCAGTGCCGGCCGCGCGACGAACAAGGCGGATAACTTCGTGGCCATGCTGTTGTAGTTGCTCAACGAGTTGTGTGCCGATGAGTCCACTGGCACCAGAGATAACAATTTTCATGTTGTCAGACTAGACAGCAAATCAAGGAATAACGATGGGCACCGATGTGACAACTGTATTTGGCCTAAACAACAAACGGGCCTTGATAGCAAGTGCCGATTGGTTGTGAAGCCACTGCGATCTGACACTGGTAACGAACTCGGGGATGATGACCGTAATCAGGTCATCGTCGTATTCGGCGTCTAGTTCGTCGATGCGATTGAGGATTGGTTCGGTGAGATCTCGATACTCAGAAGTAATCGTCTGAAGTTCGACATCTGACAAGTTGAACTTAATCCAAGCCTCATCAATTTTTTGTCGGTCTTCTGCGGTCTCTACTACCGAGATTGCAATGAGTCGGTCAGGACGCAGGCTTTGAGCGTAACGAATTGCATGAAGGGTCCCTTGATTAACCGAACCCACGAGCACGATGACGAAGTGAGTATGAAATGGTGCGGTGTAACCATCTTGCACATTAAGAAAACTTCGAACTCGTGTGTAGTGACGGTTAATAGCTACAAAGCAAAAGACAAGAGTTGGGATCACTACTGCAGGAATCCATGCTCCATCGGCAAATTTCACGACTACGACAATTCCTGCTACGAGTGCGGTCGTCGATGCGCCGAATGCGGACATTATGGCTCGCGGAACCCAGCCGGCCTCTTTGAGTCTGCGATGACGCACAAACATTCCCGCTTGGCTCAGTGTGAAACCAGTAAATACCCCAACTGCATAGAGCGGAATGAGTGCGTTGACGAGTCCACCGAAAATGACGACGAGTGCGCCCGATGAGACTCCAAGAAAAATCACTCCGTTGGAAAAAACGAGGCGGTCGCCACGATTCATGAATTGCCTAGGCATGTAGTTGTCTTTAGCAATGATCGATGACAACCGCGGGAAGTCTGCATAGCCCGTGTTGGCAGCCAGAATCAAGATTCCAAACGTGGCAAATTGCGTGACAAAGAAAAAGATATTGCGGCCCCCATAGACCTGCTCTGCCAACTGGGCAAGCACGGTATCTCTAATCAGACCCTCATGGTCTTTGAGTGGCTGAAGGTGCTGTGCGAGAACACTGAGCCCAAAGAAACTCGTGCCAAGAATGAAAGCCATGATCACGAGAGTGATGGAAGCATTTTTGGGTTCTGGTTTTTTGAATGCAGGCACACCATCGGCTACTGCTTCGATACCAGTGAGTGCAACTGCTCCCGAAGAGAAGGCTTTGAGAAAGAAAAATAATGTCACGCTATTTGTTTGGGAAAGGAGTTCTTTGGCAACTTCGGAGTCATGACTAATTGGAGGCAAGTCAAGAATAAAGACCTTGAAGAGTCCGACGCCGATCAATGAAAATAGACAGATGATGTACAGGTACGTTGGCGGCGCAAAGAGTGATCCGGATTCTTTAAGGCCACGGAGGTTGGCAATCGTGATCAGTGCAATAAAGCCCACGCACAACTCAACTCGGTATGGTGCGAGTCCATTAAAAGCTGAGATGATTGCGGCGGTACCACCGGCAACAGAGACCGCAACAGTGAGGATGTAATCGACGAGCATTGATCCACCCGCGACCAATGAAGGGTATTTGCCTAAATTTTCTCGCGAAACCACATATGAGCCACCGCCATTTGGGTAGGCGAAAATAGTTTGGCGATAACTACTCACAACGATGGCAAGCAAGACCACGACCATGATGGACAAAGGCACGAGATTGTTGTACGCGGCAACACCTGCGCCAGCCAGCGACAAAAATACAATCAGGATTTCTTCTGTTGCGTACGCGGTAGATGAAATGGCATCACTCGCGAATACTGGTAGCGCAATTTTCTTGGGCAAGCGGTGGTTTGCATCGTCGGCGGACGAGATCGGCTTGCCGATGAAGAACCGCTTAACCGCGCTGGATTTAGTAGATGTAGCCATAAGCGTTATGAAGCCTGCCACATTAGACCCTCCTCGGGCGAGTAATTCGCCTACGCTGTTTATCTATCAAGGTAACTAGGAGACTGAAGTGCATGTAGTCATAGTTGGGTGCGGGCGAGTTGGATCGACCTTGGGTCGAGAGCTCACCGCCGCGGGACACACAGTGGCCGTAGTTGATCGCAGACCAGAAGCGTTTTCACGACTGGGAGAAGCGTTCACTGGACAAAAAGTTACTGGAATTGGTTTTGATCGTGAAGTGCTCATCGAGGCTGGAATTGAAAAAGCTGGTGCGCTCGCGTCAGTAACCAACGGTGACAACTCAAATATATTGATTGCGCGTGTTGCTCGTGAAGAGTTTGGGATTGAGCGAGTGGTAGCACGTATCTATGATCCAAAGCGCGCAGAAATTTATGAACGACTTGGTATCGCCACAGTTGCCACCGTTAAGTGGACATCAGAACGCATTTTGCGTCGTATTTTGCCAGAGTTGCCAGCCGTCGAATGGACAGATCCAAGTGCTTCGGTGGTGCTTGTGGAGCGTGAGATGCCAAAACACTTGATAGGGCAGCGCGTTACAACTATCGAAACTGCGTCAACCCGCGTTGTGTCTGTGCGCAGACTTGGCTCAGCAATGATTCCAAATGCTGACACGATTATTCAAGAAGGCGATGTTGTGTATGTTGCGGCAGAGATTGCAGCGCTGAGCCAATTTGATGCAGGACTTGCATCGACGCAAAACGGAAAGGGTCACTGAACATGAAGGTGGTCATTGCGGGTGGTGGAAGTGTTGGCAGATTTACGGCAGAACAACTTGTCGAATCTGGTCATGAAGTAACGATTATCGAAAGCGATCGTGCGGTCGTACGTGAGTACGGACAAACAAGCATTACAACCGGAGTCAAGTGGCACCAGGGAGATGCGTGTGACGTAACAGTGCTTGCTGCTGCGGGTGTGACTCTCGCAGATGTGGTTGCCTCGGTCACAGGAGATGATGAAGACAACCTTGTTGTGTCACTGTTGGCAAAGCAAGAGTTTGGTGTTCCACGAGTTGTTGCTCGCGTCAACAATCCAAACAACTACTGGATGTTTAACGACATGTGGGGCGTAGATGTATCGGTGTCAACCCCACACTTGATCACGAGCCTCGTGCAAGAAGCAGTAACTGTTGGAGCGTTCGTGCGTCTGATGCAACTCAAGGGTGGCAAAGCTGAACTGGTTGAAGTAACACTGTCGGAAACCTCGCCAGCCAAAGATAAAGCATTATCAGAACTTCAATTCCCCCGCAGTGCAACTGTTGTCGCCATTGTGCGCGACGAGCGTGTAATGGTGCCCGACAAGGCAACCGTGTTGCGCGTAGGCGACGAAGTGATGGCGCTTATTTCTGAGGATGCTGAAGCTGCAGTGCAGAAAATATTGGTTGGCTAGTCAGCCAACAGAACTTTTGATTTATTCTGCTCCGTGAGGTAGCAACGTGTATGCAGGGTTCAAAAACACGGTGCTGTTGCGTTCGCGATGGGCGACACCTTCAACCGCAAGGCATCCGCCATGTTCGATCCCTGAGATATGTCGACGGCCACTGAATATGACAGTCACTTGACCTGTCCCATCGTTGATCACGATTTCCATTGATGGGATTCCGGACCTCGGTTTCATCGTCATGCGTTTTACTTCGCCGCATACCTTCACTTTTGTGCGAACGGCGACTTCGCCGAGCGGGGTCAAATTAAGTTCGGCAAATCTGTCAACTAAACGCTCGGCATCCAATTCTCGAATGCCTTTATTGGCAGACTTGACAATGTTTTTCAGACCCATCAGGATCCCCCTAACTTATTGAGCATCGCCGACAAGGTTACTTCGTCCATTGCGCCCAAATTTGTTTCGGATGTTCCGTCTTGTCGGATAAACACCCAAGCAGGTTGATAAGCAACATCAAACTGTGCAAAAACTAAACCGTCATTGTCTTTGATGTTTGCAAATGTGAGTTGGTGCTTGGTTACGAACTCCTGCATCAATTGTTCTGATCCGTTCCATGCCACACCGATGATGTGTACTTTGCCTTCAAGTTGTTTGTTTGCCGCCTCGACCGAGGGTGCTTCATAGTTGCATGTAGTTCAACCTGGTGCCCAGAACCACAGTGCAACGGGGTACTTCTCTAACTCGGATTGCAAATTAATTTCACCACCGCCAACGAGGGTCGCATTGAAATCAGTGGTGGATGCTGATTGCGATTGCTTTACCGAATCAATTGTCTGGGTGGATACATCAGCTCCGCATGAAACTGCAGCAATGGCAAGTATCCCAATGCATATTGCTCTACTCGATGCCCGCATATGACTCATGGTACTCATGTAGCCAACTCGGCATTGGCCTAGGCTTGGACGCGCATGAGCACCCGTAAATTGATTCTGTGGGCGCTGGTGTGCGGCGTACTGATTTTGGTCGCTGGCGGTGCCAAGTTGTTTCAGACAACCCAACAGCCAGTAAAAGTGCAATTGCTTGAGCTGGGTGAGTCGGTAACTCTGGGAGACATGACAGTGAGCGTCACGTCACTTCGCGACATTGATGATCGAACCTTGGTGGACGTGACAATGGTTGGGGTCGCAGAAGCTCAAGCAATGGACGGATGGAAACTTTTGGCTGCTGGAAAGGTGACCGACCCTATGCTCTTGCCGCTTGGTGCGGGTGCCGAGTGCACGCTGACAGAACTTAAAAAAACACTTGTATGTACCGTCGCGTTTCCTGTGTCCGAAGGCACGCGCACCGTTGCCTATGTTCGTGCAGGGGAGCAACGACAATGGGCGACTGCGCCTTGATGCCTAAGCGTTATTATTAAGTGTGACAAATCATTGGAGGTGGTGAGTACGGCTGAGCAATTTGATCTCGTGGTCATCGGTGGTGGTCCAGGTGGCTACGCCGCCGCGTTTTATGGTGCATCTGCAGGTCTCAATGTTGCACTCATCGAGCGCGACACGATTGGCGGAACTTGTTTGAACCGTGGTTGTATTCCGGCTAAAGCATTTTTGGAAACTGCAGCAGTCAATAGGCATGTGTTGCACGCCGCAGACTTCGGTATCAATGCCACTGCCACGGGCGTCGATTTTGGTGTCGCGCAAAATCGCAAGCAGACAATCGTTAATACGCTTGTTAAGGGACTCACTGGACTCACCAAGTCAAAGAAAGTTACGTACATTCTTGGCACTGGTTCGCTCGGTGCAAACCGCACAGTGACGGTGCAATTATTGGATGGGGGAATTCAAGAGTTGCAGGGTCGCAGCATTGTGTTGGCTGCCGGTTCGGTGCCTCGCACGATTCCTGGCTTTAGTGCTGGCGGACCAATCATGACGTCGGACGAAGTATTGATGCTCGACAAAATTCCTGCTCGCATAGCGGTAATTGGTGGCGGCGCAATTGGCTGTGAGTTTGCATCGACATTTGCTGACCTTGGATCTACGGTGACGATTCTTGAGGGTCTGCCAAAGATCCTTCCTGGTCTTGACCCAGATGTCGCTGCTGTTGTTGTGAAGAGTTTTAAAAAGAAGAACATCGATATTCGTACGGGTGTCAAAGTGAATGGTCACGAACCAACAGCCAATGGTGGCACCACCGTGTTGTTCGGTGAAGGCGAGCGACTCGATGTTGACGCTGTGATCGTGTCGGTTGGACGCAAACCGTTCACTGATCACCTCGGGTTGGCTGGCACTGAAGTAAAAATCACTGATCGAGGTTTTGTTGACGTTGATGGTTTTTGTTTGACGAGCGAGCCAGGCGTATATGCGGTTGGTGACTTAATCAACACGCCGCAACTCGCACACGTTGCCTACGCCGAAGCAATCGTTGCAATCAAGCACATGCGCGGTGAAAAGGTGTATCCAGTTATGTACGACCGTGTGCCCTGGGCGATTTACTGCCACCCCGAAGTTGCATGGTCTGGACCTTCAGAAGAAGAGGCGCGCGCAAAAGGTCATGACGTTGTGGTTGCCAAGCATCAATTTCGTGCCAATAGTCGAGCGATGATCATTGGTGAAGCCGAAGGTTTGGTCAAGATCATTGCGAAGAAGAATGCCGATGGAACAGCCGGTCAAGTACTTGGCGTGCATATGGTCGGTCCATGGGTTACCGAGCAGTTATCGGGTGGCTACTTGGCGGTCAACTGGGAAGCCACAGTGGAAGAAATTGCAGAATTTCTGATGCCGCACCCATCGTTGTCGGAGCTATTTGGTGAAACTGTGATGTCGTTGACTGGCCGAAGCATCAATGCCTAAAAAAACTCATACGCTATTGCAGGAGAACCATGGCTGATATCACACTTCCACAACTTGGAGAAACGGTCACTGAGGGAACCATCACGCGTTGGTTTAAAAAAGTTGGTGAGACAGTTGCAGCCGACGAACCACTATTTGAAGTATCTACTGACAAGGTAGATACAGAAGTGCCATCACCGATTTCTGGAACTCTGACTGAGATTCGAGTCGCCGAAGGTGACACTGTGCCTGTTGGAACAGTGATTGCGGTTGTCGGAGTTGCTGGCGCTGCTCCTGCGCCAGTTGCTGCTCCTGCACCAGCGCCAGTTGCTCCTCCTGCACCAGCGCCAGTTGCTGCTCCTGCACCAGCGCCAGTTGCTGCTCCTGCTCCTGCGCCAGTTGCTGCTCCTGCACCAGTTGCAAACTCCAACAAATTGCTGTCACCTGTCGTACGCAGATTGGTCGCGGAGCACGGTATTGATGTGAATGCGCTTGTCGGAAGTGGGCCTGGCGCAAGAATCACCCGCGAAGATGTGCTTGATTACATTGACCGCAGTGGGCTTAAAGCAACTTCGACAGTTGCTGCACCTACACCAGTAGTTACTGCGCCTGCACCAGTAGTTACTGCGCCAGCACCAGTAGTTACTGCGCCAGCACCAGTTGCACGTCCTGCTGTCGTGTCGGGTGATCGCGAGCAAGTTGTAGCACTTTCAAAGATCCGCAAGCTCACTGGTTCGCACATGATCATGTCGAAGAGCACAAGCCCGCATGCATTTAGCGTCGTCGAGGTTGACTACGCAAATGTTGACCGAGCACGCACTGCGATTAAAGATTCATGGAAAGCGGGTGAGGGTTTTAGCCTCACCTATCTTCCGTTTATTTCGCGTGCAGTTGTCGATGCACTTCGCGAGTTTCCGCATCTCAATGCATCCATTGATGGCGACAATCTAATTATTCATGACTATGTCGACCTTGGCATTGCAGTTGATCTTGACTACACAGGGTTGCTTGTGCCGGTGGTGCGAAATGCGGACGGCAAACGAATTAGGGCAATTGCTCGGGAAATCAACGATCTTGCGTCGCGCGCGCGCAATCGTAAATTGTCACCAGACGAAATTCAGGGTGGCACGTTTACGATTTCAAATAATGGCTCTGCTGGTTCGGTACTGACTATGCCAATTATCAATCAGCCACAAGTTGCAATCTTGTCGACGGATGCGATCGTACGAAAGCCAGTTGTGGTTACAGCGGCAGACGGAAGTGAAAGCCTTGCGATACATCCTGTTGGCAACTTGTCAATGTCGTGGGATCATCGCGCATTTGACGGTGCATATTCTGGTCGATTCTTGGCACGTATCAAACAAATACTTGAATCGCAAGATTGGTCAGCCGAACTCTAAGAGCGGACGAAAAGCCATGAGTAACTCGCCATTGCCACTTCATGTCAGGTGGATTGGTCGTGTGCCATACCGTGAGGCACTTGCCTTGCAATCTGGATTATTTGAGCACGGCGTGGATCAACACTTGTTGTTGCTCGAACACCCACATGTTTTTACCTACGGACACACCGCCGACTTGGCCAATAACCTGCGCTGCGAGCCAACGGATGTCGGTGCGGATCTGGTGCAAGTGCAACGGGGCGGGGACATTACGTATCACGGACCTGGCCAGTTGGTTGGCTACCCAATATTGAGTTTGCGAGCTAAGCACGGCATTGACGGCCCTGCCGATACTCGCTCTTATATCAGTGACGTTGAGCAGTTGATTATCGACGCATTGTCCCAACTTGGCGTGCACAATGCTGGTCGAATGGGTGAGTTTCCCGGTGTTTGAATAGATCCAGATACAAAAATTGCCCGAAAGATTTGTGCAATCGGCGTGAGGGTTGGCAATGGCTCATCGGAACGGCGCACGATGCATGGTTTCGCACTCAATGTTTCGACTGATATGACCTATATGCGAGAGCACATCGTGCCGTGCGGTATTGCTGACTATGCGGTTACTTCATTGTTGGAAGAGGGCATTGATGTGTCTATGAACGATGTCGCAGACATTGTTTCGCGATTGGCTCAATTGCGCTGGGGTTCGCAATACAGCACACGATCCGACGTGGCATGGAAGCATCGACCAGAAGATCTTTCGGCGTTTTCCCGTGGCGAAGGAGCGGGTGAACAGGTGCGCATGACTAAGCGACTAGAGCAAGCTGGGGTGACGGACGGCTTGAGTATTTCGGTGCGTAAGCCAGAGTGGGTTCGTCCGCACGTGAAACATACTGATGAAGTCTTGAAAACAAAGCGCACGCTGCGCGATTTAAATTTGGTGACCGTGTGTGAACAAGCAGGGTGCCCAAACTTGAGCGAGTGTTGGAATGATGGCACCGCAACATTTATGGTGCTGGGCGATAGGTGTACACGGGCGTGTGGATTTTGTTTGATCGATACACAAAAGCCAATGCTTCCCGATGCTGACGAACCGCGCCGCGTGGCCGAAGCAGTGCAGCGAATGGGACTTGAATTTGCTGTGCTGACAATGGTGGCTCGTGACGATTTGATTGATGGAGGAATGCAGCATGTAGCTAACACCATGCGAGCAATTCGTGCGTTGAACTTTGGCGTAAAAGTCGAGACACTTATTTCTGATGTTAAAGGAACTGACGCACTCGAGATATTGATTGCCGAACGTCCTGATGTGTTTAATCACAACATTGAGACAGTTGCCAGACTGCAGCGAGCAGTGCGGCCCTCGGCTGGATATGCACGCAGCCTTTCGGTGCTTGCACGTGGTAGATCTGCGGGTCTCACTACAAAGTCGGGAATGATTGTGGGCATGGGCGAGACTTGCCAAGAAGTAGAGGAAACCCTGATTGATCTTGCAAGTGTTGGCGTGCAGATTGTCACCATTGGTCAGTATTTGCGACCAACCACCAATCATCTACCGGTTGCTCGTTGGGTGGATCCGAAAGAGTTCGATCATTACAAGGCTTTTGGCGAACGACTTGGTATGCAACATGTGCAGTCCAGTCCGCTTACTCGTTCGAGTTATCACGCAAAAAATGCACATGAGCAGTCACAAATAGTTGTTCATGCCTAGTTGTGCATGGATTGGCAATAAAGTGGAAATGACATGACGCAGACCATCGCAAACACATCCGACTACGCCGCACGTATTGAAAAAGTGCGCGCCGCAATGGCTACACAGAATGTCGACGCTGCATTGTTGTCGGTTGGGCACGACTTGCCGTATCTATCGGGCTATTTTGCAATGCCACTCGAGCGTCTGACCATGTTGGTGATTCCACAAAGTGGCGAAGTGACAATGGTCGTGCCACGCCTTGAAGTTGCGCGTGTAACACCGCAGCCAGGTGTGTTTTCAATCACTGCGTGGGGAGAAACCGAAAACCCTGTGGCGATTGTTGCCAAGTTACTGGGCAATGCAAAGTCAATTGCGGTTGGTGATCAAATGTGGGCCAGATTTTTGGTTGAGTTGTTACCACTCGTACCCGGTGCGAACTTTGTGCGTGCGGTTGATGTAGTCGGTGCATTGCGCATGAGCAAAGACGCAAGCGAGATTGCGGCACTTGTGGCCGCAGGCGCAGCAGCCGACAGAGTGGCAACTCAACTGCATTCTGGTTTGATCCCACTTATTGGTCGCACTGAAGCCCAAGTGTCGGCCGATATCTCGGCACGCTTAATCGCTGAAGGACACGATGTCGTCAACTTTGCAATTGTGGCCGCCGGCGAGAATGCTGCAAGCCCACATCATCATGCGGGATCGCGTGTCATTGCGAAAAACGAAATTGTGTTGTGCGACTTTGGTGGCACGATGAACGGCTATTGCAGCGACATCACGCGGTGTGTTTACACAGGAAAACCAGCAGCAGATGTGGCAGAAGCATACGAAGTGCTGTTTGCTTCGCAGGCTGCAGGAGTGGCAGCGGGTGTTGTTGGCGCAGCATGTCAAGACGTTGATGCTGCGTCACGACGCATTATTGAGGCTGCGGGTTTTGGTGAATACTTTGTGCACCGCACAGGTCATGGCATTGGTATGGAAGCACACGAAGAGCCATACATGGTCAGTGGCAACTCATTACCAATCGCTCCTGGTTACGCATTCAGTGTCGAGCCCGGCATTTATATTGCGGGCAAGTGGGGAATGCGGCTCGAAGATATCGTTGTGGCAACACACGCTGGTCCGGTGTCAATGAACACGGTTAACCATGCGCTTGTCACGGTTGAAGCTTAAGTTTTAGACACCACCATGATTCATCTCGACGCCGCGACCGTGCTCTTGCAATGGGCCGTTGGCGGACTCGCATTCTTGTGGTTCACCACTCGGCGTAATGAGATCGGTCTTGGGTATGCAATGTTGCTGCGCATTACCTACGGCGTGTTTGCCGCTGGTGCGTGCGGATTTGGATTGCGCTACGGCGTCGAGCCGGTACGAGAAGTATCTGCAGTTGCTGTTGCGGTCGCAGCATTTGTTCTTATTCGCAATAAGCGTTCGCAGCTTGATCTCATTGCGCCGTTGTTGGGCGTTGCTGGCATCGTTGCCGCTGGTTTTTCTGCTGTTGTCGATGGTGGTGCAGGGGACTATGCAGTATCTCTCATCAGAGTCGTCGTAGGCACATTGTTTCTTGGTGCGGTCAGCGACACGATGCTGCTTGGGCACTGGTATCTCGTACAGCCAGGCATGCCTCGCAAACTCATCAACGAGATTGTTAATGCTGTGATTTACCTGTGGCCGCTCGAAGTAATCGCGCTGTTATTGCCAACTGGCATGATCAGCGTGCTCAATGGAACAGTTGATGATGGCTGGAATGGTGTGCTGGGATGGTTTTGGTTGGCGTCGGCCATTGTCACAGGTGTGCTCGCGCTTGTGACTCGCGCAGCACTCAAAGAACGCAGTTATTCTGCCGTGATGGCCGCAACTGGCCTGATGTATCTGGCAATTCTGACCGCGTTTTGCACAGACATTGTTGCTCGCGCACTGCTTGCTGCCTAACACAACCGCACAAACTGATTTTGTAGTCATGCGTTCTCAATTGTTATCGCTTTAGTGCCAAATTGGGGTCTATAGTAGGCAGTCGGAGGAACGCATGAAACCACAAACGATTTTGAAGGCGACAACACTTTTGGCAGCAGCGGGAAGTTTGGCCATGAGCGTATTTTTGTATTTCAAGGGAACCGGTGTTAACCACCAGATGGATGGCCTCTACGTAGGAGTTTGGGTTCCATCCATTTTGTCCCTTGGTGCATTTTTGATGGCCGGACAAGAAAAGGCGTAAACGCGATGTCGACAGGTGCACTGTTTGGTTTCGGATGCGTCATATTTTTTACTGTGATGACCGGAGTATTTTTGTGGGGTCTCGAGACTGTTAAGGCAATCGCAGAGCGCGACAAATAATTCTGTTGTCAAACAAGTAGGTATTTACAGCGGCGAGTTGGGTGCAACAAGCGACCACGGGCGAGAGCGCTCCATTGCAAGGCCAAGATCGAGCAACAGTTGCTCACTAAAGTGACGACCGTTGATCTGCAACGAAACTGGCAAGCCATCAATTAATCCGGCAGGTAGCGAAATTGCTGGGTTGCCATACATGTTTGCGGGAAACGTGAGTTTGCCGTTATTTCCTGCGCCGGCTTTAACGCCACCAAATGCTGAAGGCAACGGCCCCTCGGCATTAAACGCAACATCGGGGTTACTCGCAGTGATCACAAAGTCAACTGCATCAAAGATCTCGGCCATGCGCTGGTTGAGTAATGCACGTCGTGACTCAATCTTGGCACGTGCCTCTGTTCCGTATTTTCCAAATGTGGCTTCAACACCAAAACGCATTTCGGGTGTAAGCACATCGGCACATGCAGGCCAGTGGTCGGCGAGTTGGGTATGTATCTCGACCATTCCACTGATTGACCACGCAGCACCAATGCGAGGTAGTGAAGTATTGACAGTAATAATGCGAAGTCCGGTTGCGGTGCATAAGTGCTTTGCATATTCCTCAAGTTGTGTCCACATAGCTGATGACACAACTGCGCCGCCCCAGTCGGGTGCGAGCACTACAGTCTTGCCACGCAGCGAATCTGTATGAGTGCCCAGTTGCGCTTCCCAATTATCGACTCGTTGCAAACTCAGCGGGTCGCGAGAGTCGTGACCGTTACACACATCGAACCAACGTGCTGTGTCGCGGATGCTTCTCGCCATTACGCCAGTGTTGACAGTGAGATTTCCGAGTTCGGTATGGGGTGCGCGCGGAATGCGGCCAAAAGTTCCTTTTAATCCGACGAGACCAGTGAACCCAGCGGGAATTCGAATTGATCCACCGCCGTCACCACCGGTCGCAATGGTGATAAGACCACCAGCAACTGCAGCAGCGCTGCCCCCAGATGAACCGCCAGGTGTGCGCCCATGCATCCACGGGTTGTGTGTTGCGCCGTTGAGCACAGTTCGGGTCACGTTGACTCCACCAAACTCACTCGCTGTGCACAAACCGATGTGGTTTGCTCCACCAAGTTCTGTCGCACGCTGCACCATCACCGAAGTGTGTGTTGCTTTACGATCTGCAAAAACTACGGATGCTTCGGTGTACGGCCAACCGTTTACAGCATCCAATTCCTTTATCCCAAGGGGCACACCACCAAACGGTTTGGATACGTCGGCCAACTTTGCTCGTTCGAGCGCACCCTCTGGGTCGAGAAATGAAAAAGCATTTAAATCACTGCGTTCAATCGCGGCAAGTGAGGCCTGCAACTCTTCAATCGGTGATCGATCTTTAGATCTGAACGCCTCCACGAGTGAAACTGCATCGCCCAACCACGGAGAATCTGTTGTAGTCATGGACTCTAAAGTATCTAAAGTAGTAGATCAAAACATGCTTTCTATTAGTGTGTTTTTCCTCATGAATTCGTCAACATTCCTTGGTCTTAAGCCGGTTAGCAACCACACAGAAACTTCTGGATCGTGGTCAATGCTTGTGCAGCCTGGGCTGTGCACAGGCAGCGGGTTTTTATGGGGTGGTGCAGGCTTGGCTGCGGCCGTGTCGGCGATGGAACAACTCAGTGGCAGACATTGTGTTTGGTCGACTGCCCAGTATTTGTCGTATGCGCGACCAGGCGAAGTGATGCATATCGACATCACGCTTGCAGTTGTCGGTCATCAGATCACTCAGGCACGCGCAGTGTGTCATGTTGGCGAGCGCGAGATTCTTACTGTCAACGCCGCTCTCGGCGAGCGCACATTTGAACATGCACATTTGTTTATACCCATGCCGGATGTGCCAGGACCACATGAGATTGAAACGCGCAAGCATCGTCATCCGGTAGATGGGACGATTCACGATCGTCTTGAGGAACGCCTTGTGATTGGTCGCGAACTCGAGCATCTTGACGGCAAACCAAACAATGGTCGGACTGTGATGTGGGCCCATATCCCCGACGTTTTGACTGATGTGGACGCCGCAACTCTTGCTGTGCTTGGTGACTTCGTGCCAATGGGGATAGGTCAGGCTCTTGGCGTGAGGGGCGGTGGCAACAGCCTTGATAACACGCTTCGCGTTGTTCGCCTCGTGCCCACCAAGTGGGTCTTGTTAGACATACAGATACAAGGTGTAGAGCGGGGGTTCGGTCATGGTTCGGCAAATATGTTTGCCGAAGACGGAACTCTGCTCGCCACCGCAAGCCAGAGTTGCATAGCCCGAATGTGGAAAGAGTAACAACATGATTCGTCGTAACGGAATGACTGTCCCACTACCCGGGCACCTGCATGCACAGCGCGACAAACTTGCGCAACTCGCCGACTGGGGTTACAGCGATATTTGGTCTGCCGAGACCGATGGTGCAGATGCATTTACTCCTCTTGCGCTAGCAGCGGCATGGGAGCCAAGGCTTCGTTTGGGCACTGCAATTGTGCCGGCCTACACACGCACCGCACCAGTCATTGCACAAAGCGTTGCTGCAATGGCCGATGCCGCACCCGGACGTTTTGCAATCGGTATTGGTTCGTCGAGCAACGTGATTGTTGAAAAATGGAACGGCGTACCGTTTGTTGATCCGTACAAGAAGGTTCGTGACGTTGTGCGTTTCATGCACGATGCATTTAGCGGTGAAAAAATCACTAAAGAGTACGACACATTTTCGGTCAATGGCTTTCGTCTCAGTATTAAGCCCGAGCAAAAGCCAACAATCTTGGTGGCGGCACTTCGAGAAGGCATGCTCAAGTTGGGTGCTCGCGAAGCAGACGGCGTAATTATCAATTGGTTGTCGGCACAAGACGTGAGCAAAGTCGCTGCTGTAGTAAATGGCGCAGCCAACGGAGTAGAAAAAGAAATCACCGCGCGCATTTTTGTTTGTCCAAGCGAAAACACCGAAACGGTGATGGCGGGCGCCAAGTTTGCAATTGCTGCATACATGAATGTGCCTGTGTATGCCGACTTTCATCGCTGGATGGGGCGAGCGCCTTTATTGCAGGGCATGTGGGACGCATGGACGGCGGGCGACCGCAAGGCTGCACTTGCCGCAATACCTGATCAGGCTGTGGATGAACTTGTTGTGCACGGAAGCGCAGCGCATTGTCGCGACGTTATTAACGAGTATTTCAAAAATGGTGTCACCACGTCGTCGCTCGCGATTTTGCCACTCGACCCGGATCTTGACTATTGGAAGGCTGTCGAAAGCCTTTCGCCTAGCGCGTCGTAGTTAGCACCACGACACGTGTCGACAATCGAGACCGATGCAGAAGTAGCAACACGTCAAGAGTTTGAACAAACGCAACGCAGTGAGGGTTGGAAACTGTTGCGCGGAATGTTGCGCGACCAACGCCGCAACCTGTTGCTCGGTGCACTAATTGGTATTTCGTGGGCAGGCTTCAAAACCACTGTGCCACAGATGACCAAAAATGCAATCAACCAGGGCATCGAGCGAGATGGTCCATTGCTCAAGTGGGTTCTGATAATTGCGGGTCTTGGAGTACTGACGGGAGTACTTTCAGGAATGCGTCGGTATGTGGCATTTCGTGAAAGCCGTTGGGCGGAAACACTATTGCGCGAACGACTCTTTGCTCACCTGATTGGTCTCAACGTTGGTTATCACGACAAGGCCCAAACAGGGCAACTGATGAGTCGCGCATCGAGCGACTTGATGCAGATTCAAGGCTTCATCGTGATGATCCCTATCACGCTGTCCAACGTGATTCAGATCATTGCAGTCACAGCAATTCTGTTTTATACCGACCCCGTATTGGCACTTGTCGCACTCGTGCCGCTGCCGTTTGTGAATATCTCTGCTCGCAGGTTTAGCAATCGGATTCACCCAGCATCGATTGCTGTGCAAGCCGAGCAGGCGCAATTGGCAAGCGTGGTTGAAGAGAGCGTCTCGGGTGTGCGGGTTATTAAAGGTTTTGGCGCAGAGCAAGTTCAGTTTGACAAACTGCGCAAAGAAGCTGACGATATTTTTGGCGAAACAATGAAGGCGGCAAAGATACGGAGCAGTTTCTTGCCAGCTATTGATGTGTTGCCAGCACTTGGTCTTGTGGGTGTGCTGGGTGTGGGCGGTCACCGTGTATTGAGTGGGCAAATAACTATTGGTGATCTCGTTGCGTTCAACGTATATCTCACCTTGCTGATCTGGCCGCTTCGCAACATCGGCATGATCGTGGCGCTTGGTCAAAGAGCAGCAGCGGCACTTGTGCGTATTCACGAAGTGTTGAGCACTGAGTCCACCATCACCGACCCAGTGAATCCACAACAATTGCCGAGCGTCGCAACGGGTTCCACGACACTTGGCGCAGTCAAGTTTGACCACGTTCAGTTTGGCTACAGCGCAGACCAGCCAGTGTTACGCAATTTTACTATTGATATCGCTGGTGGCGAATCAATTGCAATCGTCGGTGCCACAGGTTCTGGCAAGTCGACAGTAACGCGACTGTTGTTGAGGTTTTACGACACCAATTCTGGCCACGTCTATCTCGATGGTGTCGATGTGCGCAAACTTAAGTTGCGTGACTTGCGACAGCAAATTGGGGTGGTATTTGAAGACACCGTGCTGTTTAACGACACCGTTGCCAATAACATCGCTTTTGCAAAGCCGTCTGCAGGTCAACAAGACCTCGAGCGCGCCGCCAAACTTGCAGGTGCTCACGACTTCATCGGTGGGCTTCCACACGGATACGAAACGGTGATCGGCGAGCGTGGGTTTTCACTGTCGGGTGGTCAGCGTCAGCGCATTGCAATTGCTCGAGCGATAATTGCCGACCCACGTGTGCTCGTGCTCGACGATGCAACGAGCGCGGTCGACCCAAGCAAAGAAGGCGAGATTCGAGAAGCTATGCGCACGGTAATGAGCGGACGCACCACGATCGTGATCGCCCACAGACCGGGCACCATTGCGCTTGCCGACAGAGTCGTATTGCTCGATGGAGGAACCATTGCGGCAATTGGAACTCATGAGCAACTTGCTGCAACTAATACGCGATATCGCGAAGTACTAGCCAGTATGGATCAGCCGAAGAAAGAAGCCGACTGACATGTGGCACGCAGGAGGAGTCACCGACGAAGATCGCCTCAGCAGGGCACAGGCACGCACCATCATCGGGCGCGTTTTCAAAATGGCGGCGCCATTTCGCAAAACGATGTACATGGGTTTTGCATGTGTGATCGTGACTACGTGTTGCGCACTCGCAGCACCAGTCATCGTGCGCCATGGAATTGATGCAGGAATTCGTGCCAAGAACACCCGAGCGCTAGATCAGTCGGTGGTCATGTATCTCGCTGTCGTAACCCTGTCGTACATCTTTGGGCGCATGCTCTTTCTCTATGTCAACCGCACTGGTGAAATGTTTTTACGGGTTTTGCGCCTGGCCGTATTTCGTCAGATGCAACGGCAGTCAATGGCGTTTTTCGATCGCAATAAGGCAGGTGTGTTGGTGGCTCGAATGACTGCCGACATTGAGTCAATGGCCGAACTCGTGCAGTTTGGGTTGCTGCAGTTTTTGTCTGCAGGGCTTATGTTGTGTTTTTCTATAATTGTCTTGCTATTACTCAGTTGGCAACTCACACTTGTTGCCTTGTGCGTCATGCCGATCATTGTTCTTGCATCGATCAAATTTCAACGCGACTCCAATAAGGCATATCTCACGGTGCGCGAACGCGTTGGTACAAACTTGTCTGCATTACAAGAAGGCATCACCACCGTGCGTGTCATTCAGGCCTACGCCCAAGAGCAAGAAACCAAAGACAAGTTTTTTACATCAAACCGTGCTTTGTTCGATAGCCACGAGCGCAGTGTTCGAATCAGTACTTGGTATTTCGCACTCGTCGAATTCTCTGGAGTTTTTGCATCAGCAATGATGATCGGAGTTGGTGGTTGGTTGGTGCACCGTGGCGATGTCACCCTGGGCACTGTCGTGGCCTTCACGCTGCTCATTTCGAGTTTGTTTGACCCAGTGCAGCAACTTTCGCAGTTATACAACACTGTGCAGTCTGCAGGTGCAGCATTGAGCAAACTGTTTGCAATTCTTGATGCCAAACCCGAAGTCGATGAGCATCCTGCAGCGATCTCACTGCCCATATCTGGTGTGCTCAAGGTTGACAGCATTTCGTTCACGTATGCAACAGGTGAGCATCCCGCGCTCAACAACGTCTCGATCAGTGTCGCACCCGGCGAAAAACTGGCACTCGTTGGCCCCACTGGTGCAGGTAAATCAACTCTTGCCAAACTCATGGCCCGCATGTACGACCCTGTGTCGGGCACTGTGTCGTATGGCGGAGTCAATCTGACGATGGCCACGATGGACTCATTACGCCAACGTATTGTCGTCGTGCCACAAGAAGGTTTCTTGTTTAACGGCACCATTCGTGACAACCTACGCATTGCTAAGACATCTGCGACTGATGCAGAAATAGATGCTGCAGTGGAAGCCATCTCGGCGACCGAGCACTTTGCACAGTTTCCTGACGGACTCGATACCGAAGTGCGCGAACGTGGCAGCCGTTTGTCGGCAGGCGAGCGTCAACTGGTTGCTCTTGCACGAGCGGCACTTGTCGACCCTGCGGTATTGGTGCTCGACGAAGCAACGTCCAATCTCGACCCAGGTACCGAAGCCGAAGTAGAGCGCGCACTCGAACGCCTGATGAGCGGTCGCACCGTGATTGTTGTTGCTCACCGTTTGTCGACAGTCCAGCGCGCCGATCACATTGCAGTGATTGATGCAGCGCAGGTAGCCGAGTACGGCACGCATACAGAACTCATTGCAAAAAATGGACGCTATGCAGCGTTAGCTAACGCCTGGCAAACTTCACAAATTGTGAACTAAGTGTTTAGAGCTGCATGCTCTTGATCTCGAGGAATTCCTCGAAGCCATAGTCGCCGTATTCACGACCAACACCAGACTGCTTGTATCCACCAAACGGTGCGTTGGCATTGAATGCTCCACCATTGACTTCTACTTGGCCAGTGCGCATGCGACGTGCAATCGCAATCGCATGATCTTTGTCGGCAGCCCACACGCCACCGGCTAGGCCGTACACCGTGTCGTTGGCAATACGAATTGCATCTTCTTCGTCGTTGTAAGCAATGACACTCAAGACTGGTCCAAAAATCTCTTCTTGGGCAATCGTCATCGACGTTGTCACGTTCGAGAAAATAGTTGGCTTGACGTAGTAGCCCTTCGACACACCCTCTGGCACGCCAACACCACCGACAAGAACCTTCGCACCTTCGTCGATGCCTTTTTGGATAAAGCCATTCACGCGGTCGCGTTGTGCAGCCGATGCAAGTGGTCCAAGGTGAGTTGTCTTTTCAAACGGATCTCCTACAACAACTGCGTTGCCTGCTGCAGTAAGAATTGCTTCTGCTTCTTCAAGTCGTGCCTTTGGAACGAGCATGCGGGTGAGTGCCGAGCATGTTTGTCCGCTATTGAGAAATGCTTTGCCAACACCCGATGACACTGCCTTGGCAAATGTCTCGGTGTCGAGATCGGCACAAATAATGTTGGCTGACTTGCCACCCAACTCGAGGGCAACCTTCTTGATTGTCTCAGCAGATACTTGGCTTACTCGGCGTCCTGCACGGGTCGAACCAGTGAATGACATCATGTCGATGTCGGTGTGTGCCGACATTGCCTCGCCAACAACTGGGCCGGTGCCGGTGATCATATTGAACACGCCTGCAGGTAAACCAATTTCGTCAATGACTTCGGCGAGGATGAATGCGTCAAGTGGCGCAATCTCGCTTGGCTTGAGCACCACGGTGCAACCAGCGGCCATCGCAAATGCCACCTTGGCAGCGATCTGGTGCAGCGGGTAGTTCCACGGTGTGATGCAACCAACAACACCAATTGGTTCGCGCACAACAACTGATGAACCAACTTCGCGTGAGTACGAGTAGTTCTCGGCAATTGCTGCTGCTTGCTTAAATGAGTTGATTGGCAAACCAACCTGAATCATCTGGCTCAAAAACTTGGTCATACCCGTCTCGCGCGAGATAGCCGAGGCAATCTCGTCCATGCGTGCAGCCAAGCCATCGCCAATTCGGCTCATGTATTTTCCACGCTCTTGTGCATCGAGTGCCGACCACGAATCAAATGCGGCACGAGCAGCCTTGGCAGCAAGGTCTACTTCTGTAGCGGTGCATGAAGGAATGCTGGCCATAACCGACTCATCGGTCGAATCCCAAACCTCAATAGTGTCGGTGCTGCTTGGTGCAACCCATTGTCCGTTGATGTACACCTGGTTGTAGTTAGTCATTTTGGTCTCCCGAGACTCGTGATGTGTCCCAACAGAGTATCTAGCCAAAGCGTCGCAATTCTCATCGCAACCCACCCTCCAAAACATGTACCGCACAACTGGGCTACTCGCCGTACACATGGCTGCAGGTGCCCTGATGGTGTAACGGCAGCATTCCGATCTCGTCAGTTTGGAGGTGCCGGTTCGACTCCGACTTGGGGCTCCTATAAAACGAACGATGAGGTGCTCGCGAAACTTCTTACCAAGGATTGACGGTCTTGGGAAACATCAAGTAGTCAGGGCCGGTTGGGGAAACTCAACCGGCCCTGTTTTTTCTGAATGGATACTTTTGACAAGTACGATACGGGTTGACGAGTCTTGGCTTGGAGGTAATTCTCAGTTCCGTAAGAGTATGGAAGTGGCGACACAGCGATGTGTCGTCATTTTTATTTATCGAGCAATGAGTAGTAGGTACACTCATTAGTGACGAGATTGGCGCAAGGAATTGTCCTTGTGAAACTTCCAAACTACGAGTGGCGACACAGCGATGTGTCGCCACTTTTGTTTCTCGGCTTAGCCAAGTGAGCTAAACAGATCAGGAAATACTCGCGAGACCTTGGCCGTCAAATACTCGCCATAGTTTCCAGTCCACGCCTGCACACTCGCGCCATCCCATCTGCGTGACGCGTCATCAGCAACTGGCGCACCCTCCAACGGCAATGCCGTCACCTGCGCATCCCACGACGGATCCATAAAAAATGGAAATGACAATCGTTCACGACCACTCACATTGCGCACCCGATGAGGAGTAGAGCGATATCGCCCTTCCGTCAATCGATCAAGCATGTCTCCTAGGTTGACCACAAAAACGTTTGGCTCGGCTGGCACATCAATCCATAGACCATTCGGCATGCGCACTTGCAATCCACCACAGTCGTCTTGCGCCAAGATCGTCAGCAACCCATAGTCGGTGTGCTCTGCCACACCCCATTCGCTCGGCGCACCACTAGCAGGGGGATAGTGGAAAATACGAAACAAGCATGTTGGATCTTTTGCAATCGTGTTTTCAAACCACAGTGGGTCCATGCCCAATCCCATTGCAACTCCACGCATCAATGCCATTCCCAACTCGCGCATTTGCGCAAACCACTCCAACACAGTTGGCCCCAGCTCGGGAACAAAATCGGGAAACAAATTTTGTCCATGCAACGGCACACCACTCAACCGAGATTCTTCACCGACATACAAACCTTCTTTGCGATCGGGCACACCCGACGTCAACTCTCCGCCAACAGGAAACCATCCCCGCCATGCCGACCCCGCGAGTGGCATCGCCACTAGAGACTTCTGACTCTCTGGCAAAAAGAAAAACTCCCGCGCCAACTCATCCATGCGGTTAAATAACTCGGTCGACACCCCGTGCCCTGTCACTCGAAAGAAGCCACTTTTCCTGCACGCCCGATCGATCTCGTTCGCACACCCGGCCATGTATACGCCCCTGCCAATCAAGGCACTCACATCGATCAACGGAAGGGACTGCATGTGTCGATATTACGGCGCTCGACAAGATAGTGAAGGTCCCGTAAGCTCCGGAACAATGGCGAACCTTCCTACAAGTCCGGCAGAAGAAATTCTGTGGAGGGAGACTGTCTGGGCGGAGATGCAATCGCATCCACTGTGGCCTGATCTACCGCCTGATTTCTTGCGCGAGTTAAAGGTGTATGGCGGCGCTGCTGGAATTTATTCAGAGATGTCACGAACGCGTGCAATTTCACCAAATGGCATTGCAATTTCTGTTTTACACACAGGTCGTCATTATGCCGATGATGTGGATGATGATGGGATTATCTATCACTATCCAACGACTAATCGACATGCAAGTAGTGATCAGAGTGAAATTGACTCGGTAAAAAGTGCAGGGAAGTTGGGGGTGCCAATTTTCGTCATAATTCAGAAAGGAAAATCTAGACAAGTTCGTCGTGCGTGGGTGGGTGACAGCGATGATGTGTCTCGATTGTTTCTTCTCGAATTTTCGGCAGTTCCGCAATCGCAGTTTGTAATAGAACCAGACCGCAGTGAGCTATTTGTTCCTCGCATTGCACGACCGACTACTACGACTCAAGTAATGCGTCGTGAACGTAGTTCTCGATTCAAGTTTGAAGTGTTGAAGATGTACGGAAGTAAGTGTGTGCTGTCAGGACTTGCAGTGGTGGAAATGCTTGACGGTGCTCACGTCATTCCTGTTGACAAAGGAGGAAGTGATGATCCTCGAAATGGATTACTACTTTCCGCTTCGCTTCACCGAGCGTTGGATGCAAATTTATGGGCTGTACACCCAAAGACGTTAAATATCGAAACCCGTGCGAAGGGCCCTTCGTTAGACAAAATGAAGATTCCGATTTCGAGTTTGCACGGTGTTTTGGTGCTTCCACACGATGAAGCGCTTGAGTTTCGATACGAACTTTTTCTAAAGGCGAGTTAGATAGTTGCCTTGAACTTGCTCATTAAGTATGGCCCACTCGCTACGGGTGCATAGAGCGGCTGTGTGTCGGTGAGGCAGGCGATGACAGCATCCCAATTGGGTTGGTGAAAATACGCGATGGATTGTCGGCGGGACGCGGGGTCGTGTTGAGCGGGGTTGGCAACACGATGAAGAGTGGAGCGCCAACGGTTGTTTGTCCAGCGGGCCATGAGATCACCGATGTTGATGATGAAGGCACCGGAAAGGGGGGCGACTTCTTGCCAGGTGTTGTCGGGGCGTTGGATTTGGAGACCGCGGGAATTGTCTTGGGGCCACAAGATGGTGAGGGTTCCGTAGTCGCTGTGGGCGCCAGCACGAAGTTGGTTTGGTTGAGGTGCGTGATCTTGCGGAGGGTAATTGAGCGCGCGAAGTGCGCTGATGGGTGACGTGATGTATTCGTCGAAGAAGTTTGGCTCGAGTTGCAGTGCTGTTGCGAAGAGTCGCATGATGCGAGCGGCGAGATCTTGCATGGCGTTGTAATAATTGTTCCATGACTCGATGAATGCTGGCGGTTGCGTGGGCCACGGTGTTGGGGCGTAACAAAAGGCGAGTGCGTCGAGGTCGGTGATGTGGGCGGGCGTGTGCAGTGGGCCACCGTTAAATGTTTCCTTGAGATCGGGTGGGGTGGCGTTACCGAGCGATGCGCTGAGGGTTTCGGCTTCGTTGCTCATGTATCCGTATGGATAGCCAGGGTGAGGAACTTTGGATTGTTGTTTTTGATCTAGGGCGAGATCAAAGAATTGTTGGACGGCTTGCCACATGTTGTGTGTGATGTCGTGAGCGATGCCGTGATTGGTGATGGCGAGAAAGCCAGTGTGTTGGCACGCTTCGTCGACGAGTTTGGCGATGCGTTGTTGGGTTTGTGTGTCGCCTTGCTCGAATACTGCGAGGTCGATGAGTGGCGCGGCCTCGAGTGTCATGTGCCTAACGGTAGTTGACGCCCAAACCTGCCTTATCGGTTTTCAATGATAAAGGTAACGATTGCAGCGATTGCTGTTACTGCAATTAGAGGACCAACCACACATAGAACTAGAAATCCCAGAAATTTTAGGATTGACATCTCGGTCGCAATACCCGCCATCACTATCTCATGCTTGAGGGACGATTTCGTGGAAGCGATTGATGACTCGAGTTGTCTTATCTGTGACTTAAGTTCTCTCACTTCTGTATCAATATCTCGTTGAAGCGTGTTGAGGTCACTACCTGTTACTTGTTGGAAAAGGGAAAAGTAGGTCATGAAACGATCATTACCCAAACCGCGCTCTGGCTGTCAAGCACCTACTTTCGTTTGATCAAAAAAGATTTGATCAGCTAGTCAACAATCGATCCAACGTAATGGGTTATGACTGGTTGATAATGAGTCCGCCAAGCGAGATGCCGATGGCAATGATGGCAAGTAGTAACACGGCCAACGAATAGGCGGCTGCCGTGCGGAGCTTTGCGAATTCGTCGCGCACTTTAGAGAAGCCTTCTGATGCCTCGCTGCGCACGGATTTGAATTCTGACTCGACTTTGACGAATTGTGCATTGACTTTGGCGAAGCCGGTTGCCATTTCACTGCGCAGTAATGCGGACTCTAACTTTGCCTCGCTGCGCACGGATTTCAATTCTGACTCGACTTTGGTGAATCCATTTGTCGTCTCGCTGCGTATCACAATGAAATTGGCATCGATGGCGATGCCCATGTTGCGAAGGTCTTGAACGGTCGCGGGGGAGTCTTTGGTCTTTTCGGGCTGGTCTGCCATCAGGTTTCCGATCTGGTTGATGTCGAGTAGTACTGCTTGCTGGCTCATGGATCCTCAATTTCGTCGGGCCCTTGTACAGGCTTTGTGAGGATGATGTGTGCGCCAGTGTGGCAAGTATGACCTCAGTGTTGCTGTAGTTGTCAAGTATCGTGAAAGGGTCATGGCGCGCGAAAAGGTATATACCCGAGCAGGGGACGATGGAACCACAGGCCTCTTTTATGGCGGTCGCGTAGGCAAAGACTCTGCGTTGCCGCGAGCGTATGGCGCTGTAGATGAAGCACAGTCGATCTTGGGTTTGGTGCGCGCCGAAGCAGGCAAAGGCACCGAACTCGATGACATGCTCGTCCATATATGTAGAGACCTTTGGGTGTTGATGGCCGAGCTTGCAACACTTCCGGAGAACCGACACAAGTTGGTTGACGGCAAGACGCGAGTAACAACCGAGATGGTGACTCACTTGGAAACAATGATTGACTCGCTCGACGAACGCTTTACGCCTCCAACCGACTTTGTTGTGCCAGGTCAAAACAAAGTGTCTGCTCTGCTCGATGTTGGTCGCACGGTGACACGCCGAGCCGAGCGTCATTCGCTTGCTGCCGCTCCACCGCCATCACAGTCGACTCCATATCTCAACAGGTTGAGCGACTTGTTATGGACACTTGCTCGTTGGCAAGAGGGCGAGTCGTTGGCAGTGAAAGACGTTATTTAAATTTTTCTAAAATAAGTACACACAAGGAGACAACATGTCAATCAACTTTGAAGTGGCGAGCAAGACTCCAGCAGATGTGAGTGCAATCGGCATCGCGGTGTCGACAGATGGCGCGATGCCTAAAGAGGTTTCGTTGTCGCGCAAGGCACTTGAGGCCGTTGGTTTTTCGGGCAAGGTTGGGCAGACATCGGTGATCGCTGCCGATCGCGGTGCGGTGACTGTGGTGATTGGCATTGGCGAGTCGTCGAAGGTGACTGCAGATTCGTTGCGCAAGTCGGCTGCGGCATTCGGGCGCGCGACCTCAATGTTTGGATCAGTTGCAACAACGCTTGCTGGTGTGGCAAAAGTAGATCGCAAGTTGGCGGCACAAGTAGTGGTCGAGGGCATTTCGCTCGCCGTGCATCGCTACACCGATCTAAAAACAGTTGACAAAAAGGCACCAAAGTTGGCATCGGTAACTCTTGTTGGCACAACGGCCAATGCCACACAACTTAAGGCTGGCGCAAAGCGCGGCCAAGTGATCGCCAATGCGACCAACATGGCACGCGATTTTGCGAGCATGCCACCTGCACACCTAACCGCAACGATGTTTGCAAACCATGCAGTGCGTATTGCTGGTGAAACCGGATTGAAAGTAGAAGTGTTTAATAAGGACCAGTTGTTGGCAATGGGTTGTGGCGGCATGATCGGTGTCAACCGCGGAAGTGTTGAGCCACCACGCATGGTGCGCTTGACATACAAGCCTGCAGGCGGTGCAAAGAAAAACTCAAAGCCACACGTGGTGTTGGTGGGCAAAGGCGTGATGTACGACTCGGGTGGTATTTCGCTCAAGCCATCCGATCCGTCGCATGCAATGATGAAGGGCGACATGAGCGGTGCTGCTGCAGTGTTGTCGTCGATGTCAACGCTCAAGGCACTCGGTTGCACAAACCAAGTGACTGGTTATTTGATGTGCACCGACAACTTGCCTTCGGGAAGTGCAATGGCCATGGGCGATGTACTGCACATGCATAATGGCAAGACTGTTGAGATTTTTAACACCGATGCAGAAGGTCGTTTGGTTTTGGCCGATGGTTTGTCGCTTGCTGCAGATCAAAAACCAGATGCGATTGTGGACATTGCGACCCTGACTGGTGCATGTGCTCGTGCATTGGGTGAAGGAATGGCCGGAGTATTGGGCAACAATCAAAAGTGGATCGATCAGTTGACTGCGTCGGCTGCACGCACCGACGAAAAACTATGGCAGTTGCCGCTCGAGCGCGAATATCGCGTTGGGCTCGATTCGGTAGTGGCCGACATGAAAAATGTGGGTGGCGAAGCCGGTGCAATTACCGCAGCGTTATTTTTGGATGAGTTTGTTGGCAGCGTGCCATGGGCACACCTCGACATTGCAGGACCAATGTGGTCAAACTCTGACAGCGGTTGGTTGCAAAAGGGAATGACTGGCTATGGAACGCGACTCTTGATTGACGCCGCGCTCAACTTCAAGCGCCCATCGCGCTAAAACAAAGGGAAATATTCTCGTCACAAACTCGAAATTGCCGCACACAGTTAGGTATCAAAATGATACCTTGGAGGTATGGCAATGACATTACGGCTCACAGACGACGAACAGCAGGCGCTCAAAGAACGGGCGGATGCTGAAGGAGTTTCGATGCAAGATGCTGCTCGACGAGCAGTGCGCGAATATGTGGAGCGTGGAGCACACGTATCTCGAGTTATGGAAGCAGCCAAGCAAGTGATTGCAACGCATGGTGATGCGCTTGATCGCTTGGGTCGGTGAGCGGGCAAGTCGAATATCTCGAACTTGAAGATGTCGTTGCCTTAGCGGCGATACTTTTTGGAGACCCACCTCCAATTCGGGATATGGGTTTATTGGGTTCTGCTGTTGCACGACCACGAACGAGTGCGTTTGGGCAAGATGCGTACCCAGACATATTGACTAAGGCTGCAGCACTATTGCAATCGATTGTCAACAATCATGCACTGATCGACGGCAACAAGCGACTCGGATGGTTGAGTACGGCCGTATTTTTGGAAGTCAATGGCGTGAAGGCACTTCGGATTTCGAATGACGATGTTTATGACTTCGTCATCTGGGTTGCTGCAACGTCGCCTGCAATTGAAGAGATTGTTGTCAGGCTTCGGCTGTTGTTTGCCTAGCCCTTTTGGGTGCCGACCTTGATGTCGCGGAATGGCGACTTGGAGTCGATACCAACATCTTTTGGCAACCCGAGCACACGCTCGCCAACAATGTTGCGCATCACTTCGTCGGAGCCACCAGCAATGCGCATACCTGGTGCGCCGAGCAACAACTGACTCCATGCATACGTGCCCCACTCGCCGGTGTCGACAACAAGCTTTGCGCCAAGGATGTGAGCAACGAGATCGTTGAGACGCTTTTGGTTATCGACAAGTGCCATCTTGCCGATTGACATCTCGGGCCCTGGCAATTGGCCGGCGCGCATTTTGTCAGTTGCCCGTTGGCTCGTAAAGCCCGCAACGCGCGTGTTGATGTAGAGGTTGGCGAGCATGTCGCGCACAATTGGGTCGTTGTCTAATTCGAAATGGCGGATCATTGCAACGAGGCGAGTATGAATATTGTTTTCGCTCGAGTCGCTAGAGCCAATTGATGCGCGTTCGTTCATCAGCGTGGTGAGCGCAACATTCCAGCCGTTATTGACATCACCAAGACGATGATCGTCGGGTACGCGTACTTCGTTGAAGAACACTTCATTGAAACTTGCACCACCCGTCATCTGGCGCAGTGGACGAATCTCTACTCCTGGTGCATGCATGTCGACAATGAAGCCAGTGAGACCTTTGTGTTTTGGCAACGAAGCGTCGGTGCGGCAAATGATTTCCCCGATGTCGGAAAACTGCGCACCTGATGTCCATACTTTTTGGCCAGTGATGCGCCACTCGTCACCGTCGCGCTCGGCTTTTGCTTGTAGTGAAGCCAAGTCGCTACCTGCGCCAGGCTCTGAAAACAATTGACAACCAACGATGTCGGCGCGCCACATTGCTTTGAGGTATTTTGCTTTTGCGGCATCGGATGCATGGGCCAAAATTGTTGGCGCAACCATACCGAGTCCGATCTGAAATGCGCCAAGTGGTGCTGTGCGGTACTCGCGCTCGACTGAGTTGTATGCACGCTCATGTACTGGCGTCAAACCTGCGCCGCCAAACTCTTTTGGTCCAGTGATCCAGGCAAAGCCAGCATCAAAACGTTTCGACTGCCAATCTTTTGCTTTGGCGAGCATCTCTGCTTCGGCCTCGCGACTGCGCTCTTCAAACATCGACACGTTGTCGGCGCCCTCACCCCATGTGAACTTGGTCTTGACTGGTTTGCGCTCGGCGTTGGCCTCAAGAAATATCCGTGCCGACGCAGCGAAATCCTCGACAGAAATAGGTGTAGTTGGGGCAGATGTCATAATCCCAAAGATAGTTGCCGCAATATGGTTTGGGCGAAGGCGAGTCAACTATCCTCTAGCCCATGGGTCAACCAGTAGCAGTAGTTCAAAAGCCTTCGGCAACGCCTGGGCGAGTTCGTTTTGAGATTAATCGCTCGCTGACGGGCCAGGGGCACGAGCGTTACTCAAATATCGATGATGCAACGGGCGTAAAGCCATCTGATGTGCTTGCCCAACGCTTATTTGCAACTGGAAAAGTGAGCGCTGTTCACGTGTATTCCAATGTGATCACCGTGGATGTGGCTGATGGTGCCAGCAACGATGGGTTGGCCAAAGTTGTCGAAGATCTCTACCAATACTGGAAGCCTGGCATGGCGCCAAAGTCGACAGAAGAGCTATTGGCAATGGTGCCAAAGAGCGCCGAGCCTGCAACTCAGTCAACGACTGACGTAAGTGGTGCACCGTTATCGGCAGCAGCGAGCAAGATTCCATCTGTGTTACTGGCTCGTAGCCAAGCAGCACTTGCTAAGGCAAAAGCCAACAAAAGTTGATCTTGCGGGCGGCGGTGTCTGCTCATCGAATTATGCGCTAAGTTGCCAGTAGCGACATGAGTGCCAAAAAAGTAACCAAAAGGCTGCCCAACAGTATGACACTTCATGAAGTAGCAGAGATGCTTGGCGTCCACTATATGACTGTTTATCGGTATGTGCACGAAGGTCATCTTCCAGCCACCAAGAATGGAACTAGTTGGGTTGTACAAGCAAGTGACGTACGTAATTTTCGGCGTGGGGTTGACCAAGCAGTTGCTCCTCCTAACGGCGGCAAAAAAGTAGCACCATGGTCCGAGCGAATACTTGCATTACTGATTGATGGCAATGAGAGTGGTGTGGTGAAGCTGATGGAATCGGTATTGCGATCGGGAAATGACTTGTATTTCGTCTACCTCGACGTGCTGGTGCCGGCGATGAATGCAATTGGGGTGAAGTGGCATGCAGGTGAAATTGATGTGTTCGTCGAACATCGTGCCACTGGCATTGCGACTCGGTCGGCTGCCAAAATCGGTGCACGTTTTTCGAAACGCGGAGTACACAAAGGAACGGTATTGGTCGGTTCACCAAAAGGCGAACAGCATGTATTGGGGTCTCAGCTACTTAGTGACCTGATCAGCATGGAGGGTTGGAAGGTTGACAATCTCGGTGCCGATGTTCCTGCTGATTCGTTTGTAACAGCGGTAGTACATGTTGCCGATGTTGTGGCCGTATGCATTGCGTCGACGATGCCAGAAACTCTTCTTACGATGAGTGAAACGATCACTAAGATTAAAAAAGCGTCAAACAACTTGATTCCTTGCTTTGTCGGTGGTGCTGCAGTGCTCGACTCGGAGCACGCCGAAAATTTAGGTGCCGACTATTGGGCCAGTGACCCCCGGATGCTGATGCCGTTACTGAAACAGCATGCCATTCGCACCCAAATACGCTCAATGGGCGACTAATAGTCGCCAAATAACTACGAACATATGTTCGCTACAGTGATGGCATGTCTCATTCGCTGTCTGTTGCAAAGGCTCTGCAACCAATAATTCCCGATGGTGTATTGATGCGGGGTCGTACTGTCTTGTGCAGTGGCGATGCCGCAATGTCGATGGCCTTGTTGGTGGTGAGTGCTGCAACACAAGATGGTTCATGGTTGGCCGTAGTTGGTGTGAGTGATTTTGGATTGATGTCGGCATGCGAACAAGGAGTTGCATTGCAACGCACGGTGTTGGTGACACCAACCGATAATAAAAAAGATTGGATAAGCACAGTCGCTGCTGTTGCCGATGGTTTCGATGTGATGATGCTTGAGGTGCCGCGAGACGTGAGCGAGTCTGATGCACGACGTATTCAAACCCGCATTCAGGCACGACGTAATGTACTTGTATTGGTGGAAACATCACGCCATACAACGCCGCGTTCGGTGTTTCAGCCAGATGTGGTGCTGCACACCGCGACCACAAAATGGGATGGCATCGAATGTGGTGCCGGATATGTGCAGAGCCGACACATTGATGTGACGGTGAGTGGTAGACGTGTGCCGCGAGCGATGCAACACGTGTTGCAGCATGTTGGCTAGCAATGGATAAGCAGATTGCAACTCGTGTTGCTGTTATTTCATGCACCGACTGGCAGGCAGTTGCTGCGCAATGCGAGTTGTATTCGCGCAAACAATGGTTTGATGCAGTTGCGGTATTGCATGCACAACGCGTAGTGGCGCGCACTGCTTATGCTGCCAAACAAGGTGTAAAAATAGGTATGCGTCGACGTGAGGCGCAAGCCGTGTGTCCTGAGCTGCACATTGCTACCAACAACCCCGAGCGCGACAGATTGATGTTTGAGTCGGTAGTGCGCGCGGTGGGCGAACTTGTTCCCCTCGTAGAAGTGAGCACCCCAGGCGTTATTTTGTTGGCTACACGCGGACCATCGCGATATGTGGGTGGCGATGATGCGTTGGCGCAACGCTTGCATGGCATCACGCACAATGCGCTTGCGCTCTTGGCCGACGGCCGTCCGATTGTGTTTGGAGTAGGTATTGCCGATGGACGACTCACTGCACTCGTTGCTGCACATGCTGCTGATGGTCGGCATCTGGTGGTTGAGCCGGGTGAGAGCGCACGATGTTTGGCACAATTACCTGTGTCGGTGCTCGCCGACTTTGCCGAGATCGATCGTGATGTGGTGTCGTTGTTGCACCGACTTGGTTTGATCTGTGTCGGCGATCTTGCTGCAATGAAGCCTTCCGATTTGGTTGGACGATTTGGGCCAGTCGGTTTCGAAATACATCGATTGTCGCGTGGTTGCGATCGCCATCCACCGATTACCATTGCGCCACCACCAGAGCGCGCAAGCACGCATCGATTTGAACTTTCGGTAGAAGATGTCAACGTGGTGGTGGCTACTGCACGACAAGTAGCCGACGAGTTGGTGGTGCACTTAAGTAGCCAGGGTGTGAGTTGCGTGCGTCTTCACATATGTATGCAAACTGATCACGGAGAACAAAGCGATCGCTTGTGGTATCAGCCTGAAGGATTAACTGCTGCGGCAATGGCCGAGCGCGTGCGTTGGCAGATGGAAGCATGGATTTCAACACGCGGGCTCACAAGCGGTGTGGTGTTATTGCGGTACTCGCCGGTTGGTTTACGCGCGCGAGAAGGAAGACAACTTGGGTTGTGGGGTGGCAGCACTCAGGCCGACGAATGGGCTACTCGTGCTGTCGAACGATTGACAACAATGCTCGGAGCCGATTCGGTGCGTGTTGCACAGTGGCGTGGTGGGCGAGACGTGGGTGAGGTGTTTGCGCTAACTCCTGCAGCAGTGGTTGACATGGAGCGACGCGCTGAAACAGTAGTGGCGAAAGAAGTTGCATGGAGTGGAGCGCTACCGACCCCATCGCCATCGATCGTGTACGACGAACCGTTGATGGCGGTAGTAAATGATGCGAGTGGATATGTAGTGAGCGTGAGTGGCAGACACGAGTTGAGTGCATCGCCCGCGCAAGTAGTGATTGGCCGACATGCGTACAACGTGGTGTCGTGGGCTGGGCCGTGGCCGGTGGAAGAGCGGTGGTGGGACCCATTGCGTCAACGCAGGGCGGTGCGAATGCAGATGGTGTTGGCGCGCGATGGTGACGACACGGTGCACACGACTACGCACGCGGTAGTGATGGTGCTTGAGCACGGCGAATGGTGGATGACCGCGCGCTATGGCTGAGCGAGTGTTCTAGATAACGGGTAGCAGTAATACACTCGTGACGTGACTCCTGTCGAGATCGTTGCTCAACTGTGCGCACATTTTGCTGCTGCCACACCATGCGATGAACGCGAACGTGAATCGATTGAACAGTTTTTGGTGATTGCGCCAACACTCGAGGCACCGTTTGATGAATACGTCAACAACACACACATCACCGGGTCGGCAATAGTCGTTGGTAAGCGAGGTGTGGTGTTGCACTTGCACAAACGACTCAATATTTGGTTGCAACCTGGCGGACATATCGAGCAGGGAGAGACACCGGCAGATGGGGCACTTCGCGAAGCGCGCGAAGAGACCGGACTGAATGTGCGACACCCCGACAATGGTCCGATATTGGTGCATCTCGACGTGCATCCTGGTCCGCGAGGACATACGCACTTAGACGTGCGCTACATCGTGATGGCCGATGACGTTGAACCAGCGCCTGGTGCGAACGAGAGCCAAGATGTGGCTTGGTTTGCTTGGGATGACGCAATTGCTATGGCAGACAAGGGTTTGGTGGGCGCTCTCAGAGTGGTACGAACATATGTTCGCTAACATGGCGAGGTGGCAATTGATGTTTCGTATGCACATGTTTCATATGCCCATGTCCCATATTCAGAATTGCATTGCCGATCCAATTTTTCTTTTTTGCAAGGTGCTTCGCATCCCGAACAACTTGTAGAGCAAGCACAGTCATTGGGGTTAGAAGCGCTTGCGCTGACAGATCGAAATGGCTTGTACGGCATCGTGCGTTTTGCTGAAGCAGCGCGAGTGCTTGGGTTACCAACAGTATTTGGCGCAGAGTTGCAACTTGGTTCTGGAAGTCTCGTCATCATTGCTCGCAACCCGAGAGGCTATGCACACTTATCGAGCGCAATTAGTGCTGGCCAACTTGCTGGCAGCAAAGAACATCCAGTGTTTGTGCTCGAACAACTTGGCGAGTTTTCGGTAGGTGACTGGTGGGTGATGACGGGTGGGCGTGACGGTGCAGTGGCGCGCGCACTTAATGAGCAAGGACCAAGTGCCGCTGAGCGACGAGTACAGCAAATGAAGACAGCGTTTGGTAAGGACAACGTACTAATGGAAGTGTGGGATCACGGCGACCCGCTTGACTCTGCGCGCAACGATGTGCTTGTGCAGATTGCACACCGCAACAACTTGACCAGTGTTGCAACCAACGATGTGTTGTATGCAACGGCGAAGCAGCACCGTTTGGCGACTGCAGTTGCTGCGGTGCGTGAACGCAGCAGTTTGGACGATGTGGATGCAACGCTGCCACCGGCTGCGACGGCTTATGTGCGCAGTGGCGCCGAGCAGCATCGGCGTTTTGCGCGTTACCCAGGTGTGGTACAGAACGCCGCCGAGATCGGCAAAGATGCGGCCTTCGACTTGCGACTCGTTGCTCCGCGACTACCACCGTTTCCGTGTCCGAATGGGTTGGATGAGATGTCGTATTTGCGGCAACTCGTGCAGGTCGGTGCCACACGCAGGTATGGCATACGCCCAAGTGACACGCGTGAAGATTTATCGCTACGGGCTCGTGCATGGCAAGTGATTGATCACGAACTTGAGGTCATTTCAACTCTTGGCTTTGCTGGGTATTTCTTGGTGGTCTGGGACATCGTGCAATTCTGCGAACGATCCAATATTTTTTGTCAGGGGCGAGGCAGTGCGGCCAATTCGGCTGTGTGTTATTCGCTCGACATCACCAAGGCCGATGCGGTTTCGCTGGGCCTGTTGTTTGAGCGGTTTTTATCGCCCGAACGAGATGGTCCACCCGACATCGACATCGACATTGAAAGCGGCCGGCGCGAAGAAGTAATTCAATATGTGTACCAACGCCATGGCCGGCACCATGCGGCACAGGTGGCCAATGTGATTACGTATCGTGCACGTTCTGCTGTGCGTGACATGTCGCGAGCACTTGGGTTTGCGCCAGGCCAACAAGACGCGTGGAGCAAACAAGTAGATACGTGGGGCTCGCTTGGAGTCACGGTAAAAAATGACGACCACAACATTCCGGCTGCGGTGCTCGAGCTTGCCCAGCAAGTGCAAGATGCACCACGACATTTGGGTATTCACTCTGGTGGCATGGTGATGTGCGATCGCCCGGTGACTGAAGTGTGCCCCGTTGAGTGGGGCCGCATGGAAGGACGCAGTGTGTTGCAGTGGGACAAAGACGATTGTGCTGCAGCAGGATTAGTGAAGTTTGACTTGTTGGGGCTTGGCATGCTGTCGGCGTTGCACAACGCAATCGACTTGATTGAAGAGTTTCGCGGAGTGCGCGTAGATCTGGCGACAATTCCGCAAGAAGACGATGTGTATGCAATGTTGTGTCGAGCCGACACGGTTGGCGTATTTCAGATCGAGTCGCGGGCACAGATGGCCACATTGCCAAGGCTCAAGCCACGGCGTTTTTATGATCTCGTTGTTGAGGTTGCACTCATTCGACCGGGTCCCATCCAGGGTGGGTCGGTGCATCCATACATCCGTCGACGCAATGGCCAAGAACCCATCACGTATTTACATCCGTTGCTCGAAAACAGTCTTGGCAAAACATTGGGTGTGCCGTTGTTTCAAGAACAACTGATGCAGATGGCTATCGATGTGGCTGGCTTTACGCCAAGTCAGGCCGACGAGTTGCGCCAAGCAATGGGCTCAAAGAGATCGCAGTCGCGAATGCTCAGGTTGAGTGAGCGGCTGTATGCGGGCATGGCAGAGCGGGGCATCGTTGGCGATGTCGCCGACTTGATTTTTACGAAGATGTCGGCATTTGCAAGTTATGGGTTTCCCGAAAGTCACTCGGTCAGTTTTGCGTATCTCGTGTATTCGTCGGCATGGATCAAGCTGCATGAGCCGGCAGTATTTTGTGCATCGTTGCTCAACGCGCAACCGATGGGTTTTTGGGCACCGCATTCATTGGTGCAAGACGCAAAACGTCATGGCGTTGTGGTGCGCAGCGTAGACATCAATGCTTCGCGTGCCGATGCAACGCTCGAAGAATGCGGTGAGTCGACAGGTGGGTTGGCTGTACGGCTTGGTGTTGGTTCGGTGCGCGGTCTAAGCAGCGCAGTTGCGCACGAGATCGAAACACACCGACCGTTTGCAAATATGGAAGACCTCGTGCGCAAAGTGCCACAACTGCACATCGCGCAACTTGAGGCGCTTGCAACAGCTGGAGCATTTAACGAATCGTTTGGGCAACAACGCCGAGACGCGTTGTGGAGTGCAGGCGCGGTGATTCAATCGCGACCCGATCGCTTGCAGGGCGTGACTACTGGCGCTGCTTCGCCGCAGCTACCAGGCATGCAACCAATCGACGAAATGATCGCCGACTTGTGGGCTACTGGTGTTGCATCGAGTGGTCATCCAACCGAATTTTTGCGAGTCGAGCTTGCACGCATGGGTGTTGCTACTGCTGCAGAGTTGCCAATGTGTGGCGCGCGAGGCGACGAAAAAGTATTAGTTGCTGGCACCGTGACACACAGACAGCGACCAGCAACCGCTCAGGGCGTGACGTTTATCAGTTTGGAAGACGAGACAGGATTAATCAATGTGGTGTGTTCGCAGGGATGCTGGATTCGGTATCGCAAGGCAGCACATGGTGCGGGGGCATTATTGGTGCGTGGTCGCCTCGAGGTGGGGGATGGCGGGGTGATCAACGTGATTGCCGAACATATTGCGACACTCTCGGTTGGAGCCAGAGTTGCAGCGCGCAATTTTCGCTAAATGGCGAAATGGCTACAAGGCAGTGACTTACTCTTCAGGCTTTTCGTTGAGCCCGTCATTAAACATGCGATATGTCTCGTAGATATCTTTACATTTATCGCACAGCGGCAATTGTTTTGGATCGCGAGATGGAATCCACACATGACCACACAGTGCTTCGAGTGGAGTGCCATAAATGCGAGCTTCAAGCACCTTGCCTGCAGCGTCTTCGCCGGGCTCGGTCTTGACAATGTGGGCCATGGCTGGCTCGCCCGTCTGGGCTTCGTATTCGGTAACTGGTTTGGTGATTGTGGGGCGGGATTTAAGTGGTGTCGGCGTGCTCACACTTCCTACACTAGAGCCATGCCTACGTACGAGTTTCGATGCAAGACATGTGACGCAGTTTTTGAAGAGCGCCGCGCGATGTCACAAGCCAACGACCCTGCATCATGTGCGCAAGGTCATGGCAACTCGGTGCGCTTGCTGAGTGTGTTTGCATCAGTTGGAGCAACTGTGCCGCAACAAGCGCCAGCACCTCGCAGTGGCGGTGGTTGCGGTGGTGGATGTGCCTGTCACTAACTGACGGCTCGGATATTGATCACCGCACCGCGAGTGACGACAAGCCAATCGATGAGTTTGAGGCCAGCATGTTGGCACAAATCTTGAGCAATTTCTAAATATTTCAAATCGTTGCCGCGACTGAGCGGATAAGGCTCAACAGTGCAGATGCTGAGCGAAGTTGCATTGAGCACAGACGAGCACAGACCAATGGCGTGATTGATGTTATTTGAAATTGATGCGACTGCATCAAACGACATCAGACCTATTCCGCGAAGTTGGTTGTCGAGCATTAAGACCAAAATCTCATCGCAGAGTGGACGGCGAAGTGCAAGTGAAAAAACTGCGAGAGCAGCATGCGGGCTTGACACGGGGTCGGTGTTTGCGCGCGGTAGGTAGATGGGGGCACGAAGAGTCTGAAGCACAAGGCCTCCTTATTGATTTGCGATATTTACGACATGAATAGAAAATAACGGGGAGGTCGAGCGTGACGGTAGGGCTTGGGTGTTGCAACTAGGCAAGCGAGATGTAAATCGCTGCAGCACCAACAAGAATCGGGGTTGCGTACTGAAAAAACTCTGGAATCTTGATACGCGTTGGCGCAAGTATGACGAAGCCACATAATGCACCTGCTAGAGCGCCGCCGAAGTGGCCGCCAATGGAGATGCCAGGTATGGCGAGGGTGAGGACAATGTTGATGGCAAATGTCATGCCCAGACCAGTTTTGAGTGGATTGACGCCGTGTTGGCGCATGCCAACCACGCCAGCAGCCATGATGCCGAAAACTGCTCCCGATGCCCCGCCGGTAAAGGCGGTTGGACTCAATAGAAGTGCGCCGGCCGAGCCAGCGAGAAGCGATGCAAAGTAGATAAGAGCAAACTTTGTCGAGCCGATTGCTGGCTCGAGCATTCGACCAAGTTGAAATAGTAAAAACATATTCATTGCGACATGGAACAATCCAAAGTGCACAAAGCCTGCAGAGACCAAGCGATACCACTCACCGTTATCAAGAAAGACTCGAGACAAAAACATGTTGTATTGAAAGCGATCGACTCCAGAGATCTGACTCCATACAAACAGCCCGAGATTGATCGCGATGATGGCGTTGCTGAAAACAAACGGGTTGTTGTTTGGCTTGTAGCTATTGCGCTGCAATGGCTTGCGTGTGGTTGCTCGTGGCGGTGGCGGTGGCGTCGGATTTTGCGACGGAACTTGGGGTGGGGGGAAGTTCACGGAGTTAGTGCGGCGCTTTTTCGGCATCGGTACGATTGGCGCGGTACCACTCGACCGTTTGGCGCAAGCCATCTTCGAAGTCGGTGTTGCTGTGCCAGCCAAGTTCGCGTTCAGCGCGACTGGCGTCAACTCGTCGACGAGGTTGGCCGTCTGGGCGTGTTGGGTCCCACACCAGCGAGCCAGTGAATCCAACTATGCGGGCGATGGTTTCGGCAGTTTCACGGATCGTGACTTCGCGGTTATTACCAAGGTTGAGTGGCTCGGCAGTCGTGCGCAATTGTGCTGCGAGCAAGATGGCATCGGCTGCGTCGTCTGCAAATAAATAGTCGCGACTTGCTAAGCCAGTGCCCCACACTGAGATTTTGTCATCGCCACGCTCTGTGGCCTCTACACATTTTTTTATCAATGCAGGAATAACGTGCGAAACAGATTGATGAAACTTGTCGCCAGGACCATACAAGTTTGTGGGAATTACAAATGCAAACTGTTGGCCGTATTGCTGTTCGTTGACTTGTGCGTGTACAAGCATTGCCTTTTTGGCGATGCCGTACGGAGCATTGGTCTCTTCTGGATAGCCATCCCAGATGGACTCTTCGCGAAACGGGACGGGAGTGAACTTTGGATATGAACAAACCGTGCCGAGCAGAACAGTTTTCTCAACGCCAACTTTGCGCGCTGCTTCGATGACGAGTGTTCCCATCATGAGGTTGTCGAGGTATAACTGTGCTGGAGCAACCTGGTTGTAGCCGATGCCACCCACACGTGCAGCCAGATGAATGACGTGGCTTGGTTTGTGCTGAGAAAACATTTGCTCGGCCACTCCGACTTGCGTGAGATCGGCTTCAGCTTGGCGAGGAGCGACAACGTTTGCACCTGCTCGACGCAATTTGGCAACGACTTTTGTGCCAAGAAACCCGTTTCCACCCGTGACCACAACGGTCCGATTGGCCCAATAAGTAGGCGAAGTTGGCTGTGGGACAGAACTAGTCATGGGTATGACGATACTTACTTGGCACAATGGAAGGCGTGCGGGTCGCTTACACCCTTGAGCAGTGCTGGCACCGAGTGCCTGGAGGCACGGCTGTTTCGGCCCTTGAGGTGGCACGGGCTATGACCGAGGTGCGTCGAGACGTAGAACTTGTGGGCGTGTCGGGCAAACATCTTGAAGACCCCGCTCTCAACTTTGATCTGTCAATCGACGTTGTCGGGCTACGAGTGTCGGGGGCATTGTTGTATGAGATGTCTTTACGACTCAACCAACCAAAAGTTGAGCGATCAATGACCGATATCAATTTGGTGCACTGCACGACGATCATCCCACTTGCTACGAGCAAGAAAATGGTTGCGACCGTACACGACCTTGCGTTCTTGCATCACCCAGAATTTTTTACGAGACGTGGCAATGATGTTTTTCGTCGCAGTTTGAAAGTGTTAAAAAACCGCGCTGATGTGATCTTGTGTTCGTCACAAGCCACGGTGGACGATTGCCTGAGCGAAGGTTTTGCGCCTGACCGTGTGCGTCACGTAGCGCTTGGTGTGCGCAGCGTGCAGGCATCCCAAGACGAGATTGATCACGTACGAAATAGGTATTCGTTGCCTGCAGAATATTTGTTGTTTGTGGGCACCCTTGAGCCGCGCAAGAATTTGGCGCGACTTGTTGGCGCTCTGCGTGGGCGCAGCGACTTGCCGCCACTTGTGATTGCTGGCGCTGATGGTTGGGGAGACATCGATGTGGCGCACACTGCAAACGTGCAATTTATTGGCTATGTCGACGATCAACACTTGGGTGCTGTGTATGCCGGAGCAAGTGTGATGTGTTATCCATCGTTGTGGGAGGGCTTTGGGCTACCAATCCTGGAAGCAATGGCGCAGGGAACACCGGTGGTCACCAGCCTCGGCACCTCAACCCAAGAAGTTGCTGGGGGAGCGGCCATATTGGTTGACCCGCTTTCCGAAGAAAGTATTAGGAATGGCATTGATGAAGCATTGCGCGATGTAGATGCGTTGAAACAACTGGGTCGCGAACGTGCAGCGCAAGCTACGTGGGATAAAACTGCTTTGGCTACCGCGCGCATATACGACGAAGTAGTAAACGACGAAGTGGCTGGGCAATGAAGGTCGTGTCATGAAGATAGCGGTCAACATGCTGTGGTGCGTGCCGGGCCGCGTGGGCGGTAGCGAAGAATATTTTGTGCGCCAGTTGTTGGGGCTCAACGAAATTGATGCACCTTTTGACATCACCGTGTTTGCTCCGTGTGGGTTTGGTATTGCACATCCCGAAATCGCTCAATCATTTCGCGTCGTCGAGTCAACTCATAGTTGTGTTCGCAGGGAAGTGCGAGTATTTACCGAAAATACGTGGCTGGCAAAGCAGACCAGTAACTTCGACTTGGTGCATCACGGTGGAGGCACAATTCCTTCCCGTGGCAATACCAAAACACTGTTGACGATTCATGACGCGCAGTACCTCACATACCCCGAGTATTTTGGTGCGGTCAAGCTTGCCTATTTGCGCAACCGCGTGCCATCTGCTGTGCGTCGAGCAACGGCTATTGCGACACCGAGTGAGTATGTGCGTAAAACCCTCATTGATTCGTTTGCTGTGCCCGCAGAAAAAATTTGTGTTGTTCGACATGGTCTCGAGCCGGCTATTGGACAAGGCGCAACAAGCGAGGCTGAACTGCGAACCAAATTTAGGCTCGGTGGTTCGCAAATTTTATTTTTGCCCGCAATTACGCATCCGCACAAGAACCACGAATTTGTGTTGCGGCTGCTCGCCTCTGCCTGGAAAGACACACCGGTCAAGCTGGTGATGGCGGGTGGAAGTGGGCTTGGTGAAGAGCGCGTGAATGAACTGATCAGCGAACTATGTTTGGAAGATCGCGCTCTACGTATTGGTCGTGTTGGTGCCCCAGACAGAGACGGTTTGATCAAGATGTCTGTTGCCCTTGTATTTCCAAGTCTGTATGAAGGATTTGGTGCGCCGGCACTTGAGGCGATGGCGCTTGGTACTCCGGTTATCGCCAGTAACTGCGCGTCATTGCCAGAAATAATTGGCGACGGGGGGCTTGTATTGCCTCTCGAAGAAGCGGCATGGGCGAACGCGCTTGTAGAAGTGCGTGCGCGACGCGATGAGCTGGTGCGACGCGGTTACGCGCGAGCATTGCAATTTACTGCCGCTCAGTCAGCACAGGATTTGTCTCGAGCATATACATATGCACTTGGTGCAGTTTCGTGAGCACTAAAAAATTGCGGCTAGTCGTACTGTGTCCGCACTTTGCACCCGACATGGCGCCAACAGGTGTGGTGATGACCCGCATCGTGCACGAATTGGCAGCACTCGGGCACGAATTGCACGTTGTCAGTTCGCTGCCGTGGTATCGCGAACACGCGATTGAGTCTGGTTGGGGTGGAAGACTGTGGCGAGTTGAGAAAACTGCATGGGGTTCAATCACGCGAGTGCATCCGTTTCCTGGCAAAACAAAACAAAACTTATTACGCAGGGCATTCGGGTTTGTGTTGTTCAGCGCAGTTGTTGGCTTGCGCAGCATCGTTGTGGGAGGGTTTCCTCGGCGTATCGATGGCGTGTTGGCCATGTCGCCTCCGCTCACACTTGGACTTACGGGATGGTTCACCAAACTTTTCCGAGGCGGAACGCTTGTGTTCAATATTCAAGACATCTTTCCTGACGCAGCAGCACAAACTGGTGCCATCACTAACAAACAGATACTGGGTGCGGCGCGGTGGCTGGAACGGTTAAGTTACGAGCGTTCCGACGCGGTTGTTTTGTTGTCTCTAGACTTGAAGCAAAACGTTGCCGCCAAACTCTCTACCAAGTTTCATAATCGGCTACACGTGATTCCAAATTTCGTTGATACGTCTGCGATCGTGCCTGGCGACAGAATGACGAGCTACCGCCGTGAGTTGGGTATCGACGATCGAGTGATTGTCATGTATGCGGGCAATGTTGGTTTTTCGCAATCACTTGAACTCGTGCTCGCCGCAGCGCGGGCAATGCCACAGATTGCTTTTGTGATTAATGGTGACGGTGCTGCGCGAAAATCATTGCAAGACGAGGTGAAAGCTACAGACATTGACAATGTGTACTTTGCCGATTACCAACCAATCGAGCGATTGTCTGAAGTGCTCGCATCTGGCGACATTCATGTTGTGCCGCTGAAGACTGGCCTCGCGTCGGTCAGCGTGCCGTCCAAGATGTATTCAATTCTGAGCGCAGGTCGACCGGTGGTTGCAGCTATCGACTCAGATACCGAGATTCCGCGTACCTTGGCCGAGAGTGGAGCGGGCATAGCGGTGCCGCCAGACAACGAAGTTGACTTTATTTCGGCGTTGCAAATACTGATTTCTGACGGGAACAAGCGAGTTGCGATGGGGGCGCTCGGTCGAACATGGGTAGAGCGTCACGCCTCTGCTAGCGCAGTTGCAAAAAGGTATGAGGCGATTTACCTCGACAACCGATAACCTTTGGTCTCCGTGGCCCGATCATCATCAGCGAAAAAAATCGCCAGACTTGCCGAAAAAGGCAAAGGAAAGAAAATCCGCTTTCAAGGCGGCTCATTGTTTCCCACCGTCATTTTGGTTGTCTGCGTGCTTGGTATCGCACTCATTGCTTACGGGCGTCAAGGTCAGCCAACGGTAGATGTCACTGCGGCAGCCAATCAGGAGTATTTCTCAAGCTTCGGTGTATACAAGTGTGATTCTTACCTGACGGGTTTTCCTGGTGCAGCAACAGATCCAGCAACGGTTTCACCAGATGCATATATCAAAGCCGATGGCATTTTCGGTTGGAAGCCTCAGGTGCTTGCAGGATTACGCACCGCCAAGCTCAAGACATTATTTGATCTGTACGGCATCACGGTAGATGACAAGTCGATCACGTTTCCCTCAACCGTCAATGGTGGTGAGACAATTACTGAAATAGATACAAAGTGCAAAGATGCAAACGGTGCCGAAAAAGATGCAACTCTGCGAGTTTTGGTATGGGACGATTATCGCAACACTGCAGACAGCAAAATTTCGATTGCCAGTTTTGATGGAGTGCGACTTACAGGTGATGGAATGGCCATTGCACTTGCGTTTATCGCAGACGGTGTAGAAGTTCCGCAACCTGACTCGTCTGCGCTTGCAACTCTTGCCTTCCAAACCCAAAAGTAGGTAGACACGATGCACGCAGTCGTGCTTGTCGGAGGGTTTGGAACAAGACTTCGGCCACTGACTTACAGCATTCCAAAACCGCTCTTGCCAGTGGCGCACACTTCAATGCTTGAGCGATTAATGAACTCGCTTGCTCTCGGTGGCGTTACCCATGCAGTGCTTGCACTCGGTTTTAAACCTGAGCCGTTCATGGCCGCTTTCCCCAACGACATGTGTGGATCGGTACAACTCTCGTACGCGGTAGAAGACACTCCACTTGATACTGCTGGTGCTATCGGATTTGCAGCACGCACAGCCGGAATCAGCGAAACGTTTGTGGTCGCAAACGGAGACGTGCTCACAGATCTAGATATTGCGTCGTTGATCTCGTTTCACCGTCAGCATGGTGCAGAAGGAACAATTTCGCTCACGCCAGTGAGCGACCCATCGCAATACGGAATTGTTGAAATTGATGCAAGCGGGAGGGTTGAGCGCTTTGTCGAAAAACCACAGCCAGGAGCGACGACAAGCAACTTTGCGAGCGCAGGCACGTATGTACTTGAGCCATCTGCATTGGCGCGTATGCCAGGCGACCAAAAACTCTCAATAGAGCGAGTCGTGTTTCCTCAAATGGTTGCCGACGAGTCGTTGTTCGCAATGTCGACCGATGATTATTGGATCGATGCGGGACGCCCTGACACATTTATTTCGGCGAATGTGCACGTAGCGAAACGGGCCGCGAAAGTGACCGATGCTTCGATCCATCCAACGGCAACAGTGGCTGCAACGGCAGTAATTCTTGACAGTGTGATTGGGGAAAACGCAACCGTTTTGGATGGGGCTCGTATTCAGCATTCAGTGTTGCTGCCTGGGGCCTTTGTCGGTCAGGGTGCAGTCGTTATTGACTCGCTCGTAATGGGAAAGCTTGATACCAATTCTCAGGTAACCAACTCGATAATCGGGTCTACTGGTGTTGTGGGTCAGAACGAAATGTGCAGCAACGCATCTGTTCCAGCGCACGATCCTGCGCAAAAGCCAGAAAATTTTCCGGAAAAATTTCCGGAGTAAAAGCTTTATGGCTCTTACCCGAAAGTCGAAAGTATTCGTCTGCGGCGGTGCGGGGTTTATCGGGTCGCATCTTGTCGAGCGACTGCTTGCAGATGGACATACCGTCGACGTTGTCGATGATCTATCAACTGGGTCGCTCGCCAATTTGTCGGTTGCGCGCACGCTTGGCGGAGCGCTTAAATTTCATCATCTCGATATCTCCACGGTTGAATTTGCCGAGCTTGTAGGTTTACGCCAACCCGATGTGATCTTTCACATGGCCCTCTTGCCACCGAGTGTCACCGAATCTGCTTCGGTACTTCGAGCAGCACCAATGCTGCTTTCGGTTCTTGAGGCGGCGCGGCGACATCGTGTGACAAAAGTGGTGGCATGTTTACCTGCAGTGCTTGTGTATGGCGAAGTACCAGCAAAGTATCTTCCTGTAAAAGAAGGACGCAAAGCTGACGCGATTGGTGTGCCGCACGTAATGGCACAGACGATCATTGATCTCTTGGGCGTGTATAGAGAAATGCACGATATTGAGTTCACAGTATTGGCAATGACCAATGTCTATGGTCTGCGTCAACGGCCAGAAGACGGCGTTGTTGCTGCGTTTGCATCTGGGGTGATTCGCAATCAAGACCCAGAGATATATGGCAACGGAAAACAGACGCGTGATTTTTTGTACATAGATGATGCCGTGGACGTGCTTGTGCGCACGATTGCCAAGGGTGGTGGTCTTGTGCTCAATGCAGGAACTGGTGTGCAGACGACAATTGAAGAATTATGGAAGATGCTGGGTGCTGGCAGTGCACTGCGCGCAAAGAAGCTACCCACACGACCGGGGGATGTGCAGCGACTGGCTGTGTCGACAGTGCGTACCCGGATTCAGTTGGGGTGGTCTTCATGGACGAGCGTTACCGATGGTTTGGAAGTAATTCGCGAAGGTTTTACGCGTTAATTATCTAAACAAGTCTTCTTGTGCAGGCCGAACGATCTCGCTCATTGCAGAATCTCGTAACCATGTTGGGTCAACACCGCGAATGACTGCAACTGGAACACCAGAAGTTTTGCCCATAACCAGCTCACCAGTGCTTGCGAGTTCGTCGGCTACACAAACTTCGGTTACATGCATGATGCGACCGAGTGCATCTGGTGTGCCGCGTAAGTCAACTACGCCTGCAATGCCTGCGACTCCAATTGCGACGTCGGTGAGACCGTTTCGCCACGGTCGTCCGAAGGTGTCGCTGACGATGATGCCAACTTCAACGCCCAACTTGGCTTTGATGATGTCGCGGATACGTCGTGCGGAACGATCACTGTCGAGCGGCAACAGCGCAGCGTAACCATGTTCGACATTTGATAAATCGATTCCGCTATTGGCGCAAATAAAGCCATGCTTGGTTTCGGTAATTATCAAATCACCTCGACGACGCACGATACGAACGGCTTCGTCTTCGACTAGTTGTTTATGGCTAAGTGGATCATCTGGATCGATTGCGACAAGACGTCCCTCGGCCTTTGAGACAATTTTTTGTGTTACGACCAGTACATCGCCGTTGAGCAGTGGGCCATTGGGTTCGGTGCGGCAGGCGTCAACAATAATGTCTCCAAGTTGATCGCCAGGAACTATTTCGCCGATTCCCTCGACGCTCCATGCGGTCATTTTCATCTTGAGCTCTCCAGTGTGGTGCGTGCCAGATGTTGCGATTTTTCTGGTGTGCTCATAACGGTATCAACAATGACACAGCGCATTCCTTCAGCCTCAACCCTGGGTGCAAGGTGTGCATCGGCGGTATCGATAATGAGTGTGCCGCAAATTGGTGCGTACAGTTTTGCGACACCAACAACTGACGACTCATGGCCGAGTTCTGTCATGAGTCGGTCGGCAGGACCCTTGAGTGCGGCACCTGCGATGATTGGTGAGATTGCGACTACCGACTCGCGGCGTTTTGTCAGTGCAGCATCAACCCCGTGCAACGCGCGCAACGGTGCAATTGATACGAGCGGGTTGGACGGTGCGATGACCACGGTTTGTGCGGACAACAGAGTGTCGAGTCCAAGCGCAGACGCCGTTGAAGCGCCAGCAAAACGCACATTACTTACAGCCACAGAGTGTTGGTGTTTGACAAAGTATTCCTGAAACGTGATCTCGGTTCCTTGCAGTCCAGCCGCACAATCGTTGGCAAGTGTGACGAATGTAGAAACCCGATCGTTGGACATAGGTACAAGATGCACATCGACGCCAAAACTTTGGCAGATCTCGGAGGTGACCTGTGTAAGTGTTGCGCCTTCTTGCATGCGGGCAGTGCGATAAAAGTGTGTTGCTAAATCTTTATCGCCCAAGTTGAACCATGTCGGTGCTGCAGATGAATCTTGTGGGCGTACGTTAACGAAGCGGGCGAGTGCGGACATTGCAGTCCACGATTCGTTTTCGAGACCCCAACCGCGCACTGGATCAATTGCGTTTGCAAGTGTGTATGTAACGGTGTCCAGATCTGGAGAAATAGAGAGGCCGTGCAAAACGGTGTCATCGCCTGTATTGACGATGGCGGTAATGTCGTGTGCGGGCACAACTTGCACGAGGCCACGAAGAAAACGAGCGGCTCCAACGCCGCCTGCGAGTACACAGATCACGCCGTTGAGCGTAACTATCTCGCATGGACTATTTATGACCAAGAGCAACTGCTAGATTTGAGACAGTTATGCGCAAAGCCTTTATCACCGGTATCACTGGACAGGACGGACGTCACCTCGCAGAGTTCCTGCAGACCAAGGGATACAAGGTTTACGGAATGATGAAGGGCCAGCACAATCCGCGTGCCGAGCTTTTGCGCGACGAGTTTCCAGAGGTTGAAGTGGTGCCAGGAGACTTGACCGATCTCACAAGTCTGGTGACCGCACTTGAGTATGCGCAACCAGACGAGTTTTACAATCTTGGAGCAATTTCATTTGTGGCGATGTCATTCAACCAGGCTGAATTGACAGCCAACGTAACTGGTCTCGGTGTTTTACGTGCTCTAGAGGCAGTGCGCATGGTGGGCGGCGCGCAAAATAATCCAATTCGCTTTTATCAGGCGTCGTCTTCGGAGATGTTTGGCAAAGTGCGCGAGACTCCGCAAACCGAACTGACACCGTTTCATCCTCGCTCACCATATGGTGTGGCCAAGGTGTTTGGTCACGACATCACAGTTAACTATCGCGAGAGTTACGGCATGTATGCATGCTCGGGTATCTTGTTTAATCACGAAGGCCCGCGACGTGGGCTCGAGTTCGTGACTCGCAAGATCACTAATACCGCTGCCCGTATCAAGCTTGGAATTGATAAAGAGCTCGTACTCGGCAACACCGATGCGAAGCGCGACTGGGGATATGCCGGTGACTATGTGAAGGCCATGTGGATGATGTTGCAACAAGATGCTCCAGATGATTATGTGATTGCAACTGGCGAGACGCACAGCGTCGACGAGTTCTTGGCTCTTGCATTTGAGAAGGCCGGTCTTGGAGATTTCCACAAATATGTGAAACACGATCCAAAATTTTTCCGACCAGCAGAAGTTGATCTTTTGATCGGTGACCCATCAAAGGCAGAAAAGAAGCTGGGTTGGAAACGCGAAGTTGGATTTGATCAGCTAGTTGACATGATGGTGCAACACGACATTGCTTACGAAACGAACCGCCTTAAGAAAATTTGAGCATTCGGTGACGTAGTGCAAGCATAAAACTGACAAGCGCAACAGCCGAGCTACCAACGAGAGCAATTTCTACCCGAAGATAGAGATCATTGCTCGACCACGCTGCGAGTGCGACGAAACTTACAAAACCAAGTGCCCAGCCAGTGCCGGCAAGCGCGTGGCCGCGAAGGGCAATAGTCGCCTGAGCAAATACGACAGCGACCATGTATAGCGCGCTCGAAAATGCAAGCAACGTGAGGGTTCGGCGGTCAATCCCGCCTTCGTAGACAAGTTTGAGGACGGCTGGGCCAATTGCGAAGGCGCCAATTGTGCCAGCGACACCAACGCCTACAACGAGCACGAGAAGTTTGCGTAATGCGCTGCGAAATTCGTCTAGATGGCCTTGTGCGGCCAAGCGCGCCAAGCGCGGCAACAGGGCTGCCTGCACGGCTTGAAACAAAAAGAGTGGGATGCGAGCAAAAATTACTGCGTTACCAAATTGGGTGATGAGCTCTGGCTTAGCGTTTGTTCCCAGAATGTCGACGGTGATTGGCCCAGCATTAACGAGTGCGGCAGCAAATAGCGAACCCAGCAATAGCCAACCAAGATTTGGTGTCACTTCAGACCAAGGTGCGGGTGGTCCGGCTTCTGTGCGCAGTTTGCCAAAGAGGCCAACGCCTACTACGCCGACAAGTGGGGACAACGCGATCATGAGTGCAAATGCTCCGACGCTGTTCACTCCCAACGCCCACAGCACTGCCACGCCGATCACGCGGGCAGCACCGTCAGCACCGATGATGATGCCGTAGGAACCAAAGCGTTGTGATCCAGAACAGATGCCACGAGCAAGGTGCATTGGCGCATACGAAACAAGGGTGAGTATGAGGCACACCACAACAACGCCGTATCCATCGAACAGTTGCTTCGTGAGATATGGAGATGCAATGGTGATGATCACGGCAAGAATTATGAGCATGGTCGCAGCAAGTGGAATCATGCGCCGAATAATTGGTCGGCCTCCTTGGTGGATGGCTCGTCTATGCGATAGAGCCCTACCTACCTCTTGTTCGACTGGGAGGAAGAAGCCAGGTGCAAGTGAAAATGCGATAAACCACATGGCAACAATTGGCTTGAAGCCGTCTTGCCCCAGTGCCTGTTGACCAATTTTAAAAAATATGAATGCTGAAATACCCGCGATAAACAGACCAACGCCAACTGTCAGCGTGCCCTCAGGAAGGGCAATGCGGCTACTACTGGTTGGCTGTGAAGCCGACTTCATTGACGACGTCTGCTGAGCCGGATCGGAAGATGATGGTTCGGAGTGAGACAAGAAAGCCGATGTTACTTGCTGGCCTGGGCATCGTTGCCTGAGTTGATAAGCGAAGTCAGCACCATGGCGACGTTACTGATAGTTGTTTCAACTTGTTTGACAACGAACGCTTTGGCATGTGGGAATTCTTTGTCGATTTCTTCTGCTAATTCGCGCCGCCGGACTTGTGCTTTTTGGAAGGCGAGAATACCTATGCCTACAGAGGTGTAGGCCAAATCTTTTGCTTTCATCTTCAAACAATCAAGGTCGATATCTTTGTCTGTCATAAAAGTCCTTCAAGGTATGCAATCTGATCCCGAGGGTATCTACGGGTGCTCGCAAAAGCAAGTATCAATAGCTCTTTGCATATGGCCGTTATGAGCCTCGGGGGAGCAAGGTTGGGCACAACTAAACTCTGTACATCGTGACGAATTCAATAGATTCAAAAAACTTGGACATACGCGTGTCCCAGGTTCAGACCTCGCCCGTTGTCGTGGCGATAGTGGTACACCAGCCATGTCCGTGGCTCGAGGAGGTTGTTGCATCACTTGCAAGTCAGGACTACCCAAATTTGCAGACACTATTTTTTGTGACCGCAACTACTGCTGACACGACAGTAGTTACTGACGGTGGGCGAGAAGAAGTAACTGTCCTGATTCGCCGCTCATTACCAACAGCGGTGATTCGACAGGTTGAAGGCAACCCTGGCTACGGTCCGCTGATGAATGAAGTGAGTCGCTTGGTGGAGGGCGAGAGTGGTTTCTTTTGCTTCATGCATGATGATGTTGCCCTAGATAGCAATGCAATCTCAAGCATGATCGGAGAAATGTTTAGATCCAATGCCGGAGTTGTCGGACCAAAGATTGTTATGTGGGATGACGTCACTGTGTTGCAGAGCGTGGGGCTTGGCGCTGATCGAATTGGCGATATCAGTCCGATTGTTGAAAAAGGTGAGAAAGATCAAGAACAGCACGATGCCGTGAGCGATGTGTTTCTCATTCCATCAGCGTGCATGTTGGTGCGCGCCGACTTGTTTCGTGAGATCGGAGGCTTTTCGCCGGACATTCCACTATTTGGGGAAGATCTAGATTTTTGTTGGCGCACACACCTCAGTGGTGCGCGAGTGATGGTGGTGCCGGCGGCCCGAGCCAGACATCGCAATGAGATGAGTGCCTCACGATTGGTCACGTCGATGAGCGCCCTTGAAGCACGCCACCGCGTACGTACAGTAGCCACACTGTCTGGTCGGGTTCAGTTGCCGCTTGTTTTGGTGCAACTACTGTTGATGTCGGTAGCCCGTGTTGTGATTGGCGTATTCAACGGAACATTCAGACAGGCACAGGAATCATTGCGTGCATCAATCGCCGTGATTTTTGATATTCGGTACATCGTTCAACGGCGTGCAGAGGTGCGTCCGTATCGACGGGTTCCAGCTGCCGAAATTCATGATCTACAGAGTCGTGGGAGTGCTCGTCTGTGGGCTTTCATTCGCAAACGCCGATCGAGAGTTCAAGAGATTTCGGGTTTAACTGCATCGAATCTTGCGAATCCCAAATCGCGACTGGTGGGTATCACTGCGCTAGTTGTATCCGCACTTATTCTCATTGGAAGTCGAGGGTTGATTACTGGAGGTATCACATCGGTTGGTGAGTTCTTGCCAATGCGGAGTGCGTCCGAATCACCAACTGCATTGATCTCATCTGCGGTGAGTGGCTGGTGGCAAGCCGGCTTTGGTCAGGCAAGCGCAAATCCAACCGGCATTGTGCTGCTCGCAATCGCGGGAGTTGGCGTGTTGGGACGACTTGGAGCATTGCAAATGTTTTCAGTCATTGGGGCATTGTTTGCTGGTTGCGTGGGAATGTGGCAAGTAGCGAGTGGATTCTTTGGTTCGCGAGCGCGCATCGTCGGACTTTTGGTGTATGCGGCAGTGCCGGTGCCATATGCGGCAATTGCTCACGGTCGGTTTTCAGTCTTGGCGTGTTACGCAGCGTTGCCATGGATGTTGCGCCTATTTGTACGTGCGGGTCAGCACCCATCTGGTATTCGTAAAACCCAGGTATGGGCGTTAACGGTATTGTTTGGCGCATTGATCGCAGCGTTTGTCCCCGTGTTTGTGATTCTTGTGCTGTTTGCAGGCGCGGCGTGGATGGCAGCAGACCTCGTGTCGCACGTGCGATGGCGAGCTGTAATGGCTGTATTGCAGTTGATGTTTGTACTTGTTGTTGGAATTATTGTCCTCAATTTTCCCTGGTCGGGTGGATTCATCGCCGGGGATTGGTGGCAACAAATAATTGGAGTGCAGACAGTGCGCGTAGGGAATATTGGCGTTGCGACTCTTGCTCGCATGGATAGTGGTGTTGTAGCAATCTCTGTACTTGTGCTCGGTCTTTATGTACCCGTAATTATTGGTCTATTGATTGTGCGCGGCAACAAGTTGGTGTGGGCTGCACGTTCGGCGATGCTTGTGCTTTTTGCGTTGATTACTATCGCATTGGCGGACGCAGGCTACGTGCATTTTGCTTTGCCCGAATATGGAATTCTGTTTGTGATGGTGGCATGTGGTTTGTCATTGGCATCGGCAACCATGGCGAGTTTCATTTTTGATGATCAAGCGGTAAGTACATATCGATGGTGGAAGCCACTTGCGAGCGTTGCGCTGGCGTTCATCATTGTTGGTGGTCTGCCAGTAATCGCGCTCTCGGCGAACGGTCGCTGGGGACAACCAAAAGTTTCTCTTGCTCAGCTGTTGACACAATTGCCAACCGACCCAGCATCCGGTGACTACAACGTGGTGTACGTGGGCCGTAGCGATGTATTGCCATTGCCGGGAATACGATTGAACGATCAAATCGCATTTGCGATTGCCGATGATGGCGAACCGACAATGCGAGATCACTGGTTGGCTCCGGCAAATGCACTTACCGATTCGGTGGCCCAGGCTCTGAATGCCGCGATCTCGCAGCAGACTGTTCGATCTGGTCGCTTGCTGTCGAGTCTCGCTGTTCGATATCTCGTCGTTCCAATTATTGATGGTGCAGTTTCTACTGCTGACCAGCCATTAGACGCACCAACCGGATTGCTTGAAGGGTTGTCGCTGCAGCTTGATTTCCGACGCGTGTACTCTGCAAATGATTTGGTGATTTATGAGAATATGGCTTACACGCCTTCGTTGACCAAACTAGATGAGGCATCTGCGGTACTCAGCCAGCAGGCAGGTACTGATGCTCTGCTGTCCTCACAATTGCAAGTTATGCAGGTTGTACCGCGTATACGTGACATTGAGAATGATCCAACCCCAATCGACGTGGGCACTATTCATCTTGCAGTTCCCTTTAGCGATCGGTTGGTCCTACATGTCGACGGATCTGACGTGATTCCACGAGTTGCCTTCGGTGGTACAACAGCCTTTGATTCTCCAGCGGCCGGAACCGCGACCCTTGACTTTAGGACACCATGGAGCCATATCGTGCTATTACTGGTGCAGTTGATCTTGTGGGTAGTTGTGATTTCGGCAATGTTCGATCTAAGACAATTGAAGTCTCGAATCAGTGCGCGTCGAATTAATCCCGTAGTGATAAAAGAGTCGACCGATGTGGTGCTTACGTTTAATAAAGAAGAAAGTATCAACCCACAGTGAAACTCGGCACAAATTTTTTCAGGTCCGAAACAGCATCGCACATGATGGTGCGTCAGGTGATAATGGTTGCCACGGTGTTGGGCGCATGCTTTGCGCTACTCGTTATTGATAGCGGTAAAAACAGTGATGTGACTATTGATGGCGAAATCAATATCGCTGAACTTTCCACGCTGACACCAATGCCATACGTTTCTGCCATAGACGCGATGACGACCAATTGGTTCTGTCCAGGTGTGCCAGCAAATGACGAAAGCATCTTGAGCGACTTGGTGATCTCGAATGCCTCTGAGACCGATATTTCGGCAACGGTGACTCTTCTCAGCACTGATCAGACCCCAGTCGTCAGCGCGCTGTCAATACCAGCGCGGTCGCATATAACCCTCGATGCTCGTGGCGGCATCAGTGCACAGTTTGTGAGTGCAGTTGTAGAGATTATTGGGTCGCAGGGATCAGTTGAGCAAATTGTTAGACACCCTGCGGGCGATGCCGTTGTGTTGTGCGCTAATCATCCCGAGACCGATTGGTATTTTGCGGACGGGTTTACTGGCGCTGATTCGATTGAGCAAATTGTGATGACTAATCCATATGTGGATGCGACGGTTGTTGACATCACTTTTGTAACGGCCGATGCGGAGCGTAGTCCCGAGCAATTGCAGGGCTTCGTATTGCCTGCAAACTCTGTAGTCGCATTATCAATGGATAAACAGGGTGCACGAAATGAACAGATATTGGCAGTGTCGATACATGCTTCTTCTGGTCGCTTAGTGGCTGGTCGAGTGCAACATTATTTAGGTCAAGGTCGCCTTGGTTATTCAATGAGCCTTGGTGCTCATGCCATGAGCACGCAGTGGTGGTTTAGTAATGGTGAAAAGATTGCTGGCAACACAGAGAGTCTTGTCATTTACAACCCGAGTAGTCGTGATCGCTCGCTCAGCATTGTCTTTATGAACGGGAGTGATTCGGCGAACAGTATCGATCCACTTCTCATTACCGCGCCTGCTCATCGCGTTACCACTGTCGACACTGGTTCCATACCAAGTTTGCCTGGCGGCAGATATGGAATCATCGTGTCGACAAATGACAAAGACTTGGGTGATTCACTCGGTGTCGTTGTTGAGCAGGTCATCAATCGTCGCGATGGCAACAGAGTAGGAACATCTGTCGTTCTTGGGGCACCGCATAATTCGGGGTCAACAACGTGGAATGTGCCAAGTGGTATCACTGCCGGCGACGATGTGTTGCAGGTCATGAACACAACTTCGCAAGAAGCGACCGTGAGCGTGCTACAAGTTGGTCCGGCTGGCGCTGTGGTGTTGGGCGGACTTGAATCTCTCGTGCTGCAAGCTGGCGGAGTGTTGTCAATCGGAGTTCCTCCAGGACTTCCCGACGCGCAGATTATCGTGCAAGCAACAGCAACGGTCGTTGTGCAGCGACTGTTATTGCGAGGCCATGGTCTCTTCGGTCGAAGTGCCGTTCTCGCACTGCCTCACTTACCTTCGCCTCAACCTGTTGAGTCGTCACCGTGATTCGATTTGTGGTTGTTGGTGCTGTAGTCGTGGTCGCATTGCTGGCCAACCTGTGGCAACGCAAACGACAAGTTGATGCTCCGACTCAAGGAACAAGCGAGGTTCCTTCCCAAGTCGATAGGGCAGATTTTGTGCGGCCTGACTCACCATGGTTGGTTCTGGCTTTTACTTCTGCAACCTGCCAAACATGTTCTGATATCGAGCGAAAAGTTCGGGTGCTAGAAACGAATAGCGTCGCAATTCAAATATTGGAATACACAGCAGAGCGAGAACTGCATGCGCGCTACAAGATTGACGCAGTTCCTGCCGTATTGATGGCAGATTCAAATGGGGTGGTGCAGGCAAATTTTTTGGGACCAGTATCAGCTACTGACCTCTGGGCTGCCTTGGCGAGAGTGCGCGACTCAGTCGCGTAGTTGGGTTGGCAAATCGTGCGACGTTTCGCCTTCGGTGCGGCGTGTTGGCTGACCGAGACCCTGTTGGACCAATCTAGAAACCATCGCGCCATCAATAGTTTCGTTGTCGAGTAAAGACTGAGCAACGAGATCAAGACCTGCGCGATGCTTTTCAAGCATCACACGAGCACGTTTTTCTTGTTCGAGCAATATACGACCGATCTCTTCATCGATCTTGCGTGCGGTCTCGTCCGAGTATTCCCGTCCGCTTGTCATTAAGTCTTCGCCAAGGAAAACTTGTTGCTGACCTGACCAAGCCATTGGACCAACTGCATCGCTCATGCCCCATTCGCGCACCATTCTGCGTGCAATTCCTGTGGCCTGTTCGAGATCGTTGGCGGCGCCACTATTGAGTGAACCGAACACCATCATCTCGGCAACTCGGCCTCCCATTGCTTTACAGATCACATCTTGGAAGAATTCACGTGAGTAGGTGTGTCGTTCTGCTGGCAGTGTCCATGTGACACCAAGTGCCATTCCGCGGGGGAGAATTGTCACTTTGTGTAGTGGATCGCTGTATGGCAAGACCGTTGCAAGAACGGCGTGTCCACCCTCGTGGTATGCGGTGGCGCGTTTCTCTTCTGCGTTCAACACAAGACTTTCACGACTTGCACCCAGTACAACTCGGTCACGCGCATTCTCGAAGTCGATGCGTTCAATATGTGTTGAGCCTCGGCGAACTGCAAAGAGTGCGGCTTCGTTGACCAAGTTGGCCAAGTCGGCTCCGCTCATACCCGGTGTAGCTTTAGCCATCGTGTCGAGATCGACATCCTGACCCATGCGCTTACCGATGGAGTGCACCTTCAGAATTGCCAATCGTTCATCTGACTCTGGCAACGGCACGATTATTTGACGATCGAAGCGACCTGGGCGCAATAGTGCAGCGTCCAAAATGTCCGGGCGATTAGTTGCTGCCAATACGACGATGCCTTCCGTGGCCTCAAATCCATCCATTTCGGCAAGCATTTGGTTGAGCGTTTGCTCACGTTCGTCATGTCCGCCGCCCAAACCTGCGCCTCGCTTGCGTCCGATCGAGTCGATTTCGTCGACAAAAATAATTGCTCGACCCATCTTTGATGCTTGTTGAAAGAGGTCGCGCACGCGGCTTGCACCGACGCCAACGAACATCTCCATAAAGTCAGAGCCGGTAACAGACAAGAAACCAACTCCTGCTTCGCCTGCGACCGCTCGAGCAAACAGTGTCTTACCGGTGCCCGGAGGCCCAACGAGCAGGATTCCTTTTGGAACACGTGCGCCAATTTCTTTGAAGCGCTCTGGCGTTCGCAAGAAGTCAACGACTTCTTTGATCTCTTGTTTGACGCCTTCATAACCAGCAACATCGGCAAAGGTTGTAACCGGTTTGTCAGCATTGAAATTCTTGGCGCGACTGCGGCCGATCGACATGATGCTTCCGGCTTGACCCATTGCGCGACGCTGCATCCAGATAAAAAAGCCCATGATCAACAAGAAGGGCAGCAAAATTGGAATCAGGCTCGTGAAAAAGTTTCCTTGCGGTGTTGAATAGTCGTAATCAACATTTTTTGACTTTAGTAATTGCTCGTCGGCATCCGAGAGAGTGACCGCGCCAGTTGTGGTAAACGTTTCACCGTTCGCCAGATTGCCACTGATGATGTTGGAAAGGTTGTTGATTTTGACGGATGTGACCCGGCCATTGGATACTGCTTCAAGGAACTGCGTATAGGTGTATTTGGTGACAGTAGTGGTGGGAATGAAACGTGGACCTACGATCAGTGCCGCAGCGACAGCAACAAGCGCCCACACGGCCCATCTCGGCATCGAAGGTCGTTCTTTGCCCGATGGATCAACACTAGGTTTTAGCGATTTACCCAGCATGCCTTTACGGGACTGGCGCGGTTGGTGAGGCTTTGAAGAACCAGTTGGTTTTGATGGAGGAGGAGGAGGGGGCAATTTGCTCATGAGGCAATGATACGGGCACATGTAGCACTGTTGAACAGTCCCTCAAATTGTGTACCTACACGATTATTGTGGGCGTATGGCTCGTCACTGTTCTCGTTCTACATGTTCGCAATCAGCTGTAGTAACGCTGACGTACCAATATGGACGGGCGTTGGTGTGGATTGATGACCTCGCAGTTGATCGCGATCCACATGCCTATGACCTGTGTCTCCGTCATTCGCAGCGATTTGTGGTGCCAACTGGTTGGCGTCTTGAAGACCGCCGTGATCGTTTCACCATGGTTATACCAAATCGTCTAGCGGGATGACTCCGGCACCTTGGCCGCCGCCAAGCGTTGAACCAACTCAGAAACGCTCGGCGCTTTCGATTTTGTTTTTGTGGCTTGGTTGCTATTCGGTAGCTGTAGTACTCAGCATCGTGGTGACGCCAAGTGACATCAGCGGTGGTGATAGCGCTGCGACCGATAATCCGACCATTTGGGTTTTAGCGCTCTCGGCACTTGGGCTGTGGCTGCCCTTTATTTTTATGTTGCGATGGGTTGCTCGTCGCGCAGGCACCGATCTGCGCACATACTTTGGGCTGAGGTTTGTAAAAATCGATTGGTTGGGGATTCCACTAGGGATTTTTTGTCAGGTCGTACTAATGAATGTCATCAACTGGCCACTTAATAAGTGGTGGCCCAGCACATTCAACTCTCAACGCATTGAAACTCGTGCGCGCGACATGGTAGATGCCGCACATGGCGCATGGTTCGTGGTGCTGTTTCTGGTAGTTGTCGTTGGCGCGCCGTTTGTAGAGGAGCTGGTGTATCGCGGTTTTATTCAGGGCGGATTACAAGCGCGACTTGGTTCGACTTGGGCATTGATTATTACTGCAGGATGGTTCACCGTCGTGCATCTTGAGCCAATCGAATTTCCGGGACTTTTTGCTTTCGCCGTTGTGCTTGGTCTGTGTTATCGGCGGACTCGACGATTGGGTCTATCGATGGTCACCCATCTGGCATTTAACGCAACAGGATTGTTGCTCGTAGCCCTCTCCTAAGATGATTGCAGTATGAACCACGACGACATTGGTGGTGAGGCGGCTATCGCATCAGATACAGAGGGCTTGTCATTGAATAAGCGCTCAACTATGTTGCGCCGTTGGTCGAGCCGGATTGAATCGAACGCCGATTACTGGAAACGACTCTCGACAATCATCGTGGTGGGCGGTGCCACAATATTTTTATTGCTGACATTACATCCAGAACTCATTTTGCGTGACAACACTCCAACTGGTGGCGACATGGGTGCACACGTTTGGGGTCCTGCATTTTTGCGCGATCACTTGCTTAATCACTTTCGTTTAGCAGGGTGGAGCATGGACTGGTATGCGGGGTTGCCCGTGTATCGCTATTACATGGTGGTCCCCGCGCTGTTCATTGTCGCACTCAATTTCGTGTTGCCGTATGGAATCGCAATCAAAATTGCGGCAGTGATCGGAATTTTGACATTGCCATATTGCACGTGGCTGTTTGGAAGATTCGCGAGATTCGCATACCCGATCCCCGAGATGTTGTCGATTGCAGCGACAATCTTTTTATATGACGAAAGTTTTACGATCTATGGTGGAAATATTGCGTCAACAATGGCTGGGGAGTTTTCGTTTTCGATTGCACTCTCACTGAGCATTTTGGGTTTCGCACTGGTGGCTCGCGGTCTCGAGACTGGCAAATATTTAGCTGCTGGATCAATTGTCGTTGCGTTGTCGGCACTCAGTCACGGAATTGTATTGCTGTTTGTATTTGGTGGTGTGGCATTGATGTTGTTGTTTTGGATTCAACGGAAAGCGGATGGGATCAGAGACAATACGTCAATTGTTTTCGGCGTAAAGGTCGTTGCTCTTGCGGTGCTGCTGTCGGCTTTTTGGGTGATTCCATTTGTCACAAGCCATGCATACATGACTGACATGAAATATGAACCACGACCGAGTGGTTCGAGTGATTCATTTTGGAGCATGTACTTTCCTCTGAATCCACTCTGGGACTCCATCATTATGTCGCTTGCATTGCTCGGCGCCGCGAGTCAATTCGTTCGCCGGCAGAAGATTGGTATGTGGATGGGTGCCTACTGCGCAATACTCGCCGCAGGCGTATATTTTGCTCGTGGTGGATTGCCGGTAATTGGCTTGCTGTGGAACCCACGGATACTGCCGTTCTTCTATCTGCTGCGCTACTTTCTTTTTGCAATCGGTATTTATGAGGTTGTTGTGTTTGCGGCACGTGTTTTGTCGCTCGAGAGAGTGGCGCGACAAGCTTTGTCGCAGAGCGAGGACAATGGGACGTTGCAGATTGCCCAAATTGCGTTATCGCGCACCAGGGTTGCTTTTAACTTGAGCGTGTTGGCGGCATTTGTTGTCGCTACATTTTTGGTGATCGGATTTCGCTTTCAAGAATTGCCATTCGGGAGTATTCAGACTGATGCTGCTGGCAAATCCGAATATGTTTGGGGTCCAATTCGTGGTGCATCGTCCAACGATGGCTTTGTTGATGGTTGGGCTCGCTGGAACTTCACTGGCTACGAGGGCAAGTCGGCATATGGCGAATACCACGATGTGGTGATGACGATGAAGTCATTGGGTGCAGACCCAACTCAAGGTTGCGGTAGGGCTGTGTGGGAAAACAATGGCGATCTCAATAAATACGGAACAACAATGGGGTTGATGCTCCTGCCGTTTTGGACAGACGGGTGTATTGGCTCGATGGAAGGTCTGTTTTTTGAGGCTGCGGGCACGACTCCGTATCACTTCATCACTGCAGCAGCGATGTCCAAACAGAGCAGTAACCCAGTACGCGAATTGCGTTACGACAACAACGACGCCGCAAAGGGTATTGCGTACATGCGTGCGCTCGGCGTTAAATACTTCATGGGTTTTACACCAGAGGCGGTTACTGCGGCATCGGCGCAGGAAGGACTCGTGAAAGTTGCACAGTCTGGACCGTGGGTTATTTTTCGGGTCAGTGAAAGTGATTTGGTTGTTCCGCTCACTGTGCAACCCGTTGTTGTTTCGATGGCGAGTGGAGACCCGCGAGAGCGTTGGCTTGAAATTGGTACTAGTTGGTTTCAGCATTCCGACGAATGGTCCGCTCTACCGGCCGATGCTGGTCCACGGGAGTGGCAACGTATTGATACCAGAATTGATCTCGCTCGTCGTGAAGGTGAGCCAGGTGCATCGGGTCGGCGAGTAGACATCATGACTCCGGATCAAGCGATACAGCCGGTTGCATTACCACCAGTTGTGGTGAGCAATGTTGTGCAGGGTCAAAGCGATGTGTCGTTTAGCGTTGACAAAATTGGTGTGCCGGTTTTGGTGCGCGTGAGTTATTTTCCAAACTGGAAAGTTGAGGGCGCGACCGGTCCGTTTCGTGTAGCACCGAACATGATGGTGGTGATTCCCACCAGCAACACCGTGAAGTTGCATTACGGCTCTACATCGCGCGATTACTTGGCGTATTTATTGACCTTTGTCGGTATTGGAGTGCTAATACGCAGGCGACGCCGAATGAGAAGAGAATTTCAGTAGTCTCTTAACTCGTGCCAGATCTCAACGCAATTGTTAAGGCTTACGACATTCGAGGAATTGTGCCCGAGCAGTTAGATGCGTCAGCTGCTTATGCGTTCGGCGTGGCATTTGCCAAATTTACAAATGCCAGTTCCATCGTTGTTGCCCACGACATGCGACCAAGCGGTCCGGAGCTTTTGGATGCTTTCCAACGTGGTGCAATTGCGCACGGAGTAGATGTCACCAACGTTGGTCTCGCGTCAAGCGATTTGCTGTATTACGCATCGGGCAAGTTCAACATGCCAGGTGCGATGTTTACTGCTTCGCACAACCCTGCTCAATACAACGGCATCAAGTGCTGTCTTGCCGGTGCCCGTTCGATTGGTATCGACAATGGCTTGCGAGAAATGCTCGTGACCGCAACTGCGGTTTTAGATGGCAAGGAGCCAACACGTGCAGTCAAGGCTGGAACACTCAGCCATATCAACTTGCTTTCCGAGTTTGTTGACCATGTTGTTAAATTCATTCAGGCAGACACCTTGCGTCCACTAAGAATCGTTGCCGACACTGCCAATGGAATGGGTGGTTTGGTCGTGCCAGCAGTTTTTGAGCGGCTCAGTGCATTCGAACTTGAAGTGATGTACGGCGAATTGGACGGAACATTTCCCAACCATCCCGCCGATCCACTGCAACCTGCAAACCAGCGAGACTTGCAAGCCAGAGTGCTTGCAGGTGGGTTCGATGTCGGTCTGGCGTTTGACGGCGATGCTGACAGAGTATTTGTTGTGGATGAACAAGGTCGAGGCATGTCGGGCAGCACGACGACAGCGCTACTTGCAACACGATTCCTGCGCACTCACCCTGGCGCAACCATTTTGTACAACCTCATTTGTTCCCGCGCTGTGCCAGAGGTGATCGCCGAACTTGGTGGAAAAGGTATTCGTACAAAAAATGGTCATAGCTTCATGAAGCAGATCATGGACGAAACCGGAGCAGTATTTGCCGGCGAACACTCAGGTCACTATTACTTTGCCGACAATTATCGTGCTGACAGCGGATTGATTGCGACGATGGGTGTCTTGGGCGAGATGTGCCACACCGGCAAGTCTCTTTCGCAAATGCGCGAACCACTCGAGCGCTACGCATCAAGCGGAGAAATCAACACAACGGTCGACGACATCCATGCCGTCATTGAGCGAATTGCGCTCGATTATTCGTCGTGCACGCAAGATCGAGTGGACGGACTAACAGTTGACTGTGGGTCGTGGTGGTTCAATGTGCGGGCCTCTAACACCGAGCCGCTACTGCGGCTCAATCTTGAGGCATCGACGCGCGACGAATGTGACGAGCATGTGGTTGAGCTACTCGCCAGCATTACTGCTTAAGCGCACGGCAGTACAATGAGCATTATGTCACTCGATGCAAAATTGCTCCAGATCTTGGCCTGCCCGCAAGACAAGGGTCCACTGTTTTACTTTTCGTCTGACGCCTTTTTGTATAACCCACGATTGCAGCGTAAATACAACATTGTTGAGGGTATTCCTGTGATGTTGATCGACGAAGCAACCATTGTGGACGCAGTAGAGCACGAGGGTCTTGTGCAACGAATTGCCCAAGAGCACATTGCTCCAACATTTAGCTAACGCGGGTCTTTTGACTTAAACAGATCACCGTTTTCGTCTAGGATGAATGTTCTAGATGGGCCAAACTAATCCCGTGCCAGTTGGCCAGGGCTCATCGACTTCCACTCATGTACACGTACAAGTACACGTACAAGTACACGTACACATAACAAAGGAAACCGTATGACTTCATTTGCCCAACGTCGTGATTTTCGCGTCGCCGATCTCTCCCTCGCACCATTTGGTCGCAAAGAGATTCACCTAGCCGAACACGAAATGCCAGGTCTTCGCGCATTGCGCAAAGAGTATGGCAAAACCAAACCACTTAAAGGTGCCCGCATTTCTGGCTCGCTGCACATGACCATTCAGACTGCGGTGTTGATCGAAACACTCACCGAGCTTGGCGCAGAAGTGCGTTGGGCGAGTTGCAATATTTTTTCGACGCAGGATCATGCAGCTGCTGCAGTTGCAGTTGGGCCAAACGGTTCTGTCGAAGAGCCCAATGGGGTACCCGTATTTGCTTGGAAGGGCGAGACGCTCGAAGAGTACTGGTGGGCAACTGACCAGATGATGACGTGGCCAGACGGCGATGGACCAAACATGATTTTGGACGACGGCGGAGATGCAACAATGTTGATGCACAAGGGTGTTGAGTATGAAGCAGCAGGTGCTGTTCCAGACCCAACGACTGCATCAAACCCAGAGTTGGCAATTGTGCTTGGACTCTTGCAACGCTCGCTCAAGACCGAACCAAAAAAGTGGACCACGATGGCAAAAGGCATCAAGGGTGTCACCGAAGAGACAACAACCGGAGTAAAGCGTCTGTACAAGATGGCCGAAAAGGGCGAGTTGCTCTTTCCTGCAATCAACGTCAATGACAGTGTCACCAAATCAAAGTTTGACAACTTGTACGGGTGCCGTCACTCATTGATTGACGCAATTAACCGTGCGACTGACGTGATGTTGGCTGGCAAGTTGGCAGTGGTCTGTGGTTATGGCGACGTTGGCAAAGGCTGTGCGCAAAGCTTGCGCGGTCAAGGTGCGCGCGTTGTGGTGACCGAGATAGACCCAATCAATGCATTGCAAGCAGCGATGGAAGGTTACGAAGTCAACACACTCGAGGCTCTTGTTTCAACTGCAGATGTGTTTGTAACAGCAACGGGCAACGAAGCAATTGTGACTGTTGATCACATGGCAAGGATGAAGCACAACGCAATTGTGTGCAACATCGGCCACTTCGATAACGAAATCGATATGGCTGGTCTTGCTCGTAGCGGGGCAACTCGTGATGAACTAAAAGCAGGTACCGACTTGTGGACGTTTCAAGACGGTCACGCAGTGATCGTGTTGGCTGAAGGTCGACTTGTCAACTTGGGTTGCGCAACAGGGCACCCAAGCTTTGTGATGAGTTGCTCATTCACAAACCAAGTCATTGCTCAGATGGAGCTGTTTAATAACACCGACAAGTACCCACTTGGCGTATACGTGTTGCCAAAGGCGCTCGACGAGAAAGTAGCAACGCTGCACTTGGGTGCGCTCGGGGCAGTGTTGACAAAACTTTCAGATGAGCAATCTGACTACTTGGGTATTCCGCACAATGGTCCGTTTAAGGCGGAGAACTACCGCTACTAGTTGACTAGTGTGCGACACCAGTTTATTTTGTAGGTCGGATCTGTAGGAGCGGAAGAGTTTTCGCGACTATTGGTCCGATTAAAACAGCAAACGCAATCGTGCCGATTCCGATTGAGCCACCCAAAGTAATTCCGGCAAGTAACACTGCAATCTCTACGCCTGTGCGCGCTTTGCCGAGATTGATCCCGCGTTTGGCAAGACCAACCATTAAGCCATCACGTGGTCCAGGTCCAAGACCTGCGCCGATGTAAAAACCAGAACCAATTCCGGTCACCACGATTCCGCCAAGCATTAAAAATATTCGCAGTGGCATTGCGTGTGCTTCGGGAACGATTGAAAGAAAGATGTCGGCTGTAATTCCTACCTCAACAGCGTTCAAAATGGTGGCGAGTCCTGGTGCTTGACGGAGTGGGATCCAGAGCAACATGACGAACGCGCTCGTGAGCACAATGGTGCGACCAAAGGGTAAACCGATGATCTTGCTCACGCCATCGTGAAACACGTCCCACGGCGGCAAACCCAGATTGCCGGCTTTTTGCATGCCAATTCCGGTTCCGAAAAGTGCAAGCCCAAACACACATCTGGTCAGTCGCTCGATCGGGCGATCTTTGAGCGGTGCAAGAAAATAATTTGCCACGCGCAAACACTAATGGTACGGAGGTGTAAATGTTGTACAGGCAGCGTTGCGAGGCGTGTGGTAGTCAAGCTCGGGTGCTGTGCGTCAAATGCCGGACACAACTGTTTGCAATGGCGCAACCCGAGTGCGATGCAGCAGTAGTAGCTGTTGCGTATGAGGGCATCGCACGCCGATTGATATTGAATCTCAAGTACCGCAATCGCCGACAAGTGGTTACGGTGCTAGCAGAATTGTTGGCGCAACGAATTTATCAACGACCTCATCAGGGTTTGCTGAGCAACTCAACTGATTTCGATATGGTGACTTGGGCACCGACCAGCACCGCACGAGTTCGTCGACGTGGTCACGATCAGGCAGAACTTCTTGCTCGCCGATTGGCCAGAGTGCTCGATGTGCCGTGCAGGCGACTTCTAATCAAGGTCTCGACGAATGTGCAAACGGGGGCATCTCGTGAACAGCGCTTGCGGGGTTCTGTGTACTCGGCGCGCAAAATGCGGGTTAACAGCCATGTAATTGTTGTCGATGATGTGGTTACGACGGGTACAACTCTGCGGTGTGCTGCAGACGCATTGCATAAGGTGGGTGCTCGGCAGGTGACCTGTGTGGCGGTTGCAAGCGCTCTCAGGCACGACCTCCGAAGGTAGGATTCAGGGTCTTATGGCACTTCTTGATCGCATTCTTCGTGCTGGTGAGGGCAAAAAGGTCAAGGCTTTGGCCGACATCATTCCCGATATCAACGCTCAAGAACCAGAGATACATGCGTTGTCGGATCAGGAGCTAAAAGGCAAGACCGCTGAGTTTCGATCGCGTATTGAGCGCGGTGAAGACACCGATGACTTATTGGTCGAAGCGTTTGCTGTGGTTCGCGAAGCTTCTTTACGAGTTATTGGCCAGCGCCACTACGACGTGCAGATGATGGGCGGAGCTGCGTTGCATGCTGGCTGGATCGCAGAGATGCGCACGGGCGAAGGTAAGACGCTCGTGTCAACTTTGCCTGCATATCTCAATGCGTTGCCGGGTAAAGGTGTTCACCTAGTAACCACTAACGATTATCTGGCCCAACGCGACTCGGAGTGGATGGGTCGTATCCACCGTTGGCTTGGTCTTGAAGTTGGGCTCGTGATTCCCGGCATGCGTACATCTGCGGCAGAGAAGCGCATCGACTACTTGGCCGACATCACTTATGGCACAAACAACGAATTTGGTTTTGATTATTTGCGTGACAACATGGCTGGTACTAAGCAAGAGAAAGTTCAGCGCGGTCATTACTTTGCAATTGTTGACGAAGTTGACTCGATCTTGATTGACGAAGCTCGAACTCCATTGATCATTTCTGGACGTATCGCCGATGCAGCTAAGTCGTATTACCAATTTGCCTCGATCGTGAGATCGCTCAAGCGCGACAGTGACTATGAAGTCGAAGAAGACAAGCGTGTCGTCGTGCCGACTGAGGCCGGTATTGAAAAGGTAGAACAGCAACTTGGCATCGCCAACCTGTATGACGAAGTACAGCAAAACTTGGTGCACCAATTGCAAGTAGCGCTTAAGGCTGCGGTGTTGTATCAACGCGATAAGGACTACATCATTCAAGATGGTGAAGTAAAAATCGTCGATGAATTTACGGGCCGAATTCTTGAAGGTCGTCGTTGGAGCGAAGGTATTCACCAAGCGGTGGAGGCCAAAGAGGGTGTCAAGATCAAGGAAGAAAATCAAACGCTTGCGACTGTGACATTGCAAAACTATTTCCGCATGTACGACAAGCTTTCCGGGATGACCGGTACTGCACAAACTGAGGCAGCAGAGTTGATGAGCACCTACGAATTGCAGGTTGTGTCCATCCCAACCAATCGTGAGATGGTGCGTATCGACCAGCCTGACTTAATTTTTAAGACCGAAGCCGCAAAGTTTAAGACGGTTGTTGCTGATATTGAAGAGAAATACAAAAAAGGGCAACCAGTATTGGTTGGTACTGTCAGTGTCGAGAAGAGCGAATTGCTGTCACGCGAACTCGATAAGCACGGCATTAAACACGAAGTTCTTAATGCCAAGCAGCACACGCGCGAAGCTTCAATTGTTACGCAGGCTGGCCGCATGGGCAGTGTCACCGTTGCGACCAACATGGCTGGCCGCGGAGTCGACATTATGCTCGGCGGAAATCCAGAGGGGCTTGCTCGCGCGAAGGTATTGCAAGAGGGCTTTGATCCAGACACGCTGCTTGATGAATTTGCTTTGGCAATACCGCTCGAACAAATGCCCGACGAATATCGCCAAGCTCGCGCGGCAGCACAAAAGCGCTACGCCGATTCGTTGGATGAGTTCATGGCTTCGTGCAAGATCGAGGGGGACAAAGTACGAAGTGTTGGTGGACTTTATGTGCTTGGCACCGAGCGCCACGAGTCGCGACGTATCGACAATCAGTTGCGGGGTCGTTCTGGCCGACAGGGCGATCCGGGCGAGAGCCGTTTTTACTTAAGCCTCGACGACGAACTTATGCGCCTGTTCGCAACTGGGGCATTGAGTTGGGTGATGGGGCGAGCACTGCCAGACGACGAAGCGATTGAAGCCAAGATGGTGACAAAGGCCATTGAGCGCGCTCAAACAACAGTCGAACAACGCAACGGCGAGATTCGCAAAAACGTTCTCAAATACGACGAAGTAATGAACGAGCAGCGCAAGATTATTTATCAACGCCGCGACCAGATTCTTGAAGGGCTCGATCTCAAAGTTGCGGCAATGGAATATTTGGCAGAAGCCGTTGACTCGTTGATCGATAGTCATTGTGTGTCAGATGCAAACGATGAATGGGATCTAGACGGTTTGGCTCTCGAACTCGTTTCATTTTGGCCATCAACAGTGACTAGTCACCGTCTTGAGCAGTGTGCAGATACAGACGAGATGTACGACCTCGTGATGGCAGATGCGTCAATTTTTTATGCGGCCCGAGAAACAGAAATGGGCGAGACGACTATGCGCGAGATTGAGCGTCAGGTGATGCTCCGCATTATCGATCAGCGTTGGCGCGAACACCTCGAGGAGATGGACTATCTCCAAGAGGGCATCAACTTGCGGGCGATGGGTCAAAAAGATCCACTCACCGAATGGCAACGTGAAGGTTTTGAGATGTTCGGAACCCTGATGAAGGGTATTGCTCAAGATTTTGTCAAATACGTAATGCATGTGCAGGTTGTGAAAAATGAATCGCCTGTGTTGCATGTGAGCAATCTTCAAGAATCATCGTTTGATACCGAGGCCGACGGTAGCTTTGCCGCGATTACTGCAGCAGAAACTGGCGTGCCGATACAGTCTGAGCCAGCACCTAAGACGATTGTCAAGTCGGCCGATGACTGGTCGACAACGCCGCGCAACGCGGTGTGCCCTTGCGGTTCGGGCAAGAAGTACAAGTTGTGCCACGGGCGCAACTAATTTTCCTCTATTCACTATGCGCGATTTTTCCAACGACCTTACCGAAATTCGGCGACGTGTTAGCGAAGCCTTTGTCTATCTAAAGGTCGAAGATGGCGGCGAGCGAATGAAGGTTCTCGAGATTGATGTTGCTCGACCAGATTTGTGGGACGACCAAGACAATGCCAAAAAAGTGAATACCGAATACGTCAATCTCAAAGCAGACCTGGACGAATTTGCACAGCTATCTGGATCAGTAGACGATCTTGAGGTGCTGCACGAAATGGCGCGCGAAATCGACGATGCAAGCCAAGAACCAGATCTCGAAAATGGCATCAACGGCGTGCGCACAAAACTTGATGCGCTTGAGTTGCGCAGTCTGTTTACCGGCGTACACGATGAGATGGATGCAATTGTGCAGATCAACGCAAAAGACGGCGGTGTCGATGCCCAAGACTGGAGCGAGATGCTCTTGCGTATGTATACGCGATGGGCGGAACGCAGCAATTTTGGTATTGAGATTGGAGATATCTCACTTGGCACCGAAGCAGGTATTTTGTCGGCCGACTTCACGGTGCGGGGCAGATACGCATATGGGTTACTTACATCTGAGCGTGGCACGCATCGTTTGGTACGAATTAGCCCGTTCGACAACCAGGGTCGACGTCAAACAAGTTTTGCCAGTGTGCAAGTATGGCCAATCCTCGAAGAAGCCGACGTTGAAATTAATGAAACGGATATTCGGATGGAAGTGTTCCGGGCATCTGGTGCCGGTGGCCAGCATGTCAACAAGACTTCGTCTGCCGTGCGACTCATTCACGAACCGACAGGCCTAGTTGCATCGTCTCAGCAAGAACGTTCACAATTACAAAACCGCGAAAGTGCCTTGAAGCGTCTCAAGACGATGGTTGCATCTCGAATCGAAGAAGAGCGTGACGCTGCAATGAAAAAAATTGCAGGCAAGCCATCGGCTATTGGCTGGGGTAGCCAGATTCGCTCGTATGTCATGCAGCCGTATCAGATGGTGAAAGATGTGCGCACCGAGATTGAGAGCGGAAACATTGCTGGGGTTCTCGACGGAGATCTAAATCTCTTCATGGAGGGCTACTTGAGGTGGCGCCGTGCAAACTCCGATTCATAAACTAAACTGACTTTTCGTCGCCTGGAAGGGGCCCCATGATCCGTTTGGAAAGTGTGACCAAGAGGTACGGCACCGACACGGTGGCCGTACGGGATGCAAGTTTCGGTATCGCTAAAGGCGCCTTCGTATTTTTGGTTGGACCATCCGGATCTGGCAAATCGACGTTGTTGCGACTGATTAATCGTCAAGAGCAGCCCGAGCGTGGCGCCGTGTGGGTTGCTGGGCAAAATGTCAATGAGATGGCCGAGTCGCGGATTCCGTATCTGCGCCGCAACATGGGCAACGTATTTCAGGACTACAAGTTGTTGCCCAACAAGACTGTTTTTGAAAATGTTGCGTTTGCACTCGAGGTCATTGGTAAGCCTCGACATGTGATCAATCGTCAGGTGCCAGTAGTGCTCGAGTTAGTTGGTCTTGCTGGCAAGGAAGATCGCTTTCCAGAGCAGTTGTCGGGCGGAGAGCAACAACGTGTGTCGATCGCGCGTGCATTTGTTAACAGACCGCTCATCATGTTGGCCGATGAGCCAACCGGCAACCTCGACCCAGCAACGGGCGAGGGCATCATGGCGCTGTTGGAAGAGATCAATAGCACTGGCACCACAGTGGTGATGGCAACACACGATCATCGCGTGGTGAATGCAATGCGTAAGCGCGTTATTCAACTTGACCGCGGTGTCATTGTGCGCGACCAAGAGCGCGGGGTATACGAATGATCGCCCGCATTGCATACGCATTTCGCGAAATGTGGGCAAGTTTTAGGCGAAACCTCACGCTTACTGTCGCGGCAATCCTTACGTCGGCCATTGCGCTGCTGTTGGTGGGTGCAACGTTTTTGATCCAACGCGCATTCGACAATCTGCTTGTGCAGTGGCGTGGCGATGTTGAGATGATTGTGTTTGTGCGCAGCGACGCAACACCCGAACAAATCTCCTTGATTGACCAAACAATTAAGGCTGCGCCAACGATCATTGATGTTGAGGAGTTGCGGTATCTCGACAAAACACAAAGCTATGAAGAAGCAAAGCGTATTTTTGTGGGCGATCCTGTCACTTTGAGTCTGTTGACTCCCGACAACATTCCGTCGCAGTTCAAGGTTGTGCCAATTACTCAGGATCCAGAACTTGTGCGTAGTTTGAGCGAACAGTATCGATCGTTGCCTGGCGTGCAAGATGTTGCTCTTGCCGAAGACGAATTTCAGGTGATCTCGACGCTGTCTCGTTTTGTGCGTACCGTTACGTTGGTGATGTCGCTTGTCTTGTTGGTCGTAGCGGTAGGACTGATCTGGAATACGATTCGCACAGCAATGTTTGCGCGCAGGCGTGAAATAGAAGTGATGAAATTGGTCGGTGCAACAAACTGGTTTATCAGGGTTCCTTTCATGCTCGAAGGCTTATTACACGGTTTGCTTGGTGGTATTGCATCCTGCGGCGGGCTTTGGGCACTCAACTCTGCATGGACCAATGGCGTTGCTGGGTTTAAGCCAGGCACAGGAATCAGTTCGCTCGTTGTCCCGTCTAGTTATTTGACGGGAGTGATGCTGATGATTCTTGCAATCGGTGCGCTTGTTGGTGCAATCGGATCTGCAATCGCGGCTTCACGATTCTTGGATGTGTAGCGCGATGTCCGCGAAGGGGAAATACACAGAGATCATTTATGAGGTCAGCGACAACATCGCTACTGTGACTTTGCATCGTCCAGACAACATGAACGCCTTTACGGGCGTGATGATGAATGAATTGTTGCAAGTCTTTGACGAAATTGATGCAGATGACAACGTGCGTGCAGTGATCGTTACAGGTAGCGGCCGTGCTTTTTGTGCAGGTGCCGACTTATCGCACGGAGCAGACACATTTAGCGACGGCAAGTTGAGCGGCCAAACACCAACATCGGTGCGTCGCGATGGTGGTGGCATGGTGACTCTGCGCATGTTTAAGTGCAATAAGCCAATCATTGGTGCAATAAACGGCGCCGCCGTTGGTATTGGTGCGACGATGACGTTGCCAATGGATATTCGTATTGCGGCTGATTCGGCCAAAATTGGCTTTGTGTTTACTCGGCGCGGCATTGTGCCCGAAGCATGCTCGTCGTGGTTTTTACCGCGACTAGTGGGTATTTCTCAGGCCCAGGAATGGGTGTTAACCGGACGAGTCTTTTTAGCCGACGAAGCAATGCGTGGTGGGCTTGTGCGCAGTATCCATCCGCAGGCAGAGCTGCAGCAAGTTGCTCGGGAGCTTGCGAAGGAAATTGTCGACAATGCTGCTCCGGTTTCAGTGGCACTGGCCAGGCAGATGATGTGGCGAATGCTTGGTGCATCACACCCGATGGAAGCGCATCGCGTTGACTCTCGGGGTATTCAAGAGCGCGGGCGTTCTGCCGATACTCGTGAAGGAGTGATGAGTTTTCTGCAAAAGCGACCTGCGGTCTTTAACGACAAGGTAACTACAGATATCCCCGATATTTTTGTGGATTGGGAAGAACCAGAGTTTTTCTAGTTCATGAGTCTTTTTGAAGAAGTCGGCGGATCGCAATTCTTTGATCGATTAGTCGAGCGTTTTTACGAAGGTGTTGCAACAGATGATGTATTACTGCCGTTGTACCCAGAGCAGTCCGACTTGAGTGGAGCAAAAGAACGACTTACTTTGTTCTTGCAACAGTATTGGGGCGGCCCAACAACATATAGCGACGAACGCGGGCATCCTCGATTACGACAAAGGCATTTTCCATTTGTAATTGGTGAACGCGAAAGAGATCATTGGATGGTGCACATGATGGCTGCAGTAGATGAACTCTCACCGAATGATTCGGTGCATCAACGACTGACGGAGTACATGGCTATGGCGTCAACAGCCATGATCAATTCGCCCGGCGCAGCTATTTGAGGGCGTAACACGCAATTGCGGTAGCCGAGGCAACATTGAGCGAGTCAATTCCGACCGCCATGGGGATGTTGGTCAGAATTGTGCATGCTTCGAGCGCTGCGTCGCTCAAACCCTGGCGTTCAGATCCAAGCACAAGCGCCCTGGGTTGTGAGTCGTCAAGACGTACTTGCGCCATCGGCTCAACTTGCCTCGCATGGTGTTTTAGCGTCATGCCAACGACAGCAAAGCCACGACTTGCAAGTTGATTCAATGTGGTCGAAATATCAATGATGCGGGCGTAGGGCAGATGAAAGGTCGTTCCCATCGAGACACGCAATGCGCGGCGGGTGAGTGGATCACACGACGTTGTGTCGAGCAGCATTGCGTCCCATCCAAGGGCAACTGCGCTTCGTGCGATGGCACCAACGTTGCTGGGATTGTCGATGCAATCAAGAATTACGAGGCGTGTAGACGAATCTATTAAAGATTGTGCATCTCGCAATGCAGGACGGTGAAACACGCCGATTGCATCGAGCGGAACCCCAAGACCAGTGACCTCGCGGCGAATGTCGGCTGAAGCGCTCAGGGTGATGCCGCCATGCTGGGTGATGTCGGTAACGAAATCTTGTGCACATTTTGGGTCGCACAAGACAACGGAAGGTTTGCAACCAGCTTCGAGTGCGCGGCGCACAACGAGATCGCCTTCTGCAATAAACATTCCAGTTGATTCGAGGTTGTTGACTTGTGCGGCCTTGCGTTGCGCGATGGTGTTGAGTTGCCGTTCGCGCCAACGAAACGCGTTTAGCCGTTCGTCAGATGCATCGTCGACTTCGATAATCACGAAAAGTTATTTTAGAATTGCCATGGGAAGGCATCCCAGTTTGGGTCGCGCTTCTCGAGAAACGCATTACGTCCCTCTTCGGCTTCATCGGTCATGTATGCAAGCCGAGTTGCTTCTCCGGCAAATACTTGTTGGCCAACGAGGCCATCATCAATCAAGTTGAACGAAAACTTGAGCATTCGCTGTGCGGTCGGGCTCTTTGAATTGATTTCTTTGGCCCACTGCAGTGCTGTTGCCTCAAGTTCGGCGTGCGGTACGACGGCATTGACCATGCCCATGCGCTGCGCATCGTCGGCGGAGTATTCACGGCCAAGGAAAAAGATTTCTCGAGCAAATTTTTGGCCAACTTGTCGCGCAAGATATGCCGAGCCAAAGCCGCCATCAAAACTTGCAACATCGGCATCGGTTTGTTTAAAGCGAGCGTGTTCTTTGCTTGCCAATGTGAGGTCGGAAACTACGTGCAAACTGTGGCCACCGCCGGCAGCCCAACCTGGCACCACGCAGATCACAATCTTGGGCATGAATCTGATCAAACGTTGCACCTCAAGTATGTGCAGTCGACCGGTGCGACCTTGATTGATAGTGCTTGCAGTGTCGCCGTCGGCGTACTTGTAGCCGTCCTTGCCTCGAATGCGTTGGTCACCTCCGCTGCAAAATGCCCAACCACCATCTTTTGGCGATGGACCATTGCCCGTAAGTAGCACGCAACCAACATCGGTTGATTGGCGCGCGTGATCGAGAGCGACAAAAAGTTCGTCGACTGTTGCCGGACGAAAAGCGTTGCGCACTTCGGGACGATTGAACGCAATGCGCACTGTGCCGTGGGCGAGTGCGCGATGGTACGTGATGTCATTAAACGAGAAACCTTCAACCTCGCGCCAAGCTGTTGGATCAAAGATGTCGGAAACCTGTTTGGTGTTCACCGTTCTATCTTACAAACTAGACACGTTGGCGCGGTGGGCGTGCTCGGGGTGCTCGAGCAAAAACCGTTCCGCCCATTCTTTGGAGGTTGCATCCGATTGTTTTTTAGTCTGTGGGGCAGGCACTGTATCAATAGGGGAGTCAATGTGGTTCATCACCAGACGAACCGTTGTATCCATGTCACGAGTCAGTTGCTCGTAGGTGATGTCGAGCGGCACGATGTTGTTGTCGACAAAATATTTTTGCCACTGAGCATTTTCATCGGTGATGCGCGCAAGGGCGCCCACGATTGCGCCATCGTCATAGATGGGTTCCCGTTGCACTTCCATGTTGCTGTTCCACGACTCACTTTGGGATGCGCGAACAAATGAAATTGCCTGGCGGATCTCGTTTTGGCGCATGATGCGGACCCAGCGCACAGGGACTCCCCAATAATCTGTGTCAATGCCCTGATCAAGCATGTGGCGCTTGTATTGATTCCAATGCATTTTAATTCCGAACACACCATTTTGTGTGGTGTTGATTTCGGCAAGACGAGTGAGGTACGACAGGTAGGAGCGATGTGAAAAATACGAAATGTCTCGCCATGCCGATTTGCCAAGCAGTTTGCGAAGCGCACTCACAGGGAGTCGAGTTTGGGTGATCGTTGGCACGCCATACTTATCGCGAAAGCGCACAAAGTTTTGGGTGTGGATGTTGAGGTATTCCACTGGGGTGCCAGCGGCCAGCGTGCCACGCAGTATTGAGCACAACAGTGTTGAGCCGGTGCGCTCAACCGAGGCGACGACCAGCAACTTTTTAGTTTCCACGCCTCAGATCCTAGAAGAAAGGGTCATTGCTGATATCGTTTTGGCGCAGTAATCAGTAGCTAATTCCCCCAACTCAAGATTTTGGAGACTCACGATGACAACCCAACTCACTCTTGCCGACTGGACAAAGCGAGCAGGTCAACAAGTATCGCGCACTCAGTTGTTTATTGATGGCAAGTTTGTAGATGCGGCAAGCGGAAAAACATTTGAGTCGATTAATCCTCGCGATGGAAGCGTCATTGCACATATTGCTGAGGGTGATGTCGAAGACGTCAATCGTGCAGTTGCGGTTGCCAAGCGAACGTTTGATGCTCGCATCTGGAGCGAGATGGCGCCACTCGACCGCAAGAATGTGATGCTCAATTGGGCGCAGTTGATTCGCGATCATGCCGAAGAGTTGGCACTACTTGAAACTATGAACTGCGGCAAACCAATTAGCGATTCGCTCAACGTGGATGTCGCATCATGTGCCAACAACATTCAGTGGTACGCCGAAACTATTGACAAGTTGTACGGAGAAATCGCTCCAGTGCCGCGTGACTCAATCGCTCTGATTGAGCGCGAGCCTATGGGTGTTGTCGGAGCAGTAGTTCCGTGGAACTATCCACTCATCATTAGTTCATGGAAGGTTGGCGCCGCGCTTGCTGGTGGCAACTCGGTCATTCTGAAGCCAGCAGAGCAGTCACCATTGTCGGCGTTGTTGTTTGCTGAACTCGCAGTGCAGGCTGGTTTGCCTGCTGGCGTATTCAACGTGGTCAACGGCTTTGGCCCAAGCTGTGGCGGCACGCTGGGCAGACACATGGATGTCAACAAGTTGGCCTTCACTGGCTCGACCGAGGTTGGCAAATATTTCTTGAAGTACTCCGCCGAAAGTAATGCAAAAGCAGTTTCGCTCGAATTGGGTGGCAAGACACCACACGTGGTGTTGAGTGACTGCCCAGATATCGATGCTGCAGCATCGGCAATTGCATGGGGTGTGTTTTACAACGCTGGTCAAACGTGTCATGCCGGTACTCGCATGGTTGTTGACCAGAAGATTGAAGATGAGCTGTTGCAAAAGATTCAGGATGTCTCAAAGACAATCATGCCTGGCGACACCTACGACCCGAAGACCGCGATGGGAACAATTGTCGATCGCTCGCAGTTCGATCGCGTGAACGAGTACATCAACATTGGTAAGAGTGAGGGAGCAATCGTGCACACGGGTGGTTCGCCTGTCGAGCCAGTCAAGGGCGGCATTTTCATTCCACCAACAATCTTTAAGGGTGTGAAGCCGGGCATGCGCATCGAGCAAGAAGAGATCTTTGGTCCAGTACTTGGCTCTATTCGGGTAACAAACGACGAAGATGCAGTGCGCATTGCAAATGATTCGCAGTATGGTCTTGCCGCTGCGTTATGGACACGAGACGTGTCAAAGGCTCACAAGATTGCACGTCAATTGCGTGCAGGAACCGTATGGGTCAATACGTTTGACCGTGGTTCAATCACCACGCCATTCGGTGGATTTAAGCAATCGGGTACAGGACGAGATCGCTCGTTGCACTCAATCGAGGGCTATACCAACTTGAAAACAACTTGGATTCAGTTATGACAGGAGATCATATGCGTTGCGGATTTATCGGTCTAGGTCACATTGGCAAATTTTTGGCGGGCAGTTTGCTACGCAACGGGTTTGAGGTCACTGTGTACGACCTCAGCGCCGACGCAGCAGCGCCTCTCGTCGCCAAAGGAGCAAAGTTGGCTGGCTCGATCAAAGAGTTGTGCGACGCATCTGACACGGTGTTTACATGTTTGCCTTCGCCTCGCGCGATTGACGCTGTTGTTGCTGGTGCTGGTGGAGTGATTGAGTCACTTGCTGGTCGTGCAACTCGTGGGACCTGGATTGATATGAGCACTAATGACCAAGACGAAACGTTGCGTCTTGGCGCGATTTGCGAAGCAAAGGGAATCAATGTGCTCGAGTCGCCTGTAACTGGTGGAGTGCATAAAGCTGCACACGGAGATATCACCGTGCTCGTTGGTGGCGACGAAGCAGTTTTCAAAGCACACGAAAAGGCTCTCAACGCGATGGGGCGACCGGTGTTGTACATCGGCAAGTTGGGGAGTGCTGCAGTGATCAAAGTAATCACCAACATGCTGGCATTCATTCACTTGGTTGCAGCTGGCGAAGCATTGATGCTGGCGAAGCGCGGAGGTCTCGACCTCGGTGTGGCTTTTGAGGCAATTAAGCAATCATCGGGCAATAGCTTTGTACACGAAACGGAAAGCCAAGTGATTCTCAACGGCAGTTACAACATCAATTTCACCATGGACTTGGCACTCAAAGACATGGGTTTTGCATTGGGGTATGGCAAAGAGTTTGGTGTGCCACTTGCATTGGCGACATTGACCAACGAGCAGTTTGTGTTGGCAAAGGCTGCCTACGGCGGTGAAGCATGGTCGTCGCAAGTGGTCAAGTTGCTCGAAGATGCAACTGGTTCAGACTTGCGTGCTCCCGGTTTTCCTGCCGAATTGGAATAGGGTTCACCGGACGCAGTAGGTGTAGTTGGGGGGACGTATGGATCACGAGCAAACGCGCAAAGAGTTGGCTGCCGTATTTCGCTGGGCGGCCAGACTTAACTATCACGAAGGCATCGCCAATCATTTCAGTGCTGCGGTGAGCGACGATGGTCAAGATTTTTTGATCAACACTCGTGGTATGCATTTTTCGCGCGCACAGGCAAGTCGGTTAGCGTTAGTGACCACAACTGATCGATTGACTGACCCAGTTGCCGAGAATGTAGATGCAACGGCATGGGTTTTGCATTCATTTATCCATCGCAATGTGCCTCGGGCTCGGTGTATTTTGCACACACACATGCCTTATGCAACGGCACTTGCAAGTTTGAAAGATTTTGATTTTTTGATGCTGGATCAAAATGCGTGCCGTTTTTATAATCGCATCGCATACGACCGCCATTACGCAGGCATGGCACTCGATCCAACCGAGGGCGAGCGTGTGGCATCGCTTCTGACTGATGGCAAAGACATCTTGTTTCTTGCCAATCATGGTGTGTTGGTCGTAGCCGATACGGTGGCACAAGCCTTTGACGAGCTGTACTATCTCGAAAAAGCAGCCCAACTGCAGGTCCTCGCACTTTCTACGGGGCGCGAACTGCAACTAGTGGACAACGAGACAGCAGCCCTTGCGTGTAAGCAGTGGCGCGAATACCCAGGGGCGGCCGAGTTGCATCTTGTGGCCTTGATGGACATTCTTGATATCGAGTCAGCCGACTACATTGAGTAAGTCAGTAAAGCCCCCATTGTCTTAAGGAAAGCAGAGTTGCCGTTATGAAAGCAGCAGTGTGTCGCGAGTTTGGTAAGCCACTTGTTATAGAAGACGTACAACTTGCCGATGCTGGTCCAGGAGAAGTTCGAGTCAAAGTTTCAGCAGTTGCGATCTGTCATAGCGATATCACCTATGCAGAGGGTTCGTGGGGCGGGACATTGCCGGCCATATACGGGCACGAGTGCGCTGGAGTTGTTGAAAAAGTGGGTGCCGATGTTACGACAGTAAAAGTTGGCGAGCATGTTGTCGTCACATTGATTCGCTCGTGTGGGCACTGCCATGGTTGCAGCATGGGCAACCCCGTTACATGTTCGACTCAGTTTCCCCTCGACGCCAAGTCGCCAATCACCGATGCAAAAGGCAACTCGATTGTGCAGAGCATGCGCACGGGTGGCTTTGCAGAGTTTGTGCTTGTTCATGAGTCGCAGTGCGTCACGGTTCCAAAAAACATTCCGATGGCAAGTGCGTCGCTCCTCGCGTGCGGTGTTATCACTGGTTTTGGTGCTGTTACCAATACGGCAAAAGTTCCGGCTGGTAGTCACGTCGTTGTTATCGGCACTGGCGGAGTTGGTCTCAATGCGATTCAGGGTGCTCGCGTGAGTGGTGCGCGTACGGTTATTGCCATTGACATCGCCGACAACAAGATTGCGGCTGCCAAAGAGTTTGGGGCAACCGACGGTATTAATTCCAAGACCGAAAACGTTGCAGCGCGAGTACTTGAACTCACAGATGGTCGCGGTGCCGACTACGTGTTTGTGACCGTGGGTGTTAAATCTGCATTCGACTCGTCATATGGCATGCTGGCCAAGAGCGGATCGGTGGTGCTTGTGGGTATACCGGCTAGCGGGGTGATGTCAGAAATTGATCCTGGCACGATGGCTGCTTACAGCCAAAATATTCTGGGTTCAAAGATGGGTTCGGCTCGAATTCAAGTCGATATTCCAAACCTTGTTGGTTTATACAATCAGGGTCGAGTCAAATTAGACGAACTCGTCACCAAGACATATCCGATCGAAGAAATCAATGAAGCAATTGATGCGGTAAAGCGCGGCGAAGCACTTCGCAACGTGATTGTGTTCTAGGCGACTGCTCTCTAATGAAAATCGTCGACGTCAAAACATTTGTGGTGGGTAATCCACCTCCACGTTTTGGCGGTCGCTACTTTATTTTTGTCAAGCTCACCACTGACTCTGGCGTTACGGGGATTGGCGAGGTGTACACAGCTACCTATTCGCCACATCTTGTAGCCAAGATGGTCGAGGAAGTTGCTCAACGTCACGTAATTGGTAGCGATCCGTTCCATATCGAGATGATGTGGCGCAATGTATACGGTCGCGGATATTCATTGCGACCTGACCTCACAACGGGCGGCATCGTGAGTGGCATTGAAATGGCCATGTGGGACATCTGTGGCAAGGAGACTGGCAAGCCGGCATACGAATTGTTGGGCGGTCGCGTGCACGAAAAATTACGGGCGTACACGTATCTGTATCCACCCGTTGGCATCGATGTCTATGCAGATGACCCGGTGTATAGCGACCCCGATGCAGCAGCTGAGGCTGCGGTGCGTGAAGTTGAGCGCGGTTTTACTGGTGTCAAGTTTGATCCAGCCGGAAGGTATTCGGTGTTTGACGGTCGGCAGCCTGCGTTGCACGCAATTGACCTCTCGGTCAAGATGGTGCGAGCAGTACGCGAAGCAATTGGTACTCGGGCTGACATTTTGTTTGGGACTCATGGTCAGTTCACTGCGTCGGGTGCAATTCGACTTGCCAAGCAACTCGAAAAGTATGACCCGTTGTGGTTTGAAGAGCCGGTGCCGCCAGATTCACCAGAAGAAATTGCCAAGGTTGCTCGCGCAACCAGCATTCCTATTTCGGCAGGCGAGCGATTGACAACAAAGTACGAATTTCATCAGCTTCTCAAAACTGGCGCGGCATCGATTTTGCAACCAAACCTTGGTCGATGCGGTGGATTGCTCGAAGGTAAGAAGATTGCATCCATGGCCGAGGTGTATCACGCGCAAATTGCACCGCACCTGTATTGCGGCCCAGTTGTTGCCGCTGCCAACATTCAACTCGCCACGTGTACGCCAAACTTTTTGATTCTTGAAACTATTCAGGGGTGGCAGGGCTTCCATGCCGAACTCGTCAAAACGTCGATCAAGTTTGAGGGTGGCTTCATCATCCCACCAACCGAACCTGGTTTGGGTATTGAACTAAATGAGAAAGTTGCTCTCGCTAATCCATATACCGGCAGCGAGCTGCATCTCGAGATGAGTTCGGTACCAGCAACACTGTTGTAGTTTTCGATCATCATGTCTCTTTGTCGCGCGATCCCACTGTGGCAAGACGGTGTCGAGTTTGATGCAGCCACTCGTCGTGGCGCTGTAGGACGTGGCGCTGTTGATGGTGTTGTCGAATTCGATGTCGTCATTGTCGGTGGCGGCTACACCGGATTGTGGACGGCTTTTTATCTCAAGCAACTCGCCCCACAATTGTCGGTATCGATCGTTGAGTCACAATTTGTTGGGTTCGGCGGCAGTGGTCGCAACGGCGGTTGGTGCAGTGCATTTTTGCCCATGTCACCGAGCGAGATGTCGGCCGAACACGGTGCACAAGCAATGCGCTTTTTGCAAGACCAGATGTTTGCGACCGTGGACGAGATTGCTCGTGTTACTCAGTCAAATAATATTGACTGCGATTTTTATAAGGGCGGAACCATTACTTCGGCGTCAAACGCAGCACATGTCGAGCGACTGCATCACTACATAGACGACTGGCATGCCGCAGGGTTTAGTGATACCGATATGAGTTGGGAAAGTGCCGACCAAATTTCGCATCGTGTCGCAGTCCGGTCAACATTTGGCGGCATGTATAGCCCGCATTGCGCTGCAATACACCCGTGGAAGTTGGTGACAGGGTTGGCGCGAACAGTGGAGAGTCTTGGTGTCGTGATTTTCGAGGATTCGCGCGCAATTTCGATTGAGCCGCGCAGGGTAGTGCTTGAGCGCGGTGAAGTGCGTGCCAAATGGGTAGTCAATGCACTTGAGTCGTTTACTTCACAACTTCCAGCAGGCAAGCGCAAGATCGTGCCGTTGTATTCGCTGATGGTGGCAACCGAGCCGCTTTCAGAATCTGTGTGGCGTTCACTCGGTTGGACTCATCGAGAAACTTTTGCCGATGGCCGCAATATGGTCACCTATGCGCAACGTACGGCAGACGGCCGCATTGCATTTGGCGGTCGCGGTGCGCCGTATCACTTTGGTTCAAGTATTTCTGATTCGTATGACCGCAACACAACAATCCACAGTCGGCTCGAGCAAACTGTGCAAGAGATATTTCCTCAAGTGGCCGATGCACAATTCACTCACCACTGGGGTGGGCCTGTTGGTGCACCACGAGACTGGCATGCATTTGCCAATGTTGATGTCGCGACAGGTCTTTGTGCAGGTGGAGGATATGTGGGCGATGGTGTTGCATTGTCAAGTTTGGTGGGTCGAACACTTGCGCATCAGATTGTTGATACTGGTGATGCACTCACTCGATCTGCTCTTGTAAATCATCAGTCAAAAAAATGGGAGTTCGAGCCACTGCGTTGGCTCGGAGTCAATTCATTGTTGGCACTGACCGAATATGCAGACAAGGCAGAGCGGCGCACTCATCGACCAATGAAACGATTGCTCGCACTGCGCGATGGTTTATTGGGTTGAGGTTGGCATTTGTGCACCCTCGCCGTAGCGTCACAGATGTGAAGTCTTTTGCACTCGTCGCTATTCACATGGCCCATCATCACGTTCATCACGTGTCACGTCGGGCTCTTGTGTAGCGCATTCAAACTCTCACAAGTTTTTCACAGCCCGTCGGTTTATCCGGCGGGTTTTTTGTTTTTCTAGAGCAAGTTTCAACTAGCAGATCGAGAAAGCAGGAAGTAATGAACAGCGAAAACGCAACCCAAGATCAATCAAGGACAATGACAGATTTGGATTTTGACAAACTCAATGGATTGCTTGCAGTTGTTATTCAGGACGCGGTGACGCAACGGGTGCTCATGGTTGGATTTATGAATGCCGAGGCGTATGAGCGCACTCTTGAAACCGGATTTGTTGTCTTTTTTAGCCGCTCGCGCAACAAGTTGTGGATGAAGGGTGAAACGTCAGGTCACACGCTGCAGGTTGTGGCGATGTCTACCGACTGTGACCGCGACGCGTTGCTGATCACGGTTAAGGCAAATGGCCCCGGTGTATGTCATGAAGGATTTGAAAGCTGTTTCTCGCGCACGCGTGTCAACAACAACTGGATTGTTTCAGACCCTCGAACTTTTTCACCAACCGATGTATATAGCGACACGAAAGAGGCAGTCAAATGAGCAATGAACCAATTTTGAAACTTGGAATACCAAAAGGAAGCCTCGAGAATGCAACGGTTGATTTGTTTCGGCGTGCAGGTTTCCAGATCACTGTCAATAGTCGGTCATACTTTCCAGCCATCGATGATCCAAATATTGAGTGCATGTTGATTCGTGCTCAGGAAATGGCTCGATATGTGGAAGACGGCGTCTTGGACGCTGGGCTAACCGGGCTTGACTGGATTGCCGAAACCGGTGCGAATGTGCACCCGATTACCGACTTGGTGTATGCAAAGCAAAGCTTTGGTCGTGTGCGTTGGGTGCTGGCAGTACCCGAGCAGTCGGCTGTGCGCAGCGTTAAAGACCTTGAGGGCAAGATCATTGCCACCGAACTTGTTGAAACAACAAAGCGATACTTGGCAGCAAATGGGGTTACCGCAAAAGTCGAATTCAGTTGGGGAGCGACCGAGGTCAAGCCACCAATTTTGGCAGACGCCATTGTGGAAGTAACAGAGACAGGATCTTCGCTTCGTGCGAATAATTTGCGCATTGTTGAAACGGTGCTCGAGTCAAACACACAGTTCATAGCCAATACGGCATCGTGGCAAGATCCAGCCAAGCGTCAACAGATGCAAGACATTCAGATGCTGCTCGAAGGAGCGATCAACGCAATGGGCAAGGTCGGGCTGATGATGAACGTCGAGCGTTCCAGTTTGCAACAAGTACTAGACGTGTTGCCGGCACTGAAGACACCAACAATTTCAACGTTGGCTGATGAAAATTGGCTGGCACTAAACACGATTTTGGAGGAGAGTACAGTGCGCACGATCATTCCTCGGCTCAAACAGGCAGGCGCATCGGGCATTGTCGAATATCCACTCAACAAGATTGTCAACTAATGATTCGGATTCTCGAATACGGTGCAGCAAACACATTGCTCAAGCGGTCTGATGATCGATTGGCCCAGGCGCTAATCGATGTCAAACCAATCGTTGACGATGTGCGAAGTCGTGGTGATACGGCTGTGCGTGAATACGCGGCAAAGTTTGATGGCCTCGGCGACAGTGCTGGTGCAGATTTTGCTCTGGCAACAGGCGGCACGCTTGAGCCAGGTTTGCTGCAGGCGTTAGAGATCGCAGCGAGCAATATTCGTGACTTTGCTCAGCAACAACTTGTTCAGCCTTGGACTCAAACACGAGACGGTCGAACGCTTGGGCAAATTGTTCGACCACTTGAGTCTGTGGGTGTTTATATTCCCGCAGGTCGATATGCATTGCTGTCGACGATGTTGATGACAGTGATTCCGGCGCAGGTTGCAGGCGTTCGTGAAATTGTTGTGGTGTGTGCAAAACCAACACCCGAGATGTTGGCAGTAGCCAAGTGGCTCGGCATCGAAAGCATTCTGCAACTGGGCGGAGCGCAGGCAATTGCGGCACTTGCTTATGGCACCGAGTCAATAGGTAAAGTGCAACGGATCGTTGGACCAGGTAATGCCTATGTTGCCGCAGCAAAAAAGCTCGTTTCTGGTGATGTCGGGATCGATTTTATTGCTGGTCCAAGCGAGATCGTGATCGTGGCCAATTCTGGTAATCCGCAGTGGGTTGCACTCGACATGCTGGCCCAATGCGAACACGATGTAGATGCACGCGCAATTCTGCTCACTACATCTGTGGCATTTGCTACACAGGTGCAAGATGAGATTGCGGCCCAACTCTCAACGCTTCCAACGGCTGACGTTGCAACACAATCAATCGCTAAAAATAGTGCGATTATCGTCTGCGCAGATGATGCAGAGGTTATTGATCTGGTGAACGACATCGCCCCAGAACATCTCTCATTGCCCAACAAGCAACTGATCGATCAAATTCGAAATGCGGGTTCAATTTTTGTCGGGCCATTTAGTACCGAAGCAGCAGGTGACTACGCAAGTGGTCCAAACCACGTGTTGCCAACATCTGGCGTGGCAGCGCTTCGTGGTGGTCTGTCGGCTAATGATTTTGTCAAAGTCATCACGATCCAAGAACTCAATCAAGACGCACTCATGGCTCTCGTGCCAACGGTTGCCACTCTGGCTCGGGTTGAGGGACTTGAAGCGCACGCCAGAAGCGCTGAGGTCAGGCAGTGATGATTGTTCCTAAGCAAAGTGTGCGCAACATGCGTCCCTATTCGCCACCCACTCAGGGTCGGGGTGGCAAAATCCGTCTCGACTTCAACGAAAATACTGTGGGTTGCTCGCCTCGCGTGTTGGCTGCTGTTACACAGGCTCTCACCGAAGAAAACGTAGCGATGTACCCCGAATATTCGGAGGCGAGAACAGAGATTGCCAAGTTTTTGGGTGTAGCGGATGACCAACTGACATTCACCAACGGAACCGACGAGGCAATTCAGCTTCTCATCAACACATTTTTTGAACCCGGTGATGAGCTCGTGACCCTCAGTCCTTCGTATGCGATGTATCGCTTTTATGCCGAGGTCGCTGGCGTTCGAGTAACCGAAGTTGCGTATCAGATCGAGGACGACTTGGTCTTTCCGCTTCAGTCATTGACAAAGATGATCACGAGTACAACTCGGGGCGTATTTATTGCAAACCCAAATAACCCAACTGGCAGAGCGATCTCGGTTGATGACGTCGTCACAATTCTTGAACACTCGCCACGCACAATTTTCCTACTTGATGAGGCATATGTCGAGTTCTCCCAAATATCGGTATTGCCGTTACTCGACCGCTATCCGAATTTGTTTATCAGCCGAACCTTTTCAAAGGCATTTGGTATGGCTGGCCTGCGATGTGGGTGCCTTGTTTCATCGGCTGAAAACATTGTATGGGCTCGCCGAGCGCAGTCGCCGTACAGTGTCAATGCCTTGGCCGTAGCGGCCGCTTGCGCGGCTGTTGGTGATATTGAATTTGTTGCAAACTATGTGCATGAAGTTGTCAACGCTCGGCAGATGGTGCAAGACGCGCTGACTCGCTATGGCCTGCGGTGGTTTTTGAGCGATGGCAACTTCTTGCTCTTTGATGCTGGCTCACGCAAGCAACAAATACTTGATCAAATGAAATCGGCAGGCATTTTGATTCGTGATCGAAGTCATGAAATAGATGGATGTGTTCGCGTCACGATCGGAACAATTGACCAAATGAAATTATTTATTACAGAAATGGAAAAAGCAATATGAAAAAAACACCAGTGAATGAAACGTTGCGAAAAGCAACAGTTAAGCGTGTAAGTAAAGAAACCAGCATCTCTGCAACTTTGCTTATTGAAGGCACAGGCAAATACGACATTTCTACGGGCATTAGGTTCTTGGATCACATGCTTGAACTTGTTACCAAACATGGGGGTTTTGACCTGACCCTGAAGGCCACAGGAGATTTGGATATCGATCAGCACCACACAGTTGAAGATGTGGGCATTGTGTTGGGCGAGGTATTCAAGAAAGCGTTAGGCAAAAAAGTTGGAATTAATCGCGCAGGTTACTTCGTCTTGCCGATGGATGAAACTCTTGCGGTAGTCGCGGTTGACCTGAGCGGTCGTCCGGCCCTCGTGTACTGCGACCTGATTAAGGCTCGATTGGTTGGCGATCTGCAAACCGAGTTACTGCACGACTTTTTCGGGGGGTTTGTCAACAGCGCAGGGGCAAACCTGCATGCCAAGGTGATGTACGGTCGGTCCAGTCACCATAAAGTCGAAGCAATATTTAAGTGTTTTGCTCGCGCCATGCGTTATGCATGTTCAACCGATGTGCAGATGAAAGATCAGTTGCCGAGCACAAAAGGGTTGCTGTGATCGCAGTTGTTGACTACGGAGCCGGGAACTTGCGTTCGGTAACTAACGTGCTCGATTTGTTGCAGGCCGAGTATCAAGTTGTCTGCGATGCGTCATCAATTTCGAAGGCATCAAAAGTGCTACTTCCTGGAGTCGGACACTTTGGACAATTGTGCAATGCGATTGATCGACTCGATCTGCGATCTGCACTCATTGACTCAATCAGTAGTGAAATTCCGTATCTGGGGATTTGTCTTGGCATGCAAGTGCTCTTCTCCAGTAGCGATGAATCCCCAGAATGTAAAGGTCTTGGTATTTTTGAGGCGTCAGTGCATAAGTTTGAAATATCGGAACGAATCCCGCATATGGGTTGGAACACAATTACATCTCAAGCACCTTCCTTGTTGGTCGAATCAAGCCAAGTACAGAAGAGCGCATACTTTGCCCATAGCTATTTTTGTCCAGTAGTTCCATCCACGACATTCACTTGCGAATATGGATCTGTTTTCTCTGCGGTTGTCGAGCACAACAATGTGTTTGGTGTGCAGTTTCACCCAGAAAAGTCTGCGCAATTTGGTGTCGGTGTGATTAACAAATTCGTAGGTTTGTAGATGTTGGCTAAACGAATTATTCCGTGCCTTGATGTGGCTAATGGTCGGGTGGTGAAGGGTGTCAATTTTGTGGATCTGCGCGATGCAGGCGACCCAGTTGAATTGGCTGCGCGTTACAACGATCAGGGTGCCGACGAATTGGTATTTCTGGATGTTGCGGCGACAGTGGAAAATCGCACAACCCTTATAGATGTGGTCGCTCGCACTGCACGGGAAGTATTTATTCCGCTCACTGTTGGTGGTGGCATTCGTTCGGTCGATGATGCAAAAGCTGTAATTCGGGCTGGTGCTGACAAAGTGAGCATTAACTCTGCGGCGGTGTGGCGTCCGGGGCTGATTAATGAATTGAGCGAAGAGTTTGGTTGTCAAGCAGTTGTATTAGCTATTGATGCTCGTCGCGACGGTGAGATATGGCGTGTGTTTACCAAGGGTGGACGCCAGGCTGAACAGTTGGATGTAATTGAGTGGGCGCAGCAGGCTGAGCAACTTGGAGCGGGGGAGATACTGCTCACTTCAATGGATGCGGACGGTGTGCAAGAAGGTTTTGACATTCCACTCACATCGGCCGTGAGATCTGCAGTGCGTGTGCCAATTATTGCTTCTGGTGGTGCTGGTGCGCTACAAGATTTTGTCAATGTTTTGCAAGATGCAGATGCGGCACTTGCTGCATCGGTTTTTCACTATGGCCCATTTAGTATTGCCGAAGTGAAAGCGGTTGTAGGTGATTCTGGGATTGTGGTTCGGTCGTGAGCACGTCTCGTCGAGCAATTGTGGTGCCGTGCATTGACATTCAAGATGGCAAGGTTGTGCAACTTGTGCAAGGTCGCAAAAAGGCGTTGGAAGGTCCTGACCCGTTAGAGATGCTTGAGCGTTTTGAGGGGTTTCCTGAGATCCAAATTATTGATCTAGATGCCGCAATGGGCGTGGGCGACAACGGCGCAATTATCGAGATGTTGACAAGCCGTGCGAGATGCAGGGTTGGCGGTGGAGTGCGCACGCCACAACGCGCTCGGCAATTAGTTGACCTAGGTGCGCACCGTGTCATTGTTGGAACAGCAGCGTTTGCTCCTGTATTTGACGACATTGTTGCCGAGGTCGGCAATGAAAAAATTGTTGTTGCGCTCGATTCAAAGTCGGGAAAAGTAGTCGTTGATGGTTGGGCAACGTCACTCGAAATTAGTGCCGAGCAAGCAGTGGAAAATTTTTTGGGTAAGTGCAACGGATTTTTGTGCACCTATGTCGACAAGGAAGGAATGATGCAGGGCACTGATCTGGATTGGTTCGAGAGTTTGCGCAACCTAACGACATTGCCAATTACCGCTGCTGGTGGCATCACGACTATCGAAGATGTCACAGCATTGCTCGAGATGAATATTGACACTGCAATTGGCATGGCGGTGTACACGGGAAGACTCTCGCTCAAAGACCTGCTCGCCCTCGCGGTGTAGAATATTTGTCATGGCACGACACGACGAATTTCACTTTGGTCATCGCATCGGCTTGCTGCGCGCTATGGTGCTCGGTGCAAATGATGGCATCATTTCGACTGCGTGCTTGATTTTGGGTGTTGCCGCGGCAAATGCATCTCGAGAGACCATCATCACTGCTGGTGTTGCAGGCTTGGTCGCAGGTGCGGCATCTATGGCCATCGGCGAATATGTTTCGGTCAGTTCGCAGCGAGACGCCGAGCAGGCCGACATCGCAAAAGAAAAGTGGGAGCTCGAGCACACTCCAGAGCACGAACTTGACGAACTCACAGAAATTTATGTAGCAAAGGGTTTGAGCAATCAACTTGCTCGTGATGTAGCGGTCGAACTGACCAAAGGTGATGCTTTAAAGGCTCACATGGCTGAGGAGCTTGGCATTTCACATGCGACGATGGCGCGACCGCTCCAGGCGAGTGTGAGTTCAGCGAGTTCGTTTTCTATTGGTGCAGCAATCCCACTCGTTGCTGCAGCTCTTGCATCGTCTTCCCAGCGGATTGCTACAACCATCGTTGTTGCCGTATTTGCGCTTGTCGCGCTTGGTGTATCGAGCTCAAAGGCCGGTGGGGCACATCCCGCACGTCCAACGGCGAGAATTGTTTTTGGAGGTCTTGTAGCGATGGCTTTCACCATGGCCGTCGGTCATTTTGTTGGCATTGCCGTCGCGTAATCACAAAATTCTGTAGTAGGCAGTCTGTGTGCATCTCAATAGGCTGTTGCAATGACAATCACTTTTCGCGCTCTCGACATACCCGCATCACAACTTGCACAATCACCCCTCGGTCAACCTTCTGCCGAACCATTGACCGGCGAAATTCTTACTCGTGCTCAAGTCTTTCTTGACAACGAGACTGTCACTGCTGGAACCTGGGAGTGCGAGCCAGGTGCATCGCGTTGGGAGTTCACTACACGTGGTGAAGTGATATATGTCTTGAAAGGCCGTATGACTGTGCACGAAGACGGTGGCGAACCAGTTGAACTCACCGCTGGTTCGAGTTGCATCTTTCCAATTGGATGGAAGGGCGTTTGGACTGTTGTCGAAACACTTCGCAAAGTCTTTGTTGTCTATCGCACGAACTAGTTAACTAATAGCAATACGGATGAAATGGGGTCCGCTGCTCTTGAGTGCGGAGTCAAGCGCCGTTGCAAGTTGTTCAGGTGTAGTTACGTCAACTGATTTCCAGCCAAATCCACGAGCAATTGCTGATGGGTCGTGGGAAGTTACGTCAACTCCCATGCGTGGCGCCTGCACATCGTCAAATGATGTGCGAATTTGTTCGTAGCCACTGTTGTCCCACAGCACCATCGTGATATTGCTCTTGAGATCATGCGCTGCTGCCATTTCGGCAACGGTAAACAACCAGCCACCGTCACCTGCAATGGCGAGAACGGGTCGGTCTGGTGCGGCTACCGCTGCACCGATTGCCATTGGCAGCGCACAACCGAGTGTGCCAAAACCATAAGGCGCAAGCCAAGAGCGACTGCGAGATGCCGGCAACCACCAGTGAGCCGAATAGCCGAGTTGGGTTGAATCAAGCGCAACGATCGCATCTTCTGGGAGCCATTGCTCGATTACTTGTAGCCACGGAACAAACGTGTTGCTTGTCTTGTTACGCGCATGATCTCGCCATTGTGCAGCTCGCTGTGCACCAGTAGTTGGATTGCGCGCCACAATGCCACGAGTGAGTGATGCCATTGTGTGTGCGGCATCGCCAACAATGCCAACTGCTGGGGTGGTACGTCGATTGATTTGATCAGCGTCGATATCAATGCGCACAACGTTGCCGCCAAACTGCAACGCTCGGCCGTCGTTGTAGAGATCGGTGTCAGACAACTCTGTGCCAACAACAATCACTACATCGGCAGCTTCGATATCTTTTTGCACACGACCGAAAACCAAACAGTTGCCAGCGCACAACGTATGCGCAGATGACATGACGCCCTTGGCATTGCCGGTCAAAAGCACTGGTGCATCCAGCTTTTCAGCCAGTGCGATGATTTCTCTGGAAGCATCAATTGCTCCGCCACCAGCAATGATCACTGGGTTCTGAGACGAGTTAATAATGTCGAGTGCTCTCGATATGTCACGGTCGTGCGCAATCGGTTTTGTCGCTGCAATATGTTGACGTATAAATGGCACGCATGTTTGAGCGAGCACGTCCATGGGTATTGCAATGTGAACGGGTCGCGGACGCGCAGAAGTAAATACATTCCATGCTCGTTCAATAAGAGCCGGAAGCATCGTTGGGTCGGTAACTGTTTCGCTAAATGCACAGACCGAGCGTGCAACTGCAGCCTGATCGGGAAGGTCATGTAACGGTCCAAAACTTTTGCCGAGCGCATCAGTTGGAGTGGTGGATGCAATTACGAGCATTGGTCGCGAATCGTGATACGCCTGTGCAATTGGCGTGAGTGCATTGGTAAGTCCGGGTCCACTGATGAGCACGCAGATGCCAGGCTTGCCAGCAACGATTGACCATCCGTCGGCCATAAACCCGGCGCCTTGCTCGTGACGCGGAGAGATGGCTTTTACGCCGGAGCGGTGAAGACCGCGATACAACTCGATGTTGTGTACGCCAGGTATTCCGAATACGACATCTACGCCATATTCGCGCGACAATAGATCGATGATTGCTTCACCGACTTTGAGTTGTTCGGTAGTCATGTTTGATCGTATCTACTTGTTCTAGTTCTACTTAGCGAGACATGCATCGGCGAGGCGGCGGATCCGGATACTTGCTTCTTTGAGCAATTCGGCCTCGACGGTGAGTGCAACACGCACGTGGCCCGCACCACCACTTCCAAAACTTTCCCCTGGCATCGTTCCTACGTTTTCTTCATCGAGCAGTCGCCATGCAAATTGCTCGCCGGTTAAACCAGTTTTTCGAATATCGAGCATCATAAACATTCCGCCCTCTGGTAATCGCGTCGAAATCAATTTTGAATCCTTAAATGCCTCAACTATGACATCTGCTCGCTCTTTGTATGCGGCACGCATGCGTTCAACCTCAGGGTGGGTTTCGTTTAAAGCAACTGCAAGTGCATCTTCAATGAATGGCTGAGAGCCAAAAAGCATTGCTTCAGCAACAAGAACGAGTCGTGGAGTCACTTCGGCGGGGCATGCAACCCAGCCAGCACGAAAACCTGGCAGTGCATGCGACTTAGAGATGGACGAAACGCTGAGTGTTCGATGGCGTAGGTGTGGTCTGTCAAACGGCGAGCAGAACGTACCGTCAAATGTCATGTCGGCGTACACCTCGTCACAGATAATCCACAGATCGTGGCGCTCGCATACTTCACCAATCGCATCTATTTCTTCTACCGACAGCACCGCGCCAGTTGGATTACTTGGATTGTTGAGCAGTAATACTTTGGTACGCGGTGTAATTGCGTTTTCAATTGCTTGGGCAGTGACATGGAATCCGTTGTCGGGTGATGTGGGCACGGAAACAAAGGTCGCACCAGATGCAGCAACCAGTCCTTCATATGTCGCGTAGTACGGATCGGGCACAAGCACTTCGTCGCCTGCTTGAACGAGCGTGAACAGGGCAGTACACAAACCATTTTGGGTGCCCGCCGTATACAGAACTTGTTCGGGAGTAACGGGGTTACCCGATCGCTTGCTGAGATGATTTGCAATTGCGAGGAGCGCCTCTGGCTCACCCTGGCCAGCTGCGTATCGAGTGCGACCGCTGCGCATCGATTTGGTGGCTTGGTCGAGGACCTTTGCAGGTGGAGGCAAGTCTGGTTCGCCAATAGACAAGATGATGATGGGTTGACCGAGCGCTGCGCGCTTCAGCGACTCTGAATGCACGGCCCACTTAGCGGCACCAAGCCCCGCGAGGCGATCAGAGATTGGAGCGAACTTCATCAGGCTATAAATCTACGCTGTCAGACTGCGTCCACTGCTCGTTGTAAAACGACGCGAACCCCTCCCATATCTGGACGCTGCCAGATCATGTTTCCGTTTTGGTCAAGTTGGCGAGTGACTTCAATTCCTGGCATGCCCACTGGGCGTAATACAAATACTGAATCTTCATAACTTGCCACAACATGAATTGGTGTTGTGTAGTCAAAAACAGAAACGTCGTGAACACCGTTTTCTTCAATGCGCTCGGTGTATGACATTAAACGATCGTCTGGTGGCACTTGCACTCCGCCACGAGTTGCACTCACTGTTTTCCAGATACCTCGCAGGTCGGGTACGCCTGCAACAAGTTGTTCGGTGCAATCACCAAGAATCAGCGGGGGAAATGTTGCGCCGTAACCACCAGGTGGTGTGTGCGCGACTGGAATTTCAGATGAACGCATGACGCCACCATACAAGTGATTTGACCGCACTATTCAGAGACTCGCGCACACATGCTAGATGTGCCGAGACTTTCTCACTTCTATGGAATTTCCATATACATGTATCCCCGCGATCACAACCCGCCCCTATTTCATGTCATCTATGGCGAATTCTCGGCACAAGTGCAAATATCAAGCGGGGCGATTATTGGCGGTGGTCTGCCCAGCCGCGCAGAACGACTGGTCGGTGAATGGTTGGCCGCACATCGACTTGATTTATTTCGAGCGTGGGTGTTGATGCAAGAAGGAAAAAGTACGAATGAAATTGCGCCACTTGGATAGGGTGGAGAAATGAAACACAGTTCACAAGTATGTTCTGTTTCGTATATCGGTGGTCGCAAACTTGAGGTCACGTTTACCGACGGAGTGACGCGCGAACTTGAATTTCATAATGACTGGATCGGCTATCTAGAACCCCTCAACAAAGATGACTTTCTTGCGAAGGTTTTCGTTGATCCAGTTGCCCACACGTTGAGTTGGCCAAACGAGATTGATTTGGATCCAGATGTATTACACGGCGACTATGTGCCCGCAACCGGTGCATATTTTTCTGTAGCAAAAGAATTTCGACTGCAAACTTCATAAACGTATTTCTTGAATACAACTAGTGGAGCTGGGGGGAATCGAACCCCCGTCCATCAGCCGTTGAACGCCCGTGATACGACCATTCCCAACATTATTGCTACGCAGCAACACCGGCGGGTCGGCTGACAAACACCGAAATGTTTATCCACGGAACGTCTTTCCGTTCGGCCATTGGTCTTTCCCAACGTCATCGGTCTTTCCCAATGTCATTCCCCGCTTCTGTTGCCAGGCTGCGGTGAATTGGCCCCGTGCGACCTTGCGGCTCACGATTGCTCTCTACCCCCTAACGAATTAGGCGGCGAGAGCGAACTGCTTGTTGGCAGTTGTTTTTTTGCCCCGTTTTACGAGTCTGAGCAACTCGGGTCGCACGATCGCCCAGCGACACTGACGTCGAAACCTGTCAGCCCCATTGAACTTTCGTAACGCACTCAGTGTAGAGCGGGGGTGTATCAATAACGTAAAAAGCCCCACAGAACAATGTTCTGTGGGGCTTTTTACATACTTTTGTTTACTTCAGGTCAAACCGATCACTGTTCATGACCTTGGTCCATGCCTGCACGAAATCGCTGACAAACTTGCCAGCGTTATCGTTTTGTGCGTACACCTCGCTCAAAGATCGCAATTGCGAGTTTGAGCCAAAGATCAAGTCGTTGCGAGTTGCGGTCCACACAACTTCGCCAGACTTGCGGTTGCGACCCTCAAAGGTCTCTTCGTCTTTGTCGGTGGCCTTCCACTCAATATTGATGTCAAGAACATTGACAAAGAAATCATTTGTCAGAGTTCCTGGACGCTTGGTGAATACACCAGTAGATGACTGGTTGTGGTTTGCACCAAGTGCTCGCAGTCCACCAACCAAGACGGTCATTTCTGGAGCCGACAGTCCAAGCAGGTTTGCTTTTTCAAGTAGCAACTGCTCAGTTGGTTGAACGTGGCCAGGCTTCAAGAAGTTGCGAAAGCCATCGAATGTTGGCTCGAGCACGGCAAATGATTCGGTGTCAGTTTGTTCTTGGGTTGCGTCGCCGCGACCTGGACTAAACGGAACACTTACTTTCACGCCTGCATCTTGTGCAGCCTTTTCAACACCAACGTTTCCGCCCAACACGATCAAGTCGGCAATGGAAATGCCTGTTTCTGTGCTGAGCTTTTCATACACGGCAAGTGCTGTTGCAAGTTGTGATGGGTTGTTCGCTTCCCAGTTTTTTTGTGGGAGCAAGCGAACCCGCGCACCGTTTGCTCCACCGCGTTTGTCGGTGTTGCGATACGACGACGCCGAGGCCCATGCGGTTGCAACCAACTGCGACACACTGAGTCCTGAACCAAGGATCTTGGTCTTTGCGGATTCAATGTCTGATGCCGAAGGTGTTTTTGCTGGAGCTGGAATTGGATCCTGCCAAATGAGTTCTTCTGTTGGCACAAGTTTTCCGACATAGCGGGACTTCGGTCCCATGTCGCGGTGGGTCAGTTTGAACCAAGCACGAGCAAATGCATCGGCAAACTTGTCGGGATTTGCAAAGAAGTCTTTCGAAATCTTCAAATACACCGGGTCAAATTTCAAGGCCAAGTCGGCTGTGGTCATGATCGGCGCGTGGCTTCGTGCGGAGTCGTGTGCGTCTGGCACACTGCCTGCCATTGCGCCGCCCTTTGGAATCCACTGCTTTGCACCGGCTGGGCTTGCGGTAAGTTCCCACTCGTTTTCGAGCAGAATCTTAAAGTAGTCGTTGTCCCAAGCAATTGGGTTTGTTGTCCAGGCGCCCTCGATACCGCTGGTGATGGTTGCAACACCGTTGCCTGATCCCATCGAGTTAATCCAACCGAGGCCCATTGCTTGAATTTCAGCGCCTTCTGGTGCAGGTCCGACATATTTGCCTGGGTCGCCTGCGCCGTGAGCTTTGCCGAACGTGTGTCCACCTGCAACAAGTGCAACGGTTTCTTCGTCGTTCATCGCCATGCGACCAAACGTCTCGCGAATGTCATGAGCTGATGCCACTGGGTCCGGATTTCCGTTCGGGCCTTCTGGGTTGACGTAAATCAAACCCATTTGCACAGCGGCAAGGGGCTGGTCGAGTTGACGCTCGCCCTTGTAACGCTCATCACCGAGCCAAGTTGTCTCAGTACCCCAATAAGCATCGTCTGCTTCATACACATCTGTTCGGCCGCCTCCGAATCCGAAGGACTTAAAGCCCATGGAGTCGAGAGCAACGTTGCCAGCAAGAATGAACATGTCTGCCCACGACAACTTGTTGCCGTATTTTTGCTTCAGTGGCCACAGCAGTCGACGTGCTTTGTCGAGGTTGCCGTTATCTGGCCATGAGTTCAGTGGTGCAAAACGTTGCATTCCGGTTCCACCTCCACCGCGACCATCTTGAATACGGTATGTACCAGCAGCGTGCCAGGTCATACGAATGAAGAATGGTCCGTAGTGGCCGTAATCGGCTGGCCACCAATCTTGTGAGTCGGTCATCAAGACGGTGAGATCTTTCACTACTGCGTCGAGATCGAGCGAAGCAAATTCTTTTGCATAATCAAAGTTGGCATCCATTGGATCGCCAGCAACTGGATTGTTGTGCAGCACCTTGATATTGAGTTGGTTAGGCCACCACGTTGAGTTGGTGGTTCCCATATCGTGTGCCGTTGTAGCGCCGCCGCTAAATGGGCAAGCATTTGTTGTATCACTCATGATATTGCCTTTCGTGTTTTTGTTTTTGTTTTTGTTGTTGTGTGAACGTTTGAGATTTTTGGTTGACACTTGGGGCATTCGCCCCAGTAGGTCACGTCGGCTTCGTCGATTATAAATCCATTGTCATCCGACGCCTCGAGGCACGGACGAAATCCAACAGCACAATCCACATCGGCTACATCTCCACACGATCTACAAATGAGGTGATGGTGATTGTCTCCAACGCGATCTTCAAACAGGGCTGGCGAATCGATCGGCTGAATTCGCCGTGCCAAACCTTTTTCCACGAGTGCATTGAGCGTGTTATACACCGACTGGCGAGAAATAGTTCCCAAGCTTTTGCGCACCGCTTCAGTGGCTTGATCGGCGGTGATGTGCGGGTATTGGCTAAGGGTTTGAAGCAGAGCTAAACGCTGTGGGGTAACACTCAACCCGTGAGAGCGAAGCAGCGTTGCATGAGTGGACATTGTCGAGAGATTATCATACTTTGGACGCAGTCCAAAATAGTACTTCGTATATATTTTAAAGGTATTCAGCCAGCCCTTTTTTGGCGTCCAGCCTCACGGCGCATTTCGAGTTCTGATTCTTTTTTGGCGATTGCTTGGCGGCGGTCGGCTTTTTGCCTGCCTTTGGCGAGTGCAAGTTCAACTTTGACTTTGCCTTTTGAGAGACGCAATTCGAGTGGTACGAGTGTGAGTCGTTCTTGGGCAATGCGATCTTGTAATCGGCGGATCTGTTCTTTATGCATCAGCAACTTACGCCGGCGAGTGGGGTCGTGCGCATCTGAACCGTTGGCAAATGCGTATGCGCCAATATGCATCCCATCGAGCCACATCTCGCCATTATTCACATGGGCATATGCATCTGCAATTTGCACTTCACCTGATCTGATGCTTTTGACTTCGCTTCCGAGCAGCACAATTCCAGCCTCAACGACGTCAATTACGTCATAGTCGTGGCGTGCTTTACGGTTGCTCGCAAGCAATCGGTTATTCTCGGGATCTTCAGGGTTCTTCATAATGTGTGATTCATCTTGTTGTTTAATCATACGGGTAGTCTGAAATTGCTATGACGAGTGATCTAACGCGCGCCTTGCAGGTTTCTGCATCAGTTATGAATCAGATTGGCAAGCATGCCATTTTGTGTTACCCCGAAGAAGCGTGTGGGCTCCTTGTTGGGTCGGGTGCCACCAATACGGTGCTCGAGTTTCACCCAACTGAAAACACCGCGAAGTCAGCTCGGGTGTACACCATCAATGCTCGCGAGCATCTGATGATTGAACGAGAAGCCGAGAACGCAGGCCTTGAGGTGATTGGCGTGATCCACAGTCACACTCACACCGAGGCCTATCCAAGTAGTACCGATGTGGCCCAAGCTCCAGACCCCACCTGGCAATACATGATCGTGACCCTGAAGCGGGGAGTGCCAGAGCCGCGTAATTTCCGCATCATCAATGAAGTGATTACCGAGACGCTGATCCAAGTGTCGTAATACAGGTGTCAGAAGGCTCTTGGCCTTACTGTGCAGAGTCTTGACTGGCTCGGTACAATTATGACCAATGCGGTCAACAATCGCCGGTCGTTCAATTCACTCAAATTTCGCTCACACAGGTTCGGAGACGTTTATGGTGCCTCTCGAAAGCATTCTGGATCTCATTGGTAACACGCCGTTGGTTGACGTCAGCAATTTATCTCCGAAACCTGGCGTGCGACTGTTGGCCAAATTGGAAAACCAAAATCCGTTCGGATCGGTAAAGGATCGCATCGCATTGTCGATGATTGATCAGGCAATCAAAGAAGGTGCACTTGTTCCTGGCCAACGGATCATGGAGCCATCGTCTGGTAACACCGGTATCGCGCTTGCTGCGATCGCAGCAATCAAAGGAAATCCGATCACGATTTTGATGCCTGAGAGTGTGTCGATCGAGCGTCGTCAGATGCTTGAAGTTTTCGGTGCCGAAATTATTTTGACACCAGGCGGAGAGGGTTCGAATGGTGCGGTCAAGCGCGCTGAAGCATTGGCGCTCGAGCATCCCGAATGGTGCTTCATGCATCAATATCAAAACGATGCAAACCCTCGCGCGCACTATGAAGGCACTGGTCCGGAAATTTGGCGCGACTGCCCAGAGATCACTCACTTCGTTGCCGGTCTCGGCACAAGTGGCACGCTGATGGGCGTCGGTCGTTACTTGAAAGAACAGAATTCGAAGATTCAAATCATCGCTGTAGAACCGCCACTGGGCGAACGCGTTGAAGGTTTGCGCAATTTGGATGATGGCTATATTCCACCAATTTTTGAAAACTGGCACGGCATCGATGTGTTGGACCGCAAGCGAGTTGTTCGCCCCCGCGAAAGTATTGAAATGACGCGGCGCATGGTGCGCGAGTGCGGCGTATTTGGTGGTATCTCAGCCGGAGCGTCACTTGCAGGAGCACTTAAGGTTGCGAGCGAAATTGAATCAGGCACAATTGTGTTCATCATTTGTGACGGTGGTTGGAAGTACTTGTCAACTGGTGCATACACCGACGATTTGGATGCAGCAGAAGCATCAGCCGAAAAAATTATCTACTTCTAGTTATCGGCTTCTTGGTTTTAGCCACCGGCAACAAGCACGACAAGTCCTACAAGAACAATTGCGGCAGAAGTAATTCGTCTGCGATGATCGCCTTCGTCAAGCATCTTCCAACCGGCGAAAGCTGCAAGAACAACACTTGACTCACGAAGTGCTGCAACATATCCAACGGGAGCATGTTGAAATGCAATCATGATCAATGTGTAGGCGGCGGTAGATGCGATACCAGCCAAGCCAAATCGTTTCCAGTTGTTTTTGATTGCCGGAACCATCTCGGTGCGTCGTGTTGAGGCAACCCAAAGTGATGTGCTCGCAGCGGCACAGACATTGAGTGCAAGTGCATAGCCGATTGCATTTGATTGCCGGGTGCCGTGAGCGTCGACAATCGAGTAAACGGCAATCGATGTGGCAACGGAGAGTGCGGCGCCAACGACATGCCACGAACCGCTCGAAGCAAGTACAAGCAGGCCGGCAACCACCAATAAGATCCCAAATGCAGAAACAAAAGAAATTGTGTCGTGCAGTATCAGTACGCCACCCAGTGCTGCCGCAAGTGCTCCGCCACCGCGCACAATTGGGTACGACATCGAAAAGTCTCCTCGGTCGTATGCGCGCGAAAGCAACAAGATGTATGGCGTATGTGTTGCACCACTCACAGCAGCCCAGCCCCAGGCGACTTGTGGCGCTCCAGAGATCATTGTCCAAATCAAGATAACGACACCGGAGAGTGCGCCACCAATTGCAAATTGACCCCACAGTGCAAGTCGTTTATCTCCGCTTTGCTTGACTGAGATGTTCCACGAGGCGTGTAGTACTGCTGCAATGAGTGCGAGAGCAGTTGCAAGAAGCACCTTTGCAGGCTATTGCAATGGCATAAACTGAACTGCGATGCCACTGTCTCAAAAAGTTTCTAGTGACAGCCCCATCGGCATGTTCGATTCTGGATTCGGTGGGTTGACTGTGGCGAGAGCCCTCATCGACTTGATGCCACAAGAAAACCTTGTTTACATCGGCGACACGGGTCGATATCCATATGGAAACAAACCAGCCGACGACGTGCGCGGATATGCCAAAGAGTTGGCATGGAGTTTGGTGCGCGAATACGGAGCAAAAATGATTGTTGTTGCATGCAATACGGCTGCTTCGGTGGCACTAGGCGAATTAGTTGATGAGCTGCCAGTTCCTGTGATCGGAGTTATTGATCCGGGTGCCCGCGCACTCGTGCGTGTTACGCGCAATAACAAGGTCGGAGTCATTGGTACGGTCGGCACAATCGCGTCTGGCGCATACGTGCAGGCAATACAAGCAACTGGTGCTCCCGTCGCTCTCACAAGTGCGGCGTGCCCAGGTTTCGTCGAGTTTGTAGAGCGAGATCAAACTACGGGCGATGAATTGATGGTCTTGGCCGAAAAGTTGCTTGCGCCGGTGCGCGATGCTGGGGTCGATGCGTTGTTGCTTGGGTGCACGCACTATCCATATCTCTCGCGTGCGATTAGTGATGTGATGGGACCAGGGGTCGTGCTGGTGTCAAGTGCAGATGAAACTGCTTTTATTGTTAAACAAGAATTGGAAGTAACGCAGTTGAGGCGCAAAGATGATGTCAAGTCAACTGGAGAACATAGATTTTTATCGTCCGGAGATATCGCCTGGTTTGCCCAACTGGGTCGGCGTCTACTCGGCCCCGAACTTGACACAGCTACGCAGTGGAAGAATTAGTTACACAAGTCGAGTATTAATTAACACGAGACAAAACAGAAAGAAGCATTACATGACACGCTTTGATGGCAGACAAACAAACGAATTACGACCGATGAGTTTCCAACGCGACTTCACCGAAATGTCTGCTGGATCAGTGTTGGTGTCATTTGGAAAAACTCGAGTGCTGTGTACGGCATCGGTGGATGAAGATGTGCCGCGTTGGATGAAGGGAAGCGGCAAGGGTTGGGTAACGGCCGAATATTCGATGTTGCCTGGTTCGTCGCCAGAGCGCGTTGACCGCGAAGCCGCAAAAGGTAAGCAGTCGGGTCGCACCGTCGAGATTCAGCGACTGATCGGTCGCGCTTTACGTTCATCTTGCGATATGAAAGTATTGGGAGAGCGACAGATTTTGATTGACTGCGACGTGTTGCAGGCAGATGGTGGTACGCGTACCGCAAGTATTTGTGGCGCATTTTTGGCCTTGCATGATGCGATTACTCGCGTGCAACAAAACGGTGGCATTACGGCCAACCCATTACATTCTTTGTGTGCTGCGATCAGCGTTGGCATTCACGACGGCACACCAATCATTGATTTGCCATACGAAGAAGATTCAACTGCCGAAGTAGATATGAATGTTGTGATGCTGCAACCAATAGGTGGTGGTGAGGCAACATTTGTAGAAGTCCAAGGCACTGCCGAAGGAAAAGCATTTAGTCGCAGTGAACTTGACGTGTTACTGGGTCTTGCCTCTGATGGGATTGGGCAAATTTTCAACATGCAGCGAGAAGTCATTGCTGTGCCACCGAGCAAGCGCGCAATCGGAAGATAGTGGTGTTGCGCGTTGCGTGCGCATCTGCAAACCCACACAAAGTTGCAGAGATCATTGACCTGATGGGCGGGGTGGTCGACCTTGTGCCACGCCCCAGCAATTTGGCAGATGTAGTTGAAGATGCCGACACTCTGGAAGGTAATGCTCGGCTCAAAGCAACTGCTGTGTGTATCGCGACAGGATTACCCGCACTTGCTGATGACACCGGTCTCGAAGTTGATGCACTAGACGGTGCGCCAGGCGTGATTACCGCGCGTTTTGCCGGTGAGGGTGCGACAGACGCACAGAATCGGCAAAAGATGTTGGTGGAGTTGGACAGGAAAGATGCAGCGCAACGAACTGCTCGTTTTCGTACAGTGGCGTTACTCCGATTTGCAGATGGTCGTGAATTCATAGCTCACGGAGTTTGTGAAGGTTCGATAGCAATGAAAGAAATCGGAGAGCGTGGTTTTGGTTACGACGCACTTTTTATTCCTCTGGATGGCGACGGTCGCACATTTGCCCAAATGACCATTGACGAAAAACACGAATTGTCACATCGCGGCAGAGCATTTCGTGCACTTGCAAAACTTTTGTAAATTTTGCGACTAGTAAATGTCACCAACCACGTAAGTCGATAGACCAACGGTCAATCACTTCGTCACCACGAACGATCCATGCAAAGTCGTGCATGGCCAGCGTGGGGTCGATGTGTGCCGGCGTGACACGGATGCGGGATCCAATTTTTGGTAATTTGCCAGACGTTGTCGCAAACGTGGTGTGCTCGTCTGAGCAAAACCAAACAGACTGATGTTCAATTGAAGGATTTCCGTGATCCATGCCGAGCGATTTGAGCCCTACATCGGCCACCGACCATTTTGTGCTTGACGAAATTACCGTGCCAACTACCCACATCGCTTGCTCGAAAGGCAAGTTGAGTTGAGAATATTGGGTATCCATTAGTGAGTAAGAGCCAGCTTGTATTTCGGTGACACCGGTGTTCTTGTGCAAGTCGTAGGTACCGGTTCCTCCAGCAGAAATTATTTCTCCTCCAACGTCTTTTGCGGCGCGTTGTAGCAACATCATTGATTCGGCAACTTGTGCTTGTCGTTCATTTTTTTCAGAAACCATCATCAGGTGGCCTTCGTAGCCCATCACTCCGCGAACATTGAGTCCATGTTTACGTGCGTCATCGGCGAGTGCACCTGCAAGATTTGGCATCACACCACAACGTGCAAGACCAACGTTGACATCGATCAGCACATTGCGGATGCCGGCTTTGGCGGCAGCAGCAAGGGTCGCATCGGAATCAATTGCAACTGTGATCATTGATGACTCTTGCAACTTGGCCATTGCGCCCAGACGTGCGGCATCGAGTGTTTCGTTTGCTAAGAGCAAATCGCTACCTAGTCCGGCATGTGCCATGCCAATCATCTCGCGTGGAGTCGCGCATGTAAACGACAAATGTCCAGCCTCAACTTGCAGCTTGGCAAGCGAAGTGCATTTGGTTGCTTTCATATGGGGCCGTAGTTGGGCACCGGGGTGGATGCGTGACATTGTCGAGATGTTGCGTTGCAGCCCATCAAAGTCGATGATCACTGATGGCGTGGGCAGCTCTTGGACTGACGCAGGGGAGCCTGCAGAATCTGTAGAAGAGAGATGCGTATTAATAGTGCCGACGGAGAGACTCGAACTCTCACTGGCGGCGTCCTAAGCGCCGTGCCTCTGCCATTGGGCTACGTCGGCCAATGCCCACAAGGTTAGTGGTCACTGCGTGAGGTATTGACTCATAATTTGACAGAATGTAAAGCGTGAACTCAACAGCTGCAATAGCCCAAGACTCAAACGCCCTGATCAGCCAGTTGGGCTTGGCCGACTCTGTGGTCGATACTGATGCCGTAACAGAGAGTGTGCGCAAGTGTGCGGCCAACAATGTGGTTCTACCAACATTTGCGCAACTGGCAAACCCTGCGCTGATCGCGGCCGATGTTGCCAAAGGTGTCGACAAAAATGCACCAGATGCTCGCAACCTCTTCAGGGTTCACTGGTTCAACGATATGCAAGGTAATCGGGTCAGCGTTCCTGATCATGTGGTCTTGCCAAAATCGCTCACTGGTATCGATAGTCCAATTGTGGTGATGTTCGGTGATCGCTTCCCAATGATCACTGCGCACAAGGTACTTGCTGCGTATTCATGCTTGGCGCCCCGAGTAATCACCGGTCAATTCAACCCAACGACGCAACGAGCAGTATGGCCATCAACTGGCAACTACGCGCGCGGTGGGGTAGCGATTAGTCGAATCACGGGTGCGCGAGGCGTTGCTGTGTTGCCGGCTGGCATGTCACAAGAACGTTTTGATTGGCTCGACAAATGGACGAGCGACCCGAGCGACATCATTCGCACACCGGGGACAGAGAGCAATGTTAAAGAAATTTATGATGCATGTAATGAAATGCAGCGCGATCCTAAAAATTTCATTTTTAATCAGTTCTGTGAGTTTGGCAATTACCTCGGCCACTTTGAAGTAACTGGAGCAGCACTTGCGAGTGTGTATGAGCATGTTGCTCGATCGATGAATAATCCAAATCTGCGACTCGCTGCATTCACGTCGGCCACGGGTTCTGCTGGCACCATCGGCGCTGGCGACAGATTGAAGGAAACGTATGGCACTAAAATCGTTGCGGTTGAGGCTCTTGAGTGCCCAACAATGCTCGAGAATGGTTTTGGCGAGCACAACATTCAGGGCATCGGCGACAAGCACATTCCGCTTATTCACAACGTAATGAATACTGACGTCATTGCCGCTGTGTCCGATCGCGCTACCGATGAGCTTGACGTGTTATTTAACACCGATGCCGGTCGCGACTATTTAGTGAATCGCAAACATGTGCCGAAAGAAATTGTTGACACGTTGCAACACTTTGGTTTTTCGTCAATTTGCAATGTCATTGCTGCAATAAAGACAGCAAAATTGCTTGGACTTGGTAGCGATGACGTACTCATCACAATCGCCACAGATGGTGCTGACTTGTATCCAAGTGAACGGGTCAAGACTTTGGCGCGTCGGTTTAATAACAAGTTTGACGAAGTAGAAGCAGCCGAAATTTTTGCTGAACATTTGGGGACAGTGACCACTGAATCGATGATTGATTGCACCGAGCAAGACCGCAATCGCATCTTTAACCTTGGTTATTACACATGGGTTGAGCAGCAGGGAACACCACTTTCGGTGTTCGAAGCCCGCAGGTCACAAACCTTCTGGCGCAATTTGCGCCGTTATGTTCCGGTTTGGGACGCACTTATCGACGAGTTCAACTCACGAGTAGCACAAGCAAAAGCAAATGCAGAATAATAGCTAACGGGCATTATTCGTATATGTCGGTCGGTTCGATGGCGTCATCAAGTGCAACAGGGTGGAAATGTGCGGCGTGCGGTCACCGTGTTTCGGTAGAGCAGCCCTTCTCGTGGCGTTGTCCAAACTCATCAGATGGCGATCGTCATCATGTGCTGTTGTTGGAGCAACCCATTGCTCCACTGAGATCAACCGGTGATCTCAATCCATATGTTGCTTTTAGAAAGTATCTCGCATGGGATGCCTTCGCGGCATCGCTTGGGTTGAACGATGAACAACGTGAAGCGATCATTCGTCGTACTGATGATGCGGTTGCACGTATTGCTGGAACAGGTTTTCGTACAACGCCATTTGCTCGTAATGATGCGCTGTCTAAAGAGCTGGGTTTCACGAGTGGCGGCGGGGTATGGATCAAGGACGAAACCAATAATGTCGCTGGCTCACACAAAGCCCGACACCTGTTTGGCGAATTACTTCATCTTGTCGTTGCACAAGAAGCCGGAGTCACGCCGTGGAAGCGAGATGCTGATCGACCACAACTCGCTATCTCGTCATGTGGCAATGCTGCATTTGCGGCAGCAACGTTGGCCAAGGCAGTCAATTGGCCGATATTGGTATTTGTGCCCGAAAATGCTGCGAGTGAACTCACCAATCTGTTGCTGAGTGTTGATGCAACAATTGTTCGCTGCCCTCGACTTGCAAGTGATCTGCCTGGTGATCCGTGCGTTCATCGATTTCGTGAAGCTGTTGCTAAGGGTGCTATTCCATTCGGAGTACAGGGCACAGAAAATGCTTGGTGTCTTGACGGTGGGCGAACGATCGGGTGGGAGATCGCCGAGGCACAAGAACATGTCAGTGGTCCACCTCTCGATCGAATTTTTATTCAGGTGGGTGGTGGCGCATTTGCGGCTTGTGCATCTGCGGGTTTATTTGCTGGGGGTCTTCGTCCACGTCTGCACAGTGTGCAAACCGAGAGTTGCGCTCCACTAGCAAGGGCTTGGAATGCGGCATCGGCCTCTGGTGGGACACGCAATGCTGGCTCTCGATGGAATGAATGTATGTGGCCGTGGGAAAACCCAACCGACTCTCTTGCCGATGGCATCTTGGATGATGAAACATATGACTGGGTTCAGGTGTGCAACGCCATGTCGGAAAGTGATGGGTCACCAATTGTTGCATCCGAACAACATGTTGTCTCTGCCTATGCAATGGCGCACAGTGTGACGACAATCAATGTGAGCCCAACCGGCACAGCAGGCTTGGCCGGGTTGCTTGCAATGCGCGATCAAATTGCCAATGATGAACGAATTGTCGTTGTGTTTAGTGGCGTACGGCGCAGCTTTATGCCACTACCGAGGTAGTAGTCTGTTCGCCATGACGTTCAATAATTCACTTGATGTCCCTTTCCAACCTGCTGTTGGTCTCGAAGGTGGACCAGAATCCCAAAACAATATTTTCCTCCGTCTTTTGAAGAGTCGTGTGATCATGCTCGGCAGCGATGTCAACGATGATGTTGCCAATCAGATCTGTGCGCAATTGTTGTTTCTTGAAGGCGAAGATCCAAAAGCAGATGTGTGGTTGTACGTCAATAGCCCGGGTGGTTCAATCACAGCGGGCATGGCCATTTATGACACCATGCAGTTCATTAGTTGTGACGTTGCGACTGTCTGTTTGGGTCTTGCCGCATCAATGGGTCAGTTTTTGCTCACCGCTGGCACTGCGGGCAAGCGCTACACATTGCCGAATGCTCGCATCATGATGCACCAGCCACTTGCTGGTTTGCGCGGTCAGGCTTCCGATATTGCTATTCAGGCCGAGCAGTTGGCTTTCACTAAGCACCGTATGGCGGAGCTCACTGCGCATCACTCTGGTCAGGCAATTGAGCAAATTCAAAAAGACTCAGAACGCGATCGCTGGTTCACACCAGAAAAAGCAAAAGAGTATGGCCTTGTCGACAAAGTGATTGTCAAGCGCGGAGAGATTCGCTAAATACAGCGATTGCAAATTTGCTGTTTATTACGGCAGCGTTATTGCAACATCAGTAGTTGCGACATCGGTAGTTGCGACATCGGTTGTAGGTTCCTGTAGCACCGATAATCCGGTCGAAATATCGACTCCGCACGTCGCGAGCACCCAAGTCGACACAGCTGCGGCACTTTTTTCAGATGCATACGACAAATCGACTACTTCTTGCACGCTTATGGGGTCGGATGCATCAATCTTTGACGCTTTTTCCAGTAGCAACGTGAGCGCATCCCAATCGGTCTCAACTTGCAGTGGTGCAACTTTTTGCAAATTTTTGTAATGCTTGACCGTTGACTTGATCATCTCGGGGGTGGCTGGTTGTTCGGCGATACCCGGCATTTCAAGGGCCATTTGACGACAAAAGTTGGTAGCGGTTCGCTCGGGGGCTGTGCAGCCAAGTAAACCAATCAAGCTCAATGTGCCAAACAGGACAGAGCCTGCACGGATGTGCATAAAAACTTGCCGACGAATCATCGTTCAAGTATCTCACGCCGAGCTGTCGATATCTTGCGTTGTTGCAACACATTGTTGTGTAGTGCCGTACACATGGAAGATCATGGCCTTCGCTTCAGTACGTTCATCAACACTGCTAGGGGTTCAAGGTAAGGCTGTCGATGTAGAAATACATGTCGGCATGGGATTGCCTGGCTTCACCATTGTTGGCCAGCCTGATGAAGCGTGTCGAGAGTCGCGCGACAGAGTGCGTGCTGCGTTGTTGTCGTGCGACTTGCCATGGCCAAATCGGCGCATCACTGTCAATCTGGCCACCACTGTGCACGAACGTAAAGGTGGTGCTGGCCTGGATGTAGCAATTGCTATCGGCTTACTGATTGTGCAAGAGATGTTGCCACACGAAGTTGCGAAGAGGTATGCGTTTATTGCCGAACTTGGTCTAGATGGCACTCTGCGACCAGTTGCTGGAGTCGTGCCGCTTGTGGCAGCAATTGATGACCGCATCGTGGTTGTTGCTAACGAGTGTGAACGCGAGGCTCGAATTGCGGCTCGCAATGAAGTCGTCTGTGCGCAAACGCTTGCGCATTTAGTGCAATGTCTTGTTGGTGAATCTGCTTGGACACCAGCGCCAATCCGAACAGTGGTCAATGTTGCGCTGCCAAGTATTGATATGAAAGACGTACGCGGACAGGCTGCGGCACGTCATGCACTCGAAATTGCAGCCGCTGGAGCACATCATTTGTTGTTTGTTGGTCCACCAGGAGCGGGAAAATCAATGCTCGCACAACGCATCGGTGGCATTCTTCCTGCATTGACTGATGCCGAAGCTGTGGCGACCACCATTGTGCACTCGGCAGCACAAATTCCGTTGCCAGCAGCAGGCATTATTACGTTGCCTCCGTTTCGAGCACCGCACCATTCCACCTCGCTCGTTGCGATGGTTGGAGGCGGGGCAATCACTATGCGTCCAGGAGAGATCTCTCTTGCCACAAATGGTGTGTTGTTTTTGGACGAATTAGGTGAGTTCGCACCAACGGTGTTGGATGCATTGCGACAACCGCTTGAAGACGGGGTGGTGCGTTTGGCGCGAGCAAAGTCGAGTATCACAATGCCGGCAAAGTTTTTGCTTCTTGCAGCAACTAATCCGTGTCCGTGTGGAGAGGGCATGCCTGGGGTGTGTGTTTGTGACGATAGTGCCAAGAAGCGTTACTTGCGTCGATTTTCTGGACCACTGTTAGACAGATTTGATTTACGAGTTGCAGTGAGTCGTCCTCATGTCGATGAATTGCTGGCAGACACTCCTGCAGAGTCTTCGGCAGCAGTGGCTCAACGCGTGTTGCGAGTGCGAGAGATTGCAATGCTGCGCAGCGGATGTCTGAACTCAGATCTTTCATCTGACTTGCTCGATGAATTTGCTCCACTCACTACTGCGGCAGCGGCACTGTTGCGTTATCACTTAGAAAAAGGACGTTTGTCTGGCCGCGGATATCACCGAATTCGGCGCGTAGCTCGCACCATTGCCGACTTGCATGACGCTGTCGGTCACGGTGGCGACCACATCGATGAAGCTCATGTTGCTACTGCTCTTGCTCTACGCGTTGGTGTTCATCCGCAATTGAGCGGAGACAGACAATGAACAGAGAGTGTCTGCTGGCAGCATCCTTGAGTGCCGTGCCGAGACTTGGCACGCGTCGGCTCTCTGCAATGCTCGCAGTGCAGTCACCTTCACAGGCAATGGAGATGCTTGGACGAGAGGCCCCAAACGTTCAGGACATTGAAGTGATGAAGCAAAAACTTAACGATGGAGAAATGTCGGTCACATATATCGGTGCCAGCGATTATCCGGAGTTACTACTTGATGATGTTGCTCGGCCATCTGTGTTGTTTTACCGCGGTGATCTTGAAGTGTTGCACCAACGTCGTGTTGGTATTGTCGGCACACGATCTGCGACTGCGGCTGGCCGTTATATGGCTTCGCATTTGGCTTATGACCTTTCGGAGCAGGGTGTCGCCATCGTGTCAGGTTTGGCTCGGGGTATTGACGCATGGGGTCATAAAGGGGTGCTGCTTGCACTCGATCGAAGAAACAAACTTGGTTCTGCTCGCGACTCACAGTGTGGACAACCAATTGCGGTTGTTGCTTCGGGTCTCGATGTGACGTATCCCAAAGAGAATGCTGACCTGTGGCGATTCGTTGCCGAGAATGGTCTGCTTATCGCTGAGTCACCGCCCGGTACAAGGCCCGAAGCATTTCGGTTTCCGTTACGAAACCGCATTCTTGCCGCACTGTGTGAAGTACTCGTGGTGATTGAGTCGCATGCAAGGGGTGGTTCAATGATCACTGTAGAAGAAGCACAACGCAGAGATATCTCGGTGATGGCGGTACCGGGCTCTCCGAGATCGTTGTCGTCGGCCGGCACAAACTTGTTGCTACAACAAGGTTGCGCACCGGTGGTTGATGCGACCGATGTGTTGGTTGCGCTTGGCCTAGACAACCGCCGCAATCATCCACAAGTATTTGATTCGCGTCGCACGCCAAGTGCACAAGATCAGACACTTCTTTCGCACATGCGAGGAGAGGCGGTCACGCTCGATCAATTGTTGATGCGCACAAGCACTGATCTTGTACAAACAGCGCTTGCTCTCGGTCGGCTCGAGTCGGAGGGGTGGGTCGTCAACAACGCGGGCTGGTGGGAGGTGCTCGGTCGGAGCTGCTAACAGGGGTACGGTTTTATTGATGGCAACTACCGACAAGTGGAACATTGAGGGGTTTGCGACTTCGCTCACAGCCGCCTCCGACAACACAGTGTCTGCCTATGTCAGTGACGTGTCGTTGTTTTCGCAATGGGTTGCACGTCAGCAAATTGTTTCTCCAAAAGACGTGACAAAAGATGTGGTGCGCCAGTATGTAAGTTTTTTGACAACAATGAAACAGGCCAAACGCAGTGTGAGCCGAAAACTTGCAGCGTTGCGCAGGTATTTTGCATGGCTGGTTCGGGATGGAAAAATTAAAATAGATCCAACACTTGGTGTGCGCTCGCCAAGCGACGCCGGGCGCCTGCCAAAAGTGTTGACCAACGAACAACTTGGTGCATTATTGGAAACTAGTAATACTGATGAACCCGAATGGAAGACTCTGCGCGATACAGCAGTGATCGAGATGTTGTACGGCAGCGGCTTGCGCGTGAGCGAACTCTGTGCACTCAACATCGACAGCATTAATGCAAAATCAAATGCTGTGACGGTCATGGGCAAGGGGTCCAAGGAGCGCCGTGTGCCGGTGAGCGAGCCAACAATCGATGCCATCAAATTATGGATGAAGGTTCGACGCGAAGTGGTCGTAGAGAGTGACCCAATATCTGACGTCGTTGCGCTGTTTGTAAATAGTCGAGGCAAGCGACTCGGCACTCGTGACGTACGCCGAATATTGGATGCACGCTCGCTTGCGCCAACACACCCGCACGCACTTCGTCACACATTTGCTACACATCTGCTCGACAACGGGGCAGATCTGAGGGCAGTGCAGGAGTTGTTGGGTCATAGCGATGTTGCGACAACTCAGCGCTATACCCACGTCAGTAAAGAGCGGCTCAAGTCGGTATACGGGGTCAGTCACCCGCGGGCATAATTGGAGGGCATGAATGCTCTGCCCGTCCGTCTCTCAGTTGACCAAGCTTGGCGTCAATGGCACGACGATAACGATGCAGTCGCTCGCGAGTGGTTACTTGTCCATTACGCGTCGCTGATCAAATTCGTTGCTGGTCGTTTGGCGGCAGGTTTACCAAAGCGCGTTGACACTGGCGATCTCATTTCGGCTGGAGTGTTTGGGCTCATGAATGCCATCGATCGGTACGACCCAATGCAAGGTGCAAAGTTTGAGACATATGCGATACCACGTATCAGGGGTGCAATTCTCGACAGCCTTCGAGCACTCGACTGGGTGCCGAGGTCGGTGCGGTCTCATTCGCGATCAATCCAGGATGCAATCTCGCAACTTGAGCACGAGCTACAACGATCTCCAAGCGATGAAGAGATTATGGCCAAGTTGCAGATCACTGAAGCCGAGTATCACAAGAGGCTTACTGACATCGCAGCTGGTTCAGTTGGACCACTCGATCACATTGTTGCCGAAAACACATCTCCATCTACACATACAGACACATACAAAGCAACGGCGCCAGATGCGGTTGTTGAGGCCGACGAATTGCGCAAAGTGATGCGCCAGGAAATCAAAAAATTACCCGAGCGGGAGCGCACTGTGCTGGTGTTGTATTACGACGAAAATTTGACGTTGTCAGAAATTGGCGACGTACTCGGTGTGACCGAAAGTCGTGTTTCGCAGATTCACACCAAAGCGGTGTTGCAATTGCGTTCACGGTTGCACGCAGCCGAACTTGACTAGGGTCCGACGCGTCGGCGTATCACTGCTCTTGAGCATGGTGCTTGCTTTGTATCAGGGGTCCTTCGGTTTGGCGCAATGCGCAGGTTTGAGCACACCGCTAAGCCTGCCGATTAATCTGCCGATCAATCTTGTGGTAATTGATCAATTTCGTGCACCGTCTTGTAAATGGTGCAGTGGCAATCGGGGTATCGAGTACCGCACTGAGCCGGGGTCTATCGTGACGGCGGCGGTTGGAGGCATTGCATCGTTCGTAGGAAACGTCGCCGGCACTAACTATGTCGTTATAAAAACAATCAACACGAATGACAATCTGCTTGTCACTCATGGACGGCTGCAATCGGTATTGGTCAAATCTGGTGCTTTAATTACAACCGGTCAGTCCATCGGCAGGGCAGGAGAGTCGCTGTATATAGGTGTGCGAGTTAATGGCCAGTACTCCGACCCTCGGCAATGCTCCGGCCTCGGCTTAAGGGGCAAACCCCGCGCTGTTCTCGTTGCAGGCTGAAACCCGCCCGATACACTTCGTCTTTCATTATTCACGTCATTCACGTGTGCCCCATCCTGTGGTCGTTGCAAAGCGCAGGGGTTCACGAATCAACCACAGGGGAGGAGAGAATCATGGCCATTGTCAGCATGCGTCAAATGCTTGAGGCAGGAGTCCACTTCGGACACCAAACCCATCGTTGGAACCCACGGATGAAGCGGTTCATTTTCGGGGAGCGCAACGGTATCTACATCATCGATCTTGAGCAGACGCTCGATCGCGTAGACACGGCATACAAATATGTTCGTGACATGGTTGCCAATGGCGGAACGATTTTGTTTATCGGCACAAAGAAGCAGGCCCAAGATCCAATCAAGTTTTTCTCGGATAAGTGCGGCATGTCGCACGTCAATGAGCGTTGGTTGGGTGGCATGCTCACCAACTTCGACACCATTTCAAAGCGCGTCAATAAAATGCAAGAGTACGAGCGCATGGGAGCTTCGGGTGAATTTGAAGTAATGCCAAAGAAGGAAGCACTGTTGATCAGCCGCGAGCTTGTGAAGCTGCAAAAGAACTTGTCGGGTATTCGCTCGATGAGCAAGTTGCCAACTGCTGTATTCATCATTGACACAGTCAAAGAGCACATTGCGGTAACCGAGGCGAACAAACTTGGTATTCCAGTCATCGCTATTGTTGACACCAACGTCAACCCAGACCTCGTGCAATTTCCAATTCCGGGCAACGACGATGCAATTCGTGCCAACGAGTTGATGTCACGCATGATTTGCGAAGCTGTTATTGAAGGTCAGTTTATTGCTGAAAAGACTTCTGATCGTGCAAGTGCTGCTACTGCAGCAGTCGCCGCGCCAGTCGCACGCTCAGCAGAAGAACAAGCAGCATTTGATGCATCACAAGATGCAGCGCGTGCAGCAGCCACATCGGCTCAAGCCGAGCGCGATGCACGAGTTGCATCTGCTGGCGAGACGAAGTCGGAAGGCTGATCTCGATGTCGTTTACTGCAAAAGATGTGCAGGCCTTGCGTCAAGCAAGTGGCGCTGGAATGATGGACTGCAAGAAGGCACTCGAAACCAACAACGGCGACATGGAGGCATCCAAGTTGTGGTTGCGCGAAAAGGGTCTTGCCGCAAGCGCAAAGCGTGACGACCGAGAAAATGCACAAGGTCTCGTTGCACTGTTGATCAAAGGCAATGTTGGCGCAATTGTCAAACTCAAGTGCGAAACAGACTTCGTGGCTAGCAGTGAGCACTTCGTTTCAGAAGCAGATGTTCTGGTCAACTTAGTTGCAGACAAGGGTGTCGATGCTGTCAACGAGCGGTCAGCAGAATTTGAAGACCTCAAAATCCTGCTTAAGGAAAAAATTGAGATTGGTGACGTTGTGCGCTTTGAAGCTGCAACTGGAAACCTTCTGGATTCCTACATGCACATGCAAGGTGGTCGCTGCGTGAATGGCGTACTCGTCGAAATGAGCGGAGCCACCCAAGAATTGGCCCACGACATCGCAGTACACATTGCCTTCGCCCGACCGAAGTACATGGCCAAGAATGACGTGCCTCAAGAAGTTATTGACGCAGAGCGTGCAACGCTTGAAGTCGTTACTCGCAACGAGGGCAAGCCAGAAGCCGCTATTGGCAAGATTGTTGAAGGCCGGGTACAGGGCTTTTTCAAGGACATCGCATTGCTTGAGCAGCCATATGCCAAGGACGATAAGCAGTCTGTAGCGCAGATCATTGGTAAATCAACGATTATTCGTTACTCACAGGTGGAAATCGGCTAAAACTAGTATCTATATATGGCAGCCAAACCAACTTCAACTCCGCGATGGAATCGCATCGTTCTCAAGTTGTCTGGTGAAGCGTTGGCAGAGTCATCAGGTTTTGGTTTGGACAATGACGTGTTGCATCAAGTTGCAACCGAGTTGTATGAGGCGCGTCAAGAGTTTGGTGTCGACATTGCCGTAGTCGTTGGTGGTGGCAACTTCTGGCGAGGTGTCAAAGGTGCTGCCAAAGGCATGGATCAGGCGCAAGCCGACTACATGGGAATGATCGCAACAGTAATGAACGCCCTTGCATTTCAAGATGCGCTCGAACGAGTTGGGCAATCATCGCGCGTGATGTCAGCAGTTGAGATGCCAAAAGTTGCAGAGCCATACATTCGTCTTCGCGCACAGCGTCACCTTGAAAAAGGTCGTGTTGTTATCTTGGCGGGTGGAACAGGCAACCCATTTTTTACTACCGATACCGCTGCAGCATTGCGCGCTGCAGAAATATCGGCACAAGCAATCTTGAAGGGCACACACTCTGGGGTTGATGGCGTCTACACCGCTGACCCAAAGCTTGATCCGACGGCCACAAAGTATTCCCACATCTCGTATCTAGACGTGATTAACAAGGGTCTCAAAGTAATGGACTCAACAGCGATTACCTTTTGTCGAGACAACAATTTGCCGATCGTGGTTTTCAACCTGTTGGAGCGTGGAAACGTCAAGTCCATACTCAGAGGTGAGGAAATAGGTACGCTGGTCGGGTGATTGAAGAAACATTGCTCGAGGCCATGGACGGTATGGCCAAGGCTCTAGAGCATGTCCAATCGCAGTTTTTGGGGGTGCGCACAGGTCGAGCCACATCCAACTTGGTCGAGAAGATTGCGGTTGAGTACTACGGTGCAACTGTTCCCATGGTACAACTCGCCTCATTCCAAGTACCAGATGCCCGAACCCTGGTGATCAAACCCCATGATCGTGGTTCTATCGCAGCGATCGAAAAGGCAATTGCGTCGAGCGATCTTGGTGTAACGCCCGGCAATGACGGCGTTGTGGTGCGTTTAAGTTTTCCGATGCTCACCGAAGAGCGCCGCAAGGAATATGTAAAAGTTGTCAAGAACATGGCAGAAGATGGACGAATTGCTCTACGCAACGTTCGCCGTGATGCACGCAAAACATTGGAGACAGCCGAAAAAGCTGGAGACATTTCAAAAGATGATTTAGAGCGAGCAGAAAAAGAGTTGGAAAAACTCACGCACGACAATGTTGAAGCAATCGACAAAGCATTTAGCCGCAAGGAAACAGAACTACTCGAAGTGTAGGGAGACAGATCATGAGCAATGACAACAAAGGTAATTATTCCGATGATGACACCAATGGCGACGACAGAACTGTTGACCCAACGATTGACTTTGGCGATGAGTTTGGAGTAATCAAGTTTGCCGAGGTAGACGACAGTGGCCCCGCACTTGCTTTTGGCGCGAATGATACAGAACAACTCCCACATTGGACCGAGTCTCCAACTGGCGAAGTTCCTCGATCTAGGAAAATAGACGAACAGCCAACTCGACGAATAGTTATTGGTGCAAATGACAGCAGTCGTGACCGTGATGATTCTGATAACACCGACGTTTGGTCTGCATATAACGATCCAGACTCGAGTGCATCCACTGGGGCCCGTCGTCCATCGTTTGAAACGACAACTCCACCACCAGTAAGTTCTCCTCGCCGTGAAGGTCGCATCGTGATCGGCACAGACCCAACAGGCGAGCGCCGTCGCCCAGTTGCACGCGATGCATCTGGCGCACAATCCCGACCTGGTTCTCGTCCTGATTCTTCGAAGGGGTCTTCTGCTCGTGGCACTCAAGTGACTCGCACGCAACGTCCGTCATCTGGCTCGGCCACTGGTTCTATATCGCGCGGTAGGAATAGCGGCGGCGGTAGAGACTTGCCAACCGCAACTGCTGTAGGTGCATTGCTTGCTGCGGTGTTTATCGCTTCATTGATGTGGAGACCAGCAGCGGTGATGTTATTGATTGCAGCACTCATTGGTGTCGCAGCATTCGAATTTTTCACTCAGGCCAGTGTGAGCGGCTACCGACCATCAACGGTAATCGGCGTAGTTGGTTGCATCGCTGCACCACTCTGTGCATATTGGATCGGAGATGCAGCTCTTCCACTCGTGCTCGTGTTTGGTTTTATCGCTGCTGTTGTCGTGTTTGTTGGCAGTGATGGCATTGAGTCTGGTCCGGTACCAAATACCGCAATCATGATGCTTGCGATGCTGTGGATCGGCCTGATGAGCTCGTATGCCGCGCTCATCTTGCGTTTCTCGTCGGCAAATGGTCCAGCATTTGTGCATGTTGGCACCGACACATTGTTCATCGTTGTCATCGGGGTTATTGCTAATGACATTGCTGCTTACTTCGTTGGTACGACGATGGGACGAACACCATTACGTGATTGGATTAGTCCTGCAAAATCTATTGAGGGTTTGATCGGTGGAACTATCGGCACTTTCTGTGCTGTTGTGCTGGTTGGAATGCAGAGCACTACATGGAACAGTTTGGGAGATTGGCTCTTACTTGCCTTAGTGATTTCGGTCATGGCGCCACTTGGCGATCTTGCAGAGTCGATGTTTAAACGCAACCTCAACATCAAAGATTTCGGCACCGTACTGCGTGGGCATGGGGGAGTTCTAGACCGTTTTGACAGTCTGTTGTTTGTCTTGCCGGCCGCCTATTACCTCACTCTCGTCATCCAACCCTGGGGCTGATTTACCTATTTCGCTGACAGACTGAACAGATGTCGGTCGTACGGGTTGCAATTGCTGGTTCAACTGGCTCAATTGGTACGCAGACCCTCGAGGTTATTTCTCGCAGTGGTGGTGAGTACGAAGTGGTCGGTCTTGGAGTTGGTAGCAACGCAGATGCAGTAATTGCACAGGCAAAGTTGTGCAAACCGAAAATGGTTGCAGTAAAAAGTGATGAGGCTCGCAAAAAGGTTTCGCAGGCCCTGCCTGGGGTGGAAGTGGTCGCCGATCTTGCAGAGTTGGCACGAGATGCCGATGTCGTTGTAAACGGGGTAGTTGGTTTCGCAGGTTTGTCAGTAACGATGTCTACGCTGCAACACGGTAAGCGGCTTGCGTTGGCAAATAAAGAGAGCCTGATTGCAGCAGGCCCAATTGTGCAGCCTCTGCGAAACATCAAGGGCGCGGTAATTGTGCCTGTCGATAGTGAACACTGTGCGATTCACCAATGCTTGCGATCATCAACTGATGCACAACGCGAAGTGAGGCGCTTACTACTGACTGCAAGTGGTGGACCATTTCGTGGTCGCACCGTAGAGTCATTGCAAAACGTGACAATCTCTGATGCGCTCAAACATCCAACCTGGTCAATGGGTCCGAAGATCACTGTCGATTCATCGACTCTGATGAACAAGGGTCTTGAAGTCATTGAGGCCCATGAATTATTTGGAGTTGGGTTTGATCAAATTGATGTTGTTGTGCATCCGCAGTCAGTCGTGCACTCAATGGTCGAATTTACGGATGGAGCAGTCATCGCCCAGTTGTCTCTACCTGACATGCGATTGCCGATTGCCTATGCGCTCGGATTTCCCGCACGTGCAGAAATCGCGTTTGGAGCGATTGATTGGGCGCAATTGAGTCGTCTCGACTTTGAAACTCCAGATCGATCTACTTTCAGATGCTTGGAGCTCGCGTATCAGGCCGGTCGAATCGGTGGAACCGCCCCCGCGTGGCTGAGCGCTGCCAATGAAATTGCAGTAGAGGCATTTTTGGATGGGCATATATCGTGGTCAAAAATTGCTGGCGTAATTGAGCAAACAATGCAACACCATGATGGAGTTTTACCGACAACAGTTGGTGATATTTTGTACGCAGATGAGTCGGCTCGTAGGTTTGCCGCAATGGAGTTAACAAAATGAGTTCGTTTTACAACAAATTTCGCGATGAGATTGTTGCTGGTGGAGACACCATAGATCAACCCAAACGGATCAACGATAAGCGCACAAGTAGGTTTACTGGTACCGCACTGCTGGCTTTGATTGTCTGGTTGGGTGTAACAAGCCCTTGGACGTTTGTGTTTGTTGTGGGCTTACTTATCTCAGTCTTTCTGCATGAAATGGGACATTTTGTTACTGCTCGTCGTACGGGGATGAAGGTGACGCAATTTTTTATGGGGTTTGGTCCGAGATTGTGGAGTATGCAGCGAGGTGAGGTGGAGTACGGCATTAGGGCATTGCCACTCGGAGCATTTGTTCGCATAGTTGGTATGAACAATCTGGACGAATGTGATCCAGCAGATGAATCACGTGCATATCGAGCACAGTCATATCCAAAACGATTGCTTGTGATCACTGCGGGTTCGTTGATGCATGGTGTGATCGCACTAGTTCTATTTGTCGGGGTCTATGCAACCTCTGGTCGATACAGCGAAACTGGCGATGTACTTATCACTTCTCCACCTGCTGCCAACTCGCCAGCGCAACAGTCTGGTGTGTTGACCGGTGACGTCGTACGAGAGATGGACGGAATTGTCATTACTAATCGCGACCAATTTGTTGAACAAATTGTGTCTAAGCAGCCGGGTCAAACTGTCTCAGTAATTATCGATCGCGCAGGCGAACCAGTTTCGCTCAATGTCACGCTTGGAAATAATCCAGTAGATTCTTCAATTGCTTATTTTGGTGTTGCAAGTTGGTCGCTCGACTATGTTCGTGTTGATCCGATTTCGGCAATCGGATATGCGTCAAAGGATCTAGTTGTTACGGCTGGAAGATCGGTTGCGGGAGTTTTTATCGTTCTCAATCCGAGCAACATCATCAACAGCGTGATCGATGAAAAAGCCGACCCAACAACTCGCCCTGGAACTGTTGTTGGGGCGAGCCAACTCGGTGGAGAAATCGGTCGGCAAGATGGGCTCAAGGGTGTGTTGTTGCTACTTGCAAGTGTCAATGTGTTTGTCGGGGTGTTCAACATGTTTCCCTTGCTGCCTTTTGACGGAGGCCATGCCGCAATAGCAACCTATGAACGGATTCGTTCGCGGCGCAATAAGACCTATCGTGCCGACGTTGGCAAGATGGTGCCAGTTGCCACGATGGTCGTGGGGTTACTCGCAATGCTTCTAGTCGTTGGCTTATACCTCGATCTCACTCAGCCAATTGGCTGAAGTTCATCGCGAGTAAAACGTTGCAAAACCATACCGTGATGACAAACTGGTATTCATGAGTGCATTTGCAAGACGCGAGACGAATCAGATTTCGGTTGGCAAAGTTGCCGTTGGTGGCAATGCGCCAATCAGCATTCAGTCAATGACCATCACCAAGACAGCCGATGTTGAAGGCACGTTGCAGCAAATTTATGCGCTTGCTGCGGCTGGCTGTGACATCGTACGCTGCACGTGCAATGAGCCAGAAGCCGCTGAAGGTCTTGCGCAAATCGTTCCGCGCTCACCGGTGCCAATCATCGCCGATATCCATCATCAATACAAAATGGCGCTTGCTGCGATGGAAGCAGGAGTGCATGGCTTACGACTTAATCCTGGAAATATACGCAAGCCGGAACACATCAAGGCTGTTGCTTCCGAGGCTCGCGATCGCAAGGTACCAATTCGGATTGGTGTCAATGGGGGTTCGCTCGACCCGGCGCTGTACGAAAAATATGGAGGCCTGACTGCCGAAGCGATGGTGGAGTCTGCTCTACAAGAAATTGCATATTTTGAAGAAGTTGATTTTGATTTGATCAAGATCTCTGTCAAGGCATCCAATGTCCCGCTCATGATCGATGCATATCGACAACTCAGTGAAGTGACACGACATCCATTGCACCTCGGAGTTACCGAGGCCGGACCATTGCCGGGTGGATTGATCAAGGCAACCGCAGGAATCTCGACGTTGCTCATGGAGGGCATTGGCGACACGATTCGGTACAGCCTCACTGCCGACCCAGTGGAAGAAGCACGAGCAGGCAGACAATTGCTTGAATCGCTTGGTTTGCGTGAGCGCAAAAATGTTGACTTGATTGCGTGTCCAAGTTGTGGGCGAGCAGAGATTGATGTCATTGATGTTGCTAATCGTGCACAAGCAGCATTTGCAGACAAAAAAATTCCATTGCAAATCGCGGTGATGGGTTGTGTTGTCAATGGTCCGGGTGAAGCTCGTGAGGCAGACCTGGGCATCGCTGCGGGCAATAAGCGTGGTCACTTATTTGTCAAGGGGCGCAATGTCGCGGTCGTACCAGAATCTGAGATGGTCGAGGCGCTGATTGATTGGGCCACATTTATTCACGAACACGGCGTAGATGCGGCTATTGCACGAGTTGACACCGCACTTGCCGAGCGCGAAGCTACGAAAGATCGCAACATGTTGCTCAAAGAGCAGGGCGATGACGTTAATCACGCCGACGAAAAAATAGTGGAGATTCGCAAAAAGGTTGCTGGCAACTAGCAACTAGTCAGGAATTGTTGTGACTGCGACAATTGTCGTTGTTGATTGCGATGTCGTAGCAGTCGTAATTATGTTCCATAGATTTTGTGATAGATCAATATAGAGATTGGCTCGAGCACGGTATCCAACCGGTTTCAGATGAAGTTTGTCAAAAGCAAACCATTTTGGATTTTTCGTAATCATTGCGTGCCAGTTGACGACCGAAACATTGGGGTAATCCAGTGCAACTCGATTGAGTACCTTATTAAACACCGAAGATGCGCGAACGTAGTACCGGCTGTCAATGCGTAAAACATTGACCCAAACCACTGGAACGTCACCTATGAGTGTGAGTAGTTCACGAATTCGGGATTCGTAGAACCGAACTTTGATTGAACCTTGGAGATCGTTACTCCCAAGCGCAACAATCACAGCAGAAGGTCTTACTTTTGTTTTGAGGTACTTGGCGTAAGTCTTAACCCCGTTTTTTAAGGTTTTGGCCGGACCGCTGATGTTGCGAGAAAATGCACCGTCAACTATCACATTGTCAAAAGTATTTAGGGCCTGCAGCTTCGGTGTTAGGTTGCCAAACCCTTTGTAGTTGGTACCCCAGGTAATGCTGTCGCCGAGTATGAGCAGTGTGTGTGCAGGTTCAACAGCACGTGCATTACCAACGAAGATGCATGAAATTAGCGTGACGGCGACAATAGTGAGAGATTTGCATACTCGACGGTTCAATGCGTTCCCCATGCACGAAAGACGGTTGCGGTGCCATTGAGTCGTACCGTTTCGTTATTGCGAAGCAGACACGCTTGTCCACGTTGGATCGTGGTGGCATCACCTGTTGTGCATACCAATATTTCCGTGCTGTGTGTTGACTTGATTGTTGCTTCTCCGGCGACATCAATACGTTCCACTCCAAATCGAGTTGTTGAGACTGGGTAGGTGAAGCGTCCTGGGCTCGTCTCGGCTGCATTAACAACTGGTGAGGGGATTACTTCAAGACGGGCGACGGCCAAGAATTCGTCAACACTGACGTACTTTTTGGTGAATGCTGCTCGCACCACGTTGTCCGATGATGACATCACTTCAACGCCAGATCCATTGAGATATGCATGTGCATTGCCGGCACCAAGAAAGAGTGCTTGACCAGGGGAAAGTCGAACGTGATGCATCAACAGGGCAACAAGTACGCCTCCATTTCCTGGATACATGCTCGCCAATCGTCCAGCCCATGCAGGCATTTGTTCTGGGAGTTGATGTGGCCCAGTGGTTAACGCCCAGCGCACGCATTCGGCGAGTCCATCATTCTCTAGGTGCTCGGCGAGTTGCGTCCAGCCGAATCGTTTACACCATTCGAGCGATTCTTCTATAGGTCGGAATCCGCAAATTGCATCAAATGGGGTGAGGGCTATGAGTAGTTCTGGTTTCGCCGAGGAGTCGCGGTAGATGCGTTGCGCAGCATCGAGAGAAATTCCGATCTCGTTCTCTTGCTGGAAGCCACTAGCAGCTTGTTCGTCGGTGGGGTGAGTCTGTAGAGACAATGGCTTGTTGGCGGAGATGATCTTGACGAGGAACGAAAGATCACCAGCCAGTTGCTCAAGTGGCTGACTTCCGGTTGCATTTCTTACAAGCGATGGTCCACCTCTATGGGTGCCAAACCACAATTCGGCCCAAGGTCGAGCATCGGCTTCTGTGGAGAGAAATTCTGGAATGAACTGTTGATCGCCCCAGTCGTAGTGCTGGACAACGCCTCGCAGTAAATGCATTGCTAGCTCGTCGCACAGGCGCTTTTTAGGTGCGCAGCGGCATCTGCAATTGCGACTTCACTGGCAATTCCTGTCAAACGGTCGCGTACTTCGACGACACCGTTCGCTGCACCCCTGCCCACGACAACGATGATTGGGTTGCCAATCAATTCGGCATCTTTAAATTTGACGCCAGGCGAAACTCCAACGCGATCATCGAGCAATACGCGAACGCCAGATGCGTCAAGCGTCTGAGCGAGGTCGTTTGCAGTTTTGGTAATGAGGTCGTCTTCTTTTCCAGCCATCACAATGTGCACATTGAATGGAGCAATTGCATGCGGCCAACGCAGGCCAATATCGTCACATGTTGCTTCGGCTATTGCGGCAACTGCACGAGAAACACCAATGCCATAGGAGCCCATCGTTACGGTTTGGGCCTTGCCATTTTTGTCGAGCACACTCAAACCCAAGACTTCTGCATATTTTCGACCCAATTGAAACACGTGACCAATTTCGATGCCTCGTTTTATGATGAGTGCAGAAGCACACGAAGGACATGTGTCATCATCGCGTACTTCGGCAACGTCAATTACTCCGTCTGCCGTGAAGTCTCGGCCATGTACGAGATGCGCAACGTGCTTACCAGCAGCATTTGCTCCAGTAATCCATTCACTGCCATCGGCGATGCGTGGGTCGAGCAAGTAGCGCACGCCTGTGGAATGTTTAAGGCCTAAGGCGTTTGGTCCGATATAGCCCTTGACAAGTTTCGGCTGTGCCGCAAAGTGCGTTTCGTCAAATGGCACTACTTCGGCTGGTGATACTTGTGCTTCGAGGCGCTTCATGTCAACTTCACGATCGCCTGGAACACCGATGGCAAGTGCTTCGATGCGTCCATCGGGATGGCGCAAATTGACAACTACATTTTTGAGAGTGTCTGCTGCAGTCCACTGTCGATCTGCTCGTTGTAAGTCTGCGCGTGAATTAAACAAATCGACAAGAGTCTGAATCGTAGGTGTAGCCGGGGTGTCAAAAATTTGCGCAGGAGGGGTTTGTGCGGCATCGATAGGTGCGGGCGTACCGACTCGCACCGCTTCGGTATTAGCAGAGTAATCACACTTTGTGCATTGCACGAAGGTGTCTTCACCGATCTCGCATGGAAACAAAAACTCTTCGGACTTTGATCCGCCCATGGCACCCGACATCGCAGACACGATTGCAAAGGGCAACCCAAGTCGTTCGAAGATACGTATGTAAGCGTGGCGATGAGCGTCGTAGCTTTGTTGCAAACCTTCGTCATCGATGTCGAAACTGTACGAATCCTTCATCGAGAATTCGCGTCCTCGCAACAGACCGCCACGTGGTCGTGCTTCGTCGCGAAACTTGGTTTGAATCTGATACAGCGAGAGTGGTAGGTCTTTGTAGCTTGAGTACAAATCTTTCACGAGCAACGTAAACATTTCTTCATGGGTCGGACCGAGTAGGAAGTCGACCTTGCGTCGGTCTTGGAGCCGAAACAAGTTGTCGCCATAGTCGGTCCATCTGCCAGTCGCCTCAAATGGCTCGCGAGGCAACATGGCGGGAAAATTGACTTCTTGTGCGCCAATGTTGTCCATCTCTTGTCGGATGATCTCAGCGACATGTTGGTACACGCGCCATCCGAGTGGAAGCCATGTGTAACCGCCAGGTGCTGCGCGGCGTATGTATCCAGCCCGCACAAGTAGTCGGTGGCTTGGAACCTCTGCGTCAACAGGGTTATCGCGCAATGTGCGTACAAACAGGGTGGACATTTTGTTGATCACGCGCGGTCGCTTCGTTTCGTTCAGGGTTGGGTTTTTGTCTTGTTGATAACTGAATTTACTCGGCACCTATTGGTCTAAATGCCTTTGGCCTGTTGGGTGAGCCGTGACGAACCTTAGTTCGCGGAGATATAATGAAGCCGTCCTTTAAAGTTCGTCGAGCTGAAGGCGTGGGTCTCGACCCACGCCTTTTGTTCATTACAGGGCCTTGTTTTTGTGGTTTAAAACCCCCAAAACAAGCCAAAATTTTGTTCCAAATTAGTCAAGAAATTTTCAAGAAATTTTCAAGAAATTTTCAAAAAATAGTCAAGAGAGGAGAGAAAGAACATGTCAGTAGCACGTGGAAGCACCAAGTTGAACCCTGTCGTTGATCGTGTCTCTGCTCTCATTCTTCCGATCGTGACCGACCTTGGTCTTGAGTTGTACGACGTCGAATACCAGGGTGGCATTCTTCGCGTAGTCGTCGACACCCCAACCGGTGGTCCATCCGGTGTCAACATGGAGTCGATTGCATTAATCACGCGCCTAATCTCCCGCGAGTTCGACCATAGTGACCCAGTGCCCGGTCACTACACACTCGAAGTGACAAGCCCAGGTCTTGAGCGTTCACTCCGCATTCCACGACATTTCATTCGTGAAGTCGGAAAAGTTGTTGCTATTCGCTTGACCGCCGCCGTTAACGGTGTGCGTCGCGCACAAGGTGTGTTGTTGTCGGCAGACGATAACAACATTGTCGTTCGACTGAACGATAAATCATCAACCGAAACAACTGAGATGACGATCGGATACGACATGATCGATCGCGCTCGCACAGTGTTTGAATGGGGCCCAACTCCAAAGTCGGGTGCAACAAAAGTGAATACCAAGACGCAATCGGAGGTCAACGAATCATGAGCAATCTCGATATGACAGAAGCAATCCGCATGTTGGCAGGGGATCGCGGTATTACCGTAGATTCTCTTTTACAGGTGCTCGTTGAGGCACTTGCGACTGCGTACAAAAAGCGTCAGGGAGCAGCCGAAGAAGTAATCGTCGGTATCAACCCAGAAAACATGGATATCACTTTCACTGCGTATGACGTGGACGATGACGGCAACTGGATTAACGAGCGCGACGACACGCCAAAGAAAGATGAACTCGGTCGTATTGCTGCGCAAACTTTCCGTCAAGTGATGAGTCAGCGCATTCGTGAAGTAGAACGCGATCGCAAGTTTGAGGAATATGCAAACCGCGAAGGCGACATTGTGTCCGGCATCGTTCAAAAGACCGACACCAAGTACACATTGCTCGACCTTGGCCGCGTAGAAGCGCTGCTGCCACAAGCCGAGCAAGTACAGGGCGAAGTGCGTGAGCCAAATGCGCGACTAAAGGCATACATCGTCGAAGTTCGAAAGACTCCAAAGGGTCCACAGATTGTTGTCAGTCGTACGCACCCTGGTCTTATCAAGCGTTTGTTCGAGCTTGAAGTGCCAGAAATTGCAGATGGCGTTGTTGAAATCAAGGCTTGCTCACGCGAACCAGGACAACGTACAAAGATCGCTGTTTGGTCAAATGACCACAATGTTGACCCAGTAGGCGCCTGTGTTGGTGCTCGCGGTGGTCGCGTACGTATGGTCGTTACCGAGTTGCGTGGCGAAAAAGTTGACATCATTCCGTTTAGCGAAGATGTGCGCGACTTCATTGCCAAAGCAATGTCGCCAGCCAAAGTTACCGATGTTCGTTTGAGTAGCGATGGCACACAAGCCGATGTAATCGTGCCCGACTTCCAACTTTCGTTGGCAATCGGCAAGATGGGTGTGAACGCGAACCTTGCAGCACGACTCACCGGTGTGCGTCTAGATATTAAGAGCGAGACGCAAGCCGCCGATGAAACTTCTGGTTACACAGCAGTAGTGACGGAAGATGCACCCGCAGCCGACTATGCAGAAGGTGAGTGGGTCACCAATGCAGAGACCGGCGCAATGGAGTGGCATGCAGCAGACGGTTCTGTTGTGAGTCAAGAACAATGGGCCGAAAATACGGGTAGCTCAATTTCCGAAGCTGCAGCAAACGGCGAGGGGAAATAACACTTGGCCAAGATCTTGCGCGTTCATGAGCTTGCTAAAGAGCTCGGCATGTCCAATCAAGAGACCCTTGATTTGTGCGGCAAGATGGGCATCGGTGTAAAAACACAATCCTCAACGATTATCGAGCAACAGGCCGATCGTGTACGCACGAAGGCGCAGCGCGAAGGTCTTATTCGAGATGCACAACCAGAAGAACCAAAGCCAGTAAAAAAGGCAGTAAAAAAAGCTGTTGCAAAAAAATCTGATGATGGAACTGATGAGAAGGCGCCTGTAAAGAAAGCTGTTGCAAAGAAAGCTGTTGCAAAAAAAGCTGTTGCTAAGAAAGCTGTCGCAAAGAAAGCTGTTGCTGAAACAACTTCGTCAGACGTAGACGAGCCAACATCGATATCATCAACAGTGGAAGTAGCTGATGCACCAAAGATGCCGGTTGCACACGCCCCAGTAATCTCATCTGCACGACCGATCCAATCAGCTGCACCAATTGCGCGTGTAGTAACTGCGCCTGTTGCGCCTGTTGCGCCTGTTGCGCCTGTTGCACCTGTTGCACCTGTTGTACCGACTGCTCCTGTTGTACCGACTGCGCCTGTTGCACCTGTAGCGCCGATGGTGCGAACTGCACCAAGCGGTCGTCCAATTCCTCCACCACCAGGTAGCAGCCGCCCAATCCCACCTCCACCTGGTGGCGCTCGTCGCCCCGGAGACACGGGTGCAAGTCGTCCTCCACTTACGCGACCAATTGGTCCAACAACTGGTCGCCCGGCTGGTGGTGCAGGTGCACGAACTGGTCGTTTGTCGGGCACAGCGCTTGGTCGGGGTCCTGTTGGTACTGGTGGCCCTATGCGTCCTTCGGCTCCGGGTGGCGCACGTCCAGGCGGTCCAAGTGCACGTCCAGGTGGTCCAGGTGGTCGACCTCCTTTCGGTGGCGGTGGTGCTGGTCGTCCAGGCGGTGCGGGTGCTGGAGCAGGAGCACGTCCGGGTGGTCCTGGTACTGGTGGTCCTGGTCGTCCAGGCGGTGGTCGTCCGGGTGGTCCAGGTGGCGGTCAACGCCGTGCTCCTAGAAAGAAATCACGTGCTCGTCGTCGTCAAGACTTCGACGAAATGTTGCCGCAAACTCCAACCAGTTATACAGCAAGCCATGCACCAGTTCCAGAGGGCATCATCATCATTGAGCGCGGCTCATCTGCGCAAGAGTTTGCTCCCAAATTAAATCGCACATCTGCTGACGTCGTTCGCTATTTGCTCGAACACGGTGAAATGGTTACGGCAACAATGACGCTTGCCGATGAGCAAATGGAATTGTTTGCCCTCGAAGTTGGCGCAGAAATGTTGCTCGTTGATCCAGGTCAACAAGAAGAGATGGAATTGCAAGCTCTGTTTGACGACTCCGACGATGACGACGAGACGTTGCAGCAGCCGCGTTCGCCAATTATCACGGTGATGGGTCACGTTGACCACGGCAAAACTACGTTGCTCGACCGCATTCGCTCAACAAGTGTTGTGAGTGGCGAAGCTGGTGGAATCACACAGCACATTGGTGCATATCAAGTTGTCAAAGATGGCAAGTCAATTACCTTTATCGACACACCAGGTCACGCTGCATTTACCAAGATGCGCGCACGTGGTGCACAAGTCACCGACATCGTTGTGTTGATGGTGGCTGCGGACGATGGTGTCATGCCACAAACGATTGAAGCCATTAGCCATGCTCGCGCTGCCGAGGTTCCAATTGTGGTTGCTATCAATAAAATTGACAAAGACAATGCAGATGTGCAAAGAGTGCTTGCGCAACTCGCAGAAAATCAACTCACCCCAGAAGCATGGGGCGGAGAAACAATTGTTGTCGAGATGGCTGCACAAAGTGGCCTCGGAGTTGACGACTTGCTCGAGCAGTTGAGTATCTTGTCCGAAATTGAAGAGTTCACCGCCAACCCAACTGGTCGCGCCAAAGGCATTGTGCTGGAAGCCCAACTCGACATAGGTCGTGGACCAGTTGCAACGGTTCTTGTTGACAAGGGCATGCTCAAAGTGGGCGACCCAATCGTCGCTGGCGCTGCATGGGGCAAAGTTCGTGCACTCATCAACGATCGTGGCGAGCAGATCAAAGAAGCCGGTCCATCTACACCAGTGCAAGTACTTGGACTCAGTGCTGTACCAAATGCTGGCGACGAATTTAGGTCTGCACCAAACGAAAAGACGGCAAAGACAGTGGCCGAAGCTCGTGAACAGCGCTATCGCATACTCAATCAACGCGGCGATGCCCGCGTTCAACGTGGTGTCAAGCTTGAAGACATTTTCACCCAGATTCAAGCTGGAGAAGTTGCCACGCTCAACGTCATTATCAAATCTGATGTGCATGGTTCGTTGGAAGCCGTGACCGAGAGCTTGCGCAAACTCGAGCGTGACGATGTACGCGCAGCATTTGTGCACCGAGCTGTCGGTGCTATTACTGAGAACGACATTGCGCTTGCCGCAGCGACCAATGCGACATTGATCGGTTTCAATGTGCGACCAGATCGCAAAGTGCGAGACATGGCGGCTGCTGAAGGTGTCGAGATTCGGACTTACGAAATCATCTACAAACTGATTGAAGATATCGAAAAAGCCATGAAGGGCATGCTCGCCCCTGAATTCGAAGAAGTGGTCACTGGCGAAGCTGAGGTACGCGAAATCTTCCGTGCACCGAAGGTTGGGGCTATTGCGGGTTGCTCGGTGCGTATGGGCGTTGTTACTCGTGGCTCAAAGGTTCGCTTCCTGCGCGACGGCACAATCATTTGGAAGGGCGCAGTCAATACATTGCGTCGCTTCAAAGATGATGTGCGTGAGGTTCGTGAAGGATTTGAGTGTGGTATCAGCCTCACCGATTTCCAGGATCTCAAAGAAGGCGACATCATCGAAACATTCGAACTGCGCCAAATCGCGCGCGACTAGTCTTATCGGTTATGGCCGACATTAATTTTTATTTTGATTCGATTTGCCCATGGGCTTGGATCACCAGTAGGTGGGTAACCGAAGTTCAACAACTGCGTAATTACGAAGTGTCTTGGAAGTTCATTTCGCTCAAGATGATTAACGAGAACACCGACTACTCAAAGATGTCTCCAGGGCATCTTGAAGGCCATATTTTTGGCTTAGAGGTATTACGTATTGCGAGTGCGGCTCGAACCAATGAGGGTAATCCGGGTGTTGCAAGTGTGTATACAGCGTTTGGTACTGCATTGCATGCTAATCACCGACGCGAAGAGGCGATGAGAGACTCGCAAGCGTTTTATTTGAAGGTGTTAACCGAAGCCGGCTTGCCAAGTAAGTGGGCCGAATCAAGCACCGATGCCGCGCACGATGAAGTCATTCGTTTTGAATCGCAAGCCGCTCTTGAATGCACGGGCAAAGATGTTGGTACGCCAATCATCACATTCAACCCACAGACAGACCGCGAAGCGAGTCTCTTCGGTCCGGTAATTTCTAAAATCCCTCGAGGAGACGAAGCAATTCGACTCTGGGATGCGGTGCAGATAATCGCAGAATCAGGTGTGTCCGAGATCAAGCGCACACTTCGCGCTCGACCACAATACGACTAGTAAATAATCGAGACGAGAAGAGAATTAATGAAAGTTGTTTACACACCAGAACATATGGGGCACAACCCTCACGCAGAGATTGCGGCTTCACGTTCTGCTTCACCGTTTGAACATATTGGTCGCGCGGAAGCGATTAAAGAGACATTGATCAACGATTCGAGCATGGAGTTTTTATCGCCAACTGAGTGGGGCACAGAACCGATTGATGCAGTGCACACACCAGGTTTGAATAAGTTTTTGATGACCGCATGGGCCGACTATCAGCGCGAGATGCGTCCAAGTCATGAAGTCGTTCCAGATTTCTTTTACCGTCCGTCGTTGCGCCAAGCAATGAGTCAGATTGAAGAGCCTGCCGCCGTTAATGCTCGACTTGGTTGGTGGTGTTTCGAGACAACGACGCCGCTCACCGAAGGTACATATACGGCAGCTCGTGCTGCGGTCGATACAGCCCTAACAACGACAAAACTTGTTCTTGATGGCGAATCGTATGCATATGGTCTGTGCAGGCCACCTGGTCATCACGCCACCACCGACCTGTATGGCGGTTATTGCTTCTTTAATAATGCAGCTATTGCTGCGCAGCATGTTGCAACCACCACTGGCACCAAGGTCACGGTGCTCGACGTGGACTACCACCATGGCAATGGCACCCAAGAGATTTTTTATGAGCGCGACGATGTGCAGTACGTGTCGTTGCACGGCGACCCACAGCGTGCCTATCCGTACTTCACAGGCTTCAGCGACGAGCAGGGTTCTGGCAAAGGTCGCGGATCCAATTTCAACATTCCGCTTGCTGCGCGCACAGAAGACGATTTTTTCATCTCCGCACTTGACAAGGCATGTTCTGCAATCACTAAGTTTGGACCAAGCATGGTGATCGTTTCACTTGGTCTCGACACATTTTTCACAGACCCAATTAGCGATTTGTCGGTCACCCAAGACGGCTTCAAGCGCAGCGGAGATCTAGTCCGTCAGATGGGTTTGCCAACGGTGGTGTTGCAAGAGGGCGGATACGACGTAGATGCTTTGGGCAACAACGTGCAAGCCTGGCTGCACGGTCTCGCTGCTTCATGACTCTCAGCTAGCAAAAAATTTCTCAAATATTGCGAACATTGCAATATTTGCCGTGATCATTGCGCCGACATATCTCAGACCACTGGTATTGATCAATGTAATGATTTCGGATTTGAAGGTATCAAATTTGGCGTCTACTTTGTCGAAGCGTGCGTCAATGCTCTCAAATTTGGCGTCTACTTTGTCGAAGCGTCCGTCGATTTTGTCGAAGCGTCGTTCAAGTTTCCCGAACTGCAAGTCCATCCGTACTGCAAAATTGCGTATGTCACCACGAGTAGAAGGTTCCTTCCAATCCGAAACGAGATCAGCTGTTACCTGTTGCTCGATCTCGTTGTGGGCTCTTTCATTCTCTTCTTTTTCCATGACTGCTCCAAGCGTTGTTGAGTTCATGCCCGAATGTGTACGACGAACATGCCAATGTGCTGTGGATTGTTTCACGAAGCTTGCTGTAGCTGTCAAGTACCCGCTAATCCTCGAATTTGACGGCTGCTCGAGCGTCGTCCATCTGAGCCTCGGTAGGTTTGCGGAAAATTGTAATCATCGTGATTCCTGCAACGAGGTAGACAAAACCGTTCATGATCCATGCAACGTGCATTTCTTTCACGTCAACCAGATCGAGTGAAGTGCCTGCTCGTCGAGCCGCCTCTATGCGCCCAAGGGCAGGAGCCGCGATGGCGAGCGACAATGCAGCACCGAGTGCCGTACCTATTTGGCGAGCAGTGGTGTTGAGTGCTGAGCCCATTGCGAACTGGGTTGGTTTGAGATACGCAGTCGCCGAACTTGACAGTGTTGAAATACTCAAGCCGACACCAAACCCAGTGAGGATCATCCAAGGCAAGTAGTGCGTGAGATAGCTGGGCTCAATGGGAATAAATGTGGTGAGACCAAATGTGCCAATACTGAGCATGATCGATCCAGCAAGCAAGATGCGTGCGTGTCCAAATTTGTGTGCATACTTTCCTGCAAACGGCGCAACTAATGCAGCCATGGCTGGCCCCGGCATGGTGGCGAGGCCCGATTGCGCAACACCGTAACCCCAAACTGCTTGGAGCCAAAATGTGTTGAGCAGCCACATCCCAATAAAGCCAACGCTAAAAAGCAGGCCAGACAAGTTGGCGGCTAAAACGAATGGTAATCGAAAGAGTTTCAAGTCAAGTAGCGGACTCGTCACAACTCTGCAGCGTTGAACGAAGAGCGCGACCAAGATAATCCCAAGAGCGATTGAGCCGAGTGTTTTGGTATCTGTCCAGCCCCATGCTTCGCTTTGTGAAATACCCAGCACTACAAGTGCGACACCTGTAAAGCCAAACACAACACTTGGGTAATCAACTTGGCGCTGAGCATTTGGGTCTTTGCTCTCATGCAAGATTTTGCGGCCCAACAAGATGGTGACAACGGTAAATGGAATATTGATAAAGAACAGCGAGCGCCAGCCAAGCAAGTCGACAAGTATGCCGCCAACGGAAGGCCCGAGCGCCGCCGCGAGTCCGCCTGTTGCACCCCAGATCGCAATTGCTTGAGTTCGTTTTTCAACAGGAAATTCGGGCAACACCAGTGCGATCGATGCCGGAGTAAGTTGCGCACCCCCCATTGCCTGAATGATGCGAGCGAGAATCAACACCCATGTGGTTGGTGAGATGCCGCAGAGCAACGACCCAACGCTAAAGATAAATAGCCCGCGTAGAAACGAACGCTTACGGCCATACACATCGGCAAATCGACCCGCGGTTAATAGTCCGGCAGCATAAGCAATGGCGTATGCCGAGAAGACCCAGGTGATGAGGCTTCCCCCACCGAGGTCGGCTTCGATGGTGCGCTTGGCCACGACAACAATTGACACATCGAGTGAGACAAGAAAAGTTGCGACCGCCGTGAGACTGAGCACTTGGTATGGGCGCGGTATCCGTGATCCGAATGAAGTTGTCATACACGCCCCGTTAACTGTGCTTGTTCGTCCAGGCAATGACTGTAGCGATTGCACGCTTGTTGCCTATCAGCGAAGGAATGTTTGCTGTAGTACCGACTTGTTGGGAGAAGCCGATGACGCATTTTTGCAAGGTAAGCGCAAGGTTGGCCATCTACCTTCTTGTCAACTTGGTCAAAGCCATCAAGTGGTCACCCACACCGTCACAACACGAAAAGAAAAATTAATACGGAAATCGTAGTTATCAATTTCTCAATCAACGGCACAGAATCCGAATATCAAAAAATGTGCGACAAGGTAGCTCCAGCGTTTGCTGCTGTGCCCGGCTTAGCCTCCAAGGTATGGTTGGCAGATAAGACCAATGTTCTGTGAAAGTCCTCGGCATTAAGGGGATAGTGGCTGGGATTCTTACTTGATTCTTCACTGATCATTACTCGGCCAGCACTCCCATGTCCCATAATAAGGCTATGAGTTGTTGGCATTTTCGTCGCCCAAGCGCATGGGCTCCCATTGGTTTTATCGGCCTAGTAATTGTTACGACTTTATTGAGTTCATGCGCAGGCAGAAGCCCTACAAGTTCAGAAGTCGCTTTGGTGTCGTCGTCATCGAGCGTCGCGAACCTAGGTGGAGGTGGCGGCCCCCAAACTCCTCCATGTGGAATGTTCGAAGTTGCCAGAACTGAAATCGTCTCGGGTCAGCAATTTTTGAAGGGTCAATACCAGATAAATACATTCGGTATTTCGTGCGACGAAGTGATGGGCGAAGAAGGGCTCTTTAGTAAGTTTCTGCAACTCGGAGATAATGAGGAGTTGCCTGAACCGTGGAGATTTCTGGAAGGCGCGGTTGGTGCCCCAAAATTTGTATCGGGGTCAGCGCCAGGTGTGGGTTTTCGTGTCCAAATGATTTCTGATTGATGCGGAAATCTTGTCTGAACTTAGCCAAAAAAGAATTCGGAGTGTTTGGTTTGATTTACAGCGATTTGGCAGATTCTTTCCAATCTCAGCGCATTCGTGCAACCGCTATAAATGATGACGCAGGGTAGGTTGGCGAACCTCGCAACAGTTTTTTAAACCGCAGGTTGCATGTTCGATTCATCTAGGGGGCACGTACGCGTTATTTTTGGGCGTATTTCGCGAGCATGTTCATTTCAAATGTGATGTGTGCATGTAGGTCAAGGCGGTCAGGGTTGACGACATTGGGGAAAGCTGCAAATACGAGAACGAGTGCAATGAGTCGTTCACTAGCGAGCAATGCTGTTGATTCGTCAAGGTTGAATTGAGATGCGAGGGTGTCTGTAAGTTGGCGGAGAAGTGGTCGCTCGGTTGCAGGTATTCCATTGGGGTGTTTGGACGACAGCCAGATTGCAAGCCGTGCTTGTCGAGTGATTTCTGGTGCTAATTCGTTTGCTAACGCACCCAAAAATGGGAACTTAATTGCTTTGGCTGCCTCGTCCGCTGCTGCAGGGTAGATCGAGGCAAAAAGTTCGGCTTTTCCGCCGAAGTAGTCGGGAATGTAGCGGTGATGGAGTCCTACCGATTCGGCGATTTTCCGGATAGTCAAGGCGTCAGGGTCCTGGTTGAGGAGCAACGCAAGAGCGGACTCCTGCAGCAGACGCATCGAAGTGGCACGCGAATTGTTGGTTCGGGTTCGCTTTGGGAGCACTTTTTTGAGCTTGGGCACAAGCCTGAGCATAAGTCATATGGTTTGTGACCAACGGTTATTTACAAGACTAGGCTTTTGGCTATCAAAGTAATAAAACTGACCCAGAATAACTGGCGGCTTTGAAGAGCTCGCTCGCGTCCGTTCGCCGCGCGTCTGAGCACGAGGCAAATCCCTCGGATTCGAAGAAACATCCCCACAGATTCGCTAAGTGGCTCTTAGCTGCCGCATTGCTGGTTGTCGGCATTCCTGTTGCACAGGTAGCGAGCGAAAAAGTTGTAACTGCCGCTTCGATTCCAATCGGCACGGTAATTGACGGACTTATCTTCGATGAAGTTTCGGGTGTCGTCCGATTTAAAGGTATCAACACCACGGATCAGAATAATTGGCCTGAACTTCTTATTATTCCGGAGAAAGTCATGTGGGGCGGAGTGCTAAGGAGGGTCGAGACGGTTGCTTGGGTTCCGCACTCGAACGCCAATAATACTTGGTCGAATAAGCCAACCCGTTTGAAAATAGGAAAATACGTTTCAAAAGTCGATGCCTGGGGATTCGGCAACTTATTTCAGTTGAGCGAAATAACGTTTCCAGCGTCGGTATCGATTCTTGGCTCGCAAGCATTTCGGTACGGCTATGGCAGCCCCACCCATAAGTATCTCGGTAATAGACCAACTACTGTTGCATCCGATATTTATCAAGGTGTTAACGGAACGAAGACCGTTTCCTATCGAACTGGCACAACTGGCTGGCCCGGCGCAAGTCCACTAATTGGAAATACGAACTGGGAGCCGGCGACTAATTCGCAACTCAGTTCGCTCAGTATCTCGAGTGGCTCCCTACAACCAAGTTTTAGTACATCGGTTTTAAGTTATTCCGTTGACGTCGGTGCAAGCGTGTCGTCTGTTGTTATCTCACCCGTGCTCTCTGACGCGAATGCTGCCGTGACAGTGAACGGAATCTCGGCAATTAGCGGAAACATAGCGACGCAGGGTGGGGGATTTAGCGCAGTCAACTTGGTATCTGGACTGAATTTAATCACGGTCGAAGTTACTGCGCAAGATCAGATTACGACAAGCACCTATGTGATCTCGATAACTGGGGGAGCATCAGTGACCTATGAAGCGAATGGTGGCACGGGTGCGATGGCGACGCAATCGGCCTCGTCGTCAATGAATTTGACGGCCAATGCGTTCACGCGAGCTGGGTATACGTTCGATGGGTGGAATACGCTCGCGAATGGATCCGGTGTGTCGTACGCGAATAGTGCGTCATATTCCTTCACGTCGAGCATGACGTTGTATGCGCAGTGGACAGCAGATTCGTTGACGGTTACGTATGACTCGCAAGAGGGTTCGACTGCCTCGGGTGGTTCTTCATCGACGACAACAGGTGGGACGTTGGCGTCGTTGCCGACTACTTCGCGTGAGGGCTACACGTTTGGTGGTTGGTTCACGGCGGCGAGTGGTGTTTCGCAAATTACGACGTCTTCGCCGCATGGTCAGACAGCAGATTTCACGTTGCATGCGCAGTGGACGATCAGTACCTATGCGGTGTCGTTTAATGGCAATGGTTCAACTGGTGGTTCGGTGCCGGCGAATCAAACGAAGACGCATGGTATTGATGTCTCGGTTTCGTCTAATTCGGGAAGTTTGGTGAAAACGGGTTACACGTTTGGTGGTTGGAATACTGCTGCTAACGGATCGGGAACTTCGTATGCCGCTAGTGCAACCTATGGGGTGGATGCGGGGGTGACGTTGTATGCGAAGTGGACAGCTAGCTCGTTGACGGTTACGTATGACTCGCAGGGTGGTAGTGCAGTATCGACTGGTTCGTCGGTGTCGGGCGGGTCGATTACTTCGGCTCCGGTTGTGCCAACTCGTGCAGGGTATGTGTTCACAGGTTGGTTCACTGCAACGAGTGGTGGGACAGCGATCACGTTTCCGTACACGCACAGTCAAACTACGAGTTTCACGTTGTATGCGCAGTGGAGCCAAGCGTCGTTGTATGGGTTGGGTTCTGTTTCAAAGATTGCAACTATCACAACTACAGCAAATATCAGTAACACTTTTTCTGTAGATACGGAAACGAGTTCGGTTTCGTTGAGGTATTTGGCTAATGGTTTGCCTGCGGATTCGGTTATTGATGTGTATTTGGTTAACGATTTATCGCGGGCTCGTAGTTTGATTGCTCCTGCTGGTGGTTTTGTAGTGTCGTTGGTAGTTGCGTGGTTGGCCGCCGATGGTTCGGTGCCGTTGATGGCTTCGGGGAAGCCATTGTCGATGACTATTGCTAATGACACGATTAAGGCAGGTGCTAAAACGTATGCGATTGTTGGTGGTGAAGTGACCTTGTTGGGTACTGCAACTGTTGATGGAACGGTGACTATTTCGATTACGCAAGACCCTGAAATTGTGGTTGTGAACCCCGTTGCAGTTGTATCTCAGCCTTCGGCTACTCCGGCTACTCCGGCTACTCCGGCTAGTCCTGCCACTGAATCTCGACGGTCATCTAGACCTGTTGTTGCGCCTGTTACAGAAGTGAGGAATGTTCCTTCGAGGGTGGCTAGTTTGTTGCCGAAGGTTCTGGGGGCAACATCAAAAATTGCTGCCATTTTGAACACGGTTGTCGGGCAGTTACCGCCTCAGCCAATGGTGTTTGCACCAAAGTTGTCAAGTAATGGAACAGTAATACGGGTCGTTTTTAAGCCTGTTGTGCTGAAAGCTCCTCCTGTTGATGCACCTGTTGCACCAATGGGTGCGAAAGTGATTCCAATTGGTTCAATGATTGAGCAGTCAAAAGAAACTCCGGTTGCCCCAGCGTCAAAAGTGGGGGCGGGTGAATCCAAAGCAACTTTTGGTGGGAAAACAATAGAAACTGCTCTTGAGACATCTTTGGATGGTGCTGCTGTGTTGTCTGCTGGTCCGGCAACTATTGCACTTGCAGGCTTTACCTCTGAACCTGCTTCGAGTAACGGTGGTGCATCAACTTCGAGTGGTTTAACTGCGTCGAGTTCAACTCCGCTTGAAATTGCGACTGGTTCGTTTATTGCTTCGACTCCTGTGCAGGTGTGGTTGTTTTCAACACCGATGTTGTTGGCTGAAACAAGTGTTGATGAAAACGGCAATTTTGCTGCTGCAATCAATTTGCCAAGTTCGCTTCCAGCAGGGAATCACACGTTACAAATTCAAGGTTTTGTGTATACGGCGAGTGGTGCAGCTGAAGTAACTGCCAACATTGGTGTGTCAGTTGCTGCAGCTTCTGTTGGCGTTAAGTGGACAAGTACTTTCCCGTTGTATGTTGCAAGCATTTCTCCATCTGTGCGTGCTTTGTGGACAACGTTTGTGTCGGGTCAAGCATCACCAACACTTCAATGCACAATCACTGGTATTCGTCCACAGCGAAACTCAAAAGCAAATATCCGACTGTTTGAAAATCGTCAAATTGCTTTGACCACACTGTTGAAATACAACGGATGTGTATCTATTGAAACCAAAACACAGATTTCTGCAACAAAGTCTTCAGTAGAAAATCGGACATGGAAAGTTGAAGTCCAATCAAAAGCAACTGCAGTTGCTTTCAGGTGGGTGCACGATTACAAAACCTATTCATCAACAATCACTGCAAAACAAAAAACTCAATGGGTTGCTAAAGTCGAGAAGTATGCAGGCCAAAAACTGAGTTGTGCAATAACGGGTGCTGAACCATTGCGCAATTCTTCTGCCAACACCGTGATTTTCAACAATCGAAACAAAAGTTTGAAAACCTATTTGCTCAAGAACGGCTGCTCCACGGTGCAGATCAATTCACCGATAAGCAAAAACATCAAGATTGCAACGCGAACAAAATGGAAAGTTGAAGTTTCAACATCTAATTAGTTCATTTTGTCAATAAATCGATGTAGTCGGATCGCACAGCATTTCCATCAATAAGTTTGCCATTTGCGTTCGGAACGATTAACGGGTTCCCCAAAGTGGTGAACATCACCGAGGTTGAATTGGTGTTTGCGAGAATGGAAAGCACAATCTGTCCAAACATCAAAAGCTGTTCATCTCCTGGTATTTGGTCAATGTTCGAATCTAGATCGATAATTGTTGTCGACTCAACAATTTCAATAGATTTAATCAAGTCTGCACGTGCTGTTAGCGACGAACGAAGTCCAGATATCAGCATCTTGCTGTCTAGTCGATTGGTGAGTGCATCAATAACCGATTGTGTAGAAATTGGTGAAGCGACAATAGACGATTCTGCACGAAGACCCGTTTCGGCAATCAGATAGATGACAATGCTTTGTTGAATGACTGCGGGTAAAATCTTGGGGGCTTCTGGAGTCGACATTTGAACTGCGTAGTTGTCGGGGTTCAACTTTTCTACCGAACTGTCAATTGAGCCGCTGCAGGCTGTCAGTGCAAAGAATGAAAAGAGTATTATGGTTCTGGATTTCATGTGAAGTCTTCGGCTTTCTTCAGCGAAACAGTGAATCGAGCGCCGCCCTCTGGGCTGGTTGAAACAGTGAGGTTTCCGCCCATGATGTGTGCATGCTCGGTAGAAATGGTGAGGCCTAAACCAGAGCCTGGTTTGGCAGAGTGGTGCGCACCGCGAACAAATGGGTCAAATATTGTTGCCTGGGCATCCTCGGGTACACCTATTCCGGAGTCATCAAAGTGAATAAGTACTTCGTTCGTACTTTCTTCAATTCTGATTATTGGAATATCTTCTGCATATGCACGTGCATTTGATACAAGATTCTCAAAAATCTGTTGAAAACGTTTGGCGTCAACTTGCACAAATGAACTCCCAGACTCGGTCTGGTCGATGAAGGCTAGATGCAGTTCGGACCTTCTCTTGCATAGAGCCTCAAGCATTTTCTGAATTGGTAATGATTCCAGGTTTGGATGCACAGTTCCCGATTCGTAACGCGAAATTTCAATGAGATCGTTTAAAATCTTCTCAAATGAAATAACGCGTGCACGTAGAATATTCACGCTCAAAGCTGCTCGAGGTGGTAGTTCGCTTTGCATTCCCTCGAGTAAGTCAGTCGCACCACGAATTGCGGTAAGTGGAGACCTCAGCTCGTGACTTACTACTGCACCAAATCTTGCCTCGCGCGCTATACGCATCTGCAGGGATTTGGTCATGAAGTTGAAGCTTTTTGCGATAATGCTTAGATAGGGTTCGGTGGGGATATTGATTTTAATGGAGAAGTCGCCGAGTGCAATTCGTTCTGCCGCGTTACTTACCTGTTTGAGAGGTTCTGAAACTCGACGTGAAAGCCATAAACCGATGAATGCTCCACCAATAGTCGAAAAAATTGATCCAACAATGAATATATTTTGCAGAAGTTTAAGCGTTCGTTGAAGCTCAGTTATCTCGATTGTGCCAAAGAATACGAAGTTTGAAGAATCATTAATCGCAATCGGAATTCCCACTGCTATTACCGGAGTAGCACCCAAGAGGATTTGTGTACGTACTGGAGTACCAGATGCCACTAAGTCAACCATGGATGCAGGAAGAAGATTGACGTCAAACCCCGCCTTGGAAATAAACCATTCATCATTTGTCCTAATTGCGGTTTGGGAATTGGGGAAAGACCCTGAAGTGCTTAGCAGCGAGTCAAGCGGTGAGTTTCCATCGGTTATTGCCCGAGCAACTAGTCGCGATGCAATTGAAATCTGACTGGTTGCAATACTTACGCGCTGATTGGTGAGGTATCTCTTGGCGATTTGATAAGTGAAAAGCGAAGTGACGAGAGAAATAGTGAATGCAATAAGGAGGCCTGTAAAAATCGCCTTTGCGCGGAGAGTCGGCCTTTTGAAGAATCGGAATCTTTTTCTAGAGGACAAGTTTAAAGCCATGGCCTCTCACCGTCACTAAATTATTTTTCAACCCGTACGGCTCCAGCTTTCCTCGCAGTCGATAAATCTGCATATCTACTAGTCGCGAGTCTCCCAAGTAGTCGTAACCCCACACTTGTTCGAGAAGGTCCTGTCGTGTCGCGGCATTTGGGCTTATACGAGCCAACGCAACAAGAACCATAAATTCTGTATTTGTAAGTTCAACGGCGATCTCGTTGATGATCGCTTCTCGGCGCAGGGGGTACAGCACCATCGGCCCAAAAATAATGTCTTCTACTTCCGGCATTTCACCTACTTGAACCATGGTTCGGCGCAAAATTGCCCGCAATCGTGCAGATAATTCTTTGGTTGCAATTGGCTTACCTAAAAAGTCATCTGCTCCAGCTTCGAGGCCCGCAACGACATCATAAGAGTCGCCGAACGCAGTAAGAATTACTAAAGGTGCGGTGGTAATTGATCGCAATCTACGGACCACTTCAAGACCGCTTATACCGGGCAACCGCAGATCAATTAACGCAAGATCAATTTCTATCTTGGGGAAAGCTTCTAGGGCAAGTTCACCAGTAGGAAATTGGTGAATAACAAATCCTTCATCTTCAAGAGCTGTTGAAATTACTTTACGAATGTCTGAATCGTCTTCGATGAAAAGTATGTTTCCATTCATGTCTTCTATTCTGCCATGAAACTAAAGGCTAATTGTCGCCCAATTGTCTAGGTATAGGACAGTTTCGTGACACAAGCGTTACGAATCGTGACAGTGTCGTGGGAGTTATGAAACGACCTACTTGGCACACTTCTTGCATGAACAAAGCACTGATGAAATCAACAACAATTTGCATACCTGCTCGAAATGAAGCGTCGACGATTGGTGATGTTGTTTCTACATTGTTGGATGCCTCACGAGTTTCGGACATCGGACTTGATTCAATTTTGGTAATTGACGACCGATCAACCGATGAAACAGCTCGTATCGCAACCAAGGCCGGCGCACGGGTTGTGTCTACGAATGATCTTTGTCAGCAGTTTGGGGGAAGTCGTGGTAAAGGCGACGCAATTTGGGCTTCACTTCGCGCCTGTAATACCGACTTGGTCGGTTGGGTTGATGGTGACTTGGGGGAGATGGATCCACTAGCGATTATCGGTATGTTCAGGCCGTTGGTTTTTGATGATTCGATTCAGTTGGTGAAAGGCGCGTTCGACCGAATGGTGGATGGGAAGAAGGGCGAAGAGGGAAGAGTTACAGCGCTTACCGCTCGACCTTTGCTGGAGTTGCTGCATCCGGAGTTTTCGTATTTGAGTCAGCCTCTTTCGGGAATGTTTGCTGGTCGAACCCAAATAATCGGAAGCTTGTGGCTTGATTGTGACTATGGCGTAGATATTGGTATTGCAATTGATGTGCAACAAACATTTGGTGCTCAAGCAATTACCGAAGTTGATCTTGGTTATATCAGTCATCGTCAACGCCCATTAGACGAGCTTGCTAAAACCGCAAGCCAGGTTGCACGTGCAATTGTTGCACGGGCCGGAATTTCTGCGTCGGTTGCAAGCGACTTCGAAAATCGCCGAGTTCCGGCACTTGGTTTTCGGAGAGTCACGGTTTAGTAACAAAGTGCACAATGCCGTAACAACGGATGCGTGGAGCGTTGCAGTCATCTAATTTCGTTTAGACCGAGTAGATGGAGCACATAATGACGCAATTTTTAACGATTAGACGAATTACAACTACCGTTCTATTTTCACTGTTCAGCGGGACAATTGTGCTCGTGCCTCAATTTGCATCGTCTGTAAGTGCTGCACCTGCTCTATCTCCAGCAACGCAAACGGTTGTCGCTTCAATTGGCGGAGTAATCACGCCTACGGCTACGTTTATGGTCACAGAAATTACTGGAACGAAAACATTCGGCATCACGCCTGCGTTGCCTGCCGGATTGACAATGAACTCGACCACGGGTGTGGTGAGCGGTGCGCCGTCAGTTTCTCTTGCAAATACAACATTTACTATCGTCGTCTCAGATGGTTCCGTCTCTGCATTGGCTACGTTGTCGCTCACGGTGAATGAGCTGACTGCTCAGCAAGTCGCTGTCGCACCTACTTCTCAGGCAGTTTCAGGAAAAATTGGAACAGCAATGATTGCAACTTCTGCAATTTCTGCTCCACTAATTACCGGCATCAAATACTTTTCGATCTCGCCAAAATTGCCCAATGGGCTTACTATGAATTCTGCAACTGGTGTTGTCTCTGGAACTCCTGTCGGCACAGCATCGCAGCTCATTTACATCATTGCGGTTTCAGATGGTGTTAAATATGGGATTTCGACTCTGCGAATTGCAATCAGTGGACCATTTGCGCTCAGCCCTTCCACGCAGACAGTAACCGGTCAAGTGGGCAAGGCAATTGTTGAAACCGCACTGCTGACCTCGACTTCGCTTGCTGCCACCAGGACTTATTCAATCTCTCCTAAGCTTCCATCTGGCCTTGTACTGCATGCAACTAAAGGAATTGTGTACGGCACGCCGCTTGTGGGGTTGGCGTCAACAACTTTTACCGTGACAGCAACAGTTGGCTCTCAAACAGCCATTTCAACAATTTCAATATCGATCGTGGGTGCTATTGGGGCTATTCCTCAGGCAGGAAACCGTGCAGGATGTGGTGCGGCAACAATTGGTGGTCGGTTAGTCCAATCGATCAAACCAACTGATGCCGAACTACCAAGCACAAATTTTGCTTGTGCCGTAAATGTCGGTGTGAGGGCACGTGGGATAACTGTTGCAATGGCAACCGCTGGCGTGGTAACAAACCCTGATGTGAGCCAGTATCTCACTACTGCAAGTCGTGTTAATGGCGGAAGTATCACGAAGAATTTGGTTGTTTCATCAAAAGCAGGTGTACAGCGCAGCCAGTTCACGAATCTACGCAGGGGAACATGGTTTATTACTGTTCGGGCAACTTCGGCAACTGGTGTGCTTGTTGGAACCTGGACTTCATCCCAATTCAGAATTGGCTAAAAGCGTAAGCCGGTGGTGCGGCATCGTGGTAATTTTGGGAACACAACGATCAGTGATCCGAAAGGAATTGAAATGCCAAAATATTTGTTAACAGGCTCATATAACTCAGAAGGCGTTAAAGGTCTGATGGCCGAAGGAGGCACATCACGCAGAACACAGGCATACGCAGTGGTCGAATCACTCGGTGGAAAAATCGAGTCGTTTTACTATGCGTTTGGCGGTGATGATCTGTATTCGATTGTAGATTTTCCGGATGTCGCTTCAGCTCTTGCCGCGGCAGGATCTGTCTCGTCGTCAGGAAAAGTGTCGGCAAAACTCACTCCATTGATTACTGCAGAAGAGATGGATGCTGCAGCAGCTAAATCAAAAACTGCGCAGTACCGAGCACCAGGCGCTTAATCGAATCTAATTAATTGGATTGGTGCGTTCGGTCAAGTCGGTCAGCCAACCTTTTGATCTGAAGACAAGTAAATAGTGAATGCTGGTGTCTGTCGCGTCGCGTCTTCAAATTTACTCTCCGGCAGTATCGAACTTGAGACCGAGGTCCACAAGTAACGGCAACAAAGCAGACGGTTCCTTGCTACCCAGGCGGACGATCACTGTTTGCTGATCTGGTGCGACTAAGACATATTGTCCCTTATTTCCAGCGGCTGCAAACTGGTTGTTTGGATAGAGCCTCCAAAAGTACTTGTAGCCCTCGTTCGGGTCATTTGGGTTGATGGCTTTCGTTGCATCATCGACCCATTGTTCGGGAACAACCTGCTTTCCGTCAACAACACCTTTGTTGAGGAACAAGAGTCCAAACCTGGCGAAATCGACTGCACGAGCATTGAATCCGCTCTCCATCTTTTCAAAGCCACTTGAATTACTGTCGAGGCTCCACGATGCATCTGCCTCTGCGCCAAGTGGCCCCCACAAGGTTTTGCTCATGTATTCGGTCACTTTTTGACCAGTTGCTCGTTCGAGTGCCATTCCGAGCAGCAATGGGTTGTAATTGTTATAGAGAAAATTTTTGCCTGGTTGTTCAGTGATCCTTGCGGAAAGTGCCGTTTTCCGAAGATTGGTCGAGTAGTAGGTATTGACTGGATCGCTAAATGGCGTTTTCTTGTCTACGTATGCGAGGCCTGAAGTCATGGTTACGAGGTGTTTCAGGGTGATTTCGCTAAACCGCGGGTCGTTTTTCATCAGCTCTGGGATGTAATCAGTTATGGGGTCGTCAATGGACTTGATATAACCATCTCTAATTGCCAAACCTAAAAGAGTTGACAGAAATGATTTCGAAACAGAAAACGATGTGTGTATCGAATCTCGTTGTAACCCCGGTGCATACCACTCATGTACGAGGACTCCCTGATGTAGGACTAGCAGAGCCGTAGTTTGAGTATCAATCAAAAAGTTATTGAGTTGATCCTGAGACTTAATTACTTGGCCCGGAAACCCGTAGAGCCCCAAGTCAAGTCGCCCAAACGCGTCGACGGTGGATTCGTCTAAAGCTGTCTGCAACTCTGAAGGGGTAGATGACTGAACGACTCGTGAAGGAAATCGATTGATGTCTCCGATGTCTGCGTCGAGCCAGACCATTGCGCGAGAAAGTTGAAAATAACCGGTAGTGGCAAAAAGAAATCCATAAATAGACAACGGGAAGAGGAGTAGCCCGGCAAGGACTAGACGAATCCGCTTGGTCTTTCGCCCTATTTTTGATTTGGTATCGCTCATCGTCCAACTTTAGCGAACGGTCGCATTGAAAGTTACTTCGCAGACCTTTTGATGCATTCATCGGAGAGAAGTTGTGCACGTTTGTTACAGGATTGTGAGTCAAAAGCATCAGCCTTGAGTCCTTTAATCCTTAGATTTAATTGAGGAAGAGTTTCCTGTAACTCTGATTTAGGGGTTCTATGTTTAGTGCAGAAGAATTAGCCAATCTAGGCAAGCCACTGATACAACTTTTATCAGTCTGGGTGAGCGCAATAGTTTTGGTGTTTGTTACAAGACGGTCGCTGAGATCGGGGATAAAGCGAGCTCTACTAGATCGAGACAAAGCAGCAGACAGCACTCGCCGAATTCAACGTGGAGAAGCGCTCATTTCTGTTGGCAATAGTTCGGTGCTGGTCATTGCGGTGGTGGTTGCGGCGATCATGAGTTTGGGTGTTATCGGGCTAGATCTCACGCCATTAGTTGCGTCTGTTGGAGTATTTGGACTTGCCATTGGCCTTGGGGCTCAACGGCTCGTGCAAGATTTCATATCTGGCATTTTGATGCTGATAGAGGATCAATTTGGGGTTGGAGACATTATCGATGTTGGAGAAGCTGCAGGTTCAGTAGAAACCGTTTCATTGAGAACTACTCGAATTCGCGCACTGAATGGAACGTTGTGGCATATTCCCAATAGCGAAATACGAAGAGTGGGCAACATGAGCCAACAGTGGGCTCGAGCCGTCGTAGACCTCAGTGTCTCGTATGAATCAAAGTACGACGATGTGGTGAAGTCGATTGATAGCGCTATTGACATATTGATGGAAAATGAAGAAACCATGGCAGCGCTAGTAGAGCGTCCAACGGTGTTGGGTATTGAACGCTTTGCGGGTTCTTCGGTAGATATCCGAGTTTTGCTAATGACAAAGCCGGCCAATCAATGGATGATTGCGCGCGAATTTCGCAAAGCAGTGAAGCTCTGTTTCGATCGAGACAAAATTGAGTTTCCGTTTCCTCAACTCACTATTTCTCAAAAGTAGCGCTAATCGCTAGAAGTTGATCATGGTCGTGCTTCCATTGCATTTTCGTGCGCTCGGACTAGTCGAACCGCCAACCCTCTGATCCGAAGAGTGGTCAGATGTTGCGGTGGTTTATTTTAATTGCGGCGTTGCAATGATTGGCTATTAAAAGTCAATTACCGTTTTAAAACATCCGAACGAATGGGTGCCAATTAGGTTGAGAAAGCACCTGGCCGGATTCAAGTGATTCTTCCAGATTTGATTCTCTTTTTTCAGCAGCATTTAATTCATCCCGAAGAATCATCTGGTAGGTGAAAACGACGATTGTTAGCCATGAAATAAATAAAATTAAAATGTTAAACATGACTTCACCCTAAGAACTTCTGCGTCACCATTCTGTAAATAAATTACAACGATTTCGTAACAAATTTCTATGAAATTAATGTCTTATCTTTGCTGGATACTCCGTTGGTGCGCGAATGGAACTTCGGTGGGTCGAGCCCAACCGCTTTGCAAGAAGGCTTCTCCACCACCAAGTCGGTTGCATCGCTGCTGATCGGTATCGCGCAAGATCAGGGTTTGCTCAGTATCGATCAACCTGCTTCCGATTTCATTACCGAATGGAAAGGCACAAAGAGTGAGCCGGTAACCATTCGGCAATTGCTGTCGATGACAAGCGGTCGCTATTTCGACTTCGAAACCGACTACGCGCAGATGGCATTCTTTTCGCAAGATAAGTCGGGTTTCTCGATTGGGTTGGAGCAACAGCACGAACCGGGGACGTTTTGGGAGTACAACAATTCGGCAACACAGACACTGGAAGTAGTGCTGAAGCGTGCCAGCAACATGGCTGTCAACGACTTTGCAGCCCAGTATTTGTTCGACCCGCTTGGCCTTAGCTCGAGGCTGATCACTGATGCCGCCGGTAATGCAGGCCTGTACGCCGGCATGCAGACGTCGTGTCGAGACTTGGCGGCATTAACGCAATTGGTGCTTGATGAAGGTTCGTATCATGGGAAGCAAATTATTTCTCAAGCTTTTGTTGCCGAAGCGATTACACAATCGAGCATGTTGAAAGATGATTACGGTTTGCTGTGGTGGCTCGACCCAAGTGGTGCCTATTACATGTCTGGGGCATGCGGACAAGTTGCCATGGCCATGCCACAGTTTGATGTTGTTGCAACGCTGATGAGAACCACAGACCTCAGTTCGCCACAGGGTCTGCTTACTTGTGGCGGAGAATCAAGCGAAGAGATTTTGCTCGAGGGGATTAGCGCCGCGTCAAGCGACGGATGACTCTTTGCCGAATCGACTTTCGCTTTTCCGAAAACTGCTTTGACGAGTTTTTAAACACACCGCGCCATTCGGGAAGGTTCTCTGTAGTGGCAACGATGTGTTTCATGATTCCCGGAATTACCGAACCGTGCATTTCCATTTCTGCTTCATAGTCGACAACACGAACTGATTCTTGCCCAAACTGATTTCTATAGGCGGCTAGCAACGAGTCGTAATCGGCAAGCCAGGAATCTGGTTGCACATAGGCAAACGAATTCGGGTCGTCGCTCAGGGTAAAACCGTCGCGTGTTAGGTGTTCGGCCCAGGAGCGAAGGTAATTGCTCCGTTCTCGCAGCGTCACAACAACCGTCACCTCGCGGGTTGCAAGCAACTTTGCGAGCGCCGACAATTCTTTGGGGTTGCGCAGAAACGAAAGAGTCTCGGATGAAATAAGTAGTGTCGTTGCCTGACCTTCAACCTGCGATACCACGTGTTGGGTGACTTGGTGTTGCCAGTGCTCTGTGTTCCACTCGGGGATTTGGCGCATGGTCGGGTATTGCTTCGAGCCATCTGCGCAGAGCAATGCAGTCTCACGATTGTTTTGAAACAGGCCCTCGTAGATGTCGATGCCGTGTTCGATGGCCAGCCGTTTGTGGTGGATTCGCAGCCAATGCTGAAACGAGGTGGTGCCCGTTTTATGGGTACCAATGTGAAGAATTGCCCTTTTGGGCGCTTGGTCCATAAGAAAACATTTTACTCAAATCACTAGATTATTAAGCAGTCAGAGACAAGGAGCGAACATGGCAAACGAAATTTGGCAAAATACCGCTACCCAAATAGCAGCCGACATTCGTAACAAAAAAGTGACGAGCCGCCAAGTGGTCGAGGCTCACCTGCAACGAATTGCCGAAGTAAACCCCAAAATTAATGCGATCGTTCGTGTGCTTGCAGATGAGGCACTTGCGGGGGCCGACTTGGCTGACGCAGCGGTGCGCGCTGGCGCAAAACTGGGTCCATTACACGGCGTACCGATGACCGTGAAAGAAAATATCGATATTGCTGGTTACCCCACCACGCAGGGGGTTGCGGCGTTGGCGGAGGCTATTCCACCCGCAGATTCGCCGACGGTAGAGCGCATCAAAGCCGCAGGCGCGATTGTTATTGGTCGCACCAACCTGCCCGACTTAGGTTTGCGCATTCACACCGACTCGAGCCTGTATGGCCGCACTAAAAACCCGTGGAAGTCCGATCGCACGGCGGGCGGTTCCAGTGGCGGGGAGGGGGCGGCACTTGCAAGCGGAATGTCTCCGCTTGGTTTGGGCAACGACATTGGTGGGTCGCTTCGCAACCCCGCGCATTGTTGCGGTATCGCTTCGATCAAGCCAACGCAAGGCGTTGTTCCCGACGCCAACTATTTCCCAGTAGAGGATGCGGGGCTGAGTTCGCAGTTGATGTTGATCCAGGGAGTGATGGCCCGCACCATTGCAGACGTCCGCTTAGGTTTGGGCGTTGTTGCTGGGCAACACTCGCGCGATCCAATCAGTGTTCCAGCAGTGCTTACCGACTTGAAACCAGGTGAAAAAGTTCGTGTTGCAGTGATGCCGACGCCCCCAGGTGGTTCTACGCACGCTGGCGTTGCAGATGTGGTGCGCAAAACGGCAGACGCACTTTCTAATGCAGGCCACGATGTTGTTGAAGCAACCCCGCCCGATTTTGAATTGGCGTGCGAATCTAAGCGAGTCGGATCTTCGGGGGGCGAATCTCAGAGGTGCAAATCTCAGAGGGGCAAATCTAAAGGGTGCTGATCTGCGCGGTGCAATTCTCGATGGAGCATTGATGCCAAGACGTGCAAACCTTTGTGATGCAAAGTTTTGAGCCAAGTTAGAAATTAAGCAAATTTACACAAATACATACATGGCGAAGATTACTAATACATATATAGAGGGGTGGGGTGGCTCGGCATACTCCCGGTTAAGTGTTTCGGGTCTTCTTGAATCATGTTGTGACCTTTTGTTGTGACCCCAACACTGAAGTGGTTCAACGGATTCGGTCAAACCCTTACAAACATTGGTGCGCTCGGACGGACTCGAACCGCCAACCCTCTGATCCGAAGTCAGATGCTCTATCCATTGAGCTACGAACGCTTGTGCACTACATATTAGTGGTGTGTTGCCGCAGTGACTACGGCCGTATTTCGTAGAAGGCGTTAACCGAATGGTCGATATCAAGTTTGCGGAAGTGTGAGAAGCCTGCAGCTTTAGCCATTGATTCGGCAGTAGATGCAGAGAGGCCGAGTGTGCCGAGCCCAGCACCGCCCGGTGTCGACATTGCTGATGACATGCATGACAACACGCTGATGCCGTACATCAGGGGAGCCATTGGGTTCTTTTGCATGTTGAGTGCAAATGTGTCGTGGGCTTTGATGTCAACGAGTAACCATGTTCCATTTGGTTTGAGTGCTGCGTGAATGGCATGCATCATTTCGGCAGGGTGTGTCATGTCGTGAATGCAATCAAATGTTGTGACGAAGTCGACTGAGTGGTCGGCGGGAAGTGGGTTTATACGCGCATCATTGAAACGAGCATTGGTGAGTTTTGAGTCTTTTAGTTTTTGTGATGCGCGATCGAGTGCGTACTGACTGATCTCGTAACCTGTGAAGTTGCTTTGTGGGAACGCTTTAGCCATGAGGAGCACTGCGCCACCCGCACCACAACCAATGTCGGCAACAGTCGCACCAGTATCGAGAACTTTTGTAATGCCGTCGAGTGCGGGGAGTACTGCTGAGATGAGGTTTGCATTTGTCCAAGGTTCGAAACTGCGCTCGATACCAACTGCGCCTTCTGGGCCATGACTGTCGTAGTTATGGCCAATGCCTGTGCGAAAACTTTCGGGCATGCGCTTGAGTGATTCCATCGTTTGAGGCAGCCGATGGAACATACCCATTCCGAATGCTGGGTGAGTATCGGTTGCAAGCACCGCAGTTTGTTCGGGTGACAAATAGAACGTGTCGTCAGTAATCGATTGTGTTGATGTTGGCGTGTTGACTGTGGAAATCATTTTTGCAGCAGCCTGGTTGTATGCCCACTCGCGAACCCAACGCTCATTTAACTCGGTGACGTGAGCAAGTTGCGCAGTAGTCATTGGTTGAGGCGCTGCAGCGAGCGCTTTAAAAAGGCCGAGTTGATCACCCAAATGAACCATGCCCGAGGTAACGGCTCCTTCAAGTTTGCTAAAAAGCAGAAAAGAGAAGAGTTTTAACTTGTCGGGGTCGAGTTGTTCCATAGGGCAGACTGTAGTTATGAAAACACTCCCCAAAGCGATCGCGGTTGTAGGTGTTGTGGCTATTGGTGTGGTTGCCCTTGCGGGCTGTGGCGGCCGAGACCGTGATGACCACGCGATGGTGGTGCAGGCATCAACGGATAGTGGCGTGACGGTACAGGCGACCGGCACCATCAAGGTCGTGCCAGATGGCGTTTTGTTTAGTTTTTCAGTAACTGCACTGACCGACTCGACGGCAACTGCGGTTTCGCAAACGAGTGAAGCAGCAGCACGGGTGCGCGATGCTCTTGGCGCTCAGGGTGTAGCAAAAGACGACACTGCGACCCAGAATGCAACGGTGTACCCGGAATACAACTATCTCGCTGATGGCACGACGTCGTTGAAGGGGTATCGAGGTCAGCAAGTCTTTGTGGTGACATTGCGCGATGCGACAAAGGCTGGTGAAGTCGTTGATGCAGTTGTTGCTGCTGGTGGCAATGCGCTGCAGATCAGCTCGGTAACGCCGACATTGCTTGATACCGATGCAGCGGCGGGGGATGCGCGAGAAAAGGCTGTGTCGATCGCCAAGAGCAAGGCCAAGGCGTATGCCAAATTGCTTGATGTTGATTTGGGCGATGTGGTGTACGTAACCGAGGTTGCCGCGCCCGCAAGCTTTGTGCCAACGATGATGGCCGACAAAGCGTTTGGTGCTACTGAGAGTGCGCCCACGCAGATCGATCTCGGCCTACAAGAAGTATCGGTAACAATTGAAGTGCGTTGGAGCCTGAAGTAATTTTTTAGTCGGGCTATTTAGAGCGCGTTGCGCATAACGACATGCTTAATGTCGTTGAAAAGAGTGTCGCGCAAGTACGACCAACCTTTTTTTTGATACCACTGGTCTTGGTGTTCGGTATAGAGAAACATCTCTGCGTAGCCGAGCTCTCGTGAACGACTCACCACGTGATCGACGAGTGCTGATCCAACCCCGAGTTTGCGGGCTTCTGGAACGACAAAGACTGCAGCGAGCCACGGTCCGGGTTCGGTTGCACCAGGCAGTTCGTCGTCATCAACGAGTGTTGCAAGTCCAAGTAGTTCGTCTGCCTGGTTGAGGGCGGCAAAGACTTCGACGAAGCGGTTGGCGTACGTGCCAGTGGCGGTAAACATATCGAGATATGTCTGCGTCGTGTCTTCGGGGAAGTCGTGCTTCCATGCTTCGCATGACAACTCTGCTGCCTCTTGATGGTGGTGTGGAACTTGGTTGATGAGGGTGATAGAAAATGCGGTGAGTTGTGCTGGTAGATCAAACGAGCCGTCGGGGTTTAGAGGGAAGTCGATTATTCGAATAACTGCCTCCAAATTGATCACTCCATATATATGTGGAAAGAGCGGTTCGTCGGGGAGCGAAGGTGAGCCATCAATGTGCGCTGGGGGTTCCCACTTGAGTGGGCTCGTGAGCGCGGCTGGGTCGATGTGTACCAACACCATGTTGGTTGCACCGCGGTAGTACTTGTTGGCAACATCACGCATTTGATGCTCGGTGGAACAATGAATAAAGCCTTCGGCGGCAAGTGACGGTGCCGTGATGGAGCCTTGTTGTTGAGCCTCAATCCAGGTTGCCGAATTGGTCAAATGCAATATCACGCGCCTCAGCGTAAGCCTTGGCGACTACTTTTGGCGAAGATCTCGTACTTTCCACTTACCCTTTACGTCAAGAATTTCTGGATCTCCAGTAAGGATTGTTGCACTGTGTTGCAATGCGGTAGCTACGCAGAAGGAGTCTCCTAAAGACATCTTGTGGTTGGACTTAATAAGCCCCGCTGATGTTGCGATATTGATGTCGACGGGAACAATACGAGTTTTTGCGCGGAGAATAGTCATTACTTCATTAGCTGCATCAATTCCACTTCGGCGATTTGTTACGTAGAAAACTTCTGTCGCATTTACTGTGCTGATGTAGGGGCGATGCTCAAGCAGGCGCTCAATAATTGTTGCGACAGGCTCTTCATTTTCAATAAGCGCGATTACGGCCCAGGAGTCGAGGCAGTAGTTCATTTTTTCTCCTCGCGGCGGTCTTGTTCGAGTAGCTTCAGCATCCCTGAACGAGGGAACATGCCCTTAAGTGACTTGGTCGAAGCGACTGACTGAATGAATACTCCTTGAGGGACAAGGGTGACAATGACTTCATCACCCGGCTCGAGGCCGAGCTCATCCCGGATTTTTTTTGGAATTACAACTTGCCCTTTTGGACCAACTTTTTGTGCCATGAAGAAATCGTAGCAATTTGGTATAACTCTAGGTATAACCTTTTTCGCAATTGTTTTCATGCCCGCAGTGTGTGCGGGACCCAGGGTTTAACTGCTGTGGTAGTTGGGAGCCTCGTGAGTGATAGTCACATCGTGAGGGTGGCTCTCTTCGCGACCAGCAGTGGTCACGCGCATGAAGCGTGCACGCTGATGCAATTCGGGCAACGTAGCAGCACCTGCATACCCCATGCCAGAGCGCAGTCTGTTGGCAGTGATCTGTACGTATTCGACGTGTGTGTTGGTCGTGGCGTCGGCATCAATGAACGTCGGCGTGATCGGTGCGTTGATGCTCCAGCGCTCGATGATGGGGTTGGCAAGTAGTTGGGAGACAAGTTGTTGTAGTTGTGTTTGGGTGAGATTGCCCGAGATGGTGTATCGCTTACCGCTTACCGCTTGCCACACCAGTAATGGGTAGATGCATGCGCTTGGCCAAGCGTTCGAGTTCGTTTGTCGTTGAGTCGGTTACACCTGAGTGCAAAGATGTTTCAACAATAAAGTCGGCGGTTGGTGACGCCGAGTTCCAGTCTGCGTGTTGCAACAGCGGATCAACAAGTAGATCCTCGATAATTGACTGAGTTGCCTGATTGATTTCACCACGGAAGAAAACTAAATCGGAAATTGAGATATGTCTAAGCGATGTGATTCCCAGATCGGGGGCTGCTCGAAGGATGCTGAGCGCTCGAGGATCATCATTTTGAGAAGTGACGCAAATCTGGTGGGACGACAAAATTGAGCCCACTCCGCCTGCCACGACTGGAGATTAGTTTCTGAAAAGTTTTTGACCGACGAAACTGAACAAAAAATCAAGTGAGATTGCTCACATGCTTTACAAAATGTTTAATGGCGAAAGTGACGCATACCTGTGAAGATCATTGCGATGCCATGAGCATTGGCTGTTGCAATCGACTCATCGTCACGCTGGCTGCCACCTGGCTGCACAATGACTTTTACGCCAGCGCTGATCAGCAATTCTGGTCCATCGCGAAATGGGAAGAAGGCATCGCTTGCACAAACGCTTCCGTGAGCGCGGCTACCTGCTCGCTCGCATGCAAGGCGAGCAGCATCGATGCGGTTCTGTTGTCCGCCTCCAATGCCCACGGCACTTCCTTCGTGAACAAGCACGATGGCGTTGGACGATACCGATGCACAGGTGATCCATGCGATAACACAGTCGCTCATTTGACTCGCGGTCGGTTGCGCCGTTGTCACTACCTGCCACAATGTTGTGTCAATATGCACAGGGTCGGTGTCTTGCACGAGAAATCCGCCAGAGATTTGGCGCACATGACGGTCTTGCGGTATTGGCGCAGGTGACTGCAAAATTCTGAGGTTTTTCTTTGCCGACAGGATTTCGATCGCGCCTGCTTCGTATGAAGGTGCAATAAGTACTTCGGTAAATACTTCACTGAGATCGCGGGCCATCTCGACAGTTGCTTCACGGTTGATGGCAACAACGCCTCCGAATGCACTAAGTGGGTCGCATGCATGGGCGTTGCGGTAGGCGTTTTCGATGTTGTGTGCAATAGCAAGACCACAGGGGTTCGCGTGCTTGACGACAACTGCGCATGGCTCGTCAAACGACCATGCCAACTTGCAGGCTGCTTCGCTATCGAGCACGTTGAGGTAGCTCATCTCTTTGCCACCAAGTTGGCGAATTGTTGACCACCAACCGTGTTCTCCATCGACTGTGTAACGAGCTCCGCGTTGATGTGGGTTCTCGCCGTAGCGCAGAGTTTGTTCGCGCACGAGATTGAGTGTGATGCGTTGCGGTAGTTTTGGTGAAATAGTGTCATTCGCTGCTGCTACAGCCGATGCCGCCGCGGCAAACCATTGTGCAACTTGTGCGTCGTAGGCAGCGGTAGTTGCGAAGGCCTGTGCTGCAAGTTGTTGGCGCAATGCAGGCGGCACGCGGCCACTAGTGCGAATGGCATCAATGATCGAGTCGTACTGCGTGGGTTCAGTGATCACTGCAACATGTGCATGATTTTTGGCTGCAGCGCGCACCATTGCCGGCCCGCCAATATCGATCAGTTCGATAGATGGGTTGCTCGAGAATGGATAGAGGTTGATGGCGGCGAGTGTGATGGGTTCGATGTTGTGCGTGTGCATGTCGGCGACGTGTTCGGCATTGTCGGTGTCTGCCAATAGTGCACCATGGATGGATGGGTGCAAGGTGACAACGCGATGCCCCAAGATGGCTGGGTAGCCCGTGACTGTGGCGACATCGATGACAGGAATACCAGCATCGGCAATCACTTTTGCTGTGCCACCGCTCGATAACAACTCCCACCCGAGGTCGTGTAATGCGCGCGCGAAATCGACGACACCTGTTTTGTCGTAGACACTAAGTAACGCGCGCGGCACTGGCTTAGTGTCGCATATTTTTGCTTGGTGCGCGTGATTCTGCGAGCAAGGAAGCAAGAACAATAAGTACCCCTAGCCATGCAACAGACGATGGTCGTTCGCTCAATGCCACCACGCCGAGAACGGTAGCGATAACTGGCTCTAGAAGAGTGATCAGCGTTGTTTGATTGGGTTCGAGATCTTCCAGGCCAGTCGCATATGACCAATAGGCGAGGGCGAGCGTGACAATACCGAGCCACAACACCATCACAATCGCGTCTTTGTGAGTGAGCCACTCAAGATTGACAAAAAATAATGTTGGTGCGAGCATGATGGACGCGATGCCAAACACGCGTGCCATTGCGAGTTCACTTGAGACTCCACTCGAAAGAATGGTTTTGCTGCCAAGAGCAAAGATGGCGTAGCCAAAACCAGCGCACAGTGCAAGAGACACGCCCCACACGGTGACTTGAGATTCTTTGCCAGTTGCCACGATGAGGCTCATGCCAATAATGGCAAACACTGTGGTGCCGAGCCATGAAAGCGCAGGGACCTTTCGCAATAACATCGCCGAGATGGCGCCTGTGATCAGCGGCGCGGAACCGAGCGCGACAACCGTGCCTACCGCCACACCTGTAGAACGCACTGCACTAAAAAATGCGGCACCGTACAGAGCCTGACCGAATGCGGTTGCTATCCATACCCGAGCAGCAAGAGGTGCACTCTCGACTGTGCGACGACGACTAGGTCGCAAAATCGCAATGATGAACAGCACGAGTGACCCAATGAAAAACCGGAAGGTGGCGACAGCGATTGGCGAAGACGCATCTGGGCCAAGTTGCTGAGCAGTGCCCGTCGTGGCAAAGCCAACGGCAGCAAGTACAACAAAGAGGCGCGATCGCACACACAGAACCGTAGTTGGTGCATGTCTTTCGCCTGCTTCAGAGCTTCAGGAGACGAAATTAGATGCTCAGCCCTACGCTCGCTAACAAGAGCACTATTCCAATAGCTGGGAACAACAACCAAAGAATTATACGAAACACGCGTTTCATTCGCCAAGAGTCTGCAAGTGGGGCAGCAGTAATGCGAGCAGCAGCTACTACGAAGCAGTAGATGAGAACGAAGAGAATGATCCGTCCAGCGGTCGCAATCCCGTAGCCAAAGTCAGAACCGATATCGCGGGCAATGAAACCAGGAATGATCAGACCGAGCATGAAAAGCACAAGGCGAATTGGACGCCGCCAATTGGTGCGCCCAGTCGCAAGTGACAGAGCAATCACCGTCGGCAACATTAGGCCTCCTGCTGCTACAAAAATCCCCAGCGAGAAGATGATCGCGCCGACTCGAGTTACTGTGAGCCTCGACCTCGACCAAGCCTTGCGAATGCCAAAAAGTACAGTTGCGTGAGCCGTGAAAAAAATGGTGAATCCGCTCACGATGGAAATCGTTCCTGCAAGTGAGAACTCTGGTTCCGTTGAAATCCATCGCATCCATGCTCTAGCAATTACCCCAAGAGTGAGACCACCTACAGCTCCGCACGGAATTATCAGAGATGGTCTTATCTGAGTCGACCACCGGTTGCCTCTGTAATTTGCCTCGCCAAGGATTGCGTCATTCAATGAATACCCCCTAGCTGCTCGCAGGATGCCGTGAAGAGCACAGTACTGGAACTGTCAAGCGGATTCCTGGCCACCAGCGCCAGAACGCTCACATATTGCCGTTACTGTCGCACGATAACCTTTGGTAGATTTCTTTGACAGAAAAAATCTGGGCAGTCGTTTTAGAGAGTATCGGACTCACAAGCGGAACACCCTTGCTCCTGTAGCTCAGTTGGATAGAGCGGCGGACTTCTAATCCGTAGGTCGTAGGTTCGATTCCTACCGGGGGCGCCAAGCAATGAACCGTTTTGTGTGCTGACGTTTAATGCGTAAATGCCCTGCTTGATGTATCAGCGTGCTATATCTAATTTTTGAATTACTTAGAATTTTTGGCGGCTCTAATTAAATTTTGTTCAATCAGTTCATAGTGGGAACCTGTTGCATTTTGTTTGTGGCTAAATTCTGGGTAGTCGGTATAGCCCACTGAGCCACCACCATAGAATGTGGTTCGGTCATAAAGATTAAGTGGATTGCCGAGTAAAAGGCGTTCTGGCAAATCTGGGTTCGAAAGAAACCAGCGACCGAATGCAATCATGTCATATGCACCTGCACCGACAGCTTCCAATGCCGTACTTGGTGTAAAGCCGCCAGCTCCAATGAGAACGCCTCCGTAAAGAGTTCTAAAGCGTGCATTGCGTAATGGTTGATGAATCGATGGATCATCAAGGGGCAACACAGATAAAGCCCCCACCCTCGGCTCGGTCAAAAGTAAATAAGCAAGTGGATAAGTGTTCAGTTTTTGGATTGCATAGTCCCACAAGTCTTCGGCGTCTGATGACGTGACGCCAAAATACATTTGATAAAGCTTCCCAGTGGAAGGATTGATCGTAGTTGGTGACAGCCGAATGGCCACACGATCAGGTCCAAAAGCCGAGTGTGGCTGCACCGACTGTTTTAGAGAATCTGAGATAAGAACTTTTGTGTTCGCGGATCTTTTGGATGGTCAAATAGCTCCGACGGTGTTCCAACTTCGACGATCTCGCCGTCGGACATGAAGACCACTCGATCAGCCACTTCTCGGGCGAAACCCATTTCATGTGTTACCACAATCATGGTCATGCCGTCTTTGGCCAATTCTTTAATCACATCAAGAACCTCGTTGATCATCTCAGGGTCAAGCGCCGACGTTGGTTCGTCAAACAACATCACTTTTGGCTTCATCGCAAGCGCACGGGCAATCGCCACACGTTGTTGTTGACCACCTGAGAGCTGGGCCGGAAACTTCTCGGCCTGCTCCGGAATTTTTACACGTGTCAGCAACTCATGTGCCAGTTCCTCCGATTTTGCCTTCGACATCTTTCGCACCTGTCGAGGACCAATTGCCACATTTGACAGCACAGTGAGATGGGGAAACAGATTGAAGCTTTGAAACACCATTCCGGTTTCTTTGCGAACTTCTTCAATATTGCGAATATCGAGTGTGAGTTCTATACCATCCACGATGATTCGCCCTTTGTCATGCTCTTCTAGTCGATTGACGCATCGAATCAGCGTCGACTTTCCAGAACCAGATGGACCAATGATGACCACTACTTCCCGTTTGCCAACCTTGAAATCCACACCTTTAAGTGCAGAAAAGTCTTTGAACTTTTTGTGGACACCTTCCAGCACGACGATGGCATCACTATCTGTTCGCCCACCAGACATTTGTGTGGCATCGGCATTTACGGATTCACTCATCGTTGCCCAACTCCCAGTTTCTTTTCGACTCGTTGACTTTCTTTGCTCATCACGTATGACCCAACCCAGAACAACAGACCCGCAAATGCAAGCACTTCATAGATATACCCGCGACCAAGGAATGCATCCTGTTTGGTGATTGCCTCACTGATCTTCAGCATCTCCAGAATGCTCAGTGCAGCCCCCGCCAATGTTGTGTCTTTGAACAAACTAATGAACTGGCCTATTTGGGCTGGAATGACGTTGCGCAACGCTTGCGGCAATGTAACTAGAAAGATGATTTTCACCGTTGGAAGCCCGAGTGCACGTGCGGCTTCAGTTTGCCCTTTGGGAATGGATTGCAGTCCCCCACGAATAATTTCTGCGAGATAGGCCGCAGTAAACATAGTAAATACGGTGACAGATCGGAATACTGGCCCGGGATCGATCTGAGGTGGAAGAAAGAAGTCCAATGCCACACCCGACAGCAAAAGCAGCACAAACAATGGCGCACCACGAACGACTTCGATATACGTAGCGCATACCAGCCGTACCATGGGCAAACTTGATCGACGCCCGAGCGCAAGCAACACTCCAAGCGGGAAGCACAGCAAAATGCTGAGGACCGCAATATAGAAGTTGATGAGAAAGCCACCCCAGAGCTGCACATCAGCACTACGTATAACTAGCACCATCATGGTGATCGGAGTAATCGCAAGTGCAACATGCCAGATCACTGCTGGAATTTGCCGCAACTTGGCGATGCTTCTGCGCCACTTCTTTACTTGTAGACCTAAAACAATTGCACCAACAACTGCAACAACAAACCACATTGACTCCCGCACGCCAGCCAGCACTACAAGCAGGAGGCCAACAACAACAAGTAAACCAAAACGACGGACAGCGGCAAAGAGCTGCTCTGAGCGTGACGCTTCTCTAGCACCTGCGACTTTGCCACCCCCGAGTGCCGCTGCACCCCAAAAGCAAGTAGCGATGACTACCCCATACAGCACCCAGAGTGATTCCTTGGGAAATCGTCCGACCAGCAGCAATCTGAGGTTGACGTCAATTATTTCCCAGCGTCCGGTGAATACCACAAATCGAAACACTGACCACATGGCCCACAAGGCCACGCCGGAGAAAACGATAGTAAGCAAAGCATCCCACCATGTGCGAAAGAGGTTGCGCCGCAGCCATGTTTTCATCGCTCGACCAACGCCAATCGCCGATTAACGATGTTGATAATAAGGCTGGACGTCAACGAGATGACGAGATACACAAACAACGTCAGCGTAAACGCCGGAACCGCTGGTGAGCCGTTACCGACAGTAATTTGTGCAATTTGCGTGAGCTCAAAGTAACTAATAACTGCACCAAGTGACGAGTTCTTGATCAGATTCAAAGACTGATTGCCAAGTGCGGGCATTGCAACCCGAAATGCCTGCGGAAGGATGACGAGCCGCATCTTCTTGCTTGGCGAGAGCGCGATTGCATCCGCAGCTTCACCCTGCCCTTTGGGGACAGCAAGAATAGAACCGCGCACAATTTCTGCCACATGACTACTCGTGTACAGCACCAATGAGACCAACAAAGCAAAGTATGAAGGGTCTATACGTATGCCGCCGAGCGAACCGCGATCATTCACTACTGGCAAGGTCCAGTTGAAACCAAATATCGACCAACCGAAAACCATCAACACAACAAAAACAACTCCCGAAATCAAGAATGTTCGAACACTCTTCCCAGTGCGATTGGAGTACACCTTGCAGCCTGACGAGACGATGAACATAGCCGCGATACAGCAGCCGAAAAGGGTCAAGAGCGTGGTGCCTGAACCCACAAACCACGGCATGGCGATGCCCCGGTTAGAGATGACGAACAGTTCAAACGGCACCCATGCCGACTCGATACGTGGAAACAATTGAAGCACGACAGCCAGATTCATGAACGTAAGTAGCAACAGCAGCGGCAAGTTGCGCAATATCTCGACATACGTTCCCGCCACAGTTCGAACAACAAAGTTCTTCGAAAGACGGCCGACGCCTACCAGTGTTCCAAGTAAGAGCGCTAGGAGAATTCCGGCAATAGACACACGCAGGGTGTTAAGAAAGCCTTGAACAAACGCTCGTCTGACCGGCGCACTCTGATCGAGCGCGTTACCCGGCAGAGTAAAGCTGCTGGGGTTATCAAGAAATCGAAAGTTGGTGGGAATCTTGCTCTGGGCGAGGTTCAGGCGATAGTTATTCCACAACCAATAGAGCAAGCTCGCCACAGAGAGCAAGATGACTAGTTGCAACATCCATCGCAACACTCGAATATTGCGCCATGGCGGAACTCGCTTCGGTGCCGCGGCCGAGAGGCTCATGTGAGCCCCACGACCACGCGCAGCGTATTCAATCCACTAATTGATCAACGGTAAGGCGGTGAGTACATCAAGCCACCGTTGGTCCACAGCGCGTTGACTCCGCGCTTCAAACCAAGAGGTGCGAGATGGCGCTCAAAGATTTCGCCGTAGTTACCAACTTGCTTCACAATTTGGTAAGCAAAATCTGTTGGCAGACCCAAACCTGGATCGAGGGTGGCGCCGACGCCGTCGGTGACAATCTCAACTCCAAGGAAGCGCTTAATCGAAACGTCCTCAGTTGTGACTTGGATTTCGTCCACATTGGCAGAGGTGATTCCGAATTCTTCGGCTGAAATGGTGGCCAAAATTGCCCACCTTACGACCTGCGCCCACTTGGAGTCACCGTCAAGAACTGCCGGCCCAAGTGGCTCTTTGGAAAACACTTCAGGCAAAATGGTGAGCGTTTCTGGGCCCGATGGATACACCGATCGGAATCCAGTCAGCTGACTTGTGTCTGATGACCAACCGTCGCACTGGCCCGCAATGAAGCCTTCGAGCAGCAAGTCGGTGTCGTCGAAAGCGCGAACTTCCCAGTTCAAGCTGAGACGTGATGACTCAAGTGCCGCGTTTCCTTCGGTGGTGGTTCCCTTGGCAACACACACAATCGCATCTTTCATGTCGTTGATTGAGGCGTACTTGCCGGTTTCCACCATCATGCCTTGACCGTCATAAAAGTTGGTCTGCACGAAGGTTGTACCTTCACTGCCGTCACGTGAAGCGGTCCACGTGGTGTTGCGAACAAGCACGTCAATTGCTCCACTTTGCAATGCGGTGAAGCGATCTGCCGTATCGACATCGACCATGTCCACAGCATTGGCATCGCCAAACATTGCCGCAGCAATAACTCGACAGAAGTCTGAGTCAAAGCCGACATGGGTGCCATCGTCTTGCAATACTGCAAAGCCTGGAAGCGCGTCGCGTGTTCCACACTTAACGGTTCCTGCGTTGAGCACATTGTCGTATACCGACCGTGTTGCTGGCTCGGCTGGCGCCTCTTCAGCAACTTCGGAAACCGTATCGCCATCGCTGCTCGAGGAGCAACCAGCAACGATGAGCGCCGTTGCTGCGAATGCAGCAACGATGCGACTTGTTCGTTTCATAAATCCCCCTTATTTAGTATGAAATAAAATTGTACCACATCTGACAGTCGTACTTTTTCGGCTCGATGCTTACCAAGAGCAAACATTCCTGCCCGCACTTCAGAGAGCCGTCATTGTCAAGCCGCCACGATGATTGATGGAATCACCGTCGCCAATTGCGCGATGAGGTGTCTCTAGGTGCGAAGCCGCTGGAGCAACAAATGTGCTACCCACCCGTGTTTGAAGCCCAGGGCGTCCTGTCACATAATCGGAGTGCGAGTCAGAATCGAATGTCCAAGCAATGTGTCGCGTTCGTCGGGCCGCAAACGTCTCTTGAGCTATCGGAAAATGTGGCGGGTCGACCACCGGTTGACTCTGTAGTTTGCCTCGCTCAGGATCGCTTCATTCAATGAAGACCCCCGAGCTGCTCACAGTATGCCGTGAAGGGCACATTACTGGAACTGTCAAGCGGATTCCAGGCCACCAGCACCAGAACGCTCACATATTGCCGTTACTCTCGACGATAACCTTTGGTCGGTTTCTTTGACAGAAAAAATCTGGCGGCAGTCGTTTTGGAGAGTATCGGACTCACAAGCGGAACACCCTTGCCCCTGAAGCTCAGTGGATAGAGCAACGGTTTCCTAAACCGCAGGTCGCATGTTCGATTCATGCCGGGGGCGCGAAATTAATACTTGGGCACACCACTCTCTTGCTGGGTGTGTTGTTGCGAAAACAATTGATTTGTTAAAAATACAAGTTTATGAGTGTTATTTACATCCAATCAGGCAAGAATTAAAGTATGAAGCCTGTCATCAGAGATCTGCTTGCATCTGATATTGGTGCTGCTGTTCGGTTGTTGGAAGAATGTCGGATTTTGCCCGACACTAAACCAGCAGACATCGCGCAATTTGTAAGTGACGTGTCGTCGGGGGCGCCGGGTGTGGTTGCCGTATTGGATGAGCGGATAATTGGGGTAGTGCAGGCACGCACCGTTTCTGATGATGCTTGGATCAACGTCGTAATGATTGACGCTAGTTGGCGTCATCAAGGTCTTGGATCAGCAATGCTGCAGCGTCTCGAAGACAAGTTGTTGCATCTTGGTGTGAGGAAAATCTCTGCACTGTTGTCAAGTTCTCAGGCAGGCGAGACAGCCCTCCTCAATCGTGGTTTTACTTGTACGCATGATCTCCTACTGTACGAAAAACTTGAACCCCTCGCGCCAACCTCAATGCGCATTGTCGATCAATACGGTGGGGAAATTCTGTCTGCTGAGTTGTGGGATCGAGTCGCAGGAATGTTTGAGGAAAAGAAAATCATCGCTGGTCGTGTGGTCGCCCCATTGGCGGATCCCTCAACTGCAAGCCAAGTTGGTGTGAAAGCCCCTGCGACTGTTTTACTTTTTGGTCCTCCAGGAACAGGTAAAACTACGTTTGCGAAAGCGATTGCAGGACGCCTTGGTTGGCCGTTCATCGAGTTACTGCCATCCAAACTTGAGAGCGGTGCAGAATCAATGTCGGCCGAATTGCGTTCGGCGATGAATGAACTTTTGCAACTTGATCATGCAGTCGTTTTTATAGACGAATTTGATGAGATTGCTTCTGCACGTGAGCACCAACCAGCGGCGAAGGGCGTTGTTAACGAACTTTTGAAGATGATTCCTGCTTATCGTTCGACTCCTGGGCATTTGTTGGTCTGTGCAACAAATTTTGTTGGTGATATTGACTCGGCAGTTTTGCGACCTGGCAGATTTGATTTAGTGATTCCAATTGGTCCACCCGATCTTTCAGCACGACGCTCATTATGGGAGGCTGCGCTTGCACACCTAGATCAGCGTGGAGCAGATATTGAAAAGCTTGCCATGAAGACGGACGGCTACACCCCAGGAGACATTGAACTTGCAGCCCAACGAGCTGCTGCAGTGGCATTTGATCGAATTCGTGAGGGAGCAGAGCCGGCCTATATTTCACCAGACGATCTCGATGCAGCGGTTGCTCGAACCAAAGCATCTGTGAGCACCGAGATTCGCGAGCGGTTCGCCGAAGAAGTCGAGCGATTTGCACGCATTTAGAGCGGGTGAAACTGGACAGATCTCGTTGAGTAGAACTGCGATTGTGGAATAAAACACTTAACGTTTGTGGGTTTTGGGGTCTCATCGTCTATCCTTTCGGGGTCAGACTTGAGAGAGGTCTTCACTTGAAATTTAAAAAAGGCGACACCGTCATTTATCCACAGCATGGTGCTTGCATCGTCCACGGCATCAAGCGGATGAAGGCTTTTGGGGCAGTTCAAGAATATTTGATCCTGAAGACAGTGATCAATGAAATGACCCTTTCGGTGCCAACCGCCATGGCCAACCAGGTGGGTGTGCGTCCGCCGGTCTCTAAGTCAGAGCTCGAAGACTTGCGTTCGGTGCTATCAAAAGCCGACCCACGCGTGCCAGCAAACTGGTCGCGACGTTTTAAGAACCACCAAGAAAAACTCAAGAGTGGCGATGTGTATCAAGTAGCCGAAGTAGTGCGTAACTTAGCTGCACGTGATCGCGACTCTGCATTGTCTGCAGCCGAAAAAACGATGTATGACCGCGCTCGCATCAACTTGATCTCCGAAATTTCGCCTGCACTCAAAGTGTCGACTGATGTAGCCCAAGTATGGCTCGACGCGGCACTCGAGCAAGGTGTGCTCAAGCCGTCGAAGGGCGCCAAGTTGGTCAAGCAGGCTGCAAAAACTGCGCCAAAGCCAGTCGAAAAATCTGCTGTAAAAACTGTGGCAAAAGTTGCCAAGGCTCCGGCCAAGGCAGTTGCTAAAAAGAAATAGCCAAATATGGCACGGCTCGGTTACGTCGGATTAGGAATCATGGGTGGGCCAATGGCTCGCCATCTCGCTACTGCCAAACACTCGATGACGGTGTACAACCGCACAACTGCAAAAGCCGATGCTTGGGTTGGGCATCATGGTGGTGCGCGTGTTTTGACACCGCGAGAAGTTGCTCAATCATCTGACGTTGTGTTGATGTGTGTTGGCAATGATGACGACGTGCGCTCGGTGGTGTTTGGTGAAGACGGAATACTGGCAGGACTCAAGACCGGTGGCATCTTGGTCGATCACACAACAGCATCTGCAACTATTGCGCGCGAGATTGCCGAAGCGTGTGCAAAGCAAGGCTGTGGCTTTGTGGATGCACCAGTGTCTGGTGGTCAGGCTGGCGCCGAAAACGGACAACTGACGATCATGTGTGGCAGCAACGACTCTGCAACTTTCGATGCGATTGAACCGATCATTGCTGCATATGCAAAACGCAGCAAACTTTTGGGCACTGCTGGCTCTGGGCAATTGGCCAAAATGGTCAATCAGATTTGTATCGCAGGTATTGCGCAGGGTTTGTCGGAGGCGCTCAACTTTGCAATGCGCGCCGGCCTTGACCCCGACGATGTGGTCGACGTGATTTCAAAAGGTGCAGCGCAATCCTGGCAAATGGAAAATCGTGCAAAGACAATGGTGCGCAACGAGTTTGAGTTTGGTTTTGCTGTTGAGTGGATGCGCAAAGACTTAGGCATTTGCTTTGACGAGGCTTCGCGCAACGGTGCGCAATTGCCAATGACCGAAATGGTCGACAAGTTTTATGCAGAAGTAGTTGCCATGGGTGGCAAGCGCTGGGACACCAGCAGTTTGATCGCCCGCTTAACTGACTGAGAGCCGCAACTGATTGACGCCGCGAATGGTGAGTCTGTCTCGCCATGATGGTGTACCAATAACTTCGATCTGAGCAAACCGTTTGATGAGGGAACCAATTGCAATCTCGGTTTCGATTTTGGCCAATGATGCGCCAAGGCAATAGTGGATGCCCGACGAAAAAGCCATGTGTCGGTTGGCGTTGGCACGGTTGAGTTGCAAGTCATTTGGGTTTTCGAACATTGATGGATCGTGGTTTGCCCCACCCAGTGACGTGAGCACCATGGTGCCCGGCTGCACGGTGATTTGCTCGTTGTCGACCATGTAGTGCACTGGCACGAGTGGCACGCGCACGGTGTGTTGCACTGGGCCATCAAAGCGCAATAGTTCGTCGATGTGCGATTGGGTGAGACCGTTGTTATGGACGATGGCTTGCTGTTCGGGGTTGTTGAGTAGCGCAAGTGTGCCATTGCCGATCAGGTTGACGGTTGTTTCGTGGCCAGCGATATACAACAGCACCACGAATGCCATCAGTTCTTCGGTGGTCATTTGTTCGCCAGATTCTTCAGCTGTGATAAGGGATGAAAGCATGTCGTCACTCAAGTGCTTGCGGCGGTGTTCGATAATGGTGGTCAAGTAGGGCACGAGTTGGGAGATCGCATCTTCGGATTGCACAAGTTCTTCATCGGTGGCGGTTGGCTCGAGTGAGTTGGTAATCAGTTGCGACCACTCGCGCAACTCGATCGAGCGATCAGTTGGCATGTCGAGAAGATCGGAGATGACTTGAAAAGGCACCGGAAAAGCAAGATCATCTATCAGCTCAATGTGTCCGGCTTCTTGGGCACGGTCAAGGACGTTGTCGACAAGTTGTTGAATGCGGGGTCGCAAACGTTCCATTGCTGAAGGTGTAAACGACTTAGAGACGATGCGCCGAAGTCGTGTGTGATCAGGAGGATCGAGATTAAGGATCGACTTCGTACGTGACTCTTGACGTTCGCGACGTGCTTGTCGTGCTTCAGAAGACGCTTGCGTCGAATATTTTTCGATATCACGAGAAAAGTCTGCACTCTTGAGAGTTGTGGAAACGTCTTCATAGCGAGTGAGCACAACCATGCCAAATGCGGTGGTGTGCACTGGTTCGTTTGAGCGAAGTGCGTCGTAATACGGATACGGGTTGGCGCGAAACGCCGGATCAAATGGGTTGAAGACTGCTGTTGTCATCTAGACAAACGGTGCCGCAGGAATGTATTGCGAAATCTCTTGACCGTCCATAACGATCCACTGAGAGCCAGAGACGCGCTCGGTAAGCGCACGCATTGCCAAGTCGCCTGCAATTGAGACATCCATGATGCCAAGTCCAAGCGAATCGAGATTCTGTCGCGTTTCTTCAGAAAGTAATGGAGTATCGAGAAAAGCAGGGCAGAGTGCGCTCACGCACACGCCATGTGGTTCGAGTGCTGCGCCAAGAGACTTGGTGAGACCAACCATTGCATGCTTGGTAAGACCGTAAATTGGGTCTGCTGCAATCGGCACGATGCCGGCAAGAGAAGCAGTGACAAGTATGTGGCCAGACTTGCGCTCGACCATGCCAGGGATTACTGCACGCGCACCAAACACGACACCGTCAACGTTGATGTTCATAATTTTGTTGTAGTCGTCGTTGCTCAGGTGCTCGAACGGGTAGTTGGTAATTGCTCCAAAGACATTGGAGTTTGTAGACACACCGGCATTGAGGCACACGATATTAAACGGTTCGAAGGTTGGCATGATTTTGTCCCATGCTGTCGAGTCAGTGACATCGAGATGCACATACTCGCCACCTACTTCGACAGCAAGGGCCTTACCTAAGGTGTCGTTGACATCAGCGATAACAACGCTTGCGCCCTCGCGGGTGAAACGGCGAGCCATCTCGGCACCGATACCACTTGCCCCACCAGTAATGAATGCGCGTTGTCCAGTTAACTGTCCTGACATGATTCCCCGGATTCTGTTTATTGAAAAAACTTATTTGCCTTGCGCTGCAGTAGCGAAGGCGTCCATCAGTCTGCCAAGTTCGGCATCAGTGATCACTAGCGGAGGACAAAAAGCAATCGTGTCAGTGTTGATGGCGCGCGCAATTGAGCCCAACTGAATCATGCGGTCTCGAATAGTGACTGCGTTTTGGTCTGGCTTGAGCCCAGCGGCCCATACTGCGCCGTCACCGCGCGCATGCTCGATCGTGCCATCTTTGGCAAGAGCACTAAGTCCTGCGCTCAAAATGGCACCAATGTGTTTGGCGCGTTCCAACAAACCTTCGCGTTCGATGATCTCGATGTTCTTGAGCGCGGCTGCGCACACGGCGGAGTGTCCAGAGTATGTGTAGCCGTGGCGCAGGAAAAAGTTTGGATCAGACTCAAGGGCATCGCACACCTTGCGTGCAACAAAAACTCCACCGAGAGGTTGATAGCCAGACGTGACGCCTTTCGCAAAGCATAATAAGTCTGGAGCAACGTTGTAAAAGTTTGCAGCAAACCATGTGCCCATTCGACCGAAGCCAGAAATGACTTCGTCAAAAATAAGAAACGCGCCATGTTGGTCGCACAGCTTGCGAGCACCCTCTAAATAGCCGGGAGCTGGTGGCCAAACACCGCCTGCACCTTGAATTGGCTCAGTGATGACTGCTGCAATGCGTGAACTGTTTTCGCTCATGAACTTTGCAAGTTCTTCAATGTTGTCGCTATCAACTTGCACGACTTCTGGAAGCAGCTGACCAAAACCAATTTTGTTGAGAGGCAGACCTTGCGCGCTCGTGCCGCCGTAGTTTGTGCCGTGGTAACCACGCATGCGTGAGATGATGATGGTGCGTTCGGGGTGTCCTGCTTGCACTTGGGCAACACGCGCAAGTTTCATTGCGGTGTCCACAGATTCGGAGCCGCTGCCACATAAAAATATGCGAGCGTCCTTCATTGGCGAAATTGTTTGCAACTTAGCTGCAAGCTTTTCGGCGATGTCATTACTAAAGGGATCAAATGTTGAATACGTCTCGAGAGTAGAGATCTGCTCGGCGACCGCCTGGGCGATCTCATCGCTGCCATGGCCCACCTGGCTGTACCAGAGGCTCCCGATGCCATCGATGTATTCCTTGCCCTTGTCGTCCCATAAGAGCGAGCCTTTGCCCCGCACAATGCGTACAAAGTCGGTTTTGGTGGGCTTGGCGAAGGCGTGCAAGAGGGGGTCAGTCATGGTTGCAACGCTAGTTGGCGGGGGAGTTACTAGGGGTTGTGGGTCGTCATTTCGCCTAACCTGTAGTCGGTATGAAAGGTCTGATTCTCTCTGGTGGTGCTGGCACGCGTCTGCGACCAATCACACACACCAGTGCCAAGCAGTTGGTGCCCATAGCCAATAAGCCGATCTTGTTCTATGGCATCGAGGCAATGGCGAAGGCCGGCATCATAGAGATCGGGATCATCATTGGCGAGACGGGCAAAGAAATACGTGCTGCGGTTGGCGACGGATCACAGTTTGGTGTCAAGGTCACCTACATCTCTCAGGATGCACCGCTTGGACTTGCTCACTGCGTCCTCATTGCGCATGACTTTTTGGGTGATGAAGACTTTGTTATGTACCTGGGTGACAACATGCTCGAGCAGGGTCTTGCACAGTTTGTAGACGACTTTAAGAATGCTCGAGAGGCTGGCGGACCAAAAGCACCGACTGCGCAGATCTTGTTGTGCCATGTTGAAAATCCGAAACAGTTTGGTGTTGCTGAAGTTGACGACAACGGTCACGTTGTGCGACTAGTTGAGAAGCCCGAAAATCCACCAAGCGACCTCGCTCTCGTTGGTGTGTACTTGTTTGACAAGACAATTAATGAAGCAGTGCGATCGATCAAGCCTTCGCCACGAGGCGAACTCGAGATCACCGATGCTATTCAGTGGCTCGTTGACCAAAAGAAAGTTGTCCATCATCAGGTGTTACAAGGTTGGTGGATCGACACTGGCAAAAAAGATCCGCTGCTTGAGTGCAACCGTTTGGTGCTCGAAGTGCTTGAACCTCGTAATGACGGCGAAGTAGATAGTGCTTCGCAGATTGAGGGACGAGTAGTAATCGAGAAGGGTGCTGTTATTAAAGGCTCGCGAATTCGTGGACCAGTGGTGATCGGTAGCGGCTCGGTGGTCGACCATAGTTATATCGGGCCATATACATCGCTTGGTCGCAACTGCAAGGTGGAGCATTCAGAGATGGAGCATTCGGTGGTACTCGACGGCTCGAGCATTATCGGCATTGCGCGCCTCACCGACTCGCTCATTGGTCGTGATGTTGCGGTAACACGGTCTGAGCAAAAGCCCCGCGCATTGCGTCTGATGCTCGGCGACGATTCGAAAGTGGAGCTGGAGTAAATGCCAACAATTACTGAGTCAACAATTATTTCTGGAATACAAATCGTTGAGCCGTCGATGTTTAAGGACGATCGCGGTTACTTCATCGAGACATATCGTCGCCAATGGTTTCCTCTCGGTCGCGAAATGGTGCAAGGCAATCGCGGAGACCGACAAAAAGGTTGTATCGTCGGACTGCACTATCACCTGCACCAAAGCGACTACTGGTACGTGCCATACGGTTCGTGCCGTGTGGTGTTGCACGACTTGCGCACTGGTTCGCCAACTGATGGGGCAACACAAGTCGTCGACTTGGGCGCACGAGCAGATGGTACGCATGACCACCGAGGCATTTTCATACCGCCAGGTGTTGCACATGGTTTTGCATCGCTAACAGACATGACGATCACATATTTGGTCGACAGCTATTACAACCCAACCGACGAGAATGGACTTGCGTGGAATGACCCTGGTGTTGAAGCTGACTGGGGGATTGTGGACCCGATCTTGTCTAAGCGCGATCAAGAAAACCCCCAACGCGGCCAGATCGACAAACAGTTCCAGCCACATTTTGGTCTGCGCACCTGAGGTAGCAACGTGAAGATTTTTGTAACTGGCGGCGCCGGCTTTATTGGCTCAAACTATGTGCGTTGGGTGTTGGCCAACACCGACCACTCGGTCACTGTGTACGACTCACTCACGTATGCGGGCAACATGTCGACGCTCAAAGATGTTGACGACAGCCCAAGGTATTCGTTTGTTAAGGGCAACATTTGTCAGCCAGGCGATGTAATGGTTGCCATGAAAGGTCATGATGCAGTTGTGCACTTTGCCGCAGAGAGTCACGTCGACCGCTCGATTGTTGGTAGCGAAGACTTCATCTTGACCAACTGTTTTGGAACGAACGTGATTATGGATGCTGCGCGTCAACTTGAGATTGGTCGCGTTGTGCACATTGGCACCGACGAGGTGTACGGCTCGGTTGAAGTTGGGTCGTCTAAAGAGACCGACCCGCTCGAGCCACGCTCTCCGTATTCGGCTTCAAAGGCCGGCTCAGACTTGATTGCACTCAGTTATCACGCAACGCATGGTGTGCCAGTTGTGGTCACGCGTTGCACCAATAATTTTGGACCATTTCAATATCCAGAAAAAGCGATTCCATTGTTTACTACCAACTTGCTCGATGGCAAAAAGATTCCGTTATACGGCGATGGACTCAACGAGCGCGACTGGTTGTATGTAGACGATCACTGCACTGGTGTGCATCTGGTTTTAGAAAAGGGCAACGTTGGCGAGATCTACAACATCGGTGCTGGTAACGAGACCGCAAACAGGGTGCTTGTCGACAAGTTGCTTGCACTGTTGGGTAAAGACGACTCGAGTGTCAACTATGTAGCCGACCGACTTGGGCACGATCGTAGGTATTCGGTCGACATCGCAAAGATCACCGCACTTGGCTGGAAACGCGCGCGTTCTCTTGACGAAGCACTTGAGCAAACTGTTGCGTGGTATCGCGACAACCGCTGGTGGTGGGAGCCTCTCAAGGCAAACAAGTAATGCAAGGTCTCCAAGTGATGAAAGTTTTGATTACGGGGGCCAATGGGCAGCTTGGTCATGAATTAGTGAGAGCAGCGATTGCATCTGGCCACGAAGTTGTTGCAACTTCGCACGAGACACTCGACATCACCGACAAGTCGGCTGTTGATGCTGCGATCACGGCTGCACGACCTGATGTTGTAATTCACGCTGCTGCATGGACAGCAGTGGATGCATGCGAGAGCGACCCCGACAAAGCACTGTTGGTCAATGGCACCGCAACGAAATACGTTGTAGATGCAGCACATGCTGTTGGTGCGCATGTTGTGTACATCTCTACCGATTATGTATTTGATGGAAACAAGACTTCGGGGTACGACGAGGGAGACACACCGAATCCACAGAGCGTGTACGGGTCGAGCAAACTTGCAGGTGAACGTGCACTCGGGACCAACGATGCAATTGTGCGCATTGCATGGGTGTGTGGGTTTTATGGAGCCAACATGGTCAAGACGATTTTACGTTTAGCCGAACAGCCGCAACTCAAGTTTGTTGATGATCAGATAGGCAACCCTACTTTTGCAGACGATGCAGCAGAAATGATCGTACGTATTGCAACAGAAAAGCGATCAGGTGCGTGGCATGTCACCAATCAGGGCGATGTGAGTTGGTATGAGTTTGCCCGCGAGGTGTTGATTGCGGGTGGGTTTGACCCAGACAAAGTCGCTCCCATTAAAACCCATGAATTACAGCCACCTCGCCCGGCTAAACGCCCATTCAATTCGGTATTAAATAATTCAGGTTTGAAGAATGCCGGAATCGATTTACTGCCCGACTTTCGCATCCCGCTGAAGCGGTTGGTGTCACAGCTTCAGCAGAACGAGCGAGGGTAGGGTTATTGCTATGAATCAAGAGCAACTCCTGATCGAACTCGAGCCCGTTGCGGCCAAGTTGTATGAGCGCCATCAAGGTGTTGCTAAAGAATGGTTTCCGCACGAGATGGTGCCTTACGGCCGTGGCAAAGATTTTGAGCCAGGCAAGCAGTGGATGCCGGAAGATGCAGATTTTGGCGGGGGCGACACCGAGATCGATGAAGCGGTGCGCGCAGCTCTTTTTGTCAACTTACTGACCGAAGACAATTTGCCGTATTACCTTCGCGATATCGACCGACTGTTTGGAAGCGATACCGCATTTGGCGAGTGGGCACGCAACTGGACGGCAGAAGAGGGCAGACACTCGATCGTGATGCGCGACTATTTCACCGTCACACGAGCTGTTGACCCGATAGCCCTTGAGCGAGCACGCATGATTCAAGTGCGTGGTGGTCAGGTGCCAACACCGCATGATTGTTTTGAAGGACTTGCTTATGTGAGCATGCAAGAACTTGCCACTCGTATTTCGCATCGCAATACGGGCAAATTAATGAAAGATGAGTTGGGCACCGCGATAATGTCGCGCGTGGGCAATGATGAAAACCTGCATTACTTGTTTTACCGTGACTTGACCGCAGCAGCTCTTGAAGTTGATCCGTCGTCAACCGTGATTGGCATCGAGCGCGCAGTTCGTACATTCTCAATGCCGGGTCTCGGAATTCCTGACTTTGATCGGTTGTCAAAAGAAATTGCCAAGGCCGGCATCTATGACTTAGAGATTCATCATGACCAGATTCTTGAACCAGTGATCATGCGACACTGGAAACTTGAGAGCGTTACTGGTTTGAGCGATGAAGCAGAAGTGGCTCGCGACTCGTTGTTTAAGCGCATGGCGCGCATTGCCAAAGTTGGCAAACGTATGGCCACGGGCCACGCAACTGTTGAATAAGTAACTCGCTCGTTACTTGTCTTCAAATACCCACAAGCTGCCTGTGTAGTTGGCAACCCACACTCGATGCAATTGGGCATCGTAGGTAATGCCCACAGGGTGACGGCCCGTTTTTACTGTCTGGATAACTTGCATGTCACTTGTGCGAACCTTGACCATTGTGTCGCTCTGGTAATTGACAACATAGAGACTTGAGCCATCGTCGGATATGACCATAGTGCGAGGTTCGGTTCCAGTCGTGACCGATTTGATGAGTGTGTCGGTCAGGGGATTGATTGCGCGTATTTGGCCCGCTTTGTTGTTCGTGATGTAGAGCACCGAATTGTCGGGTGAGAGCACGAGGTGTCTAGGCGTATAACCAGCGCTTGAAATAGTGCGTGTGGTGAAATCCTGCAGATTGATTGCGACAATAACGCCGCCTCCCATCACTGTCACGTAGGCAGTTGAGGAGTCATTGGTGATAGCGATGCCGCGTGGATGCAAACCAACGTCGATTCGTTTGATTTCTTTATTGGTTGAGACATCAATGATTGAAACATCGAGTGAGCAAAAATTGGAGACAACGACATATTTATTGTCCGGAGTGACAGCAAGATATTTTGGGACTGCGCCAACTTGGATCACTTGATCGATCGCGAATGACATTGTGTCCACGCGGTAGACAAAGCTTTGGTCGCGATCTTTACCTTGGCACGTGTCGGTTGCGCTCGGGTCCCAGCCGGTGCCATACATGGCGTAATTGGAAACATAGGCATATTTAGAATCGGGAGAAAATGCTGCTTCAACTGGTGAGCCACGTACAAGTGAGGCTCTTTCTGGAATATCGATACCAAAAACTGCGAGGTCGACTTTGTCATCAATTGTTGCAATCAAATTACTTTGTCGATCAAACACACTGATGTTGTGTCGGTACATCATGTTCTGTGCAAAGAACAATCCTGTACCAGAGTGCACGATGCTTTTTGGTTGCAAATTGTCGTTGGCGATGGTGTCAAACAGTGTGAGGCTTCGTTCGTCGGATCGCTTACCGTCTGGAGGAACGAGCGTCGTAGTAGTTGTATTTGGGTTTGTAGTAAGGGTGGTGGGAGATGCGGTGGAAGAGGCAATGGGGGCATTCGGACTCTCACGGTTGGCGCAAGCAGCGAGCCCGATGACAAGACTGACACTGATGATCAAACGCTTCACGCCTGTAAGGCTATGAGTCCCTGAGTCCCTCGTGGCTGAGTGCTCTTGACTATTGGTCAGAACAATGGTGGAATTGTGGAATGACGAACGCCACCTTTACGAGCATGGATGTGTCGACCAAAGAAGAGTGGATGAATATTGGTGCAGAGACCGCCAAGAATCAGCCGCGTGTTGCTGAGGGAATTTTGAACATGTTGCGCGGCATGGACACGATTGTCGATGGTTTTGTGACCGATCAACTGACGCACGCACTGCAGACCGCAACGATGGCAGAGCGTGCTGGGGCGGATGACGAAGTAGTGGTCGCGTCTTTGTGCCACGACATTGGCAAGGCGATAAGTGTTCCAAATCATCCAGCGATTGCTGCCGCAATCTTGAAGCCGTATGTACGTCCGGAAGTGCACTTCATGATTGAGATGCATCAAGATTTTCAGGGTCGCCACTATTACGGGCACTTTGGGATGAATCCTGACGCACGCAAAAAACACGAGGGTCACCCTGCATACGACTTAGCTGCGAAGTTCGCTGACGAGTGGGATCAAAAAGCATTCGATCCAAGCTACGACACGTTGCCGATTGAGCACTTTGAGGATCGTGTGCGGTCGGTATTTGCAAAGCCAAAATTCGTTGCCGCTGATTAATTCTTCATCTCGCAGCGTTTCGCTGCCCATGTATGACTTTCCAGAAGTACGAGACTCGACGCAGAAATTGTTAACTGCATTTGTCGATGCTCTTGCATCGTGTGGTCAAGTCGTGCATGTAGAGACCCCAGATGGTTTAGTGCATGAAAAACTTATGGAAATGTGGCGTAGTAACCAGACGGCATTGAGCCAGTCATGCGGCCTGCCTTTTGTAGAAGACCTGCATGAGCATGTCGATGTGGTCGGAACTTTTTTGTGGACGGATGTGAGCGATCCTCAAGGTCGATACCAGACCGTCATTGTTGCGCGTGAGGCATTAAATGTTTCGAACATTTGCGAGCTGGGTGGCCTGCGGCCCGTTGTCAGCAACACGCAGAGTTTGAGTGGTTGGTGCAGTCTTGGTGTTGCATTGGCTGAAGCAAAGTTTGCTAAAAACTCGGTGCAGCCGTATGTAATGAGTGGTGGGCACGCACGAAGTTTGCAAATGTTGCAAGATGGGGAGGCAGACATTGCATCAATTGACTCAGCTACGTATCAGTTGCTCTCTCGTCATCGACCTGCACTTGTAAACAATGTGCGAGTGATTGGATATGGCCCAATGGTTCCAGCAACACCGATTATCGTGTCAAAATCTTCTGAGGTAGACACTGGCGAGGTTTATCGTGTTGTGAGTGAGTTATTTGGACGGGCAGATTTGCGGGCCGCACTTGGCAACATTGGCATTAGCGGCTTCGTGCGCCTTACCAATAATGATTACGACGGCGTAATGGAACTCGTGAAAACTGCCGAGGTAGTCTTGCCACGTCGGTAATTGTAGAAATTACATCCAATATTTAGATCGGAATATCATGTCGGGTCCTCGTCCAGTGAAGGCGCCTACGGGCAGCAAACTCACGTGTGCCAATTGGCAAATCGAAGCGCCTTATCGGATGCTGCAGAACAACCTTGATCCTGCTGTGGCCGAGCGCCCAGATGATCTCGTTGTCTACGGTGGCACGGGCCGTGCTGCACGCAGCTGGGACGCATACGACGCAATGTTGCGAACGATGACGACCCTGAAGCCCGATGAGACGATGCTTGTGCAGTCTGGCAAGCCAGTTGGCGTATTTCGTACCCATGAGTGGGCGCCGCGAGTATTACTGGCAAATAGCAACTTGGTAGGCGACTGGGCAACCTGGGACGAATTTCGGCGACTTGAAGACCTTGGTCTCACGATGTACGGACAAATGACTGCCGGATCGTGGATCTACATCGGCACACAGGGAATCTTGCAGGGCACGTATGAATGTTTTGCTGAGATTGCACGTCGCAAGTTTGGCAACACGCTTGCAGGCACGATCACTCTTACCGGTGGCCTTGGCGGAATGGGTGGTGCTCAGCCACTTGCTATCACCATGAATGACGGCGTCGCATTGTGTGTCGACGTTGACGCATGGCGTGTCAATCGTCGTGTTGAAACTCGTTACCTCGATTGTGTTGCTACTTCGCTTGAAGATGCAGTTACACAATGTTTGGCTGCCAAAAAAGATCGCCGACGTTTGTCGGTTGGGCTCGTTGCCAATGCTGCTGATGTGTTTCCAAAATTATTAGCGATGGGTTTTCCTGCCGACATTGTGACCGACCAGACGAGCGCGCACGACCCGTTGTCGTATGTGCCAAACGACGTGAGCGAAGAGGCTGCAAAAAATCTGCTGGCCACAAACCCTGCCGAATACATTCGTCGCTCTCGTTTGGCAATGGCCGAGCAGTGTGCTGCAATGGTTGGTTTTATGGACGCTGGCGCCGAAGTGTTTGACTATGGCAACTCATTGCGCCGCGAAGCACAACTGGGTGGATACGACAGAGCATTTGATTATCCAGGCTTCTTGCCCGCATATATTCGTCCGCAGTTTTGTGAAGGTCGCGGACCATTTCGTTGGGTTGCGTTGTCGGGTGACCCCGCAGATATTGCCGCGACCGATGCTGCCGCGATGGAAGAGTTTCCTGACGACGAAGGATTGGCAAAGTGGATTCACTTGGCCAAAGAACGCGTGGCGTTTCAGGGCCTCCCAGCGCGCATCTGTTGGCTCGGTTACGGCGAACGACATCGTCTCGGTCTGCGATTTAACGAGATGGTGAAAAAGGGTCAGCTCAAGGCACCGATCGTGATTGGTCGCGACCATTTGGACTCTGGATCAGTTGCGTCGCCCTATCGCGAAACCGAATCGATGCTCGATGGCTCGGACGCCATTGCCGACTGGCCGCTACTCAACGCACTGGTCAACACCGCGAGCGGCGCAACGTGGGTGAGCATTCACCATGGTGGCGGGGTGGGCATTGGCCGCAGTATTCATGCCGGCATGGTGGCAGTTGCCGACGGCACCGACTTGGCAGCAGAAAAACTGGCGAGAGTGCTGGTGGCCGACCCAGGCATGGGCGTGATTCGCCATGCGGATGCAGGTTACGAGCGTGCGATTGAAGTTGCAGACCAACGCGGAGTGCGCTTGCCAATGCGCGAAGGCTGAGCAAACACGCAACATGACGACACCATGATGACTCAGGCATTTCATGCACAGTGGGCGTGGCGCGGTGGCGAAGAGGCTATTGCCAATGTGCGAATTACGGTAAGCAACGGTGTGATCTCAAACGTTGAAGATGGTGTCGATGCACAAGCAAGCGATGTGTGCATTGCTGGTGTCGTGATGCCGGGTCTCGTCAATGCGCATAGCCATGCGTTTCATCGCGCACTACGAGGGCGTACGCACGGTGGTAGCGGCGATTTTTGGTCGTGGCGCACGCCGATGTATGAGATTGCCAATCGTTTAACACCAGAAACATATGGCGAACTCGCAGCAATGACATTTGCCGAGATGGCGCTCAGTGGCATCACTGGTGTTGGCGAATTTCACTACATCCATCATCAAGCCGATGGAACTAAATATACGAATCCAAACGAGATGGGTCTTGCCATGGTTGAGGCTTCCAAGCGCGCAGGTATTCGCATGGCGCTGCTCGATGTTGCCTACTTGCACGGTGGCCTCGACAAGCCCGAACCGCTTGCTGAACAGAAACGTTTTTCAGATGGAACGATCGACAGCTGGCTCGACCGAGTGGATGCTTTGGGTGAGGGCGGTGAAGGTTGGACGGTCGGCATGGCGCCGCACAGCGTGCGCGCAGTGCACCCGAGTGAGTTGGAAGAAGTAGTTGCAAATCGTCATGGCAAAGTTGTGCACGTGCATGTGAGCGAGCAACCAGCAGAAAATGCTGCCTGTATTGCAGCTACTGGTAAAACACCAACACAGGTGCTGGCCGATGCGGGTCTGCTTGGTAGGCATTTCACCGCAGTGCACGCAACGCACTTGACTGCAGCCGACATTTCATTACTTGGGTCGAGCCACAGCGGAGTGTGTATGTGCCCAACCACCGAGCGCGATTTGGCAGATGGCGTAGGCCCGGCAAGTTCGTTGAGTGCAGGCGGGGCAGTGCTGTCGCTTGGCTCCGATTCGAACGCATTCATAGATCTATTTGAAGAAGCGCGCGCAGTTGAAACCGATGAGCGTCTAGTCACTGGCAAGCGCGGAGTGCATTCTCCTGCGAGTTTGTTAATCGCTGCTACAACAGGTGGTGCAACTGCACTTGGATGGGGGCAGTACGGCATTCAAATAGGTGCTCCTGCCGACTTCATTGCGCTATCTCTCGATTCGGTGCGCCTTGCGTCGTTTGATGCCGCTCATGCTGCTGCCCATATTGTTCATTCGGCTTCGCCAGCCGATGTGAGCGATGTCTGGGTAGGCGGGCGTCAAATAGTGCAGGATCACCAACATCTCACCGTGTCTGACGTGGTGGGTGGACTTGGAAGGGCAATTGCCGCAGTCGTTACACTGTAAGGCTTATGACCGTCTTACCGATAGCAACAGTGGGTCACCCAGAGCTCAAGTGGGTGGCGAAAGAAGTAACTCGCGAGCAACTTGCATTGCCCGAGACTCAAGCGTTTATTGATGACCTCATCGAGACTATGCGTCACGCCAATGGTGCTGGACTTGCAGCAACGCAAGTGCTGCGACATCAGCGCATTTGCGCCGTCGAGGTCGACAACAACCCGCGCTACCCATACAAGCCACGCGTACCTCTGACCATTTTGGTTAACCCTGTGCTTACACCGCTTGATGACGACATGTTTAAAAACATGGAGGGCTGCTTGTCGGTTCCCGGTATCCGTGGCGAGGTGGCTCGTCATACCCGTCTGCATTTGACTGCATGGGACAGAGAAGGCAACCCAATTGACAAAGACATTCTTGGTCTAACTGCGTGCACATTTCAGCATGAAGTCGATCACCTGGATGGTCTGTTGTTTCTCGACAAAGTAATTGACTCAGGAACGTTGACAACGTGGGATTCGTTTAATCTCTTTCATCACGATGCGTTTGTAGAGCGCGCTAAAGCACTAGTGGCAAAGCACGGTTCATGAGTCTCGCTCTCAACAACATCGGACATCTTGTTACCAACGATCCGTCAATTGGTAACGGTCCGCTTGGCATTATCAATAATGCAGGCCTAGTTGCCGACGATGAAGGCAACATTGTGTGGTGCGGTCCGCAAGATCAAATTGATCAATACACCGAGGCACAGCCAATAGATTGCTACGGGTGCGCGATTATCCCGGGATTTGTTGACAGCCACACCCACATCGTGTTCGCTGGCGACCGCGCAACTGAGTTTGAGGCTCGTATGGAGGGCATTCCGTATGAAGCTGGCGGTATTCAGAGCACCATGACGGCCACGCGTGCGGCAAGCGACGAGTTGCTGTCTCTTAATGCGCAACATCTGGCCTACGAAGCATTGTGCTCGGGCACAACGACCCTTGAGGTCAAGTCTGGTTATGGCTTGTCGGTGGCCGACGAAGAGCGTTCATTGCGAATTGCTCGGTCTGTAACCACCGAGACAACGTTTCTTGGTGCACATGTCTGTCCGCCTGAGATCAAACAGGAAGATTATGTCGACTTGGTGGTTGGCGAAATGCTGAATGCATGTCTTCCTCATGCAAAGTGGATTGATGTGTTTTGTGATCGCGGAGCATTTAGCGCGGAGCAGTCACGAGAGATTCTGACCGCAGGTGCGAAAGCTGGTCTCGGTACTCGCATCCATGCCAGTCAGTTAGCACCGAGTGGGGCAATAAAGATGGGTGTGGAATTGGGTGTTGCTTCATGCGATCATTGCACGCACATTACGGACCTTGATATTGAAGCTCTGGCAAGTGCAAGCAATACAACTGTTGCCACGTTGTTGCCTGCGGCCGAGTTATGCACGCGTGGGCCATTTCCAGACGGTCGACACATGATCGAGCAGGGCGTAACTGTGGCTCTTGCAACCGACTGCAACCCTGGTTCCTCGTACACCACATCGATGCCGTTCGTGATGTCGCTTGGTGTGATCTTGATGGGCATGACGCCAGACCAGGCATTGTGGTCTTCTACACAGGGTGGTGCGCAAGCGTTACGCCGAACAGACATTGGCAACTTGTGCGCAGGCTCACGAGCCGACTTGGTGGTGCTTGATGCGCCAAGCCACATCCATTTGGCTTATCGGCCAGGCGTAAATCAAACCCGCGCTGTTGTGCGCGGTGGTAAATGCGTGGTTGGTGCGCTCTAACAACTGGGCTGGCTATTAGGCGACGAGTCGTACGCCAATCAGCGAAACGACTGCAATTCCAAACCAACTGATTAGTGCAAGCAGGAGAGGCCGGCCGCCAACTTTGAGGAGTCTGGCAATGCGCACGTCGGAACCCAGACCCACCAGTGCACTTGCAAGACAAACTTGTTCGATTGTCTTGAGTTTTGATAGCCAGTTGTCGGGGATGACACCTGTCGTGCGTACTGCGATCATCACGAGAAATCCGACTACGAAAAGGGGAACGACACTGACATTCTTTTTATCAACTTTGGCTACAAGGCCACTTGATGATCGACGCACCCAGATGCTGACGCAGGCTACAAGTGGTGCAAGCAGCACGACCCTAGAGAGTTTGACCACAGTTGCCGATTGAACTGCCGCATCTCCGCCGGTAGACGAAGTGGCGATCACTTGGGCTACGTCGTGCACGCTTGCTCCGACCCATGATCCAAACAGTTGTGGATCTGAAAGACCAAGCACGTTACGTAAGAGCGGCAGCAGCACAATTGCCAGACTTCCGCACAGAGTTACAAGCGCAATCGCGTATGTGACTTCTTCTTCGTCGGCATCAACTACGCCATCCATTGCCGCGACAGCAGAAGCACCGCAGATGGAGAATCCTGTTGCTATGAGAAGCGAAAGTGATTTTGATACTCCAAGATGTGGACCAAGCCACAATGTGCCGAGAAAAGTGAGCGCAACGACACCGACAACAACGATTAATTCTCGGCCACCGAGATCCACGACTTGTTTAAGGGCGAGTTGTGTGCCGAGGAGCACGATGCCAAACCGCAAGACCTTTTTTGCCGCAAACTTCTGTCCGAATACAAATATTTTTGGGATCGAAACAATATTTCCAATAAGCACACCCAACACCAGCGATGCGACAAGTGGAGAAATGGTTTCAAAATTCCAATGGATAACAAAACCGACAAATGTCACTACGCCGATAAATACAAGTCCTGGGCCATAAGTTTTGGCGAGAGCAACTAGCCGGGGCACTGTCACATTGTAGAATGTAGGCGTGTCACAAGCCCCTGGTTCCCAAAAATCACTGCTCAACGGGCGAGGTGAGTGGCGTACGCTCGCTGTAATTGTTGCGGTCTATGGGCTCACAATTCTCACTGTGATGCGTCATGAAGTGTTAACGCCCTGGTTGACCATTCCGTTCCTGAGCGTGCTTGGTGCCTGGCACCTGAGCATGCAACACGAGACAATCCATGGTCATCCATTTCGACGTCAGTGGATCAATGATGTCATCGGGTCAATTCCTGTCACGTTGTGGAATCCCTATTTCAGTTTTAAAAAAGACCACGTCGAGCACCATCAGTCCGATCTCACGCACCCAGGTCTCGACAATGAGAGCTACTACGTATCGCCAGAAGCCTGGGAGAGTGCTGGACGATTGCGCAAGGCTGCATACTGGGCCAACCGCACCATTTTGTTCCGTATGTTTGTATGGACAATTGTGAGCACAGTGACATATCTCTGGTCCAAGATTCGACTGATACTTCGAGGGGATAAGCAGGCATGGTTTGCGGTGGCAGTCCATGCAGTTGGTCTTGTTGTTGTCGTCTTTCTCGTTCAATCAGTTGCGGGAATGCCGCTTTGGCAATTTGCGCTCGGCACTACTTACGGTGGGCGAATCCTCAATGCGATTCGTCCATTTCCAGAACACAAATATCAGGCAGGGGAAGAGACGCGAACCGCGATGGTCATGGCAGGTCCATTTATGAGCCTGCTGATGCTCAACAATAATTTGCATGTTGCCCATCACGAACAGCCAGGAGTTGCGTGGTACGAAGTGCCAAAGTTGTCGGCGCGCGTCAACGCTGTAGAACGAGCCCGCGAGGCAGGGTTGTTGTATGAAGGTGGCTACGCCGAAGTGTTCCGCAAGTTTTCGTTTAAGCCAATGGGTGCACCAGTGCGTGATGGTGCGTAGTGTTTGATTTGCTATCGCTTTGCAACAATAGGAAATCGCGGATCGTCTAGTTGCTCACCGAACGATAAGTCGTTGCCTTCAAGTGGTGGCGATGTGCGCCAAGGGCGCGAAGCAAACACAGCATCGTCGCCGACGTAACGAAAACTGACCGCACGCCGGAGATGGACTTCGGTGCCGAATGTGCCCGGTGCCGAGTGCAGAGTGCGGTAGTGGAATGCAACAGCATCGCCCAAATTGACGGGGCATGTGATTGATTGCATTTTGTTTAGGTCACCTTGATCGGGCATGGTTACAAAGTCCGTTGCCTCGTCAACATATGCAGATTGATCGGCAAATCGGCGGGGGATAAAACGCTTATCCCACAGATGGCTCCCGACGATAAATCGCAGCGCTACCGACTCAGGTATTGGGTCGAGCGGAATCCAAATGCTGACGTTGTCCATGCCATCAATGCCGTAGTAGGGGTCGTCGTGGTGCCAAGGGGTCACCTCGCGTGTCTGGGCTTCTTTGACAAGTACATGCTCGTGAAACATGCGAGCAGTTTTGGTGGCCATGAGGTCAAGTGCGGCTTGTGGAACCGAACCTGTGTTGCCCACTTGCTCGAACTGAGGAATTCTCTGCCAGTTGACGTAGTCATCAAAAAAGCGACCACTTGTACCTGCGGGTGTGTATTCATTGGCCCATGGGCCAGGAGACTGCATGTTGGTTAGGACCCCTTGTCGCAGCAATTCAAGAGCATCCAATGACACGAGATTGCGGAGCACTACGACACCATCTCGTTTGTAGGTCGTAACGAGGTTTGGTTCAAGTGCCATGCACGTCACGCTAGTTGGAAATGAATGCAATATAAATAGAAAAGCCGCCGGCTTGCGCCGACGGCTTTTCGAATTATTAGAGTTTAAACGCTAATTAAGCGCGAAAACCCTTACCAATCATTGATACAACGGCATCCTTTACAGGAACCATTCCGTAGATGATTGCGCCGTTGGCGACCCAAATCATCCAGTCGGAGGACAATGCAATTCCCCAACCGCTAACAACATCGAGGTCAATCACTGCCATCATTATGATGGATACGATCAAGCCCCAGTTGGAGCCGATGATTGGAAGCTTCTTGATCATTGCACTTACTCCGACTGTGCCTAGTACCGAATCAACAACGGTTGTTACGGCGCCGAGCAATATTGCTAGGAGAACGAGTTCTCCAAAGCTTGTCCAGAATCCAGCTGTCATAATATGTATTTCCCCAGTTCTGTAGACAGGATGTCTACATATTGAACGGTAAGAAGCATCTTTGTGCAAGTGGTGGATACCCACTTTGAGTCATATTTGGTATGGGTTTTGTAAGATTACAGTCGTATTACAGCACAATTTGGGTGGGTTACTTATGGGTCACTTGTTTTGCGATTACTCCTCACCAGTTGTCAGTGCGGCGCGATTCTTTCTTGTTACTTTCGCGTCGCTTGCTTTCGAGGCGACGTTCAACTGATCCACGCGTAGGACGTGACTTTCTTCGTGGTGGTGCGGGAGGCATCGCAGCAGTATCGAGCATGTCGCACAATTGAGATACACAGAGTTGCCGATTACACCACTGGCTACGGCTCTTTTGATTGGTAATTCGGATCTCGGTGGGGAGTAGCGAGCGTACGCGCTCGACTGCCAAGTCGCGGCCAGTTATCTCAGATGTCGCAACGATCAAGGTGGCCTTTGAAGACGTTTTGTTGACGTGTTGGCCACCTGCTCCTGTTGAGCGGGCAAAGGTCCAGTTGAGAGCGGCAAAAGGAACTACGAGGCCACGTGACGTCACAATGTCTTCGTCTGCAGCCATGGGTATATTATGACGCGTGCCTAGCCCTTGGTCGCCACTAAAAATACGTGTTTTTAGGGCACTCTGGATTGCCGGCTTGGTCTCGAATATCGGCACGTTTATGCACATTGCTGCTGCTGGCTGGACGATGACGACTTTGACGGAATCGCCAACTCTTGTAGGGCTGGTGCAAACAGCATGGGCAGTGCCAGGCTTTTTGCTTGCGTTGCACGCTGGCGCGTTAGCCGACATGGTCGACAGGCGTCGACTCATTGCGGTTACTCAGGTAGTTGCTTTATTCGTTGCAATTGCGCTTGCTACTCTGCAGTGGACCGATCATCTGTCGGTGAACTGGCTCTTAGTTGGCACGTTTCTTGAGTCGGTTGCGTTGACAATTTCGGCACCTGCATTTATGGCACTGACGCCAGAGATTGTTGATGCCGAGAACTTGCCCCAAGCAATCGGTCTCGATTCGGTGTCGCGCAACATCGCCCAGTCGGTAGGACCCGCAGTCGCTGGTTTACTGATTGCATTATTCAACCCTGGGGCGGTGTTTGCTCTCAACGCAGTTTCGTATATCGGCATTGTCATAGTTACTCAGCGCTTTAAATCGACAGCGCACCGTAAACCCCGTCAGCAGGGTGTCAATCATGCAATTGGCGAAGGAGTCAAACACATTGTTGGAACTGCGCATCTGCGCAATGTTGCGCTGCGACTGACTCTTGTGCTTGGCGCGACATCGGCGCTGACTTCCGTAATGCCTATCGTTGCAAAAAAGAATCTGCAAGTGTCGGCAAGCGGTTTTGGCTTGCTGTCAGGTGCGCTTGGGGTTGGTGCGGTTGCTGCTGTGTGGGCGTTGCCACGGGTGCGAGGCGCGATCTCAACCGAGATGGTCGTTCTGTGCGCAGCAGCCGTGTGGTCGATCGGAACGGCACTCTTTGCAAATACCAATCAGATGTGGATTGCGGTTGTGGCAATACTCATCTGCGGTATTGGGACAATGGCTATGTTGAACACGATGTTTTCTACGTTTATGGTGCAGTTGCCCGACTGGGTCCGCGGACGTGGTTCGTCACTTGCAATGTTGATGGTGTGGTTGGGTGCTTCGGTGGGTGCATTTGGGTGGGGGATGGGCGCGTCCACCTTTGGTGTGAGCACCGCACTCACTGCAGCCGCCATAGTGAATATGACAGTTGCGTTGTTAAGCCGGTTGGTACTGCCGATGAGAGCGGGTGACGGGGATCGAACCCGCATAACGAGTTTGGAAAACTCGGACTCTAGCCATTGAGCTACACCCGCGAAGGAACTTTCAGTTTATCGCCTCGGCCTGACTAAGAAAAGTACGGATATCACGTATTGCCTGGCGGTCTTGGGCGAAAAATGGGTGACCGCCCTCGTAAATCTTGAGTATCGAACGCATAATTCGCTCAACTATTGCTTGCGAATTTGCTAGTGGTGCAATGCCGTCGTATCTGCCGGCCGTAACCAGTGTCGGTGCTGAAATCAGGTGAAGCCGATCGGCAACATCATGTCCCATGCGTGCTTCGAGTTGCAGTCGTTCGCCCTTTAACTGAAGTTCAGTTTTTTGTGTATCTTGTCGGTCTTCTTGAAAGCGCATGATCTCAGAATCGCCCGGATTTACTGCCAGCCATTCGTCAGTAAATCGCGTGTCGGTAAGTAATCGAAGTGCATGGTTTCGTTCAGGTATTGGTAATGATGCAAGTTTGTGAAGCGGGTATGACGACCCAGCATCGCCACCAGCAGATGTGCACATCAGCACTAGCCGCTCAATTCGATCCGGATAGGTGACTCCAAACTCTTGGGCCACCATGCCACCAAAACTCAGACCAATTACATTGGTCGCCTCCCACCCGACGTGATCCAGCAATGCCACAGCATCTTGGGCGTAATCAGCCATGTCGTAAGGGCCATCTGGCACTGAAGTTTTGCCAAGACCACGTTGATCGTGCACAAGTACTTGAAACGTCTGAGCAAATGCATTGATGAGTAGTTGCGAGCCTTCGATTGACCCACCAGAACCGTTGAAAAACAAAACTCGTGGACCACTTCCAAAGATCTCATAGTTGATTGACAGAGACTGTTTCTCGAAGATTGGCATCGTTGTCTATTTCACTGACTACTTGACTGGTTGAAGTTCGTTAAAAGGTGTTTTGCCATCGATACGTGTGACACCGTAGGCGGCTATTAAACAACCAGTGCCAGAAATAATAAATGATGATTTATAACTGCCGGTGACATCGCGCAAATAGCCTGCGCCAAAAGCGGCAACTGCTGCACCAACTTGATGTCCTGCAAACACCCATCCATACACAAGTGGACCGCGTTGCGGACCAAAGCGTTGCGCGCATAACGCAACAGTAGGCGGCACGGTTGCAACCCAGTCGAGACCGTAAAACATCATGAAGCCAAGTAGACCCCAACCCTTCATGTTGAGCATCGGGTCGAGTACCAACAGGCTCAGCCCACGCAGTAGGTAATAGACGAGCAAGAGTTTCGTTGGATCGGAGCGGTCAGTTAGCCATCCAGAAAAGATTGTGCCAATGACATCGAAGCCACCGATGAGTGCGAGGTATCCGGCGGCAACTGATGCAACGAGTAGATGGTCTTGGGCTGCAGAAATGAAATGAGTTTGAATCAGACCATTAGTGGAAAAACCGCAGACAAAAAAAGAACCCCACAACAACCAGAACGTGCCATCGGATTTTGCATCACGAAACGCATTGAATGCAGATCTAATTGGGTTCTCGAGAGTTGTGGCAAACACGAAGTCATCTGAAGCACCATATGGCAACAACCCAATGTCGGCAGGAGAGTTGCGAAGGAACAAGAACACAACGGGAACTACCGCGAGTGCGCAGAGTGCAATCACAACACCAACCCAACGCCAACCCGATTGTTCGGCGATGCGACTTAACAGTGGCAGAAACACGAGTTGGCCACTGGCAGATGCCGCGGTGAGAGCACCGGTTACGAGTCCACGGCGTTTCACAAACCATCTTGATGCAACAGTGGATGCGAATACGGTGGCCATACAGCCAGACCCGACGCCAACTACGCCTCCCCACAAGATGTAGAGGTGCCATGGATGAGTCATTTGCGTAGTAGCAAGTGCCCCTGTTGAAATAATTACCAGTGCAGTGATAGTGACTTTGCGCAGGCCGTAACGCAATTGCAGAGCGGCCGCAAATGGTCCGATAAATCCGAACAGCAGCACATTGATGCTCACGGCGGTGGCAACAGTTGCTCGGCTCCAGCCAAATTCTTTGCCGAGTGGGTCGATCAAGATGCCTGGGGTCGAGCGGAAGCCGGCTGCGCCAAGAAGCGTGATGAATGCAACGACAAAAATAACCCACGCGTAATGAGCACTGCGGATTCGTTGAAACATGCTTTCCGACTGTAGTTGAAGGGGTTGTTCGGGTCGCCAGCGATTTGGGCGACAGATTAGGGTGATCTAGATGCAGATGGAACATGTAGATGTTGTTGTTGTCGGAGCTGGGCTTACTGGTGTCAGTGCTGGATACCACTTGCAGACAATGAGCCCAGATCGCAGCTATGTGATCTTGGAGGGTCGCGAAAGTTTGGGTGGGACTTGGGATTTATTTCGATACCCAGGCATCAGGTCTGACAGCGACATGCACACGCTTGGTTACAGCTTTAAGCCATGGACTGCGGCCAAATCTATTGCCGATGGACCTTCAATTTTGCAGTACGTGCACGAGACCACAACCGAGTACGGAATTAATAAGCACATCCGTTTCAAGCATCTTGTTACAAAGGCCGAATGGTCAACCGATGCTGCACGGTGGACTGTGACTTCGACGCGTAAAGACACAAACGAGACCGTGCAAATGACCTGCAACTTTTTGTTTATGTGCTCGGGTTATTACAGCTACAAGGGTGGCTACACACCAGAGTTCGCGGGTATCGATCGCTTTAAGGGACAAATAATCCATCCGCAAGAGTGGCCAGAAGATTTGGACTACGTGGGTAAACGGGTGATAGTTATCGGGTCTGGGGCGACTGCAATGACGTTGGTGCCAGCAATGGCACAGACCGCCTCGCACATCACGTTGCTGCAAAGGTCGCCAACGTATGTTGTGTCAAGACCAGACTCAGACCCCTTGGCAAATCGGTTGCGTAAGTTTCTGCCAGCAAAAATGGCGTACAGAGTGACCAGACTCAAGAACACCACGATGCAACAGATTGTCTACAAGCGCACACGCACTAAACCTGAAGAAGTGAAGCAGTTGCTATTGAGCGGCGTTCGTGCAGAGCTTGGGCCCGACTACGACGTCGACAAGCATTTCACACCAAAATACAACCCATGGGATCAGCGCTTGTGCTTGGTGCCTAACGGTGATTTGTTTGCGTCGATTCGTTCGGGCAAGGCAAGCGTTGTCACCGACACCATTTCTGGATTTACCGAAACTGGAATCACACTCGCATCGGGTGAGACTCTTGAGGCCGACATTATTGTGACCGCGACTGGTCTCAATCTGGTAACACTCGGCGAAATGGATTTTATTGTCGACGGCAAGCCAGTTGATTTTGCCAAGACGTGGTCATACAAAGGCTTCGGATATTCGGGAGTGCCCAACTTGGGTTCAGTCTTTGGGTACATCAACGCATCATGGACGCTGCGCGCCGACTTGATCTGCACCTACGTGTGTCGCTTGCTCAATCATATGAACAAGACTGGTAACGAGATTTGCACTCCAGAATTGCGCGAGAGTGATGAGGGGATGCCGGAACGTCCGTGGATTGACAGCTTTACGTCAGGCTATATGGAGCGGTCGATGCACAAGTTTCCACGTCAAGGGGACCGTGAGCCGTGGATCAACCCACAAAATTTCAAGCGTGATAAAAAGATGTTCCGCAAATCACCACTCGAAGATGGTGCAATGCGCTTTACCAAATCGCGTGCACGCGTCTAATCGATATCAACAAATAGATTTTCTGCGATGACCATTGACAAAATCAAGAGCCTGATTCGCACCATTCCCGACGTACCGTCGCCCGGCATCATGTTTCGCGACATCACGCCGTTACTTGCCGACCCAATTGGCTTCGATCTGGCTGTTGGTGCGCTTGTATCGCTATGTGGCGACAGAAAGCCACACAAGGTGATTGGGGTCGAAGCCCGTGGGTTTATTTTTGCTGCTCCGGTCGCAGTTCGCTTAGGCGCGGGCTTTGTGCCGGTGCGCAAACCCGGCAAGTTGCCTTGGACAGTGGTAAGTGAGTCTTACGTGCTCGAGTACGGTACAGACACATTGGAGATACATGCCGATGCGGTTGGTGAGGGTGACTCTGTGGTCATTGTGGATGACGTGTTGGCAACCGGAGGGACTGCGGCGGCAACAATTCGTTTGGTGGAAAGTCTTGGCGCAAAAGTTGCAGGGCTGATATTTCTAATCGAGTTGACTGACCTTGGTGGACGCAAATTGATCGACGGTTACTTAGTTGACTCATTGGTGAGTTATTGAAGTTGCTTTAGGCAAGCTTCAAGAAGAGTTTTTCAACTTCTTCAAGCGTGAATCCTTCTTTGCCAGCCTTCTTTGGGTCAGCAAGACAGCGTTGCATTCCCACCGACAAAATTTTGAACCCAACTTGATCAAGTGCGGTTGAGGCCGCAGACACCTGGGCAATTACTTCACGGCATTCGCGTCCGTCAGCGATCATCTTCTGGACGGCGCGCACTTGGCCCTCAACGCGAGCAAGGCGACGCAGGAGAGCATCTTGGGTGTCTGTGTCAAGGTTCATGGTTTCAGTCTACTCATACCCCTCTGGGTATGTATAGTCTCTATTCATGATCTTTGAACAGTTTTATTTGGAGTGTTTGTCTCACGCGTCGTACTTGGTGGGAGACCAAAAGACTGGACGAGCAGTCGTGATTGATCCGCGCCGAGATGTACAGCAATATCTCGACGCGGCCCGTGAACATGGTCTGACGATTGAGCTCGTACTCGAAACACACTTTCATGCCGACTTCCTATCTGGTCACCTCGAGATTGCAAAAGCAACTGGAGCGAAGATTGGCTACGGTTCGATCGCACAACCAAAGTTTGACACCCAACTTTTTGCTGACGGCGAGCGATATAGCCTCGGCGACGTAACGCTCGAGATACGACACACTCCAGGTCACACGCCAGAGTCAATATCGGTCGTTATTTACGAGCAAGCAACTGACACAACACCGTATGGCGTACTCACCGGCGACACGCTCTTTATCGGCGATGTGGGTAGGCCAGACCTGCTCGTGTCAGTCGGCATGACTTCCAACGAATTGGGTCATCTGCTCTTTGCATCGTTACGCGACAAGTTGCTGACACTGCCAGATAGTACGCGTGTGTTCCCGGCGCACGGTGCTGGATCGGCCTGCGGAAAGAACTTGTCAACTGAAACGATGTCGACCATAGGCGAGCAGCGACGCACAAACTATGCGTTGCAATTTACAAATATTGATCAATTTATAAATGTGGTAACAGAGGGGCAGCCTCCTGCTCCTGGTTATTTCGTTTATGATGCACAGCTCAATAGCCAAGATCGCGCCGTGCTTGACGAACACGCCTTGCCAACCCGATTAAGCGTTGACGAAGTTGTCAAACTTTCCTCAGCAGGTGCGGTCATCATTGACACGCGGGATCCACAGTTGTTTGCTACCGGTCACATCATCGGGTCAATCAATGTAGGGTTCGCTGGACGTTACGCAGAGTATGCAGGTGCAGTCGTCACACCACATGACGATATTGTGACCGTGACCGAAGGCGGTCAGGAGCTTGAAGCCAAAGTTCGCCTCGCACGAATCGGTTATGACCGAGTGGTCGGCTGGTGTGATGTTGCAGACCTCGAAAAGTCTCCGCATTCTGTGCGGCAGGGTTCGCGTTTGACGGCCAAAGACTTTGTGCTGCGCCGTGACACGGTTGTTGGCTTGCAGGTTGTGGACGTGCGTAATGAAAGTGAGTTTAAGTTGGGCTCTGTTTTGGGAGCTCAAAACATACCTGTTGTGCAATTACCCAATCGTCTTGTCGAACTTGACGCATCACTACCAACGGTTGTGTACTGTGCAGGCGGGTATCGATCGTCGATCGCTGCAAGCCTGCTCAAACGTTCGGGATTTGTGGACGTGAGCGATGTCCTCGGCGGATTCGAATCGATCGTGCTTGCTGGATAGCGGCCTATTCGTCGTCGGAAGCATCATCGATAGCATCATCGTCACCAGTTGGTAGTTCGGCAATGTTTTGCTGCTTGCGCAACTCGTCGATTTTTTTGGTCTCACGGTTGAGGCTCTTGAAGCGCTTACCCACCGTGAGATCGTCGAGTTCTTCTTGCATATTGTCAAAGTTGCGTTTTACTTTCTCAAGCGACTTGACGTAATTTTCCCATTGTTTACGAAACTTGCCCATCATTTGCATGATCTGAGCAGCTGTCTCTTCGGTATGAAAACTTTCGGTTGCCTGACGTACGACCACCAAAAAGGAGTACAACGTGAGTGGCGAGCACAACACAACCTTGCGCTCGAGGGCCCAGTCGATGAGGCTTGGGTCTGCTTCATGGATGAAGCCAGTAATGCTTTCGTTGGGCACGAAAAGCAATACGTAGTCGAGAGAGTGCTGTGTAGTCGACACCGCATAGTCTCGTTTTTGCAACTCGGTGACTCGGGCACGAGCTGCGGTGATGAACTCGCGCTTCGCCACTTCGCGCATAGCGGTGTCGGTGGTGGTCATGCATTTGGTATATGAATCCATTGGAAACTTGACATCCATATAGAGCACACGGTTGGGTGGCATAAGAAATGTGTAGTCGGGGCGCCCACCGCCTGCAATGGTGTCCTGCTTTTCATAGTTGATGCCTTCTATGAGGCCAGCAGCATGGAGCAGGTCTTCGGCCATTCGCTCACCCCATTGACCACGGGCTTGAGAACTGGACAACACATTGTTGAGATTGGAAGTTTGTTGGGCGAGTGCAGTAACTGCTTCATTGACGTTGCCAAAGCGCTCCACGTTCATTTCGCGCAAACGTTTGATCTCGTCGTCCATTAGCTGCATACGAGCACCGATATTGTCTTGAACTGTCTTGAGCGATGCGTCGATCTGTTCGGCACGACGACCCAGTTGCTCGCCACTGGCTTGGGCGACGCGGTCGGAAGCAAGGTTGATCGAGTCTTGGCGGTCGCGTTGCGCGCGCTGGTCGAGCGTTTCGAGAGCGTCGGCAAGAGCAGACCCGACGGCATCTGCGACCGTTGCCTGGATATCTAGACCATTTCCCGATGCACTAGAGCGACCGAGGTCGGACTGTCGGCGAGAAAGAAAGATGGCTGCAGCACCAATAACTAATCCGAGAACCAAAAAGAGAATATTGTTCATCACTGGAGATTACAGGTGGGGTGCTGCAAGGTTGCGCAGCGTCAGTCGTTAATTGGTGATCGTAACGCGGCTAGTCGCGGGGGTGATGGCACGCAACAAAGTTGCCAGGGCTCGATTCGCGCAGTTGAGGCTCTTCTGCAGCGCAGAGATCGGTTGCTGCTGGACAGCGTGTGCGGAAGCGGCAACCAGAAGGCGGGTTGGTGGGCGATGGTGGCTCGCCCTGCAAGATGGCCCGACGATTCTTGGTAGTTGGGTCTGGAACAGGCACAGAGGAGACGAGTGCATGGGTGTAGTGGTGACGTGGTGTCTCACACAAAGTGTCGGGGTCGGCAATCTCGCAGATTTTGCCCAAGTACATCACGACAATGCGAGTGCTAATAGCTCGCACCACTGCTAAGTCATGAGAGATGAATACGAGCGAAAGCCCGTACCGGTTCTTCATCTCTTGCAGGATGTTGAGAATCTGGGCCTGGATGCTGACGTCTAGCGATGACACTGGCTCGTCGCAAATAAGTACTTTAGGAGCGAGTGCAAGCGCTCTAGCAATAGAGATGCGCTGGCACTGACCACCAGAGAATTCACTTGGTTTGCGATCGCCAACTACCTCTGGGTCAAGACCAACCGAGCGCAACAAATCGTTAACTTTGGTTTTACGTTCTTCGGCATTTCCGCGATTCCATACCTTGAGCGGTAGCTCAACAATCGATGACACGGTCATGTGCGGATCGAGTGAACTAATCGAATCTTGAAAGATCATCTGGATATTTGGACGTGTCTGACGCATCTCTTCTTTTGAAAGCTTGGTGATATCGACGCCATCAAACACCACCGAGCCAGATTGAGTCTCGATGAGTTGCAGGATTCCTTTTCCAAGAGTCGACTTGCCGCATCCGGACTCGCCAATGATTGCAAGAGTTTCGCCGCTGTGCACTTCAAGGCTTACGCCAGATACGGCCTGCACAGGAAGTTGGCCTTTTGTTTTATATTCGATAACTAGATCTTCAACGCGCAGAATCGGCGCAGGGGAGTCGCGAAGGTGGGCTTTACCGGTGCCGGCCATGTTTACTTGCCTCCAATAGGAAAAAAACAGCGGTATAGGTGACCATTGCCGGCATCCACTAATTCTGGGTGCTCATCGCGGCATTTTTGTTGCGCGTATGGGCAACGTGCTGCAAATGCGCAACCGGTGTGCGTTGTCGTCGGATCTGGTGGCATGCCTTCAATAGCGGCGAGGCTTGAGCCACGTTTACGGTCGATGCGCGGGATTGCGTTCATCAGGGCTTCGGTATATGGCATCTTGACGTCGGCGAACAAGTCGGTGGTCGTTGCCAACTCGACAATTTCGCCACCGTACATAACAGCGATTCTGTCGGTGTACCCAGCCACTACACCGAGATCATGAGTAACAATGACCATCGCCATACCCATGTCTTTGCGCAAGTCTGCCAATAACTCGAGCACTTGTGCTTGCACAGTGACGTCAAGCGCAGTCGTTGGTTCGTCAGCAAACAATAGTTTTGGGTTGCACGCGATCGACATCGCGATCATCACTCGCTGGCGCATACCACCCGACAACTGGTGTGGGTATTTAGTTAGAGCAAGTTCTGGTTCGGGGAGGCGTACTTGCGAGAGAAGCTCGATAGATCGCTTCTTGGCGTCCTCTTTCGACATGCCAAGTCGCTTGACAAGTGATTCTGACATTTGTGAGCCGATACGGCGTACCGGGTTGAGCGCTGTCATTGGGTCTTGGAAGACCATGGCAATTTTTGTGCCCCAATATTCGCGTACTTGCTCATTGTCGAGGGTACGAAGGTCTGTGCCTTCAAAGATGATCTTGCCTGTGCGATGCACTCGATTGCCGCGAAGCAGACCCATTGCCGCGCGCGAGAATACAGTCTTGCCAGAGCCCGACTCGCCAACGATGCCGACGCTTTCGCCAGCAGCGATGTCGAGCGAGACGCCACGAACGGCATGAAGGGTTCCACGCTTGGTATCGAAGTCGACCACGAGGTCTGTAATTGAAATCAAATCGCTCATATACGTGACTCTCTGCCGTCAATCTGGGTTCGGAAGTAGTCGCCGAAGTAATTGAGAACCATAACGGTTATTGAAATAAATATTACTGGAATAAATGTTGTGTGCGGAATAATCGAGATATCTCCGCGATTTCGCGCAAGAAGAGAACCCCAACTAGCACCTGGCTCTGCGCCAGCACCTAGTAAAGCAAGTCCGCCTTCAACGATGATGACTACGCCTGCGGCTAGAAAACCAACCGAGAGCATTGCAGGTAGCACGTTTGGAACGATGTGCTGCCAAAGTATTGAGCGAGGCTTCATACCCATGGATTTGGCAACCAGAACGAATTCTCGACCTGTCCATGAAAGAGCCGAAGATCGTGCCAGTCGACCAAGCACTGGTATCAAGACAAAAGTTACGGCGATGATCACCACCAGTACTCGGGGAATAGTGGTCTTCGGGTTAAAGGGGTCTGGGCTTGCAAATATTGCCACCATTGTCACTACCAAGATAAGGGTTGGGATCGACAGGGTCGTATTGAAATACATGGAAATCACTGCATCAACCCAGCCACGTCGGTACGCCGCAAGAATTCCCAAAAAACCGCCAATTACCATTGCAAGGAAGACGGTTGTAAGTGCGATACCTAGCGAATATCGGGTGCCATGGATGATTGCCGAGAGTTGATCAACTCCAATAAAGTCGGTCCCAAAAAAGTGTCCAGGTGAGAACATGCCAACGCCGAGCACTTCCGAGTCTGAATAATTCCAGTCGGGGAGGGGAAAGAGATCACCGAAGATACTGAAAACTGCGCACACTCCAAGCCACAGAACTGAAAGTCGGTAGCCAATTGGTTTGTTCGCAAGCATTTTGAGGTTAGGCGCCATGATGACTCCTGATACGTGGGTCGATTTTGGGCATAAAAGCGTCAACAATCAAGTTGAAAAGAATATAAGCAATTGCTATCAGGGCGACGGTGGACTGGATTGCAAGGTATTGACGCAATGCGATTGAAGTAACCAAAAACATACCGACTCCGTTGATTGCAAAAATCACTTCAATGATCACTGCGCCTCCAATCAAGGAGCCCATGTTAAGTGCGGCAGCAGTAAGCAGACTCAAACTCGATGGGCGGAACACGTGCCTCCAAAGGATCCAACGATTTGAGAGACCTTTGGAAGACGCCATCGTCACGAAGTCTTCTTTGAGCGTCGAAATAATGTCTGCGCGCAAGAGGCGGGTAAAGGTAGCGATGAGCCCGAGCGAAAGGCTGAGAACTGGCATGATCACGGATTTAATATGCTCGGCTGGCCCCTCTGCCCATGTGATGTAACCAATGGGGTTTAATAGTTCAAATTTGACACCGATTATGTATGCCAGGCCTAGACCAACTGCAAAGTTTGGAATAGATGAAAGTCCGAAGAGGATGTTGCTGATCACTTTGTCGATACGGGTATCAGCCTTATATGCAAGCAGCATTCCGAGCGGAATTGAACAGAGCAGCGAAAAACCGAGTGTGTAGACCATGATTAACAGCGTTCGTGGAATGGTTTGAGAAAGCATCGCCCAGACAGTTAGTGAAGCTTCTTCATATGACTGACCGGCGCTGTAGTAAATACCAAGATCCCCTGTAAGGAAGTTTCCTAGCCAACGAAAGTAGTACACAAAAATATTTGAGTTGACGCCAAGCTCATCTCGGATCGCAATCTTTTCGTTTTCTGTGGCGAAGGGAAACAAGGTTGTAGCGATATCACCAGGTAGGAGTCGTACCAGTATTGTCACCAGGAAAGTAACAAAGAATAAAACCAGTACAACTTGGGAAAGACGCTGTGTGATTCGAAAAAGTTTAGGCATGATAGGGGATTTTCTTTTCAGCTAATTGACTTAATAATAGTACTAACTGGCTTGATAATAGTAGTGGGGGAATTCATCAAAATAAAAATGCGGTGGGATTTCTCCCACCGCATTTTCTAGATGTATGAACTGAAATTGGCTTGCTATTTAATTAGCTACCGATAACGGATGCAAGATCAAAGTTACCTGCAATTAAACCCGCACGCCGGTTGCCGTTTGGCAAGAGTGTCTCACCAAATCCCTTGACATTTTTTGCAACAGCAGCGAAAAGTCCTTCGGTGTAAACGCCAGTCCAATATGTCTTGGACTGTAGTTCTTCCGCACAGGGCTTCAGTGTGTTTTTAAATTTCGACGAAGTTTCCCAAGCCTTGTCGAAGCATTTTGCGAGTTGACCATCGCCCACTCCGCCGTATGCCGCAGGAAGTCTGTAGCCCGAGAGCTCCAAATCTGAGGTCGTGGAGAAAAGGTTGGTGAACTCTGCATACTTGCCTGCCAATACGTTGAAGAACGTGACTTGCTGTCCAAACACGAATGCTCGACCAATGTAGGCGGCACTTGTGGTTGGGGCCATGAGTGAACAGCCGATTCCGGCTTTTTTCATCATTCCACAAATCAGGTTTGCGTCATTTGTTGACTCAACAGTGTCAGAGATTGGCATCTGGAATTCCAGAGCCTTACCTGTCTCCTTCGTGTAGGCAACTGCTTTAGCTTTGGCTTTAGCCAAGTCAAAAGTGATTGCACCCTTTTTACTGAAGTATGGGTGTCCCTTTGGAGCTATAGCTATTGCGGCTTCACAATTGCCTTTGCAAGCAACTTTCGCAAAGCTGACACGATCAAGAGCATAGGCAAATGCTTCACGAGCCAAAATGTTATTGAAAGGTGCCTTCATTGTGTTGAAATGGAAGGTCCAGTTCGTTTGGCGTGGACCCGTATACAGCGTGGCCTTGCTCTTAAGGCTGGTTTTAACTCGGTTCAATTGCTGACCCGATGTAGCACCAAAAGTTGCAATATCTGCTTGACCTCTGGCGATTGCGTTTACGCGCTGTCCACCATCTTGCACAACTTTAAATGTGACCGAGTTGGCGTATGGCAATTTCTTTCCAGCCTTGTCTTTACGCCAGTAGTTTGGATTCTTCACGAGCTCTGTCACGAATGGGTCGATGCCCTTGGACTTGACCATGAAAGGTCCGGTACCGACTGCTGTAGTCGATCCACATGTTGAACTCGCAAGAGATTTGGTCGACATCAAGCGCGTACGACCTTCTCCCCACAAGTTGTAGTTGAGGTTTGGGCGAGCAACAGCAAGATTGAGTTGCACTGTGAGATCGTCAATTTTGACGAACGCCTTCTTCTCGCCGACAAGCATCTTGCCGTAGTCGGCGCTTGTTGCAAGAAAACTTGGACCCTTTGTTGCATAACCCGTAAGCATTCTTGTGAGGCCTGCCATGCCAGGTATGTCAAAGGTTTGTTGCCATGCAATTGCTGGCAAGTTTGGCTTTGGGCCTGACTTGTATAACAGACCGATACCTGAGAGAGAACGGAAGTTGGCAATCAAGTTGTCGGCGTTAAGTGCTTCACCGTCGGTGTATTTGATGCCAGCACGAACCTTGATGGTCCATGTTTTATAGCCATTTGACGCCTTCACTGATTCTGCCAAATAAGGAACAATGTCACCCTTATTATTCATAATCGTAAGACTTTCAAGAACTGAACCAGAAGCACCAATTTGTGCACCACCTGGTGAGTCTTGTGTACACCAGCCAGCATCTTTTTCGGCTATCAGAACAATGATGTCTTTACCGCTGCGCTTGGCTTGAGGCGCTGACTTTGCGCTGCTTGCAGAAACACCGATGGTGGAGACTGCAAGTGCAATTCCCATACCAATCGAGAATTTTCTGAACAGCCCACTTTTAGTGGAAGTTTGATTCATTTAGGAATTTCCCCCTGTTGTTTCGTGTGAAGCCGGAATGACCCCAATCCGATTCCGTAACTCTACGGACAGTTTGTGTCTTTAGTCAAGTCCTTGGGGGGGAAAACCCAAATGGCTATTGAGTCTGGACTTTGCGCAATTGATCGAGCGGTATGTGGCAGCGCATGAAATGTCCTGGCTCGACCTCATTCAGAGCAGGTTCGGTGCTTGTGCACAAGTGCTCAACGCCGCTTCCAGTCATACGTGGGCAACGCGGGTGTAAAACGCATCCAGTTGGTGGGTTTGACGGGTTTGGGACCACGCCCGTGAGCGGAATACGCTTGCGACTAGAGCCATCAATGTTTGGTACCGACGAGAGCAATGCCTCGGTGTATGGGTGGTGGGGGCCTTGGAAGACTTGATTGGACTCACCAAACTCGACAACACGACCGAGGTAGAGCACCGCAATCTTGTCGGAGATATATCTGACAACACCGAGGTCATGAGAAATAAAAATAAAACTCGTGCCGTCTTGTTTTTGCAAGTCGACCAACAAGTTAAGAATAGCTGCTTGCACAGAAACATCGAGCGCCGATGTCGGTTCGTCGCAGACAACGAGTTGTGGTGCGCCTGCAAACGCTCGGGCAATTGCCACGCGTTGCTTAAGACCGCCCGAAAGTTGTACGGGCCTCGCACTGTGAAGTGTCGCCTCCACCCGCATTCCCAGCAATAATTCGTGTGCTCGGTCAAGTGCATCGCTTACATTAAAGCCACGCAAACGCTCAACTGCTCGACTCACAATTCGAGTCACGCTATGACGACGATTTAATGCTTGATCTGGGTTCTGAAAGACGATCTGCATCGCACCAACATCTTGCACATCGCGACGGTTCAAAGTTTTTGCCAAGCCTTTGCCATCGAGCGTGATGATGCCACCATCTTCGGGCGCAACCAAACCTAAAATAAGTTTGGCAATTGTTGTCTTTCCTGAACCTGACTCACCAACCAAACCAAGAGTCTCACCAACACCCAAAGTCAGCGAGACATCATTAACCACTCGGACTTGATGTCCGTCTTGTGTAAAGACTTTTGATAAGTGGCTGACATTCAGCAAACTCTCACCGACAATCGCCGAATGCTCTTTTGAAGTTGATTTAATTTCAATCTTCTCAATTGAGTGCGGAATCGCAATCGCCTTGTCACTGTGGAAGCATCTGGCTACATGCGAGTCTGAAATATTGACCATCTGTGGTTGAACAGTGCGACACTTGTCTTCAACGAGCGCACAACGTGCCGAAAACACGCAACCATCAAAGTGCGTGCCTAGTGCAGGTGGAGTGCCAGGAATTGTGTCAAGACGCTCGGCGCTCTTATGCAAACCTCCACGGGGTATGCAACGCAATAACCCAACCGTGTACGGATGACTTGGATTATCAAACAGATCGGCAGTTGCCCCTTGCTCAACAAGTGCGCCTGCGTAAAGAACCCCAACGCGATCGCACATGTTTCGAATCACGCCCAAGTTATGACTGATGAACAAAACCGCAGTTCCTGTATCGCGCCGCAAATCACGTACCAAATCGAGAACTTCAGCCTCGACCGTCGCGTCAAGACCAGTCGTAGGTTCATCCATCACTAGTAACCGTGGATTAGATGCCAAGGCCATTGCGATAACTACACGCTGAGCCATGCCGCCTGACAATTGGTGTGCATAGCGTCGCATAACTTTTGCCGGGTCGGAAATTTGAACTTTTGTCAACGCGTCTTGCGCCATCGCCATCGCATCAGATTTTGATGCACCGCTTAATGCAAATACTTCGGCGATCTGCTTGCCAATTCTGATCGTCGGGTTTAGAGCGGTGGCTGGGTTCTGATAAACCATTGAGATCGCCGAGCGACGCAGTTGCGCGACATCTTCTTCGGCGATATCAACGATATTTTTGCCCTCAAAAAAAATCTCGCCAGCAGTTATTTTGCCGTTACGTGGCAAATATCGCATGGCGGCGAATGCGGCAGTTGACTTTCCGCAGCCAGACTCGCCAACAAGGCCGTATGCCTCACCAGGAGCAATTGAAAACGAGACGCCGCGCAAAACTTGGCGATCAATACCGCGAACGGTGTACGCCACTTCAAGACCGCGTAGTTCGAGCGTTGGAGTATTAATTGTGCTCATAACTCAAAAACCTCAAGCAATGCATCTGAAATTAGGTTAATGCTGACTGCAACCGAAGCAATTGCCAACGACGGAAACAAAGTAGGCCACCAGACGTTTGTGAAAATCAGTGACCAAGTATCAGCTACTTGCGTTCCCCAGTCAGGCGAACCGGCTTCTAGTCCAGCGCCCAAAAATGACAGAGTTGCAACTGCGAAGATCGCGTACCCGAGACGAACGGTGAACTCAACAATCAAAGTTGGCAAAACATTTGGCAGAACTTCTCTAAACAAAATATGCAATGTCTTTTCGGTACGCAACTTTGCAGCAGCAACATATTCGAGTTCAGACTCGCCCAGCACCGCTGCGCGCACAGTTCGCGCCACGTTTGGCGTAAAGATGAAACCAATAATCAAAATTGTGATTATTGGCGACGACTGACCGATCGCAGCAACTGCCAATAGCGCAATAATGATCACGGGTATCGCCGAAATGGCTTCAAGAATGCGCATCAAGATCATGTCAAATTTGCCTTTGAGATAACCAGCGGTCAAACCAAGCGATGCGCCGACAAATGCCCCGAGCAAAGTAGCAAGAAAAGAAATAACCATGATAATTCGTGAGCCAACAATTACTCTTGAGAAAACATCTCGTCCGTTACTATCGGTACCGAACCAATACTTCAAAGATGGCGCAGAGTTAATCGACTCATAATCCATGAAGTCCTGGTCGTATCTAGCAATTAATTTGCCGAAAATTGCGCTAAGTACCCAGAAGGCCAAGATTGATGCCCCAACTATGAACGCCTTATTCTTTTTGAGAACTGCGAGACGTTCACTTAGTTCGGTCTGTTTGGTTTGTTTTGCTGTTTCGTCTGTCACTCTGTCACCCTTTGTCTAATGCGTGGGTTCAGAACTGCAAACAAAATGTCGGCAATCAACTGAAAACAAATAATTACTGCACCTGTGAGAAATACTGCGGTCTGCAGCAGGGGAAAGTCTCGCGCGATTACAGCATCCAATAAAATATTGCCAAACCCCGGGTAGTTGAAAACTCTTTCAATCGCGATGAGTCCACCTGCAAGGTATGGCACTTGTGTTGCGATAACCGCGATAGTTGGCAACAAAGCATTGCGCAACACGTGCTTGAACACTGCAGCCTTTCGTGAAAGACCCTTAAGCACTGCTGTGCGCATGTAGTCAGAATCAAGCGCTTCAATCACGCCAGCACGGGTGATTCTTGAAATATAGCCAAACAACACAAAGAGCAATGCAATCGACGGAAGCAGTAAATGATAAATACTGTTAAAAATATTTGGGTTCTCTTCGTCAGGAAAAGCCGAAACAGGGAACGCTCGAATCGCTACACCAAACACAAGAATCAATACGACCGCCCAAACAAACTCTGGGATTACGGCGGCAGACAAACCGCCAACGGTCAATACTCGGTCAACTTTCTTGCCCCTATTCATCGCTGCAGCAATGCCACCCAAAATACTGATCGGTGCAATCAAAATCAATGCGACAATCGCCAACTGCGCAGACTTACCTGCTGCGGGCCCCAAGATTTCAGAGACAGGTTGTTCATATTGCAACGAAATGCCCAGATCGCCTGTCACAACCCCACCCATCCAGCGGCCGTATTGCACGACGAGTGGCTTATCAAAACCTTTTTCTTTGTTCCAAATTTCGTAGGCTTCAGTCGATGCATCTCTACCAAGAGTTTGTTTGGCGATATCCCCGGGCAAGATTGACGTCATCAAAAATACAATGAGCGAGACCATGATTAATGTCATTATTGACAGCCCAATGCGCTTAACGACAAATCTCAGCATAGAAATTGCAAGTTTAGCAACGCCATCTCAATATCCCCAAAGCTTGGGCAAATAAAAAGAGACCGACCTAGTTTCCTAGGCCGGTCTCTTTTTCTAATTAATTTTAGTCAGTTAACTCGCTATTAGGCGCTTCGACCAGTGTCGTAAACCGCACCTTGCTGATTGAACTTAACACCCTTCACTTTGTTTGAAGTTACCGAAACACGGATCTCGTTGTAAGCAACGATGATCGGTGTTTCCTTGAGGGCTGCCTTCTGAATAGCCGAACTTGCAGCCTTTTTCTTTGCAGGTGTGAGAGCACGTTGCCATGCCTTAATCGCCGCATCAAGCGCAGGCGAATTAAGGTAGGCCGGGTTCCAGTCACCAGTTGAGGCCCACTCACGTGTGAGGTACTCGTCTGGAGTTGGACGGCCAGCCCATTCGGCAATACCGAATTCGCTAGCGAGCCATTCACCCTTGTTCGGAACTTTTGAGCCCTTCACCGATGGGTAGACAGAGTAGGCATACCATCTTGCGCCTCCGCCGTCTGAGCCGTCGAGATCGACTGTTACGTCAATGCCGATTTGTTTCAAAGACGACTTGACAAACTGAGTGAACTTGTCGATGTCATCGCGCTTCCAACTCTGAAGAGTTACTTTGAAACCGTTCGGCACACCAGCTTCTTTAAGCAATGCTTTTGCGCGAACGATATCTTTCTTTCGTTGCGGAACTGATTTATCTACAGTTGGGAACGAGTCCATTACTGAGTCGTTTGCAACCACTGCATAGCCACCCAGAACGCCCTTAATGTAAGCATTGCGATCAAGTGACAAAGCAATGGCTTCACGAACACGCTTGTCGGTCAATTGACCGATATCGCATCGCATGTGCATGTGCAAACCACCACAAGTTGGAACCAAAGTTTTGTAGAACTTCGACTTTGGAAGTGTGTTTGCCTCAGTGCCGTAAAGCAAATGGATCGCGTCAAGCTTTCCAGTCTTCAAGGCTGGAATTGCAGCACTCTGGGAAACGTACTGAATTTGCTCCATTCTTTCGAACTTTGGCATTTTTGCCTTGTCAAAGTAGTTCGGGTTGCGCTTGAACACGGTCTTTTCGTTGACTTTGTGCGAGACCAAAATCCACTTTCCTGCGCCGTTCATTTTTTTAACCCATGACTCGTCGCCTTTCTCGCCTTTCTTCAAGATCAGAAGACCGTAGTTCGAACTTGAAACTACGTAAGGGAAGTTGGCATTTGCATTCTTCAAGTTAAAGCGAACTGTTTTTGCATTAACTTTTACGATGCCCGCTGAAGTGCAATCGCCAAGTCGCGCTGCCGACTGTGATTTATTCGCTGGGTCGAGGTGCGTCTTAAGCGTGTAAACAACATCGTCTGCTGTGAGTCTGGATCCATCGTGGAACTTTGCGTCAGTGCGAATTGTGAAGGTCCAAGTCTTACCTCCGTTCGAACCCTTCCACTTTGTAGCGATGCTTGGTACAAGTGCACCTGATGGATCAACATCAATAAGCCATGCTCCTACTGCATTGAGAATGCCGAGCGATCCACCTTTTGTCATCCAAGGCGCTGCTGGTCCTTCTTGCGCTTGCGATGCAAATCTGAAAACTTTGCCAGCGGCGCTTACTGAAGAGCTTCCAAGAATCTGTGTCATTGGAAGTGCGGCACCTGCTGCTACTGCAGCTGCACCCTGCACGAAGTGCCGACGCGAAATTCCTGCTTTCGCCACGTCTTGAACCATTTCATTTACTTCTGACATGTACTTCCCCCTGTTTGGTAATTGGTATGGGGTACCTTATCCACAATTACAGGGTGGATGTCAACTTCCGTTCACCTGGTACTGATTTTTAGGCTTTTAGCAGGCTGGAAGGGGTGACTCCAAGGGCCGAACTGAGCCTCACGAGCGTGTCGAGAGCGGGGGAGAAATGGCCATTTTCTATACGGTTAATGGTTTTGCGGTCTATCCCGGCCAACTCGGCAAGGCTGGCCTGGCTGAGGTCGTGTTTTGACCTGAGGGTGAAGAGTCGGTCGGCCAATTCATTGCGCATGTTCTGCACATCACGTTTTAGTGACGTTTCACTTGGCTTCGAAACAGACCTTGAAGTGGTTTTCGCTGTTGCTTTTGTTGCAGTCTTCGTCATGCCTTAAATAGTACTAATTAGCAAGTTGTGAAGTGACGTTAAGAACACAAGTCACATAAGAAGTCGTATCAACATGTACTCGTAGGCTGAAGTCATGCGCATCGGTGTGTTGACGGGTGGCGGAGATTGCCCCGGACTCAACGCGGTCATTCGTGCAATCGTGCGCAAGACCACTCTCGATAGAGGTGCCGAAGTTTTTGGTTTCTATGACGCTTGGGACGGTGTCATGGAACAACGCGGAGTGATGCTCGATGACGCAAGTGTGCGGGGAACACTTCCACGAGGTGGCACAATTCTTGGAACTCGTCGAGGTAGCCCACTTGAAACGAGCGATGGAGTGGATCGTGTTAAACGCTCACTTGCCGACTTGGCTATTGATGCGCTCGTGGTGATCGGGGGCAACGGCTCGCTCACTGTTGGATCAATATTGTCGGAACAACATGGGCTGCCAATAGTCGGTGTTCCCAAGACGATCGATAATGACGTAGTTGGCACTGACGCCACATTTGGTTTTAATACTGCGGTACAAATTGCAACTGACGCGATTGATCGCTTGCACACAACGGCCGAGAGTCATGACAGAGTAATGGTGATTGAAGTGATGGGCCGTGATGCGGGATGGATAGCACTGCACGCAGGTATGGCTGGTGGTGCAACTGCAATTCTTGTTCCTGAAGTGGCCTTCGATATCAACAAGTTGTCAGATGTGGTGGCGCACCGTCATGATCGCGGCAGATACGCATCGGTCGTGGTTGTTGCGGAAGGTGCAAAACCATTGAGTGGCTTGGGAAGTGACGGGTTGATTTTGCCAGATCGGCAATACGACTTGTATGGACGTGAGCGACTTGGCGACATCGCGCACGTAATTGCGCCTGCATTAAGTGCGCGCACAGGGTATGACTCGCGCGTTGTACAACTTGGTTACGTGCAACGGGGTGGAACTCCAACGAGTTATGACCGCGTGCTTGCAACACGATTTGGTTTAGCTGCGGTTGATGCAGTGCGCGATCGAGCTTTTGGCCAGATGGTCGTTTTGCATGGCGATCGTATTGAGCGCGAGTCGATGATTGTAACAAGCGGAAAAATGCGGACGATTGATCTTGCACTATTTAATGATGTTGCCAATACTTTTTTTGGCTGATCAATTCTTTTTGATCAATCAAAGAATTGAGTCAGTTCGGCGGACCAAATTGACGGTCGCCGGCATCGCCTAGACCCGGAACAATGAATGCGTGCTCGTTGAGTCGCTCATCAATCGAAGCAGTGACGATGTGCAAGTTCATGCCAGATTTTTCGAGGTAGGCAATTCCCTCTGGTGCGGCGAGCACGCATGCGATAGTGAGTGGTTGTGGTGCACCCCGCGCAGCAAGAATTTTGCAACCATGCTCGAGTGACCCGCCGGTTGCGAGCATCGGGTCGAGCACGATGCAGTGACGGCCATCAAGGCGTGCTGGGAGTTTCGCAACATATTCACTCGGTTCGTGTGTGATCTCGTCGCGTTGCACACCGACAACTGCGATGTCGGCATCTGGCAAGAGCTCCATCGCGGCTGGCAGCATGCCAAGACCTGCGCGAAGGATTGGAACAAGCACCGGGCGTTGGGCAATTTGCCAGCCATCAGTTTCACACAGCGGAGTCGTTACGCGCACCTTTCGCGTTGGCACTGATCGTGTGGCCTCAGCGATCACGATCAGTGAAAGCCTGCGCATCTCGGCGCGAAAGACTTGGTTGGACGAATTCTGATCACGCAAATTGGTGAGAGCTTCGGCTGCAATTGGATGATCAACAATGGTGACGGTGACGGACATACCCACCATCTTGGCTGATCGGTAGGGTTTTAACCAATGGAAAGCACAGTCAGCCCAGGTGAGCCCGAACAAATGCGAAGAATAGAGATTCGGGTTGCTCATTTGCCTGCCGATTCGGCCTTGATTGCCGAGCTATTTGATCAAGTGTGGGGCGTGAAATCAATGGTTTCGCCAGAGATCATTACGGCAAGCTTGCACAATGGTGGCTACGGAAGCGTCATATATATAGGTGCTGGTGACGAGAGCAGGGTGGTTGGAGCGGCCTTCGCATTGGTGGGCAAGTCGTTGCCTGGTTGCAATGGCCCAAACCTACATTCGCATGCTGCTGGGGTGTTGCCCGAGGTGACCGGCAAGGGCATCGGGGCGATGATCAAGAGGCATCAGTGGGACTGGGCAAAGGCAAATGGCTTCGAAACCATCACCTGGACATTTGACCCACTTGTGCGACGTAATGCGCATTTCAATTTGATCAAACTTGGTGCGACGGTGCTCGGGTATCGCCAAAACTTCTATGGCGAACTCGATGACGGAATTAATGCGGGAGAACAAAGTGATCGGGTGCTGGTGCGCTGGAACGTAGCGGGAGTCGATGCGCCTCAAGCAAATACATTTGTTGAACCATCAAAGACTGCAGTTGTCATTGAGACACCAGCCGACATTGAGCAGTTGCGCAAGACTGATCGGGTGCAGTCTGATGGCTGGAGAACTCGACAGCGTGCAGAGTTTGAAACTGCGCGACTCGGTGGCCTGCGGGTCGTTGGATTGAATCGAGATTTTTCGTATGTACTAGATGTACGAGATGAAACTAATGAAACAGATGGGGTGTTATGACGATTGAACACATAGAGATCAGGCGAGCACATATCAACCTCGTTTCACCGTTTCGAACTTCATTTGGGGTGGAAGTGGATCGCGACTTGTTGTATGTGCATGTTGTTGGCAGCGATGAAGAGGGGTGGGGTGAGTGTGTGGCGATGGCCGCGCCGTTGTACTCGAGCGAATATGTTGATGGCTGTGATGAAGTGATCACGAGGTACCTGTTGCCGATGATCACTCCGACCATGACGGCTCAAGAGTTTGTATTGGCGGCCTCAAGTATTCGAGGCAACTTCATGGCTAAAGCCGCAGTAGAAACCGCACTTCTTGATTATCAATTGCGCTGCGACAAAATGTCGCTTGCAACATTTTTGGGAGCCACTCAAACACGCGTTGCATCGGGCGTGTCGGTAGGTATTGCGTCAACGACTGAAGAACTCTTAGAAACTGTAAGCGGGTATCTCGAGCAAGGGTATGTGCGTATCAAACTTAAAATTGAGCCTGGTTTAGACATTGAACGGGTGCGTGCGGTGCGTGAGGCGTTTGGCGATGACATGTTGTTGCAGGTGGATGCCAACTCGGCGTACACCATTGCTGACGCCCCGCATTTGGCAAAGTTGGATGAATTCAATTTGCTGTTGATAGAACAACCGTTACCAGAAGAAGATTTGATCGGACATGTGGAACTGAGCAAGAAGGTTGGAACACCAATTTGTCTAGATGAGTCGATTACGACATTGGATGTAGCGCGTGGCGCTCTTGATATTGGTGCGTGTTCAATCATCAACATCAAGCCTGGGCGGGTTGGTGGATATTTAGAATCGAAAAAGATTCATGATTTGTGTGTCTCGCGAGGTGTGCCCGTGTGGTGCGGGGGAATGCTCGAAACCGGCATTGGTCGTGCCGCGAACCTGGCGCTCGCAGCATTGCCAGGCTTTACGTTGCCAGGTGACACTTCGGCTTCTTCTCGGTACTTCGTGCAAGATGTGACTGAACCGTTTGTGCTTCACGACGGCTACATCGATGTGCCAAATACGGTAGGGATTGGCGTGCGTCCAATAGCTGGTGTGCTCGATGAAATGTCATCTAGTTCAAGCAAATTTGCGCTCAAAGATTAATGCTAGTCAACTGCATTTCTGAAGGTGTGTCCGCACACATGGGGATATCACAACACCTCGGATAAACAACAAGCAGAATTCTGCGCCGACCAACATTGAGTCGGAAGTGAATTCGCATGACTACGAACTACTCCTCGCATCATTGAAATCTCGGATCGTTGGCGCACATCAAAACGCAACGTTGGCAGTCAACGCAGAAATGATTGCGCTATATCTTCACATGGGAACTGAAATTCTTTTGCGACAAAAACGAAACGGTTGGGGCTCCAAGGTGGTTGCACGACTCTCAGCAGACCTCCAATCGATATTTCCTGGAATAAAGGGGTTTTCGGTGTCAAATCTTAAATACATGAAGTCTTTTGCGGAAAAATGTCCAGATGGCCAAATTGGTCAGCAGGCTGCTGACCAATTGCCGTGGTTTCATATTGTTGTTCTCATCACAAAAGTTCGTTCAACCGAACATCGAGAGTGGTATGCGCGAGAGACACTTGCAAACGGTTGGTCAAGAGCGATTCTAGAGGACAAGATTAAGACTGAATTTCGCAGCAGGGTTGGAACTGCTGTGAGCAATTTTGGAGATGTTGCTGTGCGGGGTGGACGTCGGAATCGCGGAGTATCAACTTGTACGTCAATTACCCGAACGGTTCGGAGCACAGCTTCCAACAACTCATCAAATTGAGAGTGAGATGAGCGCGAAGTCGGCGAAGTATCCAGTTACTCGCTGAAGCTTTATGGCGTGATTTTTAGAATCACCGCAGCTTCGGGGAGTCCTTTTGACTTTCCAAAACGGGAAGTAAACCACAAATAGATTGAAAATAATTTGTAGGTCGTGCCATATTTGTGTGCAATTACATCGCGTACTTCTTCTGCGCGTTCGTGCAATACAAGCGATGCAGAGCAGTTGTAGATGGTTGCGCCAGGTGTGATGACGCCCTTGGCATTGCACGCCTGAATAGTGGCTCGAGAAGTGTGGGCGAGTCGCTTTGCTTTGCCCGATGTGCTCTCAATCGTGAACCCGTATCCGTCTTCAAATGGTGCAATCCATACCGGGGTGGCTACGGCTTCGCCGGATTTACGGAATGAGACAAACGAAACGTATTTTGCGCCGTCGATTTCCGGGTTGGAAGTGGGTGTGGAAGCGGGCGTCATAACTAATTCCGTATTACTTTGTCGGGGAGGGGGGACTTGAACCCCCGGCCTCCTGGTCCCAAACCAGGCACGCTACCAACTGCGCCACTCCCCGGACTTGAGTAATACTAGCGATGCGAACTAGTTATGAGACGCGAGTGAAGTCACAACTTGTAGCAATCGTGAGACATCATCGCTCGTGACATATCTCGTGATTCCTGCACGAACTACGCCGCCGCTCTCGGTAAGTCCGAGTTGTTCGACGGCTTCAACTGCGTACGAACTGCCTGACCACACTGCAATGCGAGCGTCGGCAAGTACCTGGGCGACATGGTCGGGGTGGTGCCCATCAATAGTGAATGAGACAGTGGGGGTTCTTCCTTGAAGAGTTGGGATACCCCAGACCTTGACGTTGTCGATGGCCAGCAATCCAGAAAGTAACGGAGAAAAAATATCGTTCTCGTAGGTCATGATCTTGTGCATGTCCTCTTCAAGCAAAAAGCGTGCAGCTGCTTCTACTGCAGCAATGCCTTCAAAGTTTGGGGTACCAGTCTCGAACCTGCGCGGACCAACATTCTCTGCTGGACGAACTTTGGCGACAGGTAATGAATTGAGCAAATCCGGATTAACACAGAGCACGCCGGCATGAGGGCCGTACCACTTGTATGGCGAGGTGGCCAGAACGTCACAGCCGAGTTGGGCAATATCGATCGGCTGATGCACAGCCAAGTGCACCGCATCGACAAAGACTCGCGCACCGACATCGTGTGCTGCATCGATGATTGGCTTGAGATCTGGCGCTGTGCCCAGCAGGTTTGATGCGCCAGTGATTGCAACCCATTTGGTGTTGGGCGTGATCATCTTGAGCATTGCTTCGGTATCAAGCATAAATGTAGTGGTACTGAACGGGGCGAGAATATGTTCGGCGCCAGAGAGTTCACACGCAATGCGCCACGGAGAAACGTTTGCATCGTGGTCGAGTTTCGTGCCGACTACTCTGTCGCCTGGTTTTAGTGTTCGAGCAACAGCGCGAGTGAACGCCATTGTCATCGTTGTCATGTTGGCGCCAAAACAAATGCCCTCTGGGTCTGCGCCAAACAATGTGCCAACAACTTGACGTGTTCGGTCAAGTAGCGCATCGCAATCGTGAGCAGAAGAAAAATAACCACCAGTATTTGCGTTTGATCCCGAACTTGCAAAGTCGCTCATCGCGCGAATTGCCGCATCAACCATCTGCGTACCTGCCGGACCGTCGAAGCGAGCCCAATCGTTGCGTGCGCCAGGAAATCGGTTGCGAAGGTCGTTCGGTGATGCCATAGCGCGAACGGTACTACGAGTTATGAAATTTGTGGCGTTTTATAGTGCGCGCTTGGCGGCGCGCTCAAGACGGCGAGCGGTCTTACCAATCGGCGCAATATTGCGGTGGTCAAGATCACCTACTTCGGTTCCATTTGCAAAACGCACGCGATAGCGGAGCCAATTGAAACCATTGGCCAAAATGACTTTGCCCTCGCTGCCAGCTGGTAACCCTTCTAGATCGACAGTGAGTTGCACGGTGTCACCGTTTTTGAGGTCGATCTGACCAAGATGCGGTGTGGCAAGTGAATGTGGTTTCCATGAGGCTGTCACAACTGAAAAGGGTACACTTTGCGCTCTGTGAAAAGCATCATTGAGACCCTCGAGGGCAACAAAGTTAAACTGTCAGTGGAAATTGACGAGGTCGAATTCGATCGAAACATCGATAAGGCCTTCCGCAAGATCGCAAATGAGATCCGAATTCCTGGGTTTCGCCAAGGCAAGGCTCCGCGACAATTGTTGCAAGCCCAGATCGGACTCGGCGCTGCGAGGTCGCAAGCGATCCAGGATTCCATCCCTGAGTATTTGGCACAAGCCGTGCGCGAACATGATGTCGATCTGATTGCGACTCCGCAGATTGAAGTGACAAAGGGCGAAGAAGAGGGCATCTTGGGTTTTGATGCAACGTGCGAAGTGCGACCAATTGTGACTGTTCCTGGTTACAACGGTTTGCGGATCGAACTTCCAGCGCTGCTTGTTAAAGATGAAGACGTTGATGATTCAATGAAGTCTGAGCGTGCACGTCATGGTGTTCTGAAAGATGTAGAAAATGGTCGGGCGATTGCAAAGGGCGACCATGTGTCGCTCGACTTGAGCGGAACCCGCGAAGGTACTCCGGTGCCAGGACTCAACGTTGAAGACTGGGCATACGAAGTTGGCAAAGGATGGGTATCTGCAAGCTTCGATGAGAAATTGATCGGCGAAAAGTTGGATTCGACGATTACTTACTCTGAGGCACCAAATGGAACAACCGACGTTGCTGAGATGACAGTCGTTGTGAAAAAAGTGCAAGAAATGGTGCTCGATGACTTGACTGACGAGTGGGTCGCTGAGCACGTTTCGGAGTTTGAAACAGTTGAAGCATGGAAGGCTTCTTTACGCAAGCGCCTCGAAGAAATCAAACTCAATCAAACACGAAGCGTGTTTGTGGAGCGCACTACTTCTGCGTTGGCGGAACTGGTAACGATCGAAATTCCAGAAGCAATGATTGCTAGTGATCTGCAGGCGAGAGTGCGCAATACTGTTGAACAGTTTCAGTCGCAAGGTGTTGCGATCGATCAATGGTTGTCTGCAACTGGTCAAACAACTGAGAGCTTCATCGAGAATTTGCGCACCGAGTCGCAAAAAGCGGTAAAAGTTGATCTTGCGCTACGTGCAGTAGCGGTTGCTCAAGCGATTACCGCCAGCGAAGATGACATCGAACTAGAAATTGAGCGCATTGCGCTGCAGGTTGGCCGCAAGGTCAATCAAGTACGCAAGGCCTACCAAGAGAACGATGCGTTGACCGAACTGGCCGCCCAAATTCACAAATCACAAGCCGTTGATTGGTTGCTGCGCAATTCGGCCCTTGTAGACCCAGAGGGTAACGCAATCGATGCTGATGATCTATTCGGTGATGAGTCACAAGGGGATTCCACCGAATAAGCAAGCCGTGCAACTACTATCTAGACAATCGGTGGTGCAGTTGGCCACCGGATAGACACCTTGTAAGGAGACGGCGTTATGCGTGAAGAAAATGTGATGCGGAACTATTACGTTCCCAATGTCACCGAGCAGACAAGCCGTGGAGAGCGCACGTCTGACTTGTACAGCAGGTTGCTTAAAGAGAATATTATTTTTCTTGGCACTCCAATTGACGACACCATTGCCAACCTCATTTGTGCACAGTTGATTCACCTTGAGAGTGAAAACCCCGACAAAGACATCAACATCTACATCAATAGCCCTGGTGGAGACATCACGGCGCTGTTTGCGATCTACGACACCATGCAATTCATCAAGAATGACATTGCAACTATTTGTCTTGGTCAGGCAGCGTCGGCCGCCGCTGTCTTGCTTGCCGCTGGCACGAAAGGCAAGCGCCTGGCATTGCCTCACTCGCGAGTCTTGTTGCACCAGCCATATGGTCAAGTTGGCTATAGCCAAGTAACCGACCTCGAGTTGGCAGCTCGTGAAATTTTACGGATGCGCGAATTACTCGAAGGAATTTTGGCGGAGCACACTGGTCAATCGGTTGAGCGTGTACACAACGACACCGATCGTGACTTTGTTCTTGAAGCACCTGCCGCTCTTGAATACGGAGTGATTGACGAGATCATCACTGCTCGTACCCATGCCGACCGCACTGGCCCGATTCGCTGAGCACTGGAAACTGACTCATGGCCAAATTTGGTGATACAGCCGAACTGATTAAGTGTGCCTTTTGTGGCAAGTCGCAAAAGCAAGTTAAAAAACTTATTGCTGGTCCTGGAGTGCACATTTGCGACGAGTGCATTGAGTTGTGCAACGAGATTGTTGACGAAGAGTTTGGTCAAGCAGCTGAAGTTGGTTTAGAAGAGCTTCCAATCCCGCGCGATATCCGCGCATTTTTGGATGAATACGTTGTCGGTCAAGAGCAAGCGAAGAAGGTTTTGGCCGTTGCGGTGTTCAACCACTATCGCCGTATTAAATATAAAAATTCGGGCAATGCTCGTCGCGACGAAGTTGAACTGCAAAAGAGCAACATCTTGCTGCTTGGTCCAACTGGATGTGGCAAGACACATATGGCCCAAACACTCGCCAGGCTGCTCAATGTTCCATTTGCGATTGCCGATGCAACTGCGCTCACCGAAGCCGGATACGTGGGTGAAGACGTTGAGAACATTCTGCTCAAGTTGTTACAGGCTGCCGATTTTGACGTGAAGCGTGCAGAGATGGGCATCGTGTATATCGACGAAATCGACAAGGTCGCACGTAAGAGTGAGAACCCTTCGATAACACGGGATGTCTCGGGTGAGGGCGTTCAGCAAGCGTTGCTAAAGATCCTTGAAGGCACGGTTGCATCGGTGCCACCACAGGGCGGTCGCAAGCATCCACACCAAGAATTCATTCAAATAGATACCACAAACGTGCTGTTTATTGTTGGTGGTGCGTTCGCAGGTCTCGACACAATCATCGAAAATCGCATTGGTCACAAGGGTGTTGGTTTTCATGCCGAGGTGCGCTCGAAATCAGAGAAGGATCCGGGACAATTGTTCGCTCAAGTTTTGCCGGAAGACTTGTTGAAATTCGGAATGATTCCAGAATTTATTGGACGTTTGCCAATGGTCGGCGCAGTACACAGTCTTGATAAGGCAGCATTAATCTCGATTTTGACAGAACCCAAAAATGCTTTGCTCAAGCAGTATCAGAAGTTTTTTGAGTTTGAAGATATCGAACTTGAAGTAACTCCGGATGCTCTTGTTGCAATTGCTGAGCAAGCATTGTTGCGAGGCACCGGTGCTCGCGGGCTACGCGCAATTTTGGAAGAGGTATTGCTGAATACGATGTACGAAATACCTGGTCGCACCGACGTTGCACGTGTGGTGTTTGACGAAAAATCAATAACTACGAAGTCGAGTCCTGAACTGGTGATGCGAAATACTCGCGTGACTCGTCAGCGCCGCGCCGCTTCTTAAGAACTAGCCTGCGCAACATGCAATACGGCGAGGCACTCAACTATTTAGACGAGCACGCCAGCTACGAAAAAACTGGTCGCGTCGATTCTCCATCGCTTGTCAACATCGAGACGTTTATGGATTTGATGGGTCAGCCACACTTGAGTTATCCCGTGATCCACGTCACTGGCACTAACGGCAAAGGCTCGACGACACAGATCATCACACAGCTATTGATAGCCCATGGTCTGCAAGTTGGTACATATACGAGCCCACATTTAGAGGCATTGACTGAGCGAATTTCGCGCAACAATGAACCAATCAGTGAGCAGGATTTTGCAGACTGCGTTGCTGCCATCGCCGATATTGAAGTCATTGGTGGAGTGCGACCCTCGTATTTTGAGATTCTGACGGCAACAGCCTTTCGGTATTTTGCCGACACAGCTGTTGACGTTGCCGTAATTGAGGTGGGAATGCTCGGAAGATGGGATGCAACCAACGTTGTAAATTCGTCTGTTGCGGTAATTACGAACATCGCTTTGGATCACACTGAATTCGCTGGACCACGATTGGAAGATATCGCTTTTGAAAAAGTTGGTATCTCGAAACCCGGAAGCGTGCTCGTGGTGGGTGATACCAACGAAGAGCTGCGTGAAATTTGGAATGCTGCCGAGTCAACTGCGGTTTTGCTTCGTGGGAACGACTTTGAAATTTCTGAAAACGAATTAGCTGTTGGCGGTCGGATGATTGATGTGCGTACAGAGCGTGCGGTATATAAAGAATTGCCACTGCCACTGCACGGGCAGCATCAGGGCGACAACGCTTCGATCGCGCTGGCTGCGGTAGAAGAATTTTTTGGAAAAGTGCTGGATGTTGAAGTGATACGCGAGGGGTTTGCGGCAGTCAAAATGCCTGGCCGATTTGAAGTGCTCGGTCGCGGACCGCTTGTGGTGATTGATGGAGCGCATAATCCGGCAGGTGCCGATGTCTGTGCTCAAGTATTTTTTGATGATTTTTCCCCAGAGGGAAAACGAATCTTGGTGGTTGGAGCGCTCAGAGGTCGGGATCCACAGATGCTGCTCTCGGCACTACGTGCAGATGAGTTTGATGTTTTGATTTGTTGTACAGCACCATCGCCTCGCGGTCTTGCGGCAAATGATTTAGGTAGCGCTGCAAAACAAATGGGTTGCGAGCAGGTTGTGGTGTGTGAAACTATCGAGGCTGCGTGCGATAAAGCATTGAGCATTGCTCGCGAAGAAGATGCCGTATTGGTGGCGGGAAGTTTGTATGTCGTGGGTAGTGCTCGGACCTACTTGCGCCGTAAACTATAGAAATGAGCACCAAAACACTTGTCCTACTCAAGCCAGATGCGGTCGAACGTGGTCTGGTCGGAAGCATTCTCTCAAGGTTTGAAACTAAAGGTTTAAGGATTGTGGCAATGGAGTTGCGCACGTTGAATGCCGCAATTTTGGAGCGCCACTACGAGGAGCACAAGGGAAAGGGTTTTTACCCTGAGCTCGTGGCTTTCATGTCTCGAGGCCCAGTAGTAGCGCTTGTGGTCGAAGGACCCGAAGATGCGTGGGAAGTGTTGCGCACCATGATGGGCGCAACAAATCCGAAGGCTGCAGCACCGGGCACTATTCGTGGTGATTACGGCACGATGTTTACCGAAAACTTAATTCACGGAAGTGACTCTGCGGCATCTGCGGCTCGCGAAATTGGGATCTTCTTTCCAAATCTGTAGAACCTAATTGATCAGCAGTGTTAGGTAGGATTTATTCATTGATCGCGCGCTAAGCCACGGCGTTGGCGCGCTAAGGAGACCAAAGCATGGCTGGTGGGGGCGGACTTTCGTTAGGACGTGACATTGCCATCGACTTGGGCACCGCCAACACGCTTGTGTATGTAAAAGGCGAGGGCGTTGTACTAAATGAGCCGTCATCGGTGGCTGTAGACAGTCGAACGGGTGAGCTCGTGGCTGTTGGTTTTGAGGCCAAGCGAATGTGGGGACGTGCTCCGCAAAACATTCGCTTAGTGCGCCCACTGCAAGACGGAGTGATCGCCGATTTCGATGTGTGTGAAAAAATGCTTCGTTACTTTATCCAACAGGTACACACGAGTAGATGGAATAAGCCACGAATGATCATCTGTGTGCCATCCGAAATTACGGGCGTCGAACGGCGTGCAGTGCAGGAGGCTGCAGAGTTTGCTGGTGCTCGACGACCGGTGTACATCATTGAAGAACCAATGGCCGCGGCAATTGGTGCTGGATTACCAGTGCATCTTCCAAGCGCAAGTTTGATCGTTGATATTGGTGGCGGAACTACAGAAGTCGCAGTGATTTCGATGGGTGGCATCGTGACTGCGTATTCGGCACGTGTTGCTGGTGACGAACTCAACCAAGCAATCGTTGAGATGTTTAAGCGCGAATTTTCTTTGGATGTTGGCGAGAACACCGCAGAAGAAGTAAAACTGCAACTCGGTTCGGCGTGGCCACTTGCAGAAGAGCTCACTGCTGATGTTGGTGGCAGAGACACCTTGAGTGGTTTGCCACGTACACAAGTGGTAACAAGCGAAGATGTTCGCAGCGCAATTGATCCTGGTGTGACAGCAATTGTTGATGCAATTAAGACAACGCTTGAGCGCACCCCACCAGAGTTGGCGGCCGACATTATTGGACACGGTCTGACACTGTCTGGTGGCGGGGCATTATTGACGGGGCTCGCCGAACGTGTTACGCACGACACCGGCATACATGCATTTTTGGCTCCTGAGCCATTGTTCTCGGTAGTGCTCGGTTGTGGCATGACTCTTGACAACATCGAAGCCATGAAAGGATTGACTGCACAGACCTCCTTCGAGTAGGTCTGTGTAGGGTTTCTTAGTGGCTGTTCGGTCAATGAAGTCGAGGCGGATCATGGCGCTGCTTGTGCTGACATCGATCATCTTGGTAACACTTGATCTGCAAGGAAGTGCGGCAACAAAGTCGATGCGGTCGATTTTTGGGGCAGTGTTTAGACCGGTTGAAAGTGTGGCTCGGGTAGTTACTCGACCTGCCACAAATGCATGGTATGGAATAACCCACTACAACGACGTAACAGTAGAGAATGAACTGCTACGAGAAAAGATTGCGCAGCAAGAAGGAGCGGCAGTCGCGGCGGCAGCTTCAGTGCGTTTATCTCAAGAGTTGCTTGCGCTCAACGGATTACCAACATTGGCAGGTATCAACTCGGTCAGTGCCCAAGTGATTGGTGACTCTCCATCCAATTTTTCCCAGAGTGTAGAAATTGATCAGGGGACAGAAAGCGGCATCAAAGTAGGGATGCCGGTGCTTAACGCCGCGGGCCTCGTTGGCAGGATCACACAAGTGTTTGCAAATCGCGCAGTCGTGATGTTAATCACTGACCCGCAGTATGCACTGTCGGTAAAAATTATTAACGCTCCAAAGACGACAGTCACTACGGCGCCAAACGAAGACCCCGCATCTGCAGTGACGATAGTTTCGGTGCCCGACTCGATAGACCCGCAAATAACTGTTCCGACTGTGCCGGCAACGTCAAACATTGCCGGCTTCACTCCGGGCTCGATAGTGGCACCTAGGACTCCGATCATTTCTTCATCGTTAACAATTCCGCCTGGTAGCAATGTTTCGGTTCGTGAAACAGGAATCTTGGAAGGTCGTGGAGTGGGGCGTGTACCAACAGTGCGTTTCATCGATGCGACCCAACGCTTCGGTGTTGTTCAGCCTGGGTCGCCAATTGTGACTGCTGGTGGTTCGCTCAGTCTTGCACCGCCAGACATTGTGGTGGGGACTGTGTCTCGCGTGAAAGAGAGGCTTGGCACTGCCGGACCGATACTAGAAATCGACATAGTCGCAGACCTGAGCAATTTGAGTTTTGTGCGCATCCTTTTATATCAACCGATCACTGAACGAACGGCACCGTGAGCGAGAGACTGCTACGGATAATGGCTAGTCGTTGGACTCGGCTTGTGTTGGTGTCGTTGATATTGCTCGGGTTGCAAACCACTCTTTTGAATGACGTGCGACCATTCGATGTCATGCTTCCGGTGATGTTGTTGTTTGCGGTGACTGCTGGAACATTGTATGGATCAGAGATTGGTGCAACCGCAGGACTGATCATTGGTGTGATGTATGACTGCGTGCTGTCAATGCCGCTTGGTCTTGCATCGTTGGTATTTGGGGCTGCTGCATACGCAGCAGGACTCCTGCCGTTCTTTGTTCGAGAACCTACATGGTGGACAAGAGCCATCACAATCGGAGTCGTTGGAACAGTGGGCGAGTTGGCATTTCCGGTCGCACAGTCGATGGTGGGTTTTGGCGGTCATTTTCCACCGCATGTAGTCGTGGTAGTCGTGTTTTTGGTTGTCTCGGGAATGAGCATTGCGCCACTGTTGCTGCCGGTCTGTCGTTGGGCTCTCAAAGAATCGCCTGTTGGATAGACGCAATGGCAATCAATAACCATTCACGAAGACTCACCGCACTCGCAGTTGCGGCGGCCATGTTGTTGGGTTCCTTGTCTGTGCGAATGTGGTTTTTGCAGGCAGTTCAAGCTAAAGATAATGAGTCGGTGGTGCTCGCAGTGCGGACTCGAACGATTCGACTGTTGCCAGAGCGCGGACGCATCTTTGACGCGGGGGGCCGTGTGGTTGCCGACAATAAACGAATTTTGACTGTGACTATTGATCGTGGAGTGTTGAAAGATTCGATAGATCGATTGGAGATGTTCCAACGACTGTCTGGTCCATTGGAAATGCCGATTGAAGCGTTGTTTAAAAGGTATGAAGATAAGCGCTTTGGTCCGCTTGAGGCTTTGCCTTTGAAGGAAGACGTCTCGGAGGAAACAGCCCTATTTTTGGCCGAACGAATTGAGGATTATCCGGGCATCTATGTGCGCGAGGAATGGAAACGTAATTATCCATTCGGTGCAATTGGAAGCCATGTCGTTGGGTATATCGGCGCAATATTGCAAAAGACTCTCGCGTATTACAAGTCGATTGGCTACGACCCAAATGAGCGTGTTGGTGGGTATGGAGTAGAACAATCATACGAACCAACTTTGCGTGGTACGCCTGGCTACGTCCGTTATGAGGTGAACGCACAAGGAAAATTATTGCGCTTAATCGAGCGAGTGGAGCCAATTGTCGGCAACGATTTACATTTATCAATCGACATGAGCTTGCAGCAGTTTGCTGAGCAGACTCTAGAGACGGAGCTTGTCCTTCGGCGCAGAGTTGAAGCAGGAAACGTGCGGTTGCCCGATGGCACGTTAGATCCACTTTTTCCTGATGCAGTTTACTATAAGGCTCCTGCCGGATCGGTCGTGGTGATGAATCACGACACTGGTCAAGTGATTGCGATGGCGTCTTATCCTAGATTTGACAATCGTTGGTTCGCCGGTGGTGTGTCAAGTAACAAATTCGCTCAAGTGTTTCCACAAACGGATGACCCCGACTTGTCGGTGCTGGTTAACCGTGCAATTTCTGGTCGGTACAACTTAGGGTCGTCGTTTAAGCCATTCGTTGCTTATGCAGCGTTGAACACTGGACAACTTCCGGGTGGCGCTGAGTACGTGTTCGATGATCGCGGTACATACAAGTTGGAAAGTATTCCAAGCGATCGTTGTCAAGAGGGCGTGAAGTGCGTATTTAGAAATGCTATCTGTCGCGCAACAGGCTCAGCTTGCAGATTTGGAAGTGTGACGGTAGAGGAAGCGCTTGCAGTTTCGAGTGACGCGTTTTTCTATAAAATTGGTGAGCAGATCTTGACTGAGCGTGGCTACAAACCGATCCTCGAGGAGCAGGTTCGATTATTTGGTTTTGGTTCACCAACAAATATTGATTTGCCCAATGAATTTGCTGGCACGATACCGAGCAAGGCACTGAAGAAACGCATGGCCGATATTGGTGCAATTTCGCAAGAGTCTGGTAGTGCGTACTACGTCGGTGATCAGGTGCTGTTTGCGATCGGTCAGGGCCTGTTGTCGGCAACACCTATGCAGGTGGCAACTGCATATGGTGTGCTCGGCAACGGTGGGAAACTGTTTACACCGCACGTAGTACAAGAAGTGCTTGCGCCAGGAACCCTGGATAAATCACCGGGAGTTGCAGATCTCACGATGGCAAATGTGGTCGAGCGTTTTGACACCCAAGAGCCTGTGAGGACCTTGGACACGACTGGCGATCGACTTGCGCCAATCGTGCGTGGAATGTCTCGAGTGATAACGGGCCCTGGAGTTAATTTTGGCTACTACCACAAGACAACAGGCGAGCTGTTGTTTAGGGGATATCCATACGATGTGCTTCCGATCGCGGGTAAAACCGGAACAGCTCAAGGGTTTGGCAACTTGCCATGGAATGACTCATCGGCGTTTGGTGCGTACAGCCTTGATCCATTGCAGCCTTATTCGGCATACGCTTATTTAGAGAAATCTGGATATGGATCACAGGCAGCAGCGCCTGTCGTGAAATGTATGTTTGTGGCGCTTGCTGGTCGATACAAATTGGACAGCGTAGTTGCTGCCGATCCACTCAACATTCAGAGTGGAATTGCCGCGCCACCGACGTACTTGCGTAATCCATCGTGCTTGGCTGGTGGTCGATCGGACAGTCGCGACTGATGTCAATTCAAACTTTGAGGCGCAGGTTTGGTCAGCCGACCAGCAGCGGCACGTTTGGTTTTAGCGGTAGCTATGCAGATCCAATTCGCAACATCGACTGGATACTGATTGCAGTTGTCGTACTTCAGTCGGTCATCGGTTTGTTCAACGTGTTTTCTACAACGCACTTGCGATTGCTTGATCAAGAATTTGATCCATATTTTTATACTCAGCGCCAAGCCGGTTACATAATTGCTGCAGCTTCCGTTGCTGCGATTGTGATGGCTATTGGACATGAGTGGTTTAGGTCGCAGATTGGTCTGTTGTACGGCGGACTGATGTTGTTGCTTGTGTTGGTGCTCGTGTACGGAGCCGTGCGCGGAGGTGCTCGATTGTCGTTCAATGTGCCGATTGTTTCGTTCTCACTGCAGCCTGCCGAGTTCATGAAGCCGATCATTCTTGTTTTGGTTGCAAGCTATTTCAGTGAGGCAAGCGACACCAAGATCGATTGGCACCACTTTGTGATGTCGCTATACATCGTGGGTGCACCGGTTGCACTCATTCTGTTGCAGCCAGATCTTGGGTCAGCGACGGTAATTGTGGCTGGTGTGGTGGGTGTCTTGCTTGTTGCTGGCGCACGTCGCCGATATTTGTTAATGATCACCGGGCTCTCCATAGTAACTATGGGCACAGTCATGGTCAACGGATTTATCGGCACCTACCAATTACGTCGCTTTGTATCTTGGCTGCACCAAGACTCGCGCGATAAAGCACTTGAGTCAGTGGTATTACAAGTGCGTTTTGCGAAACGTGCTGTGTCAACGGGCGGCTTTTTCGGTAAAGGATATTTGCAGGGTCCACTGACGAATGGCAAATACATTCCAGTTCAGTTCACCGATTTCCCTTTTTCGGCGATTGCCGAGCAATTTGGAATGCTTGGTGGAGGAGTGGTGATTGCATTATTTGCCGTGATGTTGTGGAGGGTATGGCGTATTGCCCAGATGGCTCGTGACCGCTTTGGGTTGTATATAACGAGTGGAATTTTTACGTTGATGACGTTCCAGGTGTTTCAGAACATCGGAATGACAATGGGTCTGACCCCTGTAAGCGGGTTGCCGCTCCCATTTATCTCATATGGCGGCTCGCACATGATGTCTATGGGCGTCATGGTGGGTCTGGTCCAGAGCGTACATATGAGGCGTCTGAATTAGTTCGGCCGACAAAGCCCTCTTAGAGCCGCACTTGGCGTAGGGGCAGGGGGTAGCCTGAAGGACAAGGACGGGCGATTTGCCCATCCCAAGGTCGATCACGCGATAGCGATCCGAAAGAGCGAAGACGAGTCTTCCTCCTTCGAAGCGCTGGACCGCGACGATATTGCACGTGGACGGCAACGCTGCCACCTCGGTGCGATATCTCATCAAGGAAACGAGCAAGACATATGAGTGAAGTAGTTCCAGGGGCATCTGTCCCCGAGTATTCAGGCAATCCTTCTGGCAACACACCGGGCAGTGATGCTCCAGGTAGTGATGCACCAGATCAGAGACCTGCCCTGAGTCCACAGTCAACTGCGGCGATAGCAGCCGCAAAAAAGCGCCGCCGTGGTCGCCGCGGAGGTCGAAATCGCAATCGCACAAGTGCTAGCGGCACACGGACTCAATCATCAGATGCCAACAGGGTGGAAAACGATTCGGTTGAATCCGATGACGTTGATGGTGACTATGGGGACGAAACTGCAGATAACGAAACATCTGCTGTTGATACCTCATCGATAGGCACGGTGAGGGTGGGTGGCGATGCTCGCCCGCAGCAACCGCCTCGCACTCAGCGCCAGCCGCTCGAGTTACCGGACCCACCAAATGAGGGTCGAATGATGTCGTCCGAGGTGGCAGGCGAGGCTTTGGTAAGAAAGCCACAGATCGGCGATACTCGTCCTGCACCACCGAGTGCACAAACCGCTTTGCCAACTGCCAAGCTTTCAAAGTTGTCGGGTCAAATTCGAAAAGGTAAAGAAAATATCAATGCCGACGAAAATGACAAAGCTTCAGAGGGTGGCGAACGAAATAAGAGTCGCCGCGGGGGCAAGCGGGGCGGACGCAACCGCCGCGGTCGAAGCACTCGCTCAGACGACCGGGATACAACACCGGGAACAGATGCCGAGTTGATGGAGCGCCGCAAGGGCAAAGAACGTAACGGTAAAGCTGTTGGCCGCTACCTCATGTGCGTACAGGTGCGACCTGATTTCACACAAGTTGCGATGCTCGAGGGCAGAAGCCTGATCGAGCATTATGTATCACGACCGGCAGATGATGACTCGCAGATTCACGGAAATATTTATTTGGGTCGAGTGCAAAATGTATTACCGGGCATGGAGGCGGCATTTGTTGATATCGGTACGCCGAAAAATGCAGTGTTGTATCGCGGCGACCTACAGTTTGACAAAGAAGATGTTGTAGAACAGGGTGCAGACCCACGCATCGAGCAAGTACTAAAAGCACGTCAATTGATTTTATGTCAAGTTACAAAGAATCCGATTGCTGCAAAGGGTGGCCGGCTTACTCAAGAAGTGTCGCTACCTGGACGTTTTGTTGTTCTCATTCCTGATTCACAAACTTACGGAATTTCAAAACGATTGCCAGAGGGCGAGCGCCGGAGACTGCGCGGCATTCTTGATCGAATTAAACCAGAACAGCACGGAATTATCGTGCGTACGGCCGCAGAGAATGCAACGGAGCATGAACTCACCACTGACATGACCAGATTGCTTGCGCAGTGGGATGCCATTCGTAGCGCGGCAGAAAAAGCCAATTCACCAACATTGCTTTACCGTGAGCCTCCACTGGCTGTACGTGTGATTCGTGAAGAATTTACGAGCGAGTATCGCGGCGTCGTTATCGATGACCCAGTGTTATTTGCCGAAGTTCGTGATTACATCCAAGCTTTCAATCCAGAGTTTGCCGATCGTGTCGAGTTGTACAACCCGAGCGCTGACGAGCTCCCATTGTTTGAGCAGTATCGTGTGCATGAGCAATTGCTCAAGGCGCTAGACAAGAAAGTGTGGCTACCTTCTGGTGGCTCGCTGATCATTGAGCACACCGAAGCACTTACGGTGATTGACGTCAATACTGGCAAAAACGTGGGTAAATCGAATTTGGAAGAGACTGTTTTCTATAACAACCTTGAGGCCGCAGAAGAGATTGCCCGCCAACTGCGCTTGCGCGATATCGGCGGCATCATCGTGATTGACTTCATCGATATGGAGATCAGGGAAAACCGCCGCAAGGTTCTTGAGTCGTTCAAAGATGCACTTGCTCGCGATAAAACTCGAACTCAGGTTTTTGAGATTTCCGAACTTGGTCTTGTGGAGATGACCCGTAAACGCATTGGAGAAGGATTGCTGACGAGTTTTTCCGATGCCTGCGCAGTTTGCGACAGTCGTGGATTTACGCTTGATCTGTCAATGCTTGATTAAATACGGCTCACTTAATAAAGCCCAACCGGTGGTTGGGTTACTGGTAACGAAAGGGATAGAGTAGGGACTTCTTATGTACGCAATTATCGCAACCGGAGGCAAGCAAGAGAAGGTCGCCAAGGGCCAACAGGTCCATGTCGAACTGCTCGATGCTCAAGAGGGCTCAGAGGTGAACTTCACCCCGATCATGCTCGTGGACGGATCAACTGTTCTTGCTACTCCTGCACAGCTCGCTAAGTCATTAGTAACCGCAAAGGTTATGGGCATTGCTGCTGGTCCGAAGATCGACGGCTTTACTTACAAGCGTCGTACCAACCAGCGTCGTCGTTTTGGTCATCGCCAAAAGTATTCGGTGATTGAAATCACCAACATTCAGAAAGGCTAATTCTCATGTCGAAAACCAAGGGTGGCGGCTCAACCCGCAACGGTCGCGATTCGAACGCGCAACGACTCGGTGTCAAAGTATTTGACGGAACGAAGATCACAGCAGGAACAATTTTGATTCGTCAACGCGGCACAAAAGTGCACCCAGGAAACAACGTGGGCATTGGCAAAGACGACACGCTGTTTGCGCTTTCGCATGGCAGCGTCAAGTTTGGTGAGCGTCGTGGCCGCAAGGTCGTTGACGTTATTCCAAACATTTAATTCGTTGTAATAACGAATTAGTTTGTATCGATTCCTTGAGGGAGTCTGCTCGCATCCCAACCCAGTAGTGCTGTGCCTTGGCGGCATGCAAACCTGTCCGTCATACCTCCGACATATGCAACAGCGTTGTGCAAAGCTTCGGTTGAATGTGCTGGGGCGATGTGATTTGCAAGGCTCGCACCTTGTGCGTTGTCTGCAAGCATCAAATGTGGATGACTGGCGTAATGCTCGACAAGTGCTTGCAGCAGATCGATAACCGATTTTGCTTGGTTGCGAGACGCATCGCGCATGTAAATATTTTCGTAGTTGAAGCGACGAAACTCTGCGAGAGCGTCGGCTTGTGCTGGTTGCATGCCGATACGGCCAGTTGATGCAGTTGCCGTGATCATTGACGAGATGAACGATCGAAGTTGTTGTGAGCGAGCAGTGCCGCAAAGTGTGCGCACTTGTTCTGGGAGTTGATCGATGGTAACAATTCCGGCCGCCGCGGCATCTTCAAAGTCGTGACAGACGTAAGCAATGCGGTCGGCCCATGAGACAACTTCGCCTTCGGGGGTCATTGGCGCCGGACGTGACCACGAGTGATTGCGAATACCGTCAAGGGTCTCGACACACAAATTGAGTGGGACAAGAGTGACATCGGCGCCCCAGACGGCGTGATCAAAACCTTGGGGAACAAATGGACTCAAAGCATCTTCAGAAGCGTGTCCACCTGGTCCATGACCGCAATCATGACCGAGAGCAATGGCCTCGGTGAGTGCGAGGTTGAGTGCGAGCGCACGTGCAACCGACGTTGCGACTTGGGCAACTTCGAGAGCATGAGTAAGACGAGTGCGTTGATGATCTTGCGGAAATACGAACACTTGAGTTTTGCCCGCAAGACGACGAAAGGCTGAGGCATGCAAGATGCGGTCGCGATCTCGTTCGAAACAGGTACGAAATGGGTCTGCTTCCTGGGCATTGGCGCGGTTGCCAGCACCAAATGCACGTGTGGCTAGTGGGGCAAGAGCAGATTCTTCGCGTGATTCACGCTCGGCACGATCAATGATCTGACGCGCACCTGGGCCAGACCACGAGTCTTTGTGGGCGAAACGAATCTGTTCGTCTGAAGCAAAGCCGTCCATTGTTTGAGCCCATGCGACGCTGCGCGAAAGTGGTTCAGATGTCATATAACTACACGATACGTGGAGGGTGTACTAGTAGGATTGAAAGCCCCTATGAGTGCCTTTGTCGATGAAGCCCAATTAAACGTCCGCGGTGGCGATGGCGGTGCTGGCTGCGTCAGTTTCAGGCGAGAAGGCCCTGTTGCTTTTGGAGGCCCAAACGGCGGTGATGGCGGTGACGGCGGTTCGGTATGGCTGGTAGCCGACCACAACGTTGCTTCGTTATTGGCTTTTCGCGATCACCCCCACAGAAGGGCGGGCGATGGCGTTCACGGAATGGGTAAGGACCTGCACGGTCGCCGTGGTGAAGAGATGGTCATCAAGGTTCCTGAAGGCACAGTTGTGCGCGATATGTATACGGGCGAGATTCTGGCCGACTTGGCAGTCAACGGCACTCGCTGGCAATCTGCCAAAGGCGGTCAGGGCGGACGCGGCAATGCGCGCTTTTTGTCTAACCGCAGGCGTGCACCAAAATTTGCTGAGCAAGGCGAGCACGGTAAAGATCGCTGGCTAAAACTTGAACTCAAACTGATGGCCGACGTAGCACTTGTTGGTTTCCCAAACGCTGGCAAATCAACATTCATTAGTTCTGTCAGTGCAGCGAAACCAAAAATTGCCAACTATCCATTTACCACGCTTGAGCCTCACCTTGGAGTTGTGCGCATGGGCGGTTCGAGCGAATTCATCATCGCCGATATTCCAGGAATTATTGAAGGTGCTAGCGAGGGACGTGGACTTGGGCATCAATTTTTGCGCCATATTGAACGTGCTCGAGTGTTGTGCGTACTTGTAGATCTTGCGCCGATGGACGAAGTATCTGCTGATGAGCAAGAAAGAATCTTGTTGCAAGAGTTACAGGCCTATCAGCCTGAGTTGCTTGAGCGACCACGCCTAGTTGTTGGTACCAAAACAGATTCCGCAACCGAAGAAGTGATGCTTGCATGGAAGGGTCAACGGATGTCGGCCGTGACTGGTGATGGGGTACGACCAATTTTGGGAGCACTTGCAGAACTCGTGCAACGCGCGCGCACGCTTGTGCCATCGCAAGAGTCGTCGGTAGTGATTCGCCCAGAGCCAGAAGGCACACATATTGAAAGAATGGGCGACAACGAATTTAGATTGATCGGTCGCGATGTTGAGCGTTCAGTTGCCCTGAGTGACGTGACAACGCCTGACGCCCTTAATTACATCGATGAGCGACTGAAGCGACTTGGTGTTGCTCGTTTGTTGTCGCGCGCAGGCGCAAGCGATGGAGCAGTTGTGCATATTGGGGCGTTTAGTTTCGAGTACACACCGGAGACGTAGAGATGCGAATCGTTGTCAAAATTGGAACATCATCGGTAACCGATGAGCATGGATCGATCAAAAACGAAGCGATTCGTGCATTGTGCGAGCAGGTGGCACGCGTGCGTAGTGAAGGAAACGAAGTAATCGTCGTTACCTCTGGCGCAATTGCGGGCGGGGTCGGTGCACTTGGTTTAGCTCAACGCCCAACCGACACACTGACTCTTCAGGCTCTTGCCGCAGTTGGACAAAGTCAGTTAATGAATAAATACAACGAGCATCTTGCGACCCATGGTCTGGTTGGCGCACAGGTGTTATTGGTGCCAAACGATTTCATTGATCGCACACAGTACCTTCATGCACGGCAGACACTTGCACGTTTGCTGGAGTTGGGTTGTGTGCCAATAATTAATGAAAATGATGCGATCGCAAGTGACGAGATTCGTTTTGGTGATAATGATCGCATCGCTGCATTGGTGGCACACAGCGTGAGTGCCGATGTGTTGGTGTTGCTGACCGACATTGCCGGTTTGTTTACTGCAGATCCAAGTATTGACGCATCTGCAACATTCATCGAACAGGTTGCTGCAGATGACCCATTGTTATCGGTACGAGCCAGTGCAAGTAGCTCCGCGCGTGGAAGTGGGGGCATGTCGTCCAAATTGTCGGCCGCTCGCATTGCGTCGTGGTCGGGTGTGCGAACAGTGATCGCTGATGCAACAAAGACCGATGTGGTTGTACACGCGCTTGCCCAAACACCAGGTGCAGGAACACAATTTTTACCGCATAATCGAAACCTTTCGGCTCGCAAGTTGTGGATTGCATTTGCTGCTCAACAGAGTGGCGTGATCGTTGTGGACGCTGGCGCAAAACAAGCACTGATTGAGCGCAATACGTCATTGTTGCATGCCGGTGTTGCCGAAGTGCACGGAGACTTTTCAGAAGGTGACACTGTCGAAATCCAGGACATGAGTGGAGCTGTGTTTGCACGTGGCATGGTCAGTGTGAGCGCGATCCACGCAAGCGCCGCAGCGGGTCGCAAGAGTGCCGAATTACCTGACGGTATTGTGGCCGAGCTTGTTCATCGCGACGACTTGGTAGTTCTCGTCGACCAATAGTCGCGCAAGTGAGGCTCGCCGAGTATCGCGAGCGCAGCGATATAGGTGGCACCACCAATGGTGATGCCGACGAGTACGCGAGTCAGCGCAGCTAATCCAACGACTGGCTCAACTGCAGAGCTAACTGCGTTAGTGCCAACTCTGACGGCTATAGCCATGACAACACCTGCAACAGTGATGCGAATGAGATCGATGGCAAGGCTACGGAGATCAATGGATTGGTTTTTGGACGCGAGAACAACCGTGGCGACGACCGCGCTGATGACGTAGGCGATGGAGAAAGCAATACCGAGGCCCAGTACGTCAAAGCGATCGACAAGAACTATGGCGAGAACAATATTGATTAGGTTCTCGATGAGGTTGATTAAAAACGGAGTGCGAGTGTTCTGCTTGGCATAGAAACCGCGCAAGACAAACAGGTACACAGAAAATCCAGTAAGACCTAGCGCGAGTCCGCTCAGTGCTCTCGCAGTATTAACAGTGGCTTGAGAGGAAAAGTTTCCGTGCTGCAAAACAAGACTGATGATGGGTTTGGAGAGAACGAACAAACCAAATGAAGCTGGGATAGTGAAAAGTGCGGTGAGTGTGATGCCGCGGCTCATGCGGTCTGCAAATGCCGCGTGGTCGTTGGTGGCGGCAAGTCGTGCAAGATCGGGGAGAAATGTAGTTGCAATGGAAACGGCGAGAATCCCATGTGGGAGCTGAAACAAAATGAATGCTTTTGAGTAGGCATCAACAAGACCGCTACCGGGGGACGCAAGATTTTTGATTACTACCAACGCGACTTGGTTGGCAACAACGTAGCCAAAAGTCCAAAAAGAAAGTTGAATCAATTTGCGTACAGCAGGGTGAGAAAACTGTGGACGGAATTGAAAAGTAATGCCGCTGCGGTGCACAGCAATAACTTGAATAAGAGCCATGACTGCGATTCCGACTGTTGTACTGAGACCAAGTTGCCACATCAGCGTTGATCCACCAAGAACATCGGTGATATTCGGCTGCGAATTTGAAGTAATTGACAAAAGGAACAAGATGGCGATGACATTGGCCGCTGCTGGTGACCACGCGGCTGCAAAAAAACGTCGGCGAGCATTGAGTAACGCAGAGCACAGTGCACTTACACCATAGAAAAATATTTGCACAACGAAGATTCGTGTGAGTGCTGTGCCGGCACTGCGAAATACTTCAGTATCAACTCCTGGTGCTGGGTGAATTGAAAACAGATGGAAGATTGCAGGGGATGCGACGATTGAGACGATGGTGATTACGGCAAGCAAGATGAGCGAGATGCTGATGATGGCATCGGTTCCGTGCTGCGACTCATGAGTTTGTGCAGTGTCATTGAGTAGAGAAGTGAATAGCGGCACAAGGCTGGCTGCAAGTAACCCACCGATCAGTAACTCGTAAATGGAGTTTGGTGCATTGTTGGCAGCGTCAAATGCGTCGGCGAGAGCTGTCTGGCCGATGATCATCCCGAAAACGATGATTCGGGCGAGACCGGTGATGCGAGAGATGGCTGTGCCAGTGGCAACAACGAGATTGGATCGACCAAGGCCAGGCATGTGTATTCATCGTAGATCGTCTGGCAGGAATGCGGTAGCGACCAAACGCTAGGGTTGCTCAAATGGAAAATCGATTTGAGTCAGTTGAACATGTCCGCGATGGACTAAAAAAGGTCCACTATTTGTCAGATGATGGCATTGCTGGCGTGGTCTTTCTTGCGCAGCGATTGGGCAAGCCAATTTTGGTTGAAGGGCCAGCAGGAACGGGAAAAACCCAGCTGGCAAAGAGCGTTGCAGAGATGTTGAACGCGCGACTCATTCGCTTGCAGTGCTACGAAGGCTTAGACGAGTCGAAGGCACTCTATGAGTGGAACTACAAAAAACAACTGCTCCGCATTCAAGCTGATAAAAACAGTGACTCGTGGTCGCAGGTGCAAGATGACATCTTTAGTGAAGAGTTTTTGTTGACTCGTCCATTGCTCGAGGCAATTAGTAGTCCAGACCCTGTAGTGCTGTTGATCGACGAAGTGGATCGTGTCGAAATTGAGACAGAGGCATTGCTGCTTGAAATTCTTTCCGAGTACCAAGTCTCGATTCCAGAGTTAGGCACCATTACCGCGAAACAAATTCCGATGGTGTTTTTGACTTCAAACAACACTCGTGAATTGTCGGAAGCACTGAAGCGACGTTGTTTGTTCTTGCACATCGACTATCCAGACATGGAGCGCGAAAAGGAAATTGTGCTCACAAAGGTTCCGGATATCACGCAGAACTTGGCCGACCAGATTGCTCGCATCGTTCGTAGTATTCGTCAACTTGATCTGAAGAAGGCTCCATCAGTAAGCGAGACCTTGGACTGGGCGCGCACATTGATGCTGATGGGTATCGAAAATATCGACGCTCAAGAAGCGAAAGACACCTTGCACATCTTGCTCAAATACCAGACCGACATCACGAAGGCAGCCAAGGAACTGTCGGTCGACAAGTAAGGCAAAACAACATGACCGTGCTCGATTTAATGTCGGGTTTCATCGCTGAATTACGAAAAGCTGGTTTGCCCGTCAGCTTGACGGAAAACCTAGATGCGATGGAAGCCGTCAAAGAGATCCCGATTGAGGATCGCCAGGCGTTTAAATATGCATTGGCCGCAACTCTTGTAAAGAGCAATTCGCACTGGCGCGCATTTGAAACCATCTTTGAGGTGTACTTCTCGCTGCGCGGACCAGAGCATCAAATTCCTTCTGACATGACGGACAGTGATGCAGAGTTGTGGCGCGAAGAACAAGAAATGCAACAACAAGGCGAAGGTGCTGCTGGAAGCGGTGGCGGCATGGATTCGCTGACTCCTGAAGAAATCGCACAGATGTTGATGCAGGCATTGATGAATGGCGATCAAGCAATGATGCGAGCACTTGCTCGTCAGTCGGTACAGCGTTTTGCAGGAATGGAACCTGGTCGTCCTGTAGGCGGAACGTATTACTTGTATCGAACGCTGCGAAACCTTGATCTCGACAACATGCTCGACAAATTGATGGAAGCAAACCGCGAGCAGGCAGCTGAGGAACTCACAAAACTTGAGGAGCGTCTCGAAAAAGATGAATTTGAAAGCAGAATCGAGCAATTTAAACAAGAGGTTGAAGCAGAGATTCGCAGACGACTTGTGGCGGACCGCGGAGCCGAGGCGATGGCTAAGACTCTGCGTAAGCCATTGCCAGAAGATGTCGAATTTATGCATGCCAACAAAGAAGAAATGCAGAGTTTGAAGAAGGCGCTGCAGCCGCTTACTCGCAAGTTGGCCGCAAAACTGGCACGCAAACGCCGACATGGTCGACGGGGCCCACTCGATTTTCGTGCAACAGTCCGGAGTTCACTGAGTTATGGGGGAGTGCCCGCTGATCCAAGGTTTAAGTATCCGCGCCCATCCAAGCCCGAACTGATGGTTGTTGCTGATATCTCTGGCAGCGTTGCAGCCTTCGCTCGATTTACCTTGATGCTGGTCTATGCGATTCAGGGGCAGTTTTCAAAAGTGCGATCATTTGTGTTTATTGACGGCATCGATGAAGTGACTGACTACTTCAAATCAAATGTTGACATCAGTGATGCCATTCATCGTGTCAATACCGAAGCTGACGTTGTGTGGGTTGACGGACACAGCGACTATGGCCATGCGTTTGAAGTTTTTTGGGAACGCTATGGAAAAGACATCAATCCGAAGACAACAATTTTGCTATTGGGTGATGCCCGTAACAACTACCACGCCGCGTCTTCGTGGGTGATCAAGGAAATGCAAAAGCGTGGGCGCCATGTGTATTGGCTCAACCCAGAACCACGAAGCTACTGGAACACGGGGGATTCGATAGTGGGCGAATACGGAAGTTTTACGGACGGCGTTTACGAGTGTCGCAACTTGCGGCAACTTGAAGCATTCGTAGAAAAACTCGCGTGAAATTAACCAGAATCATTTTGGTTCGCCATGGCGAATCGGTTGTCACTGTTAACCGAGTGCTGGGCGGTCCGCGTTCGTGCACTGGGTTATCGCCACTCGGCGAGATCCAGGCAGATGCCCTGCGCGAACGTCTCGCGTTGACTCAGGAAATTATCCCAGACGTATTGTATTCGAGTGCTTACCCGCGGGCACTGGAAACGGCTCAGATCATTGCGCCAGCATTCGCTGGACTCGAGATCAATGTCGAGCCTGGATTTGGCGAGCATGATCCTGGTCCGCAATGCGACGGAATGACGTATGTGGATTTCATGGCCAAGTACGGGAAACCAAATTGGGGTGGAGATCCCAACGCAGTATTTTTCCCCGGCGGAGAGACAATCGCGCAATTTCATTCACGAGTGGCAACCGCATTCGACAAAGTGGTGAAAGAGCACTTTGAGAAGACAATTGTTGTGGCGTGCCACGGTGGAGTGGTGGACGCTGTAATCCGACGACACCTCAAGACACCGCAAACGGGTGGATTTGAGATGCATACCAAAAATTGCTCGCTGACCGAGTTTGTGGAGATTCGAGCCGGTCACTGGGCCTTGATGCGCTACAACGATCATGCGCATCTACAAGGTTTGCCAGTCGCAACAAATATTGATTAAACGTGAACGCAAGTTGCTCTCAATCCAGCGACTATGAATATATCCATGGCAATACTTCGCCGAAACGAACATCAAACCAAACGTCCAAGAGTTGTGGTCGTTGGTGCTGGATCTGCCGGGGCGGTTATCGCGGCGCGTTTGTCGCAAAACCAAGATGTTGATGTGCTGTTGTTGGAATCTGGGCCAGATGTTGCGGCTGCACTCGAAGCGGATGGGATACAGAGCACTAATTTTGTCGAGGCCCTAGAAGTCGAGAATCGAAACTTGCGCATACCTGTGCGTCGAACTGCAAGTCAAGGTCTTAGTGATTATGTGCGTGGTGTGGGTACGGGCGGAAGTTCGTCGGTCAATGCGATGGTTGGTATGTGGGGGATGGCAAGCGATTACGACAGGTGGGAGCGCGACTTGGGATGCGACGGCTGGTCGTGGCGAGATGTTGCACCTGTTTTTGCAAACTTACCCATACCGCTCTTCACCACGCTTCTTGGCGAGTGGGGAAATGTTGACCGCGCGCTTGTAGATGCCGCAACAGATTTGGGATTTGAAAGGCGCGACGATTTGAGTACTGCCTCACTCGCTGGTCATGGAATTGGTGCAGTGGCGCTGACATGTAATGGCGGTCGGCGCGCCTCGGTCAACGACATCTATCTTGAGCCAGCGAGATCGAGATTCAACTTAGAGATTCGAGGTAGCTCGGCAGTTGATCGACTGAATATGAATGGCAATGACGTGGTGGGTGTGCACTTAGCAAATGGAAGTGACATTGATGCCAATGCTGTGGTGGTGTGCGCGGGGGCAATCTCGACGCCACAGATTTTGTTGCGCACCAAGATTCAACGAAGTGGAATTGGGCATGGCGTAAAGGATCATCCGGCAGTTGCGTTTACTCTTGCGTTGAAAGAGCCAAGCGAAGCACGATACGCAATATCGACGTTACTGCGAACTACATCAACGCGTACTGGTAAGCACAACGACAACAGTCAAACAGAACAAGGCAATATCCACCTACTACCGCTCAATCACACAACTGCTCACGACAAAATGCACGGAGCCATGTTTGCGGCAGTGATGCGCGTGTACTCGACTGGCAGCATCACGCTTGCGGGTTTGCACGACAACCAGCCTGATGGGGGGCGCAATAGCGCGAAAATTGATCTCAATCTGCTTGGCGACGAGCGTGATATGGACACGATGACGGAGGCAACTTTGATGCTCGCAACCATGGTTGAGGGTCGATCGTTTGCTGGCATCACAAACTCGGTGAGCAATGAACTGACAACCGACGATATGCAGGGTTGGTTGCTCAACAACGTTGGGTCGTATTCGCATATTGGATGCTCGAGCAAGATGGGTGCTTTGTCCAATGAAGATGCAGTGGTGGATACAGCTGGCAAAGTGATCGGCTATAGCCACGTGTGGGTTTGTGATGCTTCAATCTTTCCTGATCTGCCAAGCGGCAACACACATCTTCCGGTAGTGATGATGGCCGAACGAATCTCGCAACGAATTAGTGAGAGTTTGCTGCCCAATTGAGGCTGCGTTGCACAGCGCGACTCCACAGTGAATAATCGGTCGCCGTGGTTGGGTTTGGTTCTGGCGTAAACGTGCGGTCGAGTTTCCACGACTCGGTAATTGACTGCAGCGTAGGCCAGACACCTTCAGCCAATCCTGCGAGGTAAGCAGCACCGAGCGCTGTTGTCTCCAAATCTTTTGGTCGCACTACGGTGACCCCCAGTTGATCGGCTTGCATCTGCAACATCATGTCCATTACGGCTGCACCACCATCGACTCGCATGTCGATAAGAGGAACTCCGGTAGCTCGAACCATTGCCTCAACTACATCACGGGTTTGAAACGCCATCGATTGGACTACTGCTCGAGCGATATGTGCTCGGGTGGTGCCGCGGGTAATGCCGCAGATGATCCCTCGTGCATGCGGGTCCCACCACGGACTACCTAGACCAGTGAATGCTGGAACAACAACAACTCCACCACTGTCTGCAACCGAAGCTGCAAGAGGTCCAATTTGTGCGGCATTGTCGATGATGTCGAGTCCGTCGCGAAGCCATTGGATTGCACTTCCTGTCACGAAGATGGAACCTTCGAGAGCATAAGTTGGTTTACCAGACCCAAGATCCCATGCCACGGTGGTGAGCATGCCATCAGTTGGTGGTGGACACGCAGTGCCGACATTCATGAGAACGAAACTGCCCGTGCCATACGTGTTCTTACTGCTGCCAATATCAAAACATGCTTGACCGAACAGTGCGGCTTGTTGATCGCCGGCGATGCCCGAGATCGGTATGCCGCCTGGAATATTGATGTCGGCTTTGTTGTCTGTATTTGTGAAGCTCTGCGTAACGCCGCACCTGCCACTCGACGGAACAACGGTTGGCAATGAAGCGAGCGGCACATCAAAGGTGTCGCACAATTGTTCGCTCCAGTGCATATGGTTGATATCGAACAACATGGTGCGACTTGCATTTGATGGGTCGGTGACAAAGGATTTTGCACCAGTGAGATTCCAGATAATCCAAGAATCGATGGTGCCAACAGCAAGGTCAGCCGAACGAGGAGCCTGACCGTTCTTGATCATCCATTGCACTTTGGAACCAGAAAAATATGGATCGAGGACGAGACCCGTAATAGCTCGAACTGTTGGAAGCATTGGCAACAACTCGGTGCATCTCTCGGCAGTGCGACGGTCTTGCCAAACAATTGCTCGACCAAAAGGAACTCCACTTGATTTGTCCCATGCCACGATGGTTTCGCGCTGATTAGTAATACCGATTGTGACGATTTTGGCATCGGGCAGGGGGGCAAGTTGGGCAATAACGTCGCTCAGCGTTTGGCGAACAGCGGACAATATTTCAAGTGCGTCGTGTTCTACCCATCCTGGTTGCGGAAAGTATTGGGGAAACTCGAGGTAACTCGAGACCGATGCACGACCATCGGTGAATATCGCGCGCGAGCGAACGCCGGAGGTGCCGGCATCGATTGCGATCACAACGCTCATTGCTCTATTTGCCGTTTAATTCGGTTTGACGCGATGGGTCAATATCGCGTGGAAACTCATCGGTATGAATACCGCAAGACGGAAGAGTCATCGCAACAATCAAGATAATGCCGATCGAGAGTCTGATACGTAATTTCATGAACTTGCCTCAGTGCTCGGTGGTGCAAGTATGGCTGGTTGATTTTTAACAAAAATATCGAGATCAACAATGAATCTTGCCCCACGAATACCATCACGTCTATTTTCGGCCCAGATACTTCCAGAATGCAGCGCAATATGTTCGGCTGCCAGGGCAAGACCAAGTCCTGCTCCTTCAGACCCAGCACGTTGGCCTGCGGACCCTCCACGTGAAAAGCGTTCGAAAATCTTTTCTTCCTCGCCTTCCATCAAACCTCTACCATCATCTTCGACGATCACCCACACACGTGATTTGGTTGGATCATCGTCGGCAAACTGAATGATGATCTTTGGATTGCCGCCACTATGAATCCGAGCGTTGTCGATCAGGTTGGCAAATACGCGGGCGAGTCGGCGTTTGTCGCCTTGCACCATTATCTGGTCGGTACCTGCCAGGAAGATGACATCGGTACGGGGTAGTGAACTCACGGCAATGGCCTGACGAACAAATTCGAGTAGTGCAAGTGGTTCCTTGATGAGTCGAATTGCGCCAGCGTCAAAGCGCGATATTTCAAGCAAGTCCTTAACGAGGCCCTGGAAACGAGTGACATCTCCAATAAGTAAGTCGAGGGCAGCCTGCGATCGTTCGGGAAGTTCGCCGCGGCGCGAATACATGACCTGCGCCGAAGCTGCGAGTGTCATGAGTGGCGATCTCAATTCATGACTGACATCGGATGTGAATCGTGCGTCGCGCTCCACGCGCGTTTGAAGCGTGGCGACCATGTCATTGAACGCAGTGGTGAGCATTTGCAGATCACGATCTTGGGTTGTTTCAAGTCTGGTGTCGAATCGCCCCTCGGCAATTGCGCTAGCAGCTTGAGCTGCTAGTACGAGTGGACGCACCGTTCGTCCCGAAACCAAAAGTCCGAGACCGATACCAACAGCAGTTGTGATAGCGCCAGAAAGCATGAGCGCAATGAAGACGCTTCGCAGTGCGTCTTGTGTCTCGCGAAGACTTTCAAGTTCGAAGTAATAAGCATTCGCCCGCTCAAGCGGAATGCCAACGATGATGGCAGCATTTGCGCCATGATTACTGATCATGTTGGCAGCCTTGAGATTGGTGACTACTTGAGTTTTGAGTGATGTCGGTATATCGGACTGAGTAAAACTCTGAGCGTTACTTGTCCAAACCCCGCTGCTGTAGAGCAATCGCTTTGCAGAACCAAATTGCTCGAGGGCACCAATCACATCAGTGGGGTTGGCTAGTAGATCAGTCTGTACGCGCTTCGCGTTTGCAAACGCTTGATTGATCTCGGATCTTTCGCGTTGCTGGACAAAACTGTTGCGCGTAAAACCGTAAGTAGTGATGGCTAATACTCCCGAGAGAATCATGGCGCCAGCACCGAACGAAATAAGAATGCGGTGGCGTAAGCCAATTCGACGAGGCAACAGTGCTCGAGCTGTGTTTCGAATTACTCGGCGGGCACGTGTGCGCCGGTAGCGGGGCGGTCGCGTTGCTGGGGATGTAGCGGTCACGACTGCAGGCGATAGCCGAGCCCACGGACTGTCACTACGTGTGTTGGTTCGGCAGGGTCTACTTCAACTTTCATCCGCAGACGGCGAATGTGAACATCGACTAACCGTCCATCACCAAAATATCCGTGACCCCAAACCTTGTCGAGCAATACTTCTCGGCTAAACACACCATTTGGATCATGGGCTAATTCGCACAGTAAACGAAATTCGGTTTTGGTCAGTGGTACATCTTTGCCACTGAGCGTTACCTTGCCCTCGTCGGGGATAATTTCAAGATTTCCGAAGACAAGTTTTGAATGTCCTGGTGCGGACGGGTGCACTCGTCGCAATAGCGCACGAATGCGGGCCGAGAGTTCTTTCGGTGCAAAAGGTTTGGTGAGGTAATCATCTGCGCCAGCCTCGAGTCCGGCGACAACATCATGAGTGTCTACCCGTGCAGTGACCATGACGATCGGGACATCACTCAATTTGCGAATCGTGCGACAGAGTTCGAAACCGTCGATGCCGGGAAGCATGATGTCAATAAGTACGACGTCGGCAGGAGTGCTTTGAAAGATCGCAATCGCATCTTCGCCCGTCGGAGCCTCGTCAACGATCCAACCTTCGTCTTCGAGAGCAAGTTTGACTGACGCTCTGATGCGCTCGTCGTCCTCGACAGTTAAGACTCGAATCTCCATGGGCCTAATACTTACCGATCAGAGGTGCTGGAAGTCAAAATAAGGTCGCCAAGTTGGCTGAATATATTGGGATTGGAGACTAAAACTTGGGCGGGCCGCAATGGATTACCTACAAAGTCGCCAGTTTGACACCCTGCTTCGCGAGCGATCAGATCACCGGCAGCGATATCCCACGAGTGAAGGTTCTCTTCAAAGTATGCATCGAACCTGCCGCAGGCAACAAAACACATGTCGATTGATGCCGCTCCGAAGCGTCGAATGTCACGAACCTGATGAATGAACTTTGAAACTCTCGTGGCCTGGATCGTGCGCTGTTCTGCGGCATAACTAAAACCGGTGCAGACGAGTGCCTGAGAAACGTCACTGAGCGAATTGCAGTGGATTGGCTTGTCGTTGCAAAATGCGCCGCCGCTGCGAATTGCCGTAAACATTTCGTTTAGGGCAGGGATGTACACCGCTCCTGCAAGTGATCCATGTTCGTCGACAGCCCCGATCGACACTGCCCATGTTGGCAGGTCGTAAAAGAAGTTGGTTGTGCCGTCGATCGGGTCTAGATGCCACGTGATGCCTGTTGTTCCCGAATGACTCGCACCTTCCTCGCCAATAATCGCGTCATCCGGGCGCAGTCTGGCAAGTCCCTGGACGATCAGTTCTTCGGAAGCTTTATCAAACTCGGTAACCATGTCGGTTGCAGTTGACTTGGTTTGAACATGTTTGAGTCCATTGCGACGTCCGTCGAGTGCCATGTCTCCAGCTTGTTTGGCCAACGTGGTTGCAACGTGCAGAAGTTGGGATGCGAGTTGATTAGTCGTCTGCAAGTTCGCGCCATTCTCCGACCGCACGTAGCACTAGGACGCTCACTACCGACATGCCGATCGCACCAATAACTGCACCTAGCAAGAGACCAATGCCAGTGCCAACCGAACATTGTCCATCACATTGCAAATCGACGAGAGAAAATCCGATTGCAGCTCCAGCGGCACCCGCAATCAGTACTCCAACGAATGCGATGACTCGGGCGAGAGGTGATGGAAGTGCAGAAAGAGTGCGCTTGTCGATCGGGGTTTGCGGCACCCGATTAGCGTAGTTGTTGTCATGAAACCAGCCCGAACAATTCTGCATGTCGATATGGACATGTTTTATGTGGCTGTGGAGTTACGCCAGCGTCCCGAGCTACGGGGTAAGCCAGTTGTCGTTGGGGGAGTTGGGAAGAGGGGTGTTGTTGCCGCCGCATCGTATGAGGCACGCAGGTACGGAGTGTTTTCGGCAATGCCATCGGTGCGGGCACTCAGATTGTGTCCAGAAGCAATTTTTCTGCCCGGCGATATGGATCTCTATGTACAGGTCAGTTCGCAAGTGTTCGACATTTTTCGAGACTTCACGCCCCTTGTTGAGGGGCTTTCTCTCGACGAAGCTTTTTTAGATGTGACCGGAGCACAACGATTGCTTGGCGATGGAGTGGCAATTGCTGAAGCAATTCGAAAACGAGTCTTGGATGAAGTGGGTTTGGTGTGCAGTGTTGGGGTTGCAACGAGTAAATTCGTTGCAAAGTTGGCATCGAAGACGGCAAAGCCGATTGCCGATCACTTGAGTGTGCGTCCTGGGCTCGGAGTTGTGCGAATTGAGAGTGGCAAGGAACGAGAATTTATCCACGGCCTCAACGTTGAAGCACTGTGGGGTGTTGGCCCGGCCACACTCGCAAAATTGCAAAGTGTAAGCATCAAGAGTGTTGCAGAATTGGCGGTCATCGATCTGCAGATTTTGAAGCATTTACTTGGTGATGCGCATGCCACCCACCTACATCAGCTAGCGAATGGCGTCGATAACCGGGAAGTAGAGCCAAACTCGGACTCGAAATCGATTGGTCACGAAGAAACGTTTAGTGCAGACATCTTCGATATCGAGACCGTGCGTGGGCATCTTGTACGAATGTCGGATCTGGTTGCCAGGAGGTGTCGAGACGAAGGGTTAGCGCCACGAACCTGCACGATCAAAATTAAGTATTCAGATTTTTTGTCGATTACACGATCGAATACAAGTACAACGCCGGTTACGAGTGCGCAAGCAATGATGCAGATGGTCGAAGGTTTACTGGTTGATGTTGAGGTGGCACGAGGTGTGCGACTGGTAGGTATTTCAACTCGTAACTTTGCCGCACCTGAAGCGCAATTGAGTCTGTTTGATCAAGGGACCCATAGCCAGGATGCCACTTCGCTAGACGAGGTGTGGGCTCCAGCCACCGCAGCCATTGACGATATTCGCGAACGATTTGGAGATGATGCTATTGGTCTTGCGAGCACCATGCATTCCAAGCGTCGACCGGGTTCATCAAAATGGGGTCCCGGGCAATAAGATGGGGTAACCATGACACTGTCAGCAGAAGAACAACGGATCTTGCAGCAGATCGAGCAATCGCTCGAGACAGATGAGCGTTTTGCGAGTGCTGTAAAACCGTCTGGGATTTATGCGCACTCTGCACGTAGGGCGCAGTGGGCCGGTCTTGGCGCAATTGCATCCCTGGTGTTCACTGTTATTACATTGCAGGTGCATTTCCTTATTGCATTCGCTGGTTTTTTAGCAATGCTCGGTTGCGTGTTAATCATTGAAAAGCAATTGCGGGCGATGAGCGTAGTTGGTTTGAAAGACGTTGCGGCGTCGTTGCGTAAGGCGCGCACGAATGCTGCTTCGAGTCGAATCAAATTTGGCAAAGACATCTAACTCTTCGGGTTTTCTTGCCATTGATATTGGCGGAACAAAACTTGCTGTTGGTGTGGTGTCGAGAAGCGGTGAGCTGTTGTCGCAGATGCAAACCCCAACGCCTGTAAACGACGTCTGGGGTGCGCTCAAAAACCTGATCGACGCACAAATGCTGCAAACCAATGTGCGTCTCGAAGCGTGCGGTGTCGGTTGCGGCGGACCGATGACGTTGGGTGGAGAAAGTGTCTCACCACTAAATATTGCCGATTGGAGAGGCTTCGGTTTACTCTCTGCCGTTGAAAGCGCAACTGGACTTAAAACGTATATTGCTAATGATGCCCAAGCATTGGTGCTTGGGGAGGTGTGGTGTGGCAGTGCGGTAGGAGTTTCGGATGTGATTGGAATGGTGGTATCGACGGGAGTTGGTGGTGGCATCATTTCAAACAACAAACTTTTGACTGGGAGACTTGGTAACGCTGGACATATTGGGCACGTAATTGTTGAACCCGATGGCAGGTTGTGTGAGTGCGGAGCCTACGGATGTTTGGAGGCACATGTTTCTGGTAAGTCGATTCAAGCGATGACAGGAAAACCGAGCGAACATGCCACGAACGAAGTGAGGATCGAGGCAGGAAAATTGGTTGGGCGAGCACTTGTGTCCGTTGGTGCGCTCATGGATTTACAGCTTTGTGTGATTGGGGGTTCGGTTGCCCTCGGTTTTGGTGCTCCATTCTTTGCCGCCGTCCAGCATGAGATTGATCGTTCGGCGCGCCTTGAATTTATTCGTGGATTGAAGGTGTTGCCCGTTGGTCTAGGTGACTCAGCACCATTGATTGGCGCTGCGAGTCTGGCTAGGACTTCGTACTAGCGTAAAGACTCATGAACCCGACGTACAGCGCAGCAGCGGAAGAGTATCGCGAAAAAGTACAGGCCTTTTTGGCCGAAAAGTTGCCTCCAAATTGGCAGGGGATAGGCGCGCTTACTGGCGAAGCGCTTGAGCATTTTATTACCGAATGGCGCGCAACACTGTTCGCATCTGGGTACCTTGCTCCCGGTTGGCCTGTCGAGTTTGGTGGCGGCGGTTTATCGGAACTTGAGCAAGTCATCATCGCTGAAGAGTTTGCTCGCGCTGGTGTGCCAACTGGAGGGCACAACGATGTTTTCAGTATCCAGATGCTTGGTAACACGTTGTTACTGTTTGGTACCGAAGAACAAAAACGTTATTACTTACCTCGTTTGCTCGCCGGCGAAGATACATGGTGCCAGGGTTACAGCGAACCAAACGCTGGTAGCGATTTGTCAAACGTTGGTTTGCGTGCAGAGTTGGACGGCGATCAATGGGTGTTGAACGGACAAAAGATTTGGACGTCAGCCGGTCATCTTGCTGATCATATTTTTACGCTTGCACGAACAGACCCTGATGCTCCAAAACATAAAGGCATCTCGTTTTTGCTCGTAGATATGAGGCAGCCAGGGGTCCTGGTGCGCCCAATCAAGATGCTGTCGGGTGAGAGCGAATTTAACGAAGTGTTCTATACGGACGCTGTGGTGCCAAAAGAAAATGTTGTTGGCGGAGTCAACAACGGTTGGGCTGTTGCCATGGGTCTGCTTGGTTTTGAGCGCGGGGCTGCAGCATCAATCGCCCCGATTGCGTTTGAGGCTGAGTTTGATCGGTTGTTGCAACTGGCAAAGGATCGTGGTGTCAGCAACGACCCACGTATTCGCCAAAAGTTGGCATGGTGTTATTCCAAGGTGCAAGTGATGCGTTACCTGGGCATGCGCACATTGACAAAGTTTTTGGCCGGACACCACCCTGGACCTGACGGAGCAATCTTTAAGTTGTATTGGAGTGAGTACCACAAGATCGTTACCGAATTGGGTGTAGATATTTTGGGAATGGATGCAATGGCCCCAACAGGTCGTAAGCCTTCAAGTGCGTTCTCGACCGACGACGCCGGTGCGCCAAATGATTCGATGAGTTGGGCGATGACGTTTTTAAATGCTCGCGCCGGAACCATCTATGCGGGTTCGTCTCAGGTACAACGCAACATCATCGGCGAGATGGTATTGGGCCTACCCAAGGAACCAAAGCCAGGCTGATCTGATGCTGGCCTTCCGCACATATCTGAAACTGATTGGTGTTGTCGTTTTGCGGCCCAGTTTGTGGATGACGGCGCTTCGTTCTGCAAAGCGGTTAGTGCCACGACAGTGGTGGCGTAATGGTTCGCACTTGCCAGTGCCTTCGCGTGCATATATCGATTTTCGATTGACAACTCAATATGGATACGGCGTCGAACAACCAGAGATTGCCGACGTCATCGATTATTTGGAGTGGTCAAAAGATTGGCACAGTACCGGCACGTCGATGCGTCGACGACTCCACAAGGCATAACTGATGCGAAGCGCGCTGGTATTAAATGCAACATACGAGCCGCTGAGTGTTGTGTCAGCGCGACGCGCTGTGTGCTTGGTGCTTTCGGACAAAGCCGAAATCATTGAGGATGATGGAACGTATGTGCATTCAGAAACGATGAGTATTCCTGGTCCGCTCGTAATTCGGCTTCGATACATGGTCAAGGTTCCGTACCACCGTCGTACAGCCCTTTCTCGTCGTGCGGTGTTTGCGCGAGACGATCACCGCTGTCAGTACTGCGGTGGAGTTGCGGACTCGATTGACCATGTAATGCCGCGCTCGCGGGGCGGTATGCATATTTGGGAAAACGTAACAGCAGCATGCCGTCCTTGCAATTTGCGTAAACGCGATAGAACACCCGAAGAAGCTGGAATGTTGCTCGAGTCGCAACCCCTTGCCCCTCGTGAATTGGCGTGGATCACTGTGTCGGTGGGGCGTGTGCCCGACGAGTGGAAGCAGTATCTTGCCGCTGCATCCTGAATCGACATGGCGTATGCACGATGTGCGTACAACTGCGAGTGAGCAACATGGGCGTGATCTTCCAGCAGAACGAAGTGTGTGGAATGTGGATATCACCTCTCCTGCGATCGTGCTGGGTTCGCGACAAACAGAGACCGAACTCGATCTTGTTGCGTGTGCGAATGAGAATGTAGAAATAGTGCGCCGAAGAAGTGGCGGCGGGATGGTGTTCCTATCGCCCGGGAAGCAGGTCTGGCTCGACGTGGTTATCCCTAAGAATGATCGACTCTGGATAGACGATGTTGGGCGAGCTTCATGGTGGTTGGGCGACGTATGGCTGGGGGTGATCAAATCGCTCGCACCCACAGTTGCTTTGACGGCACATGTGCATCAACAAAATCTTGCCACGGGCGAGTATGGAGACTTGGTCTGTTTTTCTGGTGTCGGGCCGGGTGAAGTGGTGATGCCCGATACTGCAGGTAGGCCTGCAAAAATTGTTGGCATTAGCCAGCGACGCACTCAAGAAGCCGCGCGTTTTCAGTGCACGATGTATTTGGAGTGGGGATCTGATTTGTCTGAGCAGCTTGCTGGATTGCTCAGTGGTCTAAACAGCGCTCGTACTGGAATTAAATTAAATCTCGAACACAGTGTGATGCCCTTCAGCCAAATCGCAGTTGGTGTCTCAGCTGCTGATGTACTGGCAGCCTTTACGGCGCAATTAGCTCTCGTATAGCGCGCGCCCACACCCAGTTTCTGATTGCCCCGCGGTGGCTTCTCCATGTCCAGGAGTCATGTCAATAAAAAGTGGAGAAAAGTGGGGCATAATGCTTGTAAGTGGGGGAAAGTGGGGATAGTCTCTTTTCACTTGGTTAGGGCGATGGCCCAAACCCAGTGGCAGCAGGGAAAAGCACGGAATTGCAGCAATAAGTAAACGGCAGCGGAGGCCACAAGTGTTTGTAGGGGTGCATGAGCGACAGTTGGACCCAAAGGGTCGGCTTGGATTGCCCGCTTCGTTTCGTCCCCGTTTAGAACCCCGTTGTTACCTTTCAATTGGTCGCGATAAGTGTGTCGATATTTTGACGGCAGAGGCATTTGAAGCAGTAGCCAAAGATGCGGTTGAGAAAGTGCGCTCGGGCGAGATGGACCGCAATCAGCAGCGTGCGCTCGCGAGCAACACATTTGAAGTCGTTGTAGATGCACAAGGTCGGATCAATATCGATGAAATCTTGCGCGAATATGCCGGTCTCACTCTCAATTCGCGAGTAGTAGTAAGCGGCTCTTTCGACCGCGCAGAAATTTGGGATCCAACGCGCCATCAGCGCATCAGTGACGAAGGCTTGCAGCAAATTGCGGGCACTGGTCAATAGAGAAACCGACGAAGGGAGACAGGTCACGAACCAACGCAACGTGTAGCAAGTTCGAGATCACTTCAAAAGGTTTCGCTCTTCAGCAGTCTTCCGGTGAGCAAGGTAGACAGCATCAACTCCGCCCGCTTCTATCTCGTACGCGCGGGGAGACATCCCGGCGGCACCGCAAGCCGGGGGACTGCTGAAGAGCGAAGCACAGGTGTCCTGAAGTTACACAAACGAATTGCGATCGTGAACAAGCAATTATGTCTAACTCGTTAAACAGCCAAGTAAATAGTGCAGCGACGTCAAATGGATTGAATTCATTTGGCCATGAGCCAGTCATGGCCGCAGAGATCGTAGAAGTATTTGCACCCGTGCCCCACGGTGTAGTTGTCGACGCAACCATGGGCGGCGCAGGTCATACGGTTCGGTTATTGACCGCATATCCGTGGATGCGGGTGCTTGGCATTGATCAGGACCCAGTTGCTATTGCGCATGGCCGCAAACTTGCTAACGAAAATACAGAGGTTGGCGAACGCTTAATAATTGAGCAGGGACGCTTTGATGGGATATCGGCAATGCTTGAGCGCAACAGCATTACCGAAATATCTGGTGCGCTTTTTGATCTTGGCGTCTCGTCGCCCCAGCTCGATATGGCTGATCGTGGTTTTTCATATCGCAATTCTGGACCACTTGACATGCGCATGGATACCACGCAGCAACTGAAGGCTTCGGACGTGGTGAATTCTTACGACGTAGAACAACTGACACATGTTTTGAGAAATAATGCAGACGAGCGATTTGCTTACCGGATTAGTAAAGCAATTGTTGCTGCGCGACCGATAACCGACACGGTGCAATTGGCCGAAGTTATTGCGGGAGCAATTCCTGCGCCAGCGCGACGTACCGGAGGCCACCCCGCAAAGCGCAGCTTCCAAGCAATTCGTATCGAGGTCAATAAAGAACTCGACGTATTGCCTCATGCTCTCAATGAAGCAATTCGTGTAACCAGTCCTGGCGGGCGCATAGCGGTGCTGTCATATCACTCTGGGGAAGATCGAATTGTCAAACAAGCATTTAAAGATGCAGAGGCCGACCCAAAGGTGCAAATAATTGCATCGCCCTACCACCACCACGCGTCGCCACTACACAAACTGGTTCGCAAAGTGCGAGTGAGTGAGCGTCCGAGTGCGAATGAGGTCGAAATTAACCCGCGAGCTGCTTCGGCGCGGTTACGGGTCATTGAGAAAGTGAGTAGTTGAGATGGCGCTAGCGATTGCAGTCGAACGAAGACCACATTCTGGTCCACGTCGAGTTCAGTCGATACCCCCTGAGCGCCATCTCGCTCTCGTTCCTCAGACAACTCGTCGAACGCTGCGGATATTTGCTGCAGGTGCTATTGGCCTGTTTCTCTTGATGAGTATTGCAATCGGTTTTCAGGCTGTCATTGCTGAACAGCAATTGAAGTTGGATCATGTGTCGAGTGAATTGCGCTTGGCAAAGTTGTACCAGGACCAGCTTCGCCAGCAGCGAGCAGGTTTGCTGGCGCCAGAGTATTTGCGCACACAGGCTGGTTTGCAAGGGATGTCGCAAGGTCTCGGCTCAAGATTCGTTGAAGTTCCCCAAGATGTCGTAGCACAAGTAATTATTGCAACTGGTTCGATGGATCCCAAGATCGCTGAACCATCCGCAATTTCAAGTTTGAATCCTCTCGCTGCCTTTACGACATTGCAACAAGGACAGGTAACACCATGAGCGTTGTAGCTGGGGGACGGGGTGGGCGAGTGCCTACGTCACGCGTACAGCCACGACGTCAGTCGGGGAATCAGTCGCGACAGCAAGCTCGACGTCAAACAAATGCGGTTGATGTGGTGCGTGATCGTGCTCGCACTTCGGTTACATCTTTTTACACAAATCTGCAGGGTGGCAAGATTCGGTTTCGGCTTGTTGCAATGTATGTGCTGGTCTCGTTGTTATTGGTGACAATGCTTGTTCGGGTTTCGTATTTGCAGACAGTCGGAGCAGGTGCCTATCGCGAAGCAAGCGTGAGTCAACGAACCCGAATATCGACGGCACGTGCAGAGCGCGGCTCGATCCTTGATCGCAACGGTTTAGAACTGGCATTGCCAGTGCCGACGCGCACCGTATTTGCTGATCCTCGAATTGTCGTCGATCCGGTTGCAACTGCACATGCGATTGCTTCTGTTCTTGGCCTGTCGCCAGAAGACGAGTTGGTGCTTGCAAGCAAGCTCCAAAATATGGGCTCTAGTTTTCTCTACATAGCCCGCCAGGCCACAACTGAGGTTTCTGATGCGCTGGCTGCACTCAATCTCCCGGGAATCTCTTCGTATCCAGAACAAAGCAGAACTCTGACATCGGATGGACTGCGTGCACTTGTTGGTCGAACTGATATTGACGGCATTGGTATTTCGGGTCTCGAGGAACAGTTCGACGAGCTGCTTGCAGGCGCTGATGGACGAACGGTGCGCGAAGTGAATAGCAAGGGTCAATCAATACCTACTGGTGATGATTCAAGTCAGGCCGCAGTGCGAGGTCAAGACCTGGTGACAACGATCGATCGCAATATTCAGTTTCAGGTGGACGCAATTGTTACTCAACAGATCACTCGACTTAACGCCCGTGGTGGTGCGGCCATTGTGATGGATTCGACAACTGGTGAAATTTATGCAATGTCGACCATTCGAGTAAATACTGATGGCACGTACACCGCAGACTCAGGCAACTTTGCTGCAGTGGATGCATACGAGCCAGGGTCGGTAGCAAAAGTATTTAGTATTTCCGCCGCGCTTAACGAAGCAACTGTAGAAACGAACTCGGTGTTCAAGGTTCCAGGCAAGCAGGTATTTAACCAAGGAACCCGATGGGTGCACTCAATTACTGACGCATACCCGCACGGACTCGAAGAGATGACAGTGCGTAAGATCATCGTCGACTCATCAAACCTCGGAACAGTGCAAATCGCGCAGACAATGCCAGCAGAGACGCTGCACAAGTATTTGCAAGAGTATGGATTTGGAGCAAAGACGGACGTCAATTATCCGGGCGAGAGCAAGGGGTTGCTGAAATCCTTTAATGAGTTGCGTGGTACTGAAAAAATAACGACTGCATATGGTTACGGATACTCTGCGAGTGCATTGCAGCTAATCGCGGGTGTCAATGTGGTTGCCAATAACGGTGTATACGTTGCACCACGACTTGTCAGTTCGGTGATTGACTTGGACGGCATTAATCAGCCAAGCACGCCATCGGCTACCCACACCGTGATCAAGCCAGAAGTGGCAGCAACGATGCGTTCACTGATGAGTGACGTCGTGTGCTTTGGAACTGCCTCGCTTGCAAAGGTGCCAGGCATGACCGTTGCAGGAAAGACAGGCACTGGCTACAAACGTCAAGACAACGGTACCTACATCAAGGATGATGGCTCGCGTGCGTATTTTGCTTCGTTCGTCGGATTCTTGCCAGCAGAAAATCCACGCTTCACCGTTTTGGTGTCAATTGACGAACCGGACCCAGCATCACGCGACCGTTTCGGTGGTACCGCTGCTGCGCCAGTATTTGCAAACATCGCTCAGGTACTTATCAACGAACTTGATATTCGACCTGCAGCTACGGATATGGGTTGTCTAAAGGTGCGACCTGCCGAGCTTGGGGCTGCACACTAGTTATGAAGGCGACGACGGATACGGTCGCGTCAGTAGCGCTTGGCAAACTGCTCGAAACAACGTATGCCGGTCATTTGCCCGGTGTGATGTACACCTCAGTTGGCTCGCTCGATCCGATAATCAGGGACATCACTAACGATTCGACGCAGGTGAGTCGTGATTCGTTGTTTTGTTGCGTCGTGGGAGAGCATGCGGACGGTCATGAATTTGCCCGAGATGCACTGGATGCTGGTGCATCTGCACTTTTGGTCGAGCGCGAACTTCCTCTCGACTGTGCTCAAATAGTTGTAACTGATACTCGCCGCGCAATGGGAGAGATTTCGAGCACTTTTTACGATCATCCGAGCCAAAAAATGTGTGTTGTTGGTATCACTGGTACGAACGGTAAGACAACAACAGCACATCTTCTGGCCGCGATTTTCAGGCAGCAGGGTCTGAACACGGAAGTGCTTGGAACGTTGTCTAGCGTCAGGACAACTCCAGAGTCATGCGACTTACAGCGAAGTTTGTGGCAGGCAGTCAATGTTGGCATGGAAGCGGTCGTAATGGAAGTGACATCACATGCAATTGTCTTGCAACGCATTGTCGGTACGCAATTTGATGCGGTTGTTTTTCTCAATCTTTCACCAGAGCACTTAGATTTTCATAAAACTCAAGAGCGTTATTTTGCTGCAAAAGCAAGTTTGTTTGAAAATAAGTTTGCAGGTATCGGAATTATCAATCGTGATGATGTATACGGGCAATTGTTGCTGGACGCGACCGAAATTAAAACAGTGAGCTTTGGATTGGACGATGTAGAAGGTCTTGAAGTCACGACAAGCAGTCACTCGTATGTTTGGCGGAACAAGACTTTGCATGTTCCAGTCGGAGGGAAATTTAATGTGTCAAATTCGCTTGCCGCCGCCACTGTGGCGGTCAGTCTTGGGGTTGACATCATCGACATTGTTTCAGGATTAGCAGCTGCGGGAACGGTCGCTGGCAGATTTGAATCCATCTCAAATGGTGCACCGTTTGATGTGATAATTGACTACGCACATACTCCGGATGCGCTGCGTCGCGTTCTGGACACAACGCGAGAAATCATTGCCCCGGGTGGGAAAATTATCTTGGTGTTCGGCTGTGGTGGTGATCGAGATAAGACAAAGCGTCCGCAGATGGGAGCAATTGCAGCGTCACAAGCAGATTTCGTGATCGTGACATCTGATAATCCTCGTTCAGAGGAGCCTATGGACATCGCACAACAAATAATTTCTGGCATCGAAGATGCTGACCGACGGGCATCGATAAGTGTCGAGTTGGATCGTCGATCTGCAATAGAATTAGCTCTAAGGACAGCTAGAAAAGGTGATGTTGTGATCATCGCTGGCAAGGGTCATGAAATTACCCAAACCATTGGCAATCAGGTTCTGCCATTTAATGATGCTCAAGTTGCTAATCAATTGATAGGTGCGCTCTCATGATTCCAATCTTCATTGCTGGTTCAACCGGCATGATCCTTTCGCTCATTGCTACCCGTGTATTGATGGTTGTTTTTGCGCGGCTTGGCAAAGGTCAACCGGTACTTGGCGCGGAGGATCATGGTCCAGTGCATCAGGTAGGCAAGCAGGGGACCCCAACCATGGGTGGGGTCGCAATTTTGTTTGCAGGTGCAATTGGGTGGATTGTCGCACACTTACGTGTCGGCCTTCCGTTTTCTGATCAGGCCGCAATTATTTGGCTCACAGTGTTCGTACTTGGTGCTATTGGTTTTCTTGATGACTATCTGAAAGTTCGTCGCCAGCACAATCGTGGAATCTTTTGGAAGAAAAAGGGTTGGATCACATTTGGCATCACATTGTTGTTGCTGTGGCTGTTGGCGAGTACGACCGGCGTCGTGGAGACTCTTTCGTTTACGCGAGCGACAAGCCCTGGTTGGGATATCTCCGGACCGATTTTTATCGTATGGACTGCAATCATGGTGTGGAGTACCACCAATGCCGTCAACGTGACTGATGGCTTGGATGGTTTGGCTGCAGGTTCGGCATTGTTCGGCTTCTTGGCATTCACTGTGATTGCGTATTGGGCATTTCGCAACCCGCGTATCTATGACATCGTCAATCCGCTCGACCTAGCCGTTTTGTCAGCGTCTCTAGCGGGAGCATGCGCAGGCTTTTTGTGGTGGAATGCTGCTCCGGCACGAATTTTTATGGGAGACGTTGGAGCGCTCGGACTTGGTGCTGCACTTGGAATGCTTGCGGTCACCACCAATACTCACTTGCTCCTTCCGATCGTCTGTGGGATCAATGTTTTGGAAGCTGGTTCGGTCGCGGTGCAGATGGGCGTTTTTAAGGCATCGGGCCGCAAGCGCCGTTTGTTCAAAATGTCGCCGATCCATCACCATTTTGAATTGAGCGGATGGCCAGAAACAACTGTGATTATACGGTTCTGGATTATCTCAGGAATTTGTGTTGCAACGGCTGTAGCACTCTTCATCGCAGATTTTACGCATCAGGTCGGCTTGCGTTGAGTACTGAACAAACAACGTTGGTGTTTGGACTTGGAGTGGCAGGAATGGCAGTCGCAAACGCTCTCTGTAAGAGGGGTGAAACAGTGATTCTTGCCGACGATGAAAATACGAAGCAACACCAAGATTTTGCGCGCGGGTTGAACTGCGAATTCGTAAATACAACAGACGAGACGGCAGTGATGAGTGTGTTGAAGCGTATTAAGCGTCTTGCTCCTGCTCCAGGTATTCCGGAGGGTCATCATGTGATGAGAGTTGCCAGACAGATGGGTCTGAGTATTTCATCCGAACTCGAGTTGGCTTACAACTTTGAGGAACTACGCGAAGGTGGACCTCGCCCGATGCTCGGCATCACGGGCACCGATGGCAAGACAACAACAACGTTGATGACGGCGGCAATGCTGCGTGCAGCGGGATACCAGAGCATGGCGGTTGGCAATACCGAAACACCACTAGTAGCTGCACTCGACACTGACGCCCAAGTGTTTGCTGTGGAGTGCTCTAGTTTCCGCTTATCAAATTGTGAACACTTTCGTACGAGCGCGTCCGTATGGCTCAATCTTGCACCAGATCATCTCGACTGGCACACCAACATGGAAAGTTATACAGCGGCAAAAGCGCAGCTATGGGCGCATTCGCGTGCAGGTGATGTTGCAGTGGCACCAGTTGATGACGCACGAATCTTGAAGTTTGCTCAAGAGAGCACTGCACGCATCGTCACATTTGGAGCGATAGAGGGCGACTATCACGCACAAGATGGACGACTTAATTCTCCCCATGGATCAATCATGAATATCTCAGAAATGAAGCGTGCGTTGCCGCACGACATCACGAATGCTTTAGCAGCTACTGCAATTTCGATCGAGAGTGGTTTGGTTGAGCCGAGTGACGTGGCGCGCGCACTTTCAGAGTTTGATAACGCCCCTCACCGGATTGAGTTCGTAGAGATAATTGACGGCGTGAAGTGGTTTAACGACTCGAAGGCAACAAGCCCTCATGCGTCAGCGGTTGCGATTAAGTCATTTCAAAACATTGTGCTGATTGCTGGTGGTCGCAATAAAGGTCTTGATTTGGCGGAGCTTGCAAGTCAGCCACAACGGGTTAGGGCGGTTGTGGCAATTGGTGATGATGCAAACGAGATTGAGAAAGCATTTGATGGAGTGTGTCGTGTGGTGCATGGGGAATCAATGAAGGAAGCCGTTCGTCTTGCTCGCACACTTGCAGTCCATGGAGATGTTGTGCTGCTATCACCAGCGTGTACTAGCTACGACTGGTATAACAATTACATGGAACGTGGCGAAGACTTCATGCAGTGTGTGCGAAATGAAGCCAACTTAAACCAACAACACAGTGAATAGATAAGGCACCTATGGCAACGATCTCTGCAGATAGTCAACTCACACCAGCCGAGAGGCGCCGTGCGGTGTTGAACAAAACTGGTAACGCGCAGACAAGCAGGCTTGCGACCGATGCTCCGAGCCGTGTCTATTACGGAATTGTTGGCGTGATCACGGTGCTTGTTGTGTTCGGTTTAATCATGGTGTTGTCTTCTTCGTCGATCGTGTCAATCAACAATGGTGGATCTGCTTGGTATATGTTTCGCAAACAGCTTGCATGGTCTGTGTGTGGATTCTTTGCGCTCTTAGTTACTTACCGAATGCCGTATCACATTTGGCATAAATGGGTGAAGTATGTACTTGGTGCAGGATTCATTTTGATGCTGCTGCCGTTTTCGCCAATTGGTGTGACGATCAACGGCGCCCGCGCATGGGCAGAAATTGGTCCCGTTAGATTTCAACCTTCGGAGATTTTGAAAGTTGCTGTGCTCCTATACTGCGCGAGCGTTTTGGGGCGCCGTCGAAAAGAAATAGAAAATGTGCAGCGAACATTTGTGCCAATCGTGGCAGTGTGGTGTGTATCAGTCGCATTGTGCATGATGCAGAAAGACTTTGGTGCCGCGATTGTTTTTACTTGCGTAATTCTCTCAACAATGTTTGTGGCGGGTACACCGCTACGGCTTATCGGCACCATTGGCGCGCTATCAGCGTTGGGTTCTGTCGTGGCTATTTCGGCAAGTTTCCGAATGCAGCAGCGCTTCTTGTCGTTTCTTGATCTTCAATCAAATAAGGGGCATTCGGCGTATCAAGTATGGCAATCAATTTTGAGTATCTCCAATGGAGGCATTACTGGTGTGGGTGCGGGTCGTGGTACAGGTAAGTGGGGGTATGTGCCTTTAGCGCACAGTGATTTTATTTTTGCAATCATTGCTGAGGAGTTTGGTCTGATTGGATCAATAATGGTGATCGGTTTGTTCTTGGCACTCGCATTGCTCGGTATTCAGGTTGCGCTTAGAGCGCGAGATCCATTTGGTGCAGTGCTCGCAGGAGGCATCACGACATGGTTATGTATCCAAGCGTCAATTAATATTGGAGGAGTAATTGGTGCACTCCCCGTTACGGGTTTGACCTTGCCATTTATCTCATATGGGGGAAGCTCATTATTTATGGTGATGGCAGCCTCGGGGCTTTTGCTCAATGTTGCTCGTAATATGAAGTAGAGCCATGGTTGCCCCTGCCCCTACGACTTATGCCGTTATTACGGGGGGAGCGACAAGTGGGCATGTAGTTCCCGCACTCGCAATTATTGAGTTGTTGGTAGAAGCAGGACACCCTCGTGAAACACTGATGTATGTGGGTTCGGATCGAGGAGTTGAAACAACTCTTGTGCCTCAAACAGGTATTGCGTGCGTGTTTCTTGGTGTTGATGGTTTGCAGCGTGGTGTGAGCGTCGCCAAGATAAAACGCAATCTGCGAATGTTGCCAACCATGATGCGCGCCACGCAGTTAGCAACTCAGGTGTTGGTTCAGCACCGACCACGTGTAGTGGTTTCAGTCGGCGGATATGTGAGTGCTCCAATCTGTCGAGCGGCCCGTCATCTCAAGATTCCCGTCGTAACTTGTTCATATGACAGTAAGCCAGGAATGGCGACAAAGATGCAGGTCAAGTATGCGGCGGCAGTTGCAGTAGCGCATATGCCGAGCACGTTGAGTGGTGCTCAACTCACCGGTGCTCCTGTGCGTGCAGAGTTGCGACGTCTCGACCGGGATGCTTCCCGTGCTACATCACGAACAGAACTGGGGTTTAGCACCAGCGCAAAACTCGTTGTGGTGATGGGCGGATCACTTGGTTCGGCAGTGCTGAACAGCGCAACTGAGAGTCTGATGACGCAGATGGATACTCCGCCATTATCGAATGCGGCAATTTTGCACATTGCTGGGTTGAGATATATGGACGGGCAGAGTTTGCCGAGCGAGATCAGACGTCCTGACGGTTCGATTATGTATCAGCGAATTGCTTATAGCAATAATATGAATGACATTTATGCAGCAGCCGATTTGGTTGTTGCGCGAGCGGGTGCTTCGACGGTTGCAGAGATTGCTACTGTCGGCATTGCCTCGGTGTTGATTCCTTGGAAGGATGCGGCCGAGAATCATCAACTCACAAATGCAAAGTCGTTGAGTGATCAAGGAGGGGCAGTGTTACTTGAAGAGTCCCGACTCACTGACGATGTTTTTACTCAGCAAATTATTGAACTGTTGACCGATGACGCGAAGCGTCTACGGATTTCTCTAGCAGCAAGAAAAATTGGGGATGTGCATCGCAATTGTTCGATCGCTTCGGTGATTGATGCAGCGGCTGAGACGGTAGTGCGATGAGTGGCAGCGCATATTTTGATCTGAGTACGCCTCGGCGAATTCATGTCATAGGCATTGGTGGTCCTGGAATGAGCGCAATCGCCCAAGTGCTATGCGAGATGGGTCATCAAGTATCTGGTAGCGACATTCACGAATCTGGTGTTCTCGACCGTTTGCGTGCGCTTGGTGTGAGCATCATCGTGGGGCATGATGCGACAGCAGTGCACAACTGCGATGCGGTGACGGCTTCGACTGCAATCCCTCCAACCAATATCGAACTAGTTGCAGCAGCAAAACAATCTGTTTTGGTTCTGAGCCGAGCACAGGTGTTGGGCGCAATTTGTGCACTAAAGCAGTCGGTTGCGGTGGCTGGCACTCATGGCAAGACAACTACGTCAGCAATGCTGATGCACATCATGACCACTGCGCGACTACAACCGAGTTTTGTGATTGGCGGTGATGTACACGGCCTTGGTTTGGGTGCTGGATGGAGGATTGGGCAATATCTTGTTGTCGAAGCTGACGAAAGTGATTCAACGCACTTGGCATTACCGCTCTTTGGGTCAATCCTGACAAATGTTGATGTTGATCATCTCGATCATTTTGAAACTTTCGACAAGATTGTGGAAAGTTTTGAGCAATATGTGAAAAAGATTGATGGACCGAAGGTGCTGTGCGCCGATGATGCCGTATGCGCAAAAATTGCTTTGATGTATGGATGTCGTACCTATGGCAAGAACATCAATGCTGATGTGCGTGCTGTCAACGTGGTACTTGCAGATGGAGGCAGCCATTTCGATATAGAGGCTCGGCCATCTGGCTCAACAGTAAAACACGTTTTAGTCGGATCCGTCGAAGTCCCATTGCGGGGTGAGCACAATGTACTCAATGCCACGGCGGCGTTAACGATGGCGATGGAGCTTGGTGTGGATTTTGTGGTTGCCGCTCAGGCATTGAGCGTCTTTGGGGGGGTTGCACGGCGTTTTGATATGCGCGGCATTGACAACGGTGTGACCTTTGTGGACGACTACGCGCATTTACCAAACGAAATTATCGCTGTGTTACGCGGTGCCCGAGATACGACAGATAAATGGAATCGGGTGGTAGCAGTCTTCCAGCCAAATCGATTTAATCGGATGAGCGTAATGTCTGGCGCATATGCAGACGCATTTGCCGATGCCGATGTTGTCGTAGTTACCGACATCTATTCCTCGGGTACCACTCCGATACCTGGCGTAACTGGCAAACTTGTCGTTGATGCGATCAAGAACAACCATCCGGGTAAGAGAGTTGAGTGGATCGCGCGTCGGGAAGATCTCGTGATTTTTCTTGCATCTACTCTCACAAACGGTGACCTTTGTATCTCAATGGGTTGTGGTGATGTTGCTCAACTTCCTGATGAAGTGATTTCGTTGCGCCAAAGCGATCGCGCCGACGAAGCGCGCAAGCGCTAGAGCGATGAATAGTCCTCGCTCATTTAAGCGTCCGGCAACAGATGCAGAGTTGCGTTTAGCAAGAGAGTTGTTTGGAAAGCGTGTTCACGTGGATGTCTCCCTTGCGCAATTTACGACGTATCGCGTCGGCGGAAATGCAGCATTACATATTCGCGTTGAGTCGATAGATGATCTAGTAGCGATCAGCGCAGTTTTGGCACAGGTTGATCTTCCAGTGTTGGTGATTGGCAGGGGTAGCAACATGCTGATAGCCGATACTGGGTTTCAGGGTTTGGCAATTACCTTTGGAAGTTTTTTAGAGTACATCGACCTGCCCGATCGGTCCGCTAACGCAGATGACAAGTTGGACGTCGAGCCGGTTGCACTTTTTGGTGGATCTGTGTTGTTGCCTGTTGCCGCTCGACAGAGCGTGCATCGGGGGTTGACAGGTTTCGAATGGGGCGTGGGCGTGCCCGGCACAATCGGTGGAGCGGTACGGATGAACGCGGGTGGACATGGATCGGACATTGCTTCATCACTTGTATCGGCACGAATTTTTCATCTACTACGCGGCGTTGAAGCCCATGTTGATGCAGTCGATCTGGGTCTCAGGTTTAGAGGATCTGCAATTGCGGATCATCATGTGGTGCTGTCGGCGACGCTCAACTTAAGTTGGTCTACTGCTACGGAAAAGGCAGAAAACCAGGTGTCAGAGATTGTCAAGTGGCGTAGAGAGAATCAACCGGGCGGACAAAATGCGGGATCAGTTTTTGTCAATCCTGTGCCTGGGGAAGTCTCGGCTGGTGCGTTGATTGATCAAATCGGTATGCGTGGTTTTCGTATCGGAACTGCCCACATCTCTGAGAAGCATGCAAACTTCATTCAGGCCGAAGAAGGTGGCTTGGCATCAGATGTAGTGCGGGTGATGGCCGAGATTCGTCGTCGGGTCAAAGAGTCGACCGGGTACGACTTGCGTAGCGAGATTCGTCTCGCTGGTTTTGATCCGACAATGGACCCTTCGCTTGTTGAGGTGCTGACGAGCGAATCGGACACCAGTGTGGCAACAGTGCGACTTGAACATATTTTCGATCGCAACGCAAACACATCTGTTTCTACCGACACATCTATACCGATTTCAGTGCTGACCTCAACGTCATTTCGAGATGCGTTGGATGTACCAACGGAAGTACTCGACGAATTGCGAACGGTGTTTAATGATGGGACGTCAGATACTCAAGAGCAGCCCGTGGTTGCTTCAGTGACCGACATCAGAACACGAGAAGTGACGATGCCTGTCGAGCCACCAGCGACTGAGTCCACCGCCGCGCCGGATCGTGTTGTCATAGTGGACGAAGACTTTCGTCAGCCATCGGAGAGCGATTTTCCATCGGACACCGCATCGGAGTCTGTGCACCAAGCACCCACTTCGCTTCGGGTATTGATAACAGACGATGATGTTGCGCAAGACCTCAACGCTGAGATAATTGTTGGTACTCAGTGGAGAGATACACCTAGATCGCGCAAATTGTTGGGCCTTCTTACAGGCAAGTTTGTTGGAGGCAACAAGCGCAAACGCCTAGTGATGACAGGTCTTGGAGTCGTCGTTGCAATCGGTGTCGCACTTATTATTTTGGCATCACCAATCGTTGCGGTTAAAACGGTGCGAGTTGAAGGTGCAAAATATGCAGACTCTGCGTTGGTGAGAAGTGTTTCCGACTCGCTCAAGGGCAAGTCTGTACTCACTGTCGATACTAAAACTGCCCAAGAAAGACTTGAAAGCGACCCGTGGATCAAATCTGCGCGCATTACGACGAGCCTTCCCAGTCGCGTATTGATTCAGATCAACGAGAGAATCCCAGTTGCATGGTTTCTTGGTGTTGATAATCGGGCGCGTGTAATAGACGAAGATGGTTTAGTGCTAAGTGTGGTGGAGGGGCGACCAACGCAATACATGTGGATCGAGGGAACCGGCCCAAACTTGACAGCGGGGGCGAGTTCTGCCGCCGCCTATAGAGCGGCGGGCCAATTGGCAATGTCGCTGCCAAGCGAGCTTGCGCCAATGGTCAAACATTTGGGCGTAGCGGGTACTGAAGAAATCACAATGACCCTTAAAACAGGCACAGTTGTCAACTTTGGGGCTCCCGTAGACATGCGCAACAAACTCGTCAATGTTGTGGTCTTATTGCGCCGCCAAGACGTCAACTCAATTATCAGTATTGATGTATCGACTGGGACTCCAGTGGTTCAGTCGTGATCACGGTCAGGGTGAACGATCAACTAGCCTGTATCCAACATTGGAACCAGTGTCTGTGACAGAGTTAATATCGTTGTCGCAAGCGCTTCGTAGGAGGAATACATAATGTCTGGTGCACCACAAAATTTCTTGGCGGTTATCAAAGTAATCGGAGTGGGCGGGGCGGGCGTTAATGCAATCAATCGCATGATCGACTCCAATCTGAGGGGTGTCGAATTTGTGGCAGTAAACACTGATGCTCAGGCGTTGTTGATGAGCGATGCAGACTTCAAAATTGATATTGGTCGCGAAATCACTCGCGGTCTCGGTGCCGGCAGTGACCCAGCAATCGGTCAAGATGCCGCTGAAGCAAGTCGCAGTGACATAGAAGAAATTGTCAGCGGTGCAGACATGGTATTTATTACAGCTGGTGAAGGTGGCGGCACTGGTACTGGTGCAGCTCCAATCATCGCCGAGATCGCTCGTGCGGCTGGTGCATTAACCGTTGGAATTGTGACTCGTCCATTCGGATTCGAAGGACGCCGTCGCGCCATGCAAGCCGAAGCTGGTATTGCCAAGTTGCGTGAGAAGGTTGACACGTTGATCATCATTCCAAACGAGCGACTGTTGTCAGTTGCTACTGAGAAGACGAGTCTGCTCGATGCGTTTAAGCGCGCTGACGAAGTGCTGTTACAAGGTGTTGCGGGTATCACCAACTTGATCACCACGCCAGGTCTGATCAATACCGACTTTGCAGACGTCAAAATGATTTTGACAAATGCGGGTACTGCTTTGATGGGTACAGGCAAAGCAAAGGGCGATAATCGCGCAATTGCAGCAGCAACCGCTGCGATCAACTCACCACTACTTGAGTCGTCGATCGAGGGCGCGCGCGGTATTTTGCTTAATATCACTGGTCCATCGGATATGGGCTTATTCGAACTCAATGCTGCAGCAGAGATCGTGCACGCGGTGGCACACCAGGATGCAAACATCATTTTTGGTACCGTAATTAATGACGAACTCGAAGACGAAGTACAAGTGACTGTCATTGCCGCAGGGTTTGATCGTTCGGATTCAGCTACGTCGCGGTCATCTAGGGGTGACGGTCGCGCTGATACGCGTGGTGAACCACGTGGAAGTCGGATTAAAGAGTTGTTTGGTACTGGGGAAGATCCATTGCGTGATTCATCCGATGGCTTTGATGTTCCAGACTTTTTGAAGTAACAGCTTCGGATGGTTGGCGCATTCGCCGGCGAATTTGCGATTGAATTCGCCTTCGAATTCTTATGAATCAGCCACTCGTAGCAACTCGTGTTGCCGAATTGCGCGATCGAATTGTTCGCGCAGGTGGGGTCGGGGTTGGCATTGTTGCTGTTACCAAGAATTTCGGGGCAGACGCCTGGAGTGAAGCAAAGTCTGCGGGCTGTGAGGCTGTTGGCGAAAACTATGCGCAGGAATTAATTGCTAAGTCGAAGCAAGTTGACTCTGCCGATCGGCTACCCGTGCATTTCATCGGACAATTACAGACCAACAAAATTAAGTCGATATTTGAGATTGTTGACGTGTGGCAGTCGGTAGATAGGGCATCGGTAGTAACCGAACTCGTCAAGCGCCACGCAGGACGGGCAGTTATTGGGCGGTGCGAAATGCTGTTACAGGTAAATACCACCAGCGAAAGCGATAAAGGTGGGTGTGATCCCACCGAGGCAAAAACCCTTGTAGATCAGGCCCGTCAAGGCGGACTTGACGTCACTGGTCTGATGACGGTTGGCCCGACCGATATGGATCCAGATAAGACTCGAGCTGCTTTTCGGTTGCTTAAGCAGATGGCTGCCGACCTGGGGGTTGAACAGTTATCGATGGGGATGACATCCGATGTCGAGATTGCGGTTGAGGAAGGCTCCACACTGGTGCGTGTGGGAACAGCGCTCTTCGGCCAACGTCCACGTTCGATCTAGTCGGGTGTTGTAACCTATTACTGATGTCAATGTTTCGTAGAGCAATGGACTATTTAGGTCTTGGCCCAGATGACGCTTACGACGACTACGACGCTTCAATAGCCGTAGAACGTCCGGCTGCTCGCAATGCGCGCGGTGGTGGGGCCGTTCGACGTCCACAGCCTCAGCAGTATGTCGATGACTACGAAGATGAAGATGAAGATGACTACGAAGAGGCACCGCGCCCGCGAACTGCAGCACGGCCAACACCAGTGCGCACGCATGCCCAACGAGATGACTCGAGTGTGCAACTGCGACCAAGTGGTTCAAGTACTGGTGGAACAGTTCGCAAACTCACGCAGACAACTGCTGAACCAGTTGCAATTCGACCAACTCGTTATGACCAAGCAAAAGATATTGCGGAGTTGCTGAGGTCTGGAAAGCCAGTAGCAATGAACATTGGAGCCGCAGATTCGGAAATTGCGCGACGACTGATTGATTTTGCGAGCGGAGTAACCTACGGAATCGAAGGCAAAATGGAAAAGATTGCACCTGGTGTTTTTCTGTTGACACCTCGTGGCACGCGCGTCAATCGTGACTGAGATTCTTTGCTCCCTTGTAGGTCTCTACACGTACCTAATAATCGGAAGAGTGATTCTTTCGTGGTTTCCCGCCAACCCAAACGGACCTCTCGGTCAGGTTGTGCGAATCGTGATATTGCTGACTGATCCTGTGCTTCTGCCAGTGAGACGCGCATTGCCCCTTGCAGGGCCACTTGATCTTTCGCCCCTTGTGGTGTTGCTGTTTTTGCAGATCGTCGTACAGGGCTTATTGCTTCGCTGCTAGGCATCAAGCCAGTAGCACGCATTTGCCTTTACAATGACGCACCGTGACTTATCCAAAGGTTGATCCTCAACCGAACTTTCCAGCAGTCGAAAACGAGACGCTCGATTTTTGGGCTGCTGACGGCACATTTCAGGCTTCCATTGATCAACGCGATGCTGGCGCCAATGGTGCAAACGAATACGTGTTCTATGACGGACCACCATTTGCCAACGGTTTACCGCACTACGGGCACCTGTTAACCGGGTTTGTCAAAGATGCTGTTCCTCGATATCAAACGATGCAGGGCAAGCGAGTTGAACGCCGTTTTGGATGGGATTGTCATGGCTTGCCTGCCGAAGCAGAAGCAGAGCGTCAGTTAGGGATTTCTGGACGACAAGCAATCACAGACTTCGGTATCGAGAAATTCAATGAGTACTGCAAAGAGTCTGTGCTGCGTTACACCAGCGACTGGGAGCGTTATGTAACCCGCCAAGCGCGTTGGGTTGATTTTGCAAACGATTATAAAACCCTCGATGTCTCGTACATGGAAAGTGTGATGTGGGCATTTAAGAGGCTGTGGGACAAGGGTCTGATTTACGAAGGATTTCGCGTGCTGCCGTATTCATGGGCACTTGAGACGCCATTGTCAAACACTGAAACGCGCATGGACGACGCGTACAAGCAAGTGCAAGATCCAGCCTTGACCGTTGCGTTTGTACTTGAAACCGGCGAATCATTACTGGCGTGGACGACTACGCCATGGACATTGCCGAGCAACTTGGCTCTTGCGGTTGCGCCAGAAGTCAGTTACGTGCGAGTGCGACATAACGGAACTATTTACATCTTGGCCGAAGCACGACTTGGTTCGTATGAAAAGGAGTTGGAAGGTGCAGAAGTTCTTGACTCGATACTTGGCGCAGCACTTGTTGGTCGCACGTATACGCCAATGTTTTCGTACTTCGCTGATCAGCCAGATGCATTTCGAGTTATTGCGGGCGACTTCGTAACGACGGAAGACGGTACTGGAGTAGTGCACCTTGCCCCTGGCTTTGGTGAGGACGACCAACGAGTATGCAGTGAGCACGGCATCGGGCTTGTGGTGCCAGTCGATAGTCGTGGGTTGTTTACGAGTGAAGTTCCAGACTTCTTTGGGATGTTGGTGTTTGACGCCAACCCGCTGATTATCCGTGAACTTAAGTCGCGAGGCGTCGTCTTGCGACACGAAACATACGACCACGCATACCCGCATTGTTGGCGCACAGGAAAGCCACTCATCTATAAAGCGGTGAGCTCGTGGTTTGTCAATGTGACAGCTGTGAAAGAGCGCATGGTTGCATTAAACGAAGAGATCACTTGGGTGCCAGATCACTTGAAGCACGGAAGCTTTGGCAAGTGGCTCGAAAATGCGCGCGATTGGACGATCAGCCGCAATCGCTTCTGGGGTTCTCCGATACCAGTGTGGCGCAGTGATGACCCCGCATATCCGCGTATCGATGTGTATGGGAGTCTCGCCGACCTCGAGCGCGATTTTGGTGTCGTAGTTACCGAATTGCATCGCCCGGTTGTAGACGATCTGGTACGACCAAATCCAGATGATCCAACTGGAAAGTCGATGATGCGCAGAGTCCCCGAAGTTCTCGACTGCTGGTTCGAGAGTGGCTCGATGCCGTTTGCTCAAGTGCATTATCCGTTCGAAAATCAGGAATGGTTTGATCAGCACTATCCCGGTGACTTCATCGTTGAATACATCGGTCAGACACGTGGTTGGTTTTACACGCTGCATGTTCTGGCAACAGCGTTGTTCGATCGTCCTGCTTTTTCTACATGTGTCAGTCACGGAATTGTCTTGGGTGATGACGGCGCAAAGATGTCCAAGAGTCTTCGCAACTATCCAGACCCAATGAATGTCTTCGATACTTATGGCGCTGATGCCATGCGTTGGTATCTGTTGTCTTCGTCAATTTTGCGTGGGTCGGACTTTGCGGTAACCGAAGAAGGTATTCGTGACACGGTGCGTCAAGTGATGTTGCCACTGTGGAACAGTTGGTATTTCTTGTCGTTGTATGCCAATGCCGAATCAATGACCGGCGAAGTTCGCTACGACTCAACAAATGTGTTGGATCGATACGTGTTTTCAAAATTGAAGCGTCTGATCGAAGACACAACGGTGTCGATGGATCAATACGATATTTTCAATGCATGCCAACAAGTAAGAACATTTTTGGACGTGCTCACCAATTGGTATATCCGTCGTAGCCGCGATCGATTTTGGAAGGGCGACAAGGACGCAATAGATACATTGCACACAGTGCTGCAGGTGTTGACCCGCATTGCTGCACCTCTGTTGCCGTTAACTACTGAAAAGATTTACAAAGAACTCACGGGTGAGCGAAGTGTGCACTTGGAGGACTGGCCAGACGCGAGCATTGTGCCGAGCGACGATGAACTTGAAAAAGTGATGGATCAGGTCCGCGACGTGTGTTCAACAACTCTGTCATTGCGCAAGGTGCATTCACGCCGAGTTCGACTACCACTTGGAGAACTTACTGTTGCTTCACCGTTGGCTAATGCGTTGCAATCGTTTGTCTCGATCATCACAGACGAAGTCAATGTTCACAAAGTCACGCTCACAACTGAACTTGGTCAAGTGGCCAAACACGAATTGCAACTCATTCCTGCTGCTCTCGGACCACGCCTTGGCGCCAACACTCAAAAAGTGATCGTTGCAGTAAAGAAAGGCGACTGGTCGATCAACGGAGACGAAGTTATCGCTGGTGGAGTCTCGCTTGAACCGCACGAGTTTCAGGTCAGGCTGGTTGCGGCTGCAGGTGATACCGAAAAAATCGCAAGCGCCGCGCTAGCCGATGGCCAAGGGATCGTATTGCTAAATATTGAATTGACTGATGCATTATTGGCGGAAGGTGCTGCGCGCGACATAGTGCGGATGGTGCAACAAGCACGCCGAGAAGCTGGGTTAGCAGTATCTGACCGGATTGTATTAAAGCTTGGTTTGCCAGATTCGCTGCAGTCGCAAGTGTCTCAATTCGAGGCTTATATAGCCTCTGAAACCCTTGCACAGCGTATTGAGTGGGTTCAAGGCCTAGATCCAACGGGGGATTTAGATGGGAATCCCGTCCATATAGGTGTCGATCAAGTACGGTAAAGCGCCAAGTTCGAGAGGGAAACATGCCATCAGTATCAGCAAAGAAGAAAGCCTTAGCCAATAAGGCGGCGGCCGCAAAAAAGAAGGCCGATCTGGCGAAGAAGGTAGCTGCAAAAAAGAAGGTTGACTTGGCAAAGAAAGTCGCCGCACAGAAGAAGCTTGCTGAGCAAAAAGCGCGAGCAACCAAGAAGGCTGACTTGGCAAAGAAAGTCGCCACAAAAAAGAAGCTTGCTGAGCAAAAAGCGCTAGCAACTAAAAAGGCTGACTTGGCAAAGAAAGTCGCCGCACAGAAGAAGCTTGCAGCGCAAAAGAAAATTGCTGATCAGAAGGCACTTGCATTGAAAAAAGCCGAGTTGGCCAAGAAAGTAGCGGCTAAAAAGGCTGCTGATGCGGCGCGTAAGAAGGCAATGCGTGAAAAAGAGATGGAGCGCAAAAAGGTTGCAGCACAGCGCAAGAAGGACATGGCCCTGCAGCAAAAATTGAAGGCATCGGCGGCCAAAGAAGCGGCTAAGGAAAAAGCGCGCATCGCAGCCGAAAAGTTAATACTTAAGGCAGCACAGGAAGCCGAAAAGATTCGCATTCGCGAAGAAAAGGAAGCAGCTCGACTTGCGCTTGCCGCGGAAAAAGAAGCCGCACGTGAGGCCGAACTTCGAGCAAAGCGTAAGCCTGTACCACCACCGCGTCCACCGATTATCAAGACTGAGTTCGCGGATGGTATTCAAGCAACAAAAGATTTTGATCTGAAGTTCTTGACTGGTCAGCGCGAGTTGATGCTTGAAAAGAAAGTCGTTTTGCTGCGTCAGGCACTGCGTCTTGATGATGAGGCAAATTCACTCATTCAAGATGTGGAAATGGGCGATGTGCAGTTTGACGAAGAGGGTGGCGAAGGTGACACCATGGTGGTCGAACGCTCCCGTGACCTCATGCTGTCAGCGCAAGCTAGGCATATCGTTGAAGAGTTAGATGCCGCACTTGAGCGAATCAAGACCGGCGAGTATGGATATTCTGTACACACTGGTTTGGCGATTCCTCGCGAGCGCCTCAAAGCTATTCCAGAAACAACCGAGTCGGTTCTTGAACGTGTCGGTGGCATTGGCCGTCGATGATCGACGCCACACCTGACGCACTTGACACAACGCATTCAGGAGGCCGATTGACGTTGTTTAGGGCAACGCGTATGAGTCTGTTGGTTGCTATCGCTGTAGCGATGCTTGACCAACTGACTAAAGCGTGGGCTCTTCGAGGTCTCGCTGATGGACACATCATTGACGTGATTTGGACAATGCAATTTAACTTGACCTACAACCGAGGGATGGCCTTCTCGCGAGGAACCGGACTAGGACCGATAATCGGCGTTATCGGATTGGTGGTTGTGGTGATGTTATTGCTCTCGTTGCGTCGGGCTGACAATGTGTTGACGCGCCTGGCGACAGGTCTGATTGTCGGCGGAGCAGTAGGGAACATTCTGGATCGACTGTTTCGAGGGTCCGGGTGGATGCGTGGAGCGGTTATTGACTTTATTGATTTTCAATGGTGGCCAGTATTTAACGTCGCTGACATGGCAATCATGATTGGAGCCGCGACAATGATCGTGGCAATGTTCAAGTACAACTCCCAGATCGATCGAACGGACGGCCAATAGTGCTCAATGAAATTATTCCGGCTGCACTCAATGATCAGCGTCTAGACCGCATTGTTGCTCTCATCGCCGACGTAAGTCGCGCCTCTGCAGCTTTGCTCATTCAGGCCGGCGGAGTGGTGGTCGATGGAGTGTGTGCCAAGACCGGCAAAACCAAAATTGCTGAAGGTCAAACAATTGCTATTGATACTGCGCTATTGCCCAAAAAAGAATTACCAATGGCCGACGCATCAGTGATTTTGGATGTTGTCTACGAAGACACAGATGTTGTGGTGGTAAATAAGCATGCAGGTTTAGTTGTCCATCCTGGCGCCGGCAATCCAACAGGCACGATGGTCAATGGTGCACTTGCGAGGTTTCCCGAGATGGCGTCTGCTGGTGACCCGTTACGTCCCGGAGTTGTGCATCGACTTGATGCGGGTACGACTGGCTTGATGGTGATGGCAAAAACGCAAGCAGCATACGAAGCGCTTGTGGATGCGTTGTCGAAACGTGAGGTGAAGCGCACCTACTTGGCACTTATTTGGGGACACCCAACTGTTTTGTCTGGCACCATCGACGCTCCAATCGGTCGAGATCAGAAAGACCCAACACGCATGGGAGTCGTTGTCGACGGTAAAGCTGCTCGGACACGTTTTGAAGTGAAATCAAAGTTTGATCTGCCGTTGCCAAGTTCATTAGTTGAGTGCAATCTAGAAACTGGACGGACCCATCAGATCAGAGTTCATCTCGAATCAATCGGACATCCGGTAGTGGGAGACTCGACATACGGGGGTGCGCGAAGTTCTCTATCGGCACCGCGTCCAATGCTGCATGCGCATCAGTTGGCCTTTGTGCATCCGATCAGTGGTGAATCGATGTCGTTTGAAGCTGAAATGCCCGACGATATGAAAGTATTGCTTGCCCGCTGTAGCTAAACGCTTTGTTGGTAAATGAGTTAATGATGCAGTTGTGGCCAAGGCGAAGTGCCTTTGGCCGCAGAGGCAATTTTTGCCAGCGTGTAATCCTCGAGATGTTCGCGCATGTGTTCGCCAGCAACATTCCAGATCGCTAGTAGTACGCAATGACCTTCGTGATCACATGAGCCATCCTGGTGTGGTTTGCCAAAATCACCAAGACTGATCGGGCCGTCTGCTGCTGCAATTATTTGTGAGAGCAAGATCTCTTCTGCTGGTCGGGCAAGTGTGTATCCACCGCCAACGCCACGTTTTGATTTGACCAGGCCTGCGCCTTTGAGAACCAAAAGAATCTGCTCGAGATAAGGCTGTGGAAGCGCGGTACGGGTTGCGATGTCGCGGACCGATGTTGGACCTGGCTCGCCTTCGTGGAGGGCGAGCGAGAGGAGAGCGCGACACGCATAGTCGCCCCGAGTAGATACACGCACGGTTGTAGTGTAGATCCCGTGCTTGATCCAACGCTTCCTCAGTATTCAGGGGGTTGTATCTCCAGCATTATTCCAAGCCTGCTCGGGCCACGGGGTACAGATTCGGTGCCTGCATGGATGCCAAAAGCGGTAGAGGGAGCAAACCAAGTCGTGCTGCTCGTAATCGACGGCCTTGGTTGGCATCAGCTACAGAGCAACATTTCGCATGCACCAACGATTGCGGCGATGCAGGGAGGATCAATCACCACGGTTGCACCATCAACAACCGTGACAGCGTTGACATCGATTGCTACGGGTCTGACACCTGGCGAACACGGCCTTATGGGTTATCGCATGGACATGGGTCGTCATGTGATGCAGATGTTGCGCTGGGGAGATGAAAAGGGCGACTTGCGTGCGACATATCCGCCAGAGATGGTGCAACCGTGCCCACCTTTTATGGGTACTTCAGTGCCAGTGTTGAGCAAAGCAGAACTTGAAGGTTCGGCATTTACCGAAGCGCATCTACGTGGCTCTCGTCCAATGGGCTGGAGATCATCATCGAGCATTGCGGTGCAAGTAGGTCTCTTGTTGCGAGCAGGTCAGAAATTTATTTATGCATATTATGACGGTGTCGACAAAATTGCTCATGAGCGTGGTTTCGGCGACTACTACAACGCAGAGCTGCGTCAAGCAGATCGGTTGGTTGCCAATGTTCTTGAGCAACTCACACCTGGCAGTGTGTTGATCGTTACAGCGGATCATGGCCAAGTACATGTCGGCGACGCGTCAATAACTCCACACCGCGATGTACTTGATCAGGTTGCGTATCAGTCTGGCGAGGGCAGGTTTCGTTGGCTTCATGCGCGTAGTGGTGCAATCCAGTCGTTACATGCAACCGCTAAAGAACTGTACGGTGACGTTGCTTGGGTCGTCACTCGTGATGAGACGGTAGACAATGGCTGGTTTGGTCCACGAGTGACCGATGCAGCGCGCAAGCGTCTCGGAGACGTCGCACTTGTTCCGTTTAAAGACGTGAGTTTTCATGAGCCATTTGACACTGGCCCATATCAGCTTGTATGCAGGCATGGATCCTTGACTGAAGCAGAAATGCATGTTCCGCTGTTGGCAATTGCCCAACGACCATGAGATAATGCAACTATGACTGAAGTAGTGCAAGAAGGTGCCCCAGAAAATCCACCAGTAATTCCAAACGAGACGGTGACAGCTCCAGCCAAGGTGATGCGCATTGGCTCGATGATCAAGCAACTGCTTGACGAAGTGCATTCAATGACGATGGATGGTCCGGCACGTGAACGTCTTGCAGAAATTTATGAAAGATCAATTGTTGAATTGACTGAAGCCCTGTCACCCGACTTGGCAGAAGAATTACGGATGTTGTCGTTACCTTTTCGTGATGGTGTGACGCCATCGGATAGCGAACTGAGAGTTGCCAAGGCCCAATTGGTCGGATGGCTCGAGGGTCTGTTCCATGGGATACAGGCAACATTGTTTGCGCAGCAACTGGCCGCGAATCAGCAATTAAATCAAATGCGCCAATTGCCCGGCGGTCCTGGTGGGGCAGATGCCACAGAAATCTCGGATCGCCCTGGCACGTATCTCTAGCCAGAAGCGAATGAGCCCGGGTAAGCACCACGGGTAAACACCCCACTGCTAATCTCTGTCCTCCAACGGGGCTTTTTAGCTCAAACATCGATCGAAAACGAAAGGAGATCTAAGTGGGAGAATCATTTACCCACTTGCATGTCCACACCGAGTTTTCGATGTTGGATGGTGCATCGCGAATTGACGAGTTAGTTGCCGCAGCCGTGGCCGATGGCCAGCCCGCATTGGGTATGACTGATCACGGCAATATGTACGGAACGCTCGATTTTTATCGACAATGCAAAGAGCAGGGTATTAAGCCAATTATTGGCACTGAGGCGTACATGGCTCATGAGCATCGCTCTGAGCGGCCATCACGACGAGGCAGAGTAGACGATTCGGGTGGTGAAACTGAATCTGGCGGCAAGGTGTATTACCACCTCACGCTCCTTGCTGAAAACAATGTCGGCTACAAGAATTTGATTCAGTTGTCGAGTCGTGCATTTTTGGAGGGCTACTACTACCAACCACGTATTGATTGGGAGTTACTTCACGAGCACCATGAAGGTTTAATCGCAACAAGCGGATGCTTGGGCGGTCATGTGTTGCAACGACTCATGAAGGGTGACATTACTGGTGCCCATGATTGCGCTGGAAGACTGCAAGATATTTTTGGCAAAGACAATTTCTTTATTGAATTACAAGATCACGGACTTGCGGATCAAAAACGGACTAATCCGCTATTGATTGAACTGTCACGCAAAATTGGTGCTCCTTTGCTTGCAACAAATGACACCCACTACACGCATCGAGACGATCATGCTGCTCACGATGCTTTGCTGTGTGTGCAAACAGGTTGCACAATGTCGGACCCGAATAGGTTCAAGTTTGAGGGAGCCGAACATTATTTAAAGAGTGCTCAAGAGATGCAATGGTTATTTCGAGACGTGCCAGAAGCATGTAGCAATACACTTTGGATTGCAGAGCGAGCAAACATTGAGATTGAGTTTGGAAAGCCGGTACTCCCAAACTTCGAGCTTCCGGAAGGTTTCAAGACCGACGGCGAATATCTGCACCATCTTGCTCTTGAAGGAGCCAAGGAGCGATGGGGTCAGAAACTCCCACCAGCAGTAGTCGAGCGACTCAACTTTGAATTGCAAACCATTGAGCAGATGGGTTTCAGCTCTTATTTCTTGATCGTGTGGGACATGATTCGCTACGCACGCGACAATGCGATTCGCGTTGGTCCTGGTCGCGGATCGGCCGCTGGGTGTGCCGTTGCGTATTGCTTGCGTATCACCGACTTAGATCCGATCAAATACGACTTGCTGTTTGAAAGATTTTTAAATCCAAGTCGAGTCACTATGCCAGATATCGATATGGACTTTGACTCGCGTTACCGCGACCAAATGATTCGGTATGCAGCAGATAAATATGGTCGTGATCACGTTGCACAAATCATCACATTTGGCACAATCAAGGCACGCAACGCTGTGCGTGATGCTGCAAGAGTGCTTGGAAAGCCATATATCGTTGGCGACAAGATTGCCAAGCTAATGCCGCCTGTGGTCATGGGTCGCGATACGCCTCTCAAGTTTTGTTTAGAGCCCGATCCGAAAGGTGAGCACAAAGACGGATACCGCGCGGCAGCAGAGCTGCGAGCCTTGTACGACTCCGATAGTGAAGTCAAAGAAGTTGTTGATGTTGCGCGAGGACTCGAAGGCCTCAAGCGCAACGTTGGTATTCATGCCGCCGCCGTGGTAATTACAAAAGAAAAATTAACTGAGTATCTGCCGATTCAGCGCAAAACCGAACAGGGTCAAAACCCGGAAGACGCCCCGGTTGTTACACAATTTGAAATGCATGGTGTTGAGGCGCTTGGACTACTCAAGATGGACATTTTGGGGCTTCGCAACCTCGATGTGTTGAGCGATGCTATGGCGATGATCCGTCAGTTCCGAGATAGCGACTTCGATGTTGACAAATTGCCCATCGACGACAAGCCAACTTTTGAGTTACTTGCACGTGGTGACACCATCGGAGTTTTTCAGCTGGAGAGCACCCCAATGCGGGCGTTACTTCGTTCCCTGATGCCAGAAACGTTTGAGCATCTTTCCGCTGTTCTTGCTTTGTATCGTCCTGGCCCAATGGGCGAGAACATGCACAATGATTTTGCCGACTACAAAAACAATCGTAAAAAGAACGAATATTTCCATCCGGATGCGGCAGAACTATTGGGTGATACGTACGGGCTCATGATCTATCAAGAGAGCGTGATGCGCGTGGCGCAGAAGTTTGCCGGGTACTCGCTGGCCGAAGCAGACACGTTGCGAAAAGCTTGTGGCAAAAAAGACAAAATTGCTATGGCGGAACAGCGCGCGGGGTTCGAAGCGGGTTGTATCAACTTGGGCTACGGCGACGAGTTGGGAACAACCATTTTTGACATGATCGAAAAGTTTGCCGACTATGCGTTTGCAAAAAGTCACGCGTACGGTTATGGATTAATTTCATATCAGACCGCATATCTGAAAACACATTTTCCGGTTGAGTATCTCGCGTGTTTGCTCACCAGCGTAAAGACCAATTATGACAAAGCGGCTGTCTATCTTTCTGATGCACGCATGAACAACATCGTTGTCCTCACTCCCGATATCAATCTTTCTGGCGTCAATTTCGAACCAGTGCTCGATGGAGATGTTCGCAAGATCACATTTGGCCTCTCCGCTATTCGCAACGTGGGCGAGGGGTTAAGTACAAAAATTATTGAGCATCGCGACACATATGGGCCCTTCGAATCTTTTTATGACTTCGCTGAACGAGTTCCAACAGATGTGCTGAACAAGAGGGCGATTGAGTCGCTGATTAAAGCAGGTGCATTCGACAAGCTTGGCCATCCACGCAAGGGCTTACTTGCTTCATTTATGCCGATTATTGATACGACTCTGAAGCGTCGTGAAGAAAAAGATCAGGGTGTCATGAGCCTCTTTGGCGAGATGGAAGAAACTGAAGGTGGATTTAGTGAGCGTCAGTTGATTCCTGACTTGCATTTTGAAAAAGCTGAACAGTTGAAGTTCGAAAAAGAAATGCTAGGACTGTATGTTTCGGATCACCCGTTGATGGGTATTGAAGGTGCTCTTCGTCGTCGGGTCGATTGTTCAATCCCTGAAGCACTTGAGTCGCCCGATGGTGTCTTTATGACTATTGGCGGCATAGTGAATCAAGTGAATAGGCGTTATACAAAGCGCGGCGATCAGATGGCAACCTTCATGTTGGAAGATTTGCAAGGGGCAATTGAAGTAACAGTGTTTCCTAAGACGCTCGAGAAGTATGGGCATCAACTTGCTGACGACATGTTGATTTCGGTGCGGGGCAGGATGGATGCTCGAGACGAAACAAAGGTGGGATTCATGGCCACCGAAATAATTGTTCTCGAAGGCTTACGTTCTTCGCGGGATTCATTGCACTTGCGATTCAGTGCGCAAGCAATCACTGAAACTTTGATCTCCGACTTGCAAGCAGTGCTAAAAGAGCATCCTGGAGATTCTCCAGTCTTTCTCCATCTATCGGACGACAAAGCAGTGAGCCTTGGTGCCGAATACACAGTCAATCTTGATCGAGTGATGGGTCAATTGCGAGCGTCGTTTGGGGATGCTGCAACGATTGCATAGATGTCCGTGCCGAAACCGAAGTTTTGCTGGCAGACTGTAGGCATGTCAGTTGTGGTTGAGACTCGTGATTGTGGGTCTCTGACCGATGCCGAACTTGATGAGTTGGCAGCGATGGGTGGGGCCTTCGGGATCGGTCCAGTATCGAAGGCTAAAGATGAATGGGTGTTATTCACCAGCGCGCGCATTGATGGCAAAATTCATGGTTTCACCTTCTCGACGCTTGAGCGCATCGGTGGCACGCCGTGCGTGTTGCTCGGAATGATGAGCATAAAAAAGTCGGCAAAGCGTGACATGGTTTTGAAGGGTTTGATGGGCGAGGCATATCACCGGGCACTCATGGCATTCCCCGACGAAGATGTCGTAGTCGGCTCACGGTTTGCGTCGGCGGCCGGTCTTGAAGCCTTTAAGTCGCTCACTGAATTAATCCCTCGACCAGGCCATCGCGCAGTTGGCGAAGAGCGTGCCTGGGGCAAGCGCTTGGCACGACGCTTCGGCGTTGAAAATTCGTATGACGACCAGAGTTTCACAGTCAAGGTCAACGGACAAAGCGGCTTTCTGGATCACGAAACTTTGAAGCCAGAGAAGATCGATGCTGATGTTAGTGCTCAGTTTGTAACTGCTACCAAGGCCAAGAGTGGCGTTGTGATTGTGCACGGTTGGACAATGGCCGAGTCCCTAGTCAAACTCGGCAAACACTAAGCAGTCAATTTTGGAGTTCGCCGACGTAGTACGCGGTCGGCGCATGACGCGCGCGTTTTCAACTCAGCCCGTTGACTCGGAACTCATTTCGCAGGTCGTAGATCTTGCGTCGCGCGCACCGTCTGCAGGTAAGACGCAGGGATGGCATGCACTCATCATCACTTCTGGTGATACGGCAAAATTTTGGAATGACACACTTGCGGTCGAGAAGCGAGAGAGTTTTCGCTGGAAGCATTTACTGGATGCGCCAGTTATCGCATTGGTGTTCGCGGATCCCGTGTCCTATGTGGAGCGTTACTCAGAGCAGGACAAGGCGCACACGGGATTGGGCGTTGGTGCAGAGGCATGGCCGACTCCGTATTGGACTGTTGATGCTTCTTTCGCTGCGATGACGATGCTGCTGGCAGCCGAAGATGCGGGACTGGGGGCGCTATTTTTCGGAGTGTTTCATGGTGAACAACAATTACGAACAAGGCTTTGTGTTCCTGATGCGATGCAATTGATTGGCGCAATCGCAATTGGTTGGCCAGTCGAGAGTGACACAGGGGAAGCAAGTGCAGATACTGGTGCGAGCGCTAGTCGGATTCGTCGCAGCGCCGAGCAAATCATCCACCTGAACGGTTGGTAAATCAACCGGGTGTTGATTGCAGGGCGATGCGTAATGCCTGATCAAAAGTCTTCGCATCATGTGCTGGGGCCATACATGCGTATTGACGACAGACGTAGGCAAGATCATCTTTGCGGTCGTGCCAGATGGGCGAGTCATAGCGCTCGCCCCAGGCGCTAACAACGGTAGGCAACCATTGACTGTGTAATTGGGTTACCAGATCTGGGCGGTTGCCGGTTATCACAATCTCAACAACGCCACGGTGTCGCAGGTGTGCGGCGCTGAGCAGATTGCCGAATGCTGTCGGCGCGCTGGCAGCGATATTTATGAGTAATTGCGAAATCTGGTCGGCGTGATGTGCAAATCGTTCCTCGCCAGTCAGTCCTGCAAGTCGGTACAAGGCGAATGCTGCTGTTGAGTTGGCTGATGGAGTTGCGTTGTCCATTACATCTTTTTGCCGCACGATCAATTGTTCACCGTCGTGTGGTGTTGTAAAAACACCACCATTTTCGGTATCCCAGTAATTGGATAACAGTTTGTCTGCGATGGTTTTGGCGTGAGTGATCCAAGAGGCTTGGCCGGTTGCCTCGGCAAGTCTCGTCAAGCCGTCGACGAGTTGTGCAAGATCTACAGCAAGAGCTGCATGTTGCGCTTGTGGGTCTCCGTCTTGATGCCAACTTCGCTTAATTGTTGTAGAGCCAGATTCTGCACACAGTTGGTTGATCAGGAATTCTCCGTTTTTCACAGCAGCAGCAAGCCAGTCCGGTCGCTGTAATAAGGCCGCAGCTTCGGCGAGTGTTGCAAGCATCATTCCGTTCCATTCGGTGAGAACCTTGTCGTCCAACCCTGGCCATGAGCGGGTGTTGCGAGTTTGAAGCAACAACTCTCGAGCACGTTCAACTTGGGGGCTTCGTAAAAGATCGCCGCGATGATGCAGTCTGCTCAAGATGTTTGCGCCGTCGAAGTTGCCTGCTTCGGTTACTTCGTACCATTCGAGCGCAACTTCGTGCAGATCTTTGGGGAGAGCGTCTAAGACCTGCTGCTTTGACCACACATAAAAATGTCCTTCGACACTGTGGCCTTGTTCGTCAACAGAGTCGGCATCTTGAGCGCAGAAAAATCCGCCGTCTGGGTGGCACAGATCGCGCAACACGTAGTCAATGGTTTCGGAAGCAATCTGTAGCCACCGCGGCTGGTTGAGTGCAACGCCTGCATGCAGATAGACACGAGCAAGTAATGCCTGGTCGTACAACATCTTTTCGAAGTGCGGAACCAGCCATTGGGCATCAACGCTGTATCGAGCGAACCCCCCACCAAGGTGGTCGTACATGCCGCCAGAGGCCATCGCATCGAGCGAAGTTGTAAGTATCAGTAAAAGTTCTGGGTTTGGATTATCGAGGTATATACGCAGGAGCAGGTCAAGATTCATTGTGCTTGGAAATTTTGGTGCAGAGCCAAAACCACCCCACTCTGCATCAAAAGACTGGTGCATCTGTTCGACTGCTGCGTTCAGATGCTGTGGGCCAATCGACTCGGGCTCTGCATCAACTTTGTTGTTTGCATTACTGGTGATTCGGCTTGTGCGACTCAGGCTTTCCATCAGCGCTGCAATGTTGTTCTCAATATCATCTCGGCGATTGAGCCAAGCATCAGTGATTGCGTTCATGAGTTGGATGAATGTGGGTTTCGGAAAATATGTTCCACCATAAAACGGCTTGGCATCTGGCGTAAGGAAAACGGTCATCGGCCAACCGCCACGTCCGGTCATGGCCTGAACCGCATCCATATAAATTGCGTCAACATCTGGTCGCTCCTCGCGATCAACTTTGATGTTGACAAATAATTGATTCATGAGAGATGCGGTTTCTGCATCTTCGAAACACTCATGAGCCATGACATGACACCAGTGACATGCCGAATAGCCAACCGAAAGAAGTATTGGCTTGCCGGTGGCTTGCGCGAGAGCAAATGCCTCCGCACCCCACGGAAACCAATCAACCGGGTTATCGCGATGTTGGCGAAGGTAGGGGCTGATCTCTTGGCTAAGACGATTGGTCATATTAAGAAAACGTGATGATGGCAGTAAATCCCAATTTTGGGAATGGCGCTTTTGCGGCTATCGAAATCTTTAGTTTGCAAACCCCAGGGAAAGCCGGGGCAATGAGTGCAGATTTTCGCAACTTGCATGATCCGCCAACAACCCTGAATGTTCGCAGGCCTTTTGAAGGGCTCCGAAGTAGTTTGCCCAAAGGAGTTTTGGTCTTGGATTCAAGTGTGGAAGTTGAGATCCATGCACCAGATTCGGGAATGGCTGTGGCCGAGAAAGTTGTGCTCAAGATTGAGTTATTGACACCGCTTGCAATGGTCACTGCATAGCGAAGAAACTTGCGTAGATCTTTGATGGTCGACTTATATGACGTGGCAACTGCATTTGCGATAGCGGTGCAGTTTGCTGGCTTGCTACTGGTTGCATCTCCTGGCGCAGTGCATCGGTACCACTGACTGGTGGTAGTAGCAGAAGAAGTTGATGCAGTGCCCACTGCAAGTGCTCCAATACGACCTTCGGTAGCAAGTGATGCACTAATAATTTTCGGGAACATTACATCGAGCTCTGCAAAGGCGCTCACAAGGTTGACAAGGCCGTGGCCAAATGTTGCGTCACGCCCAAGTGCGCCGATGTCGGTAGCGGTTCGTTGCAGTATGTCGCGTACTTGAGCCGCAGTGATTGAAGGTTGAGCCGCAAACAACAATGCAGCTGCACCGGTGACGAATGCCGCAGCCATGCTGGTGCCGCTCTGAATTCTGTAGTCATTGCTGGCAGTGGACAGGATGGAGGTCCCCGGAGCAGAAATATCGATGTAGTCACCGCGTTGATCAAATGAGGTAACGCTGTTATTGCGGTCAACGGCAGTTACTGCCAGTGTGAGATCACTCGCAGCGGGCCATTTGGGTGTTGAGTCTGCAGTGCCGTTGCCTGCCGCGGCAACGACGAGCACATTGTGATCAACCGCATATTGGATCGCGGCAGTCAGTGATGTGCTCTCGGTTGCACCTCCAAGTGAAAGATTGATTACTTTCGCACCGTTGTCGACAGCCCAGCGAACTGCTTTGGAAACATCTTTGGAATCTCCAGAACCCTGTGCATCTAACACTCGGATTGGCATGATGCGAGATTGCGGTGCAACACCCGATCCGCCTATTGAATTGTCTGCGACTGCAGCGATGATGCCCGCTACGTGCGATCCGTGACCAGCACTGTCAATGTCAAACACACCAACGCTGTCGGTTGATCCGAACATTGTGCGACCAGCGTCGAGATTGGCATCCAAGTCGGGGTGCGGTCCACTGCCGCTGTCGATTACTGCGACAGTCACGCCTGCACCGCGAGTGATACTCCAAACAGAAGGTGCGCCAATTGCTGTCAAGCCCCACTGTTGATCGAGTAAAGGGTCGTTACTAGATGCAGCGAATGACGTTGTCGTATCGAGTGCAACAGTGAGAACAGTTGCACTTGTGACCAGGAATGAGAGCGCAAGCAGATGGGCCGCGAGGCGCCTTAGATGAGAATGCACTTACACGCCCATTGCGTGATAGCCGCCATCCACATGAATTACTTCTGCGGTGGTGGCTGGAAACCAATCGGACAGCAGTGCGACACATGCGCGCGCAACAGCAGTTGAATCGTTGACGTCCCATCCGAGTGGTGCACGATCGCTCCACACATCCTCGAACGTCTGAAAACCTGGAATTGATTTTGCAGCCATTGTTTTGATTGGCCCAGCAGCAACGAGGTTGCAACGAATATTCTTTCCACCCAATTCTTTGGCGAGATATCGGCTGGTCGATTCGAGAGCAGCTTTGGCAACGCCCATCCAGTTGTACGCGGGCCATGCAACGGTGTTGTCGAAATCAAGTCCAACGAAACTTCCACCTGCTGACATCAGCGGCACAAAAGCATCAGCAAGCGTTTTGAGGGAGTACGCAGAGATCTGCATCGCTACTGCCACATCGTTCCACTGCGCAGCCATGAAGTCGTCGCCTAGGCACACTGCGGGAGCGAATCCAATCGCATGAAGTACGCCGTCAACGCTGCCGAGGTGTTGCTTTGCTCCGGCACGCGCAGTCTCGACGTGCTCGTCTACAGTCACGTCAAATTCAACGACTTCGGCTGGGGTGTCGAGCTTGCGAGCGGTTCGCTCAGTAATGGAAAGACCACGACCTGCGCCAGTCAAGAGGACCGTGGCGCCCTCGCGCTGAGCTAGCTGAGCAACCCCGAAGGCCAACGAAGCATCAGTAAGTACCCCTGTGACCACTATTTTCTTGCCATCCAAAATTCCCATGCCGTCAACGGTAGTTGTTGGGGGGTCTTTGTGGCAGGCTCGTTAGATGAAAATTGGAATAATTGGTGGCACCGGACCTGCGGGCAGTGGCCTTGCGCTTCGCCTAAATGTGGCTGGATACGACGTTGTGATCGGTTCGCGCGATAAGGCGCGGTCGATTGAGAAGGTTAATGAGTTGCAATCGCTGTGGCCAAGCCACAACCTGACTATTCAAGGTGGCGACAACGCTGACGCAGTGAAATGTGATCTAGTCGTGGTGGCAACCCCGTGGGATTCGACTGCCACCATCGTCGGGGAGTTCGCAAGCCAACTTGCCGGCAAGATCGTAGTCACGATGGCCAATGCGTTGGTCAAGGTTGGTAAAGAATTTCAACCGCTGGTTCCACCGCGTGGAAGTATCGCTGCCCACGTGCAAGCCGAAATTCCTCTGAGCAAAGTTGTCGCTGCATTGCAGCACTTGCCCGCAAAAGAGCTTGGTAATCTCAATCACCACGTTGACAGTGATGTGTTGATTTGTTCTGATCATCCTGAGGCAATTGAAACAGTGTGCGACATTGTTGAAAAGATCCCTGGTTGTCGACCGCTCAACACAGGAAGATTGTCGAATGCGCTTGCGCTTGAAGCTTTCACAGCAGTGATGCTGCAGATGAATGTGCGGTACAAGACGCGTGTGGCACCACGCATGACGGGCTTACCCGATGTCGACCCCGTAAGCGGACGGAATCTGAAAATTTTATAATGCACCTCTACGACACCGCTAAGCAATCGGTCGTTCCATTTGAACCCGGTCCAACAGTATTGATGTACACGTGTGGCATCACACCGTACGACGCAACGCATTTAGGTCATGCGTTTACATTCATCAGTTATGACATCTTGATTCGCCGGTTAATCGACCTTGGTCATGAAGTGAAGTGTGTACGCAACGTCACTGATATTGACGATCCTCTGTTCGCCAAGGCGCGCGAGCAAGGTGTGCACTATCTTGACTTGGCTTCGGGTGAGGAGGCTCGTTTCAACGCCGATATGGAAGCGCTCGGAGTGTTGCCGATGCATTCCACGCCACGTGCGTCATCTGCCATCTCCGACATTCGTGGATTTATTGGCATGGTGATGGACAGGGGCATTGCGTATGAATCGGGTGGTTCCGTGTACTTCGATGTAAGTCAGTCCAAATCCTTTGGTGAGATTTCACATTATTCACAAGAAACAATGATTGAACTCGCTCGCGAAAGCGGAGGCAATGTCGATGATCCACATAAGCGTCATCCACTTGATTTCGTTTTGTGGCATCCGTCAGCGGTGGACGAACCATCGTGGGAAACCATGTGGGGACCGGGCAGACCTGGTTGGCACATCGAATGCTCTGCTCTTGCATTGCGCGAGCTGGGAACGACGATCGACTTGCATGGTGGTGGCAGTGATTTAATTTTTCCACATCATGAATGCGAGCGCGCCCAGTCAGAAGCTGCGACGGGAGAACAGTTCGTAAAGCACTGGATGCATGTTGCGATGGTGTCGATGGATGGTCACAAGATGTCGAAGAGTCGTGGAAACTTGGTATTCGTCGACAAACTGCGCACAAGCTTTGATCCACGGGTGATTCGACTTGGTTTGATCGAGCACCATTACCGTTTTGAGTGGGAATGGGATGAAGTCATGTTCGCACGCAATGTCGATCGTCTTGCTCTGTGGGGATCTGGAACGAAACCGGATGGTGATGAGTTGCTCGAATTGGTGCGCGAGGCCCTTGACGATGATCTCGATACGCCTCGTGCTGTAGCGCTGATCGATTCTGCGGCGGCTAAAGGCATTGACGTATCTAACGCAGCGAACTTACTTGGGGTCAATCTCGTACTTTCCTGAATGCTAAATAATTGAGACGTTTCAAGCAATATTGAGAAACTAGACTGAATAACACGATGAGTGCTCTAGAAACTATTGAAGTCAGCCTGCCTGACGGCACTCGTAAGTCCCTACCTGTAGGTTCGACTTCGCTTGATTTGGCTCAAGGAATTGGATCACGGTTGGCGAAAGCTGCAGTTGCTGCAGTTGTCGATGGCATAGAAACAGACCTCAACGTTTTGTTGAGTGCAGGTGCGAAAGTTTCGATCATTACCGCAGAGAGTGATGCGGGTCGTCATGTCTTGCGACACTCAACGGCGCATGTGATGGCACAAGCAGTAGTGCAGTTGTTTGTTGGTGCCAAATTTACGATTGGACCCGCAATTGAAGATGGCTTCTACTACGACTTCGAACTGCCAGGTGGAAAAACTTTCAGTGACACCGATCTTGCATCAATCACAGAAAAGATGCGCGAAATTATCAAAGCAGACCAATCATTTACTCGCGACGAGATGTCGGCCAAGGCGGCTCTTGAATTATTTGCTGATCAGCCCTACAAGTGTGAAATTATTACACGGGTTACAAGTGGCTCTGCCGACGGTACTGATGCATCAGAGGTTCAGGGTGGCGACGTAGTAAGCGTCTATCGCAACACCGATTCGTTTGTTGACTTGTGTCGGGGTCCTCACGTACCAACAACTGGCAAACTCGGACACTTTGCATTGATGAAAGTTGCTGGCGCATATTGGCGTGGTAATGAAAAGGGTCCGATGTTGCAGCGGATCTATGGAACAGCGTGGGAGTCGAAAGTTGCGCTCGAAGAACACATCACTCGATTGGCCGAAGCCGAAAAGCGCGATCATCGTCGTCTGGCTGTTGAAATGGATTTGTTGTCGTTCCCATCCGAACTTGGTGGCGGACTTGCTGTTTGGCACCCAAAGGGCGGAATAGTTCGTAAGTTGATGGAGGATTACAGCCGTCACCGTCATCAAAATGGCGGATACCAGTTTGTCTTTACACCGCATCTTGCCAATGCGGATCTGTTTGAAACTTCTGGTCACCTGCACTTCTATAAAGACGGCATGTATCCACCGATGGAGATGGACAACGGTACGTATTACCCGAAGCCGATGAACTGTCCGATGCACTGCTTGATCTATCGCGATAGGCAGCGCAGCTATCGAGAATTACCGTTGCGATTATTCGAGCTAGGAACTGTCTATCGATACGAGCGTGCCGGAACATTGCATGGTTTGTTGAGAATTCGTGGGTTCACACAGGATGACAGTCATATTTTTTGCACAGAAGATCAGATGGCCGACGAGATCACTTCGTTACTTGATTTCGTTATTTCGGTATTGCGTAAGTTTGGTTTTGAAGATTTTGAATTCAAACTCTCAACACGTGACCCAGAGAAATCGGTTGGAAGCGACGAGATTTGGGATAAAGCAACTACTGCATTACGTGAAGCCCTTCATCGACATGGTGTTGACTATTCGGTCAAAGAAGGCGATGCTGCGTTTTATGGCCCCAAAATCGATATTGATGTGCGTGATGCAATTGGTCGTAAATGGCAGTTGAGCACAATTCAATGCGATTTCAATCTTCCAGAGCGGTTCAAACTGGAGTACATCGGATCAGACAACGGCCGTCATCAACCGATCATGCTGCATCGCGCGTTGTTTGGTTCGGTCGAACGATTCTTCGGCGTACTGCTTGAACATTACGGCGGAGCATTTCCAACCTGGCTTGCACCAGTGCAGGTGCGAGTCCTTCCAGTGACGAGCGGTCACGAACCGTACGCAACGAAACTCATTGCGCAACTTCTGCGAGCCGGTTTTCGGGTAGACACAAGCGTCGCTGATGAGCAGTTGGGTAAGCGAATTCGTTCAGCGAAGTTGGAGCGTATTCCGTACGTGTTGGTCGTTGGTGACGACGATGTGGCGCATGAAACAGTTGGCGTTAATCCTCGCGGGGGTGAAGTGATACGCGATGTGAAGTTCGCAGATTTTGTTAAGCAGTTGCAAGATGAGACTGCCGATGCATCTGAGATGGCCCTGTAATCGATATGCGCCTTGAGCGACTATGGAATGGTTGGCGTGCACAATATGTGCAGGGCGACACGAAGAAAAACAATTCTGGTAAGTCGGTATTTACTGAGATTCTGCAATCGGACATAAAAGACGAAGAGTCTCATATTGTTCATCGCGGTGTTCATTCCTTTGTGATTCTCAATGCATTTCCTTATTCTCCTGGACACTTGTTGGTTTTGCCATATCGCGAAGTGGCTGAACTTGAAAACCTCACCCCGGAAGAGCACAATGAAATTTGGTCGACAGTCACGTTCGGCGTACAAGTATTAAAAGCCGAATATAAACCCCAGGGAATCAACGTTGGCATCAATATCGGTGCTTCGGCTGGTGGAAGTATTGCTCAGCACCTACACGTGCACATTGTTCCTCGATGGGGAGGCGATACCAATTTTATGGTTGCCATCGCCAACACCAAGATCTTGCCTGAAGCTTTAGATGTCACGGCTGAACGTGTGAGGTCTGCATGGAAGAAACTCGAAGCGTAAAACAATCGAAAAGGGAAGTAATCAATGTCAAGCAATGAAATACGCGATGCACTGCCGAATGATCTAGATATTTCGGCATTTGTAGGTCCATACCAATTTCCTGACAATCATCGTCGCCGGATTCCCGGTTTTATTTATCTCTGCGTTGCAACGGCATGCTTTGGTCTTTGGTTCGCTGCGCGATCGGCAAATTCGTCACTCGCAAAAAGTGGTCTTGTGAATGATGGAATGCTCATTGCTGCGATAGCACTTAGTGCGTTCGGCTTGTTTGTCTTGAGTTCATCTTGGAAGATGACAGTTGACGAAAAGACCGCTCTCGTCTTTGCGAGTCGGGCGGTTGGCTTTGCGGTTGGGCATTCTTCTGCTCAACAGGTATGGCGAGGTGTTCGCAGTCGACCCACTTGGCGCGTTTTTTGTTACAGCGCCGAAGATCCCCCAACGCAGCGGGGTTTAGTCTTGGTGGATGCGATAGATGCTTCAATTGTCGAATGTTTAGTTGAAGCCAACCCCGACAAGTAGGCTCTCGCATATGTTTGATGGTCGGTTTCGCGTAGAGATCGAGCGCGTTGTGCGCCCTGTCGGTAAGTTGTTGCTGCGTACAGGATTGTCACCTGATCACATCACCATCTTGGGTTTATTGATAGCGATTGGCGCATCGGTTGCAATTGGACTTGGTGCGTTGCCTCTCGGTCTTGCCCTCGTCATTTTGTCAGCACTTCCGGACATGTTTGATGGTGCGCTCGCCAAGGCGTCGAATTCGGCGAGTCAACGTGGTGCCTTTTTTGACTCAGTCATTGACCGAGTGAGCGACTCGTTCTTGCTCGGTGGTGTGGCGTGGTATTTAGCCGATACCCGTGGTGCCACAGCCGCAGTCTTGCCGTTTGCTGTGATGGCGGTTTCGTCGTTGATTTCATATCAACGCGCTAAAGCCGAATCGCTAGGGCTTCATGCCAAGGGCGGTTTGATGGAAAGAGCGGAGCGCATCATTGTCTTGTGCTTCGGGTTGTTGTTTGGTTCGTTGCTGTGGTGGGTGATGTGGGTGATGCTGATACTCACCACGATGACAGCGGTGCAGCGTTTTGTAAAGGTTTGGAAACAGGCTGCAGTTGCTCCTGTTACTGCACAAAAACAAGAAGTGCGTCGTTCGCGTCGCGCTTCTCGTCGTGTGCGTCGTGATGATTATCGCGAACGTTTTGCGCGCCGTCGCCGATTGCAATAATTCTTCATGGCGCAAGCGCATCACAAAACGGCAGAACAAATCTCTGTAGCCGGCTACAAACTCGCATCGTTGATCGCTCGTGTCGTTCCCTCGCCAGTGTTATCTGGAACTTCTTTTGGCGTAGGTAGTTCTCTTGCAAGAGCAATGAAGCAAAACAGGGCAATGGTCATGCGACACTTGCAACGAGTTGATCCAAGTCTGACTGGCAAGCGATTACATATAGCAACGCAGCAGGCGTTTGTGAGCTACACGCGTTATTACCTGGAGACATTTCGCCTTCCTTCTCTGTCGCAGCAGCAAATCGCTGATGGGCATCACGTCGAAGGGTTTCAATACATCGAAGATTCGGCGGCTAAAGGTAAGGGAACAATTCTCGCATTGCCTCACATGGGTGGATGGGAATGGTCTGGACGGTGGTTGATCGATCAGGGCTATCAATTGACTGCTGTAGTGGAGCGTCTAGAAAATACCGAATTGTTTGAGTGGTTTGTGGGGCTGCGCTCGAGCTATGGGGTGAATGTGATTGCGCTGACAGATGATGCAGGCATTGCTGTTGGCAAAGCATTGCGCGATAACCACGTTGTGTCGCTGCTGTGTGATCGAGATATCCCTAAAGATGGCAAACGCACGGGGGTGGAGGTGCAATTTTTTGGTGAAACTACGACGGTGCCAGCAGGACCAGCTTTTTTTGCATTGCGAACCGGTGCACAGCTGTTGCCAATGGCTACTTTCTTTACTCCAGGAGCAAACGGACACAAGTCAGTGATAAGGCCTGCACTCATTGTTGAGCGGCAGGGTTCATTGCGCGAAGATGTCACACGCATAACCCAGTTGTTGCTACTTGAGATCGAAAATCTCATTCGCCAAGCGCCAGAGCAGTGGCATTTATTTCAACCAAACTGGCCGAGCGATCCCGGTTATCTCGAAGCAACTGTTGCTTAGCCGAGTACGTCTTGCAAGACTCGTAATCGATCGCGGTTAACTCGATACCAAATCCATGTTCCGCGCTTGGTGCCAGTGATCAGACCAGCCTCGCGCAAGACTTTCAGGTGGTGACTTACGGTTGGCTGCGAGCGACCTGTTGGTTTCACTAATGAGCAGGCGCACGTTTCGGCATCGACAGAAGCCGCAATGAGACTGAAGAGTTTGAGTCGCACTGGATCTGCAAGTGCGGCGAACCCGTGGGATAAATTATCGGCATCGCGCGTCGAGAGAGATGCCTCGGTGACAGGCGAACAACAGTCGGATGTGCGTGTTATATTGATAGCTATCAATATAACAGAAAACATAAACATAAAACATAAAACAGAAAACAATTACAACAAACAATATGGAGGTCGTTGTGTCACGAGTTCAGTTGGCGCTCAATGTTTCTAACCTGCAAGAGGCAATTGATTTTTATTCAAAGATGTTCAATGCAACTCCCGCCAAAGTTCGCGAAGGTTATGCCAATTTTGCCATCGTTGACCCACCACTCAAATTGGTATTGATTGAAACACCACGAGACGCCGTGGCCGAGTATCAACATCTCAACCATCTAGGAGTCGAACTGGATACGACTGCTCAAGTCGAAAGTTCGATTGAAAGATTCGAGCAACTTGGTCTTGTTGATTCTGTCGAAAAAGACACAACGTGTTGTTACGCAGTGCAAGACAAGGTCTGGATGGAGAGTCCGGATGGGGCGCCTTGGGAGTACTACACCGTGTTGGCGGATGCGCCTACGTATTACGCAACTGCTGATCAGAAGTGTTGTTAGTGACGTCAGATTCAAAAATTTCGATGCCGCGCCGCCTAGCGGCTGAAGCGCTCGGTACTGGTTTGTTAATTGTGGCAGTAATTGGCTCGGGCATTATGGCCGAGCGACTCACCGACATTGTTGCTCTGCAGCTGCTGTGCAACTCCATCGCTACGGGGGGTGCACTGACTGCTCTTATCTTGATATTTGCACCTGTTTCGGGTGCATCATTTAATCCGGTCGTGGGCATTGTCGGAATCTTTACCGGTGAAGCAACCGTCAAGGAAACTTCTTGGTATGCACTTGCGCAAATAGTTGGTGGATGTTTGGGTGCTATCACGGCAAATCTGATGTTTGATCTGGATGCAATCAACATTTCACATAAAGTTCGATCGGGTTCGGGGATTTTATTTTCGGAAGTAGTTGCAACAGTTGGTCTACTACTCGTGATTTATGGAACCATTCGAGCTAAGCGTTCGAGTTTGGTGCCGTTCACTGTTGCGGCATGGATCACTGGAGCATATTTTTTCACTTCGTCAACTTCGTTGGCAAACCCAGCAGTCACCGTTGCTCGAGGTCTGAGCAACACGTTCGCAGGAATTGCGCCAGAATCAGTGCCGATGTTTGTATTGATGCAACTCATCGGCGCCATGTTGGCAGTAGTGATCATCAAGTTCGTGTTTGGTCAACCGCGCTCATGAAGGGTGTCTTGTTTTTGTGCATTCACAACTCTGGCCGGTCGCAAATGGCGGCAGGATTTATGCGTCACCTCGCGGTAGGTCGAGTCACCGTCTTTTCGGCCGGATCGGAACCGGCGAATTCAATTAATCCCTCAGCCGTTGCAGTAATGAAGGAAGTCGGAATCGACATTGCATCTGCTCAACCGCAATTGTGGACGATGGAGATGTTGGATGCCGTTGATGTCGTTGTGACAATGGGTTGTGGTGATGCATGCCCGTTTTTGCCTGGCAAGAAGTATGTAGATTGGCCACTCAATGATCCCGCTGGTCAGGGTGTAGATGCCGTGCGTCCAATCCGTGATGAAATTCAAAAACTCGTTGAGGACTTAATCGCGCAAATCGCGTAATTCGCTCTATGCAAATGCATCAAAAAGTTCGTTGATTGCCTTCGCCTGACCACCACTGGTAGACGACATCACTGCGATTGGCAAAACACCTGCGTTGGCCCATGCTGCAAATTGTTCGCGCACTTGAGTTACTGATCCGGAGATAGTGCAGTCGCGTAACCATGAGTCGCTCATGGTTGCTTGCAACGTTTCGACCATTAAGTCTTTGGGGGTTGTTGCGAGCACATGTTCGATTGCATCCATCTCGTCGACATACCCAGCAGTGCGCCAATAGTTTCGATAGTTGGGTAGCGAGACATAGCCAGTCAATGTTTTGCGATGCAGGGCTAACGCTGCTTCAATATCGTCGCTGATGATGGTTGGAACCATGTTGGACATAAAGAATGTCGATCGTTTGTCGGCGGGGAGTGTTGCAACCTGGCGCCCAATGTCGCGCAACGACGCGTTCGCCCAGATTGCGCCTTCGGAGATTTGATGTGAGAGCGCGAGCATTTTGTCGCGCAGTGTTGCTAGATAAATCGGTGGAAGTTCGCCTGAAAATCGCTCACTGGCACGCATTGCGGCAACATAATTGGAAATATCGCTCAGTGGCTTGCCGGTCTCGACTCCGAGCCGTTGCACAACAGGTCCATGGCTGACACCGATGCCGAGACCAAATCGTCCGCGAGAAATTTCGTGAATGTGTGCGGCTGTATTTGCAGTCTCAACTGGGTGGCTGTAATACATCGGTTGTATCGATGTCCAGAAATGAATTGTGTTTGTGGCGTGGGCGAGCGATGTGCACAGTGCCATAGTGCCACCGAGACTTGGGCAGGCGAGACCTTCAAAACCGAGTTGTTCGGCCTTGAGTGCCAACTCCAAAATTGGATTGCGTTTGGTGGGCGATGCGACGATCGAAATTGCTGGCTTGGAATACGGATTTATAGGGAATTGCGTCATGGTCTTACTGCTTTCGTGCTGACTTTGTTGTGTTTTGTTGTTTATTCGGCTAACTAGCTCCTAGACGGTCTACCGTATACGGCGTGAACATGTTGCGGGTTGCAATGGTGAGTCCCTACAGCGTGTCAGTTCCGGGTGGGGTGCAAGCCCAAGTCATGGGTTTGGCGCGCGAACTTCGACGGATCGGCCACGAAGTACGGGTGCTTGCGCCATGTGATGGTCCGCCCCCTGAGCCATTTGTGACACCGTTGGGTCAGAGCCTGCCAACCTCCGCCAACGGATCTGTTGCGCCGCTCGCGCCAGATCCATCAGCGGCATTGCGAACGATTCGGGCTCTAAATGACGAGGCCTTCGACATCATCCATCTACACGAACCCATCGTGCCTGGTCCTACGGTCACGTCGTTGTTGTTGCGGCTGGCACCGACGGTAGGAACATTTCATGCAGCTGGCGATTCGTCTTCGTATCGAGTTCTCAACAAAACTGCGCGCTGGGCTGCCAATCACTTGAGTGCGCGAGTTGCGGTGTCGGATGCCGCAAAGGAACTTGCATCCAGGTATCTCGACGGCGACTATCAGGTGCTATTCAACGGTATTGAAACTTCTCGCTACTTAAAGACTGGCGCTCAGCGTGAGGCTCAGCCAACTATTTTTTTCTGCGGCCGTTTTGAACCCCGTAAGGGGCTAGAAGTATTGCTTGGTGCGATGAAGTACTTGCCGCATAATTTTTCATTGTGGATAGCGGCTGATGGTCCAGGTATAAACGAAATGCACAGGTTGCATGAAAGTGATAAACGTATTTCGTGGCTTGGACGAATCACAGAAACAGACAAGCTCGATCGACTTTCACGCTGTACTGTTTTTTGTGCACCGTCATTGAGGGGCGAATCCTTTGGCATAGTTCTACTTGAGGCAATGGCTGCAGCGGCCCCACTCGTCACCACTGATATCGACGGGTATCGCAATGTCGCTACACACGAATTAAATGCGTTACTTGTTGCACCTGGCGACGAGGAGCAACTAGCGAATTCAATCACTCGGATTGTTAACGACTCAAAGTTGACGCAGCGCTTGGTGACTGGTGGTCTGAAGCGTGCAGAAGATTTTTCGATGCAGCGTCTTGCCGAAGAGTATGTATTGATCTATGAGAGACTCTTAGCGGCTGAAAAGAATGATGAGATCGTGGTGCAGCCCAACAAACTTCTTTCGATGTTCGAACATCGCGTGCTTCGGCGTTCTCCGAGTTCCCGTTCATAGAGCTAGAGATATTGGGCAGCCTCAAGCCGCTGTAGCAGTGGCGTAGACTAGGGGATATGAGCAATCTTGTGAATCTCGTCGTCATCGCGTTAATCGCTGTCTCGATCATTGCGATATACAACTCGCTCGTTCGTCGTCGCAATGAAGTCGACAATGCGTGGTCACAAATTGACGTTCAGCTCAAAAGACGACTCGACCTCATTCCAAACTTGGTCGAAACTGTCAAGGGGTATGCATCCCATGAAAAGGCAACATTGGACGCTGTGGTCCAGGCGCGGAATTCGGCGATCGGTGCCTCCTCATCGCCGAATGCGCAAGCAGCGGCCGACTCTGCAATTACTGGAGCCCTGCGTCAATTGTTTGCTCTTTCTGAGGCGTACCCAGACCTCAAGGCCAATCAAGGGTTTGTTTCTTTGCAAGAAGAACTGTCCAATACAGAAAGTCGCATTGCCTATGCGAGGCAGTTTTATGGCGATGCTGTGCTGTCGTACAACTCTGCTATTCAGAAATTCCCTGGCTTTATCATTGCTCGAGTATTTAAGTTCGCAAAACGCGAATACTTCGAAGCTGAAGATGCTGCACGCGACACCCCACAAGTCAAATTTTAATTGGATTGGTAGATCGATATTTTATGAATGACCTCATTGCGTCAAATAAGCGACGCACATTTTTCTTGCTCACCGGTTTCATCATCATTACCGTGATGGTTGGTATGGCTGTTGGTGTGCTGATTGGTAACGGAACCACAGGGACACTTATCGCGTTGGTGTTTTCGGCCGTGTTTGCATTTGGTTCGTACTGGAAATCTGATTCCGTAGCGTTGGCGGTTAGCCGTGCAGTGCCGGCTGATCCAGTGGAGTTTCGTCGCCTGCACAACCTGGTCGAAGGATTATGTATCGCGAGCGGACTGCCGAAACCGGGCGTGTTCATTATTCGTGATGATGCACCAAACGCGTTTGCGACTGGTCGTAACCCTAAGCACGCTGCAATTGCAGTCACGACGGGACTGCTAGAAAAGATGAATCGTGTTGAGTTGGAGGGAGTCGTTGCCCACGAACTTTCACATATCAAGAATTACGATATTTTGGTGAGCACATTGGCGGTCACACTGGTTGGGACAATTGCTCTCATTACAGACATCACAATTCGTATGATGTGGTGGAATGGCGGTCGAGTGAGCCGCGGGAACGATCGCCGTGACAGTACCAACCCGCTTGCTTTCGTTGGTATTGCTCTATTGATACTCGCACCGATCCTGGCCAAGATTATGCAGGCCGCCGTTAGTCGGAGGCGTGAAACTTTGGCTGATGTCTCGGCATGCAAAATGACCCGATATCCGCCTGGCCTTATCTCGGCGCTTGAAAAACTTCAGGCAGATAGTACCGTCACCCATTCGGCCAGCATGGCAACGGCCCATATGTGGATTGAGCAACCAATGTCGGGGGTGAATGACACCGGTCGACTCGGCATATGGCATAAACTTTTTAATACGCATCCCCCATTAGCAGAGAGAATTGCGCTGCTCAGAGAGATATAAACATGAAAAATCGCTCATTAATATTTGGTTCAATCGTTGCTAGTTCATTGTTGGCACTTGCTGCCTGTGGTGGCTCATCAGTCGCTTCGGTTACGACAGCTAGTACGGCAGTAGAAACCACCGTCGTGACTGAAACAACGGTTCCGGAGATCGTTAACCCGTTAACGGGTTTGCCAAATACTGATCCATCAACGCTGACTCGCCCTGCGATGGTTGTCAAGATTGACAACCATCCTTCTGCTCGTCCGCAGGCGGGGATCAATCAGGCGGACATCATTTTTGAAGAGAATGTTGAAAAGTTGACGCGACTAGCTGCAGTTTTCCAAAGTGAAGGCTCAGACCCCGTCGGTCCGATTCGTAGTGGTCGCTTTCAAGACATCAACCTGTTGGGTGCGCTTGTCAATCCGTTGTTTGTGTGGAGTGGTGGCAACGAAAAGGTTTCAGCTGCGATCAAAAAATCTGATCTCGTTGACTTGAGTTACACAGTGGCAAATAAGGATGGCGGATTCGCTCGCGATAGCGGTCGCTCAGCACCGCACAACTTGATCGCAGAAACTACCAAGTTGTGGACATTGAGCCCAGAGGGTGCAATGGCGCCACCCGCACAGTTTTCGTATCGCACTGCTAGCGATGCAGCACCGGCAGCTGCAGAACCAACAGCAGGTGTGAAAGTTTCGATGGATGGTGTGAGGGTGCAATGGGACTGGGATGCAGCCACTGGAGAGTTTTTGCGACTGCAAGAAAACACTCCGGACGTGGATACTGCAGGCGTACAACTCGCCATGCCCAACGTTATTGTTCTTGAAGTTGAGTACACCAATAAATACAGCCCGGCAGCCAAGACCCTCGGTGGCGGAAAAGTGTATGTGTTCACTAATGGCACTTTGATCGAGGGCACGTGGGAGCGAACCGATCGCCTGAAGCCGTTCTTACTCAAAGATTTGAGCGGGGCAGTGATCAAACTCACTCCAGGCCAGACGTTTGTTGAGATTGCCCGAGCAGCAAAAACTGCCGTGGTCCCTGTTGGCACGAACCCAGACGACGTTAAGTTTCTCTAAGAAAACAGTCACAAATAACCGATCGTTTGTGTCGGTAATGATCTCTGTACGATGGATCGCATGACAAAGAATGTTGCACGCACAACGGGGTCAATGCAGATCAAGCGGGGTTTGGCCGAGATGCTAAAGGGCGGCGTCATTATGGACGTCGTCAACTCTGAACAAGCAAAGATCGCTGAAGATGCTGGTGCAGTGGCAGTGATGGCGCTTGAGCGCGTGCCTGCCGACATCCGTCGTGACGGCGGTGTCGCCAGAATGAGCGATCCCGAAATGATTATCGCGATTCAGGCAAGCGTGACAATTCCAGTCATGGCCAAAGCTCGCATCGGACACTTTGTTGAAGCCCAAATTTTGCAGTCACTTGGTGTTGACTTCATCGACGAATCAGAGGTGCTCACCCCGGCTGACGAAACACATCACATCGACAAGTTGGCATTTGATACGCCGTTTGTTTGTGGTGCAACTAATTTAGGTGAGGCACTTCGCCGCATCAGTGAAGGTGCTGCACTTATTCGTTCAAAGGGCGAAGCAGGCACCGGCAATGTTGTCGAAGCAGTGCGTCACCTGCGCAACATCTTTGGTGATATTCGTAAAATTACTCAAGCCGACTCGGCAGAGTTGTTTGATTGGGCCAAAAAACTCGGTGCACCATTACCACTCGTTCAAGAAATTGCTGAGACTGGGTTGCTGCAAGTGCCATTGTTTTGCGCTGGCGGTATCGCCACGCCAGCAGATGCCGCATTGGCAATGCAGCTAGGTGCACAGTCGGTGTTCGTCGGCTCAGGCATATTCAAGAGCGACGATCCTTCGCCGCGAGCAAAGGCAATTGTTGAAGCAACGACCCATTATCTCGATGCCGACATTTTGGCAAAAGTGAGTCGCAATCTTGGAGCCCCGATGACAGGTATCGGAATGGATCAGATCAACGAGCGTTATGCCGAGCGCGGTTGGTAATCAAACTCAAGGCAATTGAGTTTGATGTGTTGACAGTCTGGTTATAGATATGAAAGTTGGCATCTTGGCATTGCAAGGTGCATTTTCTGTGCACGAAGAAATGTTGCAGAGCCTCGGCGCCGACACAGTGCAAGTGAGAACGACTCAAGATTTAAATTCGGTGGACGCGCTCGTGATGCCGGGCGGAGAGTCAACAACGATGTCGCACTTGCTCAATACGTCCGAATTATTTGATCCAATTGCGGAACGAATCAACAATGCAATGCCGGTATTCGGAACCTGCGCCGGGATGATCTTGTTGGCAAAAAGCATTGCTGATGGGCGACCAGATCAGCGCTTTTATGGGGCGATTGATATCGATGTACAGCGCAACGCCTATGGTCGTCAGGTGGAAAGTTTTGAGACCGAACTGAATGTTGAAGGCCTAAAGTCACCTTTTCATGCCATGTTTATACGTGCTCCACAGGTAGTTCGACTAGGCACAGATGTAGAGGTGCTCTCGCGGCACGAGGGCAAAGTTGTGTTGGCTCGACAAGGTTCGGTTATGGTGGCGTCGTTTCATCCAGAATTGACCAGCGATAATCGTATTCATTCATTGTTCTTGCAGGAGGTGTAGAGATGTCCGGCCATTCCAAATGGGCAACGATCAAACACAAAAAGGGCAAAGCCGACAATGCCCGTGGTAAGACGTTTGCAAAACTTGCACGACAACTTGAGGTCAGTACCAGAGAAGGCGGCGGTGACATCGCTTCTAATGCCTCCTTGCGCACAATTGTGCTCAAAGCAAAAGCAGCTCAGATGACAAACGACGCAATTGACCGCGCGATCAAGCGAGGAATGGGCGAGCACACTGGGGCGGCGTTTGAATCGATTACTTATGAGGCTTACGCGCCAGGTGGTGTTGCGATGTTGATCGATGCGCTCACCGACAATCGCAATCGCACTGCATCGGATGTACGCCTTGCGTTTAGTAAGTCGGGAGGTGCAATGGCAGAGCCTGGCGCCGTTGGCTGGCAGTTTTCGCGCAAAGGTGTCGTGCAAATTGATAAATCTGTTTCCGAAGATGAAGTGATGATGGTCTCGCTTGAACACGGAGCAGAAGATGTGGTGGATGATGGCGATGCGTGGCGCGTTACATGTGATTCACACGCGTTATACGAACTAAAAGCCTCATTGGAAGCTGCAGGAATGACAGTTGTGTCTGCGGTATCGACGATGGTTTCATCTCTTCAGGTTCCAGTTACCGACATTGCCGATGCCAAAGCGATACTTCGCATCATGGATGATTTGGAAGACAACGATGACGTGCAAGACGTGTATGCAAATTTTGATATGAGCGATGCGATCCTCGAAGAAGCTGCATCATGAGCGTTGCTGTAGGCCAAAAGGCACCGGAGTTCACACTGCTCGGCAGCGGTGGCAAGTCGTATTCATTGTCCGACTATGCAGGTAAACCTGTTGTCCTGGTTTTTTATCCTGGCGATAACACTGCAGTGTGTACGAAGCAATTGTGTTCGTATAACAACGAGCTTGCGCAATTCGATGGCGTTGGAGCGCAGGTGCTTGGTGTTTCGGCCCAAGATGTGGCAAGCCATGATGCATTTTCTGCCAAGCACGGATTTGGCTTCCCGTTGTTGGCCGATACCGATAAAGAGGTAGCGAGGGCGTACGGAGTCGTTGGATTATTGGGCATGGTGAGACGCAGTATTTTTGTAGTGGATGCTCAGGGGATGCTCCGGTATGTGCACAGATCTGCGGTCGGACTTACCTTTCGTCCGGTTGATGAATTGGTGATGGCACTACGCTCGGCGGTCTAAATCCTTACCTAGTCGGTGTTTTGGCACTAAGGTAGAACATATGTTCGCCCAGAAGCCGGCTCTCGTAGTCCTCGGGATTGATCCCGGTCTTACCCGCTGTGGGTACGCAGTGTTGCGATCGCAGTCATCTCGGCATTCGAAAAGTTCGTTGAACCCGGCCGTAGTTGCGCTTGGTGTGATGACGACTCCAGCAACCGAACAGTTGCAGCACAGGCTGTGCGCTTTGCAATTGGATATCGAAAAACTGATTGAGGAAACTCGGCCCGATGCGATTGCAGTTGAGCAGGTATTTTTTCAAAACAATGTACGAACAGCAATGAGCGTTGGGCAAGTGAGTGGTCTGGTGCTGGCGATGGCAAGTCGATTAGGGATCGATGTTGTGCAGTACACGCCGAGCCAAGTTAAAAGCGCAGTCACCGGTTCGGGTACCGCAAATAAGTTGCAGGTGCAAAAAATGGTGCAACAGCGTCTTGGTCTTTCAACACTGCCTGAACCTGCTGATGCTGCAGATGCTGCAGCAATTGCGCTGTGTCACTTGGCGGTTGCTCCATTGCGCAGCAGTATTCAACGCGCCGAATCAGTGGTGGGTGCACAATGATCGGGTCATTGCGTGGTGCAGTGATTGAGCGAAATCAAGACTCGACAGTGTTGCTCGAAGTGGCAGGAGTTGGTTATCTCATTCACGTCACACCGCGCACACTTGGCGAGCTCGAGCCGACATCGCAGGCTTTCGTGTACGTGCATCAACACATTCGCGAAGACGCACAGACTTTGTACGGTTTTTTGGAACGGAACGAACGACGTACATTTGAGATATTGATTGCCACTCACGGAGTTGGACCAAACATGGCGATGGCAATTCTCGCAACGCACACACCTCGTGCGCTGATCGACATCGTTGCTACAAATGATCATGGAGCCTTAACGCTTGTGTCTGGCGTCGGTCGTAAGACGGCCGACCGATTGCTGATTGAGTTGAAGGGAAGAATGAATCTGCCAATTATGGACACGCCACAAGGTGAGCAGTCGCAAGGTCATCGCGCAGTAACAGATGTGCGCGAAGCATTGACAGGTCTTGGGTATTCAAACGAAGAGATACGCGATGTATTGCGAGAGTTATCTGCCACAGATTCAGCCGAGAACATGTTGCGTCAGGCGCTTAATGCGTTGGGAGTCAAACGTGCGTGAAGAATTTGTAGATCCGCAGAAGCGCTCGCAAGACGAGAGTGACGACGGCGAGATGTTGGATGAAGTTGGTTTGCGACCACGGTCCTTGTCTGACTTTGTTGGCCAGCGTGAACTCAAGGAGCACCTGAGCATCGTGCTCGAGGCTGCAAGGCGCCGAGGTCAGGCAGCAGACCATCTGTTGTTCGCTGGTCCTCCCGGACTTGGCAAAACCACACTTGCCGGAATTGTTGCGACCGAAATGTCTGCGCACCTGCATGTCACCTCGGGCCCAGCCTTGGAGCGTGCTGGCGACTTGGCAGCAATATTGACCAAACTTGAAGACAACGATGTTTTGTTTATTGATGAGATTCATCGTTTGTCGCGCACAGTCGAAGAAATTTTGTATCCGGCAATGGAAGATTTTCAGATCGATATTGTGGTCGGCAAGGGACCATCCGCATCGTCTATACGACTGACTCTGCCGAAGTTCACATTGATCGGAGCAACAACTCGCACTGGCATGATCACTGGACCGCTGCGTGATCGGTTTGGTCTTGTTGCGCGTCTTGATTACTACGACGAAAACGAATTGCAGTCAATTATCAGCCGAGCAGCTGGTATTTTGCAAGTCAACATCGATGCTCAGGGTGCTGCCGAAATTGCTCGACGCTCGCGCGGAACACCACGTATCGCCAATCGTCTTTTGCGTAGAGTGCGCGATTTTGCAGAGGTTCGAGGTGATGGCACGGTCAACAAGAAATCCGCAAATGAAGCATTGAGTGTGTTTGGCGTAGACGAACTAGGGCTCGACAAAGTCGATCGTGCGGTGCTGAGCGCTATCTGTGTTCAATTTGGTGGCGGACCAGTTGGGCTGTCGACACTTGCAATCAGCGTGAGTGAGCAGACAGAGACAATTGAAGATGTTTATGAGCCGTTCTTGATTCAGCAGGGCATGATCGCCCGCACCCCGCGCGGTCGCGTAGCAATGCCGCTTGCCTATGCTCACCTTGGTTTACAAACTCCTGCACAAGATCCAGATCTTTTCGCCTAAGTTTATTTAGTCACTATGCATCTATCGGATATTGATTATGACTTGCCGCAGCACCTCATAGCGCAGCACCCAATCGAACCACGTGATGCCGCACGGTTGCTGGTCGATATTAATCTGAACACTCCTCACGGCGAACCAGTGCATCGACATGTTTCTGACTTTGTCGAATTTGTCAGACCAGGTGATGTCGTGGTTGTTAATCACACACGGGTGATGCCCGCACGGGTGATCTTGCATCGGGCAAGTGGTGGCGGGGTTGAAGCATTGCTGCTGGAAGAAAAAGATGCGAACACGGCCATGTGGGAAACATTGTTGAGACCAGGTGGCAAATTGAAGGTTGGTGAAATTCTGTATTCATCGGATGACACAGAATTTTTGCAGGTAGGTGAGCGCACTAAGGCAGGTGACACTTTTTTGGTGCGACTGCTTGGCGGAAACGTTGTAGATCAGCTCACAAAATACGGCAGCATGCCCTTACCGCCGTACATCACCGAAGTGTTGCAAGATGCAGAACGTTATCAAACCGTTTTTTCGCACGACCAAAAGTCATCAGCAGCACCAACGGCCGGATTACATTTCACGCCGGAACTGTTGCAACGTATTCGCGATGTCGGCGCGGCAATCTGTGAGGTGGAGTTGGTGGTTGGCCTCGACACTTTTAAGCCGATTTCTGTAGATAACCCACTCGATCACCTCATCCACACCGAGTCATATCGAGTTCCGCTATCGACTATGACCGCATGTAACGACGCACATTCAAGTGGTGCGAGGGTGATCGCTATTGGCACAACGGCAACGCGCGCGCTAGAAAGTGCGGCAAAGTTTGGACAATTAGAAGGACGAACCAATCTGTTCATTACGCCAGGCTTCGAGTGGAAAGTGGTTGACATGATGATGACCAATTTTCACATGCCGCGCACCACACTGTTGCTGATGATTCAGTCATTTATTGGCACTCGGTGGCGTGAACTCTACGAAGAGGCGGTTGCTCGCGAATATCGGATGCTTTCATTCGGTGATGCAATGCTTCTTGCCCGTCGTACTGATTAGCAACTTGCCAGCTGATGTGTGCCACTACCGTGTAGTTAATGTTTCCTGTTCAGTTCACCACAGACGCGGTAGACGGCAATGCCCGCGCAGGAACTGCAGTAACTCACAGGGGTTCGTACACAACACCATGCTTTATGCCGGTGGGTACACGCGGTGCGATTAAATATTTAAGCGCTAGCGACTACGAAGAATTAGGAGCACAGATCGTGCTCGGTAATACTTACCACCTGATGTTGCGCCCAGGTGCGCAAACCGTTAGCGCAATGGGGGGTCTTGGCGCATTTGCCGGATGGAAAGGTTTGACACTGACCGATTCGGGCGGTTTTCAAGTCTTCTCGCTCAGTCCCGATGTTGATGATGATGGTGTCACATTTAAGTCAACTTATGACGGTTCGCGACATCGCTACACACCGGAGTCGGCGGTGCAGACGCAACAGTTGCTGGGAGCCGATATTCAGATGGTGCTAGATGTCTGTCCGCCGCTTCCTTCTCCTGCTCATGTCGTACGGCTCGCTCTCGAACGTACGTCATCGTGGGCGCAACGAGCGGTTTTGACCCACACACGCACGGACCAATCTCTGTTTGGAATTGTGCAGGGTGGTATCGATGTCAATCTGCGAGCTGAGAGCGCAGCACGCACTGCAGAACTCAACTTTGACGGATATGGAATCGGAGGTTTGTCGGTTGGCGAGTCGCGTCAGGAGATGTTGCCGGCTCTGGAAGCTGCGCTTGCGCATTTACCCCTCGATCGACCTCGATACTTGATGGGCGTAGGAGATCCTGCTTCGCTCGTTGAAGCAGTTCACCTTGGTGTCGATCAGTTTGATTGTGTATTACAAACTCGACTTGGCAGGCATGGAACAGCGCTCACATCGCAGGGTCGGGTTAACTTGAAGCGCTCTGAGTTCACTCTCAGCAACGACCCAATTGACTCGAGTTGTTTGTGTTCGGTGTGCACTCGCCATACGCGTGGATACATCAGACATTTATTTCAGGTGGGAGAACCTACTGCATCGCGTTTGGTGTCAATGCACAATATTGCGTGGACGCTTTCACTGATGGAAAAGATGCGTAATGCAGTTATTGCAGGGCGTTTTGCAGCGCTACGACAAGAGATTTTAGCTGTTTGGGGTAATGCGGCTTCGCTCGGTTGAGCGATAGAGTTACGACTTATGTTCATTAGTCTTTTCGCCACAATTGGTGCCGCAACAACTACCACTAAATCGAGTGGAGGCATTCTGTCGATCCTCCCGCTTGTATTGATTTTCGGAGCAATGTATTTCTTATTGCTTCGCCCACAGCGCAAGCGCCAAAAAGAAACCCGTAATTTGCAGAGCGCTTTACAAGAGGGAGATGAAGTCATTTTGGCTTCTGGTATCTACGGTTTTATCTCTGCCATCGAAGATGGATATGTCTGGCTTGATATTGCAGAAAAGGTTGAGATTCGAGTTGCGCGTAGCGCGATCGCTACAAAAGTGTCAACACCAAGTTCAAGCGATCAGTCGCCGCCTGACAAGAACGAAAATAAGTAGGTCGGCACCGCTCAGTCATTTGCGGTTCACATTTTTATGGTACGACGTCTCTATTTCTCACTTCTCGGTATTGTGGTTTTATCGACTGTGCTTTTGACCGGCAATCTCATCGCTGGCAATGTGCCTTCTCTTGGGCTCGATTTGCAAGGTGGAGCATCTGTGACGTTGCAACCGGTGGGCGAGTTCACACCTAGTGCACTTTCGCAAGCAGTTGACATTATTAGCCAGCGTGTAAACGCGCTTGGAGTTTCTGAGCCAGAGATCACTCGGCAGGGAAACAATGTTGTTGTCAACTTGCCTGGTGTAAATGATCAGCAAGAGGCGCTCGACATCATCGGCCGACAGGGAGAGTTATTACTGCGACCAGTGCTACAAGCCGGCACTCTTAACTCCGACACCTCTACAACGATCCCTGTGGCAGACACGACTGTTGTTGACACGACCATCGCTGCTACAGAAGGCGGTCCAGGAAGTATGCGAAGTAGGGGTGCGGCAACAACTATCCCTAGTGGCACTGAAACAACCGTTGCACCGACAACTAATACGGCTGCGCCTACTGCAGATGCTGAGGCATCAAATATTTTGGTATCAGAAGACATCACAGATCCAAATGTCAATTCGGTGTTACTTGGTCAAAATGGAGAGGCCTTTCTAGTCGGCCCAGCCGGAGCAACCGGCAAGGTTTTTACTAATAATGCTCAGGCGATAATCGAAAATGGAAACTGGACGGTCACTGTTGAATTGCGAAAAGGTGCAGATGGCGATGACCTGTGGAATGCACTGACGACTCAGTGTTTCAATCGCGATGCAGCATGTCCAACGGGGCGCATCGCTATTGCGTTAGACGGCAAAGTGATTTCGGCTCCGACAGTGCAAGAGGCTGTGTTCACCGGAGGCAATGTCCAGATCACTGGAGACTTTTCGCAATCCGAGGCTCGTGATTTGGCTAAAATTCTTGAGTTTGGTGCTGTCCCTGTCAAATTTGAGGTTGCAACAGTGCAAACCGTTTCTCCAACTCTTGGAAAAGATTCGCTGCGAGCGGCAATTATTTCTGGTCTTATCGGTGTGCTCTTGGTGATCGCATTCTTGTTCGTCTATTACCGCATGCTGACTATCGTTGTGGTTGGTGGATTGTTGGTTTCGAGTGCGTTGCTGTGGAGCATCATCGCCCTTATCTCCCGCTCAAATGGTCTTGCGCTCACCCTTTCCGGAGTGGCAGGAATTATTGTGTCGATTGGCGTTACCGTTGACTCGTACGTTGTGTTCTTCGAGCGAATTAAAGACGAGTTACATGCTGGAAGGACAATGCGTAGTTCGGCCCAGCGCAGTTTTACACTTGCTTGGCGCACAATTTTGGCTGCTGACACTGTGTCTTTCTTGGGTGCACTTGTGCTCTGGTGGTTAACCGTTGGATCGGTGCGCGGTTTTGCGTTCTTCCTTGGTCTATCCACATTGTGCGATGTGATCGTCGCTTATTTCTTTACAAGACCAGCGGTGTTGTTGATCGCACGTAGCAAGTTTTTGAATGGCCGCAAGGTTTTGGGCGTTGCATTGCCAGATGGGGTTGCGCAATGAACGGGTTGCTTAGCAGGCTCTATCGGGGCGAGACCACATTCAACTTCGTGGGCCGTCGTTGGTGGGGTTTCGGAGTTTCTATTGCATTTGTCGTTGTGACATTCATTTCGTTATTTGCTCAAGGCCTCAATTTGGGTATTGACTTCAGGGGCGGCGTTGCATGGGAAGTGCCGGCTGCCACGATCACCGTTGAAGATGTGCGCGCAATTTTGGATGGAAATGAGATTCCAACTGCTGACGCAAAAATTCAGGTTCTTAATGGCGCTGATGGAAAACATATTCGTGCACAGGTTGGAGAAATTTCAACAGAGACTCGCGCGAAGGTGCAGGCTGAATTGAGTGCCAAAGCCGGCGTCGAGTTGCAGGAAGTAAGCGTTGCGTCGGTGAGTTCGTCTTGGGGCAGGAGTATTACTGAAAAGGCAGTGCGAGCTCTATTGATCTTCTTCGTCATAGTGTCCTTGTACATCGCGTGGCGCTTCGAATGGAAAATGGCTGTCTCTGCAATCCTTGCGATGATGCACGACGTTTTGATCTCTGTTGGCGTTTATTCAACGTTCGGATTTTCGGTAACTCCTGCAACAGTTATTGCATTTTTGACTATTCTCGGCTTCTCGTTGTACGACACCATTGTCGTGTTCGACAAAGTGTACGAGAACACCACGAGGTACTCGGCTGCCAAAGTTTCCTACGGTGACATCATTAACGTTTCAATGAACCAGGTTTTGATGCGTTCAATAAACACATCGATCGCAGCAGTATTGCCAGTGCTCTCGTTGTTGGTACTTGGCTCGTGGGTCATGGGCGCAATTGCTTTGCAGGAGTTTGCGTTAGCACTGTTGATTGGCTTATTGCTCGGTACGTATTCGTCGATCTATATTGCTACGCCGCTCTTGGCGGTATTCAAGGACCGCGAGACGAAATACCGGTCATTGCAAGGCACTCTTCGGCTTGGTGAAGAAATGGCGCGGCTTGCCGCTCCATCAAAGAAAGCCATTACAAGGCCGCTTGGCGATGCACAGAATGTTGGCTCCACGCAAGCAGATATTGAGCGAGAAACAATAATGGCAAGTTCGGCGTTGTCGCATCCGCCACGCCCGAGAAAAAATCGCCGTCGCTAATTTCGCCATTACTTGTGTTCCGACAAATCGTACGCAATCGATAAACCAACCGGCCTAGAGGCTGCCCGTACACTGATACTTATGGGTCGGAGATTGGTGCCCGTTAGGGGCAACGGATGAGCGCTACATCGCGTGTCTTGCCCTGGCGGCGCAATCAATCGTTGGTTGTTGAAGAGCTAGTGCCGTTATTGTCGGCCTACAGAAGTCGACATCCAAAAGGCTCCGTGGCACAAATTACCGCGGCGTATGAAATGGCGCGGGCTGCACATCAGCATCAGTCGCGAATGAGTGGAGAGGGCTACATCAGTCATCCCATCGCTGTTGCTCGTATCGTGGCCGAAATTGGTCTCGATGAAATCTCTCTCGTTGCGGCTTTACTGCACGATGCTGTCGAAGACACCGAAATTACGCTCGCAGATGTTGAATCATCGTTTGGTGTAGAAGTCGCAGGGATTGTCGATGGTCTGACCAAGCTTGAACGGCTGCAGTTTGATTCCCGAGAAGCACAGCAAGCAGCGACAATGCGCAAATTACTTGTAGCGATGGCTAAAGATATGCGCGTCTTAATTATTAAGTTGGCTGATCGATTGCATAACATGCGAACTGTTGCGTCGGCTCCACTCGACAAACAACGTCGTGTTGCACAAGAGACGCTTGACATCTATGCACCGCTTGCACACAGATTGGGTATGCAAGAAGTGAAACAGCAACTTGAAGATCTCTCGTTCGCGGCTTTGTACCCAAAGCGATATGCCGAACTCGATTATCTTGTTTCAACTCGCGCACCGGAGCGAGATATTTTTCTTGCAAAGGCCCTGGGCCAGGTAGGTGTATGGCTTAAAGAAGTGCATATCGAGGCTGAACTGACGTCTCGCGGTAAGCACCTCTGGAGTCTCTACGAAAAAATGGTGCAGAAGGGTCGTGGGTTTGATGAGATCTTCGACCTGATGGCAATTCGGATTGTTGTCGACTCGGTAAAGGATTGCTATGGGGTGCTTGGCTGCATTCACGGTCACTGGAAACCGGTTGTTGGCAGGTTTAAGGATTACATTGCAATGCCAAAATTTAATTTGTATCAGTCGCTGCATACAACAGTGATTGGGCCAAGTGGTAAGCCAATCGAGGTGCAGATTCGCTCCCGAGATATGCACCAACGTGCAGAGTGGGGAGTCGCTTCGCATTGGTCTTATAAAGACGGAGTTCCATCCACTGATGTCGATTGGCTGAATCGCATCATTGACTGGCAGGATGAAGTTTCGGATCCGCGACAGTTTCTGGAAAGCCTCAAGAGCGATCTTGATCAGGATGAGATCTTTGCGTTTACACCCAAAGGTCGCGTGATTGCTCTGCCTGTGCAGGCAACGCCGGTTGACTTCGCCTACGCAGTTCATACCGAGATTGGCCATTCGTGCATGGGTGCGAGAGTCAATGGTCGACTTGTTCCGCTTGATACTGTGCTCAACTCTGGCGACACAATAGAAATATTGACTTCAACGGCCGAGAGCGCCGAGCCTTCAGAAGAATGGTTGAATTTTGTTGCGTCGCCTAAAGCGAAGAGCAAGATCAAGCAGTGGGTATCGCGAGAGCGCATTGATGATTTGGTCGAAAATGGCCATGACGATTTGGTTGAAGCGTTGCGACAAGAAGGCGTACCTGTGCAAAAGGCTCTTGACTCTGAAATATTTACTCAAGAAATTGAATTGATGAATTATGTCGACGCCCCCGCACTGTTCTTGGCGATTAGTGAAGGTCACGTACAAGCAGATGCAATTGCTATGCGTATGGCAAAAGCAATTCGAAGCGAACCAGGTGGTGACCAGTTATCGGTCGGCACTCGCAATTTTGTGCAAAACGAGAGTAGTGACCAGCAAGCGGGTGTGCATGTAGAGGGAATGGATGATGTGGTTGTACGCCTCAGCAAATGCTGTACACCAGTGCCTGGTGACGAGATTTTGGGTTTTATCGGTCAGGGCCAAAATCGAAGCAAAGGCGTCAATATCCATCGCGCAGACTGCCTGAGTGCAATTTCGCTCGTCGCGCAAAATCTGGAGCGAGTTGTGGATGCAGAGTGGACGGGCATCCTGCAGGGTGCAACATTTATTGCGGCCGTAGAGGTAGTTGCGCTGGATCGATCTCGTCTGCTCCGCGATGTTGCCAATGCATTATCCAATGAGCATGTCAACATAGTTTCCTGTACTACACATACCGGAGCAGATCGCGTGGCCAAGATGCGATTTGAGTTTGAGTTCGCCGACCCCGGTCATTTGCAATCGGTCTTGCGCACGATTAAACGGATTGATTCTGTATATGACGCGTATCGTGTGATGTCAACGGAGCATCCAGCGTCTAGCCTCATTGTGTGACGGTTTTTTCAACTAGCCCAGGAACACGGGATATTTTGGCTCCCGATGCCGCACGATGGCGCCAATTTCAAGAGGAATTTGCTTCTGTAGTACAAAATGCTGGCTATCAGTTGATCATCCCGCCGATGTTCGAAGACCTTGGGGTGTTTTTGCGTCTCGGCGAAGCGACCGAAGTAGTGACCAAAGAAATGTATGACTTTGAAGACAAAGGTGGTCGTCGAGTTGCTTTACGTCCAGAGCAGACCGCCAGCGTGTGCAGAGCCTTTGTTGAGCACCGACCAACAACTCCTTGGAAGGTTTGGTATTCAGGACCTAATTTCCGTTACGAAAAACCTCAACAGGGCCGGTATCGCCAATTTGATCAAGTCGGAATCGAAGTGCTGGGCGTAGATGATCCGCTCCTAGATGCTGAGGTGATTGCTCTTGCTGCAACATTCTTTGCGCGACTTGGTTTAAAGGATGTGCAATTAGCAGTCAATTCACTCGGAGATGATGGGGATCGCGATAAGTATTCGGCAGCACTTCTTCAATATTTTTCTGCAAACCTTTCGCAGCTATCTGAAGAATCACAGGTCACATTGCAGAAGAATCCTCTACGAGTGCTTGATTCGAAGCGACGCGAAGATCAGGGGCTTATTAACGGCGCACCCAAAATCCGTGATTACTTAAGTGCGGATGCAGCCAACCATTTTGATTCGGTACTACGTGCGCTTGACGCGCTCGGTGTTAAGTATGCAATTGACGATCGGTTGGTGCGAGGTCTTGACTACTACCGCCGAACCACTTTTGAATTTGTTTCGACTGCGCTCAAGGCGGCACACACCGCTATCGGGGGCGGTGGCCGCTACGACGGTTTAATCGAGCAATTAGGTGGTCCACCTACGCCTGGTATCGGTTTTGCCCTTGGTCTCGATAGAACTCTTTTAGCGTGTGATGCCGAAAATGTTTTTGCCGCTCCTCGCACCAATGTTTCTGTGTTTGTTGTTGATACGACAGGTGGAATGCATGCTGCAGAGGTGTGCAATCTGTTGCGCAATAATGCAATTAGCGCCGATAGAGCCTTTGATAATCGGAGCATGAAGGCACAAATGAAAGCTGCCGACAGAAGTGGCGCCACAATTGCATTGATTATTGGCACGGACGAAGTAGCTGCAGGGCATATCATCGTTCGTCCGATGAATTCTGGTCAACAATACGCAATCGCACAAGATCAAGTCGTTGCAGCAATTCGCAGCGAACTTCAGAAATGAGAGTAAGCACATGTCCAGTTCGATAAACCCCTCAGTCAATGCAACGGCTCTGCGCACACAGTTATGTGGCAGTTTGCGTCCAGAACACATCGGTCAAACCGTCACATTGTGTGGATGGATCGCACGTCGCCGGGAACACGGTGAGCATCTGGCATTTCTTGATGTACGCGACTATTCCGGAGTGGTGCAGTGCGTGGTGAGCGATGTAAAAGATGTACGCAATGAGTGGGTGGTGCAGATCACCGGAAAAGTTCAGGCTCGACCAGAGGGAACGGTCAATGCCAACCTTCCAACAGGTGGCGTCGAATTGGTCGAGTGCGAGCTCACAGTCCTTAATGCAGCGGAGTCTCCACCGTTTCCAATCGATGCTCGTGCCGACGATGTAGATGAGGGCGTTCGACTCAAATTCCGCTATCTCGATATTCGTCGCGAACGGATGCAGAAGAATCTGCGGATTCGCGCCAAGGTTAACTCGGCAATTCGTGGTGCTATGGAAGTCCAAAATTTTGTTGAGGTCGAGACACCTTTTTTGATGCCGTCCACTCCAGAAGGTGCGCGTGAATTTTTGGTTCCTTCGCGCAAAGAGCCCGGATCGTTTTATGCGTTGCCGCAGTCACCACAGTTGTGGAAGCAGTTACTGATGGTTGCCGGTATCGACCGCTATTACCAAATTGCTCGATGCTTGCGCGATGAGGATTTACGTGCAGATCGCCAGTACGAGTTCATGCAGTTAGATGCCGAGATGAGCTTTGTCACGAAGGATGATGTACTTGCTGCGATTAGTCAAGCAGTCGTTGCAGCAGCAGAAGCGGCGCTAGGTCAGACTCCGCCACCGATTGAACAAATTACGTGGCACGATGCGATGAATCGCTTTGGTAGCGACAAACCAGACTTGCGTTTTGGGATGGAACTCATTGAGCTCACTGCTGTATTTTCTGCAACCGAATTTAAGGCTTTCGCAACTGCGAAGTCGATTAAAGGATTGCGGGTTGACGCAGCGACATACCCTGAAGCAGCCGCATCTGGCCGTAGCAAGTTGGATGCGTTTACTGATCGTGCAAAACAAATGGGTGCAAAGGGTCTTGTCTGGATCAAGGTTGGCGATGATCTTGCGTTGGATTCACCGGTTGCCAAATTTTTAAGTGACACTGAGCGTGCTGCGCTACTGCAGCAGATGCAAGCAAAGTCAGGTGACCTACTATTGCTGGTAGCGGATGAATGGTCAACGACATGTGAAGTGCTCGGACATTTGCGCAATGACATCGGTCGTCCGCCGGTGCACGAAGGTCCATACCGCTATGTCTGGGTGATTGATTTTCCATTATTTGTTGGTATCAATGCAACAACCGGCAAGCCTCAACCAGGTCATCACCCGTTCTGTCAACCACATCCAGACGACATAGAGCGTCTCGAGTCAGACCCAATGAGCGTCCGCGCTCTTGCTTACGACTTGGTGCTCAATGGATGGGAGCTTGGCTCTGGTTCAATCCGAATTCACGAACCTGAAATGCAAAGACGCGTCTTTAGGCAGCTCGGCATTTCGGACGAAGATGCCGATCGTCGATTCGGTTTCTTTTTGCAGCCTTTCAAATACGGTGCGCCACCCCATGGTGGATTTGCATTTGGCACCGATCGTCTTGTGGCGATCTTGGCAGGAGAAGAAAATATTCGTGAAGTGATTGCGTTCCCTAAAACTCAGTCAGGGAGCGATCCGATGACCAACGCTCCAACACCGGTTGATCCAGCACAGCTCAACGAGTTGGGCATTCGGTTGTTGCCACCGCCAGCAAAGAGCTAGCGAGCACGAGCGCTTGACTCAAGCCGATGACCTTTTCTCTGCAGCAGTAGCTGACAGGCTTCGCTCGCAGGCGCCACTTGCGGCGCGACTGCGACCACGCACGCTGGATGAGATTGTCGGTCAAGAGCATCTCATTGCTCAAGGTGCTCCTCTGCGTAAATTGATCGAGGCAGATCGGTTGTCGTCAGTGATCCTGTGGGGGCCACCTGGCACTGGGAAGACGACACTTGCCGAAGTTGTTGCATCGAGCACTAATCGCGCGTTCGAGAGGCTCTCTGCAGTGACTTCGGGGGTGAAGGATGTGCGCGAAGCAATTGAACGAGCAACAGATCGACTCGGTCAACATGGGCGCTCAACAATTGTTTTTGTTGATGAGATTCACCGCTTCTCAACGTCGCAACAGGATGCTCTGCTTCCATCAGTTGAAAGTGGCATCATTACGTTGATCGGTGCAACTACTGAAAACCCGTTTTTCGAAGTCAATGGTCCATTGCGAAGTCGAAGCACGATGTTTCGACTCGAGACACTTGGTGTTTCGGCAATTCGTAGTTTATTGGAACGTGGACTAGTGGCGGAGAACATGACGGCCGATGATGACGCTCTGACAATACTTTCTCAGCGTGCGGCTGGAGATGGGCGACAAGGTCTTACTGCTCTCGAAGTTGCTTGTGCATTGGCACGGCCAAACAGGGTGACAACTACTCATGTTGAGGCCGCGCTCGGAGTGAGCGCATTAAATTATGGTCGGGACGATCACTATGACGTTGTCTCTGCTTTTATTAAAAGCATCAGGGGGAGCAACGTTGATGCCGGAATTTTTTGGCTTGCACGAATGCTTGAAGCAGGAGACGACCCGCGCTTCATAGCGCGCCGACTCATTATCTTGGCTTCCGAAGACATTGGCATGGCAGACCCACAAGCGCTTGTTATCGCAGTTGCTGCAGCCCAAGCAGTTGATCATGTAGGACTTCCAGAAGCACAACTCAATCTTGCCCAAGCGGTTGTATATCTTGCTCAGGCGCCAAAGAGCAATGGCTCTGCTGTTGCGATTTGGAATGCACGAAGCGATATCCGCCAAGGTGTTGATGTCGCGGTACCCTCGCATCTTCGAGATGCACATTATGCGGGTGCTCAGGAGTTGGGTCATGGCACCGAATATCGTTCGCCACACGATGAGCAGTCAGCTCTAAAAGCCAGTACACAAGCCAATGGACAAAAGAATTCGAGTCAGATAGTGGAACAGGACTATCTTCCTGCGCAAACTGATGGTGCTATTCGGCGGAGTGATCCGTATTACAAACCGCCGCGTAGTTAGTTGAACACACAAACCAGACAGTTGAATCTGGTAAAAAACACACAACAAGGTGGTTTGAGATGATGAAGCGTCTATTTTGGTTTTCGATGGGGGTCCTTGCTGGCATTTTTGGTTGGCGCTACACCAAGGAAAAGGCGCGGGATGCCGCAAGCCGGATCACACCGGCTCAGGTTGCAAGTGATTTATACGATGGTGCGGTCAAACTGGCCAATCAAGGGGCAGGGATCGTGCGTAACCTGCGCGTCAAAGACAGCAGTTTCGTGGACGATCAGAGCGAGTAGCAGCGAAGCAATATCAAGTAAGGCCACACTGCTCGACAACTAGACTTGTCCCAAATGTCGGCAAACAAAAGTTCAATAACTTCGGCTCAGCAACTCCGTGAAGCCTTTACTGGTTTCTTCGCGTCAAAAGGCCATTCGCCTGTTCAGTCAGCAAGCTTGATTCCGCACGATCCAACGGTGCTCTTCACAGTCGCGGGCATGGTGCCGTTTAAGCCATATTTTGTTGGTGACGAAGCTGCACCATATAAGCGCGCGGTCAGCGTACAAAAGTGTGCACGTGCTGGTGGTAAGCACAATGATCTCGATGACGTTGGGCGGACCAAGCGACATCTCGTGTTCTTCGAAATGATGGGCAATTTTAGTTTCGGTGATTATTTCAAATCCGACGCGATCCCTTGGTCGTGGGAACTCGTCACCGAAGTTTTTGGATTTGATGGCGATCAACTGTGGATCACTGTGCACGAGAGTGACGATGAGGCAGAACAAATTTGGCACGACGTCGTTGGTGTGCCGATGAACCGTATTCAGCGACTGGGCGATGCAGACAATTTTTGGCAGATGGGTGACACGGGTCCATGCGGGCCATGTTCAGAAATTCATATTGACCGCGGCGCAGCCTTCGGTCCTGATGGTGGTCCGCTGAATGACAAAAAGGGTGATCGTTTTCTCGAATTTTGGAATTTGGTGTTTATGCAGTTCAACCAGGCCAAGGACGGATCTCGCACACCATTGCCGAAACCATCAATCGATACCGGCGCGGGATTGGAAAGAATTCTTGCATTGATGCAGGGCACCGATTCGGTGTGGGAGACAGACGTGTTGTTTCCGCTTGTGCAGCAAGCACAGTCATTAACGTCTGCCAAATACCGCGCTGGCGATTATGACGACCGAGACAGTTTTAGTTTGCGTGTGTTGGCGGAGCACGCAAGGTCAGCAACCATGCTCGTCAACGATGGTGTTTTTCCATCAAACGAGGGTCGAGGTTATGTGCTGCGAAGAATTATTCGTAGAGCTGTGCGCCATGCTTATTTACTGGGCACAGAAAAGTTAGTCATGCCAAAACTGACAGAGACAGCTCTCGAAGTTATGCGCTCTGCATATCCGGAGCTTGATACCAATAAAGACTTCATATTGGGAGTGTTGACCAAGGAAGAAGAAAGTTTTCGTCAGACGCTGAAGACTGGCGTAACGATTCTTGAAGATGAGTTGTCGGGCGGATCAACGAAGCTTGGTGGAGGCACTGCTTTCTTGTTGCATGACACATACGGATTTCCACTCGAATTGACGCAAGAGATTGCTAGCGAGCGTAATGTTGAGGTGGACGTTGAGGGTTTCGAAAAAGAAATGTCGGCGCAGCGTAAGCGTGCCAAGAGCGCACGTAAGGGAGCAACTGTGGATGCTTCATCGGTCGAGATCTATAGATCCCTGATGGAACGACATGGCATAACGACATTCGTCGGCTACGAAACAACAGACTCGACAAGCACGGTTCTGGCGGTACTGCCTGTCGTTAGTGATTCGGCCACAAGCGGTAACACTGTCGAGATTTTTCTTAATGTGACGGCTTTCTACGCCGAGAGTGGTGGTCAAGTCGGCGATATAGGAGTGCTTACATCAACAACTGGCGAGGCGCGTGTAGTCGATACAACCTTTGCACTGCCTGGTTTAAGAAAACATACTTGCGAGATGACTCGCGGTGTTATCGAGTCTGGCCAGCAAGTACAGGCTTCTGTGGACGTCAATGTTCGCGATGCAACTCGACGAAACCACACTGCAACTCACGTATTGCATTGGGCACTGCGCCAGGTTTTGGGCGAGCATGTCAAGCAGGCAGGCTCGTTAGTGTCGGGTGAGCGGCTCCGATTCGACTTCAGTCATTATGCGAGCGTTACACAGGACGAGATTGAGCAGATTGAGCGTCTTGCAAATAGCGAAGTACTACATAACACCCAAACACGTAATTATGAAACATCCAAAGACGAGGCGACTACTGCAGGAGCGATTGCATTCTTTGGCGACAAATACGGTGACATGGTGCGTGTGTTGGAGGCTGGAAACTCAATCGAGTTGTGCGGTGGTACGCATGTTCGCGCAACTGGCGATATAGGGCTAATCAAGATCGTTGCAGAGTCTTCGATTGGATCAAACCTACGACGCATTGAAGCGGTGACGGGTGAGAACGCACTGAATTTCGTATTGGATGCCTCGCGGACGCTGTCTTATGCAGCTGATTTATTGGGTGCAAGTTCGGCTGACGTTATTCCAACTGTTAAGCGTAAATTGATTGAAATCAAGGGTCTTCAGGACGAAATTAAGCAGTTGCGTGGTGCTCAAGCACGTCAGCTTGCAGGTGGTCTTGCAGAAAAACACGTCAATGGAGTTGTGGTCTCTCGAGTCGATGGTATTACGCCTAATGATTTGCGCGAGTTGGCACTTGCGGTTCGTCAGGACGCGCAGGTAAAGCTTGTTGTGTTGGGTGGCGTCACAGACTCGGGCGGTGTTGCACTGGTTGCAACAGTTTCGAGTGGCGTTTCACTTTCTGCTGGTGAGTTGATTAAGGATGCCGCAAAAGCCGTTGGTGGTGGAGGCGGTGGCAAGGGCGATATCGCAACGGCAGGTGGAAAAAATCCGGAAGCGCTGGACGAAGCTCTTGAAATTGCCAGACGAGTGGCGACTGAAGCCATCGGCTCATAACATGCGCGCACTCGGGGTAGATCTCGGGACAAAGCGCATTGGTCTTGCAACAAGTGATACGAGTGCAACAATCGCCACACCATTGCGAGTGCTGAATAGGAGTGGCTCACGCTTGCAAGATCATCAAGCAATCGCTGCGATTGTGCAGGAGTATGAAATAGATTGCGTTGTCGTGGGGATGCCCCTCGCGATGTCGGGCAATGTAGGTGCTGCTGCCCAATCTGCCACTGTTGAAGTTGCCCAAATGACTAACGTTGTCGGTGTGCCGGTGCTCACTTATGACGAGCGTTTGACAACCGTGAGCGCTCACCAAATTTTGCAGGGCAACAATGTCAATGCCAAAGACAGAAAGCTTGTAGTCGACAAAGTTGCTGCTGCGGTGATGTTGCAGTCTTGGTTGGACGCGCAGAAACAGAATTACATCAATGATTGATCCGCTAATTAAATCGACCAAACAGGATGATCAGGTTGCCGAGAATTGGCACGACGATCCATGGGACATGATCGCAGACAACCTTGATTCCAGTGTCGAGCCTCGAGACTTTCGAGAGATTGCTCCGATGATGCGAGTCGTATTGGTCGCAGTGGTGTGTTTTTCATTGTTCTTGGGAGCGATTGGACTGTGGTATCTACATAAGGTCAATCCATCGGGGGGCTCAAATATAGGAGTGTCATTCACTGTTAATGATGGCGACAGTGTCTCTAGTGTGAGCTCGCGTCTTGAATCTGAAGGTTTTATTACTAGTGCTGGAGTTTTCCGTTGGTATGTCGGCAGAAAAGGCGGCGTCGAACTTACGCCGGGCTATTACACAATAAAACCACATGATCACATGGGCAACATCATGAAGGTTCTGTCGATTCCGCCTTCTGCAACGTTCGTTAAGGTGACGTTCCCTGAAGGGTTTACTATTTCGCAAATGGCGAGACGCCTAGCCGAAAAGACATTGCGATTGAATGCGCAATTGTTTAGTCAAGCAGCACAAGACACAGCAATTGAAGCCAAATATCGCCCTGAGGGACAGTTTTCACTAGAGGGCTTATTGTTCCCAGACACGTATCAGGTATCTGGTGATGAGTCTGAGAGTCAAGTGGTTGCGCGCATGGTGCAGTTGATGGAGCGCGTCGGACGCCAAGAAGGTCTCGACGAGTCTAAGGATGCTGTTGGGTTTACTCCCTACAAAACACTGATCATTGCGTCGATGATCGAGCGTGAAGCAAAGACGGAGGGGGACCGAGCAAAGATTGCTCGGGTGATTTATAACAGACTTGAACTCGGTATGAAGTTGCAGATTGATGCAACGCTGTATTACCCGGCTCCAGAAGGTTCGACGTTTTCTCAAGCAAAAGAACTAGACACTCCGTACAACACGTATTTGTACAAAGGTTTGACTCCAACCCCAATAGCCAATCCTGGACGTGCTTCTATTGCGGCCGCACTTCACCCCGGACAAAACCCATTGCAAAATGACCCAATCTGTAAAGGCGTTGCAAAACCTTGTCGGTATTTGTACTACGTCTTGTCGGATAAAGATGGCAACCACGCTTTTGCAGCGACATTTAAACAGCATGAAGCAAACGTTGAGGCGTCACGGGCTGCAGGGTTGCTGCCGTGACACTTGCAATTGCGGCAATTATCGGTTATCCGGTTGCGCAGAGTCTGTCGCCTGCAATGCATAACGCCGTGTTCCAGCATCGAAAACTTGATTGGGAATATGTAGCAATGGAAGTACCTGAAGACGCGCTGAGCGGGGTGTTGCAAACACTTGCTGGCAAGAGCATTAAGGCAGTTTCTGTAACCATGCCGCACAAAGAAGCGGTATTTGAAATTTTGGCCGAAACGTCGAGCAGTTTGGGAGAGGTCGATGAGTCTGCAAAGTCGGCTCGATCGGTAAATACGATTACGGTCCGAGACGGTCGATTGATTGGGTCCAATACCGATGGCGACGGATGTTGCAATGCAATCGTGCAGGCCAATCTGGACATCGTGGAATCTCGCGTTGTGGTCGTCGGTGCCGGCGGCACAGCCAGGGCGATAGTCGCAGCACTCGCACGGCGTGGTGCAAGCGACATTGCGGTGATTAACCGAACCGAGTCGCGCGCGCATGATGTCGTTGCATGCGCATCTGTCGCGCGTGTTGGAACTGTCGAGGACATCGCAAATGCGAATATTTTGATCAATGCGACTTCTGTCGGGATGGGCGGTCAAGAAACTCCTGTCGATGCAGTGCGATTGCACTCGTCACTATTGGTGCTTGATGCGGTGTATCACCCCCTCGAGACGACATTGCTGCGAGATGCAAGGCAGGCCGGAGCGAAAACAGTAGATGGCTTGTGGATGTTGGTACATCAAGGCGCCCTGCAGCAACTTGCGTGGTTCAAGGAGATTGGCGATGTGCAATTAATGCGTCAGGCCGCACTTGACGAATTGGCACAACGTGCTCTGTACAACCCAAATTAAGTCGTAACTTTGCCTAGCCATTAATAGTCATAGTCGGCACTTATGCCACAGGTAGTCTGTAGGTATGTTGCGTTACTTGACCGCAGGTGAAAGCCATGGCCAGGCTCTTGTAGTAATAGTCGAGGGCTTACCTGCTGGACTCGAGGTGACAGCAGAACAGGTGCAAAGTGAACTTGCTCGCCGCCGTCTTGGATATGGGCGTGGACCACGACAGCGATTTGAGCAAGATGAAATCGTATTACTGGGTGGAATTCGTCATGGTCGTACGCTTGGGTCGCCAGTAGCAATCGAGATTAAAAATAGTGAGTGGTCAAAGAGCGATGTTTGGCATGAAGAGATGTCGCCTGCGCCTGGCAAGACAAAGAAGCCACTAACTCAGCCACGTCCTGGTCACGCCGATCTCACCGGAATGCAGAAATATGGTTTTGACGATGCGCGTGATGTATTGGAGCGTGCAAGTGCCCGCGAGACGGCAGCACGTGTGGCCGCAGGCGCGCTTGCCAAAATATTTCTTGGAACTATTGGCGTCGAGATCCTTTCGCACGTGGTGCAAATGGGGAGCGCCCGCAATACCACAGCAGTCCGCCCGCTCATGAGTGATCTGCAAGCAGTAGATGAATCTCCGGTTCGGTGCTTCAACAAAGATTCGGAAGCTCAGATGATTGCTCAGATCGAAGCAGCTGCAAAAGATGGTGACAGTCTGGGTGGGATCGTTGAAGTGCTTGCTTACGGCATGCCAATTGGTTTGGGCAGCTACGTGCATTGGGACCGAAAACTTGATGGTTTACTTGCGCAAGCAATGATGAGCATTCAGGCGGTGAAAGGTGTCGAGATCGGTGATGGTTTTGAAGTTGCTGGCCGACGGGGAAGCGAAGCACATGATCCGATCGTGTGGGACGAAGCAAATAAGGCCTATCGACGCGAGAGTACATTGGCTGGTGGCACTGAAGGCGGCATGACAACAGGTGAATTGCTGGTTGTTCGTGCTGCAATGAAGCCGCTCGCGACATTAAATCGACCAACGATGAAAACTGTTGACACGGTCACCAAACAAGAAGTGGTGAGCTTTAAAGAACGAACTGATGTGACTGCGGTGCCAGCGATGGGTGTGGTTGCAGAAACAATGGTTGCACTCGTGCTAGCTAATGAAGCACAACGTAAGTTCGGTGGAGACTCTGTTGTGGAGTTTGTGCGTAATGCTCAGGCATTTGCTGCATCGTTGAAGTGAGCGTTTCGACTGCTCTCCATATGAACGCTCAACCATCCACGACAAAATCTGGCGTAGTTGTGCTTGTGGGTGTTATGGGGACTGGAAAATCGACTGTTGGTTTGGGTGTCGCTCGTGCTTTGCAGTGCTCGTTTGTGGATCTGGATGCTCAGATTACAAATTCAGCAAAATGCACAGTGAGCGAGATTTTTGCTCGTGGTGGCGAGACTGAATTTCGCGCTATCGAAACAGATGTGTTAGCGATGGTGCTCGATGACGCATCTGCGCAAATAGCTCAACAGTTCGCAAACTCTGTAGTTGTGGCCACTGGTGGTGGTGCAATCATCTCGCAGGCCAATAGAGACAAAATTACTTCTACTGCTGATCATGTGATTTGGTTGGATGCGCAAGTAGAAGATTTAGTGAAGCGAACCTCGTCCTCAAAAACTGTAAGACCGCTTCTTGCAAATAATCCACAACAAGCTTTGAGCACTCTCAGTAGTGAACGGGCTGGCTTGTATGAGCAGGTTGCCACAACAAAGATTGATACCACTGGGATGCAGATCGAACAAGTGATTGACGCTGCAGTACAGATCCTTCGTCAGTCGGTGGATAAATGAGTCGCCAGCAAGTAACCGTGCAACTCGGTGATCGTTCCTACCCCGTGATAGTCGGCGCCGGTGTGAGAGTCGAGCTCGATTCGTTTTTGCCCGCAACCGCGCGACGTGCGGTGATAGTGACTCAGCAATCCATTCCCATCCAAGTAGAAACCGATATTCCATGCACAACGGTGGTGGTTGGTGACGGTGAGCAACATAAGACGTTGGCGACCATTGAGCATGTCGTGCGCGCTTTTGCTGCTGCGGGACTCAATCGCAATGACGTTGTCATCGGGGTCGGTGGCGGGTTGGTAACAGATGTTGCTGGTTTTGCTGCAGCATCGTGGCATCGGGGTACGCCAGTTGTGCACGTGTCAACCTCACTTGTTGGAATGGTCGATGCTGCAATTGGTGGCAAGACTGGTGTGAACTTGCCAGAAGGAAAAAATTTGGTCGGTGCATTTTGGCAACCGTATGCGGTGTTGTGCGACACCGATGCATTGGCAACATTGCCAGAGCGAGAATTGCGATGTGGTTATGGAGAGATGGCCAAGTATCACTTTTTGACTGGCGACGATTTATTGGCTATGGATCGCAATTCACGAATTGCACGTTGCGTGCAAATTAAGGCCGACATTGTTGCCAGTGACGAACGAGAAGGTGGTCTTCGGGCTGTCCTCAACTATGGGCACACACTTGGCCATGCGCTTGAGATTGCAACTGGATTTGAGATCGCGCATGGAGAATCGGTGGCCGTTGGAATGATCTTTGCCGCACATCTTGCCCATGCTCTTGGGCGGATTGACGACGAAAGAGTTGCGTACCATCAGCAGGTTGTTTCGGGCGCCTACGGTTTGTCAACTGCACTACCACGAGATTGTCGCGCAGAGGACTTGATGGCGTTGATGATGGCCGACAAAAAAGCCCTCCATGGACTGACCTTCGTATTGGATGGACCGAATGGGGTTGAACTCGTTGCAGATGTTTCTGCATCAGCAGTGACTCAGGCATTCAGTCGCATGGAAGTACGATAAGAACATGTCTCGTGCGACCAAGATTTTATTGCTAAACGGGCCAAATCTCAATTTGCTTGGCTCCCGCGAGCCAGAGATTTATGGCAAAGAAACGCTGCAAGATCACATTGCTGTTGCTTCGGAGGCAGCCGTTGCAGCTGGTTTTACATTGGACGCATTTCAAAGTAATAGCGCTTCTGAATTGGTTGACAAAATTCATGACGCTCGCACCGAATATTCAGCGATCATAATTAATCCTGGTGCATTTACCCATTATGCGTGGAGTATTTCTGATGCGCTCAATGCATTTGATGGGCCAGTAGTTGAAGTGCACATCTCGAACCCGCAATCGCGTGAGTCGTGGCGACACACGAGCGTTGTTGCTCCTCATGTGATTGGCACCATTGCAGGCTTCGGTCAACAGAGTTATGTGCTTGGTGTGCAAGCTATTGCGCACTACCTTGACAACAAATAGGAAAGTTTTGTGGACTTGAATTCGCCACAATTTTCATCATTGCCGCCGTTATTGGTGACCGATCGATTGCAGCGAGTCCTTGAGATTGCACAAGATTCGTATGGGGTGAATGCGCTCGTGGTTCTGTCAATGGATAATATTCGTTGGCTTACCGGCTTCACTGGGTCGACTGCACTGTTGTTGATAAAAGACAACGACTCAATTCTGATCGTCGATGGTCGTTACACACAGCAAGCGATTGATCAGATCCATATGTCGGGTGCTTCAGCGAGGGTGGTCGAAGCTCGAACACAGTCTCTGCAGATTGGACAACTCTCGAGAGAACTTGAGGGAAGTAATATCTGTGGCTTCGATTCGAGTGATGTGACGGTGCTCAATTTTGAGATGATTGTTGCGCAAATTCCTTGCGCGTTTGTTGCCGTTAACGGCGTAGTCCAACAGTTACGCAGAGTCAAAACAGACGCCGAAATTGCGCGCATGCAATTGGCGTCACGCGCTACCGATATGGCTTTGGCAGAAGTTCAGTTGATGCTTGAAGACGCATCGTCTTTCGAAATATCCGAGCGAGATGTACGCGACGAACTTGAGTACAAAATGCGTCGATTTGGTGCCGATGGGCCAAGTTATGAAACGATTGTGGCAACTGGTGTTAACTCCGTCAAACCTCATCATCGCCCCACGGGCACCATTATCCGCGAAGGTGATTCTGTAGTAATTGATGTTGGTGGCCTCGTCGATGGTTATCACTCAGATATGACTCGCACATTTTTGATCGGAGAGGTTTCGTCCGAGCTTGCTGCGATCCATGATCTTGTGCTCTATGCGCAACGCGAGGGAGTGCTGGCTGTTCGACCTGGTGTGAGCGGCGCATCGATCGACGAGGTGTGTCGCAGCATCATTAAGCAAGCTGGGTACGGGCCAGATTTTGTTCATGGCACTGGACACGGTGTCGGACTTCAAATTCATGAAATGCCATGGGTGCGCACCGACTTCATCGAGCCTTTGCAGTGTGGCGAGGTGGTGACCGTAGAGCCTGGGGTCTATCGTGTAGGTGTTGGAGGTGTGCGGATAGAGGATTTGATCCTTGTAACCGCAACATCCAGCCGAACCCTCACCCTGAGTCAGAAAGAGTCTTTGTGCCTGCCATCTCGACCAACGATCTAAAAAACGGAGTTTCCCTCAACATCGATAACACGTTGTACACCGTTGTCGAATTTCAACACGTGAAGCCTGGCAAGGGTGGTGCATTTGTGCGTACAAAGTTGCGCAATTTACGTACCGGCAATATGTTGGAGCGCACGTTTAACGCCGGAATCAAAGTTGAACAGGCAATTCTCGACAAGCGCGACATGCAGTTTTTGTACAAAGACGGCGATGACTACGTTTTCATGGACAACGTAACCTATGACCAACTGACAATCAAGCCTGTAGCACTTGGTGAGGCTGCTGACTACTTGATTGAGAACGCAATAGCGATGATTGCGAGTTATGGTGACGAAATCGTCAGCGTCGAAATCCCACCTTCGGTTGAGCTTGAAATAACATTCACCGAGCCTGGCATGCAAGGTGATCGAGTGTCTGGTGCACGTAAGCCAGCTACGTTGCAGACAGGCAAAGTAATTCAAGTTCCTTTGTTCGTCAACATTGGTGATCGAGTCAAAGTGGATACTCGCACTGCAGAATATGTGACTCGCGTCTGACCGTGACGGCCGACAAAAAACCTCGCGCGGGTGGCAAATCTGCTCGCTCGGATGCCCGCGAGCGTGCTATGCATATTTTGTATGAGGCAGATACCAAAGGGTTGACTGGTACCGAAGTGCTTGCAATACAGGTGTTGAGCGTTGATGATCTGACGACAGAGATTGTGACGGGTGTATCGACTCATCTGGATGAGTTGGACGGCCATATTGTGGAGTGTGCAAATGGCTGGACACTTGCTCGCATGCCAATGATTGACCGAAATGTTTTAAGAATGGCCGTGTACGAGCTGTCGTACAGCCATGATGTACCGGTTGCTGTCGTTATCAACGAGGCAGTCGAACTTGCTAAGACATTTTCGACAGACGATTCTGGGCGCTTTGTAAACGGCGTGTTATCTGCTATCTCTAAAGTGGTTCGCGTCACTTCGTAGCAATGAACCGTTTGTCTGCAGGGGTCCGACGCATTTCGTCATGGACTCTTGTAGTTTGTGTAGTAATTGTGGCGTACGCCAGCTACTTCAGTTACACGACTGTCCAAATTCATCGCGGTATTGGTACTTCGGCATATGACTTTGGTTTGTACGACCAAGGTATTTGGTTATTGTCACGAGGCCAAACTCCGTTTGTGACGCTGATGGGGCGCAATCTATTCGGTGACCACACTTCATTTATTCTGCTGCTACTCGTGCCACTCATGTGGGTGTTTTCGTCAACGAGTCTGCTATTTGTTGTTCAGTCGGTTGTTATTGCTAGTGGTGCCATACCCGTGTACGCATTTGCTCGAAAACAATTGGAGAGCGATGCGCTTGGTTGCGTGTTCGCGTGTACATATCTGCTCTATCCGGCAGTCAGTTGGACGAATGTAGAGAATTTCCACCCAGATTCATTTTTGGGTCTATTCATTGCGGTCGCTCTCTGGGCTGCTCTAAATCGTAAATGGCGGTGGTACATATGTGCTGTTCTGTTGGCATTACTGGTCAAGGAAGACGTGCTACTGGTGGTGGCGCCAATTGGGGTGTGGGTGGCATTACGTCGTGATGTGAGAATTGGCGTTGCAACAGTGATTGGTTCTATTGGCGCAGCGTTGTTTTGTTTTCTTGTCGTGATTCGTGGCTTGACCGGAACGGCATTTAGAAATTCATGGCGCATACCATTTGGCGGTGTCGATGGTCTTGTGAGGACTGCATTTACTTCGCCGATCACGTTGTTGCGTTATCTCACAAGCGATGGTCGATTGACGTATCTGATGCAAATGTTGTTGCCGACGGGTGGCATGTTCTTCATTGCTCCAAGTGTTGCATTGGTCGGGTTCGTGGTGTTGTTTTCTAATATTGTCAGCACCTTTTACTATCAATACCAAATTCATTATCATTATTCATTGGTTGTTGCACCGATTCTGGTTTTTGGCAATGTTTATGCAATTGGACGGCTGAGCAAATCGGCTCGTCGCAAGGCGACATTGGTTGTTGGGGTGGCATCAATTATTTCAGCCCTTCTACTGGCACCTCTGCCATTTGCGCACAACCAAATTCAGAAGTTTCCTCCATCGAGCCCAGCTGTTGCAGCGGCACATGAATTATTCTCTCAAATTCCTCCTGACGCTGTGATTTCGGTATTTCATCCGTTGTCTGCGCAGCTGGCTCGCCGAAATCGTATATATGTTTTTCCTAACCCGTTTCAACGCGCGCTGTATGGTCCAGATGTCTTTGCAGCGGGGGACAGACTAGTTTTCGCTAATGAAATTGAATACGTGATGTTGCCAATTGCGCTCTCGATGGAATCCGAACAGGTGTGGCGAGCGGAAATCCACGACTATGTAGTCGTTGCATCTAATGAGTGGTGGATCCTGTATCGCCATCGCTAATAGGTGCTACAATCAGTGACGCATTCATCGGAATGTAGGTCGTTAATTGAACCCTGTGAGGTTCAAACGAAGGGATAACAGTGAGCAGTGCACCACAATCGGCAGTTGCCGTCATGTCTGGCCCAGATGTCGCTCGAGCTATCAGTCGCATTGCCCATGAAATTGTGGAGCGCAATCACGGTATCGAACACGTCGTTTTAGTCGGTCTGCAACGTGGCGGAACATGGATTGCGGAAGCTTTAGGAGAACGCATCTCAATGATTGAGCCGAACTTTTCGGTGCCAGTAGGTTCGCTTGACCCGACTATGTATCGCGATGACATTGGTCTGCGACCTGTTGTGGCGGGTTCAGCTAGCCATATTCCTTGTGATATCACCGGTGCAACTGTTGTGTTGATAGATGACGTTCTGTACACCGGAAGAACGGTGCGTGCGGCACTCGAAGGTTTGAATAACTTTGGTCGACCGCGTGCGGTGCAACTGGCTGTGTTGGTTGATCGTGGACATCGTGAGCTACCCATACGTCCTGATTATGTGGGTAAGAACATGCCAACTCAGACGACAGATGAAGTAAACGTCTCGGCAGATGGTGTAATCGTTACGACGGCTGGAGGGGCAGAATCGTGAAACATCTGCGTTCGATCTCTGAGTTGGGCACAGATGGAGTGGCGCGCATACTCAAGCTCACAGAGAGCATGGCAGAGATTAATACGCGATCAGTGCCTAAAGTACCGGCGCTGCGTGGCAAGACGGTGGTGAGTTTATTTTTTGAAGACTCGACTCGAACACGATTGAGTTTTGAAACTGCCGCTAAGCGTCTGTCGGCAGAGACAATGAATTTCAGTGTTTCTATATCGAGTGTCAACAAGGGCGAAAGTTTGCGCGACACAATTGAAACCATCACCGACATGGGCGTTGATGCATTTGTTGTACGCCACAAATCGGTTGGTGTGCCGTGGCAAATTTCGCAATGGACAAACGCATCGATCGTGAATGCTGGCGATGGCGCACATCAGCACCCAACGCAAGCACTTGTAGATTGCTTTACGGTTCGTGAGGCTCTCGGTAAGCAAGATCTAACTGGACTCAATCTGACAATCGTTGGCGATATCAAACACAGCCGAGTCGCACGAAGCAACATTCAGGCCTTTCATATGCTCGGGGCACACATCACATTGGTCGCCCCTCCAACACTTCTGCCATTAAACATCGATCATTGGCCAGTGAAAGTTAGTAATGATTTGGATGCCGTGCTCGGAAGCACCGATGTGTTGTACATGTTGCGACTACAAAGCGAACGAATGGCCCAAGGTTTGGTTCCAAGTTTACGTGAATACAGCACGAGGTACGGTCTCGATGAGAGACGCGTTGCGGCACTGCGGTCGAGTGCGTTGGTGATGCACCCAGGGCCTATGAATCGCGGCGTTGAAATGTTGATTGACCCAAGTGATATACCAAATTCGCTCATTCACAGACAAGTAACAAATGGCGTTTCGGTGCGTATGGCTGTGTTGTTTGATTTACTTTCAGCGGAGGAGTTGTCATGACGATTGTGATCAAGGGCGGAAGTGTCGTGGGGGTGAGTGGTGTCAAAAAAGTCGATGTGCTCATTGACAATGACATCATCGCAAAGGTCGGCAACAACCTCAAAGGTGATGTCTCTCTCGATGCAACAGGTTGCCACATATTTCCTGGCTTTGTCGATTTGCATGCACATTTACGCGAACCAGGTCGCGAAGATACCGAAACGATCGAAACCGCAAGTCGCGCGGGCGCAAAGGGTGGTTATACGGCGCTTATTGCCATGCCCAATACAAACCCCGCACACGATTCGGTCACAGTGATTGAGTTTGTACGAGAGCAAGCACGCAAGGCAGGTTTGCTCGATGTGTTTCCGAGTGGCTGCATCACGATGGGACGTCAGGGCGAATCATTGGCTCCTTTGGCCGAACTCTGCGCGGCAGGTGTGCGTATTTTTACCGACGATGGTTCTGGAGTGCAAGACCCAGTGCTCATGGGTCGAGCTATGCAGTACGCAAAAACTCTAGGAGTAACGATGGCACAACACTGTGAGGTGTCTGCACTCACTCAAGGTGCAGTCATGAATGAGTGTGGGTGCTCTTCTGACATGGGTGTGCCGGGTTGGCCTGCAATTGCAGAGGAGATGATGGTGCACCGAGATATCGAGATGTCTCGGGTCACTGGCGCATCAGTACATTTTCTGCATTTGTCTACTGCGCGGTCGGTCGAATTGGTGCGTGCCGCCAAAAGCGAGGGACTCAACGTAACGGCCGAAGTGACTCCGCATCATCTGTCGTTGACGCAGGAGTTACTGACGACATTTGATCCCATTTACAAAGTCAATCCACCACTTCGTAGCATGACTGACATTCAAGCCCTCAAAGCAGGTCTATTGGATGGAACCATCGACGCTGTGGCTACCGATCATGCTCCCCATGCCAGAAGAGACAAAGAGCTCTCACTCGATCAGGCTCCACCGGGCATGATCGGTTTAGAAACTGCCCTCGGCGTTGTGTTGTCGGCAGTAGATCTTGACCCTGTGCAAATCGCTGCAGTGATGTCACGAAACCCAGCGCGAATTGCCCAAATCACCGATAATCATGGTTGCAATATTGAAGTAGGCGGCACCGCCAATCTGTGTGTCGTTGACTTGAATGCGATGTGGCAAGTGAACCCTGCCAAGTTGGCAAGCAAGAGCAAAAATACTCCCTTCGTCGGGAGACAATTACGAGGTATGGTGCGCAGCACGATGTATCGCGGAAAAATCACTGTTCAAGATGGGGAAGCACAGAAATGACAATTCGCGAATCTGTATTAGTGCTGAGAGATGGCAGCGTCTTCGAAGGTGAGGCAATTGGTGCCGACCCCGTCGGCGGCATCGCAAGTGGCGAAGTGGTCTTTCACACTGCTCTAACGGGTTATCAAGAAGTGATTTCTGACCCTTCGTATGCCGGTCAGATTATTACATTTACAACACCGCACATTGGCAACTACGGAACCACACCGCTCGACAATGAGTCGTCACACGTGTTTGCTCGCGGTGTCATAGTGCGCGAGATGTCGCAGCGACGTAGTAACTGGCGAGCCAACAATGACCTTGATGCATATCTACGTGGAATGAATGTGAGTGGTATCGCGGGCATTGATACCCGAAGGCTTACTCGCATCCTTCGCGACACAGGTGCCATGCCTGGCGCTTTTGGTCAGGCGAGTCAAGCAAGTGTGTTGGCTCGTGCTCAAAGCGAGTTGGGCACATCTGGTATTGATTTAGTGAAACAGGTAACAACGACTCAGCCGTACGTCGTTGGTGGCGGGCATATGAAGGTCGTTGCGTACGATTTTGGAATTAAGAGCACCATTCTTCGTTGCCTGAGCGAAATAGCAACGGTTCATGTTGTGCCATCACATTTCTCGGCCGAGCAAGTATTGGCGTTGCAACCCGACGGTGTATTTTTATCTAACGGACCTGGTGATCCGGAAACAGTTGATGGCGCGCCTGCTGCGATTCGCACCATCATCGAACAAGGCGTGCCGATGTTTGGCATCTGTCTTGGACATCAACTCATGGCACTCGCACTCGGTGGAAAAACCTTTAAATTGCCATTTGGTCATCATGGAGCGAATCATCCTGTGCGTAACTTGCGCACAGGTTCAATCGAAATTACTAGCCAAAATCACAACTTCTGTGTAGAACCTGCATCGCTCAGTGACGTCGCCGACATCACTCACACCAATCTCAATGATCAAACCAACGAGGGTATGCGCGTGCGCGATGTTCGTGCATTCAGCGTGCAGTATCACCCTGAAGCCGGTCCGGGGCCACACGACAGTCGATATTTGTTTAATGAATTTGCGCAACTGATGGGACAACGCTGATGCCACGCCGTAGTGATTTGAAATCAATTTTGATTATCGGCTCCGGCCCCATCGTTATTGGTCAAGCATGTGAGTTCGACTACTCGGGTACGCAGGCATGTCGAGTGCTTAAAGAAGAGGGTTACCGAGTCATCTTGGCCAACTCAAACCCGGCCACGATCATGACCGACCCAGATTTTGCCGATCGAACGTATATTGAGCCACTCACTGTTGACGTAATTGCCGCAATCATTGCAAGGGAAAAACCAGACGCGGTTTTGCCAACTCTCGGTGGTCAGACTGCATTGAACCTGGCGATGGCACTGCACGCTCGTGGGCTGGTTGGCGTGCCCGGTACACCTGAACTTATTGGTGCAAATGCTGAAGCAATCGCAACAGCAGAGGATCGTGAAAAATTCAAGATTGCAATGATCGAGATTGGGCTGAACGTGCCGGTGAGTGGTGTGGCTCGCAACATTGAAGAAGCATTACTTGTGCGTGACGAAATTGGATTGCCCGCCATTATTCGACCCGCATATATTTTGGGCGGTCGTGGCACAGGTATTGCCGATAACGAAGAAGACTTCAAAAAGATTGTTGCGGATGGTTTGTCGGCCAGTCCAATTGGCGAGGTATTGATTGAAACTTCAATTGCCGGTTGGAAAGAGTACGAGCTTGAAGTAATGCGCGATCGTGCCGATAACTGCGTCATCATTTGTTCGATTGAAAACATTGATCCGATGGGAGTCCATACTGGCGACTCGATCACGGTTGCGCCTGCGATGACGCTTTCGGACGTCGAGTATCAAAAGATGCGAGATGCAGCTTTTGCATGCATCCGCAGAGTGGGTGTAGAGACCGGTGGTTCCAACGTTCAATTTGCTGTCAACCCACTGACGGGCGAGCAAGTTGTGATCGAGATGAACCCACGGGTTTCCCGTTCTTCTGCGCTGGCATCTAAGGCAACCGGCTTTCCAATCGCAAAGATTGCGGCCAAATTGGCAGTTGGGTACACCTTGGATGAGATCTCCAATGACATCACCAAGATGACGCCGGCAAGTTTCGAGCCAGTGATTGATTACGTAGTTACCAAAATTCCACGATGGGCTTTCGAGAAGTTTCCTGGTACATCCGGAGTGCTTGGTACACAGATGCAAAGCGTCGGAGAAGCAATGTCGATTGGCAGAACTTTTGCTGAAAGTTTGCAGAAGGCACTGCGCTCGCTGGAAAATGGTCGCTCGGGATTAAATTGTGATCCTCCAGAGCTCTTGATGCGTGAAAAATCCGACGATGAGATGTTGGCGCAGATTGCGATCCCTACGCCCGAGCGCATCTTTCAGGTAGGAGAGTGTGTTCGCCGAGGCATATCGCGCGAGCGAATTTATGAAGCGTGTCGCATCGATTATTGGTTTCTCGATCAGATGTCAATGATCACTGATGAACGGACGGAATTGGATGCATGTGGCATCGACAAAATGACAGTACGTTCTTGGCGGCGCGCAAAACGACTCGGTTTTTCTGACGCTCAATTGGCCTATCTCTGGAAAGTTGAAGAGTCAACCGTGCGAGCAACACGCATTGGGGCAGGAGTGATTCCCACGTATAAGGCTGTTGATACATGCAGTGCTGAATTTGCGGCGCAAACCCCTTACCACTACTCGACTTACGAAGATGAAAATGAAGTACATAATTCAACGAAGCCCAAAGTGATCATTTTGGGTAGTGGACCAAATCGCATCGGTCAGGGGATTGAATTTGACTACTGCTGTGTGCATGCCAGCTTCGCTCTTCGCGATGCAGGTTTTGAAACAATCATGATCAATTGCAATCCCGAGACAGTGTCAACTGACTACGACACTTCGGACCGCTTGTACTTCGAACCTTTGACACAAGAAGATGTAATGAATGTGATTGAAGCAGAAACACTTGCTGGTGGTGTCGCTCCTCGAGTGATCGTCGGCCTAGGCGGTCAGACGCCATTGAAGTTGGCAAATCTCATTCCAGTCGAACTCATCGCTGGCACATCGCCTCAGTCGATCGACATTGCCGAAGATCGCAAGAAGTGGAGTGCATTGTGTGAACAACTGAAAATCACTCAGCCTCCTGGTGGAACCGCGTTAACGATTGATGAAGCGAAAAAGATTGCATTGAAAGTTGGATATCCAGTATTAGTGCGACCCAGCTATGTGTTGGGCGGACGTGCGATGCAGATTGTGCACGACGAAGCCCACCTAGAGCGAGCAATGCACGAACTCACTGTTGCCGGAACTCTCGGCAGAGAAGGCGGACTTTCGTCAGAGCGGCCAGTACTCATCGATCGATTTTTGGATGACGCCACCGAAATCGACGTTGATGCCATTCGTGATTCGACTGGCGAAGTGCTGATCGGGGCTGTGATGGAACACGTGGAGGAAGCCGGAGTTCACTCTGGAGACTCTGCATGTGTTATTCCTCCTCCAACTCTCGAGGCATGGGTCGTTGAAGCGGTCGAGTCATATACAAAAGTGATTGCCAATGCGCTGGATGTGCGTGGATTAATCAACGTGCAATTTGCTGTTGCCGGGTCGCAGATTTATGTGATTGAAGCGAATCCTCGAGCAAGTCGCACAGTGCCGTTTGTTGCAAAAGCGACTGGTGTTCCCTTGGCGAAAGTAGCAAGCAGGGTGATGCTTGGCGCATCTTTGGCTCAATTGCGATCCGAAGGTCTGCTGAAGAAGCCAGTCAGTGGCAAACATGTTTCGGTGAAAGAAGCGGTGCTGCCTTTCAGTCGCTTTCCAGAGGTAGACACTGCACTTGGGCCGGAGATGCGTTCAACTGGTGAAGTGATGGGAATTGACTCCACATTCGGTCGGGCGTTTGTGAAAGCTGAGATTGCTGCAGGAACGCAATTGCCAACAAGCGGCATGGTGTTCTTGTCACTTAACGACCGCGATAAGCCGAGTGGACTTGTGGTTGCCAAACGTCTGCGCGAATTGGGTCTTGGCATTGCAGCGACAGCTGGGACTGCCGATTATTTGCAACGTTTTGGTCACCCCGTTGATCGTGTTGTTGGAAAAGTTTCGGAAACCTCAACAGATCACTCGTCGCGTACGAATAAAGACATGAAGAGTTCGCAACCAGATGATGCGGTTGAGTTGATCAAACGTGGTGAGATTGCATTTGTGATCAACACTCCACAGGGTAGAGGCGGTCGTTCGGACGGCGAAGCAATTCGCAAGGCCGCAAACATCTTTAGGGTTTCATCAGTAACCACAATCAATGCGGCGTTGGCGGCTATGCAAGGTCTGTTTGAGCAACAGGAGCATCCACTTGAAGTGAAATCGTTACAGGAGTATCACCAGCAGTGAAGTTGCGATCCAGGTCACCGCATTTGGCAACGCATGTTGGTTCGGTGACTCTCAAGAACCCAGTCATGACCGCTTCGGGAACCTGTGGGCTTGGCGTAGAACTCGATGCATACATGCCATTGAGTGAGCTCGGTGCAGTAGTTGTCAAATCTTTGGCAGCATTTGAATGGGCGGGTAATCCACAACCTCGGTTACATCCGACGGCGAGCGGGATGCTCAACGCAGTTGGACTGCAAGGCCCCGGAGTCGAGCAATGGATCGCGCGTGATTTGCCGCAACTCGTAGACGTTGGTGCAACTGTTGTGTGCAGTATCTGGGGCTTTGGCGTGCAAGATTATGTTGATGCGGCGCGCATGCTTGCGCCGGTTAAAGACAAGATCGCGGCACTGGAGATCAATTTGTCTTGCCCAAACATAAAAGCAGCAGTGGTGGGTGACAACAAGCCACATGCAATGTTTGCTCACGATGCAGATCTCGCAGCCCAGATTGTTGACGCTGCACAAGTTTCTGGATTGCCACTGTGGGCAAAATTGTCACCGAATACCGACCGTATTGGAGATGTTGCCGAAGCGTGCATAAATGCGGGAGCACAAGCATTGACATTGGTGAACACATCTCTTGGAATGATCATCGACACAGCGACTGGTCGACCGGCACTTGGAAATGGCGGTGGCGGATTGTCGGGGAGAGGCATTCATCCGATTGCTGTGCGAGCAGTATTTGATATTTATGGGCGAATACCCGGTGTGCCTATTGTCGGCGTTGGAGGGATAACGAATGGTTTGGAGGCTCTCGAGATGATCTTGGCTGGTGCTAGTGCCGTGCAGGTGGGTACAGCATCTTTTGCTGAACCACGGGCCGCATACCGAATTGCTGGTGAATTATGCAGATGGGCAGAGCGCCACAAGATCTCGAATTGGTCCGAGATAATCGGTTTGAGTCACCGTGGCGGTTTTCGTGCTTCAAGTATGTAGGGATCACGGGTGAACGGTAAAATAGATCAATGACGACCTCAACCAACCTCCGAAGTGAGCGTCATGCGGCTGTGTTGCCGTTGCAACTTTTACGCCAACAAATGGATGTCGTACTCAGCCAAGTTGAAACAGGAACACTCAAAATTGATTCGATTTTGTCTCTGAGTGATCTCGATGAAGCCAGCAGTGTGTTGTACGCATGCAAGCTGATCGAAGTTGTTCCCGGAATTGGAAAAGTAAAAGCGCGACATTTGCTGGCGAAAATGAACGTAAGTGAGACAGAGCAAACTGGCAACCTGACTTTGGATCAGCGGAACAAACTTGTGCAGTTGATTGCGACGGAGGTCATTGCATCATGAGTGCTGTTGCCAAGTCTTTGATCATTGTTGTTTCTGGGCCAGGTGGCGTTGGGAAAAGCACGATCGTTGAGGAGCTTGTAAAGCGTGATGATCGATTGTGGCTTAGTCGGTCATGGACTACTCGCGAGCGCCGTGAAGGCGAATTGCAAGACGCTTACAAGTTTGTAACACATGACCAATTTCGCGAGCACATTGCGGGTGGTGGATTTTTGGAATGGACTGAATTTTTGGGAAATTTGTATGGCACCCCCATGCCAAAAGCACCAGATGGCAAAGATATTGTGCTCGAAATTGAAGTGGATGGTGCGCAACAAGTAAAACAACTGCACGGCGATGCGCTGTTGTTGTTCGTTCTGCCACCGACAAGAGAAGAGCAAAAGGCTCGGTTGGTTGGTCGGGGAGATGCAGAGCAGAAGGTTGTTCAGCGACTTCGTAAGGCTGAAGACGAAGAGCCAGTCGGTAAGGCTCTCGCCGACTATGTGTTGATTAACGACGATTTGGCCGAGACGGTAACCGGAATGCTCGATCTAATAGCTCGCGAACGAGTAAAACGTTTGAAGTAGCCAAAACGGCCATTTTGCGCCCTTTATACAGATACAATCAACGCTTCGGTGAGTCGCGTCGACGCCCGAACCAGAACTGACCCAAAATGAATTTGAAAGGACACCGCCATGGCCACTGAAGACACCATGATGAACCCCCGTATCGAGAGCCTGATGAAGCGCACTGCATCTAAGTTTGGACTCGTCACTTTGTCGGCACGTCGCGCTCGTGAGATCAACTCGTACTTCAACCAGCTGGGCGAGGGTCTTGGCACAATGGTTCCACCACAGGTCAGCTCAACTTCGCGCAAGCCACTCTCAATCAGTTTTGAAGAGATCGCTGCCGACAAAATTTTGAGTGTTCCGTTGTCTGTGTACGAAGAGTTGGAAGCCGAATTGGATGAAGAGTTGTTGGATGCAGTAGCCGACGATGTCGTCAGCGAACTTGAAACAATCGAGTCAGACGTGAAAGCCGAAGTGGCTGAAGTGGCTGAAGTGGCTGAAGTGGCTGAAGTGGCTGAAGTGGCTGAAGTGGCCAAAATCGCTGAAGTAGCAGCCGAGTAACTATTTCGCAGCTGAGTTTTAACTCGCACTGGTCCTGATGAATTTGCTCTCCGGCAAGCACATTGTTCTTGGTGTTTGCGGTGGTATAGCCGCATACAAGTCGGTTGAGTTGTGTCGCTTGTTAGTAGATGCGGGCGCACATGTTGCACCAATAATGACGAGTGATGCAGAACACTTCATCGGTAAAGTCACGCTGTCGGCGCTTGCGTCCGAGCCGGTACACACAACACTGTGGGATGACGCAGACCCGATACCGCACACGCGCCTTGCGCAACGTGCAGATCTAATCGTTGTAGCACCAACTACAGCACGCGTCCTCGGTGCATACGCGGCGGGAATCTCGAGTGATCTCTTAACTGCGACTCTGATTGCAACTCGCGCACCAGTACTGGTGTGTCCTGCGATGCACACCGAAATGTGGGAACACCCTGCAGTGCAAGAAAATATTGCAACTCTTCGCCGACGTGGCGTCAATGTTTTAGATCCAGAATCGGGTCGGCTGGCAGGCGGCGACATCGGAGCAGGTCGACTTGCTGATCCACAGCGCATCTTCGAAGAGATAGTGCAGTTGCTCACACCAGGAGATTTGTATGGCACTCATGTTGTTGTGACGGCGGGAGGCACTCGCGAACCGATCGATGCTGTGCGTGTGATCGCCAATCGTTCGAGTGGCAAGCAGGGCTATGCAATTGCTACGGAGGCAAATGCCCGAGGCGCCAAAGTCACTCTTATTTCAACTGTTGATCTTGTGGTTCCATTCGGTGTTACTTTGATCGCTGTTGAGACAGCACAACAGATGCAGGATGCGGTGAATTTGAGCGCGCAGCAAGCCGATGTTGTTGTCATGGCTGCCGCAGTTGCCGACATGCGGCCGGTAGTTACGTCTACGTCAAAAATGAAGAAGAACCCAGCGACTGGCGTAATCGACGGCTTGGAAAGCATTGCTCTTGAAGCAACCCCCGACATTCTCGCGGGTTTGGGTGCGTTAAAGCGACCTGGCCAGGTATTGGTGGGATTCGCAGCCGAGACAGAAAATCTCGTTGCAAATGCTCAAGCCAAATTGCAGCGTAAAAATGTCGACCTAATTGTTGCCAATAATGTTGCGGATGCTGGGGTTGGCTTTGGCCATGAGACAAATGCGGTAACGCTGGTTTCGAGCGGAACGGAGCCAGTTGTGGTCGGGTTGACCGATAAGCGCTCGATTGCCAAATCAGTAATGGATGCGGTAGTCCTAATTCGTAGCCACTCGACCCACTAGTCTCGTCACGAACTATCTACTAAGGAGCAACGTTGAAAAACTTCACATTTACCTCTGAAAGCGTCACCGAGGGTCACCCAGACAAGATGGCAGACCAAGTCTCTGATGCAGTGCTCGATGCGATTCTGGCAGAAGACCCACAAGGTCGCGTTGCGTGTGAAACCCTTCTCACTACAGGTTTGTGTGTTGTCGCTGGAGAAATCACGACATCTGCGTATGTTGATATTCCAAAGTTGGCTCGTGAGGTAATTAAAGACATTGGTTACGACAACGCTTTGTATGGCTTCGATGGCAATACATGTGGAGTGATCGTCTCGATCGATGAGCAAAGTACCAACATCGCACAAGGCGTAGACAAGTCCGAAGAGTCACGTGCCGGTAAAAGTGGCGAAGACTTGCTCAACAGCCAGGGAGCCGGCGACCAGGGAATGATGTTTGGTTATGCATGTGATGACACTCCAGAGTTAATGCCACTTCCGATTTGGCTTGCACACCGTATGGCAGAGAAGTTGGCTGAAGTTCGAAAGTCGGGTGCAATTCCTTACTTGCGACCAGATGGCAAAACCCAAGTCACGTTTGAGTATGAGAATGGCAAGCCAGTTCGTTTGACGACTGTATTGATCTCGACACAGCATGCCGATGGAACACCGCGTGACACAGTGATTCGTCCTGACTTGATTGAACAGGTCATTCGCCCAGTAATTCCTGCGCAGTTTGCTAACGACAAATACTCAGTGCATGTCAACCCAACAGGCGAGTTCGTTAAGGGTGGACCACATGCAGACACGGGTCTAACTGGTCGCAAGATCATTGTTGATACATACGGTGGCATGGGACGTCACGGTGGTGGTGCATTCAGCGGAAAAGATCCATCAAAAGTTGATCGCTCGGCTGCATACGCTGCACGCTGGGTTGCCAAGCACGTAGTCGCTTCTGGCGCAGCCACTCGTTGTGAAGTGCAGGTGGCATACGCCATCGGTATGGCGCAACCGATCAGCATCTTGGTCGAGACTTTTGGAACCAGCGTTGTTGGTGAGGAACTCATCGAAGATGCAGTGCGTTCGGTATTCGATCTTCGACCTGCTGCTATCTTGCGCGATCTCGATTTGAAGCGCCCGATTTACCGCAAGACAGCCGCATATGGTCACTTCGGCCGACAGGACCCAGATTTCACCTGGGAGACCTTGTCGCGTTTGAAGGAATTCAAAGCCGCAGTCAAACTCTGATCAGTTGTGATGTCGTGGCGGTAATCGCACGCATCGTTCCTGATGTAACTGGCGTTGACAAGGTTTTTGATTATCTCGTTCCTGAAACGCTTGTTGACAATGTTTGTGTAGGTGATCGCGTTCGTATACCCCTGCACAATCGAAATGTTGCGGGTTGGGTGTTGCAGCTTGGAGATACCACGACACAATTTTCTGATGTGGTCCAGAGTCGACTACTCCAGGTGATCAAGGTTTTGGGCAAGGGACCGTCACAAGAAGTTGTGGATCTTGCGCGTTGGGCCGCCCCAATGTGGGTGGGACGTCTTCGCGCATTTTTTGTAACAGCATCGCCAGCGACGCTTGTTGCTGCGTTGCCTGGTTCGCGTTACACGCAGGAATCAATGCGTAAGGCTTTTGAAATCGATATACAAATGGTCGATGCAATTAGTGCAACGGGTGTTTCTGTTTTACGCAGAGGTCCGGCTTGTAGTCCGCGATCATTGGTACTTACTGCTGCTTCAAAGGGTCCGGTGCTCGTTGTGATTCCGACACTCAATCGTGCTCGCTTAATGGCAGCGTCTTTACGTGAACACGGACTCAGCGTTGCTGTTATGCCTCAGGACTGGGCGGTTGCTGCTGGTGGAGTTGATGTGGTGATTGGTGCGCGCTCAGCGATCTGGTCCAGCGTGCCTTTGTTGAAGAGCATCATTGTCATCGATGAACATGATGATGCTTTGCAAGAAGAACGTTCACCTTCATGGCACGCTCGAGATGTTGCAATACAACGCGCCGATCAACTTGGCATCGCGTGTGTATTGGTGTCTCCGGTTCCAAGTCTGCGGGCTCTGCATGGTGTTTCGGGTGATGTGGCAAGTCTGGATCCGAATACTGAGGCAAGTCATTGGCCGCAAATTCGGTTGGTTGACCGTCGACTAGATGAACATTGGTCATCTTCGATGTTGTCCTCGGCTTTGATCGAGCAGTTGAGAGATCATTCGCGTCGCATTGTGTGTGTGCTCAATGTTAAGGGGCGTGCAAGATTGCTTGCATGCGGTGCTTGTCGCGAACTGGTGAGGTGTGATGTCTGTGAGGCTGCGATGACGATGTCGTCGAGCAAACAGCTCGAATGCCAACGGTGTGCAAATGTGCGACCAGCGGTGTGCGTCAAATGTGGTTCTGGAAAACTCGCAGTCATTAAGGCTGGTATTTCGCGGCTGCGCGAAGAATTGGCTGCTGCTGCTGGGAGGCGTCTTGATGAAGTAGTAGAGGTGTCGGGCGGGGATGTAGCCAGTAAGGATCAAGAGATTGATCAAACCAAAATGCTCTTCGTTGGCACAGAGGCCGTGTTGCATCGTGTGCGCGATGTAGACACGGTTGTGTTTCTCGACATTGACCAAGAGATCTCTGCGCCTCGATACCGGGCGGCTGAGATCACACTTTCATTGGTTGTGCATGCCGCAAGGTTGGTGGCGCGCTCGAAACGAGAGCAAAAGAGTGCAAGTGGTAAAAATATTACAAGTAGTGGCTTGGTAATGATTCAATCGATGTTGGCAGATCATGCCTTGTTGCGCGGACTCGTCGCCCATGATTTGAGTGGGTTTATAGAAGAAGAAATGTCAAGACGAAAGTTGATGCTGCTTCCGCCATTTGGTGCATTGGCCCAAGTGAGTGGCAACGGAGTCGACCAAGTAGCAGACATATTGCGCAGAAACGTACTGTTGCAGGTTTCGGCGACTCATAAAGATGCTGTATTGGTGAAGTCGAGTGATTGGAAAACGCTTGCCAACTCGATTTCAGATGCGCTCACAAATGCATCAACACGTGGCAAGAAAGCTTTGCGGACTAAAACCCAGATTGATCCGCCTCGCGCGTAGGGCGTACACGCAGAACCCGAAATCCCTGTTTGCTGACGAGGCGATCGACTTGATAGCCGATTGATGTCAGCCAAACTGCAAGTGAATCGGATCCCAAATTTCTATTGACGACTAGCCACGCCTCGCCTGTTGGGGTGAGTTTCGACAACCACAGTTGTAGGAGACCGTGCAACTCACTTTTCCCAATACGGATGGGTGGGTTCGACCAAATTAGATCAAAACGCAATTCCTCGGGGACTGACGTCGGGAGGAGCGAAGTGATGTTCGACAAGTTGTTGAGTTTGGCATTTGATGCCGTTAGCGCAACTGCGCGCTCGTTTACGTCGACTGCATAAACGGCGGCTTTAGGCGATCTTGTCGCCAATGTAAGTGCAATTGCGCCCGAGCCGCATCCGAGGTCGAGAAAGTGGCCCGACGCAGGAGGTTGCGCGGCGGTATCAATCAACACCAAGGTGCCAGCGTCGATTCCTTTGCGAGCGAAGACGCCGCTGTCTAATACCAATTGCAATATTTTGTCGTCCACATGTAGCTTCGCAGTTTTTTGTTTGCTTGTGCCCGCGGTTGATTCGGCTCGTGGTTGATTGGTGAAGTACTGCTCGTCGCTCATATGCCTCGCTAGCCTTACACCATATGGCACAGAACACTCCGGCGGGCGCACCACTTGGTGGGTTTACTATTCGAACTTACGGAGATCCCGTGCTCAAGAGCATGGCATCCGAAGTGACAAATGTAGATGGCAAGATTGCAACTCTTTGTGAGCAAATGTTTGAAATGATGTACGAAGCCCCGGGACTGGGTTTGGCCGCACCGCAGATCGGTGTGCAGAAGCAGATTTTCGTCTATGACGTAGACGACGACCCGCAGATAATTCTGAACCCAACGATTGTTGAGTCATCTGGCGAATGGGTATATGACGAGGGCTGTCTTTCGATACCTGGGCTTTATGTCGAGATGTTGCGCCCAAAGCAAGTTCTTGTGCGTGGACTATCAATTGACGGAGAAGAGATACAAATAGAGGCTGACGAATTGTTGGCTCGATTGTTTCAACATGAGATTGACCATCTCAATGGGGTTCTTATGTTTGACCGTATGACGCCCGATCAACGCAAACTCGCATTAGCGGAATATCGACGACAAGAAGAGCAACCGAAAACCAGCGAACCGGTGCACTTGCGATTGACGTGACAATGCTTGCAGCGTTGCCGAAGGGACGAACAGAACGTGTCATCTTTTTTGGCACTCCTGAGATTGCGGTTGGGCCACTTCGGGCTCTTGTTGCAGCCGGTTTTGTCATAGATCTTGTTGTTACGGGTATAGATAAGCGCAGGGGTCGGGGTTCGCAGACTTCTCCGAGTCCCGTCAAGCAGGCGGCCATTGAACTACAACTTCCTGTAACACACGATGTCACAGATGCAATTGCGCTTGTAACAAAAAATGGCGCAAATGGTGCGAGCGTTGCAGATAGCTGTATCGGTGTAGTCGTTGCGTATGGCCACATCATTTCAACCGAAGCATTGCAAGTGTTACCCATGATCAACATTCATTATTCTTTGCTGCCTAGATGGAGAGGCGCGGCACCGGTCGAGCGCGCACTTCTGGCAGGAGACGAACAAGCCGGTGTGTGTATTATGCAGGTTGTCGAGCAGCTCGATGCGGGAGACATCTTGTCGTCGGCCTCCACTCAGATTTCGCAAACTGACACGACTTCAAGTTTGCGCGCACGCCTCGGCGAGATTGCAACTCCGCTACTGATTGACGTGCTGTCCAACGGTGTGTCAATCACCAAACCACAGAGCGGCGACGTAGTTGTGGCGGCAAAGATCACTCAAGCAGATCTTGAAATCGATTGGTCGAAACCGGCTGTGGTCGTTGATAGGCAGGTGCGCGTAGGCGGTGCATTTACCTTTTTTAATGACAAACGATTCAAAATCCATTCGCTCAAAGTGTCAGCAGAGATATTCATCGCTGAATCTGGCAACATGGTGGTTGTGAATGATCGAGTTTTGGTGGCATGTGGCCAGGGAGTTATCGAACTTGTAGAGGTTCAGCCAGAAGGCAAGCCTCGCATCAGTGCTCAAGATTGGAAGAAGGGTGCGCGATTAGATGCGCATAGCCGTCTCGGATCATGAATGGTGCTGTTGCAAGTTTTAACAGCCACAGAGGTCTCGGCTACATCGCTGTAGGCGGTGACCAGTATTTGTTTCATTGCGCTGAAATAGTCGATGGAACTCGTGAGATTGAGGTTGGCGCACAGGTCAGCTTTGTAGTGGCTGATCGATTTGGCAATCTCGAGGCATCCGAGATCATCAAGCTGTAGGCGGTGCTACGGCGCCCTTGATCTGCACGAATGCCAAACGAATATTGCCCAATGCGTCATTGAGGGTTGCGTGCTCGTCTCCGAGCCTTGGTCCAAGTCCTTCAACTAGGCAGGCAACGGCATCAATGGCGAGTGCGGCCTCAACTAAATGTGGTGGTTCGGCCGACAGATGTATGGCAGCCAATTCGTAGAGCCCCATAATGTGATTAACCACAACAACATTTGCTGGGGCCTGGCCCAAGCGTTCGCGGGCATCAGCAAGGGCATCGGCGGCATCTTCAAGTTGGTCAGTTTTTGGATCGGTGGGGAGTTCACTCATGTGCGATACGCTAATAGGACAAGTGGGGAACATTGTTCCTCCACCTGACCACAATAATTCAGCACAAATATCGTCTTAGAGGACGTGAACCGCGGCTGGCAAGTGCGTTTGGGTCGGCAGTGCTGGTGAGGTTTTGTGCCCAGTGCTTCGACTTCTGCGCGCCTTCCAACTCGGTGAGCATCCCTGGAGACGTCATCAACTACAGGAGGCCACACCGCTTGCACAAAAGAGTCCAGCCATAGCACCGCCAATGAACGAACCAAGGTACAACGAAAGAATTCGCGCTCGCGAAGTCCGGCTCGTTGATGCTGATGGTTCACAAGTTGGAGTCGTATCAATTGTCGAAGCACTCGAAAGAGCCAGCAAGGCAGAACTCGATCTCGTTGAAGTAGCAGCTCAAGCAGACCCACCCGTATGTCGCATCATGGACTACGGAAAGTTCCGTTATGAAGAAGCACAACGAATCAAGGAATCGCGTAAGAAGACGATTCAGATCACGATGAAAGAGGTGAAGTTCAAGCCGAAGATTGGCAAAGGTGACTTCAATACCAAAGTGCGCCACATCCACGAGTTTCTCGAGGACGGTCACAAGGTCAAAGTTACATTGCAGTTCAGAGGTCGCGAAATGGCTCACCCGGAGTTAGGAACCAAAATTCTTGACGCCGTACTCGAAGATTTGGGTCAATTGGCTCGCGTGGACACCATGGCGAGACTTGAAGGTCGAAATATGACGATGGTGCTCTCACCAGAAAAGAAAGCGGTAAAGAAACCAAGTACGAAACCAGCTGCACAGGCGTTGACAACAACGGCACCAGTCGCTACGACTGTAAATGTTGAACAAGCGCCGGCTCCAGAAGCCGAAGCAGTAGCTGAATAACTTCTTGAATTTTTATCTACAAACAATCTCGAAAGAAACAACAGGAGACACACAATGCCAAAGATGAAAACATCAAAGACCACGGCCAAGCGTTTTAAGACAACAGGCACCGGCAAATTGCGCCGTCAGCAATCGATGCGTCAGCACTTGTTTGAACACAAGGCTTCAACGCGTACGCGTCGTCTCGATGGTTCGGTAGACGTTCACTCGGGTGATGTCAAGCGCATCAAGCGCCTCTTGGGCATGCGCTAGAGATTCCAGATCATAAGAAGTTCGACGATAAGACAACTTGACGAAAGGGTTTTAACATGGCACGCGTAAAAAGAGCAGTACATGCAAGAAAGAAACACAAGGCAATTCTCAAGAAGGCAAAGGGTTACTACGGCGATCGCAGCCGCACATTCCGTTCTGCCAACGAACAGGTTCTTCACTCCGGCCAGTATGCGTTTCGTGACCGCCGTGCAAAGAAAGGCGAATTCCGTAGTTTGTGGATTGCTCGCATCAATGCTGGCTGTCGTCAAAACGACTTCACATACAGCCGCCTCATTGCAGGTTTGTCAAAGGCTGGCGTTTTGGTCGATCGCAAGATCATGGCCGACCTCGCAGTGCATGACGAAGCTGCTTTCAAAGCTTTAGTTGAAACTGCAAGAGGGGCGCTCGTCTGAGCGAGACTCGACTCGGCTTTACACATCCGCGCGTACAGCGACTGCGTCGACTTGCTAGTCGTCGTAGTGAACGGATCGAAGAAGGTTGTTTTGTAGTTGAAGGAGCAACGCTGATTGCTGAAGCGATCAGCGCTGGTTGGCATGTTGAAGAGCAATTTGTCACGCCAGATGGAATGGCGGTATTAGGTAGCGATACTCCGGTGCACATTCTCGAAAATGGTGTTCTTGAACGTGTTGCATCGACGACATCGCCGCAACCTGTCATTGCCATTGTCCGACGTCGCACGTTTGGAATCGATTCGATAACGACCGCACAGTGGGTTGTCGTTGCCGATGGCATATCTGACCCGGGAAATCTAGGCACCATCTTCCGTTCGGCAGAAGCCGCAGGTGCATCTGCCGTTGTACTCACTCCAGGAACAGTCGAGGCGTTTAATCCCAAAGTAGTTCGCGCATCTGCTGGGTCAATGTTTTATGTGCCCATCATCGAGGATGTCAAGACCTACAAATTGCAAGCCGCAGGTTTTCGTGTCATCGGTACGTCGTCCCACGACCAAGAGGGAAGTATCGACTACACGTCGGCTGACTTTACTGATCGCGTTGCAATTGTCGTAGGCAATGAGGCCCATGGATTGGGTGACTCGAGCAATATTGATCAGTGGGTAATGGTCCCGCATCGAGGTCGAAGCGAAAGTCTCAATGTTGCGATGGCTGCGACTCTGGTGTGTTTCGAAGTTGCTAAACAACGGGATCACGCAGCCACTAACGAGTAAAGTCTTTCCTGTATGCAAAGTGACGAAACTCCAGATGTAGGCACCCAGGTAGAAGCCGCTCGTTTGGCTGCTTTAACACAAATTGCGAGTGCTACTGACGCAGCAATGGTAACCAAAATTGGCAGCGAGCTGGCCGGTAAGAAGAGCGTGCTCAACACATTGCGTGCTTCACTCGGCAAGATTCAAGATCCTGAGGCCCGCAAACTTGCTGGACGAGTGATCAATGAGAGCGCGCAGCAAGTGGAAGCTGCCTTGCAACAGCGAATTGCAGAATTTTTGGTGCAAGAGCGTGCAGCCAGGGTGGCCAGTGAATCGTTAGACCTCACAGAGTTTGCAACAACTAATCGGCGCGGACATTCGCACATTGTGACGCAGGCGATGCAGAGACTTGAAGATGTGTTTGTAGGACTTGGTTTTCAGGTTGCCGAAGGTCCAGAGGTAGAGACCGATTTTTACAATTTTGAAGCTCTCAATATGCCCCGCACCCATCCGGCGCGCAGCGAATTTGACACTATGTTCATCGAACCGTTTTCAAGCGAGCACGAAGCCAACACCGTGTTGTTGCGTACGCACACTTCGCCGGTACAGATTCGTGTAATGCAAAGTTGGGAACCGCCAATTTATGCAATTATGCCTGGCAGGGTGTTTAGACGAGACACTCCAGACGCCACACATATGCCCGTATTTCATCAAATTGAAGGTCTCGTAGTCGATCGCGATATTACATTTGCGCATCTTGCAGGCATTATTGAATCATTCACCAAGGCGTTTTTTGGTAGCGAATTCACAAGCAGACTTCGACCTTCATTTTTTCCATTCACCGAGCCATCCGCAGAGTTTGATATTAAACGAGCGAATGGTGACTGGATTGAACTCGGTGGCTGCGGAATGGTGCACCCAAATGTGTTGCGAGCAGGCGGCATTGACCCAGACGAATACACAGGCTTCGCATTTGGTTTCGGTATCGATCGCATGGCTAAAGAGCGCCACAATGTTGAAGACATCCGCGAGATGTATACCAATGACCTGCGCTTTCTGAGGCAATTCTCATGAAGATTTTGCACTCATGGCTGAATGAATTTGCCGACTTCGGATCGGATGTTGATGCGATAGCTGCGTCACTGACCAAACTCGGACTCGCAGTTGAAAGCGTTGAACAAGTTGGGCTTCCGGTTAAGGGGGTCGTTGTAGCGAAAGTGTTGCGCACCGAGCGCCATCCTGATGCAGCAAAAGTCCACCGCGTGTACGTCGATGCAGGTGATGGAGTCGAAAAACATGTGTGGTGCGGTGCATTCAACATGAAAGCTGGCGATCTCATTCCGCTTGCAACGCTCGGAACGAATATGCCTGATGGTCGTGTGATCAGTCAGCGGGGAATCCTGGGTATTGATAGTGAGGGAATGTTGTGCTCGGGAACTGAGTTGGGCATTACTGCAGATGCAACCGGAATCATGATTTTGCCTGCTCATCTCGAGTTAGGTGCTGATGTGTTTAGCGCATTAGGAATAGATCAAGATGTTGTTTTTGATTTAGATGTGACGCGTAATCGTCCTGACTGCACTGGCTATCTAGGAGTTGCACGAGATCTTGCTGCACACTTGAATCTTCCTCTGAAGCTGCCTTTGTTACCACAAAAAAGTCCAACGTTGACCAAAGGAAAGAAACACGATATTGCTGTTGATATTCGTGCTGATGACCGCTGCGGTCGCTTCAGCGTCACGGTTATGTCTGGTGTCGTAGTAACCGATTCACCTGCCTGGATTGCGCAACGTTTAAGCCGTGCCGGCATGAGGCCGATCAACAATGTTGTCGATGTGTCCAACTTGGTCAACCTCGAACTGAATCAGCCGAATCATGCCTACGACCTTGAAAAAGTTTCTGCTGGATTTATCGTGCGTTGTGCGAATGAGGCTGAAGTAGTGGTCACTCTCGATGACGTATCGCGAACTTTGAGTGTGCAAGATTTACTGATTTGCGATGCCAAAAATAATCCTGTCGGAATAGCCGGAATTATGGGTGGGGCGGGATCGCAAATAAGTGAGACAACGACGAAGCTCGCACTTGAAATTGCATGGTTTGAACCTTTGGGCGTTGCGGCTTCTGTTTCACGACTCGGATTGCGCACCGAAGCATCGCTGCGATTCGAGCGTGGGGTAGATGCGTATGGAGGCCGAGCGGCCGCGGAAAGATTCGCTCAACTGCTCAGTCTTACGTGCCCAAACTTGGTCGTTCATGATGGGGGCGCGGACGAAAGAACGGCAGGCTTGCCAGAGGACACGCGCACGACCAATTTGCGCCTTGGTCAAATTAGAAGAGTGCTTGGCGTCGAAGTCGAAGTTGATCGTGTTCGAGAATTACTTGCACCGATTGGATTCGAGATTTCAAAGCCAGATAATTCAAACAGTGTGGTGGTGACGATTCCATCCTTCAGACCCGATTGCACGCAAGAAATTGATGTTATTGAAGAGATCGCTCGTCATTTCGGCTTTGATGAAATAGGTAAAGTGGTTCCAAAATCGCCAGTTCATGGTCGACTATCTGCCGTTCAGCAAAGGCGTCGCATAATACGAGAGTTCGTTCTCTCTCTTGGTGCTTCGGAGGCCATGCCAAATCCATTTTTGGCTCCTGGTGACCTTGTGCGCTGCGGACTGTCCGAAGACAATGCACTGCACTTAGCTAACCCATTAGTGGCAGAGGAAAGCGTGTTGCGTACATCACTACGGCCTGGGTTGTTGCAGGCGATTGCATACAACCAGTCGCATCGCACCAATGACATCAAATTGTTTGAAGTTGGACATGTTTACCCACAGGGAAGTGAGCAACTTCCTGATGAACACGAAGTCTTGTGTGTTGTGTTCGCTGAGAGCGACGCAACTAAGGCGATGGATATGTGGTCACAGTTCTCTGCCTATTTGGGGGTTGGCGCCCAGTTGTTTCAAGATTCTGCGCCTGCAGGTTTTCATGGCACGAGGTCCGCTCAATTGCGTAGAGGCAAAGTGGTGCTGGGTGCTGTGGGGGAAATCGATCCAACTGTGCTGGCAAATTTTGGTGTTTCGGGTCGCGTTGCGTGTCTTGAGATCAATTTATCCATCGTGCTTGGTGAGACCCCGAAGGTCGCAGCTGCTCAAACTGTGAGTAAGTATCCGTCGAGCGATTTTGACCTGGCATTTGTGGTTCCGCAAACCGTTGCTGCCGGCACGTTGCTAAAGAGCCTTCGTCAGGCAGGGGGCAATTTATTGGTGGACGCGATGCTGTTCGATATTTATCGCGGCAAGGGTGTTGTTGATGACGCCCGTAGCTTGGCCTTCAGGTTTAGGTTCCAGGCCTCGGATCGCACGCTTGGCGAGTCTGAGATTGCTGATGCTCGGTCCCGATGCATTACCGCGGCACAGAAACTGGGTGCGGAACTGCGCTAAAGGGTCGTTGCATAGTTATGCACTGGGATGTATGATTATGCGATATGTTTTCTGTAGGCATCATTGGGGCATCCGGATTTACCGGCGCAGAACTACTACGGCTATGCGCCCAGCATCCACAATTTGACGTCGTGTATGCCACTGGCGACAGTCAGGCTGGCACATTGGCGAGCAATTTGTATCCGTCACTAGCTGGCGCTTATCCAAATTTGGTTTTTGAAGAATTTGATCTCAATAAAGCCTTGGCGTGTGATGTGGTTTTCTTAGGGCTACCTCATGAAGCAAGTTTGGAGATCGTTCCTCAACTTGTCAACAAAGTTCGGTTGGTGGTTGATTTATCGGCGGCTTTTCGACTCACAGATCCAACGCAGTATCCGACGTGGTACGGGTTTGAGCATTCATGTCCGGAACTTATTTCGCAAGCCGTTTATGGTCTACCTGAAATGTTTCGCGCTCAGCTAAAGAGCGCGAGATTGATTGCAACACCTGGTTGTTATGTGACCGCGGCGAGTCTTGCTCTAGCCCCTCTCGTGCGGCAGGGTTTGATTGAGCCGACTGGAGTGATAGTCGATGCGGCGTCCGGCGTGAGTGGTGCCGGTAGGGCATTAAAGCAGAGCACGATGTTCACTTCGGTTGACGAGGATTTCAGTGCTTACGGTTTGCTCGACCATCGGCACACGCCAGAGATCGAGCAGGTAACGGGTGCGCAGATTTTGTTCACACCGCATCTAGCGCCAATGAACCGCGGAATATTGGCCACCTGTTATGCGCGGCCGACATCTGGCACGACACCAACAACGGCATCTTTGCTCGCTTCGCTAGCGCGATCGTATAAGCGTGAACCATTTGTGGTTATAAGGCCAACGCCTCCTTCAACAAAAGCAACACTTGGCACAAACTCTGTGCACATCACTGCTCGATTTGATAAACGAACTGGGTATGTCATCGTGCTCAGTGCTCTCGATAATCTTGCCAAAGGAGCATCCGGTGGTGCTGTACAGGCAGCGAATGTTGCGCTTGGCATTGAGGAGTCAATGGGTTTGAGCCAAGTAGGGATGTACCCATGATCCACGACACCCAACCGAGAGAAACGGTGGATTCTTCATATGGGCTTACCGGTTCAATGCTGAGTGAAGCATTGCCATACATACAGCGTTTTGCAGGAAAAATTGTGGTGGTGAAGTATGGCGGTAATGCGCTCGCTGGGTCGAGCGACGTAGACGCGGCCAGCACATTTGCCCGCGATATTGCGCTGATGCACGCTGTGGGAATTAAACCCGTAGTTGTCCACGGGGGTGGTCCACAGATCAGTGCGTTGATGGAACGCCTGGGTAAGAAACCCGAGTTTCGTGATGGTTTGCGCGTAACCGATCAAGAAACGATTGAGATCGCGAGCATGGTGTTACTGGGTACGGTCAATCCACAATTGGTGTCAGCCATCAATGTGCATGGTGCACGCGCGGTTGGAGTGTCGGGTCAAGATGCAGGTTTATTGCAGGTAACACAGCGCGATCCTGGGCTCGGCTTTGTTGGTGACATCCATTCAGTCGATCCAACAGTGCTGTTGTCGGCTATTCATGACAATACGGTTCCTGTTGTGGCAACAATTGGTTCAGATGCCTCGGGGCAGGCCTACAACGTCAATGCTGACACCGCGGCGGCGGCAATTGCTGTAGCACTAGGTGCAGAGAAGCTCATTTATCTCACTGATATCGAAGGCTTACGTGCGGTCAAGGACGACCCATCAAGTCTCGTTCGCAAAGCAACTGCATCTCAAATTGCAGCGATGCTAAAAACTGGATCAATCGATGGCGGCATGATTCCCAAAATGGAGAGTTGCGTGTCTGCGCTGCAACAGACGGTGCGCGACTGTCATATTTTGGATGGACGAATAGCTCATGTGTTACTTATAGAGCTTTTTACCATCGCTGGCGTTGGAACCATGATTTCGAAAGACTCAGGAATCACTCTTCAAACAAAGGTACGTAACTGATGAATACAAATATCAACACTCATGTCAATGCGCATGCTTTCGCCGATTCTGTCGTAGCGAAGCAATTATTGGAACCGCAGTCTTCGCAGAGCTCCGGCCACTGTCCGTTTATTCCGGTATTTGGTGCACCACAAGTAATGTTCGTGCGAGGTCAGGGCACTGAGTTGTGGGATGCATCTGGAAAGCATTACCTAGATTTTCTTTCGGGTATTTCTGTCACTTCGCTCGGGCACAGTCACCCTGCGGTGACGGCGGCAATTTGTGAGCAGGCAGCGACTTTGATGCATGTCAGCAATTTTTTTACGAACCCTGTCGCAACCGAGGCTGCAGTAATGGTTGACAAACTTCTTGGCGGTGGAGGACAGGTTTTCTTCTGCAATTCTGGTGCTGAATCTATAGAGGCAGCAATCAAACTTGCGCGCAAGTTTGGCGGAAGAGGACGTCACACGGTCGTAAGTGCCTTAGGGAGCTTTCATGGACGCACATTGGCAGCGCTTGCCGCAACTGGACAACCAGCAAAACATGAACCATTTCAACCAATGCCGGAAGGATTCCGTCACGTAGTGTTCGGCGATTTTGCAGCACTAGATGCTGCTGTCGACGGCAGTGTCGCTGCGGTGTTGCTCGAAAGTGTGCAGGGCGAGGGCGGTGTCATACCGGCAAGTATCGAATATCTGCAGGCAGTGAGTGCACTGTGCGCCGAGCGTGGTGTGTTGTTGATGATGGACGAAGTGCAAACTGGATTTGCTCGCACAGGGAATTGGTTTGGATTCGAACACGCAGGTATCAAGCCAGATGTTGTCACCCTCGCTAAGGCGATGGGTAATGGTATGCCTATTGGTGCAGTTTGGGCTCGCAAAGAGGTTGCGTCAGTTTTTCAGCCAGGCGATCATGGAAGCACCTTTAGCGGCACAGCAATTGCAACTGCGGCAGCCAGAGCAACGATCAAAGTAATGCTTGAGATGGATGCACCGTCACAAGCGAAAGCCAAAGGAAAAGTATTGATCGATGCCTTAACTAAATTGCCTCAAGTGGTCTTGGTGCGTGGTCGTGGTTTGCTCTTGGGTGTTGAGTTGAAATCTGGAATCGATGCAAAAATTGCTCAGTCAATGTTGCTGGATCGTGGTTTGGTAACGAATGCAGTAACTTCGTCGGCTTTGCGTTTGGCACCACCAATTACGGTTCTCGATTCAGAAATTGCTACTGCTGTAGAACTGATCACTGCGGTGCTATCCGAGATGGCCGGTAAATCATGAAATTGCGTCACTTCATTAACTCAACTGACTTGTCGGCAGATGAATTGCTTAAGGTTCTACAACTGAGCACGAGCAGTATCGATGCTCTTGGTCGACCACTTGCCGGTCTCGGCGCGGCTCTCATATTCGAAAAACCATCAAACAGAACGCGTCACAGTATGGAAATGGCTGTTGTGCAGTTGGGCGGACACCCTGTGTACACGCGCGGAGAAGAGGTTGGTTTGGACGTGCGCGAAACTGTTGAAGATATAACAAAAGTGCTGGGTGGTTATCACGCAGTTTTGGCTGCGCGAGTTTTTGATCACAACATCGTGAGGCGAATGGCTGATGTTTCGATCGTGCCAGTTGTCAATATGTTGAGCGATAGACAGCATCCATTACAGGGCTTGGCTGATGTGTTGACTATGCAGCAGCAACTTGGCGATCTCGTCGGCAAGACTGTGTGTTATGTAGGCGACTACAACAATGTTGCTCGATCATTGGCCCAGACGTGTGCGTTGCTAGGCATGAATGTTCGATTGGGATGTCCAATTGGTTATCAGGCCGAGGATGGAGAAATGGAAGCATTGCAAAAATTGGGTGCTGGGTCTGTAGCCCAATTTGAGAATATTCATGATGCAGTTCACGGCGCTCACGCAGTGCATACAGACGTCTGGACGTCGATGGGTCAAGAATCTGAAACCAGCAAGCGCGAAAAATCTTTTGCGAATTTTCAGGTGACTGAATCAGTGATGAAGGATGCAGAGGTCGGTGCAGTATTCATGCATTGCCTTCCAGCACATAGAGGTTTGGAAGTGGCTGCAGAAGTTATTGATGGTCCTCGCAGCAAAGTATTTGAACAAGCACACAATCGCATGCACGCAGCGCGAGGTCTACTTGCCTTTTTGATGGGGGTGAACGCATGACAACCAAGGTGCAGCGTCAGCAGTCCATTTCGCGACTAATTTCGGAACGAGACGTCACAAGCCAGCCACAATTATTGAGATTGTTAAAAAAATCTGGAATTGCGGCGACGCAGGCAACGGTGTCTCGGGACTTAGAAGATCTCGGTGCCGTTAAGGTGCGAACGGCAAAGGGCGATACCGCATATGCCATCCCTGAGTTCGAGCCAGAGAGAATTGCTCCACTCGAGCAGCTACGCCGTGTACTTTCGGATTGGGTTGCCGACATTCAGGTCAGTCATCCGCTGGTTATTGTGCGAACACCTCCAGGGTGTGCTCATGTTGTCGCGTCTGCTTTGGATCGCTCACGAATAGAGGGTCTCATTGGCACGGTGGCTGGGGACGACACCATGTTTTGCGTAGCAAGTGAAAAATTTGGTGCAAAGAAGCTTGCCGCACATTTGGGAAAATTGGCTGGATTACAAACAACGGGAGCGGCTAAGAAATGAATTCGAAATCTCAGCCATTGTGGCACGGACGTTTTAGTGTCGCTCCTGCAGCAGAACTTATGGCCTTCACACAGAGTCTTTCATTCGACAAGAGATTATGGAAGGACGATATCGCTGGTTCGATTGCGCATGTAAAGGGTCTCGAACACGTAAGTCTGTTGACGAAACAGGAGGCTGTGGCGATTATTGAGGCCTTAGAAATTGTGGCAATTGAGATGGGCGACAATTCGTTCATCTTTGTTGCGTCGGACGAAGACATTCATACGGCTATTGAGCGACGCGTGACCGAAATAGCTGGCGAAGTTGGCGGCAAGGTACACACCGGTCGTAGCCGAAATGATCAATGTGTTACTGCTCTGCGACTGTGGACCAAGCGAGAGTTGGGTGTGCTTGCAAATCAACTACTCGAACTGTGTGATGTTTTGTCGGCTCGTGCCGAAGCCGCCGGGTGGGGTGGTGACGGCGTGTATCTACCTGGCTACACACATTTACAGCGCGCTCAGCCAGTTTTGCTTGCACACCATTTGCTCGCGCATGCATGGGCGTTTATGCGCGACATCGACAGGCTCCTGCAGACGATCGAACGACTTGATGTTTCTACGTTGGGTGCAGGCGCGCTTGCCGGCTCATCATTGCCCCTAGATCCAAAATTTACAGCAAACGAAATGGGCTTTGCGAACTATTTTGCCAACTCGCTCGATGCGGTTTCGGACCGAGATTTTGTTGCAGAGGCGCTATTTGACATTGCGTTAATCGGTACTCACCTCTCAAGAATTGGAGAAGAGTTTGTGTTGTGGACTACAACCGAGTTTGGCTTTGCATCGCTTGATGACAGTTATGCAACTGGCTCATCGATGTTGCCACAGAAAAAGAATGCCGACATTGCTGAGCTTGCTCGTGGGAAGACTGGTCGTTTGATCGGCAATTTGACTGGTCTACTCGCCACATTGAAGGGGCTGCCGCTTGCCTATAACCGCGACCTACAAGAGGACAAAGAGCCACTGTTCGATTCGTGTGATCAAATCTCATTGGGCATAACTGCGGTGACAGGAATGATCGCAACGGCTACTTTTCATCAATCAATAATGGGCGAGGCTGCTGACGCGGAGATGCTGTTTGCGACTGATCTTGCTGAGTGGTTGGTGCAACAGGGGACACCGTTTCGTCAGGCTCATGCAATGGTTGGAAGCCTGGTGCAGCAGTCGCTTGGAGGCAACGAGTCCCTACGTGATCTCGTGCGTAAAGATCCAAAATTTGGTGAAAAGGCGGCCGTATTAATTGGTCAGGGTCTTGGTGTTGGTCATCGCACGTCGCCAGGAGCAAGTGGACCTACCGCCGCAATTGAGCAACAAACAAGATTCTCAAACCAAATTGCATCATTGAGAGCACGAATCAAGACCAAGTAACCACCTATTATTGGCGTATGACTTCGAATGGTGTTTCGTTACACCAAGACATCGTTGCCGAGTTTGCGTCCCGCGGGTTGATTCATGACTCAACAGACAGAGCAGAATTAACTACTCGAAGCACAACTTCGCAGATTTCGGCATATGTAGGTTTCGATCCAACTTCGGATTCGCTGCACGTAGGAAACCTCTTGGGGCAAATTTCGCTCAGGCGCTTGCAACTACTAGGACATCGCCCGGTTGTACTAGCTGGCGGGGCAACGGGCATGGTTGGTGATCCATCGGGACGAAGTGACGAACGAAATCTGCTCGATGCCGAGACGCTGCATCACAATGTGCAGTCCATTAAAAGGCAGCTTGAACGAATTTTGGATTTCACTCCTGGTCATACCCAAGCAATCTTGGTTGACAACGCAGAATGGACTGCAAAAGTTTCTGCTCTTGACTTTTTGCGTAATGTTGGCAAACACATCACGGTCAACCAAATGCTGGCAAAAGATTCGGTCAAGTCGCGACTAGCGGAAGGCAATGGTCTTTCTTTTACCGAGTTCAGTTATATGTTGCTACAGGCAAATGATTTTCGACATTTGTGCGAGCACCACAGTTGTGAAATGCAGATGGGTGGATCGGATCAGTGGGGCAATATCACTGCGGGTATCGATCTAATTCGTAAAACGTTGGGTCGTAGTTCGTTTGGTTTGACTTGGCCGCTCGTCACGAAATCTGATGGATCAAAGTTTGGAAAGACTGCTGATGGTGCAGTGTGGTTGGATGCCCGTCGGACTTCCCCATATCAGTTTCGACAATTCTGGATGCAATTAAGCGACATAGATATCGCAAAGATGTTGCCGCAGTTTTCTTTGCGGTCAATGGATGAAATCAACGAGATTTTGATTGAGCAGCGCGCTCGACCAGAGTCGCGTGTCGCGCAACGAACGCTTGCACGCGAGTTAACCGAATTACTGCACGGCGAAGAATCTGCAGTAGCGGCAGAGCAGGCAGCCGACGTGTTGTTCGGAGCAAATCCGATTTCGGCAAGCCCTGCGGCGCTGCATCTGATTGCCTCCGAAGTGTCTGGGAGCGCGATGGGTAAAGCGGCTTTGGGTGATGCCGTGAGCGTGCTGGTCTTGACGGGGCTAGCGACATCAAATACTGAAGCACGCCGATTGCTTACTCAGCGAAGCGTGCGGGCCAATGGTGAACAGATCGATGAGCACACCAAGCTTGACAAGATTCCACTGTTGCACTCGAGGTGGTTATTGCTACGTAAGGGCAAGACCGCCTACCATCTGATCGATTTTCAGGGCTAGCTTTTTCGGTTCAATCCAAATTTGAACAATCGCATCTTGATTATCTGCGATGTTTAGGTGTTGACTGCAAGTAGACTTCACCAAGTGCCAACCCCAGAAAATCGCGGTCCACGTCGTCCACGACGGGAAGAAGAATCCGGCAGACCCTCGCGTCCCGCAAGACCCGGTGGATCAGCGGGTCGTACAGACAGACCAGCCGCAGGCCGAGGTCGTCCATCTGACAGTCGGGGTGAACGTCCGGCCCGTCCAGGTAGCCGACCAGCAGGTCGTCCTGCGTACGGACAAAGTGATGGCCCAAGTCGCGGTCGTCCATCAGCAGATCGTGGAGATCGTCCGTCGTATGGTCGTGGTGATTCGACAGGTCGTCCTCCAGCAGGTCGTGGTCGTCCGTCAGCAGATCGCGGTGATCGTCCGTCGTATGGTCGTGGTGATTCGGCAGGTCGTCCTCCAGCAGGTCGTGGTCGTCCACCGGCGGGTCGTGGTCGTCCTTCATCTGATCGCAGTGATCGTCCAAGTAGTGGTCGTTCGTTCCGTGACGATGATCGCCCAGTAGTTCCGCAAACTGCTGCGCAACGCAAAGCTGATGAAGTTCGTTATCGCACTGGTGGTCGCAAGAACGATCGTGATGCATTGCCCCGCAACACGCAGTCAAATGAAGTTTGGAAAGACGAAGGTTCGACTCGTCCTGCACGCGGCCGTGGTCCTCGTCGCGAAGAAGAATCAGCACCAATTCGCTTGGAGCGAGATGAGCGACGTGCATCGGCAGCCGCAATGGCGCATGTTGAGGCAACTGTCGCCGGAAGCATCATTGCAGTCGTTGGAGAGCGAGCATCAAAGCGTCTGATCGAGAAACTTGCGTTGGCACTCGACGCATTCGAGCGTGGTCGTTATCAGGATGCGAAGAAGATCATCATCCCAATCTCGCGTGACTGCCCAGGGGTCGAGTTGATTCATGAAATCGCCGGATTATCGATGTATCGCATGGGTCAGTGGCGCGATGCTGCAGATCACCTTGAGCAGGCTCGCGCACTCACTTCTGGCTCAACGCTCAATCATCCTGTGCTCGCAGACTGTTATCGCGCATTAATGCGTTACGACAAAGTTGACGAGTTATGGAAAGAACTGAAAGATGCGTCACCAGATCCAACAATCGTCGCCGAAGGCCGTATTGTTGCTGCCAGCGCGCTGGCCGATCAGGGCGACATTCAAGCCGCGGTTCGCTTGATGCAACAGTCAAAGCAAGACCCGGCCAAGGTTCGTGAGCATCATTTGCGCGAGTGGTATGTTCTTGCCGACTTATACGACCGTTCGGGTGATGTTGTGCAGGCGCGTACGATTTTCCAGCGGATTGCAAAGAGCGATGCAGACTTCACCGATGTTCGTGATCGGCTTGAGACTCTAGGTTCTCGCTAAAAGCAATTAATCGCGAGTATTGAGCTCGCGGATTACAAAGCCAGTACGTAGTTTCGGCGTGAAAAACGTTGACTTTGGTGGCATCAAAATACCTTCGGTGGCGGTGCGTTTGATCTCGGCAACACTCACAGGTCGAATCAGAATTGCTGCGTTGGCTTGTTGTTGTGAAAGTACATCGACTACTTCGACAACACCATGCTGAAAAGAAACCGTATGCGCGAGATCGCGGAGCGCATGTTCGAGGCGGGCGCTATCAAGCGATCTGATGCCATCGAATGCATCTGCGCGAGGAGTTAGCCATTTTGTCTGCAGGTCACCGTCAATGAAACACAAACAGCCGTCTTTGTCCATGGTTGCAAGAGTGGTTGCGCTAATTGGTGGAGCTTCGGTGATGGTAAATGATGCTGCAAGCGTTTCGAGTAATGCTGTTGCTGAGACATCGGTGTACAGACGATGAATTGCAGCAACGCTGAGCTGTTCGTCGATTAATTCATTAACGAAGGTCAGCGTTTGTTCTGCATCGGTAGAAGTCGAGTTTGTACGAAGACGGGTCTCATCGCGATATGTGCGACTGATTGCGTAGCGGTGATGTCCGTCAGCGATGATCACCGGATATTTGGCTATGCAATCGGCAATTGACGTGATGCGAGTTGGATCGCTGACTCGTTCGACGGTATGTGTGACGCCCTGCTCGTCAATATGGGAGCCAACAATTTCTGCAGGATCATTGAGTATCTCGCTCAGACCTGGAGCGAGACTCAGGCCCCATACAGGAGAGAGATTTGCATCTGTCGCCCTGGTGAGATCGAGTCGGTCGGTCTTCGCCTTTGGTGTCGTGCGCTCATGGGGTAGTACATCGCCTGTACCTTCGTCAACAACTTCTAGTCCACCTAGTACACCAACAATATTTCGTTGATTGCCGATGGTGTCGCGAAACTGCATGCGGTACAGAGTGAACGATGGCGACACGTCGCGTATGAGCACGCCACTTTGTATCCATTCTTCAAGTATTTGTGCTGCTGCCAAATATGCGTCTGGTCGAGTCGAAGTAGCGATGGGTAAATCAATATTGACAATGTTGTGGTCATGTTGCGCGACCAAACTGGCGCGGTCGCTGTCGTTTAATACGTCGTATGGGGGAGCACAGGTCTTATCGAGGTCTGTAGATGGCGCATATCGAAGTGCGTGAAATGGAAGAAAACGAGGCACAATTACAGTGTGCCATCTGCAGCCCCAATTTTGTGCGATTTGGATGGTGTCGTTTGGCTGATGCATCAACCGATTGCGGGATCCGTCAATGCGATTGAGTCGCTTCGACAAGCTGGTCATCGCGTGTTATTCGTCACGAATAATTCTTTTTCTATCGTTGCCGATCAAGAAAATGCTCTGTCCAAGATTGGTATTGATGCGCACAATGATGTAGTCACTTCGTCTCAGGCAGCTGGCTCGCTACTGCGTAAGGGTGAACGAGTGTTGCTTGGGGGAGGTCCGGGTGCAGTCGAGGCCATCGAAAATGCCGGCGCTATTCTGTCCGGGCGTTCCGACGAACATGCTCACGGTGATTCATCTATTCACAAAATGAATAGCGAAACTAATCAGGAAACTGATCAGGGGTTTGACGTAGTCATGGTTGGGTATCACGCAACATTTGATTACCGCGGTTTGACGATGCTGTCTAACGCGGTGCGTGATGGTGCGCGACTGATTGCAACCAATGACGATGCAACTTATCCAACACCTCATGGGTTGATTCCTGGTGGCGGATCAATCTTGGCGGCAGTATCTGCTGCTTGCGGAGTTGAAGCAATCATCGCGGGCAAGCCTCACAAGCCGATGGCGGATTTGGTGCGCAAAGTTTTGGGTGTTGACGATCTCTCAAATGCGTGGATGGTGGGTGACAGGCCATCAACAGACGGATTATTTGCACAAACCGTCGGCTGCAAGTTTGCTCAAGTTCTTACTGGGATCTCGTCGGTAGATGATTCGAGCAATGTTGCAAACCGACAAGCAGATGTGTTTGCTGATCTCGCTAGTTTCGCCAAGATGATCGTTGGTTCGTAGGCAGATGTCGAAAGTGCGTTTGCGATTAGATACATGGTTGGTCAAGCAAGGGATTGCGACGGATGTAGGAAACGCCAAAACTTTGATCGATCAGGGTTTGATCTTGGTGAACGGATCAATCGCGCTGACGGATAATCGGATGATTGCCAATTCCGACATTGTGTTGTTGTCGACACCAGCACGATTTGTTTCGCGTGGTGGAGAAAAACTTGAGGCGGCGTTGCTCTCATTTGGAGTTGAATTGGATGACAAGCGCGTATTGGACGTGGGTGCGTCGACGGGAGGGTTCACCGATTGTGTTCTACAACGAGGCGCGGGCGAAGTCACTTCGCTAGATGTTGGCAAGTCACAATTACATGATCGTTTGGTTCGTGATCCGCGAGTCAAGGTGCTCGACTCGACGAATGCACGATCCATGACGACTGCCCTAGTCGGCGAGTTTGATCTGGTAGTAGCAGATCTCTCCTTTATTTCATTGCGCCAAGTTGCAACCGCACTATGCAAAGTGCTCCGTCCACATGGAGACATGATCTTGCTTGTGAAGCCGCAGTTTGAAGCCGAAAAGTCCGAAGTCGACAAGGGTTCTGGTGTGATTAGAGATGCCGAAATTCATCAACGCACGATTGATCAAGTAGTCAAAGCCTTCGAATCGCAGGGGATGAAGCAGTCAGGTCTTATCGAGTCACCATTGCGTGGGGCTGATGGAAATACAGAATTCTTGCTTCATCTGCGCAGGGAATCTGCAGGTGGTACGCACTCTGTGAGTCCGGTTGAGTAGGTTGGCAGTCATGGAGGCGCGCCGATGAAATCCATTTTTGTGGTAGCCCACCACACACGCGGCGAGATAGCCCAGTTGCTGACCGATTTGGAAACCTGGTGCACCAAATATGGCCATAACTTATGGATGTTGCCTGCTGACGCAAATGCGAGAGGGTGCGAGCATCTTGCAAGCGAGCGAGCGGCGATGGATGCCGACATCGTGTTGTCGTTGGGTGGTGACGGGACAGTGTTGCGTGCAGTTCATCTGTTGGATGGCGCTCCAGTGCCCATTCTCGGTGTCAATGTTGGAACGCTTGGCTATTTGACCGAAATAGATCCATCCGAATGCATCGCGTCGTTACAGCGCTGGGTCGATGGTCGACAAGATGAAGATTTTATTATTGATAAGCGCATGATGTTGACTGTTCTGCTGAAGCGAGCAGATGGAAACACCGATCTTTCGTGGCGAGCGCTCAACGAAGCCGTACTCGAAAAACAACAGTCTGGTCACACGGTGTGGCTAGACGTTGTCATTAACTCTGAATTGTTTGCTACATACTCTGCAGATGGTTTGATCGTCTCGACGCCAACTGGAAGTACCGCATACTCAATGTCGGCTCGTGGTCCGGTTGTATCACCGCGACATCGTGCTCTACTTGTTACGCCGGTGTCTCCACATATGTTGTTTGATCGAGCTCTTGTGCTCGACCCGCACGAGTCGCTATTGATTGAAGTTGTCGGTACACGACCGGTAGATATGGCACTCGACGGACGCAAGGTGATGAGTTTGACACAAGGCGATGTCGTGAGTTTCGCACCAGACACGTGCACTGCAGAGTTCTTGCGTTTTAAGACGCCAAAATTTCATCAGATCGTGCGCACAAAATTTGGCCTCGGTGATGATTGATGCTCAGTGAATTACACATTGAAAATCTCGGAGTAATCGAAAAACTTGATCTGACTATTGGCGAAGGGCTCGTTGCTTTGACGGGCGAAACTGGCGCAGGTAAGACAATGCTTGTTGAAGCAATTGACTTGCTCGTAGGAGGGAGGGCCGATGCGTCCGTTGTTCGAACCGGATGCGAAGAGGCTCGAGTAGAAGGTCGATTTGTTACTGAAGAGAGCGAAGTAATTTTGTGTCGAGTTGTACCTGTCACTGGTCGATCGCGTGCGTATGTGAATGGTCGACTTGCAACCGTTGCACAACTTGCAGAATATGGCGCTGGGCTTGTTGATCTGCATGGGCAGCATGCTCACCAAAGTTTGTTAGGAACTTCTGCTCAAAGGCTGGCCCTCGATCACTTTTGTGGAGTTGACCTAGAACCATTACGCAACTCTCGTGCGCGTTTGACAGAAATTGAAGCGTTGCTTGCAACGCTTGGTGGCGATGAACGCGCACGTGCGCGAGAAATTGATCTCTTGAGATTTCAGGTAAAAGAGATTACCGACGCAAATTTGCAGAGTCCCACTGAAGATGAAGAACTCTCTCGTTCGGAGGATCTACTGGCCGATGCCGTGGCTCATCGTGAGGCTCTGTATGCAGCAGCTTCGGCTTTGCAAGATGACGATGGGGCGAGCGATGGCGTTGGTAAGTCAGTCGCAGCGATTAGCCACCGCGAGACATTTGCGTTACTCGTTGAGCGACTCAAGAACGTACAAGCCGAGATTGATGATGTCGCGCGAGAGATGCGTGATGTAGCCGAATCGATCGAGGAGGATCCCGCCAAATTGGACGAGGTTCGACAACGCCGACACTTGCTGGTTGACCTGCGACGTAAATATGGGGAGTCACTGAGTGAAGTGATTGCGTATGGGTCTGATAGTGGACTGCGCCTCAACGAACTGGAGGGTTTCGAAGCTCGTGCAGCAACATTGGATACCGATCGCTCCGCTGCGATACAACAGCTTCGTTCTGCAGAAAAGGTTGTAGGCGAAGCTCGAAGAGCTTCAGCACCTAAATTGGCAAAGGCGGTACAGCAGCATCTGCGCACGTTGGCAATGGCGCATGCGATTGTTGATGTTTCGGTTGGCGATGACCCTGGTGACGATGTCGCATTTTTACTTGCCGCAAATCCCGGTTCGCCTCCATTGCCGCTCACAAAAGTTGCGTCAGGTGGTGAGTTGGCTCGCACAATGTTGGCGCTCAGATTGGTTCTCACTGAGGGACCGGCAACTTTAGTTTTCGACGAAGTGGATGCCGGAATTGGTGGGGAAGCCGCTGTGGCTGTGGCCGGCGCATTGGCACAACTAGGTCAACGACATCAAGTTTTAGTGGTCACCCATCTTGCCCAGGTGGCTGCGGCTGCTCAGCGGCAGATTAAAGTTTCAAAAACAGTGAAGTCAAAACAGACTTTTGCTGAAGCCTATGAATTGGGTGAACAGGAGCGCGTTGGAGAGATCGCGCGCATGCTTTCGGGTGGAATGGCTGAGGAATCTGCCCTGAACTATGCCTCGGAACTCCTCAAAGCTTCAAATGAACGTTCGAATGGCCAGGGGCGTTCACGCCGCTAGCCCCCTTTGAGGGTATGCTTATCTTCCGTCGTGGAGTATCTGGTCCCAGTCGGGAGCTCTCCGCACAGAGACGGGAGTAACTAATGCCAAAGCATGTGTTTGTAACAGGTGGCGTTGCAAGTTCGCTCGGCAAAGGTCTCACTGCTTCCTCGCTTGGTCGGTTGCTTAAAATGCGTGGTCTTAGAGTGACGATGCAAAAGTTGGATCCTTACATCAATGTCGATCCAGGCACTATGAATCCGTTTGAGCACGGAGAAGTTTTTGTTACTGATGATGGTGGTGAGACCGATCTTGATCTTGGTCACTATGAACGTTTTATCGATGAAAATCTGACACGCTCGTCCAACGCGACGACGGGAAGTATCTATCAGGCGGTCTTGGCAGCGGAGCGCCGTGGCGACTATCTAGGTCGCACTGTGCAGGTCATTCCACATGTCACTGATGAGATCAAACGTCGCATTCAGCGTCTGGCTACAGATGATGTCGACGTGGTGATTACTGAAGTTGGAGGAACCGTTGGCGACATCGAAATTCTGCCTTTCCTTGAAGCCATCCGCCAATACAAAAATGAAGTTGGTCGTGACAATATCTGTTACGTGCATGTGACATTGGTGCCATTTATTGGTCCAAGTGGCGAGCAGAAGACAAAACCAACACAACATAGCGTCACCGAACTGCGATCGCGCGGGATTCAGCCCGACTTGATCGTTTGTCGTAGTGATGAGCCGATCAGCGATCAATTGAAGCGCAAAATTTCCGGGCAATGCGACGTCGATCAAAAGAATGTCATCAATGCAGCCGATGTCAAAAACATTTATGAGTTGCCATTGATCTTGCATGATGAAGGTCTTGATACCCAGATTTGTGAAGTTTTAAAAATAGATGCCCCACTTGACTTGACTCCATGGCGGCAACTGGTATCGAGGGTTGAAGCATCAACTTCTCCGGTCAGAATTGGACTCATCGGGAAATATGTTCAATTGCAAGATGCATATCTTTCCGTTGTAGAAAGTTTGAAGCATGCTGGGTTTCATCACGGAGCGAAAGTCGAGATCGTGTGGATCCAGGCTGAAGATGTTGAAGGTTTGCTTGCCGACGATCGGATGACGACGCTGGATGGAATTGTTATTCCAGGTGGATTTGGCCCACGAGGCATAGAGGGCAAGATCAGGGCTGCTGAGTTTGCCAGAGAAAACTTAATTCCTTGTCTTGGGCTGTGCTTGGGGATGCAGGTAATGACGGTTGAGTTTGCGCGACATGTGCTGGGATTGGAAGATGCCAACTCAACAGAGTTTGATCTGTCTACTCAACATCCTGTGATTGACATCATGAACGATCAGAGGGACGTCACTGATAAGGGTGGAACGATGCGTCTTGGTGCGTACTACGCAGTGCTCACCCCGGGAACCAAAGTTGCAAATGCTTACGGTGAGCCTGTTGTGAGTGAACGACATCGTCACCGCTACGAATTTAATGCGACCTACAGGAGTCGTTTTGAAGAAGCAGGTTTCATTTGCAGTGGAACGTCACCGGATAAACGCCTCGTCGAGTTCATCGAATTACAGGGTCATCCATTTTGGGTCGGAACGCAAGCGCATCCCGAATTTAAGAGTCGTCCTGATAGGCCTCATCCATTGTTTCGCGAAATGATCGGCGCAGCGCTCGCTCGTCGCGCACTCACTGAAAGTACTTCGCGATCTGCCGACCGCGCGGCTTCAGCAGACGCTAAGCCGTAGACCCATCGGACAATATTTCTGATGGCGCGTTTCGAGCGCATCTCACGAACTGTTCTGCACGAGTGGGTGTTGTGGAAGCTAGTACAGAGTCGCTTTCGGTCTCCTCGTGGGGAGGAATTCGTACGCACATATGTTGAGTCGCCAGGTGCCACCGGCATAGTTCCGATTCGCGTCGACTCGAATGGGCGATTTGAGGTGGTGTTGGTGCGTCAGTATCGACCGGCTCTCGACGCCTACAGCCTCGAGATTCCAGCAGGAATGAGGGATGTGGCGGGGGAAGATCCACAAGCTACGGCGTTGCGAGAATTGCAAGAAGAGACTGGTTACACGTCTCTTGATGTACGACTACTTGGTCAAATTTTGCAGGCTCCCGGTATCACGAATGCGACAGTACAGCTCTACCTCGCAGTTGGATTAACTGAAGTCGCAATGGATCGGCATGGCCCAGAAGAAGATGACATGACCGTTGAGGTGCTGCTACTCGACGATGCATTGCGAATGATCGAAACGGGTGAGATCGACAACGCGATGGCGGTGGTTGGCCTGCTACGTGCAGATCGATTACTTCGCACAGAGAGAATGCCTAGCGTATGACGAGTCTGAGCGACCGCGAACGCTTCCTGACATGGATGCGCGTTGAACAGGGCAGATCGGATCGGACTATCGAGGCATACGGAAGAGACATTGCTCAATATGAGTCGCATCTTCTCGGCGCAAAGTCAACATCGCGGGTAGTTAAGGCAGCACAGATTGAGAAGTATGTGGGGCAATTGCGAGCGAATGAACGTGCGCCAAAAAGTATCGCCCGACAGTTTGCCGCAATTCGCATGTTCCACCGCTTCATGCTCGATGAGGGTTTACGCTCCGATAATCCAACTACTTTTATAGATGGCGTCAAGGTTCCTTCAGGAATACCTAAAGCATTGAGTGAGCAGGAAGTTGAATTGCTCTTGAACGCAGTGACCGGAGTTGATTCGTTGGCAGTGCGTGATCGTGCATTGCTTGAATTCTTGTATGCGACCGGCGCCCGTGTCTCGGAAGCTTGTGGACTTTCGATGAGCGATGTCGACATGGAGAGCAATGTCGCACGAGTGTTCGGTAAAGGTTCCAAGGAAAGAATCGTTCCATTTGGAAGACATGCAAAAGAAGCGCTCGAGGCTTGGTTGGGTGCTGGAGGAAGACCCATGTTGTGTCCGCAGCAGTGGGCAAAACGTGATCACGCTGACGCAGTGTTTCTTGGCGTGCGCGGTACACGTTTATCACGACAGGCCGCATGGGGCATTGTGCGTAAATATGCGATGTTGGCTGGTATTAAAAGCGAACTTTCACCTCACGTGCTCAGACATTCGTGCGCCACTCATATGCTGGTACACGGAGCCGATTTGCGTATCGTGCAAGAGCTACTTGGGCATGCATCGGTGAGCACGACCCAGGTGTACACGAAGGTCGATAACGAGGTGCTATTTGAGATGTATCGCGAGTCGCACCCGCGCGCTCGGGTGAAGGTTCGTCAGTGAGTAAGGCTGTACACCTGGCTAAACGCTTCGTGCTTTCCCTTGTCCCTTCACAAGTGGAAGAGATCGAGCGTCAGTGGGTCCATTCGGTGCTTTCGCTGGGTGAGTTTGATTTATGGAACAAAATGATGGTGCAGGATCGACGGCACAGCGTTTTGGTCGGTCGGCGTTTCGTAAAGTATCGACCAACTGCTTCGCATGTCGAGATTGCTGGGGCGTTGTTGCATGATGTGGGCAAGTCTGCTTCGCGTCTTGGTACTTTGGCCCGAGTGTTTGCAACGCTGGTAGGCCCTCGCACGAAGCGCTTGCGCCAATATCACAATCACGAAAACATTGGTGCAGAAATGCTTCGATCCATCGGTAGTGATGAGACAACCATCTCTATGGTTGAAGGATCATGCGTTAGTGGATTAAAAGATGCGCTCGACAGAGCGGACGATATTTAGAAACTACATACGTTGTAGTAGTTATTTACTTGGGTAGAGACCGATTGCGCTGTGTGCCCGAGCAAGTGTTGCTTGAGCGACTTTTGATGCACGCTCTTTACCAAGTGCGAGCAATTTGCCCAGTTCGGCCGGGTCTGCCATCAGTTCGTGGTAACGCGTCTGAATAGGTCGCAGCATTTCGGCAACAGCCTCGCCAGTGTCTTGTTTCAGTTTGCCGTACTGGGTGTACGTAGTCGCTAGTGAGGCCGGCGATTCGTTTGTGACTGCTGCGAGTATCTCGAGCAAGTTGCTCACACCCGGTTTGCGCTCGCGGTCAAACTCCACTTCGTTATCGCTGTCAGTGACGGCGCGCTTAAACTTTTTGATAATCGCTGCTGGGTCGTCGAGGAGATAGATGATTCCAGCTTCGCCATCACCAGACTTACTCATCTTTTTAGTCGGATCTTGAAGATCCATCACTCGTGCACCGGTCGGTGGAGTTACGGCCTTGGGCACAACAAATGTGTCTCCGAAGCGATGGTTGAAGCGCAGAGCAATGTCGCGAGTTATCTCGATGTGCTGCCGTTGGTCGTCGCCAACTGGTACTTCGGCTGCGTCGTAGAGCAAGATGTCTGCTGCTTGTAGAGCGGGGTAGGTGAAGAGTCCAGCAGATACAAAATCGGCTTCTCGCTTGGCTGACTTATCTTTAAATTGGGTCATTCGACTCAGTTCACCGAAACTGACAGTGCACTCCATGATCCAACCCAATTGGCTATGTTCCGGAATGTGACTTTGTACAAAAACTGTGGCGATCTGAGGATCGAGCCCTACGGCAAATAATATTGCTGCTAATTGCAGCGTTTGCTTGCCGAGCACACCAGGAGTGTCGGTGATTGTTAAAGCATGGAGATCGACGATGCCATGAAAAACGTCGTTTGCGTGCTGTCCCGACACCCAATTACTAAGCGCGCCAAGATAGTTGCCGAGATGGACTTCTCCGGTCGGTTGAATGCAGGAAAGGACTCTGGCCACGTCATTACGCTAGTGCAAACAATCGAGTAAAGGTCTGTTTGATATATCCTTATGCGCGATGGCATACGAGGTAAACACCCCGGTCTTTGATGGCCCGTTTGATTTGCTTTTGCATCTCATTTTGCAAGAAGAAGTCGATATTCACGAAGTGTCACTTCTACGCATCGTCGAGGCTTATCTCGTTGAAGTGCAGCGGATGCAAATTTTTGACTTGGAAATTGCAACCGAATTTTTGCTCATCGCAGCAACTCTTGTTGAGCTAAAGACTCGCAGGTTGCTACCTGGCAAGGCTGATATGGACCTTGATGAAGAGCTTGCTCTCTGGGAAGAGCGAGATTTACTACTTGCTCGCTTGTTGGACTGCAAAACATTCAAAGATGTGGCTGGTGTATTCAGCCAACTCGTAGAAAAAGCAGGTTTGAGCTTTGCGCGGATGGCTGGACCAGATGAACGTTTCGCAGAGTTGATGCCTGATCTCTTGGAGGGCGTAACTCCAGTCAGATTGCAGCGCGCTTTTATACGCGCAGTCGAACCGAAGCCGCCAACGACAATCGATCTCTTTCACGTGGCTCCTATTCGAGCAAGCGTGGCCGATGCACTGATGGAGTTGCTCGATGTCTTACCAAGTCTTGGGCGTGTCACGTTTTCGCAACTCACTGAAGCTATCCACGATCGCATTGAAGTCGTATGCCGATTTTTGGCGATACTCGAGTTGTACAAGCAGGGTCGAGTAGATCTTGAGCAGAGCGACAAGTTTGGTGACATACAGGTGCTGTGGACTGGCGGCAATGACGTTGGATTTGAAGCAGTCTTCAACATTGATGATTATGAAGGATGATTTTGAAATGAAAGGTATTGCAAATGTCTGATCAGAGTTTTGACAATCAAGTAGAGCATGAAGAGTCGGAGATCAGCGCGGATATTGTGCGCGCACTTGAAGGAATCCTGCTCGTTGCAATGGAGCCGGTCGATCCTGCGTTGCTTGCGCAATTGCTTGAGCAACCACTAGCGGTAGTGGAAGGTCTCTGCGAACGTTTATCGATGGTTTACGCCGAGGCAGGGCATGGTTTTCAACTGGTCAAAGTAGCTGGTGGATATCGTTTTCAATCGCACCCTGATGTGTCGGCTTATGTGGAGCGATTTGTGCTCGACAGCCAGCAAGCTCGTATTTCGTCTGCAGCTTTAGAAACCCTCGCGATCATTGCGTATAAGCAACCACTTTCACGACAGCAGGTTGCTTCTATCCGTGGAGTTGATCCCGATGCGGTGATGCGCACATTGCAGGCCCGCGGTTATATCACTGAAGTATCTCGCGATGATGGTCCTGGTCAGGCAATTTTGTTCGGAACCACAGCAATGTTTCTTGAACGTCTCGGGCTGGACTCGTTAGCCTCGTTGCCTCCGATTGCCGACTTTATTCCACCTGCAGAAGTTGTAGAGGCTCTTGAACAAGGATTGCGTATTGTCCCTTCAAACCCAATGGGTGCTTCTCGGAACGAAGTAGAGGGATAGTTATTTCTTCATCAACGCCGGGAGGCGACGATCACTTATACGAAGGCGAACGTCTCCAAAAAGTGTTGGCTCGCCATGGATGGGGTAGTCGTCGCGCCTGTGAAGAACTCATTGCACAGGAACGAGTAACAGTAAATGGGGAGACTGCAGTCTTGGGTCGAAGGGTTGAGGTGGAAGTTGATCTGATAGAGATTGATGGCGCACCAGTTGGCGTTCGTCCTGATGTGGTCTATTACTTGCTGAACAAGCCCATTGACGTGATCTCAACGGCCATTGATACCCATGGCCGTGAGACCGTAGTTGATCTCGTTCCGTTGGAACCTCGGGTGTTTCCTGTTGGTCGACTCGATGCCGACTCGGAAGGTTTATTGCTACTTACCAACGATGGCGAACTTACCAATCGAATTACCCATCCGAGTTATGGTTTGGAAAAAGAGTATCTCGTGCATGTCGAATGTTCATCTGCTGGCGTAAACAACACTGCCTTAAGTCGGATGCGCAATGGCATCGAGTTGGATGATGGATTGACTGCACCTGCGGATGTCAGCCAATTACAGCCGGGTGTATTGCGCGTGGTTATTCATGAGGGAAGAAACCGACAGATTCGTCGCATGTGTGAGGAAGTTGGCTACCCGGTTGCACGTCTGGTACGCGTTCGTATTGGCCCCTTGGTCGATAGGCACCTGCTGCCAGGTGAATGGAGGCATCTCACGAATGCTGAAGTCAGACTGTTAATTGAATCGGTTGCTCAGTAGACCACGAGTAGAATTACCAATTGTGATGCAAAAACGGGCGAATGTCTTCGGTCTTGGCTTGATTGGTGGATCACTTGGACTCGCACTTTCGAGTAGGGGATGGCACGTTACTGGATGTGACTCTGTCGGTGACATTGAGAGCCAGGCGTTGTCGCTTGGAATCATTCATCAGATTGGTGTGGACAGGGATGCAGCGATCACGTTTGTGGCGACGCCCGTTTCATCTGTTGGGGAGCAGGTAGTACGAGCATTGGCTGAGACAACTGGTTTGGTGACTGATGTTGGCGGCGTAAAGGCTCATCTTGTTGGACAGATCAATGACCCGCGATTTATTGGTGGGCACCCTATGGCTGGAAGTGAACTCATTGGTTTAGATGGAGCAGATCCCAAATTATTTGAGGGTGCTGTTTGGGTGTTGACACCTTCTGTGGGTATTTCCGACAGCAACTTCGAACAAGTGGCTGGAGTTGTGACCGAACTTGGCTCAGAAATTGTTGTGCTTGACGCACAGCGACATGACCAACTTGTTGCAATTGTGAGTCACCTTCCACATCTAACAGCAGCAGCATTGATGGGGTTGGCGAGTGAGAGGTCAGAAGAGCACGTTGCGGTCTTGCGGCTGGCTGCAGGTGGCTTTAGGGACATGACCCGAGTCGCATCTGGGCATCCTGCGATCTGGATCGACATATGTAGAGAAAACCGAGATGCAATTGTGATCGCACTCGATGGGCTCATTGAAGGGCTTGTCCAAATGAAACAGATTGTGGAACAAGGTGACTCCTTAGAACTGATGAAGCGTTTGCAGCAATCTCGCATTGCGCGGTCTAATTTGCCAAGTCGTGTTCGTGATCTGATGGATGTTATTGAAGTCAGAGTTCCAATTCCTGACCGATCTGGCGCAGCTGCAGAGATATTTACTCTGGCCGCTGAACTCGGTGTCAACATTGCAAACTTCGAAGTTGCTCACTCGGTTGAGGGCGAACGTGGAGTATTGGTACTTATAGTTGAGCAGTCCAGTCAGGATGTGTTTCGTGGCGGTCTGATTGCTCGTGGGTTTAGACCGATATTGCAACAGATTTCATGACACAACAGGGCGAGTATGCAGTCGTTGTAAAAAGTGGAGCGCTTGATGCTGTCGCTACGGTTCCGGGGTCAAAGTCGATTGCGCATCGGGCTCTGATATGTGCAGCATTGGCACGTGGAGACTCGACGATCAAAGGGTTACCAGTCGGTGATGACACGCAAGCGATGTTGCAGGGCCTCATGATGCTTGGTACAACTTTTTCGCTTGACGGTGCTGATGCCCATATTGCAGGATCTATTGATTTGGATCGTATGGATGCGATCACGGTAGATGCCAATTTGGCTGGAACTACGGCTCGTTTTCTCACCGCCATTGGCGCATTACGTCGAGGCCCTATAACGGTGACGGGTAATGAATCATTGCGCAGTCGGCCGATGAAGGATTTGCATCTTGCGTTAGAACAACTGGGCGCCGGTGTTTCGTGGCAAAACGAAAAATATTGTTTGCCCGTTACGGTTCGGCTAGGCAAGTCTTACTCTCATTCGGTTCAAGTTGCAGCTGATACTTCATCGCAATTTGTTACGTCATTGATGCTCATTGCGCCAATGTTGGATAAGGGATTGACAATTGAACTGACTGGAAACATCGTTTCGCTTCCGTACATTGCAATGTCTGCATCGGTGATGAAGTCATTTGGCGCAAATGTACGTATTTTGGATGAGCGCAACATTGTGATTGATGGCGGGGGGTATGTAGGTTCCCAGTTCGCTGTCGAGCCAGATGCGAGCTCGGCTTCGTATCCGTTTGCCGCAGCTGCAGTGGTGGGCGGCCGCGTGTGCGTCAATGGAATGTCGTCAAACATGATGCAAGGAGATAGTCGATTTGTCGATGTTTTACGACAAATGGGCTGTGAAGTTTTGGAAGACCAAGTTGGAATCACCATTAGTCGCCACGCAAACGAGCCATTACGTGGCGTTGATGTAGATATGTCGCAAATATCAGACTTGGTTCCAACGCTCGCCATCGTTGCGATGTTTGCGAAGACACCAACACGAATTCGCAAGGTTGGTTTCATCCGCAATAAAGAGAGTGACCGCATTGGGGATCTTGCAAGTGAAATGCGATCTCTTGGGGCAAAGGTTGTCGAACATGAAGATGGTCTCGAGATTTTGCCGCAAGTACTGCACTCTGGCCGGTGTGACACACATCATGACCATCGACTAGCTATGGCATTTGGTGTTGCTGGTCTCAAACAGCCTGGCGTGATCATCGGAGAACCGCAGGTAGTGGGTAAGAGTTGGCCACAATTTTGGGAGATGCTCGAAGCGTTATGACACCCCCAGTTCTTAGGGATGACTATCTCAATACGCCAATACTTCGCCGTCTACAGGGTTCACACCCACGCTTTACGGAAATCATGAGCCGCCATGCCTCGGCTGTTGCTGCCCGTTTGCCGTGCTATCAAGATCCGGTCTCAGGACTTTCGGTCATGACCGCTGAGTTTTTGGCATCGCGAAATTATTGTTGTGAGAGCGGATGTCGTCACTGCCCATATGTAGCCGACTGATGAACTAGATTGAGTGGTTCAAGAGATGCAATAAAGGGGTCAAGTTGAGCGAAGAACGAGAAATAATGACGTGGGAGTCCTTCGGAGTCGCGAGTCGCGAGCTTGCAGTGATGGTGGCCAAGAGTGGCTACGAACCCGACATTATTCTTGCAATTGCACGCGGTGGATTACTTGCAGCAGGCGCTCTCGGTTATGCGCTTTCTGTCAAGAACACCTACACCATGAACGTCGAGTTTTATACCGGAGTCAATGAGCGGCTTGCGGTGCCAATGATCCTTCCTCCCGTGCCAAGTCTCATCGACTTGAAAGACTCCAAAGTTTTGATCGTTGACGATGTCGCCGACACTGGCCATACATTGAAACACGTACTTGAGTTTTGTAAGGGTCAGTTAGCAGATACCCGCCTTGCTGTGTTGTACGAGAAGTCACAGTCCATCATCAAGTGCGACTACGTGTGGAAGCACACGGATCAATGGATCAACTTTCCGTGGAGCGATAAAGATCCTGTTGCGCAACGCAAGTGGAGCGTCAAAGACGCCTGACTCATCTATCCCTGGTAGGTGATTGAAGAATCCAGGAATGCGTTGTCGGTAATATCACTTGCAGTGATGTCGGCAATCTCAAGGCCTTGCTCGCGCAAGATTGGCGTAGCTTTTGCAATGAAGTCATTTACTCGGGCCTCTTCTAGATCGCCAAAAGTTTGTGTATCGCCGTTGCCGACAATTCCCATTTCTTTTTGTGATCCAGCACCGTTAGCAACGTCGCCATCTGACTGAGTCCACCAGCTGTCGTATGCGGCGACCGTTGTGAGGATAATCGCGTTCGCACGAGTTGGATCCGCGATGTAGTCGAGTTGTGCCTGCTGAAAAATTGGAACGATATTCTCAAGGCAAGGGCGAAGCTCTTCGAGTCGATCTTTTCGAATAGCCAAGTTTTGTGCGTATGAGTTCCAGCCTGCATCATGAATGAGTTGGTAGCCGGTTGTGATTGCACCGCTTTCAAGATTTGCGTATTTGTATGGCTCGGACGTAGCGAAACCTTGGTGTGCGGCATCTTCTGTAGAGAGCAACAAGTTGCCTTTGTAGTTTGAATCCACTTGATCTTTTTGGATAAGTCCCTGCGCTTCGAAATATCGCATCCATGCTGGGTCGCCGTAGACATAAAAAGATTTGATTGTCTTGGCAGCGTCAGCGATTGTTTTGGCCCCAGGGTGTTTGGTTGCATCCCACAGCAAAACCTGTGGATTGATGTTGAGAGCGTTGAATACCGCGAGTGTCGGAGCATCGGTGTATCGAGTGATAGCCACGTCGGTACCCACGTAGCCAAATGTGATTGCATTGTCTTGATACATCTCTGTGACAACTGGAGACTCAAGGAATGGTCCGCCTGCACGAATCTCGAGGTTGACGCCCGTTGGTTGCCCATTAACGGCCAATGATCCGACTACTGCACCCGAATCTTTTGACGCTGTGGCGTCATCGCCCATGAGCTGGTAGAGACCACCGTGCTCTGACTCGGGGAACCAGTCTGTCTGTACAACAATCGTCGCGGGGCAAACATCTGCAAGTGATACTCCGGTAGTCGGTGCTGCAGCGGCAGATGTATCGGTTGCAGCGGGTTCACTGTTTCCACAGGCGCCAAGAAGTGACAAGGAAATTCCTACTGCGATTGCACTAACAATTGTTATATCGCGCTTGCTCATGTTGTTCCATTCTCCGTTGTCATTGTGAAATTGAACCTTCGTACCATCTACCAACAGCCCACGTGTTGAGAAGACCGAATGCGATAAAAAGCATAAGTCCCAAGAGGGTCGCAGCCAACGCTGTGACAAACATCGGGCCAGCTTGGCTATTTAAGAAAAATTGTGTGATGAGCTTGCCAAGACCGGGGTCACCTTTGGCAAAGAAGAAGTCGCCCACTATGGCGCCTATGACGGCCAGACCAGCTGAGATGCGTAGACCGCTAAATATTGCAGGACTTGCCGCTGGTAACTGAAGTTTTAGTAGTCGAATCGCGCGACTTGATTTATGCAGAGTGAACAGATCGTGCATATTTCTGGGAGTTGATTGAATACCAAATAGTGTGTTTGAAACGATGGGGAAGAGTGAAATGATCACCGTGACAAGTACTCTCGCAGCGAAATTGGAACCCACAAGTTTGATCATGAGGGGAACAATTGCGATGATCGGCGTGACTTGCAAGGCGATGAGGTAGGGCCAAAGCGAACGCTCAAGCCACTTGGCCTGGGCCATCAGCACTCCAGCTACTAGCCCTATGCAAATTGAAAGCGTCAAACCTACGAGCGAGGTCTTGAGGGAAATCCAAAATGCAGTGATGATTTTTGTTCGGACAATGCCGTGTATGTCTTCGAAGAGACGGTGGGGTGGTGGGATGATCATTGGCTTATTGGATGCTGGGGAGAAATTATTTTCTAAACCATAGGCGAGTGCATACCAAGCGAGTAGAAAAAGTACGAACACGACGGTTGGGCCAAAATATCGAGCAATGATTTTTTGAAGTCGAGTTTTAAAATTCATAATGTCTGCATTTCTCTCATCAGCACAGCGATCTGCCCACAGCACTTGGCAAATTCGGCGCTATAACGCAGCGACGGAGTACGTGGATACTCGAAAGGGATCTGTATTTCGTGCGCAATTGTTCCAGGTCGTGGCGACATGATGATGACTCGTTGTGAAAGATATACGGCTTCAGTTATGGAGTGAGTCACAAATACCGCCGAAAATTTTGCGGAAGCGAACATGGTAAGTAGATCGTCATTCAGTGATTCACGAGTGAATTCATCTACTGCAGCGAATGGCTCGTCGAGCAAAAGCAAACTTGGATCCGTTACAAGGGTGCGAGCCAGTGATGCTCGCATCTTCATGCCTCCAGAAAGTTGTCGCGGATACTTCTGAGCGCTGTCTTGTAGTCCAACAGACTCCAGGGCGAATTGAGCCTTGGCTCTGCGCTCGTTTTTATTGACTCCCCGTAACTCGAGCAATGTTTCAATATTTCGTAGCGTTGATCGCCAAGGCAACAGTGTTGGGTCTTGGAACACAAACCCGATATCACTTGTTGTGCTCGACAGAGTGCCGCTTGAGGGTTGTTGTAGTCCGCTGAGCACGCGCAGCAGTGTTGATTTGCCACAACCACTGGGGCCGACGAGCGCTACGAATTCGTGTGTTGCGATTTGCAGCGAGACTCCACGCAAGGCTTCGGTCGAGTCGGGGAATGACAAACAGATGTCATCTGCAGAGATCAAATGAGACCCCGAGCGATGAACGTTTGGGTTAGGCGTGGTGGAGTTCACCGAAGCGTCGGCTGAGCCGCATCCTCGTAGGGGTCACACAAATAATCTAATAGTGCCAATCATGCGATCGGCGAATGCCAGAGACCTTTATTCTGCAGAATCTGCTTCAGCACAAGGGGCCTGTCGGTCATAATTCCATCAACGCCGAGATTCAGCAGGTGCTCCATCTCGTCGGGTTCGTCGATGGTCCACACGTGAACCTGCAATCCAGCACTGTGTGCATCATCGACCAATCGCTTATCGGTCAGCGTGATCGGGCCCTGCTTGAGCGGAATTTGGGCTGCAAGGGCACCTTCGAATGGTTTAACCACACCTATCCAACTGCGCACACGAAGCAATGCGACTTGCTTCGGACCGAGTGACGAACACAGTGACGGACCGAAAGTCTCACGGAGCACCGAAAGACGCTTGTCGCTAAATGAACCAACACACACTTTGTCGAGCACATGGGGTAGTCGTAGGGCCTCGATCAATGGTGGGAGAGCAGCATCTGATTTGCAGTCGATGTTGATGCGAGCCTCAGGCCATGCGTCAAAAATATCTTGCAATAATGGAATGCGCTCAGTGCCGTTTACACGAGCATTGCGAACTTCGGAATAATCGAGTTCGCTAATTTTTCCGGCAACACCGCATGTGCGTGAAAGATCGTCGTCATGGAAAGCCAGAAGCACACCGTCACGAGTGGCGTGTACATCGGTCTCGAGGTATGTGTAGCCAAGTTCAATTGCTTTCGCAAAAGCCGGCATGGTGTTTTCGGGTGCGTCACTCGCACCTCCGCGATGCGCAAAAGCAATCGGGAGTTGCGTTTCTAGAAATGGATGCGACACAGATGTACTTTAGATACTTCTGCCAGCGGCTGCCCAGTATTCGTCTTTTAACAGACGTTTATACAGTTTGCCTGTGGGGTGACGTGGTAGTTCGGTTCGAAAATCAACCGACTTAGGACATTTAAACGACGCAAGAGAAGCCTTGCAGTGTTCGATGAGAATGCGTTCGAGTTTTTTTGCATCTTCGGATGTCGCGGGCATCACTGTTGGTTGCACTACAGCCTTGACTTCTTCGCCAAACTCGTCATTCGGGATTCCGAATACGGCCACATCGATCACGTCTGGATGAGATACCAAAATATTCTCTGCTTCTTGAGGATAAATGTTGACACCCCCAGCGATGATCATAAAAGCCTTGCGATCGGTCAAATAGAGAAATTTTTCATTATCCAAATATCCGATATCGCCAAGTGTCGACCAGCCCCTGCCGAGCGAATCTTTAGATGCTTGAGTTTTTTCGGGGTCATTGTGATATTCGAATTTGGCGGCACTTTCAAAGTAGATCGTTCCTGTTTGACCGATCTCCAGTTCGTTGCCATCGTCATCCAAAATATGAATGACTCCCTGCAGCGATTGCCCTACTGTGCCAGGGTGCGAAAGCCATTGTTCGGAGTTGCAGTACACAAACCCGTTGCCTTCGCTACCTGCGTAATATTCGTGGACGATTGGGCCAAGCCACGCGATGGTCTGCTGCTTGATGTCAATTGGGCAGGGTGCGGCGGCATGAAAAATATGCGTGAGGGAATTGGTTTCGTACTTGGTACGCACATCGGTTGGAAGTTTGAGCAGACGAACGAACATTGTTGGCACTGTCTGAGAGTGAGTCACGTCGTACTGCTCGATCAACTGCAAGTATTCTTCAGCGTCGAAGTGTTCCATGATGATCGTTGTGCCACCTACACGGTGCACTGCAAGGTTCCAGCGCAGAGGCGCTGCGTGATATAGCGGTGCTGGCGAAAGGTAAATAGTGCTGTCGTTCATCGCAAACAAGAATTGTCCTAGTGATGTGACGCCGTTTGGGGATCCGAGTGGGTTATTGCCGAGATTGAGCGCGACGCCTTTTGGACGACCAGTGGTTCCACTCGAATACAACATGTCAGAACCATCCACTCGGTCATTTAGCGGAAGCGGGGACTGCTGAGCAACGATGTTCTCGTAATTTTCGTAGCCATCAATTACTCCATCCAGCATGAGCCGTAGGTCGACATTTGGAATTAAAGCTGAAATTTCGGCAGCCTGGTCGGCTTTGTATTTGCTCGTGATGAAGGCCGTCGCGTTGCAGTCATTGATGATGTACGACAGTTCGTCGGAGGTGAGACGACTCGAACACGCGGTATAGATGAGTCCCGCGTAGTGACAACCCCAGATGACTTCGAAATAACGCGGATGATTCTCAAGGCAAATTGCGATGTGGTCACCCGGACGCAAACCATGTTGAAAGAGCAATTGGCTGAGACGGTTGGCAGCCTCATCGAGTTCTTTGTAGGTAATGACTTGGGACGTCGAAGCCATGATGACAGCAGGCTTGTCTGGGGTGATGGTTGCGATTTGTCCTGGAAACATAGCCAAAAGTTAGCCCAAAAATTGTTACGTCAAGCAATTTCGGATCGGAAATCGACAAGACCAATAAAGCGTAAAGCGTCTTTTGTTACTAGATTTGCTTTGATCAATAGAGCAACATAAGGGGAACATATGTCGGCAGCACAAACACAGACGTTGGCGGATGAGCAGCAGATAGATGATGCGGTAACGGCGCTGCTTGATGCATTTCCTCCACGCCAAACGAAATCGGAAGTCTTTTTGGGCGAACAGTACGACCGCGGTCTTGCTTGGGTGCATTTTCCTGTTGGCTCCGGTGGTCTCGGTTTGTCGCCTAAGCATCAAAAAATCGTGAGCGAAAGACTGTCGGCAGCTGGAAGCCCGAATCCATACGCCCGAAATCCGATCGGCTATGGAATGTGCGGACCAACCGTTGTCGAGTGGGGAACACCAGAACAACGAACTAAATACTTGAGGCCATTATTTACCGGTGAAGAAATTTGGTGTCAGTTATTTTCAGAACCAGGTTCAGGGTCAGATTTTGCCGGACTCTCTGCCAAGGCGATTCGGGACGGCGACGAATGGTTGGTCAATGGGCAAAAGGTCTGGACAACATTGGCCCATCTCTCAAAGTGGGGTCTACTTGTAGTGCGCACAGATCCGGATGCTGTAAAGCATGCTGGAATGACGGCAGTAGTTGTTGACATGCAGGCACCTGGGGTTGAGGTTCGACCATTGCGCCAGATGACCGGCGAAGCCGAATTCAACGAGGTCTATTTCACTGATGTGCGTGTACCGGTCTCGGAGACACTTGGCGGGCCAGGCGACGGATGGCGCGTCAGTTTGACAACACTGATGAACGAGCGAGTAGCGATTGGGGGAGCAATTCCTCCTAAGGCCTCTGGTCCGATTCGTGAAGCAATGAAGATTTGGGAAAAGATGCCAGCCGAAGAACGAGATGCTGCAACTCGAGACAAACTCACTCAGTTGTGGATTCGTGCTGAAGTACTTCGACTGACAAATATTCGCGCTGGACAAAACAGAAAACTTGGAGTTCCAGGTCCTGAAGGTTCAATCGGCAAGATGGCTAGTGCCGATCTCAACAAGCAGACTTATGAGTTCTGTATTGAACTAATGGGTGCGCACGGCATGTTGTACGGAAGTTACGCAATGGTTCGACCAGAAACAGCGATGAGTTTTGATTCCGTTCCCAAAGCGTTCTTGCGTGCTCGCGCCAACAGCATCGAGGGCGGAACTAGCGAAGTTATGAAGAATATTCTGGGTGAGCGAATGCTTGGACTTCCAGGCGATGTTCGTGTCGATCGTGAAATGCCTTGGAGCAAAGTGCCTCGCAACTAGAGCAAAGTGCGGCGCAACTAATTCGTGAGTTTTTGCAGAACGGTGCTGGCGCTTACAGAGCGATCATCCAGGTGTTGTCCGCTCAAGAAGTTTCCGCCGATCATCACGGTGGATGCTTGCTCAATGGCGTGCTGTAGTTGACGAATATTTCGCGGTGGAGGAAAATATTCGTCTTCGGTCGTGAGTCGAACCTCTTCGACTCCTAAGCGTGGAGCCAGTCGGTTGACTACGGCCATTACGAGTTCTTCTGGTGCAGATGCGCCGGCGGTTACTCCAATGGTGCCCGAAATGTTGTCAGGAATTTCATCTGCGGAGTTGATGCGTAGAACAGTTTTACAATTCATAGAACGTGCAAGTTTTTCTAGCGCAAGAGTGTTCGAGGAATTTGAAGAACCGATAATTATGACCGCATCGCAATCTCGCACTATTTGCATAAGAGCTGTCTGACGGTTGGTTGTTGCAAAACATAAATCACTTTTTCCTGGTTGCCACACTTGTGGAAAACGTACTTTTACGGCCTGTGCTACTTCCTGCCAATCCCGATGAGACAATGTCGTCTGGGCAAGTAGCGCGAGTGGCTCGTTAGTGTCGGCCAGAGCTGCCACGTCTTCAAGTTTTTCAACACGCGTTGTGGCATGCGGAGCAACTGCCATAGTGCCAACAGCTTCTTCGTGGCCTTCATGGCCAATGTAGATAATTTTGTAACCCTTGTTTGAGCGAACGCGAAGTTCGTGGTGCACTTTGGTAACAAGCGGGCATACAGAATCAACGACGTAGCCTCCTCGAGCGATCGCATTAGAGACCACTTCGGGGGCAGAGCCGTGTGCCGACAACATGATTGGGCTCCCGGCAGGAATTGCGTCAATGTCATCGACAAAGATCACGCCCTGTGCAATGAAGCGATCGACAACAGACTTATTGTGCACGATTTCGTGAAAGCAATACACAGGAGCGGGAAAAGTGCGAACCATCCAAGAGAGCGCTTTGATGGCCATCTCAACACCTGCGCAGAAGCCTCTTGGGGCAGCAAGCAGGACGCGATCTACTTGCGATGGATTGATCGAACTCGTATTCGCACTCGTAGTCACGGTCACACTTTAGTGCTCATCGTTATCGCACAAACCGCTTGTACAATGCATACGTGACTGAACGATTGCCTACCGTTGTGATCGTCGGACGACCCAATGTCGGTAAGAGCACTCTATTCAATAGGTTTTTGGGCGCTCAGGTTGCGATTGTCGAGGATCAACCTGGTATTACCCGTGACCGTTTCGAACGTGATGTCGAGTGGATTGGCAAAAAATTTAGCGTTGTTGATACCGGCGGTTGGATGCCAGGCGGCTCTGAGCTTGATACCAAAGTCAGTCGCCAAGTGGAAGAGGCTGCCAGAGCTGCAGATCTAGTGCTTTTCGTGGTCGACACATGGGTTGGTGTCACTCACGACGATGAGCTCATCGCGCAATGGCTTCGCAAGGTAGACCGTCCCGTGCTCGTTGTTTCGAACAAAATTGACTCTGAGCGACGCGAGTCAGATCGTTGGGATTTTCTATCTCTTGGGTTTGGCGAGCCGATAGCAGTTTCGGCTCTGCACGGCCGTAAGTCAGGTGACCTGCTCGATGCGATACTCGAACGTGTTGAGGCACTTGATATGGAACCGGAGCCGGATCTTGGTGATGCCATTCGTGCGCCAGGAATCCCTCGCGTGTCTATTGTCGGTCGCCCAAACGTTGGAAAGAGCACACTCTTCAACAGGTTGGTAGGGGAGGATCGTTCGATCACGCACGATATGCCAGGAACAACCCGCGATGCAATCGATACCCAAGTAGACACAGAAGATGGACCAATGGTGTTTGTCGACACGGCCGGAATGCGTCGAAAAAGCAAAGTTGACGAGTCTGCAGAGTATTACTCGTTCGTTCGCGCGCTTCGTGCGGTTGATGAATCAGATGTTGCACTGTTGGTTATTGATGCACATGATGGCATCACGAGCCAAGATCAAAGACTTGCCGAGCGAATCGATGCGGCTGGATGTCCAGTGATCGTGATTCTTAACAAGTGGGAGACGCTTGACGCCGAAGGTCGAGAGCATATTGACAATGAGATGACTCGCAAGTTGTACTTCATCGGTGACGCTCCTGTTCTTAAAGTTTCAGCACTTACGGGTAAAGGCGTTCACAGACTTCTGCCGATATTGCAAGAGTGCATTGTTCATTATCACAAGCGCGTTCCGACTCGAGATGTCAACAAAGTGATGGCCGAAGCGCAACAAAAACACCCAGCTGGCAGCGGCGCGCGAGTTCTATACGCGCTGCAAGGAGCGACCGATCCGCCAACATTCACTTTGTTCGTCAATCGCGAATTACCAGCACCGTATCTTCGCTATCTCGAACGATGCATTCGTGAAAAATTTGAATTTGGTTCCACGCCGATCAAGATGCGTGTTCGCAAACGCTCAGAGTAAACGCATGCCTTGGTGTGAAGAGTGTGCAAAGTATTTGGCGCCGAGTGCAATGTTGCCTGACGGCTCATGCCCTAAGTGCCTTAAGTCCATTGCTGATGTGACAATCAATGGGCAGCTCACAGCAAAAACACTTAATCTAAAAAAACTCGCGCAAAGCTCATCAGATGAGGACGTTTCAGTGCCATGGCATTTCAAATTACTTGTCGGTGCTTTGATCCTGTATTTGTCTTGGAGAGTTATAGATCTCTTTCGCTAGAGTAATTAATCGAGATGCGGGCTGTAGCGCAGCTTGGTTAGCGTGCTTGTCTGGGGGACAAGAGGTCGCGGGTTCAAATCCCGCCAGCCCGACTTGGAGCTAATTTGAACGCAGTTACGCGTTGGATGCGTAACCAACCATGGACAGTGAGATTGCTGCCAGTACAAGTCCGATGATTTGACTCCTGTGTAATTTTTCTTTGTCGAGTGTTACAGCAAGTCCAACGGTGGAAACTGGATAGAGCGCAGTGATCACCCCAACGAGTGAAAGCAATCCACCATGGATGGCCAATAAGTACAGACCATTTGCTGTCGTGTCGAGCAATCCCGAAAGAGCGGCTAGCGGAAGCACTCGTCGAGCAACGTGAATGCGTCCTGATCCCCATAACGCAACAAGAGCAACAGTTGGCACGCTGACCATTCGTTGCCCAAGCAGCGGCCACAAACCTGCATCTTCGGATGTTTGCGCAAGACAAACAAAGATCACTCCGAAGCCGAGACCGGAAATAAAGGCATAAATAATTGCGCGCAGGGGAGTAGGTAGGTCGTGATGACCGAGTGCATCCCCTACGAGAGCTACCGCAACTGCCGCCAGAGCCATGCCTACGTAGGCGATATGAGCCGGACGTTCGCCTTGGATAAGACCAACAACAACAGGACTACACATACCAACTATTGCCGAAATTGGGGCTACCACTGTCATGGACCCAAGGGACATTGCCTGGTAAAAAGCGACTAAAGCAACTGCGCCGCCTGCTCCTGCAAATCCGCTCCACCACCAATCATGACTACTCATCATGGGCGTATTGCCAAAAGTTATGACAATTGAAAGCAAAACAAGTGCTATGAACTGTCCCGTAAAAGTAACCGCCGCAGCCTTGGATACTTTAGAAGCGCGACCACCGCAATAGTCTGCGACTCCGTATAACAGTGCTGCGCCGCACGCCCAAACGATAACCATGTACATCAGTATGGCTGTTGCGCCGTATCCTTCAAGCGTTAGAAGACGCGTTAGTAGACGCGTTTGTTGGTCAATGAACAAGGGGTGTGGAGTGCGCGGTTTAGGGACATTGATCAACACACTGACGGTTCTTGTTGGCGGTGGACTTGGATTAGTTATTGGACATCGGATTCCCGAGCGAATTCGAGTGTTGGTGGTGCAGGTAATTGGGTTGGTGACTCTTGCCCTTGGGCTGAGTGATGTCATCAAGACTCACAACATGGTTTTTCCGCTTCTAGGCATGGTGTTGGGCGGCATAATCGGCGAGTTGATTCGTGTCGAAGATCGTCTCGTTCAGGTTGGGGAAGTGTTGAAAAAACGGTTCGCGTCGGATAGCGCTGATAATCGTTTTGTGACTGGGTTCGTCACCGCTTCGCTGTTATTTTGCGTTGGGCCATTAACCATCTTGGGAGCGATTGAGGATGCCAGTGGAAAAACACCACAGCTGTACATCATCAAGGGAAGCCTCGACGGTTTCATGACTGTAATTTTTGCTGCTCTGTATGGAGTTGGTGCCATATTTAGTGCCGTCAGCGTGTTTGTTGTGCAAGGAACATTGACTCTGTTTGGTACGCGTCTTGATTTGTTATTGGACGAGCGGATGCGTACAGAGCTATTTGCAGCGGGTGGGTTGGCGGTAATGGCCATTGGACTTAATTTGCTGGAGATAAAGAAGATCAGACTTGGCTCATTGCTACCAGGTTTGATCATCACGCCTTTGTTGGTCTGGATATTTGCAACTCCGGGTGGTCTCTGGTCGTAAGTTGGACTAATTTTTAGTTCATGTGCGGAAGATTTGTACGCAAGACAACCGCGTTGGAGATCTCTGATATTTTTTCGTGTTCTCTTGATACTGAAGAATTGCCGATCAGTTTTAATATTGCGCCAACCAGCCGTATTTTGGGAATTATTGATTCGACAGGCGGGTCATCGGCTGTCAGTTTTTCGTGGGGAATGATTCCTCGCTGGGCACCCGATGCTTCACGTGCGGCGAGCCTGATAAATGCGCGCATTGAAACTGTTGCTGAGAAGCCGTCGTTTCGTGATTTGGTTGCGCAACACCGTTGTGTGCTTCCGATGGATGGCTACTTCGAGTGGAAAGAGCAATTACGTCATGACGCAATGAAGCCGATTAAGCAACCGTATTATTTCTCTGCCAACAGTCAATCGAGTTATTCACATCATGGAGTTCTCGCTGTGGCTGGATTGTGGACTGCATGGAAAGACCCGAATCAGTCGAGCAGTCAGGTTGTGCACACTGCGGTTGCGTTGACGACTCATGCGAATGACATGGTGAGCCAGATACATCATCGCATGCCGGTGCTCTTAGACCAACGTGGTGTTGAGGATTGGCTGAATCCGAACAATCAGAGCCCACTCATTGATCTGGCTGCCATTCCGAACGGTGCACTTGTCGCGTGTGCGGTTAGTACAAAAGTTAATAGTTCGCGCAATAACGGAAGCGAATTGATTGAACCGATCGATTTGACACAGACTGAATCGTTGGGCGAACTCAGATTGTTTTAAGAATTGCAGCAAGCTTTTGTGCTTGTGCTGCAAGTTCTGTTGGGTCAACATGAGATGCTGCTTGATCGAACGAGAGGTCGGACATGGTGTCGGCTGGAATGACGTGCAGATGGCAATGGGGTATTTCGAATCCAGCAATGATGAGCCCCACCCGATTGCATTTATAGAGTTGTTTTTGCGCCAGTCCAATCCTTTTTGCGACAACCATAAGATGTGTCGAAATCTCGGCTGAGAGATTGGTCCACTCGTCGATTTCTTCAATTGGGACTACAAGGGTGTGGCCGGTCACGATTGGGTTGATTGTCAAGAACGCGACGCAGATCTCATCTTTGTACACAAAATGGCCAGGTATCTCTCCGCGGATAATACGGGTAAACAGTGAAGACATAGTGAAGATTGTAGTGTCGTTGTTTGTGAGCACTGAAAAGCCAAGTCTGACTTCTGGAATTTGGTCTATTCCGAATGCAATTACGTTGGCTCGACTATGTATGTTGCCAGTTTTTTTGTATGTGTTGTTCGCACGAGATAATCGCGCGGGCGCTGCATGGTTGTTGGGCGCAATTTCGTATACCGATTGGATCGATGGCTGGGTGGCTCGAAAACTCAATCAGACTTCAGTCTTCGGATCGGTGTTTGATCCGTTCGTAGATCGCATGCTGTTTATCGTGGCAACCTTGGGCGTGATGATCGACGGAGGAGTGCCAAGTTGGTTCTGTATCGCGATTCTCGTGCGCGAGATCACGGTTGGCGGTGCCATGGTGGTAGCAACCCTGTTTGGCATGCAGCGATTTGCTGTCAGTTATTGGGGTAAGTGGTACACGCTGTTCTTGATGACGTCGGTGCCATTGCTGTTATTGGGATCCAGTACATTCGGGCTCGCCAATGGAGCAACCGCATTGGGCTGGATTTTTGCTGTGCCCGGACTTGCTTTGAGTTATTACACGGCTGTTATGTATGTGCCTACGATTCGGGCAAACCTGCGTGCAGGGCGTGTGGGCTGAAGGCTACGGTAGGGGTATGGCCTATACATTTTGTAACTCATGTGGGCATCGAAATCCTCCCGAGGCCACATTCTGCTCCGCATGTGGCACAGTCCTCGATCATCTAAGTGAGCGCACAATAGTGCTGGCTGCAGTTGATCCACTGCAGGATGCGCCTGGAGATCAAGACAACGTGCAAGTGCTGGTGAGTGAGATTCTTGGAAATGAGAATGCGCACGGGTTGTTGGTTATGCGTTCGGGCGAACGTTCGGGCGAACGGTTTTCTTTGGCACTTGATCGTGTTGAAATTGGTCGAAATCCAGAATGCACCGTATGTCTTGACGATGTAACCGTGTCGCGTCGTCATGCAGAATTGCGACTTGAAAATAATGGTTATGTCGTGACCGATATGGGTTCGCTCAATGGCACATATGTCAATCAGGAACGTGTTGAAGAGATCTTGCTGCAAAATGGCGACGAATTACAAGTCGGTAAGTATCGCATGGTGTTTTTTGATGGTGCGAACGTCTAAAGCCGCTTTTTAGTTTTAGTTAAATTAGTGGCAGAATATACGAACTGTGATGACTGACAAAAACTATCTCTCAATTGGTGAGGTGCTTGGACTATTGCTCGAAGAGTTTCCTGACATCACTATTTCTAAAATTCGGTTTCTAGAAAGTCAAGGTTTGATCGAACCAGAGCGCACTGCGTCGGGATATCGCAAATTCAGCAGGTCCGAAGTTGAGAGGCTACGTTTTATTTTGCGTGAGCAACGCGAAAACTATTTGCCGCTCAAAGTGATTCGCACAAAACTTGAGGGCGATACCAGCGACGGCATGATAAGGCCTTACGACGATACTTCTCCACACATTGAGAGGAGTCAGGCCACAAGTGGTGGCCATCCTGCTGCACGGCAAAATCTCATCAAGGCACCGAGCAGTCCATCGCGTTCTGCGAAGAAGGCCGATGATACTTCTTCTATTAGTCGTACCGAATTGCTACAAGAGCTCGATGCAGACGATGTCGTGTTGAAGTCACTGGTAGTAAATGGTCTTATCAAACCCCGAATCGTCGGAGATATCGAAATGTATAGCCCTCTCGATAAGGAGATTGTTGCGATAGCTGCGCAATTTATTGCGCAAGGCATCGACGTCCGTCACCTTAAAACGTTTAAGCATTCTGCTGAACGTGAGTTCGGTTTATTTGAGCAACGCATCATGCCATTTCTGCGACAGCGCAATCCAGCCGCCCGACAAGAGGCGATGGAGCTTTTGGATGAATTGACTGATCTTGCAGATCAATTACGCACAGCATTTGTGACGGTCGCTGCGCGGGGTTACAACGAAGGGCGGTCGCGGTAGTGCTCATCGAACTAGATCTCGAAGGTGTTCGTTTGGAGATGCCAAGCAATACACCGGTTTTAATGTTGCGTGAATCTGGTGGCAATCGACGTATGTTGGCGATTTATATCGGTGGCCCCGAAGCTTCATCGATTCATTTTGCGCTTGAAGGAATCACACCCGAGCGACCATTAACGCACGATTTATTTGTTTCACTTTTTGGAGTAGTCGAGGCTGAGCTCAGGAGCATCGTAATTACCGAAGTAGTCGACAGCACCTATTTTGCCGAGTTGCACTTGAAGGGGAGTGGCGGTGAGCGGATAGTTTCGTGTCGTCCGTCCGATGCCGTCGCCGTAGCTTTACGAGCAGGCGTACCTATGTATGCAACAGAAGCGCTGATGGATGAGGTGGGCAAGGCAACAACCATGACCCATGTGGATACTGAAGAGGAGATTCTGGACGAGTTTCGGGACTTCATAGACAACATCAGGCCCGAAGATTTTCAGGGATAGTCAAATTGGTTTTACGCACCTAACCTTGAACTATGGGTCAAGGGTTTAGTGGCAAAAAAGCAGCGGAGATCGTTGGCATTACGTATCGCCAAATTGACTATTGGGCTCGCACAGATTTAATTCGTCCATCAAGTTGTGATGCGGCAGGTAGCGGCTCAAGGCGCGTGTATAGCTACCGCGACCTACTCGAGCTACGTGTCATTAAGACGCTGCTTGATGCCGGTATAAAGCTTGAATCGGTGCGCGACGTTTTTAAGTATTTGCGCAATCATGTTGAATCAGAAATCACCGCTGCGCATATCGTCATCAGTGGCCAGTCTGTAGTGCTCTGCCAGGGTGATCAACTTGTTGATGTGCTCCGTAACGGTCAGGGAGTACTTAATGTGTTGCCGCTTGCTGGAGTGAAGGATCAGGTTGACTCGCAGATCATTGCGCTTGCTCGTCCAAATGAGATAAGAACAGATTCTCTTACAGTTGCGCGATCTGTGTTATTGGCTCAGTAGTACTCAATCTTCTTTCTTCGGCAAGAAAGCCATCAACGGTCCCAAATTGTGTGCCAGTTCGGCTAGGAGAGTGCTTGCATCGGCAAGTTTCTGAATCGGATCTTCAATCTCGTCGAGTAATTTGTCAACCCGATTGGCGACTCTGTTGAAGTTCTCCATTGACTGCAAAATCAGTTGCAGACTGGTAACAACAGATTCGATAGATCGTTTTGCCTGATCGACTACCTTTGGACCATTTTCGGCAGGGTTAAGAGCACTGAGTAGAGCAAAGATTTGCTCAATCGTTGGAACATTAAACGGTTTTGATTCGCTGCTTTGCGTCATGACAACGTCCCATATGCGCCAGCGTCTCCAGAAAGAGCTGAATCGAGTACGCCTAAAACACTCGCATCTAAATCCTCAAGCATTGCGTCTATCACCAACTCATGAACTGCGTTGACAGTGCAATGCAAAGATTGGGGTGGCTCTTGGCGGTCGATGTACCAACCACGTTTCCACATTTCGTCAGCTACGGCAAAAACATTGAGACGCTCTGGATCTCGTGCAACAAACGAAAGTAATAACGCATCTGGTTGAGCGAGTAACAAAAGCTGAGGGTGACTTGAGATGTGTTGGGCAAGCTTGTCGGTTGCTATGCGAGCACTACGGGTGAGGCGTAGGTAACCATCATCTCCCAGAAAATGCATGACCGCCCATGCGGCAGCAATCGAACCTCCTGATTTTGTGCCGAGCATTCCGCTCGATGCGTACACACCACCAAGCCATTGATCGGTAATAAATCCCTGATAAGAACGTAGACGCTTGCTTGCGTACATGATTACCGACGCACCTTTAGATGTGTAACCAAATTTATGTAAATCAACAGAGATGGATGTGACTCCATCTACTTGTAAATTCCACGGTGGTATCTGATGTCCGAGTCTGCTGAGGTAGGCGAGCGAGACTCCGCCCATGCATGCATCAACATGGCAATTGATACTTCGTTGCAGAGCCAAAGAAGCCAAAGCCGGAATATCGTCAATCACGCCTTGCGGATACTGAGGCGCTGATCCAACGATCATGATTGTGTTCTTGTCGATGAAATGGGCCATCGCTTCGACATCGGCACGCCAATTGGGCAGCACAGCAACACGCCTCAACTCGACACCAAAGTACGCAGCAGCTTTATCGAAAGCAGCATGGGCAGATGTAGGGAGCACGATATTCGGGTGGGAGATCGAGGACTCGGATCGGAACTGATCCCTGGCCGCCTTGACAGTCATCAGGATGCTTTCGGTGCCTCCGCTAGTGAAGTACCCAGCAGCCTCAGTAGATGATCCGAGCCAAACACCAGCCATCTCGATCACTTCGCTCTGCATTTGACGCAGGCTGGGGAAAGCAGCCGTGTTGAGGGCATTGGCGCCACTGAAGCGCCTGTAAGCGTCCTCAGCAACTGCTAAAACTTCTGGGCCTGCGTTATATGCAAGCGAGAATGCTTTACCATCTCGCCACTGCACATCGTTTGCAGACATCTGATCGAACGAAGTCGCAATGTTTTGGGCACTCATACCAGTCGTGGGGATGAGATGTGGTTCAGATTTGCTTGGTTTCATTGCTTATCCTTACTTTACATAACTATGATTATGGGCGTAATATAACTCTGGAAACTAGGCATATGCGTTTAACTTTGATCCTGGACTAACGGTCTGGCTGCGTCCAACAGCCACGATAACGCAGCCTTGTAGTCGCGGGTCGTTGGGTCAATCGACGGATCCAAATCTTGTTCAACATCCTGTACCGCACATCGCAAGACAAAGATTTGGTCTCGAAGATTGTCGCGTTCTGTACGGGTGATTATCAACTCATCTTCACTAAGTGCAAGCTCTGATGCTCGTTGGCGCGCGACCCAATCCCATTGTCTGCAGGCTTGCGAGCAAAACTCCCGCGGTCTGCCGGAACCCGAACTTACCGGTAATGGGCTCCTGCACCATCGGCATTTGAGATGGTCTTGGGTCGTGACTGGAGTCTGGGTGTTGCTGACGCTCTTTGACATCTGATCGGTTTGTTTCGTCATGACGAAAAGGTATGTCATGTTCGGGCAAATTGCGAGTATTACTGCGCATACTGAATGGATGACCGCTCGCGTAGTTCCGTCACATCTCGTTGCACCCACCAGATTGCTGTCAAGTGACAATGCTTCTGGTACTCATCCCCTGGTGATGGAGGCCCTAAATCAGGCAAATTCCGGTCACGCTCTCGCCTACGGCAATGATCGATACACGCAGGATGCGGAGGCCGCATTTTCGGATCTATTCGGCAAAGACGTTGTCACTCGGTTTGCTTTCGGAGGAACTGGCGCCAATGTGATGGCCCTAGCAAACATGTTGCAACCTGCAGAGGCTGTCGTGTGCACTTCGTGGTCGCACATTGCAGTTGACGAAGCCGGAGCGCCTGAACGTTTCCTCGGAGCAAAACTTATTGATATCCCCTCAGTTGATGCCAAGTTGCGTCCCAGTGACTTGCATTCGCTCGAACATCTTTTTGGTAGCGAACACCATGTGCAACCTCGTGTTGTTTCCATCACACAAGCAACCGAACTCGGCACGCTGTATACGGCAAAAGAAGTCAAAGATTTGTGCACTGCGGCGCATGAAATGAACATGCTTGTGCACATGGACGGCGCACGTATTTGTAATGCGACGGCAGCACTTGGCGCTACACGAGAGGCCTTGCGTTCCTTCACTATTGACGCGGGTGTTGATGTATTGACGTTCGGTGGCACAAAGACTGGCGTGATGTTCGGCGAAGCCGTAATTTTCTTTAATACTGACCTTGCTAAAAGGTCTCTGTATATTCGCAAGCAGTCAACACAGTTGTATTCAAAAATGAGATTTATCTCGTCTCAATATTTGGCTTTCTTAAAAAACGACCTATTCATCGAACTCGGTGTCGCTAGTAACTCTGCTGCAAAATCTCTCTATGCGGAGGTGCAGAACATTGAAATGCTGCAATTGACTGCCACTCCAGCTGTCAACAGCATCTACCCCGTCCTTGAACCTTCGGTGAGTAAAGCACTACAGGATTGGTCATTCTTTTGGGATTGGGATGAAGCAACTCACCAGGTGCGCTGGATGACGGCCTGGGACGTTGACCACAGCGACATCGCTCTTTTCGTTGCGGGTCTCAAGTCGCTACTGGGCTAAATGTCACACCGCTTTAATTGATCGGTTAGTTAGTTCTCCACTACAGTTCGCGGTGGGGGTTGTATGGCAGCAGTCGAATTTGGACAACGGATTCAAGGTGACGATGAGTGGATGGAGAACGCCGCTTGTTTAGGACTCACAAATGTCTTCTTCCCCGCCATCGCCGAGCGCCCGCAAACACGTGAACGACGTGAAGAGATGGCTCGATCTGTGTGCATGGAATGCTCTGTGCTTGAAGTTTGTCGAACATTTGCACGTGAGAACCATGAGTATGGTTTCTGGGGTGGAGAATCTGAAGAAGAGCGGCACGCTGCGGGCTATCGACTCATTGCACCTATCGGCGTGCGATCGCTCTCTCGCTCTTAAATTACAAACTAGATCGCTACCGCAATGATCGACGCGGAACGAATTGTTCGCCTTGCTTGGGCAGATTACGGGGATACGCGGACGATCGATGAGATTGTTGAAGTAAGCGCACACGTCTCGACCAATCATGTATTCCGATTGCACCTAGATGATGGCTCACATGTTGTCGGCAAGGTTTCGTCGTATGGTTCGTACTTCTTGTTTGCAGAAGATCACGATCGACTGTTCAAGCTCGTGCAGTCGCTCAGCAACACACAATGGTCGGGTTTTCTCGCTCAAGTCTTACCCCGTGATGGTCGTGCCTATACGTGGTACGACGGCTCGTGCTGGGCGGCGTTTTACAACGATGTTGAGCGCGGCACACAGTTGCCACGCATCATCAGCACTGATGACATTATTTTCCTGGCTCGTGAGATCGCCGGATTCCACAAGGCCTGTGCAAACGCAGCACTAGATCTTCCGCCAACATCCAATTCGGTCAAGGGTGATGCGATTCATCTGCTGGACCAGCTATCAAGTGAGTTTGCCCCACGCAATTTTGATTTGCGTGAGAGCGACATTTCGTACTTGCGCACATCAACCCACAATTTCCTGGCGCATCTCGAGGATATTCATTTTGATGAATGGAACAAGATTCCCATCTTGGTCGATTGGAATCTAGGTAATTTTTCCGTTACTCAAGACGCAAATTTGGCGAAACGATTGTTTACTCGTTGGGATTACGACTGGTTTCGTATTGACACACGGATGCTTGATTTCTATTTTCTCTCCCGTGCTGCATCACACACCGGCGACAAGACTCAATTCTCGTACTCCCCTCACACGTTGGTCGAGCCGCGCTTCGTTGCGTTTCTGCAGGCTTACCATTCGGTTTACCCACTTTCGCGTGCCGAAATTGAATTCTTGCCTAGCGCCTATCAGTTCTTCATACTCAATTACGTCATTCGGGAAGGCGCAAAGTTTTTTCGCGCAGATTTAAGTACGCGATTCCGTAAGGATGCAGTAAGGCTGTATCTGCCGATGCTTGAATCACTGGATATTTCGCCGCTATTGCAAATACTTGACTAAATATCAGTCCGAAATCTTGCGCAGGTCGGTGCGGAATTTTTTTCCTTTTTCAACATAAATTGCCGCACCCATTTCGATCTCAATAGATCGGGCACGTCCTTCCTTGATGGTCGCAGGACTTCCAACTGCTAGTGCTCCAGGAGGAACAATGGTGTCATTGAGAACTACCGAGTTTGCAGCAACAATTGCGCCAGTGCCGACTACTGCTCGATGCAAGACAATTGCTCCCGACGAGACTTGGGCTGAGTTTTCAATGGTGCACGACTCGAGATGCACAATATGTCCGATAACGCAATCGTCGCCAACAATTGTTGGTTGATTGGGCATCGTGTGGATCACCGTGTTGTCTTGGATGCTTGTTCGCGCACCAATGATGATCTCTCCATCATCGCCACGCAACACTGCGCCGGGCCAAATCGTTGACTCGGCACCGATGGTGACCGAGCCGATGATGACTGCGTCAGGATGTACGAATGCACTTTTATGAATCACGGGTACTCGGTCGCCGTATGCGTAAATTGTCATAATTTCTACGGTACTTCTATAACGATCTCATTGGAGAACTAGGTCATATGGCTGTACCGTAGAGCCCCATGTCTCGCCGCCTCGACATAGAACTCACCAGCAATCGACAAGATGGAACCTGGACTTGGCGCGCGGCAGGAGCTAAATCTCCTAAGGGCGTAGTTGATAGTTCATTGCTGTCGGCTGCTGCAAAGACTGGCGATGTACTCAAGGTGGAAGCGGATTTTGATATTGATGGTATTTCGGTTCTGTCGGTTGTCCAGATGCGCGAAAAAGGACAACGCGGGAATTTGTTGGAATTACTTGCGAGCGAAAAGTCGTTCACTCCTGTAACGCAGAAGCTCGCCGAGAAACCAAAATCTGATCGCAAAGGTGGCCGCGATGCAAAAGGCAAGCGTGACGGCGACAATCGTCCAGCTCGCCCGCCGCGTGATCCGAATGCACCACGTCGACCGGCATCCACTCGTCCGGACGGAATAACTGGTCGACCAACACGTCCTTCGCGACCACACTTCACCGCGCCGCCTGAGATGCCGAAGCGTCCTGCAGCAAAGCGACTGAAGCCAAAGCATGTTCATCGCACGGCGGTGCTCGAGACATTGCCTGTGGAGCAGCGTGGCGTCGCCGAACGTGCACTCGAGGGCGGTATCAAAGCTGTTCGTGATGCGGTCAAGATTCAGAACGATCAACTTCGCAAAGACGGCAAACCTGAGGTTCCATCAGATGGTTTGATCTCGATGGCGCAAAACTTGTTGCCGAAGCTTCGCGTTGCAGACTGGCTAGACAAAGCTGAAGCCGCAAAATCTGATCTTGCAATTCTCGATCTGCGTGATCTGCGCTCAGTAGTTGTTGCGTCCGAAGATCCAATGGTGTTGCGCGAGGAATCAACTCGCGCACTTGCAGCCGAATTGAAGTCGGCGCTCAAAGAACGTCAAGACTCAGCGCAAACTTTGTGGCTATCTGACATTGTTGATGCTCTTAAAGTTGGAAGAACTGTTCGTGCGCTCAAGATGACAAGCGAGCCACCAAAGGCTGGTCAGCCATTTCCCTCAGAGCTGGGCGCCAAACTTGCGCAAGCAGCGACCGCAGGTCTCACAACCGAGACTGCACCTGATCGTTGGATTGCTTTGCTAGAGGCTCTCGCGTTTTCGCCGATACGCGGACAAGTAAAACTTACGACGATGCCACAGCAGCCCACAGAGGCTCTGCTGGCGACGGTCAAGCGCCTGTCACCCTTGCTCCCCCAGATTGCCTTGCTCTTTGGCATTGAAGTCTCGTCAGGTGTATCCGCTCCGCGTCCGCTCCGACCTACACGTCCTGTTCGAGTGAAGCCAAAAACGGTTCTGGCTAAGCCTGCGGTGATTGAGCCTGCGGTGATTGAGCCTGCGGTGATTGAGCCTGCGGTGATTGAGCCGTCACCGACTTCCGCCGAGTAAGCCCCATCTCATAGTCTGTACATATGTCAGACGTCGTCAACTATGAAGTTCAAGGCAAAGTCGCACTCATCACTCTCAATCGCCCAGAAGCACGTAACGCCGTAAACGGCGACGTAGCGCAAGGTCTAGAGGCAGCCATCAATCAGATGGAAGAAGATCCAAATGTGTGGGTCGGAATTTTACGGGCTAACACGTCAGGCCAGGAGCGCCCTGTATTTTGTGCGGGTGCAGATCTCAAGGCGATAAATTCTGGACAGGCAGGTTCTCTCAATACAACACTCGGTGGTTTCGGTGGATTTGTTTATCGTCAACGCAAAAAACCAATCATTGCTGCGGTAGACGGTCTTGCGACAGCCGGTGGTTGCGAAATTGTGCTTGCTGCAGACATGGTTGTAGCCACAACACGCTCATCATTTGGTCTTGCTGAAGTAATGCGTAATCTCATCGCGGGTGCGGGTGGACTATTTCGACTTCCGCGTGCCATTGGGCAAGCAACTGCAATGGAAGTGATTTTGACAGGACAACCATTGTCAGCCGAACGTGCTTTCACACTTGGGCTAATTAATCGTTTGGTCGAGCCAGGCAAAGCTGAAGAGTCGGCTTTCGAATTGGCATCGCGCATCTGTCTTGCTGCACCTCTTGCGGTGTGGGCGTCGCGTAAAATTGTTCTCGCGGCCGCATACGAAAATGACGAAACGCTGATCAAGATGACAAATAATGAGTTCGGGAAAGTATTGCAATCAGAGGACACTAAAGAGGGTTTGACCGCATTTATCGAAAAGCGTCCACCAGTGTGGCAGGGACGTTAAAGAGTTTTTGAAGCAATAAGTAGACGTGCTGGCATGCCAACGCGTTCGTAAAGATTCTTCATCTTCCTGTCTCCAGGCAATGCAAGTGCGTCCAACGTTGCGCAGCCTCGACTCTTGGCGATGCGAGCAATCTCGGCAATCAACCCCGCGCCAATTCCAATTTGTCGCGCCATCTGATCGACGTAGATATGGCTAACGACACAACTTGAGTTCACAGCACCGATGTCCCCTTTTGCAAAACCTACAACTTGCCCAGATGTTTCAGCCACAAGCACAAGGTTGGAGTTATTTGTAACTGTCGCTACCCAAAGCGAATCAATGAGTTCAATTTCATTCAACAGAATTTCATGACCCCTAAACGCGGTAATTTCGAGACGAGCTTCATGTTCGAGATCGCTCAGCGCTGTTGCATCTGCTGCAGTTGCACTGCGAACGGTAAACAACGGCGATTTGCTCGTCACAAAAACTAGTGCTCGTCTGGTTTGTCAGTTGGAGTGTCGTTTTGAAACTCATCCACCAATTTCTGTACACGCTGAGCACCAATCTTGATCGCCATCTCACCTATGACCCGAGCATTGCGAATCTCTTGATTGATCTTTGGTAGTTCCTGTTGTTTAACTTCTTCAACCCTTTTGGCTATTTGATCAATGAATTCCGAGTTGTGTTCTACCGCATCGCGCGCAACATCTCGACCGAGGTTGGCTACGCGTTTGATTATTTGAACAATGGACATGCATCATCCTCGACAGGACAACCAGGTGCGCTATTGCGAACGAGCAAGAAACACTGTGTGCACTGTGTTTCATCTGGTCGGCGTGGTTGCAAACGTTCCATGCCATCGGTTTTGTCATCGACGACAACACCATCTTCGTTGTCATCGTCGACAGGTGTATCGTCTGCGGCGGTGAGCTTCTCTTTCAAAATTGAATCAAGGTCTGCTTCAACATCGTCTTCTGTGCGCAAATCGTCGTCGTCATCGTCATCATCACCGGCTTTTTTCGCAACAGAGTCTGTGGCTACAGAAATAACATCAGGGTCTTCAGACTCATCGACTGCAGCAGAATCATCGAGATTGTCGTCTGCTCCTAATGCATCCTCGTCTCCCTCAAGGTCTATTGAGTCGGCATCAAGTACTTCCGCATCTGGGTCGACCTCGATCAGCGTCGCTGGATCCAAGTCCTCTGGATCAATAATTTCATCGTCTGACATTCAATGTCCCTTTCACTTGTCGCGCGAACAATAGCCCAATTCAACTCAAAAACAACGAATTAGGTCTTTTGTCTCCTCGACTCAGATTTACGCTCAGAATCGAGCCGTTCAAGATCTGGTGCCACCATGGTCATATGTGACATGGCAGCGGCTATGGCAGTGTGCCCTGCCTGTTGGGAGATTAAACGGTGCATCTCGAGAACGACACGACGGTAAGCCGGGTGACCCTGAGGGGCTGATCGCAACTCCAGCATGTGAATAGCCTCTCGAGCGTTGAATTGCATCGAATAGCGAAGCCTGTAGGCCATAGATACCGCGTATGGCGCCTGTTCCGGATAGTCGGTCAACAATGAGTCATAGAGCGCTCCTGAGCGAGCCATAGCCTCTTCAAATTGATCTGCCATTCCGGCCTCAACCACGAGTTCTGGCATCACATAGCCGTGGTGTGGAGTTAGACGCTGCCATTCGATAGTCAGCAGGCGGTGGCGCTGGAGGTCGCGAAACGCTCCATAGTCACCAAGCACGTCGAAACGGTAATCGGTCCTTTCAAAGGCTCTTCCTGGCCGGTGTCGTCGGTTCTCGCGGTTGCCAACGTAAGCGGTGATGAGTTTGACCTTCTCGGATTGATCGAGTTTCTCAACTCGTTTGAGCAACTGCGATTCAGGGAGATGCGAATGCGCGTAGCAAATCGCGGCAAGCAATTTATTTTCACCGTCTGGATCGAAATCAACCAACGCAACTTCTGGCATTGGTTCAGGTTCGAGCGCTCCAAACATGTCATCGACTAATTGACTCGTGTTCTCGCGATTCTCGGCAAAATAAGCACTCCAACGCCCACCCCTTTCAGGTATGTCAACACGGCGCAAGAAACTTGGTATTACCTTTCTCAGTTCAGCAAGCATCAGGTCTGCGTAGTGGCGTGCCTCTGGCAACGGATGCGAACGCATTCGAAGAAGCATCGATTCGTACGATTGTCCGGTGCCGTATACCCCAACGTTCGAGAGTGCTGAAGCTGGAAGTATCCCCCGCACAGCATCTAAAGCTTTGGCGCGGGTCGCTTGTCGATACACAAAATCAGAATCGTTGATGGATCGCGGAATTGTTGCACGAACATGATCCGTAACCGAAGTAACCAAACTGCTATACGTATCAAACATGCGATCCATGTCGCCGACATATCGCGTCCCAAATGGTCCATTGAGAATTTCTGGGTCTCTGAAATAGCGGTAGCGGCCACCAAGTCGATTGTCGTAGTTGATGTAGCGCGTACTTTGCTCGAGGTAGCTCATCAAGCGACCCCACTCTAAAATTTTCGTCAAGAGGTTCGATGCTTGCTCGCAGGCCAAGTGAACACCACCAAGCTGTGCCACCGAATCATCACCATATTCAACAAAAATCTTTTCGTATAAACCCTCAGCATGCGATAGGCCTGCCCGCGCGTCAACACCCTGATCCCCCGTAAGATCGAGATCGTTGACGAATTCATCGAGGAACAATCTCCGCAGGCTTTTGGGACTGCGACTATAGCGAGCGAATAAGGCACCCTTAACAACCTCTGGCAGGTTGACCAAAGCAAAAACAGGGCCATCTAAGTTGGTGAAATATCGAACCAAAATCTCGGCTTCGGAGTCAGTGAATACTTCGGGGATATAGACGGTCACGACGGGTAATCCTAGAAGTTTTGAACGGCGCGGAATGGGATTAAGGGTCTAGAAGTAGATGCTCATCGCGTCGGCAATCACTTTGCAGTGAAGCCACACCACGCCCTGATAGGTGGTTCCATCAGCGATCATTTTAGAGGGACGACCCGACCATTGGTATTCGCTAGAGCGACTGACCCGAATTTGTGGGTGCGGTAGGTGTGAGCCAGTTGTAGACCGACGCCAGGCAATAGCAAGTTGTCTGAAGCTGATTTTCGGGTCTATCTCAAGAACGTCCATAAATCCGTCATTGGGGTGTGCTCGAGGCAATACATCCCTACCACGAAAAATACCACTATTCGAAAGGAGCAAGCATGTGGAAACTGGAGTGCGATGTTGGACTGCGAGTGTTCCCGCAACAACTAGATGCAAACTTGAATCCGTCGAGTTGTCAGTTCGGTAATTAATCTGCAACAAGTCGATATCTACGAGCGTCATCTGCTGATCAGGTTGTGAGTCTCGATGAGCCATCTCGCCATTGATGCCAAGTGACTGCGCGATGCCGCCCTTTGTGACTGTGCATGGTTTTGCATTACCGCTAGAAACATAGTGCCGTGCAATTTCGACGTCACTATGCAAAGTATCAAGATTGGATGGTCGCGACGCCGGGGTTCCGTATGGCATTAGTTTTCGTATCGTCATGACGCAATTCTCCCAACGGAACTTGATGCGGCGACAACTCCACGAAAGCACAATTCGGCGGCTTCACTTGCGGCATTTCGGTCAGCTTCCTCAAATAGCACGATCGATAATTGACGCAGTAAATCAATAAGTTGCTTAATGGTCCGCACAAAGTCACCGGCAGTTAGCTCGTCTTCTTGGAGCACATCGACAAGTGGCGTACCACTCGCCCAGTCAAGTGCCGCACCCATAAATCCAGCTTCGGGTCCACGATGAACCACAAGTCCGTGGTTTGTTTCTGCGCTTGCCAGCTTCTGGCTTAACTTTGCAGCGCTTCTCCAGCGCGTCTTGAGCTCATTATTCGGGAAATGAGTTGCAATCGATTCTTCCCCTCCACGAGCTTGAAATACGAAGACACTTGCCAAGGCCGCCATATTTGGTGCACTCAGTCCATCGAATATTCCTTCAGATACACAGTTGGCAATTAACAAGTCTGATTCATGGAAAATATGGGAGAGCATTTGACCACGTTGCGTCAGAGACCACTCATCAACAAAACCCCATTCAGTGAGCAGCTTGACCAATTCATCAAATTTGTTACTTACTGACTGTGTACTGTTTGAAACACGCTTTTCTAATTGTTCTAGTTCACGATCAATTCGTTCTGCAGATTCGGCGGCTATGAGACGAAACTTAAGATCTGGATCACTAGCAACTGGATGTTCTGTTTGTTGTGACTTCGCTGTGTGCTTCATTCGCGAGGCTTGCCTGATCTTTGCTGTGGCCAATCGCGACGAAGCCTCTTTGAGAAACTTATGGTTATTCGGAGCGAAAGGTGAAGGTAATTTAACGTAACCAAGCACCATGACCGGTTGTACAAAATCGCGAACCGAGAATGTCTGCACAGATCGCGATCTTGATAGTGCCGTAATTTTGGTGCCGTCACCGCGTTGGGCAACGGTGAGCACCACCATTCGCTCAATGTGCGAAATACTGCCAGCTTCAATCACATCTCCAGGTCGTAATTCACTGAGTGATTGATCGATTTCGGAAGGCTGCGCTTTGGAGGATTTACGAAGTCGGTACTCTTCAAGATCGCCAAATGGACTTTCGGCCTGAAGCATTAATCGATCTCGTTCTTTACTGCGTCGTTGAATACGCGCCTGTATTTCGACAACATCTTTGCCCGACTGAAATTGAGCGAAAGAGAGATTGAGAAGGTGCCTTGCCTGTACTTGCGATGTGGATCGTATGAGATTTGCCGCCATATTGTACGTAGGCCGAAAAGCTGAGTTGAGAACAAAGGATCTACTCGCAACCAATGTCGCGACTTGTTCGAAAGTAACAAATGGGTTCCATACAACCAATGCGTGTCCGATGTCGTCCAGCCCTCTCCTTCCCGCACGCCCTGTTAGCTGGGCGTAATCAGATGGCTTAAGCATCTGGTGGTTTTCGCCGTTGAATTTAGTTATTTTGTCGAGAACAACTGCGCGAGCAGGCATGTTGATTCCAACTGCAAGAGTTTCGGTCGCAAATACGACCTTGACTAATCCGCGCGCAAAACACCTTTCGACAATCTCTTTGAAAGTCGGCACGATGCCTGCATGATGCGATCCAATACCCGCCTCAAGTTGCTTGACAAATTGAGTGAACTCAAGCGCTGCAAGATCATCATCGCTGAAATTCGTTAAGGATTCGTGCGCTATCGCGACGATTTCCTGCTTTTCTGCTTCTGTCGTTAGTGAAATTCCCATTTTCAGACAAGATTTAGCGGCCTCATCACATTGATTACGACTAAATATAAAAAAGATTGCAGGTAAGAGATCCGCAGCAGCAAGTTCCTTGATGATGGCAGATCGTTGTGGTGAAAACAATCTTTGAGACGCACCGTATTGTCTAGATTGCTGACGGCCAGAATGTCGTATCGGAGCATTCGATTTGGCTTGTTCGAAACGCATAACTTCAGGATTGGCGCGACCATCCACCAAAACATCGAAGGTTCTCAGCGAGTTGGAGGCTTTATCACCAACTAAATAGTGATTGGTGAGTTCGATTGGTCGCTTCATTTCAACGATCGGCGTAGTTGGTCCACGAACAGTAGTAAGCCAGTCGCACAACTCCGTTGCATTGGAGACAGTTGCAGACAGGCAGACAAGCTGAACTGTCGGTTCGAGATGGATAATTACCTCTTCCCAGACCGGACCTCGATACGCATCTTGCAAAAAATGCACCTCATCGAGCACGACAACACCCAACGAATCCAGTGCTTGGGATCGTGCATAAATCATGTTTCGAAGAACTTCAGTAGTCATTACTACTATCGGCGCATTCGGATTGATGCTGTTGTCACCTGTTAGTAGTCCCACTTCTGACTCGCCATAAAAGGTGCTCAGTTCAACAAATTTCTGGTTAGATAGAGCTTTTATCGGAGCTGTATAAAAGGACCTCAGACCTGCGCGGTGTGCCCGCGCAACGGCATATTCGGCTACGACCGTTTTGCCCGAACCGGTAGGTGCTGCAACCAGGACATTCAAACCATCGTTGATACTCGCTATGGCATCTAACTGGAACTTATCGAGCGAAAAGCCATATCTAGCTGTCAATTTTGATTCATCAGAGTCGGACATAACTATTACGAGGCGGTTATGTCGTAGTCTTGAGAGCTCTTTCGTTTACGTCGTTGTGCAAGATAACCAATAACCACCGCTAGCACATATAGCAATGTCATAGGAACGGCGAGTGCGAGCATGCTGATTGGATCTCCGCTGGGGGTGATTACAGCGGCGATAACGAACACAACCATTACTGCTATACGCCATTGTTTGCGAAGTTGCTGTGGGGTGACTGCACCGACTAACTGCAGAAACACTACGACAACAGGAAGAAGGAATCCGGTCCCGAATGCGAGCACCATGAGGGCTACCAAGCTGATGTATTTGGCAATCTGGTAAGTCTGATTAACATCCGCGCCTGACCAAGAGATAAGAAACTCAAGAGCTTTGTCGAGAGTCCAAAATGCAACTGCACCACCAAAAAGGAAAAGAATAAATGATGACACCGCAAAAGGAATTGCGTATTTTCTCTCTTTGCTGCTCATTGCTGGTGCAATAAATCGCCAGAGTTGCCAAAGGATTATTGGGACAGAGATGATGATTCCGCCGTAACCTGCAATGCGCATTCGAGATGCAAGACCCTCAATCGGTCCAAGTGCATAGAGCGAACCGTCGCAGTTGAAATCTGGTCGAGCCGTGCAGATATTTCGATATGGCTGCGTGAGGAAATGCAAAACCTGATCATAAAAAATAAGAATTACAGCGGCGCCGATAGCAATAGAAAGACAAGAACGGATAATCCGCATTCGCAACTCTGAAAGATGAGCCATGATTGACATCGGCTCTGAACCATCGGCTACAGCCTTTGAAAATCGCCAAGCCATTATTGGTCCTCTTTGATGTCGTACTCAATAATCTGGGGCTCTAGGCTCAACTCTTCTACTGTGCTTGCATCGTCCTCATATGGGATGAACTGCGGTTCGATTGCATTTTCTGTTTGCTCTTGTGCGGCGCTTTCTGTGAATATAGATGTTGTCTGCACATATTCGCTTTCGATCTGTTTTGAAGCATCTGTAAAAACAGTCTTGTATTCGTTCGCGACATCTTGGATATCACGAAGGGGTTCAGCAAATGCTCCCCTAAATTCAGATTGCGCATCACCGGTAATACGTTTGAACTGTCCATATAACTGACCCATTTTGCGTAAAACTGGAGGAAGTTTTTCGGGACCGAGAACCACGAGACCGAGAATCAACAAGAAAATGATCTCGCTTCCCGAGAAATTAAACATCTGATCAGTCTAAAGCCTGTTAGTACTTCGGCATATCATTGTTCTGTGCAACAGCGACTTCCATCACTTTTGACCTCGCCTATTCTTTTTGCCCATCGTGGAGCAAGTGCTTATGCCCCCGAAAACACTCTTGACGCGTTTGCGCTGGCGCTCAAGTTGGGTGCTTCCGGATTAGAAAGCGACGTATGGACCACCCGTGATGGAGTTTTGGTGCTCGATCACGATGGCGTAGTTAAGACACGTTTGCGCTCCAAACCGATAGCCGAGTTTGACAGATCGGCATTGCCGTCCCACATACCCAGTCTTGAGCAGTTACTTCAACACTGCGGAACTCAATACCAACTTAGTCTTGACATAAAGGACGCGATTGTTTTCGAAACAATTGAGCAAATAGTTGCAAATATCGATGAGTCAATGCTGGATCGATTGTGGCTCTGTCATCCAAATTGCGACTTGTTGATAAGCAGTAGAAAATTGGCTTCCAAATGCAAACTCGTTGATTCGACTCGACTTGTCAAGATCAAGGAGGGTCCGGAGCGTCGGGCAGCGACTCTCGCGGCAAATGGTATAGACGCATTCAATATGCATTATTCAGATTGGAACGGTGGTCTAGTTGCGTTGTTTCATCGCTTTAATATTGTCAGCTTCGGATGGGACATGCAGCATGAAGCGGTTATAGACAATGGCATACGGATGGGGCTGGATGGTGTGTTCAGTGATTGGCCTGACCGAATGGTCGAGGTCTATAACAGTCAGATCTAAAGAAACTTTGCTGCGCTAAACGGCCAGATAATAACGAACGCTCGGCCTACCACAATATTTTGTGCAATGGGACCAAACATGCGACTATCGAAAGACTGTGGCCTATTGTCGCCCATTACAAACAATTGATTTTCTGGAACAATTGTGGCGTCCATGGAAGGTACGCGACAGCGATCTTCCAATATTGTTTGAGCGATGTCATAATCATTTAAGTAAGACTCTTTGAGAAGTTTGCCATCAATAAATACGTTGCAGTCCTTGATCGAAATAGTTTCTCCGCCGAGAGCGATTACGCGCTTGATCAAATCATCATGTTGTACAACTTGACCATCAACGGTCACTCTGTCAAACACGACAACATCGCCTCTGTGTATGTCGTGTAATCGATATGAAAGTTTATTGACGAGAACACGGTTGTCTTGAAACATGGTCGCTTCCATGCTCGGTCCAGAAATATAAAACTGCTGCAAAATCAGTGAACGAACCGTAATCGCAATAACTAAAGCGACAACCAGCACGGTCACCCATTCGCGTACAAGTTGCACCCCCTTACTAATCGAGGACAATGACGACGGCTGTTCAGAATTCATCAGCCTGTAACGGTAGCCGCAGAGAACCCCTGCTAGAGCGATTCGATGAGTTTTTCAACTCGATCATCTTTATATAAAAAAGGATCTTTGCACAATACAGTTTTCTGTGCTTGATCATTAATCTTGAGGTGAACCCAATCAACTGTGTAGTCGCGGTTCTTCTTCTTGGCGGCAATGATGAATTCGGATCGTAATTTTGCACGCGTAGTCTGGGGTGCAGTTTCCATTGCGACTGCTATATCTTCCTCTTTGCAAATTCGGTCAACCATTGAGCGGGCTTGCAGTAAATAAAAAATTCCTCGGTCTTGCCGAATATCGTGATACTGCAAATCCAGGGTCTGCACTCGGGGATCATCAAGGGCAAGGCCGTGTTTCGAGCGAAATGCTTCAATTAGGTTGTGCTTGATAACCCAATCAACTTCCGTGTTTAGTTTCAACGGATCATTCTCGATTGTGGAAATACAGTGTTCCCACATCTCTAATGCCTTCATCTCGGTCGAGGTGAAACCGTGTGTGTCGGCAAATTTTAGAGCGGTATTAAGGTATTCACGTTGAATATCAAGTGCCGAGAGTTCACGACCACTCTCAAGTCTTACCTTTTTTCGACACGTGATGTCGTGACTAAAGTCCCTGATGGCTCGTACCGGGTTCTCCAGCGTCAAATCTCGCAGAGAAATATCATTTGCTTCGATCATTCTCAGCATGCAGGCCGTACTGCCCAACTTCAAAAATGTTGTGTATTCGCTCATGTTCGAGTCACCAACGATCACGTGTAGCCGGCGATACATCTCAGCATCTGCATGCGGCTCGTCTCTCGTATTAATTATCGGACGACTGCGTGTTGTCGCCGAACTCATTGACTCCCAAATATGTTCGGCACGCTGTGCGATGCTAAAAATTGGTCCGCGAGCAGTTTGCAGCACTTGGCCAGCGCCCGTAAAAATTTGTCGTGAGATAAGAAAAGGAATGAGATGTTGCTTGTATTTGTCTGGTTCAGCACTTCGTCGAGTGAGATAATTCTCATGACATCCGTAGGAGTTTCCCGCCGAATCGGTGTTGTTTTTAAATAGATAAATAGTTCCGCGTATGCCTTCATCTTTAAGTCGTTTTTCCGCGCTAATCAATAATTCTTCCAGTTTCCGTTCCCCCGCCTTGTCGTGCACGGTGCAATCGTAAATCGAATCACACTCTGGGGTTGCGTATTCAGGGTGTGACCCGACGTCTAGATAAAGACGAGCGCCATTTTCTAGGAATACATTTGAACTTCTTCCCCATGAAACGACTCTGCGAAAAAGGTAACGGGCTACCTCATCAGGGCTGAGCCGACGCTGGCCTCGAAGCGTGCAAGTAACTCCATATTCGGTTTCGATGCCGAAGATGCGTTTGTCCATGACAATTGAGGTTTAAACCAGATATTGATTGATCGTGGATTCGCTCAGTCTGGCGAAGCATCGACGCGAATTATTTCGTGAGAGCACTGCCACCTCAAGTTCGGATGAATTGATTGGCGTTTCAGAGGCACTTAACGCTTGATGGGCAAATTTGACAGCGTCTTGCAGTGTTGAGCCAGCAACAAAGCGGTCGGCCATACGACCTCGGATCGTCTCCATGTCGCCACCCAACACAGTAAATTGATGCTCATCGATGACGGTACCGTCATACATAATGTGAAATAGCTGATCGTGATCGGGCGTAAGCCCAACTTCAGCAACGAGAATTTCGACTTCGAGTGGTTTCATCTCGTGAGTAAACGTCTGTCCGAGAATTTGCGCATACTGATTTGCTAATCCGCGCGCATCAACATCTAAGCGAGAAAATTGATAGCCCTTTAGGTCTGCGGCGCGTACGCCTGCCACTCGCAACTGATCAAACTCGTTGTATTTACCAACACCAGCAAAAGCAATTCGATCGTAGATTTCACTTATCTTGCGCAGTGTATTGGAAGGGTTTTCGGCTACGAGCGCAATGCCATCGTTGTACTGCAATGCAACCAACGCCCTGCCTCGAGCAATTCCCTTACGCGCATAGTCTGCACGATCCTTCATCATTTGTTCTGGTGCTACATAGAAAGGCATGCTCATCGTTGACCGACACCTTTTGCAATTGCTTCGTATGTGATCTTTAGTTGTGCGTCGCCAATTCGAGTAAAGCCTTCGCTAGTAATCGAGGCAATAACCGGGTAGATGCCGCGCAAAACATCTGGTCCACCTGTGGCCGAATCGGCATCTGATGCTTCCCACAAGGCTCGAGCCGTAAGCTCAACACCCTCGTCAACAGTCATATCGCGTTTCCATCCCATTCGCAAGACGGTACCCGCATGCAGCATGCCAGAGCCTGTAGCAACAAAGTCATGTTCTTCGTATCGACCGCCGGTTGCATCATAATTCCACAGTCGACCATGTTTGAGAAGAGTGTCGAAACCAGCGAATATCGGAACAACCATAAAACCTTGCATTGCTGCTGGAAGGTTGCTTCTCACGAACATCGACAACTGATTTGCCTTACCTTCGAGGGAAAGTGATTGACCTTCCACTTTTTCATAGTGTTCGATTTGCAACTGAAATAACTTGACCATTTCCATCGCCGGTCCGGCAGCACCAGCGATCGCAACTCCACTAAATTCATCGGCTTGGACAACTTTTTCCATCTCACGGTGGCTAATTATGTTGCCTGAGGTGGCTCGTCGATCGCCCGCCATCACAACACCATTGGTACAACGAAGTGCAACGCAAGTTGTCGCATGTGGAACCAACATTGCATTTGCAGGACCGGATTCACCAAACGGCGACAATCCAACCCGCTTCAGTAGTTCGCCAAAACTCGCACCGGGATCCTGCTCAAAAGAAAACATTGGCATTGACATATATCTGTAGGTTAGGGCTATTGCCCACCTTTTTGCACGTAGCTTTTGACAAACTCTTCTGCATTCGATTCAAGCACTTCATCAATCTCGTCTAACAGGCTGTCAAGGTCAGTCGTTAGATTCTTGCTATTACTACCAAGATTGGATTTGGATTCAACTGGTGGTGTTATTGACTTTCTTGATTGTGAAGTTTTCTTCAGTTGCTCAGGCATGGTTGAACCATAGTCAAAAACTCTTCTAGCTGCTAGTCCAGGGTGTTAGAACTCGGAACTTAGTTTTTCAATAAGGTCTGAAGGATTCAGAGAGCTAGCTAGAAGACCTCCGACCAAAGCACGCGTTCCGCGCAATGGCTCAGGCATAGGAATTCGTTTGAGTCCTTGATTTGGAATGTCAAATACAACACTGTCCCAGTTGGCGGCAATCACGTCGTTGGGCCATCGTTGCAGGACGGTTCCCCGAAAGTAAGCACGAGTGCTCTCTGGCGGCTTGACCATTGCAGTTCTCACATCTGTCTTTGCACACAACTCGACAAGACCTGCCCGCAGGGCCAAACACTTATCGGTTCGCATGTCGTGATACTGCAGATCAATGGCCTTTAGGCGCGCATCGTGATCCTGTAGACCATGACGCTGTGCAAAACCATCGACAATGCGTTTCTTCGCGACCCAGTCAACGATATTTGCAACTATCAATGGGTCGGTCTCGAGATCATTGAGCACCCCTGCCCATCGAACCAGAACATCGTGACCTACTTGCGTATCTACCGATTCGAGTCCATAGTCAGCCGCATACTGTCTCGCTGCTTCAAGTATTTCTATTTGAATGTCTAGTGCCGACAACATTCGTCCATCCGTCATCAAGACGCGCGCATTCAGCGTGGTGTCGTGACTCACTTGGCGGATTGCCTGTACCGGATCCTTGATCGTAAGGTGCTCCGGAAAAGCGCCATCTTCGATCATCGCGAGCACAATGGATGTGGTGCCAAGTTTGAGCAGAGTCGCAACCTCGCTCATATTTGCATCACCTGCGATCACATGCAATCGGCGATACTTGGTTGGATCACAATGAGGTTCGTCGCGAGTATTGACGATTGGTCGTTTTAGCGTTGTTTCTAAACCAATTTCTTCTTCGAAAAAATCTGCTCTTTGACTTATTTGAAATGCCGGTTGCACATGACCCTTGCCAGTAAGTCCACGATGTTCGGCACCGACTTTTCCAGCGCCGCAAAATATTTGCCTTGTGACAAAATGCGTCGTTATTTGCTGAGCAATCTGTACGAACGGTGTCAGTCTCGAGACCAAATAGTTTTCGTGACAACCGTAACTATTGCCCTTCCCATCAGAGTTATTTTTATAGATAACAATTTCGGAATGCTCTGGAAGGCCTTCATTGGCTATCTGCATACTTCTGCGGATGATCTCTTCTCCTGCACGATCAAATAACACCGCTTCGAGAGCATTGCGGCACTCTGGTGTAGAGATCTCTGGGTGTGCGTGATCTACGTAATAGCGTGCGCCATTGGTAAGAACGGTATTTACGAGCTGACTCTCGTATTCTGGAAAGAGATAGTCATCGAGTGAATAGCCTCTGGCGTCATTGCCGGGATGTTCATCGATGTAGTCCCAGCCGACGAGATCTTGATTACCTTTCGAATACGAATTAACGATTATCGACGAAGCCGTAATTGGGTTGACGTCTCCTCCTTTGAAGAGGATCCCGTATTCGGTTTCGATTCCGCAGACTTTGGGTATTGCCACTTAGAGGTACTGCCCTGTTGCCGTTCGCTCGATTGCCTTGCCTCCAAAATCACGTCCGGCCTGAATTTCGTCGCGATCGTGAACCAGGGTGCGAATAAATATAATTCGTTCACCCTTCTTACCCGATATCTTTGCCCAGTCGTCAGGATTCGTCGTGTTCGGCAGATCTTCGTGCTCTTTAAATTCCTGATGTATCGAGTCGATTAAGTCCTGCAAACAAATGCCTTTTAAACCAGAATCGATCAGCCGTTTAATAGCGAGTTTTTTGGCTCGACGCACAATATTCTCGATCATTGCTCCAGACGAAAAATCCTTGAAATACAAAATATCTTTTTCACCGTTTTGATAGGTCACTTCAAGAAATCTATTTTCATCAGTGGTTGCATACATCTCCTCAACTGCTTGATCAACCATAATTTGTACAGCCTTTTGTACGTCTCCTCCACCCAAATTTTCAATATCAGCTTGGGAGATTGGTAGTTCATTCGTTAGATACCGAGCAAAAATCTGACCTGCGGCCCGAGCATCAGGTCGCTCGATCTTGATCTTTACGTCCAAGCGACCAGGTCGCAGTATGGCAGGGTCAATGAGATCTTCGCGATTCGTTGCGCCAATTACGATGACATTTCGCAGACCTTCAACTCCGTCAATCTCGGCAAGCAGTTGCGGAACGATTGTTGATTCCATGTCCGATGAGATGCCTGTTCCGCGAGTACGAAACATTGAATCCATCTCGTCAAAGAAAATAATTACCGGCCAGCCTTCTTCGCTCTTTTCTCGTGCGCGCTCAAATATCAGTCGAATTTGACGCTCGGTCTCACCCACATATTTATTGAGTAACTCGGGGCCTTTGATGTTGATGAAATAGCTTCGCCCTTTATCGTCTCCGGTCCGCGAAGCGACTTTGCGTGCGAGGCTATTGGCAACAGCTTTGGCGATCAATGTCTTTCCGCATCCAGGAGGTCCGTACAGCAGTATCCCCTTCGGTGCAGGCAGTTGGTGTTCGGCGAATAAGTCGGCATGTAAAAAAGGAAGCTCCACTGCATCTGCGATTTGTTCAATCTGAATGTCTAGGCCACCGATGTCCGAGTATGAGATATTTGGGATCTCTTGAAGAAGCAAATGTTCAACTTCGGGTTGATCTAGTTTTTCGAGGAGCAGGTTTGAACGCGAATCCAGCCTCAGTAAATCTCCCGATCGCAGATGTGTTCCTCGAATGGCAGTCGCCAATTCGCACACACGCTCATCGTCTCCTCGAACAACAACAATTGCTCGAACACCATCTTCGAGAACTTCCTTCAGGGAAACGACCTCACCTGTGGTTTCACTGCCACGATCCAAAACGATGTTTAAGGCATCGTTCAACATCACCTCTGATCCCAATTGCAGCTGTTCTACGTCGACGTCTTTGTCTGCAAAGACCCTGATCTTTCGCGAGTTCGTTAATACATCGACCGTTTGGTCGTCATTGATCCCTACGACGGTTCCGTAGGAGCCGGGTGCGCGCGTAAGTTTGTCAACTTCGTCACGCAACGATGCAATGTGCTCACGGGCTTCTCGAAGCGTGTAAGAAAGCTTTTCGTTCTGACCCGTCAAACGCGCAATCTGAATCTTGGAATCAGTCAATGCCACCTGATCGGTTGAGTCATTCTCGGCATTAGATGTCATGTGTCACCCCTCCCCATTGATCTACCTAATTGGAAACCGTATAGGGCAATCCTTGCCGAGAACACAACTTTTCGACAAGTGGCGTGTAATCTTGAGGTCGCATACCGTATGGTTTTTATAATCAGTTGAGAAGCCAAAAGCTAAAAGGAGATAGCCACCATGAAAGTTTGGATTGATCAGGATCTTTGCACTGGAGACGGATTGTGCGAGGAAATTGCCCCTGATGTCTTCACTCTCCTCGACGACGGACTGGCTTACGTTCGTGAGAAGGACAAAATATTCGCAACTGCGAAGGGTAATGCTCAGGGCGCAGAAGGCATGGCTGATTTTGCTGATAGTCAGCTTGATGGAGTAATCGAGTCCGCCGAAGAATGTCCAGGCGAGTGCATTTTCATCGAACCGTAAGCGTTTGACTTCTTAAATAGTTTGTTCAGAACCTGTTTCGGTTTCAGTGTCTGTGGTTTCAACTGGCATAGCGTGTCCAATAAATCGTGACACTGTAAGAAAAGCCGTATGTGCAACCATGCGATGGTCGGGTCTTACGGCCATGCCTTCTATATGCCATGAGCGATGCAAGACCTCAATAGTGCGTGACTCTATCCATGCATTACCCATCGATTTTCTCACTTGTACCGCCTGAGTGATGCTCGGTGTATAGGCAACAAGCAAGCCACCGGTACGCAGCACCTTTTCGGCATGTGGAACAACATTCCACGGCTCTGGTAAATCAAGCACAACTCTGTCGTAATCGGAGCCATCAATACCTTCATAGGAGTCGCGGATCTCAACTGAGTAACGCTCAAGTGCTTCTTCTCCTAGAAACGAGCGCACATTTGATGTTGCACGGTTGGCAAAGTCCTCACGAATGTCATAACCAGTAATTGTCGCTCCGTAACGCAACATCGTCATCGAGAGTGCTCCTGATCCCACTCCAGTCTCAAACACCCTCATACCTGGACCAATATCACCAATCATGCATATCGGAGCAAGATCTTTTGGGTAAATTACCTGTGCGCCGCGTGGCATCTCAAGCACGAAATCTTCTAGCGTTGGTCGCAAAATTGAGTAATACGCGCCTTTTGTAGACTTAAGTACTGTGCCTTCCTGATTGCCGACAATGTCATTGTGTTCAAGTACTCCAGAATGACTATGAAACTGACCACCGTCACTCAGAGTTGCTAGGTATCGCCTCTTCTTCGAGTCCAAAATCAATACTTTCTCTCCAACTGCAAATGCACGAACCATGATTAGAGACCTTTGATTTTGGATTGAGAAATAGAAATGGATTGATCATCTTTGAGATGTACTCGTGCGACAACAGGTTTGCGGCGTTTGCGCAAGAACTTTACTGCGCGCCAGATAATTTTAAGATACCACACGTTTGTTAGCGACGAATCTCAACAACGCTACGACGCTTGCGCCCGCCTCGTCGTCCAAGTAAGTACGCAATCAACACCACTACCGCGCTCGCAATAGACGCTGCGGCAACAATTGATTGTTTCTTATCGGAGGCTCGACCCTGTAAATCGTCCTGGAGTGCTTGAAACTTAGACTCCAGGTCATCCTTGGTGATTCGCAAATCTTTGTCAGTCATCTTCTCAATTAACTTTCTTTATGCAGACTTGGGCGCTGAATACGCGTCAGTGAAAGCCAAATAAATATCAAAGCAAAACCAGCAACAATCATGTAGGGAGCCCAGGTCAATCCATTTGGCTGATCAAAAACCACAGCTTGTAGGAGACGGAGTAGACCGATCAACCCAACAACTGCTCCGAAAAGCAATGAAATTGCGCCCACTATGCCCCAAGCCAGCCATCTTCCCACTCCTCTTAAAGGGTCGAGGGTTTCCTGCTTGACATAGTCGCGAACCATTTTGCACAGTTCAACGACTGAGATCGATGAATCACGTGCCGAACGGCTACCCAAACGTTTGGTATTCACATATCCAGTAAACCAGCGAGAATGCGTGAATATACCTCCACCACTTATGGAGCAATATCAGCAACGCTTGGATGCTCAGTTAAGGCTCCCAAAGCGTTGGCGAGACCATTCCAAAGCGGTCGATACGCACCTTGGTTGGAAACACCTGAGCCATTTAAAATAAGCGCAAAAGTTGCCGACTTTTCTGGAGCGTATGCAACGTATCCAGACAGTGCTTTGGCTCCCGTAAGAGTTCCAGTTTTGGCATGCAATCTTTCACCTGCTGTGGTCTCTCCAAGCAAGTCACGAAGTGTTCCAGTTTGACCTGCGATTGCAAGACCGCTCCCAAGCAAACCAAAGCCACCATCTCTTTCTAATATCGATGTGAAAAGAGCGCAAGTAGCACGATTGCCACGGTCGAGACCCGACCCATCGATGATCACCAATCCGTCTATTGGTAGACCAAATTCTTGTAGTACCGATTGAACAACTTGAGCGCCAGCAATTCGGGTTCCCGATGACAAGCGAGCAAGACCAATTTCTTTCAGCATCAACTCTGCTGTGTTGTTATCACTGTTGGTCAACATCTCGGAGACAACATCGCTCAATGGTGCAGAACTAATACTCGCAACAACAGGAAGATCGGTCGAAGCGGTTCCGATCTTTGCGGCTCCACGCACGACGATTCCACGCTCAGTGAGTAATCTCAGAAATTCCTCTGCTGCCGACAGGGCTGGTTGGTCAGGTTTAACCGGTGAAGAAAGAACTACGCCATCGTTCAACATCAGTGCACCTAACGGTCCGACCTCAGTAGTTCTTATACCTAATCCGAGTGTTGGCGTAAATCTCTCGGTGTCATAACGGCTCTCGTCGCCAACGATATTGCCCGTGATCTCAGTAATGCCAGTAGCGACAAATGCATCGATAAGTAAACCGATGTTTGTGGGATGCATCGTTGGATAAGACTCAGTTGCTGGATACCCAATAGTTGAGAGCAACGGATCTCCTCCCCCTACAAGCCAGAGATCTCCAACAATTTGATTAGCTTGGCTAAGACCGACAACTTTTGTAGTAAAAACAAATTCGGGACCAAGCACTTCGAGGGCTGCAGTTGCGGTGAGAAGTTTCATATTACTTGCTGGAATAACAGGAAGATTTGGATTGATGGAAGTAATTTGTTGTCCTTCTACCGAAACAACAAGACACGATTGGTCGGGCATAATTTGCACCGTGTCGGAAAGTGATCGGATGAGCCCACCGATACGAATCTCAGTTGAAAGAATAGTTGGTAAACGACGAGCATTGAGCAATGAAGCGCGCGTAGATGCAATTTTCGAGGTCGAATGATTGCTGGAAACGGACGTACCGATGTCATTCACAAATTTGTAGGCGACGCCGATGATCGAAGCTCCGATGAGTAGCACTGTAGAGAGCAAAGTTGCTACCACTTTTATAGATCCAAGTCGAACTTTGCTTCTCGCTCGATTGATCGATTGCGAAGAGTCGTTAGATCTCGTATGACTCATAGGGCAACGCCCGTAAAGTGCGCATATCTATACATATGTCCAAGTGCGATTGCGGCGCGAGTACCGCTTGCGTAACACAGTCGACCTGACTCTCTTACTGCTGTTGGGCCGGGGTTGAATGGGTCGGCGACTGCAAGTTCGGTCGAAACCAATACAGGTTTGTTGTATTTAGTCGAACATTCGGCTGCAGCTTGAGCAAAACGCTCGTCTTGCCTTCTGTGATACGTAACGATTCTTTCAAGTCCATGATCGGGATAAAAATGTCCCTCGCTCATCATCCTGGCTTGATTGCTTTGTATTCCTAAACCCAAAAATATCACTGCATCTACATGTTCATTCGCACACACTAAATCAAGTATGGCGGGAATGGTATCTCGGGTTTCGCCGCCTGCGCAGTCAATTGGGTTATTCCGACTCCAACGTGGTGGCAACAACTCATCTAACGAACTAATTAATTCTGTTGGAAGTGTGATCAGGTCGAGTACACCGTCTTGGGCGATGGCATCTGACGTGACCACTCCCCAACCACCTACAGTTGTGAGCACGACAATGCGATTACCTCGCGGTAGCGGCTGTGTTGCAAAACTGGCAGCAACATCGAAAGCTTCTTCAACTGTTTTGGCACGAGATGCTCCGGTGCTGCGGCATAAACCATCAAATATCTTGTCGTTACTCGCCAAAGCACCTGTGTGGCTCTGTGCTGCACGCGATCCAGCGTCGGTCGCACCACCCTTCACTACCACGAGGGGTTTATTGCGTAGCGCAAGAGAAAATGAAGTCTCAAGCGCCTTGCCGTCGTTGACGCTCTCGATGTAGGCCAAACTCACGCTTGTTTCATCATCTCGCGAGAACCACTCCAAGTACTCCCCAACAGCAATCTGCGCCGCATTACCTGCAGAAATCGCTCGAGCTATACCAACTCCAGTTTGACGTGCATAGTTAAGAAAACTTGATACGAAATTGCCGCTCTGACTAGCGACTGAAATTCGGCCTCTCGGCGGGTATGGTCCAACGATCTGCGCACACATTGATACAGGTGTGCTGACAACGCCTTGTCCGTTTGGCCCGGCAATCAACATGCCTAGATCGGATGCGAGTTGAACGAGTTCACGCTCAGCTTGTTCACCACTTGATCCAGCCTCCCGGTAACCAGCAGAAGCTATGAAGGCCGCGCGTATGCCTCGAGCCGCGCACTGCTGTAGTAGTTCAGGGTTCGCACTGGCTGGTGTACAAAAAAATGCGAGGTCAATTTCGCCATGTGGTAAATCTTCGATTGATGCGACCGTTTTTATTCCAAGAATCACTTCGCTTTGCAAATTGGTCGCGTAAACCTTCCCCTCAAATTTGTTTGACAAGATATTGTGCAAAGAAACGAAGCCAAATTTGCCAGGGTGAGAAGAAGCTCCGACAACTACGATTGCGCGTGGTGTGAACAACGCGCGATAATGATCGGCTTGTGGAAGGAAATTGCTCGATGTATTGACGACTGCGCGCTCAATATCCCGCATCTCTACAAGTGCATCAACTGCAATCAGCGTGCCGTCACGCTGCACGATCAGTGGATTGATGTCTATCGACATAATTTCTGGATGCTCGTCACAAGCCACACTTATGGCGACCAGCGCACTCGCTAAGGCATCTGTATCAACAGCGCTCTCACCCCGAAAATCACGCAGAATTGATTGATACTTCAGCGCCCTAATCATTCGGTGGGCAGCAATCAAATTGATTGGCATCGGAGCAAAAACAACATCTTGGATAACCTCGGCGAAAATACCGCCGATGCCCAGCATCGCAGTATTTCCAAAAGCTGGATCATGAACCATGCCAACAATGAGCTCTCGACTGCCATCGATCATCTTCGCAACAAGCAACTGCACCTCTCCATCTTCTGGTGTTGCCATCGCCAGCAATTGAATGGCGGCCTGTTCGACGGCTGCGCGATCAACAAGCTTGAGACGCACAAGACCTCGTTCCGTCTTGTGGGCGATCGAATCACCGTTGAGCTTTGCTACGACTGGATAGCCCATCCCATCAGCGGCGTCTCCCGCCTCCTTGGCTGTAGCTACAACGGCTTCTACAGCGAACGGAAAGCCGAAAGGTGTGAGCAATTGCTTCGACAACGCTTCAGACATCATTCGTTGATCAGACACAACTCAACACATTACTCAAGCAAGCACTAATTTGGATCGTTATGAGGCAAATATCCGCCACGCGCGCATTCGTGAATGGTGCTCTTACAGGCCCGACGAGCGTGACATGGGATGCGACTGGAATGATCACCGATGTCTTGGATATTCAAACCGAAGATGCCGAGTTCGATGCAATTCTCGTGCCTGGATTTATTGATTTACAGGTAAACGGATTCGATAATTTTAACGTTTCCTCTTCGGATGTGGAGCAATGGTCCCAAGTTGATAAATACTTGCTCAATACCGGAGTCACCAGTTGGTGCCCAACGTTGGTGAGCGCACCTCTGAAAGATCTCGAATCTGCAATCTCAATGATCGATTCACAAATTGAGGTCAGAAATTTATCTGCTGCAGTGGCTCAAACTTCTATTATTGGAGTGCACTTAGAGGGTCCATTTCTCGGCGCTGCGATTGGTGCACACGATAGGCACAGTGTTATCGATATCGATTTGGGTTGGATATCGCAGTTGCCGGCATGTGTCGCTCTTATGACGATTGGTGCCGAGCAAGATGAAGCAGTTGCCGCTGTACGTCTACTGCGCAAAATGGGAGTGGCAGTGTCTCTTGGTCACACAAGCGCTTCTGAGCAGGAATTCTTGTTGGCTAAGCAGGCAGGCGCTCAAATGGTCACACATTTGTACAACGCTATGTCTGGCATGCATCACAGAGATCATGGAATAGCACTCGACGTGCTTACCGATGATGAAATCTATGCATCAATTATTGTTGATCTCGAACACGTCTCTATGCGTGCTGTGCAGCTCGCATTCATTGCGAAACCAGAACGCATGATCATGGTTTCCGATTCAGTTCAGTCAAACTCAGATCTCGCACCCCGTCTAAAAGACGGCACACTTGCGGGAAGCGTGCTGACTATGGATCAGGCACTACGTAATGCGGTTCTCCATTGCTCAATATCTCTGACCAGAGCTTTGGCAAGCGTTACCAGGAACCCAGCACGTGTTCTGGGGCTCCGAGACAGAGGTGAAATCGAGAAAGGCAAGCGAGCAGACTTGGTATTACTCGAGTACGACCTCACCGTTATCAAAACAATCAGTAATGGGCTTTTGAATATGCCTGACAACGACTAAAGTTGTTACGTGCATATCGTCTCCGCATTGTTCATCGATACGTTCGAGATGAAGCAGGCGCCTGGGCCAGCCACCCGCATCGATATGACGGGGGTCTTCTTTTCGCTTGCGGCTCCTAGCCCTGTACCAGTAACAATCGAGCCACACCTCATGGCGTTGATTTATTGCCAAGCGAGCGAACCTGGTTCTGGTGTATTTGAGGTCATTTTTCGGGATGGTTTTGATGAAGATTCGGAGCAGCTAGCTCGCAATGTCAGTCCTTTCACAGTTGAACCTGGCAAATTCACTTATCGCCTTGTCAGGGGTGCTCTCGAACTAACAAAATATGGTCTGATTTTTGCTCATTGCCGAATTGATAAAGAAGAATGGCACAAAGTTCCGTTAACACTGCTCCCACCGGTCGCCTAGAAGCAACTACAGTCGCCGCCGTGAATGCTTTGCCTCGTCTCTCCCCTGAAATGGATAGCGAAATCGTCACAATCGCTCGTGGCATTGCTATGGATGCACCGCTAAAAGCGAAGAGTGGTCACCAGGGAACCGCGATGGCCCTTGCTCCCCTTGCGCACGTGTTGTATTCACGAATCATGCAGCATGCACCTCAGGATCCGATGTGGAGAAACCGAGATCGTTTCATTCTTTCAGCCGGACACGCATCGATTTTGCAGTACGCAATGTTATTTCTCAATGGGTATGGACTCGAATTATCTGACCTGCAATCATTCCGTCAATTTGATTCGTTGACACCTGGACATCCTGAAGCCGGTCACACCGCAGGAGTTGAAGTAACTACTGGTCCGCTCGGTCAAGGATTTGCCAACGCAGTTGGAATAGCAATCGCCGAACGTAATTTGCGTGCGCGCTTTGGGTCTGAATTGATGGACCACCACACATTCGTGATCGCCGGTGACGGTTGTTTGATGGAGGGCGTTAGCCATGAGGCTGCTTCACTAGCTGGACACCTTGGCCTCGATCGACTGATTTGCGTCTACGACGATAACAAGATCACGATTGACGGCAGTACAGCGTTGACTTGCTCCGATGATGTAGTTGCGCGTTTTACTTCGTATGGATGGAATGTTGTGCAACTTGGTGAGATTGGCGAGGATCTCGACGCTCTAGAAATTGCACTTAACAAAGCTAAGCAACATCGCGGATCGCCCACTTTATGTATTCTGCAAACTCATATTGGTTTTCCATCACCAGATTTCACTGATAGTCATGAAGCGCATGGCAATCCATTTCTCGCCGAGCACGTCGAGCGCACGAAAGCAGTGCTCAATATTCCGAATGAACCCTTCTGGGCCCCTACGAAGACTGTCGCAGCTTCTCGAGAGTATGCGAGAGGAAGATGTGCACAATTGGTCGCAACGTACAAAGCCACAAAGACAAATTCGGATTTTGAAGCATGCTGGAATCCTCAAAAGAGTGCCAAATGGAATGCGCGAATGCCGACTTTCGAACCAGATTCAAAACTTGCAACACGCCAAGCTATGCCATTGGCAATCAGTGCAAGTTTGAGCGATCTTCCTGGGTTGATGCTCGGGTCTGCAGATCTAACAGGCAACACTGGAGTCAAAATCGGAGCTTTCGATGCGCAATCTGCGCCGAATCCTCAAGGTCAGCAAATCTATTTCGGCATTCGCGAACATGCGATGGCAGCCGCAATGGTTGGTATGGCGTTGCATGGTGGGATTCAGCCGGTTGGCGGGACATTTTTTGTTTTTGCTGACTACATGCGTCCGTCCATACGGTTAGCAGCACTCTCACATGCAAAAGTTATTTTTGTGTTCTCGCATGATTCGGTAGGTGTTGGAGAAGATGGTCCGACTCATCAACCGGTTGAACATCTTGCTTCATTGCGGATTATTCCGGACCTTCATGTGGTTCGGCCTGCCGATTCGAACGAAACTGTGAAAGCTTGGTGTGATGCTGTCGATCATGACGGACCAACCGCCCTGATATTAAGTCGACAGTCACTTCCGATAACCACCGATGGATCTGCCATTGCAACAGGTGCCGGAGTTGTTCGTCGGAGTGCGGAAGAAGTCCAGATCGTTCTCGTTGGCACGGGTAGCGAAGTATCTCTTTGCATCCAGGCCGCTGTGCAACTAGAACAGTCAGGTATTGCGTCTCAAGTTGTAAGCATGCCATCATGGGATCGCTTTGAAATAATGTCCAACGAATATAAATCGACGATTTTCCCGCGTGGCATTCCTGTGCTGTCCGTAGAAGCCGGCAGCACATTCGGATGGTCTAAATATGCCGACCAATCAATAGGTATCGATCGCTTTGGTGCAAGTGCTCCCGGCAATGTTGTAATGCAGAAACTTGGAATATCTGTAGAACATGTGGTTGATTGCGCACTTGAGTTGATTGCATCTGATAAACAAGACTGATGACACATTCTCGCCTGGTGCGATTGTTCGATGAATGCGGTCAAAGCCCTTGGCTTGACAATCTCAAGCGTGAATTCATTACTAGCGGAGCGCTGCAGGGAATACTTGATACGGGTATTCGGGGATTGACCTCGAATCCCACCATTTTTCAAAAAGCAATCCAGGGTTCTCAAGATTACGACGAACAATTTCGACAACTGGCAACGCTTCAACACTCACCGATCGAAAGTTATTGGGAGCTCGTAATCAAGGACATTCAAGATGCACTTGACGTGTTTCAACCCCTTTATGAGTCTTCCAATCGCTCAGATGGATTTGTCAGTGTTGAAGTTGACCCAAACCTGGCTCGCGATACAGCAGCTACCGAGAAGGCTGCCCGCGAATTAGATATTCGAGTAGACCGTGACAACGTCATGATCAAGATTCCTGCGACTCAGGAAGGTATTCCCGTTATTAAGACAATGATTAGCGAAGGTCGCAATGTCAATGTGACGCTTATTTTTAGTCTTGAGCGTTATCAAGAGGTGATGAATGCCTACATCGAAGGGCTCGAAATACTTGGTACAAAATCTGAAGAATCACTTTCTGGAGTATCCAGTGTTGCGAGTTTTTTCATTTCGAGAGTTGATACAGAGATCGATAAGCGATTATTAAAGGTTGGCACTCTTGAGTCCATAGAACTTTGCGGTACTGCGGCCATATCGCAGGCAAAACTCGCATACCAGCTTTTCTTAAAAACATTTTCTGGCCCACGCTGGGCCGCTCTTGTTCGTCGTGGTGCACGCGTGCAGCGTCCGTTGTGGGCATCTACTTCAACCAAAAATCCGTCCTACCCCGACACGTTGTATGTAGATCAATTAATTGGAGCCCACACGGTTAATACCCTGCCAGACAACACCATGTTGGCGTTCAATGATCACGGAACTCCAAGCACAACAATTGAGTCCGATATTGATCTTGCTCATACTCGTTGGCATGCGTTGTCAGAGCTGGGTGTAGATGTATCTGAAGTTGCAAACCAGCTCGAGTCCGAGGGTGTTCGATCGTTTCAACAGAGTTTCACCGAACTCATTGATGCTCTCAAAGTGAAAGACCAAGCATTTCACCAATGACCCAGTTGGTCGAGTTGCAGAAATCAATTTCGGATCTAGTAGCTGAATTTGGCTCAATTCACAACACTGATTATGTGATGCAACTCATCACGACCAGTCTCGAGCTCGGCACAGATCAAACATCGACGCTAGATCTCAAGATTGCATCATCGGCCTTAAAGGAGATGCGAGAAGCCTTCGCTATGTTCCAGCCGTACACACAGGAACGCAAAGTAACCATCTTTGGCTCAGCTCGAACCAAGAAGGATGACCCACTGTATTTGCATACACATAACGTTGCCAAATGTCTTGCCGACGAGGGATGGATGGTCGTAACAGGTGCTGGTCCTGGGATTATGGAAGCTGGTATGGAAGGAGCGGGTAGGAAGCGTTCCATTGGCGTGTCGATCCGTCTGCCGTTCGAGTCCTCCGCGAACTCGATTATCGCCGGCGACGAAAAGTATGTTTCGATGCGATATTTTTTTACTCGCAAATTGATGCTAGTGAAAGAGTCTCATGCATTTCTGTGCCTACCAGGTGGATTCGGCACGCTCGATGAGACCTTTGAGCTACTTACACTTACGCAAACCGGTAAGGGCGTTCCAGTGCCAATAGTGCTGCTAGATCTTCCAGACGATCGTTTCTGGCATTCAATCGATGACATGATTCGCACTCAATTGCTCGTACGTGGGCTTGTGTCGCCAGAAGACCTGGCGCTCTATCGCGTTTGCGACAGTATCTCTGATGCAACTTTAGAGATTCAAAATTTTTATCGCAATTATCATTCAATTCGTTATATAGGCAAACACCTGATCATGCGTTTAAACAATGAGCCAACCGTCCAACTGCTTGAGGGTCTTAAAAGCAGATTTGGACATTTGTGTCGAACCGGTGGATTCGAAGTGGTGCAACCTCACTCTGCCGAAAGAGCCGAAAATGATCATGTCGAAAAGTTCCGATTACGATTCGATCCAAACCGCAGCAACGCAGGTGGTTTACGCGAAATGATCAACTTCCTTAATCAAGGCGCGTAAGCACCCCAATCGCCTTCTCGATTGCACGACGAGCTGTCATGAGCTGTCGTTCAGTTTCTGGTCGTTTTACAGCACCCTCTCGATGAGCCGATTTGAGCGCATCGAGAGCCTTATCGGCTATCTCCTCCGAGATGGATTCAAGTCTGGAGACAATGTCATTGATGGATTCGTCTTGCGATGCAGGCATGCATCAAGTATGACAGTCCACACAACACACATGTCATCATCTCCTGGATTTCTTGTCCAATTGTCGCCGAATGACGTGTGATGTGCGGTTCTATCGTCTAGCGTCACAATCTATGTCACGACCAGAAGAACTTCATGAGTGGATTAGTTTCACCGACCCGGATGCCGAACAAACATGGATGATCGATTCGACTTTCATGCTCTCAAACTGGTCGTGCATATACGGATCTGGCTGCAAAGGTGTACTTGATGATGATGCCACCAAATTACAGCAAGGCTGTTGTAGCTACGGCGCCCACTTCATTGACAAAAAAGATCTTGCATCGGTTAAGAAATCTGTAAAACGTCTCAAGCCAGAACACTGGCAGAAGCACGCTAAGGGAGCCAACAACCGTTGGCTGATTAAGAATCGCGATGGTTCGGACGCAACACGACGTGTTAATGATGCTTGCATCTTTCACAACGATCCCGGCTTTGAAGGTGGAATGGGTTGTGCTTTTCATATTGCTGCACTCGAAGTTGGTGAGCGCCCAATGGACTGGAAGCCTGATGTGTGTTGGCAGGTTCCGCTTCGGTTGGACGAGCACACCGAAGACGACGGACACGTCATCTCTCATCTGCGCGAATGGAAACGGCGCGACTGGGGTGAGGGCGGCATTGAGTTTCATTGGTGGTGCACAGATGATCCTGCAGCATTCGTAGGTAAAGATCCGGTATACAAGTACCTCAAAGACGAGATAACTGAACTTATTGGTTCAAAGACCTATAAAACACTTGTGAAGTTGCTCGAAGAGAAGCGTTCAACTCCTCGACCACATCCTCAAGTGACGCTCAAGAACCCAACGCGCAAACCAGCAAAAAAGTAGATACTGCTACTAACTGGTTTCGGTGAGTTTTGGCTAGTTTGAATTGCGCTTGGTGTACTTACGACGATCTTCGATCGTCAAGTACTTCTTTCGAATTCGCACGTTGAGTGGGGTTACTTCAACCAACTCGTCGTCTGCAATCCATTCGATAGCGGTTTCTAGCGTGTGTGTCACTGGTGTAGCAAGTTTGATGCCTTCGTCATGGCTGTGCGTACGAATGTTGTTCTTTTCTTTCGCACGAACCGCATTCACAACCATCTCTTCTTCGCGGGCATTCTCCCCCACAACCATGCCTTCGTACAACTCGTCACCTGGAGAGATACAAAGTGTGCCTCGCTGCTCAAGATTGTCGAGCGCATAAGCCGTTGCAGGACCCATCCGATCTGAAACCATTGCTCCACCGAGTCGATGTGGCAACTCTCCTGCCCATGGCATCCAGCCTGCAAGGCTCTGGTGTAGCAAAGCTGTTCCACGAGTCACTGTCAACAAAAGGGATCTAAAACCAATCAAGCCGCGCGAAGGCGCCTCAAAGTAGACGATCGTACGGTTGGCATCTCCGGGGCGTAGATCGGTTATGCGACCCTTTCGCGGAGCAAGTGCCTGTGTGACAGCGCCTACGTACTCGTCTGGCACGTCACATGTTCCGGATTCAAGAGGCTCATGCTTCTTGCCATTGATCTCTCGCGTAATTACTTCTGGTCGACTAACTTGTAATTCGTAACCTTCACGACGCATGTTTTCGATCAAAACAGCTAATTGCAGTTCGCCTCGACCGGCAACTTCCATTACGTCGGTTGACTCGGTGTTAGCAATCTTGATTGACACGTTTCCAAGAATTTCTTTCTGCAGGCGATCACGCAAGTGTCGACTTGTCAAATACTTGCCGTCTTTTCCGGCAAAAGGTGACGTATTCACTCCGAAACTCATGCGTAAAACGGGCTCATCAACCTCGAGCCGCAGTAGTGGGACGGGGTTATCGATGGATGCGATGGTGTCGCCTACTTCAACTTCATCGATCCCGCTCATAATGAACAGGTCTCCTGCGATTACTTCCGCAACGTCCACTCGATCAATGCCTTGGAAAGCCATCAATCCGCTGAGTTTACGCCGAAGTACTGGTGCTGGATTATCGTCTGTTGGTTTCTGGCACAGCGAAACCTGATCGCCTTTGCGCATCACTCCAGAGATCACTCGACCTATTGCTAAACGCCCTAAATAGTCAGAAGCATCCAAGTTGGTGACCATGGCTTGCAATGGAGCATTCATGTCATTTTGTGGAGCAGGAATGTGGTCGATGATGGCATCAATCAGTGGCGACAGGTCGCCATCAGCGGCCGGCATCCCGATTCCTGCCATGGCAAGGCTGTCTCGTGCAACGGCAGAAAACACAGGGAACGATAAGTGATGGTCTGCATGCGCAAGATCCAAGAACAACTGTTCAACTTCGTGCAAGACCTCTTCTGGACGTGCATCTTGACGGTCTACTTTGTTAATCACCAATATCACCGGCAAATCCAAAGCAAGGGCTTTTGACAGCACGTATCGAGTCTGTGGCAATGGACCTTCTGCGGCATCCACGAGCAACAGAATGCCATCAACCATCGCTAATGCGCGTTCAACTTCTCCACCGAAGTCAGCGTGACCGGGGGTATCGACCAAGTTGATCTTGGTGCCCTTCCATTCGATTTGTGCGGCCTTGGCTAAAATAGTGATGCCTCGCTCGCGCTCTTGATCATCATTATCCATTACACGATCGATGATTGCGGAGTGGGCAGCAAAAGTGCCAGCTGAACGCAAAAGAGCGTCGAGTAACGTGGTCTTGCCGTGGTCAACGTGGGCTACAAGCGCAATGTTGCGCAACTTCTCTGGTGTTTGTGTCATGGTCTTTCTTGACTTATTTTTGGGGGAACTGTTGTGCGCTGGAGGTTCAGCAATAGCTAACTTTCGCGTTCTTCGTCCTCTTGGCTTTCTTCATCATCTTCATCGAAGCGCACACCGTATTTCTCGGCAATTGCTGCGTATTGATCTTCCTCTGTCTCTGCTTCTTTGCTAGGACCGCCCAGCCCAAGATCACTTGCGCTAGGACCAGATTGCTTTAATTTGCGCGCTTCTTCGAAGCGACGATGACGACCCTTCTTCACGGTGGGGCTCCGAACCTTGATCGGGTGACCACCGGTGCGGCAGCCACTTAGTGGATAAACATCGGTGCAAATCCTAGCCCGTTACGCCTGTGCTTATGCGGTAATTGACTTAGATTATTGAATTATTGGTTGGTAGCAGCCTGAGTCTTCCGTGACCATTAAAGCTCAATCCTGCTTCACCAGACAGAATGCGCTCGATATCTTTACCAACCATTTCTGCACGCCATCCAACACTCAGTCGACCTTGAGGCGATTTACGTAAAAGAGACAAAATATCGTTTCTAGTGCCGAGCAATGTGGAGTCAATATGGTGGGTCCTCGCAAGTTCACTCATCCATGCAGTGATCAGTCCAACTGCAGGACGTAACTCCTTGTCTACATCGTCATTCTCAATTTGCGGCAACGACACCACCACACTTTTGCCTCGTTCAACCGCGGCGAGTAGTTCACGTCCTACATCGCCACCGATCTGACGCTGTTCAACTCCCCTAGCTTTGAGCAATTCGTCCGAAGTCTTTGGCATGATTTGGGCGATTCCCAAAATTGCTATGTCAGAAAGAATCCGACGTGGAGGAATATCGGCCGCCATTGCTTTGCGTTCTCGCCATTCACATACCGCTTGAGCGATGCCACGGGCTTGACCTTTTAGTGCTCGCGCTTCCTTCACGCGTAGCCACGCGTCTGTCGGTTCAGCCGGCCCTGCAGGTCTGACTCGCAACTCTTCGCAGGCTTCACGTACCCAACTCAGTCGCTCAAGTTCATTCAAACGTTTTTCCAGATTGTCCTGAATATCAAAAAGATGTTCAACATCTGTGGCTGCATATGTTTTTTGGTCTGATGTCAAAGGTCGACGCAACCAATCTGTAAGTCGATCACCTTTACTGATACTGACCTTCAACTCACTCAAGATGAGAGATGACAACGAAGGAGTCGACATCCCAATAAATCCCGCCGCTATCTGAGTGTCAAAAATGTGCATAGGTGCCGACCCACACGCATGGTTGAGTACTTCGAGATCTTGTTGTGCAGCGTGCAAAACGCACAATGAATCCGACAAGAAGAGTTCTGTAAAAAGTTGAAGATCTACCGCAATCGGATCTATCAGAAAAATCTTATTGTTGTGCTTAATCTGAATCAGCGCTAATTGAGGAAAGTATGTTCGCTCTCGATGAAACTCCGTATCCATTGCGTAACGCTCGCAACCCTTCATGTCTTGCAAAAGGGATTGCAAGTCAATATCGGAATCAACCCAGGAGATGTTCATAAGCGCTATTGGTTTGACGATGTCATGAAATTAGGATTGTGCGCCGGTTGCGACCGGGTTTCCAAGAGTGATCCAGCCAGAAGTCCCGCCAATCACGTTGACCACATTGGTGATTCCCTGATCATGCAAAAACTCACAGGCACGCATACTTCTGCCACCAGAATGACAAACCACGTAAACATCATCGTCTGAACGAAAAGCATCCAAGTTATTTGGCACCGTTCCGAGTGGTAGGAGCCTTGCAGCCGGTATGTGTCCAGATTCGTATTCGTCTATTTCCCGCACATCAATCACGCGGGCGCCATTATCTACTGCGGTCATCAATTCATCGATCGTAATTTCTCGTACTGACACGAATAAGCCTTTCGTCGCGGGTGCTAAATAGTACCTTGGTCAGTCAAATCTGAAACTGCATTGATATTGCGTACAAAAACAGCATCGAACGCAACTGGCGCTATTCGCAACGCAGTGACGGCACCATGAACAGACCGCACTCCACGGTCGTACTCATTTCGCAGTATTGGCAAGCAAGAAGATTTACGCCAAATAGAAAGCAACCAGTGCACATGGGTTGCATTTGTATCATCCACTGCAACCGCAACATCGGCACTTGAATTCTCTATCTTTGCCAGAAGTGCAGCGAAATTGTGCGCTGTGAAGAATGGTGTGTCGTTTGGTGCAAAAGCAATCAGTGAGCTTTCAGAGCTTTCCATCGCATCAACAATTGCGGCCAATGGTCCATTGCCCTCCCTTTGCCCCGAAATAGAATCCAGTCCTATGGAGCTTCTAGTTTGCTCATCCGCTCCCACAAGTTGGGGTGCACTCCCAAAAGCTGATTGCAGATTACTTGCAACGACTAGCGCCATTTGTTGAGTATTGACCAATGCAAGAGACTTATTTGATCCAAAGCGTGTACTTTTACCGCCAGCAAGAACAAAACACGAACACGTTTCAGTCACGTATCAGATATTAGAAGGTATGCGATGAATCGAGCTGCAATAAAAATTGTTCGCATCGATCAGCCTCGGCATTATCTCCAATCAAGCGAGACGTTTTCGCTAGGCCATGTAAGCACTTCAAAAAACCACGGTTAGGAATGTGCGACCAACGAACATACCCAGAACCCTTCCAGCCATTACCGCGCAGAGCATCAAGGCCGCGGTGGTAACCCACACGAAAAGCCATGTATGAGTCCATCGTTTCACTTCCTAGGGCACCCATCGCGGCCCATCCTTCAAGATACGTAGGGTTCGATGCGACAATTGAAACGACTGCTGCGCGACGGTCAAGATCAGGTAGTTCCAATGCCGTGTCTAGAGCAGACACCAATTGTGCATCGACATCGGGTAAACACATATCGGATGGGCCGACACCAGTCAAATTAACGTTTGAACTCATATGTCCAGCATAGGGTCGGACACATGACAGAATACGACGGTGAGTTTATTTGACCTCAATGCGGACTTGGCAAAAAATCTTTCAGTCGGTGCCATAGTTTCCTCTATTTTCACTCTGCTCATTGTTCTTAAGTTTGCGTCATCGTTGGTCACCAAACTTCTCTTAATAGGTATTTGCTGCGCGGTTGGATACGTTGGCTTCACTCAGCGAGACAGTCTCAATGCCTGCATTGAAGTAGCAACGGCCCAAGCTAAAAGCGGTGAACCAGTTGCCACGACCTGCAAGTTGTTGGGTCAAAACGTTCGTGTTCGGTTACCCTCGTTACCATCACAAGGATGAGTGGATCACCAACTATCTCTTCCTTATTGGCACAACTCGACGCCTCGCCAACGGCACATCACGTAGTCGATTGGTGGCGACTACGACTGACTGAAGCTGGTTTCATTGACTGCTCCAAAATCGACACGTTGTCTGCAACTCAAGGCTTTATCTGTCGAGGTGGGGCAATAATTGCCTGGAGAATCCCTGAGAATTCTTTGCATAACGGTTTTCGCATAGTTGGCGCACATAGCGACTCACCGGGTTTGCACATCAAGCCCCAGCCCAATAAACAACATGCAAATATGTCTTTATTGGGTGTCGAGATCTACGGTGGTCCACTTCTCAACTCGTGGCTCGACCGTGATCTAGGAATTGCGGGTCACGTGGTTCTACAGGATGGTTCAACGAAACTTTTTTCAAGCGATAAACCGGTAGCCCGCATCTCTCAGCTGGCCATTCATCTTGACAGAGACGTAAACGACAAGGGCCTCTTAATTGACCGACACCAACATTTGAATGCCCTATGGCAATTATCGGATATTGGGGTCGATTTTGATCACTGGGTGGCAAAACAATGCGAGACAACTCCCAATCAGATTCGGGCCAGCTCTAGCCAGTTATTCGATATTCAGCCGGCATCGATCATTGGTGCTGATGATTCGTTATTGGCGTCAGCACGTATTGATAATCAGGCTTCATGTTGGGCCGCGATGACTGCTTTATTGCAAGAAACGAATAATCCGTCACCAAGTATCGCTGCATTATTCGATCATGAAGAGGTTGGATCATCCTCGGCAACAGGCGCTGCTGGGCCATTGCTCGAACATGTACTCGAGCGGTTATGCATCACTGCTGGACTCTCTCGGCAGGATTTCATCAACACGTTGGCAAAGTCACACTGTGTTTCAGCCGATAATGCCCACGCCGTACATCACAACTATCCCGAGCGACATGACTCGAACCATTCGCCGCTCATAAATCAAGGTGTAGTTATCAAATCCAATGTTGGTCAACGCTACGCCACGAGTTCAACATCTATCGCTCCATTTACAGATGCCTGCGACAAAGCCCAAGTGCCAATTCAGCACTTCTCATCGCGTAACAACATTGCATGCGGCACGACTATTGGCCCAATAACTTCTACGCGATTAGGAATTGACACAATCGACGTTGGTATACCGCAACTGTCAATGCACTCTGCTCGCGAAATTTGTGGTGCTCTAGATCCTATTTATTTGCGCGATGCACTTGTCGCATATTTTGCTCGCTAATCGAGTTTTTGGAAAGCTTGATCGAACACCGTTTGTAAAGAAGTTTGTAGCTCGAGAGTAAATTCACTCATCATTTCGCGAGTAGCTCGCGCGCCGTTCAAACTCTTTGGATAAATAGGATCGCCGACAACGGCAACACACTTGCGTGGACGAGGCAACCTTGTTCCAGGAGGCCAAATTTCTTCTGATCCAGCAATTCCTACAGGAATGATTGGTACACCAGTCTTGTATGCAATAAATGCGGCTCCATCAAATAACGGCTCGATAACTCGACCTTGACGACGCGTACCTTCAGGAAACAGGACGAGAGGATCTCCACGATGAAGTATTGCGATACACCGCTTCAACGCTTCAAGATCAGCAGAACCACGAGTTACGGGAAAAGTCCCAAGTGCTGTAAGAAACGCACCTATCGGCTTGAATTTCCACATCGAATCTTTCCCCATATACATCAAACGACGTCGGGTGGTTGCCGCTGCAACTGGAATATCGAGGGTAGAACGATGGCTAGGTGCCAATATGAATGTTCCTGTTCTGGGAATTTTGTGTGCATCAATTATTCGCAGACGCAAATACAAACGACAAATCACAATCACAATGAAACGAATCGTTCCATAAAAAAGTCTATTTCCGAAAGATTGACCGGCGAGTTTTGTCGTCACTTCAGCCATGAAATGCCACAACAATCTGATTCACTACATCTTCAATTGTTCGATTGCTTGTATCAACCACTAACGCACTCTCAGATTCTCGTAAGGGGCTATCTATGCGAGTTGAGTCTCTATGATCTCGTTCAGCGATATCTTGCGCAATCTGTTCTACATCACCACCGATTTGTGCCACACGCCGCTGGGCACGAACTAGAGGGCTAGCTGTTAAATAAATCTTAAGCCTGGCATCAGGAAACACGACCGTAGCAATATCACGACCTTCAACCACGCCACCTCCACGTTCTGTGACCCACTTCCTTTGAAGTTCACGTAACTGACTCCGAACTTCAGAGTTGGCCGCCACGGAGCTCACAGCGCGAGTAACTGATTCTCCGCGAATTTCGAGTGTGGCATCCAAACCATCTACAAAAAGACCATTGTCGCTTATGTCTAGAACTGTAGAAAGCGCAAGTTGTGCAACCGATGACTCATCGCTTGGATCTATACCTTTGCGCAAAACTGCACATGTGATGCCGCGGTACATCGCGCCAGTATCGAGATATGGCAAGTTTAGAACACGAGCCAATTCAAGGGCGATCGTTGACTTTCCAGCTCCGGCTGGTCCGTCGATTGCGACAACGTTGACACTTGGCGACATCACCAACTGGTATCCCGCGCACGACCTTCTTCGTAACCAGATGCGCTTTGAATACCTACTACAGCGCGTTCGGCGAATTCGGGTATTGAACGTGCACCCGCATATGTGCACGATGAGCGAACGCCGGCGACAATTTGGTCAATAATGTCTTCGACGCTTGGTCGTTCCGGGTCGAGATACATGCGGGAAGTGCTAATGCCCTCTTCGAACAATTCTTTACGTGCACGATCCAATGCTGTCTCACTTCGGGTGCGATTTCGAACGGCCCTATTTGATGCCATTCCAAAACTCTCCTTGAAGAGTCGCCCATCCGAATCTCGAAGAGTGTCGGCAGCGCTCTCGTAAGTTCCTGCGAGCAACGAACCAAACATCACATTGGATGCACCGGCTGCAAGTCCTAATGCCACATCACGTGGGTAACGCACTCCTCCATCGGCCCAAATATGTTTTCCGAGGCGGGCCGATTCTGCCGAACATTCCAGCACCGCAGAGAACTGTGGCCGTCCAACTCCGGTCATCATACGAGTGGTGCACATTGCGCCGGGTCCAACCCCTACTTTGACGATGTCGGCTCCTGCTTCGATGAGCTGTCGAGTACCAGATGCAGTCACGACATTCCCTGCTACAACTGGTAGTTCTCCGACAGCAGATCGAACCTGCGTTACAGCTTGCAACATCCGTTCTTGATGCCCATGTGCTGTATCCACAACGAGCACATCAACCCCCATTGTGGCAAGTGCTTGGGCGCGTTTTACTGGCTCGCTGTTAATACCTACTGCGACTCCGATCATCAAACGACCCTGTTTGTCGAGGGCGGGTTGGTAAATCGTGGATCGCAAAGCTCCTTTACGGGTCACGCATCCTACGAGTCTTCCGGAATCGTCAATAACTGGCGCAAACGTAATCCTTAATTCGGTCATCTGATTGAACATCTCTTCAGCCGATTGAGAAGCATTGAGTGAGATCAAGTCACGACTCATGGAGGTGTGCAATTGACTAAATCGATCGAAACCCGCCGCGTCATGCTCTGTAAATATTCCCGCTGGGCGTCCGTCGTCATCCATAACAATGACTGCACCATGGGCGCGCTTATGAATCAGGCTCAATGCTTCGCCGACTGTTCCATCGCCAGGCATAGTTATCGGTGTTTCAAAGACCGTGTGGCGTGATTTCACGAAATCAACAACGGTTTGCACAACATCAAGCGGGATATCTTGCGGCAACACAACCAACCCACCGCGTCGAGCAACTGTTTCCGCCATGCGTCTGCCAGCTATCGCAGTCATATTTGAAACGACTACAGGAATCGTCGTACCTAGACCGTCGGGTGTTGCAAGGTCGACACTCTGTCGCGATTGAACGGTTGACATGCTTGGAACCATGAAAACATCGTTGTACGTCAGATCAAACGATGGTGCTTCATTGAGAAATCGCATGTAAGCCTGTCTCCAAATCTGGCCTGTAAAGCCAATTAATACTACTGTATATTGCAGACACAAAGGTCAAACTTTGTACAGTTCAAGTCATATGAGTCAATCAGTTGCACCGGCAGAACAATCAATCCCATCATGCAACATTGCTTTTGCATCGGATTTGGCGACGATGGAGATTGCGTTAGAAACTCTTGGCAATGGTGGACTTGTAGCAATTCCAACTGAGACCGTTTACGGACTTGGCGCAGCGATGAATAACGAAGTCGCAATTCACAAAATATTTACAGTCAAAGGTCGACCGCAGGATCACCCCCTGATCGTGCATATTGCAAATATCGATCAGTTGGTAACCGTCGCTCGTGATATTTCTGATGATGCAATCAAGGTTGCTCGTACATGTTGGCCTGGTCCACTGACACTTCTGCTACGACGCAGCGAACTAGTACCTGTGAGCGTTACTGGCGGTCGCGAAACTGTCGCAGTCCGAATACCCGACAATCAATTCACTCGACAACTGATTACGAATCTGGGATCGCCAATTGCGGCTCCGTCAGCGAATCGTTTTGGTAAAGTCAGCCCGACTACTGCACAGCATGTTTGCGACGACCTCCAGGGCGACGTCGATCTCATCGTCGACGACGGGTCGTGTTTGATTGGTGTTGAGTCAACAATCTTGGATTTTTCTGTCTCACCACCACAAATCTTGCGTCCAGGCGGAATACCCGTTGAGGACATCGAACATATATTGGGCTATCAAATTAGAAGCTCAAATGGTATCTCTCGTGCCTCAGGGATGCTGGAAAGTCACTACCGACCTTCATGCCAGGTACTCCTCGCCGATAATGAAGAAGCGGCAACTCTTCTATTTGAAACCCTCTCTCCCCAGGAACACCCAGCACGAATTTTGAATAGATGCAATAATTTGCCCCTTTTCGCTTCATTGCTCTATAACGACCTGCGTCAAGCTGACACCGACCAAATACATACGCTTATTGCTGTTCTGCCCAGAAACATTGGCTTAGGCGCCGCAATCAACGATCGACTCGCGAAAGCGGCAGCACCATTACCAGGATTGCCAGGATTGCCAGGATTGCCAGGATTGCCAGGATCCTGATCTCCCCCTAGGCTTGACCTTCCTAACCCAGGCAGGCAATCCGCCTTCCGGCTTTTAGGGGGAGAAAAACACATGAAGAAATCAAACATGAAGCGCTTCGGTGCTCTTGTTATAGGTCTCAGCTTTGTTGCTGTTTCCTGTGGCAGCAGCGACGAGGCCGCAACAGAAGATACAGCGGCTGCATCTGAAGGTGACTGCATAGAAGCACTCACCATTGGTACCATCCTGCCTGTAACGGGAAGCCTTGCGTTTCTCGGACCACCAGAAGTTATTGGAGCAGATCTTGCTGTTGCAGACATCAATGCCGCTGGCGGCATTAATGGCTCAGACGTAGTGCTCCTGCAGGGCGACTCTGGCGACTTGACAACTGACATTGCCAACACAGAAGTCGATCGACTTTTGTCCGCTGGCGCATCAGTAATCATCGGTGCAGCATCCTCATCGGTTTCCAAAACTGTGATTGATAAAATCACAGGTTCAGGCAACGTCATGTTCTCACCTGCAAACACTGCAGCAGACTTGACAACCTACGATGACAACAACTTGTATTTCCGCACAGCACCGTCTGACATTCTGCAGGGAAAGGTTATTGCTGATCTTGTTGTTCGTGAAGGACACACAAATGCAGCAATCCTTTACCGTCAGGACTCATGGGGTCAAGGACTCTTCGACTCAGTGTCGGCGAACTTTGAAGCCGCAGGTGGAACAGTTGTAGCAGCCGTCGCTTATGCACCAGATACACAAAACACATTTGATGCCGAAGTAGACCAAGCAGTCGCAGCAATGCCAGATGCAATTATCATTCTTGGATTCGAAGAATCCGGCCCAATGATTGACACCCTTCACGCTCGCGGAGCTGGTCCAACGGACATAGCAACGTACGGCTCGGATGGCAACATCAGCGGTTTGGACAAGCTTGTTTCCGATCCAGCAATCCTTGAAGGAATGCGCGGTTCAGAGCCTTCAGTCGACCTTGCAACTATCACTAGTTTCACGGACCGTCTAAGAGATGGTGGAGTTGCAGATGAGACATACGTCTACGGCGCAGAGACTTATGACGCTGTCATAATTTCGGCACTTGCTGCAGCTGTTGCCGGATGCTCAGAAGGCACTCTCGTCGGTGCAGCAATCAATGATGTAACACGTGGTGGCGAAAAGTGCACCACAATTGATGATTGTCTCGCACTAATTGCGGCAGGTACTGAAATTGACTACGACGGAATCGGTGGTCCTTATGACTTCACTGATGCCGGCGAGCCAGCAGAAGCTAGCTACCGCATCGCAACATTCGGACCAAATGGTCAGGATGCAGACGCAAACGAATACATATTTGCTAAGTAGTTAAATTGAAAAAGCCCGCCAGTCAATTGACTGGCGGGCTTTTTTATTTGTAAGACTATTTACGATCGATCTTTAGAGAGTGTCCCTAGATAAAGTTCAATAACTTTGGGGTCTTTTAGTAAGTTTGATCCAGTGTCGGTATAGGCATTTTTCCCTTGGTCTAGCACGTAACCCCTGTGACAAATCTGAAGACAACGTTGAGCATTCTGCTCAACCATGATGACTGCGACGCCAGTCTTATTGATCTCCATGGTTCGCACGAACACTTGATCTTGTAACTCTGGCGACAAACCAGCAGATGGTTCATCAAGCAAAAGTACCTGTGGATTCATCATTAACGCGCGACCCATTGCAAGCATCTGCCGTTCTCCACCCGACAACGAACCCGCCTGCTGTTTGAGCCGTTCTCCCAGGCGTGGGAACAACTGAACCACAAACGCCTTACGCTCTTCAAAATCAGATGGCCGCAGATAGGCACCCATTTCTAGGTTTTCATCGATACTCAGCGAACGAAAAACGTTGTCTCTCTGTGGGACGTAACCAATGCCTCGACCGACGAGCTCGTGGGCACTCAGTCCTACTATCGACTCCTGGTTGTGTTCAATAGAACCTTCCCTAATCTGCAGTAAACCAAATAGAGTTTTAAGGAGGGTGCTCTTACCTGCACCATTGGGACCAATGATCCCGACAATTTCGTTCTCGTACAAATCCAATGAGCAGCCATTAAGAATGTTGACACCGGGCACATAGCCAGCTTGTATATTCTTGGCCTGAACAATTGGTTTCAAATGTGCGTTAGACATCTTGAGACAACTCTCTGTCATGATGCACACCAAGGTACGCATTGATCACTACTTGGTTCGATCGAATGTGATCTGGGGTGCCCTCAGCGATTATGGCACCTTCAGCCATCACCACAACCCAGTCCGATATGTCTCGCACCACATCCATATTGTGTTCTACAAAAATCACTGTACGCCCTTCGTCGCGGAGCGATTTAACGTGTCCGAGAAGACTTTGTGTGAGAGCAGGATTAACCCCAGCCATCGGCTCATCCAGCATCAAGATCTGCGGATCCGTCATCAACGCTCGGGCCATCTCCAAAAGCTTTCGTTGGCCACCAGACATCGTTCCTGCAAATTCGTCCCGCATATGCGACAGATTGAACCTATCTAACAGTTCATCAGCACGAGACTCAATTTCTCGTTCCTGTGACGACCAGATCGGCGCAAATAGCGACTTAAAGAAATTCTCGCCACTTTGATGCAATGCGCCAAGTTTCAAATTATCTATCACTGACATCTTGGACAGCGCTTTGGTTAATTGGAACGTGCGAACCATTCCCCTCTTTGCGAGATTGTGCGAGGCAACACCGACAATGTCTTTTCCAAAAAGTTCAATCGAACCCGAATCAATTGAATCAAATGCTGTGAGCAGATTAAAAAAGGTCGTCTTACCTGCCCCGTTTGGTCCAATCAGTGCCGTAATTACACCAGACTCAATTTCAAGATGTTGCACGTCGACTGCCTTTAGGCCGCCAAAAGACTTGGAGACGCCCTTGATTACGAGCGCTGGATTCTTTTTTGAAACACCGGGTGTTGGTGAATAATCAGCGATCATCTAGTGCCATCTCCTCTCGCGAGCCGAATATGCCTTGTGGGCGATAACGCGCCAACAACAGCAGTCCGAGCCCGACAATGATGTACCGCATCTGGCCGATATTGATGTCGCTGAGTTTGATGGTGTTCTCGAGAGTTTCTCGAGTCTGCGGGGACAGCTGTCTGAGAACGTTCTCAACAAAAATAATCAGGGACCAATAAATCATTGAACCTGCGATTGGCGACCATGGACGTGCTGGTCCTCCGATGATCAAAATCATCCAAATAGTAAACGTGATAGTTGGATTGAATCCATCTGCCTGAATCGATCCTTTTTGAACTACTTGCACAACCCCAGCAACTGCGCCAATTGCGCCACCGAACAAGAGAGATTGAATCTTAAAGGAGTAAGCATTTTTACCCAATGATCGAGCAGCGTCTTCATCTTCCCTAATGGCGCGAAGTGCCCGACCCCAAGGAGCACGCATCACTTGTTGCACCATCAGTGTGAGCAGTATCAAAATCGTCCATCCGACAACCAGCACCCAAAGATCTCGACCGAGATATCTAAAAGGTCCGAAATTGTAGAATTTTCCGAGCTCAAAAGGACTCAGGTCATAGAAAGGTTTTGAGAATTCGCTAATGCCTTCAGCGCCGCCGGTAATCGGTTTCATCACCCTCGAACGGACGGTAATTCGAATGGTCTCGGAGGCCGCAATGGTGACAAGTCCGAGATAATCAGCACGCAAACGCAATGTTGGTATACCAAGTATCAAAGCCAACACGACGGAATACACCATCGCCATTCCTAAACCAATCCAAAAATTCCAGTGGAAATAATAGACGGAAACTCCCAGTCCATAGGCACCTGACGCCATAAATGCAACGTGGCCGAAATTGAGAAGACCTGTGTAGCCGAAATGAATATTCAGTCCAAGGGCAGCCAGCGCATAAATCACTACTTCCGGTCCAATCATCGTCGAAAAAGTGCGCTCGAATATAAATCCCCAGTCCATCTAGATCAGCCGATCCTTTCTTTGCGACCAAATAGGCCTTGGGGTTTAAACATCAATACAACGACGAGAACAAGAAGAGCCATCATGTTTTTGAGTTCAACATCGATAAACAACGTTGACAAATTGATGACTAGACCAACGATTAGCGCCCCAAACAAAGCACCAAATGCGGTTCCAAGACCACCCAGTGTCACTGCCGCAAAAACAAATAGCAAGATTCGAAAACCACTTTCCCAAGTGACAGCGTCAAGGCCCAAAAAGATACCTGCAAGCGATGCGAGGGCTGCACCGGTTGTCCATACCTGTGAAATTACCTTTTCTACATCGATACCCGAAGACTCGGACAGATCTCGATTATCAGAAACTGCTCGCATCGCTCTTCCACTTCGTGTTCGCTTAAGCCCAAACCCAATGATCAGGAGTATCACAACACTGACCAACATCGATGCGATGTCTTTAGGAGTAAGAAATATGCCTAAAAATTCGTTTGCTCTTTGAGCTGAATAACTGCGATAGGCCCTCGTGCCGCCTGTAAAAAAATAGAGAAAGATGTAACGAAGCAGAATCGAACCGCCAATGGTCATCACCATCTGCGCCAACAGACTTACTCCGCTTCTTCTCGCTGGACGGAAAATAAAGCGATTCAATCCATAGCCAAGTATTCCGCCAGCAACCATCGTGAGTGCTGCTGCAATCACCAAGTTAGAGCCACTACCCAGAGGCGCAGGGAGAGGCGCCAAAAATCCAATTGCACCCGCAAACCCGTAGTAGTTGAAGAAAAATCCCATCAAATTGCCAAACGTAACGAGTTCGGCGTGCGCAAAGTTGACCAAACCAGTTGTACCAAAAATTAATGAAAGACCGACTGAAGCAAGAGCCAAATACAGACCAAATTTAATTCCTTCAACGCTTAACTGCACCACGCGCCGCAGTGCGAACGTGCTTTCGGGGCTGGCAACTTTTGAACCATCCTGCAAAGCAAAAATAACAACTTGATCTTTGTTGGTTGACAAATTGACGTTGAGAAAATCACGACTTACATCTTTCAATGAGACCGTATCTGGCAAAGTAGATGTGTCGAGTAATACTCGATATTCGCCCGGACCTGGAACCGGGATTCGAAACGAGCCAGTCTCGTCAGTTGTGACAGAACCAGAACCTTCGACCGAAACTGTAACTCCTGTTACAAAAACGGTTTCTCCGGTAGCTGTTCTGTATTTCAACTGCCCACTAATACCTAGATCAGACTCAGCAGCCGATGTTCGACTCACCCCAAAAAGACTCAGAAAGATGCACAGAAGAGCAAATATAAAAATCTTCCGTAATGTCTGGAAACGATTAGAAAGATTAGTCAACACATTTCCAAGTCTAGTATTTTCCAGAAATTCCCGAAAATCATCACCGCTAGACTCTACTTTTGATCCACAGCCGAAGCACACTGATCCACACAGCAACAGCGAATACCACATGGACTGCAACCAATTGTGCAGGCACGCCAGCAAAGTATTGGAGATAGCCCACTCCCCCCTGCGCCACGGCCACAAATAGGAATATCTCTAATTCCGCCCTGAGCCGTGTCCATTCGGAGATGTTTCTTCTCATCTGAGCAATGAATATCAACGTCGCAGCAATACACAATAAGACTGTCGCGCTGTGAATACGGGTGATTGATCTCAAATTCAGTGTGAGTCGTATTGCATTCTCATCGCCTGCGTGTGGGCCAGCGCCAGTCACCAAAGTGCCCAAAATGATGGCCAAACCACACAGACCAAGAATTATATTTGCAGACAACTTTGTTGTTTGACGAATTGGCGTCGTTTGATCGCTGATTGCAGAGTCACCTTCCACATTTGCTGTTCCAGCAAATTCGACCAAAAACACTGCCATAGTCACGAGCACTAGCGAGACCAAAAAGTGAGCCATATTCGACCAAGGATTTAGACCAGTTAGAACCACAACGGCCCCAAGAAGCACTTGAGTCAATACGCCGATTACCAAACCGATTGAGAGCCAAATCATCGAGCGGTTGCGTGACTTGACGAAAAATGAGCCCAATGCCGATGCCACAACTGCTGCACTCACAACACCTGTGAAGAGTCGGTTTATCTGCTCGATTGCGGAATGACCGGTTGAGACATCGACGAATCTGGTTTGGCTACAACCCGGCCAATCGATGCAGCCAAGTCCTGACCCCGTAAGGCGAACAAGCGCACCACTAACGATGATCAGGCATAAAGATCCCAGTGCGAATTGAGTAATGAGCAAAAAAGCACTTTGGGATAACTGCTTCTTTGGCATCTAAAACACACTACCGAATGGCTTGAGGTGCACTTGAGCCCACTCCAAGTGTTGGAAATCATGCATTTTCACCGGAATAGCCAAATTTCACCACTCTGAGTGACGGAATGAATATTTTCTGCGTTTATTTACTCAAGTTTTAGCTATTCAGACCGATCCCTAATGCGGAACTCACACCGCAATCAATTTTAGGGAGCACAACATGAATAGCAATCTTCTTCGTAAAGCCAGCGTAATCGTCGCACTGTCAACGACTTTTGGGATCGCAGCGACAACCTTCGGTATAACTAGTGTCGCTGCTTCGCCAGCCATCTCGATATCTGTCGTGCAGCTTGCAAAGTTTGGTGAAAGTAGTTCAGAGGTCGTTCGCCTTCAAGAAGCGATTATGGCTCGTGGATTCACCATCAAAGGTGGGATTACAGGTACATATTCCAACGCGACACGCTCGGCTTTGAAGTCTTTGCAAAGAGTTGCTGGTTTCAAAGCCACTGGCAAACTTGACGATAAGACTGCAAAGTTTTTGGGACTGATTGGTGTTGTCGCTCTCAGCGCATCAGCATTGCCTGCAGTTGGGTCAACCGGCGATGCGGTTTTTTCCGTACAGCAAGCTTTGATTAATAATGGTGTTGCCGTGAAGGGTGGCGCGGATGGAAGATTCGGACTTGCGACAACCATTGCGATCGGAAAGTTTCAGTCTGCTCGAGGTTTGGCAGTAACAAAGATTGTCGACGAGCCGACCGCAGTCGCGCTTGGCATGTTGAGCGGTCCAAAGCGAGTCGTTACTGCTGTAGTGCAGACAGTAAGTGCCACTGCAATTAAGACAAATTCATATCCGAAACTGGGTGACCGCAGCGAACAAGTAAAGGCAATTCAATCAGTACTGATCAATGACGTAATTGGTCTTGTTGGCGGAGCCGATGGTCACTTCGGTGCGGCTACGGCTGCTGCAATTGCCGAGTACCAGAATCGACGTGGACTGAGTACCACTGGCTCGATGGATGATGCAACGTCCGCAGCGATGTCGACTGCTCCAGTGGCAGCACCTGCGCCTGCCGCAGCTCCTGCGCCTACACCCGCAGTAGCAACAACTATGACATTTGAGAATCTTCCAGCTCGTGGACAGTCGAGCGAATTGGTTCGGGCTCTGCAAAACGCGCTTTTGGCGAATGGTACTGAAGTTAAGGGTGGCGCTGATGGCGTATTCGGTGTTGCCACATCAGTTGCAATTACTAATTTTCAAGCAGCACGCGGGCTTAACCAGTCGAAGGTACTCGATATCAATACGGCCGTTGCCCTTTCATTGATCCCAAGCCTCGAGTCACTCGGCCTGCCAACTTTGCAAGTATTTCCAATGCAAGGTCGTTGTAGCTATACCGACACCTGGGGTCAGTCTCGTTCGGAAGGTCGATCGCATGAAGGTACAGACGTCATGGGTGCACGCGGTTTGGCACTGTACGCAACGAACGATGGTGTGATCAGCAGAATTTCTACTGGTGGACGTTTGGGTGGCAATGCTATCTACGTCAAAATGTCAAACGGCACTTACTTTTACTACGCCCACCTCGACAGCTTTGCTTCCGGTATGGCTGCTGGTGTTCCAGTCAAGGCAGGACAGGTCATCGGTTATGTGGGATCAACTGGCAATGTTGGCACCCCACACTTGCACTTCGAGGTTCACCCAAATGGTGGTGCAGCAATTAACCCATACACGATTCTCAAGGCAGTCGATGCTTGCAACGTAACGGACGTGCTCCCACAACCGTAACCAGCAAGACAATCTGTCTTGACGGGTGAGACGCTGACGATGTGAGAACCATCATCGTCTCACCCAATCAAATTTTAATTATGGTTTTATCTGGTTCGATCCACCAAGGCAAGATGTTCGAGATCACTCAGATTCTCGAGGCTAAAGGTGTAACCGTCGCCAAGCTTGATCGCTTTAATGGTGGTCATTGATGCGTGACCGATCACGAATCGCTCCCACTCCCATGGAGTTGGTTCGAGCCCAAGTAGATGACAGATAATGACGCTATTCGTCCCAGCATGGGCAACAAATACAAAACTGGTTTGTGGATCATCGATGTCCCAGACAGGTAACAAAGATTCTTGCCGTCGTACTCCATTTCTCGCCAAAAAATCTACACACCCACTTCTAATACGTGCAACAAATTCGTCGACTGGTTCACCTCCTGTAAGCCCAGACCACCGATCGAGAGAATTTGCTTTTGCGTCATCGTTATACGCCTTGACAGTAACTTCGGCGGATTGACCATGCCACGCAGGTTCACGAATTTCTTCAAGCCATGGTTCAATGATTTGAGGGCGGGAATGGTGCTTGAGAAACGGTGCAGCGGTCTGGCAGGCCCGAAGTAGTGGGCTCACAAAAACATGATCGAATCGATCGTCCTTCAAACGTTCGCCCAAAATTTCGGCTTGACGAAAACCAAGTGCAGACAATGGTGGGTTAACCACACTTAGCCCGTCCTTCACCCACTCGGGTTGAGCATGACGGATCAAAACAAATTCCATGTAGACAATCTAGTTTGCATCAACCAGAAATTGTGGTTGTGCTTATCCTGCCAACTTCGCATTGATTGAATGATTGGCTGACCAGATCATCAAATTGCGCATCAGATAATGTGCCTTCTCCTAGTACATCATTTGTCAATAGAGTGCCAATACACAGAGCTTGCTCCGGTGTCAACACTTGCCCAAAACGATCCGCGACAAAGTATGCATACGATTTCAGTGCGCTTTCTTCATTATAAAAATCTGTATTCAAATCTGGTTGCGGTTCAATATCAGTGGATGGTCTCGGTAGGTTCACCTCGTCACCAGGAGCGCGATTAATCCCATTACCCAAGTCAACCCTGCACGAATCGGCAATGAAGGATCGTACGGCAGTGAGGGCTTCGACATTGTCGGTGCGAGAGAGATCCTCAATAGAGGCAAGTACTGCTGCGTCGCTCACACCGACCGACCCCTCCCAATACACATTCTGGAGCGCGATGGAAACCGTATGGTAAGCGCGTTCTACTTGCGTGAATTGATCAACGACATCGGGAGGAGCAACTTCACCGATGGAAACCAATGAAGATAATAAAACCGCAAACATACTTTGCAACTGTCGAGCCGAAACTTCCGACATCGCCAAAACGGCGGAATCAACTGCGACAATCGAACTCTCTAACTCTGGAGCTCGGCTGCACACTGCTGTTGTCTCTACTGACTGTGAGCATCCCGCCAATATCGCAAAAAATATCGCGATAAATGCAATCCGGCCTAATTTCGTCATCATCACGATTCGAGATTACTTTGTGTACTCGTCACCCATGTCTCATACTGCTTTGCATATCTCCCATTGGCCGCAAGTAGCTGACGATGCGATCCATCTTCAAGAATTTTCCCCTGCTCAAGCAGGATTACTCGCTCCGCTCGAGCTGCCGTTGAGAGACGATGCGCTATCGACACAGTCGTTCTGCCCAAGGCCAATTTGCTCAATGCTTTAGAAATACGAACTTCAGTTAACGCATCAACAGATGAAGTTGCTTCATCCAAAATGAGTACATCTGGTCGAACAACAGCCGCTCTTACAAGAGCGATCAATTGACGCTCACCAGCTGATAGCGATCCCCCTCTTTGACCAACATTGGTATTGATTCCTTGCGGAAGAGCGTCCAACCAGTCATCGATCCCAAGATCACGAAATACATCTCTCAACTCACTATCAGTTGCATCTGGTGAAGCAAAACGGAGATTGTATGCAATGGTGTCAGCAAACAGAAACGGTTCTTGCGGCACAACAATCAATCTTTGTCTCAAATCGGCATTATCGACACGATGCAACGCAACACCGCCAAGCATGACTGATCCAACAGTCGGATCGGCCAGTCGCGCAATCAATCGTGCGAGCGTCGTTTTGCCAGAACCTGACGGACCTACGAGAGCAATATGTTGCCCACCGGGAACATGCAGGTTGATCGAACTCAACACTGGTGTGTCATCGTCAACTTCACCCAAGCGCGAACCGTAGGCGAAACTTACATCAACAAAATCAATTGATAGAACTCCATTCGGTAGAACGATCGGCGAAGTCGGCTGAGGTGGCCCAATTGGTGTATCTAAAACGCCAAGTACTCTGCGCAAACTTGCAACCGCGCTTTGAGTCTGGTCGATAACTTCAGTGAACTCCGCAATGGGTTCTAAGAAGCGATAAGTCAAAAAGACGAAACCAACCAAAGCGCCTGCGCTCAAACCACCAGATGGGCCGATCAGCAAACCTGCACCGACCACGGCCATCACAGTAAATACGGCAAAAACTTCCCCAGAAGGGAAAAGGAAAGCGCCAATAACTCCCGCTCGAATATTGCTATCTCCTCGGTTGCGAACGTCTTTCGCAACTGATGTGATCATCAAATCCGTAGCGTTGTATGCGCGCAGAGTCTCCGCTCCAGAAACCATCTCGCTAAAGACCCCCAACAATTGGGCATTTCGTTCGCGCGAAATATTATGCGCGTACACCAATCGAGATTGCACTAAACGAAGAACAAGAATCAGTGGCGCAGAAACCGACAACGCCACTAATGCCAATCTCCAGTCATACGCCAGCATCACACTTGCGACTGCAATCATCTGCGATCCATCGAGCAACAACGACAATCCTCCCCAAGAAAAAAACATCGTCAAAGTTTCGATATCGCTTGTCACACGAGAAACGAGTGCACCCCTCTTCTCGTCATTGTGATCTGCGAGACTCAAACGATGAATGTGATCGAAGAGTTTGATTCGCAGAGTAAAGAGACCTTCCTCTGCTCGCGTACCTAGTCTTTTTGTTGCGATACGGAGTGATGCCGAAGAAATAAGCACACAAACAGATCCAATCAATCCCAACAACCCAATATACGAAACCCTGACATTGCCAGGCTGCAGACCGTGGTCAATACTTAGTTGAATCAAGATAGGGATTACCAATCGCGCGCCTGTACCAATAAAGGCAAATAGAAAAGTCAGTCCTATTCCATTGGAGAGAGCTGGTGCAACCCGCATTCCCCGACCAATAGTTCGAGCCGATCCAAACCTGCCCACTGGTTCGTTCACAGCCCACCCTGATCTCGGTCGTGCTCAAAAGATTGCATGAGCAATCGATAGTTTCCACTGCGCATCAATAGATCAGGATGGGAACCCTGGTCGCTCAATTTGCCATTTTCAATGAAGATCACTTCATCGGCGAGGGCAATCGTTGATGGTCTTGAAGCAACGATGATCGTCGTAATAATGTTTTCCGAACCACGCAAGCGGTCAATTACTATCGACTCAGTAATTGTGTCCAAGGCTGACGTCGTATCGTCCAACAACAAGACCGAACTTTCTTGGGCAATTGCGCGAGCCAAAGAAATTCTTTGCCTCTGGCCCCCGCTCAAACTGATCCCCCGCTCACCAATGACTGTGTTAACGCCTTCTTCGAGTGCGCCAACAAAACCGTCTGCTCCCGCCAGGTATAAAGATTTCTGCAATACGTTGTCCGTTATAGAGCGCCCCATGTTGATGTTGTGACGTATCGTTCCCGAAAATAGAAATGGCTCCTGGAAAACAATCGAAGCACTACGGTTTGCAATCCACACAGTCCCCTTGTCTGGTTGCAATAGACCTGCCATAACACTTAGTAGGGTCGATTTACCAGAGCCTGTTGCACCAACAACCACAACCGTTTTACCTGCTGCGATCTCGAGCGTAATGTTTTTCAATACATCTGGTAATTCATCGCCAAATCTAAACGTAATGCCTTCTAAGCGCACACCGAGTTCGACGCTGCTTTGCAAAATCATCGTTTGAGGGTCAAGCGCTACTGGTTCATTAAGTATTTCTCGAACACGCTTATAGCCACTTGCCGAATGTGGAACCGAACTCAATACATATCCGATAATGCGGAGCGGAAATATCAGCAGCGTAAACAGATAGATGAAACTCGTCAACTCTCCAACAGACATATTCTTTGACTCAACCCGCATTGCCCCAATCACTAAAAGTAAAATATTGACAAGAGAAGGTACACCGTCTAGCAAAGCTTCGAATGTGGATCTTGCTGATACAGCCCGAATTCTGGCGTCTTTAAGTCGTGTGGAGATAACAGACAATCGACGAGTTTCGCGCTCTTCTGCACCAAAAGCCTTCACCACCATCACACCGTCAAAACTCTCGTGCACAGCTGATGACAAAGCGCCAAGCTCATGCTGCGCCGTGTCGTAATGTTTGTCAATTCGTCTCTGATAGCCGACATTCAGCACAAGCAGTATCGGAATAACGGAGATAGCAACTAAGCCGAGAGGAACATCGACAATTACGAGCCAACCACCCGTAAGAAAAACAAGTAGAACAACTGAAGTGCTGAAAGGCAAAGGCCCCAATACTTCGGCTGCGGCATCAGAATCTACACCAACACGTGCAACTAGGTCGCCTGTCATCTTCTTCTTATGCCAAAATAGTGGCTGAGTCATAATGTGTTTAACGAGCAACATCGAAAGGGACTCGACTGTTCTCCAATTGCTAATCCCAGCAAAGCTTCGACGAATGACTACTCCGAAAGCTCTCAACAGTCCGATACAAATTACGATTACGGCACCAGTCAGGTAGACACCAATGTCAATCTTGCCCTTTTCAAATCGTGGCAAAATGACTTCATCAACCAAATACGCAACGCCAAAACTTGAGGCGACCGTACAAACTGCGTAAACAGAGGCTCCTCCTACAGCGATAGCAAATATTCGTGGATGAAACTGCAGTAAATCTCGTAGCAGCGTTCGACCGATACGTAAGCGGCTTTGCGAAGGTGGCTGCATAACAACTTCGGTATCCGGCACAGTTTTAGTCTAATGACTTTCGCAATTGTGACTGATCACACATTGATTTGACAAAACAAGTGAGTATCGCTCGGATCACCTACGATCACACTGTGACAAATTGGGTAGGCAAAAAATCATGAAACGAATACTTGGTCGTACGACACTCGCAGTTGTGTTCGGGCTTTTGGCCGTTATGTGGGTTTACGCTTTATTCTTTGCATCTAAAGAAGTGGCTAATGAAATTGCAGATCAGGATTGGACCAAGCGTGCGAATTTGATTTGCCAGGATGCAGCCGTTGAACGCATAGCACTAGCGGACTTTCGTCCCCTTAATGAGGCTGGTACGGATGCGCTCAACGAGCGAGCAAGGCTGGTTGATCTCGCTACCGACACCCTCGACCACATGCTGGTGCAACTAGAGCAAACAGCCCCTACTGACGCAAAAGGACAGGCGCTCATTCCGTTGTGGATAACCGACTATCGGTCATACATTGACGACCGCCGCGCTTACACCTACGAGTTGCGACTTGGAACGAACGTACCATTCGGGGAATCAATCGTGATGGGTATTCCGTTGAGTGAAAAAATTGCCACATTTGCGGCCGACAACGCTATGACTTCGTGTAAGCCGCCGATGGATTTGTCAATTTAGAACTCGTCAGCGACAACCCAGCCACTCGTAGAGGAATACTGCTTAATGACTCGCGCCGGAGAACCAACCGCAACACAGTAATCGGGCAAATTCCCAGTCACAACAGAATTTGCTCCGACAGCAACATGCTTGCCAATAGTCGCTCCGGGGAGTACGACAACTCCCGCACCAAGCCACGAACCATCGCCTATCGAGACTGGACGCTCAACTTGAGTTTGCTCAGAAATTGGCAGATCAACTTTTTCATAACCATGATTTTGATCGGTGATGTACACATGGTGACCTGTCCACACATCATCGCCTATATCAATTGAAAGATGACCAACGATGCCGCTGCCTCTACCGATGAGGCAGCGATCTCCAATACGTACGACTGGATCCGTTAGACACACTTGACCAGGAATCATTCCGGCAGACAATGCAACGTGCGACCCGATCATCGTGTCGTTACCAATGTGAATATAACGCTCGTTGAAAATTGTTGTCTGTGGGAAACAGATAATGCTTCCTCTTCCGAATTTACCGAATCGTTTGCCCTTGATCGTTTCAGGGCCTATGGCGCCGTACAGGCCCATCAAATCCCAGATGTAAGAAGTCCCCCGCTCCAAGAGAGGGTGAAAGAGGCGAACTATACGTGGAAGTGGGCTTCGTAACATGCACTTAAAATCTAATGGGTAGCCTGATCCGATGTCATTGGTAGACACCCCATGCGGTCAAATTCGCGGCGTTACATCCTCAACCGGAGTGTCCGTTTATAAGGGTATTCGCTTTGCTACAGCCGATCGATTAGAACCCCCGGTCGTCGTGACTCAATGGTCTGGAGTGTTGGAAGCTCTTTCGATCGGTTTTGAATGCCCGCAGACTGAAAGTCAACTCCGACAGCTACTCAATGCAGACGATTCAGGGCAAAGCGAAGATTGTCTTTATCTCAATATCACGGCGCCAAGTACAAGCAAATCCCCTAGCCCGGTTTACGTGTGGATCCATGGTGGAGGTTTCACCAATATCACACCCCCTTTGTCATGGAATGAGTCAGAGCGCCTAACGCTCGATGGCGAAGCTGTTGTTGTCACTCTGAGCTACCGACTTGGTGCATTCGGTTTTCTTGGCAATCTCAATTTAGGAATACTCGATCAAATTGCTGCGCTGCAATGGGTGCAGAATAATATTGCTGCCTTCGGTGGAGACCCGCAGAATGTCACTATCTTCGGCGAATCAGCAGGTGGTTGCAGCGTCGTTGCATTGATGGCCGCTCCATCGGCAAAAGGATTGTTCTCCAGAGCCTGGGCGATGAGTGCTTCACTGGGACAATTACGCACATCTGACGCTGCGTTGAAGTCCCAACTGAAATTTCTACAGGTTGCGAACGTATCTACCGTAGATGAATTGAAATTGCTCACGACCGAGCAGTTTCTGAAAGCTCAAGATTCGATGCTTACTGATGTCGAAACTTGGCTTCAGGGTTTTTCACCGACTGCTGATGGAACGGTGTTAGCTCACGACATTGTCAGCGCTGCTGCAAACAATCCTATTGATCTTGTTATCGGTACAACCAAAGACGAATCTCGAATATTCAATTTGCTTAATCCTGCACTCAACAACCTCGACGAAACACAAGCTTTAGATGTATTGCGTATCAATCACCATGCGCTAGCAGCCGACATCTACGAGCTCTATGCAAATTGCTATCCCGCTTATTCAGCAACGCAAATAATCGCTGCAGTCGACACAGATACACACTTCAAACTTCCAATGTGGAAGCTTCTCCACGAGCGCGCGCAATCGTTTTTGAATACTTGGTCATACATGTTTGCCTGGAATTCGCCAATTTTTGATGGCGCACTCGGCTCAAGTCACGGCCTAGATATACCCTTCATCTTCAATAACGTCGAATCCCAGCGAGTTCACGTCTACACGGGTAATGATCCGAGCGCTCCAGCGTTGGCGGTAGAAATGTCTCACGAATTACTGGCACTTGGTCGTAGCGGCAAGCCAAACTGGGCCCCATACGAGTTAAATTCTCGTACCGTTAAAATATTTGATGTGCCGACGAGAGTTCTTCATGCCAATGACGAGTCGCCCGACAACCTCGTTTACGACTTTTGGATGAACTCATGATTCGTCCACGTGTTACTGTCCCCCAAATTCTCGAACGAAAGTCAATTTCTGGCGATTCACAGCGAATCTCCATGATCACCGCATACGATGCCACTTTTGCATCGATCGTTGACGAATCCGGTGTAGACATCATTCTTGTTGGCGATTCTGTTGGATCAGTTGTGCAAGGTGTTGCCACAACTATCCCCGTGACTCTCGAAGAGATGGAATACCACGTCAGGCTCGTCGCCCGCGCTCAACCTCGCGCACTTATTGTTGGCGACCTGCCATTTGGCTCATACCAAGTGAATTCCGAACAAGGCGTGCGCAGTGCGATCAGATTGATCAAGGCAGGTGCATCAGCAGTCAAGCTTGAAGGTGGCGTAAACATGTACGACACCATTGCTGCCATCAGCCGAGTTGATATTCCTGTCATGGGTCATATTGGACTCACGCCTCAGAGTTACCACCGCATGGGGGGTCACCGAGTTCAGGGTCGTGCAGACAATCGTGACGCCGGTGGAAAAGAACGTATTTTTGAAGATGCTCATTCTGTCGAGCAAGCCGGAGCGTTTGCTGTAGTTCTTGAAGGTATTCCAAGACAACTCGCGCAAGAAATTACTCAGAAGGTATCTATACCAACTATCGGTATTGGTGCAGGCCCGGACTGCGATGGTCAGGTATTAGTGCTCCACGACATTCTTGGTTTGACGACGCACAATCTCAAATTCACAAAACAATACGCCGACATTCGCAGTGCAAGTGTTGATGCATGCGCAAATTTTGTTAACGAGGTACGCAACGGACAGTGGCCCGATGACGCTCATTCGTTCCACTGACCATCTCATAACTTGGAGGTCAAGCGTTCTTGGCCAGACAATTGCTCTCGTTCCGACAATGGGCGCATTGCATAGTGGTCACATAGCGCTCATAAAGCATGCAGCGCAGCAATGCGATGTTGTTGTCGTATCTGTTTTTGTCAATGCGATGCAGTTTGGCAAAAGTTCAGACTTTGATCAATATCCCAGATCTCTAGATACCGATCACGCAGCAAGTATTGCCGCAGGCGCAACAATAGTATTCGCACCATCAGCGGCAGACATGTTTCCAGCAAATTTTGATAACTACATAACACCATCCACTGTTGCCGATGATTTTGAAGGTGCTTCACGTCCTGGACATTTTGCTGGTGTGGTCACTGTCGTCAACCGTTTATTCGATTTAGTCGAGCCACATATAGCCATATTTGGTGCCAAGGATTATCAGCAAGTAGTGGTCATACGCGACATGACTCGCGCCTTGCACCCCTCAATAGAAATACAGCGAGTAGAAACAATCCGCGACACTGATGGTCTTGCACTTTCCAGTAGAAATGCTCGCCTCAGCCCATCAGCGCGTAAAAGTGCAAAAGTCATAGCTGATGCGCTCTCGAGATTGCACTCGGTGTTTCAAACCGGCCAGGTTGATAGTTCAGTTCTCAAGCAAACTGCCCACGACGTCTTACAAACACAACCGGATCTCACCATTGAATACCTAGAAATTGTCGATTCTGAAACCCTCAAACGTCAAGATCAGGCCTCGCAAAAGCCTTCTGTTGTGTTATTTGCGGGAATAATCGATGAAGTTCGCCTGATCGACAATATTGAGCTCCAAAAAGGATCTACCGATGTAGATCGGCATCACTTTGATCTACCAGATACCGAACGCTAAATACAGAATCTCCTGACAGGATTCCACCACGGCCGAGGATCCGACCGGATTGCCAATTCGAAAGTCCAAGCTCAGGTTTATTCAGCGCAAATTGTCCATCGACCCAACGAGTCATGCCATTGCCAACAAACGGTGCATCGGCTTCGCGCCATACTTGCTCTAGTTCTATAGAGTCTTCAGAAATTACAGAGACAATGAATTTCGGTGCATATTGATTAAACAGTGCAATTGCCTCTTGAATGTTCTCGACTACGATCAGCGAACACTCAGGATCATCTTCCCATTCCCACTCGGTTGCAAGCTCCGAATGCTCGAGCATTATGAACTGAGTGGAAATTGGTTGTTTCGTGATCAAAGATTTTGCCTCAGCATCAACGTGGAGTACCGCTTGTGAATTGCTCGTTGCAGCGGTCCTCGCTAACGCATCTACAAAGACTGGCACCAATTCTTCCGCACGAGAACGCAAGATGCAACAGACATTGAGCGTGTTGCATACTTTGCGATCCAACGAACTACCTACAACAGAATCAAACCACCGTGCATCAGCATGTTCGCCCACAATCATCCAAGCCCCACCCGTACCGTGGAGACTTGCAGCAATTCCGTGTTGTTGCGCTACTGCACCTAATTGCGCAACAGCTTTACCACTACCTCTTGCAATGGCGAGCGAAACTCGTCTATCCGAAAACAACGCCCAACCGCTTGCATGTGATCTCGACTCCACGAGCATCACAGCACCGGTCGGCAGGCCACTTACAGACAATGCCGGTCGTACAGCAAGATCCATGATCGTTTGCGCTGTCGACAAAGCATCGCTCCCAATTCGAAATACGCAGCTATTACCCGATCGCAATACTCCAGTTGCATCCGCGAAAACATTGGGACGGCCTTCAAATATAAAAGCAATGACACCCAATGGTGACTTCAATGCAGAAACCATCCAACCACTGTGTTGAATCGTGTCTAATAGCGACCCATCGACGTGTGGCGTTTGAGCCCAAGTTAAAAGTGCCGCAATCATGTCACGACGCATTGAGTCGGTGAGAACCAACCTGGTTGTTGATCGCCCTCGTTCTTTTGCGGCTAATACATCTGCCGCATTGACCTCTTGTATGCGTTGGAAAATTTGGTCATCGCTAAGAATCCGTGCAAATTCTTCATAAAAACGCGTAGTCTGTTGCGCCGATGTTGTTCTCAACTGTCTAAAAGCCTCGACGTTCTGCGTAACTGCGTCGAAACTGATTTGCAGATCGGCTTGCGGAATATGCAGAAGTTGACCTCCGCTCAAACCGATTAGGCGATCCCCCGGCACAAATTTATCTGCAATATCTTCACCGATCGGATACGGCGTACCGTCTATAAGAACACAGTCATTCGAGTTCAAGGCACGCTTCACAGCATCACCTCGCTGACATGCACTAGGCGCATTTCATCAATTGATATATGTGCAGCCTGACCAATTGCGACCGACCACAATCCGTCTTGCAAACCGACATCTGCCTCCCGACCATCGCGTACGGCCGATTGAAACTGCATATGTTCAGTGTAAGAAGCTCCGTGATGATAGCCCTTAACAATATTTTGATCAATCTCGATTGGAACTTCTTGATACGAACCGTAGCCATCCTTGCGCTTACCTACTCGCACTACAGATTCCGAGATCATGGCTTCAATCTTGCCCTTGTCGCCCACAATACTAATTTCTTGTTCGTTCTTCGATGCTTCAGCAAACATGCAGAGATCCAACAATCCGCGAACTCCGTTCTCAAAATTCACAATGACATATGCATTATCCAAAATGTCTGGAATATTTCCATCATATTTCTCATCCAGATGATTGACATCCTGCGAACCACTCGCCATAACGGAAACCGGACGACTCTTAGCGATTAAACACATGAGGTCAAAAAAATGACAACATTTCTCCACGAGGGTTCCACCAGTGTTGATGTTGAAGCGATTCCAGTCATTAACTTTTTCCAAAAACGGATACCGATGTTCACGTATTGAAATCATTTTTACAGAACCGATAGTCCCCTTCTCGATTTCTAGTAACACTCGTGCGGTTGGGGCCATGTAGCGATATTCAAGCCCGACCCAGACGACTTGATTCGCTAAACCATGGCTTGTTTGCAATGAGATCAATGTTTGGCAATCGGTTACCGAAGTACAGAGCGGCTTTTCGATCAATAGATGCTTTCCCGCTCTCATAACTTCTGTGGCAATTTCAACATGAGTGTTATTTGGCGTCGCGATCACCACCACGTCTGCAAGCGTGTTGGTAAGTAGATCTCTAAAATCCGTAAAGTAACGCACACCCTCAACGCGATTCAATGCCCTTCGTGCCTGCTCGAGGCTGGGTGTATGCGGATCACACACGCCAACAATCTGCGTATTAGGTATTTCAATCAGATTACGAATATGCTCTAATCCCATCATCCCGCTTCCGATAATGGCATATTTCAGAATTCGATCGTCAACAGCGGGCACCACCCAATCGTAGATCGCTAATCTAGAAATATGGCTCACATGACTCAGTCCGACTTGCAGGTAGAAAACCTCTATTTCAGACAGTTGCTCTCAGGCCGAGATTTTGCGGTTGGAAACGAAATAGCAGAGCAAATGGTCAATTTCGTATATTTGATTGGTGATAGAGCAAGCCGTGAATGCGTCATCGTTGACCCCGCTTACGCCGTTAGCGATCTGCTTGCAGTTGCTGCATCTGATGAGATGCAAGTAGTGGGAGTACTCGCCACCCATTACCACCCCGACCACGTTGGTGGGTCAATGATGGGCTTCAATATCGATGGTATTGCTGCATTGCTTGATCAAGTAGATGTTCCGATTCATGTTCAGCAGTTAGAGGCAGAGTGGGTGATGCGCACTACTGGCGTATCTGCAGACCATCTACACCAACACCAACCTGGCGACACCATAAAAATCGGAGAGGTTGAAATTTGCTTAGTGCACACACCCGGCCACACACCCGGAAGTCAGTGTTTTTTGGTAGACAACTGCCTTGTCGCAGGAGACACACTATTTCTCGAAGGTTGCGGTCGCACCGATCTTCCTGGCTCAAATCCGGAACAAATGTATGACAGTTTAAAAACTCTCGAAGCATTACCAGATAAAACTGTTGTATTTCCAGGTCACCGATACTCCGAACCTTCTTCTCGCACACTCGACGAGGTACGACAAACGAACTATGTCTTCAAACCCAAAACGAAATCAGATTGGCTGCAGTGGTTTAGCTAACCAAGCAAAGACGAAACGATGCTGCTCAATCCACCGAGAGTGAGTAGCAACAACACAATCTTTTTAAATACCACCGCATTGATGTGCTTGCGCAAAACAACGCCTATGAAGATGCCTGACAGCATTACTGGAGTTGCTTTAAGCACCACAAGCAGTTCATCCGCATGAATCTTGCCCGCAAGAGTAAATACGCCGATACTAAAGATGCCGGTAGCTGAAAAAATAAGGTTCAGAGTTGCGCGCTGGGTGTCTGGGTTAAGTCTTCTGGCCTGCAAAGTAAAAACGATTGGCGGACCATTTGTAGATGTCGCCAACAGCAACACACCGCTCAACCAGCCCATGAGCCAATCAATAGAGACGTTCGCATGTTGCATATCGCGTCCACGAGCAAGCATCCAAACGCCAAATAACACACCTAGTCCTAATAATGCCTTGAGAATATTTTGGTCTGCATATTTAAACAAAGCAAAGCCAAACGGTGCCCCCAGACAAGATGCGACAATGAAGCGATACGCAATTGATCTATGTTGATAATGACGCAACTGCCACGCCTGCCCTAAGTTGCTGACAGTTCCCAATAACGTCGCAATTATTACTGCCTGATGCAGGTCGACAAACATCACCATCAACGGCACCGCAAGCAGAGCAAAACCAAACCCTGCCACGGACTGAACAATGGAAGCAAACAGGATTATTGTTGCAATAACTAGCAGATGGTCTTGCAACATGATCATTCAACCTTATTGCGTAATTTTGTTATGAGACGATTGCATCGAGGGCAAGCCCAAAAACTTCAGTGTGTCTATCGACATCCGCTTCACTATGAAACGGCGACATCAACGCCATGTTGTGAAATGGTGCGAGTAAAACACCGCGATTGAGACAGAACAGATGCAAAAACGATTCGAGCATCGGATCAACCGCGGCAGCAGCCTGAGCGCCATTCACTGGCGGGGTGCAAAACCAATACTCGGCACGACAGCCAAGTTGTTGCACGTGCCAATCAAGGTTGCGTTGGTCGCAAGAATCTTGCACTCCCCGTGTCCATCGAGTCGCAAGAGGTATCGTCATCGCAAAATCGTCTTCTTGTAACGCGTGTGAGAGAGTCGCTTTCATTGCACTCATCGCTAGCGCGCTTCCGCTCAACGTACCCCCCACACCAGAAACATCTACATCGTGCCCAGACATTTCACTCTCGAGCCGTTGCGCAATCTCTGCAGTCATTCCATATGCACCGACAGGGATTCCTCCACCGATTGTTTTACCAATGACTACAAAATCAGGCTCAATGCTCCACAACCTGGTGCAACCGCCAGGACCAGCACAAATGGTGTGAGTTTCATCTACCACCAATAACACGTCGTATTTGCGCGTCAATGCACGAAGACCAGAGATGTATCCATCAACTGGCAAAACGATTCCGATATTGGTCAATGCTGGTTCAATTAACACGCAAGCAACATCGCCTTTGGCCAGGGCAGCTTCAAGTGCTGCAAGATCATTGAATGGAACGACGCGTGTGGTTATTGCGGGATCAACCTGTGGCCCTATCGCTCCTGGTCGGCTAATCGTCTCGCCATTCTGATTCAGTATCACAAGTGTTTCGTCAACCGAACCGTGATAGCACCAATCGTGCACAACAACCTTTGGTCGACCCGTCAACATCCTCGCGAAACGCAACACAAATCTGTTTGCATCCGTAGCGCTAATAGAAAATTGCCATTTCGGCACACCAAAACGCTGTGCAAGATTCTGAGCGACCCACTGCGCATCCGAAGTAGGCAACATCGTCGTTAAACCCAATTGTGCTTGTCGAGTCACAGCAGCAGAGACCGCCTCAAGCGCGTGACCGGTCATCGCACCTGTGTCCCCCAGACAAAAATCTACATATTCAATGTCGTCTACATCGACAAAACGTGATCCATATGCTCTCTGAACGTGCAAAGGGAAACTTCCTGGCCAACGCGTCATCCAAGGCATCGGCACACCAGACAACAGAGCATCTTGAGCAGTAGTCGCAAGTGCAAGTGAGTTCGGATGAATGTCGCGAAATAGTTGCTCTTCACTTGCTAACGCAATTTCGAGCTTCGTTCTGTCAATCATCTCAACATTCTTACATTTAGCCTCAGCAAATCTCTACACTGATAGGCATGAGTGTGGGCGCAACATCTTCCTCGATACAAGACGCTCTGCGTATAGATGCCGACAGATTGATGGATCGCATCATGAGTTTGGCCGAAATATCTCCAATTGCTGGTGGCGGCAACTGCCGACTTGCTCTCACAGATGACGACCGAGATGGTCGCGATCTAGTGGTTTCGTGGATGCACGACCTCAATATGGACGTCTCTATAGACGCGGTTGGCAACATCATCGCTGTTTGGAACGTCGGGGATGGCACGCCGGTTATGACTGGTAGCCACATAGACACAGTACGTACGGGGGGAAAGTTCGACGGCAACTACGGCGTGATCGCTGGTTTACAAGTAATCGAAACTTGCCAAATGAACAACTTTGTACCCTCTCGACCACTGGCCGTTGGAGTATTCACAGACGAAGAAGGTGCCCGATTTGCCCCCGACATGCTTGGATCACTCGTGTATGTGGGTGGCATGACCACAGAAGAGGCACTCGATATCACCGCCATCGACGGTCCACGATTAGGCGACGAACTCGTACGTATTGGTTATGCGGGTTCAGCGCCCTGCCCAGGAATCATTCCGCACGCTTTTGTCGAGCTCCACATCGAGCAGGGTCCGCTCCTAGAGGCAAATAATGTTTGCATTGGAGCCGTTACTGGAGTGCAGGGCATTTCTTGGCAAGAAGTGACAATCGTTGGACAGTCAAACCATGCCGGTACCACGCCCATGTCTTTACGCCATGACCCAACTTATGTTGCAGCTGAAATCGCTGTCTTTTTACGCAAATTAAGCGCAAGGTATGGTGCTCACCAAGTTTGTACTGTTGGCAAGATTGATGTCTTTCCAAACTTGATCAATGTTGTGGCCGCCCGAGTCACACTGACTTTAGACATTCGCAATACAGACGAGACATTATTGCAACGCGCAGAACTCGAAGTCGCTGCATTTCTTAAAGATATTGCTTCTACCGAAGGCGTGACTGTTACCACCAAGAAGCTCGCACGCTTTGAGCCAGTCGAATTTGACAGTCGTGTCATAGAAATTATTGAACAAATTTCGCTGGATCTTGGCAACACAACGCAACGCATGCCGTCTGGCGCAGGTCACGATGCGCAAATGCTGGCACGAGTTTGCCCAACTGCGATGATCTTCGTGCCAAGCGTCGATGGCATCAGCCATAATGCAGCGGAACACACCAACACCGATGACCTTGTAGCAGGGGCCAACATATTGTTGCATGCCATGCTCACCCTATGCACAACCGATTTTGCCAAAGTATGAAAGTATTGAACTCATGTCCAGATTGATCACCGTTGGTGCTGCGCAACTAGGCCCTATTCAACGAGACGATGATCGCGCATCGGTCGTTAAGCGTTTGATTGAACTTTTAAATGAAGCAAAATCTGCCAGCTGCGATCTTGTGGTGTTTCCAGAACTTGCTCTCACAACCTTTTTCCCACGATGGTTTGTCGAAAATATTTCTGCTGCCAACCATTGGTACGAAACCGAGATGCCGTCGGCTGTTACTCTCCCACTTTTTGCCGAAGCCAAACGCTTAGGTATTGGTTTTTGTCTTGGCTATGCAGAGTTAACACCCAATGGCGATCGCTTCAATACTCAAATTTTGGTGGAGCGTGATGGATCAGTTGTGGCCAAGTATCGCAAGGTCCATATTCCAGGCCATGCGACACATGAGCCCAATCGACCTTTTCAGCATGCAGAGCGCTATTACTTCACGCCAAGCGAAGAGGGTTTTGGGGTCTGGAAAGCTTTTGGAGGTCGTGTTGGAATGATGATTTGCAATGACCGCCGCTGGCCGGAGTCATACCGCGTGATGGGTCTGCAAGGTGTTGAAATGATCTTGTGTGGATACAACACGCCAATGCACTATGTACCAGATCCTTCGCAAGACGTCTTGCAGAGTTTTCATAATGCGCTGGTCATGCAAAGTGGTGCCTACCAAAATGGCACATTCGTAGTTGGCGTCGCAAAAGGCGGTTTTGAAGAAGGCGTAGAAGGTTTGTGCGATTCAAGCATCATTGCGCCGTCTGGTGAGATTCTTGCCAAAACGACCACGTCAGGCGACGAATTGATCTCAGCGGTATGCGACCTTGACTGGTGCAAGCAATATAAGGAAACGCTGTTCGATTTTGACAAATACCGCAGACCCGAGGTGTATGGTCGCATCACCGGTCAACGCGGAACCATTTTGGACTAATTGGTCAACGAAAGAGCAAATGCTTAACATTTTGTAAAGCAAATGCTGTAGCGTAAAACCCATGACTGCTATGGATTTGAGTGCCTCCCAAGTGGAATCTGTTGCATTTACAGTCAATGAAACCCCCGTTACAGTCCGCTCAGATCACCCCCATTTATTGGCTGCCTTGCGAGAAGAGTTGAATATCACATCACCCAAGGATGGCTGCTCGCCTACTGGCCAATGTGGATGCTGCACAGTACTTGTCAATGGCAAAGCGATCGTCAGTTGTCAGACGCCACTCACCAAAGTCGCTGGCTCAACCGTAGTGACGCTCGAAGGTGTGTCGGAACAGGAACGCAAAACCTATGCACAGGCGTTTGCAGCATGTGGCGGATTGCAATGCGGTTTTTGCATTCCTGGCATTGTTGTACGAGCCAAAGCACAGGTTGACAAAAAGGGTGCGGAACTTTCGCGTGGCGACATGGCGAAACATCTTGGAGCTCACCTGTGTCGATGCACCGGATACGTAAAAATTCTTGATGCAATTCAAATGGTTGCCCGTGGCGAAGTTCCTGTCATGGTAAAACCTGGTGGCGTTGGCAGCAGAACTGTTAAGTACGAAGCCGAAGCTCTTGCACTCGGTGATCGTGGTTACATCGATGACATCCGCATTCCCGGCATGTTGCATGCTTCGCTTGTCTTCACACAACACACCCGCGCCGACATCAATGCAATAGATACGGCGCCCGCACTAAACATGCCGGGAGTTCGAGCAGTTTTTACGGCGGCCGATATTCCTGGCGAGCTGATGGTCGGAATTATCTATAAAGACTGGCCCGTCATGATTCCGATTGGTGGCCGGACATCGTATGCCGGTGACGTTCTGGCCATCGTCATTGCAGACACGCGCGACCATGCGAGATCTGCAACTCAACAAGTCGCTATTGACTACACGATTCACAAACCAATTACAGACCCCGTTGCAGCGCTCACCAACACTCAAGTTGCGGTTTGGAAAACTGACAACAATGTATTGAGCACAAGTCGCTACGAACGCGGAGATGCCTCCACTGCCCTGCAAAACAGCGAATTTGTTGTCGAAGAAACTTTCGTTACGCAACGCATTGAACATGCATTTCTTGAGCCAGAAAGCACCGTTGCCGTTCCTGCCGCAGATGGAAAGTCTTTGCATGTTTACTCTGGCGGACAAGGTATTTGGGATGATCGCAATGACATTGCAAAAATACTTAATCTTGAAAACTCACAAGTAACAGTCGAACTCATTTCTAATGGTGGCGCGTTTGGCGGCAAAGAAGACATGAGCAACCAAGCTCATACGGCTTTGAGTGCATGGCTCCTCGGGACCCCTGTTAAGTGCACACTCTCACGCGAAGAAAGTCTCTTGATGCATGCCAAGCGACATCCGATCACGATGAAGTACAAAGCATCATGCGACAAGCAGGGCAAACTGACTGCATTGCACGTACGTGCAATTGGTGATTCAGGTGCATACGCGAGTGTTGGAATGAAAGTTCTCGAACGTATGGCCGGCCACGCAAGCGGTCCATATCTCGTACCGAACATAGACGTTGAAGCAATCGCAGTACGCACGAACAACCCCGTCTGCGGTGCATTCCGAGGTTTTGGTGCAAACCAAGCCCAGTTTGCAATGGAGGGTGTAATTGATCGCCTTGCCGAAAAAGTCGGAATCGATGGTTGGTCAATGCGTCAACTCAATGTCATCATGCCTGGTCAAGTATGGGGTCCAGGTCAGATTATGGACGACGGTTGTCTTGGGGCCTCAGAGTGTCTCAAAGCAATCAAACCGGCTTACGACGCAGCACTTGCGTCTGGTAAAGCCGTTGGACTGGGACTCGGTCTTAAAAATAGTGGTCTTGGAAATGGTTTTAAGGAAATCAATCGAGCGGTAATACGTTTCAAGGAAGACGGTCGAGTTGAGGTGCGTCACGGTTGGACCGAAATGGGTCAAGGCATTAACACCGTTGCATTGCAAGTAGCGGTACATGAGCTCGGGATCGATGGCAATCTCATTGATGTGATTGTGGATACGACACGCGAATTGGGACTTGGTCAAACCACTGGATCTCGCGGCACATTGATGGGTGCTGGCGCGGTGAAAGATGCCTGCGATACAGCTAAAGCCGCAAATTGCGCCGTGGGTGTAGATCACTACGGCGAGTATCGAGTCGATTGGACCACAAAACTCGGTGACCCAGATGTCGTTAATCCAATTATTCATTCAACCTTTGGTTACGCAGCCCAAATGGTGGTCATGGATCGAGAGACCAACAAAATTGAGCGCGTTGTTGCTGCTCACGATGTTGGAAAAGCTGTTAATCCACAGCTTTGCGAAGGACAGATTGAGGGCAGTGTGCACATGGGACTTGGTTATGCCCTTTCTGAAGATTTTCCGAGCGATCCCGAGACCGGCTTCCCCATCAACAAGACTTTGCGTTCTCTCAAGATTTTGCGAGCCAAAGATGTGCCAGCGATTGAAGTCATATTGGTTGAGTCGCCACAACCTAATTCGCCATACGGCATCAAGGGTGTTGGTGAGATCGGCTTAGTTCCAACTGCTGGAGCTGTGGCCGCTGCATTTCGTGCTCTCAATGGCACATGGCATACGACTTTGCCAATGCTGAAGTCCGCATCAGACGACACGGAAGAATAGGCGCTGTGTCAAATACAACGCCTGGACTCGTCTGCGCACATCATCATTTGTATTCATCGCTCGCTCGCGGAATGCCAGCACCACCGCAAGCACCAACGAAATTTATTGAAGTATTGCAACAAGTGTGGTGGCGTCTCGATGTAGCCCTCGATGATGACATGATTTACTGGTCTGGGGCACTTGGTGCTGTTGAAGCTCTCATCAATGGCACAACAGCGATTATCGACCACCACGAATCGCCGAACATGATTGAAGGCTCACTCTCCCTCATCAACAAAGCATGTAGCGATGTAGGCGTAAGAGTCAACACTTGTTATGGAGTTACTGACCGCTGGGACAACGACGGACAATTGCACTCAAAGGTTTCGCCACTTTCGAAGATGACTGATGCCGCCCAAAGAGGACTGAATGAATGCGAGCGGTTCATCACCGAGGGCGGACGCGGCATGGTCGGTGTCCATGCGGCCTTTACTTGCAGTGACGAGACGTTACATGCCGCAGCAGATCTTGCTCAACGACTTGATGTCGGCGTTCATATTCATGTCGCTGAGGGTGTTGACGATGCTCGAGGCCCATCTCGGCTCACCGAACTGGCGACTGATGATTGGTTACTGGTACATGGGGTGCATCTCAACGCACCTTTACGAGGTCGGCTCGTACATAACCCGCGATCGAACATGAATAATCATGTCGGCTATGGCGCACCGACATCTAAGACCAACACGATCTTGCTCGGGACCGATGGAATCGGAGCGGACATGCTTGAAGAGTCTCGTTTGGCGTACGCCAGACTTCGCGAATTTGATATCACCGAAACTCCAGACACTGTCGCTCAATGGCTACGGAATGGATACGAACTTTTTCCTGAAGCAGAAAAGGATACGGTGACCTGGAATTACGATCAGATTCAAAGCCCATGGCATGTTGCTTTTACGCCCGGAACTCGGGCTACCGATGTACTCATCGATGGTCAATACGTTTTGAAGGATGGATTACCGACTCGAGTTGATCTGAACGAGATTCGGGCCAAAGCACACGAACAGGCTCTTCGACTTTTTGAAAGGTTGCAATAATGTCACTTCCAACACAAGCAATTAATCCGGCGACTGGCAAGGCGCGCGTAGCAATCTATCTACAAGATGCCCACCATATTCGCGAGGGCATGGAGTACGCACAATACGCAGAGTCAAAAGGATTTGAGGCTGTGTGGCAAGCAGAGAGTCGTCTCGTTCGTGAAGCGACTGTCCCCATGGCCGCATTTGCATCAGTGACAAAAACAATTAAGGTCGGCTCTGGTGTTGTCGATTGCTGGAGCCGAAATCCAGCAAGACTCGCAGCGACATTCTCGACGCTCGACGACCTTGCACCTGGTCGAGTGATTCTAGGAATCGGTGCTTGGTGGGACCCGTTGGCGCAGAAGGTTGGCATCTCTCGTGCCAAACCGTTGCGCGCCATGCGAGAGATTGTTCTCAATGTTCGAGCTCTTTTGAACAACGAAAACGTGAGTTTTCAGGGCGAATTTGTCAACTTCGATGGGATTGAGTTGGATTACGTGTATCAAGAACGTCGCGCAAAGGATGTACCGATCTATATCGGCGCAACCGGCATGCAGATGATGGAACTGACTGGAGAAATTGCTGATGGTGTGGTTCTCAACTACTTGGTTTCCCCCGACTACAACAAGCAAGCGATAGAGGCACTCACTGCTGGCGCCGATAAGGCGGGGCGCAAGATTGCAGACATAGACCGGCCTCAACTCGTAGTCTGCAGTGTGCACGAAGACAGGCAAACTGCACTCAACATGGCTCGCGAAATGGTGACTCAATATCTTGGCCAGCAGCCGCACATCATGAAGGCATCTGGTGTGCCACAGAGTTTGCTCGACAAGGTTGGCGAAGTACTGACTTGGCCAGCCACCCACGAGCAAGTCACTGCCGCTTCAAAATTGGTACCAGATGAAATCGTGCAGATGCTGACCGCCAGTGGCACGCCCGCAGAAGCGCGTGCAAGTGTCAAGCACTACATTGACAACGGAGCAACTTGCCCAATTTTGTATCCACTTGGCGACGTCAAAGCAATGATCGATACATTCGCCGACTGGGATGGCACCAAATGACGGTCGCAATCCCCCTCACAATCCGTGAAGCACTCGATGCATTGTCGAATACTCCTGACGCCCGTCTAATTCAGGGTGGAACCGACATGATGGTCGAGATCAATTTCAATCATCTCAAGCCCAACAATATGATTGCTTTGCGTCGCGTTCAAGAGTTACGTACTTGGAAGAAGAATATTGACGGCACAGTCACAATTGGTGCCGGAGTGCCATACCAAGAGATGGAAACCGGCGAACTTAAACAACTAATACCTGCTCTCGCTGAAGCAGCACGAACGGTTGGCTCACCCCAAATTCGTGCGGCGGGCACTCTCGGTGGAAATTTGGGCACATGTTCGCCTGCCGGCGACGGGCTGCCGGTTCTCTTCGCGCTAGATGCAATTGTTCACCTAGAGAGCAGCGACGCATCACGCGATCTTTCGATTCACGAGTTCATGCTCGGGGTGAAGCGAAATGCGCGAAACAGTAATGAAATAATCACAGCAGTTACTGTTCCCTTGCTCGACGGATGGCAGGGATACGCAAAAGTTGGCGTACGCAATGCAATGGTTATCTCCGTCGCATCGGCGTGCTTGGCGGTTGACACAACTACTCAATCTGTGCGCATCGCGCTCGGTGCAGTTGGTCCAACCATAATTCGATGCCGAGATGCAGAATTTTGGCTCTCTGGGCAGTTTGATCTTTCTTCAACATCAGGGATTGATACTGCTGTGGCCAAAGAATTTGGTCGTCGTGTGGCTCTCGAATCCAAACCGATCGATGATCACCGCTCTACTGCCGAATACCGCCGACACGCCGTTGGGATTCTTGCTCAACGACTCATCACAAGGGCATACCCATCATGAACGAATCACTTGGAAACGAAATGTACACGCTGCACATCAACGGTCAAGATCGTCCAGTGGTCGATGCTTGGGTTGGCGAAAGCTTGCTCTACGTATTGCGCGAACGACTAGAACTTCCAGGGGCAAAAGGCGCATGCGAGCAAGGCGAATGTGGAAGTTGCACTGTCTTGATGGATGGTGATGCTGTGTGTTCATGTTTGGTTATGGCCGCTACTGCGGTCGGCTCCGACATCGTCACAGTCGAGGGTCTTATAGAGCAAAACCCAACGATGGCCATCACCGCACAGGCAATCACCAGCCAAGTTACAGATGTGCAACAGGCCTTTATTGAAGAAGGAGGAGTGCAATGCGGCTTTTGCACTCCAGGATTGATAGTTGCGGTTCACCATTTGCTTGACAAGAACCCAGATCCGACCGAACTAGAAGTCAAAGAATCAATATCGGGAAACATTTGTCGATGCACCGGATATGGACGCATTTTTGCGGCAGTTGAAGCGGTTGTTCAAGTTCGAAAGGCAAATTCATGAGCACTATAAAACAAGACATACGTGCTCGAGATACTCTCGGGGCAAGCGCTCTTCGCCCAGACGGAGTTGCAAAAGTTACAGGCTCGTTTTCATTTTCATCAGATATGTGGGCAGAGAACATGTTGTGGGGCGCGACGCTGCGTTCCCCCCATCCATACGCTCGCATCATTTCAGTCGACACTACGCAGGCACTACTCATCAGTGGCGTCTCGGCAGTACTGACCGCTCAAGATGTTCCTGGCAAATCAACGTATGGTCTCATTTCTGCAGACCAACCAGTTTTTGCTTCTGACTATGTCCGTTATATGGGTGAGCCCGTTGCGGTTGTCGCGGCCGATCATCCTGAGACATGCCGACGAGCTCTAGCAGCCATCGTTGTCAACTATGAGGTTCTCACACCTGTAGTAGATCCAGAATTAGCAATGCTTGCTACAACTGAACAAATTCACCCAGACGGAAACTTGATCCGCCGGCAGCACATTTCGCACGGCGACCCCAAGGCAACAGGAGAAATCACTGTTGAGGGCAATTACACAATCGGAATGCAAGATCAGGCATTTCTCGGTCTCGAAGCAGCAATGGCGTTTCCAGATTCCGGCGGCAACGGAGTGGAACTACATATTGCTACTCAATGGTTGCATGAAGATCGAGGCCAAATCGCTGCATGTTTGTCGCTCCCGGAGGAGAATGTTCGGCTCGTACTCGGCGGTGTAGGTGGTGCATTCGGAGCACGTGAAGACATCAGTTTGCAAGTGCACTGCTGCTTACTGGCATTGCGCACCGGAAGGCCTATAAAAATGCAGTACAGCCGTGAGGAAAGTTTCTTTGGACATGTACACCGCCATCCCGCCAAGATCTGGATGAGGCATCATGCAAACAGAGACGGAAAGATCGTCAAGATTGAATCCCGCATGGTTTTTGACGGTGGCGCCTACACAAGCACATCCCCGGCAGTGTTGATCAACGGAATCACACATACTCAAGGGCCATACCAATGCGATAACGCCATTGTCGACGGCTTTGCCGTACGCACCAACAATCCACCGTGTGGAGCGATGCGTGGTTTTGGTGTGGTGCAAGCTTGTTTTGCTCACGAAAGTCAGATGGATCTACTGGCGGAAGCGTGCGGACTCTCAGCAGTCGATATTCGTTTAAAAAATGCGATGCGCACAGGCGACAAATTGATTACTGGTCAAACAGTCGAAAGTGTCGCGCCAGTCGAGCGGTGTATTCGCGAAACCAACGCCATACCGATGCCTGAACCCTTGGCACCCAACGCAAATGTGCTGGAGTTTCCAGGTGGCAGTGGCCGCACAGCCGACAGACACAACATCATTCGCGGCATTGGCTGGGGTGTTTCAATCAAGAACTTGATGTACTCAGAAGGATTCGATGACTACGCAACGGCACGGTGCACTCTGTCCAATGGTGTCGCTTCGCTTAAATTTGCGACATCTGAAGTGGGTCAAGGATTCGTAACACTTGCTCCACAAATCGCACGAAGCGTACTTGGTATTGACGATGTAGTACTCGAGACATCTGATACCCAGATTGGCTCGGCAGGATCAACTTCGGCATCTCGGCAAACGTGGATGAGTGGCGGTGCTGTGGATGGTGCATGTCGACTTGTTCGTGAACGGCTTTTTGAGCATGTCGGCAAGCAACACAATATTGATCCGATTCGGTTGATGGTTGAAAACACTGACATCATTGACACAGTCGGAACCTTCCGCATCAGTGTTGCTGAAGCAACTCAAGGCATCACGCTCTCAGAGACATTCGAGCACCACCACCGCAAAACCGAAGACCTTGACGAAAACGGTCAAGGTAACTGCCACGTAGCTTTCGCTTTCGTAGCGCACCGCGCAGTTGTCGACGTCGACATTGAGCTCGGACTAGTTAAGGTCGTGCAGATTGCAACAGCGCAAGATGTCGGCCGTGTGCTCAACCCATTGTCGGCTATTGGTCAGCTCGAGGGTGGCATTGCTCAGGGCCTTGGTCTCGCGGTAATGGAAGAAATCATCATGGACAATGGTCGAGTGAAGAATCCAAGCTTTACCGACTACCTGTTACCCACCGCCCTAGATGCTCCACGTGTAGTTGCGATCATGATCGAGGAACCCGAACCTCAAGCGCCACTTGGCGCTAAAGGTATCGGCGAGCCACCATGTATTTCAGTTACACCTGCAATTGTTGCCGCTATCCGAGCAGCAACCGGAAAGAAACTTTCAAGAGTGCCAGTCCGACCACAAGATATTTGTTTGTAACCTACTCTGGCTGAGGTCCTGCGCCTATGAGCGCAAGTGTATGAACCGTGCCGATTGAACCCGGTCGTGGCGACTGGGCTGGCATTGAGGTATCAACAAACTGTGGGTCAACAAATACAACATCGAATGGCATGTTCTTTGTCAGCTGAGTAGTTGATCTGCGAATCGACTTGTCGACAAACGAGATAACTACACCCTTCTCGCCTGCGCGACCTGTGCGGCCCGAGCGGTGAATGTAGTCCTTCGGATCTTCAGGTAAGTCGAAATGAACTACCACTGGAACGGCGTCGATGTGGATACCACGAGCTGCAACGTCGGTCGCGACCATCACTGTTGCTTTGCCACGACGAAACTGCTCCAGCGCTCGTTCGCGCTGAGCTTGGCTGCGATTGCCGTGAATAACACACGTCTCGACTCCAAGTGATTCGAGGTTGCCGGCCAAGCGGTCAGAACCGTGCTTCGTGCGACAGAATACAATTGCGCGTTCGTAATGATTAGCAATTTCAGAAACCATACGAGTGCGCTCATCACGATTGACATTCCAAAACAGATGCTCAATCTCACCACCATTTTCAGCGGCAGCGACTTGATGCTTCTTTGGATCGCGCTGAAATTCACGAATCAAGTTATCAACATCACCATCCAACGTTGCCGAGAACAACAATGTCTGACGTCCGCCAGGAATCGTCCGCATAATGCGTTTGACGGCTGGCATGAAACCCATGTCGGCCATACGGTCTGCTTCGTCAATCACAACGATGGCTACTGCCCCCAAGTCAAGATCTCGACGCTTCATCAAGTCCTCTAGTCGGCCAGGAGTTGCAACGACAATACTTGCTGCTCGAGCAGCCTTCACTTGTGGCCCATAACCAGCGCCACCGTAAACAGCGGCAACGGTGATACCTCCACCGGCACACAACATCGCAACTTCTTTTGCCACCTGTGCTGCTAGTTCGCGTGTTGGAACAAGCACCAGACCATGTGGACGACCAGGCTTAGATTTGACAACCTTGACAGCTAGTGCGATACCAAATGCAAGAGTCTTACCCGAGCCTGTTGGTGCCTTTCCGCAGATATCAAGGCCCATTAATGATTCTGGGATTGTTGCGGCTTGCACAGGAAACGGTTCTGCGATACCCCGCTTCAATAGTCCAGCAACGATTCTCTCGGGTACGCCGAGCGCGGTCCAACTCTTAGTCATGAAATTCTCCTCAATTACCTAGGGGGTTTATGTACAGTTGGGGCTAACTAGCGACCCAACACACGACGCAAATAGTCGTTTGTGAACACACCCTCGGGATCGAGACGGTTCCGAACTTCGATATAACGCTTCCATTCAGGATACAGGGGCTCGAGCGACTCCGCTGTCTTGAAGTGAATCTTTCCCCAGTGGGGTCGACCACCGTAATCACTCATGATCGCTTCGACTTCACGGAAATAAGGCTCGTATTTCATTCCCTTAAATACGTGTACCGCAATGTACGCACTGTCTCTACCACTACCGGTTGACAATGGGATGTCATCGCCCGCAGTGAATCGCACTTCAACTGGAAAATTCAGTAAAAAGCCGCAGTCATCTACCATCCGTCGCACACGATTGAGAGCCTCAACAACCGCATCCCGTCGGATGGAATATTCCATCTCATAAAAACGCACTATGCGCTTACTCGCAAAAATCCGGTGACTTGCGTTGACATATTCGGTTTTTCCCGAACTCGGCAATGCCTTAGACAGACGCGGTATCAGGAATGGCATGGTTCGACCTACATAGCAAAGTGCACCAAACGCAATATTTTCCAGCAGCATCTTGTTAATCCATGTCTTAACACGAGCAGGTGGATCCGCGGGTTTGTCTGTCACATTATTTCGCTTTGTTAATGCCCAACCCGTATGAGGTATCCAGTAAAACTCAAAAAAATCGTTGCTCTCTACATGGGCATCTAAATTGGCAAGCAAAGTATCCACACGCATTGGTTCCTCAATCGCATGCAAACGAAAAGCCGGAACTATTCGTAGCGTAATTGTGCTCAAAATCCCTAAAGCACCAAGACCCACGCGGCCGCAATGAAACACATCCGCATTTTCTGTGGCCGAACATTGCAAAACTTCTCCGCTTGCAACAACCAGCCGAAATGCAGTGACCTGCGCAGCGAGTCCAGTTCTTAAGGCACCAGTTCCATGCGTTGAAGTAGAAAGTGCGCCCGAGATCGTTTGATACGTCACATCTCCAAGATTTGGCATAGCAAAACCCGCGTCATCTAAAAACTCATTCAGTTCGCTAATCACTATCCCCGACTCGACTGTCACTTCCATGCGTTCCACGTTGAGGCCGACCACTTTGTTGTAGCGAGTCATCTCTACAAGATGGTCTGGCGCTACAGCAATTGCTGTAAAACTATGCCCTGATCCGACAACTTTCACCCTCTGCTTCAGCGCTGTTGCATAACCAATCACAGCAATAATGTCTGATTCACACTGAGGGCGATGCACTTTCAGCGGGTTTGCGATTTCATTGCCTGCCCAGTTTTTCCACGTCACAGAACACCCACCGTCTCTCTTTCGGCTACGGACTTCCTCAACATAACGGTCACGAGCAATACTCCCGCTAACAGCATGCCAAAATTAGACAAGACGTGATATCCGACAGCTTTTCGAATAAAACCACTCGAAAAACCAGCAAGACCGCCGCAGAAACTCATTGTTAAATCTGCTGCCCCTTGCACACGTACGCGAATTTGTTGATCAATAGAGTCCACAAGAAGACTTGAACCTCCAATCAAACCGAAACTCCAACCAACACCGAGCATCCATAAAGCGGGATACAAGAGCAGCGGAGAACCACCAGCAAGCGATGAAAGCAATGTCGCACACATCAACACCACAGCCCCAAACTGGATCGTTGACAACCGACCTCGCCGATCAGCAAACCTTCCAACAAGTGGACTGAACGCGTACATGCCCGCGACATGTAGTGAAATTATGTATGCACTTACAGTCTCGTGACCATGAAGTTTGAGATGTACTGGGGTCATCGTCATCACCGCAACCATTGCCATCTGAGATATCACCATTGACAGCACAGCGATCTTTGCGTTACTTGATCCTCTTATCGCCCTGATTGCGTCAGAAAAAAGTCTTGAAGGCGCACCCACTTCAGATTGTCTATTCAGTCTTCCTGCTACTTCGAGTGGATCAGGTTTTAAGCGTAAGGTTGTGTTAATTAACGAAGTCAAAAAAAAGACACCAGAAAACACCCACGGTCCGGTGTACTGGCCCCACCCGAACCAGTCCATACCTGCTTGTTCGGCAGGTTTAATCAGCAAAGGACCGAACACGGCTCCAAAGGTAGAGGCAAACAAAATCCGACTCATCGCGCGACCTCGTTCGTCAATTGTTGCCAGATCGGTGGCGGCATAACGCGACAACAAATTCGACGCTTGCCCGTTTCCAAAGATGAACAACCCAATCATAAATATCCAAAGGGTCTTTGTTTCAGCACCGTAACCAGCGACAAAACCTCCTAGAATCGCTAACAAATAACCGGTTTGTAATCCATTTCGACGTCCCCGAATATTCATCAGGCGTGCAAGTATTTGCGACATAAACGCAGTACCCATTGTCACTGTCGCCGAAGCAATACCACCCCACGCCGTGGCTTGACCAAGGATGTCCTGAATGACAAAAGCGCCAACCGTAACCGCAGCCGCAAGCGCTGCAGAACCAGTCATCTGACTCAAAACCAAGACACGTAGAGTGCGCTTTTGAATTACAGCGATTTCGTTGGGTGTATAAACCATAACTATCTAATTATCGTAAGCGATTCTGCACCATAGACCGCGGCCAAACTCTTGTGTCGAAGAGGGGACTTGAACCCCTACGCCCTTTCGAGCGCCAGCCCCTCAAGCTGGTGCGTCTGCCATTTCGCCACTCCGACGTGGTATTTCCTATTTTAAACTCTTATGCGAGAAGCAAACCTAATCCCACAACCGTAAAAATCCACACAAGTGCGAACACCGTAGTGATGCGGTTGAGGTTTCGCTCTGCTCCGGCACTGCCCAATGCAGCAGAACCACCACCACCGAACATGTCGCTGAGGCCTCCGCCGCGACCGCTGTGGAGCAACACTCCTACGATCATGGCAAACATAGAAATCACATTGACAACCATGGTTATGACTTTGATGAACTCTCTCACGACTTAAATCCTACCGTTACTACTCTGGAAAATGGCATGCCGAAAGTTGCCCTGTTGGGCGCACAACCAATTGCGGCTCGGTGGATGCGCACAAGTCAGTTGCCTTCCAACACCGCGTTCTGAAACGACACCCAGTTGGAGGATTTACCGGCGATGGAACATCGCCTTGCAACATAATTCTCGATCGTGAACGTTCGGTAGTTGGATTTGGTACCGGCACAGCAGACAGCAAGGCCTTTGTATATGGATGCGTCGGGTGTTCATAGATTGATTTCTTATCGCCGATCTCTACGATTTTGCCGAGATACATAACCGCGACACGGTCGGCAATATGACGCACAACTGACAAATCATGAGCAATAAATACGTATGACATGCCGAGCCGCTTTTGCAAATCACCGAATAAATTAACAACACCAGCTTGAATACTGACGTCGAGAGCAGAAACTGGTTCATCGAGCACGATCAGTGCTGGATCAAGGGCAAGAGCCCTCGCGATGCCTACTCGTTGGCGCTGCCCACCAGAAAATTCGTGAGGAAATCGTTTCGCATGATCTGCTGCAAGACCGACTAATTCGAGCAAGCTTGCAACCTTCTCTGCGTGGTTACCGTCTTCTCCTTGCACCACAAGTGGCTCTGCGATTGAAGAGCCAACAGTCATCTTTGGGTCAAGTGAAGCAAACGGATCCTGGAATACAATCTGCATCTTTCGACGAATCTTTCGCATCTCTTCAAAACTCAATCCGCCAAGATTCTTGCCTTCGAAGAAGATGTTTCCCGATGTGACATCGAGCAACTGCAAAACACAACGACCAACAGTTGTTTTACCAGAACCCGACTCACCAACTATGCCCAATGTTTGTCCTCGATCGACCGAGAACGACACATCAGATACCGCCTGCACAATTCTTTTGGTTTTACGAATACCGTTACTCGCCCGCAATTCAAAATTTTTGACAAGATTGTCAACCCTGAGCAGTGGCTGGTTCATGAGCTCGCTCCGTTGACGATTATTTGCTCGGCACGCAAACAAGCAGTCTCTAGGTCGCCAAAAACACGCAATTCAGGAAGCGACTTCATGCAATCATCGTTGGCGTACGAACACCTTGGCGCAAATCCGCATCCAGGTGGCGGCATCAACATATTTGGCGGGAAACCAGTAATAGGAGTGAGACGTTCAGCTCCCTCATGCGGCAGTGACGCCAGCAAACCACGAGTGTAGGGATGACTTGGGTGATCAAACAACGAATTAACACCACCCTTTTCAACATTGCGTCCTGCGTACATCACGTTGACACGGTCAGCCACGCGAGCGATTACGCCTAGGTCGTGCGTGATCAAAACGACAGCGGTGCCAAACGATTTCTGCACACGCTCAATAACTTCCAAAATCTGCGCTTGAACTGTTACGTCTAGCGCTGTTGTTGGCTCGTCGGCAATCAAAACTTTTGGGTTGTTGGCAATGGCAATTGCGATCACCACTCGTTGACGCATTCCACCTGAAAACTCGTGAGGGTATTGATGTGCGCGTTCTGCTGCTTGAGGGATCCCGACTATATCTAGCAACTCAACAGCACGCTTAGCGGCGTCCTTATCGCTCAATTGACTCTGGTGCGCTTGAAGCATCTCGACGATTTGGTCGCCAACTCGGTGTACGGGATTAAGCGCCGACAAAGGATCTTGAAAAATCATTGACATCAAACCACCACGCATATTTCGCAGAACTTTGCCTGGCGCATTGACCATCTCTTGACCGTTGAGCATCACCGAACCTGTGACCTTGGCACTACGTGGCAGCAATCCCATTGCAGCGAGGAAGGTCACAGATTTACCTGATCCACTTTCGCCCACAACGCCCACCATTTCACCAGCGCGTACATCTAAATCAACACCACGAACTGCTTCAAGAGGACCGAGTGGCGTATCAAACGTGACTCGTAGGTCACGTATAGAGAGAATTAATTCGCTCATCACTCTCCCCTGTCTAAACGTGGATCGGTGGCATCACGCAATGCGTCACCTATAAAATTGATTGCTAGAGAGATCAATACCAAAGAAAAACAAGGGAATACCGCTATCCACCAATAACCAGATTGCACTGCACCCTTCGCTGCTCCCACCAAGATACCTAGGGATGTGCCGCCATCACCAGCTTGTGGACCGTACCCGAAAAAAGCAAGTGTTGATTCTGCCGTAATTGCGCCGACGACCGCAAATGAAAGCGCCACCATAATTGGACCGATCGAGTTTGGTAAAAGGTGTGCACGCACGATATACCGACGTGTTGCGCCAACAGCCCGCGCTGCTTCAATGAACTCGCGTTCCTTCAGCGCCAATATTTGTCCTCGCACGATGCGCGCGACCCCCATCCAGCCAAAGAATGAGAGCAAAAAAACAATAAAGCGAAGGGATGATTTGTCGCCGATGATCGCAGTGAGCCAACCAATACCACCAATTGTATTACGAATCACTAACAACGCGACCAAGAATGGAAACGCCAAGAATAAGTCAGTTACACGCATTACTATGTCGTCAAATCTTCCGCCACGAAAACCCGCCACCGCTCCAACCACACAGCCAACTATCGTTGAGATCATCGCACTAAATAGACCAATTATTAAGGAAACACGAATTCCGTAGATCAGACGGCTATAGAGATCTCGCCCAATATCATCTGTACCAAACCAAGCCAATTTCTGAGGTGGCAAATAGGTGTTCGGCGGTTTTCGCACCTGCTCATTAACACCGTATCGAGCTGTAATCGGAGACAAAATTACCGCAAGCACCATGATTGCGAGCAAAACACAACTTCCAACTGCCGCCTTGTGCGAGAGAAAACGTCGCATGGCCATGCGCTTAGGTGAAATCGTTGCAAACTCAGTCAAGACGAATCCTCGGGTCCAAAAATGCATAAGACACATCGGCAAGAAGGTTAAACATCAGTGTTGAAGCAACAACTATCACCATCCATGGCATAAGTAGTGGAAAGTCACCTGCGGCAAATGCCGATAAAAAGTACATGCCCATACCAGGGTAAGCAAAAATATTTTCAGTAATAATCAGTCCACCGATAATCGAGCCGATATCTAGAGCGGCAATGGTAACGACCGGTATCAGTGCGTTGCGAACACCGTGCCTAAATAAAATCTGTCGTTCGCTAATTCCCTTCGAACGCGCGGTGCGCATAAAATCCGAATTTAATACGTCAAGAAGTGACGACCTCATATACCGGCTATATACGGCAATAACTTGAATCGCGACAACGATTGTTGGTAGCGCCATGTGCTTGAGCATCAGAAATAAATCGAAACCCGAATGTCCTGGTGGGTATACGCCAGATGTTGGAAACAACGTCGAACCGAACCATCGCGACCAATACACCGCAAATAATAATTGAAATAACACCGCTGTTATGTACGGAGGGATCGAGATACCCAAAAACGCAACAGTGTTTACTGCAACATCACGACGACTGCCTGGTTTAAGCGCAGCGAACATTCCAACCAAAAGTCCAATTACGACACCTACAAAAGTCGCAAGCGAACCGAGCCGGACCGTGTTGACAAGCGAATCCTTCAACTCTGGCCAAACTTCGCGACTTCCTTTAATGCTTCGCGGCCAATTGAAGATCAGGAAATTTTTCAGCCAATCAAAATATCCGAGCACATAGTTTGAGGACAGCCCATTAACAGCTTTGTATTGCTCAATCTTTACTTTTGTGGCTCGAGGATTTGCGCGCAGATAACTCTGCAGTGGGTCTGTGCCTAATCGCAAGGCAATGTATACGAGGAAAGTAACCAAAAGCAGAGTGGGAATTGCCCAGACCATTCTCCTGGTCGCAAACCTCAACATGACTAATCCCCTCGCTTATGCACGGTTGAATCCCACAACGCAAAAGGCGCGCAGACCAAATCTAACCGACTTGGTCTGCGCACCATCAATGCTTTTTAACTACTTTCGAAGACTAAAGCACCTCTACGGTTGCTTCGCCTGCGAGCAGGTTGGTGACTACATACTGACCATCATTGGTCGTTGTGTAGGCACCTGGGCTTACTGGGAATGCTGTTGTCCACACCATCCATGAAGAGTTTGCACACTCCGTGATTGGGTTCAAGCACTCTGGCCACTGCTCAGCGCCGATAACGATTTGTCCATCGCCATCAACGTCGGTCCACTGGTCGAAGTTCTTAAATGCTTGGTAGTTGTTCAAATCACCATCGACTGGACCGCCCACCTTATCGGTGCGCCAGAAACCAGACTTCGGGAATTGGAACAATGGCAACAAGATGGAATCAGCAGCCATTAATTGGAGGGCTGATTTAATCTTCTCTGCTCGTGCTGCTGCATCAACTTCGATGTCTGCTTCGTGAAGCAGATCTGAAGCTTCGGCGTTGCACCAACCGCTGCTGTTTTGACCGATGTTTCCATTGGCCTCAGTAGGTATCAAGTCACAAGCAAATGCGCTGGTGAGGTACGCAGGGTCTGGTGGAGCTGTCGATATGTACATCGCCAAGTCATAGTCGAGTGCTGGCAGGCGCTTCTGAAAGTAACAGGCTGCATCGCAGTTGTCTGCACGCACATCGAAACCTGCTGCCTGTAGCAACGGAATCAAATAAGCCTGTGTACTCTCGCGACGGGTATTACCCGTGTTGATGATCCAACGGATCTTTGGCGCAGTCTTTCCTGCTTCGGCCCAAAAACCACTTGCATCCTTTGCCCAGCCTGCGTCTTCCAATACCTTGGCCGCACCTTCGGGATCAAAGCTGTTAGCGAATTCATCGCCATTGCAATAAAGACCTGGTGTGATCGGACCACACTCTAAGAGTGTTGCGCTATCAGCAATCGGAATATAGATCTGCTCGAACAATGCATCGCGATCGATCGACATCGAAAATGCTGCACGGAACGTTGGGTTTGCGAAAGGACCGCACTTCGATTGGAAGTAGAACGCTTCGTAGTCCCCACCGAACTCGACCTTTGATTCAATGTTCTCCTGATTCAGTGCTGCTGCAGTTTCACCGCTGTACTGAGGGTACATAAAGTCAACTTCGCCAGCCTTGAGTGAAGCATTTGCTGTATCGCTATCGGCCTTTGGAACCATGACAATTTTAGGAGTCACAGCTTTGTCAGTACCCCAATAGTTCTCGTTAGGAACATAGACAAGCTGGTCCTTGCTCCACGATTGCATCTTGTACGGACGTCCTGAGAACGGAAGAATATCGGCAAAGTCGCCAGACACGTCAGCAGTGTTTGACACCGATGCCGCCTTGATCAAACCACCGAATAATCCGCGCCATGGGGCGTAAACAGATTTCAATGTGACAACAACTTGCTTGTCGCTTGTTCCAGCATCTACCGTTGAAATCTGATCGTAACCAGATGTCGAGATTGAGCCAGGTGTATTCAACGATGCATCATAAGTTGCCTGAAAGTCGGCAACGGTAATTGGTGAACCGTCTTCCCACACTGCTTCAGGAGCAATGTCATAGGTAATCGTCATTCCGTTGCCCGTCGCAGCTGGTGCGGCATAGTCGTAAGACACGCTCGCACACTCTTCGATGGTTGGATATGACACTGCGTCTGCGGTAGGAGCAGCAGCAGTCGTATCACTTGATGAACTACCGCCACAAGATGCCACTACAAGTGACACCGTTGCGAAACCGGCAGCCAGCAGGCTGAGTTTGTTGGTTTTCTTCACTATCGACCTCCCCGTCGAATAAGGTGGGTTCCCCCATTGATGAAGAGGCAAGCCGCCTCAACGAATGAGACAAGAGTAACACCACTAGAGGCGTCTTAGATAGGAGCAGCCTGGTTGCTACGAGCGGTGGAGCCTGAACTGAACAATTCGAGAAAATTCGGCTGGGTCCAGGCTGGCCCCACCCACAAGTGCCCCATCGATGTCTGGCTGAGACATCAATTCAGCGATATTTGCCGCCTTAACACTGCCACCGTATTGCAGACGTACCGCCTCGGCGGCCTTTGTTCCACTCACTTCTAGAACCTGAGCACGTATGGCCCCAATGACAGCCTGGGCATCTGCGGATGTGGCAGTACGACCAGTACCAATGGCCCAAATCGGTTCATAGGCAATCACCATTGCCGAAACTTGTTCAGACGTTCGACCAGCTAGCGCGGATCGCACTTGCCCCATCACCTTGTGAGTCGTTTGGCCAGCTTCTCGCTCGGCGAGAGTTTCCCCAACACAGACAATAGGGGTCATCTTGTTCTTCTGAATTGCCGAAATTTTCTTGGCAACATCGGCATCGGACTCACCAAACAACTCACGTCGCTCGCTGTGGCCACAGATTACATACTCAACATTTAATTTTCCCAAGAACACGGCGCTCACTTCACCAGTGAATGCCCCCCTATCTTCCCAATGGCAGTGTTGGGCACCCAAAGAGACTTTGAGATCGTCTACGTCAATCAGTGTCTGAACAGTACGAATATCGGTAAACGGTGGGTGAACGCTCACGTCACAAGACGCATAATCGTCTTTAGTTAAAAGATATGCAAGTTTCTGTAAACACTGAATCGCCTCGAAATGATTATGGTGCATCTTCCAATTACCACTGATCAGCGGTTTTCGAATAATTTCATTTGACACGTGGTGCTCCTCGCAACGCTTCAAGACCAGGAAGGTCGCCTAACTCTAGATACTCGAGCGATGCGCCGCCACCTGTTGAAACGTGGTCAACTTCATCATCGAGATTAAATTGTGCAAGTGCAGCAGCAGAGTCCCCACCACCCACGACAGTAAACGCCTTGGTATCCGCCATCGCTTGCGCAATAGTTCTTGTACCATTTGCGAACCTTGTGTCCTCAAACATTCCCATTGGTCCATTCCAAAACACCGAGCGAGCATCCATAATTATGTCGGTAAATGCTGCGGCAGATCCAGGACCAATGTCTAGACCTTTCGCGCCCTTTGGCAACCGAATACCATAAGTCGCGTATGCGCCATCCGCATCGAGACCGACAATATCCTCTGGAAGATGAATGGGCACATTGCCGTCCAATAGTTTCTTACAGACTTCAATCAACTCTGGCTGACAAATAGATTCACCAACCGGATAGCCCTTTGCTGCCAAAAATGTAAAACACATTCCTCCACCAATAATGAAAGCATCTACACGCTCTTGGAGCGCCTCAATCACTCCAATTTTATCGCTCACCTTGGCTCCACCGAGCACCGCAACGAATGGTCTATTAGGTTTCTCACGCAACGCACCTAGAACTTCGATTTCTCGCTCAAGCAACCTTCCAGCAGCAGATGGCAGCGTCTTTGGCGGTCCAACTATGGAGGCGTGGGCACGATGCGTCGCACCAAATGCATCGTCAACATAGAGATCAAAACCTGCAATAAGTTCTGCCACAAATTGGGCATCGTTAGATTCTTCTCCCGGATTAAATCGAAGGTTCTCTAATAACTCAACACCGGGGGCGAGCTCTGTCAGTCTCGTCCTCACTGGTGCCATCGAATACTTTGTAGAGGGCAATCCTTTCGGTCTCCCCAAGTGGCTTGCGCAAACAACTGTTGCGCCACGATCGGTCAAGTACTTAATAGTTGGGAGTGCTGAAATGATCCGAAAATCATCGACTATGACACGAGCATCATCAGCGCCAGACATCGGCACGTTGAAATCCGTTCGCACCAGCACACGCTTTCCACGAACATCACCCAAGTCCTCCAAAAGAGGCAGCGTTGTCATATTTAATGAACTATTTTGCGGAACCGACATGGCGGGTCAAATCAACTAAGCGATTTGAATAACCCCATTCGTTGTCATACCAACCGAGAACCTTCACAAGAGTGCCCATGCTCATTGTTAAATCGCTATCGAAAACGCAACTGTGCGGATTGGTAACGACATCGCTCGAAACGATTGGCGCATCGGTGTACTCAAGCACACCTTTCAACTCACCTGCTGCAGCCTTTTTGAATGCAGCATTGATCTCATCTTTCGTTGCGGCCTTTTTCAACACAGCGACAAAGTCTGTGATCGATCCGGTTGGTACGGGAACCCTCAACGACGTACCATCCAGCTTGCCCTTCATCGACTCAAGTACAAGTGCAGTTGCACGCGCAGCCCCCGTACCAGTTGGCGTAATGTTGATTGCTGCTCCTCGTGCACGGCGCAAATCACTATGTGGTCCGTCGACTAATTGCTGATCACCCGTGTAAGCGTGAACAGTCGTCATCAAACCTTGCTCGATACCAAATGCGTCATCAAGTACTTTTACCATCGGCACGAAACAGTTTGTGGTGCAACTTGCGTTCGAAATCACCTTGTGTTTAGAGCGATCAAAATCCTCATGATTCACTCCATAAACAAACGTCGCATCCGCACCGGTTGATGGAGCGGAAACAATGACCAGAGGCGCACCAGCATCTAGATGTGCTGCTGCTTTGTCGCGGTCTGTGAAAAAACCAGTCGATTCGATTACAACGTCAACTCCAAGCGACTTCCATGGAAGATCCTTCGGGTCGCGAAACTGCAAAACCTTGAGCACTTTGCCATCAACTGAGATGCCGTCTTCCACTGGAAGGATCTCGTTTGGGAGAATCCCAAGCACTGAGTCATATTTTAAAAGGTGGGCCATCGTCTTGATAGAACCGAGATCGTTTACCGCAACAATTTCGATCGGCGCATTCGCTGCATTCACTGCACGAAAGAAGTTACGACCAATTCGTCCAAATCCATTAATACCAACTCGTATCGGTGTCTGTGCCATATCGAACGATATTAGCGCACAGATATATCCCGCAGGTCTTAGTACTTACCTGAAGATGTCACGGTGGGTAATTCGCGGTTGCAGACCGCTCATCCCCAACCAAGAGCCAATGGCCTCTGTCACAGCTACCGACCTGTGGCGGCCACCCGTGCAGCCAATAGCAACGGTGAGATAACTCTTGCCTTCAGCCTGATAGGCCGGAAGCAAAAACTCCAACATGTTCTGCGCCTTGGCCAGGAACTCTTGCGTTAATGGCTGATCAATTGTGAAAGATTTAACCGCATCATCAAGCCCAGACAATTCACGTAGATGTTCTTCCCAATGTGGGTTTGGAAGAAACCGTACATCCCACACCATGTCAACATCTAACGGAATGCCGTGCTTAAAGCCAAACGAAACTAGGGACAGCTGCATGACATCTCTGTCTCCAGTTGGAGCGAATAGCTCAACAATCTGCGACTTCAGTTGATGAATGTTGAGACTTGAAGTATCAATAACGAGATCAGCAGCACCCTTCACTGTTTCAAGAATTGCACGCTCCTCTTGAATTGCTTCTTCCACGCTCGAGAAACGATTAGCGAGTGGATGCTTTCTTTTTGTGGCACCGTAGCGACGCACCAACTCAGGCGTTGATGCATCCAGAAACAAAACGCGCACTCGGTGCCCTGCTTCACGCAATCGATGCACGATAACGACAGCATCTGTTTGATGAGTTGCAGCTCCGACGACAAGAGCAAGTTGCGACTGTTCCCCCGTCGCTGCAAGCTCAACAACTTTGTCAATTAATGCAATTGGCATATTGTCGACAACGAACCATCCAAGGTCTTCGAGGTCATCTGCAGCCTGTGAACGTCCAGCTCCAGAAAGACCTGCAATTAAGAGGATGTCAGCCACTGTTAATCAGGCTACCGAACAAGAGACAGTTCGAGATTGATACAAAGATCAAGATTGATGCAAAGCATTAAATACAGCCTGCGATACAACTTGAGGAAGACCAGATTGAGTATTGATCTCTTCTGCGCTTGCTTCCCGCAACGACTTAATACTGCCGAAAACCATCATCAGTTTCTCTTTACGAGCCGCGCCAAGACCAGCAATTCCATCTAGTCCACTCACCTTCATTCTTTTGCCGCGCAATTGTCGATGGAATGTGTTGGCAAAACGATGAGCCTCGTCTCGAATCACCTGCAGCATGAACAACGCCTCACTACCACGGGGTACATCGATCGGCAGTGAATAATTTGGTATAAATACTTCTTCGAGACGTTTTGCCAGAGATGCAACTGGTATTTCGTTTTCGAGACCAAGTTCCTTCACCACGTCAAAAGCAACCCCCAATTGACCCTTGCCACCATCCACCAAAATCAATTGTGGAGCATACGAAAATTTGCCAGGCTTGCTTCCACGTTCGCTAACCGGTAAGTCTCGTTGTTTTTTATAAGCACTCAATCTGCGCATCAACACTTCGCGCATTGCTGCGTAGTCATCGTTACCTGGAACATCCTTGATCTTAAAACGTCGGTATTCAGTTTTTGCTGGCAATCCGTCCTCAAGCACGACCATTGACCCGACATAGTCTGTGCCATGCAGGTGAGCCATGTCGTAACACTCGATACGCAGTGGAAAATGTGGGAGATGCAACAGTTTCTGCAGATCGTTAAGAGCCAATGTTCGACTGTGCTGATCGGCAGATCTTTTTAATCGATGCCTTGAAAGTTCTCTGTTTGCATTGTTGGTCACAGTCTCTTGCAAATCTCGTTTGTCACCACGCATGGGTACTCTCACGCTTACCTGAGTTGTGCGCACATCGCTCAGCCACTTTTCAACGGCTTGATGACTTTCAGGCAACACTGGCACCAGTACCTGTTTGGGAATACCAAGCGCTGGCTCATCCCCGTAAATATTTTCAAGTATTCGATCGACGAGCAATTCGGGACTCACATCTTCAACTTTGTCCAAAACGAAACCATTACGTCCAATCACTCGGCCTTTACGAACGAAAAAAATTTGTACAGCAGCCGTAATTTCATCTTGAGCAATTCCGATCACGTCGATATCGTCTTCCTTGACACCGACCATCTGCTGCTTTTCTAAAACCTGATGTATTGCTGTCAATCTGTCTCTGATTTTCGCTGCCCGTTCGAAATCGGTTGCTTCTGATGCAGCAATCATTTGCTGTTCCATGGCAGTGACAATTTCGCTGTTGTCACCATCTAGAAACTTCATCAGCCCATCGACATGTGCCTTGTAATCAACAGACGAGACTTCACCGACACAAGGTCCGCTACATTTTTCGATATGGAACAATAAGCATGGCCGACCCAATCGCTCGTGCTGTTTAAATTTGGATGCGGCACAGGTGCGAACAGGGAATGTACGAAGTAGCAATTCCAATGTGTCGCGTATAGCGCCTGGATGCACATAGGGACCGAAGTAGCGAACGCCTTTGCGGCGTTTACCACGGAACATCATCGCCCGAGGCCATTCTTCATCCATAGTGATCGCCATAAACGGGAAACTCTTATCATCTTGCAACCGAATATTGAACCGAGGCTTATGCTCCTTGATCAAGGCGTACTCGAGCAACAAAGCTTCGACTTCGTTGCGTACTTCAATCCACTCAACTTTGTCGGCAAAGCTCATCATGCTCGCAGTACGGGGATGCAAAGTCTTTGGGTCTGCGAAGTAGCTCGAAACACGAGAACGTAAATTAATTGCCTTACCTACATAGATGACGCGTCCCTGTACGTCACGAAACTGGTACGAACCTGGAGTGACCGGAATGCTTCCTTCGGGTCGTTGCATATCTCGGTACTCTCCGGTCTCTGCTACTTCGTCAATTTCAGTAACGGGGCCAAATACTTTCCTGTGTAGCTTCCCTTAACTTTTGCAACGGTCTCGGGAGTACCTTCTGCAACTAATTGGCCACCGCCGTCACCGCCCTCGGGGCCGAGGTCAATCAGCCAATCGGCAGTTTTGATCACGTCAAGATTGTGTTCGATAACCAGCACGGTATTCCCCTGATCGACAAGTCGGGCCAACACTGTCAGAAGCCTGCGTACGTCTTCGAAATGCAACCCTGTAGTTGGTTCGTCGAGCAAATAAATCGTGTGGCCTGTACTTCTCTTCGCGAGTTCGGCTGCCAACTTCACACGCTGTGCCTCACCACCGGAAAGCGTTGGCGCAGACTGTCCGAGGCGAACATAGCCAAGGCCTACATCAACAAGCGTCTCCATATGTCGCGAGATACGCGGTTGCTTTGCAAAAAACTCAACTGCTTCTGCGATCGGCATGCTCAGCACATCTGAAATGTTTTTACCCTTAAACGTAATGTCGAGAGTGTCACGGTTGTAGCGTGCGCCTTTACACACCTCGCATGGCACATAGACGTCAGGCAAAAAGTGCATCTCAATTTTGATGTTCCCATCGCCAGCACAAGCTTCACATCGTCCACCTGGGACGTTGAAACTAAATCGCCCGGGCATGTAACCGCGTATCTTTGCTTCAGGTGTCGTGCTGAACAACTTGCGAATATCATCAAACACCCCTGTGTATGTTGCAGGATTTGATCTTGGGGTTCTGCCAATTGGCGACTGATCCATATCAATGACCTTGTCAAGATGTTGTACACCGTCGACAGCCGTGTGCTTGCCCGGTGCATCTTTTGACTTATAAATCTTTTGCATCAATGAAGGCAACAAGATGTCTCGAATCAAACTGCTCTTTCCGCTTCCAGACACTCCAGTCACTGCAACAAAGCATCCAAGCGGAATTTTGACGCTTAGATTCTTGAGGTTGTGTTGGCGCGCTCCTCTAATCGACAACCATTCCTTACCAGGGCTCCGACGATCCTGCGGAACGGCGATCGAACGCTTGCCACTCAAGTACTGACCAGTGATCGAAGCCTTCACCGAATGCACACCTGGCACCGGCCCGCTATACACGATCTCTCCACCGTGCTCTCCAGCACCCGGACCAATGTCGACCAACCAATCACTTGCATTGATCGTGTCTTCATCGTGTTCAACGACAATCACCGTGTTACCAAGATCGCGTAATCGCATCAGAGTCTCTATCAATTTGTGATTATCACGTTGATGTAGACCGATCGATGGTTCGTCTAATACATAGAGCGTTCCGACCAATCCCGAACCAATCTGACTTGCCAAACGAATTCGCTGAGCTTCTCCACCTGCGAGAGTGCCCGCCGCGCGCGACAAAGTTAGATAGTCAAGACCAACGTCGAGCAAAAAACTCAATCGAGCATTGATCTCTTTTGTTACCCGCTCTGCAATCATTCGATCTCGCTCGCCTAGCACCAGCTTCGACAAGAACGCCGCCGATTTGGCGATTGACATATCGCAGACCGCACTGATGTGTTCGCCATTCACTAATACCGCGAGTGATTGGGGCTTGAGCCTCGCACCTTTGCAGGCCTTACAAGGAACTTCGCGCATATAACTCTCAAATTGTTCCCGCTGGGTGTCAGTTTCGGCAGACTCGTGTCGGCGTTTGATCCATGGCACAACGCCCTCATACGCAGTTGAATACTCGCGTACACGGCCGTATCGATTCTTGTACTTGACCATCAGCGCGTCACCCGCACCATTCATCACGATCGCCATTTGTTTTTCGGTCAGTTTTGACCATTTACGATTCATGTCGATTCCGAACTCGTCGGCGACCGCTTCGAGCATCCGCGTGAAGTATTGAGTGTGTGCTGAGCGCCAAGGAGCAATTGCTCCCTGATTGATTGCCAACTCAGCGTCTGGCACGACCAGCTCAGGATCTACTTCGTACCGTGTGCCAAGACCAAGACAGGTCTCGCATGCACCATAAGGCGAATTGAAGGAGAAATTACGTGGAGCAAGCTCTTCGTAACTCTCTCCACATTTTGGACAGCCAAGGTGTTGGCTAAACGTAATGATGTCACCGGGTTCGTCTTGATCTGCGTTCTTACTTGCTTTTGTACCCATTAACTCAATTTCGGCAACACCGTCGGCGAGTCGTAACGCGGTTTCAAGGCTGTCGGTCAGACGTCGCTGTATACCTGCCTTGCGCACGAGGCGATCGACCACAATTTCGATCGTGTGGTTTTCGTAACGTCCAAGTTTTTGATCAGACTTCAAAAACTCCGCGATCTCCACTACTTCTCCGTCGATGCGAGCACGCGAGAAACCCTGCGCTGATAGATCTGATAACAGTGATTCGTACTCACCTTTACGACCACGAACCACCGGTGCCAAAACTTGAAAACGAGTACCTTCAGGAAGATCAAGTATGCGATCAACAATCTGCTGCGGCGTTTGGCGTTGCAACTTCGTACCATCATTTGCACAATGTTGCACACCAATTCGTGCCCATAACAATCGCAGATAGTCGTACACCTCAGTAATCGTCCCCACGGTTGACCGTGGGTTGCGAGAAGCAGACTTCTGATCAATCGAAATAGCGGGTGACAAACCTTCAATGATGTCAACATCGGGTTTGTCCATTTGTCCGAGGAACTGGCGCGCGTAGGAACTCAAACTCTCGACGTAGCGTCTTTGACCCTCTGCATAAATAGTGTCGAATGCCAAACTCGACTTGCCAGAACCAGACAAACCCGTGAATACCACAAGTTGATCACGTGGCAGATCTACGCTGACATTCTTGAGGTTGTGCTCGCGCGCACCGCGAACCGATATGTGACCTGCGTTTATAACAGCTGGTTTAACTTTTGATTTTGCTTTCGATTTTGCTTTCGATTTTGCCGGAGACTTTACCGATTTGGTAGTTGCTGGCTTCTTAGACATAGACATCAGCAAGCAGACTACAAGTCATCACTTTGCGTCGCGCAATTCGCGCTTCAATTCTTTAACTTCATCCCGCAAACGAGCAGCATATTCGAAACGCATCTCAGAGGCTGCCAGCGTCATTTCCTCTTCCAGTGTCAAAATGAGCGCTTCTAGTTCTTGTTGAGGTAAAGATTTGAGTTCGTTGAGAACCTTGTCACGCTCCATGTTTTTGCGATCTCCAAGCTTTGGAACTTTGCTGCCTTCACTTGGGCGCAATATCGACAGAATATCGCCTACCGCCTTACGGATAGTTTGAGGGTCGATTCCGTGCTCAAGGTTGTAGGCAATCTGTTTTTCTCGACGCCTACTTGTTTCACCAATTGCTTTGTCCATTGCGGCAGTCCGATTGTCTGCATACATGATTACCTGCCCATTGACGTTTCTAGCGGCACGTCCGATCATCTGAATCAATGATGTTTGGCTGCGCAAGAAGCCCGCCTTATCAGCATCCAAAATTGCGACGAGCGAAACTTCCGGCAAATCGAGACCCTCTCGAAGTAAGTTGATTCCCACCAAGACGTCAAATTCGCCAAGTCGTAAAGCGCGCAGAATCTCTATCCGCTGCACGGTGTCTATGTTGGAATGCAGATATCGAACCTTGAGCCCCTGCTCAATCAAGTATTCACTTAAGTCTTCGGCCATCTTCTTTGTCAATGTGGTGATCAACACTCGATCGCCATTCGCGACTCTCCCATTGACCATCTCAATGATGTCGTCTATCTGGCCCTTGGTTGGTCGGACAATTACTTCAGGATCAATGAGACCCGTAGGTCGCACGATCTGCTCAACAATCTGACTACTCAAACCCAATTCAAAAGGTGCTGGAGTTGCCGACAGAAACACGCATTGATTGATTCGTTCCATTGTTTCTTCAAAACGAAGTGGCCTGTTGTCGGCCGCAGATGGCAACCGAAAGCCGTGTTCAATCAAGGTCGCCTTTCGACTTTGGTCTCCGGCGTACTGTCCGTGTAATTGCGGGATCGAAACATGGCTTTCGTCCATCACCATCAAAAAATCATCTGGGAAGTAATCCAACAATGTAAAGGGTGGTTGTCCGTGCACCCTCCCATCAATATGCATCGAATAGTTCTCAATACCGTTGCAATACCCAACTTCAGCCATCATCTCAAGGTCGTATTGCGTGCGCTGCCTCAACCGTTGAGCCTCAAGCAATTTGCCCTCATTCTCAAATTGCTTCAATCGTGGCTGCAGCTCTGCCTCGATCTGCAACATCGCCCGTTGCATGCGCTCGTGGCCGGCAACATAGTGCGTCGCAGGAAAAACCATTGTCTGCTTAAGGTCTTGCAATGTCTCACCTGTTACAGGATCGACAATGGTGATTCGTTCGACTGTGTCGCCGAACATCTCGAAACGCGTCACTGTTTCGTCATATGCAGGGTGAACTTCGATGGTGTCGCCTCGCACGCGGAAGTTGCCACGACCAAGAGTTAGGTCGTTGCGGTCATATTGCAGATCTACGAGACGTTTCAAGATGCTTCGCTGGTCATAATCAACTCCAACGTGCAACTCGAGCAGATTGCCTCGGTATTCGTCTGGATCGCCCATACCGTAGATACAACTGACCGATGCGACAACAATTGTGTCTCTTCGAGTTAATAGTGCTGCAGTTGCAGAGTGACGAAGTCGATCGATTTCGTCGTTGATCGCGGAATCCTTTTCGATGAACGTGTCGCTCGAAGGGATGTACGCCTCCGGTTGGTAATAGTCGTAGTAGCTGACGAAATATTCCACTCGATTCTTTGGAAAGAACTCTTTCATCTCTTGCGCCAACTGCGCAGCGAGGCTTTTGTTGGGTGCCAATATCAACGTAGGTCTTTGAACAGCTTCTATAGTCCAAGCCATTGTTGCCGACTTACCCGAACCCGTAATACCCAGCAACGTTTGAAATCGATCGCCGCGATTTATGCCTTTTGCTAAGGCTGCAATCGCAGCCGGCTGATCTCCTGCTGGTTGAAACTCTGAAACCACTTCAAACTTATTCACAACAATCTCTTCTAACCCGCCATCCTTCTTATTCACGCAGTCTCTCCTGCGTCGGCTCCCGCCTTTGGCAGATTCGTAATCCACGTCCAAGTTTGATCAACTTGGCGAACCAAGTCTTCTTTGGTTCCCGAATTATCTAGTACACGATCGGCTATCGCAAGACGATCTTTTCGCGATGCTTGTTTGTCTATACGTGCTTGTACATCACTTGCATTCATGCCACGATCACGCACCACACGCTGTATCGCTATATCAGGATCGACATCGACAACAATCACGCCAGACAAACCCTTACGTGGCGACTCGGCTAGCAGTGGAAAATCGAGAATCGCAATTGCATCAGTGTCTCGGAGTTCGCCAATACGTCGCAACATCTCTACACCGATTGCTGGATGCACAATCTTGTTGAGGTCTGTCAGCGCTTGCTCGTCAGAAAACACCATTGAAGCAACTTTTGCGCGATCGAGTTCGCCATCAGCACCAACAACATCACCGAAGCGTTCGACCATCGCCGCAAAGACTGCGGTACCAGAGCGTTGTAATACGCGAGCAATGGCGTCACCGTCAATAATAATTGCGCCACGATCAGCCAACATCTGTGAGACCGTTGACTTGCCAGAGCCAATGCCACCGGTAAGACCAACAAGAATCATGAACTACACGCTGTCATGTGTGGCGCCAAAGTTGTGGCACCACTTCGGATCAAACGGCTAGTGCTCACCTGCAGGGGCTTCTTCGGCCGTTGCAGTTGGAGCTGTTGCATCTGTCGCATCTGTCGCATCTGTCACTGATGCCTCTGCAACAGGAGCACTTGAGTCGAAGTATTCCGACCATGCTGCTTCGCGAGTTGAGTCATCGCCACCAACCCAGTTGCCTTGGTCATCGACTTGGAACTGACCGCGATACTCTTCGGCCAACTCTCCACCTTCGGCAGCTTGCTTGATCGAGAGGCTGATTCGTCGGCGAGCGAGATCGAGATCAATGATCTTGACCCACAACTCTTCACCTGGAGTAACAACTTGCTCGGGTGCCTCAACATGGTGTGTTGACATTTCGGAGATATGGACGAGACCTTCGATGCCATCGCCAACTTGCACGAAGCCACCAAATGGAACGAGTTTTGTCACGCGACCATAAACGAGCTGACCAACCTGGTGACCACCGGCAAATTCTTGCCATGGATCCTGTTGCGTGGCCTTGAGAGAAAGACTGATGCGTTCACGGTCCATGTCAACTTCGAGAACCTTGACAGTTACTTCATCGCCAATCGTGACGACCGCGCTTGGATTGTCAACATGCTTCCATGACAATTCCGAAACGTGAATGAGTCCATCCATGCCGCCCAAGTCAACGAAAGCGCCGAATGCGACAACACTCGAAATACGACCCTTGCGGATTTCGCCAACCTTCAGGTTGCCCAAGAAATCGTCGCGCTCTCCACGCTGGTTTGCTTCGAGCAATGTACGACGCGACAACACAACATTGTTACGTGTGCGATCCAGCTCGAGGATTTTTGCAGTGATGCGCTGACCAATGTAAGGAGCAAGGTCACGAACGCGACGCATCTCAACAAGAGATGCCGGCAAGAAGCCCCGCAAACCAATGTCGACGATAAGTCCGCCCTTGACCACTTCGATGACCAAACCTTCAACGGTTCCGTCAACTTCTTTAACCTTCTCGATGTCTCCCCATGCTCGCTCGTACTGCGCGCGCTTCTTCGACAACAACAAACGACCTTCTTTGTCCTCAAGCGTGATGACAAGAGTTTCAATCTTTTCGCCCAACTTGACGATGGTGTTTGGATCTACGTCGGCGCGCATTGAAAGCTCGCGACCGAGGATTACGCCTTCAGTTTTATAACCGATTTCGACAAGAACCTCGTCGCGCGTAATTCGCACAACTGTTCCGGTGACCAGTTGGCCATCTTTGAGTTCGACAAGCGTGCCGTTGATTGCATCGGCAAACGACTGGGTGAGATCGCGCTCAGTGACTTGGCGCGGTGTGTAATTACCTTCTGCGTCGAAGGTACCCATTGGAGGGCTTTGCATTAGTTGAAGATCAGACATGATTACGTACTTTCGGTGGATGGGATCGGGTGCACCTCTTTTGAGGCGGCCTCACCAGCGGTAAGGCACGATCACGCTACCAGTCAGGATCTACAGATCAGCCCGTCGTACTAGCCCGTTGTACTAGCCCTTGGCACTGGCCCAAGAAGTACCCCATGCGCTATGCACCTCGAGTGGCACCTTTAGGCTTGCGGCCTGCTTCATCTGTGTCAGGACGATCTCTTCGACCACCGATTTTTCGCTCACAACAGCTTCGATGATCACTTCATCATGGACCTGCAATATCACGCGGCTTTTCAAGTTGGCTGCCTCAAATGCATCGCAGATGCGTACTAAGGCGATCTTGAAGATGTCCGCAGCTAAACCCTGGATACCAGCATTCATTGCTTGTCGCTCACCCGCTTGGCGGATTCGAAAGTTACTGCTATTGAGTTCGGGTATCGGTCTACGTCTCCCAAACAACGTCTCGGTGTAACCCCGCTTTCGTGCCTGCTCAACAGTCTCATCCATGTATTGCTTTACATTTGGGAACGCAACGAAATAGGCATCGAGAATACCTGAGGCTTCGCCAACACCCACACTGAGTCGTTGACTCAGACCGTAGGCCTCCATCCCGTAGGCAAGTCCGTACGACACCATCTTTGATTGAGAGCGTTGTTCACTCGATACATCAGATTCTTTAACGTTGAATAGTCTTGAAGCTGTTGCGCTGTGTACATCGATACCGCGCGTGAACGCATCAATCAATCCTGGGTCGTTGGCAAGATGCGCAATGCAACGAAGTTCGATCTGGTTGTAATCGGCAACAAGAAACTCACAACCCTTCGACGGAATGAATGCAGTGCGAAATACTTTCCCTTCGTCCGAGCGAACAGGAATGTTGTGCAAGTTTGGTTGGTCACTTGATAGACGGCCCGTGCGGGCAACAGTCTGATTGAACGTCGCATGTATTCGACCGTCAGCACCAACGGAATCAAGCAGACCTTGACCATAGGTTGAACGCAGCTTTTCAAATTCTCGATACTCCAAAAGTGGGTCAATGAATTCAGGCCACTGATCACGAATCTTTTCTAGCGTTGCTGCATCAGTGCTAAAACCGGTCTTGGTCTTTTTACCCGGGGCAAGTTTTTTCTCTTCGAACAAAATTTCCCGCAACTGAGTCGGCGAGTTAATATTGAACGGACGACCAGCAAGTTCATGAAGGATTGTCGTCAAGCGTGCAACATGGGCTTTTAAGTTTTCGTTGATGGCGGACAATTGCTTCACGTCAACAGCTATGCCATCTCGCTCCATTCGTGCAAGCACACGTACAAGCGGCATCTCTACTTCTGAATAAAGTTTTGAAACGCCTTGTTTGTCGAGCGCCATCAAGATTGGGGTTGCTATCAATCCAACTGCTAACGCCTCGTCGCAGATGCGCTGAGAATTATCTGCATTGGTCGAACCAAAATCAAGTTGTCCGGATTCTTCTGCCCCGCCAATTTGAATTGTGAAATTGGTGTATCGCTCCAGCACCTGCTGAATATCAAACTTGTTGTCGCTGGGATCGAGCAAGTACGCAGCGATTGTCGTATCAAGAGTGATTGAGCGAAGGTCGACTCCGTGATCCATCAGCCATCTGAGTAATGGTTTTGTATGGTGTGCACGAATCTTCGGCAATGCGCTTAAACCGTTGAGCACTGATTTGTCTTGCAATACGTCGACTCCAATCCAAGCAACGACAGATGCACTTGCATCGATCACGATCGCGATGCCATCCAATGCACTACGTCCTGGCTCCCCAACCCACCCAACGCCCATATCTGCACATTCATTTTTCGCAATCTTGGCAAGAACAGCGACCGCAGACTGAACATTCTCGCAGCGTTCGACTTTTGCGGCGATGCAATCACTGCTGTCGCCAACTGTGCCAGCACTTGCAGACTTGACAACAGGATTTGTTTCTACTGACTGATTGTCTCCAAAAACTGTTTTAGCCCGAGTAAACATCGATTTAAATTCGAGGGTCTCAAACATTATCTTCAGCTCGCCCATTCTTGGTCGAGGAGCAGTCTGAGTGATGTCGATGGTTACGGGCGCGTCTCTACGAAGAATCATCAGTTGTGCATTGCGCAAGACTCTTTCACGACTCTCAAGCAACCCTTGTTTCAACTTTGGTGTCTGCTCTTCAGCGGCGTCGAAAACAGAAATAATGTCATTATATTTCGTCATTAATTTGGCGGCAGTTTTCTCACCAACACCCGGCACTCCATCCAAATTGTCGCTTGGGTCGCCCCGCAATGCCGCATATTGCGAATATTGCGCCGCAGTCACACCGGTTCGCTCAACAATTCCTGCCTCGTCATACAACGCATAGTCACTCACACCACGCTTGTTGTAGAGCACACGAATGTGCGGGTCGCGCACTAGTTGATATGTATCTCTATCACCCGTCACAATCAACAGGTCCTCACCTGCCTGCTCAGCTTTTTCCGCAATTGTGGCTATTAAGTCGTCACCCTCAAAACCGGCAGCGTCTATCGCGGCAATCCCCATCACCCCGAGCATTTCTTTGATGATGTCCATTTGTTGATACAAGATGTCTGGCTGCGCTTCGCGTTGTGCTTTGTACTCTGGCGCGGCTTCGTGACGAAATGTTTTTTCTTTTCGATCAAAGACCACGATGACGCCATCTGGTTTGTGATCTTTCATCAATGTCAACAGCATTGAGCAGAACCCGTAAACCGAATTAGTCACTTGCCCGCTCGCCGTCGTCATATCAGTCGGCAGCGCAAAGAAAGCGCGGTACGCGAGTGAGTTACCATCCAGGACCATCAATTGCATAAGAAACTCGCCTGGTTCATGCCACGACGATAACCGACAACTACGGCGTGATCTGTCCGTTCAAGATCTGGTTGGCCACATCCACCATCTTTGCTCGCGTAGACATTGCATTCTTCTGAATAAAGTCAAAGGCGGATTGTTCAGTCATTGAGTATTTATCAATCAACAGTCCCTTTGCTCGGTCCAACAGTTTGCGCAGCTCCAACTGTTCACCAAGCGCATCACGTTCGCCACTGAGTGTCAACATCTCGCGAAAACGACCTATCGCTAGTTCAATTGCCGGAACAAGATCTGTCTTTTGAAATGGCTTCACCAAGTATGCGAGCGCCCCTGCGTCACGAGCCTGCTCGATAACTTCACGCTGACTAAATGCTGTCAGCATGACTACCGGACAGAGTTTCTCCGCACTGACCACGCGAGCCGCATCGAGTCCGTCAAGGCCTGGCATTTTGATGTCAAATATTGCAACATCTGGTCTATGTTGTCTCACAAGATCAATCGCGTCGTCACCTCGACCCGTGTCGGCAACAACTATGTAACCCTCTTCTTCCAAAGTCTCACGCAAGTCAAGCCGAATGATGGCCTCGTCTTCGGCAATGACAATTCTGGTGCTTGACTGATTTGCGCTCATGGCTTATCGATCTAGCGTCCGAGCTTGTCGAGTAAATCATCTTGGCGCACTTCCAATTCGGCAATTGCACCGCGCAAATAATCGCGATGTTTTGTTATGGCCTGCATGTGGCGCATCGCGTCACGAGACTCGGCATCAGCAAGCGGTGTTTCAGACACGAGTGCACGTATTTCCAGATCATGCACTTCTTCAGCAAAGTGTTGTACTTGCTCCTCGACAACACTGAGTTCGTTGCGCAAAGAAGCAAGCGACTGCGTACCGCGACGTAAACGCCGCTCGGTGAGTCGACTGTTGATACCTTTATTTGCCACGTCAATGAGTGTAGGAGTGTCCATAAATTTGGTGCCCGAGGTGGGAGTCGAACCCACACGCCCTTTCAGACAACGGATTTTGAGTCCGTCGCGTCTGCCATTCCGCCACTCGGGCCCGAGTGAACTGCTTATTTATTTGGCTTACTGCGAGGGAACATCGTACCTACCCGCAACAAGTTCTACGCTGTAGTCATAGCAATGCTGTAGACACGGGGTCAAAGTCTTGCCTAGTCGTCAAAACAGCCAACAACACAGTAAATCCACGGAGTTAAGTACTCAATGCTCGCATTCACATTTCCAGGTCAAGGTTCACAGCGCACCGGCATGGGCGCCGCATGGGTCGACCATGAAAGTTGGGAGTTGGTTGGCGAGGCATCCGAAGTTGTCGGCCGAGATGTGTCTGCTCTACTGCTCAACGCAGATGCCGAAGAACTCAAAGACACTCGCAATGCTCAATTGACGACATTTGTTATGTCGCTCATGGTGCTCGATGCAGTTGAGCGTCTGGGTATCGAACCAAGTTTTTGTGCCGGCCACAGCCTTGGCGAATACACCGCGCTTGTTGCAACTGGTGCGCTGCGCTTTGACGATGGCTTACGACTTGTTGCAGAACGATCAACAGCAATGCATGAGGCAGGAATTGCTCAACCGGGAACAATGGCCGCAGTGCTCGGACTAGACGACGAACAGGTTGAGGTTGCGTGTCGGTTAGCAGATGCCGATGTGTGGGTTGCCAATTTCAATGCACCTGGCCAAGTTGTTATAGCCGGATCCCTTGAAGGCGTTGCCAAGGCAACTGAACAAGCAAAAGCACTCGGTGCAAAAAGAGTGATGTCGCTTCCGGTGTCAGGCGCATTTCATACTCCCTATATGTCAAGTGCACGCAACAGGCTTCGCGATGCAATCGCATCTGCCCAACCTCGCGATACTGAGGTTCCAGTCATCTCCAACGTTGATGCGCTCGCCCACGACCACGGGTCCGAATGGTCATCATTGTTGTCCGCTCAATTGTCTTCTCCAGTGCGCTGGAAGCATTGCCTTCTTGCGTTAAGCGAACTTGGTGTGCGTGGCTTTATAGAACTAGGACCGGGTGGCGTACTCACCGGAATGGCTAAGCGAACCATTGCAGACGCAAAGACAATCAGCGTCGCCACTCCAGACGATCTCGATGCACTCATCGAATGGATGAAATCCTTTTCGGCGACTGCGCAACCACTCGCGACTCCCACTCACGAGGGAGAGCATCTTTTTGCAATCGAGCGTCTTGTTGTGAGTCCTGCAGCAGGTGTATTTGCGAAAGAGATGTCCATCGAGAACAACAGCCCGATCGATGTTGGTCATGTGCTTGGTCACGTCGGAGAAACTGAAGTGCGATCACCATTCGCAGGCATGTTGCAAAATTTCATCGCAGTAGACGGTGAGCGGGTGACGGCTCATCAGCCGATTGCTTGGCTCAGATCGCATTAGAGTTAACCGCAATGCCACAAATTCCTTCGGGCGCACGCGGTGCAGTCATCACAGGTTGGGGTCGTGCCCTGCCAGACAAAATTGTCACAAACGATGATCTTTCAAAGACTCTCGAAACCAACGACGAATGGATTCGTGAGCGCACTGGCATACATCAACGCCATATCGGTGGAACTACCGCAGGCCTCTCGGTGCAAAGCGCACGACTGGCAATGCAAATGGCACAGGTTGACCCTCTTGCGATTGACGCACTCGTTTTAGCAACGACTACACCTGACCGTGCAGTCCCTGGCACCTCACCGAGCGTGCAGCACCAGCTAGGACTTAAATGCGGCGCGTACGACATCAATGCGGCTTGCTCGGGGTTTGTGTATGCACTGGTCAATGCGCACGGACTTATTGCAATGGGAGCAAAGAAGGTGCTGGTGATTGGAACTGACACACTTTCTCGCGTCACCGACTGGACCGATCGTGGCACAGCAATTTTGTTTGCCGATGGCTCGGGCGCATGCGTACTCGAAGCCGTTGACGGTCCCGGACAATTACTGGCGTGGGATTTAGATGCTGACGGTTCAGCCGAAGATTTGCTCTACGCCGAAATTGGCGGATTCATCAAGATGGACGGCAAAGAAGTTTTCCGAAGAGCAGTTCGCATCATGGTTGACTCTGCGCAAAAGTCCATGGCTATCGCAGGGGTAACAGCCGACCAATTGACATTGGTGGTGCCCCATCAGGCAAATACGCGCATCATCTCGGCCGCTTGCGATCGTCTCGGCGTGCCAATGGACAAGACAGCCATCGTGTTGCACGAAACGGGCAATACATCGTCCGCCTCTATTCCACTTGCACTATTTGACGCAGCAGACAAAGGGCGCCTTAATAACGGCGATTTAGTTTTACTCGTAGGATTTGGTGCAGGAATGACTGCCGCTAGTGCGATCTTGCGCTGGCACGGTGAAAGGTAGCAAGCACACAAACATGACTGACACAACTTCGCGAGTCGTCCTCATCACTGGTGGATCCAAAGGTATTGGCCTCGCTTGTGCACGGCATTTCGCTGCTCTTGGCGACCGTGTAGCTGTTACATATAACTCATCTCCGCCTGCGTCAGAGTTTTTTGCCGTCAAATGCGACGTAACCGACACCGATCAAGTCAACGCGGCTTTCGATGCAGTCGAACAACACTTTGGTCCGGTCCAAGTTTTGGTTTCTAATGCAGGCATCACTAAAGACACATTGATTCTTCGCATGAGCGAAGCCGATTTTGCCAGCGTGCTGGACGCCAACCTGACCGCAGCATTTCGTGTTTGCAAGCGAGCAACACAGGGCATGCTGCGTGCACGGTCCGGACGCATCATCCTGATCTCGAGTGTTGTCGGCATGCTGGGCTCGGCCGGTCAAGCAAATTATGCGGCATCCAAAGCTGGGCTTGTTGGTTTGGGTCGCTCCCTCGCTCGCGAACTTGGGTCGCGAAGCATCACCGTTAATGTCGTTGCGCCTGGGCCAGTAGATACCGAGATGACAGCAGCACTGAACGAAAAACAGATGCAACAAATCACCGACGCCGTGCCACTTGGAAGAACTGCAACGGTCGACGAAATCGCAGGAGTCGTCACCTTTCTTGCAAGCCCAGCAGCGGCATACATAACGGGGGCAATTATCCCCGTCGATGGTGGACTTGGCATGGGTCACTAGGCGCTAAGTCTCAAGCTTTAGGCACGTAGTCAAAGTCCTTTCGTAGTAACCTATATTTTCGCAAGTTCGATAACACATAGCCAGGAGCAACAACATGGACCAGCAACTATTTGACCGTTTCACAAAATGCGCAGTCGAGGTTCTCTCCGTAGACGCCTCAAAAATTGTTCTCACTGCACACTTCTCCGATGACCTTGATGCCGACTCACTTGACCTTGTTGAGCTGGTAATGGCGCTTGAAGAAGAGTTTGGTATTGAAGTACCTGAATCCGACCTCGAAGGTGTCGACACAATCGGCAAGGCATTCGATCTCGTCACCTCCAAAGTCAAGTAAGCGCACCGAGCGCACACAACCATGCAAGGTGCTGGCCATCGCGTAGCCATTACGGGATATGGGGTTGTTGCTCCATGCGGTATCGGCAAAGAACTTTTCTGGCAAGGTTTACTAGGCCCGGGCTTTACTGGCGCCAATTCGATCGAATTTAAGGACTGGGATCCATCTCCTTATTTCGAAAACTCAAAAGAATCTCGTCGGGCAGACCGTTGCGAGCAGTTTGCTCTAGCAGCAGCTGGTGAAGCGATGGCGCAATCCGGTGAACTCCCCTACAACCGCGAACGCATCGGCACAATTTTGGGTACTGGTATCGGTGGACTGCGCACGCTTGAAGGTCAAGTAGAGGTTCGCATGGAAAAAGGTGAGCGACGAGTATCACCATTTCTCGTTCCGATGATGATGTCCAATGCATCTGGTGCTGCAATTTCTATGCGTTATGGCCTTCAGGGCCCTACTGAGACAATTTGTACGGCTTGCGCGGCATCCACACACGCAATCGGCAATGCCGCTCGCCTCATTGCGTGGGGTCGTTGCGATGCGGTGGTCACTGGTGGCACCGAGTCGGCTGCAACAGTTACCGCACTTGCAGGATTTACCAATATGACCGCGCTGTCATCAACATTTGTCACGAAACCATTTGACGAAACGCGCGATGGGTTCATTCAGGGCGAAGGCGCAGCAATTTTTGTTCTCGAACGACTCGATCTCGCAGTTGCACGCGGTGCAACAATTCTTGGCGAGATAGTTGGTGCCGCAAGCAACGCTGATGCGTATCACATCACCGCACCATCGCCTGGTGGTGTTGGTGCAACACGCTGTATGCAACTCGCACTTGAAGATGCAGGCCTCGAGCCAAGCGACATCAAGCAGATCAACGCACATGGTACGAGCACTCCACTTAACGACAAAGCAGAGTCGCAAGCAATCGCAGCAGTATTTGGCAACGATGGTCCACCGGTTGTTTCAATCAAAGGCGTAACTGGTCACCCACTCGGTGCTGCCGGCGCCCTCGAATTGGCTGCTGTGATGCTGTCATTTGAGAAGAAACTGATCCCACCTACTCGCGGTACAACAGTTGTAGATCCTGAAATGTCAATCGACGTCGTCATTGGCGAACCACGACCATGGCAACCTGGCCCAACAATCTCGAACAACTTCGGATTCGGCGGACATAACGGTTCAGTTATTGTCTCGCCATGCGTTGACTAGGCGTCACGTTAACTGTTGACTAGGCGTCACGTTAACTGTTGACTAGGCGTCGCGTTAACTGTTGACTAGGCGTCGCGTTAACTGTTGACTAGGCGTCAACTACCACAAACAATAATTCGCATTCACACGCAATCTCACCGTTGACACGAGCCACTCCCGCACCCTTACCGGCTCGGGCCGACATACGACTGATAGTCGCAGAAAGTTCCAATGTGTCACCGGGAACAACTTGCCGCCTAAACCGCGCACCATCTAATCCGCCAAAAAGTGGAAGCTTGCCTACAAATTTGGGGTCGCTCACGATTGCCAACGCACCCGTTTGGGCAATAGCTTCGCACATCAACACTCCCGGCAACGTTGGTCGACCAGGAAAGTGTCCTTCAAAAAAAGTTTCGTTTCCAGTGAGCGTCCAAATTGCTGATGCAGAAATACCAGGTGTTAGTTCAGTGATCGCATCAACAAACAAAAATGGGGCGCGATGCGGCAGCAATGAACTCGGCGCAGGAAAAGTTGTCATTCCAAATTTCCTTACTTCTTCAGTGACTCGAGCAATCGAAGCGGAGTGTCCTTAGGCGAGATCTTGTACCACGCATGAACGATCTCGCCTTTGCCATTGATCAAGAAAGCAGAGCGCTCAATCCCCATGTACTCCCGACCGTACATTGATTTCTTCTTCCACACCTTGTATTTCTTTGCAACAGCGTTGGTGTCGTCCGAAAGCAGTGTAAAACCAAGCGAGAATTTCTCATCAAACTTCAATAATTTCGAAGGTTTATCTGGGCTGATTCCCACTATTACTGTTTTGCCAATCTGGTCTGCAATATCGCGCAAACCGCAAGACTGCTGTGTGCATCCCGGCGTATCGGCCTTTGGATAGAAGTAGACAAGGATTGTGCGCCTCGACAATTTCTTTAACGAAAACTTCTTTTCATGCTGATCCAACAATTCAATGTCGGGTGCCAAAGAACCTTCTTTTAACATTGATCTACCGCCTTTCGAACTTCGGCTATGTAATCACCCACTGCATCTGCATCTTCCTCGATCAATCGTCGCATAACCGAAGCCCCCTGCACAACGCCATCGGCAATTGTGCAAGCCTCTGCTGCCTGCTGTGCATTCGAGACACCTACGCCAATCAATACAGGTATATCGGTAATCGCCTTCAATCTCTTAGCCAGAGTGAGCGCACTTGATGCAAGCGTGTCTCGCTCTCCTGTCACGCCCAACAAACCAACGGCGTACACGAAACCTCTGCAACGATCAATAATTCGCGGCAACCGCTCATCGGGTGCGGTTGGTGCGCACAGCATCACCGTCTCAACACCACTCGCGTCGGCTGCAGCACACCACAAACCAGACTCTTCGAGTGGCAGATCCGGGACAATCGCTGCGCACACTCCAGATTCACTCAAAGAATTCGCAAATCGCTCATGCCCGGCATGATGAACGGTGTTGTAGTAACACATCACCGCAAGCGGAATACCGACATCGACCGATCGCAGCTCGTGCAAAATGGATATAGGCGTGGCCCCATTGTGCAGCGCCATCTCGGATGCGTGCTGAATAGTTGGACCATCCATGACGGGGTCAGAAAATGGAATACCGATTTCAATCGCATCTGCGCCGTTTGCTGCGGCAGCACGGATCGCATCTGTCCAACCCTTAAATCCGCCGGTGATGTAAGGAACTACGAGTTTGCGGCCCTCGCTTCGCTTATTGCGCAAATACGTTTCAAGAATGCCGATATCTGTCGACATCAAATTTGTCCATCCAAAATCTCCATCATCTGAGCAACATCTTTGTCACCTCGACCAGACAAGTTCATCAAAATGGTTTGACCCTGCATGTTGGGTGCTTCACGAATAATCCAGGCCATCGGGTGTGCACACTCGAGAGCCGGAATGATTCCTTCACTGCGCGACATCACTTGAAATGCACTGATCACTTCTTGATCATTCACGCTTGGATACTCTGCGCGACCGATTGAGGAAAGAAACGAATGCTCCGGACCAACACCTGGATAGTCGAGGCCAGCCGAAATCGATTGAGCCTCTTGTACCTGACCGTGTTCGTCTTGCATAAGGTAACTGCGCATTCCGTGTACTACGCCAGGCATACCTTTACCAACCGCTGCACCACCAGCTGGCTCAACACCAATCAGCCGCGCCTTGGTGTCGATAAAACCAGAAAAAATTCCAATCGCATTGGATCCACCGCCGACACACGCCACCACGACGTCAGGGTCATTGCCATCGAGCAATGCATGACACTGCTCGTTTGCTTCTTGTCCGATCACACTTTGAAATGTGCGCACCATCCACGGATACGGATGCGGACCCATCACTGACCCGATTGCGTAGTAGGTGTCTTCAACTGTTGCCACCCAATCACGCATTGCTTCGTTGACCGCATCTTTGAGTGTGCGGCTACCAGAAACTGCTGGCACGACTTGCGCACCCAACAACTTCATGCGAAACACATTCAACGCTTGTCGCTGCACGTCGACTTCGCCCATGTACACCTTGCAGCTCAAGCCGAGCAAAGCAGCAGCAGTTGCAGACGCAACACCGTGTTGACCGGCTCCAGTCTCAGCCACAATGTGCTTCTTGCCCATACGTTTTGCCAGCAATACCTGGCCGAGCACGCTATTGATCTTGTGTGATCCAGTGTGATTAAGGTCTTCGCGCTTCAACAGCAACCGAATACCAAGTTGCTTGCCCAAGTTGTGACACTCAGTCAAGATCGATGGTCGACCTGCATAGTCTCGCAACAGATCATCTAGCTCTTTTCGAAATAAAGGATCAGCCCACGCATCACGAAATGCTGCCTCTAACTCCTGGCAAGCAGGCACAAGAGTTTCGGGAACGAAACGCCCGCCAAACTCACCAAAGCGACCATCGAGACTTGGATCCTGCAGCATTACCCAAATCTACTAGTCGATGTCTCCTAATTCTCGGGCAGCAGCACGTGCACTAGCGATGAACTGTCGCATTTTCACTGGATCTTTGAGTCCGTGACTTTTTTCAACTCCACTCGACACATCAACCCCCCACGGTCGCACTCGATCAATGCCCTCTGCAACATTCCCTGGATGTAATCCGCCAGAAAGAATAAGCCGAAGTCCGAGCGGAATTTCATTCATCAAACTCCAATCAAAAACCTCTCCAGATCCAGGGCTGAGGCCATCGACCAAAATCGCATCACAAACGAATTCGTCTGCACGTGCCGCATCTGGCGAACCAGCGACAACAGACTTAATCGAAAACCGCACCGCATCTGAAACTTCAGAAGTAATAAGAAGCGACTCATGACCATGCAATTGAGCGCCTTGCAGATGTGCCTCTTGCATGATGTCAATGATGCGCTTTGGTAACTCGTCCCGAAAAACCCCGACTGTCACAATCTCGGCTGGTAATCGACGCACAATTTCGCGTACCTTGCTCGGCGCAACCTGTCTAGGCGAAGGTGCAAAAACGAAACCTAGAGCATCTGCCCCAAGCGCAACTGCAAGTAGTGCATCTTGTTCGTTTGTAATACCGCAGACTTTGATGAACACAGTAAGTAACGCTAGTTCTTGGTGCTTGTTGCTCGCAGTGATCCAATCAAAGCAGCCGGATCATTGCTGATAATCAGACTTTCACCGACCAAGACAGCGTCGTAACCTGCATTACGAAGCGACTGTGCGTCGTTGGCATCTCGGACACCAGATTCTGCAACCTTGACTACCCCATTTGGTATAGCCGCTGCCATCCGTACAGCCCTCTCATGATCTACCTCAAAAGTCACGAGGTCACGTTGGTTCACACCAATCAACGTTGCGCCCACCAAAAGCGCCCTCTCCACCTCATCTTCATCATGGGTCTCTACCAATACATCGAGACCGATCTCGTTTGCTAACTGATAAAACGCGGCCAACTCCGGTTGAGACAAAGCAGCAGCTATCAACAACACGCAGTCGGCACCCATGATGCGCGCATCACATACGTCTAATTCACTGACAGTAAAGTCTTTGCGCAAAACCGGTATTGCCGTGGCTGCACGCGCCTGACGCAAATCGTCTATCGAACCACCAAACGAAACGTCGTCTGTGAGTACCGATAGGCAACTTGCTGTTCCGCCCTCAAAAGCACATGCCAAATCCACGGCATCAATGCCTTCGCGAAGTACGCCTTTAGAAGGCGAGCGACGCTTGATTTCGGCAATCACTGCAAGTTGTTGCAGCGAATCGGTTCGCAACTTCTGAACGAAGCCTCTTGTCGGACCGACCGACTTAGCTTGATCAATCAGTTGCGATAATCGCCGAGAATCAGATTGCGCCGCTGCTCTGTGGCGGTCAAGAATCTTGGCGAGGTACAACTCTTAGAGACCCTTGCCGCCTACTGGCTTCAGAAATGACATCTCTGGAGCGCCGTCCACGAAAGGAGCAAGCGACTGTGACCACGTTGCAAAGGCTGCACTGCTTGAATGAGCCTTGGCAGAAGCATCGTCTTCATACAATTCATAAAACCAGACAACGTTCTCATCAACAAGGTCATGATGAAAAAGGTACGTCAGTGTGCCCGACTCACCTTGAGCCGTCGCAAGGCCGGGCTGAACTGCGGCGGTCATCGCATCGCGTTGTCCCGCTTTGACTCGAATTTTTACTGCTATTGCTACTTTGCTCATGATGTGCTCCTAGTTATCTAATAGTTGTGAAATTGTAGTTCCGAAATTGTAATCGTATTAAAAACCGATTTTGGAGCGCAATACATTTTCTAGATCACTGATCGCCACACGCTCCTGAGCCGTCGTATCGCGTTCGCGAATGGTCACGGCTCCGTCTTCAAGTGAATCAAAGTCGACTGTGACGCAATACGGCGTGCCGATCTCATCTTGACGCCTATATCGGCGTCCGATGGCTTGAGTTTCGTCAAACTCGCACATGTATCGCTTCGACAACTTCGAATAAATCTCTTTAGCAAGTGGCATTAGTGTGTCTTTTTTTGACAATGGCAACACCGCGACCTGGTACGGAGCGAGACGTGGGTGTAAGCGCAGTACTGTTCGCGGTTCGTCGTTGATCATGTCTTCGTCATAGGCCGCAAGCAAGAAGGCAGCCATTGTGCGATTGGCACCCGCTGCCGGTTCAACAACAAAAGGCACATACCGCTCGTTCGTTGCTTGATCAAAATAGTCGAGCTTCTGTTTCGAGTATTCGGCGTGGCGCTTCAGGTCAAAATCGGTTCGTTGAGCAATACCCTCAAGCTCACCCCAACCCCATGGAAATTTAAATTCGATATCGCTCGTGCCAGCGGAGTAATGCGACAGCTCATCTGACGCGTGTGCGCGTAAGCGCAGCATCTCTGCAGGTATTCCGTACTCGATGTACCAGTTCATGCGCTCTTGGCACCAGTATTCGTACCACTTTGCACTTTCGGCTGGTGGAACGAAGTATTCCATTTCCATCTGCTCAAATTCGCGGGTACGGAAAATAAAGTTTCCGGGCGTAATTTCATTGCGAAATGATTTGCCTACTTGCGCGATTCCAAATGGTGGTTTGCGTCGCGATGTCTGCAAAACGTTTGCGAAGTTGACAAACATTCCCTGAGCGGTCTCTGGACGCATATACACGTCTGTACCCTCGCCCTCAACTGGTCCAGCATGTGTCTTAAACATGAGGTTGAAGGCCCGAGCTTCGGTAAAAGTGCAGCCCTTCATCTTTTGTGGGCAGTCTCTATCTTCTAGTTGGTCTTCACGAAAACGCTTCTTACATACGGTGCAATCAACCAACGGATCGCTGAAGTTGGCCAAGTGCCCGCTGGCTTCAAACACTGCGTGAGGACCCAAAATTGCCGCGTCAATCAACATCACGTCGTCACGCTCTTGAACCATTGCGCGAACCCACGCGTCTTTAACATTCCGCAACATAAGTGACCCAAGCGGGCCATAGTCGTAAGACGAGCGAAAGCCACCATAAATTTCGGCGCTTGGATAGACGAAGCCTCGGCGCTTACAGAGATTGACTATTTGCTCAAGATCGGTCGCAGGCATTAATACAGACTACAACCCGCTCCATATCCAAACTTGTCACGTCTATTAATGCCGTTCATTAGTGCCGCTCGAACATCGCGACCGAACGCAAACGTCGTTCAATATGGTGCTCCATTGATTGTGTAGCCAGATGAGTAATTTCGGCAGTGGCCGGCGTGGCTGCCTGAGCGAGAGCAAAATTAAGTTGCCCTCCCAGAACCTGCTGCAAAAGTTGAATCGCAGCAGGACTGATAGACACCCCTGTTCGGCAATCTCGACATTGCACCCCGCCCTGAATCATGTCGAATGCAACAAGAGGTGCTTCGGAATTGCACGTTACGCATCGATTCATCTGAGGGCATACCCCTTCTGCTGCCAGAAGCTTCCAATAGAAAGCAGCCAGCACCAAGGGTGACGCTTTTTGAGCAAGTGCATTCAAAGCTCCGACAAGCATTCGATATAGATGAGGCGAAGGCTGTCGATCGTCGGCGATCATGTCGACCGCCTCCAACATCGAAAGTCCCTGCGTAAGTCTGTCCAAATCTGCATGCAAAGGCGCAGAGGACTCGATCAACTCGACCTGATTAACGGTGTCGAGATCTTTACCTTTGTACAACAACACTTCGACGTGACTCAACACTTCAAGTCGAGCACCAATTTTCGATTTAGTTTTGCGCACACCCTTGGCAACGGCTCTTACCTTGCCATGGTCTTGCGTCATAATCACAATGATGCGGTCTGCCTCGCCAAGTTTGTAGGTTCGCAGCACCACACCCTTGTCGCGATACTGATTCACGAGTCAACACCACCGAATCGACGGTCTCTACGTTGAAAATCGTTGATTGCCATCTGTACGTGCTCAACGTTGCATTTACGCCACGAAACATCTAAAAACACAAGCTCGCTATAGCTCAGTTCCCACATCAAACTTGGAGGGATCTGAGTCGGTGAACCAAACACCAAAATTAGATCGGGGTCAACAAAACCAGGCGGCAACATTGCAGCTCGTAAGATCTCCTCGCTGACCTCCTTTTCCTGTCGAGTGCTGCCACTTTCGCCTTTGATCCGATTCAGTGCATTTGCGAATCTCTCTCTGCCATTGGCACACAAATCGACGACTACGACCAATCCATCTTTTGCAATAAACGAAATTCTGTTGTCGTTGCGTTGCCCCCCGCATGCAGCCAAAACAATTGTTGCTATTTCGTCTTCCGAGCCACTTGGTCCGGCATATGGGCACACCGTCAACCACCGCGCGCCAGATTCATGCAATGAGTCGACAAACGTGTCGAGTTGCAACTTCCATTCGCCAACGCTTGCTTGACTCCACTCCTGCAATGTGCCCCCGCACACCAATACGTGCCAAAGAGCTCCTTCGCTGGCGGCTTGGCCATTCGCGTTACTCATAGTTCTCTTAGGCATCCTCCTATTGTCGCATGAAGCCTTACGATGGTGCTTCCAATGAATGCAATTTCTTCACCCCAGGGCCCACATGTGGCATGCATTATGGATGGCAACGGGCGTTGGGCCAAACGACGTGGACTACCTCGCACCGCAGGACATACCGCTGGCGAAGAAAATCTTGCAGAAGTCGTGCGTATTGCTTCTGCCCGAGGCGTTGCATACCTCACGGTCTTTGGCTTTTCCACCGAAAATTGGGTGCGACCAAAGGCCGAAGTTCGACACATCCTGTCGTTACATAAAAGATTGTTTGGACGTATCGAGGAACTCAACGCAAATAATGTACGCATTAATTGGATCGGGCGTCCGTTCAATGAACCAGGCGCACGTACACCTGCATTTGTACAGCGAGCAATCCGTCAAGCCATTGCTGACACCGCCGCAAACACCGGCATGGTGCTGACGGTCGCATTTGATTACGGCAGTCGTGCCGAGCTGTTGCGTGCCGCACAGCAATCATTAAGCGAACCCAACAGCGCCATATCTATTACCTCTGACACATTGCAGTCTCATCTCTATAGCCCAGAATTGCCAGATGTCGATTTATTGATCCGCACATCCGGCGAAAGTCGCATTTCCAACTTTTTGCTGTGGCAAATTTCTCATGCCAAGGTTTATTTTACTGAACGGTCTTGGCCCGACCTTGACGCCACAGAGATCGATGCAGCATTGGCGTTAATCCGCAAGTGAGCGATAAAGAGATTCAGCGCAAAACCCTTTCGCTCTTGCACACTGTCACTGCGGCCTTACCTCAAACCGAAGAACGCCAAGGTCAAAATGAAATGGCTGTTGCAATTGCCCTCGCCGTAGACACCAAACGTCACTTGATTGTTCAGGCAGGTACTGGCACTGGCAAAACACTTGGCTATCTCGTACCACTCATCGCATCTGGAAAACGAGTGGTCGTCTCCACCTACACCAAGGCACTGCAAGACCAGCTTGCAGCAAACGATCTTCCGCTGCTCTCCGAGGTTTTGGGCAAAGAATTGAACCGTCACATCTCGTGGGCAGTGCTTAAGGGTCGTAGCAATTACATCTGCGCTCAACGAGTCGACGAGATTGTTGCTCCAAAGCACTCAAAACTCGACCTTGAAACCACTCCAGCCAAAGTCACCAAAGAAATTGCGCGACTTGCCGATTGGGCCGCAGAAACAGACACTGGTGATCAAGGTGACTTGACTTGGAGTCCAAGCGATCAGGCGTGGCGCATGGTCAGTGTGGGTAGCGACGAATGTCCGGGAGCACAGCGCTGTCCTGCAGGGTCACGTTGCTTTGCAGAACGTGCACGCGACAAGGCCGCAGACGCAGATGTCATTGTCGTCAATACGCACATTTACGGTCTGCACATTGCAACTGGAGGTGCGCTACTTCCAGAACACGAAGTAGTGGTATTCGACGAAGCCCACCAACTCGAAGACGTCATCAGCGCATCGGTCAGTACCGAAATTGGTCCCGGTCGTGTCAATGCAGTCTCAGCGTCGATACGAGCGATTATTCGAGATGACGCCATGAGCGGTTCACTCAATCAGATTGCCAATGATCTCCATGCGCAATTAACTCCTTTTGTAGACAAACGACTGTCTTTGCCACTCCCTGACGATATTCAGAATGAACTGATCAAGTTGCGGCTCAAGCTCGACTCAGCTCTTGAAATGCTGCGCACCATCAGTAGCAAAGACGAATCGGCAAAGCAGAGAGCTTTACGCGCACAAACCTTGTCTACAAGACTTATCGAGTCAATTGATATTTCTCTCATGGCATTGAAAGGTCGCGTCGCATTCGTGAGCGGTTCAAAAGACCGACCGATACTAGAGATTGCTCCTCTCGATGTTGGCCCTTCGTTAATCGAAAATGTGTGGAATCAACGAACGGCGATTCTCACAAGTGCCACTATCCCACTTTCGCTTCCAAACCGCATCGGACTCGTCGAGGAATCTGTAGACGTCATAGATGTAGGTAGTCCGTTCGACTACGAACAAAGTTTGCTCTATTGCGCAAAGCAATTACCAGAACCAAATAGCCCATTACGCGATGATGCCTTGCATAACGAGATAGAACGTTTAATTAACGCCGCAGGTGGCAGAACACTTGCCCTCTTCACCACCTACCGAGCAATGCACTTAGCCGCTGACGAAATGGCCAAGAGACTTCCCTTTGCAATTTTGCGTCAAGACGATCTACCGAAGATGGCACTTATCAATGCATTCGCAGCAGAAGAGTCAACATGTCTTTTTGCAACGGCAGGATTTTTTCAGGGCGTAGATGTTCCTGGCCGAACACTAAGTCTCGTCATCATTGACAAGATTCCATTTCCTCGGCCAGACGAACCACTATTAAGTGCGAGAAGAGACGTGGTCGGCCGCTATTACTTCAACGAGATTGATATTCCACTTGCAGCGACACAACTCGCCCAAGCGTCAGGCCGTCTTATCCGTGCACAAACAGATCGCGGAGTCGTTGCCATTCTCGATCCCCGCCTCGCAACCAAGGGTTACGGCAAAACTCTCGTCGCAACACTGCCGCCAATGCCGCGAACAGTCGACCTCGAAGAGGCAGAGTCTTTTCTACGCAGTCTTACTTAGCAACAAGTTTGTATCCCATGCCGTGCACAGTTTGAATGATTGTCGGGTTGATCGGCTGTTCTTCAATTTTCACTCGTAGACGACGAATATGAGCATCGACCAATCGTGAGTCTCCGAGATACTCGTACCCCCAGACTCGCTCGAGCAATTGATCTCGGGACATGACCATGCCAGGATGATCAGCAAATTCGCAAAGTAAATGAAATTCAGTCTTTGTCAGACTCAATTCAACTCCATCTTTGAAAACCACGTTGAGTTGCCGATTAAGTTCGACCTTGCCAAATCGTTGAATGTGGTCTCCACCCACAACAGAGTTTGGTTCGACCAATTGCGTTCGTCGCAATGCTGCGCGAATTCTGGCTGCCAATTCTTTTGCAACGACTGGTTTAGTTACATAGTCATCTGCACCAGCCTCAAGTCCTGCCACTAGATCGTGGGTATCGGTCTGTGCCGTAACCATGATGATCGGCACAATCGAGTGTTGACGCAATTGACGACAAACCTCGAAACCCGAAATATCTGGAAGGCGAAGATCAAGCAATACGAGATCAGGAGTGGTCTCTGCGAACTTCGCTAATCCATCCGCCCCATCTTTGGCCTCACGAACCGCATAACCCTCGTCTTCAAGGGCTAGACGCAAAGCAGTTCTGATCGCCGTGTCGTCTTCTATGAAGAGCAGCGAATGCATGCAAGCAGTCTGCCCGAATTCGGCAAATTGTTACCAAAAACGCACAAAATTCGTGCGTAGGCGTCAAATCCCTACATAACAATAGACCTATCGAACCGGTGGGCGATCATGCTCCCCCTTGATCCCCACCGGTTCGGATCTACCCTTCTTCCTGCCATGCTTAGAGCATGAACACAGCTCGACGCTTTCCAAATCTATTTGGACTTCGCGGTCGAATGGTTTTGTTCTTCAGCCTCGGAGCATTTGCTGCAGCTCTAGCTCTGAGCATCGTGACATTTGCAAGTACCCGTTCATACCTACTTAGTCAACGAAGTGAAGTCGCCAAACGCCAGGCTTTCAACAACGCACTGCTTGTGCGAACGCTCTACGCCGAGAACCCTGCGGACGTAGACCTACTCATAGCAAACATTCGTAGCGAGCGCGGTGGTTACGCGGTTCTGCACCTTGACGCCAACGACACCGAAAGCGAATATTTTTATGCTCAAGAACCGTTGCGTTTCACGCAATCGAATTTACCAAAAGAGCTTGTAAGCAAAACATTGCAAGGCGATACCGGTCGACAGCGTTTCACATTTGACTCGAGTCCTTACGAGGCAATTGGCGTATCAATACCTTCGATCCAGGCTCAATACTTTGAAGCATTTCCGCTGGCTGACGTAGCAACGACCCTTGGCACAATTCAGACAACGCTGCTCATCGGAGTTATTATCATCACCGTTGCAGCGGCTTTCCTTGGATCCACCACAAGTCGAAATGTGTTGCGCCCTCTATTGCGAGTAACAGGTGCTGCAAACGAAATCGCTACAGGTGGCCTCGACACCCGTCTCGACTTCGAGAAAGATCCAGACCTAGAAAGACTTGTCACTTCGTTCAACGAGATGGCCGATGCCGTGCAACAACGTATTGAACGTGAGCAACGCTTCGCAAGCGATGTGAGCCATGAACTTCGCTCTCCCGTGACCGCTCTTGGAGCTGCCGTAGACGTACTCGTTTCTAAACGGGCAGAGTTCTCTGATCGCAACAAAGAAGCGATTGATATCCTCGCCTCTCAAGTCAAACGATTCGATCGCACAGTTGTCGACCTTCTTGAGCTCTCTCGACTTGACGCAGGCGCGAGTGAAAATAACGTAGACAATGTCCACCTTGCCGATTTGATCCAACGCATTATTTCGAGACACGGATTTGATCAAGTTGTATTTACGCAGGCACTACCGTTGATGCAGAATTCAACGGATATTGACGATGCCGTACTGGTTGATCGCAGACGTATCGAACGCATCCTTCTTAATCTGCTCGAAAATGCTCGCGATCACGGTGGTGGTGCGACACGAGTTTCACTCAATGGCCAAGTTGATCATTTTGTGCTGAGCGTCGAGGACTCCGGTCAAGGAATCGCGATCAGTGAGCGGAGCCGAATTTTTGAGCGCTTTGCTAGAGGAACCGCAGCACGCCTCTCAACCGGCAGCGGACTTGGCTTAGCAATTGTTCAAGAACACGCACGTGCCCTTGGCGGAGAAGCACACGTTGAAGACTCACCTACGGGCGGCGCGAAGTTTGTTATAACAATTAAGCGCACGGTTCCATCGTGGGAATGAATTCATCGACTGGTGCACTCAGGCGCTCTGTGCTGATGTTGGCTGTTCTTTCTTCATGCGCAGTACCAAACAGCGGCTCGTATCAGCAAGTTGCTCCAGCCGATATTCCTTTTGGACTAAATGCCCCTCAGACGACACTTCCTCCCACAACCACAACCACAACAGTTCTTGATCCACCGAGCCTTGAATCTGTGCCAATTGCAGTTTCTGAGCCTATTGATCTCTTTTTTATCTCTAATTCAAGGATCATCAAGGTGCAACGTAATGTTGCAAGCCCAGCTAACCCAGCCCAAGCACTGTCATCTTTGGTTGAAGGTCCAAATACAAGCCCCGAGTTCGTCGGTCTTCGAACGGCACTCCCAACGACGTTCACTGCAAGCGTTGACGTTATCCGTGGAGTGGCGCGAGTAGATGCAACGCGTACTTTTCTCAATTCTCTTTCGGGTCTTGACCAGAAACTTGCAATAGCACAGATCGTTTTGACTCTGACAAGCCGACCCGGAGTGGGTCAGGTGCTCTTTAGTGTCGACAGTAAACTCATTTCAGTACCACGTGGACGTGGCGACTCTGTCGCAAGTGGCGTTGCCGTCACATTTGACGACTACGCATCACTAATCAATCAGCAGTAGCCAAGACCAACTCTGAACTAGTAGCCCAAACGCTCTACACGCTCTGGGCGCTGTTGCCAATTTTTGTCAACCACAACTGCAAGCTCCAAAAACGTTCCGCTCGGCAATTGTCGACGCACATTGGTGCCGATGATTTTCAGCATTGAGCCATTTTTACCAATCACCATTCCCTTTTGGCTTTCGCGTTCAACAACAATCTCACAGCGAATTCTTGGTGGTTCATACTCGGTTACTCGCGTAGCAATCGAGTACGGCAATTCTTCATGCGTATTCTCAAGCAACTGCTCGCGCACTAATTCGGCTATCCATACGCTGTCAGGTGTCTCGGTAACCATGTCGACTGGATACAACAAATCACCTTCGGGCATGCGAGATGCTAAATATGTAGTGAGTTCGACTACACCATCGCCGGTCTTGGCACTTATTGGGAAATACTCTGCCGCCCCCAAAGATGAAAGGGCCTGCAATTGTTTGAGAATTTTTGCTGGTTCGGCGCGATCAATCTTGTTCAGAATCACGACCGCTTTCGACATATCAATGTGGTTACTTACATACTTATCACCAGTGCCAAAGGTTTGCGTGGCATCTATAACAAGGCAAACTACATCTACGTCTTTGGTTGATTCAATCGCTGTGGCATTTACGCGTTCGCCAAGAGCACTCACAGCCTTGTGAATTCCTGGAGTATCCACAAAGATCAGTTGAGTTTCGGCAGTTGTAAGCACACCACGTATTCGATTGCGAGTGGTTTGCGGCTTGTCGGAAACAATGCTGACCTTCTTGCCACAAATTGCGTTGAGCAATGTGGACTTGCCAACATTTGGCCTGCCAACAAACGAAATAAAACCAGAACGCATGTACTACAGGCTACGAGTAGATGATGTGTCCCCTCGGGTCTTCGTGCTGCCATACTGCAGAGATGCAAAATATCAACTTCAAGAAGTGGTTTGACCGAATGCAGCCACAAACGCTGCAAATCGCTACCTGGTTGTTGTACTTCGATGGATTCTTTGCCCTCATGAGCGTGCTCGACAAAAGTGGCCATCTTGGATATCTGCGTTACCGCTATTCATTCGGTTTCTTGCTCGGACTAGTCTCTGTGGCTCTTTACGCGTTTGGTGGTCTACTTATGGCAAACGAACGCAAGATTGGCTACAAGCTCAGCGTTGCCGCTGCCTTTTCGCCGATTGTGCTTCGCTTTTTGGCCGTGAGATCTGTCGCTTCAGACTATTCACTCAATACGCCCGTGAAGTTCACCGACTATTTTACCGGTCGTATTTTCGGCGGTTCTCTGATCAGTATCGCCTTTGATATTGCGCTCATCGCACTTCTCCTCCACACCCAATCCCGTGAACACCAGCGCATCTGGTATCGCTAAACTTTGCCCATGACCACAATCATCAAAGACCACGAAGATCTCAAAGCCCATGTTGGCCAACATTTGGGATACAGCGATTACATGACAGTCACGCAAGAACAGGTGCAACTTTTCGCCGATGCAACTGGTGATCATCAGTGGATACACCTCGACGTTGAAAAGGCAAAGACCGGTCCGTTCGGTCAGACGATCGCCCACGGCTACCTCACGCTCTCTCTTGCACCAGTATTAATGGATGGCATCTGGCGACATGAAGGCACCAAAATGGGCGTCAATTACGGTGCAAACAAGATTCGATTTATGTCACCGGTTCCAGTTGGTTCAAACATTCGTGCAGGTGCGAAACTTATTCAGGTAGACGATATTGCTGGTGGCGCACAAGTTGTTGTTGAAACAACTTTTGAAGTGGAAGGTGCAACTAAGCCTTCTTGCGTTGCAGAACTCATCTTCCGCTACTACTACTAGAACTTTTAAGAACAGCAACTAGTCGTAGTTAAAGATATTTCGCCATGATCTTGGCGAACTCATCCATCGTCTGTGTACTCGGATAGTCGACGCACCAGGGAATAAAGCCAGTGCAACCGACCTCGATGTATTGGTCTATTTTCTCCGCAACCTGTTCGGGCGTACCAACAATATTGGATTTTTGCCATGTCTCAAACTGATCACCTCTGCCACTAGCAATCTGAAAGTCGCGACACTCTTGCTCTGTGTCGCGAATGAGAATTTCGCCTGAAATTGTTTTCCCAATCTCATCAGCATCACGGCCAACGTTGAGACAGTGACCCTTTAAGATCTCAACTTTGTGTGCGAAGTCTTCCGGTGAACCACCAAAGTTTGAGTAATCAGCATGCTGTGCCACCACGCGCAACGTCAACTGTTCACCACCACCACCAATCCAAATCGGAGGATGTGGGTTCTGTAAAGGTTTTGGATCGCAGTTCGCACGTGATGTTTGGTAATACTTTCCGTCGTATGTTGCTTCTTCTTGCGACCACATCATTTTTACGATCTCAACAGTTTCGCGCAACATTCCAATTCGATCTTTGGGCACTGGAAACTGATAGCCGTAACTTCTAAATTCATTTTCATACCACCCAGCTCCGATTCCCCAGTCCAAACGTCCGCCCGAGATCACATCGAGAGTCGAGGTGATTTTTGCAAGCAATGCTGGTGGTCGATACAACGCACAACCCACCATCTGCCCAAGTCGAATCTTGGTCGTCAATTGACTAATGGCAGCCATTACTGTCCAACACTCAAACACCGCCTCATGAGCAGGGCGTGGAACGTTATGGAAGTGGTCGTACACCCAAATGGAATCAAAACCCAGTTTTTCAGCGCGCAATGCAATATCAACAGATGCCTGCCATTTTTCGGCAGCAGTTGGAATTTTTACTAATTCCATCTTCCAACCCTGAGGAATGAAAACCCCGAACGTAATGTGTTGTTTTGTCATAATGGTAAATCTCCAGTGGCTTTCTTTGTAGAACCATGATCTTTGAAAGCCGCAATTGTCCGTTGCGCGATGCGCATTTGATGAATCTCATCCGCACCATCAGCAAAACGACTCCATCGGGCCTGCTGCAACATACCAGCAAGAGGTGTATCCGTCGAGTACCCCAGTGCACCATGAACTTGAATTGCGCGATCGACGATGCGCCACAAACTATTTGCAACGAAGTGCTTAGCCATCGAAACTTCGCTCGTAAATTCGAGTCCGTGTTCGATCTTGTACGCAGCATGTAAGACCATGAGCTTGCATTGGTACAGCTCCATCGCAGAGTCTGCGATCAGCCACTGAATTCCCTGCTTCTCTGCCAAAATGGAGCCGTGTGAATACCTGTCTAGCGACCGCGCGACCATCATGTCGAGTGCAGTCTCAGCCTGACCAATCCATCTCATGCAATGTGCGAGCCGAGCTGGCCCAAGTCGATATTGACCGAGCAAGTGACCCTGACCACGACCACCGAGCATGCTGCTCGCCGGCACACGCAAATCTTTAATCAAAATCTCGCAATGGTTGTGACCGCCTGACATTGTCTCAATATCACGAACAACATTCCATCCTTCACTCGGAATATCAACAATGAAGCATGAATTTGCAGCTTGAGGTAGGTCAGGGTCTTCTTCGGTTCGAGCAACCAGCAATGCAAACTGCGCACCACGTGCTCCAGAGATAAACCACTTGTGTCCGTTAATAACCCATTCGTCGCCATCTTGATAAGCAAAAGTTTTAATCAGAGTCGGATCGCTGCCCGCAACTTCTGGTTCGGTCATAGCAAAACACGATCGCGCCGTACCTTCGCATAAAGGACGCAAATATTTTTCTTTTTGCTCTGGCGTTGCCCAGTGCAGCAGAGTGTGCTGATTACCTTCGTCGGGTGCCTGAGCGTTGAGCACGAAGGGCCCGATGCTGACTTTGGCGGCCTCTGCGGAAACTGCCGCCATGGCAGTTGGGCCAAGACCCATGCCACCCCACTCGGCGGGCATATGAGGTAACCACAACTTCCAATCTTCTCGCGCAACTTTTCGCAATTGAACAATTGTCTTAACAACCTGCGACCGATCATGCTGATCAATTGCATCCCACTGCGGTCGGACCACAGTGTCCATGAACTCACGCACTTGCATCCGAACTTTCTCAACTTCTGGCGGGAAGGAAAAATCAATCATCGTTCAAGTTTGCCCGATCAGGACACATTGCCACGAGTCGGCTTCTGGTCGTAGCCTGAATGCTGTGAACAATGCCTGGGACTCGGTCGACTTGCCGCAGGGACAGGCCAAAGTTCATGCCGTTCGGAGCATGTTTGATGCGATTGCTCCGCGCTACGACCTTGTCAATCGAATCATGACATTTCGTCTGGACGTGCGCTGGAGACGTAAGGCCATCGCCTGTCTCGGACTACCGTCAAACAGTGTCATTCTCGATTTGGCAAGCGGTACAGGTGACATGTGTATCGATCTGCGTAAGGCCGGCTACCAACCTCTCTCGATGGATCTCTCGCTAGGTATGTTGATCGCTGACCGCAGTAATGCCCCTCGCACGCAAACCGATATTTTGCAGTTACCTTGCGCAGACAACTCAGTCGACGGAATTACTTGTGGATTTGCGCTACGAAATCTGCTCGATCTGAATACATTCTTTGCAGAACTCTCTCGCGTCACGAGACAAGGCGGTCGAATTGCCCTACTTGACGTCGGCATTCCCACCAACCCATTCATCAAGTGGGGCAATAGCATCTACTTCGGCAAGATCGTCCCACGCATCGGAGGTTTGCTTTCTAACCGCGCCGCGTACAACTACCTTCCAAAAAGTGTCGCTTATCTTCCCTCGCCTGCCGCCATGGTTGACATGCTGACACAAAACGGCTTTACCTTTGTTGAACACCGCCAACTCTCCGGTGGGCTCACTCAATTACTTCTCGCGACCAAGGCATAGCCATGCGCGCTACTACGCGTCTACTTTCCGAGGTTTCGACCACATTTACTGCCGACCAAATTGACCTCAATGCCATCGCAGGATCTGACGGCATGCTGTTTGTTCGAAATGGAATTGGTTTTGCAACACGTGGCATTGCATCTCGAATCGCATCACGCGACGCCAAAGAATTTATTGCAAACATCCAAGTTGATGACTCGGTTAATGCCCCCGGCAGTGGCCCTGTGCTTATCGGTGCCATTCCATTTGATTCACAAGAGCCACACGATTTCATTCTTCCAAAATTTCTAGTCTGCAAATCTGATGACGGTCGTTGCTGGGTTACCACGATTGATGCAAATCACGTAGATGAGACAGATAATTCTGCAGAAATACATTCAAATCTCAGCCAGGTACAGACCCCGAACGCGACTTCATCATCGTTCACCGTCGTACCAGGAGTCGATATTGAAACATACCTTGAGGCAGTTACTGCTGCACGTGATGCAGTGCGCAGTGGCGCCATCACCAAGGCAGTCATTGCACGGGATGTACTTGTTACCAGCAGCAACCCCATTGACATTCATTCAGTTCTTCTTCGACTTCGAAACTCTTTTGGCTCGAGTTATCAATTTTCTGTAGATGGATTTATTGGTGCCTCACCCGAATTACTCGTCTCGATCGTTAACGGACAGGTTTCGAGCCATCCATTGGCTGGAACCGCTCCACGTACGGGCGACCCGGTTACCGATGCCGAGTTAGCGACATCACTCCTTTCGTCGGCGAAAAATCAAATCGAGCATCGGATTGTCATCGATGCGGTCCATGACACTTTGCTGCCATGGTGCTCATACCTTGACTGGGAGCCCGAAGCAAGCATTGTTGCCGTCGCCAACGTGCAACATCTCGGTACGCACATGTCGGGAAGGCTCTCCGAACCATTTCTTCATGTGCTCGACGCCGTCTATGCACTCTCTCCCACTCCCGCACTTGGTGGCTTTCCTCGCGACAACGCCCTACAACTGATTGCCCATGTTGAAGGTATGTCGCGTGGGCGTTATGGCGGTGCGGTTGGATGGTTTGACAATCGTGGCAACGGTGTTTGGGCTGTCGCAATTCGTTGCGCTGAGTATTCAAACAACAACATGACAGCACGATTGTTCGCTGGGGGCGGAATTGTTGCCGACAGCGAACCGCTTTTAGAACTTGCAGAAACACAGGCAAAGTTGCAAGCAATGCTTGCTGCAATTATTCGGCCTTAAAACCATTCGCTACTGCGGCATAGATCGCGTCATGATCGGCAACATTTTTTTGGCGGTCAGTGTTTATGACGATTACACGCGAACCTTGTGGAAGAAGCGCTTGCCTCAATTGTGTAACCGTCTTAACTGTGGCGCATGGAATTCCATGAGCCTGCACCAATTGACCAATATCAACATTATGCGGAGTGCCGAATAATTGCTCGAATCTCTGTGGGTCTAGGGTTGTTGATTGAGGCAGAAAAGCAAATATTCCGCCACCCTTGTTGTCGACAACCACAATTTTGAGATCAATTTTGCGTTGCATTAAATTGAGCAATCCATTTGTGTCATGCAATAGCGCGATATCGCCAATCAACAACGCAGTCAATTGAGCACTTTCTAATGCAACCCCAACCGCCGTCGACACCACACCATCAATGCCATTGACGCCGCGGTTTGCCAGCACTCTTACTCCAATTCGTGGTGCGCTAAACCATTCAACATCGCGCACCGGCATGCTTGAAGACAGCACAAGATTTGAATCGTCGGGCATTGCTTCTACTACCGTTCTCGCCACCAAGGGTTCTGTCAAGTCACTCGTGTCGTTCCACATCGAGTCAAGAATCGAACTACACGTTGCCTGTAATTTTTGCCAGTTTGTCACCCACGAAGTAGCAGGCTTGTGTTGTATGAGTGCATTCAGTCTTTCGCACACTTGTGATGCACGCGCTACGACATGCTCGCCAACAATTCTGTCTGGGTCGACAAGTTGAAGCGTGTCGCTCACTGCTAAGTACGTGCACTTGCTCTCTCGTATCCAAGTATTCACTACTTTCGAAACTGGTGGCTCCCCGAAACGTAGAACCGCCCGCGGAGTAAAGGCTTGGGCAATTGCCGAATCACGCAATAAAACATCGGCATTGCTCACAACCGTTGCACCACAGGCATTACCAACATCGACACGACACCCACTACGACTGTCGCTGAAAACTGGCCATTGCAAGCGATTGGCCAACTCGAGAACCATTTGCGGATTGTCAATGCCATTACCCGCAACTATGACGCCCTTTTCTTCACTGCACGCCTTAGATAACTCTTGTATGAGATGCTGCGAAATTGCTTGTGGCTCTTCATTCAAACCTTCAACGTGTGAGCCAATGACACCAGGCAACGCTTCGGCTATGCCAACAAGCGGTTCCCTAAATGGCAAGTTGAGGTGCACCGGCCCAGCATCAGTTTGTACGGCTGCATTCAACACCTCTTGAGCCAATTGACGCCAGTTGTCTCGCCCTGTGTCGTCGGCAACGCCAGCATCGACAAACAGTCGCGTGGAAGCGCCGTACAGATTCTGTTGATCTATTGTTTGCGCAGCACCTACGCCCTGCAACTCGGGCGGCCTATCGGCAGTGCACACCAACATAGGAACAAATGCATAATGTGCTTCAACAACTGCAGCATGAAATTCAACTGCCGCAGTACCAGAAGTACACAGCAAAATCGCTGGCATCAACTTGCCACTCTTACTTGACAATCCAATTCCAAGTGCCGCAAACGATGCCGACCGCTCATCATGAAATATATGTAGCTGCAACTCACTTCGGGCAGCAAGTGCCAAAGCCATCGGGGTGCTCCGCGAGCCAGGTGCAACCACCGCATGCTTCACCCCGCATCGAATCCACTCGTCCACCAGCGTGGCGCAAAAGGTCGCTGTGATTGCAGAACTACTCGTCATCCCCTCTATCGTGGCACCTATGCGCGTTGAAATCTTCTCCGACGTGGTCTGCCCCTGGTGCTATATCGGAAAACGCAGGCTGGATACGGCCGTTGCCAACTTACGAGCCCGTGGGGTTGAGATTGATCTCGATATTTCCTACAAGCCTTATCAGCTGGACCCCACAGCCCCAATTGGGCAGTCAACTCCGGTTGCCGAGGCCTACGCCAAAAAGTTTGGTGGTGCCGAGAAGGCTCAACAGATTCTTGCGCATGTGACAAACATCGCCTCCCAAGACGGCATCGTCTTCAACATGGACATTGCCCTACGCGCCAACACACTGATGGCTCATCGACTCCTTGTCATGGCTCAACGCGATTTTGGTAACGAGTTGCAAGCACAGCTCAAAGAACGAATCATGCAGTCGTACTTCACTGATGGAGACGATATTGCAGATCATGTTGTTCTGTCGATGTGTGCATCAGAGGTCGGCATACCACAAGACACTGCAACACAATTTTTACTGAGCGACCAGTGCGTTGATGATGTACAAGAATCATTACAGATGGCAGCAGAAAATGGCATTACTGCTGTGCCTACATTTATCTTTAATGATCAGTGGTCTGTACCAGGCGCACAAGATGTAGAAATGTTTGAACGGGTCATTCAACGCCTCAACGAGCGCACTGCTTCATGACTCTCGCCTACGACAGACTGGGCAACCAGGGCGCTACACAGACAATTGCGTTTCTACACGGATTTACGCAAACCCGACGTTCAATGCATGGGCTCATTGGAGAGATGAGTGCTTTGTCAACCCTATTTTCGGCAATGACCGTTGATGCACCACTGCATGGTGAATCGCAACAAGTCGCAACAGATGTACCTGGTGCTGCCGATGCATTAGTTGACACATGCGGTCAAGCGATCTATCTGGGCTACAGCATGGGCGCTCGAATTTGTCTTCATGCCGCACTTCAGCACCCAACTGATGTTCAAGCTCTCGTGCTCATAAGTGGTACGGCTGGCATTATTGACCCTGCACAACGGCAGCACCGACAAGAAGCAGACATCGAACTCGCCGCCCATGTTGAGCGAGTTGGTACACAACAGTTCATTACGCAATGGCTAGCGAAGCCGATGTTTGCATTGCTCCCCGACAATCCCCACGACATCGCACAGCGCTGTACAAACTCTGCGACATCTCTTGCAACAAGTTTGCGCATGTGCGGTACCGGCACACAACAAAGTTTGTGGGAATCATTGCCATCGCTCTCCATGCCAGTACTACTAATCGCCGGCGCACATGATGAGGCGTTTTGTCAACATGCACGCCGCATACACGAACTGATTGGTTCAAATTCCACCATTCACATCGTTCAAGATGCCGGTCATAGCGTTCATCTTGAGCAGACTCAAGCAACAGCACAGATCATTACAGACTGGCTCGCAACTATTTAAATCAATAACCCCAATGACAACAACAAACCGGTTGCCATTTGAGTTTTTCCAGTAATTCCCAATACGGCAATAAGTTCTCGTCCGCTCGCACCACCTCGCACTGTACGGATTGCAGGTGCAGCAACCATGATCCCCAACAGGCCGACGATTGCTCCGCGTCGAGACAGTGCGCACAGCACAATCGCTGCACCACACGCCACAAACAACAAGATGTATACAGACCGTGTTTTTTTATCACCTAGTCGCACGGCCAGAGTCACTTTGCCTACTTTGGTATCACCAGGTATGTCACGCAAGTTGTTAATAACGAGTAGCGCTACTGCCAAACAACCAACTGCAACAGATGCGTAAACGCACAAGAGTGTGATGTGTTGCGTGACAGCAAACATAGTTCCGCACGTAGCGACTAATCCGAAAAATACAAAGACAAACAACTCACCAAGTCCCATGTAACCATAAGGTTTTGGTCCTCCTGTGTACAGCCATCCTGCACCGATACATGCCGCGCCGACAACAACCAACCACAATGAAGTCGATAGCGCAATGAGTAATCCAGCCAATGCCGCTACACCGAAAGCCATGAATGCAGCACGTTTCACAACTTCCGGCGCCACAAGACCTGAACCAACTAACCGCAATGGTCCGACTCGCTCTTCATCAGTGCCTCGCACGCCATCTGAATAGTCGTTTGCGTAGTTAACTCCAACTTGCAATGCAAGACTGACGACCAAAGCCAACAGCGCAAATGTCCATCTCTTCGTATCAGCGCCCTCAAATGCTCCTGCACACGCACTTCCCACCATCACGGGCATGATCGCAGCAGGAAGCGTGCGTATTCGGGCTCCAAGAATCCACATCTGTACACCATTTGGTTGCGAATTTGTCATTGCACCAGTGTTCCATGCTTGTCACTGCCAACGGATGACCCCTTAGCCGACCGACCTATCCTGTTGTAATGGCTCGCCTCATCGCCCTCGACATGCCTGCCAGCAAAACGTTTGTCAATCTGGTGCAACGCACGTGGTCCAATGGAGACGCCGTTTTACCCATTGATCAGCGGCTTCCGTTGGGCGGCAAAAAGGCGATTCTGGATGCAATGGCTCCTTCAGAAATCATTGATTCCAGTTTCACTTCTTCATCCTTGACAAACGGTCACCCGGTGCAAGACGGTGACGCTCTCGTTATCGCATCGAGCGGCTCAACAGGCTCGGCCAAGGGCATTATCCACACTCATTCATCCCTGCTTGCTGCCGCACAGGCAAGTGCTTCACGACTACAACTGACCTCAGATGATCACTGGCTTGTCTGTATTCCTGTTTCCCACGTTGGTGGCTTTTCGGTCATCGCCCGTGCTTTACACACTGGTGCCGCGCTCACACTTCATCCAACCTTTGATGCAGTTGCAGTGCAAGAAGCATCACAAAATGGAGCCACGCATACTTCGCTAGTTGCAACCGCACTTTCACGCATCGACCCATCTCTGTTTAGAGCTATTTTGCTCGGGGGAAGTAGCGCACCTGCCAATTTACCGAGCAATGTGATTACTACATATGGAATGACCGAAACCGGAGGTGGCGTTGTTTACAACGGGCAGCCCCTTGACAATGTCGAAATCAAGATCGTTGACGACGAAATTTTCCTTCGATGCCCAATGCTGATGCGCACATATCGCGATGATCAAACCATCTCAAGAGAAGACGGCTGGTACGCAACGGGCGACTTAGGTGAGATTGATGACAACGGCAAGCTTTCTGTTTACGGAAGAAAAACAGACTTGATCATTACTGGAGGCGAGAATGTTTGGCCTTCGGTAGTGGAGGATTCACTCAATTCTCATCCGATCGTCAATCAAGTTGTTGTGCGCGGCATGCCAGACGCAGTATGGGGTCAACGAGTTGTTGCATATGTTGTGCTCAATGATTCGAATCAGACATCAGAAGTGAAGTTGTTGTCCGACATACGCGAACATGTCAAACAAACCCTTCCTGCTTTTTGCGCTCCGCAACAGATAGTTGTTCTTTCCGAGATTCCACGAACGAGTCTCGGAAAAGTCGACATCCAAGCATTGCCCACTCCATAATGTCTCGCCCGCCAGTTCGTTTACCGTCCAACTACTGGCGTCAATTTGTTGCCACTTCAATCTCAAATGTTGGTGACGGAATGGCACACGCTGCTGCACCACTCCTGGCTCTTTCGCTGACAAACGATGCCCGACTCATCGCTGGCGTTTCATTTGCAGCGTTCCTGCCATGGCTGGTGCTCACACTCCCTGCAGGCGTTTACATCGATCGATTCAATCGCAAACATTTAATGATCACAGTCAACGTGATCCGCGCTGTGCTCTATTCGGTTATTGGCTTCAGCGCCTGGCAGGGGTCACTGACTATGTGGTCATTGATGTTGATTCTGCTCGGCGTCGGTTGTTGCGAAGTTATTTTTGACATGTCCGCTCAGGCATTTCTTCCCGCAATTGTTCCTCCCGAATTGCTCGAAAAAGCCAATGGACGCCTGTACACAGCAGAAGTTGTATCAAATAACTTCATCGGACTCCCACTTGGCGCTTTGACTTTCGTTGCAGCGGTAGGCATTCCATTCGGAGCCAATGCTGCATCATTCGCACTTTCCGCCATGTTGGTCTCATCGATCCACGTTCCATCGGTCGTAACGACTCAAACTCAAAGCCAAATAGTTTCACAAACGTTTCGAAAGGACCTCGCTGAAGGATTTTCGTGGTTGTGGTCCAACAAACTTCTTCGCACATTGGCCATCATGCTTGGCATCACCAATATGGCAACAATGTTTGGCGATGCAATTTTTGTTAAGTATGCCGCCGACGAACTCGGCGTCACTGGTACTGGTTACGGATTCTTACTTTCGCTGATGGCAATCGGATCGATAATCGGTGGATTCATCGGAGACCGAATCTCCAAACGCTTCGGAGTACCGGTTTCCATCGTTGCATCATTTGGCGTTTTCAGCACTGTAGGCCTTGTCTATTATTTTTTGCCACACATTTGGTCTGTCGCAATCGCAGTTGGCGTCATGGGGCTTGCGAGTACAACTTGGAACATCGTCACTGTTTCACTTCGACAACGAATAATCCCGAGCGAATTGTTTGGCCGCGTCAATAGCGTTTACCGGCTCATCGGCACGGGTTCTATTTCGATCGGCGCGCTCATCGGTGGCCAAATCGCATATAGCCAGGGTTTGCGTGCACCGTATTTGGCTTCAGTCATCGTTGGATGCATTGCTCTCGCAATCGGTGGACCAATCTTGTACCGCTTAGCCAGCAACTACATTCCCCCAGAAGAGACCCCTGCGCCACCATCGATCAAATAAGTTTCGCCAGTCATCCAACTTGCAAGATCAGAGGCTAAGAACGTAGCCAAGTTTGCAATGTCTTGTGGCACTCCAAGTCGTTTTGTCGGCAAGCGGTTGGCGAGAGCATCGCCGTAGTTGTCGACAAGCATTTGCGCAAAATCTGTCTGAACAAGTCCAGGAGCAATACCCACTACTCGAGTGAGACCAAGTTCTCCAGCAAGTTGCTTTGTCAAGTGAATCAAAGCAGCTTTGGTCAGGTTGTACACACCGAGGTTTCCCTCTGCACGCAATCCGCCAACAGATGCAATGTTGATAATTACTCCGGGGTGATCAATCATCCACGCTTCCCAAACTGCCTGACACCAAAATAAAGGGCCGCGCAGGTTGACCTGAAATGTCTTGTCATATCGTGCAGGATCAATACCCAGTGTCGGGCCTGCATATGGGTTGGTTGCAGCATTATTGACAAAGATGTCAATCTTCCCAAATTCTTTGATGGTGGCTGCAACACATGCCTGCGCAGTTTCAATATCTCCTGCGTTGCCAGCGAAAATCGCCGTATCTCCACCAATTTCATCTGCCGCCGAACGCAATGCGTCTTCCTTGCGCGACATCAACATAACTTTGGCGCCAGCCTCTACATATGACTTCGCGATCGCTTTGCCAATACCACGCGATGCACCGGTTACTAATGCGACTTTGTCTTCAAGCGAGATTTCCATGTCGGTGACAATAGCCGTCATTCAGTAATGGTGCTGACCCGAACTTTCTGTACCCGACGGCCGTCTAACTCTTCTGTTGAGAATTTCCAGCCTTGGTGCTCTACGGAGTCCCCAATTACAGGTACTCGGCCGAGCATTCCGAAGATAAAGCCGCCTATGGTGTCGTATTCGTTTTCGGGGATTTTCGTCGAAATCTCATTATTGAGCCGACCGATAGGCATTGATCCGTCGACGAGAAGGTCTCCGTTGGGGAGAACCCTGAGCGAATCATCTTCGTCGTCGTGCTCGTCCACAATTTCGCCAACCAGTTCTTCTAAGCAATCTTCCAGAGTCGCGAGCCCCGTGACGCTTCCATATTCGTCGGCGACAATCACCATGTGAAACTTTTTCGCTTGCATGCCACGCATCAATTCTGCAACCAGTTTTGTCTCCGGAACGACTTCAACCTCGCGCACTAAATCGCGCAAAATATCCATTCCTTTACCTGAGCGCTCTGCAATCACCAAGTCTTTTACGTACACAATGCCGACAACGTCATCAACCTCATCGTCATCCTTTCTAAACACCGGTAGACGACTGAAGCCCTCGGCAACAGCCTTGTCGAGTGCGGCTGTGACCGTCATGTCGTCATCAAGAAAAACCACGTCGTGACGCGGCCTCATGACTTCACGAACCATGGTGTCACCAAACTCGATCACCGATTCAATCAACTCGCGTTCTTCATGCTCAATCACGCTGTCCTGTGCGGCAGCTTCAACAATTCCCAAAAATTCCTGTTCGCCGATAAATGGTCCTTGCGCAAGACCTTTGCCCTTCACAATGACGTTCGTAAGTCGAATTAGTAAACCAGATGTCATCCGAAGAGGCCAGAAGCGCACAACAAAAGCAATCGGGCGGGCAGTAATCGTTGCCCCCTTAATAGGGTTGATCAAGGCGTACGTTTTTGGCACGGCCTCGGCAAGCACAAAGAACAAGACGACGTTCAGTGCAACACCAACCGCCACCCCACCAGGGCCAAACAAGTTGTTGGCAACAATGCCAGTCAGTGTCGCCTGGACAGTTTGAAACACGTTGATGAGAAGTAATAGTGGGTTGACCCACATGGCTGGCTCTGCAGCTAGACGCACAAGCGCCTTGCCGGATTTGGCACCTTTTTCCGCAAGAGCTGCGGCTCGCGGTTTAGTCATTTGTGACATGCTCATTTCGGCAAGCGATAGAAAGATCAATACAAACAACAGCACCACAATCACTAGCAACATCCAAAGGTCTAGCGTCGTCGGTGCCTTCGCAAGAATTGCACTCATTGCGTTACCTCGGGTACATGTCGAAAATTGGCAGGCGCAGCTGCTTGCCAATGAAAAGATTCGAGGTGCTTGCGTTCAAGCGCCTGCATTGCGATTGCTGCCTCAGCTGTGTCATGGTCGTTTCCCAGCACATGTAAAATTCCGTGCACTAACAATAATGCCATCTCGTCATCCTCAGTTCCCGCATGTGAAGGTGCCTGCTTCATCGCCACTGTCGGACACACAACCACATCCCCTAGGAGCAATGGTAGATCGGCAATATCAAACCCGTTTTTGCCAGGCCCTTTCGTCAGCGCACCGGGCCCTGGTGTGCGTGTAGCTTCAACTGCGTCAAGCGGAAAAGCTAGAACATCGGTTGCATAGTTATTGCCCATGTACTGAGCATTGAGTTGCTGCATGGTTCCCTCGTCAACAAACACAACTGTGAGCTCGGCGGCACCTCGTACACCTTCCGCTTCCAAAACATCCAAGGCCAATGTTTGCCATCTGCCCAAATCGACCGCTACTGCAACCTGTTCGTCTGCACAGAACACTTCAGGGGTTCCATCTCCGCCCGTGCGGCGCGGTCGCGACAAGCCTGGACGAGTCTCAGCCATCACGCTTTTTCCAACTTGTATCTGAATTGATGCGAGCATTTGTCACACTTTCGTATGCCGCAACTATGTCGGCCACAATTCTATGACGCACTACATCGGTTGCATCCAAATAGACAAAAGCCAGATCAGGGATATCCGTCAAAACCCGATCCAGCCCCAATAGTCCACTACGGCCGTCCGGCACATCGACCTGAGTCGTGTCGCCAGTGACAACAACTTTTGTTCCAAAACCAATTCGTGTTAGAAACATCTTCATTTGCTCTGGCGTCGTGTTCTGCGCTTCATCCAAAATCACAAAACTGTTATTAAGCGTGCGTCCGCGCATAAACGCCAATGGGGCAACTTCGACAACTTGACGTTCTAGAAATAGCTTTGCCTGCTCTGCACCAACCATGTCATGTAACGCGTCATACAAAGGTCGCAAGTAAGGGTCGATCTTGGCCGCGAGATCTCCTGGCAAGAAACCTAAACGCTCGCCAGCCTCAACAGCAGGTCGAGTAAGAATTATTCGTTGAACACGTTTGGTCTGTAGTGCTTCAACGGCCATCGCAACTGCGAGCCAACTCTTACCAGTACCAGCGGGCCCTATACCGAATGTCACGACATTGTCGCGAATGGCCTCAACATATCTGCGCTGTCCTGCTGTTTTCGCTCGAATAACTCGACCACCACTAGTGCGCAAAATCTCCTCGGTCAAGATCCGACTCGGGCTCTGATTAGCCCTCACCATCACGATCGAACGAATGACAACTGATCGGTCGAGGTTCTCGCCGCGCTGCAGAAGCTCAGTGAGTTCTTCGAACAATTTGCTCACCAACGTCGCGTCAGCACCGCTGATCGTTATTTCGTTGCCACGCACATGTATTGCACAGCTCGGAAACTCGTCTTCGATATAACGTAAGTGCTCATCGCGTTCGCCAAGCAGACCCGACATTAAGTGCGCGCCAGAAACAACGAACGAAACGGTAGGAACAGACAGGTTGGATACGCTCATCGAAGGTTCATGCAGAGCAGCTGCAAATCAGATTCATGACCCTTTAAATGTAGCGCAATAACCGAATTATCGTTTCTGCTGCACCGCCATTGCCTGGATCTCTTCGTGATCATCAAGACCCGATATTTCGGGGCTGTGGGCAGACTGAAAATCGAGCGCATAGTAGCGCTGCACCGTAAGGGGCAATAAATGAGCTTCTCCAACCATTCGCGCCATCCGTCGCATTAGCTCCGCCGCTCCGCCCGCTGCATGCGGCTGATTATCTTCCGGCATGTCGAAAACTAGCAGCGCGCCCTCTCGCGCTTCCACAGCCATTGCCTGACGCGCCATAAATATGCTCGCACCGCGCACCACATAACTCGGATCGACTACGGCCCACACCACATAGTGCACGAGCCCTGACTTAAACTTCTCTGGAAAATTGCGTTTGAAGTATTGCTCGCTGAGCCATCGTGTTCGTTTCACGTCGGTAGCAACAAGCGTCATGGCTACCGGCATTGAGTCGTCCCATACAACCCAAGCACGATTAGTTGGATCAGTCAATTGATCATTGAACTCCAAGCGATCAAGCATCTCGTGGGTCACTGAGTCTTCAGCGGTCCGAAGGTACGCGCGCGAATACAGCGTCCACAGTTGATCCTTTAACGTTGGGTCAGTCACTGGCGAGTGACGAGTCACAAACATTCGGGCGGGTCCTTTACAACATATGTGATAAGGGGCGTCGCAAAGCGACAACCCAACTACTCCGCCTAGAACAAGAATAGCCCATCCATACAGTCAAAATCGGGATGTAGTACCGTTTTACCAGTGAAAGACGCGCCAATTGCACGAATTTCATTGGGCTTAATTGGTATCGGACTTGTCCTAGCCGTGACCAACTCGCTGGTCAATTCTGTCGCCCTGAGTAACAAGATTTACTTCATTGCAACTGTGCAGCTCGCAATTGCTCTCCTGTTTGCAGTTCGCCTCAATAAACTAGATCGTGCCGTCTGGCCAGTCTTACTCTTAATCGTTTTATGTTCGTCTGTCGCGCAAATATTTGACGGAACATTCACCGCTCAACCAAGTCTGCAGGCAATTCCTGAATCATTATTTCTTGTAGTGCAGCTATTACTTGCAAGTGGATTGCTATTCATAGTGAGCAGACGTTTAGGCAGCGACCCGCTTTCGGTATTAGTTGACGGACTTATCGTTGCACTTGGTGCATGGTTCTTCATCTGGAAAGTATTATTGCAGCCAACAATCGGTACGCAGAGCATCACACCATTGATTTCCGTAATCCAGGGCTCAACACTTGGCATCAGTGCAATTGTCTTGTTCACACTCGCGACACTGCTCTTTGGGGATTCAACGCGGAACGCATCGGTCTGGCTCGTGACAGGAGCAATCTCTTTAACATTGTTTGGCGATTTCTTGTATGCAGCAAATGACGCTGGCCGTATCGACATCACCTCTACGTATTCATCCACTGCTTACATTTTTGGTTTATTTCTCGCCTCTGCTGCATTCATTCATCCATCTATCTCTTTGCTCACCGAACGCGGGCCAATCTTGACTCAGCGGCCACTTATGGGGAGACTGATCGTTACTACGGCCGCACTTATCTTGCCCGTTGTTGTACTTGCGCTCACTAATCCCGTCGACTCAGTAGATCGTGTTGTGCAAACAATCTCTATTTTTGTGCTTACTGCAGCAGTGACTTCACGCATTATTCATTCCGTACGCGCAAATGCTGCCACACAGCACCAACTCATCGAATCAGCGCAAACCGACGCGCTTACAGGGTTACCGAACCGCAGTCTGATGCTTGCCCTTGTCAACAACTCGTTGATCACAGCAATGACAGAAGGACGTAAGCCGACAGTACTTTTCATTGACGTTGACAGATTCAAAAACATTAATGACTCGCTGGGTCACCAAGCCGGTGATGCAGTTCTCATTGCGGTGGCACAACGGTTGCGCAATGCCCTCCCCCATCGGTGTGCAGTCGCTCGTATTTCCGGTGATGAATTCGTCGTACTTGATCCAGATACCCAAGATTCAAGTGATGCCATGCAACTTGCCAACAGAGTGCTCGAAAGTTTCTACGAGCCTCTCAATCTTCGTCAGGGAGATGTTTTTGTTTCTGCATCTATCGGTGTTTCATCTTTTGATCCCTCCATTACATCAACGGCAGACGATCTTTTGCGACACGCCGACACTGCCATGTACCGTGCCAAAGACGCTGGACGTAATTGCGTAGCCGTTTTTGATGAGTCAATGCTCGAGCGAGTCACACAGAGACTCGCGATAGAAACCGCTTTGTATCGGGCATTGGAACGCCGCGAATTGCGTCTTGTGCATCAACCAATAGTCGACATCGACATGGGTGATGTTGTTGGATTCGAAGCCCTTATGCGCTGGCAACGAGATGACGGCACGATGCTTTCACCTGCCGAGTTCATTCCAATCGCTGAAGAAACAGGCACGATCGTGCCACTTGGCGCTTGGGCGCTTCTCGAAGCACTCACACATCTACGCGGGTGGATCACCCAGGGCATTTGTCGCAGTGATGCCACTATGTCGGTCAATGTTTCTCCGCGACAATTACATGACCCAAACTTTGTTGCTGTCGTTAACGAAGCATTGCTACGTGCTCACGTACCGCCAGAACAACTTTGGCTTGAAGTGACAGAGAGCGTCATGATCGCTCAGCCTGAACAGGCCCTCGATGCACTCAATGCACTGTGTGCCCTAGGTGTTCGTATTGCCATCGATGACTTTGGCACCGGCTATTCAAGCCTTTCACTTTTGCAGAAGTTTCCAATTCAACGTCTCAAGATCGATAAGTCGTTTGTGAACGGTGTTGCGCAAGATGAAAGTGCTCGCTCCCTCGTGCGCACGATTATCGCAATGGGTGACTCGCTCGGTCTAGACATGGTTGCAGAGGGCATCGAGAGCGTCGAGCAATTGCAAATACTCGCCGAGATGAAGTGTGCAAAGGCGCAGGGCTTTCTTATTAGCCACCCAGTGCCGCCAGAGTCGATGGGCTCCACAATTGCATCACTCAATTCGTTCGGCGCGTGGAACAAGTTGCGCGGAAAAAAATCCTAAACCTTATTTTTTGGGCATCCTCGGAATAAACGAGCTTGTTCGTCGCTGATATTCCTCGTATCCGGGTCGGCGCTTATTGATTGACTTCTCAAGAATCGGAACACCCGAATATTTCAATAACAAGATATTCATTACTAACGCGCCAATTATCCCGAACAAACCAACACATGATTCGGCTGCGATGAGAGCTATTCCCCACCAAACGCACGCATCACCAAAATAGTTTGGGTGTCGTGTGAATTTCCACAGTCCTTTGTCCATCACTTTTCCGGCATTGGCACTGTTCGCCTTGAAACGAGCCAATTGAATATCGCCAACTGATTCGAAAAGAAAACCAGTAGCCCAGACCACGATGCCAATAACTCCGACAACACCGATATTCGCATTGTTGGTCATCTGTCCCAGCTGAACCGGCAGCGAAACAATCCACATCAGCGCGCCTTGCAAACCAAACACAATGAACAAACTCTTCAGGGCAAACTTTGAGCCATAGTGCTTCCTCATCGCCTGATAGCGAAAATCTTCGCCCTTGCCATGATTACGCCACCACAAATATCCGCCAAGACGAACACCCCATAACGTTGTGAGTACTGCAAGCACGGTTCCTCGTTGAGAGTCAGCGTCCGATATTTTCCACGCAGCCCATCCGACCATTACAAACCCCAGACCCCAAAAAATATCAACTATCGAGGCGTCCTTCTTAATAAGGCTCACGATCCACAGAGACACCATCATCGCGACGATACAAAGAGCGGTCAAACCAAGTACTTGCAAAGAAGAGTTCATACAGACAAATGCTAGTTATTCGTTGGCACGTCTGCTGTATGGAAATAGACACACCACAGCCATTGTTGACAAAATCAGCATCATCACGGTTGGCCAAAATCCCAGCACCGGACTCCATGCGCGATCGCTGAACATTTCCATCGCGTTGTCTCCGTTGATGCCGACGGTGTAGCGACGTAATGCGCCCAACCCTGCCCAAATCATGACAATTCCCCAAACACAAACAGTTGTCATTTCCCACTCACGTTTCCAAGAAAACGAACTGGCAGCGATGATCGGCAGTCCTACGAGTAGCGGCACGATGTGCCGGCCCTGCGATCCAAAATTTCGCAACAACGAGTAGTAGTTGACGTCCAAAATAATTACTACGACAATTGTCGACATGCAAAGAGCGATCATTGCAATTCTTACACCAGCCGAACCGACGACAATGCCTTTGGCGATAATAACGAAGTAGAGAGCACAGGCAACAAACAAAGCAACTCTTGGCATTGGCGCATCTAGCCAGCCAAAATTGCCAACTGCCTGATCGAGCAATAACGGAATATGACGGACCGCTTCGTCAATCTGGCTACGCAACGCGATGCTTGGAATACCATCGGACAACAAGTTGTTTGTTTGATAACCATAAATCTTTAGGTACCACCATGCTGCGAATAGAGCAGCTGCCCCATGCACTGCCAACACACTCTTGAATTGCCGAGCAATCACCACCAGCGATCGTCGTTGCTCGGTTGCAACATAACTTAAAGCAACGATCAATACATAGATCACAGGACCTATCGCTCGAGTCAAAATAAGTAGCGTGCCAGAGATGCCAAATGCGAGTGCATCGAAACGAGTGTGCTCTTTGGTAATCACCATCGGCATGATCGTCCAGAGTGCAATTGCAGCACATGCCTCGAGCGCACTCGGGTTCATGGTGGAAGCCAAAAACAATGTTCCCGGCGACATTGCAAGCAACACGCCAATACTGGAAGAGGCGCGTCTTCTCATCACTGCCACCGACAACGCAAACAACAAAGTACAAGCCAAGCCCATCATCAAGCGAGCAGAGCGAACCGACAAATCTTGCGCACCAAATACTGTTCCAACACCCGAAATGAAATACGCAACAATCGGATATCTACCCATGTTCGTCCAAGCAGGGATATCAGTAACTTGGGTTTCTTCCAAACGTGAACCGCAGCCTGGGTGATCGGAGAACGGCGCAAAACACCACGGAATATTGTTTGCTGCCCCAAATTGTGGATCGATATCAACCAACGTTGTCCAGTACGACTTCAATGGCGCTGGCAACACGTTGTCACCCACCCACTCACCGCGTACGACTGCAGCAGAGCGCACAAAGTTCGAGGGTTCATCTGGCCCAGAAAACAACGGAGTCATGAGCGACCACACTGCCATCAGCGCAAACATTGCAACCCCAAAGCTCATCTGGCGCCAATTCACGATTTAAGACTAGATTGACAGTGTCGTATGAGCCCAACTTCCGATCCTCGTCAGTGTGTGTTGGTTTTACCCACCTATAACGAGATTGAAAATATCGACCGATTTATCCGCGCAGTACGTACAAGTACACCACATATTCATGTGTTGATCGTCGACGACAACAGCCCAGACGGCACTGGTGATGCCGCCGACAACTTGGCTAGCGAACTTGGCAACATGCACGTCATCCATCGCACTAATGAACGTGGTCTTGGTAGTGCGTACCGCACAGGATTCCGGCATGTGCTCTCCCACCAGTTTGCCCATGTCATCACCATGGACGCCGACTTCTCTCACGACCCAGCAATCATTCCCACTTTCCTTGAACTACTCGACAGCGGCTGCGATGTTGTAATTGGCTCGCGCTATTGCCCCGGTGGATCAATCATTAACTGGCCTTGGTATCGCACTGCACTTTCTAAGTGGGGCAACCTCTACACTCGCGCACTCCTGCGGGTATCCACCACCGACTGCACGACTGGCTATCGGGGTTACACGACGCAGGCTCTTGAAAAAATCGAAATTGAAAATGTGCCAGGCGAAGGATACGTGTTTCTTTCCACAATTATCACACGTGCCGAAGACGAGCAACTGCATATTGTTGAGACGCCCATTTGTTTTGCCAATCGCGAACTCGGAACATCAAAGATGTCTCCAAAAATTGCATTCGAATCAATGCTGCTCGTTACCAAATTGGGCATTAAGCACAGAGTCTTTAGACCCCGCAAGGATTAAACGACTACAAATACCACTCGGTCGAGTCGTGGTAGGGCTCGATTGTTCATCTCGACAGAAGTCTTAATTGACTTGGCGAGTGAAACCTTCCCAATAGGGTGCGCGGAGTTTGAATTTCTGCAATTTGCCAGTCGCAGTTCGCGCCAACTCTGATCGAAACTCAATACGTTTTGGGCATTTGTACCCTGCCAACTTGGTTTTCGAATAAATAATCAAGTCAGCTTCACTCAGGGTTGATTCAGGCTTCTTGACGACAAGTGCCATTACGAGTTCGCCCCATTTCTCATCGGGCACACCAATTACAGCAACTTCAGTGACATCAGGATGCGAAAAAATTGCGCCTTCAACTTCAATCGAACTCACATTTTCTCCACCCGAAATAATCACATCTTTCTTACGGTCGGCAATTGTCAAGACATGTGACTCACCAATCGAGCCGCCGTCACCAGTGCGAAACCAGCCATCAACGATCGCCTTCGCGGTTTCTTCTGGCTGTGCCCAGTAACCCTCCATCACCACATTGCTGCGCGCGAGCACCTCGCCTGTCTCATCTATCTTCGTTTCGACCCCCAAAGCCGGCACTCCTGCTGCACTCAGCACAACGGACCTTTCTGCAGCCGACAACGCATCAGTTTCGGGCGAAGGACTATTTACCGTGAGTAATGGGCTTGTCTCGGTGAGCCCGTATAACTGATTAAACGTCCAACCCAATTCGGTTTCAATGCGTTCGATAGTTCGAGCTGGTGGTGGAGCACCGGCAACAACGATGCGCGTCGCGTCACGTCCCGGAATCGCGCCCTTCCACGAAGATGCTGCATCCAATATTGCATTGGCAACTGCAGGTGCTCCACACATAAGTGTGACTTCGTGCTCATCTACCCGCTTCAAAATCTCTCCGCCATCAACTTTGCGCAACACAATATGTTTTCCACCCATTGCAGTTATTGCATACACCATGCCCCAACCATTGCAATGAAATTGCGGCAGTGTGTGCAAGTACGTCTCTCGGTCGTCTACACCCATGTGCCAACCAAACGTTGCAGCGTTGAGCCACAGGCTTCGGTGTGTCAATTGAACACCTTTTGGTCGAGCCGTCGTACCACTTGTGTAGTTGATTGTTGCCGTTGCATCCTCGTTCGGAGTCCACGACCTCGGTTCGGTATCAAATTTGTAAAGAACCTTGTCAGACTCTGCCCCAATCACAAAGCGATGCTTCGCCGTTACACCTGCAAGCGCTTCATCGAGCTCTGGGTCGACGAGTAATACTTCGGCGCCACAATGCTCAACAATGTATGCAACTTCGTCTGCAACAAGCCGAAAATTGATTGGTGCCAATACGCGACCATAGGCACTCACTCCAAAAAAACTTGTCAGCAGCCGAGCACTGTTGTGACTCACAATTGCCACTCGAGCACCCTGCGCAATACCAAGAGCGTCCAGGCCAGCAGCTTGTGCACGCGCAAGCACAGCCATCTCTGCATATGTCTTAGTTCCCCACGACTCTGCAGGCTGATCAGGCTCGTCTACAAACGCCACACGGTGCCCATACACCTGTTCGGCCCTACGCAGATGGTCAACAACAGTCAATGGAACTTTCACTTAGTACCCCCACAGCGATCACTACTCAAGTGGCAATATTAACCGACCTACTCCTGATCCGCCGAAAGCACAATTGACATAACATACAGCGAGTTCTTCAACATAGGGGCCCGACCATGACAGACGACAACGAGTCATCCATCAATCTCGAGGATGCCTACGCGCTTCAAACACCACAAGACAACAAAGCCTTGTACCGCAACTGGGCTTCAACGTATGACGCAGACTTCGCTCAGCGCAATAAATATGTCTACCCAAAAAGTATCGCCACAATATGCGCAAGGCTTGTAGACACAATTTCTCCATTGAACATTCTCGATATTGGTTGTGGCACCGGCATCGTTGGCACCTGCCTGAGCGAATTACTGACCGCAGGCATCATTGACGGTGTAGATATCTCCCCCGAAATGCTTAATGTTGCATCAACCAAATTACGTATTGATGCCAAGCCTGTTTACCACCAACTTTTTGAAGCCGACCTCACAGAACCAATTTCATTTGCCAATGCCAAATATGACGTGGCAATTTCTGCTGGCACGTTTACCCACGGTCATTTGGGGCCAGATGCGCTGATCAATGCATTGAGCGTGGTTCGACCAGGTGGTCGCATGGTGGTTGGCATCAACAAAGAACACTTCAGCGCAAACGGCTTTCAGGCTGCATTGCAAAAAGCAAACGAGAGCCAACAAATTAGTACGCCAACGTTTTCCGAAGTGCAGATTTATGATCAAGGTAGTCCCCATTATGGAGACTTAGCACTCGTTACTTCGTTTCTCGTCCTGTCCCCAGCTTGAAGCCCGGGCTTCCTGCCTCGCTCCATTCGCCAACGAATTCCATAAACTTTTCGCCGAACGGGTCAACACCACGAAGAGGCATGTTGCCACGCCTAATTGTCCAATCATGAGGCGCAAGTTGCTCGGCATAGTCCATGTGCTGTAGCGCACCAGTCTCATCGCCTTGCAGTCGTAATGCCACTGCAATTCGTCGATGTAAGCGCGCTTGTTGCACATCGTTGGTTGGCAGCACCTGGAAGGATCGAACCGCATCGGCATCCATGGTCAACTCATCGTTACGCACCCATCTACGCAGCAAATCATGATGCACCGCAGAGTCAACGCCACTAAACGATCTCCACATATCGCTGGCAGGAGTGCTGTCTGCTGGTCGAACAATCTTGTTGTTCTCGTCTATCCATAGTGCAGCAGGCACGTTGACGATTCCGTACAGGTCGGCAACGATATGCATCGTGTCGATCAACACTGGGTAAGACAACGGCTCCTTTGTAGCCCACTCCTTCACCGCTTGTGCATCTGCATCAAGTGCAACGGCAATGATTGTAAAACCAGTATCTGCTAATTCAGTTGCGAGTTGCTGCCAGACCGGCAGCTCGTAGCGACAGCCTCACCAACTCGACCATGCAAGTATGAGTTTCTTTCGATGAGCAAAGTCACTGAGTGAAACCGAATTGCCGTTGATGTCTGGCAAAGTAAAATTTGGTGCATCAAGCGTTGCCATTGCCGCCGCCCTATTTGAAGCCTGTTCTCCCATTGCAACCACATTGCGCGACGTATCAATAACCACGTTGCGCCCGGTTACCCGTGCAAACTCGGCCACATCGATGGCGTCTCCATTGCTCATCCTCGCCGCGTCACGTACTGGCACACAGATCTCTTCCTTACACAAACCTTCTGGTTTCAGTACCCAGCCTGTAGCGCGAGCAAAGGCACCGGCACTCACGCCCAACTCGCCAAAGCCCACCCGTTCAAATGAGTGCGAACCACTTTCATCTATTACCGTGAGTTGAGTCATAGTGAGCAACATTATCTCAATGGAGAATCAGCACATGAGCAAATCAGTACTTATCACCGGTGCAGGGTCGGGTTTTGGAAAAGGTACCGCACTGGCACTCGCCGCCAAGGGTCATCACGTGATCGCAACAACCGAGACTCAAGATCAAGCAAGCGAACTTCGCAAAGAAGCCCCTCAAGTTGAGGTCATCAAATTAGATATCACCATTGCAGCCGACATCGCCCAGGTTTCGAAACTCAGCATCGACGTACTCATTAATAATGCTGGCGCAGGGCAAACTGGCCCAATAGCTGATGTTCCTATCGACCGCGTGCGCCATCTCTTTGAAGTCAACGTATTTGGCACACTCGCCATTACACAGGCAGTACTGCCTCAGATGGTTGCGCGCGGCAGTGGGCGCATCATCATCATGTCTTCTGTTGCAGGCGTCATGTCTGGTCCATCATTTGGTCCGTACTCCATGACCAAGCACGCCCTAGAGGCAATGGGTAAGGCATTGCGTGCAGAGATCGCTGGTCAAGGAATCGACGTCACACTGATCAACCCTGGCCCTTACAACACTGGTTTCAACGACCGCATGGCCAACTCCATGTGGGAATGGTTTGATGACAAGGCCGTCAATGCACCGGCAGCCGAACTGATGCGCATTGTTGGCTCAATGGTCACGACTGGGCAACTCGACCCCGTTGATGTTTGTAACCGATTGGTCGAGCTTGTTGAAGCAGACACAACTACCGAAAACAATTTCATGCCGCCCGAAATTGCCGCCATGCTTGCTGCCCGCCTTCAGGGCTAAAGAAAAGAGATCAGCGCGATGGAACTGTGGACAGTCATGCCATCGTCGCCACAACTCGTGGTGCAGCGGGCAAAAGAATACGAATCAGCCGGACTCGCAGGCATGGTTGTGTGGGATGCGCAAAGCTCTGATGGTGATTGCTATGTGAGTCTTGCTGCAGCCGCCATGGCTACCACTTCGCTCAAACTCGGCACGGGTGTTACAAACCCAGTGACACGACACCCATCTGTCACCGCATCAGCAATTGCATCGCTGCAAGCGATTAGTAACGGAAGAGCTGTTCTCGGCATCGGTCGTGGCGATGCATCACTCGCACACATTGGCCGTGCGCCAGCGAGCGTCGAAACGTTGTCTCGATATACACAGCTCGTCCAGAGGTACCTACGTGGCGATTCGGTTGCATTCAAAGAACTCGGTGAATTTGCAACCAATGCACCAAATCTTTCCCAACTCGATCTCGGTCACGCACCACCGCACAGCAAACTCGAGTGGTTGGGCAACATGCCCAAAGTACCTGTAGAAGTCTCGGCCACTGGTCCTCGCATGATTGCCGAGGCAGCTATCCACGCAGACGGTGTCATGCTCAGTGTCGGAGCCGATCTCGAACGACTGCGTTGGGGCATTGATCTGGTGCGCACTACACGCGCAAAGGCCGGGCTCGACCCCAACGGCATTCCCATCGGTGCATGGGTCAACATCGTTGCTCACCCAGATGTCGAGATCGCTCGCCAACTCGCATCAGGCTGGACATCAGTATTTGCACGCTTTGCGGTCATGCACGGTAAGCCAACTGGGCCACAAACAAATGATTCGATCAAATCGCTAGAGCACCTGTACAACGACTTTGATCTGCGCGATCAAGCAACGTCATCAACCGCTCAGGCACTAGGCATGACACAAAACTTCATCGACAACTATGCCATTGTCGGCACAGCCGATACATGCGTAGCACGACTTCGACAGATCAGCGAGCTCGGAATTAGCAAAGTGATTGCAGTTGGCTTCGCAGAAACTGCCTCTAGCAATAATGGACGCTATGCAACTGAAACATTTCTGAATCAGATTACGCCTTCTTTAAAAAATTAGGACTTCTTTTTTTCAGCCTTCTTGAGGCGCTTTTCTTTCAACGACAACTTTGCTTCTTTTTTGTTGTTTGAATTGCTCTTTTGCTCTTTGTTAGCCATGGTGTCCTCTTTCGTGGTTTAGATCAACACTAGTCGTGCTGGAAGTACTGCGTGATTATGGTGTTGTGGGTGGTTGAGCGGCAAGCCCGCCAGTAAGACCACCCAAAATGCCTCGCTCATTGAGTTTGTCAAAGAACTCAATTGAGTAAGCACCTTGGGGATCTTGACGCACCATCTCATCCAAAATCTGTGCGTCTTCACCAACCAGAATGCGCCACTTATCGCGACGCACCGCGTCCAAGATCACTGCAGTTGCATCCTTGGCAGTCATCGGAGCCTGATCTCGAAAACCTTCTGCGAGAGCCTGCAAGCCAACGCGCAAGTCTTCATCACTTGCCGCACTGACATCGAGTCCAAACTTGGTCAGACGCACTCGCTCAATTACCAACTGTTCGGCGTCCATCTCTTTTGGTTCGCGACCAAAGATTTTATTGGCATTAAGAATGATCGAAGTGCCGATGTGCCCGGGCATAACCACCGACGCGTGCACGTGTGGCGCATTAAGACGTAAGTCGGTCATCAACGCCTCAGTAAAACCCTTCACTGCAAACTTGGCCGCGCTATAGGCAGTGTGCGAACGAGCTGGCCCAATTGATGCCCAAAAACCGTTAATAGAACTGGTGTTAATGATGTGTGCAGCCGGTGCGGCAATGAGCAGGTCGAGAAATGCGCGTGTGTTGTAGTAGACACCAAACCAACACACAGCAAACGTCTTGTCCCAATCGGCACGCTCGCCCGTGACAAAGCTGTAGCCCTGAGCGATTCCAGCGTTATTGAAAAGCAGGTTGACATGTTGGCGCCAACGCGCAACTACATCACGAAATGCCAACACTTCAGATTCAACCGAAACATCGGCAATGTGTGTAATGAGTTGACCCTTATTGCCAGCTGCAGCGCACAATGCGGCAGTCTCGGTCAAGTTCTCTTCGCTGATATCACACGTTGCGACATCGCAACCATCTGCCGTGAGTTGCAACACCATTTCGCGACCCATGCCTGTACCACCACCAGTGACTACCGCGACTCGTCCATCAAAACCGTTTTCAAATCTGCCGCTCATTGCATCCCCCTGTTTGACTAAATCTAATTGTTAAGCATCACGGTGATGAAGTCGCAACGACTGCCACGACCCGTCGGCTGTCCAACCACCGTCGACTGGCAACGAAATACCATTAACAAAACCAGACTTGCTTGCGTCGCACAACCATGCAATTGCTTGAGCAATGTCATCGGGCCGTGCAAAGCGACCCATCGGCACATGGTCAGTAATGTCCTGATCCGAATAACTCCCGCCTGCTTGATCTTTGTGATCCATTTCGGTTTTGACCCAGCCTGGACACACCGCGTTGACTCGTACACCTTTTGCTCCCCACTCGACCGCAAGTGTGCGCGTTAAACCGATGAGCCCGTGTTTGCTTGCGTTGTATGCAGACCTGTCGGCAACACCTTGCATGCCAGCGACTGATGCAACATTGACCACCGCGCCACTACCCGCATCGACCATCACTTTGCCAAAAGCTTTGGCGAGCAAGAACGGTGCAACAAGATTGACATCAATCACTTTGCGATATACATCTGCTGGTGTATCAAGTGCCGCGCTGATGCACGAAATACCCGCGTTGTTGACGAGTGCGTCAACCCGACCAAAACGTGTCATAGTTGCTTCCAGCGCCGACTGCACAAACGCCTCGCTCGTGATGTCGCCCACGAGCGACAATGCGTCGTTATATATAGTCACATCAATTGCCTGTAGGTCGAGAAGCACTAACGACCAACCCAGTTCGTTGAGCACGTGCGCCGTTTGTTTGCCTATGCCCTGTGCGCCGCCCGTAATAACCACAACGGAAGAGCTCATGGCCCCATCGTACGACGATTTGCTCGGGCCTATGATATTGCTATGCGTAACCACATCGTTATCTTTTCTTTTTTTGCCCTCACACTCACAGCATGCGGATCATCGTCGAGCAGCACTTCAGAGACATCAATGCTGGCGGACGAAGCGGCAAGAAATACCCCAGTGACAACGGTCGTTACACCCACTGACGCAGGTATCAATGCAGATGGAAGCGTCAGTATCACCGTAAATGTCGGTATCGACGATTACGAAACCCTTGATGGCAAACGAGTTTTCAAAGTGGCACTCGGATCTGTGGTCACTATTACTCTCACTGATCCAACCGTAGATCAGGATTACCACCTCCATATATATGACGTTGGTGCTCAGGCAAAGAAGGGTGAGCCAGGCCAAATTAGCCTTGTGCTTGATCAGGCAGGACAGTTTGACGTGGAGAGCCACACCACTGGAGAGACCTTGCTCGTGTTGGTTGTTGGCTAGCTCTAAGACAACAACGCGCAGTGCTCACGATTAGTCTTGCTTCGTGATTACGAGCGATTCTGCTGCGAAATGGCTGGTGTCTCTTCAACAACGCTCGATTGGCAAAGATTTTCGATTACTCATCTTTTCGGTGTGGTCGTCGTGTACCGGCGATGGCATGTTTCTTACAGCGTTCCCCTTGCTTGCCGCTCTACTCACCAGAGATCCTGTTCTTATTTCGGGCATCACCATTGCAACCAAACTTCCGTGGCTGTTGTTTTCACTCTTTACCGGTGCCATCTCGGATCGAATGGATCGTCGCAGGCTCATGATCGGCGCAGACATCACTCGATGCGCCATTGTTGCCACGCTCGCAGCCACCATCGTCACAGATCACACCAATATTTGGGTGTTGTATGCGAGTGCGTTTGCACTCGGCATTTGCGAGACACTGCACACCAACTGTGCACAAGGTATTTTGCGCGACATCGTTCAGGCTGATCAGTTAATGATTGCCAATGCGAGATTTACAAGTGCCCAGGTAACGAGCGCTCAATTTGTGGGCCCATCGCTCGGTGTCATTTTTTTCAACACTGCATCAGCTCTACCATTCGCTGCCAACGCCATCACCTTTGCCGGTTCGGCTGCACTCATTAAGGCAATACCCAATGTGCACGGAGTTGAATCCCCGACTACACGTTTGCGCGACGACATGCTCGACGGGCTCAAGTTTTTGCGCGACAACCCTGTACTGCGCAGGCTCACGGCAATTCTCACCATCCTCAATTTCTTTTACTTCGCGGCCGCTGCACTACTGGTTTTGTATACATCTGATCTACTCCACAGCGGCAAAGTAACTTTTACTGCGCTCTCAGTTGGTGCCGCATTAGGTACAGTCGCAAGTCGATTTCTGGTCGGTCCATTATCCGAACGCTTTGAATCGTCAGGAACAATCAAATTCGCACTTTGGGTTTGGGCTATCTCGTCTATCGGCATTGCCTTCACGTCGAGTCGATATGTGGCCGTCGCCAGTTTCATCCTGCTCGGTGTTGGAAACGGTCTTTGGATGATCGTCAACACCACATTGCGTCAGCAACTCACACCCGCACGCATGCTTGGTCGTATGAATGCAGCATTTCGCACGGTGTCATGGGGCGTCGTACCTTTCGGTGCAGCTTTCGGCGGCATCGCGGCACGTTACATGGGGCTGCGTGGCCCATTCATTATTTTTGCCGTAGTCATGGTCGGTTGCGCTGTGTTTGCACGACCCTTACTGAGGCCAATGAGCAAGGAAGCAATTGGTACTACAGTCCGTACATGAACGTCAATGGCTACAAGATCGAGAGTGGTGCCGATCTACAAAAAGCAAACTTGAAGCACGTATATCTCAAAGGTGCCGAGCTTTCTGGTGCAAACCTCTCGAATGCCAACCTTGTTCTCGCAAATCTGTTTGAAGCCGATCTCTCTAATTCAAATCTCACTAGCGCCATTCTCGATCACGCCGATTTGTCGGAAGCAGATCTTTCAGAAGCCGACCTCACTGGCGCGAACCTACACAATTCATATTTGCGTCATACCCACATGATCTTTTGCAACCTGACTGGCGCTGTGCTCGATCATGCCGATCTCTCACATGCCGACCTCACCGGTGCCAACCTGACTGGCGCAGTAATGACAGGCGCAAACATGACCGGTGTCGAACTCACTGGCGCAACCATGCCCGATGGTTCATTACACGACTAAGCAGTAATTACTCACCCGTCTCACCATCGACAAACTCGCGCAACAGATCGGCATGACCATTGTGTCGCGCGTATTCCTCAATCATGTGCAGAATGATCCAACGCAAACTCGGTGATTCATTATTTGGCCACTTGCGTTTTGCCAACTGCTCAATACCTCCCACTGCAATCGCAGTGTTAGTAAGAGAGCGAGACAATTCAACCGCCTCAAGCCACTGGTTCATCAACGCCAAAGGTGAATCATTGGCAGCAGATTCCCATTCCCAATCTGGTTGCGCACTCCAATCAATAGAGAGCCAAGGTTCGAGTCGTTCATTGTCGGGTAGCCAGCGAGCAAACCATTCGTTTTCCACAAATGCCATGTGCTTCAGTAGTCCACCAAGCGTTATAGATGACGCTGCAATTTTGATCGATAAACCTGTTGCATCAACATTCTCACATTTCCACTTCAGCGTCGCACGTTGATAATCGAGAAATCCCAGCAGTGTTTCAACCTCGCCTACTGATGGTTCAGGTTCGGGTCGTCCGTGATCATCAATAACAGCCACGAAGCAATTCTAGAACACTGGAATCGATTAAGAAATTACTGTTAGTTTTCCTGAACTAATCTTCAATCGACGATCGGCCCGTTAGACGCCCCATGGAAGCTTCAGCAAGTATGGCCGCGAAGTACACTCGTGATTGTTAATGATGAAGGACATGGTGGAGCAAAAATGGTCGAACATTGGGTCCGAATTATCCAAGAACTGGCGAAATAAATGAAACGTGATCGCTCCGGCCACTTCCTTATTGCCCAAAATGCACGCGTACTCTACGTACCGACGACGAAAGTAGCGTCAAGCACTGCCCGACTCCTACTTGCAGAAGCGAACGGCACCTACCGTCCGGAACGACTGCGCTGGACCGACGCGCCAAATATTTCAGTTGATCAAGGTATTCACAACCTTGAGGTCAGCGGTTTGCAGTACTTTGAATTTTTACCGGAAACTCAGCGGGACCATATCCTCAAGTCGAGTAATTGGTGGCGGGTGGGTTTACTTCGTGACCCATACGCTCGCCTGTACTCGGTATGGGAAAACCGCGTTCTATTGCGAGCACCTAGTCCTTGGTTAAAAAATTTCCAGCACAAGTGCTCCGAAGTGCTTATAGATGGACGACTTGACTATGGGGCCTCATTCCGCAAGTTCGTTAATGTGCTTCGCGCGGAGCCGGAAATCTTCGGGGATGATCCCCACTTCAAATCGCAACGAACACATCTTGGTGGTGATCAAGTTGCCTTCACTCATCTTTTCCGGGTAGATAAACCGGGCGAATTGGATATCTTCGCCACCCAACTCGGACAACGCGTGGGAATGAAAATTGAACCGCGGAGGCTTAATGAAGGTCTTGGGCTCAAACACCTCGATGTCATGGATGCTCAAACCGCAAGCGTCGTGGAGCAAATCTACGAGGACGACTTTGACGCATATGGATTCGAAAGAGTGAGTTTTCCTTCGATTTCGCCAATAGCGCTGGCGAGTGTTGGGGAAACCAAGGCAATCAACTATGCGAGGGACGTCACCGCCCGCTTAGTTCAACTCTCGCAACTTGCTCGTTACCGTCAACGGTCCCGCTATCTTCTTGCCCAAATACTCAGAAATTCCGGCCTTCGCCGATACAAGAAGCATCGGTAGAATGTCATTTGAGATCGGCTGAGTAGTGGAAGCTAGCGGCCATGTGGTGTTAGCAGCAACGACAGGTATGCGTCAAATGTTTCGTTGCCAAGAGTTATCAATAACCGGCTCCGACTAAATGCTCTGTCGCCATTCGCATCACGTTGGCCTGTACCGCCGTCCACACTAAACCGACGCCCACCTTGATCAGCAGCGTCTGGGGCAATGACCTTGGTAACGCTGATATCAGTACCGAGTCCTTATAGCGACTGCAGTACCTGCTTCTACGATTGTTGAACTCCATTTGAAACTGCACTTACCGTGAAAACGAGTGCCACACCAAGTGCTAAGCCGAGGGAAACAACAATAGTTTGTCGTTCTCTATTGAAAAGTTCGCGCCGTAAATAGGTAAAAAACATGCTTCCTCTTTTCGTTCGTATTGAAACTACCCAAGAGCGATTGTTGGAACTTATGAAAGTGCTAAGAATCGTCTAAGAATGCATTCATCAATAGCGAATATTGCTAGTAGGTCGAACCAAACTCGCACCATGTCACATCTCGCGACTACCTTGTCTATCGGCAACTATGCGACTATATGACGCACAACATCTAAGTCGGTGAACTTCACCTCTAGATTCTCCGGCCAGTCGGCACTGCCATTCTTAGTTACTTCTAAATCATTGTTCTTCAAAGCATCCTCATAGGAATCAAAGTGAATAACTGCCACAACCACTCCAGGCCTTTTTTTATCGGAACACAATGTCATGCTTCGAACATATGTCTGACCTTTGGCTTCGCGCATGTACCGTTCGGACTCATCAAGAGCTCGAGCAAAATCCATCTCATATTCCATTATTTGAATAAAACCCATCGCTGATCTCCTTGTTTATAGTTTTACAATCTTGATGCTTGCACAAGATTCTTACCAGCTAGATCTACCTGACAGACCTTGCGAATACCTTGCGAATACCGTCGTCCACAATCCCCCAGTTTTCGGATGAGCATTCACACGGTCGTACCAAATTTCGCATAGGTCTATCCACTTAATACCAGCCAGAGGCTTGCAAGCCCTTCAATTAATTTAAGGCCATGGTTCGAGGCGCTCGTTGTCGGGTATCCAAAGCGCAAACCATTCGTTTTCCACAAATGTCAATCGAAAATTTACTATTTTTGTAAACGCGAAAGTCGAAGGCCCCATGTAATCAGTGCAACACCGATCGCTGCTGCAACGATGATCGGCGCAAATGCTCCGGTGGTAAGAGTTGTGGCCAACACCACGCCCCATACGCCTGTAGAAATTGCTGCTGCTGATGCCATCAGTGCTTCAGAACGTTTGTAAGCCAGCAAAAAGAGCACAGCAGAGATTGAGATGCCCATCACCGCAACAACCTTGCCACCATAAGAGTTTTGCATTACCGATCCGACACCAACGACAATGAGTGAAGCAACAAGAGGAGGCAGGCTTGGCTTGATCCGCCCAAAAATTGCGCCCAGTGCACCAACAACGCCAAACGCACACAGCAACACTCCTGCGCTTTGCGAGCTGAGACCAACAGAGTCACTAATAAGCCCGATAGAGACTGCAATTTCGCCAATCATTACAGCAACAGGAATACCGCCATTCGTGCGCCTAAACCACAGCAATGACCACACAGCAGCGACGCACGATCCAACCGCACCAGTCGCCGAACTGGGATCGTTGGGCAACAACACAACTACTGCGATACCGAGCGGAATACCTGCACATGAACCGATGATGCCAGCAAGGAATGCGAGTGGTTTGGCGCGCCGCACCAAGAGTGCGATTGCTTCGGCGATTGCACCTAGCACCAGTAATACGAGTGCAATCAACAGCTGGGATGGATCTGGGCCAAGCACTCGTACTGTCACCGCAAATATTGGGATGAGCAACACGATCGATCCCAGCAATAAAAGAGCGATCCGCATGGGGAAACCCTGTTGCTTAGGCTCGCGAGCAAACTCGAGCGAGATGAGACGATCACGCAATTCTTCGTCAATGATTCCACGATCTCTCGCTATGCCGAGGCCATCTTCCCACTCACCCATCGACTACACACCAATCTTGTTAAACCAATGAGGTAACGGTAATGCATTGGAGGCGACGCCGGGAATCGAAATCCGCGAAAACTATCTTCTAAATGCCGAACCGTATTAGTTGTTGAGTTTCATCCCTCAACAGCATCTCAGGTTTTCCTGTTTGAACCAATGTTTCTGGTTCGTCACTTACCCTCGCATACCAAATGTCTACCAATTTGGAGGATGACAAGAATATCGGTTTAGGTCTATTTGTAGGCGATTGTTGCCCGGTGAATAACACCTCATACCAACAATGACCAGTTTGCGATTTAAGAGTGAGGTCACCGCAGGCTTGGCAAACCCAGCTGGTGAATCAGACCAGTAACCAAAATAGAGCAAACTTTACAAAAAGTAAAAAATAGTGTAACTTCATTTCAGGGCGTTAACGGTTGGGGGCCATAACGGATATGAATTATTCTTGCCGTCATTCATGCTTGCCTAACTTCGGTTCAAGTCGCTGCTTGCGCAAAAAGTCAGTCGTGCCCGCATCGTTAATGCAAGTCGTACGGGGTTTTGTATGACAACTAAGTTGAATGCCAGACATCGGTTGATTCCTTTAGTGAGTATGGGGATTCCGTTGCTTTCAGTGATAGGGGCTCTTGGCATTGGATCCTTGCTACTCGCTGCGTTTGGTGCGAATCCATTTGTCGGATATCGAGAGATGTTTTTAGGTGGATTTGGTGACATTGACGCGATTGCAGACACATTAGTGAAGTCAATTCCTCTGCTTCTAGTAGGGGTCGGAATCTGTCTGGCGTTTCGTACCGGCGTAGTTAATATCGGCGGCGAAGGGCAAATTCTTGCGGGAGCAATTTTGTCAACTTTGGCAGCGCTTGCGATACCGAACACGCCCAGAGTTTTTCTTGTGCCGATACTCCTCATTGTCGGCGGGCTCGGCGGAGCGATTTGGGGCGCGATTCCTGGCGCACTGAAGGCTTACGTTGGTGTTAACGAGATTCTCAGCACCATAATGATGAACATTGTCGCTGGTCATCTCTTGAGTTTTCTCTTGGAGGGCTTGATTATTGAGCCTGGCGAGATCAGGATTCAGCAGACGAAACGATTGACAGAAAATTCGGACATACCTTTGTTGCCAGGTGGGACTCGTCTACATTTTGGAATTATCGTTGCAGTGTTTGTCGCTGTTGTTGCGTATGTCGTGCTTAAGCGAACGACATTAGGTATGCGGTTAAGGGCGGTGGGTCATAATCAGGATGCGGCACGATACGCCGGTATGTCCGTACAGAACAACATCGTTCTCGCGCTCGCGCTAAGCGGGGCTTGCGCCGGAGTTGCAGGTGCACTACTTGTATTTGGCAGCGAATCTCACCGATTGATCGGTGAAGGTGGCGCCGCTGCATTCACTCAGTCTGCGGGTTTTAACGGCATCGTTGCTGCACTATTTGGAGGATTGAATCCGCTCTTGACCATTCCAGCCTCGTTTCTTTTTGGTGGGATGCTTATCGGCGGTATTGAAATGCAACGAGCTGTACAGGTTCCATCAGCGTTGATCATCGCATTGAATGGAATCGTTGTTATTTTCGTTGTCAGTAGTTTCAGGTTGAAGCGAAAACTTGAGCAGGCAATGACCAGCAGTGATAGAGATCGCGCTTAGATTATGTGGTCCGAATTCTTCACAGTGTCTTCGCTTGTTGTGGTGCTTGCGTCAACTATTCGACTGGCGACACCATTTTTGTTCGCATCACTTGGTGAGACACTTGGGCAACGAAGCGGAGTGCTGAACCTTGGCATCGAAGGTGTGATGCTCATTGGCGCATTTAGTTCGTACTATGCAGCATCCAAGACTGGTTCTCCGTGGATGGGAGTTCTTGCAGCACTCGTTACTGGTTGCGTGATGGGGCTTCTCTATGCGTTCGTCACTCTTGTGTTGCACGCTGAGCAAGGAATTAGTGGCATCGGAGTGTTTCTACTGGGACTTGGTTTGACCGATGTTTTGTTCCAACGTTGGGTCGGAACACCCATACCAATTGACGGTCTTGATCCATGGAATATTCCTTTTTTGGCTGATATTCCAACGGTCGGTGAGATCTTCTTTCAACACAACCCACTGGTCTACTTGTCGGTGTTGCTTGTCGTCGTTGCAACTGTGGTTATCAACAGAACAACTTTTGGTCTAAACATTCGCGCCGTAGGTGAGGCTCCCGATGCCGCGGACACCCTTGGCATCAGCGTCAATCGCACTCGACTGTTCACAATTCTGATCGGTAATTGTATGGCAGGACTTGCGGGTGCTGCACTTGTATTACCGTTTGGCACATTCCAACAAAATTTGACTTCAGGTCGTGGGTTCATCGCCGTAGCCCTCGTCTATTTCGGTGCATGGCGTCCGATTGGTGCCTTCGCTGGGTCATTGCTTTTCGGATTCGTGCTCGCTGTTGTGAACCAATTTGGTGCACTCGGTATTGTCTCTGGCGCAACATCAAGCTTGACCGCTATGGCTCCAGCAATTCTGACGATCGTGGTGCTGGCCATTGTAAGTCGACGCATTGGTCAACCAGCAGCACTTAGCAAACCTTTTGATCGCAATGGGTAACGAGGAGGAACCATACAAAAAATTCTGAGCAAAATCAATTATCGGCGAATTCACCGAACAATATTTCTAGTTTCAAGAAATTAACCAAAAAATTCAAACAAAAGAAAGAAGGATGAAATGTTAACGATTAAAAAGCGGGCACGAACATCGCCCGCGGTACTTGCCATGTCATTGTTCGCCGCGCTCGGCTTAGCTGCAACGGGATGTAGCAGCAGCTCCGAAAGCACTAGTGAAACATTGGCACCTGAGGTAACCACAGAGGCAGCCGTTGAAACAACGGTAGCAGTAGAGCCATTTCGAATCGCCGTCATTTCACCGTCTGCGAAGAACGATTCGGCATTCAGCCAGAGCATATTTGATGCTGTAACTCGCATCAGTGAGACGATGGAAGTCGAAATACAGGTTTCGGACGGTCTTTTCGTCGTTGAGGAGGCAGCAAAAGCCATTCGCGGTTATGCCGAAGACGGCTTTGATCTCGTCATTGCTCACGGCTCCCAATACGGAGGACCCCTACAGGAGATTGCACCAGATTATCCAGATGTTGCATTCGCATGGGGAACTGCTGTCGACACGTTTGGTCTTGCAAACGTCTCGTCTTATAGCGTGCGAGCTGACCAAGGTGGATATGTGATGGGAGTAATTGCAGCGACACTGTCAGCGGCAAAGAACATCGGAGTGGTCGGTCCAGTTGAAGTGGGCGATGCCAAACTTTTCGTCGACGGATTCAAATCGGGCGTTGGTTCGAAGGATCCTGATGTGAAAGTAAATGTCAACTACATTAAGTCGTTCGGTGATGTGGCTCTAGCAACTGAGGCTGCAACGGCATTTGTTGCAAACGGCGCAGATGTCTTGACCGGTACCGCACAAATGGTTGTTGGTGCGATTGCGGTAGCAAAAGCAGAGGGCATTCCATGGTTTGGAACGCAGTCAAATCAGACGGCTCTTGCTCCTGAGATTGTTGTTGCATCGCAGGTTTACCACTGGGAAGTTATCCTCGCAACGATAATTGCGGACGTCAAATCTGGTGTACTCGGTGGCAAGACACACATTGCGACTCTCGCTAATGGTGGTCTTGTAATTGAATACAACGATGCATTCAAACTTGACCCTGAAGTCAAGGCGTTGGCAGATAAGACCATCGCGGGGCTCGCTGACCAGACGATTAACACCGGCGTTAAATAACCAATGCAAACCGAACCGGTAGCACCGATGCTGGAGATGCGCTGCATTAGCAAGCGTTTTCCAGGTGTGATGGCCAACGACTCAGTTGACTTCACGGTGCTACCGGGAACGGTTCACTCTTTGCTTGGCGAAAATGGGGCGGGCAAGAGCACATTAATGAAGATTCTCTATGGTTTGTGTCGCCAAGACTCGGGTTCAATTCATTTCGAGGGCAAAGAGGTCGATATCTCGTCGCCTTCAAAAGCGATAAGTCATGGAATAGGGATGATTCATCAACACTTTATGCTTGTGCCGACTCTCACCGTCGCAGAAAATGTGGCTCTCGGGTTGGGTGGCCGATACGGAATTTCTGATATGCGACCGATCAAGAAACGACTAAGCGAAGTATCGGAACGCTATGGGCTCAAAGTTAATCATGATGCTTTGATTTGGCAATTGGCTGTTGGCGAGCGACAACGCGCCGAAATTCTGAAGGCTTTATATCGTGACGTCAAGTTGCTGATTCTCGACGAACCAACAGCAGTGTTAACACGTAATGAAGTAGATGATTTGTTTGTGACCCTGAGACAATTGACCGCTGATGGGAAGGGGCTGATTTTAATTTCGCATAAGTTGCACGAGGTGATTGCATTATCCGATGAAATCACCGTCTTACGCGATGGCAAAGTGTCTGGTCATACAAGACCAAAAGAGACCACGCGGGATCAACTTGCACAACTTATGGTGGGCCGGCCAGTTTCGTTTACCCGCGAGGTGGCGTCAGTCGGTATTGGCGATGTCAAATTGGCGATCAAGGATTTAATTGTGCGCGGAGACCGAGAAACCGTCACCGTGAACAACCTCTCACTTCAAGTGCGAGGTGGAGAGATTGTCGGCGTTGCTGGAGTGTCAGGAAACGGGCAACGCGAACTTGCCGAAGCCATCTTTGGATTACGTCCCAATGAATCGGGTGAGATTTGTATCAACGGTGTACGGGTAGTCAAACCATCACCGAAGGCAATAAGGGCTTGCGGGCTGGCGTATGTACCTGAGGAGCGAATGCGTGATGGAGTGATTGCCGATTTTACGGTCACCGAGAACTTGATGCTCGTTGATTACGACAGTGAGTCTTTTGCGACGAAGGGATTTCTCAAACTTCGAGCATTTCAACAACGATGTGCCGAACTTGTTAAGAACTTTGCTGTCAAGACTGCGACACTTGAATCTAAGACTCGACAATTATCCGGTGGAAACATTCAAAAACTTGTCATTGCTAGAGAGTTCAGCAGTGGTGCCGACACGCTCGTTGTTGCTCAACCCACCCGTGGGGTCGACATCGGTGCGTCAGAATATATCCACGAACAACTTTTATTGAGACGCCGTAACGGTTCAGCAATCCTTCTCATCTCAGAGGACTTAGACGAGGTGATTGCCTTAAGCGACCGTATCTTGGTGATTCTCGGAGGTCGCATTGTTGGCGAAGTTTCTCGCCAAGATGTCAATGTGCAACAACTTGGATTGTGGATGTCTGGAGTGCACGACCAAGTTTCGGCATAATGTCTGCGCGCCAATGACGGGACTGTGAAATGATAAAAATACTTCTTCCAAACTTCTACCAAATGACCTTGCAACCCAATAAACAGTTGAGGCGACGCCGGGAATCGAACCCGGTTACGGGGCTTTGCAGGCCCATGCCTAACCATTCGGCCACGTCGCCGTAGACAAGCTACGCATGCAGGCTACAGGGATATATAAAGCGAACCTTCCGCAGAGTCGTACTTCGTTACGCTGTTGTGATGCCAAACGATCAACAAAAAATGCAACCTGAGACGACGGCAATCACGTCGGGTCGCGATGCATCGGGCTCGCTTGCCCCAACACTCTGGTCATCGACCACTTGGCAATCGGCTGGACTCGACGACTCTACGAAGCACGCTCTCGCTACACATCAGAACGGCAATTACGCCCGTTACTCGAACCCAACAGTTCGTTCTTTTGAAGAAGCTATAGCTGCACTTGAAGGCGCTGAAGATGCGCTTGCGTTTGCCTCAGGCATGGGTGCTGTGAGCAGCGTAATTTTGGCTTTATGTTCGAGTGGCGATCACATTGTGGCCCACAACCAGTTGTATGGAGGCACCATCGCTTTTCTTAATGGTCCATGCGCACGACTCGGCATAGACGTGACATATGTAGATGGCTCGAAGCCAGGCGCATTTGCTGCTGCTGTGCGACCAGGTAAGACCATGCTGATCATTGCAGAATCGCCATCAAACCCGCAGATGAGTCTTGTTGATTTGGCCGAACTTGGTGCAATCAAAGGACCATTTACTCTCATTGACTCGACACTTGCTACACCACTTGGACAACAACCACTCTCTTTTGGCGTCTCGCTCGTATTGCATTCGGCCACCAAGGGTATTGCGGGTCATAACGACGCAATGCTCGGTGTCGTTGCAGGTGAAAAAGAATTGATCGACTCAATCTGGGGATATTCGGTCATGCATGGAGCAACCGCATCACCACATGACGCGCTCAATGGCTTGCGCGGTATTCGCACTCTCGGCGTGCGTATTGCGCACCAATGCGAAAGTGCCTTGGCTATTGCGACATGGCTTGCTTCGCACAAGCAAGTCACAGCAGTTCACTACCCCGGCCTGTCTCTTCACCCACAACACTCGCTCGCTGCCAAACAAATGCGCAAATTTGGTTCGGTGCTTTCATTTGAAATAGCAGGCGGCAAAGATGCTGCACGCAAAGTTCTTGACGCATTGCAGATCGTGCGACCAGCGGTTTCGTTTGGTGGCCCAGAGACTTTGATTTGTCACCCAGCATCGAGCACACATGTTGGTGTAGCAACAGATGCACAGATTGCGAGCGGAATCACGGATTCGATGCTGCGACTATCGATTGGGCTCGAAGCAACGAGCGACATCATCGCAGACTTGCAAAACGCACTCAAATAGCGCGCGAGGTTTAACGCTCTTCTTTGAAGATGACGTGCTTGCGTACGACTGGGTCGTACTTCTTGAGCTCGAGACGCTCGCGTGAGTTGACCTTGTTCTTACGGGTCACGTACACGTAGCCAGTGTCGGCTGTTGAACGAAGCTTGATGATTGGACGCTTGTCCTTAGATTTTGCTGCCATGACCTAGATGCTCAGACTTTCTGACCGGTTGCGCGGATGTCGGCGACGATGCGCTCGATACCCAACTTGTCGATTGTGCGAAGACCCTTGGAGCTCACGTTGAGTGTGATCCAGCGCTTTTCAGATGGAAGCCAGAAACGCTTTTTGTGGGCGTTGACCTTCCACCAGCGATTGGTCTTGATATTTGAGTGGGAGACGGTATGGCCCGTACCCGGACGCTTTCCGAGGACATCACAACGATTTGGCATTGGACAAGTATAGACGGGGAATATGCCCCGCTACACTATGAGACTTATGAAAAAGGAAACACATCCCGAGTACCGCTTTGTTGTCTTTGAAGATGCCTCGGCAGAGTATCGATTTTTGACCCGCACAACCATGAATCCAGATCCGTCCAAGTCGACGGTGTGGGAAGATGGCGAGACATACCCATGTGTGCAGTTGGACATCTCGAATGCCAGCCACCCTTTCTTTACTGGTCAGATGAAGATCATCGACTCCGCAGGTCGCGTTGAGCGCTTCAACAAGCGTTACGGCACCCGCAAAAAGACTGTTGTTAAAAAAGAACCAGTACAAAAATAGGTTCTACTGGCGCACGCGTTTTACGACGCCGTCAGACATATGGGTAATTGAAGTTTCCCCGATTAAAGCCATTGTTCTTGTCACGCCCTGAGTGATGTGATCGAGCGCCCACTTCACACCAGGCTCACCTGCTGCACCGAGGCCATACAAATACGGCCGACCAAACATCACGCCACGTGCGCCAAGCGCACAAGCTTTTACGACATCACTTCCCCGTCGAACCCCGCCGTCAACCAATACTTCAATACGGTTTCCAACTGCCTGCATTACTTCGGGCAACAAAGCAATTGGTGCAGGTGCGCCGTCGTATTGACGACCGCCATGATTAGACAGAGCAATCGCATCTACCCCCATATCGGCAGCGACTAACGCATCTTCTACACATTGGATGCCTTTCAACATGATTGGCAGCCCAGACTCTTCGCGAATCCACTCAAGATCTTTCCACGACAATGTCGGATCGAATTGCGAATTTACATAATCAGCAAGTGTGATTGCTCGAGAGCCGTCGACATCAGCTCGTCCCGCTACTGCCGAAAATGTGATCGGTTCGTTGCGCACGAAATCCCATGTCCACTTCGGATGCAAAATACCATCAATAAAAGTCTCAAGACCAATCTTTGGTGGCAATGTAAACCCACGGCGCACGTCACGCTCGCGCCTGCCAAACACGGGTGTATCGACGGTGAGCATGATGCTCTTATAGCCCGCAGCCTTGGCACGTTGCACGAGTTCGCGCGACAAGCCACGATCTTTCCAAACATATAGCTGATACCAAAGCGGCCCCGTTGCTACAGCAGCAACCTCTTCAATACTTCGCGTACCAAGTGTCGAGAGTGTGAATGGCAGACCCATCGCTCCTGCAACTCGCGCCACGGCCAACTCACCTTGTGGATGAGCTATGCGCGTGAAACCTGTAGGAGAAAGTGCAATTGGAAATGGAACCGGTTGCCCCATGATTGTCGTCGATGTATCGATATTCGAGACATCTCGCAGTATTCGTGGTCGCAGTTCGACATTGGCAAACGCTCTCGAGTTTTCAGTTTTTGTAACTTCATCCTCGGCCGCCCCGTCGAAATAGTCAAACACACCACCCGGAAGACGCTTTTTAGCAATCGCTCGCAAGTCGTCCAAATCACCACATGCGTTTAAACGTCGCGTTGTTTTTGAAAACTCAAACCTGCGCAGTTGTACAACTGATCGAACAGACTTCAACATGATGCCACCTCCCCCTTACTGCAATGATGAAATAACTGAAGCTAATCCTGCCACTGTTGTGCGTGGGTTGACTATGCACATGCGCAAGACGGTTTCGCCATCCCATGTGCTCGGCACCACAAAAGCAAGACCTTCACCTAAAATGCGGTCGCTCCACATCTGATACTGCTCGGGCGTCCAGCCAATTCGTCGAAACACAATGACCGATAACTCGGGCTCTAGCACCAACTCCACATGCTTTGCATCGCGAACTAATTGTGCACCTTGACGTGTCACATCGAGGGTTTGTTCCATTGCTGCGGTGTAGGCATCGGTGCCGTGCATCGCGAGGCTAAACCAAAACGGCAAACCTCTTGCTCGTCGAGATAGGTGATGAGCGAGGTCAGAAGGATTCCAGGCCTCGTCGCGCACTGCCTCACCGTCTTGCTGCAACACGTCCAAATATTCGGCGTGTTGAGTGTGAGCATGACGCGCTTCGGCTGGGTTGCGATAAATAAGTGCGCATGAGTCATACGGGCCAAAGAGCCACTTGTGCGGATCAACAATCATGCTGTCGGCGTGTTCGATGCCGTTGAATAGATGCCTCACGCTTGGAGCACACAACGCGGCAGCACCATATGCACCGTCGATGTGCAACCACGTGTCAATTGCAAGTGCAACTTTGGCAATGCCCTCGAGATCATCGACAACACCAACATTGGTTGTGCCAGCGGTGGCGACAATGGCACAGATTCGCCGCAACTCAGATTCACTGAGCGACGACAAAAACCTTTGCATCGCTACCCCGTCGGTGCGACCTCGCTGATCGGCGGGCACCTTAAGAACATCTGCATCCATCACTTTTGCCGCCTGCTCGACAGATGAGTGCGAACCGCCAGAAGCAATGATTAACGGCCGTGTACGATCGAGCGCGCCACTTGCACGATGACGCCAACGCCAACGAGCAGCGATGAGAGCCGACAAGTTGCCGGCGGTGCCTCCGGCTACAAATACACCACCCGACTCTTCAGGCATACCCGCCATGTCTGACACCCACTTGATCGCTTGATTTTCGGCGTAAACGGCGCCAGCGCCTTCAAGCCATGAGCCTGCATAAATATTGGATGAGGCAACAACCAAGTCGAACAACACTGAGCTCTCGGTGGGGGCGCCTGGCACAAACGACAAGAACAATGGGTGATCGACGCTGATGCACGAGGGTGCAAGTTCGTCGACAAACTCGCGCAACACATCAAGTCCATTGCGTCCTTCAGGTTTGATTGTCTGTCCAACAATTTGTTGCAATTCGCTCAGCGTGTAGGGCTTGTCGAGCGGGGGCGGATCCATCTTGACGCGCTCCATTGCATACTCAACGATCGCGATCGCCAACTCGGCACTTTCTTCATCATAAAAGTGCATTGACTTCGGCTTCGAGATATCGCTCATTAATGGCTTCACTTACCCATTGCTTTGCGCACGACATCACGTCTTGGCAAAGAGGGCACTGCACCATGAACCGTCGTAGCGAGCGCACCGGCAACTGCACCCACTGAAGCGGCATCGTTGATGGTTGCGCCGCGCGCAAGTTCGGCACTCAATGCACCGATAAATGCATCTCCAGCGCCAACCGTGTCGACAGCAATAACTTTGTGAGGCGCAATGCTTGATTCAGATGATGCAGTATTGATCACTGCGCCCTTTTCCCCAAGCGTCGTCACCACTCTCGCCACGCCTGATGTGAGCAACGACTGTGTGCCACCGCAAGCAACAGACTCTGTCTCATTCGGCACAATCACGTCTACAAGCGACAAGATCTCAACTGTCAACGCTTTATATGGCGCCGGGTTCAGCACGGTCATAGTTCCACTCTTTCGAGCCGCAACCAGTGCCGCAGCCACAGTCTCTAGCGGAATCTCGAGTTGCATCAGCAACACATGCGAAGTCGGCAGCTGTAGCGGATTTTGTGCAATGCCAACTTGGGTATTGGCCCCAGAGACAACAACAATTTCATTCTCGCCACGACTGTCGACGTTAATAAACGCACGACCTGTTGGCATGTCGACAACATGCAACATCGTCGTGTCGATCCCCTCGTTTTCGAGCACGCCGCGTAAAAATACCCCTGCATCGTCGTTGCCCACACAACCAACAAATGCCGTACGTGCACCCATGCGAGCGCAAGCAACCGCCTGATTGACACCCTTGCCACCAGCATGCTCGGCATAACCGAGCGCGACGATGGTCTCACCTGGTTTTGGCAAATGATCGAGTGTTGCAACCAGATCGAGATTGGCGCTGCCCACAACCACTACGTCGAATGCGAATTCTTTAGGGGTCGTACTCACCTCTCTACTGTGGCACATCACTGAGCCCAAACAGCAGAACGCGGGCAAACAACTAGAGTCTTGCGGATGACATCTTCAAGTAGTCCAATCCCAATGATCATCGACTGCGACCCAGGCCATGATGATGCGATGGCGCTCGTAGTGGCTGCCCGGCATGCCAATGTGCTCGGAGTAACAACTGTTGCTGGCAACGCACCAATCAGTGCGACCACACGCAATGCTCGCATCGTGCTCGACATGATCGGATCTCGAGCACCATTGCATCAGGGTGCACACCGGCCCCTTGTAGCACCGCCTCGAGATGCTTCATATGTGCACGGCAAAAGTGGATTGGATGGAGCCGACTTGCCTGAACCATCTGGCCCAGCAGATTCTGAGGATGCCGTTGGCTTCATAATTGACACTTGTCGTACAACCGAGGGTGTGTGGTTGGTGCCTACTGGCCCGCTCACCAACATCGCTCTTGCACTTCGTAGCGCACCAGACATTGCGCGCCGCATTGCAGGCATTTCTCTCATGGGTGGCGGTTCATTCGGCAATCGCAGTGCCGCAGCCGAATTCAATATCTGGGCAGACCCAGAAGCAGCAGCAATGGTGTTTGAGTACGGCGGCAAATTGATCATGAGCGGCCTCGATGCAACACACAAGCTGCAAGCCACCCCGAAACGCATCGACAAAGTTCGTGCACTCCCAGGACATCTTGCTTCAGTGCTAGCCGACCTCTTTGTATTTTTCTCTGACGTGTATGTAAAGCGTCACGACAACATGCAAGGGGGTGCAGTGCACGACCCGTGCGCCGTGCTCGCCCTCACACATCCGCAACTATTCACCACCAAACCTCAACACGTGGTCATCGAACTAAACGGCGAACACACGCGCGGCATGACGATGATCGATCAGCGTGGGCTTATTGAACGCCTCAGCCCAAATTGCGAAGTGGTATGGGACGTACAAGCCGAAGAGGCCTTTGATGTAATTGTTGAGGCCATCGGCCACTATTCGAAATAGCTACTTGCTCCAGCTGAGTAATTTTTCGACATCACTAAAGTCAAAAGGATCTGAGCAAGTCAAAATGAGGTGTTCAGCGCCGACCTCTTTGTATTGAGCAAAAATTTCGGGCGTCACTTCCTTTGGATAGATAGCAACCGTGCGCTCGATCTCGCGAGGGTTGCGACCAATCTTTGCGCACCACTCGTCTAAAATCTTGCTCTTGTTGCCGTAGCTCTCTGGCGGGCCAAAGTAGTTGTACTGATTAGCATGTTCTGCAACAAGGCGCAACGTAACTTTTTCTCCGCCACCACCAATCAAAATCGGGATTGATCCATTGACGGGCTGAGGGTTGAGCTTCGCCAAACGTGACTTAATGACCGGCAAGCCAGCCTCAAGCAACTTGAGTCGTTCGATGGCCGTGCCAAAGTGATAGCCGTACTCGGTGTAGTCGCGCTCGAACCAACCCGAACCAATGCCCAACACAAAACGGCCATTACTGATGTGGTCAATGGTGCGCGACATATCGGCAAGTAACTGCGGGTTGCGATATGTGAAGCATGAAACAAGTGCACCAATTTGCGCATGGCACGTATCGGCCGCCATTGCGGCGAGTAGCGAATAACACTCGAAGTGTGTGGCATCTGGGTCGCCAGACAAAGGATGAAAGTGGTCCCAAGTCCAAATGCTGTCAACGCCCATTGCGTCGGCCGTCTTCCATGCCTTGCGCAATTCGGTAATAGATGTTGCTTGCGGCCAAAGTTGTACACCAATTTTCATATCGAACTCTCTCTCGTGATTAAATAAATTTTTTAAGAATGGCAAACTTGCGCTTTGTGTAGGGCGGATATGCAAGAGGTGCATCTACCCGAGTTGAACGCTTGAGTACTGGCTTGAGATGCTGAAACGTATCTACGCCGGCGCGACCGTGATACGCACCCATGCCGCTCTCGCCTACGCCACCAAAGGGCAAGAATGGACCAGTCATGTGGAAAATCGTTCCGTTCACCGTGACTCCGCCAGACGTGGTGCTGGCAACAACTTTGTCATTGACTTTTTGATCTTCGGCAAATACATACAACGCAAGTGGGTGCGGTCGAGCATTCACAAAATCAATGGCGTCATCAATTGACTGCACAGCGAGTACTGGCAATATTGGACCGAAAATTTCTTCTTGCATAACAGCGTCGCTCGCCTTGACATCGACAAGCACAGTTGGCGAGATGTAGCGATCCTGTTCGTCGGTTTGCCCGCCAATTGCAATATTGCCTGAAGCCAACATTGCATCTAGGCGCGAAAAATGACGTGGCGATGAAATGCGAGCGAAGTCACTACTTTGCCGTGGATCGTCTCCGTAGAAATTCTTGATCGACTTGCGAATTTCTTCAACAAGTTTGTCGGCTATCGAATCATGAGCAAGAACGTAGTCGGGCGCAACGCATGTCTGACCCGCATTTACATATTTAGCCCACGCAATTCGCCTGCCAGCAATAGCGAGGTTGGCTGACTTGTCGACAATGGTTGGGCTCTTGCCACCCAACTCAAGCGTGACAGGTGTGAGATTTTCGGCAGCAGCACGCATGACAATACGACCAACTGTGCCGTTGCCCGTATAAAAAATGTGATCAAACTTTTCGGCCAATAACTGAGTTGTCTCTGATACTGCACCTTCAACAATGGTGATTGCATCGTTATCGAGGTATCGAGGCACAAGTTTGCCAAGTAATGCAGAAGTCGCAGATGAGACTTCAGAAGGTTTCATCACCACTGCATTGCCGGCAGCAATTGCGCCAGCTACAGGGATCAGTAAGAGCTGAATTGGATAGTTCCACGGAGCAATCACCAACACCACGCCCAATGGCTGTGGAACCCGGTGCGAACTGCCGGGCAGAGAAACCATCGGCGTAGAAACCTTGCGAGGCTCTGTCCACTTCTTGAGATTCTTGATCATCAATTCGATTTCGGTAATCGAAAAACCTATGTCATACAGCCAGGCCTCTTCTGGACCACGGCCCAGGTCGGTCGCAAGAGCTTCCGCAAATTGATCGGCGTTTTCTTGAAGCATTCGCACACACGCTTGCAATTGGGTTTTGCGCCAGGCGAGAGGGCGTGTTTTGCCAGACTCATACGCACTGCGCGTTTTAGCAACGACTTGAGAAATCATTCGAGCGGACGACGAGATTCGAACTCGCGACCCTCACCTTGGCAAGGTGATGCTCTACCACTGAGCCACGTCCGCAAAACCGGTAATTGCCTTACTTCACTTGAGAGATGAGTTTAGCAGGGGGTCTGTCGTGGTCAACACGTCGCGATTAATTGATTCTTTCGTGCCATATCGCACTACCCCAGCCAATGATGAAAGCACGACTACGCCGGTCATTGATATCTCAGGCATAAGCACTGAAATCAATGACGAGATTGGTGCTGCCTCCACACGCGTGGCGATTTAGTTCATTCAGAACTAATCACGTGCGAGCGTCTGGCGGTCGCAAGTCGATGCGCAAGACCAAAATGCCATCTTCCATGGACGCCTCAGAATCACTGATCATTGCAAAATCCTGGAAGTCTGATTGCGCCTGTTGTAAAAACATCTGTCGCTCCTCACCCGCCACTGGCGGCAACGGACGACGCTTTACTGCGGCTGCTCGTTCTTTGAAGCGAGCAATCATTTCGGAGGGTTCAAAAGTGGCCATGAGTCAAAACTACTTCCCCGCTACTTCAGCAACGGATCAATGACGTCTCCTGGAGCATTTTTCACAGGCTCTTCGACAGTTCTCTCGGGACGACTAATCGGCGTACGTGGGGTAAGTGTTTCTGCACCCATACGCACAGAGTCGAGCATGGCTATACGTTGTGCCTCATTGGCCTTGCCATAGGCAGAATCGCTCATGATTTCGAGCGGAGCAAGAGCTGGTGACTCTGGTCTGGCCTCGCTCCAAAACCACCATGTCATGCGCGCGAGTCCACCACCAACGACAATGCACGCGAGGGCGATCAAGGTCGTTAGTCCAAACATGATGTTCAATAACCTACCCCAGCCAGCAATACTGAGAGCATGATTCGGGGATTACTCAACGTTGCCAGCAGTGCGCTGTTCATTGCATTGCTTGGGTTTGCAATGTGGTGGTCGCGTCGGGGCGAACGCCAATGGACTTCACAAGATGGCATGCGCTGTATTTGCCAAATGCGTATATCTGGTGACGGCATTGAACACCCATGGCGTGAAGTGCGAATACTCATCATTCCAAGTTTCCGCGCAGTGGCCGTCACCGCCAAAGGGCATCGCGGTAAACCATTTCGAGGAACATGGAACATGCTCGGAATACCGCACGCATCATTAATCGCAGATGTTGCAGATGATCAACAGACCTTTGCGATACACAAGCAAGGCGATACAGAGCAAACTGCAATTGTGCGAATTCATTCAGTGAGTGCAAGCGCTGCAATTATGCGAAATTGCCTTCCAGAAATCTCTTGATTGGCGGACCAACCTGATCGAGATTGATCAGAAATGCATCATGTCCATGTGGTGAATCGATTTCAACATATTCGGCCTCTGTACCTTGTGCCACCAAAATATCGCGAATCTGTTTTTGCTGATATGACGGATACAAGATGTCGGACGAAATACCGAGCACAAGAGTATTTGCCTTGATTCGACTCATTGCCTTATTCAACCCTCCGCGGCCACGTGCAACATCGTGCAAGTCCATCGCCTTGCCGATGATCAAATAACTGTTTGTATCAAATCGTCGAATCAATCGGTCGCCGTGGTGATCAAGGTAACTCTCAACTTCAAACCTGTCCCACAGACCCAAACCGTTATAGTCGGCGTCCATGTCGGCAAGGTCTCGACCAAACCGATCACTAAACACGTTGTCAGACCTAAACGTGACCTGTGAAACCATGCGCGCAATCGAAAGACCCTCCCAAGGACCCTCGCCAATTGCAGCATCGTAGTACTCGCCGTTATTCCATTTTGGATCGAGGCGAATTGAGCGACGACCGATTGCACCCCAAGCGATCTGTTGTGCAGTCGAATGAGTACTCGTCGCGACTGGAATAATCGTTTTGACACGATCTGGAAATGTCACAGCCCATTCGAGCACTTGCATGCCACCCATTGATCCGCCAACAATGCTGTGCCACTGCACAATGCCGAGCATGTCGGTGAGACGCAACTGCGCACGCACCATGTCGCGTATTGTGATCACAGGAAAACGCGAGCCATACGGTTTGCCATCCACTGGATGTGGCGACGCAGGTCCAGTTGAGCCCTGACATCCACCGATCACATTGCTGCACACCACAAACCATTTGTTGGTATCGATATATTTTTCTGGACCAATCACTCCCTCCCACCAACCCGGAGTTGGGTGTCCGTCTTCGGCAGGACCTGTTGCGTGACTGTCACCCGTCCATGCATGGCATAACAAAATTGCGTTACTGCCATCGGCGTTTAGAGTGCCCCAAGTTTCATACGCAATGGAAACCGAATTCAGTTGCGTGCCACCATCGAGCGCAAACGGACGGTCGATAGGAAAATGTGCAAAGTGTCGTGACCCAATAGGTTGCGAAGGCTGCCATGCACCTGTGGGCGGATAATCATGTCGGGTCATACAAAACTCTTTCTGGCTCGCCCAACTGAGCCAGCCCGTTGCTTCGTCTTAACGACGAAACCACATCTCTCATCCTTGCGGATGAGATGGCACCGTGGGCGTGACCCCGGTTGCCGGACCAATTGGTCTCTCCTGATGCAACTTGTAGTGCAGCACCGGCTCGGTCGAGCAGACCGAGACGATGTTGCCCAAACAACGCTACCTGCCGATATCGTGGTTGCACCACAGCGGGCGGAGTTGGTGCTGTGTACTCGGGCGGCCACGTAGGCCGCGACCGGAGGGTCGACGTGCGCAATTATCTTTCGCCTCTCGCAGAGGCTCGCGAAATCACACCAAAAGGCATCGGTAGTTTTGCCGTCGCCCCAATACCAATGGGCACCATAGTTGCCACGTTTGGTGGAACATTTTTGACTGAGGTCGACTTCGAGACTTACCCGAGCGAGCGACGCAACCGATCAATCCAAATAGACATAGACCAATTCATCCTTGGACCAGAGTCTCGCGAACCAGGTGACTCCATCAACCATTCGTGTTCTCCAAATTGCCAAATGCGCAATGCAACACAGCTCATCGCCATGCGAGATATTGCTGTTGACGAAGAACTTACTTACGACTACGCCACGAGCGATATCTCGCAATACGACGAGTTTGAATGTGCGTGTGGATCGGATAATTGTCGTGTTCGTGTGACTGGCAATGACTGGATGAATCCCGAACTACAAAGTAGATACCAGAACATATTTTCTCCGTACGTGCAACGAAAGATCAAGGCTGCACAGTCTGCGCGCGCATTAACCAAGCGAGATGTAGAAGTTTTGATGAACAGCTATGACGCCAACCCACAACAAGCGCTGACGCGCGCGCTACGTATCGTGACAGGCATGCCCAATGCAACCTGGAAGTCACTTGTTGCTCAAGTTTCAACCGCCCTAGAGGATCGAGAACTCTTATACTCAGCCGATCAGTCTTGTCTTGACCAACTCGCAGAGCAATTAAACGAACGACGAACTATTTAGATTTTCTTTTCAAAGTCGATTGCACATGCAGCCGTACCACCTGGCATTTTTTGACGATTGCGCGCTACCCAGCGATACACAAACCCGGCAAGTTGAGAGACAATCGGCATTGACATGAGCCATCCGGCCACCGTGATCAAGCCTCCAGCGTCTTTGCAAACACGAGCAATTGCTTTATGGGCGCTCAAGATCTGAGTCGAGTCTGCGCTCACCCATTGCACTGCTGTTTGACACTGTTCGGCGGTGAGACGCATCTGCGCAAGATCGGCTTGTTGCCAAGCGAGAATTTGAGGAACACGCTTGAAGTGTTTTTGCATCCACTGCACACAACGGAGACAAAAGGCACAATCCCCATCATAAATCAGTGTGTTCATAGAAGTTTACGCTAGTCGCCTGTCGCACTAAGTTGTGATCCGTGTACAAGTTTTTATTGCGACCAAAGTGGATTGCTTTTCATGTTTTGATCGTTGTACTTGTCACAATCATGCTGATGCTTGCCAACTGGCAATTGGATCGCCACCACCAACGAGTTGCGTTTAATGAAACCCTAAAGGAGCGCGTCGATACTCCAACAGCACCACTCGAGCAAGTACTTGAAACATTTTCATCTGCCAGCGATGCCGAATGGAGAAGTGTCGTGGTGACGGGTCGGTATCTGCAAGACCACGACATCCAGATCGTCAATGTATCGCAAGGTGGACAAGCAGGCTTCGACCCTGTCGCTCCGCTGCAATTGTCTGATGGTCGCTTGATACTCGTTAATAGAGGTTTTGTGCCACTCGGTGGGTCTGTGCTTGATCCACCCGCTGGAACAGTCACACTGCAAGGCAGACTTCGCGCATCTTCCGCCAAGCGACTTGGCGCGGTCTCCGATGCAACGAGCGGAGTACTTACCGAAGTGCAACGCATCGATATTCTGCGACTGCAACAACAGATGCCTGCCCCACTGGTCAATGTCTATGTCGAGTTGCAATCTTCATCGCCCGCAGATGATACGACACTGTCAAGAATCGCCGAACCTACTTTTAACAACGGACCGCATCTTGGCTACGTCGGTCAGTGGATTCTCTTTTCACTGTGCGCTCTTGGGGGTTGGTTCGCAATCGTGAGGCGCGAAGCAACTGGGAAAAAACAATCAGCCCTCGGGGTGTAGCTCGATCTTTGCCATCCGGCGAAACTGCTCAATCACATCTGGGCTCTTGTGTGTGGCATCAATGCTGCGATACACCGTGTCGACATTGACACTGATACGCCCAAACTCTTTCCATTGTGCAAACGAACGACTGTTGTCCCCCAAGATGTCACGCGCAATTTCACGCGCTGCATCAAATGCGTCCATACCTGCATCGTGACGCAATGTTGCTTCGCTTAATACAAATGACAGATAGTCCCGTACTCGCGCAATGCCGGCTTTGTCGGTGAGAGGACCGTGACCAGGCACCACCACATCAATATCTAGTTCGGACATAAGATCGCACGCCGCAATCCAGTTGTCGAGTGGCCCTGCCCACACGATCGGTGTGCCACCAATAAACAAGATGTCGCCGGTGTACAACGTCTTCGAATCTGCGACATAAGCGATTGTGTCGCCCTGCGTATGTGCAGGACCAACTTCAATCAGCTCTACAACTCTTCCACCCACTTCAATATCGAGACGCCCATCAAAGGTGCGCGTCGGAGGCGCAAGGTCAATGCCATTGAATTCGAAATCACCAAAGAAATGTCGGAATAACTCGCCGATCTCACCAGGTGCATCATTGAGTGCCGCAAGCATCGAAGGTGGAACTTCCAGCATCTCGCGTGCAGTGGCACTAGAAGCAACAATTTCTGCACCTAGGACAAGTTGGTTGCCATAACAGTGGTCGCCATTGGCATGTGTGTTAACAACAGTTGTTATTGGTGCGCTTCGTGTCGCAGTAGACATCGAGTCGAGCATGGATGCCGTGAGATTTAGATCAAACAGCGTGTCGACTAGCAGCGAGACGCCATCGCCAACAATGAGGCCTGCATTGCTGTAACCCCAACCGCCCTCTGGCTGCAAGTACGCATACGAGTTGTCACCAACTTCGTGTAGGCCAAGTGTGTATTCGTTGCTCATGACTGCAACTTAGACGCTTGTATTGAGCATTGCAGCACCGATCGCGCCTGCTTGCTCGCCCAACTGTGCCGCAACGAGCCGCGGGTGTGCACGGTGCCGAGGAGAGTACAGCAACTGCTCAAACCAGTGCCCAATTCGCGGCATCACTACATCTGCCGAAACAATTACTCCTCCACCTACGACAATCACGTCGGGATCGGTCATGTTTGTCAGATTGACCAGGCCAAGCGCAACCCATCTGGCAAAAGCGTCAACGATGCTCAGCGCATCTTCAGCACCCGCCTTTGCACGAGATAAAACGTCCTCACCCTTTTCTCCGTTTGCCAAATACGAAAGACCGTTACCCGATGCATACCGCTCCCAACACCCGTTGCGACCACACGGACACAGTGGCCCATTCGGGTCAACAACCATGTGTCCAACCTCGCCAGCAAAACCGTGAGCTCCACGCTGCAATACCGAGCCTGCAATAAAACCACCACCAATGCCAGTGCCGAGCGTGATCACCCAGGCATCTGTTGCACCTTGAGCCGCGCCTAGTTTCCACTCTCCTAGCGCCGCACACGTCGCATCATTTTCTACAAAGACTTTTATACCCAAGCGATCCTCGACCAACTGGCGCAGAGCCAACTCATTGGCCCCAACCAAGTTCGGTGATGCGCGAATAACACCTTCTGGTGATATCAACCCAGGAACACCAATGCCTAGAGACGAAGCTCCGCCCAGTTGTATAAAAATTTCATTCAGCGTGTCGCACAGCGCATCCGCATGCGGCGTAGGCAAACGAAATTGTTGAACAACTTCGCCGTTGTCGTCGACCGCAACGCCCAAACATTTAGTACCACCAACATCGATGCCAATTTTCATTGCACTATTCGCATTTCACGACTCGATGCGCGTCTTCAATTCTTTCAATGTGGCCAAAATACGCATTTCGGCGCGGCGCTTAACAAAGCCTGGAAGCGGAATCACAAGCTCGACAGATAGATCATAAGTAATGCGTGTATCTGATCCTGCTGGTTCAAAAGCATAAGAACCGATGATCGATCGCATGATGTCGCCATCTGACATGTGCCACGACAATTTGTTTGGCGCCTGTGCATAGTCATACTCAAGTGTGTAGTGCGTACTGCGGCCAAGCGCCGATGCACGAAACTCAACGACTGTTGGACGACCACTTGCATCACGCGTGAGCACTGTTGTTTGCTTCACGTCATGGGCCCACTCGGGATAGTTCTCGAAGTCAGTCGCAACGGAAAAACAAGCGTCGAGACCCGCCATTACGACTACAGATTCGGAACCAGAATCAACCATGACCTCTATCCTTGCCGATCAGGCTGCTCGCGAGGGGTAAAGGTTGCAAATTGACTAGCCCACAAGCCGTTTAGACCCAGTCCGAGCAATGGCACCAGCACCCCAAACGCAAGCGTGCTCCCCGCCTGACCATCTGTGGAGGACCGAGCAATCGCGCCAGCGAGGCCAATCACTAACTGAGCAATCAAACAACCATTCATGGTCCTTTGAACTTGTCTGTCTGCAACTTGACCACTCAAAAAATACAACGACGCCACCGAGATTTCGTCAACTCGGCTTCGTTGTACAGCAGAAAAATAACCCCAGATGAATGCGGCCACCCCGATGCCGAACAACACGAGGTCGACAGCGACGCCAACTGCTCGAGTGGCTGGTGTAAACACAACTGTGACAACTGCAGTTACAACCAAAAATAGCGAGGTTAAAAATAGATTGATTCGTGGCAGATTCTTCATCGTGCAACCACTGTAAGCACTTGGGCCAAAGATTTTGTCAACACGTTGTAGTCAAAGGTGTTCAGTGCACGCTCTCGTGAAGCAACACTCATCAAACTTCGCAAAAACGCATCATCCAGCAAATGGGCAACCGTGTTCGCCACTTGAGCGACGTCGCTTGGGTTTTGTAAAACTTTGCCGGTGAGACCATCTAGCACTGCGTCTGCTGCGCCACCGCTCTTGCCTGCGATTTGCGGCACCCCACACGATGCGGCTTCTGAAAACACAATTCCAAAACCCTCTTGTTCGAGTCCACCCCACCTCGACCTACATAACATCGCCGAAACGTCAGCACATCCATACAACCGTGGCAACTGCTCGTCAGTAACGCGGCCAAGCATGCGAACAGGCGCGCCGAGTTTGTCAATAAGTTTTTGCAATCGAACCGCATCGCGTCCACCACCACCAATGAGTACTTGTAAGCGAGGTCGACTGGCATGAAGCGCCGCTGCGACTTCGATAAGCGTGTCGAAACCTTTGCGCGGCACTAGTCGACTGACACCCACGATCAACTCGGCATCGTCACTCACGCCGAACTCGCGACGTGAAGTTATTCGCTCGTCACTACTCAACGGCCTAAATCTCTGCGTGTCTACACCAGGTGGAATCACAGTGATCGGCAGAGAGTTTCCACCAGCGTGACGCGCTTCTGAAGCTGGATACTCACCCGCAGCAATAATGTGACTTGCATTTTTTAATACACGCGACAACACAAGTCGCGACAATGGCAACCTTCCGGGCACTGTTACCTCTGCCCCATGCAACACGACCATGTACGGCAATTCGAGTCTTGGCCCAACAATGCCAAGAGGCACTGCGGGGTCTAGCACAACAAAGTCTGCGCCGATATCACGTGCCATCTTATTTATGCGCCTGACCATCAGCGGATGCGGCAACAACCATGGCTCACGCACCCTCCTGATCTCAAATGCCTGAGCGGTATCAAAACTTTCGGCACCGGCATGTGGCGATGTCAACACCGCAAACGAATCGGGTGGTAAACGCCTCCACCACTCCCACAACAAGTTTTGGATTCCGCCGACTTTTGGGGGGAAATCGTTGGTGACAAGTAAATGTTTCATGGTGATGCAACAATCAATCTAGATCGCTCACCGTCGCACTAACGGTAGGTTTCGTAATTCATCAACCACCAATGGTGCTGTGTCATGCATGGGAATCAGATCGAACAAGTCGAGTCGTGCAGCCGACCACACCGCGTGTGCTCGCAACATTGGGTCTGAGTGCTCTAGATATCGAGCAATTGTGCCCACCACATTTGGATCAGTGCGTTCACCGATGTTGCCCAGCACAAGCAATGCGTTGCGTCGCACCCAATCTGGGTTGCGCTCGGCGATGTACCACTGGTCAACACGTGCAAGCAATGTTTCGTCGTCCATGTCAAGCAACTCAAGCACGTTGATCCATGGTCGTGCATCTTCTCGAAGTGGTTTAGACAAGCTCAATCGAATTGTCGGTGGACACACTTCTTGGCAATCATCACATCCATACATGCGGTCGCCCAGCGCCTCTCGGTACCTGCGATCGAAGATGCCTGGTTTTTGAATTAGCCACGCAAGACATTTCGCAGCATCAACGATGCCTGGCTCAATGATTGCCTGAGTAGGACAAGCATCAATACATCGTCGGCACGCACCGCATCCGTCGGCAACAGGTTTGTCATTAATAACTAATGGTGCAGTCGTAATCACACTTCCCAACACAAAGAAACTGCCAGCACCTTCAATAAGCACATTTGCATTTTTGCCAAACCAACCAAGACCCGCCAAGTACGCAGCCTCACGATCGACCATCGAGTTGTCGTCGGCAAACACAACTGCCTTAAAACCATCACTGCGTAGCTCATCTCGCATCGCGAACAATCCGACTTTGAGTGACTCGTAATATTCGGTCCACGCGTATCGCGCAACGCGTGCGCTCGGCTGTAGTTGTGGATCTGGCACTGGTGATGCATATGAGTACGCACCGACGATCATTGCCTTGGCGTTAGCGACCGCCGACTGAGGATCGGTTGACCTTGCAGGATTGCGATACGTGAACTGCATCGTGTCGTGCAAACCCGCCGCCTTGCGCTCGACAAGTGCTTGGTGTGCCCGTTGCATGATTTGTGCAGGGGCAACACCAACGCGGTCCAACCCGCCAGCGGTTCCGAGGGACAGTATGTGATCGGTGTAGGCCACGCAGGCAGCGTGGTCGGCAACGTCAAACTTGGGTGATTTTTTAGATAACCGCACGATGCCGAAGCGTAGGCACCATTCCGGCATTTGCGAGCAGCCGAACTGCCCGCTGCTCGGCAAGATCAAACACCACCGCTGTTTCATGCGGGTCGCCACACAAAAATGACATTAAACAGTCGTCACATGCTGACGTCTTTTGCATAACGCAGGTGTCGCAACTGATAACCAGTGGCTGATGGGATTGGTTGGTTTCACTCATATTGTGCTCCTCGTTTCACCTGCATGTGTACGCCGACTACCTACAAAGTGAAGTTTGCCAAATGGGTGTTACAGAGAAGTTTCGACCCTCTCAATCCAGTCGCGTACAAGGGAATTAAAGACTTTGGGTCTTTCAACTCGGCCCAAATAATGCCCTGCCATGTCAACAACTGCGACAGTGGCACGCGGAAATTCGGGCAGCAACTGCAACTGCCGCTCGTAACCCACCGTCGCATCTTGATGTCCCAAAGCAATCAGGCTCGGTTGCACAAAGGGTTCACTCGCATGACGAACTTCGACCGGAAGCAAATAGTTCTTGTTGAGACGCTCGAGCAAATCATCATCTGACGCTCGATAGCCAGGCATGTCATGTGCTCGTATCTCATCGAGGGCGTACTGACTGTGTTCCACCAATCCTCCTGGGATCCACTGTTCATCTGATTGCAAATTGCCAAATAATGACATGTCCTCAACAATGGTCAGAGCATCCGTGGTTTGGCGATTATTAAAATCATCCGGAAGGTCGGGCACCAATAGTGCAGCCCCCAAGAGTCGATGAGGCATTTTTCGAACGAGACCAAGCGACAAATAACCCCCATAGGAGTTTCCAATGACGCCAAACTTTTGATCACCAATCACCTGTTCAATAAACTTCGTAACGATCTCAAACATCTGCGTTTGATTGTTGAGCCAAAGAGGTGCAGTCGTAGTGCCGTGACCCGGTAAGTCAAAATAAATTCGTTGCCATATTGATGACTCATCAAAGTTCGGTTCAAGGTCGGCCATCATGTAGCGATGGTCTGCCGACCAACCATGGATAACCAATAAAGGTCGCCCCATGCCCCTCCGGCGAACCTCAAACTCGATTCCATCAACCTCGATCGTCGTCGTATCTGTCATACACACAATCTTTGCCTAGTGAGTTGACGCCCCAGGGAAAGGAACTGGCGAGACCTGTGCTGAGCGCACGCCATCTGGCGTTTCAACGCTCATCTGCGTACCGACTGTTGTGAAGTCGATAGCAACTTGGCCCAGCGAGACGTTGGTCTCCAAACGAGGAGACCACACTGCAGACGTGACAGACCCGATCTGCTTACCGTGCGCAATGACCGGCCACGGCTCACGATTTGCTGGCACCTTGTCGCCGTCAATAGTGATACCGACAATTGCGCGATCAATTCCCTTCTTGGCACGTGCACGAATCGCATTAAGACCAATTGCATCTATGTCAGCGTCCAAGCCAACATATTGCGCCATACCCCCTTCGAGAGGCGTGTCGTTACGAGTGATATCGGTTCCATATGTCATCAGACCCGCTTCGATACGTTCAATCAAGTTTGGACAACCTGGGCGAATGCCATATTTTTGGCCAGCCGCATCGAGAGCGTCATATAACTGCACTCCGATCTCGGCATCGTCAACATAAATTTCGAAACCACCCTGAGCGCTCCATCCGCTACGCGCAACGAGCAATGGATGATTGCCAAACGTAAGCGTGTCGAAACGAAAGAACTTTGTTGCTCGCGCAGCTTCTCCAAAGACTTCAACAATCACATCTTCGGCACGTGGACCCTGCACTGCAAGTGGCCAAATATTTGGCTCGAAGATTTTGACATCGAGCTTCATTCCAAGAGCTATGCCCTGGGCCCACAACAAGATGTCGAGATCGGAAATGGAAAACCAAAATCGATCTTCTGCGACACGAATCGCAACAGGATCATTGAGCAAGAAACCATCCTCATCACATACAGGTGCGAGCGCACACCTTCCAATGCCGAGTTTGCGTAAGTCGCGAACAGTCAACATCTGTGCAAGCCGTGCAGCGTCTGGTCCAACAATTTCGACCTGTCGCTGACACGAAACATCCCAAATCTGCACGCTTTCACGCAAATGGAAATAATCTTCTTCTACACCACGAAAGCGTGTTGGCAACAACATGTGGTTATAGATCGTGTATGCCTCGACACCAAATTTTTCGATGCGACTCGAAAATGGTGTTGATCGCGTGCGACGCGTGATTGCAAGAGCAGGGATACTCATGGCCCAACCCATTTAATATTGCAGATTTCGGCGCTACGGCCTTCGAAGTTCCAAACTCTGCCAAATGCGCGAACTCTGCCCTGCAGAGCTTTTGCCACGATTACCTCTGGACCCATCCAGTATTGAGTGTTGACAACACTTACTTCTTCGGCTTCCCGCTGCCCACCAATTGGCTCCACCGAACCCTGAATGAATTTGCCCACCGACAGTGTGCGTTTGCCGTTCTCTGTCGTGAACGAGATCGGCGCCCGTTCCGCACCCAGGTATTCGCCAACAAGCAATTTGAAAAGACCGGTTGTGCCGCGCGCCGAACCTCGAAAAATTTCTTCAAGTTTGGCAAATTGCTCGTCAGTTGCTCGGTCGTCGATCCACAATGCGAGAGTCCAATTGCCGCGCTCCATCTTTCCTGGAATGTCGAGCAACATGCCAACGTTAAGACCGGACAAATCAATTGATCCAGCATGCCCCTTGTCGATCCGCACACCCGACCAAGCCTGGCAATACCCCTCGGTCGGCGGATGAGTGCCGAGGGAAATCACGCATGGACAAAAAACAGTGCAATTGCAGTTGAGGATAAGTTCGCCTTCTAGTGACCATGGATCCATGTTGGTATCGCTTTCTTTTTTAGTGAATATTGAATTAATTATGTAAATGATTGGTCGGTTGCGCACCAAAAATAAATTGCAGAGCGAGTAATGCAACCCCACCCATCAAGAGCATCACTCCAAGTGGCACTGTCACTCTCTTGCCTATTGCAGGAAATTTTTCTACAGCCATGACAATCGCACTCAAAGCCATAAACAAAATATTTGACATTCCACCCACTAACGCAAGCAACATGAGAGCCCAGCAACATCCGATGCATGTCAGACCATGTCGAATGCCCATTTTCATTCCTCCCGCGATACCGTCGCGCCAATAACGCATAAAGAAAGTCATTGGAGCAACGCACTGCGTCAAGCAATTCTCCTTCAGTGCCGAAAATTGGTATGCGCCAGCGACAAGAAGCAGCACTCCACTTAGCCATAATGCAGAACGGTGATCTTCGACCCAACCAAAATCTGTCAATATTCTTTGTACCGACGTAGCAAATAATGCAAAGCCAATCCACATTGCGCAATACGTTGCAACAAACATCCACCACACCGCAATCGATCCCGTGCGCAATATGTTGCGCAATGCACCAAGCACCGGAACGGCAGTTGTAGACATCATCACCAATGACATGAGTGTCCACATTGCAAACGTTGCGCGCCAACCAACTTGATGCTGTGTCGCCTCCGCGCTAGATACGCGGATGAGTGCAATCCAACCGAGTGTCACCAACATAAAAAAGCCAACCCACGCAACATCGGGTCGCGGCATTACACGGTTCCCCACTGGTTGAATCGTTGTTTCCATACTTTGATCACTATAGTGATCAGATCGTGAAAAACAAAAACGAAACATTCGTCTTCGACGCTGTTCTTTTTGCTCAAGTACTCACGGACCGTCGCCTGCAACTTGGTCTCACGACGCGTCAACTTGCGAAGCGGGCCAACATCTCCCAGCCTTACGTAGTTGCCTTAGAGCGATCGAGAAACGGCATCGACGTCAAAAAAACCAGCGCAATGAGTCCATCACCCACAGTCGACATGATCACCAGGCTTGCCACTGCTTTACAAATGAGCGCAAACGAATTGTTTTCGCTAGCGGTTCGACCCGCAGGCAAACACGTATTGCTCTTGCTGGAAGACGACATGATGACTTCTCTCGATAGAGCGCGCAACGCTTCGACAAAGAGTGCAACATTGACAGACGAGACACCTCAAGAGTGGTTGTGCGCTGGTGGCCCAGTAGATCGCAACAAACACAATGATCAAAACTGCCTTGCGATCAATCTGCATCGTGATACCAACAATGCGTATAAACCGAAAGCAATTGCCGCGTCACTCAGTAATGAGTTGTCTCGACATCAGCCAAATATTTCGGGAAGCAATATCGGAATTATCTTTGACGAAACATCGTCGCAGATGAACCATGTGAATAACCCAATGGCGATTATTGAATTTGAGCATGATTGGTCGCGCGTGGTTACCGATGCAACTCAAGCGGTTGGTGCCTTTGCGGCCTGGAACATCTGCGTGTACCGCATCGAGAATCTTTTAAGCCTTAACAATCCTGCCGAAGTGGCTCAAGATCTTCTGCGTAGTCATGACAATGTTTGGTCTGCGCGCAACAAGTCGGTGATCACGGGCAATTCTGCAGCCAAACGATTGCTCACTCTTGTGCGACCAAAAGATGTTTCAGTCAAGGAATGGTCGACACACACCAACGCCGTTGTACAAGAATTACAACTCAGCGCATAGAGTTTTAAAACACACCGAAAGGCACCCCACATGAGCAACCCAACAACATCCCGAGCATTTACCGTCGGCAAGGTCAACGACGTATGGACGCAACAAATTACTGATGTGTCAGTGGACGATCTGGGCGAAGGCGATGTTTTGATTGCCGTGGAGTACTCCTGCATTAACTACAAAGACGGTCTAGCCACAAGCGAAAAAGGTCGCGTTGCACGCATCGATCCGTTGATTGCGGGTGTCGATCTTGCGGGCACCGTTGTTGAGTCGACAAGCCCAGACTTTCTAGTTGGCACCCAGGTCATTGCTCATGGTTACGACATTGGTGTTGCGCACAATGGTGGTTACAGCGCACTTGCGCGCATACCAGCGCAATGGTTGGTTGCAGTGCCAATAGGCATGACCACTCGCACTGCGATGATGATCGGAACTGCTGGCTTTACTGCCGCTCTCTCGGTTGATGCACTCGAGCACGCTGGTCTCATCGTTGGCTCTGGTCCGGTTTTGGTCACTGGTGCCACAGGCGGTGTCGGATCAGTTGCAGTTGGCATGTTGGCTGCTCGTGGCTATGAAGTTGTTGCCTCAACTGGCAAAGCAGCATCGAGCGATTGGCTGAAGTCGATTGGTGCAAGTGACGTCATTATGCGCGATGAAACCAGCGCAGAGTCGCCAAAACCACTAGAACGCGAGCGTTGGGCAGGATCAGTCGACTGCGTGGGCGGATCAACACTCGCCTATGTGCTTCGTACTCTTAATTACGGTGCATCGGTTGCGGCAAGCGGTCTTACAGGTGGCAATGGATTAGCAACGACAGTGCTGCCGTTTATCTTGCGCGGCGTCAATTTGCTCGGTATTGACAGTGTGCAAACACCCATCGCCATCCGTCGCGCAATGTGGACACGCATTGCAACCGACCTGCGACCATCGTGGCTCGACACTGAGCACGCACAAATTATTGGCCTTGCAGAACTACCTGTACAACTTGACAATATTCTTGCGGGCAAGATGCAAGGACGGGTTCTCGTCGATCCGAATCTCTAAAGAATTACTGCACCGTGTTGATCGATGGTCAACTCGAGCACATCTCCAGACTGAGGTAACTGCGAAGCAATGTGCTTCGCTTCCGATTTGGCACACATCACCGCTACTGTCGGCCCCGAACCAGACAGCCACGCGCACCAAGCATCAGTGCCTAGAGCTGCTTCAAGTGCAGCTTTCGAACTTGGAGAATTTGTCAAGCGAATATCTTGATGAATGCGGTCTTGAGTCGCGATGCGCAACAACGCAACATCACCAGTAGCAAGCGCACCCATAAGTAAGGCCGTATGGCCGATGTTGACTACCGCATTACTGAGAGACAAAGTTGCAGCTAACGCGGTGCGAGATTTTTCGGTACTGGTCTGTGTTGCTGGCACCCATGCCAGAATTGTGGGATCAAGAGCAAGAGGCAAACGCACGACTTCGCCCGATGCGCTCGCAGTGACGCCTCCAAACAGCGATGCAGCAACGTTGTCTGGATGCCCTTCAAGTTGCGTACTCGCATGAAGTAAATCTTTGCGTGCTGCAATAAGCGCATCGATGTTTGAACCATGTTTTTGAGCATGTGCCGTGACCACTCCGGCCACTCTCGCCGCTCCGCTAAAACCAAGGCCCCGACCCATGGGGATTTTTGAACGAACCCACACGTCCCCAACACCGCCATAACTGCGAAAAGCAATATTGCCAGGGTGGTACTCATCGATCATTTTTGCACCTAATGGAACTTGACCGTCGACTACAGGTCCCATCTCGAGATGCACCGAGAGCGCCATGCCCAGTACATCAAAACCTGGACCAAGATTGGCCGAACTTGCTGGCACGCGAACAAAAAATGATGATTGACTCATGGCAAACTATTCTGCCGCAACGTTGCTGATCGCAATAAGTGCATCGACTACACCGTTGGCTGCGCCAGAATCAATACTTGCCTGTGCGCGCTCGATTCCATCCCCCATGTGCGAAGAAACACCAGCAACCACCAAACCTGCTGCGGCATTAAATACAACAATGTCGCGAACTGCTCCACGAGTTCCGTTAAACGTGTCACGAATCACTTGGGCATTATGCACTGGGTCTCCACCACGAACCGCCGTAACGTCAGCGGGCTCTAGTCCAAAATCTTTTGCGTTGAGCATAAATTCAGAAATTTCCCCCTGATGGATCTCAACAACCGGGCAGTCTCCACTCAGCGACAACTCATCGAGTCCACCATGACCATGTACGACCCATGCACGCTGCACGCCACGACCGGCAATTGCGTGTGCCATTTTGTGCGCCATGCTTGGGTCACCAACACCGACCACCATGTACGAAACTTGCGCTGGGTTAGCCATTGGTCCGAGCAAATTAAATGCGGTAGGAACTCCAAGTTCTTTTCGTGTCGGTCCGGCGTATCGAAATGCTGGATGAAACTTTGGTGCGAAGCAAAAGCCCATTCCTGTCTGTTCTACGCAGCGCGCAACTGCTGCTCCATCCAGATCGATCTTGATACCTAGCGCCTCGAGAACATCCGCTGTTCCACACTGCGATGATGCGGCACGGTTGCCATGCTTGCAGACAGGCACTCCGGCACCCGCAACGACAAAAGCGGCCATAGTCGAGATATTGACCGAATGAGATTTATCTCCCCCAGTGCCAACAATGTCAATTGCGTGCGCTGAAAATTTGACGTCCAGTGGAACGGGCTCTGATGCTTCAAGCACTGCGGCCAACATTCCTTGCAATTCATCTGCGGTCTCGCCCTTCGATCGAAGCGCCATCACAAATGCTGCGATCTGTGCAGACGATGCTTCACCTAGCAACACCGTATTCATAGCGACTTGCGCATCGTCGGCCGATAAGTCCTCGCCACGTAACAAAGTCGACAACAGTTGCGGCCATCCTCCGATGCGATCAATTGCGCTCATAGCGCACCTTTGTTATGCGGTTTGTTTCCGTTGACGCAGCATTCGGCGCCTGTCGCGGGCAGTTGTAGCACCCCAGACACCCTGTTGTTCACGAGTCTCAAGTGCATAATCTAAACACGCTATGCGAACCTCGCACTGGGAACACACCGAAATAGCAAAGTCAGCATGATCTTCATTGTCTGGATAGAAAATTTCTGCGTCCAGACCTTGGCACGCACCCTTTGATCTCCAAGTCACATCTGCGACCGACATTCATACCCCCCTGCACTCAACACTGAGCACAATTTCCCCAGGCATGACTGTAGAACCCAATGTCGCAGTTATGCCAATCCGAAATGGCCATGAACCTCGGTAATACCTTTACTGGACAAGGGTCAGAGTTGTCCCTGCAAATTAATCACGAAGATCGGTAAGTAATTCGTCGATCACAAACCCAAAATATCGGAAAGTTGTAACTTGCGGGATGGAGTCCTCATCTTTACTTCTTCTCTGCTTGAATGCCGTAGGCACGCGCAACAACTTGGAGCGGGTGCACTGCTTGTTTGCCTGTTTGTTCATTGATTGCGGTGTTGGCAAGATGACAATCACCCGTCACCACGTCCCCCTGCGCATCGTTAATCATTTGACCCAACTTTTTCGCAATAGGAATCGATAAGTGCGCATTTTCTGCACGAAGACCCCACATACCATCAATGCCACTGCACTGTTGCACTAGTTTGATTTTGGCTCCTGTGAGTTTCATCAAGTCTCGACTCTTCAAACCAATATTTTGAGCACGTAAGTGGCATGGTGTGTGATACGTGATGGTCTCGTGAATCTCGCCAGAGAAATTCAGGTCGAGTGACTTGCCTTCCGTCTTGTGCAACCGCATCAAGTACTCGGCTGCGTCGTAAGTATTTTCAGCAACAAGCGTTGCATCGGCACCACCCACGTAGTCGACATAGTCTTTCTTGAGAACATAACCACAAGTTGGCTGTGGCACGACAATCTCGTTGCCGGCCCGAACTTCATCTGCCAGCATCTTGACGTTCTTTTTTGCGATCTTGGTGAAAGTGTCTACGTCACCGCTATGCAAAAAGGGAGCGCCACAGCATGCAGCCTCACCTGCAAGTGAACACTCAATTCCATTGCGCTCGTACACCTTGATTAAATCTTGGCCAATTGCTGGATCTTGGTATTCGACTAAACATGTTGGGAATAATGCAACTTTGCCCTGTCGATTGAGCATCGATGTTTTAGGTCGATTTTTGAACCATGTTGAAAAACGACTGCGCGCAAATGGTGGCAGCATTCGAACACTCGAAATTCCAGCTGTTTTCTCAACAATTTTTCGCACTACAGAGCCAGGTTTAGCAGCCATAACAATGTTGGTTATTACACCCATCGACGTAGCAACTTTGCCAATCGCATCAGTGCGACCAATTACCGCCGTAGTCAGTTTGTTTCGTACCGACATTTGCCCATTTTCGCGACGCATTGCGTCTGCGCGCAACATAAGGCGCGGAAAATCAAGTGCCCACTCATGCTGATTAGGTGTGTAAGGGCAATTGATGTAACACAGTTTGCATTGGAAACATTCGTCAATCACATGATCTTGCTGTGCTGGCGTCATCTTGCCGGCATCCTGGTCATCGTGTACGTCGATATAGGAAAACAGTGTTGGAAACGAAGGACAAAACTTAAAACACAAGCGACATCCGTGGCAGAGGTCATACACACGTTCGAGTTCGTGACGAGTATCGGCTTCATCAAGATACATCGGATGTTTCGGGTCGTATGTAATTGTCACGATTGGGTGCTTTCACAATGCAATTAAGAGGTGGGTACCACTTCGCGTTGAGTGGTTGTGTGCCTAGACGTACAACCACTCATCGCATCTCACAGTTTTTTAATTAAGCGAGGTTCTTGAGCCCGTCGGAGAACCGACCAGCGTGACTCTTTTCGGCGCGTGCAAGTGTCTCAAACCATTCAGCAATTTCCGAAAACCCTTCATCGCGTGCTGCTTTAGCGAAGCCTGGGTACATCTGTGTGTACTTATATGTCTCGCCTGCAATTGATGCCTCGAGATTTTGCTCAGTGTCACCGATTGGTTCACCAGAAGTAGGATCACCAACCTCGGCGAGGTACTCGAGGTGTCCGTATGCGTGACCGGTCCCGCCGTCTGCAACGTTTTTAAACAACGATGCAACGCCTGGAAGACCTTCAATGTCTGCCTTCTGTGCGAACCACAAGTAGCGGCGATTGGCTTGGCTCTCGACAGCAAACGCTTCCTTGAGATTCTCATGTGTTTTTGTGCCATTTAATTCGGCCATGATGTTTCTCGCTTTCTGATTTGTTAATGGAACTTGCTTATATCTATTTCTTGTTTGTCTTCGCCTGCAAAGCTCGCATCATTCGGTTTAAGAGTTGTAGCTCCCGTTACATGTACATCACGAATCTTGCCACACTCACTACAGATTGTGTGATGGTGATCGTCAACGCCGGGCATCTGCGCACTTGCAATACCGCGGAGGTTCTCGGCGGTTGGGTCAGTTTCCGACCCATCGAACGGAACTGTGCGGCCAACTCGGCCGGTGAATGTATGGATGGATGGAACAGTAACCCGATTGAGATTTAATTTGGATGAATTGCTAATTGACAATAATTGTGACTTATGGCAATTTGACACTGTCGAAGTCTCTTGGATAACGGGCATTCCGTCTCCTTGATTTAGGCTTTATTCGTGACCTTTGACCGACAGCTCAACCTGGATCGATTACGCACTGAGCAGTTCGACGTGCTGGTTGTGGGTGGAGGCATTACCGGGGTTGGGGTTGCGCTCGATGCCGCATCCCGCGGGCTCCGCACTGCCCTTGTAGAGCGCGAAGACTTTGCATCCGGTACGTCTTCCAAGAGCAGCAAACTCATCCACGGAGGTTTGCGTTACTTGCAACAAGGCGAAATTGGTTTGGTCTACGAGGCACTTCACGAACGCCAACGGCTGCGACGCAACGCCCCACACTTGGTAAGCATCTTGCCGTTCATGATCCCGATCCTCACCCGCGATGGAGTGATCTCCAAGAAGATTGCTCGAGCACTTGGAAGCGCATTATGGATGTATGACCTCACAGGTGGATGGCGTATCGGTAAATTGCATAAACGCCTCAAGGCCACACAAGCAAATACGCACTTGCCAACTATTAATACAGACCGAATGTCGTCGGCGTATTTGTACTACGACGCGGCAGCCGACGATGCACGACTCTGCGTAACAGTTGCTCGCACCGCAGCACTTTACGGTGCCGTCATTGCCAACCAGTGTCCGGTTGCCAAAATTCTGCATGATGATTCCGGCAAAGTCAGTGGGGTCCTCGTTCGCCCACTCGGTAGCGAACCATTCGAGATTCAGGCACGTTGCGTGATCAATGCTGCAGGCGTATGGGCCGACAATGTGCGAGAGACCGATGAGGGCGTTCACCCAAACAGCATTCGTCCCGCAAAGGGCATCCATATCACTTTGCCTTGGAAGATGGTCCGCAATGACATTGCAGTCGTTATTCCCGTCAAGGTTGACAAGCGAAGCCTTTTTGTTGTGCCATGGATATCGAATCACGACGGCACTTACCAATACACCTACGTCGGCACTACCGATACAGATTTTGTGGGTGGAGTCGACGAGTCGCAATGCTCCACCGATGACATTGACTACGTACTTACCGCGCTCAATGCTGCGATCAACACCAACATCACTCGCGACGACATTACCGCGGTGTGGTCAGGTCTGCGTCCACTTGTGCGCAATACCGATGGCACAACTGCGAAGGGTAAAACGAGTGACCTCTCTCGCAAACATCAGGTTCGTGTCTCGGACGCCGGAATGATCTCAATCACCGGTGGCAAACTCACCACCTATCGCAAGATGGCAGAGCACGCAGTTGATGCGGCGTGTAAACAACTTGGCAATAAAGCACGATGCCGCACAAAACGCCTTGCGTTCGTCGGCGCCAACGGCTTTAGTCCATCAATGCTTCGCGGCAATGATGCCAGTCTCGCAGAGCGATTCGGGAGCGAACTCACCGAAATTAAATCGCTGATCTCACAAGACAATCGACTGAGCGAACCGCTCATAGAAGGACTCTCCTACCTCAAGGCTGAAGCAATCTTTGCCGTACGCAACGAGATGGCTCGCACACTTGACGACGTGCTCTCACGACGCACACGAGCACGCATCATCAACCGACCAGCAGCACTTGCAAGTGCTCGCAGCGTTGCCGAGTTGATCGCGCCAGAACTGCAGTGGTCTTTGCACGACATCACTCAGCAAGTGGAAGATTTCGTTCAATCGTGTGCCCGTGAGCAAGATGCTGCGATGGTCAGTGAATCCGAATTCGTTCAGTCAACTACAATCAATTGAGGCATCATGACACAAGCGACAGATCCAATTGAGTTTGTGGGCCAAATCTCACCCATTCAGGAACGCTTCACCGAAGTAGCTATTGAAACTCTTTCGTCAAGTCTGATTCAACAACTCGCAGAGATCTGTGCAACGTCAACTGAGGATCAAGATTTAGCCGACCACGGTCGCGACTGGTGGCCACTAGCTATGCACTGGGCTATGCAGGGTAAAACTCCGCGCAAGCCACACGCAATCTGTCGACCTACTTCTACTGAGCAAGTTGTATTCATCGTCGAGTTGTGCAACGAAAATCGAATCCCACTGACCGTCTCTGCCGGGCGTAGTGGAGTATGTGGCGCGGCAATTCCCGTTTATGGCGGCGTAGTGCTTGACACCTGCTTGCTTGCAAGCATCGTCAGTGTCGACAAAGTGTCCGGCGTAGTTGAAGTTCTACCAGGCATGTTTGGCCCAGATTTCGAAAATGAATTGCGCGAAAAGCACGGCGTAACTGTGGGGCACTTCCCACAGTCGTTTGACATTTCGACCGTAGGCGGATGGGTTGCATGTCGAGGCGCTGGTCAATATTCGACGCGCTACGGAAAAATTGAGGACATGGTCGTTGGCCTCGAAGTGGTGCTCGCCAATGGCACGGTTGTTTACACCGGTACCGAACCAGCAGGTGCCAACGGCCCAGATCTCACTTCACTCTTTGTAGGAAGCGAAGGAACACTCGGAGTTATTACTCGAATTTGGCTGCGCTCGCACCCGTTGCCAACCACGCAACAACGCGCTGCTTATCTTTTTCCAACATTCACTGATGGCATCAACACGTGTCGCACTGCGGTGCAACACGGTGCAACTCCTGCTGTGTTGCGTTTGTACGATGCCGACGAATCAAAACGATCACACGGTACCGATGGCAAGCAATGCACTCTGCTCGTGCTCGATGAGGGTGACGAGCGCATCGTGACAGCAACTCTTGAAATAGTGCACGATGCCGCGATCGCAAACGGCGCCCAAGTTGGAGATGTCGAATTAGTCGAAAAGTGGATGCATCACCGCAACAACACGAGTGGACTCCAAGAAGCAACTCGCCGTGGCTTCATCGTTGACACCATGGAAGTTGCCGCTCAATGGAGTTCCCTGGAGGCGATATTCACAAATGTTCGTGCTTCGCTCATGGCGGTTGAAGGTGCGTTAAGCGCTACATGCCACTTATCGCACAGCTACCTCGACGGCGCATGCCTTTATTTCACATTTGCCGCAAAACCAACGCCCGAATTTGAGCAGCGCTATGTGCAGTTGTGGAATGCATGTCAACGCGCCGCCCTCGACAACGGAGCCAATGTTTCCCATCATCATGGTGTTGGTCTCAATCGTGGACGCTTTTTGGCTGAATCGCTCGGCACCGGCATGGGGGTTTTGCAGTCAATAAAAAATACGCTCGATCCGCGCAATATTTTCAACCCTGGCAAACTCGGATTCAACCCTGACTCCGATTCGTCCAAGCGAAAGCCGGTCTGGCCTTGAGCATTCTCGTTATTGATGTTGGCACCAGCGGACTTCGCGCAGCAGTTGTGCGACCAACAGGCAACGTCGATCATCTCTTCTACGAATCACTCGCGCCAAACTCCCCCGTTCCAGGTCTCGTTGAGTTTGACGCAGTAGCCATGCGTGATGCGGTGTTGCGAGTTGCCAATGCGGCACTCAGTGCTGCAGGCAAAGTAGACGCGGTTGGTATTACCAATCAGCGAGCATCTTGTGTTGTGTGGGACAGGAACACGGGAATCCCTATCGGACCTGCGCTTGGTTGGCAGGATTTGCGCACTGTCATCGAGTGCATCACAGCACGTGCGGAACATGGTTTGTATTTGGCGCCAAACCAAACTGCGACGAAAGCTTCGTGGATGCTCAAGAACTATTCGATTCCGTCTGCAGCAAAGATCTGCATCGGAACCGTCGATACATGGGTCGCGTTTGTGCTTTCCCAAGGTCAGCTCTTCGTCACCGACGACACCAACGCAGCAGTGACAGGCTTATGGACATTGCAAGACCAATCGTGGTCGCCACGAATTCTCGACATTTTCGGTATTGACATTGAGATGATGCCGACAATTGTCAGATCTCTAGGAGTGGTTGGCAATGCAACTGCGCTCACCGGTGCTCCACCGATAGCGAGTCTGATTGGCGACCAACAGGGTTCTCTAGTGGGTCAAGGTTGCATCACGCCTGGCAAAACAAAAATTACGTTTGGCACTGGCGGCATGCTCGACACAGTCACTGGCACCACCCCACCGAGTGAGAACCGTCGCTCGGTCGGCGGCACATTTCCGATCGTTGCATTTAGCGATGCCATTGGCATCACATGGGGTGCGGAAGCCATCATGCTTTCGGCTGGAACCAATATCGAGTGGCTGTGTAGCGATATACAGCTCATCGACTCGCCACAACAAAGTCATGATGTCGCATCGCAAGTCGAAACATCAGACGGCGTTGTCTATGTGCCTGCGCTGTTTGGACTTGGCACACCAAAGTGGGATTACGGAGCACGAGGTACCTTGATTGGAATAACACGAGGAACCACACGTGCGCATATTGTTCGTGCCGTGCTAGAAGGTATTGCACATCGTGGCGCCGACCTCATGGAAGCAACCATTTCCGACTCGGGTTTGCCAATTGCAAGCTTGCGTATTGACGGTGGCATGAGTAAAAACCCCACCTTCGTTCAGGCCCTTGCCAACGCAACACAGCGACCAGTCGAAGTGTCTCCCGTCACCGAGGCAACAACGCTTGGCGCCGCATTTCTCGCAGGTGTCGCTGTTGGGACCTGGAAATCGCTTGATGAGGCATGCTCCACATGGAAACCAGCCTCGGTCGTGGAACCAAAGTCCACACTCAATAGAGCCCAGTGGAGTCAAGCCGTCGAGCGCGCAAGCGGTTGGATACCCGAACTATCGGGGCTTGACTTCTAGATTGTTATCGCCCCAAAAAAAAGGAAGCACGAATGACAACCAATACTTCGTCAGCAGCGCCACCCAAGATGCCGACAAATGCCGACAAACAACTGCTGGACTTTGCCCTATCGGCAGAACTTTCAGTGCACGAGCTCTACGTCAAAGCGATTGATTCAGGAATGCTTTCCCCCGATGAAAAGATGATGATGGAATTATTTTCCGAGCACCATAAGTCTTACGCCCAGTCTCTCAATGGACTACTCGGTAAAGCTGCCACCAATACTCGCAACGAATCGCTCTATGCGACATACGCAGGGCAATTAACTTCTGTTCAAGCGATGAACCGCGTACTTCAATCAGTTGAAAACACGATGGTTGCGACACACACCGACATACTTTCGAGCCTTCAGGGTTTGGATGGTGCGACACTTGTTGCTTCAATCATCACCGTCGAAGCACGGCACGCCGCGGTGTTCGGCACTCTTCCAAGCTCAAATCTCAGTAGCGCACTAAACAGCGCAGCAAGTTCACTCGCTCCAAATGCTGCACCCGCTGCAGCAACTACAGAGAAGAAGGTTTCACCATGAACGACCTAGAAAACCTGACTCGCCGCGAGCTGCTCAAGATGAGCGGTCTCTCGATCGCGGGGATTACATTTCTTGCCGCGTGTGGAGCACAATCCGGCGTTACAGCAAGCCCAAATATTGCGAGCGCGGGAACCGTTCCACCAACAACTGCATTAGGCGAAGTTGTCGTCTCCGATACTGTGTTGCTGCGCACCGCTGCTTCACTTGAATACAGCGCAATTGACGCCTACACCACGATGCTTGATGGTGGATTACTCACAGGTGATTTTGCTTCGCTCAAAGATGCGATCAAACGCTTCCGCGACGATCACAACGGCCATGCAGACGCAATTAATACTCTTGTTGTTAGTTATGGCGGAAAGGCCCACAAGTGCGCTAACACTCGCGTCAATAACATCTACGTTGATCCAGCACTCAAGTTAATTACTGCTGACGGCAATGCAGACGCAGCACGAGATGCAGTGACCCTCGCACACGCTCTCGAAAACCTGGCCACCCAGACTTACCAAGGCATCGTTGCTTTGTTGGCCGAACCGAGCCTTCGCGGCAGCGCAATGCGTGTTGGCCAAGACGAAGCCCGTCACGCAGTCGTGCTCGCACAAGTACTCAACCCTGGCTATATGGCTATTGGCCCAAGCACAGATGAAGTAACCGGAAAAGCAAAAGTTGCATCGGTACCATCGGCATTTGGCAGTCTTTCCAGTATTCAGATTTCACTTGGAGCCCCAAACTCGGAAGGCGCAAAGACAAGCCTTTCTTTGGAAACACCAAGCCTAAATGGTCTCGTCTATGACGAGATCTCTTGCTAACACGAGTTATTACTCAAGTAGCAACTTTTTTCTCCCCCGTAGACTCAACCTCGACGGTGAGTCGTTCGGATGACCGCGGCTAGATATTGCTTGCAATGTTTAGCTGAGGAAAGTCGGGGCTTCACAGGACAGAGTGCTGGCGAGAGCCAGGTCGGGGTGACTTGACGAATGGTGCAACAGAGAATAAACCGCCGATGGGCAATGACCGCAAGGTTGTCGTCACAGGTAAGGCTGAAACGGTGCGGTAAGAGCGCACCAGCGTACGAAGCAATTTGTGCGGCTTGGTATCAACACTCGAAGCAAGACCATGCAGAGGGCATGAGCGGTCCGTTCGTTAGCTACTTGTAGTTAACAACCCTCGGGTAGGTTGCACAGAGGGATGGTCATCGGTTGGCGCGAGAAATTGCGACGACTACAGAACCCCGCTTATAGATCGACTCACCGTCACCCAATCTTTCAAGAACCCCACTAGATTCTTCTAGTGCCAAAAAATCAACGAGTCATCGGCATGCTCTGTGTGCTTCTCTCAAGTACTGGTTTTGCGACAGTGCCCACCTTCGCAAAAAAGTTGTATGCACACGAAACCAACGCCATGGGCGTGATGAGTGTCCGTTTCACACTCGCCACACTGTTGATGCTTGCCATTCGTAGCATCATGGTGCGCAACACTCCATGGCCGAGTCTTAAAAACACAGCAAAGTTGCTCCTATGGGGTGTCTGCATCATGGGCATCTCACTCACGTACTTCATTGCGATCAACGACATCGATACCGGACTCGCAATCGTGCTGTTTTATGCAAACCCACTATTTATCATCGTTGGATCTTGGATCATCTGGAAGAAACGACCGAGTAAAAATGTTCAGATGTCATTGGTCTTGACAATGATTGGCGTTTTTATCACTGTCGGACAAATTGGCAATGCAAGTATCGGCGCAGTTGCACTCGTTCTGCTTTCGGCTGTCTTATTTACGATTTATTTGTTGGGACTATCGCATTCACTCGAACGCACCGACGTTATTACCAGTGTCGTTCTCGTCAACGCTGGCGGAGCAATCTCGTACTGGTTTTTAGTTGTCACTTCGCCAGGTTCACTAACATCAGAATTTCCCCATGATTCAACTGCCTGGTTGCTCATCGCTGGTCTGGTGATATTTGGAACCGTCACACCGATCCTTGCGTCGTTCGCTGGCCTCAAGCGCGTCGGCCCAAGCACGGTGTCAGTGCTCGCCACCTTTGAGCCAGTAATTGCGATTATTGCCGGAGTCATCTTCCTTGGTGAAGACCTCACACTCAATCGCGTGCTTGGTGCAAGTTTTGTAATAGGAGCACTTATTGCACTTCCAGTGCTCGAAGCCAGGACCGAAGTTTTAGCGAGTCTCGGGGTAACTTCCCCATGAGCGCCAGCCCATGCCATGGCGCACGAGGCCCTCTACATAAATAGCGCGAGCGGCCCTAAATTGGGTAACTGGGTCAAAGAGCTCTTCGCAGGTAGTCAATACCCCTTGTTCCTGCAAAAAACCCATGGCATAGTGCTTGCTAGGGCTGCACCAGAATCCATTGATCTGAAAGAGTGAATAACTGGGCTTGCCATTGACGTCTTTAGGGTTCAGTGCCTGGGCATCGCATCTCGACTCTCTATTGAGCAAGAAGTCAATGGTGTCCCATTCGTCGGCAGAAAAATACTGTGTCGCCAGCGCATACCACTGCGGACACTTAGAACCGTATGGCATCGGAGGCACTACATCCAGACCGTCTATAACGATCTGTGATCTCATCTCAGCTGACCTGCCTTGAGTGATTGTCTGACCCTCTGAAGGGGCATTGACTTCAGGCTCAATGGATTCGGCCATGGCCAAGGTGCCAGATATGAAGCCAAAGATGACAACTGCTGTGAAGACGCGCCGAACGAGGGGTAAACGGTGGGGGTACGAAGGGATAAACTCTCTCTTTCGTGGGGTAGATAAAGTTTATCCCTCAAAACCACCGTTTACGAGACATACACGAACGAATGTTCGTATGTTTCTTTTAATAGCAAGAATGAGGAAAGTTGTTTCACAGTAAGGGTTTAATCTGTTTTTTAGTCCACAGAATTAATCCAACTCCAACAATTTCAAAAGGAATATTGAGAAAACCCCGCTCTACAAGCGGTATCTCGTACCCGTCTATTGACAGGCCGGCTAGTGGCCACCAGAACATCTCGGTATTGAGAAACGCTCCATCGAAGACGAGATGTAGGAAAAGTCCGATCGTCAGGGCTAGAAAGTTCTTTCTGACTGCTTTCTTACCGATTGTCAACAACATCACCGCGGTCAGCACCCCCACCACAGTCACAACGCTAAACATCGGCACAAGAGCACCAACGATTACCCATCTATAGGCGAACTTTGGGTCACGAAACACGCTCCACACTGATGCGACCGACGTGCCGACGAACCAAAACAACACGAGCAGGTTCCTACAGCGCGACGAAGCAACCGCAATGCGGACACTCTGGAAGCTCGTCGGCAGGAAGTTTATGCAGGCGATCGATCTCGCTTGTTGGCAAATCGAGGTGGCACCCGCTGCATGTTGGACCGTTCAGTTTGGACACCGCCCCATCCGGGCGGTGCTTGCGTTTGGCATCGTAAGTCGAAAGGAGTGATGGATGCACCACGAGGCTTTGAGCACTCCGCTGCTCTGTGAGGTGCGCAATCTCGGCGTTTACCGCGGCGCGCGCAGAACGCAACAACTGCTCTGCACTTGCTAGAGCCTCACGAGTTAATGCGACACGAGAACCAATCGCAACAGATTCTTTGTCGCATCGTTCGACTACTTCGAGCAGTTCGAGTTCTCTGTCGTCAAGCGCACTGCGGTTATTTTCACAAGTTGCAATCTCGTGCTGCAATGCTTCGGCTTCTCTCGGTGCAATAATCGTCTTCATCTGATTATTCAGTCGAGTAAGTACCGAGTCAATTTCATGCGCTTGTTTTTCCAGTCCAGTCACTTCGGTTCCTGCGTCTGCGCTTTGTTTATCCAGTGCTGCCAATTCGGCGATTGCATTTGCTGAGGCAGATTTTGCAAGTTGATAGCTTGCCGACTCTGGCAAGTGTGCAAGGCGATGCTGTGCTTGTGAAATTGCAATGTCGGTGAGCTGCACTGCATACAGATCGTGAAGGACTCCCATGATTTACCTATGGCACCGTCTGAACGGCGGGCGAAAATGGTTGTGCGCATTCGTATACCCAATAGTCGCCGAGAGCCACGGTGTTCACCGGAGAAAATGGGTTGGTATCCGTAGGCGCGATCGTAGTTCCTGGATCGACAACTCTCACTACGACCGTATTTGGAGGGTTTAATAGATCGATCGGAGTAGTCGTTGTTGTGGTTGTTGCTCTACCAGGCTTGAAGTTTGTAGTAGTCGTCGTTGATGGCACTGTTCCCGATACAACTTGCGCCAAACATTCGGTTCCTGGCAGGTAGATGCGCATTGGGTTTGGGTCGGGTCGTGTTTGAGTTGCAACTGGCAAAGGTGCTACATCCCAATCCAGTGAAGGCAAGCCTTCATGCGCCGCTTCCATATATTGCTTCCAGATCCGTGCCGGATACATCGAACCCTGCACCCGAGTAATCCCGTCTTTTTTCACAAATTCGGGAATTTTGATCATCGGTGTATATGCCTTTGGGTCACCCACCCATACCGCGGTCGTGAGTTGCTTCGTGTAACCAACGAACCAAGCATTCGTGTTGTCATCTTGTGTTCCCGTCTTGCCTCCTGCAGGACGCGACTGACCAGCAAGGGGTGCAGCCGGCTCAAGCGCAGTGCGACGGGCAGTACCAAACTGAATCACACCCTTCATCGCATCGACAGCCCTTAACGCGACTTCATTGCTCAATACTCTGCAGGGCTCTAAATCTGCCGGTGCGACACACAGTTGTTCATGCTGATACAGCACCCCATTGGCATCTTCGATTTTGTCAATGAAATACGGTTTCAAGTGCACGCCACCGTTTGCAATCGTTTGTGCCCCAGTCGCCATGTCGAGTGGGCTGAGCTCGTTTGCGCCAGTTGCAAGCGACGCATACGGCTGAATCTTGTACGTTTTTGGATTAGTGAATTCCGAATCCAACATCCGGTACATCAATGCGACCACACGCTCGAGCCCAACAACTTGCGACAATTTAGCGTATGCACAGTTGATAGACAATGCAGTCATGATGCGCAACGGTGCGACATCGCGACTCACACCCTTCGAAATATAAAACGGTTCCTCTGGCTTTCCAGGATTTGGAAGCGTGCAAGGAAGCGTTCCATCAATCAAGTCATCTGGAAGTATCCCAGCCTGCAATGCGGCTGACAAAATAAACATCTTGACGCTCGACCCCGTTTGACGCCTTCGCAGCGCAAGGTTGATCTCGTTGCCGACTGGAACAAAACCCGTACCGCCGACCATTGCGCGCACTCCGCCCGTTGCGTTATCAATCGATACGACCGCGGCCTGAATGCCCGTTTTATTTTCGGGAAGCTGCGTCGCTGCAGCTGTCTCAGCAGCAATTTGGTCTTTCTTATTCAACGTTGTATAGATCTTGAGACCACCGCGGAAAAGTTTGTTGTAACGATCCTGATACGTGGCGCCCAACATTGTCGAACGATTGAGCAAATAGTCTTTGACCTCCTCAGTGAAATACGAACGATTGACGTCCTGCTGCGGAACGATCGAGACTTGTTCAGGTATCACACACTCGGCATCCACAAGCGTGCGCACTTTAGGTTTTTCCCAGCCCACACAAGTTGCAGTTGCAGCATCTTTCGTAATCAGTCCAACATCAACCAACCTGGCAAGCACAATCTTGTAACGAGTACGCGATGTATCAGGGCGTCGAATTGGGTCGTAACTCGATGGAGCTTGAATGAGCCCTGCAAGAAATGCGCCTTGGGTTACTGTCAGCGCCGAAACAGGCACACCGAAATACACCTCGGCTGCCGCTTGCAAACCATATGCGTTGTTACCAAAGAACACCGTATTGAGATACCGCTCGAGAATGAGTTTTTTGGGGACTTGTTTTTCCAACATCACGGCATAGCGAGACTGCAACACCTTGTATCGACCGTCTCGATCAAGACCGGCAAGAAAGTCATTTTTGACAACCTGTTGCGTAATTGTGGAAGCACCCTGACGAGTCGAACCCTGCGTATTGGCTAATGTCGCGCGCACAACGGCACGCAAGTTGACACCATCGTGACTATAGAAAACTGCATCTTCAACGGCCAATATCGAGGCAATCACGTCTACGGGCACGCGGTCGACAGGCGTCTTTTGTGTGTTTTCTTTTTGAAAGACACCGATCTGTTCGCCACCAACATCGAAGACCACGCTTCGCTGCGACAAGCCAGCAAAACCTGGAAGTTGCACCGGTATTTGGCTATGGGCATTGAGGATCCCCCACACCTGAGGGGCCATTCCAGTGACCAAGGCAGTAATGCTTAAGGCACCTGCCAACATCACGATGAGGAGGCGCTGGATCGTCCTGAGTTGGGGATTCACGGCACCTCCCACGATACTCTTTGCCCGTGACTTCTTCTCAACAGTTCCCCATCAAGCCATTCCGATTCGGCGTCCAGGCTTCGTCCCAACCAGATCGCAAGTCCTGGGTCGATCTCGCCCAGCGCACCGAGGCAGCAGGCTTTGACGTATTAACCATGCCCGATCACTTCACCGATCAACTTGCTCCAGTGCCCGCGCTCATGAGTGTGGCCGACGCAACAACGACACTTCGAGTTGGCGCTCTTGTGTGGGACAACGACTACAAACATCCAGTTGTATTAGCCAAAGAACTCGCAACGATGGACTTATTGTCTGAAGGTCGACTCGAGTTGGGCATTGGCGCTGGTTGGATGATTTCTGATTACGAGCAATCTGGTATTCCATACGAGCGCGCCGGACTTCGCATCGAACGCATGATCGAAGGTATTGACGTAATGAAAGGATGTTTCGCGCAAGGCGCGTTTTCGTACGCTGGCAAGCATTACACCATTACCGATTACGACGGCTCACCAAAACCAGTCCAAGCACCATGCCCGCCAATCCTCATCGGTGGCGGTGGCAAGCGTGTCCTCACCTATGCCGCACAAGTTGCAGACATCATTGGCATCAATGCAACCATGAGTGCAGGAGCAGTTGGGCCAGAAGCGATTTCAACCATGACTGCTGAGGCCGTTGATGCAAAAGTTGACATCGTTCGCGATGCAGTTGGCACCCGCATCGATCATGTCGAGATGAACATTCGTGCGTTTCTGGTCAACATCACTGAAGATGCAGCCGGTGCAATCTCGCGACTCTCTGCTGGCATGGGTGTCGAAGAATCGATGGTTGCCGAAACACCGTTTGCTCTCATGGGGCCTCCTTCGAAACTGATCGAAGACCTGATTGCTCGTCGCGAGCGCTGGGGCTTTTCGTATGTCATCGTCGGTGGCGAAGATGTCGAAAAGTTTGCGCCAGTGGTTGCTGCACTCTCTGGCAAATAGTTGCCAGTACAGATCTAGCGAGCTATTTCGTTTTCGCCTGGCGTGATGCCATTGGGTGGCAAATGCTCGCCTCTTGCCAAAGGGAAATATTTGTGATGCCAACTGCCCGTCACCTCGTAGATGGCTGTGCCCTTCGTGCCGTCAGAAGTCGTGACCACCATTTCGCTTAGACCACCACCGAGTGCCGCACCTGTGCGATTTGTAATGTCCGAATACCTTTGAGCCCATTTACCTTGCGCGGTAACAGTAATTTTACGACCACCCTGCAATGTGAAGTGCACTACGCCACCAAGTCCATGCACGTTTTCACCAAAGCGGTCATACGACGTTTCGTTCTCGTTCTCGTCTTGCCACTGCAAGTCATGCTCAAATCCGATAACGGGAATTGGATCGCTGCCATCAGAAGGCGCAAAACAGCCATCGGTGTACACGCGAGCCCCATTTGGGTATTCCCAATTCCAAACTCCGAGCATCCCCTCGGGCAACTGAATCGCCAACCACATCCACATCGGGCACCGGCCGTGCGCGCGAATACCCCATGAGTGATCGCGCTGACCCCACCAGTTTTCAACTTTATGCGTCTGACCTTTATATGTGTACGTGCCGTTATACGTGCCACTTTGAAACATATGCGACTGATCCCACACAATTTCATGTCCCGCCTTCATCGTGCCGCGGCGCAATTGATAGGGCTGGGTACGGGCAGTAAACGTGATATCGAGAGTGGCAGATGTTGCCGGCGATTCGACAACTTGTAGTCGTATCTTCTTCAATGGCTCAATGATGTCAATCGTTACACCACCAACCTGAAATAAGTCTTGATCGCCATCGACGGTTCGCACATGCTTGGTGATCAGCGAGGCTCCACCCACCCGACCCAACTGCAACGAGTCCATCTCGCCCCTCGCAGGAAAATGCGCAAGAGTTGAAATCACTACATCGCCAGGGCCATCAGGCGAATGCATGACAAAGAAGAGGCTTTCGCGCCATTCGTGATGAAAAGTAACAGTATTCGGAAATGGCTCCGGAATTTGGTGTGCAAAACGTTCATCGAGCGGAGTAAATCTGTTCATGACAAGAAACTCATGGCTTCTAATTGCAGTATTTGTTGACCGTGCCGATTAGCCATTGCCATAAACATTTCATCTCCCCGCTCAGTCTGTTCCACCAACATTGATGCAACAATCGCCATTACAAAACCACCAAATGAAAATAATCGATACTGTCGCCAGGCCTCTTCGTTGGTAATACCCACCCCGTATGTATTTATGACCGACACGTAATGATCAACAACTTCACGCTCGTGCTGGGCGCGCACTTCTGACAATAAAGCAGAACCAACGAAATAGGAAAGATCGCTGATCGCTACTCCGTCGCATGCTGTCTGCCAGTCCAAAATCGCAACGCCGCGATTACCGTCCCATTCGCCAAAAAGTAAATTGTCTAGTCGAAAATCGCGATGTACTACCGTGTTCGATTTGGGCTGTGCAGCAAAGTACGTGGGAAACCTATGCACGAACTGCTGACCAACCTTTGCCACTTCGCTATCGAGGCGACCTTCAAAGCGCTGACAAAAGGCCGGGTATACGCCTTGCAGTAATTGCGACGTAACTTCAACCGACTCCGAACTATTGCGATGCAACCATTCTTTCTTTTTAGTCAACGGACTCCCCCAAAGCGATCCATGCAATTTTGCCATCTCGGTAACCGACAACATCGCATCATCAACGCTGCAGCCGCCCAATTGATCGCCTTGTTTAGCTGGTGCCATATCTTCCAGCAATAGGAGAAACTCATCGTCATGAGCCGAGTACTCGACGTGGTAACAGTCGGGAACACGTGCGTCTATGGCTGAACTGACTTCTGAATAAAAACTTGTTTCGACTTCATAGCAACGACTCAACCGAGAAGCCGCTCTGCTCCCTATATTTGCTTTTGGAATCTTGGCAATCAATGTCTTTGGTGCCGAACTGTTTCCGGTGTGTTGCATTTGCACACGCAAGCTGTCAGCCATTTGACCCGTACCAATTGCGCTCGCCGTAAATCCAGATACCACAATGCCAGGAAATCTTTCCTGCAATGATCGAGTCAGTACTACTTCGTCCACAAGCCCCCAGCCGTTAACAAACAGACTATTTGATCAACCAGGATTGATTTGTAATCAACTTTTTTTCAAACCATCCAATTTCGGTCGTTCTCTTAGCCGACCGCTACTCGACTCACCAGCGCCACCCCAATGCCGACACGTCGCAAACCCTTGTACCGAGCGAGCCGGAGCCAAATACTAGGTGCCTGTGCATGACTCAAGTTTGCGCACGGGGCATGCCCCTAGATCCTGCAACCAATTTGCCCAACTTGGACAAATATGTGCTAACTGCCACAAAATCTCATAGTCTTAGTAACGGATTTGCCACCTAGGCAAGTTCATTACAAATCAAATCAAAACAAAAGAAAAGAAAAGAGAAAATCCAATGCGAGGTACCGTTAAATTTTTCAACGCTGAGAAGGGTTATGGCTTCATCTCACGTGATGGTGGCGAAGACGTATTCGTGCACTTTTCCAACATCAAGGGCGAAGGCTACAAGTCTTTGTTCGAGGGGCAAGCCGTAGAGTTCGACGTTGCACCGGGCCGCAAGGGTGAAGAAGCCCAGAACGTCGTTGTTGTCTGACGATCAGAGGCTCTAAGAACTAGTTGATCGGATCGATCGGCGTGTCTAAACCGCACGCCGATTCGATCTGCTCAGCGATTGATAGGCAACGCAAGTCGGTGTAACGAGCACCAATTACCTGCACTCCCACTGGAAGCGAGTCGGCCATTCCGCCCGGCACCACCACTGCAGGAAGTCCAAGCAAGTTTGCTGGCAAGACAGGTCGCATCAACTCAACAGTTGCAAGTGCATTGGCTTCGTTTTCGATATCGAAGTCAAACACAAACGGTGGCTGTGTCCATGTTGGACAAAGCAAGATCGGATATTCGTCAAACCACAGAGCCCACTTGCGCCCAAGACTGTTTCGCTGCAGTTGTGCATTTGCCCACGCCGCAAAATCTACTTTTGTGCTACTGAGTGTCGTGAGATCGACGAACTTTCGACCGCCCTCTCCCATCACCATCTCTAAGAGTGGACGTTGCAACTCAAGTTCTCCGTACAGTTGCGTCTTCCAGACTTCGCATGCAAGTTCAAAATCTGGAGGAATCGCTAAGACCACGTCATGTCCGGCATTTGACAACGCGTCTGCCGTTTTACGAACCACATCGGCAACGCCTGTATGCGTGCTTCCACCAGGAGGAGTCGCCATTACTGCAATGCGTAGCCTCTGGCCTGGCTGTAAGTCGGTAAGCACTGCAGGCACACTGATTGGGTCTCGAGAGTGTTGACCTGCGACAACCATGAGTCCTGCACGCACATCTGCAATGCGTCTTGCCATCACACCTTGATTGAGCATCAGCTGCGAACTCAACCCTGCATCTTCTATTGGAAATAAATTTGCATCAGGTATTACGCCAGTTGAAGGCTTGATTGATGCAATGCCACAACAATGTGCAGGGTTGCGCAAAGAGCCACCAATATCATTCCCGAGTCCGATCGGCGACATCCCGCTCGCCAAAGCGGCACCCTCACCGCCGCTCGAACCACCGGCAGTGCGGTCTGATTTCCATGGGTTTTTCGTACGCCCGTAGAGCGTTGAGTCAGTGTGAATACGCAAGCCAAGATCCGGTAAATTTGTGCGACCAATTGGTATGGCGCCAGCTCCGAGCATGCGGTCGACCACTGGAGCATTGAGCGTGGGAAACGCTTCAGCCAACGCAGGTATGCCCTGAGTAGTTGGATATCCAACGACATCAATATTTTCTTTGATCGTGAATGGCACGCCATGAAAAACACCGAGTGGCTTACCGGCTTTTACTGCAGCGTCAGCAGCGTCAGCGCCAGCACGGGCCTCGTCGACCAATACCCGCACGATGGCGTTGACTTGACCGTTGACTTGCGCGATCCGCTCGAGATGAGCGTCCACCACTTCGCGGCTCGATACTTTTTGGGACCGAATATCGGCTGCCAGATCCAGAGCCGATTTACGCCATAGTTCCTGAGACATTTACTCTCCTTTGTTGCGACCAATGTAGTCCCGCCATCCATCCCAGATCCCATCGCAGATCCCATCGCAACTAGATTTGAGCAATGCTCAAAAACCAGCGTGCGCTCGGCTTCGCTTTGGTTTTCCTTTCCAGTTTGGGCTTTTCAATGGCACCAACGTTTTCAAAACGTGCCTACGAAAGTGGCGCCAACACCGTTGGAGTACTGATAGTCAGGTTCACCATTGCAGCGGTATTGATGCTCCTCATCCGCCAATCCTCAAGCAGGCAACGTGTCTGGCCTCAACCTCGACTGATGCTTGATCTTTTTTTGCTCGGTGCAATTGGATACTCGGGAGCAGCGTTCTTTTATTTCACTGCGATCGAACAAATGTCCACCGGAGTCTCCATTGTTATTTGGTACATATACCCAGTTTTTGTCGTGCTCATCGGTTGGGCTGTGTTTAAGACAAAGCCAAAACGCCACACTATTTTTTCTCTTGTTTCCGCAATGATTGGTGTCGCCATAACTGCCGGTCAACCGGGCAATGCAACGACCAAAGGCATTATCTTGGTTCTCTTGTCGTCGCTGACCTATACGTTTTACACGCTCAGCGGTTCGCATGCATTTAAGAAAACCGATCTCTACACCGGCGTCACATTTGTGATGGCTGGTGCGGCTACAACATTTTGGCTGTACTGGCTTCTTACTCCGTCTTCCACCCCCGTCTTATTTCCTAACCACATATCAGACTGGGTCTGGATTGCTACTCTTGCTATTTTTTCTACCGTATTGAGTACTTCGGCCCTATTTGCCGGGCTCAAGATTCTTGGACCCAATACCACCTCAGTCGTCAATACAGTTGAACCCGTGCTCAATATCGTTGCCGGAATCTTGTTCCTGAATGAAGTATTTAGCCTGCAACAAGGCGTAGGCGCTCTTTTTGTTGTCGGCGCCCTCGTCTACCTTGGTGCGCACGAAACGCAATCACAACTAGATGTGGAACTGCAATGACATCAACTATTTCATCTCATAGCGCAACACAAACACCGAAGAATGTGATTGTGTTGTTGCTCGACAGTCTCAATCGCCACGAGCTCGGTGCTTACGGTGGCACATCGTTTGACACGCCAAATATCGATCGTCTTGCGGCGCGCTCGCTCAAGTTCACCAACCATCACACCGGTTCGCTGCCCTGCATACCTGCGCGCCACGACATCTTGGTTGGTGCCTGGGATTTTTTGTGGAAGCCGTGGGGTTCAATTGAAATCTGGGAAGAAGCCATCACTGTTGCGCTTCGTCGTGCGGGCGTTGTCACCAATCTGATTACCGATCATCCGCACCTGTTTGAAGTTGGTGGCGAAAACTTCCATACCGATTTCACTGCGTGGTCATATGAGCGTGGTCACGAAGGTGACGCATGGAAAACACGCCCTGATGCCAGCTGGATCGGTGCACCGACATTTGGTAGAGGCCACATGCACTACGACAACTCGCGCGGATGGTTCAAGGGCGAAGACGATTATCCGGGCCCTCGCACAATGCAGGCCGCCACCAAGTGGCTGCTTGAAGATTCTCCACATCATCGCGCAAATGGTGAGCGCTTCATGTTGTTTGTCGACGAGTTTGACCCGCACGAACCCTTTGACACACCAGAAGCATGGGCAATGCGTTATGACGATACTTGGGAAGGCCCGCATATGATCTGGCCGCCTTATGCCGTCAATGCCCAGGCCGATGGAGTAATCACCAACCGCGAGGCTCACCAAATTCGCTCGCAATACGGTTCAAAGCTTTCGATGATCGACCACTGGCTTGGCAAAGTGCTCGACGCGCTAGATACAACGAACGCCTGGGCAGACACCGCAGTGATTCTGTGCACAGATCACGGCCATTACCTGGGCGATGTTGACGAAAAGGGTCGCGACGTGTGGGGCAAACCATCAGTGCCTGTGCACAAACCACTCGGCCACATTCCACTCATTGTTGCCTGGCCAGGTGCCGCACCAACCAGCATTGACGCACTCACAACATCTACCGATATTCACGCGACACTCGCCGATGTATTTGGCGCGACTATCAAGCACCGCACGCATGGTTCTTCACTCGTGCCACTGATTCAAGGTGCAGCAAAATCGGTGCGAGATTGGCTGCTCACCGGCGTGTGGGGTCGCGAAGTGCAACTGGTAACAGATCAGTGGCGCTACACCCGTGGACCCATTGGCGATAACGCTCCACTCTCGATGTGGTCAAACCGTTGGAGCACGATGCCGATTTCCAAATATCCAAACTTGCGATTACCCGTGCCCGACGAGCGAGCTTTCCTCGACAAAATGCCTGGCTCCACAATTCCTGTTATTCGTCAACCTTTCCGTGCAGGTGACCTCTTGCCGTTTTGGGCAATGGGCAAAGATTTTGAACATCTATTATTTGACCGTCGCGAAGACAATGCCGAGCAATCAAATCGAGTGGACGGTAAAACCGAGCGAGATGCTTGCGAGATGTTGCGAGTGGCGCTCAACAGCGTTGATGCCCCAGAAGATCAGTTGATTCGCCTCGGTCTCAATTAACTTTAGTTAAAACATCTGCGCAATCTCGTATAAGCCAGCTCGTACAGCGTCTCTTTTGTCAGAAATTGTTTTTCCTAAGCGAACAATCACCAAGTCGCGTTCGGGTAATACAAAAATCTGTTGACCTTCATAGCCCGATGCAATGAGCGATCCTGGTTCGCCAGGCTGTGTCCACCAGTGTGCTCCATATCCCTGGCCAGTCTCATCATCGATCACTGTTTGCGCGCGGGCATGATCAACCCAGCCGCTCGGCAAGATCCGTTTGCCTTCCCACAACCCATCACGCAGGTACAACTCTCCGAATCGAGCAAAGTCGCGAGCAGTTGCATACACATATGACGACCCAACAAATGTTCCTGCAGCATCGAATTGCGCGATAGCGCTCTTCATCCCGATCGAATCAAATAAACGCTTCTGGATAAATGCCTGCGTCTTATCCTTTGAACCATTCTTGTCGCCCAGAGCGTCACCCAATAGCCGTGCAACGATGTTGGTAGTGCCAGATGAGTAATACCACTCACTTCCTGGCATGCATGCCAATGGCTGAGTCATTGCATGTTTAGCGTGATCTTCTTTGCCGCTACCAAACAACATCTCGATCACGTCTGATGCGTTGCCCTCGACATAATCCTCAATCCACGCAAGACCACTTCGCATCTCAAGCAAATGCTGCAAGGTAATGAGCCTGCGGTCATCATCTCGCCACAGAGCAATACCTGTTGGTGCTTGAATATCGAGCAACCCATCCATCTGCGCCATACCGACCAGCGCATGAGTAATTGATTTAGCCATCGACCACGAGATCAACGTTGATTCAACAGTTACCCCATCGGCATATGCTTCGGCCACAATCTCTCCACGATGTTGTACGACGACGGCAAGAGTTGTGTCGGTTTCAACATGGTCGCCCACCAGCAACGCGACTCTGGTGTCAAGTCCCTGCAGGTTGTTCACCTACCGAACAATAGTGGTCTGCGTCTCGTTGCCCGTCAACTGCGTCTGCGGTTGCATGAAGGCAATCTCGCGATCACACAACTCGGCGATGTCAACGCGATCATGAGTAACCACAAATTTGGTTCCGGGTAACGACCCCAGTTGGACTGTTAGCCAAGCGCGCACTTCGCGTCGAGCGTCTGCATCGAGGGCCGACAGCGGCTCGTCCAATAAGACCATTTGCGGTCTGTTGATCAATGCCCTAACGAGCGCAACACGCTGTTGTTGTCCACCAGAAAGTTGGATGGGTTTCATTTCGGCTAGATGAATAATGCCGTGCTGTCCCATTGCATCACGCGCATATTGTCGTGCTTGTTGTCGACGAATTCCTGTTGCCATAATCGGATACGCGACATTGTCGATTGCAGACAAAAATGGCAGAAGCACATTGTCCTGAAAGACCATCCCCACATTTCGCAAATGTGCGGGAACAAAAATTTGGTTATCGACATCGTCCAACACAAATCCGTTCACCTGCAGAATGCCAGTATCAAGCGGAAGTAGACCCGCCAATAATTTTAGAAACGTCGTTTTCCCAATCCCATTCACACCGCTGATTGCGACAATTTCATCTTCCGCGACAATATCCATATCAAGAATGAGCCGACCTTGGCGCACAGAGCCTTTCAACAACACACTCACGAGCGCCTCCCCATCCAACTTCCACGCATGGCCACAAGCACGGCTACACATACTGCAAGTAATACGAAACTCAATGCGTATGCAGCCTCAGGATCACTCTCAAGCAGCAAATAGACAGCCAGTGGCGTTGTCTGGGTCCTTCCCTCAATGTTTCCGGCGAATGTAATCGTGGCGCCAAATTCGCCAAGCGCGCGAGCCCACGCAACCGCGACTCCGGCAATCAATGAAGGCGCGAGAAGCCTCAGCGTGACTTTCCAAAACCTCTCGCTCGGCCCAGACCCCATCGTCGCAGCAGACTCTTCAAAACGGGGGTCAATTGACCGCAAACCGCTCTCGACTGCCATCACCAAAAATGGAAGAGCTACGAATGTTTCGGCGATCACGACTCCGAGAGGTGAAAATGTCAGTTGCAAACCAAAGACGTCATACAGCAAACCACCAATTAGCCCATGAGATTTTCCGTAGGCACCGAGCAACGCAACGCCGCCAACCACGGGAGGAAGCACCATCGGCAACATCACAAGTGCGCGGACCAACGAACGCCCATGAAAGTCAATGCGGGCTAAAACCCATGCAAGTGGCAGACCGAGCAATAAAGCAATCGCTGTTGCAAATAATGAAGTAATCAACGACAGCCGTAGTGCTTCAGAAGCTGGCCCACTTGTAACCGAAGCAAAGACTCCAGACCAAGCCACTCGTTTCAGCAGTCCTACTAAGGGCAACGATAGAAACAGGAGAGCAAGTGATGCTCCAACCAACACGAATTTTGGCGTCTCGGTGCCAACACGCCGCTCTCTGGCGATCATGGGCGCTGGAACCCGAATGACTTCAATATTTGCCAACCCTGCTCCGATAACAAAAAGTCAATGAATGATTTAGCATTCACCAGATTCTTAGAGCCTCGAATCGACGAGATTCCATACATTGCCTGCACATTTTGAGCGCCTGGAATGTCGATACCGAAGACAGTCTTCTTTGCCGCCAGCACATCGGTCTTATATACAATCGCCGCATCGGCATCTCCATTTGCAACAGCAGACAGTGTTGTCTTTGCATCGATGCCTCGTGTCACTTTCGATTCGGCAATTACAACACCTGACATCGTCAGCAAACTTGATGCGTATACGCCGCATGGCACAGTCTTGCTACACAAAGCAACAAATGGAAGCGAGACGAGATCTGCCACTGATCGAACAGACTTCGGGTTACCTGGTTTCACGGCGATCGCCATCGTGTTTCGTGCAAAAACCTTTGGCGTTTCCGTCACATTGCCAGAGTCAATGAGCCTCTCGAGATTGGTGAGATCGGCAGATGCCAAGATGTCGCTCGGCGCGCCAGATTGAATCTGGGCCACCAATGTTGCTGACGATCCAAAATTGAGATGTATCTTCAGACCCTTGTTGCTCTGGCGAAACTGCTGTGTCAGTGCCGTAAATGCATCGGTCAGCGATGCAGCTGCCGAGATTGTCAAATCACCCCCAAGTTTTGAGGATTCCATAGTCGAAGTTGCGCACGCAGCATTTGGCACCAGCGATGCCGTAACCACTACCACAATCATCAATCCGAATCGCTTCATCTTGTCCGATCTGTATAATTAGTTCCAATGAGACTATATGAGCCATCTGTGCTCGATCAAATAGTTCTAGCAATTATCGGCGAAATACCACGGCATGGTTTTGCGGTATCAAAAGAACTCGAGACCGATCCCTCGCTTGCAGCCGTTATTCGCATTCGTCGGCCACTTGTCTACCGATCCATCAATTCCCTACTCAACGCAAAGTTCATACGCGAGACCAAAGTTGAACCCGGAGACCAAGGCTCGCCACGAGTCATTTATGCCACCACCGCAACCGGTAAGAGCACCACCGCCAAATGGCTCAATGACACTGTTGACCACCCTCGCGATGCACGGATCGAGCTACTCGCAAAGTTTGTACTGCGCAATAGGCGCGCCATGAATAGTAAACAACTAGCTACACGGCAACGAAAGCTCTTCAAGCGACAAGCAGCCAATTTACAAGTAGCCGCAAATTCGGCAACCGACGATGTTCGACTTGTTTCCCTCTGGCGAGTTGAAAATATTAATGCAATGATTCGTCTTCTCGATGCCGTTTAGCGAGGGACCATCGTGGCTGCCGCGTCTTCATCGTGAATCATGAAGTATGCACAAATTGCGCCAAGTAAAGCGAATACGTTTGAAGCAGCAAACGCCAAGCGATAGCCGCTTAGCGCAGCAGTAATGTCCTGCACTCCGCTGGACAACAAATGATGTTCTCGAGATATAAAAATGGTTGAAAGCAGAGCGACGCCAAGAGCAGCAGATGCTTGTCGCTGTGTGGAATAGATAGCAGAGGCTCGACCGGTATCTGCGCGCGAAATCGTTGAATAGGTGCAGGCCTGAAGGGGAACAAATGCAAATGCCATACTTATTCCGCGAAGAAACATAGAAGCACGGATCGTCCACAAACTAGTTGTAAGTGTCACGAATACAAATGGCAAACTTGAAAACATCACCATAGTCAGACCCACTGTCACCAACCGGCGCGGGCCGACCGTGTGATACAACTTACCCACCAGCTGGCTTGCCAGAACCACTCCTACCGCTTGCGGAAAAGATGCAAGTCCAGACTGCAAGGCACTGTAACCCATCAGTGACTGAATCATTTGAGGAAAAAGAAACAGAAAAGCCATAAAACTGCCATACGACAGTGAGTTGACCATATTGGAATTACGAAACATCCGATCGCGATACAACCTCAATGCGATCATTGGCTCGTCGATCCGCAACTCCACAACGGCAAGTAACACAATAAGTAAGAGACCACCAAGACCGGATAGCAAGACAGATGATGCGGTCCATCCCTTTTCCGGAGCTTGAGACAATGCATACAAAATGCCAGCGAGACCAACACCAGAGAGCAAAAACCCGCGAATATCGAATCGTCCGGCGGTTGGCTCCTTGCTTTCCTCCAGAAAAAATAAGCCAAACAAAAAGGCAATAATCCCTAGTGGCATGTTGACGTAAAAAATCCAGCGCCAGGACAAATTGTCAATCAAGAGACCACCGATGACTGGCCCGAGTGCAGGAGCCACAATAATTGGCACCATTAAGACAGTTGACGCACGGGCACGCTCGGCAGGTGGGAATGCCCGAAAGAGCATCGTGGTGCCTACCGGTGTAAGCATGCCACCACCGACTCCCTGCAAGATTCGAAAGGCAACCAACTCACCTACAGAGTGTGCTTGTCCACACAAAGCGGATGCGATCGTAAATGTCATCAACGCAAAAAGGAAAGTTTTCTTCGTTCCAATCTTGTCGCCGATCCAACCCGATGCAGGAATCCAAATGGCTAGTGAAAGCAAATAGCCGAGCACAACCCATTCCATCGACGCTCGGGTTGCATCAAACTCATTTTCAAGTGTCGGAATCGCAACGTTGACAATTGTTGTATCAAGAATTTCGAGGAATAAGCCAGCAACAAAAATGACAGCAACAATCCATTTATATTCAATCTTTTTAAGTGTGGTCAACATGATTGACCAACTCTAGATGTTGTTGTTCCTCAGCGAACGACCAAACATGCAACAACACCACTAATGAGACATGCCCCCTTCTCATCTTCCTGGATCACAGCATCCAATCGATCTAGCAGATGAGAAGAGCCCTCGATCTCGATCTCGACCTTCTCCGATAGTGCGACTATGACACGCGAACCAGGCAGTTCCCCGGCTTCGGTTGCAACGGACATCAATCCAGTGGCTGAACCCATGACTGTCATCAGCCCAAGGTCAACAATGGGTCCAGCTATAAGTTGGGCAAAGGTTGTCGAATCCCCCGAAAACTGAACTACTTGACCAGGCAAGCATTTCTCCGATTTTCCATCAACGTCGAGCACCATTCCATTTCCTTCGACAATTACAAGTTTGCGGTCGACTCCAGGAAGTGAAGAAAAGGGTCCGTCTTCGATTACCGGTGCTACCGCCACACGCCATGTCCACACACCATCAACATTGCGATCACTCGCAACTTCATAGCTCGTACCAAGGCCATTAGCCCACGGCATCGCACGGTGTTCACCAAATCGCTGCACTCTCATAACGGCACTACCCTATGTGGTCTATGAGCAACTCTCCCATCCACGCTGTTATCGAACGCTGGCACGCCCACACCCGAGGTGAATTAGCAAATGGTCTCGATGAACTTCTGCACGATGACGTGGTCTTTTACTCGCCAATCGTCTTCACCCCCCAAAGGGGCAAGGACATCACCACGTTGTATCTACAAGCAGCTGGACAAACATTGCCCGGCGAAAAGCCACAGACCGAAGCAGGCAAAACATCAGGTGATACATCGAAGGGCTTTCGTTACACCAAAGAGATTCTCGATGGTCATCACGCCGTACTCGAATTTGAAACAACGGTCGAAGGCAAATACGTCAATGGCATCGACATGATCACATGCGATGACAACGGCAAAATTGTTGAGTTCCGTGTTTTCATTCGACCGCTACAAGCGATCAATCTTGTGCACAAGCAGATGGGTGAAATGCTCGACAAGATGAAGATGTAGCCGAACTACATCCGCAGATAGTTGGTAATCAGCCCTGCTTCTCATTCTTCACAAAGTCGGAAGCTTCTGCAAAACCTGCAACTGTCAGCTTCTCCGCAATGTCGGCCTTAACGGCTTGGACAACTCGGTGTGTTCCATTGCAATTCTTCTCTGGATCTGTCGTAAAACCACATTTGCATGTTCCCATATCGATAACTCTCCATTTTTTGTTGTGTTAGATCGAATAAGTTTTGTAGGCGCTGAGGGACTCGAACCCCCGACCCTCTCCTTGTAAGGGAGATGCTCTAACCAACTGAGCTAAGCGCCCAAACTCTGAAAACTTCTTGCGAACGTCTCAGCGAATGAAACTCTTAGTGTATTGGATTTTTGATTTGATTCACCAGTCGTTACAGGTCAGCTGAGTTTGAAGCGCAGCACTCGGTTGCCGAACTTCTGCTCACCAACCCACAAGTACCCATGGGTCACCATGAGCGATCGCGGCATGCGGAATTTGCTGCCACTCAAACCCGAGTTCGCTTTGGTAGCCCCGGTCGATGCGCCGAGCACCGCGGTTGGCGCACCACCTGCAAGTGCCGTTGACATGCTCGACCACCACACCACGCGGTCAAAACTGGTATCGGCAACAAAGAGACCGCCGTTCACGGGCAGACCACCCATTGGCAAATTGAATTGTGTTCCCGTCACTGTGGTGCCCGCCTGATTATTGGCGAGTGCGCTGACAGTCCACACGAAAGTGCCTGGGTTGGCGATGCAGGTGAGCACTAAGTAACTACCGTCTGACCGAAGCTGCGTTGCGGCTGGGCAGCCGGGCAACGTGAATACTGGAGCACTCGTCGCCGTCGGAATCTGGTTGAACACATACACCTTTGCCGCCTGCTTGTCTGCCAGATAGATGTAGTTGTTGTCAGCAGCTACTGCAGTGAGCCCCGACATGGCAATGCCACCAATATTGTTGTCGAGCTGAGTCGTGGGAAGCGTGGTCTTGCTCAGCGGAATGCCCCCCGACCAAATATGGACTTTGCCCTCACCAGCAACCGCATAGATCTTGGTGCCCTTGAATGTTGCAGCAACAGAATCCCATGGCTGGAACGGAACGATGAACGAGTGGTCGGGCTTGGCATTGTTGTCGCCCGGCACCTTCTTCCACACATACACGCGGCGCTCAAAGTCGCTGTTGACTGCCAGCGACACACCGTCGGATGCCATCACTGGATTGGTAATCATAAATGCAGCACGGTTGGAGTTATCCGCTGGCCCAGACGAGCCGATGTAAAAATCGGCAGATTGACTCGCGGTTGTCGGCACCGCATTCCACGCTGCGATGCGATTGGCGTTGTATTCAAGTACATAAATGCGATTGCCAAGCTTCACCACGTCGCCACCGTCACCACCTTGCAAGCCAACATCTTGCGGCGCGACAGATAGCTCCGACTGGGTGGGGTTGCTCGTGGGGAATGTGCGCAAGATCTCCAGATCGCGTTGCAGGAGATACACGCCTGTTGCATCAATGTGGCCGTTGTACCAACCCGCATTGCGATCGCGACCAAACAACATGAAGTAGTCGGGGTTCGAACTCGCCGACGTGGGGAACGTATTCCACACATGCGAACCGCGATTGCCGAGCGGTGACCGCGAGTTTTCATCGCCGATAATCACTCGTGAGCCGTCAGAAGTAATTTGACGTGGGGTTCCCATGATCTCCGGATCGATAGTGAACGAAGCAGGGGTCTGACCTGACGCGGCAGGAATAGTGTTCCACACCTTTACGTCTCCGGCTTCAGTGCGTGACACCATCATCTTGGTGCCATCGGTCCACACGCCCCATGGCCACGAACCCCCACCAAGATCGAGTGAAATATCAGCAGCCTGACCATTGGCTGTAGGAAATGTGCGCCAAATGAGAATGCGATTATTGCTGGAGTCGGCAACCATCAGCATGCCCGATGCGGAAATTGAAAGGTCGCTCGGCCAGTTCATCTCATTGAGCGCTGAGCCGGAATTGTTGGTAGAGAAATTTGGTTGACCCAATACCAAATTCGGTGCAGTGTTGCGCGTCGGCGCCGACGTCCAAATGAGGACTCGATTGTTATTGCGGTCGGCAACCGCAAGACGGGTTCCATCTGTTGCCATGCCGGCCGGGTGGTTGAAGAAAAGTGCTCCGCCAGTTTCGTTTGCCCCACCAGGCATGCTCAGGAAGCCAGCGGCGGATTGTCCGCTTGCCACTGAAGTGCCAGAGGTGACCGCTAGTTCGGAATACGCCGTGCTGTGATCGCAACCGACGATGTTGTTGACGCCGCTGTTCGTCGCCGTGTATAGAGCCTTGGTGCAATCAGCAGCCGTGGCTGTACCGGTTGGGCCATCACCGGGGCTGGCTGCGCCGCCGCCTGGGGCAACGAATCCGCCGGGCGCCACACCGACACGCACACGCCACACCCGACGCTTACCTTCTTTAACGCAGACGAAGACAGTGGACTTCTTTTTCTTCTTGATCGTGGATATCTGCCCCACCTTGGAACACTTGGCACCGTTCTTCACACTTGCTTCGGCGGCTACTGGTGTGAGGGCCACGGAAAGAGCGGCGATAACGAGCACACGGCGGACATGGCGGGAAGATGTGAGAGTCATAGTCTTATAATAGCGAATATTTTTAAAAAAAGGTATGAACTTCTTGCGAACGTCTCAGTGAATGAAACTCTTAGTGCATTGGATTTTCTTTACTTTGTATCGACAACAAAAAATGCTTCAGCTGTTCGGCCCTCAGGCAGGCCACCCGCCTGCGCAATCATCTCACCCCAACCACGCATCCGCGCTGGCAAGCCAGCAGGGTCAGTGTGCTGACTTTGATGACACAGCAATGCTGCAATCTTTTTATCCAAAACGTCCGTCGTATCCACGAAATGTTTTGGATTCGGGCCCGCCATAATCCAAGTTTCAGGCACGGCATGCGGAGCCAACCCTCGCTCGCTGAGCAATTCAGGAAACGCAAATTCGTTTCGCGCGTCTGGATAAATTGCGCTAATTGAAGCCTCGCCAGTTGCTAAATGATCTGGATGACTTGCATAAATACGTGAGTAGTTTCGCTCTGCTGATTGAGTCAGCACACGATCTGGTTTAACAATACGTATTACGGCGCTCAGTTCGCGACGCAAATTGAGATCCGCAACCACTGCACCGTCGGGAAACCCGAGCCAGTGCAATTCAGTAATACCGAGCATGTTGGCTGCAGCTGTTTGTTCTCGTCGACGCGTGGCTGCCACTTGTTCGCGCGTAACTGTGTTGTCTGATCCGCCAGCCTGGCCGTCGGTTACGAGACAATAAACAACTTCATTGCCTTCTGCGATCCAAGTCGCAATAGTTCCACCAGCGCCAAAGTCAACATCATCGGGATGCGCGGTAATCACCAAAATTTTCATAGCCGTCAATCGTAACGCTGTGTGGTTCTTACTTTTGATCGCGAATTTGTTTGACTATCGCGAGAAGTTCAGGAGTCGCCGCCACGATTGGTGTGCGACGGTGCGAATGTTCTTGCACGATGAAGTCTCGACCCTGATGCTCAACAAAACATGCCCCAGCTTCTTGGCAAATTAAAAGACTTGCGAGATAATCCCAAACTCCATGTGTATTGAAATCAATCCAAGCGTCAATCACGCCATCAGCAACTAAACAAATATCTAGCGCCGCTGCACCAAGCGCACGAAACTGCCCCCAACCTGGCTTGAAACTTGGCAGGCCAGAAATCCCAACTACCGCATCCTTGATGTCAGTGCATGTCGATGGCTCAATTGGATTGCCATTATGAAACGCTCCGCCACCGCGAGTTGCCCAATATCGGTCGCGCCCCGAAGCCTGATTGACCACAAGCGAAGCCCGCATGCCGGTGTTGTCGAGCGCGCACAAAGCAGTTGCATACCATGGCACACCACGACTTGCATTTGTCGAGCCATCGAGCGGATCCATTACAACCAAGATGTCGTTGTCGCCCCACTCACCTGTTCGCTGGCTTTCTTCTGACAACACTGCGCAACCTGCATCGTGCAGGATTGCAAGCGCTGCATTGTCGCAATTGACATCAACCGAATATTGTGTGTGACGCAAGCCAGAAAGACCCCAGTCGGTATTACTTGCAAGTACCGCACTGATTGCATTTGCTGTTCTGTTTAAGACAGCAAGTATGTCGTCGTTGGAACTCGAGCGTGTGAGACGCATCAGAAATTATCGCTCGTCACGCACAAACGGCGTACCCAACGCGCGTGGAGCACCAAGCGAATTACGACTCCCGGGGCGACTCAAAGCAATCAACGCAATTAACGTTGCCAGGTAAGGCAACATTTCGAGAAATGCAGAAGGAATAAACGTAATCTGTTCTGCTTGCAGTGTGAACGGAAGCTGCAAAGTAAAACCGAATAGCACTGCACCAAAGATGATGCGCATTGGGCGCCAACCAGCGAACACCACGAGCGCAAGTGCAATCCAGCCAAGACCATTTGTTGTAGCGGCCTGATGCCAGCCAGCACTTTGAGCAAGCATTAGCCACGAACCACCAAGACCTACAAGCGCTCCACCAACCATGGTGTAACGAATACGGATTCGTGCGACAGAAAGACCCTGGGCATCAACCGTTGCTGGATCGTCGCCAGTTGCCCGTAATTCGAGACCCGGCCGAGTATTAAATAAATAGCGCGATGCAACGATGGCTAACGCAATCGCAAGATAAGTGATGATGTCTTGACCAAAAACGATTGGACCAATTACTGGAATATCGGATAGTGGCCCAAACGAAAGTGGTTTAATCACCGTAGTAATTGTTTTTCCCTCTGCTGGTTTGCCTAGAAAGTTGGCCAGACCAGTGCCAAAGATGACGAGCGCCAAACCAGCAACAATTTGATTCGCTCGAAACACCACCGAAAGTACTGCATGAATTGAAGCCATTACTGCGCCGATCACAGATCCCACGATGAGGCCGAACCACACACTCCCCGAAGCATCGGCAGCGAGAAACGAACTGATGGCCGACGTCAACAAAATGCCCTCGATGCCCAGATTGAGTACGCCAGATCGCTCGGTGAACAATGCTCCTAGTGCAGCAAAAATCAATGTTGTTGCAATGGCAATTGCATCTGCCGACATCAATATCCAAATATTTTGGTTCATACTGCAGCCTTCCTTGCCGTCGCGTCTTGTACGCGCACGACATGGATGTGGTATCTGCGGAATGCTTCTCCGCCAAGCGCAAACAACAGAATGGCTCCCTGCAACATCACGCCTATATGTATAGGAGTGTCTGTCGTAACTTGCAGATTATTGCCACCAACCCTTAGACCAGAGAATAAAATTCCGCTCACAATAATCAGACCAAGATTGTTACGAGCGAGTGCCGCTACAACGATTCCCGCGTATCCATAACCGAGAGTAATAATGCTCGGCTCGATCTTGCCGTATGGACCAACGATAAGCATTGCGCCAGCAAGACCCGACAATGCGCCAGAGATCAGCATGACCCATATAGTTGTACGCCGCGCATTGATGCCTGCATAGTGCGCGGCTCGTGGCGAATCGGAGATGACATTAATGCGGTACCCAAACTCGGTGCGCTTAACAATCCAATACAGTGCACCCGCAATAATTAGTGCAACAAAAAATGTTGGGTAGAGCCGTGAACTACCGAAGCTATCTAGTGACGCGGAATCCGCGACCCTTCGGCCTTGCGGAAACGAAGTATTCGGATTACGAAAGAAACTATCTGGCGTATAAATCACGTGCTTAATTAGGCTCGCCCCGATATACGTCAGTAGCAATGTAGAAACAATTTCGCTCGTGCCAAGTCGTGATCGCACGAAAGCCGGAACAAAAATCCAAGCCGCCCCAGCAAGCGCCCCACACAACAAGACAATGGGGACCATGATCAATGTTGGTAAATGGTCGCCAAGTGCGATACCCGCCCACGCACCACCAATCAGACCTAGGTACAACTGACCTTCGCCACCAATGTTGTACAGGTTCATTTGAAATGCAAACGCTGCCGAGATACCGGTGCATATGAGCACAGTCGACAAAGCCAGTGTGTCGGTGATGCCGTTAAACGAAGCAAAACCATCACGAAACATATTTGTGTAGGTATCAATCGGCGAGTAGCCCGTAGCGAGCAAAAAAAGTGCACCAAAGAACAAGGCCGCTAGAACCGATGCAAGTGGAACCAACAATGACAACCGACGAGGCGTTTCGCCTCGTTGCTCGAAGACGACACGAAATGGAATACGCATCATGAACGTCCTTCATTGGCGAGTCCTGCCATCGCTGCGCCAACCTGAGACAGTTGTGCCGATTCGCCTGGAGTTTCAAGCACCACTGCTCCGCGATACAAAACAAATACACGATCAGACAGTGAAAGCACTTCATCAAGGTCTTCTGAAATCAACAAGATCGCTTGCCCCGCCCTGCGTGCGTCATTGAGCAAACGACGCACAGTCTCGATAGCACCTACGTCGAGACCACGAGTTGGCGAGCACACAACGAGTAATTTTGTTGCACTTCGACCACCCGAAAGTTCGCGTGCAAGCAACACTTTCTGTGCATTTCCACCCGACAACTTGCGAGCCAGATGGTCTGGACCATTTGCCTTAATCTCGAACTGCTCGATCAACCGGGTTGCTTCTGGTCGAACCGACACTCGATCAACGACCACCTTTCGGTCACGAGTGAGCAATAAGTTGTCGAGAATCGTCATTGACGGCACAAGACCCATTCCAAGACGATCTTCTGGCACATACGCCAAACCGACTTCGCGGGCCTGAATAGGTCCACAATCTGTTGTCATTGCACCCGAGATACTGACAGACCCGCTTGTTGGCGAAATAAGACCGGCAATAGTGTCGGCGAGTTCGCGCTGGCCATTGCCTGCAACACCAGCAATACCCACCATCTCGCCAGCGTGCACATTGAACGAAATATCGCTCAGCACCGCAACGTTCTCAACGCTCAGAGACAGATTGCGAATTTGCAAAATCTCATGACCCGTCGCATGCGTTGCGCGCTGGGCATTGAGTTCGATATCGCGACCAACCATGAGTCGTGCAAGCTCTTTAGTGTCTGTAGTGCCCCTGCCTGAAACGTGACCGGTTACTCTCCCGTTGCGCAAAACAGTCACGCGATCTGAGATTTCCACAACTTCGCCAAGTTTGTGACTAATGAACACGATTGATTTCCCAGCGGCTGTCATTGCGTGCACGTTTTCAAACAACTTTTCGACTTCTGAAGGCACCAACACTGCGGTTGGCTCGTCTAACAATAAAATCTCTGCGCCCTGATACAGCGCCTTAACAATCTCGACTCTTTGACGTTGTCCAACCGACAAGTCGCCAACAGTTGCATTTGGATCAATCGGCAGTCCGTACGACTCTGCAACTGATGCAACTTTTTCGTTAATGTCGCGCCGGTTCAACTTGAACGGCAAATCGCGACTACCCAAAATCACATTTTCTGAAACACTAAATCTTTCGACTAAGCGAAAATGCTGGTGCACCATCGCAATCCCGTGTTGCAAACCTGCGCGCGGTGACGACAAATTAATCCGCTTGCCATTGCGCATGAGATACCCGGCATCGGGTTGATAGAGACCACACAACACTGCCGCGAGCGTGCTTTTTCCTGCACCGTTTTCACCCAGCAGCGTGTGCACCTCACCTGCGCGCACATCAAAGTCAACCGAATCGTTGGCAAGCACACCTGGAAACTTCTTATCTATTGAATGCGCTGAGAGTGCAGTAGAGGCCGCACCACTGTTGTGGTGCGGCCCCCTTGCAACCTCGTGAGAGGTACTACTCATTTACAAATCAGCCCTTTGGAGAACCGATTACTCCCTTAACGAAGTAGCTCATTCCGAGCAAGTCGAGCAACTCTGGCCTTGTGTCAGCTGCAACTACTTCGTTGCCGTCCTGATCCGAAACTGGACCCTGGAAAGGTGCGAATGAACCATCGATGATTGCTGCTGCTGTATCGGCAATCAATCCTTGTGTATCTTCATCTACCGAAGTACCGAATGAACCAAGCGTGACCATTCCGTCAGCCATCGAACCGTAGTACTCATCTGATGGACATGTGCCACCAGCAACGGCCAGTGCGGTCTGGATGTAATACGGAGCCCAGTTCCATGTTGGGGCAGTGAGCCATGCATCAGGAGCTGCTTCAACAACATCGCTGTTGTAGCCAACCCACTTGGCACCTACTGCATCGGCTGCAAGGCCAGTTGCTGTGGTGTCTTGGTGCATTGCAAGCACGTCAGCACCAGCTGCAAGAAGTGATTCAGCAGATTCTTTTTCAGTATCTGGTCCGAACCATGTCTTTGTCCAAGAGACTTGAACGGTTGCATCTGGATTAACAGATTGCGCGCCAAGTGTGAATGCGTTGATTCCGCGAATAACTTCTGGGATTGGGAACGCTGCAACATAACCGAGCTTGCCGGTTGGGCTTGCTGCGCCTGCTGCGATACCACTCAAGTAACGAGCTTCTTCAGCAGCACCGAAGTACGTGCCCAAGTTTGCAGGAATGTCACCAAATGTTGCGTACTCTCCACCCATCTCTGAAGTGAGGAGGAACTTTGCGCCTGTTGCCCACTGGAAGCAACCATCTGCATGCTTTGCGGCAACGCGTGCCATTGGAGTTCCGTAACCAAATGAGGTTGCAAAAATCAAGTTGTAACCTTCGGCTGCAAGGCCTTCCATAATCGCTTCGGCTTCGTCGCCCTCAGGAACGTTCTCTACACGCTTGACTTCAATGCCAAGTTCGGCTTCGAGTTCAAGGATGCCTTGTTCGTGCTGGTATGTCCAACCTTTGTCGTCTGGAACACCGATATAGACAACAGCGACTTTAAGCATGCTGTAGTCATCCCCTGCCTCAGTCTCCATTGTTTCTGCCACTGTTGTGTCAGTGGCTGCATCGCTCCCACCACAAGCAAGAAGTCCGAAGACTGCTGCTGTAGCAAGGGCAAAACCCTTAATGTGATTTTTCCTCATCTGTTGTGCTCTCCCCTTATGCATGATGCATATGTCAGTTTTGTTGCTCCGCGCCAAACGGCACAAGGCAGACAATAACACGCCAAATACTTTCTAGCTGACCGTATGTAGCTCCAAATGCGGTATTTCACCCTGGTTAACACGGGTTTACGAGTCCGAAACATAGGGAGTTCAACTAGTCTGAAACTTCATGAAGTCGTCCCTCAATGGCCTAATCGATGAGTCGGTCACCATCATCCGCGAAGTGGCCGCCGAGTTTGAGCGCCCAGTGCTGCTATTTTCCGGTGGCAAAGACTCAGTCGTGATGCTGCATTTGGCCGTGCGCGCCTTTGCTCCCGCCCGCATTCCATTCCCTGTCATGCATATTGATACCGGCCACAACTTTGCAGAAGTGATCGAGTTTCGAGATCGCTGCGTTGCCGACATGGATGTGCAACTTATTGTTGGTTCTGTTCAGGCTTCTATTGACACCGGGCGTATTACCGACGTGACCGGGCCGCGGGCAAGTCGCAACCCTTTGCAAACCGTAACACTGCTCGACTCGATTGCTGAATATAAATTTGATGCAGTTTTTGGTGGTGCTCGCCGAGACGAAGAACGGGCACGCGCAAAAGAGCGTGTGTATTCTCATCGAGATTCTTTTGGCCAATGGGATCCCAAAAATCAGCGCCCTGAACTCTGGGGCATTTACAACAGTCGTCATCGAAAAGGCGAACACTTTCGCATTTTCCCCATCTCGAACTGGACCGAACTAGATATTTGGTCATTCATTGCCGAATACAACATCGACCTACCGAGCATCTACTACGCGCATCGCCGACCAGTCTTTCGCCGCGACAACATGTGGATGGCAGTGACTCCATTTTTGCAACCAGAAGCCAACGAAACTGTTGTTGAAGAAATGGTGCGCTTTCGAACTGTTGGCGATGCCACATGTACCGCCGCTATCGAATCAGTTGCCACGACCGTTGAAGACATCATCGCCGAAACTTCAGTGGCTCGAATCACCGAGCGCGGTGCGACTCGTGCCGATGACCGCATGTCGGAAGCAGGCATGGAAGACCGCAAGCGAACGGGCTACTTCTAGTGGAAAGACTGCGCTTTGCAACCGTCGGGTCGGTGGATGACGGCAAGTCAACACTGATCGGTCGTTTGTTGTACGACTCAAAAAGCATTTTTGAAGACCAACTCGAACACATCGAGGCTGTGAGCAAGCGACGTGGTGATGACTACGTCGACCTGTCGTTGCTCACCGATGGCTTGCGCGCTGAGCGCGAGCAAGGCATCACCATTGATGTTGCATACCGATACTTTGCAACACCAAAGCGTTCTTTTATCATCGCAGACTGCCCAGGTCACATTCAGTACACACGCAACATGATCACCGGAGCGTCCAATGTCGACTTGGCGATTGTGCTGATCGATGCGCGCACTGGCGTGATCGAGCAGACTCGACGCCACAGTTTGCTCGTCTCGCTACTTGGTGTTCCCCACTTAGTCATCTGTGTCAACAAAATGGATTTGGTTGACTACGACCAAACCGTGTTTGACCGCATTCGCGAAGAGTTTGAAGAGTTCGCATCCCGTCTCGATTTACAAGATGTCACCTTCTTGCCAATTAGCGCTCTCGCTGGCGACAATGTTGTGACTCGCTCTTCAAGCATGCCGTGGTTTGAGGGCTCAACACTGTTGCATCACCTTGAGAGCGTCTACACGGCATCCGATGACAACCGCATCGACACACGCTTCCCCGTGCAGTTTGTGATTCGCCCTCAGCGCAGCGACTTCCCCGACTATCGAGGTTTTGCAGGCCAAGTTGCAGGTGGAGTATTACGCGTAGGAGACGATGTGATGGTTCTGCCGTCAGGTCTCACTTCAACAATTACAGGTATTGACTCGCCTCTCGGACCTGTAGAAAAAGCCGAACCTGGCGATGCCGTCACACTGCTGCTTGCCGATGATTTATCAATCACCCGCGGCGACATGATTTGCAGACCAAATAACCGCCCACGCGTGTCGCAAGAACTTGAAGCGATGCTTTGCTGGATGGATGATGCATCCCCAATGCAGCAGAACAAGATTTACTCGATCAAACACACGACCAATACGGCGCGCGCCAAGATCACCGAAGTTCTTTACCGCCTCAATATTTCAACATTGCATCGCGAAACCGACGTATCCCAATTGCAGATGAACGAAATAGGCCGTGTTACATTACACACCACTGCGCCACTCATGTTTGACGACTACCACCAAAACCGTTCAACAGGCTGCTTTATTATCGTCGACGAATCAACAGGACAAACAGCGGGCGCAGGCATGTTGCTGTCGCCGCGAACTTAACTCAACAGATAGGGGCCGTTATGAACCAGGCAATTTGGCACGAACCAACAGTCGGACGTAACGAGAGATGGGCGGCGCATCATCTGCACGGCATGACCATCTGGCTCACAGGACTTTCCGGGTCGGGCAAGTCAACAATTGCCCACGCTCTTGCCGACAGACTTACTAGTGGTGGCGTGTACAGCTATGTGCTCGATGCCGACAACGTGCGTCATGGGCTCAATAGCGATTTGGGATTTAGCGATCATGAGCGTTGGGAAAACGTGCGCCGTATTGCCGAAGTTGCCCGTCTCTTTGCAGATGCCGGTGCAGTCACTCTTGTTCCGATCATCAGCCCGTTTCGCGACAGTCGGTCTCGAGCTCGCCGAATTCATGAAGTAGATCACCTCGCTTTCCTTGAGGTGTATGTATCTACCGCTGTTGAAGAATGCGAGCGCCGCGACCCGAAAGGCTTGTATGCCAAGGTGCGCGCAGGCGAAATGAGTGGTCTAACTGGTGTGGATGCACCATATGAAGTACCTCAATCTCCAGATCTCACTGTTGGCATCACTGGCGAGTCAATCGATGATGCCGTCAATGCTGTACATCGACTGGTGATTGACCGCATCAATAGCGCGCACTAAACGCTTGAAGACCTAGACAAACGAGTAAAATTACTCAATGGATTTCTTGGCGCAACCAAATCTTCCCGATTTGATTAATTACTCGTTGGTTGCACCGCGCATCAAAGTCTTGTATGTGCCCACCACCAAGGTGGCTTGCAGCACTCTCAAGTTGCTCATCTCGCAAGCCGAAGGTTCATATAACGCACAGGCCGCACAAGAAATAATTACGCCAAACATCTCTCAAGAACAAACCATTCACAACTACCGTGTGCATGGTCTGACCCGCCTTTTCGACTTGCCGCGCAAGAAGCAATGGGAAGTCATTGAGTCATCAGAATGGCTGCGAGTTGCTGCCCTTCGTGACCCAATCAAGCGTGCATATTCGTCTTGGGAAAATCGTGTTTTCTTGCATGCTCCTGGCACTCCACAATCGATTCTTGAGATGTGCAGCGATGTGATAGTCGATGGCTATGTAGACGTAGCTGCAACATTCAAGAAGTTTGCTCGCGCTATTCATACCGACCGAGTCGCATTTGCGATTGACGATCACTTTCGACCGCAATTTAATACGTTGTACGCCAACCAGCTCGAGTACCACCACCGCATTTATATTGACCGTCCTGGCGAAATGCAAAAACTGGCCGATGCAATCAATGAGCGGGCCGGCACCAGCGTAAAGTTGCAACGCCTCAATAGCGGCCTTGGCATCAAAGCCGACCAGATATTCGACAAAGAAACTGCCGACCTGATTGCCGACACGTATCACGAGGATTACGAATGGTTTGGGTTTGAGCGCCACAACTTCACAGCACCAACTACCTCACTGGTTTTTAACCCGATCCAACAAGCCTTACTCAACAACTTGCGTGAGACCACAGAGCGACTGACCATCGTTTCGCGTGCTGCATTTCATCGTGTCGGTTTCCGTTATGGACTCTCGCAAGTCCGCAAGTCCCTATGGATACGCATCACGAATCGAAAAGGCAAGGGCGACACTCGTTTGTTGCAGTGGTAGGTTCAGATCGTCATGAGCCATACAGACCCTCAATCAGCAAATTCTGTCGTTGCACGAATAGGCATAGTGACGGTTTCTGATCGCGCATCGGCCGGTGTTTACGAAGATTTGGGTGGGCCAGCAATCAAAGATTTTTTGACCAAACACCTGACCAATGAATGGGTTGCGGTGAGCCGTGTGGTGCCCGACGAAGTTGCTGCAGTGTCAGGCGCACTGATCGAGCTCGCTGATATCGAGAACTGTTGCCTCATTGTCACAACCGGTGGTACCGGCCCTGCACTTCGCGATATCACGCCAGAAGCGACCGAGGGCGTCTGCACCAAAATGATGCCTGGTTTTGGCGAGCTCATGCGTCAGGTGAGTTTGCTAGTAGTACCAACAGCAATTTTGTCGAGACAGACCGCAGGCATTCGTGGCTCGTCGTTAATTATCAACCTGCCTGGTAAACCGAGTTCGATTGCTGAATGTCTGGTCGCGGTGATGCCAGCAGTTCCCTATTGCGTCGACTTGATTGGTGGAGCGCACATTGAGGTCGGTGGCGGTTTGAACGCATTTAGACCAAAACAAAAATAAGTTAAAACTACTTATTGCGCGTCATATGGCTGTCCGGCTGCTTTAGGCCCACGACTACGACCAACGAAACCAGCAACAACCACAAGCGTTACCAAATATGGTGCCATCAACAAAAACTCCGATGGAATACCTGTGTCCAGGTTTGACATTTTTAATTGGATTGCTTCTGCAAGGCCGAACACAAGCGCTGCGCTCAATGCACCAACCGGATTCCAGCGACCAAAGATAACCGCAGCAAGGGCAATAAATCCGCGTCCATTTGTGATGTTTTGATCGAACCTACCGACCATGCCAATCGGCCACCATGCTCCACCGACTCCGGCAACCGCACCGGCTAAAAGTACGTTGCGGTAACGCAATTTGATGACATCGACCCCAAGAGTTCCTGCTGCCTTTGGGTACTCGCCGATTGCCCTCGTGCGCAAACCCCACTTGGTGTGATACAGACTCCAAGTTGCAACAGCCACTGCCAAATATGCGAAGTAAACGAACAACGTTTGCGTAAAGAGCACAACACCAATAACTGGAATATTGCTCAGCAGTGGCAGTGCTATTGGTCGTAGAGGAGACAAAATATTGTAGTCAGGGTGGTCAGTTAATACGCGGGCAGCAAGAAAACTCGTGAGACCAAGCGCAAAGAAGTTAATAGCAAATCCGACAATAACTTGATCAACCCGGTAGCGAATTGAAAAAACTGCCAAAATCGAAGACAGACCAACCCCCATTGCCATCGCAGCAACGATCCCAATCCATGGACCAAGCAGGGACCCAGCTACCGCACCGGCAAATGCCGAACCCAGAAGTTGACCTTCGATTGCAATGTTGATGATGCCACTTCGTTCGCACAAAATGCCCGCAATGGCGCCAAGAATGATCGGCACACTTCGCGTCACTGTATCTTGCAACATGCCGGTAAAACTGAAAGATCCACCGGATGCAGCCCAAGCCAAAAATGAAATGACAAAAGTTGCTGCCGAGATACTTAAAACAACATTGGTCCATTTACCAAACCCTTTTAGCAGCTGTGCCGCACCCAATGCAATGAGCACCAATGCAAGTATGCGAGCAAAAGGCTGGGCCGGAATGACAAAGATGTAGGAATCAACAAGCTTGAAGCCTGCATCACCTGGTCGATTTCCGAGCACAAACGCAGCGACAATACCCAGAACCACAAATGTGAGACCAACGCTACGTGCCTGCTTGCGTTGCTCAGCAGAGATTAGAGGAAGGATAACTGGATCAATAGTGCTCATGAACCCCATCCCTTAAATGTTTGACCAAGCGATGTTGGTGAAACTTTGATTCGCCAAATTGACTTAATTAAGAGCGGTGCAGCAATAAACATAACAATGAGTGCACGAAGCACCACGATTAGGTCGATTGGCACATCAGTGTCTACTTGCATCTGACGACCTCCAGCCTGCAATGCACCGAACAGTAACGCTGCCAACAGTGTGCCGAGCGGCGTAGAGCGACCAAGTAGAGCAATTGCAATTGCATCAAACCCAATATTGCCAGCAAAGTTTTGCGAGGCGTAGCCGTACGTGCCTAAAACTTCCGCCGCACCCGCGAGTCCAGCAAATGCGCCCGCAAACATCATTGCCATCACCGTCAGTCGCTTTGTATGCATCCCTGCATATTGGGCGGCATCAGCATTCATACCAAACGCACGAAACTCAAAACCTGATGTACTGCGATTGAGGAACCACCAATAGACAATGACAGCCAAAATCGCAACGATAAAACCAGCATGAGCCACAAGATCAGGGCGGTTATCCATAAAGCCAAACAAACGTGGTAGGCGTCCAGGCGCCGCGACAAGTTTGGAAATTGGATCTGTGCGATCAGTGCGCTGGAACATATTCGTCTTAAGCAACCACAACACCAAGAATCCAGCCATGTTATTAAGCATGATTGTGGTGATTACCTCATGCGCACCAGTACGTGCTTTCAGCACGCCCGGAATCGCGCCATAGGCTGCGCCACCCACGGCACCAGCCAACACTGCAAGTGGCACCTGAATAATTACAGGTCCATCCATAGAAAACCCAACCCACAGTGCTGCCATTCCGCCAGCAAGCATCTGACCTGTTGCCCCGATATTAAAGAGACCAGCCTTGAAAGCCACCGCTACGGAAACCCCACACAGAATTAATGGTGTAGCGCTATTAATCGTGGCAGAAATTGCGCGTAACGACCCGAACGATCCAACAACTAGTGCCCAGTAAGCACTGCCGACAGTGTGCACCGCTCCAAGAATGTCGCCGTTTTTCAGTTTGTCGATATCAGACAAAATAATAATAAAAGCACCAACAACCATTGCAGAGAGTATCGCGAGGAGCGTGATTCGAAATGAACTCGTACGTGCAATTCTGTCTGCGAGTCTGCGCAGAGTTGCGACAATTTTCATCAGTTCACCGCGCTCGCAGGTCGCGAACCGGCCATGTACAAACCAATATCCATTGCAGATGAAACTTTAGGGTCGAGATCGGCAACAATTTTTCCTCGATACATCACAAGCAGTCTGTCAGAAAGCGCCATCACCTCATCAAGTTCCGTGCTCACAATCAATACCGCCGTACCGGTATCACGCTCTTTGATAATGCGCGAGTGGATGTATTCGATTGAACCAACATCAACACCGCGTGTTGGTTGGGCCGCAATCGACAGCCGCAAGGGACGGCTCAGTTCACGTGCAACAATAACTTTCTGTTGATTACCGCCCGACAAAGTACTTGCATCAATGTCTGCACTCGGTGTTCTAATGTCGTACTCAGCAATGAGGTTCTCTGCCACGCTGTGTGCCGCGGGCCAATCCATCACGATTCCATGACTGAATTCTTCGTCGTGGTACCTAGTCAATATCAAGTTCTCAGCGACGCTCAGTCCCCCAACCAACCCTTGCCGTTGTCGATCTTCGGGAACATGTGCAATTCCCTTCGCATGCCTCTCACGAGGTGAATCAGAAGTGATATCGACACCATCAAGCGAAACATTACCCCGAGTCGAATCGCGCAAACCGGTGAGTGCATCCACAAGTTCTGTCTGGCCGTTGCCCTGCACCCCCGCGATGCCCACGACTTCGCCAGCTCTCACAGAGAACGAGACCGAATCCACCATCGTCCGTCCGTCTGCGTCCACAACTGACAGATCTTTCACTTCGAGAACAACTTCACCGGGCGCATGAGGTTTCTTGTCAACAATCAGTTGAACTGGGCGACCAACCATCATTTCAGCAATTTGCGATTCAGTTGCAGTCTTCGGATCGACTTCACCTACAACTTGACCTCGGCGTAAGACCGCAATTCGATCTGCCACATTTAAAGCTTCTTTGAGTTTGTGAGTAATAAATACAACACCACGGTTCGCGGCGATCAGTGTCTTGACTATTTCAAAAAACTCGATAATCTCTTTCGGCGTCAATACCGCTGTTGGCTCATCAAAAACCACTACCTTGGCATCCCGCAACAACACTTTCACAATCTCGACACGTTGCTGCACGCCAACGGGTAAGTCCTCAATAACCGCATCTGGGTCTAGGTTGAGGTTGTAACGATCGGATACTTCACGCACCATCTCGCGGGCCTTATCGATATCCAAGCTGCCAAACCGACCTGTTGGCTCAACACCTAGCACGACATTTTCGGCAACAGTAAACACAGGCACCAGCATGAAGTGTTGATGCACCATGCCAATTCCCGCCGCAATGGCATCGGCTGGTGAAGTAAACACCACAGGTTTTCCATCCAGCACAATTTGACCTTCATCGGCCTTGTACATGCCGTACAACACATTCATCAGTGTCGACTTGCCAGCGCCATTTTCTCCGATCAGACAAAGTACTTCGCCAGTCTTGAGCGTGAGATTGACATTGTCATTAGCAATGACTCCCGGAAAACGCTTGGTGATTCCCTGAAGTTCTAATTGCATCTAGTGCCCATCCCCATTCATCAAAGACTAATACAAAACAAAACGGGGGCCGCTTTCGCGACCCCCGTTCGTTACTACTTACCTCGCTCTCTTGAGCGAGAAATTAACTGGTGACGATTGAACCGTCAATGATGCCTGCTGTTACAGACTCAAGTTCTAGTCCCAAATCAGAACTGATGTCTGACGTAATTGCTACGCCCACTCCACCGTTCTCCAAGGTGCCGAGATAGTCCGTGCCGCCGCCTTCGAAATTGAGCGCACTGCCCACTGCTGCGAGAACCGCTGAGTCAATCCTCTTCAAGACTGATGCGACGTATACCTCTGCTTGTGTTGCGTTGGAAATGCTCATGTCAACGTCAACACCAATGATCTTGACCTTGCCACCTGATTCCATTGCAAATGCTGCTGAACCAAGACCCACTGGACCAGCCACTGGGAAGATGATGTCGGCGCCTTCGTCAGACTGACTCTTGGCAATGTTGCGACCATCATCGAGGCTGTTGAAGTTTCCAGCAAAAGTTCCGTCTTGCTTGGCAACGTCCCAACCAAGGACCTTGACTGAAGTTCCCTTTTGTGCGTTGTAGTACTCAACACCCAAAGCGAAACCTTGCATGAAGATGGACACTGGTGGAATGTTGATTCCGCCGAATGTTCCAACGATGCCAGTCTGAGTTGTTGCTGCTGCCATATAACCAGCCAAAAATGATGGCTGATCAGTTGCGAAGGTGAGACCCTGAACGTTTGAGGCCGAAGTGTTGGAGTCAACAATTGCGAACTGAACGGATGGGTTTGCTTCTGCAGCTGCCTTCGTTGCGTCTGCGAGCAAGAAGCCCACGGTCACAATGATGTCACAACCCTTGTCAATGAATGACTGCAAGTTTGGTGCATAGTCAGCATCTGAAGCTGACTCGAGCACTTCTGCTGTAACACCCAACTCGGCTTCTGCTTGTAGAAGACCTTCGTGTGCGATCTGGTTGAAACCTTTGTCGTCCACGCCACCGGTGTCGGTGACTTCACAGGCCAAGCCTGCTGGTTCGGCTGAGGTTGTGTCTTCTGCTTCTGCTTCTGCTGCAATTGTGTCTGATGACGAGCTCGAGCTACCGCATGCGGCAAGCGCGAACACTGCTACCAAACCAACAGCAAGACCTTTAATAGTCTGCTTTCTCATTTTTATTTTCTCCCTCTCACGAATCCACATAGATACGTGTGTTTGTTGGTATATAAAGAATACTCTAAATTTATGGGGTTGTGTTCATCCAAAAGCCCATAAAAGTCGTTTCTATAGCAATAAATCAGGCGTCGCAGTCGACCGTATTGAGCAAACCTGTAGCGACGTCGTAAACCGCGCCAACCACGACGAGATCTTTTGGCAGGAGCGGAAATGTACGGATTCGGGTGACGTCGCTAATCAATGCTGACTGTTGGTCGTCAACAGTACGAAACTCGATGCTTCGGGTGTCGACACCATGTTGCTCGTCAATCATTGCATGAATTTCGGCCTCATTATTATTGGCCATACGACAATCGGTATGTGGCATCACCAACACTCGTTTGACACCCAGTAGGTATGTAGCAAGCACAAGTGTGCGCAATACGTCGTCGGTAACGCGCGCGCCAGCGTTACGCAAGATCTTTGCGTCTCCAGCCTGCATACCCGTCACTGCAAGTGGGTTAATCCGCGAATCCATGCATGTCACAATGGCTAGGCCACGAGTTGCAATGCCCGTGAGATGCGAGTGCTCAAACGAAGCAGCAAAAGTCTGATTGGCGGCGAAGATGTCGTCAAACTCGGATAGCTGATTGTTGCTTGGCACGTGGATCTCCCCTTCCATTTTTTTTAACATTGCCAGTCGAAAATTGCCTGTGGGCCAGGTAGGGATCGAACCTACGACCAAGGGATTATGAGTCCCCTGCTCTGACCACTGAGCTACTGGCCCGTTTAATCTTGCGCTCCGAGGGTGGGGATCGAACCCACGACCCACGGATTAACAGTCCGTTGCTCTGCCAGCTGAGCTACCTCGGAAAGGAAGTCTTGGCAATCCTATCTTGGCGAATTGAGCAATTCGACAATTTGCCAAATGCACTCTGGGTTGGCAATGGCATCACTATTGCGCACGGGCCGCCCATTGACCGCATCGGCCACCGCCAGTTCCACAAGTTTGTTACTGCGTGTGCGCGGCAGATCTCCTACTTGCAATACGAGGCCAGGTACATGTCTTGGAGTGCAAGCCACGCGGATACGTGATTTGATGTCGCCAATAAGTTGATCGCTCAAAGTCACACCTTCGGCCAACCGTACGAGTAACACAATGCGTACATCGTTGTCGATCTCTTGACCAAACACAAGACTCTCGAGCACCTCTAAGTGTTGCTCGACTACGCGAGTAATCTCTGCTGTTCCGATGCGCACGCCGCCCGGATTGAGCGTGGTGTCGCTACGACCATGAATCACTATTCCGTGATGCTGGGTCCACGACGCAAAGTCCCCCTGTGCCCACATGCCAGGAATGCGCTCGAAATATGCGCTTAAGTATTTTGGGCCAGGTTGCATCGGATCTGGTGCGCCTGCTCTGCCGTCATTCCAAAAACCAATTGGTGTCGATGGAAATGCTTGACGACACACCAACTCTCCAGCGACACCTGGTTGATTGATCAGTGAGTTTGATTTGTCATCAACTGCATCGCTTGCCATGCCAAGCATTGGGCCCTGTATCTCACCTCTATATACGGGTCGCGTCGGGTCTCCCCCCACAAAGCACGCACACAAATCGGTACCACCCGAGATACTCGACAAATGGACGTCTTGTTTGACTGACGCATACACCCAATCAAAACCCTCTGGCGAAAGCGGCGATCCAGTTGAGCAAATAGTGTGCAGCGATTGCAGGCTGTGCGAAGTACGCGGCTCGACACCTGCCTTGCGCACTGAGTCGATGTATTTTGCCGACACCCCAAGCAACGTGATCCTTTCGCTGTCAACAATGTCAAACAGTCGAGAAGTATTCGGTGCCGTTGGTGCACCATCAAAAAGCACAGCGGTTGCGCCGCTCGCAAGCACTGACACCAACCAATTCCACATCATCCAACCCGTTGTTGTGAAATACATGACGCGGTCGTCATCACCGAGGTCGCAATGCAACTGATGTTCTTTCAGGTGCTGAATGAGTACGCCTCCTGTGCGATGCACGATGCACTTTGGCACACCAGTTGTGCCGCTCGAATACAACACATACCACGGGTGGTCGAACCCAAACCGCTGCGGCGCAACCGGCGACGACAGACCGCTCGATACAAACGTTTCGTATGCGAGCAGTCCATCGCGACTGTGCTCGCCCACGCTCACGTTGCTGACAAGAACTGTGGCGACAAGTGTTGGCAAGCCTGCACGAATATGGGTCAGCCTCTCCATGCAATCGAAGTCTTTTCCGTTGTAGCGATAACCATCGACCGCAACCAAAATCTTCGGTTCAATTTGGCCAAAACGATCGGTCACACCATTTGCCCCAAAATCTGGGGAAGCTGACGAAAACACGGCGCCAATCGATGCAGCGCCAAGCATCACCTCAACTGCCTCAAGTGAGTTTGGCAACCATGCAACGACTCTGTCGCCCGCGACAACACCGAGTTGTTCAAGAGATCCGGCAATAGCAGCCACACGCAATGACAATTCATCCCAAGTACGGCTTCGCCTGACACCATTTTCATCAATGGCCACCAGTGCCTCGGTCGTACCATGCGCAGTACCACTTTTTTGCAAGAAGTTTTCGACAACACTCAATTGCGCATCAGGAAAAAACTTGGCCGCAGAGATTGGGGTTCCTGCAGCATTTGGCACAAATGTTTGATCACCTTTCGTTCCCACCATTGCGCACTCATCCCATACCTCAGACCAGAACTCGCTGGGTTGAGCAACTGACCATGCATACAAATCAACCGATTTATTGACCTTCTTTGCAAAACGACTCATCCGAGACTTGGCAATGCGCTCGTCAGTTGGCGTCCACAGGGCTTTGGCTAATTCGGGCATCGGCACTAACCTAATAAAGCCGTTACGGACATTGGCAATTACGGGCAGTTTTTGTCTGACAACCATTTTAAATCGAAGGGAAACGTTATGAATTGGGGATCATTTATCACCTGCGCCGTTACAGGCTCTGGAGAAACAGCGCATAAAAGCGACAAGGTTCCAGTTACCCCAGAACAGATTGCGAACTCGTGCATCGAAGCAGCCAAAGCCGGCGCTGCAGTGGTGCACATTCACGTGCGTAACCCACAAACTGGGCTCGGTTCACGCGATACCGAACTCTATGCAGAAGTTGTAGACCGCATTCGTTCTTCAGACACCGACGTCGTAATTAACCTCACTGCCGGTATGGGCGGAGACTTAGTGCTTGGCGGAGACGAAGACGTGTTGCCGCTTGCCGCTGGTACCGACATGGTTGGTTCAACAGAGCGTCTCGATCACGTCACTCGCCTACTTCCAGAAATTTGCACACTCGACTGCGGCACGATGAACTTCTCGAGCGGCGGTGACTATGTGATGACAAACACGCCAAGCGTGTTGCGCAAAATGGCAAAGATTGTGCAAGACCTTGGTGTGCGACCAGAACTCGAAGTCTTTGACACAGGCCACTTGGTGATGGTCAAAGATTTAATTAAAGACGGACTGCTTGATGACCCCGTGATGATTCAGTTGTGCATGGGCATCGCATACGGTGCACCAGATGACACAAACACATTTATGGCGCTGGTCAATCAAATTCCACCAAATGCCGTGTTCTCTGCATTCTCAATTGGGCGGATGCAACTTCCATTTGTTGCCCAAGCAGTGCTTGCAGGTGGCAATGTGCGCGTTGGCCTTGAAGACAACTTGTATCTCAATCGCGGCGAACTCGCCACCAATGGCAAACTCGTCGAGCGTGCGGTCAACATTTTGGAAAACATGAACGTATCTGTCATGGGACCTGCCGAAGTGCGTGAAAAACTACAGCTCACAAAGCACGCGTAAGGAATAGCCATGAGCGGTCTACCCGGATTGAAAACTGTTGGCCTGCTCGGTGGCGGTGTAATTGGCGGTGCATGGGCTGCACGATTTGCGCTCAATGGTGTCGATGTCAAGTTGTACGACATTGACCCACAAGCCACTCGCAAGATGGGCGAAATCATGGGAAACGCTCGTCGTGCATATCGCAAACTCACACTTGCACCACTGCCCCAAGAAGGCACCATCACATTTGTCTCTACTCCAGAAGAAGCGGTGACCGATGTTGACTTCGTGCAAGAAAGCGCACCAGAACGCCTCGAGTTGAAACAAGAATTGCTCGCTCGTGCAAGCAAAGCCGCTTCCCCAACCACCGTATTTGGTTCGTCTACATCTGGACTATTGCCTACACAAATACAAAAAGACATGGTTAACCCAGAGCGCTTTGTCGTTGGCCACCCGTTCAACCCCGTGTATCTCATGCCGCTCGTCGAGATCTGTGGTGGCGATCTCACATCGCAAGCCACAAAAGAACGTGCGCGCGAGGTCTACACACAAATTGGCATGCGACCACTGATGCTGAGCAAAGAGATCGATGGTTTTGTTGCCGACCGACTCATGGAAGCACTGTGGCGCGAAGCGTTGTGGATGGTCAATGACGGCATTGCCACAGCAGAAGAAATCGATGACGCAATGCGCTTTGGCCCAGGCTTGCGATGGTCGTTCATGGGTACGTTCCTCGTGTACCGCATTGCTGGCGGCGAAGCCGGAATGCGGCACTTCATGGCGCAGTTTGGACCATCTCTCAAGTGGCCGTGGACAAAGTTGATGGACGTACCAGAACTTGACGATGTGCTGCTCGAGAAGATTGTTTCTCAATCTGATGACCAAGCAGGAACTGCAACTATTCGCGAACTTGAAGCCTTGCGCGACGATTGTTTGGTTTCTGTATTTCAGGGATTGCGTAACCAAAATTATGGAGCAGGCCAAGTGTTGGCCGATTATGAAAAGATGTTATTTGGCCGTGGCCCAGTACCCGTTCTCGACCCACTCGCACCATCGGTATCGCACGAGATGTTTATTCCTGCAGAGTGGACTGACTACAACGGTCATACCAACGACTCGCGTTATTCGCAGCTCGTGAGCGAAGCAAGTGACACATTCTTTCGGGCAATAGGTTTTACACCCGAATACCTCGCGACCGGTCGCACGTTTTACACCGTTGAAGGACACTCAAGATTTCTCGATCAAACTCGCTCTGGAGACAAAATAAAGGTGCTCACCCGCGTTTCTTCATACGACGAAAAGCGAATTCATTTGTGGTCCGAAGTTGTGCGCGAAGACGGCGTTGTGGCATTTACTGCCGAGCACCTGTTTATGCATGTCGACACGTCAACAGAAAAAACATCGCCAATGGGTAGCGACATGTTTGCGTTGCTCAAGCCAATTGCTGATGCCCATGCAAAACTTCCTGCCCCAATCGGTATCGGTCGACATGTCGGCGAACGCCCCGCAAAGTAGCAGCGTCTCGCCGCTTGCCCCGTGGCAGTCAGGCGATGTGGTGCCCGCGCCCCTCAACATCTATTCGTGTCTTGTCGAGCAAGAGTGGGTTGATTACAACGGTCACATGACAGAGGCCGCATATTTGTCGGCTTTTGGTTGGGGTTCTGACGCACTGTTTACCTACATCGGCGACAACGACGCATATCGCAGTGCAGGCAACTCGTTTTATACCGTCGAGACACACATTGTCTACGAATCCGAAGCATTTCTAAACGAGCCACTGCGCATCGAAACGCGAGTGCTCGCAGTAGATGTAAAACGTTTACACATTCATCACACAATGTTCAATGGCGACAACGGCAAGAGGCTTTCTACCACCGAGCAGATGTTGGTGCATGTGGACATGAATGCGGGCAAGTCTGCACCGATACTCCCCCATGTTGCTGCGGCACTGGATGCGATCAGCAAGAGCCACTCAACACTCCCCGTGCCCGATGATGTGGGCCGCGTAATGAAGATCAAAAAGAAATAGACAAACAAAGGAACCCCATGCAATTTGCACTCACCGAAGAACAAGAAGCAATTGTTGCCACCACGCGATCATTTGTTGAGCGCGAACTCATTCCTCACGAAGAAAAGGTGGAGAAGCTTGGCCAAGTGCCAAAAGAACTCGAAGAAGAGATAAAAAAGAAGTCAATTGATGCAGGCATTTATGCGTGCAATATGCCTACCGAATACGGCGGTGGCGGACTCGACTCGTTTGACACCACCTTGGTCGACCGCGAGTTTGGGGCAACGTCATACGCGTTGCATTACATCGTTGCTCGCCCATCCAATATTTTGCGCGCGTGCACGGAAAGTCAGATTCAGGAATACCTCATCCCCACCATTGCGGGTGACCGTGTCGACTGCTTGGCAATGAGCGAACCAGATGCCGGGTCTGACATGCGTGGCATGAAGTGTTCGGCAGTTCGCGACGGCGACGACTGGGTAATCAATGGCACAAAGCATTTTATTTCGCACGCCGACATGGCCGATTACGTCATCTTGTTTGCTGCAACCGCAGAAGAACAGACATCAAAGGGACCGAAAAAGAAGATCACCGGTTTCCTTGTCGACTTCGACACGCCTGGATGCGAGCGCGTTGCTGGATACAACTGTGTCTCCAACTCTGGTTACCACAACCTGATCATCAACTTCGATAATTGCCGCGTACCCAATAGTAAAGTGCTTGGCGAAGTGCACGGTGGTTTTGATGTTGCCAACACATGGCTTGGTGCAACACGACTGCAGGTTGCCGCAGTTTGTGTAGGTCGTGCTCGTCGTGCGCTGAGGCTCTCAACCGAGTGGGCAGCCACGCGCGAGCAATTTGGCCAACAGATTGGCAAGTTTCAAGGCGTGTCATTTAAGTTGGCCGACATGAAGACACAACTCGACGCGGCTGAATTACTCACATTGCGTGCGGCATGGAATGATGCGCATGGCAAGTTTGATGACTCCGAAATAGCCATGGCAAAGGTGTTCTCGAGCGAGATGTGCCAATTTGTGACCGACGAGGCCATCCAAATATTTGGCGGCATGGGCTTAATGGACGAATTGCCACTCGAGCGCATGTGGCGCGATACACGCGTTGACCGCATTTGGGATGGCACCAGTGAAATTCAGCGCCACATCATTTCGCGCGGTCTCTTGCGCGAGTTTGGTGGCTGACACATGCCACAAGCGCACACTGCTCTCGCGCGCATGCTCAATCCACAGAGCATCGCAGTCATCGGTGGCAACCCTGCCGCTGCGGTGGTGAGGCAATGTCAAAAACTTGGTTTTACCGGCGAAATTTGGCCAGTACATCCGACCCGCAAAGAAATGCATGGCATTACGTGTTTTGCTTCAGTCGATGACTTACCTGGCGTGCCGGACGCAGCATTTGTTGCCGTCAACCGCCACCTCACTTTAGACGCCGTGCAACAACTGAGCAAGATGGGCGCTGGCGGTGCAGTGTGCTACGCATCGGGTTTCTCTGAGACCGGCGATACTGACCTACAACAACAACTTGTCCTTACTGCTGGCGACATGCCACTGCTTGGGCCAAACTGCTACGGCTTCATTAATACGCTAGATGGCGTTGCACTGTGGCCCGACGAGCACGGATGCGTATCGGTTGACCGTGGCGTTGGCATGATCTCTCAAAGCGGCAACGTGGGAATCAACCTCACGATGCAACAACGTAATTTACGTATGGCATACATGGTCACTGTTGGCAACCAAGCAGGTGGCGGTGTGGAAGATGTGCTCGAGGCATTTATTCACGACGAGCGCGTGACCGCAATAGGTATGTTCATTGAAGCAATTCGTGACGCACCTCGCTTTGCCACACTTGCCCAAGAGGCATTCTCGCGCAATAAGCGCATAGTCGCATTGCAAACCGGCAAGTCTGAAGCTGGTGCACTGATTGCAGCATCGCACACCGCATCGCTCGCTGGCAATCGTCAGGCTTATGCAGCATTCTTTAATCGTTGTGGCGTAGCAACTGTAGAAACACCAACAGAACTTCTCGAGACTCTCAAGTTGCTCGACAATGGTGGGCCACTCTCGGGTTACCGCATTGCTTCGTTATCATGCTCGGGCGGAGAGGCTTCGCTTGTTGCTGATCTGTCTGAATCAACCAATTTGGTCTTCGAGCCGTTCACAGACGAGCAACGTGAGCGCATCGAAGCAACACTGACCGAACTCGTTTCTGTAGGTAATCCTTTTGATTACCACACGTTTATGTGGGGCGATAAAGAAGCCATGACTCGCACGTTTTCAGAAACGATGCGTGGCGAACATGATGCAACAATTTTATTACTCGATGCACCGCCACGCCCCGATCAAGATGCGAGCAGTTGGGTTGTGGCGGCCGAAGCATTTGCTGCAGCAAGCAACATCACTAAGCGTCGCGGCATCATCGTTGCCACAATTCCAGAATGTTTTTCAGAATCGATGCGCAACTCGATCACCGCACTCGGCATGACTCCAGCACAAGGCTTGCGCGAGACACTCGTGGCGCTTGACCGTTGTGCGTGGCTTGGACAACATGTACCACAGAATGCGCCTGCAAACGTGAGAGCACCTGGCGAAACAGTAATTGTTGATGAGGCAAATGCAAAGGAGCGCTTGGGCACCTGGAACATTGCAGTGCCACAAGGCGCTCGCTGTACTCGCGAAACCGTTGTCGCCACTGCAGTAAGAATTGGTTACCCCATCACCCTCAAGGGCCTGGGGCTTGCCCACAAAAGTGAGTCTGGTGCAGTGGCTGTTGGCCTGCAAAGTGCCGAACAACTGGAGGCATCAATTGCCTCTATGCCTGCAAGCATCACCGATTTTTTGGTGGAACAAACCGTCACTGGCATTGTTGCCGAAGTACTGGTGAGTATTCGACGCACTGCCCCGCTTGGTTGGATGATCACGCTCGGAGCAGGTGGAATACTCACCGAATTGTGGCGTGACACGCAGTGTTTGCTCGCGCCAGCGACCAACGCCGAGATTCGTGCTGCTTTACAACAGCTTCGTATCGCGCCAATTCTCAATGGCTATAGAGGCAAGCCTGCTGCCAATATCGAAGCCCTTGTCGACGTAGTGACCGCACTGCAACAAGCTGTCGTAGGCTCTTCGGTTGTGGAAGTCGAACTCAATCCGGTACTCGCCACCGCAACTTCCGCGATTGCAGTCGACGCGCTGCTCATTGAAGAAACCAAATAGCGAAACGAGAATGTGATGCCGATTACAACGAGCACGTCAACCACTCCTGCAGGCACTGGCTCAATTCTCGAGATCATTCTTGACCGCCCTAAGGCAAACACCATTGATGCAGCGACGAGCCGAGAACTGAGCGAAATTTTCTCGGCTTTCAACTCTGATTCAACACATCGTGTGGCCATTTTTACTGCTGCAGGTGAAAAGTTTTTCTCTGCTGGATGGGACTTAAACGCGGCCGCTGACGGCGAAGCATTTGACTCCGACTACGGAGTGGGTGGTTTTGGCGGCTTCCCCGAGTTGCCCAATCGCAACAAGCCGATCATTGCGGCCGTCAATGGCATGGCTGTTGGCGGCGGTTTCGAGATTGCAATGTCTGCAGACTTCATCGTTGCTGCAGACCACGCACAATTCTTTCTGCCCGAAACACGCGTAGGTGTGTTGCCCGATGCAGGAGCCGTACGATTACCACGCCTTATGCCCCGCCAACTTTCTAACGAAATCATCTTTGGTGGTCGGAGACTTTCCGCCATCGAGGCCGAGTCATGGGGCATCGTTAATCGTGTCGTACCACTCGCCGATCTGATGACAAGTGCACGTCAGTTGGCTGCCGAAATTTGTTTGTCTGCCCCGCTCAGCGTGGCTGCGGTACTCGAACTCAATCGCACACTTGAAAATGTTGACATTCAAGAGGCAATGAAACAGATGCGAGTAAATGTGGCCTACCGAAAAGCAGTTGATTCGCAGGATGCGGTTGAGGGCCCGGCGTCATTTGCCGAAAAACGGCCACCCAAGTGGCAAGGCAAATAACTACTGCATCATTTGTCGTCGCGACACCGCGTGCTGCAATATTTTACTTCAGCCCAATTTTTAGCCCACTTTTTGCGCCATTCAAACGGCAGACCACAGCGCACACAAATCTTTGGTGCAAAACCATTTTTCGTCTTTGCTTGCCTCGCCATAGCTTTTACGAACTGTAGTTATTTTTTCTTTGACTGACGCATCACGCATTCGTCGAGCACATCGAGAAGTTCAAATGCTCGAGAGTCGCTGTTTTCGGTTTGAAACTCGCGCATTGCATACGAAAAACTGGTGTTCATACTTGGCCATGCTCCGTGCGTAGACCCGCCTGCCCCTGTGTGGCCAAACGCATCAGGAGCCATTCCGAGTCGCGAAGGGTTTGGGTTGATCTCAAAACCAATACCAAAACGCAATTGTCGCCCCGAGAGTGCGTCATTACCCACTGAGCGTTCGCGCCTTGCTATCTCGATTGTCTCGGGTTGCAGCAGGCGCACACCGTCCAACTGTCCGCCATTGACAAGCATTGCGTACAAGCGACTCATTGCATACGCGCTTGCTACACCTCCGCCTCCCGGCAACTCGATCTTTGCAAAATCCGCAGATTCCGATAGTTCAACTGGAGTCATGCCGTATACATGCAACAATCGTGGGTCGATAGCGGAGCCGGGCAATAACGCTGTGTAGTTGTAATTTTTCGCTCGTGTGGTCTTTGCGATGCGAGGCAAAACGTCATCCGCCGCACCGATATGCAAGTTGAGTTGCAACGGTTGCGCAATCTCTTCGCGCACAAACGTGCCTATCGATCTACCATCTGTACGACGCACCAATTCGCTTGCAATCCAACCAAATGTGAGCGCGTGATACGTGGGTGCCCCAACCGGCACAAACGGATGCTGCTGCGCAACCAATTGAGCCATCAGGATTGGGTCAGATATTTCTTGTGAGGTGATCTTGCGCTCGATACCCGGCACGCCAGCCATGTGTGCCAATGCATCACCAATAAGTACTTGCCCTTTGCCTCCTGCAGCAAACTCGGGCCAGATTGACTCAATCGGTGCTTCGAGGTTGAGTAGACCGCGTTCGACACACATCAACACCGCGACGGTACAGATGCCCTTTGTGCCAGATGCGATTACGCACACCGTGTCGTCACTCCACGGCGCGCCATCAGATTTTACGCCGCCCCACAAATCGACAACTTGCGTACCGTTTACCGTTGCAGCAAATGATGCACCAGCCAATTCGTCTTTGTGATACTTGCTAAACACTTTTGCAACACTCTCAAAACCCGGTGAAACTAAGAGCTCGCGACTCACCGCATCGACCTTTCAATGCTCGGTGTCGCCATGATCAGCGATTTTGTGTATGCCTGTTGCGGATTGCCGATCACTGATTCTGCAGGACCTACTTCAACGATTCTTCCTTCCGACATCACCGCCACTTCATCAGCAATGCTGCGCACGAGTGGAAGATTGTGCGTGACAAACAACATTGCTAAGCCCAATTGCTTACGGAGATCACCAAGCAAATCAATAATGGCGGCCTGTACCAAAACGTCCAGCGCACTCGTCACCTCGTCACACACTAAGACCACTGGATTGCTTACCAGTGCACGTGCAATCGCAACACGCTGTCGCTCGCCGCCCGAAAGCTGATCTGGATACTTACCCGCATATGAACCAGGGAGGTTTACCTTTTCGAGCACGTCGAGAACTGCCTTGCGTGACTCAGACTTGGAAGTACCGATGATTGCCAATGGACGGGAAATCGATTCACCAATGGTGCGCCGTGGATTCAACGAACCATAGGGATTCTGAAAAATGTATTGGATACCTTGGCGAGCTCCAGATGTTCTACGTCGTGCAGTTTTTTGTAATTCTGCGCCATTGAACGACATAGACCCAGTCCATTCGCGGTGCAATCCGCCAATCGCACGCGAGACGGTAGTTTTGCCCGACCCAGATTCGCCCACAAGTGCGAGGCACTCGCCTCTTCGGATTGAGAGAGAAACATTGTGAACGACCACTTTTCCGGAATAGCCAGCACTCACGTCTTGTAGAACAACAACCGAAGCACCAGATTCAATTGTTTGGGATGCACGGGGCTTGACCACTACAACATTTGGCAACTTTCCGATCTTGATACATCTCGTCACGTGCCCTGTTGCAACAGAAACTTCGGCAGGAAATACACTGCGACAAGCATCGTCGGCTGATTCGCAACGCAATGCAAATGAGCATCCAGTAGGCCGCTTGCCGGGAGAGGGGGCGCGACCAGCGAGCCCAACTATTTCTTTTTTCCCTTCAATATCGGGAGCAGCAATCACGAGATGCTTGGTGTACGGATGCGCAGCGTTTGTGAATATGTCCTTGACAGATCCGCACTCGACGATTCGACCCGCATACATCACTGCCACGTCGTCGGCAAGGTCTGCAACAACGGCCAAGTCGTGGGTGATATACAACGCCGCTACTCCATGATCTCGCGTTAATTGTCGAATGGTTTTGAGCACGTGCTCCTGCGTTGAAACATCGAGACCAGTCGTTGGTTCATCAAGCACAATGACCGAAGGGCGGCAGGCAAAAGCCATGGCCAGACCTACGCGCTGCTGCTGACCACCCGAAAGTTGATGTGGGTAACGGAGAAGATATTCGTCATCAGTGGGAAGCAACACCTCTTCCATCATCTGCTTCAATCGAACCTTGCGAGACTCAACTGATCCGCCAAAATCATGGACTTCAAGAGCCTCCATCAGCTGTACGCCAATACGTAGAGCTGGATTCAGAGACGATGCAGGATCTTGCGGCACATACGACACCAATTCACCGCGAATTTTTCGCTTTGCATCGTCGTCTAAACCGAGCACCTCGGTGTCTGCGCACTCGACTCGTCCGTGAGCAATGGTTACCCCGCGCCGCGAATGACCGAGAACCGCGAGACCAACTGTTGTCTTGCCGGATCCCGACTCACCAACAAGCGCCAAAACTTTGCCCGGCTCGATTGAAATTCGTACTTCATCAACGATGTCATCGCCAGTGGCCGACACGTTTAGGCGAAGATCAGTGACTCGGAGTCCCTTAGTCATTACGGCCCCGGTCAATACCTGCGGAAACACGGGAGAATGCATCGCCAATGAGCCCTGTACCTATTGTCAACAATGCGATCGCAATAACAGGAAGTATGACGCCCCACGGTTGCAAAATAATTGCACTGCTATTTTCTTGCACCATCGTTCCCCAATTGGCACCTGTGGGATCCGAGGTGAAACCGAGGAATGCTAATGACGCAATCCCTCCGATGGAGTAGGTGAAACGTAAATTGGTCTCTACCAGCAAAGTTGAGGTCGTGTTGGGAAGAATCTCACGGAAAACAATCCGCAAGCGTGATTCACCAATTGCCGTTGCCGCCGAAACGAAATCTCGCTCCACAACGGCCACCGCCGCACCGTAGATAATTCGACCGACTCGCGGAACCGTAGAAACTACTGTCGCCAAAATGATCAGGAAACTGCTGCTTCCAAGCATTGAAACAAGCAGCAAAGCCCACAAAATGCCAGGAAATGCGATGACTATGTCGAACGTTCGCATGATGAACGAATTCAGTGCACCCTTTACGTACGCCGCCACAACACCGAGCATTGCCCCCATCAGCACACCGATGATCGTTGACATTGCGCCAAGAAACAAGATTGACCTGCCACCTAGCAAAAACCTTGACCATACGTCTTGTCCGAGAAAATCGGTGCCAAAAAAAGTACCTGGAACTTCGACAGTATTGGGCATGTCGACAAATTCGGTTGCAGTGAAGGGTGCAAAAAATGGACCGACCAGAGCGAGCGCAACAACGACAAGCGTGATCGCAAAACCGATTTTGGCACGATGCATTTTCCAAGCCGAGGCAAGGAAGTTTGTTTTCTTGGAAACTTCTTCAGCCATAGTGCTCATTTGAGAGTCGTCCGCAATCGAGGGGTTACAAGCACAGTCGCGACATCGGCAATGAGATTTGTCAGAACGTACACGCTGCCAATCAGCAGCGAGAGAAACTGAATAACAGGAAGATCTCGGACACGAATGGCATCGGTTAATGCACTTCCTACACCCGGATAATTAAAAAGTCGTTCGACAATGACGGCACCGCCAACGAGATACGCAATATTGAGCGCACTTACCTGGAACACTGGCCCTAGCGCATTAGGAAATGCGTGTCGCAACAGCACATTTCTTTCAGAGACACCCTTCAACCGCGCCATCTCGATGTAATCACTTTCAAGCACCTCGACCATTGATGCCCGCATAGTCCGCGAGACATATGGAATGCAACCAAGCACGAGAGTCGTAATTGGCAACACGACGCCCATCGGGTCGGACCAAGGTGCGGCCCCCTCATCCAGGAACACAACTGCAGGGAACCACTGAAACACCGTCGTTGCAAAAATCACAATTAGGCCCGTGCCCATTACAAATTCGGGTAGCGCAGCAAATACCAGCGTGGCAAACGAACTACTTGAGTCAAACAACGAGTCTCGCTTGAGAGCCATATAGCCGCCAAGGAGCAACGAGATCGGAATGGACACGATCGTTCCGATCAACATAATAAAAAGTGAATTTCCGAATCGTGGTCCAAGGTACGTGCTTACCGACATTTGCGTAGTGAATGACGTTCCAAAATCTCCACGAACGACATCGGTAAGCCACCCAAAATACTGGGAAAGCAGAGGTCTATCTAGACCCAAAATCGCTCGCAAAGCTTCCAAGTTCTCCGGAGTTGCATCGCGACCGAGGATGGTTTTTGCAGGGTCTGCTGGCAAACCTTGCGTAACAAAAAAAATTGCCGCAGAAATTGCGATGAGAGCGCCTAGCCCGAAGGCTAGGCGTCTCAACACAAACTTAAAAATACTCATTCAGCTTTGTCTATAAATTTCAGTCAACGACTGCAAGTCGGCAATTACGCCAACCACACTCGCTTAAAGTGCATGCCGAACGTGTCTAGATTCAATGATGCTGGCCTTTGTTCGAGACCCTGCACCTTCGTGGAGTGTGCGTCAATCACGTTCAAGAAGAAAGGAACGATGTACCCACCATTCACGTTGTGATAGGCCTGCATCTTCTTGACCAACGCACGACGCTTCGCAGGATTTCGCTCTGCAAGAGCTTGTTCGTACCATTTGCGGTAAGGGTTGTTAGAGCCCTTTGGCGCGAGGTGCGTCTCGTCATAGACGTCGAGCATCTGGCCGGCCTGAACCAAATATGGCTTTGGATTCCAGTACGTGGTGTACGCGCCGACGTTCTTTGCCATGTATTTGGTATCCCAATAGTCGGAAGGAATTCCAACTTCAACCTTGGCAACTCCGCCTGACAGCGAGTTGACCTGCTCGGCAAACGACTTCGCCACTTCGGGGAAGTTGTCGCTTCCCGTCCAGAGGGTGAATTTGAGTGGATTTGACTTGGAGTACCCAGCAGCTTTCAACAATGCAAGTGCACGGGGCACGTTTTGCTTAGCGACGTAACCATTTGCGTTGTAATTGGCATCGAGTGGGCTGAAGTCGTCATTTGCTACGGTTCCACGTCCGCTGAGCGCCTGTTTAATGATCTTTTTGCGATCAATAATCATGCGCAGAGCCTGTCGAACGCGCTTGTCGTTAAATGGTGCTTCGTCAATCGGTAGAACAATCGGAGCGATCTTTCCTGCCGATGTTTCAATGACCTTCATTTTCTTGTTTTTCTTCACCACTGGAACAAGAGCCGCTGGAACGCCTACAGCCGCATGGATCTGACCAGCCAACAATGCGTTGACAAGGGCATCAGTGCTACTGAAGTTGATCACCCGAACACCATTAAGATACGGCTTGCCAGAATCCCAATAGTTGGCATGGCGCACATGCGTGCTCTCGACACCAGGAGTAAAGCTCTTCAGCTTGAAAGGCCCAGTTCCAACTTGTGGGCCATTACGTGTATAACCGACAGGAACGATGGTGTTTGCGTACTGCGATATCGAGGTGAGCCAATCAGCGTTTGGTTGCAACAGATTCATCTCAAATGTGTTCGCATCAATCTTTTTCAATCCGGCTGGGCTGAGGTATTGGCCCAAACCTTTTGTACCTGGCAATTTTGGGTCAACCAGGCGCTGCCATGAGAAAATAACATCGTTCATGTTCATTGTCTTGCCGTTATGGAATTCGATACCCTTTTTCATCTTGATGACATATTTGGAGAGGCTTTTCACTTCGACCGATTCTGCAAGACCGTGTTCGGTTGATGGCTGAAACTTGTTGTCGAAGTTCATCAAACCCTCCCAGCCAATGTTCAATCTAAGTACGTCGGCGAGTTTGAATAGGTATTGTGCATCAATGATGTCGTCAGTGCCACCAACGATGCCTACCTTGAGCGTGCCGCCCTTTTTTGGGGCCATCGGGGCTGCGTAAGCGCCGACAGAACTAAAACCAGCAAGACCAAGTCCTGCTGCTAACGCACCAGCTCCCTTTACAAAATTTCTACGTGAGACATCAATAATAAAATCATCATGCTCTTCCATTTGAAATTTCCCCTTTTTAATTAAGCGAAATTCTTTCCGCTCTCGCCACGGTTGACAAGTGGGGAAACCCTAGGTCCATCCAGAGACAATGTCAAATGCCCCTATCCCACAGTTGGGACGACCATAAATGACTCTTAGCGGCGGCGGCGAGCGTCTCTGGTGGATGTGTCTGCAATCGTTGGCACCGAATTGGTAAGGGGGCCAATCTTGGCAATGATTTCTCCGGTTGTGGGCGCTGCACCAGACACATGAGTGTCGAGAGCATTTCGCATCGCAACTAAATGCTCGGGCGACGTGCCGCAGCAACCACCCACAATGCGCACCCCTGCGTCAACCGCCATTCCAGCGTAAGTATGCATCAACTCTGGAGTACCCGAATATTTAATAGTCACGCCCTCAAACTTTGGTATGCCACAGTTGCCCTTTGCAACAACTGGAGTGACAAAACCCTTCATTTCGGAAACTGAAACCAACATGTCGGATGCGCCAACACCACAATTTGCGCCGATCGCAAGCGGCTGAGGGTCGAGTCCTACAAAAATTTGTTCGAGCGCACTCGGCATTATGCCCATCATCGTGCGACCAGCCGTATCAAACGACATCGTTGCTACATACGGCATGCCAACCTTGATCGCCGCCATTGCTGCTGCACGCACTTCTTCGGGGGCCGACATAGTTTCTATCCACGCCACGTCTGCCCCACCATCTTTGAGGCCCTGAATTTGTTCGGCAAATGTGTCAATCGCTTCGGCTTCAGTGAGTGCACCGAGCGGTTCAAATAACTCGCCTGTTGGACCAACTGAACCTGCAACGATCACGGGACGGCCAGCACCATCGGCGACTTTGCGCGCCAACCCTGCTGCAGCACTTGCCAGTTCATTCACACGAGCCTGGGCATTGTGCAATTTGAGTCGATGGCGATTGCAACCAAAGGTATTGGTAAGGATGATGTCGGCTCCAGCATCAACAAATTGTTGGTGCAATGAGATCACGCGGTCTGGATGATCAGTGATCCAAAACTCTGGTGGTTCACCAGCCGTTAGGCCCATCTCAAAGTAGTTTGTTCCTGTTGCGCCGTCGGCCAACAGCACTTTTCCCGTCGCCAGCAACTTCTCTAATGAATACACACAATTAACTTAGCCCATCACGTTTCCGGCAGTGACGCCTTGAGTGCGCAGTCTCGAAAATGCCGACAAGTTGATCGCATTGCCTGTGCTCTCACCAATGAACTCAACTGGAGTCAAGTCGTGATCAATGCCCTGCTCCTGTGCTTCAACGAGAGCGCGAATGAACTTGCCTACGAGCGGTGCATTTTTGAATTGATTGCCACTCGTACCACAGGCCATAAAGAAGCCGTTGAGACTCGACTTGTCATATAACGGAATCCAGTCGTCAGTGACGTCGTACAACGCACCGATGCCAAGCAATTTGAGTGGAACCCCAAAATCTGGCAATCGACGTGCGAGCCGCAGCATCACTCGCTCAAAAAACTCAACAGTCACTGAGTCATTCCAGTCATCTGCATCATCAATGAAATGCAATTCGTCGCAGGCTGGTTCGGTGGTGCCCACATTGAGTAAATCGCCCATGTGCGGGCGGAAATATTGACCTAAGTCGAGGTCGGCAACAATCGGTGCGTTGTCTTCGAGTCGGAAACCAACTGGAGCCGGTGGCGAAAACACTTCTTGGCGCAACGGCTGGTGATGCACTTTCATCTCGTCATACACACCCGCCATTCGATTGATTTTTGCGGCGTGTGGGCCTGCGGCATTGATGACGTTCGGTGCATTGAATGTCTCGCCACTCTTCAGTGTTACTCCGGTTACCACCCCATTGCTCGAATTGATCTCTACAACCTCTTTGTGAAAGAGAAACTCTGCACCGTGCGACTTTGCCGCATTGGCTAGGTTGTGCGTCGCCAACATTGGATCGTCCATAAAACCACTGAGTGGGTCAAATAATGCCGAGAGTTGGTCATATGGGTCATCGGCAAATGCTGGGTCTTCAATGCTTTTTGGCGGGTAGTACTTGCCCGTGTCGAAAGCCGGCCAGCGCTTGCGCACTTCTTCTGGGCTGAGCACTTCGTATGGAATACCAAACTGATCCCAAAGTTCTCGCTGACGAACTCCGTCGTAGCCCTCGGTAAGAAATACCAAATAGCCGGTCTTGACAAACTTGGCCATACCGTCTGGGTCTTGCACACCAACAAAATTGTTCCAGTCGTACCAATACTGCGCTGACTCCCACGCCATCAAAATGGTGTTGAAGTTGGAGTACGTAAAACGAATGATTGCCGAAGATGCGCTCGTGGACCCGGCACCCGCTGCGCCCCCCTTATCAATCACCACTACTTTGCGGCCGGCCTTTGATAATTCGAGTGCGATGGATGCGCCCATGACGCCGCCACCAATAACAACTACATCGGTGTTGATCGTTACAGCCGACGTAGTTTGAGTCATACTTGCTGATCCAAGATTGCGTTTGCCCACTTGGCGGTGTCGGCAGTGGCATTAAATGTAAACGAGTGAATGCCTGAAACATTGAGTTCGTCGGCTTTGGCCGCGATGTCGTTGAGTAATTTTGTTGGGTCGTATCCACCAGGTGCAAACATCAAGGTGAGCGATGCTTTGTTTTTCTTGAGATAGCGCAGCGACTGACCAACACCAGTGCGCACACCTACCGACATCAGCCGCGTGCGATCGACAACACCTGGCAAACCGAGATTGATTGGTGTGGTGAAACCCTTTGCGCGCAGATCTTTGAGCCAAGCGAGAATCTTTGGAGCATCAAAACACATTTGTGTTGATGCAAGTCCCTTCACTCCGAAGCTCTTGAGCAATGCTTCTTTTTCAATGACCGAATTATGCAAGTCGGCATTGCTGATCGTGGCGTGACCGTCTGGGTAAGCACCAAAACCAATTGTTTCAACGCCAGGGTTGGCACTCAAGAAATCTTTGATGAATGGCAAAGCAAATTGGTAATGAGGCGGAACTTCGGCGTCACCACCAATGATGAACACTTCTTTGATTCCTTTTTCGCGCACCCATGCTGCCAACTTGGCTGCATGTTCTGGGCCTTCAACCAGACGCGCGGCAAAGTGTGGCACCACGTTGTGGCCCTTTGCAAGCAATTGCTCACACAACTCTTGCGTCACCGCAATGCCCTTTGCAGGCGAACACGTCACTGATACTGATGCACCCTTTGGCAAATCGGCAATGGCTTGGTCGAGGGACTTAAGTGGCACCAATTCGTAGCGCATGTTGCGCACTAAGCGCTGTGCTGCAACAGATGTCTTGCCATTTGATTTTTTACCACCGATGAGGGGCTTGAGTAATGACGAAAGGGTGCTCATAGTTGATCTCACTCACTTGGGTTTTGCGTATAGGGGCGTAACTAGATTATGCGAAAGTATCTGGCAATTCTGCTTTGCGCTTACCGATGTAATCCAATAATTCGGCGTCGATAGCGTCGTCTAGCGCTGGCGCAACATATGACGCAAGTCGCTCTTTATAGATTCGGTTGGCGCGCTGTGCGGCATCCAAAGCGCCGTCTTCTGTCCATTGCTCGAAGCTGTTGTTGTCGGCGGTATCAGAGCGGTAGAACGCAGTCTCAAAGTTGGCCAGCGTGTGTGCTGTACCCAAGAAATGTTGACCCGGAACATTTTCTCGCATCGCGCTCATGGCCTGGCCGTTCTCTGTCATGTCAAGCCCCTTGCCAAGCGTCATCATCATGCCCAACTGATCGCAGTCGAGCACAAACTTCTCGTAGCCAACAGCAAGGCCACCCTCTAGCCATCCAGCAGAATGCAAAACAAAGTTGGTGCCGGCCATGATTGTTGGAATCAATGTAGATGCGCTTTCATATGCTGCTTGAGCATCTGGCAACTTCGATGCGCACAATGACCCGCCCGAGCGAAACGGAACACCAAGTCGGCGCGCAAGTGCCGCAACGGCATACAGCACGATGGCGGGCTCTGGAGTGCCAAATGTAGGTGCTCCTGTGAGCATCGACATTGAACTTGCAAACGAACCGAACACCACCGGGGCACCGGGACGAACGAGTTGTGTAAAGGCCATACCAACAAGCGACTCTGCCAGCGTTTGGGCAATTACTCCCGCGGCAGTAGTTGGCGCCATTGCTCCAGCCAAAATAAACGGCGTGATAATACAAGCCTGATTGTTGAGTGCGTACACCTCTGCCGACTCGAGCATCGTGGCGTCCCACACGAGTGGCGAAGACGCATTAATCAAACTCGTCATCACGGTGCGATCCGCCAAGTCACCACCAAATGCAATGCGCGCCAAGTTAACGCTGTCTTGTGCTCGCTCACCCGCGGTAACCGAACCCATGAACCCCTTGTCGGAGTATTTGATATGGGCGTACACCATGTCGAGGTGGCGCTTACTTACTGGCACATCGACGGGCTCACACACTGTGCCGCCCGAGTGATGGATATATGGACACATGTAGGCGAGTTTGACAATGTTTTGAAAGTCTTGGATAGTTGCATAACGCCGACCGTTGTCGATGTCGTAAACAAAAGGCGATCCATAGTTCGGTGCGAACACAGTGGCGTTGCCACCTATTTGCACATTGTTTTCTGGGTTACGAGCGTGTTGCGTATAAATGCTGGGTGCGCTTGCTTGCACGATACTGCGACACATGCCGCGAGGAAAACGAACTCGTGTGCCATCGACAATTGCTCCAGCATTTTTGAAACGCTCAATCGCGCTTGGGTAGTCGCGAATCTCGACACCGATCTCTTCGAGGATTGTGTCTGCGTTGCTCTCGAGTAACACAAGGCCCTCTTCGGAAATCATCTCATATGGCGTAAGCAGTCGAGTCAAAAAAGCGTCGCGATGTGCGTGTGAGTTCTTGCGCGTTGCCTGTCGGGCAGCACGGCCACCCCCACGCCTGTGATGTTCTGCTTCTGTCATGATCCTGTCACCCCTTTTTGCCACTCATCTCTTGACTGCTCTATTCTCGCACGATGTCTCATCAACAATGTCTCATGAGCGGCGCCGGCGACGCTGGCCATCGCGACCACCCTCGCTGCTGCCACTGTTTTCTATGCGTGGGGGCAATGTCATGATGCCCTCGAGGTTTGGGCACGGCGCGTACGCATGGGGAAACGCCATGGCGGCAATAAACAAGTCTTGGAATCGAGGTTCGGTTGCAGTCTCGATTTTGGTGACCTTGCGGACCGCTGTTTCCATCTCGAGACGTTGGATGCGTGATAATAGAGTCTTTACTGCACCAGCACCTGCCGCATTGCCCACTGAGCGCACACCTGTGACCGGACAATCTGGCACCAACCCGAGCACCATGGCGTACACAGGGTCGATATGCGCACCAAATGCACCAGCCAAACGGATGTCGAGTACTTCTGGGTTGCCAGCATGTTCAACCAACAAGTCGATACCTGCGCGAAGCGCTGCTTTGGCTAATTGGATTGCACGAATATCGTTCTGTGTAATCAACATTCTGACGTCTCCGTGCTCGTACAACACATACGAGAATGTGCGGTCATCGGCAACAACTCGAGGAGTCTTGCCAACAAGCGATCCTTGAATGACACCGTCTTGCGAAATAATTCCTGACAAATACATTTCAGAGATCACCTCGATGATGCCAGAACCACACACACCAGTAACTGGCATGTCAACAATTGCTTCATCAAAACCTGGTTCGTCCGACCACATTTCAATACCGATTGAGCGAAAGCGCGGCTCGAGCGTTTCCCGATCAATCCGTACTTTTTCGACAGCTCCTGCAGTAGCTCGCTGTCCACAACTGAGTTGTGCGCCCTCAAAGGCTGGACCAGTTGGGCTTGACGCAGCGAACTGACGAGTCTTGTCGCCAAGCACGATCTCGGCATTAGTGCCAACATCGATAAGAAGTTGCATCGTGTCGCCTCGGTGCGGACCTTCGGAAAGAATTGCTGCTGCGGTGTCGGCACCAACGTGACCAGCAATGCACGGACCAACATAATAACGAGCATTAGGAAGATCAATTCCGATTTGCGGCGCTTGCCCGATGACGGCTTCATCTGTAGCCAACACAAATGGTGCCGTGCCTAATGGGGTTGGATCGATACCCAACAAAATATGGTGCATGATCGGATTGCCGACCATCACGATCTCAAGAACTTTGTCGACAGAGATTGCTGCCTTCGACACCAATCCGAGAACGAGGTCATTGAGTGCTGCTCGGATCACAGTCGTCAGTTCAATGTCTCCGCCCTCATTCATCATCACGTACGAAACACGACTCATCAAGTCTTCACCAAAACGAATTTGCGGATTCATTACTCCTGCACTGTTCAAGATCTCGCCAGTAGTGAGATCACATAAGTGACCAGCAACAGTTGTGGACCCAATGTCGATCGCAATGCCATACATAGCACCAACAAAACCTGGCCACACAGCAGTGATCATTCCTGCATCAGATATATCTGCGCCACGCGCAATGGCAACAGTTGCCCCACCATCGCCTTTGTCGATTGCACGATTGACTTGACTCAACACATGCGTTGCAATTGTTGGTTTAGCAATGTGATGCTGCTCGGCAATTGCATTTTGCAACTCTGTTGAAGCCGAGACACCATCGCCAAGTTGCTGCGGCATTACCGCCACGTAATACAGAGTAAATATTGGGTCGACTTCTCGGGCACCTAAATCGAGATCTTTGCGCACAATCTGGCGATGCACTTGGCTCATTGCCGGAATATCAATCACCATGTCGCCACAAATTTTTGCTGTACATCCCAAGCGATTGCCCTCGACGAGTGGTCGGTTACCGTGGTAATCAATCTCTAATTCACCAGGCTCTGTGAGAGCACCTGGCGTTGCTTCAATGTCCCATAAAGAAAAAGAACCGATACTTGGTGTGATTTGACAGCGCCCACAAATGCCGCGACCACCGCACACCGAATCTAAGTCGACACCAAGACGTCGTGCAGCATCAAGCACACTTGTGCCCGTCTCAACATCCCCGGTCAATCCAGACGGAGTAAAAACAACGCGATTCGTCATGAAATCAAAAACTCCTTTTGTTATTGTGCTGTTCGACGACGACGACCTTCGCGGTCGCCACGCCCACCAGTCGGGGCATTTGGATCGCGATTTTCTTTAATCCAGTTAAAACAATTTTGGTCGTTGCCAGTCAATACATCGGCTGCCATAACTGCTGCTTTTACTTCCGGGTGTAACGGACTCATAATTGCCGAGGTCATGCCAGCGCCCATCGCCATAGAGAGGAAAGTTCCTGTAATCACCTGACGATTTGGCAAACCAAAACTGACGTTTGATGCGCCACACGTGGTATTGACTTTGAGCTCATCGCGCAAACGACGAATCAATGTAAATGCTTGTTGCCCAGCTTGACCAAGTGCGCCAATCGGCATCACCAACGGGTCAACAACGATGTCGCTGTAATGAATTCCGTAATCGGCGGCACGATTGACAATCTTTCGTGCAACTTCAAACCGCACATCTGGATCCATGCTGATACCTGTCTCGTCATTAGAGATCGCAACCACTGCTGCGCCGTACTTCTTGACAAGAGGCAACACTCGCTCGAGGTTTTCATCTTCTCCGGTCACCGAATTAACAAGGGCCTTGCCCTTGTACACAGCAAGACCGGCTTCGAGTGCCTCAATTATCGATGAATCGATCGACAACGGCACATCAGTCACTGACTGAACCAGTTGTACTGCGCGCGCCAAAAGTGCCGGCTCGTCTGCAAGTGGAATACCTGCGTTGACGTCGAGCATGTGCGCGCCGGCCAACACCTGGGCAATGGCATCAGCCTCGACTCGGCTGAAGTTGCCCGCTTTCATTTCTTCCGCCAACAATTTGCGACCCGTTGGGTTGATGCGCTCGCCGATCATCACGAATGGACGATCAAATCCGATCACGACTTCTCGTGTAGGCGAACTCAGGATGGTGTGTGTCATGTCTTTTCCGTTTCGTTGTGAGATTTATTGTTGTTCGTTCATTTCTTCTTCAAGTTCTTCGAGGGCAGCCAAATCTTTGGCAGCAACTGTGAGTTGCTCGATGTCTTTCTCGAAACCACCGGCATACGCCAACACGCCTAGGTGTTGACGGGAATATTTCGCTTCAATCTCGTCGGCCACCTTTTGCGCAGCCTCGGCAAGCGTGCCTTCCAAAGGCAATGTATCTCTGCTCCATTGTGCGATGTCTTCTTCTGCCGTATAAATATTGGCTTTGCGCTTAGCCCGATCAATCGCACGTTGAAACTTGGCCGAGAGCACAACCTGATAGCGATCTCGGCCCATTTGGGCGTTGACTTGCGCAGGAATATCGCGCCACTTGATTACCACTACCGAATTTCCACCTCTAGCCATTACTGCACACTTTCTTTATTGTTTTCAGGGTTTTTAATATTTTTAGGGTTTGAAAATGTTACGGGAATCGAGTTTGCAAGACCCTGCATACCAACATGACGGTGCTCAAACGTCAAGCCAAGTTGCACTGCTGCTGCTTGGGCAAACTCAACAACTTTAGGATCGTTTGTCTGAGACAACAGAACGACGCGGGTGTAATTGGAAAAATATGTGTCGCGCAATTGTGGGTGTCGATCAAGGCCGAGACCTTCCCACACCAACGCAGTGAAGTGCTTCGCCAAAAAGTCGGTGAGGTAAAACGTGCCGGGTTGCTCGTCGTGCAATTGCGCGAACAATTCGGATCCAGCAAAAAATTCATAGCAATGCGCGCCAGGTATTCGTTGCACATCGGGATACGACTCGAGCATGCGATCAAGTGCACCGCCCGTGCCACAGTCTGCATAGCCGACCATCGTTGGTCGCGAGCCGCGACCGTCTAAATGCTCACGAAGCGCAGGCACAATGCCTTCTGGTCGATTGTGCAAGTTGGCCGGCAAGTAACGCACTTCTACAGCCTCGTTGAGTCCATTGATGTTCAACACTTCACGAAGCTCTGACACGAGGGCCCCGCAGGCGATGATCAGCGGACGTTTGTCGTCCGACATAAAAGCCCGAGTCCTTTGTAACTAGTTGACCGAAGGGCCAGGAGGCTCGGCTGTGCGCTGACGCTTTGCAGTCACCAATTGCTTTGCCATTTCAGATGCAACTGCTGCATCGCGACAATAAGCATCAGCACCAACTGCGGTTGCAAACTCTTCATTCAGCGGAGCACCGCCAACCAAGATGATGTACTTGTCGCGAAGACCCTTTTCTTTCATGGTGTCAACAACGACCTTCATGTACGGCATGGTGGTGGTGAGAAGTGCTGACATGCCAAGGATGTCTGGCTGATGCTCTTCGAGTGCTGCCAAGAACTTGTCTGCATCGGTATTGATACCGAGGTCGATTACTTCAAAGCCTGCGCCTTCAAGCATCATGGCTACCAAGTTTTTGCCAATGTCGTGAATGTCGCCCTTGACGGTGCCGACTACTACTTTGCCAACTGACTCTGCACCAGTTTCAGCAAGTAGTGGGCGCAAGATATGCATTCCAGCTTTCATCGCGTTTGCGGCAAGCAACACTTCTGGTACAAACAAAATTCCGTCGCGGAAGTCAACTCCAACGATGCGCATGCCTTCAACAAGGGCTTGTTGCAACACCTTGTCTGGTGTCCACTTGCGGTCGAGTAAAATCGTGGTGCCTTCAACGATCTCTTCACCAAGACCGTCATAGAGGTCATCGTGCATCTGCTTGATCAAGTCTTCATCTGACAGACCTGCAAGATCGATGTCGTCGAAATCACTCATTATTCTCTTCCCCTTGTGCAATGGATAAAATGGCAACTGCTCGGCAGATATATCACCGAAAGAGCACGCTAGCAGGGCTTAGACCCGAGATGGCGGTAGAACTCAACAGACTCTGGGTCGAGGGGTATTTTGCCCAAAATAAGATCGGCGGCCTTTTCGGCGACCATCATTACAGGTGCGTAAATATTGCCATTTGTTACATATGGCATGACCGAGGCATCCACCACTCTCAAACCCGCCATTCCGTGTACACGCATTGTGAGAGGATCGACAACAGACATCGCGTCAACACCCATTTTGCACGTGCAAGATGGGTGATACGCAGTCTCACCGTCTTTGCGCACCCAGTCCAGTACCTCTTCGTCGGTTGCAACTTGCTGTCCTGGAGAGATCTCGCCACCGTTGTACGGCGCAAACGCCGGCTGATCAAGAATCCTGCGGGCTGCGCAAATTGCCTCCACCCACTCGCGCTTGTCTTCAAAAGTTGAAAGATAGTTGAAGGTAAATGCGGGTTTATCGCGCACATCTGCAGAGACCGCCCTGAGACTGCCTCGAGAATTGGAATACATCGGGCCAATGTGCACTTGATAACCGTGTCCACCTGCTGGCGCTGTTCCGTCGTAACGGACAGCAATTGGCAAGAAATGAAACATCAGGTTCGGATACTTGACCTCGTCGTTACTACGAAGAAAGCCACCGGCCTCGAAATGGTTGGAAGCACCCGGTCCTTTTCGAAACAGCCATGCAAAACCGATGAATGGTCGTTTCCAGAATTTCATTGTTGGGTTTAAAGAAATCGGCTGCGTGCATGAATGCTGGACATACACCTCGAGATGGTCTTGCAAATTTTCGCCCACGCCTGGCAAGTGATGAATTGGTGTGATGCCAACAGACCGCAGATCAGCCTCGTTACCAATTCCCGAAACCTGCAATAACTGGGGCGAATTAAATGCTCCACCACACAAGATCACTTCCTTTGCTCGTACCGACTTGTTGCGACCGAACGGCAGCGCATATTCGACACCAACAACAGTTTTTCCTTCGGTGATGAGCTTTGTTACTAGCGCACGACATTGCACCGTGAGATTGCGGCGGTGCTTCACCGGATGTAGATATGCACGCGCAGCACTGAAACGACGACCACGATTAACGTTGCGATCAAACGCAGCGAAACCCTCTTGTTGGAAGCCATTTACATCTTGCGTAATTGGATGGCCAGCTTGTTTGACCGCACTAAAGAACGCACTAAACAACGGATTCTTTACTTGCCCGCGCTCAAGACGAAGCGGGCCACTTTTGCCACGAAATTGATCTGTCGTGTCAGCCTCTAAACAGTTTTCCATTCTCTTAAAATATGGAAGGCAATGCGCGTAATCCCATGTCGACATGCCCTCGTCGCCCCCCCAACGCTCAAAATCAAGCGGATTACCACGCTGAAAAATCATTCCATTAATACTGCTTGAGCCACCCAAAATCTTGCCACGACCGTGAGTCACACGACGTCCGTTCATATGCGGTTCGGGCTGTGACGAATACATCCAGTCATAAAACTTGCTTCCAATCGGAAACATCAAGGCTGCTGGCATATGAATAAAAACGTCGAACCAATAGTCGGGACGGCCAGCCTCAAGAACGAGAACCGAATTATTTGGATCGGCACTCAAACGATTTGCCAAGGCACAACCAGCGGAGCCACCACCCACAATTACATAATCAAAAGTCTTTTTCACGAATTATTTATACCACAGTAAAAACGTGAGACACTGAGTTCTCAACAATCCTGCAATTCGCAGTTTGATCAACGCGCTTTTGTGATGGCTGTTTCGATGAGTACACGGATTTCATCGAGGCTTGCTGAACGTGGATTAGTTTTTGCCGCAGAATCCTTGAGAGCTTTATTGGCGATTCGTTCTGCGCAATCTATTGGCACACCAATTTCGCTTAGCGATGTCGGTATATGAATCTCGTCAAGAATTGCTTCGACTGCAGTAATAAACCCTGCGACGGAGTGATCGGGTATTTCCATAGCTTCAGCCATGCGACGGACTTTTTCTTCCATGCCAGGCAAATTGAAACGCAAAATTACTGGTAACAGAATTGCATTGGTGTTGCCATGGTGAGTGTTGAACTCGGCTCCCACCATGTGCGAGATCGCATGCACGAAACCAAGCCCTTTAAGAAAAGAAATTCCCGCCAAACAAGAAGCCACATGCATGCCACCGCGCGCCGTGATGTTTGTTGGTTCGGCAACGGCTACTGGAAGCCATCGCGCAATGAGACTCAGCGCTTCAAGTGCCATTGCGTCGCAGAGTGGATGAAACCCTGGCACGAGAAAAGCCTCTATGGCGTGAACCATTGCATCGGCACCTGTCCAAGCGGTGAGATTTGCTGGCAACCCAATAGTGAGCTCAGGATCTAGAAGCGCCAATGACGGTTTTAGTTCTGAGTGCCAGACGCAGAACTTCATTGCCTTTTCTGTATGAGTGACCATTGCCGTACTTTCGGTTTCGGCGCCGGTGCCCGCAGTCGTGGGAATAGTGATGAGAGTTGGAAAACGATTTTGGTGTGAAATCAATGGCGGGGTTTGTTCAAACTCAAAATCCCAAAGATCAATTTCATTGTTTGCCGTCAAGCAGATCGCTTTACCTCCGTCCATCGCGCTACCACCACCAATTGCGATGATCGCATCATGACTTCCCGCAACAAACGCCGCACGTCCAATGCTGATCTCAGAGTCAATAGGGTTTGGCGATATCCCAGAAAAGACTGCCGACTGCAGACCTGATTCTGAAAGTAGGCCAACCAAGCGAGTGATAAAGACGAGTTCGCGACTTCCACGATCAGTGACGATTAATGGATTACGAACTCCCAACGCCAAACATTTCTGTCCGATCTCGGCCAAGCGCCCAGGTCCATAAGCAATTGGTACAGGGAAAAACCAATCATGTGGCAACAGAATTGACGGATCATTCATTAGTCGACTCCTCTTCACAAACAAAACGGCGGGCCTTTCGGCCCGCCGTTTCACTTTACTAAGTTTGAAATTCTTACTAGTTAAACCAGGCTGACCAAACTGCTTCGTTTGCTGCAATCCACTCGGCAGCAATATCTGCCGCGGATTCCCCATCGATTTCTACAGGTCCCAATGTTGACAACTGATCTTCCGTTGTGAACTTGAAGTTCTTGAAGAAATTGAAAACATTGGCATCCTTTGCTTCAAGCTTTGCTGAAGCAACTTTAAACAAAATGTCTTCTGGGTAGTCGCCATCGCACTTGTCAGTTTCTGCAGCGCAGTCAACTGTTGGCTTTGGCAACGCAAGATTAATCAAGTTATATTTACCGACCGCCGCAGACGGCATCCAGTAATACATGATCACTGGCTTGCCTGCTTCAGTCGCTGCAATGATCTCTGCTTGAGTTGCGGCTTCAGAACCTGAATATTGAACCTTGAAATCAAGTCCAAGGTTCTTGGCAACAGGCTCTTCATAACTCGAAAACGAAGGATCCATTGCTAACAGTCGACCTTGCGATCCGGTTGCTGCTGTTGCAAATGCCTTAGCCACTTCTGGGTCTTTCAAACCTTCCCACGTTGCAAGTTGCGGAAACTGCTCAAGTGCATTAGGTGTTATGAACCAGCCAATTTTGCCAACTGCGCCGAGTTCGCCCATGTTGACAACAGAACCGTCATCGACAAATGCTTGTTCTTCAGGAGTAAAGCCAGATGGCCATACTTCAACGTTGGCATCAATATCGCCTGACGACATGCCGGCGATCATTGCGTTCTCGTCAATGTCAACAATCTCGACAGGGTTGCACAAATTGGTCTCAATCAATTGCTTCACGACTTCAACTTCAATGGCAGATGCCGTCCAGTTGTTGCGGGCAATCTTGATTGTTTCAGTTCCTGCGCAAGCAGGACCATCGGCTACTGCTGTCGCATCTTGGCTTACTGACTCAGTTGCTGTATCACTTCCGCCACAAGCTGCGAACAAAAGTGACCCAACCGCGAATAATCCAATTCCCAATAACCTCTTGCGTGATCCCATAAAACTCCCCTTGATCGAGTACACGTTCCAGTCAGAACGTGCAGTCATCTTAGCGAAATTTTGTTTACTCATCATGAGGTCGCACTAAGGTTTGCGCTGTGTCATTGGGTGAGACAGCAACGGGGGAAACATCGACAGGGGTATCGCCAGCAATTGAGCTGCGCCACATCTGGAAAGTGTTTGGCCAGGGAGATGGAAATAGCGCAATTGCTTTAGCGCAAGGCGGTGCGAGCGGCGCCGACATTCTGCAACAAACCCAACAAACTGTGGCTGTTCGCGACGTGTCATTCAGTGTTGCCCGCGGAGAGACATTTGTGGTCATGGGTCTCTCAGGGTCTGGTAAGTCAACACTGATTAGATGTCTCGCACGGCTGATCGAGCCAACATCTGGCGACGTCTTGCTGAGTGGCGACGATTTACTTGCGATGACAGAGGAACAACTCATTGAGGTACGCCGTGGTCGAATGTCGATGGTATTTCAGCACTTTGGTTTGTTCCCCCATCGCAAAGTAATTGACAACATTGCATACGGTCTCGAGGTTCAAAAGGTTGCAAAGGCGACGCGACTTGCTCGTGCTACAGAAGTGCTCAACATTGTTGGTCTCGATGGCTGGGCAAATCACTACCCACAACAACTCTCGGGTGGCATGCAACAACGAGTGGGCCTTGCTCGTGCGCTCGCGGTTGATCCGCAGATTTTGCTCTTTGATGAACCATTCTCGGCACTTGATCCACTCATTCGTAAAGAAATGCAAGATGAATTGATCAGGTTGCAAAAAACCATGCAGCGAACTGTTGTCTTTATTACCCACGACTTTGCCGAGGCACTGCGTCTTGGTGACCGCATCGCGATCATGAAAGACGGTTCGTTTGACCAAATAGGAACGCCTGAAGAAATTGTGGCAAACCCTGCGACACCCTACGTGCGCGAGTTTGTCAATGATGTGCCTCGGGCCAAAGTCCTCAGCGTAAAAACGGTAACCGTCGATGGACAGACCGTAAGCGGCGGCCGAACTGTTGCTTCAACAGCGAAGATTGAAACCATTATCCCGATGTTGCTCGAGCGAGACGAACCGATTGCCGTTGTTGACACCAACAATCTCGTAATCGGTGTCGTGAACCGACAGAGTGTTGCATCGATCTTGCAGGCCGAACAACGATGAACACTGCGCTCGCGCAACAATCAAATTCGTCTCAATCATTGTTGAGACACCCACTCGCACGAATTGCCACAGTCGTCACAATCGTTCTCGTTGCTGCCCAAACATTTGGAACTCGGGGGTTTCCAGAATCATGGAATATCGGGATCGCCGAGCCGATCACTGGTGTGCAGTCGTGGGTGCGCAAGAATCGAAGTAGCAATTGGTCATTCAAATTCTTCTTTAACCCAGCGATCTCGGTCGTTGAGTTTGGTCTCAACGGTGTCGAGTCATTTTTCATGTGGCTCCCCTGGTTCATTCCACCGATTGTCGTCTTCCTGACCATTGCACGCACACGTAGATGGGGTCTCGCGACATTCACTGCATGCGTGGTTGTATACCCCGGCGTCGTTGGTATTTGGCCAGAGAGCATCGTGACGATATCGCTGATGGCAGTTTCGGTTGCCATCTGCGTTCTCGTTGGTGTTCCGCTTGGAGTGCTCACCGCACTGAATAGACGTTTTGAAGTAATTCTGCGACCAATTTTGGACGGCATGCAAACTGTCCCTGCAACGGTGTATTTGATACCGATCGTCTTGGTTTTTGGAATCGGCCCCGCACCTGCCGCAATCGCCACGGTAATTTATGCGATTCCACCGATAATTCGACTCACGTGTCTCGGTATTCGACAAGTACCAAAGTCGGCTGTTGAGGCAGCACAGATGTTCGGCGCAACGAAACGTCAGATTCTTGCCAAGGTGCAACTTCCTCTCGCCGTTCCCTCGATCATTGCTGGCATTAACCAGACCGTGATGATGGCGCTTGGCATTGTGGTGATTGCAACGCTCGTGGGTGCAGGTGGGCTTGGTCAAGAAATCAATCAAACCGTGCGTCGCCTCGAGCCTGGCCGCGGGCTCGTAGTCAGTCTCGCAGTAGTCGCTGTTGCACTCGTACTCGACCGTGTGAGTAGGTCACTTGTTATTGAACCCGGCGGACAACGGTTTCATATCAGCCGCAAGTTGATGTACGTAACGATCTTGGGTTTGATTTTTGCGACAATTCTTGGGCGCACGATGGACTGGATCGAGTTTCCATTTTCGTGGGGAACTTCGTTTGCAGACCCAATCGACACTGGCTTCAAATGGTTTCGCACGACATTCGATGTCATAACTCGACCATTCAATGATTTCATTGTACGCGAGCTCATAGTTCGTGCTCAAACATGGCTTAATCAAACACTCGCATGGCAAGCAATCGTTATTGCGGCGAGTGCTTTTTCATATTTCGTTGCTGGCTGGAAAATGTCGCTCACCACCGCGATTGGCATTACCTTTATCGGGCTTACTGGTAGATGGCCAGATGCAGTGGACACGCTGACGCAAACAGTTATTGCAGTCACCATGTCGATGCTGATCGCCATTCCTATTGGCATCTGGCTCGGTCGCAGACCTCGAGCAGAGTCGTTGATTTCACCTTTCTTAGATGCACTACAGACAATTCCGAATCTTGTCTATGCAATTCCGTTCGTGATGATCTTTTCTGTCGGCCCAGTGCCCGGCATTGTCGCTGCTGTTGTCTACGCAATACCACCAGGCATCCGACTCACCTCACTCGGCATTCGCCAAGTCAATTACGAATCACTTGAAGCAGCAACCACATTTGGCGCAACGCCCAGGCAGGTGCTGTGGGGCGTACGAATTCCGCTCGCCATGCCATCAATAATCTTGGCAATCAATCAAATGGTGATGATGGTGTTAGCAATGGCGATCATTGCAGGAATGGTTGGTGGCGGTGGCCTTGGCTACCGATCAATTGAAGCACTCACCAAACCAGATGCTGGTCTTGGAGCCGAAGTTGGAATCGCCATCGTGATCATGGCAACGATTCTTGATCGACTCCTACAAGCAACCGCTAGACGACTACAAGCGCCAGCTGCTGTTTAATTCTCGCGACGATAACTAGCGAGGAAATGCACCGAGCATTTTTGCGGCCTCAAGAGTGTTTTCGAGCAAGCAACCAATGGTCATTGGGCCAGTGCCACCCGGCATCGGAGTAATTGCACCAGCTACAGCTTGCACCGCATCGAAATCAACGTCGCCAACGATTTTGTTGTCAATGCGCGTTACACCCACGTCAACAACGGTGGCGCCTGGCTTGACGAAGTCGGCTTTGATCATGCGAGCAATACCCACACACGACACAATGATGTCTGCGCCCAAGCACATGGCTTTGAGATCTTCTGGCGGAGTCATCGAGTGCGCACATGTTGTTGTGGCATCTCCACCTCTGCGGACAAACAAAATAACTTGTGGCAAGCCTGTCAAAAATGAACGACCGATGACAACAACTTTTTTGCCTTTGGTTGCAATGTTGTATCGCTCGAGCAAACGCATAACACCGAGTGGCGTGCACGGTGCATGACCAGGCAAACTGCGCATCAATCGACCCATTGAACGCTCGGTGAGTCCATCAACATCTTTTTCCGGTGGCAACAACGCAAGAATGGGTTCAGAGTCAAGATGCTTTGGCAACGGCAGCTGCACCAAAATGCCGTGCACATTTGGATCGAGAGCCAACTTGCGCACCTCTGCCTCAACTTGCTCTTGTGTTGCATCTTCTTCGAGGTGCACGCCAACCGACTCCATGCCTGCTTCTTGAGCCTTTCTGTGTTTACTCGCTACATAGATATGACTCGGTGCATCTCCCCCGATCAGAACAGTCGCAAGACAAACCCGTGGCGAACCCGCATCCTCAATCACTTTGCGCAGACGCGCAACGGTTTCATCGCGCAATGCATTGCCATCCATCAAGATGGCACCACCCGGTGAGCGCTTGAAGTTATCGGTCATGAAAGACCAATGATTTCGCCGTTTTCGTCAAAGTCGATGATTGCTGCTGCTGGCTTTGTGCCAAGACCCGGCAGTGTGCGCATTTCTCCACAGATTGGATAGATAAAACCTGCCCCTACCGAAGCACGCACTTCGCGCACTGTCAGTGTGTGGCCAGTTGGTGCACCCTTAAGCGATGCATCACCCGAAATTGAAAGGTGGGTTTTAGCAATACACACTGGCAAGTGGCCGAAACCATTGTCGGTGTAGTTCTTGAGCTGTTTGGTAGCAAGTGCTGTGTACTCAACTTTTGCAGCGCCATAGATCTTGGTCGCAACAGTCTCGATCTTTTCTTTAAGCGATGCCTCAGATGGGTACAGCAAATGGAAGTCATTCTTTTCTTGGCAAGCCTCTTCAACCGCCTTTGCTAAGTCGACCGCACCGGCACCACCGTCGGCGAAGTGCGTACACACAGCAACACGTGCGCCAGCCTCTGCTGCGATACGACGAATCACATCATGTTCAGACTTGTGGTCGGTTGGGAAAGCGTTGATGGCAACGACTGGTGTTACGCCGTGTGCTTTGACATTTTCGATCTGCTTTATCAAGTTGGCGCCACCGGCCTCAACATCGGATGGATTTTCTGCCAACAACTCTGCTGGCAATGCCTTGCCGGCAACAATCTTGTGCTTGCCAGAGTGAGCCTTGAGTGCACGCACTGTTGTCACGAGCACTGCAGCATCTGGAACAAGACCAGAGGTGCGGCACTTGATGTTGAAGAAACGCTCTGCACCCATATCCGCACCAAAGCCTGCTTCCGTGATGAGGTAGTCGCCACCATGGATACCGATCATGTCGCCGATGATGGATGAGTTACCGTGCGCAATGTTTCCGAACGGTCCTGCGTGCACGATCACCGGAGTGTTCTCGAGAGTCTGCAACAAGTTTGGCTTGATTGCTTCGCGCATGATGACAGCCATAGAGCCGGCACCCGAAAGTTGCTCCGCGGTAACTGGAACACCTTTGGTGTTGTAGCCAACGACGATGCGACCGAAACGAGCGCGCATGTCTTCAATCGATGTCGCGAGAGCCAAGATTGCCATGACTTCAGATGCCGCTGTGATGTCAAAACCAGTTTGACGAGTAACACCGTCTTCTTTTGAGCCAAGGCCAACAATGATGTTGCGCAATGAGCGATCGTTGACGTCAATCACTCGGCGCCACGTGATGTTGTCGAGATCAAGATCGAGTTCGTTGCCCTGATGCAAATGATTGTCGACCATTGCCGACAATAAGTTGTGCGCTGCGGTCACTGCATGGAAGTCGCCAGTGAGATGCAAGTTAAGGAGCTCCATTGGAATTACCTGGCTGTAGCCACCACCCGCTGCTCCACCCTTGATACCAAATGTTGGTCCCATCGAAGGCTGGCGCAAACTGATCACTGCTTTTTTACCGATGTGCTTCATTGCCATTCCCAAACCAACCGTGGTCGTGGTCTTGCCTTCACCGAGTGGTGTTGGCGTGATGGCAGTAACTACTACATACTTAGCCCTCGGGCGATCTTTCAATTCGTCGATCGCATCAAGACTGATCTTGGCGAGGCTTGTGCCGTAGGGCTCGAGTAAGTGTTCGCCAATACCCATCTGCTGCGCAATGTCTTTGAGTGGAAGGGGTTTTCCGGCACGCGCGATTTCGAGATCGGATGGGAATGACATTGTGGGTTGCTCCTTGAAATATGGATTTGAGAAATGGCGGGTATTTGGTGCCGTTAAAACGACTCTGTCACTATATATGGCTCTAGGGGTCTGATATATGACGGGATCTCCTTACTGCACTAGGGTAGAGACATGGATATGGGTCGGAAGAAGAACTCCAAGCGACACGATTACGCCCCCCTCGCCCGAATCACTGAACCGATGGTGCGAGATAATGGTGTTTTGCGCACAGCCACCTGGCCAGAAGCCCTTGCCCGTGCCGCTGCAGGTTTTCAATCCGTGAAGGATGCCTATGGTCCAGATGCGATCGGATTTTTCTCGTGTTCCAAGTCAACCAACGAACTGAACTTCATTGTGCAAAAGTTTGCGCGTGCCGTAATTGGTACCAACAACATCGATTCATGTAATCGAACTTGACACGCCCCCAGCGTGGTCGGTCTGGCCACAGTCTTTGGAGCAGGTGGAGGAACATCGAGTTATCTAGAAGTTGAAACGACTGACCTCATCGTGATGTGGGGCTCAAATGCTCGCAACGCTCACCCAATTTATTTTCATCACGTGCTCAAGGGCATTCACAATGGTGCCAAAATGTATTCGGTTGATCCACGTCGCTCAGAGACCGCTCAATGGGCTGACTTATGGTTGGGGCTCAACGTCGGCTCCGATGTTGCACTCTCCAACACCATCGCACGCGAGATCATTCATGCTGGTTTGACCAATCGTTCGTTCATCGAAAACTCCACGAGCGGCTTTGCCGACTACGCCGCATCCGTTGAAGAGTGGACACTCGAAATGGGAAGCAAAGTTACTGGTGTGCCTGCAGAAGCAATCCGCGAACTCGCGCATGCATTAGGCAATGCAAAAACGGCACAGATCTGTTGGACGCTTGGCATCACCGAGCACCACAACGGTGTCGACAACGTGCTGTCGTTGATCAATCTTGCGTTGTTGTGCGGTCAGGTTGGTCGGCCAAGCGCGGGACTCAACCCGTTGCGCGGTCAAAACAATGTGCAAGGCGGTGGCGACATGGGCGCATTGCCAAACAAATTGCCGGGCTTTCAAGATGTAGAAGACGATGTTGCTCGCACCAAGTTTGAAAAAATGTGGAACGTCACCATCCCGCCAAAAAATGGTTGGAACTTAACGCAGATGTTTGAAGCAATGGAACACGGCAAGATGAAGTCGGCATTTGTGGTTGGCGAAAACCCTGCGCAATCAGAAGCAGACGGAACTCATGCAACAGCATTACTTATGGATCTTGAGCATCTTGTTGTGCAAGACATATTTCTCACCAAGACTGCAGAACTTGCAGACGTTGTGTTGCCTGGTTCGGCCTCGTGGTGCGAAGCAGAAGGAACCGTTACCAACTCTGAGCGCCGAGTGCAACGAGTGCGCAAAGCCATCACTCCTCCTGGTAATGCCCATGATGATATTCAGATCATTGTTGACTTGGCAGGCGTGATGGGTCATACATGGAAGTACGAATCCAATGAACAAGTGTGGAACGAATTACGGAGTTTGTCGCCGATGCACTTTGGCATGACGTATTCGCGACTTGCCGACTTGGGTGGCATTCAGTGGCCATGCTTCTCCGAAGACGCCCTCGAGCCTTCATTCCTTCACGGCAGGTTGTGGGCCGAGAAGCTTGAAGACCGTGGTCGCCTTGCACCGTTCAGTGTGGTGATTGACTCGCCACCAGTTGAAAAGACGACTCCAGAGTTTCCATTACGCCTGACTACGGGTCGCCGACTCGATTCGTACAACACCGGCGTTCAGTCTGGTGGATTTGAAAGCCCATTACGAATGGCCGAAACTGTTGACCTGTCACCCGAAGACGCTATTTCAATGGGCATTATCGATGGTGAGATCGTGCGCATCACGTCGCCTCGAGGCACCGTGGATGCCCCAGCGCGCATTGACGACGGCCTCCGTCCAGGACTCGTATTCATGACTCCGCATTTTCCTAATGAAGTGAATACCAACCTTTTGACCATCGAAGCAATCGATCCAAAATCTGGAACTGCCGAATTTAAGGCTGCTGCGGTGCGGATCGACAAAATTTTGAAGAGCGATATGCGCGTTCCCGTTGCTGGCGAATAGCCCAGCATTACGCTGTTTTAGCCATGGATCTCAAAGTTAACTCCTCTGTAGCAACGCCCGATGAGCGTGATGCTGTTAACAGCGTGCTTGGCAAGCCAACCCAATACAGCCAAGGTGGGATAAGAAACGAGCAAGACTTGCGCATCTCGCGGGCTGGTGAAGCGCTGCGCAATCTGCGCCATATGTTGCTACCAACTTTGCATGCAGTAAACGATCGCGTCGGTTGGATCAGTCGCGGCTCGATTAATTACATCGCCCAACAACTTGATGTTGCGCCAGCCGAGATATACGGCGTCGCAAGCTTTTATGCATTGTTCTCGATGACAGAGCGCCCAAAGCGCCAAGTACACGTGTGTATCGACTTGGCGTGTCGCGCAATGGGCGGTCTCCGAGAAGATCAGCTTCCGCTAGGCACCCACCCATCTCCATGTCTTGGAACATGCGAACGTGCGCCCGCAGTGCTTGTCATTGAGGCCGGCGACCCAGCCCGCCACGAAGTGCTTGCGCCTGCCACACCCGTAGAGATCAGTGCACTTGCAAAAGGTGCATGGCCAGATGCCGAAGCAACTGTTATGTCAGCGACCCCGCAAGCTATTGGTGATTCAACAAAACTTGTGTTGCTCGGTCGCATCGGCAAAGTTGATCCACTCTCTATTACCGACTATCAAGAGCACGGTGGCTTCGACGCATTGCGCAAAGCAATTCAACTCGGTGCAACTGGTGTGATTGACGAAGTAAATGCGTCTGGACTTGTTGGTCGTGGTGGTGCAGCGTTTCCGACAGGCCGCAAGTGGGGTGCGGTTGCTGGTCAACCAGTATTTCCCCACTACGCAATTTGCAATGCCGACGAATCAGAACCAGGCACGTTTAAAGATCGTGTGATCATGGAAGGCGATCCGTTTGCGCTGGTAGAGGCGATGATCATTGCCTCGTTTGCGACGGGTTGCGAACAAGGATTTATTTATCTGCGCGGTGAATACCCGCGGGCAATACGCAACGTGCAAAATGCGATCGATGAATCAACCAAGCACGGATTTTTGGGCGACAACATCTTGGGCTCTGGGTTTAACTTCGCACTTTCAATCGTTCGTGGTGCAGGCGCATACATTTGCGGCGAAGAAACCGCAATCTTCAACTCAATTGAGGGCTATCGCGGAGAACCGCGCAACAAACCACCGTTTCCAGTTGAAGTTGGCGTGTTTGGCAAACCGACTCTCGTCAACAACGTCGAAACACTTGTCAACGTTCTCTCCATTGTCAAAGATGGCGGTGCCGCATATGCCGCGCTTGGCACTGATGGATCAAAGGGTCGCAAATTGTTCTGCCTTTCTGGCGCAGTCGCAAAGCCTGGTATTTATGAAGTTGAGTTTGGTATCACACTGCGACAATTGATTGATCTCGGTGGTGGAATGCGTAGTGGATCAACCATGCAGGCCATCTTGTTGGGTGGCGCTGCAGGCGGTTTTGTTGGGCCAAACGATCTCGACTTGCCGCTCACCATGGAAGCCACTCGCGCAGCAGGTTCAAGCCTTGGATCTGGTGTAGTCATGGTGCTTGACCAATCGGTCGACATGGTCGATCAGCTCCGTCGAATTGCAGCGTTTTTCCGCGATGAATCTTGCGGACAGTGCGTGCCATGTCGCGTTGGCACCGTACGCCAAGAAGAGATCGTCTCTCGTTTGGCCAAAGGCGTCCAGTCGCACGACATCGAATTGTTGCGCGAGTTGGGCACAGTAATGCGCGATGCATCGATTTGCGGTCTTGGACAAACTGCCAACAGCGCAATTGATTCGGCCATTAACAAACTGAAAGTATTTGCAGTATGAGCACTCAGGTAACTACTGGTTTGCAAGTGCGCCGCTCGGTGCAACTCACCATCGACGATCAGCCAGTCACAGTTGCAGAGGGCGAAACGATTTTGAGTGCGTGCCGCACAATGGGCAAAGAGATTCCCACCTTGTGTTTCGGCGACACCATCACCCCAAAGAATGCTTGCAGGGTGTGCATGGTTGAGGTTGAAGGGTCGCGTGTGTTGGTGCCCTCGTGCTCACGCAAAGTCGAGCCTGGCATGGTGGTGCGTACCGACACCGAGCGCACCGACCATAGTCGCAAGTTGGTACTCGAATTGCTCGGCTCGTCGGTTGATCTTTCTCTGACCAAAAATGTTGCGCGCTGGAACACCGAGTATGAAGCCGAGCCAACCCGCTTCGGCAAGCCTGCAGTGCCGACCAACCATCGCGATGAAGCAATAACTGGCCATCATCATGTAGCTGATGGTTTGAGCGTCTCCAATGTGTTGCAGCCCGTCAAGATCGACAACGAACTCTATATACGCGACTATTCCAAGTGCATCATGTGCTATCAGTGCGTCGATGCCTGTGGCGAGCAATGGCAAAACACATTTGCTATTGGTGTTGCAGGTCGTGGCTTCGACATTCGTATCTCAACCGAATTCAATGTTGATCTCACCGACTCGGCGTGCGTCTATTGCGGCAACTGCATTCAGGTCTGCCCCACCGGAGCACTCATGTTTACGAGTGAGTACAACATGCGCGAGGCCGACACATGGAAAGAAGAAGAGCAGACGCAAACTGACACAATCTGCCCATACTGCGGTGTTGGATGTGCTCTCACTTTGCACGTGCAAGACAACGAGATCGTCAAGGTCACATCGCCAAGCGATCACTCTGTAACTCAAGGCAACTTGTGCATCAAAGGCCGGTTTGGGTTTCAACACGTACAAAACCGCGCAGAGTAGATTGCCCTCATGGGCCAGTCACTTCCAATCATCTCGATTGAGTCATTTTCGACAAGCACGGCGGGGTCGGCCAATTACCAAAACGATGCATCGGATTTGTATGCGGCGCTCAGTGAAATTGGATTTGCCATCATCGTTGGCCATGGCGTTGATGAAGCAATAATCACCAACATGCGAAACGCAGTCAAAACTGTTTTTGATGCGCCACGAGAAATTTTGAAGCAAGACATGGTCGTCAAGGGCAACTATCGAGGATTCGTTCCACTCGGATATTTCACACCTAATTCTGGCAACGGTGCGGCAGATCATTATGAAGCGTGGAAGTTGCACAACGAAACAGACCCGGGTAACCCTGTATGTACTGCTTGCTCTTTATATGGTCCAAATAAGTGGCCCAACATTTCTTTTGATGTGCGTACGCCAATCATGGCGTACTGGAATGCGCTGACGAAAGTGAGCGAACGCCTGATTGTCGCATTGTGCAATCAATTGGGTGTTGACCAAAACATTTTGCTCTCGTATATGTCCGATCCATTGACCAACATGACATTGCTCAACTATCCGCCGATGCCGCCACAGTCAGATACGTGGGGTATTCACCCACATAAAGATTTCAACTTGCTCACACTGCTCGCTCACGACCCAATTGGTGGTCTCGAAGTGCGCAATCGTAACGACGAGTGGTTATCTGCGGACTGCCCACCAAACGGAATGGTCCTTAACGTGGGTGACATGCTTGAACTATGGAGCGGAGGGCGTTTGCTCTCCACACCCCATCGGGTATTCAATCGTTCTGGCAAACCCCGCCAATCATTTCCCTATTTCTCCAAACCTCGATGGGACGTAGTGGTCGAGCCATTGCTTGAACCAATTGCAGGATTCGACCGCCCACCACTGCACGTAGGCACTTCAGCGGCCGATATCTGGTATTCCAATTGGCCCGACGCCATCTCGACCGACCCCGCGCAGGTGCTCGGCAACTACAAGTAGTTACTGTTGTGTGGATGACATCGTCGCACAAAAAACCCAGCCGTAGCTTTGAGCCGAACGATGCACTCAGCGTCACCCTTGTATCTGGCCAGATAGCACACCGCGACCACATCGCCCAATCACAAAGGCTTGAGCGAAAGTTTTACACCGTTAGCCCGGGCGTGTGGTGCCTTGTCGGAAACGGATTGTCCAATCAAACATTTGTTGATGCTCCAGATGGAATCATCGCTATCGATACAGGAGAGTCGAACGAAGAAATGCGTGCGGCTATAAAAGAATTGCGCACAGTAACGAAACGACCAATAGTCGCAGTGCTGTACACACACTTCCACTATGTCGGTGGCACACAAGCAGTGTTTGAAGAAGATCCAAATGCAAAAATTCCTATCTGGGGACATGAGAAGATCGCGATTAATCGATTGCGCACGACTTCTGAGATTGCCCCGGCATATGGTCGCGGACTCGTTGAACAGTTCGCGGTGACACTTCCACTCGACGACGTAGATGGGGTCGTCAATGTTGGCCTTGGCCAGTTTTATCGTGACCCCACACATGCCCCACACACATACGGATTCATTCCACCAGAACATACATTCAATTCTTCATCCAATATCCACGTTGCAGGTCTTGACATTCAAGTAACACCGGCACCGTCCGATGCCGATGATTCAGTTACCTACTGGTTTGAATCGAAGAAGCTTTGTGTCAATAACTTGGTCTGGCCAGTGCTGTTTAATATTTTTGCAATTCGCGGCGAAGAGTACCGAGACCCCCAAGTGATGTTGCGCGGTCTTGATCATCTTCTTGGCTTGCACTCCGAACACCTCGCTGGCGCACATGGTCCACCGATCAGCGGGTTGGAAGCCATCAAAGATCGCGTGACGAAGTATCGAGACGCAATTCAGTTTTTATGGGATCAAACTGTGCGCCACACCAATCGCGGCATGTCGAGTGTCGATTTGGCTGCGACCATTCGATTGCCAGAACAATGCGATGACGACTACCTCACGTCAGAGTTGTATGGCGTAGCCGAACACCATGTGCGCCAGATCAGAAGTGGAATTTTTGGTTTCTTTGACGGCCATGAAGCAAACCTGTTTCCGCTGTCGACACAAGATCATGCAGATCGAATGATCAAGGGATTCGGCGGCAAAGACTCGGTTCGCGATCAAGCGAAGCACGCATTAACAAGCGACGACCTCCGTTTTGCAATTGAACTAGCTTCGTGGCTGGCGTACAGCTCTGACCAAAGCGACGCGGACAAGAAGTTACTCGCAAGCGCCTTACGCCTTGTGGCTCAACGGACCCCTGCGGCCAACATTCGCAACTGGTGTCTTACTCGAGCACGCCATTTAGACGGAAGTTTTGATGCAACAAGATTCAACACACATCGCATCAACAAACGACAGATTGTCTCTGGACCAATTTCTTCGGCTGTGAGTATTTTGCGGGTGCTGCTTGAACCAAATCGTGCACAAGGCATCGATATCCATATTGCTTTCAAGTTTTCTCAAGGCCAAAAAACTGGTCTGCATATTCGCAATAGCGTGGCCGTCCCCACCGATGGCTCGGGTGCAGCCCACTCGATTACTTGCGATATAGCGGTGTGGGCCGACATTTTGAGCGGAAGCACAACATTGCCGCAAGCGATTGCGGATTCGGTAGTACAGATCGATGGCAACAAACCACAAGTGCTGCAAGCACTCGCCTGTTTCGACGTTGTGGGCCTACAGCCATGACACAAAAACTTCCAAAATCAACTCCCGTATTTGGTGGAGATATCTCGCGAATCATTACTGAGTCGACACCACAAAAACTGAACATACCAACTGCGCCAGATGGCGCTCCAAATATTTTGTTGATCATGCTCGACGATGTTGGCTTCGGTACATTTGGAAACTTTGGTGGACCAGTAACAACCCCTGGGCTTGACAGGGTTGCTAAAACTGGTTTGCGCTATAACCAATTTCATACCACGGCACTTTGTTCACCCACTCGAGCTGCACTTTTGACTGGACGCAATCACCACAGCGTGCACATGGGAGGCATCACCGAAATTGCCAACTCATTTCCTGGATACGACAGCGCAATCCCGCCAGAGTCTGCAACAGTTGCGCAAGTACTGCGGATGTCTGGATACTCGACATCCTGTTTTGGTAAGTGGCACCTCGCGCCCTCATGGGAGCAAAGCCCTGCAGGTCCATTTGATCGCTGGCCAACAGGTTTGGGTTTTGATCGTTTCTACGGGATCATGGGTGCAGAGTCATCGCAATGGGAACCACCCGTGTATGACCAGACGACCCCAATCGCCCCACATGTTGGCAAGCCTGGTTATCACCTCACCGAAGACTTGGCCGACCAGGCAATTATCTGGATGCAACGCCAACATGCATCAACACCCAATCGCCCATTTTTTTGCTACTTCTCTACTCCTGCAGTACATGCTCCGCATCATGTGTCGCGCGAATGGATCGACAAATTTAAAGGTCAGTTCGACGATGGCTGGGATGCACTGCGCGACATGATCTACGAGCGCCAGTTGAAACTCGGCGTTATTCCCAAAGACACCACGCTCACCAAGCGACCAGAACAAGTGCCAGCATGGGCCGACTACCCAGACCGTTACAAACCAGTTGCGCGACGGTTGATGGAGACGTTTGCTGGCTTTCTTGCGCACACAGATGCACAAATTGCGCGCGTCATCGACTCATTAGACCACATGGGTATTACCGACAACACTCTTGTTATCTACATCACTGGTGACAACGGTGCATCGGCAGAGGGCACAATTCATGGCGCGTGGAGCGCACCATCGTTTCAGAATGGAGTCCCCGAAGACCCAGAGTGGCTGCTCGATCACATGGACGACTTTGGGACAGATAAATGCGAAAACCATTTCAATGTCGGCTGGGCATGGGCGCTTGATTCTCCGTTTCAGTGGATGAAGCAAGTCGCTTCACACTTTGGTGGCACCCGCAACGCAATGGCGCTTTCGTGGCCGAAAAAGATTGCCGACAAGGGTGGTTTACGCACACAGTTCCACCACGTCATCGACATCGTGCCAACAATTTATGACATTGCTGGTATTACTCCACCAACACATGTCAATGGCATCGAGCAGATGCCACTTCACGGCACATCTATGGCATACACATTTGATTCTGCAGATGCGCCAAGCACCCACACCAGTCAATATTTTGAGATTCTTGGCAATCGAGCTATTTACGCAGACGGCTGGATGGCTTCATGTTTCCATGGTCGACTGCCGTGGATCAGACTGCAGGGTTTTGAGTTCGATGGACCGCAAGAAGTGTGGGAGTTGTACAACATCGCCGAAGACTTCTCGCAAGCAGTTGACCTGGCTACTCAATACCCAGAAAAACTGGCTGAGCTACAAGCCCTCTTTCATCAACATGCAATCGATTACGGTATCTATCCACTGCGGGATCCAGGCTCGCCGCGCCATGGAGATTTTTCGGTACCGCATTCACTCGATGGATTGACTTCAATGACCTACACGCCTGCGCACGTACGCATGCCGGAATCTTCAGTAATCAACATCAAGAACTGTTCGTTTCGTATCACTGCAAACATCGAAGTTGCACAATCTGGACCACATGGCGTGATCGTATGTCAGGGTGGCAACATGGCCGGCTGGTCGTTGTACCTCGACGAACAGAGTCGTCCAACTTTTCATTACAACTGGTTCGGCCACGAACACACTTCGGTTACAAGTAGCGCTCCACTCGATACCGGCACGCACCAGATCGTCGTGGCGTTTGCATACGACGGTGGATTTGGCTCAGGTGGAGACGTCACAATTTTTGTAAACAACGACATAGACAACAAAAATGTTGGCTCTGCTCGCATTGACAAAACAGTTCCGCTTGTCTATTCGATGAGCGGAGAAACTTTTGATGTAGGTGTTGACACCGGCTCACCTGTTGGCCCATACCCTCATGGTTTTGACTGCACAGCGAAAATTCACTCGGTTGTCGTCGAGAGACTTGACGAGCCACCTGCAGAAATCAAGCAGAAGATGCGCGAGGGAGAATTTCGCGCAAGTCTCAGCACGCAATAGCGTATTATTGCATCGCCAATTTAATTGCGTGCGCTAATTTAGCCGCGAGCCCAGTTTCTTGCGCACGGCCAAGTTCATTTCTTCGTCAAATGCACGCACGTGCGCTTCTGCAAGTTTGGCTGCCAATTCACCATCACCTGCGGTAAGCGCCTGATGCATCTCGGCGTGCTCTTCAAGTGCATGACGCATATCTTCCACATCCGAAATATAGAGATGCCAGAGACGATCACTTTGGGCGTACATCATGTCAAGTGTGTCTGTAAGAAACCTATTGTTTGCAGCATCCCACACGATCTCGTGACACTGGCGGTCGATGCGCATTAGATCGCTATTGCTCACATTCGGTCGTCGCGAACCTGCAAGTACGGCAGCCATTGCATCCCAATGTTCTTGCTTCCCACGAGCCGCCGCGAGTCGCATTGCGTACGGTTCCAAAATCGCGCGAGTCTCATAAAGCATCGAAAGCTCCATCACATCGATTCGCGACACCAACATGCCTCGCCGCGGAATAACGGTCACAAATTGGTCCCGAGCCAACCGTTGCAACGCCTCCCGAATCGGGGTTCGACCAATGCCCAGTTCGGCCTGCAAAACGTCTTCCCTAATCACATCGCCCGGTGCAAGTTTGAGGCGCACAATTTTGTCACGGATCTGCAGATATGCCTGCTGGCTCAATGAAATACTCATTCCTCACAGACTATCCGATTTTTAGCCCGTGATATTGCGGTGATATACTACGGATCTCATTAATTTAGCCAATCTTGGGGGTCTCCAGATGAGTCAGTTTCCAACCCGTGCAAAGTGCGTTGTAATCGGAGCCGGAATCGTGGGCAACTGCCTTGTCGGACACCTCTCCAAGTTGGGTTGGACAGACATGGTGCAGATCGATAAGGGACCGCTGCCGAACCCAGGTGGATCAACAGGCCATGCCTCTAACTTCATCTTCCCTACCGACCACAACAAAGAAATGGCCATGCTGACACTTGCATCGCAGCAGCAGTACATCGAATTGGGCATGAACAATACTTGCGGTGGCATCGAAGTTGCACGCACACCAGAGCGTCTCGAAGAATTTAATCGTCGCATGACTTCTGCCAAGTCGTGGGGCATTGACTCCAAGTTGCTCACCCCTGCCGAGATTAAAGAACTCGTTCCATTCATTAACGAAAAGATTTTGCTCGGTGGTTTTTACACGCCAAGCGTTTCAGTTGTCGACTCGCTGCAAACCGGCACGCTCATGCGTGAAAGCGCTGTTGCTGCTGGCAACTTGCAAGTCTTTGCAAACACCGAAGTACTCGACCTTGAAGTTGAAAATGGCACCATCAAAGCTGTCGTGACAAACAAGGGCCGGGTCTTGGCTGAATTCGTTGTTGTGGCTTGCGGTGTGTGGAGCCCACGTATTGCAGCGATGGCTGGAGCAAACATTCCATTGACACCAGCCGTTCACCAAATGGCTGACGTTGGCCCAATTGACATTTTGCAACAATCGAACAAAGAACTTGCATACCCAATCATCCGAGACATGGACACGTTCTGCTACGAGCGTCAGTCTTCTGGATCGATGGAAGTTGGTTCATATGCACACCGTGCGATCTTTATGCACCCAGATGATATTCCTTCCAACGAAGCATCTGCTTTGTCGCCCACCGAATTGCCACTCACGCAAGATGACTTTGATCCGCAGATGGAACAAGCAATTGACCTGATGGAGATGCTCGGCGATGCCGAAATAAAATATGCCATTAACGGTCTCTTGTCGCTCACACCAGATGCGATGCCAGTTCTTGGAGAGACAGTTGAAGTGCGCAACTTGTGGTCTGCTGCTGCAGTATGGATCAAAGAAGGACCTGGCATTGCACAACTCGTTGCCGAGTGGATGACGTACGGTTACCCGCATTTGTGTGACCCACACTCGTCTGACATCAGCCGCTTTTATGCGCACGAAAAAACAGACCACCACATTTATGCACGTTGCGATGAGCACTTCAACAAGACATACGGCATCGTGCACCCACGCGAGCAATGGGCAACGCAACGCAACATGCGTCGCAGTCCATTCTTTCCGCGCGAAGAAGCAGCTGGCGCAACGTTCTTTGATGCCCGTGGTTGGGAGCGTCCACAGTGGTTTGCATCCAATGCCAAGTTGATGGACAAGTTCAAGGGCCAATGCGAGGAACGCCCGAGCGAATGGGATGCACGCTGGTGGTCACCAATCACCAACGCAGAGCATCTACAAATGCGCGAGTCAGTTGGCATGGTTGACCTCACAGCGTTTAACGAGTTCGATTTCACTGGCCCTGGCACAATGGCTTTCTTGCAATACATGTGTGTCAACAACGTTGATGTTGCAGTTGGCCGTTCGGTCTACACGCCACTACTCACCCAAGGCGGCGGTTTCCGTGGCGACTTGACGATCATGCGCCTCGGTGCAAACCATTTCCGAGTCATCACCGGCGCATTCGACGGCGGTCGTGACAAGTACTGGTTTACCAAATACATGCCGCAAGACGGTTCAGTGACATTTACCGATATGTCGAGTGCGTTGTGCACAATTGGTGTGTGGGGTCCTAACGCGCAAATGACAATGGCGAAGGCAACGCAAAACATCAACGCCGAAGGCAAGTTGGTTCCGTTCGATGTCAGCCAAGCAAACTTCCCCTACGGTTCGGTTCGCGAAGTACTCATCGATGGAGTTCCTGCAACCATGTTCCGCATCTCGTATGTTGGCGAAAATGGCTGGGAGATCTACACCAAGATGGAACACGGCTTGCGCTTGTGGGATTCGATAGCCGAAGCTGGCAAAGAGTTTGAAATCATTCCCGTAGGCATGGGTGTGTACGCAGTAACCGGTCGTATCGAAAAGGGCTACCGCCTCATGGGCGCAGAACTCGAGAGCGAATACAACCCAATGGAAGCTGGCTTGAATCGCGCCAAAGTGAAGTCTGCTGACTTCATCGGCAAAGCCGACTACATGAAGGCACGCGACGAAAAACCAGCGGCACTCATGTGCACACTCGAGATGATTGATAACACCAGCAAGTCGGGTATCAAGCGCTTTCCTACCGGTGGCAACGAACCGATTTTGACAAAAGATGGCGAACGAATCGTTGACACTAAGGGTCGCGTTTCTCGCGTAACGACTGCAGGTGCAGCACCATCGCTTGGCAAATACTTGTTGCTCGCATATCTCACTCCAGAACATGCCATTGAAGGCAACGAATTGCAAGTGATGTACATGAACGAGATGTTTCCAGTGCGGGTTGCACGCGTTGGATCACAACCGTTGTTTGACCCAACCGATGCGCGAATGAAGAGCTAGAAACTTTTCTTTTGCCATGAATATTCTTGTCTGTGTCAAACGCGTTCCGGCACCTGGCGCGCGCATCAACATCACCGAAGATGGCCAGCAAGTTGATACTGCATTTCTTGGCTTCACCGTTAGCCCGCACGAAGAATGTGCTGTTGAAGCGGCCGTGCAGCTCGTAGAAAAGCATGGTGGCGAAGTTACCGTGCTCACGCTCGGTAGTGTCCTGGCAGAAGAGCAACTGCGCACTGCTGCAAGCGTCGGTGCCGTCAAGGCGGTGTTGGTGCCCATCGAAGGAATGGATTGGGATGCCCAGCGAACCGCATCAGCAATCAGTTCAGCCATTACTGCACTTGAAACCACAAATGGAAACTATGACCTGATCTTGTTTGGCAACGAATCAGCCGACTCGTGCGGCTACCAAGTTGGTGTTCGTGCTGCAGTCAAACTCGGTCGACCAATGGTCAACGGCGCGAAAGGCATTGATGTAGCAGATGGCATTGCCACAATTCGTCGCGAGTCGGATGCTGGCCAAGAAATTTACAACTTGCCGCTTCCTGCATGCATTGGTGTTCGTGAAGGCATCAACCTGCCCCGCTACCCAACAATGAAGGGTCGCCTCGCCTCCAAAAAAGTCGAGATCCAGCGCACCGAGATCACAGCCGAAGCTGGTGGACTCAAAATGATTCAATTGCAACGCCCACCTGAGCGTGTCAGCAACACACAGATTCTTGGCACTGGCCCAGAAGCAGCGTCGGCAGTTGTCGACCTACTGATCGAACTCGGAGTATTTAAATGAGCGTGCTCGTTGTCGTCGAGCACGACCGTGGCACGATTGCACCTGCATCACTCGGCGCACTCACCGCTGGTCGCAATCTTGCAAAACAAATCAATACAACAATGGAAGCAGTAACCGTTGGCGCAAATGCCGATGCATTGAGCGCCACACTCGCGGCGTTCGGCGCAACAACTGTGCATCAAGCACACCATGCGGCGCTCGTCGATTTTGGCCCGGAAGCATGGGGTGAGTCTGTTGCACAAATTGTGCGCAACGCATCACCTCATGTCGTCATTGGATGCGGAACGGAGCGCGGTCACGAAGTGATTGCTCAAGTTGCCGCGCGACTAGATCTACCAGCGTCCATGAACTGCACCGAATTTGATACAACATTTGATGGCACACAACCGCTACAAGTAACTCGCGCGCGTTGGGGCGGATCACTACTCGAGGATGCGCAACTCGATGCACCAATCAAACTAGTCACGCTTGCAAACCACACTGTTGAACCTGTCGAAGCGCCGACATCTGCCAATGTTGTGGTAGTCGATGTTGAGTTGGATGCATCCGTATTGCACTCGTTCGTGCGCGACAGAGTCGAGCGAGTTGCTGGTGTCACTCTTGCCACTGCACCAGTTGTCGTCAGTGGCGGACGCGGTGTCGGTTCGGCAGAAGCATTTGGCCCTCTCGAAGAATTGGCTGGTCTGCTTGGCGGAGTCGTCGGTTGTTCACGCGCTGTAACCAACAATGGTTGGCGCAATCACACCGATCAAGTTGGCCAAACTGGCACTCGTATTGCCCCAGATATTTACATCGCTTGCGGTATTTCTGGCGCTATTCAGCATTGGGTTGGCGCAATGGCCTCGAAGAATATCTTGGCGATCAACACCGACCGCGAAGCAAACATCGTGACCAAAGCCGGCTACGCCGTGATCGGCGACTTGCACAAAGTGGTTCCTGCTATTTCTGCAGAAATTCGCCGCCGCCGCGGTCAATAGCATTTCACGCTCTCGCTTCACAAAGGTATTAGCCACGAAATGGCTACATAAATTATCGCTAGCCGAGCCTGGAGCACTAGCCTATTTTCTCTAGTCCTATTGAAATTTGTGCGTTTGGAGAGGTCATCGTGCCCGAAGTTGAAGCTGGAGGTCCACGTCGTCGTGGTCGCGAACGACAAGCTGCAGGCCCTCGCTCAGTGCTTCCCGAACAGAAACCGTTTCGCCAACCACGGATGAAATATGCGCCCACCAAAGTGGTGAGCGATGACGAACTCGAGAGTATCCACACAGCATCGTTGCGCATTTTGTCTGAGTACGGCATGGATTTTTTGTTGCCAGAGGCCCGTGACTTGCTTGCCAAAGCCGGCGCAAAAATTACCGACAACCGCGTGCGCTTCGACCCAGAAATGGTGCTCGAGACAATCAAAACATGCCCTAGCGAATTCAAGTTGCACGCCCGCAATCCTGCGCACACCCTCAATATCGGCGGTGATTGGATGGCGTTTGGTTCGGTTGCTAGCCCACCAAACTTCATGGAACTAGATGGCACGCGCCACGCTGGCAACCGCCAAAACTTTCAAGATCTACTCAAGTTGATTCAAATGTTCAACATTGTTCACTTCACTGCCGGTTATCCAGTGGAGCCAGTCGATTTGCACGCATCGATCCGCCACATCGAGTGCTCATACGACATGCTCACCATGACCGACAAAGCAATTCACTGTTACAGCCTTGGTCGTCAACGCAACCAAGACGTACTTGAGATGTCGCGCATTGCACGCCAGGTTTCGCCGGAAACACTTGACAAAGAACCATCAGTGTTTTCAATCATTAACTCGTCTTCACCATTGCGTCTCGATATTCCGATGCTGCAGGGAATCATGGAGTTTTCGTCGCGGAATCAGATCATCATCATTACGCCGTTCACATTGGCAGGCGCAATGGCACCGATCACACTGGCTGGTGCACTCGCCCAGCAAAATGCCGAGGCACTTGCTGGCATGGTTTTCACTCAACTCGTTCGCCCCGGCGCCCCAGTTGCTTACGGTGGTTTTACTTCCAACGTTGATATGCAATCAGGAGCACCTGCGTTTGGAACACCCGAATACATGCGCACCGCAATGGCTGGTGGCCAACTTGCTCGTCGCTACAACGTGCCATACCGTTCAAGCAACGTGTGTGCCGCAAACGCACTCGATGCGCAGGCTGCATACGAAAGCGTGTTTTCTCTGTGGGGCGCAATTCAGGGCGGCGTCAATGTGTTGATGCACGGTGCTGGTTGGATGGAAGGCGGCCTACACGCCTCGCTCGAGAAGTTTGTGCTCGATGCCGACCTCTTGGCAATGGTCGCTGCGTATCTCGACCCGATCGTTGTTGATGAAGCGACGCTTGCGCACGAGGCAATCGGACAAGTTGGACCTGGTGGTCACTACTTTGGTGTGCAGCACACCCAAGACCGCTTTCGCGATGCGTTCTACAAGCCGATTCTTTCAGACTGGCGTAACTACGAGTCGTGGGAAGAGGCGGGCAAGCCAACCGCCGACCAAAAAGCCCGCCAACTTGCCCAGGCTTACCTTGATGGCTACGAGCAGCCGGCGATTGACCCAGCGATCATTGAGGAACTCGACGCATTCCGCGCCCGCCGACTCGCCGAGGGTGGCGTAGCAACTGATTTTTAGTTCTTTATCTTCATAGTTATTTCAGCAATTGACACAGAAAGTTACTCATCATGAAATCATCAGCACGCGTTGTAGTAATCGGTGGAGGCGTCGTTGGCGCTTCGGTGTTGTATCACCTCACAAAAGCCGGTTGGACAGATGTTGTGCTCGTCGAGCGCAAGCAACTCACAGCAGGTTCAACATGGCACGCAGCTGGCGGCATGCACACACTCAATGGTGACCCAAACGTTGCTCGATTGCAGCAGTACACCGTCAACCTGTACAAAGAGATCGAAAAAGAGTCTGGTCAAAATTGTGGCATTCATTTGCCGGGCGGACTCATGCTTGCCGACACACCAGAGCGTCTTGACTTCTTGCGCATGGCACAGGCTCGCGGTCGCTACTTGGGCATGCACATGGAAATGTTGTCAATGAAGGAAGCAAAAGCACTCAACCCGCTGCTCGAAGAGAAATATTTCGTCGGTGCGTTGTACGACGAAGACGAAGGTTCGGTTGACCCATATGGCGTGACTCACGCATACGCGATCTGTGCAAAAAAACTTGGCGCCGAGGTGTACACCGACACATGGGTAACCGGGCTCAACCACCGACCCGACGGAACGTGGGATGTCATCACCGACCAGGACCACACGATTCATGCAGAGCACGTGGTCAATGCCGGTGGGTTATGGGCACGAGAAGTCGGACGCATGTGCGGACTCGAGTTGCCAGTCTTGGCGATGGAACACCACTACCTGATGACTGAGCCAATGGATGAAGTCATTGAATACAACAAAACAATGGGTCGTGAATTACCACACATCATTGACTTCGCTGGCGAGATCTACGCACGCCAAGAAGGTCAAAGCATTTTGCTCGGAACCTATGAGCAAGAGAATCGCCCTTGGGCTGCAAAAGAAACGCCATGGGATTTTGTGTTCCAGTTGTTGCCACATGACCTAGAGCGCATTGCACCAGAACTCGAGCGAGGGTTTGCCCACTTCCCTGCTGTTGGTCGTGCAGGTATCAAGAAATTCGTCAACGGTCCGTTCACGTTCTCTCCCGACGGCAACCCGCTTGTTGGGCCGATTCGCGGAATGCGCGGCATGTGGTCTGCTTGCGGCGTGATGGCCGGTTTGTCACAAGGCGGCGGCGTTGGTTTGTCGCTAGCCAACTGGATGGTCAATGGTGATCCTGGCGCAGACATTTGGGGCATGGACGTTGCTCGCTATGGCGACTATGCAACACTTGCCTACACACACGCAAAAGTTCGCGAAAACTATTCGCGTCGCTTCCGCATTACGTTTCCTAACGAAGAACTTCGGGCTGCACGACCGTTGCTCACCACACCAATTTATGATCGCTTGCTTGAGCACAATGCAGTAATGGGTGTGGGCTTCGGTCTCGAGCACCCACTGTGGTTCCAAGACAAAGATAAAGAACCAATTGAAGAAGTGACGTTCTACCGATCAAGCGCGTTCAACAACGTAGGCGAAGAGTCGCGTGCGGTTCGTGAGCGTGTTGGGTTCTCCGAAGCTTCCAACTTTGCTAAATACAAAGTAAGCGGCCCAGGGTCTGCTGCATGGTTACAAGGATTGTTTACCAATGCATTGCCAAAGATTGGTCGCACAGTACTTACCGCGATGCTCAACCCACAAGGTCGAATCGAAGGCGAGTTCTCGGTTTCGCGAATTGGTGAAGAAGAGTTCTTCTTGTTCGGTTCACAGGCTGCAGAAGTGCATCACCCGCGTTGGTTCTTGGATCACTTGCCAGAGGGCTCTCCAATTCGATTTGAGACACTCGCACTTTCGATGGTGGGTCTGACTGTTGCTGGCCCTCGCTCGCGTGATGTCCTGCAAAAACTGACCGATACATCGCTTGCCACCAAAGACTTCCCGTTTATGTCATTCCGTCGCGTCAACATCGGCATGGCGCCGGTGTGGTTGTCGCGCATGACCTACACAGGTGACTTGGGCTACGAAATTTGGATTGCTCCGGAATATCAGCGCTACTTGTTTGATCTCATTTGGGATGCCGGCAAAGAGTTCGACATGCGAATGTTCGGCTTCCGCGCACTGATCACGATGCGTCTCGAAAAGAACTTCGGTACTTGGTATCGCGAGTTCCGCCCTATCTACACACCACTCGAATCCGGCATGGAACGCGCGATGAAGTTTGACCACGAGTTCATCGGTCGTGCTGCTGTTGAGGCAGAAATGAAGACCGGTCCAGCACGCAAGCTCGTGATGTTCCGAGTTGACGTGGACAAGGACAAGCCTGCAGACGTACTCGGTGACGAACCCGTATTTCACAACGGCGAAGTTGTTGGCTGGATCACATCTGGTGGCTATGCCCATTACTCAGGCGTCTCGCTTGCGCTCGGTTACATCCCTGCAGCATTAGCTGCAGAGGGTACGACTGGCTTCGAGATTGAGATCATTGGCAATATGCGTCCGGCCCACTTGCAACTCGAGCCCGTGCTCGACCCAAGCGGCTCTCGCATGCGCGCCTAACTTTCAACCCCATGAGCACGATCACTCGCATCGAAATCACGCACCATCGACTGCCTTTAGACCCACCGTTTCCAGCGTCATGGGACACTGTGCCACGGACGCACTTTCCTGCCACAATCGTGCGCGTGTTTGACGATGCGGGCAGATGCGGCATCGGTTCTGGAGATTCGATGTATGGGTTTAGCGACTATCAAAAGTATTTCATCGGTCAAGACCCAACCAATATCGATCGCCACGCCGCAGTACTAGCAAATATCGAGTTTCATGCAGGACGGCCATGGCCGCTCGACCTCGCACTGTGGGATCTCATCGGAAAAATCAACGGCGAACCTGTCTGGAAGATGCTCGGTGGGTTCAGTAACAAAATTCGCGCGTACGCATCTTCGGGTGTGCACCGCCCGATTGAAGACATGGTCACCGTCGCACGCCAAGCCCGCGATCTTGGTTTCCCTGCCCTCAAGGTGCGTTTTGGCCGACCAAAGTTGGATGACGACCTTGCCGTTGTTAAAGCCATCCGCGACGATCTGGGCTCATCACTCGAATTAATGGTCGACTGCAATCAGGGATGGCGCATGCCATGGGATACCGCAGCGCCTTGGACAGTTGATCACGCCACAGACGTGGCAAAAGTGCTTGAAGATAATGGCGTGTACTGGATGGAAGAGCCGTTGCATCGCGGCGACTACGACGGAATGACCGAGCTGCACAATCGTGTCAAGATCCGTATTGCTGGTGGAGAACTGACGCGCGAGCCATATGAATTTCGCGAGTTGCTACAGCGTGGCTGCTTCGACGTGTTTCAACCAGATGTTGTGTGCACACAAGGCATCACTGGCCTCGCCAAGTTTGCACACGAAGTCGCAGCAGCAGGCAAGATTTTTACTCCACACACATGGGGTACAGGCATTGGCATCATGGGCAACCTGCATGTCACAGCAGGCACAGTCGGTACGCCGTTTATCGAGTTTCCATTTGACCCGCCAGAGTGGACAACCGAGAGACGCGACTACATGCTCACCAACACCATCGAGGCTGACGGTGAAGGCTGGATTCACCTTTCAGATCAACCCGGACTTGGGATCACACTCAACGAAAAAGTTTTGCAGCAAACAGCAAGCGCTCAAGCAACTTTTTCGTAGGACTACATCTGCACGCGGTGATCATGCGTGTAAATGTTTGCCTTGCCATCGCGCAAAAACCCAATCAACGTGATACCAAATGCATCTGCCGTTTGCACGGCAAGGCTTGAAGGAGCACCGACAGCAGCAATCAGCGCTACACGCGCCATCGCCGCTTTCTGAATAATTTCAAACGATAATCGCCCACTGCAAAACAAACCGTACTGAGTCAGTGGTACCGACTTATCAAGCACGCAATGACCAATCACTTTGTCAACCGCATTATGACGTCCGATGTCTTCCCGTACCACCTTCATCTTCCCCTGTGCATCAAACAAAGCGGCCGCATGCAACCCACCAGTTCGATCAAATGTTGGCTGCACTTTGCGTACGGCATCTGGTAATCCGATCAATACCGAGGTCGTCAATCTGGGGCCAGATTCGCGATCTACAGGAGTTGTACATGTCAATAATTGATCGAGTGATTCGGTGCCACAGATACCGCAACTCGATGAAGTCACCATTGCTCGTCGAGCAAGCGCCATGTCGAATGCCCGCGTTAGCCCAACAGTAACGATGTTGTATTTTTGCTCCTCTTCGCCATTGAGCTCGCAATATTTCACTGTTTCAACATCACTCGGTTCAACAATCATGCCCTCTGTGAACAAAAAACCAACAGCCAGCTCAAAGTCATGGCCGGGCGTGCGCATCGTTACCGAAACTGATTCTGGCTCCAAGCCTGGTGCTCCAGCCCTGATCTCCATCGGCTCTTCAGTAACTACAAAATCTGGCTTCGAGCCCGAGCGTCCCTCAGCGTTTACTGTCACCACCTTGACATCAGTGGCTCGGCTGCGAGCCATGCCTGATGAAGAAACCGATTTCATCCCTACAGACTAGTTGTCATCAAGATAAGCGCGCAGGTTGGCACTGTTATGCGGATGGCGCAATCTAGCCAAAGTCTTTTGTTCTATTTGACGCACTCGCTCACGCGTCACATTCATTTTCTTTGCCACATCTTCAAGTGTGTGTGGCTGACCGGCATATTTACCAATCCCAAAGCGCATCGACACGATGTCTTGATCGCGTTCAGGCAAATCGCTCAGGGTTCGCTCTACCGCCTCCCCGAGTTGACGCCTTTCGGTCGACTCGCTTGGATCATTGGTTGCATCACCACTGGCGATTGTGTCGCCGACTGTGAGGTCGTCGGAGTCACTACCAACTGGGGCATCCAAGCTTGTTGTCGACAGCGCAAGTTGCATCACATCCAAAAGTTTTTCAACACTCATCTGCGTGCGCACGGCAACTTCATCCGGAGTTGGGTCACGCTCAAGTTCTGCAGCAAGTTCACGCTCAGCACGATGTACGCGATTTACAATTTCCATCATGTGGCCAGGGATGCGAATATTTCGTCCTTGGTCCGCCATGGCGCGGGTCATTGACTGACGGATCCACCATGTTGCGTAAGTTGAGAACTTAAAACCTTTTTCATAGTCATACTTATCGGCCGCATGCATCAGGCCAATATTTCCCTCTTGGATTAAGTCTGCAAGTTGAAGTTCTTTTCGGTCATACCGACGAGCAATCGAAACCACAAGTCGCAGGTTGGCCCGCACCATGTGCTCTTTGGCCTTCACGCCTTCAGTTACCGTTCTCTGAAGTGCTCGCCTGTCACGCACTCCTAGCGTGCCCATCCCTCGCTTCAACTGCGCATCAGCCACAAGGCCGTCTTTGATGGCCCTACCTAGCCTCTTTTCGTCGTCTGCATTCAGTAAATCGACTTGTCCGATTTCATTGAGATACATCCGCACTGCATCTGGGCCAGTGTCGCTGCCAATTGCTTGCCTCATGCGTGCTCACCCACTCGTTTCCCAAGCCAATCCAGCAGTTCCATCGCAGCAGCATCAGCCATGGTTGTGTTATCAAGTTCTTCCAGCAAAATACGTGCATCACGGTCGGCGCGAATCTCGTCTGGATCAGTGATGCGATTGCGATTTGACAATTCACGACGAACTGCAGCCGAGATCAGGTTCTTCGCCTCAGTAAATGGATCAGAATCAATATCGGCAACCGCCGCGCGCTCAATCACTTCCCGTGCTTCAGGGTCTGCAGCATCAAGCGCACTAGCAATATTGCCGGTCACCGAAGCAGCCGCCAAATATGCGCGGCGATATACGTCATCCGAAAACAGACTTTCGCACATCCATGTCGCAATAGCATTCCAGTCCTGGACCATAATTGCAAGAGCTACAAATTCGGCATTTTCACGACGCGAAGAATCAACAGTCGGGCTGGTGCGCACTTCCGGTTTACGACTACCGCGTTCAGCCAACTGCATCAGGTCGACAGCAGGAATACCCACGTGACTTGCTACTTCTCCTGCATAAATCTTGCGCACATTTTTATCGGGGTGTTCGTTGATTACAGCCATCGCTTGCTGGGCTGTGCGCGATCGAGATTCGGGAGAGGCAATTGAACCGGCATCAAGCGTTCGCTGTAGTCGGAAACCCAAAAATGGTTTGGCATCTTTTATTGCCGCCGCAAGCGCTTCGGGGTTTGTCATTGCGAGCTCGCCTGGGTCTTTGCCATCCGGAAACTTGGCAACAAAAACCTGCAGCTTGTAACGACTCTCCCACTCATAAAAACGTTCCGCTGCACCCTGACCGGCTGCATCGGCATCAAACGCCAAAATAACTTTGTTGGCAAAACGCTTTAGTAAGCGCACGTGCTCCTCAGTCAGCGCAGTGCCACAAGTTGCAACCGCGCGAGTTATGCCCGAGCGATGAAAGCCGATCACATCGGTGTACCCCTCACACACAATAACTTCATCCGAAGCAACGATGTCCTGTTTGGCCCAATTGAGACCGTACAACGTTTTTGATTTTGCATAAATCGTTGTTTCAGAAGAGTTCTTATATTTCGCAGGGTCAGTGCTTCCTGGCAAAATACGCCCACCAAAAGCAACTGCATCACCAGCATCAGTAAAGATCGGAAAAAGTATGCGTGCCCGAAACGAATCTTGTGCCTTGCCGCGCTTGTTAATAAATGCAAGACCAACTTCTTTCAGCAAATCAATTGACACACCAATCTCTCGACTTAATGCGTCCCAGTCATCTGGCGCCCATCCCATTTTGAATTGTCGTGCTACATCTCCTGATAGCCCACGATCGCGCAAGTAATCCCGCGCAACTCGTGCATCAGGGCCGGTCAAGAGCCTCTCGTGATACCAGTTCACTGCCTTATCCATCACCTCAATGAGTTGTTTGCGATGCTGTCTGTCTTTGCTTTGGCCGCCCGTTGTGTATGTCAGGGTTATGCCAGCCTTGTTCGCGAGATGCTCAATCGACCCCACAAAATCAAGATGCTCAATGTCTTGCACAAACTTGAAAACATCGCCTGCAGCACCGCAACCAAAACAGCGATAGCGCTTGGTTTCTTCGCGGACGTTGAATGACCCAGACTTCTCGGCATGGAACGGACACAGACCAACCCAGTTGCGACCAACTCTGCGCAATGGCAGATACCCCTGCACCACGTCAACTAGCGAGACGGTTTCGCGCAGCCGCTCTATGTCGTCATCACTAATGGCCACGCCAGCAGACTAGTGCTTACGGTCGTGGACCACTGAAGCGACGATCGCGACCGTCATGACCATCAATATAAACAACAAAGACAGCCACGTTGGCACGTGGTACCAGTGCGCAACAGTCATTTTGAGACCGACATAAATCAAGAGCACCGAGATGGCTGGTTTGAGGTAGATAAAGCGATCCTTGATATCGGCAAACAAAAAGTAGAGTGCTCGCAGACCCATAATGGCAAAAGCATTTGCCGCAAACACGATGAACTGCTCATGGCTCACGGCAAGAACTGCCGGTACAGAGTCAACCGCAAACACCAAGTCAGTGATTTCAATGACGACCAACACTGCTAGCAACGGAGTGGCGAGTCGTTTTCCGTTCTTCTTGGTGAAGAGCTTCTGCCCATCCAACTCATCAGTGGTGGGAATAAAGCGGTGGAAGAGTCGCATTGTACGCGTATCCGATGGATCCTTATCGTCCTCATCGCCGTGTCGGAATACCCCAACACCGGTGTAAATAAGAAATAGTCCGAAGCCAATGAGCACATAATCAAAGCGCTCGATTATTGCAACGCCGAGGAAAATGAATACAAAGCGCATCACGAGAGCGCCAAAAATTCCCCAAAATAATGTGCGGTGCTGATATTCGCGCGGAACTTGGAAATGTGAGAAAATCAATGCCCAAACAAATACGTTGTCTACGCTCAAGCTCTTCTCAATTAAGTATCCACTGATGTACTCAACAGCGGCAGCCCTTTCGAACATTGCCCAGATGACAAAAGTGAAACCAATACCAATGCTCACCCAAACAATAGATTCGATGGCTGCTTCTTTGAGTTTGGCGACATGTGGTCGACGGTGAACGATCAGGATGTCAACGAGCAACAGTGTTGCTATAACGCCGAGCAACATCTGCCAGCCCCACCAAGGGACAGTGATGTCTACATAATTTTCACTACGTGAACCTGCGCCAAAAAGAGTATTAACCATTTTCCTGCCTTTGACCTCTCGGGTTTTATACCAAAACTATTTAGTTTCGGCTTTACTTCCCCCGATGATCGCTTGCGCTGCCGCAAGTCGGGCTATGGGAATACGATACGGCGAACACGACACATAGTCAAGTCCCGCACGGTAAAACAATCCGATTGACTCCGGATCGCCACCATGTTCTCCACACACGCCCAATTTGATTCCTCGTTTTGCCTTACGACCGCGTTTGGCCGCAAGTTGCACAAGTTCACCAACTCCAACTTGATCAATGGTTTCAAATGGATTGCGCTTAAGTAAGCCGGCCTCCAAATATGCAGGCATCATGCGACTTTCCACATCGTCGCGGCTAAAGCCAAATGTCATTTGCGTCAGGTCGTTTGTTCCAAAGCTAAAGAAGTCGCTGATCTCTGCCAACTCCCCAGCAACAAGTGCGGCTCGTGGTGTTTCGATCATCGTGCCAATAGTCACTTTAGGACGCTTCGAATTTTTGATCGAATTTTTGATCGATTTTCTTGCGCCAGACTTTGGTGCCGACTTGATCTGCTTCGAGTGATCCAAAATTTCTTGTTCTACCCAGCTGCGCGCCAATGCCAACTCTTCCTTAGTCACTGTGAGTGGAATCATTACTTCAACAATCGGAGAAAAACCCTCGCTGGCAACAATGTCGGCTGCTGCGAGCAACGCCCGCACTTGCATCGCATACAATCCCGGCTTGATTACGCCGAGTCGAACACCACGTGTTCCAAGCATCGGGTTGACTTCTGCCCATGAACGCGCAGCTTCAATCAGTTTGGTTTCCTCTGCCGACAGACCAACTGTTGCTTTTTTGATCTCGAGTTCATCAACGCGAGGCAAAAACTCGTGTAACGGTGGGTCGAGCAAACGAACAGTGACTGGCAATCCGCTCATCGCGCGTAGCAATGCAGCAAAGTCTTCGGTCTGTACTTTGCGCAACTCGTCTAATGCTGCCGTCTCTTCTGCTGGCGTACTTGCCAAAATCATGCGTCGTACGACTGGCAAGCGATCTGGTGCCAAGAACATGTGCTCGGTACGACATAATCCGATACCCTCTGCCCCATATTCTCGTGCCTTAATGGCATCTTCATCGGTGTCAGCGTTGGCGCGCACTGCAAGTTTGCCCTTACGCACTTCGTCTGCCCACTTCAAGATGGTGAAGAATTCTTTTGTCGGCTTTGCTTCAGCAAGCATCATTGCTCCAATGATCACTTCACCCGTAGTGCCGTCAAGCGAAATGACGTCGCCTTCGCGCACCACTGTGTCGCCAACTGTGAACTTTTTGCCATCGATGTGCACGGATTCTGCACCAACGATTGCTGGCGTACCCCAACCGCGAGCAACTACTGCTGCGTGGCTCACGAGTCCACCACGAGCTGTCAAGATTCCCTTAGCAACCATCATGCCGTGGACGTCCTCTGGACTTGTTTCGCTACGCACCAAGATCACAGCTTCACCACGTCCTGCAGCGGCAGCCGCATCGTCGGCAGTGAAGTAGACAGCGCCAACCGCAGCACCCGGTGATGCAGCTAGGCCCTTTGTAAGTGCCTTTGACTTATTTGCAAACTGTGGATGCAACACCTGATCCAAATGTTCTGCAGCAACGCGCATGAGAGCGTCTTTTTTCGAGATCTTCCATGCGGCTTTACCCTTACCCGAAGGCTTGGTCATGTCAACTGCCATACGCAATGCGGCCGCACCGGTGCGCTTGCCAACCCGTGTTTGCAGCATCCACAACTTGCCTTGGTCAATCGTGAACTCTGTATCACACATGTCTTTATAGTGACGCTCAAGTCGATCGAAAATTGTCATTAACTCTGCATGAATTGCAGGGAACTGGCGTTTGAGGTCGTCAAGGGTCTCGGTGTTACGAATGCCCGCAACAACGTCTTCGCCCTGAGCGTTAACCAAAAAATCGCCATACGGTTTGTTTTCACCCGTTGCTGCGTTGCGGGTGAAACCCACGCCTGTACCCGAGTTGTTATCGCGGTTTCCAAACACCATCGCTTGTACGTTGACCGCAGTGCCTAAGTCGTGGCTAATTTTTTCACGCACTCGATATGCAATTGCTCGTGCACCATTCCAAGAACGAAACACCGCCTCGATTGCACCACGCAATTGCTTCATCGGATCTTGTGGGAACTCACGACCGGTCTCTGCCTTAACCACCTGCTTGTATGTCTCACACAAAGCCTTCAGCGCCGATGCTGGCAAGTCTGCGTCACTCTTAACGCCGGCAGTCTTCTTGGCATCATCGAACGGATGCTCAAACTTTGCGCCATCAATGCCAAGCACGATTCGGCCGTACATCGAAATAAAGCGGCGATAGCTGTCGTACGAAAAACGCTCGTCGTTTGTGGTTCTGGCCAAACCAACCACGCTCTTGTCATTCAGTCCCAGGTTGAGCACCGTGTCCATCATTCCCGGCATCGAAAACTTGGCGCCAGAGCGAACCGATACCAACAACGGGCTCGAAGGATCGCCTAAGCGAGCCTTCATTTTGCGCTCGAGTGCAGCAACCTGCAGTGTTATTTCTTTGTCAAGACTCTTTGGCCAGCCGCCGCCCATGTAGTCGCGACACGCATCGGTAGTCACCGTAAATCCGTGCGGCACCGGTAAGTGCAACACGCTCATCATTTCGGCCAAATTGGCACCCTTGCCACCCAGTAAGTCTTTGAGACTCATAGGTGATTTACGGTGCTTATGATCAAAGGCGTAGATGTAAGTCATCTCACCATTCTAGAGGGGCAGAGTTTCTCCGTATGGGTCGCTTACGAGAACTCCACGCTTGATTAGAGCCAAAGCAAAGTTTCCTATCACAGTGGTATACACACCAACAATTTCATTGTCAACCAATACTTCGTCGCCAACTTTTGCTCCTGGGGCACAATTTACCCTGCATAATCTGCGCGGCGCCATTGACCCCCGCGAATCCATTCGTTCGACGAGTTCTTGACCCGGATAGCAGCCTTTGGTGAAACTCACCGCGACATCCGCCACGCTCGTTTCTGCAGGAATCATCTCGGTCGTGATGTCTATACCCATAACCGGCCACATTGCCCGTACGCGAGACTCAACAAATTCGCTTTGTGTTCCCTCTCGCAATGTTGCAGACAGTGTCATCGTGGGAGAAAAAATATCGAATGCAGTACCATCACTTCGCCACGCGGGAATCATGCCACCGACATCAAGTGGCTGATCAATGTTTGCCGAGTCAGCAACCGATGAGTTGCTTCGTATTGCTCGCCACGTTTGGCGCTGTAATTCGATCTCGGCATTGACTCGGATTTTAAAACGACTGAGCCGAGCAACAGTTGGCTCACCAAAGTCTGGATCACAGTCCAAGACAAAACGATCGGCCGCCGCACAGGTAACACGCAGCAACGAATCAATCTTGCCAGTTGGCTGCAATAGCAACGATGTACGGACGTCACCTGGCTGCATTGAAGCAATGTCTTGACTGAGTTGTGAATGCAAGTACGTTTTTGCATCAGAGCCAGTAACCGTGATCACATCTCGCTCAATCGAGATCCAAAACCATCCGTTACTCAATTGTGATCACTCATTGAGTATCCGCAGTGGCTTTACGCGCAGCAGTCATGCGCCGCGCAGCAGGTATAGCCGCCATCAATGCCGCGGTCTTATTGAAACACTCCAGGTCTTCATCTTCGGGAATGCTGTCTGCGACAATACCGGCACCAGCTTGTAACGATGCACCATGCTCACCAATAAACATCGTGCGAATAGCAATTGCTGTATCTAAGTTGCCACAGAAATCTACGTAGCCGACTACTCCGGCATATGGACCACGCTTAACAGGTTCGAGCTCGTCGATGATCTCCATCGCTCGCACCTTTGGCGCACCGCTCACTGTGCCAGCCGGCAATGTTGCGCGCAATACATCAATTGGTCCAAGTCCTTCCCTCAACTCTCCCGACACCTGCGATGTTAGGTGCATCACGTGGCTGTAACGCTCAAGCGACATGAACTCATCGACATTCATTGTCCCAAACTTGGCAACGCGACCCACATCGTTTCGAGCGAGATCGACAAGCATGACATGTTCTGCAATCTCTTTCGGATTTTCTTTCAATTCTGCAGCCAACTTGCGATCGTGTTCTTCATCACTACCGCGTTTGCGGGTACCCGCAATTGGGCGACTGATCACTTTGCCATCACGTAATTGCACCAATGGCTCGGGCGAACTACCCACAATGGTCAATTCGGGGTGCTTGACGTAATACATGTATGGACTTGGGTTGACTTGCCGCAACACTCGATACACATCAAACGGATCGGCATTGAGTCGAACATCAAATCGCTGAGAGAGCACAACCTGGAAAATGTCTCCTGCCTGGATGTACTCCTTCGCCGCCAATACCGCCCGCTGATACGAACTACCGTTTTTCTTCGGATCGAATTGTGGTTTGTAGTCGTCGGACCGCGGAGGCTCAACCGCCACATACGACAACGGCTTTGTCAAATCAGCTACCGCTTCTTGAATTCGCCCGATTGCAGCGTCGTAAGCAGCATCAATTTCAAGATTGTCGAGATTGATCAATGGAACGCTTTCGAGCAAATAAACGCGTTGCCTCCAGTGATCGAATGCTGCAAGTGAACCAATCACACTGATGGTCGCATCGGGTAATTTGCGATCATCTCTTGGCGCATTTGGCAAGTTCTCTACCTCGCGCACAATGTCGTAGCCCAAGAAACCCATCAGCCCACCCTGCAACGGTGGCAACTCCTCCATCACAGGTGCCTTGTAAATAGCCAGCAGAGAATCCATTGCAGCCAACATGCCTTTATCGAGCACTACATCGCCAGGTATCTCACCTGTCGTTGTGATCTGACCATTGCGCAACACCAAAGTTGCCAAGGGATTACGACCGACAAACGAATATCTGCTCCAGCGCTCGCCGTTTTCAACCGACTCGAGCAAAAACCCCGGCTCGTCTCCAACTAGTTTCATATATGCGGCAACTGGTGTCTCCATGTCGGCAAGTACTTCTGTCCAAACAGGCACAACTGTGTGCGCTATTGACAGTAAATGAAAATCTTCGCGGCTCGGAAAGTACTGCATTAGATATACAACCCGGTACTTGCTTCAATACGAGTTGCTGCAACCGCATGAATGTCACGCTCGCGCAACATGATGTAGTCCTGGCCACCGACTTCAACTTCGTAACGATCGTCTGGACTAAATAGCACCCGGTCGCCGGTTTCGGCAGCGCGTACGTTTTGCCCCATAGCCACCACTTCGGCCCACACCAATCGCTTTGCCACTTGAGCTGTTGCAGGGATAACGATGCCGCCGTGCGAGCGGCGCTCATTTTCGCCCTGGGGTACGCGCACCAACAAACGATCATTGAGCATCTTGATTGGAAGTTTTTCGGGCGCTCCAGTCACGTTCGTCAGGGTACTAGCGCCCTTGGCGTGCCGCACGTTGGACAAGCCGCAGAGCAGTATTGAGTCCCCGCTCGGCTTCATATATTGCAGTCAACAGGTCATCTCCAGCGTCAGCATTTTTTGGGTCACGTATTGCCATCAGTCGTGATGCACCGAGTGATGCCAAACGTTCTCTACAGCGGTCGAGCGTGTCGGCGATAGCTGCAAGTTCGGCCTTTGTGCTCTCGGTATTTGCTGCGCCATCGGCAGATGCATTTTTTGACATCGTTATATGACTTTCTTTGTTTTCTTCAATTTTCCATATGGCATCTCTGACGACGGGCAAATATCAGCAAGCTCGCATACATCACACTTTGGCTTCTTTGCGTCACACACTCGACGTCCATGCAGAATTAAGCGCAAACTGAATCCACCCCAGTCTTTCGGGTCAAACATTGCGTTCAACTCATATTCGACCTTGACAGGGTCTTCTTCTTTGGTTAAGCCAAGTCGGCGTGACAACCTTCCGACATGTGTATCTACGGGCAGACCAGGCAGGTCGAAAACTACGCTTCGCAAAACGTTTGCAGTCTTTCGACCAACGCCAGGGAGAGTGACCAAGTCCTCAATTGCACTTGGTACTTGGCCATCAAATCGAACCATTACATTGTGCGCCATACCTACCAAATTCTTTGCTTTGGTTGCATAAAAACCTGTACTCCGAACTAGTTCTTCTACACGTGCAACATCAGCTTCTGCCATTTTTTGAGCAGTGGGAAATTCTGCAAACAAAGCTGGTGTCACCATATTGACTCGTACATCGGTGCACTGCGCCGACAAAATAGTTGCACTCAACAATTGAAAAGCGCTTTCGTGAGTGAGTTCACAAATTGGAGCGCCATAAATGTTCTTGAGTCTGATCAAAACTTCGGCAGAACGATCGAGGATCTTCTGATTGATTTTTTTTGTTGCTTTGACTTTTGACGCACTCTTTGCGCGCGTTGGTGTAGTAGCCACAGTGCCGAACACTAGCGATTAGCGCAGATAACCTAAGGATTATGGGGAATCTTGACATCAAACGATTGTCCGCTAACGAGGATCTCGCCGAAGTTAAAGCTTTGCTGCAAAAGGTTGAGCGCGCTGATGGAGTGCGACCGCTTTCCGATCACCTTTGGATCGACCTGCTGCAAGGTGGGCGCCCAGGATTTGTCGGAATTCTCGCATACATACCTGGCCATGATCACCCAGTTGCCTACTGCCAAGTATCTCGTGGCAACGATTCGTGGTCACTTGATTTAATTGTCAACCCACACCACCGCTACGACATGGCATCAATCGGTCCGGACATGCTCTCTGCCGCGTTAGCAATTATTTCCGAAGAAGGTGGTGGGCATGTGTATTGGTGGGTGTATGAACCAACCCAAGTTCATCACCAACTTGCAAATAGCATCGACTTTTCCATCGGTCGCACCGTCACCCAGATGCGAGTCAATCTCCCACTCGGTCAGGATGTTCTCGACAACACAAAGCAAATCGAGACATGTGCCTTTCGAGTGGGCACCGATGAACAGTCTTGGCTCGATGTAAACAATCGTGCGTTTAGCGACCATCCTGAGCAAGGTGGGTGGACCAAAGAGATTCTTCAGTCGAGACAACAAGAACCATGGTTTAGCCCAAATGGTTTTTTAATGCATCACATCGACAACAAGTTGACCGGATTTTGCTGGACAAAACTACATCTTGATACACAACCAGTGTTGGGAGAAATTTACGTCATCGCCGTTGATCCTGATTTTTCAGGTAAGGGTCTCGGTCGATCACTCACTGTGGCCGGCCTGCAACACCTAGCCAAACTCGGCACCACTGTGGGCATGCTGTACGTTGACAACCAAAACAGTAATGCACTCAATATGTACACGTCTCTCGGTTTTGTAAGTCATCACCAACAGTGTGCATTTGTTGGCGATGTGCACTAGTTTTTAGCGCATGCCAACTGTCGAAAACCCAGAATCCACAGCACTTCCTCGCTGGTCGGTTGCTGATGTCCATGAGTCTTTTTCATCTCGTTCGTTTACCGATGCGATGGAACGCGCCGGAGCAACTGTGTCGCGTATGGAGCAGCTCTTCGACCAACACAATGTGCGAGCCATCGAGCCACGCGCACCACGTGAAGCCGATGGTCAAGCAGCAGATGCAGTAATCAAGTCATTCAACGCGACAGTTGAAGAGTCCGAGATCTTGGGTGCATACATTTATGCGACCGTCAGTACCGACTCGCGTCACGAACAGGCTCAAGGCCTGCTCAGCGAGCTCGAAACATTGGATGCGCGAGTATCGCCACTGCTAGCCCGTCTTGCGGACTGGGTTGCGTCATTAGATGCAGACGCGCTTGCAACAGTCAGCATTGAGGCCCGCGAACACCTTGGCCCATTGCAACGCTTGCAGGCTCGTAGCGAACACCAGATGTCGGAAGCCGAAGAGGGTTTGTATTCCGAACTAGGCACAACAGGTTCTTCGGCGTGGGGTCGCTTACAAGGAGACCTCACTTCGCAACTTACTGTTGACGTACAACTTCCGGATGGAACCACAAACATGCCGATGGCGGCAGTGCGCGGACTTGCAACTGATAGCGATTTGGCTACACGCAAGGCTGCATACGACGCAGAGATGCAAGCATGGCCGACAATTGCTGTTGCATGCGCAGCCGCAATGAACTCGATCAAGGGCGAAGCAAACACTGTCAATCGCCGTCGAAACTGGAACTCTCCACTCGATGCATCGCTCTATGGAAACAGTGTGAGTCGAGCAACATTTGAAGCAATGCAGTCAGCGGTGCACGCGTCACTCCCCGACTTTCGTAAATGGATGCGCGTAAAGGCTCAGCTTGCTGGCGATTTCAGCGGCTTGTCGTGGTGGAACCTTTTTGCTCCTCTCTCGGTCTCGCCAGGTGCTATCTCATGGGATGAGGGAATCAGCTTGGTCAAAGGTGCATTTGCGAGTTACAGCGATCAACTCTCACATTTAGTTGACCGCTCACTATCCGAGCAGTGGATTGATGCCGAACCACGAAGTGGCAAAGTTGGCGGCGCGTTTTGCATGTCGTTCGTGAAGGACCGATCACTTGTATTGCTTAATTGGAGCGGCAGCGTTGACTCTGCACAAACAACAGCGCACGAACTTGGCCACGCCTATCACAACACACAGTTGGCTGAGAGAACTGCATTGCAAAAACGAGTCCCAATGGCGCTTGCCGAAACAGCAAGCATTTTTTGTGAGACTCTCGTTGTCGAAGAAGGCTTACGAAAACTGCAGGGTGATGACCGTCTCGCACTGCTCAATGTAGACCTCATCGGTGCATCTCAGGTCGTCGTCGACATTCACAGCCGTTTCCTGTTTGAAACCGAAGTTTTTGCTCGGCGACAGCACCGCACACTTGGCGTGAGCGAACTCAACGAGATCATGCTCACTGCTCAGCGAGATGCCTACGGTGACGGCATTGATCAATCGACTGCCCACCCTCACATGTGGGTTCTCAAGCCGCACTATTACGGCAGCCACTTTTATAACTGGCCATATACGTATGGCCTGCTGTTTGGGCTCGGCTTGTATGCGCGTTTTCAACATGATCCAGAGCATTTCCGAAGCGGTTACGACGACGTGCTCTCACGAGCCGGCATGGACACAGCAGAGCAACTTGGTGCCGCATTTGGACTCGATGTAACAGACGAAGCATTTTGGACCGCGAGCCTCGATGTACTTCGCGCACGCATGACCGACTTCAACACACTTGCGCAAAAGCACTTGTAAACTGAACAAATGGTCAGTCTTTACGATGCGTCGCGCGAAGACATCACCACTCTCTTAGAAGATCAGCCAGCGTTTCGAATTAAGCAAGTCTGGGAAGGCCTGTATCAGCAATTTATTGAGCCAGCACAAATGCTCACGCTCCCAGTTGCCCTGCGCAATAAGTTGAACGAACACTTTCCGCCAGCACTCAACCTGACCACGATCAGCGTGAGCGATAAGGGAGATACCACCAAGTTCTTGTGGTCTCTTGCCGACGGTGGACACCCAATTGAAACCGTTTTAATGCACTATAAAGAGCGCGCCACGGTTTGTGTGAGCACACAAGCAGGCTGTGCGATGGCCTGCGGTTTTTGTGCAACCGGCCAAGCGGGCTTCACTCGACACCTCACGAGCGGAGAAATTGTTGAGCAAGTTGTGCGTGCTGCGAGAGAAAGCGCCAAGAAAGAACAACGCGTAGCAAATGTGGTGTTCATGGGCATGGGAGAACCGCTCGCCAACGAAGAGGCGGTGTGGGGTGCTGTCGAACGCATGCACCACGACATCGGTATATCTGCTCGCCACCTCACCATTTCCACTGTCGGCATCATTCCAGGAATTCGCGCGCTCGCACAACGACCACTGCCCGTCAACTTGGCGGTGTCACTGCACGCGGCACGCGACCCATTGCGCGACCGTCTCGTGCCTATCAACAAGCGCTACCCACTCGCCGACTTGGTGCAGGAGTGCGCAGATTATTTACGTGTCAAAAATCGTCGCGTCAGTTTTGAGTGGGCCATGATCGAAGGCGTTAACGATCAACCGCAAGATGCCAAAGAACTTGCACGTCTTTGCAAGCGATTGCGCCCGTCCGCACACGTCAACCTCATTCCGCTCAATCCAACACCGGGTTGGCCAACCAAAGGCACTTCGGCGCAAGGCGTGCGTGATTTTGCTGAGCAACTCGAAGACTTGGGCATCAACGTGACAATCCGTCGCAATCGTGGCACCGACATCGACGCTGCATGCGGACAGCTTGCAGCTGGTCAACCAATCAAGCTGTCTTCAAAACGAGAAATCCCCGTAACGTAGTTACCCAATAATTTTTTACGCTTGCAGTACGGCTAGGAGTCGCTCGCTGCCTTGCACTATTTGATCTGCAAGTAGCCGCTCCAAAACTCCACCCGCAAACAACGTGCCTCCGTAATGCAAATTGACTGTGAGGTTTGAACCAACACTGGTCGCCCCAACTTGCGCAGTCAAGACCCACGGCGAATGCTTACGCCCGTCTATCTCTAGGCGCTCAAATACCACCTTGTTGGGGCTCTCACACACAGATCTCACCATACGCAAGCGTTTCGATCGAGCAAATGGTCCGACTTTTCCACGCAACTCAACCAGCCAAGCGCCGGGTTCAACCGACCCAGTTGCCTGCGCCGATACTTGATGCACGATGTCAAGCCAGTGTGGATACGTCGTTAAATCGGCCACTACGGCAAACAGTTTTTCTACGCCAACAGGTGCTTCAACGGTTGCAGTTACATCCATAAATATCGTTTATCAGGGAATATCGAACTCATTGAACGTCTCGCGTTCGAGTTCGACTGCAGGTACATTGTCAACCACATCATCAACTACTGGTCGTGGATATTCAATTGTTTCATCTAGACCGAACGCACGGCTCAGTAATTTTCCTTTTGGTCGCAATACTCCGCCCAAATCATCGGTGCGATCAAATTGTGGAGTCCACGGCAAAGCTTTTGTTTCTTGAAGGTCTGCATCGCGCACAACCGGCTTGGTGGCTGGTGTTTGAACTTCTTGCACTTCTTCAACAACTTTCTTTTCGGCCTGAAACAACATCGGTCGCACTGCTGGTTTCTTTTTCTGCTTCGATTCAGTCGCCGACTTTTTTACGCTTGCCTTCGCAGGCGCAACACCCGATTTGGGTGTCCTAAATAACCGCGGTGGGTCTTCTCGGCGATCATCAATTGACCAACCTTTTGGCACACTCATTCGGTCGCCGTGAACGGCGCACAACGCACTTCGACGCTCACCTTTGACCACTTCATAGTTCTGGAGCGTCAGTAGCAAACTTTGTGGATCAATAATGTATTCAACCGCTGCTGGTTGCGCACATCCTGGTCTTTCGCACTGCTGGGCCACGACTCAACACTAGTTCTCGTGGGCGATATGGGCCTCGATCCCACGACTTCCACGATGTGAACGTGGCGCTCTTCCGACTGAGCTAACCGCCCGAGACTGTTGAGGTTACAGTCCACTATTGGCTCGGTACAACACACGCCTGACCCATACCTTGCCGATCCCGTATCGACTCAGTGTCGGATGGGCATGTCATGTCAAAGCCGATCAATTGCCTCACAACTCCATAATGATCCACTTCGCACCCAACCTCAACGGCAAGTTGGTTGGAGTCAACGATTACACATGATCCCGACTGCAGCAAGCCATCCGGTTTTGTCGGGACAACCGGACCGCTCATCACATCGAGCAGCAGCACACTTACAACGCCAATCACAAGACTCCAACCGATCAACTTCTTGGGAAATTGCCCACGAACGATGGGAGTCGGTGGAAACAAAATTGACTCCGGAAAATCATCTTCTACCTCGCTTTGTGCACCAAACAACTCAGCATCGTACGCACGCCTGAGAGCAGAGTCCGACAACGTCGACCATGCCCGAACTACTTCGGCCATCTGCAGTGACGCCGTTGGTGATGCAACGACTGCACTGTCGGGATGCACGCGCCGTACAGCGCTGCGATATGCATCGCGTATTTGAGACTCGGTTGCTGTCTCTGCAACACCAAGAATTTTGTAATACGACATATCAATAGCCCAATGTAGGGTCGACTACCCCCAACAGCGGTTGTCCTGCCGCAAACAATTTCACGTTTGCTGTAATTCTTTGCCCAAGTAGCGCAGGAACCATATCGGCGGTATTTCCAACATGAGGCGTAATCACACAATTATCGAACGACCACAATGCATGACCGTGCGGGAGCGGTTCGGGATCCGTGACATCTAGCGCAGCGCCACCAATAATGTTGTTTTCAAGCGCCCAAACCAGTGCATCGGTATCGATATGTTTCCCACGACCAACATTGACAATCCACGCATGTGGCGACATCAACTCCAATTCTGTTCTGCCAATCATCGCAACGGTTTCCTCGGTCAGTGCCATGGCCATCACCACCGCATCTGCACCAGTCAACGCATCTGCCAAGTTGCCGACGTCGACAACTGTTGCAACTCCGGACATCGACTGGACGTGCTTGCGAACAACGGTGATATGGCAATTGAACGGCTGCAACATATCGATAATTGTTTGGGCAACACCACCACCGCCAAGAACAGTGACCCGGCCTCCAATCAACGTTCGACCTGCATCTTCAGACCACTGTTGCTTACGGGCATAGCCATAGGTGTAACGCAGACCGCCAAGCAGTAATGCAATGGCGAGTTCTGCAACTGGGCCCGAGTACACCCCACCTTTTGCGCTGGTCCAGAGACGTTCGGATGAAATGAATGGCAAATAATCTTCAATGCCGGCGTACGGAAGTTGCACCCACTCAATGTTCGGATGCTCTTTGAGTACTTCCCCAAGCTGACCAGATTGCTGATAGTCGATCCATATCAATCCGTTGGCTCGAGCAATGTCGACGACCTCACAACCACCCGCCGCGACAGCATCAGTAGCCCATTGCGGTGAACCTGGCGGTCCTACTGCAATGCGCGCAGCGCGCGGTTGGCTCATCCGGATTTAGTGAGACTATGGCGCTTTGGTTTTGCGGCAGATGTCTTCGCTGCCTCTTTGCGCATACCCGCAATTGTTCCCGACAACAACACTGCGACGCTCAGGAACAGGATCATGCTGGCAAGCACATTGATCTGAGGAGGGATTCGCACACGGGCGGCCCCGTAAATCTGCAATGGGAACGTCACTACATTGCCCGAGTTGAAGAAGGTAATAATGAAGTCGTCGATGGATAAGGCGAAGGCCAGCAACGATGCCGCGAGAATGCCGGGCAAAATCAAAGGCAACGTAACTTTCATGAAGGTGCGCATGGGCGAAGCACCGAGGTCTTGCGCGGCCTGTTCCAATGTCCAATCAAACCCTCGAATGCGAGCGCGAACAGTAAGTGCAACAAAACTGACCTGGAACATAATGTGGGCAATAACGATGGTGGTAAATCCAAATTCGATGAAGTTCTGACCGAGGAACAGCGTTGCCAAAGAAGAACCGAGCACGATCTCTGGAGTGGTGAGCGGCAATATAAGAAATATATTGATTCCGCCACTTCCCCGAAACTTGTAGCGAGAGAGAGCAATGGCAATGAGCGAACCGAGCACGGTCGAAATAATTGTTGAAACTGCAGCAATTTCAAGGCTTACTCGCAGAGCATGAGTAAGTGATTTCTCTGCAAATGGATGCATCCAATTTTCTAAGGTGAACTCTTGCCATGCGATGTTGAAGTTGCCTTTAGGTTTATTAAAACTGAATGCAACAATGAAAATAATTGGTGTAAACAGATAGAGCAGCCCCATACCAGCGAAAATATTCAGTGCCCAGCGCGCAACCTTGCTCCGTTTACGCATTATGCCAAATCCTCAGTACCAAAGATTTTGGTATAAATCAACACCAACGAGGCGATGCTAAACATCAATACCGCCGACATCGCAGATGCAACCGGGTAATTATTTTGTTTCAAGAATTGATCTTGAATCGAGTTTCCGATCATTGTTGTATTTGGATTACCGAGAAACTGGGCATTCACGAAATCGCCTGCGGCGGGAATAAAGGTGAGCAGTGTTCCGGCAAATACGCCAGGAACAGAGAGTGGGAGCACCACTTTCCTGAACGCGCGTGCGGCACTTGAATACAAATCCCCCGCAGCATCGACGAGGTTGGTATCAATCTTTTCAAGGCTCACGTAAATCGGAAGCAACATGAATGGCAGAAAGTTATACGTAAGCCCACCGATAACTGCTGCGGGCGTATTCAGCAGTTTGCCGTTGTCCATGATGTGCAGCCACTCGAGCACCTGCACCAGACCTACTGCATCAAACGTCCGAACGACAAAACCTCGGTCGGCCAAGATCGTCGACCACGCAATAGTGCGAATGAGGTAACTCGTAAAAAACGGAATGACCACCATGCCGAGCAGAATGTTTTTATACCTACCACCCCGAAACGCAATCACGTAAGCAAGTGGGTACCCGATCAACACGGTTAAAACCGTGGCAATTGCCGCATACACGAATGCGTGTTGAAATTGCGTTCCAAAATCCTTGAAAGCATTCGAATAATTTTCGAACGCCCACGTGAAGTTATAGTCAACCGAGAATCTGCTGGGCTTCGTTGACAACGAAATTCGCAACAAACTCCAGACTGGAGCTAGAAAAAACAACGCGAGCCACAACATTCCAGGCTTGAGAAGGCCATACGGCGCGAGTAACCGACGTGCTTCTGGGCCACCCCGAAGCGCTAACACCAACACGCCGATGAGAACAAGCGCAAGCACAAGCAGCAGCACCGACGCTGCGGGGCCACTCACCCACCTTGCCCCCAAAGCAATGAGGCATACTGCGGCAACGAGCATGGCCCCGAGACCAACGCGATCGGCGTTAGTGCTGATTCGCCTGGAAGCGGTGACCGCCGTTGTCATGTTGTTTGCAGCGACCGAATTGGTGCTTACGCGCCGGTGATTGCCGAGAACTCCTCGTCAAATTTGGCTTCAACATCTTCTGTCAGTGTTGCAAATGCCCGCAAGCGTGCGCTCGTCGCATCATCTGGGAAGAGCAACTGGTTATCGGCTAGTTCTGGGTTGATCTTGGCCAATTCCTCGCGAACGCCCTTCACTGGAGACAGATACTGCACGTACTGGGTGATCAATGCTGCTTGCACTGGGTCGAAACAGAAGTTCATCCACTTCGCCGCGTTCGCAGAGTTCTTGACGCCCTTCGGCAACATCATGACGTCTGCCCAACGCGTGCCGCCTTCTTCAGGAATCACGAAGCGAATGTTGGGGCTGTCTTTGCCCAATTGCAACACGTCACCAGACCAGCCGATACATGCGGCAAAGTTTCCGCTGACCAAATCGTCGGTGTAGTCGTTGCCAGTGAATTGACGAATCTGACCATCGGCTTTAGCCTTGGCTAGTTTTTCAAATGCAGGTGCTGCATCGTCGAATGACGCGATTGTAGATGGATCGATACCCAAGCCCATTGCGATCAGTCCAATGGTGTCGCGCATTTCGGTGAGCATTCCGATCTTGCCCTTGAACTCTGGGTTGAACAATTCTTCAACACTATTTAACTCACGACCTGTTACGTCAATGTTGTAAGCAATACCTGCCATACCCGCCTGCCAAGGCATGCTGTATTCGCCGGTTGGGTCCCACGGTGGGTTCACAAATCCATCGGTGATGTTCGCCATGTTTGGAATGTCGGCGAGTGGCAACTTTTCTGCCCAACCAAGGCTGATGAGTCGGCCGGCCATCCAAAATGTTGGAGCAATGATGTCGGCTTCGATGGTCTTGCCGTTGCCAAGCAGTGGTTGAATCTTTGCAAAATATTCGTTGTTGTCGTTGTAGCCCTCGGTGTAATTCATGGTGATGCCAGTTGCCTCAGCAAACCGGTCGACCGTTCCTAAAGCAGAATCCTCAGTTGGGTCGATATAGAGCGGCCAGTTATCGAATGACACCGTGGTCGATGCTGCGCCACCGGCGCTATCGCTACCACCGCACGCAGCGAGCAGTGCAGGGAGTGAAATCCCCACTGCGCCGAGCGCGCCAGATCGTGCCAGAAATTGGCGGCGGGTCATATTGCGGGACATTGGGCGATCATTCATGGTTTTCTCCTTCAATTGGTTATGTATGAGATCTTAGAGTGTTGATTCGATGTGATCGATGTCAGTCGTGTTTGCGCCTGCTTTATCGGGCCATCCATTAAGCACAAAGCCACAATCGCTGTCCCACGTTATAGCAATGCGTCTACCTAGGGCAATCTGCGGCATCGTTGCCGAAGAGTCGGCCAAGCACGTCATTTCGGTGCCGTCATCAAGACGCACGATGAGGCGGGCCGTTGCGCCCTGAAACACCAAATCGGTGAGAAGACCCTCAATTCCCCTACCCTGCACTTCGACCGTTGCCGCGGGCTTGATGCGCTCGGGCCTCAGCATCACAGAGACTTTGTCGCCGACCGAAAATGCAGTGCCCGTTGCCGAAGCACGAACGATTGCACCGACTCGCAATCGAACAACAAGATAGTCACCATCGCGCGATTCGACCGTGCCTGGAAGCAAGTTGGCAGATCCAATAAACCCAGCAACAAACAACGAAGACGGCGTGCGATAAATCTCTTCTGGTGTGCCGATTTGTTCGACATGACCCTGGCTCATCACTGCGATGCGATCGCTCATGGTGAGCGCCTCGCCCTGATCGTGCGTAACAAAGATAAAGCTAATCCCGACTTCGCGCTGAATGCGCTTCAGTTCGATCTGCATTGCTTCACGAAGTTTCAAGTCGAGTGCAGCCAACGGCTCATCCAATAGCAGCGCGCTTGGGTAGTTGACAAGTGCACGAGCAAGCGCTACCCGTTGCTGTTGACCTCCGGAGAGTTGAGTTGGCTTTCGAGCGGCGAAGTCGGACAGGCGCACAATCTCCAACATTTCCATCACGCTCGTCCGGATCTTTTTCTCGTCTATTTTTTTGCTTCGAGGACCAAAAGCCACATTGTCGAACACCGTCATGTGCGGGAAGAGTGCGTACTGCTGAAACACCGTGTTGACATTTCGCTTATACGGCGGCACCGAAGAGACGTCCACGCCATCGAGCATCACGCGGCCTGATGTGGGCTGTTCGAAACCCGCAATCATCTTGAGCGTTGTGGTCTTGCCGCAGCCCGAAGGGCCAAGCATTGCAAAAAACTCACCAGTAGCGATGGAGAAATTGGCGTCGTGAACAGCGACAAAGTCGCCATATGTCTTCGAAATATGATCGAGTTCGATCACATTCTTTGGATTCGCCGATTCCCCCATGTTGCTCCTCGATTAGCTATTGAGATTAATCATCACGTGCTTGATACGTGTGTAGTCGTCAAGCGCGTAAGCCGACAAGTCCTTGCCGTATCCCGACTTCTTGTATCCGCCGTGTGGCATTTCGGCCACCATTGGAATGTGGGTATTAACCCAAACGCAACCGAAGTCGAGATTTTTGGTCATGCGCATTGCACGACCCAGGTCGCGAGTCCAGACCGACGATGCAAGTGCATACTCCACACCGTTGGCCCATTTGAGCGCCTCTTCTTCGTCGCTAAATTGCTGCACCGTGATGACAGGCCCAAACATTTCGCTTTGAATCATCTCGTCTTGCTGCTTGAGGTCACATATAACGGTTGGCTCAAAAAAGTAACCGGCACCGCTCACTTGTGAACCACCTGTTGTAATTCGCGCATGTTTTGGTGTGCGATCAACGAATCCCTTGACCTTATTTAGATGGGTTTCGTTATTCAGTGGCCCATACAACACATCTTCGCTCGGCTTACCCGTCTTGGTTTTCTTGGCGGCCTCTGTAAGCGCGTCCACAAAGTCGCGATAAATTTTTGGCCCTGCAATCACGCGAGTTGCGGCGGTGCAGTCTTGACCCGCATTGAAGTAGCCGGTCATCGCAATCGTCTCAACAGCAAGATCAATATCGGCATCGTCAAAAATAATGACAGGTGCTTTTCCGCCGAGCTCGAGATGCACGCGCTTCAAACTCTTCGCTGCTGCTTCTGCTACTTCCATTCCGGCGCGAACCGATCCTGTGATGGAAACCATCCCGGGAGTATCGTGCGTAACCATTGCACGACCAGTATCACGATCTCCACAAATGACGTTGAGTACGCCTGGAGGCAACACTTGACCCGCAATCTTTGCAACCAAGGCTGTGGATGCTGGCGTCGTATCGCTTGGCTTGAGCACCGTTGTGTTGCCCGCAGCAATTGCAGGAATAAATTTCCACACACCCATCATTAGTGGATAGTTCCATGGCGCAACTTGAGCGCACACACCAATTGGTTCGCGACGAATATATGAAGTGAAGTTGCTCATATATTCGCCAGCGCTCTTACCTTCGAGCATGCGTGCAGCCCCAGCAAAGAAACGAATCTGGTCCATCATCGGTGGCACTTCTTCGCCAAACGTAATCGCGCGCGGCTTACCGGTGTTCTCGATCTCGGCTTCAATCAGTTCAGTCATATTGGCTTCCATGGCATCTGCGATGTCATTGATCGCTTTTTGACGTACCGATGGCGTGGAGTGCTTCCACGAATCGAATGCATCAGCAGCAGCCTTCATCGCATTGTCAACATCGGCGGGGCCCGATAAGGCCGCCGTTGCATATTGCTTGCCGGTTACAGGATCAATGAGTGGCGTCGTGCGCCCGTCTTGTGCTGCAACTTCTTTGCCATTGATGTAGTTATTAAACATTTTCATAGAACAACACTAACCAGCAACGTCTAGTGCCATGAAATACACGAACGCGAATTGGACGTAGTGTCTAGAGCATGACATCAAGCATCAAAACACTCGGAGTGCCCAAGGAAATCAAGACTCTGGAGGGTCGTGTCTCCCTCACCCCAGACGGCGTGCGCGAATTTGAGCGCCTTGGAATTGAAGTATTTGTCGAGAAAAGTGCCGGAGAAGGTGCATCCATTAGCGACGCCGAATATGTGGCAGCGGGCGCCACGATTGTGCCAACAGCCGCCGATGCATGGGGACAACAAATGGTTGTCAAGGTCAAAGAGCCCAAGGCTGAAGAGTTCGGTTTTTTAAGATCAGACCTCACACTGTTTACGTATCTGCATCTCTCCGCGTATCCGGCAGTTGCTGCCGCATTACAAAAGTCGAAGACGACAGCTATCGCCTACGAAACAGTGCAACTTGACGATGGATCGTTACCGCTGCTTGCACCTATGAGCGAAATCGCCGGGAGACTGGCGACTCAAGCTGGAGCGCACTTTCTCGAACGCCCGCAAGGTGGTCGAGGCGTGCTGATGGGTGGCGCACCTGGAGTGCGACCGGCAAAAGTTGTTGTAATCGGTGCAGGCAATGTTGGTTACAACGCCGCGTGGATTGCTGCAGGCATGCAGGCAGAAGTAATCATCCTCGACAAAAATCTCGATCGACTTCGATACATCGAGCAAATTTGCATTGGTCGTACCACGACGCTCGCATCCAACCGCGGTGCTATCGAGCGCGTGCTCGCCGATGCCGACTTATTAATTGGCGCCGTACTCGTAGCAGGTGCTCGAGCCCCAATTGTTGTCAGTGAAGACATGGTGAGCAGCATGAAGCGCGGCTCAGTCATTGTCGACGTGGCAGTTGATCAAGGTGGATGTATTGCGACTACGCACGAAACCACGCACACCGACCCCGTATTTGATCTGCATGGCGTCATTCATTATGCAGTTGGCAATATGCCAGGCGCAGTTCCAAATACCAGCACATACGCACTCACAAACGCGACTTTGCCATATCAGATACAGATCGCATCACTTGGTGCACGCGAAGCAGCACAGCAAAGTCAAGCAATACGACTTGGAATTAACACTGCAAATGGGCACATCACAAGCGAGCCTGTCGCTCGTGAACTCTCAACAAATTTTATTAGTCCCCTTGACGCGTTGAGCTAAGAAGCGATTACTAGTCGCAGCAACTGTCTCGCCAACCACACGATGCACAACGAAAGTGTGCATGCTCGGCATAGAGACCAGAGCCACAGTGCGGGCACTCCGAAAAAATTCCGCGTGGTGAATTGCACACCTGCGCGCTCGTTGTACTAGCTGTCACTCTTGTAGCGTGAACGTCGAGATCAAGTTCGAATGCGTTATCCATCAGCATCATTCTTGCCGATCCGCCAACGACCATGACTGATACCAGCGCCCCAACCACCAGCCAACCCCGACGAGGTAGTGCCCGAGCCGCCCTTCAAGTGCGCGACTTTCGCTTGGTGTGGTTTGGATCCCTGGGCTCAAACATTGGCACATGGATGCAAAATGTCGTACTTCCCGCCTATGTTTACAACCGCACAGGCAAGGCATCGATCGTGGGTTTACTCATTTTCGCCCAACTTGGACCGCTACTTTTTTTGTCCATCCCAGCAGGTGTCATCGCAGATCGTTTTGATCGAAAAAAATGGCTCATCTCGATGCAAGTTGTGCAACTCTCATTTTCGGTCGCACTCGCAACGCTCGCACTAGGCACGCCACCAATCTGGGCACTTTTTGTAGCAGCCTTTGGCGTGGGCGTAGGAAACGCACTCAATGCCCCGGCATGGTCTGCGATGCTGCCATCACTGGTGCGTTCAGAAGATTTATCGGGTGCTATTGCACTCAATAGCACCGGAATTAATGGCTCGCGAGTTGTTGGCCCAATCATCGTTGCTGTTTTCTCGCAGTGGGGAGCAACTATTGCCCAATTCTTTTATTTCAATGCTGCAACATATCTCTTCGTAATCTTCGCCCTGTCTAGGGTGACTGTTCCAGATTTTGCACCAGACCCAACGCAAGGTTGGCGACGCTTCACCGTAGGTCTTTCTATTGCGCGCGATAGACCCGTTGTACGTCGTCTCATTATTTCACTAGCCACATTTTCGTTGCTCTCATTACCCTATGTCGGCCTCTTCCCCGCAGTCGCGCGACTCACATTCAATATTGATGAAAGTGGAGCTACATACAAGTGGCTATATGCCACATGGGGATTGGGTGCATGTCTTGGTGGACTCGCAATCGGCACTGTCTTTTCACATATAGATATGCGTCGTCTCATCCAAGGAGGATTCGCGGCATTTTCTGTTGCAATGTTTTTGTTTGCACTTTCGCAGTCGCCGCTGCCGGCATTTATTTCGGGATTCTTTTTAGGGTTCGCCTATTTCTTTACGACAACATCCATGATGACAGTGGTCCAAATGCGACTCGAACCCGAAGTCAGGGGTCGCGTGCTCGCATTATGGTTCATGGCATTTGGCGGACTTATCCCGTTCGGCAATATGGTTTTTGGTCCGCTCATCGATCGTTACGGTTCACGCGGAATGCTGCTCATTAGCTCTGCAACAGCCATGTTTCTTGCCTGGCGATGCAACATCACAGCTCTCGACAAAAAGCAATTACCACCCACAAATTAATACTTAGTTGATTAAAAGCGATACCAATTTCTCGAGTTGGGCAACGCGCGAACCCTTAATCAAAATGACTGCAGTTTTCTCCACTGCCGAAAGCATCGCCACAACTTCGTCGCGCGTTTGAGATTGCACCTCGTACATATCTGTTTCAACAGCGATGATCTCAATGCCGAGTTGCTTAGCAAGTCGAGAAATCTGCAGATGATCTCGTTCGGGCTCCGACAACTCGGCCATGACACCGAGTACTGCAATGCGCCGACTTGCATGAGTTGCGTTCAAGGCATGTAGCGCGGCAGCAATTGATGCAGGGTTTGCGTTGTACGAATCGTCAATGATCAATGCACCGCTTCGTGCAATCCGATGCTGCATCCGCATCTCCGACAAGATCGATGTCGATATCGCATCCGCTGCTAGCTGCAGATCAAGCCCTACTATGCCGGCGACAGCGATGGCCCCAACTGCATTGTGCGCCATGTGCTCTCCCGGCACATTCATCTTCCAAGATGCTTTACCCCACGGGGATTCAGCAGTCACCGATGCGCATGCGCGCTCATCCAAGACACAACCCGTCATTCGCACGTCCGCCGTTGGCGCCACACCATATGTAATGACTCGAGCGCTCGTAAGTGATTGCATTGCCACCACACGATCGTCGTCCGCATTCAAAATTGCAAACCCTGAAGCATCCAGCGCCATGACAAGTTCGCTTTTTGCGCGAGCCACACCGTCCAGGTCTCCCACTCGTCCGGTGTGCGCTGAAGCCACCTTCGTGACAACACCAATGTGTGGCTTAGCAACCGCACAAAGTCGAGCAATCTCGCCAAATCCTCGCATGCCCATCTCGAGTACAAGTGCCTGCACATCATCCTTGGCGTTCAAGATGGTTACGGGCAGACCCTGATCATTGTTAAAGGAACGTTCGTTGGCCGTCACGCGCAATGCCGACCCAAGTGCCGCGGCAACAAAATCTTTGGTGCTTGTTTTGCCAACAGAACCCGTGATACCCACCACGCGGTTGGCAAGTTGTGCGTCAAGTTTATTTCTACCCCAAGTACCGAGTTGCAACAGCGCCAAAAGTGTGTCGGGCACAGTGATCGACGTACGACCAAAAGTTTTGCCGGTTGTCAAATACGCGCCAGCACCTGCTTCAAGTGCGGCTTCAATAAATTCGTGTCCGTCACGCTCAGCCGTAATCGGCACAAACAGTTGCCCAGGTCGAACGCTTCGCGAATCAAAACTGACACCAGACAGATGAGCATTTTGACCAACCAATATTCCGTTGGTCGCCTTCGCCACATCGGCGGCCATCAAGCGCATAACGCAATCCTAACGAGCAACGGCATTGCCATGGAGCAGCGACTGCCCATTTGCTAGTACCGTGTTTTTAATGACATCGCCACAACGCATTCACGTCATAGTGCTCTTTGGTGGTGAATCCGCCGAGCACGATGTCAGTTGTGTCACCGCCGCCCACGTGCTGCAAGCACTCGACACCGAAAAATATCGTGTTACTACAGTTGGCATTACTCGCCAAGGTCAATGGGTTCTCGTTACCGCACATGCCACCGACAAACTCTTGGTCTCTGGAACACCAATCTCGATAACCGAAATAGTTGCTCAGGTTCGCAGTGACGAGCGCGCCGTCGTTATGCCCCTACTGCACGGACCACTTGGCGAAGACGGCACCATCCAGGGAGTACTTGAAGTTGCGAATATCCCATATGTCGGTTCAGGTGTACTTGGCAGCGCCGTCGCGATGGACAAAGGTGTCGCAAAGCAACTGCTCGCCGTTAACGGAATTCCCCAACCCAAATATGTAACGCTGCACGAACAGCACATCACAGATGCTGCCCTTCAACACGCAATTGACACTCTCGGACTCCCGGTGTTTGTGAAACCAGCAAATATGGGTTCGTCTATTGGTGTAACAAAGGCACGCAATTTTGGCGAACTTCGAGATTCAATAGTCCTTGCTACTTCGTATGACGAATGGGTACTCATAGAAGAAGCGATCGTCGGTCGAGAAATTGAGGTCGCAGTTCTCGGGAACCTCACCGTTCGCACGTCGCTTCCAGGAGAAATTATTCCGAGCAGTGAATTTTATGATTACAACGATAAGTACCTAAGTGATAGTGCGCAACTCAAGATCCCTGCGCCGCTTACCGCAATCGAAATCGACGCCGTGCAAAAACTAGCTGCAGTTGTTTTCCATACCTTGCGCGCGCAAGGTATGGCACGTGTCGACTTCTTCTACGAAGAGGGTGGTCGCGGATTCTTGTGCAACGAGATCAACACAATTCCTGGATTCACACCAATCTCGATGTACCCAAAGTTGTGGCAAGCATCTGGAGTCTCGTATTCACAACTCCTCGACGAACTTCTCGAGTTGGCATTTGACCGCCACTCACGTCGCCGTCGCAATACGGCGCACTAACTCAAACCGATTAGCTACCGGATGCGGGGATATTCAATATTTGCCCTGGATACAGCAATGCAGCAGAACTATTAAATCCGTTAGCGCCAAGTAACGAGCCAAGCGATACGCAGAACTTTTTGCGAATGATGTACATCGAGTCGCCCTTAGCAACTTTGTATGTGCCTGCAGGCCGAGGGTCGCAGCCAGGTTGGCTTGGCCCCGCAGCGACATTAGGCGCCACATTTATCTGAGGATTATTTACCGTTGCAGTCGGCGGAATTTTAAGAATTGATCCCGGAAATGGAAACTGGCTCGTTGCAACGAGTCCATTCCACGACAATAACTCTGCCACCATGATTCCGTATAGGTTCGCGACCAAGCTCGGAGAATCACCTGCTCGCACGGTGTAGACCTGCTCGACCCCGACTGCACCTATAGGCAATGTGGTGACGATGTTGGGAAGCGTTGACTGCACCGGTGGAATTGTCGCGAAGTCGGTTGGGCCAACAGGAACAATCGTTGTTGCGGTACCTGCAATGGTTGTACTGCATGCGCCAACAAAAAATAGGCTCAGCAAAACTACCGTCGCGTGTTGGATCGCTTTCGTACTGCTCTTCATTGATCTCAATAATAGGCGAAGGAGCGATTAATAAATCGCTATGCCATTGGCCGAGCGGAAGCAGCGATTGGTGTGGGAAGTGTTGATGAACCCATCAATTGCATATCAACGGCCGCAGCACAAGATCGGCCTTCGGCTATTGCCCACACAATCAGGCTCTGTCCGCGACCCATATCACCGGCCACAAACACGCCGGGAATATTCGTCGCGTATTCATCGGTGCGAGCGATATTCCCTCGTGGATCAAACTCAACACCAAGCTGTTCAAGCCATGCTTTCTTTTCGGGACCGACAAACCCGAGTGCAAGTAGCACCAGGTCGGCTTGCAATTCGCGCTCAGTATCTTGCACCGTCACAAATTTTCCATCAACAAGCTCTACTTCGTTCAGCACAAGTGCACGTACGGCGCCATCAGCGTTGCCAACAAATCGATCCGTGTTAACGCTGAATACTCGTTCACCACCTTCTTCATGTGCCGAGCTTGTGCGAAACACCAAACTCCACTGTGGCCAAGGATTTGAATCAGCCCGCACATCGGGTGGACGCGGCATGATCTCGAGCTGAGTCACGGAAAGCGCGCCTTGCCGATGTGCTGTTCCTAAACAATCCGCGCCCGTGTCTCCTCCGCCGATTATCACTACATGTTTGCCCTGTGCGCTGATCGACGTTGCAGTTACGTCGCCTTGTTGCACGCGATTGCTCGGTGGCAAATATTCCATCGCCTGATAAATGCCTTTTAATTCTCTACCTGGCACTGGCAAATCGCGCCATTGAGTTGCGCCACAGGCCAACACGACCGCGTCATGCGAAGCAACCAATACATCAATGTCGACGTTGTCGCCAACAGCAGCATTCACGCGAAATTCGGTACCTTCTTGTGTCATCTGCTGGATGCGTCTATCGATATGACGCTTTTCCATTTTGAATTCGGGAATGCCGTAACGCAACAAGCCGCCTATGCGATCGTCGCGCTCCAGAACCACCACGTCATGCCCCGCACGAGTGAGTTGCTGCGCAGCCGCCAAACCAGCTGGTCCAGAGCCAATGACCGCGACACGCTTACCGGTCTTTTGCGCAGAGACAAAAGGTGCAACCCAACCTTCACTCCATGCCCGATCAATAATCTCAACCTCAACTTGCTTGATCGCAACCGGATCTTGATTGATCCCCAAAACGCACGCAGATTCGCATGGAGCAGGACATAACCGACCAGTGAATTCTGGAAAATTATTAGTTGCGTGCAAACGGTCAAGTGCCTCACGCCAATTATCGCGATACACAAGGTCGTTCCAGTCGGGAATCAAGTTGCCAAGTGGACATCCGTTATTGCAAAACGGAATGCCGCAATCCATGCATCTACCCGCTTGGTGCTTAAGATCGACCGCAGGAAATGCTTCGTAAACCTCGCGCCAGTCTGCGACACGTACGGGTATCGAACGACGCTTTGGCGTAGTTCGCTTCCAGTTAATAAATCCTGTTGGCTCACCCATTGACGGGCTCCATCACTCGTCGAGATATTTCTTCCTCGCTCAAACCTTCAACTTTTGCTTGATCAATGATCGCCATCACTCGCGCATAATCCCGTGGCAACACTTTGCGAAACTTTTTACACGTAGTAGTCCACTTCTCAAGCATCCCCGCGCCAAGTGGCGACCCAGTCAACCGCACATGCTGCTCTAATGTTTCGCGCAACCAGGATGCATCCTGCGCACCTAGTTCCACAACATCCACCATCTCAACATTGACCCGTGATGCAAACAGTCCGTCCTCGTCATACACAAAAGCAATACCGCCGCTCATGCCGGCTGCGAAGTTGCGACCAGTCACTCCAAGCACAACAACTCGCCCGCCCGTCATGTATTCACACCCATGGTCGCCGATGCCTTCCACGACAGCAAGAGCCCCCGAGTTGCGCACACAAAAACGCTCACCCACAAGTCCGTTAATGAATATTTCACCCGACGTTGCCCCGTACCCGATTACGTTGCCAGCGATCACATTGTTTTCTGGAGGGAATGTGGCACGAAGATTTGGTCGCAACACAATGCGTCCGCCAGACAAACCTTTGCCCAGATAATCGTTTGCATCGCCAAATAGCGAAACGGTTATTCCCTTCGGTAAAAATGCACCGAGGCTTTGTCCAGCTGATCCGGTGAACTTCAATGAAATTGTGTCGAGTGGAAGCCCCGCACTTCCCCACTTTCTAGTAACAGCACCACCGAGCATGGTGCCCACGGTTCGATTTACATTACTGATCGGCAAATCGATTTGAATTGGCAGAGCATCTTGAATTGCGCTCGAACATTGCTCTAACAGTTGCGTATCCAACGCATCGCCTAAAGCGTGATCTTGCACAACAGACTGATGCAAAGTTTGTTGGTACGGATTTTGTGGTGCTGCCAAAATTGGCGAAATATCAAGGCCCTTTGCCTTCCAATGTGTGACCGCATGTCGTATGTCGAGCGCCTCAACATGTCCAACCGCTTCCTGCAACGTTTTAAATCCCAATTGGGCAAGGTACTCGCGTACTTCTTGAGCAATGTACTCAAAGAAGTTGACGACGAATTCTGGTTTGCCGCTAAAGCGCTTGCGAAGTTCTGGGTTCTGAGTGGCAATTCCAACTGGACATGTGTCGAGGTGACACACCCTCATCATCACGCATCCGCTTACCACAAGCGGTGCTGTTGCAAACCCAAACTCTTCAGCGCCAAGAAGCGCAGCCACAATTACATCGCGTCCCGTTTTCATCTGGCCATCGGCTTGCACCACAATACGGTCACGCAAACCATTGAGCAACAATGTTTGTTGCGCCTCAGCCAACCCGAGTTCCCACGGCGCGCCAACATGCTTAAGCGAAGTCAGCGGCGAAGCCCCAGTGCCCCCGTCGTGACCAGAGATCAGCACCACGTCTGCCTTCGCCTTGCTTACACCCGCCGCCACAGTGCCAATACCAACCTCAGCAACCAACTTGACATGCACTCGGGCAGTTGGGTTTGAGTTTTTAAGATCATGAATCAGTTGCTTTAGATCTTCAATCGAATAAATGTCGTGGTGCGGTGGCGGGCTAATAAGGCCGACGCCAGGCGTCGAGTACCGAGTTTTTGCAATCCACGGATACACCTTGTGTCCGGGCAACTGTCCACCCTCACCAGGCTTTGCTCCTTGGGCCATCTTGATCTGTAGGTCATCAGCATTCACCAAGTATTCGCTCGTTACCCCAAAACGCCCTGATGCAACCTGCTTGATCGCTGATCGCTTGGAGTCGCTGTTGGGTAGCGGAATATTGCGCTCTGCGTCTTCGCCGCCCTCACCCGTATTGCTCTTGCCGCCGATTCGATTCATTGCAATCGCCAGAGTTTCGTGAACCTCAGCCGAGATAGATCCGTAGCTCATTGCGCCTGTTGAAAAACGTGTCACAAGACTGGCAACAGACTCGACTTCGTCAATTGGTACTGGCGTGCGATCTGTCGCGAATTCAAATAGTCCACGCAGGGTTGAAAGCACTCGAGACTGATCGTCAACAGCCTTGGTGTACTGCTTGAAAACGTCGTACCTGCCTGCACGAGTTGCATGTTGCAATCGATACACAGTCTCTGGATTAAACAAATGATGCTCGCCCTCGCGGCGCCACTGGTACTCACCACCCAGTTCAAGCTTGCGATGCATGCGCTGATCAGGACGATGAGGATGGGCAATTGCATGACGTGCAGCGACTTCTGCTGCGATTTCAGTTAGCCCGATACCACCTAGCCGCGACACGGTTCCAGTAAAAAACTCGCTAACAAGTTCTTTGCCAAGTCCAAGCGCCTCAAAAATTTGTGCGCCCGTATACGAGGCCACTGTCGACACGCCCATCTTCGACATCACCTTGAGGACGCCTTTGCCTGCAGCCTTGATGTAGTTGTTGACAGCCTTTTGCGAGTTGATGCCTCCGAGACCGTTTGCTCCCTCGCCATCATCGGCCGCAATCATGTCTTCGATTGATTCGAATGCAAGATATGGGTTAATGGCTCCCGCTCCATAACCAATGAGTAATGCCATGTGATGCACTTCGCGCGCATCGCCACACTCAACTATCAAACCGACCTGTGTGCGCTTCTTTTCACGAATGAGGTGATGATGCACTGCGCTTGTGAGCAACAACGATGGGATCGGCGCGAAGACTTCGTCCGAGTTTCTGTCCGAGATCACGACTATGCGGGCGCCTTTATCAATTGCCTCACTTGCGGTCGCGCGTGCTGCATCAAGCGCATCGCGTAGTCCTTGTTCTCCATCGGCAACCCTGTACAAGCCACTCACCACCACAGATTGCAATTGTGGATACGTGTTGTCATCGTTGATATGGATAATTTTTGCTAGATGATCGTTGTTGATGATTGGAAAAGGCAGCACAAGTTGTCGACAATGCCCTGGACCTGCCTCGAGCAGATTGCCTTCTGGCCCCACTGCGGTACCAATTGAAGTGACAACTTCTTCACGGATCGCATCGAGTGGTGGGTTTGTGACTTGCGCAAACATCTGCTGAAAATAATCAAACAACAATCGTGGGCGTGCCGATAACACCGCAATAGGCGTATCAGTCCCCATTGACCCAAGTGGTTCTCCGCCACTCTTGGCCATAGGTGCCAAAATTATTTTGAGTTCTTCGTGTGTGTAACCAAATACTTGTTGGCGCCGCAGCACACTGTCGCGACTAAACACCATGTGTTCCCGCGCAGGCAGGTCACCCAGTTCTACAAGTCCGGCATCGAGCCATTCTTGATATGGCGCGGTTGCACTCAGCTGTTGCTTAATCTCATCGTCTTCAACAATGCGTCCCAAATTTGTGTCGATCAACAACATCCGACCTGGTTGCAGCCGACCTTTGCGCACAATCTTGGCTTGATCTATGTCAACAACACCAACCTCACTAGCCATGATCACGATGTCATCGTCGGTTACCCAGTAGCGACTTGGTCGTAGTCCGTTACGGTCCAACACTGCGCCGATCAGAGTGCCATCAGTGAAAGCAATACATGCTGGGCCATCCCACGGCTCCATCAATGATGCATGAAATCGATAGAAAGCGCGCTTCTCGGCGCTCATCGTCTTGTTGTTTTCCCACGCCTCAGGAATCATCATCATCACGGCATGAGGCAAACTTCGGCCACCCAGGTGCAGCAGCTCGAGCACTTCATCAAAACTCGCAGAGTCACTGCCACCCATAGCGCAGATCGGAAACGCTCGCTCAAGCCCCGGCAACAATTTGCTGTTTAGCAAAGACTCACGCGTGCGCATCCAGTTGCGATTGCCCTGCACCGTGTTGATCTCGCCGTTGTGGGCAATAAATCGGTAAGGGTGAGCAAGCGGCCACGATGGAAATGTGTTGGTCGAAAATCTACTGTGCACAAGAGCAATCGCTGATTCAACTCGCGTATCGGTGAGATCTGGAAAAAACATCGCCAACTGAGGTGTCGTCAACATGCCTTTATAGATGAGTGTGCGGCTCGACAATGACGGAAAATACGCCTGTAACTCTGTTGACAATTCGTGCTCAATGCGCTTGCGAGCAATAAACAACTTGCGATCTAGCTCAATCTCCCGTGCACCTTCCTTGTCTGCAATAAATATCTGCGAAAATGCTGGCATCACGTCTCGTGCGCTCTTGCCAAGACAACTTGGATCAACCGGTACTTCACGCCAGCCCAACACATCGAGGTTTTGTTCAGCAATAATTTGTTCAACCGCAACGACTGCTGCGTCACGAAGCTTTTTATCAGCCGGCAAAAAGGCAATGCCAACCCCGTAGCTACCAACAGCCGGCAAAACGAAACTAACGACTTCCGACAAAAATCGATGAGGAATTTGAATCAGCACTCCTGCGCCATCGCCAGTCTCTACTTCGGCGCCAGTTGCACCGCGGTGCTCCATGCTGCACAGCGCACCGATACCCATCGCCACGATGTCGTGCGACTTGCGACCTTTGATGTCAACGACAAATGAGACGCCACAAGCGTCGTGTTCAAATCGTGGGTCGTACAAACCGCTTGCAGGCGGCATTGAATGTTGCATCGTCGTCGAGTCCTAAAATTTCCACTGAGTTCATGATGAACTGTTTGTAGAGAGCGGAAAATTTCCGCAGGGACGACGCTGGCCCGTGATAAAACTCTAGCGACTAATCAGCGAAACAAACTGCCTGAAACAAAGTTTGGTGGACGCTTTTCAAAATGTGACATCACTGCTTCTGCCTGGTTTGCGGTGCCAATTAACTGACCGATGGTTGCTCGTTCAGCCGCAAACTGTTCGGCCGCCCCACTATTGGCCAGCAAATTAATGAGCTTCTTGGCGCCACGAACCGCCTCTGGGCTGCGACCGGCAATCTCACGCGCCATCGTCATTGCGTCGGCATAAACATCTTGCGACAACTGAGTTACTAATCCCATTTCGTGTGCCTCATGACCACTAAAAACACGCGCAGTAAACACCAAGTTTTTTGCAATGTCGGGTCGTACAAGTCGGCTCAACATCAATGTGCCGGTCATGTCAGGAATCAGACCCCAGTGCACTTCGCGCACAGACAGTTGAGTGTCTGGGTGCACAATGCGAATATCGGCACCGAGTGCAATCTGAATGCCACCACCAAGTGCATGACCATGCACAGCAGCGATCACTGGTACTGGTACCTCTTGCCATACCCAACACACCTGTTGAGCCATGTGTGTTATCCGACCATCCACCATTGCACCTGCATTCATGTCAGCTTTATTGTCAGCTTTGTTGTCAGCTGCATTTGCTTTTGCACCGGCCTCGGCCATCTGTGCAAATGATGAAAAATCTAGTCCGGCACAAAATGACGCTCCATCCCCCGACAGCACTACTACACGAAGGCCATCAAGCGTCTTGAGGTATTCGCCAGCCGCACACAGCGACGCGAACATTGCATTGTCAAGCGCATTGCGTTTATCGGCTCGATTCATCTTCACATCGGCAATGCCATCGACCACCGAAATCGTCACCCGATCGTCAATAACACCAGGCACATCTACTCGTTGTACTGCGCTCATCACATACCCCTTTGCCAAATCGTGTATCTCTATCGTGGCATGGCACACTAGACGCCATGCAACTGAACCTTTCCTCCGAAGAAGTCCTTAAATCAACCCGCAGTGTTCGTAAGCGTCTCGACTTTGAGAAGCCCGTAGAGCGCAAAATAGTTGAAGAATGCCTCGAAATTGCGCTCCAAGCTCCGACCGGAGGAAATAGCCAAGGTTGGCATTGGATTGTTGTTGAAGATGCCGCAAAAAAGAAGGCACTTGCCGACATTTACCGCGCCAACTGGGCCGTCTACGCGAATCTTCCAAATGGCAAGCCGCGCGGCGACGTTCGCGACGAGCAACTCCCCAAAGTCCGTGACTCTGCCACCTTCTTGGCAGAAAACTTTGAAAAGGCACCGCTCCTGCTTATTCCTTGCATTGAGGGCCGACTCGAGAATCTTGATGTTGCAAGTGGTGCTGGTGGTTGGGGTTCGCTGCTTCCAGCTGTGTGGAGTTTCATGCTCGCGCTTCGTGGTCGCGGCATGGGTTCTGCATGGACGACGATTCACTTGATGTTTGATGGCGAGAAAAAAGCCGCAGAGCTACTCGGTATTCCTTTCGACAAAGTTACGCAGGGCGGTTTGTTTCCTATCGCCTACACAATTGGTACCGAGTTCAAGCCCGCCAATCGTTTACCACTCGACAAAGTGCTGCACTGGGACAAGTGGTAATCAGTAAAATAACTACGTCATCATTTAGCGAGAGGATTATCGAAATGACTGCTTCAGCAGGAACCCCCATCGAGCTCGTCAACGGCGTCTACGCCTCACTTGAAGAGCGTGTCGCACTCGGACGCAAACGACTTGGGCGCAATCTCACACTCACCGAAAAGATTTTGATCAATCATCTCTCAGACCCGAAAAAACAAGAGATGGAACGGGGTCGCAGTTATGCAGACTTCGCCCCTGACCGTGTGGCGATGCAAGATGCAACAGCACAGATGGCTTTGTTGCAGTTCATGACTGCTGGTCTTCCAACTACTGCTGTTCCTTCGACGGTGCATTGCGATCACCTCATTTCGGCAAAGGCTGGTGCGCGCATTGACATGGGAGTCGCCATCGATACCAACAAAGAGGTGTACGACTTCTTGCAAAGTGTTTCAGCAAAATATGGCATTGGTTTTTGGGGTCCAGGTAGCGGCATCATCCACCAAGTCGTGCTCGAGCACTACGCATTCCCCGGCGGAATGATGATCGGAACTGACAGCCACACTCCCAACGCAGGTGGACTTGGCATGGTTGCAATCGGAGTTGGCGGTGCCGATGCAGTAGACGTGATGACTGGTTTCCCATTCAATGTTCGCTGGCCAAAAGTTATTGGTGTCAAGTTGACAGGCACTCTGTCTGGTTGGTCTAGCCCGAAAGATGTGATTCTTGAAGTCGCACGCATACTCACCGTCGAAGGTGGCACTGGCGCAATTATCGAATACTTCGGAGACGGCGCCGACACCATTTCGGCAACCGGCAAAGCAACTATTTGCAACATGGGTGCCGAAATTGGCGCGACATGTTCGGTGTTTCCATATGACGCAAACATGTCGGCTTACTTGCAGGCCACAGGCCGTGCCGACATCGCCAAGGCTGCCGACAGTGTTGCGACGAACCTACGATCAGACGACGACGTAACCTACGACCAGACCATCCTGATCGATTTGTCCTCACTCAAGCCCCTCATCAATGGCCCGCATTCCCCCGACCGCGCCCACAAGATCGGCAAAGATATTGGCGCCGCAGCACAAGCAAACGAGTGGCCACTCGATATCTCATCGGCATTGATCGGTAGTTGCACCAACTCTTCATATGAAGACATCACGCGTGCGGCATCAGTTGCACGTCAAGCAAGTGCTCATGGTCTCAAAGCAAAAGTTGAGTTGCTGGTCACTCCCGGCTCCGAGCAAATTCGAGCGACAATCGAACGAGACGGACTTCTCGCAGATCTTGAAGCGATTGGCGCAACCGTTTTGGCCAACGCGTGCGGTCCGTGCATTGGCCAATGGGATCGATCAAAGGAAGTAACGAATAAACCGAACACGATTGTCAATTCGTTCAACCGCAATTTTCCTAAGCGCAACGACGGCTCGGCCAACACACTCAGTTTCGTTACAAGCCCCGATACCGTCATCGCACTCGCACTTGCTGGTCGTCTCGACTTTGACCCAACGACCGACACGTTGACCGCACCTGACGGCACCCAAGTCAAGCTCGAGATTCCTCATGGCGAAGTATTGCCTAAGGCTGGTTACGACGCAGGCAATGACACATTCATTGCACCACCTATTGACGGATCAAACATTCTGATAACCGTGAGCCCGACAAGCGACCGACTGCAGTTACTCGAGCCATTTGCAAAATGGGACGGCAACGACTTCCTCGGTATGCCCATTCTCATGAAAGCCAAAGGCAAATGCACTACCGACCATATTTCGGCGGCTGGCAAGTGGCTCACCTATCGCGGACACCTACAAAACATCTGTGGCAACTTGTTTGCAGGTGTTGTCAATGCATACAACGATGTTGTTGGAGAAGGCATCGACATGATCGATGGACAAACTCGCACTTTCCCAGAAATTGCCCGCCATTATGGCGACAACGGTAGGCAATGGACTGCAATCGGCGATCAAAACTATGGCGAAGGATCGAGCCGTGAGCACGCCGCAATGGAGCCTCGCTATCGCGGCGCCGCAGTCATCTTTGCCCGCTCGTTTGCGCGCATTGCTGAAACCAATCTCAAGAAGCAAGGCATTGTTCCACTTACGTTTGCTGACCCTGCGATGTACGACATGATCGGTGAACTTGACACCATTACGGTAAGAGACATGCCACCAAAGCCAGATGAACCAGTGCGTTGCTACCTCAACAAGCGCGGCGGAGACCCAATCGAATTTCAAGCATTGCATACGTTTAGCAAAGAGCAAGTTAAATGGTTTATGGCCGGCAGTGCACTCAACGTTGTACGCAAAAAAGTTGAGAAGGCTGCCACAAAAGCAAAAACTAATTAGATCAACTACCGTTCGAGTGTGGAGAGTCTTGCAATCAAGTCAATGCTCACTCAAAGTAATTCGCACTAAATAAGTTCTCAGAAACGGGAAAGGCCCCACATTTCTGCGGGGCCTCTCAACCTAAGAATCCTGTGGCGGGGGAGCCACATAAATGGATTCTGTCGGGCAGGCTCTGGGGGGAGCCCACCGCGATATGCATCCATTATGGCGTACCCATGGGTAAGCGCGCAAGGCGAACGGCACGATATCTCCTATCTATTTTAGAGATAGGTTGATCGATAATTATGGCTAGTCTGATGGCAATGGAGATTCGCCACCTTGCCAGCCTGATCGCGATTGCTGATTATGGCTCATTTTCTGGTGCTGCTCGGGCCCTCGGAACCGTACAAAGTAACGTATCTGCCCATATTTCTAGGCTAGAAAAAGACCTTGGTGTCGTTCTTGTTGAGCGCAACGGTGGATCGCTGACCGAGGAAGGCACAGTGGTTGTAGAGCGCGCTCGCCGCATTATTCACGAATTACAAGACATCGAAGCCGACGTACATTCGAGCGATACCGAAGTCGAGGGCGAAACACGTCTCGGCTGCATCGGTACTACCGGCAGATGGCTGATGCCACGGCTACTTCCATCTCTCAAAAAAACTCACCCTCTTGTGCGTGCAATCATTCATGAAGGTGGAACGTCGAGTCTCATACCGCGTGTTTTGAACGGGGAACTTGATGCGGCAATCGTCCACTTCCCCATCGATGATCCCGAATTGATACTCGAGCCATTGTTTTCCGAAGACCTCGTCTTGCTTGTACATACAAAACACCGATGGTCCACTCTTGAAACGATCACCATTACCGAACTTGTGACTGAACCAATTCTGTTAGCACCCCGCAATACCGCACTTCGGAAAATCATTGATCGCGCTGCTGGCACGCAACGACTAGCGTTTACCGCTCAGGCAGAAATTGATGGCGTTCGACTACTCACCTCACTTGCATTTGAAGGTTTTGGGCCGGCAATTGTTCCTGCTACCGCAATCCCCGGATGGCTCAAGGGTGAATTCGTGCGAGTTGCTATTCCCGAACTTCCGCAACGAGTAGTTGGTTGGGCTTCGCGTCGTCGACCAATTCCCAATAAATCAACTCGCGCGGCACTCGAAGTCACCAAAATCGTTGTGGCAAAAAGTGGAGACCGCCAACCCGGCGTAACGACAACTCTTATTTCACCCATCCAAACTTCGTCTACAGTCAAGGCGTGATGGGATTGAACAGCAACATATCGACACCAGTTCAGTTGCAACAGGCAGTCAAAGGCGCAGTTAGCGCCGAAGTTCGATTACTGAGCGAATCGCAACGCAACGTTGTCTGGGTTGAGATTGATCCGACAGTAAGGTACGGAGCACTCTCGGCCGATGCGTCTGGCGTAATTGCCAATGCTGCCACCACTGCACTTAACCAACGATTGCCGCTTGTGTTGTCCATGGCATCTTCCGGCGCCGACATTCTTGGTGGCATCGATGCATTGTTCGGCTGGGGTCAGGCCGCGCGCAGAGTTGCAATGTGCTCTGGCATTATTCCTATTTTCACCATCGTGACTGGGCCAGCGGTGAGTGGTCCCGCGCTGCTGATCGGTCTCAGCGACTTTACGATCATGACTAAAGATTCGTATGCATTTGTATCTGGTCCGACAATGGTTGCCGAATTCACTGGTATCACAATGACCAATGAAGAGCTTGGTGGCACTGATGCCCACTCTCGCCAAAGTGGCGTTGCAAGTCTGGTCGTTGCAGATGTGGAGAGCGCACTTGTTGCCCTCGAACAACTCCTGTCATTTATTCCAGACAATGTAGACAACACCGCACCCCATGTTGCGACCAATGACCCTGCAGATCGTCTTACTCCAGAGGCTGGGGCAATCATTCCCGACACCGCAACTGGTAGCTACGACGTGCGCAAAATTATTCGGGCAATTGCCGACGACGAAGACATGCTCGAAGTTCGAGAGAGCTGGGCGGCCAACGTCATCACCGCGTTTATCACAATCGACGGCGAATCTGTTGGAGTAGTCGCTAATCAGCCAATGGTGTTGGCTGGCACGCTCGATATTCCTGCATCACAAAAGGCCGCGCGATTTGTCTCCTTCTGCGATGCATTCAACATTCCCCTCCTCACCCTTGTTGATACTCCCGGCTTCTACCCTGGCAAGGATCTGGAGTGGCGTGGCATGATTCGACATGGTGGCCAACTCGTATTTGCGTACGCTCGCGCAACTGTGCCCCGTGTATGCGTGATCCTGCGCAAGAGTTACGGTGGCGCTTACATCGTGATGGACTCAAAGGGCATGGGCAACGATTTGTGTATGGCTTGGCCAAGCGCTGAACTCGCAGTTATGGGTGCCGGCCAAGCTGCAGCAATCCTGCAACGACGCGCGACACCAGAGGAGCGAGCAGCTTTTGAAGCCGATTACACCGAACGATTACTGAATCCGTACGTGGCTGCCGAGCGTGGATACATCGACGCAGTAATTAACCCAGCAGAAACACGGCGTGAAATCTCGGCTGCATTTACGATGCTGCGTGACAAACGTGAACGACTTCCTTCTCGCAAACACGACAACTCGCCCCTGTAGCAAAGCAACCGCTAAACTCGTGTACGAGGACAGGAAGCTCCTCATCAATTTTGAAGGGAATCCAGATGGCTGAAACAATCACCATCATCGATGACCGAACAGGCAAGAAAGTTACTGTTCAAGTCAAAGATGGCGTCTTTGCCTCGTCGGCGCTACGTGAACTCGATCCAAATCTCCGCATGTATGACCCAGCATTTTTGTCGACTGCTGCGTGTGCATCATCGATCACCTACCTAGATGGTGAAGCCGGAATTCTGCGCTACCGCGGGTACCCAATCGAGCAGCTTGCCGAAAAATCAACCTTTCTTGAAGTCGCTTACCTCTTGCTCAAAGGTGATCTTCCAACAACCCAAGAGTTAGAAGCCTGGAATTTCGACGTCACTCATCACACGATGATTCACGAAAACATGCGCAAGCGCTTCGTTGACGGCTTCCACTACGACGCCCACCCAATGGGCATGTTTATTTCGGCCATCGCAGCCCTTGGCACGTTCTATGACGATTCAAAAAATATTTTTGACGAAGATGTTCTCAACAAGCAAATACTGCGTTTGGTTGCCAAAGTTCCAACGATTGCAGCAATGACCTACCGGTTCTCCTCCGGTCTGCCTTTCGTACTGCCAAATAACTCAATGTCATACGCCCAGAACTTCCTCAACATGATGTACCGCATCGGCGATGACTACACAGTGCATCCTGCCCTTGCTCGTGCAATGGATGTGTTGTTCATCTTGCACGCAGATCATGAGCAAAACTGTGGCACGACTGCGATGCGAGTAGTTGGCTCTTCACATGCCGACCCATACTCGGCAACTGCAGCCGCCGCGGCAGCCTTGTCCGGCCCGCTTCATGGTGGTGCCAATGAAGCCGTGATTCACATGCTCACCGAAATCGGAGATGTCAAAAACGTTTCTTCTTTTGTTGAGCAAGTAAAGAATGGTGATGACCGACTCATGGGTTTTGGCCATCGTGTCTACAAAAACTTTGATCCGCGTGCGACAATTCTCAAGAAGACTGCATACGAAGTTTTTGAAGTCACCGGCAAAAATCCACTGCTCGACGTTGCGCTCAAGCTCGAAGAAGTTGCGCTCAATGATGAATACTTCATCTCGCGCAAGTTGTATCCAAATGTCGACTTTTACTCTGGCCTTATTTACCAGGCACTTGGCTTCCCTGTCGAGATGTTTACTGTGCTATTTGCCATCCCTCGTACTGTTGGCTGGCTCGCACACATGTCTGAGTTACTCAAAGACAAAGAGCAAAAGATCAGTCGTCCTCGCCAGTGGTACACCGGTGTCGATGAACGCAATTATGTGGAGATGAAAAAGCGCTAGTTAGCGCTGATATCAATCACAATTTTGCCAATATTGGCATTTGCTTCCATCCGCATATGACCTTGGGCAATGTCGGCAAAGTCATAGCGCTTATCAATCACTGGTTTGATCACCCCAGAATCAAACAACGGCAAGATTTCACTAGCAAAGCGCTGGCTGATTGCAATTTTTTCTTCAAGCGGTCGCGCGCGCAACACCGTGCCAGACAATTTGGCTCGCTTGCCCATCATTGCGCCGAGGTTAAACGAGATGTTTCCACCGGCCATGACACCCACTTGCACAATGTGGCCCTTGAGTGCCAGACACGCGACGTTGCGGTCGACATAATCTCCGCCGATTACGTCGAGCACCGCGTCTACGCCACGACCCATCGTCGCCACCTTCACAACATCTACGAAATCTTCAGTCTTGTAGTCAACAACTACGTCTGCGCCCAGCGCCTTGCATGCATCCACCTTGTTTGTTGAGCACGTAGCAATTACACGCGCACCGATTGCTTTACAAATCTGTATTGCCGCAGTTCCAACGCCCGAAGCCGCTGCATGCACAAGAGCCCAACGACCGTTTGTTAATCCACCCTGTACGACAAGTGCATCCCAAGCGGTAATAAAAACTTCGGGAATAGCAGCAGCATCAGCGAGTGAAACATCTACTGGAATACGCATTGCTTGACGCTCATGAATCACGAGTTGTTCGGCATACGCTCCTCCGCTCACAATTCCCATTACTTCGTCACCTAATTTCCATGCGCGGACTCGCGTACCGAGACCAATTACAGTTCCCGAAAATTCCATGCCGGGTACATCGTGCACATCTGGAAACGGGTTTGGATAAAAGCCCATTCGTTGTAACAAGTCTGCGCGATTAAGACTTGTGGCACGCACTCGAACAAGCACTTCCTCGGGGCTTGGAGTGGGCGCGTCGATGTCTTCAAATGTCAGTACCTCGACACCGCCATGACTTCGCAATACAACAGCGCGCATAATTTGATCTACGCCATGATCTTTTGCAAGCGACGATCTAGTGTCTCCAAAAACTCTTCGGTTGTTTGCCAAGGTGCGGCTTTACCGCCAACAAGCAATGACAAGTCTTTCGTCATCTCGCCTGCCTCAACAGCCTCAACACACACCTTTTCTACTTTGCGAGCAAAGTCAATAACTGCTGGCGTGCCATCCAATTTGCCACGATGCTCGAGACCTCGTGTCCACGCAAAGATCGATGCAATCGGGTTGGTCGAGGTCTTTTTACCAGCCTGGTGATCGCGATAGTGACGAGTCACCGTGCCGTGTGCGGCTTCCGACTCCATCACACGACCATCTGGTGTGGTGAGCACAGAAGTCATTAGACCAAGCGAGCCAAAACCCTGGGCGACGATATCTGACTGCACGTCACCGTCATAGTTCTTGCAAGCCCACACATAGCCGCCTTCCCATCTCAACATGCACGCCACCATGTCGTCAATGAGTCGATGCTCGTAGGTGAGCCCGGCTTTGTCGAACTGCTCTTTAAATTCTTGGTTGAAAACTTCTTCAAACAAATCTTTAAAGCGACCGTCATATGCCTTCAAGATCGTGTTCTTTGTGCTGAGGAACAACGGGTAGTTGCGCTGCAACGAATAGTTCATAGTTGCTCGCGCAAAATTGCGAATCGATTCATCAAAGTTATACATGCCCATCACGACTCCAGAACCGGCGAAATCGGCAATCTTCATTTCGATCGGTTTGCTTCCGTCTTTCGGCACGTACGTCATCGTCACGGTGCCTTCACCAGGAATACGAAAGTCGGTTGCCTTGTACTGATCGCCGTGAGCATGACGCCCAATCACAATCGGCTTTGTCCAGCCCGGTACCAACTTGGGAATATTGTTACAAATAATCGGCTCACGGAACACCACGCCGTCCAGAATGTTGCGGATAGTTCCATTTGGCGACTTCCACATTTGCTTTAAATTGAACTCTTTAACTCGAGCTTCGTCCGGAGTGATGGTCGCGCACTTGATACCAACGCCATGCTTCAAGATTGCATTTGCTGAGTCAATCGTTACCTGATCATTTGTTGCATCGCGATGCTCAATTCCTAGGTCGTAATACTCGAGGTTGATGTCGAGATACGGCAGGATCAAACGATCTTTAATGAACTTCCACATAATGCGAGTCATCTCGTCACCATCGAGCTCAACTACGGGATTAAGAACCTTGATTTTTGTGGCCATGAGGGGCTCCAACTTGTTGATCCGAATGCGACCGGAACTTATATCCGACTCCTAGAGAATACCCCCACAACGGCAGCGGGAGCGGGAGCGGGAGCGGCTTGGTACAGCCATGACAAGCGTTGACCACCTACCATCGGGAACATGGATTTTGAGTGGTCTCCGGAACATGTTGCATTGCGCACGCACGCACGCACTGTTGCCAACGATGCTGTCGCACGTTACGGCAGATTTAATGACACATGGATGAATGGTTACTCCAAAGATTTTTCTATAGAACTCGGAGCACTCGGTTGGATAGGAATGACTTGGCCGACCGAGTTTGGCGGTGGAGGTCGTCCAGCAATTGAGCGATTGATCGTTGCTGAAGAATTGATTGCCGCAGGGGCCCCTATTGCTGCTTCATGGTTTGCCGACCGACAGATGGGTCCTGCTCTCATTGCCTACGGCTCAAAACAGCAGCAAAATGAGTTCTTACCAAACATGCTTGCAGGCAAAACCACCTGGTGTATTGGTATGAGCGAGCCCAATGCAGGCAGCGACCTAGCTTCACTCAAAACCTTTGCGCAAGACGACGGCGATGAATGGGTCATAAATGGACAAAAGATCTGGACAAGCTTTGGTGAAGTAGCTGACTACTGCTATCTGATCTGTCGCACCAGCACTGATGGACCCCCTCACGCTGGTATTAGCGAAATTATCGTGCCGATGAACACCCCGGGAATTGATGTTCGACCTATCAAAGACATGACGACAAATAGTCATTTCTGCGAAGTGTTTTATACCGATGTTCGCGTACCTAAAGCAAACTTGGTCGGTGTGCAAGGTGGTGCGTTTTCGCAGACTATGCGACAACTCGAGCACGAACGTGGTGGCATTGACAGGCTTGTTTCCAATAAAGCTCTTTACGACACGGCTCGCAAGCGAGCCGACACAACCAACAGGGTCGTGCGTCAAGAAATTGCCAATATCGAAATCGGATATCGAATTGGGCGCATCCTTGTCATTCGCGAGACTCTCCGTCAAGCACCAGCGGGTTTCTCAGCTGCAACAAAATGTTTTTGCACCGAACTCGAAACCCGAATCGCCAACTTTGTATTCAGCACCCTTGGTATGGACGCAACGCTCTGGGACGACGTCACCCAAGGTCTTGCCTACGCATCTGGGTACACCATCATGGGCGGCACATCCAATGTGATGCGCAATATCCTGGGAGAGCGCGTACTGGGTCTGCCCAAAGAACCACCAGCTCAAAAAGCGCAAGCAGACCGCAACTAGAGTTTGATCATGCATCCAATAGAACTCTCTACCAAAGTTATCGATTCAGGAATTGCTGATCAACCCCTTAACCGTGTCACCAACGAGATCACCGAGCTTGAAACAGATCTCGCGATCGTCGAGAGCTTCAGCCACTCTGTTGTATGGGACACCGGCGACGGTCTTATGTGCTTTGATGCATCTGGTGCAGGAAGCGGAGAAGCAGTTGTTCAGTCCATTCGAACTTGGCGTACATCACCCATCTCAACTCTTGTGTACACACATGGCCACGCCGATCATGTGGGCGGCAGTTTCGCATTCGCCAACGATGCCGCTTCAAAAGGTGCACCAACACCTCACGTAATCGGCCACGAAAATGTCAATAAACGCATCGACCGTTATAACACCACCAACGAGTGGAATCTGCGCATTAATCAACGCCAGTTCGGTGGCATCAAGTCAGACATGAAGCCAAACTCGGGCAACATGCGCGTATCACTGTCGCTCGGAGAGAGCACCCAGCAGTTTCTTCCGCTCGCCACACTTCGTCCCGACGAGTCGTTTACAGATCAACTCATTATTCAAGCAGGAAACACAACTGTCGAGTTTCATCACGCTCGCGGCGAAACAGACGACCATTTGTGGGGTTGGATACCCGAAAAGAAGTGGCTCTTCACAGGCGACTTCGTGATTTGGAATTACCCCAATGCAGGCAACCCTCAGAAGGTTCAGCGCTACGCACTTGAGTGGGCAACCGCATTGCGACGCATGATTGCTCAGGGTCCAGAGTTGTTACTACCCGCCCACGGATTACCAATCGAGGGCAAAAAGCGTATTGCCACCGTGCTTGATGACATTGCGACATCGCTCGAAACACTGGTTTTCCAAGTCATCGACATGATGAACGCGGGCGAAACTCTCGACACCATTATTCACTCAGTCAAAGTTCCGCAACACATTCTCGACAAGCCATACATGCGCCCGTTCTACGATGAGCCAGAGTTTGTCGTGCGCAATATTTGGCGGCTCTATGGAGGATGGTGGGACGGTGCAGCATCACGACTCAAGCCAGCGCCGGATGTTGTTGTGGCACAAGAACTCGCCCATCTTGCTGGCGGTGCACATGTATTGATGCAGCGTGCACTTGAATTAGCTGAGACCGACATACGCCTCGCATGTCACTTGGCCGACCTTGCGGGTTGGGCAGCCCCAGACGATGCATCTGTACATGCCGGTCGGGCAACCATTTACGGCAAACGTCGTTATAGCGAGATGTCGCTGATGAGCAAAGGTATCTACAAGGCCGCAGCTCGTGAATCTGAGGCCATTGTCAAGAATGCTGGTACTTGACAGCCAGAGCACAACATATGTAAGTGTTCATTTATGCATCACTTCTGGCCTACCCGCGTACACATCCTTTGCACATCACCTCAGCAAAAGGATCGCAAATGCACGAAAGCAACACAGCACCAAACAACCAGAACATCGTTCTAACAATGTCTGAGATCATCTCTGACGATGCCAAAAAGACTGCCACTCGCGGCGATGTCATGATGTTGGCAGTAACTACCGAAGCCGAATTCAGCAAGATGCGATCGTGGATCAGCGCACGATTCGACAAAGTTGACGCACGATTCGACAAAGTTGATGCAGATTTTGCCAAAGTTGACGCACGATTCGACAAAGTCGATGCAGATTTCACCAAAGTTGACGCACGATTCGACAAAATGAGCAGCGAGAATACACACAACACCAATCAGTTGCTTCGACGCAACACCGCTCAAGTGCTCTCCATCGCCATCAGCGCGGTTGGAGTCATTGCGGCACTGGTTGCCAACATCATTTTCTAGATCCCTAGTGGGCGCGACGGGACTCGAACCCGGGACCCCTACCATGTCGAGGTAGTGCTCTAACCAACTGAGCTACGCGCCCTTACTTGCGTAAAAGCATACCCGTTTTAGGCGACGACCCGCAATCGCAAACTCACTTCATTAGCCATTAGACGGCCAGCACGAGTAAGCACAATCCTGTCACCCACTTGCGTAATTAAGTCGCTCATGATTTCTCGATCTTGCTCAGCGAGTGCATTGATTGGCACGCCATCGCGCACTCGTACAAGCAACTGCAATGCTTCAAGTTTGCGTGTCTCGCTGTCGAGCATTTCGCTTGACGATTCGGGAATCTCACCTGCATTCACCATCTCGATATAACGGTCTGGTGTGCGCACATTCCACCATCGACGACCGTTTTTGTGGGCGTGCGCAGCACAACCAAAACCGTCATAGTTGCCTTGCAGCCAATACAGATAGTTGTGCTTGCATTCGTGGCCAGATTTTGCCCAGTTGGAGATCTCATAGTTTGTCAGTCCATTATTTGCGAACAACTCATCGACAATCTCATACTTGTCTGCTTGGTCATCGTTGTCGGGGTGTCTCCCTGGTTGAGTGGCAAGAGGTGTATTGGCTTCAACGGTGAGACCGTATGCCGAGACATGCGGTGGATCTAGCGCAACAACATCTGACACTGTGGTGCGCCAGTCGGCAATTGACTCACCTGCTGCACCATAAATGATGTCGAGATTGAACGTTGTGAACCCCGCTTCACGCACATATGCAACCGATCGGCGAACGTTTTCTGGATCGTGAGTACGACCCAACGCAGTCAATACATGTGGCACGGTCGACTGCACACCAATCGAAATTCGATTCACTCCGCCATCTCGATACGTGCGCATCATTTCGAGAGTGATGTTGTCGGGGTTGCACTCGACAGTCACTTCGGCATTTGTTGCCAGTGGAATATCTCGTATCACCGCAACCAGTTCTTCTGCCGGCACCATGCTTGGTGTACCGCCACCCACGAACACACTCGTTGCGGGAAGCATTCCTTGAGCCACAACCATGTTGATATGAATGCGCATTGCGCGCAAGTAATCACCTGTCAAATGATGACGGTCAGTAAATGTTGCAAACGCGCAATAGTCACATCTCTTTGAGCAAAACGGAATGTGCAGGTAAACACCGTGGGACGAGGCATCAAGTTGCATTAGGCGGCACAAACAGTAAGTCGAGTTCGGCCAGTTTGGTGCCCACATCGTCGATACTCACATCGAGCATCACGGCAATTGCCCGTGTGTCGTTGGCGCGAACTGTAATAACTTTGCCGTTGAAGTCTTGTCGCTGAACCTGGATCATTCGCAACAGACGCTCAAGCATCTTGAATTGATCACCTTCACGCGCAGACAATTTGGCAACATCGATGCGCAATTTCTTTGGCGCAGTAGTGCCTGGCTGAGCCGAATCTTCGCGCTGCTTGTCGCGAGGCAATAACTGATCAACCGTCACTCCATAAAAGCGCGCCAGGCGCTCGAGCCGCAACACACTTATAACGCGCTCCCCACGCTCATATGCACCCATAACCGACGCCTTGAATTCCTGCAGAGTTGACATCTCTACTTCGTTGAGCGACAAATTCTTTTGTTGACGAATACTGCGCAATCGCTCGCCCACCATGCGTGCATACGACTGCTCATCAAGTGGGTCGTTTACTGGCGTATTCACATCTCACCCCTTCGATATCGAGTCATCAACGCTCCTGCAACTATTGCAGCAGTTTCAGCCCTCAGCACGGATTCTCCGAGAGAAACGCGACTGACCGAATTGCCTAGTTCATCAGGGGCAAATCCACCTTCTGGGCCAACGACAATCGTGCGATGCACAGCCGATACCTCGACTCCGCCTGGTTCTGCAAATGCAACCTCATGACGTGAAGCCAAATCTGCGAGTTGAGTAACCGGATGCACTACGGGTAGCCAGACCCTTCGACTTTGCATCGAAGCCTCGTTTGCTACTCGTTGCAATCTGCCTGTTTGCTTTGCAGCTTTAGCGGAATCCCAGCGAACAACAGAACGAACTGTTGGTGCAAGCGGAATGATTTCATCTATTCCAAGTTCTGTGAGCTTTTGCACAATAAGTTCTGGCTTTTCACCCTTGACAGGAGCAAATGCAATACACAACGACCACTTTGGTGGCTCAACTACAAACAACTCACTTGTCGCACAAACATCACCGTCTTTGGTGATTGTTGCCGTTATCCACGCACCGACACCATTGCTTACCGTAATTTGATCAGTCGCTTTGACCCTGAGCACCTTGAGCAGATGATGCTGATCGTCGGTGCTTATGTTTGGTGTTTCTAGCGATTGAACAAAAACGTGAGCAGCACTTCGACGCAGTGTTTCGATCACAAAAATGCTGACTTGATCTTGGCTTTCAATTTGGAAGCCGTCTGTGTCACATGCTCACCGCGGGCCTCGGCATACCGAGTCAGCAGATCGCGCTCTGCATCACTGAGTTTGGTTGGCACTGCAATCACAATTTGTGCCCTTAAATTTCCTCGCCCCTTATTGCGGCTTCCCTGATTGAGATGTGGCACGCCTCGACTCTTGAGCAGAAACTCGCGCCCCTGCTGCACGCCAGGTGGAATTATCAGGTCTTCATCACCATCAAGCGTGCCCAGCACCAAGTGAGTTCCAAGTGCGGCCTGCGCAATTGAGATAATGACGTCAGTGACAAGATCGTCTTCTTCTCGGCGATATGTCTCGTGTTCAGCAACGCGCACATGCACATACAAATCCCCTGCACCACCACCACGAATGCCAACGGCACCACGACCACTTACGCGCAGCGTTTGTCCCGTATTGATACCGGCAGGCACTTCAACTGTGTGTTCTACATCTGTAATGATTCGACCATCACCTCTGCACGGGGCACATGGTGCATCAATAATTTGACCCATTCCATTGCATCGACCGCACGGCGCTGCGGTCACCATTTGGCCAAGCATGCTTTGACGCACTCGACGCACCTGACCTGCGCCACCGCACTCCGCGCAAGTCTTGGCTGATGTTCCTTTTTTGGCTCCGCTACCGGCACATTCATCACAGCGAATAGCAGAGCGCATCTTTACTTCTGTGCTGCAACCAAAGACAGCTTCTTCAAACGAAACATCTGCGACAACTTCTACATCTTGACCACGAGGTGGGCCCGATTGTTGTCGTTGACCACCACCGCCACCGAATGGTGAACCGCCACCAAAGAATGCTTCAAAGATGTCACCAAATCCGCCAGCGCTTCCGCCACCAAATGGATCGCCGGCATTGCCGCGACCGCCAACTCCCGCCTCGCCAAATTGGTCGTAGCGCGCACGCTTGTCCGAGTCAGAAAGTACTTCGTATGCGTGAGACACTTCTTTGAATTTGGATTCGGCTTCCGCGTTTCCGGGGTTTGCATCTGGGTGCAACTCTCGAGCACGTTTGCGATATGCGCGCTTAATTTCATCGGCATCAGCACCACGAGAAACGCCGAGCAGTTCATAAAAATCTGTAGACATAAAGATCAGCCCTCAGTAAGCCTTCGTCCAAGACGTTCACCAACAATGCCAACAGCGGCAAGCGCCTGCGGATAATTCATTCGCGTTGGCCCCAGCACTCCTACCGTGCCAAGCGTGGCACCGTCGACCACTACCGGCGAGAGCACCAACGAGCATGTAGCAAGGGGTTCGATGCCGTGTTCGGCTCCGATTGCAACCGACAAACCCCTGTTCAGCATGTCGCGCACAAGAGACACAACAACATATTGCTGTTCCAGTGTGTGCAGCACCGAGCGCACGATCTCTACAGCATCAAAGGCTTGTGCCATCGCAGATGCTCCACCGACAAACACTGACTCATCGACCCGTCGACCATTCATCGCGCGCACCACTTGTGCTGCAAGTGCATCAGCAATCACATCCCCCGATGTCATCAGCGGCAGTGACGCACCAAGCGCTTTTCCAATCATGATCCGACTGAGCGATTGCGATGCATCAGCCGTCTGATCATCGGTGATGGACGCATTAAGTTCAATCGGTTCGCTTTCAACAACACCGTTTGACAACACAACGACAACCATCGCCATGTGGGCACTCAGTCCAACGAGTTGAACAGAACGAACAACCGCGACTTCAGCTTTCGGCCCCATCACAACCGCTGCATAGTTCGTCATTTCGGCAAGCAGAGTGCTGGTGCGCTGTAATGTCTCTTCCAAACGTCCATGCGCGGTATCAAAAAACTGACCAATGCGATCCTGAGCCGCAAGTTCGAGAGTGCCCGAGGGTGTGAGGTTGTCAACAAAAAATCGATACCCCTTATCGGTGGGAATGCGCCCTGCCGATGTGTGTGGTTGAGCCAAATATCCCTCTTGTTCAAGGAAACTCATGTCGTTGCGCACCGTGGCCGACGAAACGTGCACGCCAGAAGTGTTGGCGATATGTGACGACCCAACAGGCTGTGCCGTCGAGATGTACTCCTCCACTACAGCGCGGAGAATGGCTGTTTTGCGGTCATCGAGCATCATTACAAGGATACCGAGACCAAACGCACCAATTGATGTGCCTCATTCCTTACCGGAGACCGCCTTGTAGCGATCGAGGGAAATAAGGCGCTCCACCGCATGGTCCACAATCGGCTCAATGTAGGGATTAAGCATTCCCAAACTCCACGGTGAATGCACATCCCCGTTCTCGAGCTCGCGCAGTTCAGGGATCCAATTGCGTACATATAAACCCTGCGGATCAAAACGTTCGCCCTGCGAAATGGGGTTAAAAATCCGAAAGTATGGCGATGCGTCCGTCCCGGTACCTGCTGTCCATTGCCAGCCGTGATTATTGGACGCGATATCTCCATCCACTAAATGACGCATAAAAAACTTGGCGCCCCATTGCCATGGCAGATGTAAATCTTTAACCAAGAAACTCGCAACGATCATTCGCACACGGTTGTGCATCCAACCCGTTGCCAACATCTGTCGCATTCCTGCGTCAACGATTGGAAAACCGGTCTCGCCTTTGCACCATGCATCAAATCGCTTCACTGCATCAGCACCAGTGTCTTGCGTCATTTTATTCATCTTCGATTGCAAGTTTTCCCAAACGGTTCGGGGCTGATGAAAAAGTACATCTGCATAAAACTCACGCCAGCACAGTTCACTTCGAAAAACAGCATGCGATTTCGAATCGTCAAGCTCTGCAAGTAACGATCGCGGGTGCACGATTCCAAATCGTAAATACGGCGACAACTGACTAGTGCCATTGACATCTGGATTATTGCGCGTCTCGGCATAACTATTCAGTGCGCTATCACGAAAAGTTTCCCACACCTTCCACGCTGCGAGTTCCCCCGCAGGTGGCAGTACGGCACCGCACTCAGGTTCTGCTGGCAAATCTTCGGATGCGACAGTTGGTGCGCCCTGCCAAACAACTTTGGGCTGTGGCAACGGAGCCGACCAACCCTGTGACAACCAAATCTTGGAGAACGGAGTGAAAACCGCATACGGGGTGTTATCTGCCTTGCGCACCACACCAGGGTTGACTGCATACGCAGAGCCGATGCTGCGCAACTCTGCACCAACTGTGCGCAATGCCGCGTCAACCTGTGCGTCTCGAGACTGTCCGTACGGTGCAAAATCTTTTGCCGCAAACACTGCGGTCGCACCTACTTCTTGCGCAACTGCAGGCACTACATCAATTGGATCACCAGTGCGAACGACCAGTGCACCGCCCATTGAATTGTTCAACTCATGCAAATTTCGCAACAGAAACGCCAAGCGCGGTGCTCCGGAGCGCTCGAAAAACCGTGGGTCAATGACAAATAGCGGTGTCACTCTCCCAGTACTCGCAGCAGCGACTAAAGCCTCATTATCGGCTAGACGTAAGTCTCGCCTAAACCACATCACGGAATTATTTTTTGTCGACACCACTTCTCCAGATCCACACACTCATACTGATCCCCGAAATCACACCAATAATTCCACCATATCCAAGCGACCACTGCACACTCACGGCATCCGCCACCCAACCGGTAATCGGCCCGCCAATCGGTGTTGAGCCCAAAAATGCAACCGCACTGAGTGCGAGCATTCGCCCTCGCATGTCGGGCGGCGATTCATACTGAATGATCGAGTTTGCAGCTGAAATCATTGCGGCACCGCCGCAACCAAGTGGAATTGCCCACACAAACGCGACCCAAATATTTGGTGACCACGCCATTCCGATGTTCGCGACAGCCAACAACATCACATTCGTTGCTACCCACTTGTAGGTGACTTGATGCAACCGCGCTGTCAGCAATGCACCAATCAAGCTTCCGATGCTGGTAACTGCCAATACCCAGCCGTAAAACTTCGGATCACCCCACTCGGTGTCGGCAAGTTTTGGCAGTGACACGCCATAATTGAAAGCAAAGGTGCTCACTACCGTAAACACGATGAACAAAACGAGCAAACGTTCATTTTGTCGGACAAATCGCAATCCATCTCGAACCGGCGTGCCACCCACAGGTCGTAGCGGTGGCAAAAACATTTCCGATTTGCGCAATCCGATAACTCCGTACAACATCGTTGCATATGAAACACCGTTAATAATAAACAACCAGCCTGTGCCTAATGGACCAACCAGGGCTGCCGCAAGGGCCGGGCCAAAAATGCGCGAGCCCGTCATCACAGCAGTGTTTAGACTCATTGCGTTTGACATGTCTTGTTCCGGCACAAGTTCGGTCACGAGTCCGCGTCGTGCAGGGTTGTCAATCGCACCGATAACACCAAGTGTCCCGGTGAGCACAAAGACAATCGGTACGTTGATAATTCCCGTGAGGTCGCAGATTCCGAGCGTAATCGCCTGCATAGCGAGCAGAGACTGAGTAATGGTCGTAGTTCGCTGTCGGTTATACCTATCTGAAAGTGCGCCCGCCCACGCCCCAAAAAACAGCATCGGCAAAAACTGCAATGCAGCATTAATGCCGAGGGCTACCGCACTTCCTGTAAGTCGGTAAAGCAAAAACGATGTTGCGGTCAGTTGCAACCACGAACCAATGCTGGAGAGAAGCAAACCAGCAAAAAATAAACGTGCGTTGAAACTTTTCAACGAGCGAAACATGCCACCATTTTTGGTCGGCTGCTCAGTCATCGAGTTTGAGTGCCGAAATGAATACATCGCCTGGCACTTCTACGCGGCCAATTGATTTCATTTTCTTCTTTCCTTCTTTTTGCTTTTCAAGCAGCTTGCGTTTTCTAGAAATATCGCCGCCATAACACTTCGCCAAAACATCCTTGCGCTTTGCCTTCACTGTCTCACGGGCAATAATGCGCCCACCGATCGCAGCCTGAATTGGAACATCAAACATTTGTCGCGGAATGAGCTCACGCAACTTTGCACACATTCGATTGCCATAGTCGTACGCCTTGTCGCGGTGCACGATTGTAGAAAACGCATCAGCCGGCAGTGCATTTAACAAAATATCTACACGCACTAAATCGGATGCTCGGTAACCAGCCAACTCATAGTCCAAACTTGCATAACCTTGTGAGCGGCTCTTGAGTTGGTCAAAGAAATCGACAACTACTTCTGCAAGCGGCATCGTGTACTGCATGTCAACGCGCTCCGGAGACAGATATTCGAGTTTGATTAACTCGCCGCGACGCTCCTGGCAGAGTTCCATCAGAGAACCGGTGTAATCCTTTGGCGTAATAATGCTGACTCGGAAAAACGGTTCTTCGATTGAACCTATATATACAGTCGCCGGCAAGTCTGCCGGGTTGTCGACCTTCACCTTTTCGCCATTTGTTTTAATGACCATGTATTCCACCGATGGCGCAGTTGCAATCAGCGCGAGATTGAATTCGCGCTCCAAACGCTCTTTCACGATCTCCATGTGCAATAGACCCAGAAATCCGCATCGAAAACCAAACCCAAGCGCACCCGACGACTCTGGTTCGTATGCAATTGATGCGTCATTGAGTTTGAGTCGTTGCAAACTTTCGCGCAGGTTTTCAAAGTCATCACCATCAATTGGAAACAGTCCGCAAAAAACCATCGGCTTTGGGTCGAGGTAGCCATCAAGAACTTCGGTTGCCGAATTGATTGCCGTCGTCACTGTCTCACCACTTCGTGCTTCACCAACATCTTTGATGCCAGCAATCAGATAGCCCACCTCGCCCGGCCCAAGCTCGGCGACTGGTGTCGACACCGGCATACGTGCACCGATCTCGATCACTTCATGCATGGCCTTTGTCTGCATGAACAGCAACTTGCTGCCACCATTCATTCGACCATTCATTACGCGAATGCTCGAAACCACACCCCGGTATGTGTCGTACTGCGAATCAAAGATCAGCGCCTGAAGTGGCGCATCGGCGTCACCCTTCGGCGGAGGAATGCGGACAATAATTTCGTCCAACAACTCGGGCACACCGACCCCAGTCTTTGCAGAGATTCGCAAGATATCTTCAGCAGGAATGCCTAAAACCTTTTCAATTTCCATCGCATATCGATCAGGGTCGGCAGCTGGCAAGTCGATCTTGTTCAGCACTGCAACAATTTCGAGATTGCTTTCAAGAGCCAAGTAACAGTTAGCAAGAGTTTGAGCTTCGATCCCCTGTGCGGCATCGACAACAAGTACTACACCTTCACATGCAGCAAGTGAACGACTCACCTCATATCCGAAGTCAACATGACCAGGTGTATCGATGAGATGAAACGTGTGGCCCTTCCAAGGCACGCGCACATTTTGCGCCTTGATCGTGATCCCTCGCTCGCGCTCGAGATCCATCGAGTCCAAATATTGGGCGCGCATGTCTCGTGATTGCACTGCCCCTGTCATCTCCAAAATTCGGTCGGACAGGGTCGACTTACCGTGGTCGATGTGGGCGATGATCGAGAAATTACGGATTGTTGCGAGATCCATTGATGCGATTCAGTTCTGCTGGACCAGGCTTTGTTGGTGACGATGGCGCTACAGCCCTCAAATTCTACAGTTGGGGCTGCGCCCTAGTCGCTGTTAGCCTGAACAGTCCTGAATTGTTCAGGCATCTAACGAAAGAATGGGTAGTCGAAGTGGCAAATATCAAGAGCCAAAAGAAGCGAATCCTCACCAACGCCAAGGCCACCTCGCGTAACCGCGCGACGAAGAGCGAAGTGCGTACACGATTAAAGAACGCCGCCGAGTCAATCGGTACTCCTGAAAACCCAGAGGCATTGCGCATCGCCGTAAAGCGCCTCGATATGGCCGCCTCAAAGCGTGTCATTCACCCTCGTCAAGCTGCTCGCAAAAAGAGCCGCCTGATGAAAAAAATCAACGCCGCGAAGTAAACCTTCCACCCGTTTTTGCATGTTGCGGTGCGCCGCCCATGCGACTCAATCTGGCTATCAAGATTTCCATTGTCAGTTCCTCTTGCAAGTCTTTACCTCCGCGCAAATCGATATCGGCCCTAGCAAGCAGTTGTAATGCTGCGGCAATATTGGCAGCGCCCAATCTCCTATAAGTCTCCAGATATTTCTTTCCCTGAAACTCGCTTTTTGCCCCGATGATTGTCATCGCTTCGCTTGCAGTGTGCACTTCTGGCCCATCAAGTTTGAGAAGTTTCACATAGTGATTATGCAAAATCGCCATCAACTGGAGAGGATGAGATTCACCACTTCGTATCATGCGGCGCAACATCGCAATTGCCTTAGCTGAGTTCGAGAGATCGATCGCATCGGTCAAATCCCACGGCATGACACTGCCCTCTTGACCAAGGAACGGTTCTATTTCGTCTACGGTGAGTTTCTTATTGGTGCCATATGTTGAAACCAATACCTCGATAATCGAAGGAAGCCTGGCCTGGTCTTGACCCAGCCATTCAATCAACATCTTGAGTCCACCCGAGTCGACTTTGAGCCCAGATTCGGTCAATTGTTCTTGAAACCACATTGAGAGTTCATTGAAACGACTTGGTGGAGATGTATTTATAGTTGTCGCACCTGCTTGCTTGAGAGCATCAGTGATTGATTTTGCAAGCTTGCCCGATCCTGTGAGCACAAGTTGCGTGTCTTCAAGCGGCTGAGCAAGATATGCAAGCAAGGGTTTGAGCTGATCAACTGTTGCTTCACCAATACCGCGCAACACCACCACTCGCTCACCGCCAAAGAGCGAACCTGTCTGCGCTCCGATCATGGCGTTAGCAATTTCCTTTTCTCGTTCTTCGGCTCCAAGTGTTTCTAAATCATGACTGAGAAGCATGGTGTTGCGGTCGCCATCACCGATGAGCTGCGTGATGAGGTCGGTGAGTCTGGCCGAAACCAATCTGGTATCACTGCCCGTAATTAAGTAGATCGCCACGCCGATATTCTCGCAGAAATAACCAACAAAGCCACGATGCACCAACCATACGTATTGATGCTGCCGTGTAGCGACATCCGTTCGCCAAGCACAGCCACCCACCAAACCCAACGCACGGCGACCCCGACAGGCCACATCAGCGCAGTCACACAAATGGTCATAAACGCACCACCAGAGATTTGGGCCAATATTCCCGCCAACATCCCAAGCGGAATTCCTACCAACATCACCATGCCTGCGATGGGTACTGCCAACAAGTTGGTAACCAGCGCAATCACTGGCGCACTATGGAAAATAATTGCCGTAATTGGCATCACGCCCAACTGTGCGCCCATAGTGGTTGATAGTGCTATCGAAAACCAAGATGGCCCGGGGACGATCTTTGCGAGTTGTGGAGTGATGATCAGCAGCCCCAACGTTGCCGAACTCGACATCCAGAACCCAACCGACCACGCAAGCAGTGGGTCGCACACGATGAGCACAATGATTGCAAGTCCAAGCATGCGTCTCGCGGGTGTGTCGCGCCCGCGTGCTGTACCCAGAGCAACGAACCCAGCCATCATCGCTGCACGCAATACCGATGGCTCACCTCGAGTCACGACGGTAAACCACAGAAGCACAAACAGTGTCAGCCCAAATCGCCACGACGATCGAGCACGCATCAGTAACGGGCCCATCACTGTCAATAGAAATGCAACATTTTGTCCTGAAACTGCGGTGAGGTGCGACAAGCCGCTGTTTCGAAATGCTGTGATCATTGTCGCCGGTTGCTGTCGATCATCACCGATAATAAGGCCCATAAAAAGCGCACCTTCGTCACGAGGCATCGCTGCAGCAGATTTCGCCAACGCTGTGCGAATATTATTTGCGCTCAAATACAGCACCGCTCCATTGCCATAGCTTTCGCTCACATCACGAACGGCAAACATTCCTACAATGTGTCGGTAGGACAACCTGTGTTGTTTGCTCGCTTCAAGTCGCAAACGATCTCCAGAAACTCGAACAACCTCACCTGCCTGCCGATTACTCAATCTTCTGCCGGGCAGTCCATATGCATAGACGATGAACCTCTCGCCTTCTAGTTGCAACACGGTCTGCACGCCACCGTTGCGCCACTGTGGGTCTTCCACTACCTTCGCGAGGCCCTGAAACGAACCCAATTGTGGTTGTAAAAGTTGATGCCACGAACGAGCACCCAAACACACGCCAGCAAGCGCGAAGCAAACCATCGTTGCTGTGAAGAAGAGATTTCTTCTACGCCGTGCACGGTTGTGTTTACAAAACATCGCACTACCCACGACCAATGCAACACCAACACACACGCCAGCTACAAGATGATTTGCAATGTTTGCCGACATACGCGTGCACACCAACAACAAAATTGCTAACACCAACACGTTGTTGTCGCTGGGTTGGAGCAGATGACCACCTTGACTACGTCGCATCTCGTACGATTGAGGTATGCCAGATGTAGAAACGTCGCAACCGCACGTGCGTTCTCCGCGCATAGTTGTTGACGGCATCATCGCTAACCGCAGTTTGATACGTAAGCGCGGCGGTGTAGCTGCTGTAGCGATTAGCGCCTCGCTCGCACTGGTTGGGCTCATCCTGTTGGCAATTCCTGGCTCACTGTTTGGCACGCTTGGCTATCTGGTCTTGGTGATTGCACTTCCCGCGCTGTCCATCGCAGGTGTTCCCGCTGTTTCTACATTTGCTAGTTATGTAATTGCCGCGTTGGCAAGTGCCGCCATCTGGTTCGCTCTTGGCCAAATGTCGGCGACACGAGCGACTCGTCGCGCAGTTGCTGGCTGGCCCGAATGGGCTCGCGAATTTAGGCCGCTTGCCATTGGCGTAGTAATTGGCGCCGTATTGGCTTTGGCGCTCAGCGGCATCGTGCTCGGCGCGTTGTAACACTCGCATTCACACACGCACTCGAGCGCGTATCGCCGAGAGTTTCGACCGCCCGATACCGCGCACATTGAGCAAATCATCGATCGATGCATAGGGTCCATTTGCATTGCGGTAATCAATAATGGCCTGAGCGGTCGATGGACCAACACCTGGCAGCGAATCAAGATCACTCAGTGACGCACTATTTAGATCAACAATTCTTGAATTAGTAGTTGCGTCGCCGCCACTACCACTACCACTACCACTACCTACAGTAGGAAGGTTGATGCCCGCATGTGGTCTCGGCAATGTCGCTCGAGGTGTGGAGCCAATTCGCGGAATGAAAACTTGTGCAGCATCTACGAGTGGTGCAGCAAGATTCACTACAACCAAATCGGCAGCAGCCGTAGCACCACCAGCAGCTTGAAGTGCATCAAATATGCGCGCTGTTGTCAACAAAACATACACTCCTGGTTTCACCACCTCACCCGACACATACACAGTGATGCTCGCCGCAGACAATGCTCCGGTCACCAAACCATCGGAGCCAGATTCAACAGGACTTGTGGTGAGAGAATTTTGAGCAATTGTTGATGTTGCAAATGGAATCATCGCTTCGGGGGGCGGCGGCGGTACACGCACCACCCACCAAACCCCGACGACCACAACGAGAACGCCAAATGCTGATGCCAGAATACGACTAAGCCCTACCCAATGAATGAGGTCAGTGAGTGGTCTTGGCACGACCCCATGTGTGCCGCAACTAGAAGAGTTGTGCGGTCAGTCTTTTTCGGTGGCCAGCGCTACGAGGGTCGTGTGGCCCCATCGCTTCCATGAGGTCCAGATACTTTTTGCGCGCGTCTTCATCGGCTTTAACTTGAGGGAGCAGGGCGGCCAGTTGCGCGTCATAATCATCAGTTGGCACAAATGCGGCGCGAGCAGCAGCAATTACAACACGAACATTGTCAGTCTCAGGCACCAAAGCAAGTACGCCAAGCGCACCAGTCACGTCGCCGTTCTTAAGCAATAGTTGAGCCAGCAGAATCGCGATACTCTCGTCGCCTGGCTTGAGCACGAAAGCTTCACGCAAACTTGCCTCGTCACCGGCACTCACCAGCGACTCCACAGTTGGTGCACCACCGTCTGGCATCAGTGACTGCACAAATTCGGCGATCACGTGCTCAGACTGCGCACCAACGAACCCATCCAACATTTCCCCATCTTTGAGCGCGTAAACCGCTGGAATTGACTGGATTTTAAATGCCGCTGAGATAGCCGGATTTTCGTCGACATTTACTTTGGCAAGTATCACCCTGCCCCCGGTTGCATCAATGAGTTTTTCAAGAATTGGCCCAATCGTCTTACATGGCCCACACCATGGCGCCCACAAGTCAACAATGACGGGCGTGGTCATTGACCGCTCTAAGACCTCTACCTGAAACGTTGCATCGGTTACATCGATCGCCATACCCACGACGCTACTGCCGAGTATGACATCGAGGCCTTACTTGACTAAGTTTGCTCATCAATGAATGATGCAACGCTCACGCCAGCAGGTCTCAATGCCGAGTCGGTAACTCGGTGGCTCTCAGCCAATGTTGCCGGATCCGTCGCACCTTTTCATTTTGAACTCATCGCTGGCGGCCACTCCAACCTCACGTTTAGCGTGACCGATAGCGCTAACCATCGCTACGTGTTGCGCCGACCGCCGCTCAGCCATGCTCTTGCCAGCGCTCACGACATGGGTCGCGAACACCGAGTGATCTCAGCACTACAGAATACGAAAGTTCCCGTAGCTCCCACACTTGCGATGTGCGATGACGTTTCGGTAAATGATGCACCGTTTTATGTGATGGGTTTTATCGACGGAATCATCGTTCGCGATCCAGACATAGCCTTGAAGATGCTCACTCCTGCCACTCGTCTACAGGCCAGCAACTCGCTCGTCGACACAATGGCGGCCATTCATGCCGTTGATCCTGTTGCCGTTGGGTTGGGTGAACTCGGTCGACACGACGGATACATCGAACGCCAACTCAAGCGTTGGTATTCACAATGGAATGCGTCCAAGACACGAGAATTGACTGCGATAGATCGTGTACACGATGGTCTTCTCAAACACTTACCGGTGCAAGGTCCCGCAACGATCGTGCACGGCGACTATCGCCTTGATAACTGCATGATCAATAGTGAAGGCGACATCATTGCTGTACTCGACTGGGAGCTGTGCACACTCGGCGACCCACTCGCCGACCTTGGTCTGCTCATGGTGTATTGGAGCGGACCTACAGACGAACCTTCGGGCACCACATTTGGAACCACTACAGCCGAAGGTTTTTTGAACCGTGGACAACTCGCCGAGCGATATGCGCAAATTTCAGGTCGAGATATTTCACATTTGGATTACTACGTTGCATTTGCGTACTGGAAACTTGCCTGCATTATTGAAGGTGTCTACGCTCGCTACATTTCGGGTGCCATGGGAGAGCAGAGCGATACAACCGCTTTTGAACCATTCAAATTACAGGTTGAAGCATCGGCGCAAAAAGCTGAATTGTTATTGTCGCGCCTACAATGATCACACAATGAGCGACGCATATCGCATTGCCCCGCAGTTTGGCAACACACTTCCTCGACTGAGCGATCCGCTCCTTGTCGTGATGTTTAGCGGATGGATCGACACATCCGTAGCTGCAGGTAATGCAATGGAAGCACTCATCGCCGAGACAGGTGCTACTGATTTACTCGAATTTGATACCGACTTATTTGTCGACTACCGCGCACGACGACCAACAATGGAACTTCGTGAGGGTGTCAACACCAAGCTCGACTGGTCTGCTCCACACATGATGATCGGTCACGATGTCAATCATCGCGATGTTCTGTTACTCACCGGCCCCGAGCCAGACTCTCGCTGGAAGCAATTTGCCGACGAAGTAGCCGCCCTCTCAACCACGCTCGGCGTGCGCCGTATGCTCGGCTTGGGTGCATACCCCGTTGCCACCCCGCACACTCGCGCGGTGCAGATCTCGTGTACTTCACCAAATGCTCAATTAATCCACACGCTTCCTTATATAAAGAGCTCACTCGATGTTCCTGCTGGCATGGAAGCAGCGCTCGAGCACGCGCTTCATAATCAAAACATTGATGCTCTGGGATTGTGGGCCCAAGTGCCGCATTATGTGGCGTCAATGGCGTACCCACCTGCTTCAGCGGCGCTACTCGGCGCGGTGTGCGATGTGGGTGGTCTGACGCTCGATTTCAGTGGCATCCTCGAACAAGCAGTTGTGCAACGCGAGCGCCTCGACCAGCTTGTGCGCACCAATCCAGAGCACGCAGCGATGCTTACCCAACTCGAGATTGCATTCGACACCGAGCACAGCGGCAATGGCACACTGACCACAGGCTTTGGCGGCGTTCCGCTTCCAAGCGGAGACGAACTTGCCGCCGAACTCGAAAAGTTTTTGCGCGAAAACCAAACAGACTGATGAAACTAGACGGCGGTATCCCAAGTTCATTGCACAACGCCGCATCAAGCGCCCAAGACCTAGAGCGCGCCGGCTACACAGGCGGTTGGACTGCCGAAACATCGCACGATCCGTTCTTACCGCTGCTTCTTGCCGCCGAGCACACCAGCACACTCGAGATCGGCACAAGTATCGCAGTTGCTTTCGCTCGTAATCCAATGACGCTTGCCAACACGGCATGGGACTTGCAGTCGTACTCTAAAGGCCGCTTCATTCTTGGTTTGGGCAGCCAAATCAAACCACACATCACCAAACGTTTCAGCATGGAGTGGAGCCACCCTGCTCCCCGCATGCGCGAGATGGTCTTGGCCATTCGTGCCATCTGGAACACCTGGATTACTGGAGCACCTCTCGAGTTTCGTGGCGAGTTTTATCAGCACACACTGATGACACCGTTTTTCGCACCAGACAAAAAAGATCTCGGTGATTTTGGGGTACCAAAAATATTTCTTGCAGGTGTTGGTGAGATGATGACCGAAGTTGCGGGAGAAGTATGTGACGGGTTCATCTGTCACGGTTTCACCACCGAAAAATATCTACGCGAAGTCACCCTTCCAGCGCTGAAGCGCGGTCGCGCCAAAGCTGGCAAGACCATGGATGGCTTTGAAATCGTCGGACCAAGCTTTGTTGTCACTGGCAATAGCGCGAACGAGATGCAACAAGCAGCCGCAGGCACACGCCAACAGATTGCTTTCTATGGATCAACCCCCGCCTATTCGGGTGTGCTCGAGTTGCATGGTTGGAACGATCTGCAACCTCAACTCAACGCGCTCTCTAAGCAGGGCAAGTGGGTTGAGATGGGCGATCTCATCACCGACGAGATCCTCAACACGTTTGCTGTTGTTGGCGAACCCGAAACGATCGCGCCCGAACTCACCAAGCGCTACGGCGATGTCATCCAACGCCTGAGTTTCTATGCCCCATACTCAAGCGACCAAAGCCGCTGGGCACAAGTAATTGCCGACATTAAGTCGGTCTAAAACCGCCAAGAACTGCTCTCGGAGCCTACGACGAGTGTGCGCTGATTTATTGACAAAATGAACTAATTGGATGTTGAAACTTCAACTTTCCATTTTGTTCGCGTTGCAATTTTGATATTTTTGCTCATCGGTGAATTGATCTGCACCGTGGAACAGCCGTTCTTGAGCAAATAGGTTTTCAAACTTTCGTTTCGATTGTTGAAAATCACGGTGTTGGCAGAAGAATTGCGAATAGTTCAAAAACTGGCCGGTAAATAAAAGCGTTATCTAATTTGCTTGAGGATCGCTGACTGTTTTCAAGGTTCGGCCTGGCGGAACACTCTGTGGCACAACCCCTCCCGGAAAGAACGCTCGCGTATCTGTTCGCTCATTAATGCTGGCGAAAGCTTCAGCAAGTGCTTCTGAAGTCCACGCACCCTGCGTCGACCAATCTTGCTCAACGCTGAACGATCGATAGATCGCCACATCGGGACCTTCAATTGCAAATACCCTGCCAGTGAATCGACAGAGCGAACTTGCCAGATACACCACAAGAGGCGCCACGTGTTCAGGCGAATGTCGATCGAACCCATCCATTTCGGGCATCATTGCCAACACATTCGGAGATTCATTGACCATTCTGGTTCGCGCGCACGGAGCAATAGCATTTACACGCACTCCTAGCCGAGCAAGTTCTTGTGCATGGCTCATCGTGAGCGCGGCGATTGCCGATTTAGCAGCGCCATACACGCCTCCACCCACTGTCGGGTGCAAGCCAGCTGCAGAAGTGGTATTTACAATCGCGCGATGTGCCTCAACACCGACTTTGTTCCAGTAAGCCGCAGCAAAATGGCTCACAGCAAGTGTGCCCTTCAGATGAACACTCAGTTGTGAATCAACATCTTTTTCAGTGAGGTCAACAAGCGATGAAGGCCGATTATTGCCAGCGTTGTTAACCACAATGTCAAGACGGCCAAAATGTTGTACAGCTGTATCAATAATTGACTTTGCACCATCCCAGTCGGCAACGCTTGCCGTGTTGGGCACAGATTTTCCGCCGCGTGAGATTATTTCATTGACAACTCGATCAGCAGAGTTTGACTTTTCGCGCTCACCATCAACACTCGCACCGAAATCGTTGACAATCACTGAAGCGCCGTGCTGGGCAAAAGCGATTGCGTATTCGCGCCCCAGGCCGCTTCCCGCACCGGTGATTACCGCAACTCTGCCATCAAGACGACCCATCACCTCCATACAGTAATCAGGGCATTACGGTTTTGCTCTGTGAATATGTCGATGCAGTGGGTGACGTGGGATCAGGCAATGGTTACAGCAATCGCTTGCCTGATAACAGTTTCTGCGCTTCGTCGGTTTACTCGAAACAAGTTTCGAAGCACAATTATTGCTTGGTGCACAGAATTGGCACTGATTTCTGGTCTCTACACACTCTGGCGCCTAGCCATGACTCTCCCACTAGACCACGCACCGGGGGCAATTGAACGCGCCCATCAAATCAATGATCTACAACAGCACTTTTACCTACCAACCGAACTTTCTTTGCAGCATTTCGTGATGAAACATGAATGGCTGGCTCAGACGACAAATGCCTTTTATGCAATTGCCCATGTACCCGCGACTGTTGTCTTCATGATCTGGTTATTTTGGAGACACCGAGATGTGTACCCACGATGGCGCAATAGTTTGGCCATGCTGACCGCTGCGTGTCTCGTCATTCGTTATTTGCGTGTCGCACCACCACGCTTCCTACCTGAGCTTGGTTACATCGATCTTGCCTCGCGCTATGGGCTTTCGGTCTATGGACCTGTAGGCACTGGTGTTTCCGATCAATTTGCTGCAATGCCGTCGATACACGTGGGTTGGGCTGCACTAGTTTCGTTTGGCATTGTTGCAGCATCATCGAGTAAGTGGCGATGGGTTTTCATGGCACATCTCGTGCTGACCATTTTTGCAGTCACTGCGACTGGCAACCATTGGTGGCTTGACAGTATCGCTGCAGTAGCCCTACTCGTTGTTGCCCTTCGTGTCGACGATAAATGGCTTTACGCGCTGCGTAATAGCTCTAAGCCCATTGAGTCAATTGCTACTTCGTAATGCGCACGGTGTCGACGTCACCAGTTTTGGTAAGCGTCACCGTTATTCCCTTATAAGTCACAGTGTCGCCTTGTATCAACAGACTGTTGGTATTGAATGTTTCCGGAGTGATGTACTTTGACCATGCCTCTTTGACAATCCCTAGTTGTTCACCAGAACGGTCGGTGTCTTTAGTGGTGTCGATGTAATACACAAGCACACCGTAGGTTCCAGCACCAAGCTTGGAACCCCAGCCCTCCGCGCGATGTGACTCAACGACAAGTGCTTCTGTTGTGGAAATTGGAACAACCACGCCACGCATTCCGTGCTGCAATCGCTCAAGTGGAATCAATTGAGTTTCAAGCGTCGACTGTGTGCTCGGCATGCAATACAGTTCATCCGCACCCATCCACCCTGTAAAAAACGTATCCCAAACATTCAGCGTGACTGAACTGCCGTTTTGATTGTCCATAATGCTCAGGTTGGATCTTGGCGAATGACCAGCAAGTCCCATCGGGTGTCCCCACTCGTGAATCCACAGGCTCCACAAGTCGTAATTATTTCGATAGAAGTAATCAGCGCCACCAAAGAGGTTCTTTACCGGCCCCTCTGCCGACGTAATTCCCGGATTTATATAAGGAATGTCAGGATCACTTAATCGAATCGACTTTGGTAGCAGCACAAAGACCCAATCAGAATTGGAAAAATCAACGAATGGGTCGGCTAATGAAACCATTTCCTGAACCGATGGAAGTGTCTTAGCCCAATCCCCTTTCCTGAATCCATAATCAGGAAGTGGTTTCGACATGCGAAGCCAGCGTTTTGGATACTGCCAATTAAATGACTTTGCTCCATTTGAAGTGAATTCAAACCACTTATTAAATTCAGAAATTTGAGTGTCTGCTGCGGTGAGTTCTTCTGCCGTACCTACTGCATCAGAAAAGTCAATCGCTATCAACTGCACATTTGAAACCCCTGTAGAGGGAAGCATCGTGGAGCCACTAGCTCCGCGCGGAAACCCCACGTTCCAAGGTTGAAACTTATTGATGCGCGCTTCGGTGAGTCTGCAGGCATCGAGCGAACTCCCTCCCGCAGGCATGGAGACCACTGCCGGGCTAGTCGACAACTTAAACCACTTATATCCCCCACCAGCGACTGCTCGGCACTCCAAGTATCCGCCACTCACCGTTGACTGATCGCCAACTTTGGCACAAAGGTCTCCATCATTAACAACCTTCACCGTGCTTGTCGTTGATTTATGTTTTGTTGACTTGACTCGCACCCACTTGAGAACTTTGCGTGACTTAGTGCATTTGTACTTCACTCCCTTGGTTGTTCGGATGATGCCGACTTTGGCACACTTGCCGCCTGCAGTGGCAGCTTCTACGGGCACTACTGCGACAAGCACAGCCCCAATCAACAAAAGTCCTACGAGGCGAGTAAAGCGTCCCATATCTGCCACGATATCAACATGAATAAACACCCTTGGAACACATCGTTTGAGTGGGAAAACCATCGATCCATCAGCGGAGTCCTCACACAGACCCAGATCGACCAATTTGATCAAGATGGCTATGTTGTCGTCAACGATATTTTTTCTGCAGACGAACTACGTGATCTCGTCGCGATAACCGATGCAGCAGATGCCGAGGCTGTTGCAGTGTTGGCTGCCCAACCCAATGAGCGGATCGCAATTTCCGAAAAGGGCGCAATTACTTTTGCAGGGCAACTTGCCAGCAAGATTCCCGAGATTCGCAGATTTGTCAAAAACCCCACGATCATGGCCGCATGTCGAGATCTTGTTGGACCCGATGTGCGCATGTATCACGATCAAACGGTCTATAAACAAATCGAGAAGCCCCGCCGTTTTCCGTGGCATCAAGACAACGGCTACCTATTCGTTGAGCCGCAGCACTATCTCACTTGTTGGATCTCGCTCAATGGTGCGACGATCGAAAATGGTTGCCCGCAAGTCATAACCGAGCTACATAAGCAAGGCACCATGTCGCATTACATAGTGCCAACACTTGGGTATGAGTGTTTTGAAACGCCACCCTCGACGCCAGTATTTGCCGAAGTCAAAGCGGGAGGCGCTGTATTTTTTTCATCGCTCACTCCGCATCTCACTGGACCAAATACTTCGAATGGTGTGCGCAAGGCCTACATCGTGCAGTACGCGCAAAGTGACGCAGTCGTATTGGAAGGTAACGCCAACGAAGGCAACCCGACTGGCTCTCACCCAATATCAGTTGAGCCGCGCGGCTTACCCGTGCTCCAGAATGGCGTTATCTGCCTCGACTAAAGCGTAAATATTGGATCAAGTATTGGCTAAATTGTCTTTTTCTTGAAGCCAGATGGGCACTTTGGCTTGACCGCGGCTACACGCTTAGTTGTTGAACCCTTGACACAGACAATCGTTGTCTTTTTCTTGAAGCCAGATGGGCACTTTGGCTTGACCGCGGTTACTCGCCTTATTTTAGAACCCTTGACACAGACAATCCTTATCTTACTGGCAACAGCAATCGTCGTCGTTGTCGGCGCAACCGTCGTGGACGTCGTGGACGTCGTGGACGTCGTGGACGTCGTGGACGTCGTGGACGTTGCAGCTACAAACGGATTAATGGTCATCGTCACGGTAGCAAAGTACGTATTTGGCTGGTCCTCTTCCTCCATTCGAACCGTAAACACCCAGTCAACAGTCGGTGTTTCCTTCGTAGGTGTTCCACTGATTACACCAGTGAACTCGTCAATCTTCAAACCGGCTGGTAACGCAGGAGAGATTGTAAAATTGAATTCGCTAGGAATGCCAATGTCTGAATACTTCGTTGTCGGTGTAAGCGCAACTCCTACCTGACCCACAACTTTTTGACACGTTGGATATATTCCAATTGCCGTTGGAGCACCAACCGTCAATGTAAAGTATTTTGTTAGTGCCCCAGCAGTGTTAGTTCCAGTTATAGAAAACTGAGTCGCACTTGCCACCACCTCAGGTTTGCCCGAAAGTAGACCAGTTGTAGAGCTAAAGATTAAACCTTTTGGCACTGCCGGGGAAATGGTGTACTGCGTTACAGCCCCGCCGGTTGAAGAAATCGTGTAGCCAACCAATGTGTCACATTGCTGCACAATTTCGATAGTTGCATTAAGTGTGAAAACTGGAGCGCTCTCTGCAGATACAGATGTGCCAGAGAGAGGGACTGCGACAAACCCAATACTGCACAACCCAATCATTGCCATACACTTGCGAGCTTTATTGCGAATTTGACTCATCTTTTGCCCCCAAAATGGACTACACGGAATATTTATAACTCAACTTTATTGTATATGACTACATGATAATTTTGATGCACATCTAATTGATAACAATCTAAGTCAATGCCAGTAAGCAATTAAACTTTAAGGCAAAGCAACAATGGCTTCATGCTCAAGCGAAGCGACTACCTGATTGTTGACCACAACATGTACGTCAAGCACGGCGCGCTCGCCGTGCGACTCAAATCGTTTGACAACAACCGAACGTAATTCGGCAGTTGCGCCTACCGGTGCCGTTGCGTGATGCCGAATGATGCTGCGCATATGCACCCAACTGCCACGAGCAACATAGTTGTAGACAATGTCGTTGGCCAGAGCCGGCCATACCGCAGGATGCACTAGCCCGCGATCGGCAAAAAACGATAAGTCGTCGCCAGCACGCGAGCCGTAGTCGCAACTAAACGTGTCGATCAACTGAAATTCTTTTGACGACAGAACCTCGCCATCTCGTAACGGTTGTACTACCCCGCCATCGCGCACTGCACGAAAGATCGCACGGGGTTGTTCTGGTTCGCTCGTGACCGCTTGCACCAAGACCGCATCGCCATCAACAACAGGCACACATCGCAACACATCGTGATCGAACACTGGTCGACGAAAACGAATTTCTCCCCCACCGCGAGCAAGCCAATCTTCACCCCACGCAACAATCAGTGGGTGCGTCATATACGCATATGTTGTTACTCCGGCAACGAGAGCACGTGGAAAACCAGCGGCCTGCGCACCGGCATCAGTATGTATCGGGTTGCGCGCGTGCTCTGGCAAATTTTGGGCGACGATTGACCACTCAACAGGTTGCTGAGCGTTGCTCATGTGTTTGACGCGTCGAAGATTCCTTGAATCGCCGAGTCGAGCAATGCATCAAACTCTGCATCAGACTGCTTGGCCGACAGGCCTTCGGTCAACGCGCGAGAGAAGCTTGCAATTACTCCAGCATTCCTAGCCAACTGCTTGTTGGCATCTTCACGGCTGTAGCCACCAGACAATGCCACTACGCGAACGACTCGTGGGTGCTTCACCAACTCGACAAAGAATCCATCGTGATTTGGCAATGTGAGCTTGAGCATGACGTTTTGATCTGCACTCAAGGTATTAAGTTCTGACAAAATTGCGGCCTTCAACAACACCTCGGCCTCGGCCTTTTGTGGGCTATTGATATCGACTTCAGGTTCGATGATTGGCACAAGTCCGGCCGCAATGATCTGCTTGCCCACTTCAAACTGCTGACGAACAACGTCGTTAATACCGTTTTCATTTGCCAACTTGATTACTGAACGCATCTTGGTACCAAACACACCGTGCTTCTTGGCCTTTGCCAAGAGCGCGTCTAACTCGGGCATCGGCTTCATCACTTGCACACCATCTTGGTCATCGGCCAAACCTTTATCGATCTTGAGAAAAGGTACGACGCCCTTGTTCTCCCACAAAAATTCCGCTGCACCCTTGCCATCAATTGAGCGGTCCATGGTCATCTCAAACAGAATTGCGCCGAGCACTCGCTCGCCAGAGAAAGCAGAACTCTTGATAATGCGCGAGCGCATTGCATGAATGAGATCAAACATTTGCTCGTCACCCGAGTATTCAGACTCTAAGACTCCATAGAGCTTGAGTGCCTTTGGGGTACTGCCGCCACTTTGGTCGAGTGCCGCAATAAAACCCTTGCCGCTTCGAACCTTATTCATCATGTCGTTGTTCATGTCCATGCTCCGTTTCGCCTACCTAACAGAGTAATTGCCGAGATCGGTGTTGCTGAAATCACGTTACAACCTAGTGTTCGCAACATGTAAGACTTTATACATGATCGCGTTACGTACTGCCTGGCATCCCGTTGCGTTTTCGCAGGAGTTAACAACCGAGCCAGTCGCTGCAACCTTGCTTGGCACCCCACTTGTCATCTGGCGCGACAGTAACGGCACCCCACACGCATCGAGCGATATTTGCGTTCATCGCGGCACCGCGCTTTCGGGCGGATGCGTCAAGGGTGACAACATCATGTGCCCATATCACGGCTGGCAGTATGACGCGACCGGTACTTGCGTGCACATTCCCCAACTTGAAGACCCATCTCGCGTACCACCAAAAGCAAAAGTGCCCGTCTACCAGTGCGTTGAGCGCAATGGCATGGTGTGGGTTGCGCTCGATGCTCCCAAGTTTGAGATTCCGCGTATCGACGAAACCAATGACCCAAATTGGACGTGGGTCAATTGCGGACCGTACGACTGGAATGCTGGCTCATCACGTCAACTCGAAAACTTCACAGACTTCGGCCACTTCCCCTGGGTGCACCCCGGCTTGTTGGGCGATCCAAATCGTCCCGTGGTTCCAGATTGCGACGTGAGCACAACCGACCACATTGTGCATTACAACATCGTTCGCCCCGAAGCGCCCAACACTGATGATTTTCCTATCTTCGCCAACTCCGACACCACTACACCAATGCGCACCTCTCGATACGAAATACATGCGCCATTCACTCTTCTGTTGCGACTCGGCTGGGGTAGCGCAGAAGGAATGATTTATTTCTTTGTCTCGCAACCCGTTGACAAGGATCACTCACGCGGATTTTTGACGATTGGCCGCAACTACAACTTTGATCAACCAGCGTCAGTGATTCGCGATTTTGAAGACGTGATATTTAATCAAGACAAAGTAATTGTCGAGTCACAACGACCAAAGTCGGTGCCATTTGATATCACGAGCGAACTGCACATGAAATTTGATGGAGTTGCACTTGCCTATCGCAAGATGATGATAGGCAACGGTTTCGCCGATTAGGCAAGATGCGAGTTATGGCTCAACTATTGCGAAGCCCGTTACAAACTTTTCTAGATTTCCAAATATATTCAAAAGTGCTGCAGCATCACCATCCACGGTGATAGATCCATCAGTCATTTCTTGAATAAACGTCGTGGCTTGCGTAATTACGTCTATCAATGTTTCTCTTTTGATGTGAATGGTTGCATCAGCAGCAGCATCATGACGTCCTTGTGTTGACACAAGTGTCCTATTTGAAAGCGCCAATACCCACGACTGATCTGGTGTACCTTCCATGTCTGTGAAGTTCCAATTAATCGTGGTTGCAAGACCGCCAACCTGCTCTTGCATCAACCGCACAGCCAACGTGTCAAACACCTGACCAATTGTCATTGCACGCGTCATTCCGCGCGCTCGTGCACCAACTTCCACTGGTGGCGGTGGGCCTTGGCGCAACTCTTGAGCCCCCATCAGATACGCGTTGCGAAATGTTGCTGACTCCGACTGGTACCCAAGTTGTTCGAGCGTGTCAGCTTGCAACTCGCGAGCCTTGACATTGGTGGGGTCTGCAAAAACCGCATGATTGACGAGTTCTGCCACCCAGCGATAGTCCCCAGCGTCAAACGACTTCTGTGCAGATGCCAGCAGCGCATCCATTCCACCAGCCAGATCTACATATCGCTTGCCAGCATCGGTTGGCTGCAACTTATTGAGGTTGGCCGGGTTGCCGTCATACCAACTGAGATACCGCTGATACACGGCCTTCGAATTATGAACGAGGTCGCCATAGAAACCGCGAGTGTGTTCGTTGGCCAAAAACTCTTCTGGCATCTGCAAAAATTCGGCGATTTCGAGTGGCGTCATACCTTGATTTGCGCAACGCATTGTCTGATCATGGATAAAGCGGTACAAGTCGCGCTGCAAGATCAAGAACTCTCGAACATCTTCAACCCCCCATCGAGGCCAGTTATGTGATGTAAACAAAATCTTGGTGTCAGCGCCAAACAACTCGATGCTTTCATTGATGTATTTAGACCAACTGAGTGCATTACGTACTTGTGCACCCCGAATTGGAACAAGGTTGTGCATTGTGTGCGAGCAATTCTCTGCCATGCACAACCAACCAAAATCTGGAAAAAAGAAGTTCATTTCGGCTGGAGCTTCAGTCTCGGGTGTCATCTGAAAAACGATTCGCACGCCGTCAATGATCATTTGCTCACCAGTAAAGGTGATGTCGTGAGTTGGTGCTACCAATGACGGTGCTGATGTTGGCACCGAGTTACCAAGCCCTGAGTCAACATGACCCTCTGGGCTAGCTGGAAGGAGTGGCCCAAATTGATATGTCGCACGTCGGCCCATTGCAGGCCCTGCAATTACGTTTTCTGCAATCGCCTCGTACAAAAACCCTTCAGGAGCAACGACCACACACTTGCCAGCATCAACATCTGCTCGCGTTGTAACACCGAGCACTCCGCCGAAATGATCGGCATGAGAATGCGTGTAGATCACACCAGTTACAGGGCGCTCACCCAGATGTTCATTAATCAATTCGAGTGATGCTCGAGCAGTGAAGTCACTCGTGAGCGGGTCGATAACCACCCAGCCCTTGTCGCCTTGAATAAATGTGATATTGGAAATGTCGTATCCACGTACCTGCCACACGCCGTTCGCAACCTCAAACAAACCGTGATGAGCGTTGAGCGTTGCATGGCGCCATAAGTGCGGATTCACCGTGTCGGGTGCTGCACGACCATCTCGCAAAAAATCATACGCAGCAGTGTCAATTACTTTGCGACCCTTGTCATCAACAATCCGATCCTCGGTCCGTGCAGCAATGAAACCCCGCGTAACGCGCTCAAGATCTGCTGGGTCAAACACTCGACCTTGTGTCGATCTATTGAGTTCATGCGTAACTGGCGATGCTGGCTTACTAACCATGCTTCAAGTATCTCGCTTTAACCACTCGATGAGCGAATCGCCCCATAAATACCTAAAGGGCTGTGTAACAGTTTTTACCTGCCACACAGCCCCGAAGGGTAAAACAACTAGCTAACGATGAGTGCAGTCACCATGTAGCGCATGCCTTCTGTTGTTTCAGCATGCGTGAGGATATGGCAGTGCCATGCCCATACACCCAAATCTTGCGCGGTGTAGACGACAGTAAAGCGCTCGCCCGGGGCAATGCTGACCGTGTCGGCAAAGTATGGCGAATCAAGAACGTTGCCATCCACGGCTACGACCAAACCAGTTGGTTGGTGCAAGTGCATTGGGTGCGACATAAAACCTTCGTTGTAATAATGAACGACTATTGTTTCACCAACCTTGAGTGCGTAAGGCATGGTTGCAGGAAATGATTTACCGTTGAGCGACAAACCAACGGTGCCAGCATCGTTCAGCACCATCACTACTTCCTGTTCGGCTTTGCCGTCAGTGTCATTTGTACGTCCATTGGCGGCTTTCATGGCAATGGTTTTCCAATCATCGATGATTATTGCACCAGCCATTCCGTTTGGAATCTGTATCTGAGCATTGTGGTGCGAGTGATACATGCCTACCGATGGACCATCAGCAATAAACTCGTAATTGAAGGTACCACCCGGCTCAATTGCCTTTTGCGTGTAAGGGTCTACACCGTCCATAGCATTTGGTACACGAACTCCATGAAGGTGCATCGAGGTGGATTCTGGAAGTTCGTTTTTAAGAACGATGCGAACCTTGTCACCCGAATTCACATGGATAACTGGACCAGGCACCATTCCGTTGTACGTCCAAGCGTCAACGAATTTGCCAACCTCAACTTCCCATTTAACTATTTTGGCAGTCATCACAAATTCTTTGTAGCCGTCAGCCGACATGATGTATTCAAGCTCTTGATTTCCAACGCCTTCCGTCTTGGCTGGAAAAGAGAGCGCGACGTCTTCCATTATCTTGTCCATTTGCTGCCACGTCATTGGCGCTATCGGCATGGTGTCCGACGTGGCCTTCGATGACGAACCCTCTGCAACAGTCAACGTTGCTTTCATACCAGAAGCTTCGTGACCTGCAACCTCACAAATAATGGCAACTTCACCAACTTCAAGACCTGAAACTACGAGTTCTGCTGTTTCGCCAGACTTCAACATAATTGTGCGCTTATTGAATGTGGGAATTGCGAAGTTGTGCTCGAGCGTGCCGCCGTTGACAACCTGAAAGGTGACTTCGCCTGGTGGCACCGCTGCAGGTGTCATAGTGACAGCAAATTCAGTCATTCTCACCTGCACGATGGTGGCCTCTGCTGCTGATGAAGAGCTCGACGTTGACGAGCCCCCGTTGTTGTTATTGATTGCAACCACTGCAACAACTCCCAAAACGAGTGCTGCAATTGAGACGGTCACAAACATGAGACCGATAATTGATTTAGCCAGAAATGACTCACTCTTCTGAACTGTTGACCCTGATGAAGTATCTGACATGCTGTTCGCCTTTCGTTGCGTGACATCAGGTTATGAAATAGTTCCCTCACGCATTCAGTTCTTCTGTGACGAGAAATAACAGATACTCCACTAAACACGGGAACATATTTTGATGTGAATATTTTCATAGCGCCACAAAAATCACGCGTTAAAAACAAATAGTGACACCTAACGCAAATTAGTTATACCTAACAATCAAATCGTTGCGACAACACCGTCGATTACTCGAATCGTCGTTGGGGAATCGAACACCAAAGTATCCAGTATCTGCATATCGATTTCATCCCTGTCTGCGACCAGGATTGATGACGAACCAATTGCCACAGCTACAGAGCAATCAACGATATTTTCTCCCGCAGTGCACAGACGTAATGACCTCTGTTTTGCACCGTCGCACACCATCAGGTTGAGTGCACGCACTGAACCATCAATCAGGGTGGCGAACACCAGATCATCTCCGCGGAATGTCGTAACGGACCGAGGTTCGCATCGGTGATCGGCCCCGTTGATATTTAGCACCACTCCATTGCCGTCGGCTACACAAAACTCACGATCTACGTTAGGAAAAACAGAAAATGGAACATCTTGTGTGATATCCGCAGTTGAAAGCCGCCAAGTCCAGTCATCGGGAAGCGATCCATCACAGATGATTTCGTATTGCACTCCAAGGCCATTGCGCCACGGAACTGCGGCTCGTTCGGAAGCCCGCTGCACGATCATGGACAATACAGATTGCCCTTCGTTCGAAACATTTGGACATCAGAAAGCTGTTTCGCCGATATTCCTACCACTGTCTCGAGATCCCACCCACAAATTACCGTGCTCAGCATGTTTGCATTTGTAAAGTTTGCGCCAGCAATTACGGCACCGGTGAAGTTTGCGCTAGCCAAATTGGCACCTGTGAAGTCTGCTCCAGTGACATTGGCTCGAATGAACTGAGTCTGCTTGAGATTGGCCCTCACAAAGCGTGCACCAGTCAAATTAGCCACACTGAAATCTGTGAACTCAAGTTTGAGTAACGAATAATCGACACCAACAAGGTTTGCAAACTGACATTTCAGGGTTGCTATACACATGATGTCCAGAGCTGGCAAAGTGGTGGTTGTCTCGGGAACTGTTGTTTCAGGAACCGTGGTCACCTCGATAACAGCTGCCGGCACAGTCTCTGGCAACGTCGATTCCACTTCAACCACAGAGTTGGCTGCGCCACTTGATGCACTTGGAGTAGTACTGACCGCACAAGCCGATAGCACCACCAAGCCCAGCACAATTAGTGCGCTCGAAGGACGTAAAAAGTGAACTTTGTTGCGTGCCATTAACAAATACTACGCCAATCATTGCTACTTTTAGAGACTCATGACTACATCACAAAACCCTCAATGGGGCACCCCCGACATGGTTTCGCAACTCGAGCGAGTGCTGGTACGCACACCCACAACAGTCGGCAAATTTGTGCAAGAAGGTTTCTGGCGCCAACCCGATACTGCGGCGCTACTGATCGAACACAAATCTTTTACCGAACTGCTTGAAAGTCTTGGCTGCACAGTTGATGTTGCGCCACCAGTCGACGGACTCGTCGATGCCGTCTACATGCATGACCCAATGATCATGACTCCTCATGGCGCAATTTTGTTACGCATGGCAAAGCCAGTTCGTTCACCCGAGCCAGCCGAGTTTCGCAAGGACCTCGAGGGGCTTGGCGTGCCTATCTTGGGACAACTCACCGATCCAGCTTTTGCCGACGGAGGAGACAAGGTATGGCTCGATGCAAAGACCCTGTTGATTGGTCACGGATACCGCACCAATCAGGCTGGCATCGACCAAGTGCGCGCACTGCTCGCACCACATGGGGTTGATGTTTTTTCGTTTGATCTTCCGCACTACGAAGGACCAAGTGCAGTGCTGCACCTGATGAGCGTGCTCTCACCTATCGCTCACGACAAAGCAGTCGTATACGAACCACTCGCCCCTGTGCGCTTGTTGCAGTTTCTCGAATCACGAAACATTTCGTGGTTTAGCGTCAGCGAAAAAGAAATGCTGACCCAGGGCAGCAACATCTTGACCATCCGACCAAATGTTGTCGTGCTTGCTGCAGGCAACCCAGTCATCGAGGCCCAGTTGCGGGCAGCAGGCGTTGAAGTTCACCTGTTCAATGGAGACAATGTCGCAGTCAAAGGCGACGGCGGCCCAACATGCCTTACTGCACCACTACTTCGAGTCTCTAACCATGGCTGAGTTGAGTGGCAAGGTTGCGATAGTTACGGGTTCTTCTAGTGGTATCGGCGAGGCAATTGCTCGCTCATTACATGCGCTTGGTGCATCTGTAGTGATCAACTCATCGTCATCGGTGGAAGCGGGTCAAAAAATTGCTGCTTCACTCGGCGAGAATGCCATCTATGTGCAGGCCGATATCAGCGACAAGGCAGCGGGTCAGCGACTCATTGACGAAACGCTCAAACAGTTTGGCCAACTCGACATCTTGATCAACAACGCTGGATGGACAACACTCATCGCTCATCACGACCTAGAAGCCTTGACTGATGAAATCTTTCAAAAAACATTTGATGTCAACGTGACCGGCACATGGATGCTCACTAAGGCCGCTATGCCACATCTCAAGGAAAGTGATGACGGCAATGTTGTCAACATCACCTCTGTCGCAGGCGTACGACCAATTGGTAGTTCGATGGCATACTCCATGACCAAGGCTGCGCTCAACCAAATGACGGTGTTGCTAGCCAAGTCTTGCGGCCCAGTGCGTGTCAATGCAGTCGCACCAGGTCTTGTCGAGACACCGTGGACAAAAGATTGGCAAAATCAACACGACGCAGTGAAGGCAGTTACTCCACTTCACCGCTCCGCCACCATGGAAGATTGTGTGCAAGCAACTCTTGGTTTATTGCGAACCAAATATGCAACCGGTCAGATCTTTGTGGTTGACGGCGGTTTGACACTCGTTGTTTAGCGAGTGATATAGCGAGTTTTTATAACTCTCGAATGTGACGGCGCAAGAAATCGAGCGCACTGATTACCGATAGTTGCCTCATCTGATCGCGCACTGCTGGTAACGCATATGTCATTGATGCCGTCGTGCCATCTGGCAAACACACACCGACACACAATGTTCCAGGCTTGACGCCTTCTTGCGAGGCAGGCCCTGCGACACCGGTCAGTGCAAGTCCGACACTTGCACCAAGCACCTTGCAAGCACCAACCGCCATTTCAATCGCTGCTTCTTCATTAACTACCATGTCGCTTTGTACACCGAGCACCGAGTGCTTGACCTCGGTTGCATACGAAACCACGCCGCCACGAAACACTTCGCTCGCGCCTTCAATACCCGTGAGGCGACCTGCAACAAGACCACCAGTTACCGACTCGGCAAGCCCAAGCGTGAGCCCACGCTCGCGCAACATCTGCAGCACTACCGACTCCATGGTGTCAGTGTCGATGCCAAACACAATGTCGCCAATTGCATCGCGCACGGTTTCTTCCCACTTGTCCAAAATCGCGACGACTTCGGCTTGAGTGGAAGACTTTGCGGTCAGTCGCACCTTGATGCCTTCCCAGCCACTCGCCAAAAATGCAAGCGTCGGATTACCAACACTCTCGAGTTGCTCAATCACACCGAAGAGGCGCTCATTCAACCCGCTCTCGCTCTCGCCCCACGTGCGCAACACGCGACTAGAGATCACCGATGCAGAACCAGAACGGATCAATAAGTCGGGCAAAATTGCGCGCTCAAACATTTCGTAAAGCTCGTACGGCACACCGGGCACCGCATAAATCACTTTGTCGCCTACTGAGCAGATCAACCCTGGCGCAGTGCCACGGCGCTGCTCGATGATCGCAGCACCTTTTGGCACCATGGCTTGACGCATATTGATCTCGGGCATTCGTCGATTACGTGAAGCAAACATTTCAGAGATTGCCATGCCAACAGTGTCATCAAACTCGAGAGCGACACCCATGATTTCGGCAATTGCTTCGCGCGTGATGTCATCGTGTGTTGGTCCGAGACCGCCACAAATAATTACAGCGTCTGCGTCGGCAAGTGTTGAGCGAATTGCTTTCACCATGCGTTCAAGGTTGTCGCCCACCTTGACTTGCAAGCACGAGTCAATGCCGGCTGCCGACAGCTGCTCTCCAAGCCACGCCGAGTTTGTATCAACAATCTGCCCGAGCAATAGTTCGGTACCGATAGCAACTACATCACAACGCATTGCTTAGGCCTGCTTGCGTGATTTGAATGCAACAGCACCGTATTGCAAACCGCTATACAACGTGAGCGCGGTGGCAATGCCAAGCGAACCTTTGGCTAGATAGTTGTAATCGGCAGCACTCCACGGCAACACCGCAAAACCAACTGACACCTGCTGTGCAAACGTCTTAAATTTTGCAGCCTTGCTTGCGGGCACGCTCACACCTTTCGCACCGGCAAATACGCGATACAAACTGATGGCTATTTCGCGCGCGGCAATAAGCCCCACAAGCCAAGGGCTAAACATGCCACGGCTAACCAAGATAAACATCGAGCCAAGCACGCACACTTTGTCGGCCAATGGGTCAAGGAAAGCCCCACTGCGAGTAGTGCCGTGCTTGCGTGCAAGTTGTCCGTCCACAAGATCGCTCAGGCACAGCAAAAACCACAATCCGGTTGCGACCCACGAGCCAACATTGTCTGCAGGAATAATTGCAAACATCAATGGCGAAATCAGTAATCTGCCAACCGTTACAGCGTTAGCCCATGTGCGAATAGCGCTTGGATCAACAGGCATGATCAAAAATCTCCTTGCTCATCATCACTATCTTCTATCGAGCTTCCCTCGGCGACCAAATCGGGTCCCATCGCATCCACGATGAGCACCGTTGCAAATTGCCCAACCGGCAAGTCTCTGCTCACATGCACAATGCCGTCAATCGACGGCGCCTCCCAATGCGTTCGACCAATTCCTACATCGTCGACAAGTACCTCAACCGTGCGGCCAATAAGTGCATCACGCCGAACAGCGGTGATGCTGTCTTGCATCTCGCGCAATTCGGCAATTCGCTCGTTCATGAGTTCAGTTGGCACGTGATCAGGCAAAGTCATTGCATGCGTACCTTCTTCTGGGCTAAACGTAAAGAATCCGCACCAATCCAATTGCGCGTCTTCAACAAACTGCAACAACTGATCGTGGTCTTCTTCGGTCTCCCCCGGGTATCCAACAATGAAGTTGCTCCGAAAAGCTGCGTCGGGAGATAGCGCTCGAATGTCATTAATTCGCTTAAGAAAGCGTTCTCCATCGCCCCATCTGCGCATGCGTCGCAAGTGTGTCTTACTTACATGCTGTAGCGACAAGTCAAAATACGGCACACCGGTATCGAGGATTGCTGCAATCAATTCGTCGCTCAAGTCACTCGGATACAGGTACAACAACCGAGTGCGCTGTACTTTGGCGGCAACAGCACGCACCAGCGGAACAATCGAACCAGCACCAAGTTCGCTTGGGCGATCCTTGCCATAACTCGCCAGATCCTGTGCGATCAACACGATCTCTTTTGCGCCAAGCTCATCTACCTCATGCAAAATTGAAGATATGTCGCGACTACGTTGTGGACCCCTAAAACTTGGGATTGCACAAAACCCACAATTACGATCACAGCCCTCAGCAATTTTTACATACGCCCATGGCGCAGAGCTCTTTGGTCTAGGCAAATTAAGAAGATCAAATGAAGGGATTGGCGCAGCCGATATCGAAATTGGTTTGCGACCCATTTGCACGGGCACACCAAAACCGGCGACTTGATCGACTTCAGGCAATGCCTCTGCGAGTTCTGCCCCGTAACGCTCGGCCATACAGCCAGTGACTACAAGTCGGGCGCCATCTTTGCGCTGTGCACCCAGGGCAAGCACCGTGTCGATACTTTCTTTGCGTGCGTCTTCAATAAATGCACAAGTATTCACAACTACTAAGTCTGCAAGGGATGGATCATCAGTGGCAATTAAGCCATCTGCAAGCAACGTGCCGACAATTTTGTCAGAGTCAACATCGTTCTTTGGACAGCCAAGCGTCTCGACATAAAAACGTTGCTGCACAACATCCAATCCTACAGGCGAGTATTACGCCAATTCAGACACTTCACCCGTGAGGGAAACTCAGACAAAGTTGAGTTTGAGTCCTTTGTACGCCCACGGCATCGACACCAAACGACCCGTGCCGGAAAGCGTGATGTACGCAGTCTTATTGTCTGGTCCGCCAAAGCAGATGTTGGTCGTCAGTGGGTCACCTGTCAAAATCTGCTCGAGTACCTCGCCATCTGGGGAAATCACTGTGATGCCGGCAGTTTGCAAACCAAGTGTGGCGACGCACACATTGCCGTCACCGTCAACCGCAAGCGAGTCGAACAACTGCAGCCCAGGCAACCCACACAGCAAGCCAGATGGATCAATTGGCGAGAACGGTGTTGTCTCGCCTGGCGCCGTAATCGTTGCTTGATAGACACGACCCGTGTGAGTCTCTGCCCAGTACAACTTGGTGCCGTCTGGAGACAAGCCAATTCCGTTTGGTGACTCGGTCGGAAAGATCACTTCCTTGATCATTGATCCATCGGTCTTGGCGTAATAGATACCAGTGAAGTCAGACGTGCGATGTTGGCGAATGCCGTGGTCGGTAAACCACATGCCACCCTGTTTGTCGAAAACCAAGTCGTTTGGTCCGCGCAACTTGATGCCGTCGCACTCTGTATAGAGGTCGGTCACTTTGCCCGATGCGATATCGACTCGTTGTATGCGGCCACCGATGTAGTTGTCTGGATTAAATGGTCCAGGAAATGTCAACCCAAGAAAATCAACTTCCGAAAATGATCCACCGTTGTTGCACAAATAGATTGCGCCATCAGGACCAACGGCAATTCCATTTGGACCACCAGGTGTGTCAGCAATTTTTTGCTTGCTTCCATCTGGCAACACTCGCGTAATCACTTTGCCAAACATCTCGACCAAGATCACGCTGCCATCGGGCATTGCGATTGGTCCTTCGGGAAATCGGAGTCCTGAGGCAATTTCGGTAAATTCGGTCATGGCGAGACTTTAGATCTCCGACCGGTCCGCCATGCAAGCGGCACAAATCTTGCTAACTGGCTTGTTGCAGTTGTTCGAGTTCTTCCAATGTCATCAACACTTCGCGAGGCTTTGAGCCATCGCTTGGGCCAACGATTCCACGGCTTTCGAGCAAGTCCATGATCCGTCCAGCACGTGCAAAACCGATCTTGAGCTTGCGCTGCAGCATTGAAGTCGAGCCCTGACGCGTGCGTACAACCAAGTCCATTGCCTGACGCAACAATTCATCATCACCGCTGTCGCCGGTGGTGCCCCCAAACAAATCTGCGCCGCTGCCACCACTCTTCTCGCCATCAACACCAGATACATATACGATTTCTGGTGCTTGACGGCGCCAGTGCCCAACAACCTTGCGCACTTCGGCTTCGTCAACCCATGCCGACTGAATTCGCTGCGACACCGACGTGTTTCCTGGCAACAACAACATGTCGCCTTTACCAATCAGTTTTTCTGCACCAGGTTGATCCAAGATCACGCGACTGTCGGTCAGGCTCGACACCGCAAACGCCATACGCGCAGGAATATTTGCTTTGATAACACCCGTAATTACGTTGACGCTTGGGCGTTGCGTTGCAACAATCAAGTGAATACCGACCGCACGTGCCTTTTGCGCAATGCGAGTGATGCAATCTTCTACATCGCGAGCCGCAACCATCATCAGGTCATTCAACTCATCAACCACAATCAAAATGTATGGAATACGATCAAAACTCTGGTCGGTGTTTTGTTCTTCCGACAAGTCTCCGCGGTCATATGCAGCGTTGTAACCAACGATGTCTCTAAAACCGGCCTCGACCAATAAGTCGTAACGACGCTCCATCTCTTTCACAGCCCAACCCAGCGCGTTTGCGGCTTTCTTTGGGTTTGTTACTGGCGGCGTAAGCAAGTGTGGCAACCTGGCGTACTGTGCCATTTCAACCTGCTTTGGGTCAATCAAAATCAACTTCACTTGATCTGGAGTCGATCGCATCAGCACCGACGTGATGATGCAGTTGATCGCACTTGACTTACCGGCGCCCGTGGTACCGGCAATCAACATGTGTGGTGTTGTTGAGATATTGAGGAATACGGCGCGACCAGCAATGTCTTTGCCCACCGCAACATCAAGTGGATGTCCTGCCGATCGTGCTTCTTGGGACATCATCAAGTCACCAAGCGACACCAACTCGCGCTGAGCGTTTGGTACTTCAATACCAATCGCCGACTTGCCAGGAATTGGTGCCAAGATGCGCACATCAGTTGCAGCCATTGTGTACGCGATATCGCGAGACAACGAAGTCACTTTGGCAACTTTGACGCCACCACCCAACGACAACTCAAATCGCGTAACTGTTGGGCCGCGCGTGTATCCAACTAATTCGGTTTCTACGCTGTGTTCTTTAAGCGCTTCAACCAGTTTCATGCCGCGCTCTTGGGTTGCGCGCTCATCGGCTTTCTCGTGTCGCGTTACAGTCAACATGTCGAGCGTGGGCAATGACCAACTACTTGGGTTTGCCCCAGGCCCTAGAGGCATTTGTTGAGCAACACCTTTCACAATTGCTGCTGCCGAAGGTGACATAGATGAAGTTGCTAGATCAATTTGTGAAAGTTTTGGTTTGCGCTTTTTGCGCTCGCGACGGGGCTTTACAACTTCTTCATATTCATCTTCATTTTCTTCATCGCTATTTTCTGCGTCTAGATCATCGCCATATTCGCGAGCAGCAACGTCCTCATCATCTAATGCAATGTCGTAAAATTGTGGTTCGGAGGAATCATCATTTAATTGCTCGTCATGCCTACCGTCTCGTCGACTGCCGTCACGACGACCCTGCGGCATTGACACGCCGTTTACCCACGACGATATGCGGCGATACAACTCTGGCAACGTATTGCCAGTTATCAACAACACACTCCCCAGCATTGACCCAAGCAACAAAATTGTTGTGGCAATACCACCGATGCTTTGTCGCAACGGCTCCCCAATTAACCAACCCATCCATCCACCTGCACTCGAGAGTGCATTCATTTCGGCATGTATCGAGCCACCACCTTTAAGAATGTGAACTTCGCTGAGCACTGCGGTAGACAAAACAGTCCAACCAAAAGCCAAACGCACTCTGTGTTGCACTTCGGTGCGCTTAATAAAGGCAACGCCAGCGCCGATAACCAATATAGGAATGACATATCGACCGATACCGATCGTCCACGACAACAACGTATTGAGACCACGACCAACTGGGCCTGCGATGTGTGCGTAGACCGACATAAAGAGCAAGATGCCAAGACACACCAAGGCGATGCCACCAAATTCGTGGCCACGACCCTCAAGAATCGACTTCAAAATAGACGGACGACGGGCACGCCTAAACTGCATCTCATCTGGGTCAACGCGCTTATGGCTACGCAGAGGCCTAATCTGGGCGTCGCCGCGTGGTGCAGGACGCGACTGGGTGCGCCTCGAAGAAGACCCCTTACGGGGCTTGGTTGCCATTGAACAAACTTACCAATGGGGTACCACCCAATTGGGGCATACCCAAATTGGGCCTATGTCTCCATCACGATCGGCACGATCATTGGACGACGCTTGGTTCGCTCCGAGACAAACTTGCCAGCGGCGCGGCGCACTTCTTTTTCGAGTGCGTCCACGTCACGAGTGCCTGCTTTAAGTGCCTTCTCAACGGCTTTTGCGACCGTCGCCACTCCCTCATCGATCAAATCTTCTGCCTCTGGCGCGTACACCCAGCCGCGAGTAATAATTTCTGGACCAACAAGTACGCGCCCGGCATCAATGTCTACTGTCACCACAACAACGACAACACCCTCTTCGGCCAAAACTTTGCGATCACGCAATACACCCTGACCAACATCGCCAACTATGCCATCTACATACAACATGCCAGCAGGCACTCTGCCTGCAAGTTCGATTCCATTATCAGTGATCTCGATTACGTCACCGTCTTCACACAACACGATGCGTGAGTCTGGTACGCCCATCGTGCGGGCGTGGCGGGTGTTGGCAACCATGTGGTGATACTCGCCATGAATTGGCACAAACCATTCGGGCTCAGTAATCGACAAGTACATCTTGAGATCTTCGGCCTGAGCATGACCAGTTGCGTGCACGTCGGCAATACCCGAGTGCACCACATCGGCACCCGCGCGCAACAAGCCATCGATCACGCGATTGACATTGCTTTCGTTACCAGGAATTGCGTGGCTCGAAAAAATCACTAAATCTTTTGGTCCGATCTTGACGAACTTGTTGTCACCTCTGGCCAACAGTGAAAGCGCAGCCATCGGTTCGCCTTGTGAACCAGTCGAGATTACACATACTTTTTCAGGTGGGTAATTATCGATCTCTTCAATATTGACAAAAGCATGATCGGGCAACTTGATGATGCCGAGGTCGCGCGCCATGCGCACGTTATTGATCATCGATCTGCCAAGTGTCGCCACTACTCTGCCGGCATCAATTGCCGCCTCAGCAATTTGCTGTACACGGTGAATATGGCTGGCAAAACTCGCGGTGATAATACGCTCAGTTTTGTGTTCGGCAAACAGCTGTCGTAACACAACACCAACACTGCGCTCACTTGGCGCTGACCCACGTTCTTCGGCATTGGTGCTGTCAAGCATGAGCAAGCGAATTCCGTCTCCGGCCGCTAACGCTCCAAGGCGAGCTAGGTCAGTGCGGCGGTCATCCACCGGTGTGAGATCGATTTTGAAGTCACCCGAATGAAGGATCACACCTTGAGGAGTGTGCAGAGCAATGGCGTGCGCAAATGGCACAGAGTGCGTAACGGGAATGAATTCGACATCGAAGGGTCCGATGCGACGACGTTCGTTATCGACAACAGGAATCAGTTCGGTTTTGCCTAATAGTCCGGCCTCTTGAATGCGGTTACGGGCTAGACCAAGCGTGACCGGCGAACCATAAATCGGAAACGAAAGTTCGCGTAATAAAAACTGCAAGCCACCAACATGATCTTCATGTCCGTGTGTGGCGACACAGGCTTCGATGCGATGTGCGTTGTCGCGCAAATATGTGAAGTCGGGCAACACCAAGTCGATTCCATGCATGTCTGCATCTGGGAACATCAACCCGCAGTCGATAAGCAGCAGTCGATCGTCTTGCTCGATTGCCATGCAGTTGCGACCTATCTCGCCTAAACCTCCGAGGAAAATAATCCGGACTGGCGCCGCCATTATTTTTGCGCCATGCGAGCAGCGCGCAAGTTGTCAAGCACTTTCTTGCCACGCTCTTCGAGGCCAGCTGGTGGCGGACCCATCGGCAACCTTGCCTCTCCCACTTCAAGGCCGAGCAAATTCATCATCACCTTGCTTGGCAATGGGTTTGGATTGTCGTCACCCGTCTCGAATGCAAAACTCTCGAGCATGCGGGCGTTGATTCGACGCGCACCATCCACATCGCCTGCAGCCCAGCAATCAAACATCTCTTGGTGATCACTGCCGGTCCAGTGTGTTGCCACACCAATTACGCCGCAACCGCCAATAGCCATAAACGGAAGCGTGAGTCCGTCGTCTCCGCTGTACAACTCGAAACCCGCAGGTGCTTGCGACATCAACACCGCAGACTCGGCTGGATTGCCGGCGGCATCTTTAACTGCAGCGACATTTTTTACTTCACGCGCCAACTTGAGCAACAACTGCGTCGAGATCTTACGGCCAGTGCGCGCAGGTATGTCGTACACAACAACTGGCAACGATGTTGCGTCGCACATTGCGCGCATGTGGCCTTCGATGCCGGCCTGTGATGGACGGTTGTAATACGGAGTCACGGCCAAGATGCCAGCAACACCCAACTTGGTGGCTTCTTTGGTTAAGTGCACAGAGTGCGCGGTGTCGTTAGTGCCGGTGCCAGCAATGACCGGAATTGTGACAGCCTCAACAACGGCTGCAAACAAACTCAAGCGCTCATCGTCGGTTAGCACTGGAGACTCGCCAGTAGTACCCGCGATAACGAGCCCATCATTACCGTTGTCTTGCAACCATTTTGCAAGTCGTTTTGCACCATCCAGGTTGAGTGCTCCGTTCTTATCGAACGGAGTAACCATTGCTGTTAGTACTCGACCGAACCTTGCCATACGTTAGAGGCTATTCGCCAACAGTGGCGAGTGGCGCACCAATTTCAAATTTGGTGAACTCTTCGCCTGTGTCCTCATGATCTTCAAATTGGATGACATCCATTTCTTCGAAACGATGACGCAGCCACTTGTCGTTGCGATCGAGCAAGCCCAACTTTTTACAGTTAGGCACAATCTTGGCAAACAACAATTGCTGAAAGAATTTGCGGGTTGGGTCATTGATCGCGATTGGCACAACATCGCGTGGCTTGACACCCATACGTTCCCATACTTCTTGTTGCAAGAAGCGGTCACGCATACGGATGCTTGCTTCAAAAGCAAACTCCTGGCGATCTTTGATCTCTGCATCGGTCATGTCTTCGTATGCTTCTTTGAGACTGAGCACGCCGAATGCAACGTGTCGTGCTTCGTCACTCATGACATAGCGCAACAACTTCTTGAGCAACGGCTCACCTGTGAGTTCGTGCAGGTAACCGAATGCTGCAAGTGCAAGACCTTCGATCATGATCTGCATACCCAAGTACGTCATGTCCCAACGGTTGTCCTCAATAATGTCGTCGAGCAACATTTTCAAGTGCGCATTGACGGGATACATGCCGCCCATTTTTTCGTCTAGATAGCGAGCAAACACTTCAACGTGACGAGCTTCGTCAACTACTTGTGTGCTGGCGTACAACTTTGCGTCATACCAAGGAACGGTCTCAACAATTTTGGCAGTGCAAACGAGCGCACCCTGCTCGCCGTGCAAAAACTGCGACAGCGTCCAACGACGTGACTCAATACCGAACTCGAGCCATTCTTTGTCGCCCCACGTGGCCAGCGGAGTGTGCGCGTATAGCGAAGGATCAATGCCATTGCCGATGAGCAGTTGGTCTGCGGCAATCGTTGCTTCAATATCAACATTCGTGCTCCAATCCAGATCGGTCGAGCCATTCCATTGACCAGTCTTTGCCTTTTCGTACAACTTTCGAAGTTGCGGACGAGCAAGTGAGTAGTCCCACGTAAAGATGGTGTCGCCACCACCCTTGACACTGTGCTGAACTTCATTCGGATCAGTATTAACGACGCTGAGAATTGCCTCAATGTCGTTTATTTCTGAACGGCCGATTATTTCCTCGTTGGAAGCGTGGGTAATTGTCATGCCCCACAGCCTATGACACGGCCCGAGGCCAACCTAGTGTTGGGCGCACCAAAACTGAAAGGCTGCAAATTACGTGCAAAACAGCCAATTCACGTGCCATTTTTGTCCTTTGAACAATTGACTCTCTTGTTTTAGGCACCTGCGGTAGCAGCAATTCGTCGTCCGACTCGACTGCTGGCTCACTCCGAACACGCAATTTGTCAGGCGTCTGGCAAGACGTAATCCGCAAACTGCTCGCGCAACGTTTTTTTTGAAAATTTGCCAACACTCGTCTTAGGCACTTCATCAATAAACACGACATCATCTGGCACCTGCCACTTGGCAAGACGCGGACGCACATAATCGAGCACTTCAGCCTTGGTCAGTGTTTCGCCCGGATTGAGCACTACGCATGCGAGCGGACGCTCAGACCACTTTGGATGTGTCACTCCGACTACTGCAGCTTCCTTGATCTTTGGATGCGACATCAATTCGTTTTCGATCTCTACCGATGAGATCCACTCGCCACCCGACTTGATCAAGTCTTTGGTGCGATCAACCAATCGAATGCGACCCTTCGCGTCAACGGATGCCACATCTCCGGTGCGTAACCAACCGTCAGCCGTAAAGCTCTCACCCGCACGAGCGTCGTCGTAATACGTGGACGCAATCCAGTTGCCGCTGCACTGCAGTTCACCACTTGTTTCGCCGTCCCATGCAACTGGGTCGGTTGTTCCAGGCACAACCACTCTTGCGTCAACACCAAAAGCGATCTGCCCGACAGTTGTGCGCAAATCGGCTTGCTCTGATTGCGGAAGTAGCTGATCAGCTGCCGACATTGTGCATACCGCAGCGATTGGGCTTGTTTCCGTCATGCCCCATGCTTGCAAAATTGGCAGGCCTGTCTGTTCGCGATATCCCTCACTTAATGCTTTGGGAACAGCCGAGCCACCACACGGAATCGCACGCAACGAAGAAGTGTCGCGATCCTTCAACTCTGGCAACACTGCCATCCAGATTGTTGGCACGCCTGCTGCAACCGTCACCTTTTCTTCAACAATTAAGTTGGCAATTGCTTTGCCCGACAAGTCCGGGCCGGGCATCACCAATGTTGCGCCTGATGCAACTGCTGCGTGAGCAAGACCCCACGCGTTGGCATGAAACATCGGCACCACCGGCAAAATGATGTCGCTTTCGCGTACTCCAAGCGAATCTGCGGTCATCGCTCCAAATGTATGCAAGTACGTTGAGCGATGGCTGTACACAACGCCTTTTGGATTACCCGTTGTGCCGCTCGTGTAACACATGCTGGCAGCCAAGTTTTCGTCGGTGATCTTGAACTCAACACCAGGTGTGCCCTTCAAAAGTGCCTCATAGTCGTGCATCTCGAAACCTTTAACAGAATCTGGAACATCGCCTTTCCCGTCATCCATAATCACCAAGTGCTTGACAGTTGTAAACGTTGGCAAGAGTGGAGCGATCAAACCAAATAGCGAACGATCGATGAATACCACTTCGTCTTCAGCATGGTTAGCGATATATGTCAACTGCTCTGGGAACAATCGAATGTTCAGAGTGTGTGCGACACGACCAGTGCATGGCGGAGCAAAGTACAACTCGAGATGACGCGCGGTGTTCCATGCAAATGTCGCAACGCGACCATCTTTACTAATGCCCAACTTGTCAAGCACTCCACCGAGCTGGCGCGTGCGTGCGGCCCACTCACCATATGTAGTGCGCTCTCGACCAGTAGCGGTTGCAGTGATGATCTGCTTGTCGCTGTGATACTTCTCTGCACGCTCAAACAAATGCACCAGCGTGAGTGGTGTCTCTTGCATTAAACCCTTCATAGCGATCCCCCTGTTTTGGCTTCTCATCAAGTTAGCAACTCCGATAGATTGCAAAGAATGCGAAAAGCGGTACTTGCACTTACATCGATGTTGTTTATCATCGGCACCATTGGCAGCAATATCGGGCCTGCATTGGTGGACGAAAACCCACGACTCGTATTGCTGTTGAGCGCCCGTAATCGCAATCTCTTTGGCTCTGTGCCGTACATCGACTTGCCTTCATACATCGCAATTGGTTTCCCGCGCGTACTTATCGCAGGTATTGCGCTCTACCTCGTAGGGCGCTGGTACGGGGCAAAGACGCTCGGTTGGGTCGAAGGCAACATGGGCGAGCTACCAGCCATTTACCGTTGGACGGAAAGGGCTGTCGATAAGGCCGGCAATTTGGCCCTTGTGCTCATGCCAGGCAGCAATGTTGTTTGCTTACTACTCGGCCATAAGCGCATGGATCCGAAACGTTTTGTGCCTCTGCTCAGTCTGGGTATCGCGATAAAGCTGGCAGTTTTGTGGCGAGGTGGCCAGATCTTTGCCGAGCAGATCAAGTCGTTTCTCAATTACATAGAAAAATATCAGTGGTATGTGGTGATGGCATTGTTCGCGCTGTCCATGATTCAGTCAGTGCGTAAGGGTCGACCACAAGGATAAATAGTTGCAAAATCTTGCCAAGTTCATCCACACTTGACAGACTCAAATAACCACATCTACCGAGGAGCACCCCATGGCTGCAAAAAAAGAAAATCAAAAAAGCAACTAAGAAATCAACCAAAAAGGCAACAAAGAAAATTGTAAAAAAGCAAGTCGCGAAGAAAAAAGTCGCTGCAAAGACATCTGTGACCCTCGGCGGTAACAAAGTTTCCATAAGCGGAAATCTTCCAAAGGTTGGGTCACGTCTTCCAAAGTTTGCATTCACCGCTGGCAACTTCAGCGAGGTTGGCAATTCCGACATCAAGGGCAAGCGCGTCATCTTCAACATCTTCCCTTCGATCGACACACCAACATGCGCAAAGTCAACTCGCACATTCAATGAGATTGCATCAGGTTTGAGCAATACGGATGTCTACTGTGTTTCTGCAGATTTACCGTTTGCTCAGGGTCGCTTCTGTGGTTCTGAAGGCTTGGCAGATGTCAAGACAGCTTCTTCGTTCCGCTCCAACTTTGGTGCAGCTTTTGGTGTCAACCTCACTAGCGGTCCACTCAAAGGTGTTTTGGCGCGAGCAGTGGTAGTAGCCGACGAAAACGGCAGGGTGTTACACACAGAACTGGTGAGTGAGATTGCCGATGAGCCAAACTACGAAGCAGCAATCAGCGCACTGAAATAATCTAGATACCAAGGAAAGTGTCGAGCCCAAGGGTAAAACCCTTGTGGTCGGCAATTTTTTTGCACGCGAGCACTACGCCCGGCATAAATGATGTGCGATCGATCGTGTCGTGACGGATCGTCAGCGTTTGTGATTGTGCGCCAAGAATGACTTCTTGGTTTGCCACTGTGCCGCGCATTCGCACAGCATGAATTGGGATATCGCCCGGACCTTTTGCTCCGCGGGCACCAGCAATAGCTTCATGCTTTGTCGGGTCGCTCGCCCACCCATTGCTGGCTGCAGCCATTCGCTGAGCAGTTGAAATTGCGGTCCCACTCGGCGAGTCTGCTTTTCCGTCGTGATGAATCTCGATGATTTCGGCGGTGTCAAAAAACGGCGCGGCCATTTCTGCGAATCGCATCATCAACACTGCTCCTACTGCAAAGTTGGCGGCGATGATGCAATTGCTATTCGTGAATGACTTTTTGAATGTGTCGAGGTCTTCTTGTGAGAAACCCGTCGTACCAACCACTGCATGGATGCTGTGCATTGCAAGCCACGGCAAATTGATGCGTGAAGCAGAGGCGACGGTGAAGTCGACCGCAACATCTACATGCGCGTCTGCAAGTGCGCGCAACTCTTTTGAAATGGTGACACCTTCAGCGGTAACGCCTTGCGTTGCATCGACTGCAGCGACAAGTTGAAGACCATCGGCTGCCGCAATTGCGGCACAGGCTGCAGCGCCCATGCGCCCTGCGGCGCCGATGACTCCTACTTTGATCATGAAACGAGGTTAGCCGTTAATGAAAACGGCACGAACTCAATTTCTTGTTACTAGCCGTTGAGTTCGCTGTCGAATTGTTCTTCGAAGCTCACCGAAACAGCGTTGTCACTGACTGGTTCTACTGGGCGTGATCCACGGTTTGGTTCGCGACGTGCGCTGTTGTCGCCACGGCTATTGCCGCCGCGATCTCCACCGCGACTGTTACCGCCACGATCTCCTCCGCGACCACCACGGTCGCCGCCACGATCATTACGACCGCCACGATCTCCACCACTGCGCTCTGGACGAGGACCACGATCTCCGCGATCTCCACGATCGCCACCTTCTGAAGGTCCGCTTCCGGAACCCTTCATTGGCTCGCCGTCTGGACCAATCAACGAGAGGCTCACTTTGCCACGGTCATCGATGTCGTCGACACGCACTTGCACTTCGTCGCCGATGTTCAAGACATCTTCAACTTTGGCAATGCGTTGTCCGTTGCCCAGCTTGGAGATGTGCACGAGGCCATCACGTCCAGGAAGGATATTGACGAATGCACCGAACTGCGCGATGTTGACAACGCGGCCCGTGTAAGTGGCACCCAAGTCGGCTGTTGGTGGATCAACAATGGCAAGAATACGTGCCTTTGCATCTTCCACCTTGGCGTTGTCTGGTGAACCAATGGTGATGATTCCAGTTGCACCGTCGTCTGAGACGTTGATCTCTGCACCGGTCTCCTGCTGAATCGTGTTGATGACTTTGCCCTTTGGCCCAATCACTTCACCGACCTTGTCCAACGGAATGGTGAACGTCACGATCTTCGGTGCGCTTTCGGCAACCGTTGCACGTGGAGCAGCAATTGCTGCGTTCATCACATCAAGAATTTTCAAGCGTGCTTCTTTGGCCTGCTGCAATGCTGCTGCCAACACTTCGCTTGGAATTCCTTCGATCTTGGTATCGAGCTGCAATGCGGTTACTGCGTCTGCAGTACCAGCAACTTTGAAGTCCATGTCGCCGAATGCGTCTTCAGCACCCAAGATGTCGGTGAGCGCGGTGTATTTGCCCTGATCAAAGATCAGACCCATCGCGATACCTGCCACTGGGGCGATGATTGGAACACCTGCATCCATCAACGAAAGACTCGATGCACAAACCGACGCCATCGAGGTGCTGCCGTTTGACGACAACACTTCAGAGACGAGACGCAATGTGTAAGCGAACTCTTCTTGACTAGGAACAACTGGAAACAATGCGCGCTCTGCGAGTGCACCGTGTCCGATTTCGCGGCGCTTTGGGCTACCTACGCGACCGGTTTCACCGTTGGCCCAAGGAGCCATGTTGTAGTCGTGCATGTAACGCTTTGATGTCTCAGGTGTGATCGAGTCGATCATCTGGTTCATCTTTGGCATTGCCATTGTCAAGACGTTGAGCACTTGTGTCTCACCGCGTTGGAATAATCCGGTGCCGTGTGCAGTCGAGATCAAACCAACTTCGGCTGATACTGGACGCAGGTCGGCTGGTGCACGACCGTCGATACGGATGCCTTCATCAACAACGCGCTTACGCACCAACTTCTTGGTGAGCGAACGAACTGCTTCTTTGATCTGCTTTTCTTGCGCAGGAAACGCTTCAGCCAACTCGGTAAGTGTCTCGGCTGTTGCCAAGTCAATTGCTTCGTTGCGATCGCTCTTCAGTGCAATACGAATTGCTGGCTGCAACTTGGTAGTTGCTGCTTTTTCAACTGCTGCAAACAACTCTGCCGAATAGTCAAGAACTGGTGTGTACTTGAGTGGCACGATTGGTCCACGAGTTGCGATCACGCTGGCAACGAGCTGGCGCTGCAACTTGATCGAATCTTTGATGAACTGCTTGCACACTTCGAGACCGCCCGCGATGACTTCTTCAGTCACCTTTGGTGCACCCGCTGCGTAATAGGTGAAACTCTTTTCAGTTCCGCCTGCTTCCACCATCATCACTGCAACGTCACCATTGTCGAGTTCACGACCAGCAACAACGATTTCGAATGTTGCTTCTTCGCCCTCTTCGAATGTTGGGTGAGGAATCCAGGTGCCGTCTTGGCTGTAGGCCAAGCGCACTGCACCAATTGGTCCGTCAAACGGAATGCCCGAGATCATGAACGAAGCAGATGCTGCGTTGATTGCGAGAACGTCGTGTGGGTTTTCTTGGTCGGCACCGATAACGGTGATCACAACTTGTGTCTCGTTGCGGTAGCCATCTGGGAAGGCTGGACGCAATGGACGGTCTGTCAAACGACAGGTAAGGATTGCTGCTTGGCTTGGTCGGCCTTCACGACGGAAGAATGAACCAGGAATTTTTCCTGCTGCGTATGCACGCTCTTCAACGTCAACTGTCAACGGGAAGAAGTCGATGCCGTCACGCACGCCCTTTGCGGCGTTCGCTGTGGCAAGCACGATTGTCTTACCAACTTTGGCGATAACCGCACCTTGCGACTGCAAGGCAAACTTTCCGGTTTCGAAGGTGAGTGTTTTGTTGGTCCCAGAAATTGGGCCCGATACTGAAATGGCGTCAGCCATGTTTGTTTCCTTTCGTCTCTGGCGCGTACGTGACGATCATCCAGAGTTTGAGGAGCAACCAGATCGATTCCCAGTCGGCAATCTCGCAACGTCAGTCCGAATTGACTGGCTGCGTTATCAGCGACTGACAACCGAATCCCGGTTGCTCGTTATGTGTTTACCGAACTGTCGTGCTTTAGCGGCGCAGACCGAGATCTTCGAGAAGTTTTCTGTACTTCTCAATATCGCGAGCCTTTACGTAATCCAACATGCGGCGTCGACGCCCAACCATCATCAAGAGACCTCGACGACTGTGGTGGTCCTTATCGTGACTCTTTAGGTGCTCGGTAAGGTGATTGATACGTTCTGTCAAGAGTGCAATCTGCACTTCTGGGGAACCAGTATCGGTTGCGTGTATCCGGTGCTTAGATATCGTGTCGCTTTTTGCAGCAATAGCCACGGTGATGCCTTTCGTTTTCTCGCCGAATTGCGAGAAGTTGAGGTCGCTCTCGGTCGGATGACCAACAGCATCACATCAGAGCAGGTAGCCCCAATGGACATGTCCACCCTATCGGCGCAAATAGCCCCACCAAACAGCTGCCCAATATATATAAGTGATGTCAGAAGTGATGTAAGTAGTGTGAATTGCTGTGTTCACTGGGATCGTTGAAGAACTAGGCACCATTGCCCAACGAGATGGCAGTCGCCTGCGGGTCAATGCCTCTCTCGCCCTCGAGGGTTCGACACTCGGTTCATCTATTGCGGTCAACGGCTGTTGCCTCACCGTTGTGGCCACCGATCAGTCGAGTTGGTGGGATGCCGATGTGAGTGAAGAAACGTACTTGCGCACCAACCTTGGCGCGCTGCAAACAGGCGATGTTGTCAACCTCGAGCGACCAATGGCTCTTGGTGATCGATTGGGTGGACACATGGTGCTCGGTCATGTCGATGCAGTTGGAACTGTTGTGTCCCCAGCACCAGATTTGGTTATTCGTATTCCACGCGACTTGATGCACTTGATCGTCGAAAAAGGTTCGGTCACTGTCGACGGAATTTCGCTCACTGCGTTTGATCTCACTGCCGACACATTTCGAGTTGCTGTGATTCCACACACTTGCGCAGTCACAACATTGGGTGTGCGCAAATCTGGTGACGCTGTGAACATCGAGATGGATGTACTTGCAAAGCATGTTGCAAAACTTGTTGAGCCACATCAGACAAAGCGCACTTGGTGGCGCTCATTGGTAGGAAAATAAATGACACGCGATCTTCCACAACTGCGCGAGAAGATCGATCAGATAGACGCCGCAATTGTCGCGCTGCTCGCACAGCGCATGGAAGTGTGCAGAGAAGTCGCCGACGTAAAGGCCGGATCATCAACCGCAGTTATTCAGCCACAACGTGTGCGTGAAGTACTCACCACTCGACGCCAATGGGCGATCAACAGTGGCGTTGACGCCGACTTTGCCGAACAATTGTTTCGCATCGTGCTTTCTGAAACACATCGCATCGAAGTCGTACACGATCGCGGAAGTGTCGAGCCTATAAAAATTGCAGACACACTGTTGAGTGCGCTTGACACAGTTGCCGTACGCATCGATCACGTTGTAGTTGCAGTCGTCGATCTCGCATCTGCTTCATTGTTTTTGAAAACGCTTGGCTTTGCCATAACTCCAACCGAAGATACCGACATCATGACAGCCGATGCCGGTGGTGTCACTGTTGTGCTCGTTGGCCCAGGCAATGACCCTGCAGTGCGCGCACACTTGGACGCTCATGGTTCTGGTGTACAACACATCGCCATCGAGGTGCTCAATGCCGGTTTCGTGCAACAAGCTCTTGCGGCAGCAGGAATTCCCCTTTTAACTGACGTAGTCGTTGATGCGGCAGGCCACGAACAACTTTTCACGGTTGTTGACCCAGCGACAGGCGTGCAATTGGGCTTCATTAGTCGAACGGGTCATCGCGTACCCATCAGCGGCCACAACGTGCGAGCTCTGTTTTCTGCCCTCGGCAAGATTTAAGTTCGCCGCTAACTAACCGTGTAACACCCCCGCTCTACAGTTGTCTGCAAGTCCTGCTCACTTCTTACTTCTCTCTTCTTTCTTCCCTCTTCATCACTCGTAATCCAACTGCTAGATCCTCTAGCTCGATTCGGTATTCAGGGGAACCAATGCACACTGCATCAGACGTATTCCATGGCGCACCGTCAGACATTTCTTCAAGCATCGATTACCTCGATGCGTTTCATAACAACACCAGCACCGAGCCAGAAGTGCGCCTCGCGCTCACACATGTTGCATCTATGCAATCCTGGCTCGACCACCACAAAGTGCAATTGACTCGCCAATTATTGGCGCTTGCATCCACCACTCCGTCCATCGTGCCCCAACAAGTGCTCGCAACCATCGGCAACATCTCGCGCATCGATGCATTCCGTGAGGTCAATCGCGCCAATACCTTGCAACAATTCCCTGCTCTCGAGCAGGCATTTGTAGACGGCCGCATTTCTTCTGCCCACATTGACGCGATCACGCGAGTTGCATTTCATCTCGACGACTCTGCGCGCCAACAACTCACCGACCGCGGGGCTTGGATCAACACCATTGCCACTCATGCCACTCCCGACAATTTTGCCCGTGCATTAAAGAGTGAAGTTGCTCGCATTCACAACGACGATGGCGTAAGCATTCTCGAGCGCCAGCGCACCGACATCACCCTCAAGCATTGGGTCGATCGCGAGTCAGGCATGTTTTGTGTCAACGGCCGACTCGACCCCGAGAGCGGTCTTCGCTTCATTGGCCGGATCGACAACACTGTCGAACAGCTCTTTCACGCAGCGGTGCCAACCAACTGCCCCACCGATGACCGCAAGCACGGTCATCTTGCAGCACTTGCGCTTGTTGCACTCGTCGACGGATCCGCTCTCTCG